>Ga0207717_100002_pt1 | contig 1428807 bp, 1213 predicted proteins | sample TtanPargueraPR_2_FD_187745 | JGI IMG/M metagenome (GOLD analysis project Ga0207717, IMG submission 187745) | Aerobic enrichment media microbial communities from Bioluminiscent Bay, La Parguera, Puerto Rico - Tt and P2 (2) (SPAdes) | ecosystem: Environmental > Aquatic > Marine > Unclassified ... | reverse complement strand
AGCCGAATTTTTCGGCGGTCATAGCGAAGAGGATCCACCCGTTCCCATTCCGAACACGGAAGTTAAGCTCTTCTGCGCCGATGGTACTGCATGGGAGACCGTGTGGGAGAGTAGGTCGCCGCCGATTCTTTATACAAAAGCCCCGATCAGAGTATTTCTGGTCGGGGCTTTTTGTTTTTATCGCTTTTCTCCTCGTCCGGCTGAACTGAGGCATCCCCCAATTAACTCCTTCACCCTTGAGTATGTTTTTTTTGCAGTTCCTGCTCCTACGACACAGGTAGTGTTTAATTCTGAGACATGTCTCTTTACTAAACACATCCCTGAATCCGGTTCATTTTCGGCTCAAGGAATCCTTCTCTGCCATATGTGTCTCATATTTAAACAGATTGTATACTGAAGCTCCAGGTGGTGAGTCCTCCCCTGCTGCCATTTTGGTCAAGAGTTAACACTCCACAATATTCATTCCCAATCTCTTCTTCCTCCCTACATTTTCCTCACTATTCCAACTCCACGATTACAGCTAACTGCACGTCTTAAAGCACCTAATTGCCTGTTCTAAAATCATCTGGCACGAAAATGGCTTAAATGGCTGTGAACTTTCAATCATGAGGGTCGGCTCAGGCCTGGCCCTTTTCTGATAATTAAGCTGGAGGACAGCAGAGTGACATCGGCTGATGTAATCATTATTGGCGGCGGGATAAGTGGTGCTGCTACAGGCCTGGGTCTGGTAAGAGCCGGCGCGGGTAAGGTTATGATCTTTGATGAGCAGTTGCCTTCCCAACGATTGTCCAGAGGCAATTTCGGGCTCACCTGGTTCATGTGCAAGGGTGCGAATAATCCAACCTACGCAAAATGGTGCCGAATGGCCATCGAGCAATGGCCAGACTTCGCTGCAGCCCTCGAAGAAGAAACAGGATACGATATCGAATTGGAGTGGACCGGCGGCGGCATCCACGCCTTTGGCGAAGAACAGTACAAGGCCCATGCCCAATCCATCGAGGTTTTGAAAAAAGTATGTGCCGAGGCGGGTCTTGATTATCCCGTTCGGATGCTCTCCCGGGACGAGTTCGCTGCCATGGTCCCGAGAATCAGGGTGGGCGAAGATGTAAGCGGGGTTATGTACACTTCCGAGCAGGGCCACGTCAATCCGCTGTTGCTTCTGGCGGCCGTTCGCTGTGCTTTTCAAAAAAATGGCGGACAGTATCTCGCTAACCACACGGTAACGCGTATCGTGCCCGAAAGAGACGGCACCATAATCCTTGAAACCGCCGGAGGCAAATACAGCTGCGCAAAACTTGTGGTCGCCGCCGGCCACGGCTCCACCCGGCTCCTTGCCCCCCTTGGGGAGAAATTGTCTGTCTACCCCCAGCGCGGACAACTGATGGTTTCCCAGCGATGTGATCGTGTTCTCGACATCCCCATACTCTGCACACGCCAGACACCTGACGGCACCTTCGTCATCGGCCTCTCGACAGAAGACACCGGTCTCGACGATAGCGTCACCGTCTCAGCAATGAAGAGCCAGGCAGCCAACGCCATCCGTCTCTTCCCCGACCTCGAACACCTTAACTGGGTACGATCCTGGGGGGCGATCAGGGTGATGACCCCTGATGGTGCACCGATCTATTCCAAACTGAAGGAACACCCTCAGATCACTCTACTCGCCATGCACAGTGCCGTATCTCTTGCACCTCTCAAGATCAGCGAGGTAGCGCCATGGATTCTCGGTCAGAACGAGGGATCTCTTGTCAACAATTTCAGCCATGAGCGGTTCAATGTTTAAACACGAGTTACAAACAACTGCAGACGAGGTTAACGTCACCCTGGATGGTGAGAGCACAACCTTGCCCAGTGGGATGAGCCTCGCCGCAGCCCTGCTGAGCAAGGGGCACATCATCTCGAGAATCTCTCCTTCCTCAAAAAAGCCCTGCTCCCCACATTGCCTGATGGGTGTTTGTTACGAGTGTCTGATGGAGATCGACCGGAAGCAACAGCAGGCGTGTATGACGGAAGTGAGTGAGGGGATGGTGATCAACAGACATCTTGATACTGGTAAGGAGGCTTAGATGAGCGGTTATTACGATTGTGTCGTCATCGGTGCCGGACCAGCCGGGATGGCTGCCTCCGCCCGGCTTGCCGAGCTCGGGGTAAAAGTGCTTACCCTCGATGAACAGCATTTACCGGGAGGCCAGATCTACCGCCGTGTCGAGGCCTCCTCTGCCAGCAACCTCACGCTGATGGGTGAGGAATACCGCAGGGGACTCGACCTTGCCGCGCGTTTCAGAGCTAGCGGAGCTACCTATCAGCCAGGTTCTACGGTCTGGTTCGCCGACCGTAACGGCCGTATCTGTTATTCACACAAGGGAAGATCAACCGAGGTACGGGCAGGATATATCATGATCGCCACCGGCGCCATGGAACGCCCCTTCCCGATCCCCGGCTGGGACCTTCCCGGGGTAATGGGCGCAGGCGCCGTTAACAACCTCGCCAAAGAAGCGAACCTCACGCCTTCCGGCCGGGTGGTATTAGCAGGCAGCGGCCCGCTGCTTCTGTTAGAGGCCAGCCTGCTCCTTGAAAAAGGAGTGCAAATCGAAGCTGTTCTGGAGACGACCCCTATCCTTCCGGAAGCTGGAATACTCCCTCATCTGTTGCCCGCTCTCAGACGTACCGATTTCCTCTTGAAAGGTGTGGGGATGTTGCGGGGCATAAAGAAATCAGGTGTTACCTGGCACAAAGGGGTATCTGCAATTCGCGGGCTTGGCAAAGACAAGCTTGATGGGGTCGAGGCGGTTACGGATGAAAAAACTGTCACCTACAGCGCCGACCTGCTGCTGTTGCACTTCGGTGTCATCCCCACCACCCACTTGCATAGGCTCATCGGGTGCAAACTTGCCTGGAACAGGACGCAACGCTACTGGTACCCGGTTTGCGACCAGTGGGGCAGGACAAATCACGACAATATCTTCGCCACCGGTGACGGCGCCGGTGTCGCCGGGGCACTGGCAGCCGAGTACACTGGAGAGCTGGCCGCCCTTGAGATCGGCCACAGCCTGGGCATCCTGCCTGGTTACGAGCGCGATAGCCTCGCTCTGCCGCTCAGGCAACAACTCAGCCACGATCATCATCCCAGACCGCTTGTTGACCATGTCTACGCTCCAGCAAAAATGAGTTCATTCTTTACCGATGAAACGACTCTTTGCCGTTGCGAGAATGTCACCATAGGTGATGTTCGCAAGGCGGTCAGCGAAGGGGTGAGAGACGTCAACGAGGTGAAGGTACTTACGCGCTGCGGGATGGGGCCATGCCAGGGGCGCATGTGCGGCCCCGCCCTTGCTGAAATTGTTGCCACTGAAACAGGCCAGGAGGTCGAAAGGGTCGGACTACTCACGGTGAGACCGCCGCTCAAACCCATACCACTCGGCGAGGTGGCGGAAATCGAGCTTGAGACGAGTTCCACCGCACAGGCGGATCTCTTCAAGAATATGCGTAAATGATTGCAAATAGCAGGAGTGAACAGATGAGCATAGAACGTATGGAATCAGCCCAGAGAATGAGCAAAATCGTTCGGCATAACGACGTAGTCTACCTCTGTGGCCAAGTAGCGGACAACAGCGACCAACCCATCGTCCCCCAGACAGAGAACATGCTGGCCAAGGTGGACAAGCTGCTCGAGAAGGCAGGAAGTGATAGAAAACATCTCTTGAGCGCCACAATCTACCTGCGCGACATGAAGGATTTTCAGGGCATGAACAGCGTCTGGGACAGCTGGGTCCCAGAGGGCTGTGCACCAGCCCGGGCCTGTGTGGAAGCACGGATGGCCAGAGAAGACCTGCTGGTTGAGATCTCTGTTATAGCGGCCCTATGTAATCCTTGATACTACTGTAAAAACGGAGAAACAGGCTCATCATCAAACAACGAGGGGAGGAGGCAGCAGTGGAGCGTTTTTTCAAATACACACTGACCATTCTGATCAGCGTGGTGGCGGCCATGGAATTCTACCAGGTCATTATGCGCTATATTCTGGAACTTCCCGTTATGGGACTCGAAGAGCTGCTGGTCTACCCGACTCTCTGGCTCTACTTTCTGGGCAGCGTCAACGCCTCACGGGAAGACACCCAGATCAAAGCCAATGTGCTGGATATTTTTCTGAAGACAGAACGGGCAAAGCTCAAGGTGCGGGTTGTGGCCGATTTCATGTCGGTCATCGTCTCCAGCTGGCTCACCTACTGGGCCTGGGACTATTTCATGTATGCCCTACGGGTCTGGAAGGAAAGTCCGACACTTTATATTCCCACCTTCTTTGCCGAATGCGCCCTGTTCATCGGCATGGCGTGCATGACGTTTTTTGCCATGAAGTACCTGGCGCTGCACTCCCGCGCACTTTTCACCGCCACTGAACCTGAAGAAGAAGGAGCATTGTCATGGAGATAGTTACCATTTCTCTTATATCCCTTGGTATCCTGATAGTTCTTCTGAGCTTCGGCGTGCCCCTGCCCTTCTGTTTCGGCGGAGCGCTCATGTCCATGTGCATCTTCGGCGGCGCCACCATGAAAGGCACCATGGTCTGGGGCTACACCCAGCTGGCCAACCCTGTATTGCTCTGCATACCGCTTTTTGTCTTTGCTGGCACCATTATGAGTGAGAGCGGCATCGCCGCAAGCCTTCTCAGGTTTGTCAACATCTTCGTGGGCCGCATCCGCGGAGGCTTAGGCGTCGTCGCCTCGGTGAGCTGCGCCATCATCGGCGCCATCTCCGGCTCCGGCCTCACCGGCGTAGCCGCAACCGGCCCCTTACTGATCCCGGAGATGGCTGATAAGGGATATCCCCGCGGATACGCTACAGCACTTGTAGCCAACTCCTCCATTCTCGGCCTGTTAATCCCTCCCTCGGTAACCATGATCATTTACGGCTGGGTTACCGATACCTCCATCCTGGCCTGCTTTTTGGCAACGCTCGGCCCCGGCCTGCTGATCACTTTTCTCTTCTCCGTGGTCAACCTGGTTATGGCCAGAAAGTTTCCCCTGAAACTCGACCCGCCGAAGACAGTACCGGAAACGGTAAAAGAAGGCGTGAGCTACACCTCTAGAGCCATCCCGGCGCTGGTCATGCCGCTTATTATCCTGGGTGGAATCTACGGCGGCATCATGACCCCGACCGAAGCTGCAGCAGTGGCGGTGATCTACTCGCTACCGGTTGGTTTCATGATTTACAAAGGGCTCACACTCACCACCTTCCTCCGCGCTGCCAAAAATTCCGCAACTGCGGTCGGCGCAATCATGGTGATGATCATCTTTTCGCTCATGTTAAGTCAGATCTTCGTAATGGAAGATGTCCCCCAGGCCCTGGTCGAGGGAGTATTCAACATCACCCAGAACAAAATTCTGTTGCTTATCCTGATCAACTTCCTGCTCTTTTTTGTGGGAATGATCGTCAACGACATCACCGCGATCATCCTTATCGCCCCGCTGCTGCTGCCACTCATGGAAGCCATAGGCATCAGCCCCGTGCAATTTGCTGCCATCATGGGCGTCAACACCGCCATGGGCGGAGTGACCCCGCCGTATGCCTCCATTTTGTACCTCGGTATGCGGATAGGCGAAGTCCAATTCTCTGAAGTCATCAAGCCCGCGATGATCCTCATCGTCTGCGGTTATGTACCGGTTGTTTTTCTGACGTCACTCTGGCCCGATCTGTCCCTCTTTTTCCCGGGACTGTTCGGCTACTAAAGGAAGTCATCCTGAACGGCTTTTGACACCATGACGCCGTCTCAGGCTGAGAGCAACATCAACCTGAACGAGGAGACCGAGTAAATGAAGAAAAGATGTACGAAACTGAGTGTGCTGGCAATAATGATCTGTGCCCTGCTGATGAGCGGCATGGCCCAGGCGAAGACCCTGAAGATCTCCCACGTACGACCGCAGGATACTGCGATTGACAAGGACCTGCGATGGTTCTCCGACGCCCTGAAAGAAGCTAGCGGCGGTAAGGTAAAAACCAAGATCTATCCGGCGAGCGCCCTTGGCGACTACACCGTGGTCCAGGAGCGCGTGGGACTCGGCGCGGTGGATATGGCGTGTCAACCACCCGCTTCCGCAGCCGACAAGCGGTTCCAGGTTGTCTACTTTCCCTATATGGTGAGCAATTGGGAACAGGCGAAGAAAAACTACGCTCAGGATGCACCGCTTAGAAATGTCGTGGCTGATCTTTACGCCGAGCAGAACATTCACCTGCTGGCTGCCTGGCCGGTCTACTTCGGCGGCATCGCGCTGAACCGTGAACCTGTTGCTGCAGGCGATCCGGAAGCTGCCAAGGGCATCAAGCTGCGCGTACCGCCCATGAAAACCTTCCAGCTCATGGCTGACAACACCGGTTACCTCGGAACCCCGATTCCTTTCTCCGACGCCTTTACCGCTGTACAGACCGGCGTGGTGGACGGTGTCATCGGCTCCGGTGCCGAAGGGTACTACTCCTCATTCAGGGACGTGACCAAATACTATATCCCGGCCAACACCCACTTCGAGGTGTGGTACCTCATCATCAACAAAGAGTATTATGACGATATGAAGCCTGAGCAAAGAGCCCATCTCGACAAGGTTGCGGCCCAATTCGAGGAGCGCAGGTGGGGAAGCGCGGAGGCGGACCAGGCCGCAAATGAAAAGCGTCTAGCCGATTACGGCGCCACCATCGTCCCCATTACCGATAGCGAGATCAGTGCCATCGCGGCCAAAGTTCACAAGACTGTGTGGCCCGAGGTGTTGAAGGACGTCGGCAAGGAGTGGGGCGACGGCGTACTCAACTCCATCATCAAGTAATCCCGCCAGTACAACATGACGCAGTCGTGCCCCGATCTCCTGATCGGGGCTTTTTTTTATCAATCCTAGAAAAACGTCCTTGAAGACGAAGCGCTTTCACCATCATGGCCTAATGGTCATCAGAGGTGTACAGTTGCCAGCCAGCTCAAAAGCCGCCGACTCTGTGGTGCAGAATCGGGTTTTCCATGAAGGATGTGACGATGTTTCTCTGCCTATCCTACATCATCTACAGAGGAGATGAGCGTCCATAAGCCTCAGGCTGGAAGCTCCTCGGCAAGCCCATACTCCTTCACCTTACGATAAAGCGTTGCTCTCGAGATACCCAGAGATCTTGCGGCTCCGGCCATGTTACCATCCATAGCTTCCAGGGTATCGCCGATTAGGCGCCTCTCCAGTTGCCGAATTGTACCCTTTTCATAGGTCCGCGTTTCCCGCCCCTTCAGCTGTAGGCCAAGATGCTGTGGCTGGATTTGGCCGTCTTCGGCCAGATGGATGGCCCGCTGGATACAGTTCTCCAGTTCCCGGACATTGCCAGGCCAGTGATAGCTCACCAGGGTTTCCATGGTCTCGGCGCAGATGGTGTTGCCGGAACCATAGCGTCGCACGAAATGCTCTGTCAGCAGCTCGATATCCCTTGCTCCCCGCTCCCGTAATGGCGGGATGATTATCTCGATTATATTGAGCCGGTAGAAGAGGTCGTTACGAAATCGTTTAAGAGCGATCAGCTGCTGCAGGTCCACGTGGGTGGCTGCGATCACCCTGGCGTCCGTGCGTATCACCTTCTGCGCGCCGATGCGTTGCACTTCCCCTGTCTGCAGGACCCTGAGCAGTTTCACCTGCATATCATGGGGCATATCCCCGATTTCGTCGAGCAGGATGGTTCCGCCGTCGGCCAGTTCGAATTTGCCGGGCCGTCCTTTTTTCGAGGCACCTGTAAAAGCCCCGTCCACATAGCCAAAGAGCTCACTTTCCAACAGCTCGCCGGGAATGGCACCGCAGTTGATGGGAACAAAGGACTGCCCCGCCCGCCTGCCGCCCCGATGGAGGGCCTGGGCAAACAGCTCTTTGCCCGTCCCCGTCTCACCACGAAGAAGTACGGTAGAGGAAGATTGAGCAGCACGGAAGCCCAGATTGACAGCATCGCGAAATATCCGCGATTCACCGATCAGCATATCGAAAGTGAAAATCGGCTGGGTTCCCGAGATGCGATCAGCGAGTTTTCGCAGGTTGTCAAACTCCTCAAAGACCATCACCGCCCCCAACAGCTCATCCTCCTCGCCCACCACGGGCTTGGCGGAATAGTAACAGTGAACGTCCCGCCTGTTCACCCGCAGGTGTACCTCCCGCTCTTTCCAGGCCGCGGGATTTCTATGGATGCCGTTAAGGTCGAGTTCAAGCCCAGAGAGCACCGAGACAGGTTTACCGTCCAGACCATTCTGACCGAGAATGGCTTTGCCCTTCTTATTGGTTTTTCGGATCCGCATCTCCGTGTCCAGGGTCAAAAGCCCTGTTTCGGCAGATTCGATCACCCGGTCCAGAAATCCATTATACAGGCTCATTTCCCGATTTCGCCTGAGCAGTCGCAGCTGCTTCTCAATGGAGCGTGCTGCCATGCTCACCATGATGAGAGTGTGCCCGTGTACCAGACTGGAAGCGCCTGAAACCACCAGGACACCGGCCATAGTACCGTCCTTGCCGATGATGGGGGCCGCAGAGCTGGTAAACCCATGGGCCTGACGACAGAAATGATCCTGAGCATTCAGCTGCACGGCAAACCGGGTCTCAAGACACAGACTGATGGCTGTGGTGCCCACGTCGGCTTCTGTCCAACGGTACCCTACCGTGCAATTCCCCTCGGCGAAATGGCTCTTGAGGACTTCACCACCTTCCACCTCGAGGATATAGCCATCACTGTCGGCAAAAGCGAAGATAAAATCTTCCGGGGAGATGAGGCTGTAAAATTCATCGATGTGGGCAGCGACAACTTCGAGCAGGATGGCGTTCTTCTGCCGCCGCGACAAGAGCTCGTCCGGTTCGAGCTTCTCCTGGGCATCATGCCGCCTGTCCGGGCAGATCCCAAAGGCTCTGGAACGTTGGTGGGAGGCGAGGATCTCCCTTTGCATCTGCTCGTTTGCCAGGATAATGCCTATCTTTGCTGCCGCTTCCACACTCACCACCTCATCAGAAGTTCACAGGGAGCTGTTCAATTTTGAGACAAGCAAAACGTACCAGATGCAAGGTTCGAGCGCAATCCATTCATCTTGCGGAAAAATCGGCAGATGATAAGTAATCGCCATGAGATGAAAGGCGAAAAAAAATCAGGCGACCTTCTTCCTCATGGCAAAAGACTTCCCATTATAAAATGGCTGAAATCATTTGAGCAGAAAGCCCATCTTAAGATTAGGTTTTCTATGGCACAAGCCATCTGAAGAGACGCTGCAGAACACAGCTTTAACAGGTCAGGCCTGGAGAAGCGGTAACAGGTGGAACGAACTGACACGATAACGCCGTGCGGCTTATCCACTTCTTTTGGATTACATGCACAACGACCCCATTCTTGGATTATCGAGCGGTTACAATGATGAGGGGCGGACGCAACAGCGCTTCTTGAATATACTTCCCAATCATCTTTCCTATCTCGTCAGAACCGATTTCATCTCACAACTGCTTGGCGAGCAATCCATTTCAATCCGTAAACAGTTCAGGACCAGCATTCTGCGCCGATAGCAGTGCCTGGAAGACCGTATGGTAGAGCAGGTCGTCACCATTTATTTAATCTAATTTCCCGATCAGATGATTCCGACCCGGCTTTACCTTTTTCCTTCTCGTCGCATCAAACCCGCACTCAACCACCGCGATATGTCTTTTGGAAATCTGTCCCTCATCCAATAATTACTTTGCCTTCCTACTCGACGTCTGTATATATTTGAACGGCCTGTATTAATTATAAGTGAAACAGTTGTTTTTTCCTGAGAGCTTATCAGTAAATGTCTAAAACCATTCATATTGTAACCAGTTCACTCACCCCACTGCGTGACTGTCACCTCATTGCAAAACTCACGTGGCACTGGAAGCAGTCAGGATATAAAATTGCAGTTGGCTCCATGGGCTCGATTCCACGCGACATTGATCTCGCTATTCTTCATATTGATAAGACACACCTCAATTCTGAAGACATCGCACTCAATCCTTTGGAAAAACCTTTTCTCAACAATCGAGTTCTTGATATCTCGAAAAGGAATTTTTCTAAGTTTATCCTCACAAGAAATGATAATTGGGATGGTGCCGTAATTATTAAAAGCAATTTCAACTGCTACGGGCGCAGGGAATGGAAAATTCATTCCAAATCTCTTTCCGACACAATCAGGCACAATCTTGCAAGGCTTTCCTGGCGACATGCACGGATGCTCCCACCAGACACTTATCCCGTACTCGCAAGGCAATCAGATGTTCCCCATTGGGTTTGGGATCATCCAGATCTTATTGTAGAACGGTTTATGCCTGAACGCGAAGGAGATGAATACTGCATCCGTGGCTGGTTATTTTTTGGAAGCCATGGCTACACCTATCGGCTTTACTCAAAAAATCCGGTCATAAAGGCCGGAACAAGTCTGCGTCACGAGTTTCTCGGAGAACCACCAGCTGAACTTCAAGATTTTCGCTCTGCAAATGGCTGGGATTTCGGAAAATTCGACTATGTGATGGTCGGAGATCAACCAGTACTTCTTGATATCAATAAAACCCCCTCCCTCTTATCTGCCCCAGATACTCCACGTGTTCAATATCTGGCAAGCGCGATAGAAGAGTATTTTTCCTGATTCGCATGAATTGTAATCATACTTTAACTCCTCCCGCGGGCTCTTTTTACCCTGGAAATACAGTGTTCATGCCCAGAACAACTTTGCATGAAACTCGTATGCTCGGCTACACCAATCTTCTTCTCGACATGGCAAGCGCATTGCTGTTGGGTGTCTTGAACGGACACACCACCATTCGCCATAAGGCTGGGGTGACCGAGGAAGCCGTTGCCTTATTTGAAAAGGCTGGAATTCATATAGATGAAGATATTCATACATTTACCAGGCAGGAAGAAGCTGAAGCATTAGCAGACAACTTCATCGCCCAAGGCAAACGTCTCTTCTGGTTTTACCCTCCTGCGACAGGTAGATTTCACGAGTCATCCCATCTTGTGTCCCCCTCCCTGTACCGCTATCTCAATGCCAAATCAAATCTTCATCAACTGGTCCCAGCAGCAAATCTCCCGGCCAGAAGCATCCTTAGCCATGAAGAATTCCAAAACTTTATGCCGGAAAAAGAGGTTTTCTTTAAATCAGCCGGCGACGCAGCAACAGGTTGGGGATATGCAGTACACCCTTGTACTGATGTTGAGTCACTGCAAAGTGCCAAATTATGGTTCAAGAAACATCAGAACAATGTACCTGCCGTGATTGTTGAAGAGGCGGTCCCACTTGTAGCATGTTGGTGTGCTGGTATTGTAGTTGGGAATGTTGATACTCAATATATCGGTGCTGCGGAACAGCTGTTTAACTCACCAGCAAGGCAATATGGCAGTATAATTGATCCTGAAAACCCATTCCCTGCAGATGGAGCAGAATTGGCGGTAACAGTTGGGGAGAAAGCAAGGGAACTCGGCTACAGGGGATTCGCCGGCATTGATATTGGGTTAAGCACCGATGGACGCCTCCTGGTCTTCGATCCAAATTTTCGAGTCGCATCATCCACCAACCAAATTCTTTACCACAAGGCCGCCACAGAAAGATCAGGTTACAGGGTCAGTTATTCTTTTCAGGTTAAGGCAAAAGGCACGTTCAAAGACTTGAGTAAGACCCTTGAAATACCGATTAAAGAGGGGTGGTTTGTGCCTACCAGGATCTTCAACGGAGAAATGCATCCTTATGCAGACGGCAGACATACCGTTACCGGCATTATCCTAGGCCACTCCCGCACAAAAGCTGAGCAAACCGCCCTGGAATTTCAATCCAAACTCGAGTAAGAACCTAACACGCCCTCGCCAGCTATCCTCTGTTCACAAGGAGCTGCTTTTTTCTGACGCCCAAGGCTAAACACCCCATCTCACGTTTAGCTTGCATCGACCCTAAGAGGGACAATTTGCTGGTTGGAGTTGTTCTCAATTTCTACTGGAGTGACAAGATCACGGTCAGGATCGACTATAGTGGAGAGTAGCGCAGTGATTTTGATACATCTACTGATCAGACCACTGTTATTATACCAGCCTGAAAGTTAGTGGTTTACTCAGCCCTATGCAGCAATTTTCATCTGAGATAGTTTCAATTTGATCTGACAATTCACATGGAAAGGTGATGGGTACCAATTTTGATAAAGGTACGAACCAACAATCAAAACAAAAGGGGATACCCCTCATGCTTCATGACTAATGAACGTATCGTAAAACACAAGATCGGATTGCTCAATTTGGCAGAAGAACTTTCTAATGTTTCACGTGCCTACAAAATCATGGGCCTCTCAAGAGACACTTTTTATCGCTATAAAATCGCAGTCTAAGAAGGTGCTGTCTAGCCCTGATCGACAAAAACAGGCGAAAGCCTAATGTCAAAAACAGGGTTGATGAATTGACTGGGGAAGCTGTTGTTGCCTACGCTATCGAGCAGCCTGCCCAGGTACAAATACGCGCAAGCGATGAGCTGAGAAAGCGTGGTGTTTTCATTTCCCCCAGTGGGGTAAGGTGTCTGGCTCCAGCACGAACTTGGCCTATTCAAGGATCGTCTGAAAGCCCTTGAGGAGAAAATGGCTCATGAAAAATTGATCCTGACAGAAACTCAAATCCAGCCGTTTTAAAAAAAGAAGAATGACGATCTCGTTTCTGGCGAAATTGAAACAGCACACCCTGGTTATCTCGGTTCTCAAGACACCTTTTATGTCAGCACGCTTGAGGGCGTAGCCCGCGTGTACCAGCAAACCTTCGTTGACACCTATTCCAAAGTTGCATTTGCCAAACTCCAAACGATAAAACTCCGATAATTTCGGCTGATCTGTTCAATGATCGAGTTCTCCACTTCTTTGAGGATCAGGAACTGCCCCCATTGCCCATACTGACTGATAGGGGAATCGAGTATTGCAGGAAAGCTGAATGACGCGATTATCAACAATATTTGGCCCTCGATGACATAGAACAGACTAAGACCAGAGCGCGGTCACCACAGACGAATGGCATCTGTGAACGATCACACAAGACCTTCTCCAGGAGTTTTAACAAATCACCTTTCGCAAGTAAATTTAACAGAGTATCGAGGAACTTCAAAAATGAACTTGATGATTGGCTATTGTTTGATAATTGGGAGAGAACCCACTTAGGGAGGATGTGCTGCGGAAGAACACCTATAGAAATTCTTGAAACTGGAAAGGACTTGTGAAAGGATAAATACCTGAACTGAATTTGACCTGACAAACACCCTGTCAAAATTGGTATCTGTCAGATCAAATCGGAATTAATACAGATTTGTGGAGCAGTTCAACCGAACAGTTCTTGACAAATTCCTGCGTGCCGCTCTTCGGCAAAACTTCTACTCTTCAGTCTGACCTGGTTGATTGGCTTGAAAAGTACAATACTGTGAGGACTCATTGAGGATAGAAAAATCGAGGAAACGTCCTGTCGATACTGTAAAAAACTGTTAGCAAAGAAGGTTAGTCATACACCTTATCGCCTTTGCTCTGGAGCAATGGTAATGGTACTTTCACCTCTGAAGTTAATGCCTACCCCTAAAACTCCCGTAATATTAACCTGATATTTCATTCCATCTTGCAATTCCCCAAGTGTTTCCAACGCATTTTTTAGGTCAAACCTCACTGCTAAGTATTGTTTTTGTAAGATTGATTTGTTCTTATTGACTGCATCCCATTCTTCCAACAAAGCATACTCTTCAGGAAAAAACCAATTTTCATCTTTATGTCCTAATACATGTTTGCCACGTCTAACAGACAATGGGCTAAGCTGATAGTTCAATTTCAATTTAGTAGGATCGACTTCGGTAATTGGGTAAATATTTCCCTTATTATCTCGTATACTCTTTATAATGCAAAGTACCGTATTCCCATTAAACTGACTTTTCTTCTCTGAACGCGGCTCATCGTTTTCGAGAAATATCCTTTTTATATTCCAGTGGGAAGGGAACATTTTTATATCAGCTGTAATAATCGAACTAGGCAATACAACTTTTCTAAAATCAGACAATTCTTCATCATTATTAAAAGCACTCGTTTGCTTCCAGAGTCCCTCCTCTTTCACGAATATTACCGGACCAGTGAGGATGCCACCATCGACTCTAACTTTCTGAACAATAAGGGCGATGCCCTCTTTGTAAGGGAATTTATCGAGGATAAATATCTGATCCTCATGTGACATCATCTGAAACATTAATGACGGATCCATCTTAGCGTCTGCAAAAGCTTTCCTATTTCTTTCTGCAGACTCTTTGGTAAGAGTATTGTAAAGCCATCCTAGGTCTTGGCTCAGTAGTGCAGATATCCGTGCAGAAAAGGTGTTTTCAGGACTATTATAATGTGATTGTTTCTTTGTGATTTTTTGGAATTTAATTGGAAACTTTTCTGAGTTTGTATTGCTATTAACATCAACTGGAAAAATAACGTACAACGAAGCGCAAAAGCAAAAGGACAAAATAGAGCAAAAATATTTTTTAAGCAGGGACTTATGTGTTTGAAAACAATTGTTGTTATTCATCAACTCTCTCTTGAAAATCTTATTATTCTAAGGATGGTAAAGGGAAGGAGACAGGAACTGCATGAAGTTCGTCGGGTTTAAGAACCTCCCAATCCACGCTTTCGCTGATTATATCTTCGTTCCAAAGAGAAAGAACCACCTGCCCTTTGACGGAAAGTCCACCCCATTTAGAATTGGTGAGCAAAGTTCTATCTTTTGCCGCTATACTTTGACTTATGCTACTTTCTCCACCAAGAGCACCCTTTATAACAAAAACATCTTGATCAATCTTTACTTTCACTTCCCCACCAATGCCCACCGTTACACTTAAATACCCGCCTCCAGACCAAACAGTTTCTATCGATGTGCAACCTCCATAATCAGCTTTTATTTGCACTTTTCCTCCCCCGCTCAGCGTGGCCTTTAGTGCGTCTGCAGAAACATAGTTTTTTATGCTTTTGGGTAAAGGAATACCGAAGATAGTCCCCTCACCACCTACGTTCATGGAAATTGTTGACTGGCCACTTTTGTGATGAGCAACTCGTGAAATGCAACACTCTTTTGAACTTTCATAAGTACCGACCACGGCCAAATTAGCATTTTCATCTAGTCCGACAATCTCCAATGGTTTCTTGATATAATTAGGAACATCAATTTTGAGAGTAAAACTATCTTTGATATTTTTGTTGATTACGGTCACAACCGTCGTTTTGACATTAGTTTTGTTAGGACAAAGAAATGCTCCTTCAACCAATACTTGTTGTTCCTGAAGCAATGTAGATACAACTTGGGGTGTAAAAGACAAGGTATCTCGGAACGAGCCTTCTGCTGGGCTTGTGTATATATTGAAATCCTTGAAGCTAAGGACTGCACCATTGTTAAAGCAAACAGGAACTGAGCTTATAGCATCAAGTTTATAACTAAGTATAGTATGACTCGCATCGCAGGTTTGTCCATTCGGGGTTGTATACGTTGCAGTAATTATGCTTTCTCCAGGAGTAGAACTGTTATAGATAGTTTCGCAAGATGAAATATCAGAAATTCCATCACCTGCCCATAAGCAAGATCCTCCAGAAGGGATCCCGGTCACTTGCATAGTTTCCGGACGACAGACTGGTCTGCGGTAAAGTTCGTTAATTGATATGGAGCAATCTTCGACAATTTCTATTTTTTTAAAGGAGGAACATGGTTCTCCCCCTTCAGGGGGGATATAAGAAAGCCTGATTTCTGTTACCCCAATTTTATCTCCAATAAATGTTGCTGATGCCCCGTTAGTTGTTAAGATTCCGCTCCCTGACTCAATATTCCAGCTATATGTCCCGCCTTCCGGAGCATCAATGATGCTGAGTGTAACCTCCTCTCCGATTTTGGCTTTTGCAGGAGCGGTAATGGCTTTGGGGGAACAAACACAGGCCCAAAGCCAAATAGAATCAGAACATTTCTTCCCTTTCGGGCTTGTGTAGTATCCAGTCACCTTGATATAGTCAGAAAAAGTTGGGTTAAATCCGATGAGTATTGCTGTTGAGCCGTTTGTTATCAGGTTAGGGGTGCGAGACCATGAATAGGATCCACCGGCCGGTGTACCGCTGGCGGAAAGAGTGACCTGCTGCCCAAGTTTAATGGTTTTGGGGCCGAAAACATCAACCTCGCACTCCCAAGCAGAGGAAGACGTCTGTAGCAGAGACAGCACACATACCGCTATGAAGGCTGTAATGAGCCACCTCATAATTTAGCCATCCTCTGCAAGGCTGCCTGGGCCTTTTTCTGCCATCTACCTTTCTTAATTTTCTTGTAATTCTTCAGTGCTTCAGCTGACATGTTGCTTTTCTCGTATAGATTTGCCAACTGGTAAATCGCGTAATCCACATCAGGATCACCAGGAAATCTTTCCACATAGTTGTGAAGAAGCTCTCGAGCTAGTACAAGTTCTTCATATTTTTCATACACTTTCGAGAGCCAGAGCATAGTTCGCGAGAGATAATGATCTGCTTTGGTTTGTTGCTCCCTGCCAGCAATGCGACCCTCTAGTCCTGCATAAATCTGGATCACCTTTTCGCCACTCTGGCGTGCTATTTCGAGTTTATCAGTTGCAAAAGCGTATTTGGTAATTTGCCAATGCACTCTCAATATCCTTAGAGGATCTTGTTCATTTTGCATGCGCTCCTTGGCATTTTTATAACCGAGGGCAAATGTAGCAAAGGCAAGCTCATCGTATCCCTTATGGAAAAGGTCTCGAGCTAAGTTCAATTGCGTTTCATAGTCCGATATGTCATTGAGGATATCTGCAAAATAGACAGCCTCGACATCCTGCATAGCCAAATCTCCGTTCTGGGCCCAATATGCATCAAGAAGATTTGAATATGCCTTCAATGAAAAGAAAGTCTGCTCGGGGTATCGCTGAACATAGGACGAATAATATTGTATTACTTCAGGCCAGTTTTCCGCGTTCATTGCAGTTCTTCCCAAAATGAAGAGAGATTTCCGAGCCCATATCGTGTTTGGGCATGTGATAGAAATATCCTTGAGGAGTTTCCTACCAAATTGTATTTCATCATCGCTGCCTTTAATGCTTTCGATAGCTATTTCATAGGTGATGGCAGGTGAGGTGTCAGGCCCAAGTGTGCCCTTAAGCTTTCTGATGATGGCGCTTCGTTTTTCCTCGCGCCCCAGTCTGGTTTGAAGAGCCATGAGCTCTTTTCCTGCCGCATAAAAACTGTGGCTCTCGCCAGCACTCCTGCTCGACTCACTGAAGATCTCCTGTAGAAGAGAATCAGCCTCGCTAAGGTAAGCATCATGGTTGGCATACAGTTTGGCGATCTTTAATTTATCCTTGATATCAAAATCATAGAGAGGCACTTTACTTATCTCTTGGTAAAGAGATTCAAGTTTTGCTGAATTTCCCTGTTGCTTGTAGATATCTGCTAGTTTTGCCACACATCGTAAAAAGGCTTTATTGTTCCCATACCAGTAGTCTATTTGGTGATCGGAGATGATTTTCTCCAGCATGTTAATACTTTCATCAACCCAGTTATTTTCCAGATATATCCTTGCTAGGGTATACCTGTTTTTTATTCCCCACAGTGTTGGATCATATGTCGCGGCAAGCTTTTCTTTCCAAATATCGATTTGTTCGAAATTTCTATTGTCTCGGAAGATATCAAAAAGGCTATCGTATGCTTTTAGTAATTTACGAATATAATTCTGGCTATATTTGAACTCAGGGAGGTGCGGGTCGCCAGGGTCCGAAAATGGATGGCAGGTAATATATTCCTGGTACAGGAAGGCAGCCTGCTCTAAATTTCCAAGATCACGTGCCTCGTTACCACTTTTGAGTAGAGCATAATTATCAAGTGCCAAGACTGGCCCAGCGATTACCAGTAGTTGCACAAGAATTGCCAATAATAATGATACGATATAGTTCATCTTAGTGTATGACTTGGGGTTGTTTTCTAGACAAGCCAAAAGATTAATGTGAATAGTTAGTGGTAAGAAAATGAATAAGCCCCTCTACATTGCGAACAATTTTTTTGGTATGGGCTTCACAGGAAACCGATTCACTGAATGAGAGTCTGGCCTGCTGGTCGGCATGATCTGTTATGAGTCTGAGAAGAATGACAGGTATATTGTTTGAGAAGCATGTCTGTACTATCGCAGCGCCGCCCATATCCGTTGCATCAGCGGAAAATTTTTCCCTCAGCCACTGTCGTTTCTTTTCCGAGGCAATAAATTGGTCACCGGATACTAAAATCCCTTGTTTGAATCCTTGTTTTTCTTCAAGCTGAAGAGAGAAACTTGCCGATATTTTTTGAAGGAAATAATTGTAGGCCGGGGTGCTATTGTCGCCTTGTACAGGTACGATTGTCCAGATAAAACCGTAGGGTTTCCATGTCCCGAAGTCGTGCTGAAACACCGTCGTCGCCCAAAGCATGTCGCCTCGTTGCAATTCTTCGGAAACTGCACCGGCTGGTGAAATGGAAAGGATAGCGTCGACAGAGAAATCAGAGATGAGAATCTGGGCAGTAATGGCGTTGTTGACTTTTCCCATTGGTGATTGCACCAGAACTATCTTTGTGTCAGCAAAAACTCCCTTGTAGTAGATCCTACCACCTTTTTTAATAATTTTTGCGTCTTCAATCTTGGCCAGCATCTTATCAAGCGTCGGATCAAGAGCAATCATTACCCCTATATCAGCAACACAACTATTAGCCCACAAGCAGATGGAGAAGAAAAAACACCGCACTGTCCAGCAAAAAATGGATCGCATAATTAGTTAAACTGGCCATTGAACGGCATAGTATGAGGACAATAATTTACTGCCTTCGTTTGGGTTGACCATCTTCACAAAATGGATATTAGCAAGTAAAGATCTCCTGAAATTATCAACGGAGTAAAACTTATGGGTAGGAAATCGCTTATACTCGTAAACCCATCTTGCATGTTGCTGATCGATGTTGCCTTGCCGACAATTGTGTAGGACGGCTCGCAACATCTTTCTTTTGTTTTTAGAAATATTTGGTTTTTCATTAACTACTAATCCAGTTACGGTTTGTCTCTTACCGTTTCGCAGTATTCGAAACTTCCTTTCGTTTATACGGAAACCTTCCTGGTTAATTATTTCCCTGTAAAATGGTATCATCTTGACAATATGTTCTTCGTTGCCAGAAATGGTTAAATCGTCGGCATACCTGGAATAACTGAAACCTGTTTTCTTGCCGAGATTAACGAACCGTTTATCCAGTCTGCGACAGAGAATATTGGATATCGCAGGACTAGTGGGAGCGCCGGTTGGCAATACGTTGTTGAAGCAGGAAATCTTGCTCAAAAGACAGGCTACATTGCGAGGATACCCTAACGATATGAACATGCCTCGAACACGACACAAGGATATAGATGGGAAAAATTGATGCAGGTCCATCTTTAGGACAATAGTGTTTCCCGTATGGTGGAGGGCGTTAGTTACTATTGATCGTTTTGGCCTGAACCCTTCTGCATAATCATTGAGCGGGATTGGATGAAGAATGGTATCAAGTATCTTTCTCTGCACATCCTTTAATTTGGTAGCAGGTGCCTGTATTTCCCTTTTTTTTCCTCCTGGTTTGCCAATGTGAAAGATTTGGTAATATTTTTCAGGACTCTTGGCCATCTGCTCAAGTTCTGTCAGGGAAGTCTGGAGCAGGTTGGCTAGGTGTGCCAGGTTAAGTACACAGGTAAGCCTTGCATCACGCATTTCCTGGAAATACGCCACAAGAAAATTCTTTGTTTCTTCATCTAAGTGAGAGTTTCTGACTAAAAAAGACTCAAGTTCATGGTTATGTTTTGCAGTTGATTTGGCACCGTTGAAAAAGTCTACCTCTCGGTTTCTTGCTAGGCGCAATACAGCATAAGATTCAATCAGGTCGATAAGATCATCATCAATACCAGCGCGCCTGTTGGTTTCAACAATAGTTCGAATAAAATGTTCCGGGTTTGAGCAGTGCATGGCCTAAGATGAGAGAAAATAAAATGATACCGGGGCGATTTACCTATATACCGGGTACCAGATAGCTGGTACCCGGGCGAAGCAAGATACGGCCCGCATGGCGTAGCACCATGCAACACAACTAAAACTTCGCCCCGGTATCAAAATTGTAAATGAGCCAAATCGAGACGGGGCTTACCAGACTTCCCTCCTGTAGCTTGACTGGCAAAAGGAACTAGGCAGCAGGAGCAAATTCCCCTTTTCGATTTATTGGCGACACAATTACATGTGTCAAGTGGTTCACTATGTTTTAAAAAATTTTCAGCTCCGCAGTTTGGGCAATGCTCAATAAAACGAGTGTGAAAACCCATCATGTTAAAATGGAAATCTTCCGGACAGAAACCACATTGCCTGCAGAAATGTTTGGTTAGTGAAGTGATGGAGGGAAAAGGAGCTGAACCTAATGGTGATATTAAGAGATAGGCGCTAACAGATCCAAAATATATTTTAATAAAAGAACGCCTATTAAGTTCCATGGCAATATCTTGGTTGTATTTTGATGTCAAATGTTCAAAACATCAGTTGTCAATAGTGACTGTTTAATATGCAAGCTTAGCGCTTGTCAAGGGAATAATAAAATCCGACCGATACATTGTGACACCTCCCAAGATGTAAATCTTGCAAAGATTATAGTAATACAACACAAATTATCTCGAGATAAATTATGTGGAATAGTATCGCGATTTGCATGGTTAATTACATATATTAACGCTACATACAGTTAAACGTAAGCAGTCCATAAGTTCGTATTAAAAAACAAGGTCTTGGCAGCTGATAAGTTCAAATAATAAATGTAATACTCTTACCTAAAAAGGCTTCTAGAGGAGTCATTCCTCCGAGTACCTTTCTATGTGTTAGTTTTAGCAGTAAAATCCTTTCCTCTTCTTCCTGCTCAGGCAGAATGGAAATATCGATCTCTTTAGGCCAGAAACGACGAACCCCGCCATTTGTCTTTTCGTTGCTGTCACGCTGCCAACTGACATGTGGTATCGCAAAATATATCTCAGCATTTGTCTCCGCTGCAACATCGGCATGGTCAACGAATTCTGAACAGCTGCTTTAGGTAACAGTCTGAAAAAATACGACTTTACACAGCAATACCATCATTCCAGGAGCGACTTGTTCCTTCGTTTCTCTGGCAATAGGTTTAAAAAAGGTATAACCTACCCATCCCGTCAACGAGAATTGCCTGATACCCGTTGCGGCCATGTTCCGTGTCAACTTCCCAGTCTCCGACACGGTTGCGCTCATCCACTATTGCCGGCCTTTCAGATAAGGTAATAAAATATGGATCTTGAAATTCGTTTTTTTAAATGAAAATAAATACCGTCCCGATTTCTATGTCCCATGCGTTATAAAGGTGAAAAATATTCAAAATAGTAAAAAATCGGCACTGTCAACAATGAACAACTCATGACCGTAAAAACATGCCATACAGTCGATATAATTACCACATTGTAATAGTTTAACGACACAACGAATCGGAACTTAATTAAAGGATTTAAAAATATTAGCGAGTAAGGTGATTAGCGACATGAGATCCACAAAGGCAAATCACATAAAACTGGTATGAAGGTCCTGCTGGAGGGAATCTGCAATGTCCGCCAATCAGGTTTTGTCTTATTAACTGGATCAGTTCAATAGGTTAAAGTGTTTCATTCATTGTGGAGATCCTAGCGCCAAGCATCCCTGACGCAGGTATAACAGGTCGGAAAACACACAAAACTATCGCCCCTCTGACTTTCAGGTATTGGCCATATTTCTCCTACACAACTCAAGCGTGCTATTGGAATATATAAGCGTGTCTATGCTATCTGGTGAAGATCATAACTCTATGAAATGGACATCGCAAAATCGCTTATCAACCCGGTGGGGAAATAGATTCAGACGGCGTAAACGATTCTGTAAAAAAAATTGTGTAACAGCCTACAATCATTTAACCTCGCTTAAAAAAGCGAATTGATGTGAGCAAAGAATCCGACAAGGAAATCCACCAGGCCCTAACCGCTGAGTTAGCCCATAACCTCAAAACCGAGAAAGACCTCTCTGCCCTGAGTCCTGAACTGGTAGTGCTTACTGTAGAAAAAGCACTTGGCGAGGAGATGGAAGAAGATCTCGGATATGCCAAGCGCGCAAGTGAAGGCCGCTGCAGCGGAAACAGTCGCAACGACACCTCTAAAAAGACGCTCAAAGGGCAGATCGGCGAGGTGGAGATAGCCCTTCACCGTGACCTCTAGGGCAGCTTTTCTCTCCAGCCTATAAAGAAGGGCCAGCCCCGTTCACTCGAATTTGACGACAGGATACTAGCTCTCTACGCACGCGGCATGACAACCCGTAATATCGCAGCAATCTTCCTTGAACGGTAATGCGCTAAAGTGCCCCACACCCTTGTTTGAAAGGTTACAGAGGCTGTCATCGACCAGGTTGTCGCTTGGCAAAACCGCCCGTCAGATGAGATCTATCCCGTCGCTTATCTCGACTGCATTGTCATCAAGGTTCACCTGGACAAGCGTGTGGTCAAGAAATCAATCTACCTTGCTCTTGGAATCAACACCAAAGGCCACAAGGAACTCCTGGGAATGTAGCTCTTTAAAACGAAAGACGCCAAATTCTGGCTGGCCGTCCTCAAAGAACTACAGAATAAAGGGGTGCATGATATTATTGTCGCTACTGTGGATAGCCTGACCGGCTTCCCCGAAGCGATCAATACCTTCACCCGAGAGAGCCCAGGTACTTCTTTGTATTGCCCATATGGTCAGAGATTCACTGAAATACGTTTCATAAAAGATCGTAGTCAGTAGCTGCTGATCTCAAGCGTATTTATCAGTCGATTACCGCCAGGGAAGCAGCCATAGAGTTGGAAAACTTTGCAGGCAAATAGGGGAGCCGTTATCCTTCCATAGCAAAGTCGTGGACGAGTCGTTGAAAAAATGCCATCCCACTTCTCAGCTATCCATATGAAATCATGAAGATTACCCACACGACAAATGCTACTGAGTCTCTCAATAGCGTGATACGCAAGGCAATGAAAAACCGAGGCATCTTGCCAAATGATAGGTCGGCTTTTAAGTTGTCTTTCTGGCAATCCAGAAAGCCTCGAAGAAGTGAACCATGCCAATTCGAAACTGGAAGCCGGCGATGAACCGCTTTCTCATTGAGTATGATTGGTCTCTTCAACGGACTAGCAAACGATATCATCAGCACCATTGCAGAACTGTTGATCATTGACAAGAACCACTAACTTATCGAAAGATATCCTAATCCCCTCAGACCTCTACCCCCAATAAGTTATTGAAGTGCAATAAGATCTCGTCTCCCTGCATAACAGTTTTACAATCCACAGCGAATTAGATGGCTGGTATTGATCTACCAATACTCACATCTCCGTCGTCGACCCAGCAACTGGCTCTTTTTCTCAGATCCTCTTTTTACAGAACTTATCTAGCCACCTTGCCAATCATTTCTGCCCTGTCCCTAATTTAGTGTGGCTGAGCCACACTAAATTAGGGAGATATAAAAACTATCTAATCTTGTCTTGTCTAACAGATAGTCTCCTATCAGGGCCGGAAGAATCTGTTTTGCAGCACGTCGCTAAACAACTCCTCCAAAGGATATATGCTTGGTCTCAAGGTATGCTTCGATGCCTTCACTGCCAAGCTCCCTGCCCCAGCCACTCTGCTTGAAGCCGCCAAAAGGGCAATTGCTGGTGGACGGCGCCGGCTCATTGACCCCCACGGTGCCGGCTTCCAAGGCCTCACTTACCCGGAAGGCCCGGTTCAGGTCAGTGGTGAATACATAGGCAGCGAGACCGAACTCTGTATCGTTTGCCGCACGAATGACCTCCTCCTCACTATCAAAAGGGTACAGGACCGCAGCCGGGGCAAAGATCTCCTCCCTGTGGCACAGTACATCCTCAGGTACATCGACCAGCAGGGTCGGAGCCAGAAAGGCACCTGTCTCCCCTAACCTCTTTCCACCCGCCAGCACTCTCGCACCGCCCTGCACCGCCTCATCCACCATTTTCAGTACCTGGGAGAGCGCCTTTTCATCAATCAGGGGGCCGATCTCCACCCCATCTTCACCTCCCGGCCCCACGTTCAGGTTGCTGATGCGTTCAACCAGGGCATCCTTATATTTTTCAAATACCGGTCGCTGAACATAGATACGATTGGCAGCGATACATGACTGACCGTTATTTCTGAACTTCGCCACCATGATACCTTCAAGCGCCTGCTCAAAGTTTGCGTCCTCGAAGACAATCAGGGGCGCATTTCCCCCTAGTTCCAGGGAGAGTTCGGTGCAGGTCGTGGCTGCTCCGGCAATGAGCTGGCGGCCGACTTCAGTAGAACCGGTAAAACTTATCTTTCGGCACAGCGGGTTTTCAAGCATCTCATCCCCAATCGCCGAGGCCTTGCCCACAATCACCTGAAAGACTCCTTTCGGCAAGCCAGCTGCCTCGACGCATTCCGCAAAGAGGCAGGCTGAAACGGGAGTGGCACTGGCAGGCTTTAAGACCACAGGACAACCTGCTGCAAGGGCCGGGGCCACCTTCCTTACTGCCAGAACCAGGGGGAAGTTCCAGGGAGCGATTGCCCCCACCACCCCCACCGGCTGTTTGATCACCAGATGCCGTTTGCCATCCATCTGCTGAGGCACAACCCTGCCGTAGGCCCTGCGTCCTTCTTCGGCAAACCACAGCAGATGGTCGATGGTCATGGCCACTTCCCCTTTGGCCTGGGCCAGCGGTTTCCCATTCTCTTTGGTTATGATCTCCGCCATTTCATCCGCACGCTCTTCCAAAGCAGAAGCAATTGCCTTCAGATAATCGCCCCGTTGCTTGGCTGTCAGCGCTCTCCACCCGGCAAATGCGTTGTGTCCACTCTGGATCGCCTGCCGTGCTGCTTCACGCCCCACACTTGCCACCTCGGCGAAAACATCTCCTGTGGCCGGGTCTCTCACCTCTATGTGTTGTTCTCCTTCCTGCCACTCACCATCAAGATATAATTTGTATTTTTTCATAGGATTGGTTTCTCCTAACCAGATGCAATACATAGTACAGATATTATGAACTCTGGTCCCGGCAGGACCCGCCATAACGAAAAAAACAGCAGCTCTTCGCTTACACGCTTTAACAGCTGCAACACTGTGTCAACCTGGCGGTGGCTAAAGTATGATAAATTACTGATAGTTACTCCAGGTCACTGCGAGATTTATCAAAAGATGCCCTGACAGCCGGTCATCAAGGTCCAATAGCCACTTTGTATCGGCCAGCCTGATTGTTTTAGTCAACCCGTGTGCAGAATCATCGCCGGATGGATCGTGAACAATGTCAGCTGCTTTTCAAAAAAAATGGTATGATTGCAAAAGCTGGCAAATGTCAGTATGAGCTATAGGTGGAATGAGGTTGCTCAACCTGGTTGATATCTGCCTGTAATACACATCTAAGGATAAGCATATGAGCATGGAAAGTTGGCTGCTTTTTCTGCCCATCGCACTTGCTGCCGCGCTCAGTCCCGGGCCTGCTGTGCTGATTGTAACGACCAACGCCCTCAACTATGGGCCCAGCCGTACCGTACTGACCATCCTCGGCAACATCAGCGGCTTGTTTTTCATGTCTTTATGTTCCGTGATTGGTCTGAGTACTATTATCTTGTACTCGAGTCTCGGCTTTACGGTGGTGAAAACCGCCGGTGCACTCTATCTTATCTATCTCGGCGTAAAATACTGGCAAACTGGCATAACGCTTCCCCCCAACAGCCAGGAGCTCAAAAAGCGGAATGAGAAAAGCGGAGTTCGGCTGTACACCCAGGGATTGCTGGTGGCCTTGACCAACCCCAAAGCAATCGCCTTTACCTCAGCACTTTTCCCGCAGTTCATCAACCCAGCCGAACCGTTGGCCTTACAATTCCTGATTCTGGTCGGCTCGCTCATGTTCTGCTCTTTCAGTTGCCTTTTTTGCTATGCGCACCTCTCAGGTTCTACCGGCCGCAGGGCCTTGCTTCTGGTGAACGGAAAAACGTGGGGAAAAGCTTTTGGCTCGCTCTTTATCGCCTCGGGGTTAGCCCTTGCCGCTTTAAAAAACGATTGAGCCAACTTACCTCTTATGTCATCGCCCAGAATTATTGACTGTACGAATTTCAATAGCCAGGAGCGGCATCAGATTATTGATCACCTGCGCTGCCAACTCATCGAGTTCAACGGTGCAATTTGCTCTGAAACTGAGATCAGCCCTGTGCTCTTTGCCATTCGTGATGGTAGCGAAGATCTCCTTGGCGGGCTTGTAGGACGCATAGCCTGGGGCTGGCTGCATATTGAAATCCTCTGGCTCGGGTCTGAGCTTCGGGGCCAGGGTTTGGGTACACGGTTACTGGCCAAAGCTGAAGATCTCGCCCGAAAAAACAAATGCACCGGCATCTATCTGGATACCTTCAGCTTCCAGGCACCTGAGTTTTATACCAGCCTCGGCTTTAGAGTCTTTGGTAAAATTGAAGATTTTCCAGAAGGCCATTGCAGATACTTTCTGCAGAAGAAAATCGTTTAGGGGTAACAACAGAAACCCCACGCTCAGTCATGTCAATTCCCGGTGATGGCATCTGAGAGATCCCTCCTCCTTAAGGACAGATCAGCCTCCAGCACGTTCCACGCTCCGTATTTCATCCAACCTGCCCCCAGCTAGTTAGAAACCCGCTCCCCCTTCAAGGTAGATTTACCTGGACACCTATCCCTAAGCTCCCATCAGTGGGGCCCTTTGGGCCGACGTACCTGCCGATGAGTGCGAAGACCCAACCGGAATACTGCATCAATTTGTTATTTATAGCAAATTCATCTCTTGGGAAAATGCATTTTTTTGCACTCCAGTGCGTGATTTTTGCACACCCCGCAGTACTGTCGCCTATCGCTGGAGTCATCACCTGCCGACCTGGGCCACATCGAGTAACCGCTTAAAACCCAAAAGCATTCTGAAAGAAGGACGTGAAAGCACATGGATTGGCACGTTAGTTGCCAATCCTTTCAGCGTTGTGCAAACCGACAAGAACAGTTGTCTTACAGATGGCTACGGGTCATTTTTATTTTTTTAGGAGGTTATCAAATGCGAATACCTAGACGACAATTTCTGAAATATTGCGTTGGTTCAGCTGCGGCGCTCGGGTTGCCGATGAATGTCATTGGCAAACTGGGAGAGGCGCTGGCTGCCGAAACAAGCACCTTGCCCAAGGTCATCTGGATCAGCGCTGCTGGCTGCACTGGCTGCTCGATATCATTGTTGAACCTGTTCAATGATACAGAGCCAACGGATATCACCGACCTGCTGTTCAATACCATCGATCTGGCCTTTCACCCCACTCTGATGAGTGCCGCAGGGGACCTCGCCGTACAACAGCTGAACAATACCATGCAGGGCAGTTATATACTCGCAGTCGAAGGTGGTATCCCCACCGCATTTAACGGCCACTCCTGTATGCTGTGGACTGATGCAGGCAGGGAGGTGACTGCCCTGGAGGCGGTGCAGATGCTCGCTCCAGGCGCCACTGCCGTCCTCTCCATCGGCAGTTGTGCCAGTTACGGTGGCATGTCCGCCTCTTCCCCCAATCCAACTGGTGTCAAAAGCGTCAGTGAGATTACCGGTGTCAGCACCGTCAACATACCTGGCTGCCCCACTCACCCTGACTCGATCGTCTGGGTCATCGCCCACCTGCTTGCAGGTGAATCAATATCGCTGGATGAGCGCCGCCGACCGACTGCGCTCTACCGTACCGAGGTTCATAAAGCATGTCCCCGTAAACCTTATGATGAGGTGAAAACTTTCGGCACCGAAAATGGTTGTCTCAAGCCACTTGGCTGTAAAGGCCCCGAGACCCATTCTGACTGTCCGTCCCGCAAATGGAACAGTGGTGTAAATTGGTGTATTGGAGCCGGAGCAATTTGTATCGGCTGTACCGAGCGCGATTTCCCAGACAACTTTTCACCGTTCTACAAGATCGAATACGACTACAAACTGTACGAAAAGTCGTTGCCAGACAACCCGGACCCCACTGAGCCACCGACTGAACCTGGCGGCGGGTCTCTCGTCTTGACCAAGGCCGTGTGGGAGGCTGAAAGGAACAGAATCAATGTTGAAGGTGATGGAACTGCCGGGCAGATCGTTACGATCTTCAATGCGGACACCGGAACTCAATTGGGAGCGGTTAGTGTCGATTCCACCGGCAAGTGGCAATTCCTTCAGGTTGACCCGTCACCTATTCCCAACCGCTTGCGCATAGTTTCCGGTGGTCAGACTGTCTTCAGCGATGTTGCCAATGTCCCTGCTGGCGGTGACGACAACTTTGAACTGACAAAGGCCGAATGGCGGGCAGATAGACGCAGATTCCAGGTTGAGGGACTGGGCACCAAAGGGTCTATCGTCGAAATTTTCAATGCCTCATCAAACAATAAAATCGGGAAAGTCACTGTTAATTCGGTCGGCAAGTGGAGACTGGTTATCAGAAGGCCCGCTACAGTCCCCTGCACGGTGCGGGCGGTTTGCAACGGTCAATCAATCACGAAAGACGTCAAGAACGCTCCGGGAGGCTGTGTGTAACACCCTCGAAGCGATGAAAAAAGCAAACGTTCGCAAAACACGCTACGTACATGAATCCAAAAATTCCAAAGCTCAGAACCCGAGTTGGCTGTCCGTTTTGTGAAAGTGAAACTTTAAAGAGATAATTCCTATCCACGGATAGATCGATTATTACTGGAGATATACAATGAATACCATTACCGTCATGGATCCCGTCACCCGGATCGAAGGACATATGAAGGTCGAGATTGCCATCGATAGCGTTGGCGGGCAGCAACAAATTGTCGATGCACACTGCACCGGCACCCTCTTCCGCGGCTTCGAGACCCTCCTGAACGGACGCAGTCCCCTTGACGCCCCCCTCGTCACCCAGCGAATTTGCGGCGTCTGCCCGATATCCCATGGCCAGACCGCCGTGCAGGCCCTGGAAAATGTTTCCGAATGGCTGCCCAACACCAATGGCCGGTTGCTGCGCAACCTCACCCTTGGCGCCAACTTTCTTCAGTCGCACATCCTTCATTTCTACCTGCTGGCGGCCCTCGATTTTGTTTCAGGCCCCGCTGCCTCTCCATGGACTCAGGCGTGGCAGACAGATATGCGTTCCGGCCTGGACGAGGTAACGGCCAACCTGCCTGCCGCAATTACCGCTCGCAGACAATCCCACGAAATGGGCGCTGTTTTCGGTGGTAAGATGCCCAGCTCCAACACCTTTGTTCCCGGCGGCTTCACTATGACTCCGACGAACCAGGCGATAGACACCTACCGTCAACGTCTGCTGGAACTGCAGAATTTTATCGATAACATCTATCTGCCTGATGTTGAATTGGTCGGCACAATATACAGCGATTATTACCAGATCGGTGCCGGCTGCAATAATCTGTTTGCCTTTGGCGCCTTTGAGATGGATGACGCCAACAGCACCCGGCTCTTTTCCGGCGGTCGCATCGAAGATGGGTCAACCGAGGTCAATAGCATCAACACCAACAACATCAGCGAATCGGTTAAATATTCCTGGTACTCGAATACAACCAGCAACCTCTCTCCTGCCTCCGGAGAAACCACGCCTGAGTACCCGAAAGGCGATGCCTACTCGTGGATCAAGGCGCCGCGAATGAACAACAAACCGTTTGAAGCCGGCCCGCTGGCCCGGATGTGGGTGAACGGTGATTACCAGCGTGGCATATCGGTAATGGACCGGCATCAGGCACGGGCGCTGGAGGCGAAAAAGATCGCCGCTGCCATGCATGGCTGGCTGGACGGGCTTCGCCCCGGTGAAAAAGCTTTTGACAACAGCTACAACCAGCACTCCGGCACTGGCATTGCCCTGTCCGAGGCTCCCCGGGGCGCCCTCGGACACTGGGTCAAGATTAGTGGCGACAGGATTTCCAATTACCAGGTAATAACCCCTACCTGCTGGAATGCCTCCCCCCGCGACGACAACGACGTACCCGGCCCCATGGAACAGGCCCTGATCGGCACCCCAATTGAGAATCCGGACCAGCCAATTGAGGCCCTGCGGGTTATCCACGCCTACGACCCATGTCTGTCCTGCGCAGTGCATATCATGCGCCCGGACAGTAGTCCGGTGATTGTCCACACTGGAAAATAATCCGAACCATTCGAATCTGTTGTGAACGAGGTATACATGCAGACAGTTATTCTTGGGATTGGTAATGAACTGCTGGCCGATGAAGGGGTAGGAGTACATGCCGCCCGCAGACTGGGGGAGGAGACACTCCCCGGGCAGACAAAAGTTATCGAGGTCGGTACAGCTATCCTCGAGGCCCTGCCTGAGTTGGAACAGGCGGAGCGTATCATCGTGTTGGACGCCATGAAGGATGGTCGCCCGGCCGGAACAGTGTACAAGATCCCTTTAGAGCAGTGCAGCGGAGCAGCATGCATCGCATCCATGCACGGTTTTGATATTTTCCGGGTCATGGCCCTTACCGGTCGAACGACACCTCCACCACCGGTTATGGTTTTCGGAATGGAGCCGGCAGAGGTCGGCTGGTCCATGGAGTTGTCACCGGCGGTGGCCGCATCGTTACCTTACCTGCTTGAGGCGGTTCGGGTGGAATTGATGACCTAATAAAAAGTTGCATATATTTCACATTCCCTTGTTCGCACAAGACATGGAAAAAGTTTGAGAGAAGAATCACGGTCCTCTGGCTTAATCGTCTGCCAATCAGGTCGAGGAAGGTCGTCGAGCGGAAGTGCGACTGCAAAAGCAACTCAATATGCTGCAGACAGTGATCGACGGCCTTCAAGATTCGCTGATTTTGGTCGATCGGCCTGAAATGTTGCGACGCCGCACAGCTTGGTGAAGTGTGTGAGACCTGTAAAATCCTCGAAACCGTGCTGTAAGGGACGCCGATCACCTTGGAGCGCCAGCCTGAAAACACAACAGCCCATAATAGCCGCGCTCATTATGGGCTGGGTATCGAGCAACACTTTGTCAGCGCAAGGCCGGTGCTCTATTTCAATTGCGGTAGATCAACTTTGATTCTGAAACCCTGTTCAGGCGATGAATCTCCGGCTGCAACTCCAGCATCTCCGCCTGGGAGAGATGTGCTTTCTTGACAACCAGTCTGCGACTCACCACATAATCAGAGCCGACCCGCTGATTCAGACACTCCGTCCTGAAGAGGGTATTATCCAGTTTTTCACAGTTGAAGATCAGCTCTGTGGTGCCATCCGGAACATCGGTAATGTGAACCTCTTCTTCAAAATGCAGCTCCATGTCATTGGTAAATTGCGCGTCTTGATCCGTTGCGACGTTATCAGTGAAATATTTCCGGAAAAATGGCTGTAATGTTACAATTTTACCTTCATCTCCATGAACCGTCAGGTTGCTGTTTGAATATTTCATCTTCAAGACAACATTATCGCCACGCTCGATCGGTTCTAAAATGACGTCCCGCAACATATGCTGATCACTGTACTCTTGCAAAATTCTCTTACTTATTCGCTTCAGATCATACGAACTTGAATGGCTGAAATAGGCTTGTGATCTGGAGGCATATTGCTCAGTCAGCGTATACTCCCAGGGGTGGATTACTGCGTCTGAGAGCGATAACTCAATAAGCGAGTGCGTTCCGCCTGTGGTGTTCACCGGATCTGGCAGGTGTTCCGGCAACCCGGTGCCCAGATTCAGTGCATAAAGACCTGCCAACTCTGAAGGATACTCCCCGAGCTTGAATCCCTCCCGGAACGGGAAGGCGACATATTCCCTGTCGCCAATGACCACTGCAATCAAAGGAATCTGCAGCTGGATCCAGCTTGGCTGCTCGGGGTCAAAGCCACCGTACCGGGGGAAGCGAGTGATATACTGATTGGTCTTCAGCCCCAGACTTTTCAACATCTCCTCGTAAACCACTGAGATTTCGGTTGGGGTGCCGACTTTTTCCTCAAGGACCTGATCAACATCGACCCGGAAACTGCCGTCCCTGGAGTTTTGCAGCGATATGTTCTCCTGAATGTACTGGAGAATCTTATCTGCCCGTTTATAGTCGTCGAACAGGTACTTTGCTTCGTCCCAGGCAATTTTTTTCAACTGATCTTCATTTCCCAACAGTGCAGTTGAATGATAATGCTGGCGGTAACTCTCGGCAATTTTGGACCAGCCTGGCGCCTGCCAGTGATAGCCGGGAAAGGAGAACTTGGTCAGGTGCACGCTTGTTCTTGGCAAGTCCTGGTAATCAAGCCTATCCTCAAGAAATTCCATTCGCTGCTCGTACAGATCCCTTAGAGGGCGAACATCTTTTTGCTCAACCATAAGCCCCCGATACCCATTCTGGGAAACGGCAACAGCGTCAACAGTCGTTTTATAGGAACGGCAATCGTAATCCAGCTCGAACCCGCTCAGGAAAATGAAGCGGCTTTTGAGAACAGGGATCTTTTTGGTATAGGTATGATCATAATGGGAAAGGGGTTCGGTACTGTGGAAAGAGACTCTTACGAAGATAGTGCTACCTGACTGTACTCGTGGTACCACTATCTTCTCCGTTTCAAGGTACTGCTCTTTCATTGCTTCAAGATCAAGATGCTGCTGGCGCCCTCTGGAGTCGACATGCCTCACGTCAAAAGCTGAAAGGGTTCCATCTCGTGGATGGTCGAGCTCGATGGTGCCATACTGTACCCCGGTTTTATCTATAACCCTGATTGCCTGGTTAAACACCACATCGCTTTCGAACTGCTTGGACATGGTATCGAAATTGGCAATGATCTTTGTTTCGTCATACTCATACACCGCACCGTAATTTTTCCACTTTCCGACAGCGTTATCGCTAAAATCGGCATTTCCCATAAATGACGGAACAGTTGCGTATTCAACACAGCCGGAAAGTGAGATACAGAGCAACAGCAACGGCAGGACAATACGTCTCATCTTCTCTCCTATTTCCAAACGACAGAATTTACGATTTCATCAATTTTGCTGTCCCAGCTTTTGAGTCCTGCATCGGCAAGAGCTCTTCTGGTTTCATTTTGCACATACCTTCTGGTGATAACATTCTGCTCAGTGCTCCACTCTGAGCTGGCTATAGTGTTCGAGTCTTTGACGAGTTGAGAATCAGTCGGGGCAAAAGGCAGTTCCCAGCGATCTTCCTGGATATACCTGTTGAGAAAAACCGGCCCGAGTTTATCCGGCAGATCCCTCTTTACCCACCGTTTATACAGACTTGGTACACTCAACTTCAAACCACCTTCGTTTAGGGGGAGGTACTGCTCCTCAAAATCGGCACTGTAGGTGACGCTGATCTTCAACGGAGACACCTGCACCACCTCCAGCTCCTTTGGATAGATCTCAAAGCCTTCGTTGAGCATCTCTGTCGCAAGCCCCCTGTCATCCTTTCTTCCCGTGTGTTGCAACTCCTCATAGAAACGCTGAGCCGCAAACCCTGTCAGATCAATCTGGCCTGCCAGCACCCAGCTGCCTGTTGCACGATCGAAATGAATTCTGGAGGTCGTGATAACGCGATTTTCAAAATCGTGGTCACCGGTAATGGTCACTATTCGAGATTTGCCCGGTTCAACCAGGAAGGCGCGCCTGCCTATGGATGGGTAATAGGACTCATCAGGAACCGACCAGGACATGGTGGGATCGAGGAACTGGAGCTGAGCGCCACCCTTTTCCAAGGCCAGGATCATATGGTTGAAACCGGATAAGGTTGGATATTTCGCCAGGGGTTGTACAGAATTCCAGGTTGTCACCAGCGTTGGATGACCGGTCATGCCTCTTTCAGCCAGTACCGCCTTTAAGATGGTACTCAACTCTTTGCAATCCCCGTATCCATTTTCAAGTACAGCTGCCGGGTCACGGGGAACGAATGCGTAGCCCCCCCGTGAATCAAAATGGTAACGAACTTTGTCGACAACAGCTTCAAAAGAGTTGCGGACGACCTTGGCCGGTGAGGCCTCCGCTGAAATCTTTGCCGACAGCTCCTGTATTGCCGGTGATTTCGAATATTGTTTCTCATACGATTGGAGATAGTAATCGCCAAGCTGTTGCCAGCTGTATGACTTCAACCCCTGAGGTGGCAAGCTGAGATAAAAGGCAGCGTAATACTCCTCCGGGTACGGTGTCCTTTCCTGCTCCCGAAAGTCCGTAACATTATAGGCTGTAACCGTATGCTCCTTGATGCCGTTTTCAGTCGCAATCGATTCTTCGAACCTTTCGTCACCACTGTTTTCCAACCCCACAGTAAGGCTCGCCTCCTGAGGATAACGTAACGCTATTTCCCGTTGCACAATGCCATAATCATCAGCCAGGAAATACCTGCCCACAAACTCAGGTTTTACATAGTCGCGTTCGACAGTGATATGAATGAGCAGGTCCTTTTGATATTTCGGTACATAAAACGAGTGCACGGTAATATCGGCAAAATCACCTTCATTTTGCACAATCCCGCGTTGAGGCAGAACCCACTCGGAACCATCCGGGTAATACGCTCTGGCACGAATTCTCGGCGGTTTTTCAATCTCCTTGTGCTCTACAACCGTGATGTACTGCAGATCATAACCATCTGTGTTGAGAATCCTGTACCATTTATCCTCCCTCTCCTTCACACGGTTACCTGCATCATCAACAATGAACTCCAGATCCGTACTCCAATCCAACACCACCGCGGAAGACGTTCGCCAGGAGGCAGGGATGGATACTTCAGCCATCTTTGCCGGGTCGGCACCTTGATGAACGCTCTCAACACAGCCAGAAAGAGCCAGCGCAAAGAAAACAATCCCCCAGTAGAACCATCCCCCCCACCGGTACCACCACTTCGCCATCAGACCCTCCCTGCTTGCTCAGTTGAATAATAGGCGGCAAACACCACCCGGCATATTATGACCATTTGAACCTGCATCAGCCTAACCGACAACCCTGGCAGCCGCAATACAATTTGCACTCATTAAGTGCCGTATAATATTACATTAATACTCCTAAAACTTTCCATCATCACCGATATTCTTCGACCCCATTGCCCCAGCAGCGAGTTGCACGGCAGCACTTGCAACATTCACGTAAACGTAAAATCATTTGCCCCTTCAACCCTGATCTGGTAATTTGAGGCTGGTCCCATTCTCAACCACGACAATATTCACATTCAAGGTATTTAGACGTTCAGGAGGCAGTACACTTATCTCAGCAACATTAGATCCCCGGAGGAGATCGAGTATGGTTCATGACTATCAGCCAGGTGAGAGTTACACATACCCTTTACTCATTAAGAAGTTGCTCAAGACAGCCCTTGTTCAGGCCCCGGATCAGGAAATCGTCTACCGGGACAAACTAAGATATACCTATCGCGATCTGGAAGATCGCATCAACAGACTCGCCTCAACTCTTGCACAGGCAGACATGACCCATGGAGACACCGTTGCCGTGTTCGATTATGACAGCAACCGTTTCCTGGAGTGCTTTTTCGCCATTCCGATGATGGGTTGTGTGATGCAGATGGTCAACTGGCGCCTCTCCACCAGGCAGCTGGTCTACACCATCAATCATGCGGAGGCAAAGCTGGTTATTATCAATTCCGACTTCCTGCCCCTGCTGGCCGAAATACGGGAACACCTCGTTGATGTGGAAAAGGTGATCGTTATCGCCGAAAACCCCTCATATCCGGAACCATCGATTGAAATATACGGAGATTACGATGAGCTGCTGAGCCAGGCATCTGCAGAATACCAGTTCCCGGATTTCGACGAAAATACCAAGGCGACAACCTTTTACACCACTGGCACCACGGGCGATCCCAAAGGCGTGCATTTCACCCACCGGCAGCTCGTGCTGCATACCCTGTCCCTCACCATCGGCCTCTCCAGCTACGAGACCATTGGCAGGTTCCGCTCAAACGACGTTTACATGCCGCTCACCCCCATGTTTCACGTTCATGCCTGGGGCATCCCCTACGTCGCCACCTTGCTTGGCGCCAAGCAGGTTTACCCGGGCAAGTACGAGCCGGAAGTTTTACTGAAGCTCCTGGCGACAGAGGGTATCAGCGCCTCCCATTGCGTGCCGACGGTATTGCAGATGATCGTCACCAGCCCCGCGGCCAAAACCGTCGACCTCTCCAACTGGAAAGTCATCATCGGCGGCTCAAAACTTTCTGCCGGCCTGGCCAAGGCCGCCAATGAATTGGGTATCACGGTCTACACCGGTTACGGCATGTCTGAGACCTGTCCTGTTATCAGCCTCTCCACCCCCAAGACCATGATGGTCGATGAGCTCAGCGACGATGAAATGCTGGATATCGTGGTCAAGACCGGCTTGCCTATCCCGCTGGTTGAGTTTGAAGTGGTGGACGTGGATGGCACCCCGCAACCCCATGACGGGACATCCGTCGGCGAGGTGGTCTTTCGGGCCCCCTGGCTGACCAGGGACTATTTCAAGGCACCTGAAAAATCGGCGGAACTGTGGCGAGACGGCTGGATGCACAGCGGCGACGTCGGTCATATCGACCGCCATGGCTACCTGCAGGTCACCGACAGGATCAAGGATGTGATCAAGACCGGCGGCGAATGGATCTCATCACTTGATCTGGAGAATTGTATCAGTAAACATCCTGCGGTACTTGAATCTGCCGCCATCGGCATCTCCGACACCAAATGGGGTGAGCGACCGCTGCTCATCGTCAAACTAAAGCCGGAGATGGCGGACCAGGCTGATCAGGAAAGCCTGAGGGAATTTATGAAGAATGCCGCTGCCGAAGGGGTGATTCCCAAATACGCGGTCCCCGATAAAATCCATGTGGTCGAGGAATTGCCCAAGACCAGTGTCGGTAAGCTCAATAAGCGGATGATGCGCACGGAATTTGGCAGCTAATTTTCGCTCAACCGCCTCCCGGCTTCATGACAATTTCAGCACGAGAAGCATGAAGCCGGGACACCGCCGCCGTTATTTTTTTCAGCACCTGCCTTGCAATCGGCAGCCGACGATGCCAAGATGAATTTATCATTTTAAAACACCGTACTCGTCAGTCTGTATGCCTTGAAGTCAAAGGCCTCAACAGGATCTTTGGAAAAGCTTTTCAGAGCACAGACAATGGCCTCCGTGACCGATTCAAGATCACGCTATCTCCCGGTAACTCTTTATATAACGCTTGCTCAGCCTCTCCAAGAGCGCTCCTCCCCTTTTCAAAACGTTCCAATTATATCTTGCAATCTTGGAGAAATACGTGGTATAGCCTGGATTGTCGACAATCGACCAGGCAAATTTAACTCACCAATACCCTATGCCCATTCTCAAGCGCACATATAAAGATCAGGTTACCGAATATATCTACGACCTCATTCTCGACGGGGTGCTCTCCCCCGGCGATCAGATCAAGGAGAGTTGGCTTGCCTCTGAGATGGGTATCAGCAGGGCCCCGATCCGGGAAGCGCTGAAAGAGCTGATCACCAACGGCATCATCGAATACCGCCCCCAGGTCGGAAATTTCATAACCCACCTTTCTCCCAAGGAAATTATCGATGCCTACACCACCCGGGGAATCCTCGAGGGGTATGCCATTATGATTACCAGGGAGCAGTTCTCCGAAGAGGAAATCGACGAGTTGGAGGGCATGACCAGGCTCATGGAAAAATATGCCCGCAAGGATAATCGCAAGATGGTGGTGAAAGTCGGTGACGATTTCCACAGCCTGTTGATGAGCAAAAACGAAAATATCCAGCTTATCGAGTACACCGAACGCTTGAGCCTGAAGCTCCACATTCTCTTTTATAAGTTCTGGAGCAAGCTCTATACCCCAGAAGAGATCGGCGAGCGTCATTTCCGTATTGTGGCCAGCCTGAAATCACTCGAACCGCACCGCATCGAATCGGTAATCCGTGACCACTATACGGAAACCGGCACCAAAATCGCGGAACTCCGAAGACCTGACAACGGTAAATAACAGAGGATAACCCCTGATAATTGAATCAGCCCAGATAATGGATGTTACTTAACTACACAATTGTCGACAATGGACAATCTTCAATCGACACCCTTTGCCAATGCCTGATACCTGACACTCAACGATAGGACAAAGCGCCATGTTTCTACAAACACTCCACGCATCCGGTGCAACAGTCGAAGCCCCTGGCTCGGACATTCTGTTCTCCAACTTCAACTACAACCCGGAAAACTATTACTTCCTCTATGTTGGCGACCTGAAAAATTACAGCCTCAACTACTTTGTCCGTGAGTGTCTAGAGCGGCGGCTGAACAAAAAAAACATCCAATTTATCGCCATCGTCCCGGATGTCTGCATCCAGTACAACTACCTCAACGTCATGGTGATCAACCCGGTTGCCACCGAGGATATGATCCAGAATCATAACTTCAGCGGCATGGGCAAACCACCCAGAAAGAGCTGTCGCCTGAAATCTTCCACCTTCATGAGCGCCGTCTCAAGCTCGCCTTCGGTGCGGACCCTGATCGACACCATTCTTCAGCACCAGAACCAGCTCTATGTCAACCTCTACGAAAGTGTGGTTGAAATGGGCCTTGATTCCATCGAGGGGGTCTCAATCCTCGGGCCGGACAAGCACATCGCCAAAAGGTACAACAACAAGGTGGTCCAACGGCAGGTACTCCAGGATGTCGTCCCCTTAATCGACGGCTTCAGCTGTGCAAATCGTCAGCAGATGCTCGAAATCACAGCAGCCCACTGGCAGGCGTGGCCGGAAGGCATTTTCGTCAGTGCGGCCTACTCGGCAGGCGGTGCCAACTCTGCCATCACCTTCTCCCAAAAGGAGGTGATGGACAAGTTTCGCGAGGAAGAATGTGAGTATGTAGTAACCCGCTATATTCCCCATGAACTTGACCCCACAGTTCTCGCCGTTGTCGCCAATGAGGACGATATCTATATCGCCGGCATAGCCGATCAGAGCATCATCGACGGGAACAGGTTCGTCGGTTCAAGCTTCCCCTCGGCTGCCACAGACGAGCAGAAACAGCAGTTACGCGACTATACCCTTGCGGTCGGCAAAGTCCTGGGCAAAGCCGGGTATCGAGGAATTTTCGGTTGCGATTATCTGATCGACAGGGAAGGCCAGATCCAGTTTCTGGAGATCAACGCCAGAAAACAGGGAACCACCCTCGAATTCTGCTTTACCCTGGAGCAGACTCTGCCGGAAGGCGCGCCCATGCTGCCTGAACTTGAATACTTTGCCGTCACCGAAAACCGCTTTCCCCCGCACACCCGGGAAATGAACGGCAACCACCGCGGCATCCACTGGGGCACCTACAACTACAAGATCACCTCGGCCCAGCTCACCAAGGGATATATCCCCCAAAATCCCTATGAACGCGAGACCTTCAAAAAAATCGCCCGCAAAGAACTGTTGAAAGATTTTGTCATACTCGAACACATCGGCACCAATTTTCTTGTGTCGCCAGGCACCTTCCTGGCCCGGGTGGTCTCGGTTGCCCGTTGCCGGGAAGATGTTGCAGAAGGACTCTGCCAGGGAGTCGGCTTTATCCAGCAAACTATTCAGGACGCATAACAAGGAGCACAAAACACCATGAACGCACCAAGCACAACCGACACAGGAATCATGACTGGATCCCCAACCGAATCATTCGACAGCTACACCGCAGAATTGCTGGATACACTGAGCGGCAAGACGGAAAACCAGGTGACTGGTGATGACCGGGCGGAACTGACTACTCTGCTCGACCAGGCCCAAAGCCAGGAACTGACTGCGCCGATCCTCAAACTTTTTGGCCGATTACTGGAGCTGAACCAGGAAAAAGGGGTCTTTCCAGCCGATTTCGGCATTGGTGTGGATCAGCTCGCCCAGCTGGCCAGAAAACATGAGGAGATCGACGAACACATGGTCTCCGTCGGGGGCCGCCTGACCCAGGCGCTGCCCATCGCCAGTACCGCCAACAGCCGGGTGGAGGAGTATCTGGCCCAAAAGGATAGTGAAGCGCCAAGCGGAATCGAGCTGTGGGAGACCATTGAGGAAAACAGGAAGAAAATCCAGTCCGAACTCGGGATGAGCGATGATGACTGGAACTCCTTTAACGGCCAGATCCGCTATGCCATCGACTCCGTCGACACCCTGGCTAAATTGATCGATCTGCCACACGACGTGCTCGAATCCATCGCCAGGGTCACCAAAACCTACCGGATGCGGCTCACCCCCTACTACACCAGCCTGATTATGCCGGGTGCAATCAACGACCCAGTTATGCTGCAGGCTGTTCCCACCGGTGAAATGATTGAAAACGCAGGTATCGAGATTCCGCCTGTTGCCGCCGACCACTCCCCGGCCCGGTTGATCGACCAGTTCTACCCGAGGGTGCTGACCATCAAGGCGACCAACATGTGCGCGATGTACTGCACCCACTGTCTGCGCCTTGCCCATATCGGGAAGAAGGACAAGGTCTACTCCAAGGAGGCGTATGGAGAAGCACTTGACTACATCCGCAACAACGAGCGAGTCCGCGACGTTCTGATTACCGGTGGTGACGCCTTTTTACTACCGAATTCCCTTCTTGAATGGTTACTCGCTGAACTGGATGCGATCGATCATATCAGGGCCAAGCGCCTTGGTACCAGGATCCCGGTAACGGCACCGATGCGCGTTGACAGCGGACTGCTGGATATTTTAGAAGCGAGCAACGATAAAAAGCCGATCCGGGTGGTGACCCAGATCAATACCGCACAGGAGATCACCCCAGTCTCCCACGAGGTCTTCAGGCAGATCTCCAAACGCACCTTCACCGTACTCAATCAGGCAGTGCTTTTAAAAGGCATCAACGATACCCGGGTCAAGATGTGGAAGCTGTGCGAGACGGTGCACGAGGCCTATGTGCGCCCCTACTATCTCTTCAACTGCAGCTACCGAAACCCGCAGTTCAAACACTTCAGGGTCCCGCTGGAAGTCGGCCGCGACCTGGTGGAATCGATGTACGGCAATATCTCTGGTGATGCCATCCCCCGCTACATCGCCACTGCAGGAGGCAAGATCCCGCTGCACCGTTCCAATGTGGTGAGCAGCGCCGAGGGCCAGTATATCCTGAAAAAGCCCTGGAGCGGTGAGGAGGTGAGCTATCCCGACGCTGATGCTGCCGTTTATGAACAAGACAACTTTGCCTTTAACATGAAATAGCGATGCGCAGCCAGATTGCCGAATTTTTGAAAAACAATGAACAGGACCTGTTCCGGCTGTTGCGGGAACTGGTCCTGCAGTCCAGTTACAGCCGAGACAAGGCCGGCGTCGATGCGCTGGGAACGATTATCAGCCGGGAACTGGCAGCCCTGCCGCTCGCGCTGAGTCGCTGTCAGACAAGTGACTACGGCGACAATCTGCTGTTTCGCAGTAACGCCTGTGGCGGCGATGTCAAACCTATCCTGCTGGTCGGCCATATGGACACCGTTTTTCCGCCGGACAGTCCCTTCAACTGGTACCGGGAAGAAAACGGCAAGGTGTTCGGGCCCGGCGTCATCGATATGAAAGGCGGGCTGGTTGTGGCCATTATGGCCCTCAAGGCCCTCAATCACCTCGGAGTCCTACAGACCATCCCCATCACCCTGCTCTGTAATTCCGATGAAGAGATCGGCTCCCCTTCCTCTCACAACATCATTGCAGAAGAAGGGGCCAGGAGCGTATTGGCCATGGTTTTTGAATGCGGCGGGCTAAACGGTGAGATAGTCACCGGACGCAAAGGCAAAACTGGCTACACAGTCAAGGTGCAGGGCCAGGCCGGCCATGCCGCATTCGCCGGAGCAGACAAGGCCAGCGCCATCCTTGAACTTGCCCGAAAAACCATCGCCATGGAACGCCTCAACGATCCGGAACGACAGCTGGTGGTGAATGTGGGGGTCGTCCAGGGGGGAATGGGGCCGAATACCGTTGCCGAACACGCCTCGGCCCAGATCGACACCCGTTTTCTCACCGCCTCGGATGCTGATTACTGCAGCCAGGCCCTCGGCCAAATAACCCAGGAGTGCACCACACCTGGGACGAGCGCTGAACTGCTCATCAGCTCCAGACGGGCCCCCATGGAGCAGAGCGCGGTCAACAAAACGCTTTTTTCCGCCATCTCGGAGGAGGCGCAGCAACTGGGCCTGACGGTAAGAGAAGAGCTGAGAAGCGGAGTCTCCGATGCCAATATCATCGGCAGTGTCGGTACCCCGGTAGTGGACGGCCTCGGGCCCATCGGCGACTGTGATCACAGTGATCGCGAGTATATGCTGCGCGACAGCCTCTTCGAACGGTGCCTGCTCGCGGCCTGCTCGATTATCTCACTCTGGGAACGTCATGTGGATCAATCCTATCGGATGCAATGATTCGCAGGGCGGCGTCTGGCTTGGCCATCCCTGCAGACACCGCCTGGGCTCACGCCGCCGTAAATTGATAGTATACTGAAAACACTTCTCTTTTATCCTTTCATTGACACAGGAGTTGCCAAACTATAGATTGTACGCAGGTACATGATAACTTTTGGCTTCCCCTGTACTCAAGCCCCCGAGAAATCCAGACAAGCGGCCCAGAAATACCGCATTTTTCAAACATTGAGCCAATGAATCCAGTACAGCCAGTGAATCCAGAGCAGGATGCACTCCTGATTGTCGATATGCAGAATGATTTTCTGCCGGGCGGCAGTCTGGCCATCCCTGATGGCGATGCCATTATTCCAGCGATCAACAGGTACATTGAACTATTCGTGCAGGCGGGCGCAACCATCTTTGCCAGCAGAGACTTTCACCCCGCTGACCATGTCTCATTCAAGGAACAAGGCGGCCCGTGGCCCTCACACTGTGTTGCAGGTACTCATGGGGTGGAGTTTCATCCCGCTCTGCGCCTGGCCAAGAGCACCATCTCTATCGAGAAAGGGAAAAACGCCGGCAAGGAAGCCTACTCGGCCATGGATGACACCCCCCTCGCCGAGATACTGCAACAAACCGGTACCAAACGTGTTTTTGTCTGCGGCGTCGCCACAGATTATTGTGTGCTCGCCTCGGCAAAAGATCTGCTGGCCGCCTCCTATGAGGTCGTGCTGCTCAGCGATGGCATCAAAGCTGTGGACGTGACTCCGGGTGATGGCGACCGGGCTATAGCCGAACTCACCGGTTTAGGTGCAACCCAAACGACAATAGATTCCTTTTAACATAAGCCGTCAGGCTGCAGATCAATCATGCAAACCGTCTCCCCCCTGCTCACCGACTTCTATCAACTGACCATGATGCAAGCCTATTACGATCATGGCATGGAAGACGAGGCCGTCTTTGAGTTTTTCGTCCGCAAGCTCCCTGCCCAGCGTAAATTCTTCGTAGCCTGTGGCCTGGAACAGGTCATCGAGTACCTGGAAACTGTACGGTTCAGCGAAGCGGATATTGAGTTCCTGCGCCGTGATGGCCGCTTTAACGAGAATTTTCTCCAGAGGATAGCGGAATTTCGCTTCACCGGCTCGGTCCACGCCATGCCGGAGGGGACCCTCTTTTTCACCGATGAGCCGATCATTCGTGTCACCGCGCCCTTGCCCATTGCCCAACTGGTGGAAACCCGAATCATCAATATCCTGCAATTCCAGTCGATGATCGCTTCCAAAGCGGTTCGCATGAAGCAGATTATGCCGGAAAAAATGCTCATCGACTACGGGCTTAGACGATCGCACGGCGCCGAAGCCGGTCTTCTTGCGGCCCGGGCGAGCTATATCGCCGGTTTTACCGGCACTGCCACCGTATCCGCAGGGCTGGAGTTTTCCATTCCGGTATACGGCACAATGGCCCACTCCTTTATTCAGTCCCACCTGTCCGAACGGAGAGCCTTTACAGATTTTGCTCATAGCCACCCCAACAACACCGTACTGCTTCTCGATACCTACGATACAATTCAGGCGACCCATAAGGTGGTTGAGCTGGCCAGGGAATTCGCCAGCCACAATATCAAGATCAAGGGCGTGCGGCTTGACAGCGGCGATATGGTCGAGCTCTCCAAGCAGGTCCGCCAGATTCTCGATGACGGCGGCTTAAACGAGGTGGCCATCTTTGCCAGCGGCAATCTGGATGAATATGAACTGCAACGCTATCGGGATGAAGAAGCGGCCGTCGATGGCTTTGGCATCGGCACCAAGATGAACACCTCCGCCGATGCTCCCTATATGGATTGCGCGTATAAACTCGTTGAGTACGCCGGCCAGGGTCGCAGGAAGCTGGCCCAGAACAAATCCACCTGGGCAGGCAGAAAGCAGGTCTTCCGCAGCTATGACAAGGACGGCACCATGGCAGGCGACGTCATGGGCCTTGAACACGAGCACCATCCTGGTGAACAGCTGATCAAGCCGGTCATGGCCCACGGCAGGCGGCTTGGACAGCTGCCGACACTGGATCAAACCAGAACCTATCTTCTCGAGCAGCTCAAAACAATTCCCCCCCATCTGCTTCCAGACGCCCGGGAGGAATTCCGCTATCCGGTCAGGCAGTCAGCAGAACTTGTCACCTACAGTGACGAAGTCGCACAAGTGATGACCAGAAATCATGACTGACACCAGGGGAGAAGCAGAATTTCCAGGTTCAAACCGTTTCTCGGTACATGACCAGTTTCACCAGCTTTTCTCGCCTGCAGAGACCTCTTTCAGGTACGCCCGGCCTGGTTCGCCTGCAGGGTAGCGGACAGGTCGTGCAGTCGCTGTTCATCCATCGGTCCTTCCCCGAACAGCATCGTGCCTATGGAGAATCCCAACTCCCGGTAGGCCTCAAACTGCTGCTCATCAAAAAACTGATCCGTGGTGGTCTGATCCGGAAATGAGTTGTCCTTGCGGCGATAACCGTAAATATCCTCGCTGAGCTCCTTGACCAGGGTTGACTTCAGATAGATAAAGATTCCCTCCTCGCCATCTATATATTTGACGGTCCCGATCACATAAGGCAGCTTTGAGATACCACTCACCGGGTCCGGCCGCAGAGGATCAGTGCACAGTGACAGCTCGGCACCAAAATCCACCCTGACCAGTTCGATCAGTTTTGCCAGGTCACTGAAATGGAACTCCGGGTCACATCCCGCATCTGCGGCCACGATCAAGCCGCAGCGTCTGCGAATGAGTTCATACACCGCCAGGTTCTCAAAATGACCGCCATCCGAGAGATGGAGCTGATGACAATTCTCATTGAGGCCAACCCCCAGCATCTCGCGAAAGATATAGTAATACCAGGCGGGGGCTTTCAGCGGCTTGTAACATTTATCCTTTACCTTGGGATTTCTGGTCCAGTAACCGAGCCTGACATTGAACAGGGTCATCAGAAAGGACAAGGGCCGGGAGCGCGTCGCATAGGTGTTGGGATCGACGGCAGCGCCGGAAATCGCCATGGCTGTCGCCAAATCGGTCTCCCCCCCGGCATAGCGTTCTGTTTCGAGCCAGTCGGTACTATCCGAACCGCAATAGCAGGGGCTGAACAGAAAGTTTTCGCCCCCCCTGCGCTTCAGCTTTGGTTTTGCCGAGCCAACGGTCTGCAGGTTGGTATTGATCAGCTGATACGGCGTATCGGTCGCGGCTTCCTGGAGGTAGTGAAGGTAAAAGAAATCGGCATCCCTGGCTGTGGCCTCTAAATGGCGTGCACTCTCCTGACCACTCTCCTGCCCCCCGGCGCCAAGAGTGTAGGGCATATACGCCTCTCTCAGCCGATTTCTATAGAATCTGTGCATTGAGACGTGGTTAATATCGGCGAACATGGCCAAAAATATCGAGATCGCTAACCCGACGATGACCAGGTACAGGTGAGTCCCGCTGCTCGCCAATTCGCTGGTCAGGTGGTACATCAGCAAAAACAGGCCATAGACAATCAGGCTCAGGCCAAGCCCCATGAGCCAGGCACGAATGCCTCGGGTTTCGTTCTGTTCAGTCCTGCCGATAAGACCTATACCAAACGAAAGTGCACCGCTCAGAGAAATAGAGGACAGAGTCGCCCTCAACCAGTCGGAGCCGACCAATTCCTTAAGACAGCTGTGCGCCACGGGAATGGTGCCGACAATGAGCGTACTGACCGCGATCATCAACCAGATACCCATCCACACCCGGAACCAGCGCTGCACCACCTCATGGCACAGATTACGGCACCTGGTGGAAAGCACATACGCCAGGGTAATCACCAGATAGACCAGAAATGAGAGCAGCGAGAAACAAAAAATCAGAAAAAAGCCGTCAGATAAGGCCATAAACCCTGCAAGCGGTGCCACATATCCTGCCACTGGTTCCGGACAGGTAAAGAGGTCCCTGGTCAACAGGTAAAAAAGCGCCAGAAAGACCGGCGTCACGATCAAAAGATTTACCGCAACTCCGGTTATGCAGGCGGCGATCAAGGCCCAGACGGTAAGTCCGTCTCCCGGGGTGAGGTACTGACCATGGCAGCGCAACCAGGCCAGCACCCTGCCCCCCATACCGCTGTAATCCTTTCTGCTGTTGCCAAACGGGAACTGATCCCGGCCTATGATTTTCAACCAGCTCAGGCAGGAACCGATGTACCCGCCCCCGGAAACAGTGGAGAGGTAGTCCACATATTTCAAAAAACCTGATCGATGCATGGCCTGTAAAAGGCCAAGGTTAAAGGTCGCCGACCGTATGCCACCACCTGAAAGTGCGACGCCGACATAATCGCCCTCTGTTTTTTTTCGCTCAACGCCTGCCTTCTTTCTGCGCCTACTGATCCACGCCTTCTCTTTTTCCGGAATATTTGCACCATCCACCAGCTCCTGCCAAGTCGACATACTCTCCCCCAGTCAGCACACGCTTATTCGATACAATATTGATATTACAGGCAATTATTACGCAACCTAACAAATCAACAATGATTTTGCAGGTAAATATTAGCAATTCATGCACAAAAAAGGGCTGTTAACGGAAACGGCTGCCTGACCTGAGCCGGGGACGCAAGATCGTTTGCGCCCAAAAAAAGCATTGTATTCCAGGCACTTTTTATGGCATTACCAATGGATAATCGTCAATAAGCTGAATGCCTCGACATGGAGTGGTATCCACCAAAACAAGGTGAGTCATGAACGTCTCAGAAGCGCTGTTGGAGAGGGCCTCAACCCGGGCCTATCTCGCGAAACCGGTTGAGCAGGAAAAAATAGAAAAACTGCTTGATCTTGCCAGGCACGCTCCATCGGGAGCCAATACCCAGCCATGGCAGGTGGCGGTTGTTACCGGCCAAACCAAGCTCCAGCTGCAGACACGAATAGAACAGGCCTTTCATACCGGTAAACCGTCCCGCAAAGATTATCATTACTACCCCGAGAAGTGGTTTCCCCCATATGCCAAGCGGCGTACCGATTGCGGCGCCCAGCTCTACCAGGCTCTGCAGATAGAGCGAGCGGACAAGCAACGGCGTAAAGAGCAGTGGGCCGCCAATTACCGGGCCTTTGACGCCCCTGTGATGCTGCTGTTCTTCATTGATTCAGCCCTGGCTACGGGCTCATATCTTGATTACGGCATGTTCCTGCAATCGTTCATGCTCGCTGCCGTGGCAGAGGGTCTGGCCACCTGTCCCCAGGCAGCCCTTGCAGAATATCCAGATATCGTCAGGGAAGAACTGGGCTATCCCGGGGAAATGATCGTACTTTGCGGCATGGCGCTCGGGTACCGGGATGACCAGGCCGCAGTCAATAGCTACCGAACACCACGGGAAAATGTGGCTGAATTCACCAAATTTTTCTGGTAGCTGTCGGGGCACGCCCGCCCTGGCAGCACCAGGCTATCCCATGGCGGCAGCGCAAAAATGTGCCACCGAGAAAATTTCTTGAACTCTTCCAGGCTGCACACTAAAATGCAGCGCCGTAGGGCAAAATAGTCATATTCTTCATAGCAACAACGAAAATACCCGGTCCGCGGTACGCTGATCCCCACCGGGCACGTCCAGCATGCTTGCCGATAACGGCTCTGCGCTTCTATGAAGTAGAATTCTTTCAATACCTTGTCTTGCAAAGCAGCCGACTCGCCAGAGTGTAGCTTAGAAAAAACATTTAAACACAATCGACTGCCAGCAGGCACTTATCCGGCAACAAAATGATATCTTTTATACTTCCAGTTTTTAACGAAGAGCAATCCCTGCCAGAGCTGTACACGCGCATCACAGACGTCATGAATGACATTGGCAAGGAGTATGAGATCCTGTTTATCAACGATGGCAGTACCGATCGCAGCCCTGAGGTAATCAGGGACTTTCGTACCAAGGACCCCAGGGTCAAGACCATTAACCTCAGAAAAAACTTCGGTAAATCCGCGGCGCTGCAGGTCGGATTCAAGAGCGCCAAAGGCGAGATCATCTTCACCCTCGACTCCGACCTTCAGGATGACCCCATAGAAATACCCAATTTCCTGAAAGAAATTGAGGCGGGCTACGATTTGGTCACCGGTTGGAAACTCAACAGGAAAGACCCCAAGGAAAAGACCATCCCCTCCAAGGTGTTCAACTTCTTTGTCTCAAAGATGAGCGGGCTGAAGCTCAACGACTACAACTGTGGGTTCAAATGCTATACCAGGCAGCTGACCCAAGAGCTGAACCTTTACGGGGAACTGCATCGCTTTGTACCGTTTCTCGCCCATAAGAAAGGATTCAAGGTCAAAGAGATCCCGGTGCTGCACCATGAACGCAAATATGGTTCTTCCAAGTTTGGCTTCGAGCGCTACGCCCGTGGTTTTTTCGACCTGCTCACTGTCGTTTTTCTCACCAATTACCTGCACCGGCCGATGCACCTTTTTGGCTGGGCCGGCTCGGCCTTCTTTTTCACCGGGCTTGCCATCTTTTCCTACCTGTTTTTCGGACGCTGGATCTTTGGTGAGTCCATTGGCACCAGCCCACTGTTTTCAATCTCCATCTTTCTCACCGGCATCGGCACCCAGATCTACATCGCCGGTCTCGTCGCGGAGTTGATCGTCCACAACAAGGAGCGAAGGGATATCAACAGCTACTCGATTCGTGACGAAGAACTATGAGAATAGTTCGATTTTTCGGAACATCCGTCCTTGGCACCGGTGTAGATTTTCTCATCTACGCCGGCCTTGTTCAGGTCATCTCACCTGCGCCGGCCAACTTCTTCAGCGCCTCCGCCGGCCTGGTCACCAATTTCTTTCTGCAGAAGAATTTCGTCTTCAACCCAAGCAACAGCCCGGGGAGAGCCTTTACTCTATCACTGTTTTTTTCACTCTGCGGTTTAGGCCTCGGCACGGCCCTGATTTACCTGCTGACCACTTTTACTCCGCTTGCCACCCTGCCGCTTGTCGCCAAGATCATCACCACCGCCATCATCTTTTTTTATAACTATTTCACGAAGAAGATCGCCTTTGGCCATAAAGATACTGAAACTTCCGGAGCCACATCATGTTAACCAGGATCACTCATCTGTTCCTTCAGCGCTTTCCCTACGTCATCGCCGCCTACTTTCTGCTGCAAATCATCGTGCGCCTCATTACCACCGACGGGGTCACTGTGGATGAAAGCGAACAGGTTATGCTCACCCAGTATTTTGCTCTCGGCTACAATGCTCAGCCACCGCTCTATACCTGGCTGCAGATGATCTTCTTTACGGTGTTCGGCAAAAACATCTTCGCAATCGCCCTGCTGAAAAACCTCACCCTCTTTGCCATCTACATTTTCACCTATGCCACGGCACTGTTAGTTACAGAAAACAGGAGCAAAGCAGCACTGGCCGCCATGGGCCTGCTGTTTCTGCCGCAGATTGTCTGGGAGGCCCAGATTGACCAGATACACACCGTTTTATTGACCGCTTCCACCGCTGCTTTTTTCTACTTTTACTTTTATACTGTCCAAAAACAGACGCTGGCCGGCTATCTGCTGCTCGGGGTAACTGCAGCCTGCGGCGTTTTGGCAAAATATAATTTCGTGATCGTTGTCTTTGCCCTGCTGGTTGCCAGCCTGTTAGTGGCCGATTACCGGAAGCGGATTTTCAACAAGAAACTGGCTCTCTCCATTGCAGTGGCCACCGTCCTCACCCTACCCCACATCATCTGGTTTCTCGGTCACATGGATCTCGCCACCAATGAGACCATTTCCCGGATGAGTATGGATCAGGAAGGCCACTATCTGGCCGATATACTCCATGGCATGCTTGAGCTGGTAGTCTCCTACCTCGCCTTTGTGGCGGTCTTTCTCGTTTTCTATCTGGCACTCTTCCGTAAACAGCTGGCGTTTAGGCCCCTCAACCCGACGGCAAAGCTTCTGGCAATCTATATTGCGGTAACCTTTGGCGCCATCATGGTGATCGTGCTGGTGAGTCAGTCGACCAATATCAAGGAGCGCTGGCTGCAACCATTCCTGTTTATCCTGCCTCTTCTGGCCTTCCTGCTCACGGATCTGCAGCAGGTGAAAGCGCGTTCCATCCGTATCTATAGTGCAATGGGCACACTGTTTTGCCTGATAGTTATGCTGGTCATCCCTTTACGAGTGGTCTTTGTCGACTATGATTCAAAACCGCACCGGGAAAATTATCCATTCAGGGCGGTCACTGAAAAACTCAACGACAGTTCCCTGGGTGAGCAGCGCCTGCTGATACTCACCGAAGACAAGTTCATAGGCGGCAACCTGAAACTCTTTATGAAAGAGTCCACTCTCATCACCCCGTCGATTCCGCTACAACAGTATGCGCCTGAGGATACAGTGCTTGTGGTGTGGCAGCGACGCAATCCAATCGACTACCTCTCGGAGGAGGCGACACCCATCACCCAGGAGCCCAAGGAAATAGTTGTCCCTTACCGGTATTCCAAGAAATTCGACGCCACCTTCTATGCCCAGGCCTATAGCCTGAAAACAGCAAGTACCCAGTAATCAGCTCACAGTTGTCATTAAGTGAACGAGATCGTCATACTGCTTGACGATCTCGTTCATGACAAAAAGCGGTTTCTTCTGTTTCGCCACGTTGTCGAAATCCACCGCATATCTTTGGTAGTTGTTATACACACCATCAATCTTCTCGCCTGATCGGTGCTGGTCCACGATGAACTGTTCCGGCAACGCTACAGGGGGGATCTATTTCCCCTCGAGACCGTTGTAGATGCCCCTCTCCCTGGCATTTTTTCGTTTGACTATGGAGGATGCCGGTTTTTCCGAGACGGCGACCACCCATAACATTTCGTTGAATATCTGACCCTTTCAGCCGTTGTGCTTGATGGCAAGATGTTTTTTGCCAAGCAATGTGTTCACCCTGTACACCAGTTTTGTTGCCCTGGTAGCAGGGGTATGGATGATATCCGGATCAAGCCATTTCAGGAACATCAGGCCACAGGCAGGCAAGAATTCTTCTGTTGCGTCAATGTTTAAGGATCTACCAGGCGATCAGGCAATACTTTCACTAAGGGAATGTTTCCTTTTCGTGCAAGACAGTTGCCCTGAGATTCACCCCGCCTCCTAAAAAAACAAACAAAAAAGCCGCCCCCGAAAATCGGGGGCGGCTCTGGTATCATTCTCCCCTGCTGGGGTTTAGAGTTGATTGGTTTTTTCAAGGGCGTAGACAACCCCTTTGTATGAGAGGGTGATCACTACCACCCAGGCGACGAGTAATGCTGTTACCATCGGCATACCTCCTGAACAATCGTCTTAATATGCTTTTTTGTCCGTTACATCTGCAACAGTTACCTGGCGGGCGTTCATGAGACGCCAGACGTAAATGATGTATCCAAGAACAAATGGAATTCCTATCGCCACGTAGCTCATCGCGGTGAGCGTAAAGTGACTGGAGGAAGCATTGTAAATGGAAAGGCTTGACTGCAGATCCGCCTTGGAAGGATAAAACGGGGTACCGTTGAAGCCTGCGGTGAAAAAGACCGCCAAACCAACCAGCACCGTACCGAGTCCGCCGAACCAGATGCCTTTGTTGGACTGACTGAAAGCGGTGAGATAAACTCCGAAGACCACCAGAACCAGCCCGGCAAGCAAAAGACCAAGCACCTCAGGCATTGCCAGCAGGTTGCCAAGATACTTGTTGGCCACCATGGACACCTGGCCGATCTCATTGACGTGGAAACCATCCATCAGCAGCAGGCCACCCAAAACGTAGAGCAGAAACGGCAGGGCACAGAGCAGGCTGGTCAGGCAGGATTTACGCAGGCGCGCCTCGAATTCAGGCATACCGGAAAAATCGATGTTGTTCACCAGGTACATGGAACCCAATACCCTGGCGTTGAAGACCAGGAACAGGCCCATGGAGAGGTTGAAAAGGGAAAAGGCCGCCTCAAGTCCTCTGAAGGGAGTGGTCCAGCTCACCCGGTTAAAATCATCCAAGATGAAATTGGAGCCGGTGAAAAAGGTACCGACTGCCGCACCAATCAGCAGGATACCCACAGAGCCGTTGATAAACAAAAACAGCTCATAGGTCCTGGCCCCGAAGATATTGCCAGGTTTTTTGCGGTACTCGTAGCTCACCGCCTGGAAAATGAAGGTAAAGAGGATCAGTACCCACACCCAGTAGGCGCCGCCGAAACTGGTTGCATAGAATTTGGGGAACGCGGCAAACAATGCACCGCCAAAGAGTACCAGGGTGGTAAAGGTCAGCTCCCACTTCATGCCCAGGGAGTTGATCACCAGGGATTTTTCCGTATCATTCTTCGCCACCTGCCAAAGCAGCGACTGGCCACCCTGGACAAAGGTCAGAAAGAGAAAGAGTGAGCCTACAACAGAGACCAGTATCCACCAGAGCTGCTGCAGGGTTGTTAAATCAAGGCTACCAATCATGTTATACGCCCTCCGGTCCTTTTTTGATCTGTTTCAGCATAATTGTAACCTCGGCAATAAGCAGAGCGGTAAAGACAATAAGAAACATAAAGAAAGTGGTCTTTACGTTGCCTGCAGAGATATTGGTGGTGGCAACGTGTACCGGCAGCAGGTCCTGGATAGCCCAGGGCTGACGGCCGACTTCCGCCACAATCCAACCTGCCTGGGAGGCGATCATGGCCAGAAAGAACATTGGCACGCCGGCCAGCTGCAGCCACCTCTTCTCCGCCAGGGTGCCCTTCATGGAGTAGTAGAGGTTGAGCACGAAGATCAGGGCGAAAATGGTGCCCAAAAAGACCATCACGTGGAAGGAATAGAAGGTCAGCGGTACCGGCGGTACGATATCTTCAGGCTGTTGCAGGTAGCCGTAGCCAAGAAATTCCTGATTGGCGTTGAATTTTGCAAGCGCCGCCTCGGCAGCCGCGTCATCCATGTTCTTTCTGGCATCCTTGTAGGCCTTCAGGTCAGCGATGGCCATCTTGCCACGCTCCATCTTCTCGGCGGTGCTCATGATGCCATGCTCTTCGTTACCGTAGACCAGATCGTTGATGCCCGGCACGAAAGAGTCGAACTCGCGATTGGCAAGCAGACTGAGCGCACCGGGGATCTTCAGCTCAAAGCTGAACGGCTCAAGCTCATCACCGGGCTGTTTGTCCCTGTTCAAGATGCCAAGTGCCACGATCCCCGCGTTCTGCTCACCATCCCAGAGGCCTTCATAGGCCGCCAGTTTCATCGGCTGGGTAGAAGCATTGGTGTAGGCGGATTCGTCGCCGTTGAAGGCTACATATACGGAGGCAATCAAGCCAAAGATCGATGCAGCAAGAATAGACCTCCTGGCAAAATCGACATGCCGTTTCCTGAGCAGGTAAAAACATGAAATGGTGATCACAAACATCGAGGCGACAATAAAACTCGAACTGGTCGCATGGGTGAATTTTGAAATGGCCACAGGGGAGAACAATACCTCCCAGAAATTCTGCATCTCAAAACGAGCGGTATCCGGGTTAAAAGCCATACCAGTAGGGAATTGCATCCAACCGTTGGCAACCAGAATCCAGAGCGCCGACAGGTTGGAACCAATTGCCACCATCCAGGTTGAAAAGAGATGAAACCCCTTGGATACCCGGTCCCAGCCAAAAAACATCACCGCAAAAAAGGTCGCTTCTAAAAAGAAGGCAAAAATACCTTCGATGGCCAGCGGGGCGCCAAAGATATCACCGACCATCCAGGAGTAGTTTGACCAGTTGGTGCCGAATTCAAACTCCAGAATGATACCGGTGGCGACACCAATCGCAAAGTTGATACCGAACAGCGTCATCCAGAATTTGGTAAGACTTTTCCACTCTTCCTTACCGGTCTTGACATAAATGGTGTGAAAAAACGCTAAGAGAAATGACAATCCCAGCGTCAGTGGTACAAAGATCCAGTGGTACATTGCAGTCAATGCAAACTGGGCGCGAGCCCAATCCACCATGACAAGATCAATCTCCCCCATAAAAATTTCCTCCGTGATTATTGAACTTTTGCCGGGATAGTAATTCTATCGATTACGTAATCCGCCCGGTCCTGATCTGTTGTAAAATTCGTTTTGAGATAGTTCGGGAAAAAGAACAGCTTGAGCACGGCAAACATCACCACCAGCTTGATGATGATGATTTTCCAAAGCGTCTTGCCAAGGGTCATCCCCATGAATCCATCTCTGTAGAACCTGTAAACTCGTCCCGGATACTCCAGCACTTTTCATCCTCCGCGAAAACTCCTTACAAGCCGTCATGTAAAACAGGCTTTGCAGTTTTTCTTTTGCTTCCAGCTTATCCGTTTCTCATTTTCCCAACAGAACAGCACCTTCCGCATACTATTTTGCCAGTACTATATAAGGTATCCGAGCTTTCTGCAATAATAATTATCATTTGCATTTGCTTGTAATTGACATCAGTCATCGTGCGCTAACGGAAATTGCCGCTGGCACTGAATTTGCTTTTGATACCACCACACGAGAAAATTCCGCTGCTGAGGGCAATATGTTACAAAAGTGTAAAATTATAGACACAACATTACGAGAAGGTGAGCAGACACCCGGGGTGCTGTTCACCATTGAGGACAAAAAACTGATCCTTGGAGAACTCAACCGGCTGGGAGTTGACGAAGTGGAGTTGGGAATAGCCTCGGAGTTGACCAGTTGCCTACCGGAGCTCATAACCTATTGCCGCGATGAACTTCCCAATCTTGACTATTCTGTCTGGAGCCGGTGCAAGGAAGAAGATATCAGGTTTGCCGCGGCCATCGGCACAGAAGTGATCTCGCTTTCCATGCCAGCCTCCGACCTTCACCTGCACGACAAGCTGGCTAAGGACCGCTCCTGGGCAATCCGGAGCTTGACCGACAGCATTGCCCTGGCCAGGTCCCTGGGCATGCGAGTGTCAGTGGGTTTTGAGGATGCCACCAGGGCAGCGACCAGTTTCCTGGGGCAGCTGGCCCTGGAGGCGGAAAAAGCTGGAGCCTTTCGGGTCAGGCTTGCCGACACTGTCGGCCATGCCTCGCCCACCTCGTTGAAAAACCTTGTTGAGCTTTTACAGCGCGCACTGTCAGAGACGGAAGTCGGAGTCCATACCCACAACGATTTCGGGATGGCAACAGCCAACGCCATTGCCGCTGCAGAGGCCGGGGCTGACTGGGTGGATGTGACGGTGCTGGGGTTGGGCGAGCGCTGCGGCTGCGCCCGCCTGGAAGAGGTTGCCGGCTATCTGGAATTGACCGGCTGGCAAAAGCGATTTGACCTGAGCAGAATACGACCGCTGGCTGAATGTATTGCGGCCAGGATCAATCTGCAGATAGATCCGCACCGCCCGCTGCTCGGCAACGAGATCTTCACCTGCGAGACGGGGTTGCATCTGATGGGGTTGCAGAAAAACCCGCAAACCTATGAGCCATTTGCACCGGAGAAAATCGGTGCCAGCCGGAAACTGCTCTATGGCGCCAAAAGCGGTAGCCGCGCCCTGGCTCATGAGCTGCAGCAACGGGGCTACAGTCAGTTTAGCCAGAAAAGATTAGCAGAACATCTCGAGCAGGTACGAGCTGTGGCCCAACGACTGGGCAGGCCACTCACCATGCAGGAATTTGATGCCCTGCTCGCCTGAGCAGGGCCGGTTCTAATATTCCTCCAGACGGGTAAACTCGGCATTTTCGAGCCATGCCTCAGGTCTTGAAACAAACTCGATGATGTTTTCGATGAGCTTGTAATGCCTGCGTTCCTCCCGGGCGAAGGTGAGCAGGGTTTTCTTTTCCACCGGATCGGAGCTTTCTTCGGCTTTTCTCTCGTAGAAGGTGAACGACTCCTCTTCAGCCTTCAATGCCTTGCGGTATGCCTCGGGCTGGGCCAGCTCCTTGGCGATGACGATGTCCCCCCTGTCTTTCATCTCCTGAAAAATGTTTCTCGCCGAATTGAGGATATTGCTCTCCTCCTTGGCGAATGTTGCCTTCTCATGCATTTTCTTCAGGATCTGATAATGGGTTACTTCATCCTCAGCCAGGCCGATAAAGATCTTTTTTAAGCCAGGATCTTCAGCCTTTGCTGCCAGCTCGCGGTAATATGCCTCTCCATCCTGTTCCATCTGCATGGCAAACTCAAAGACATTCATGTGACTCCCTCCGTTACGGTTGCTGTTTTTGTGCTGGACGTGGCTTCTCGTATTACCCATCAAAGTATAGCGCAATCAAAATCCCTTCGTCTAATCCACCACCACACAATTGACTGGGCAAGAGAAAGATTGCAGATCATTTTCGCCTTAAGTACATTACCGGTTGCCAGGATTTAGGATGGCACACAGTGTAGGTAGCAGGGCGCCACGACCCGTGCTGCGCCGCTTGCCGGCACGGCTATCGTGCTTGCTTTACTCCCCCAAAGACCAATGGACAAGTACCCGTTATGGAAACACAAACATTCGATCTGACCCAGCACATCCGTTCCATTCCCGGCTGGCCCAAAGAGGGCGTTATATTCCGGGACATCAGCTCACTTCTGGAGAACAAACTGGTTTTCCGCAAAACCATCGATCTCTTTGTTCACCGCTATTTCACGACCAGAATTGATGCCGTGGTTGGAATCGACGCGCGTGGCTTCATAATTGGTGCACCGCTCGCCTACGAACTCAACGCGGGCTTTATCCCGGTGCGCAAAAAAGGCAAACTCCCTGGCGAAACCATCTCTGAAGCGTACAGCCTGGAATATGGTGAGGCTGAAATAGAAATTCAGCCGGACTGGCTGAAAAAAGGCGACAAGGTTCTGCTCATCGATGACCTGATCGCCACCGGTGGCACTATGCTTGCCGCAGCCAAACTGCTCAAGCGACTTGACGTGGAAATTGTGGAGGCCGGTGCCATCATCGACCTGCCTGATCTCGGCGGCAGCGCCAAACTGCGGGAAGCCGGATTACAAGTACACACTTTCTGTGAGTTTGAAGGGGATTAACACCTGGCATAGACCACGGGCTGGATGAACAACAGATGAAAGTTCATGCAGCCCATGGCGCGCGTGGGGGAAATCTTCCTTACTCTTGCCTGATCTCCCAGGTAACACCCATGATCTTTTTGTACATCATGGAGACCCCGCAATATTTGTCCTGGGAGAGCTCCACAGCCCGCTTGAGCTTATCCTCAGGCAGGTTTTCGCCCTTGAAGGTGTAAATAATATGCATGGCAGAATAGACTGACGGTACCTCATCGGTGAGCTCAGCCTCGATGGTAATCGCCAGATCATCGAACTCCACCCTCATTTTCTTGAGTATTTCAACCACATCAACGCCGGTGCAGCCGGCAAGGGCCACCATCATCAGTTTTTTGGGGCTGGCCGCACTGTCATCACCGCCTGCTGTCGCCGGAGCATCGGTTCGCACACTATGGGTCCCGACCTTGGAGTCAAAGGCCATATTCTTTTGCCAATGGGTCTGGATAGACGTCTTCATACAATCACTCGTAACTCAAATCACGGTTTAACCACGCACACCAATCACCACACCTCTCAAGCCGCAGTTGCCAGCGGTAATTGTCCACGGTAACGGCGGTGTGCAGGCTTCTCACTTCGTCGTTTGCAAATCGGCTCGTCGCTAACGGCCAGGAAACGGCCTCATGATCTCCCGGACAGCCTTGTTGATGATCATGCCAGCTTCCCGCTCATCGACTTTCCGTACGATCGTCTCAGTGGCAGAGCCACGCCAGACGCGCTCTCCGGAACCCCTGTCAACCACCTCAATGACCAGCGTCCCCTCTTCATAGGTGCGCTTGACCGCTCCCTCCTCCACCATTTCCGGCATGGTCGCTGCAAGGGCACTGCCATATCCGTACGAGCGGTAGAAATGGCTGATATCCTGTTGCTGAACTTTCTCGTCAAGCCGGCCAAACCAGGAGATCAGGAAATCAGCAGTTTCAGGCTCACCCCTGCTGTACCCCTTGACCACCAACTCCCTTTCCACCGCCTGCCGGATAAACCGGTCTACGGATGGCTCGGGAGCGCGCACCTGGCTGCCGTTTTCCGTAGGATCTATCCAGGCAAAGCTGGAATACGACGGCATCGCCGCAGAGTCTGTCGAGTGCTGCACTTCCATGGTTGAACAAGCGCCAAGCAGCAATACAATGGAGCATATAACGAGTAGTGTACGCATATATCCCCTCATCAAATAGTTTCAGAATACAACAGTTGTTCATCGTGAGTTTTGCCTTCAATAGTACGACCGCCACCGGATCAAACGTCACAATGCATGGAGGTTCTACTGAAAAAGCAATGACATCTCAACACAAGTACAGCTGGTTCTATGATACCATCCGGGAAAATTCAATACAGGAAAATATGCAACTCAACCACTTACCGCAGCATCCTGGAGGCAGAAATGCCCGGTTCAACCTTAAGGCAGCTCTGGTTGAACCGGGCACCCAGGCCTGCGACTCAAGACTCACTTGCCGGAATCTTTTTTGCCCGCCAGGTCCTCCAGGTTGCCTTCATAGACGGTGAATACGCCATCCCTGCCGGAGAACAGACCGGAACCGGGCTTCATCTCCTTGCTGTCCTGGTAGGCAAAATCCTGCCCCCCACAAGCTGCAAGCACCGCCAGGCAAAAGAGTGCAACCAGGATACATGCTCTTCCACGTTGTTTTCTCTTCATTAGAACTTCAACCTCGCACCGCCAAATACGGTGTTGATATTTTCATAATCTTCAACGTCCGTCTCAAGATCAAACTGCTTGAACATCACGTAAAACTCCGTGGACCAGGCATCCACCTTCTGCACCGCCTGGAGTGACCACACCGACGCTTCATCACCGGCAATACTGGTCGCCACATCCTCGTTATAGCCATAGTCGGCGGCGAAACAGGTCTCGCCAGCCTGAATCAGTTCAGTGCGGTAGCCAAGTTTGCCATAATAGAAGTCGGCGTCGTCAAACCCACTGTCCTCAAATTCGCGAACACCATATGCCAGGGTGACATTGAAACCGAAATCAAACAGCATCGAGGCGGAACCAACATATTGCTGGTCATTACTGCCGCTGGTGTCACCAAACTTCAGCCAGCCGGCACCTGCTGCGACCTTGGTGCCATTGTAATCCCGGCTGTACCAGAGACCGGCATCATACCCGTCACCAGAAAATGCGGTGCCACTCAACCACAGGCCATGCCATTTGGGGGTGTCGTAGCGAACACGGTCCTCACGAGGGCCGTCGAAGTTGGCAAAAACATCCTTTACCTGCGGATTGACGTCTTCGACAACGGTGCCTCCATCTGCGAAATAAATGCCACCTGCTGATGCCTGGACATCAGAGTAGCCAACGACAGAGGTACCGGAAAGATCTACCTCAGCAATCCCGTCCGTGGAGGTTGAACCACGACCCAACGAGAATTTGCCATAGGTTTTATTGTCCCAGTACAGATCAGCATGACGCAGACTCAGGTCCAGGTCCGACGCCCTGTTGCTTTCAAACTGGTTCACGTCGTTTGAAGCGTTTGATTGGAATTCATACTCAACCCTGGCCCCCACTTTTGCATCTTCAGGCAGAAACACCTCTCCTCTCAGGCCCATACGGGAGGAGGAGTTGTCGTTGTCGACAAAATAGGTTTCACTGACATCGTCATTGTCCGCCCACAGTCCAGCCCGGTTCACCTGACCGTAGAGTTCGACGTTGACATTGGGCTTGGTCGACTTGACCCAGACGGAACCTCCTTCCGCCTCGTCGCCCATCTGCTCCTTGAGCTTACGGATCTCCATGGCCTGGTTGTCCAGCTGCGCCTGTTGACGCTCGATAATCTGGCGCAGTTCATCCAGATCACTCATGGGGGAATCGCCATTGGCGAAGCTGCTCGTCGCCATCCCCAACACCAGCAATGCAGAGCTTACGTAGCCAGTCCAGATTGCTTTTCGCATTCCCTTTCCCTCCTTGGTAAACGGTTATACCTCTGTCGCAGTACTCTCCTGGTTGCTCAACACCCCTTATCCCAACCGCCGGCAGCACAGCCGTATAGGCTGATATGCCGTTGGCTGTATATGCCGCAAAAAATCGCCACACGTCCCCTTGCTCGTGAATCCCCGTTCGCCTCCCGGGTAAATGCAGCTTTCGCCTGGCCGGCCAAGACAAGGCTTCAGCCCAACCAGCGATTATTGAAGTTACGGCCAGCGTCTGGTTCGCCGCTATAAAAGCGTACAACAAGAGCGTACCACCGCTGACGCCGCAGCGTTCTGCCTGTGAGCCATCGATACCTAGCTCGCAACAGGTGGAGTCCTGCCTCTGTCTAGAGGCTGAAACCACTCTCTATTTTAGTGTGATAAAAGTATGACCACAGTGCCGTTTCTCCTGGGTGCAGCTGCAAAAAATCGCGTAAAAACGCTGCATATCGTACATGGCCATCATTAAATTTATATACTGCCTAACAAAGCGATGCAAGAAGCTGGGTTGATTTTTCTCTACAATTTTATGATGAAACAGTACCACCTGGCTACAAGTGAGAAGTGAAAACCATGGCGAGGTTTACACTGTAGTGGGAAAAAGCTAATGATCTTAGATCAATATAGGGGGGGCGACCTATTGTCAGGCACACACTTCGCCACCTGGAGCCAATCCCGAAGGGCAGTCCCGCTTTGCCCTGGTTAGACGGCCGACCAGAAGGAGAGATAGAGAATCACCACATAGCGCAGACCTTTGCCCAGGGCAACCAGCGGCAGAAAATGTCGTAATGGCACCTTCATGATGCCCGCGATGCAGGTAAGCGCATCCCCGCAGACCGGCAACCACGACAGGAGCAGGCTCCAGATGCCGTATGTGTTGAACCAGTGCTGCATTTTTTCAAGCTGCTCAGCGTTGAAGTAGAACCAGCGCCGGTCACGATAGTGAAGGAGATAGCGACCGAGATACCAATTCACCACAGCCCCCAGGGTATTGCCACAGGTAGCGGCCAACACCAGAAGCCAGGGAGACTCTCCTTGTCTCAGCAGGGTAAACAGGATCACTTCGGAGGAAAAAGGCATGATCGTCGCCGCCAGAAAGGAAGCACCGAACAAAAGGAGGTGGGACGTCATTGGTGGGACTGCTCCTGAAGAATCTGGACCAACCTCCTGGCCGCATTCTCGGCTCCCGCCAGGTTGATTGCCGCATGGGGTCGCGCCAAAGCTACGCCGGTGCCTTTCGAAGAAGAACTGGACCAACGGTTGGATGACTGTAAATTCCGCTGGAGTATGTCAACCAGCACGGTGGTTGTCACCTGGGACTCATCAAAGGAGTCAAGACTCGTACCTGCAGCATTGTGCAGGTGCTCAAGGTGAATCTGCTGCTCCTTATCCGCCATCTCCCGCAGGACGACGACTGTCGGTACCCCCAGAGAGAGGACATCGATAAGGGAATTGTAGCCGCCGAAAATCACCGCCACACGCGAGGCCGCCAGCGATTGAACATAGCCGGAGCCTGAGAAAGGCAAGGTTTGGCAATGGGAGATGTCCTTGAAGAAACTTTGCCCTTTTGGCTCGCAAAAGATGTTCCACCCGCCGTAACCGGCCCCCAGGGTGCGTATGGCCTGGGCGAGCTGCTCTAGAAAGTGGGCGGTGTTTTCCCCCAGCCAGGGAATGGATACCGTTGCCGCAGGACCAGGTGAGGCAGCAGCTGGCATCTCGGCCATCACCTCCCTCAGTCGGGCTACATAGCCACACTCGTGGGGGGCGACCTGGTAGAAGTCCTTGAGCCACTCCAGATGAGCGGGCCCCAGCACTCCGCTGTCCCCATACCAGAACAGGTGGTGATAGTGGTCATTAAATGTGGCGCGTGCCGTTTGCGACCCAGCCTGGGCCACCCCACCCACAACTCCCCGTACCCCAAGCAGCCAGCGTGTTTGGCCGCCGCTTTTTTCCGAACTGTGCTGCAGTGCCGGAAGAAGCTCCCGGTGCTTGCCCTGGGGGGTGTGGTCCGCAAGCGCCAGCCGTGGCCGGTACAACTCCACAACCTGTTGCAACTGCCTCGCTCTCAACTCCCCCAAGACCCCGTCCCCGAAGCCACTTGGTCCGGCAACTCCCCTGGAGACGCCAGCCACAACCTCCGTGGCATAGGAGGGCAGCTTTAACCAATCCACCCCCCTGTCGCCAATCAACTCCTGGGTCACGGCCGCCCCGGTCACCAGCAGCACCGAAAGCTCCGGAAACAGGCGGCGCAACGCCATACCTATGGCCGCGCTCCGGCTGACATGGCCCAGCCCCCGGCCATCATGGGCGTAGAGCAGTATATCTAATCGGGAAAAGTCTGTTTGCATGTACCTCTCTGGCTCAACAGGATATCGGGAAAAGTCTGTCAGGCGGAAAAGATTTACCACCGCTTCCGACCCATCATACACGACAGGGGGAAACTGTAAACAGGATCATTGGGCGAATTGTCATGCAATTTCCAGGAATATCTGGTTTTCTGTGGTGACTGGAATTCCCTACCCTGTTGTTCCCATTCTTTCAAGCCGACCTTATGAATATTGCCTACTATATGCCGTTCAAGCCCCTGGGCCATCCGAACCCATCAGGTGACCTGGTTGCCGGCACGGAATTATACAACTATCTCGTCAAGGCGGGCCACACCTGTCGCCTTGCCAGCCGCCTGAGATGTCGCTGGATATATCTGCGGCCACTCGCCCTGTTGAAACTGTTTGGTGCCCGGCGCAGGGTGACGCAATCCCTGCGCACCGCCCCCGCCGATCTCTGGCTCAGTTATCACAGCTACTATAAGGCGCCGGATCTACTCGGCCCTTACTGCGCCAAGAGGCTGGGCATCCCGTACGTCATCTTCCAGGGGATCTACTCCACCAAGCGACGGCGTAAACTCAAAACCAGGCCCGGGTTCTACCTCAACCGGCAGACGCTAATGGCGGCACAGCTGGTCTTTACCAACAAAAAACGGGACCGGCACAACCTGCTTCGGCTTCTCCCCCCCGAACGGGTCTGCTATATCGCCCCCGGCCTGCACAGCAGGGATTTCACCTTCAGCGCGGAGGCCAGAACCCGACTTCGCAACCGGCTGGGCATTGATGACAAGATCGTGATCATGAGCGCGGCCATGTTCCGGCCAGGCGTCAAGACGGAAGGAATCGCCACTGTCATCGAGGCCTGCGCCCAGGCCAGAAAACAGCAAAAGACTCTCCAGTTGCTGGTGGCCGGGGACGGCACCTGCCGGGAACAGCTCGAGCGCCTTGGCAACAAGCTGCTTGGCAGCAACGTCACCTTTCTCGGCAAAATACCCCGCAACGAGCTGCATCAGTACTATAGTGCAGCAGACATCTTTGCCTTTCCCGGTGTCGAGGAGTCCCTGGGCATGGTCTATCTCGAAGCGCAGTCCTGCGGGCTACCGGTAGTGGCCTATGAGGATTGGGGTGGAGGAGAGGCCGTGAGCGACGGGCAAACCGGACTTCTTTCCCCGGCATCCGATCCCAGCCGGTTTACCGATCATCTCCTGCAGCTGGTCGAGGACCGGAATCTGCGGACCCGTCTTGGTAACAACGCCGCGGCTCATGTCCGACGCCACCATGAACTTGAGCGAAATTACGAGCTTATCTGCGAGCGGCTGGCAGCAGTCGCCCGCGACTTTCGCAAGACATGAGCCGCGAAGACTTGCCAAATCCGGTGAAGTTTTTTTCACCCCGAGCAAAACACCGTGTGGTTGTTACTTATATTATGATTTTCAGGTGATTTCTGCTATGTTCTGCAGGCTGATCGTAACAACGATCAACAGCACGCTCTTTGCTGCCAGGCGCATAAAGAGTGGTTGCCTGTAATTTACTCCATAATTTTCAACACTCATGCTGAATTACAAGCCCCGTATAGCTGCACTATCACTTCTTCTCACCTTGCTGATCCTGCTCGTGCCATTCTCGGCACTGGCCCAGAAGGAGAAGAAAACCGTCCTCTATCTCAACTCTTATCACGACGGCTACCAGTGGTCTGATCATGTACTGGAGGGAATCCGCAATGTCTTGACAGAAAGCGACTACATGATCGATCTGCAGATCGAGTATATGGATGTCAAAAAGTACAATTACGATATCATCAAACCCACACTGTACACCCTGTATAAAGAAAAATTCAAAAACGAACTGTTTGATATCGTTATGGTATCTGACAACGACGCCCTGAGTTTTGTCCAGGAGTACCGGAACGAACTGTTTCCCGATGTTCCCATCGTGTTCTGCGGCATCAACGGCATCGAAACGGTCGACCTGAGCATGGGCAGCATCACCGGCGTAATCGAGAACTTCGATCTGGCCGGGACCCTTGATATCGCCCGCAAGCTTCACCCGGACAAGAAGAGAATGATCGTCTTCGGTGACGACTCCATCACCGGCCACGCCATTGCCAAGCAGGTGGAAAACAAGATGCTGCTCTCCGACCCCGACCTGCACGTTGAGTTCTGGTTCTCGCTTTCCGTGGAAGAAACCGTCAAGCGGGTCGAGGATGTGCCCGATGACACCTTTTTGTTCTTTACCCCCTGGTATCAGACGGTCAATGGACGCTTTTTCACCACCGAAGAGGTGATGGAGGAGATCTACGCCCACTCCAAGGTACCGCTGTATACCAGCTGGGATTTTCTGCTCGGCCATGGGGTGGTGGGCGGCAGCCTGCTCTCCGGCACCCAGCACGGCAGCAAGGCGGCCCATATCGCCCTCCGGATCCTTCAGGGCGAAGAGGCAAACGCCATCCCCATCACGGTTGAAGAGGCCGGCAGCTATATGTTTGACTACAATGTCATGACCAGGCTGGGGATAGACCAGTCGTTGCTGCCCAAAGGAGCCACCATCATCAACAGCCCGAAAATTTTCTACGAGCTGTCCAAGGAACTGTTCTGGACCATCATGATCAGTTTCCTGCTGCTCTTCACCGCCCTGGTGTTCCTGCTTATCGCCATGTCAGAGCGACGCAAGATGGAACGTCAGGCACTGGAGCAGCTGTCGTTCCTGGAGACCTTGATGGACTCGATTCCCCAGCTGGTCTCCTGGAAAGATCTGCAGGGCAAATATCTCGGCGCCAACAGGTCATTTATCGAGTTTTTCGGAATCTCCAGCATAGAGGCCATGCGTGACAAGACCTCCAAGGAGGTGGTCTCGGACCAGGATTACGGCCGCTGGTCCACCCAGGCCGATGCGGCGGTGCTCAGGGAACGCAGGCCCTTTCGCAAGATGCGCAGGCAGCTCATCGACCATTCAGGCTCCACCGGCTGGCTGGAGGTGAACAAGGTGCCCCTGCTCGACCAGGCCGGCCGCATAGTTGGCATCCTCTCCACCGCTGAAAATATCACCAAGGAACAGAACCTGGAGAAACAACTGATCCAGTCCCAGAAGATGGAGGCCATCGGTACCCTGGCCGGCGGTATCGCCCACGACTTCAACAACATTCTCACCTCGATCATCAATTCGACTGAGCTGGCCATGGGGGATGTGGAACCGGGCTCCCAGACCGAAAAAGATCTGCAAAGGGTGCTCAAGGCCGCCCGGCGCGGAGGCAGGGTGGTCAAGCAGATCCTCTCTTTTAGCCGGCCATCCAGTGAAGGTTTTCGGCCCACGGATATCTCCCAGGTAATCAATGAGGTACTCAGCCTCATCGACGCTTCCCTGCCAGCCAATATTGTGGTCAACCTGGATATCGATTCAGACAACATGATGGTCAACAGTGACCCGACCCAGATTCATCAGGTGATCCTCAATCTCTGCACCAACGCCTTTCACGCCCTGCGGGAGGTGGGCGGCACCATGGGTATCGGCCTCTCCACCGCCTATCTTGACCCGGAACAGGCCGCCTCCATGAATATTCACGAAGGGGAGTATGTGAAGATGACCATCTCCGACTCCGGCCATGGCATCGATCCGGAAATCATCGACAATATTTTCGACCCCTTTTTCTCCACCAAGGACATCACCGAAGGAACCGGCCTGGGGTTGGCCGTGGTCCACGGTATCATCAAAGGACACAGGGGCGGCATCAAGGTGCACAGCAACCCTGGCGAAGGCACCTGCTTTGAGATCTACCTGCCCAAGAGCCAAACCACCGATTTTGAGACCGACCCCGACACGGAAATGATTGACCACGGCCGACTCTGCATCCTCTTTGTCGAAGATGACGAGGACCAGCTCAACAGCGTGCCGAGAATTCTGCGCGAAATGGGACACGAGGTAATCGCCATCCAGGACCCGATTATCGCCATCGAGCAGGCACAGCTTCAAAAAGCTGAAATAGATGTTATTATTTCCGATTACGACATGCCAGCCATGAACGGAGCCCAACTGGCCAAAGAGCTGGCTGACTTCCCCGTCATCCTGGTTTCCGGCAGGGAAGACGCGATAACAGCGGCAAGAAACCATCCCAACATTGTCAGAACACTTACGAAACCGTATGATAAGCAGGACCTGAAAGTTGCACTCGGCGCCAAGCATGACAAGGAGTAAGCGATGAACCAGATGCTGATACTGGATGATGACATAGAAGCCTGTGAGACCATGGAGAGCCTGATCACCCGGCAATCCCACAACTGCGACATGGCCCACAGCCTGAAAGTCGGCTTGAACCTCTTGAAAACCAAGAGCTATGATGTCGTCTTTTTAGATGTCCATCTTCCGGACGGCAACGGTCTCGACCTCCTGCCCGAGATAATGGCCCTGCCCAACCCGCCGGAGGTGATCATCCTCACCGGCAAAGGCGACCCGGACGGCGCCGAGCTGGCCATCAAGGGCGGGGTCTGGGACTATATCCTCAAGCCCTCCAGCGTACGCGAGATCACCCTGACCCTGAACCGGGCCCTGAAATACCGGCAGGAAAAAAATGCCCGCACCGAGCAGCAGCAGCTGGACCTCAGCCTGGTGGTCGGTATCAGCCCCGGCATCAAGACCTGCCTGCAGCTCACCTCTAAAGGTGCACGCTCCGACGCCAACGTGCTCATTACCGGCGAAACCGGCACCGGTAAAGAACTCTTTGCCCGCACCATCCACCAGAACAGCAGACGCTCAGGACAGAAATTTGTGGTCATCGACTGCGCCTCGCTGACCGAATCCCTGGTGGAATCAACCCTCTTCGGCCATAGGAAAGGGGCCTTTACCGGTGCCCAGAGCGATCAGGAGGGGCTGGTCAAGCTGGCCGACGGCGGCACCCTGTTTCTCGACGAGGTCGGCGAGATGCCGCTGTCGCTGCAAAAAGTCTTTCTGCGGGTGCTGCAGGAGCGGCACTTCAGGCCGGTGGGGGCCGCCCAGGAAGAGACCTCCAACTTCAGGCTGATCGCCGCCACCAACAGGGATCTGGACATGATGGTGGAGCAGGGCAAGTTCAGAAGCGACCTGCTGTTTCGCATCAACACCATGCACATCCGCCTGCCGCCACTGAGAAAGCGTACCGAAGATATCAAGCCGCTGATCCTCTCCCGGATGAATACGCTGAAGCAGGAGTATGGGCTGGCACCGAAAAAGTTGGGCGCCGATTTTCTCAACACCCTGGTCAACTACGAATGGCCCGGCAATGTCCGAGAACTCTTCAATATCCTGGAACGGGCCATGGTGAGCGCCGACGAGGAGAACACCCTGTATGCCGTTCACCTCTCAAGGGAGCTGCGGATCCAGGTGGCCAAGGCCCAAATCAAGCAGATGACCGGCTCGGAAGTCACCAGCGACGACAGCTCACCGGCAAGCGATGGTGTCCGGAAAATTGGACAGGAGATTTTCAAGGATATTTTCGACCGGCCACTGCCACCGCTCAAAGAGTTCAAGGGCATGACCGAAAAGATTTATCTGAGCGAGATGATTCGCCAGTGCAACGGTGAAATTACGCCCATCTTGCAAAAATCTGAACTCTCCCGCTCCCACTTCTACTCCCTTTTGAAAAAGTACGGCCTGTCACTGTAGAGACCCATGCTGTCCTGCTCAACAGACCACCCCTCCCGGCACTGGTCTGTTAAATGACGTCCTGTCCGAAAAAACGGACACTGTGCCGTTTGTCAGACCAAGCCGACAGGGACGGCGGCTCCTGCCATCTGTAAATTTTATCTTGTTGTTTCATGCCCTTACTAAGACATTCATTTGAGACATACCAAAACACCACTGTTTTTTGCTATCATAGCCTTAACCGGTAAGAAACAGAGCGGCCCGCAAATTCTCCGGGGCTGTACCGATCCATCGCTTTAACTCATTGGAATAGCAGCTCATATCCGCAAAACGATATTCATGGTACGTTTTCTGCAATGAATTCGGACTGATGATAAAAACCTGGTTTACAGGGTCAGGCAGCAGTGGTGGCGACCCCGGGAAAGCACCCGGATCCCCCCATGCTTCACGCCCCGCGACCATAGCGACCAGGCAGGACAGATACGGCACGAATTCTCGCCCAGTCATGGCGAAGCGATGCTGGTCGAACTACTGTCGCTGGACATACCAGAGGCGGTAAAAGTTAAATACGAACAATGGAGTACGTTCATGCCCACAAATGCTCAACTCTCTCGCTTCATGGAAGCCGCCCGCCGGGTCGGAGCTGAAGTCACCCAGCTGGAAAGCCTGCAGAGTGTCGCAGACTATGTTGTTGCCAATTCCACCGGCAAAGCCCTCGTTCCCGATACCGCTCTGGCGGAAAAGCATGGCCTTGGCAGCCTTCTTAAAGAGGCGGGGGTAGATGTCCATGAGGGCAGCTTCCGCCAGGCAGGGAATTTCCCGGGAGCGGGTGTTACTTTTTGCAACTTCGCCATGGCAGACACCGGCACCGTGGTCCTTGAAAGCACCATGGAGGATATCCGCCTGGCAACCACCCTGCCGGAAAAGCACTTTGTCATCGTCGACCCGGAGACGGTCCTTGAGGACAATCTTGCCGCCGTCGCTCCCATGACCCAGATGCACATGGGCAGCGAGCCTCGCTTTATGGCCTATGTCACCGGCCCGAGCCGTACCGCCGACATCGAACGTGTGCTGACCATCGGCTGTCACGGACCAAGAGAACTGCACATCCTGGTGGTTGACGGAATTTCCAGCGACCTGATGGAGATATAAAAGATAGAATTCGCGATTTAAACAGGGAGAGCTGATATGGCCATCAATCCATCATATAAAAAGAGCGTCGATGACGCGATCAACAACCCGAAACTGAGCAAAGCCCTGCATCTCTTTGGCGATGCCTACCTTATCGCCCGTGAGAATGCCTACCGTGGCCTCGATTTCGACGCCATGCGCCAGGAACTGGCAGGCATCAAGGACGAGGTTCGGGTGCGTCGCAAGGAACTGCTTGAAGAGTTCATCAAAAATGCCGAAGCGGCGGGCTCCAAGGTCTTTATCGCCAAGGACGTCAAAGAGGCCAATGACTACGTGGTCAACCTGGCCAAAAAGAAAGGGGCCAAGCTGATTGCCAAGTCCAAATCGATGGTGAGCGAGGAATCGCACCTGAACAAAGCCCTGGAGGCAGAAAACATCCGCGCCTCCGAGACCGATCTTGGCGAGTGGATCGTCCAGCTGGCGGGCCAGCGGCCAAGCCATATGGTGATGCCGGCCATCCACATGTTCAAGGAGGATGTGGCTGAGCTGTTCGGCAAAGAGGTCGGCCGAAAGCTGGACCCTGAAATCAAGACGCTGGTTGATGTGGCACGCGAGCGACTCCGTCAGGAATACTTTGATGCGGACATCGGTTTGACCGGAGCCAACTTCCTGATCGCCAACACCGGTGGGATCGGCCTGGTCACCAACGAGGGCAACGCCCGTCTTTGCGCCACCATGCCGGACACCCATGTGGTGTTCGCCGGTATCCACAAGCTGGTGCGCAATATGGAAGACGCCATCAAAGCCACCCGGCTGCTGCCGCGTAACGCCACCGGCCAGCTCCTCACCTCCTACGTAACCTGGATTCGCGGCACCGTACCATCCGACGGCAAGCCCAAGGAGCAGCATATTGTCCTGATCGACGGCGGTCGTGAGAAACTCTACGAATCCAAGGCCTGCCGGGACGCCCTGCGCTGTATCCAGTGCGGTGCCTGCGCCAATGTCTGCCCGGTGTACCAGACCGTCGGCGGCCATGTGTTCGGCTCGATCTACATCTCCGCCATCGGCATCATCCTCACCGCTTTCTACGAGGGCCTGGATAAGGCGAAAGAGATCACCCGCGCCTGTATCGGCTGCCGGTCCTGTACCGCGGTCTGTCCTTCCAATATCGACCTGGAGGAGATTATCCTCCACCTGCGCAACGAGGTCACCAAAGAGTACGGTATGGGCCTGATCAAGAACGTGGCCTTCAAGGCGGTCATGAAAAACCGCGGCCTGTTCCACTCCATGGTGCGCGCCGCCTCCAAGCTGCAGCGCCCGGTAACCCACGAGGGACGCGCGCACTCGGAAAAGAGGATCATCCGTCACCTGCCGATGCACTTCATGGATCGGGATTTTACCGAGTGGCGTGACCTGCCTTCAGTTGCCGAGACTTCGTTCCGCGATATGTATAAGGATATCAAGCAGGAGGTCACCAATCCGAAATACAAGGTCGGTTTCTTTGTGGGCTGTGGTGCCGACTTTGTCTATCCCGAGGTGGGCACCAGCCTGATCAAGGTGCTGAACGCCCTGGACGTGGAGGTGGTCTTCCCCCAGAAACAGAACTGCTGCGGTATCCCGGCACTTTATTCCGGTGACACCGGCACCGGTGTTGACCTGGCGAAACAGAACGTGGAGGCCTTCACCGAGCATAATCTGGACTATGTGCTCTCCATCTGTCCAACCTGTACCATGGGTGTGAAACGTGACTTCTGCGAGCGTTTGGCCGATGATCCAGAGTGGTCGCCAAAGGCTGAGGCTCTGGCGGCAAAAACCATGGACGCCTCCGCCTTTTTGGAGAACGTGCTTGGCGCCTCCCAAAAACTTGGCGAAGCACACGAACTGGGTGAGATCACCTATCACGACTCGTGCCACCTGAAGCGCGGCAACAACGTACACAAAGAGCCGCGTGCCCTGCTCTCCGCCTCAGGTTTTGAGATCAAGGAGATGAAGAACAGCGACCGCTGCTGCGGTTTCGGCGGCACCTATTCCTTCCTCAGTCATCCGCAGATCTCCAAGCAGATCACCCACGACAAGGTGGAGGCGATCAAAGGTGCTAACGTCAAGACGGTGGCCATGGATTGCCCAGGCTGCATGATCATGCTCAAAGGCGCCATGGGTAAGGCCAACCCCAACATCCGCTGTGCTCACACCGTGGAGTTGATGGCCGAGGCCTTAGACAATAAGTAGCATCAGCAAGCACCACCGGCAGGGCCAAGCCCTGCCGGTGCCATCTCCATAGCACGCACTTTCCGGAGGAACGCCCCATGAGTGAACGACTGCCCAAAGTAGACAATCTCTGCACCAACCCAGAGAACCATAAAGCACATATCTGTGAGCTGAAATACGCAGGAAGACAAGAAGAGATCGAGCGCCTCAGCAAGGATCCCAAATACATCTGCGGCAACTGTGCCACGATGGCCAATCAGCAGGGCGCACTCTGTGCACCCGGTCCCATCGACAGTACAGATGATTAATCATCACCTGTTTTGCTTCAGCAGCGACAATCGTTGCTGAAGCACCAACATTGCCCCCTCCCTGCTCCTGCCTGTAATCAGTGATCCAAGCCGCCTCTGGTCACGACCAAACAGATTGACTTTTGCTTGTCCAGAATCGCGCCGGCGCCCTGCAAAGATATTTTTTTCACGCCTTGCCTTTAGAGCTTTGCTGCAACTTCACCACCGCAATGAATCCCCAACAACCCTGTTGCTTCGGTAGTATTGGTCTGTTAGAATTCCATCCTCTGGCAGATCAGTACATTCAACAGAGTTCTTTCCCGGGGTTTCTCCGAAAAGACGTTCCACCTCCGGCGCCCCCAACCTTTCAGAGATGAATCGAAACGACCTGCAACCAAAGAGGCCAAAGGCGATGCTGCTCTCCCCGTATCGAAACATTTTCCTGTCATGCAGGAAGAACACCGTCGACGGTCCAGACAAAGAACTCCGGTAATTCGCATCCACTAGAGAAAATAGTGAGAGAATGAAACAATAATCAAACGGCTGCAGAGTGGTTTACGAGTTGGTGAACCTCCATCACCATATGATCTTTATCAGTTGGCACGATCCCTGCTTCCCTTCAGATACTCTCTCGTCACCTTCAACTAGTTATCAACCATTGAGGTGTTGCAGAACCTGCAGCGCACACATTATGTAAAGAACGTGCCGATGAAACGTTTTATCATCCCAATCTTCTGCAGGCAAAAGTATCAGCTGATATTCATTGCTTTTTTTCTCCTTACATATATGTCCACCACCGGCGAGACAGCCGCCGCCGGCAAGCCCTTCCAACAGATCCAGCGGGTGCTTGTGCTCGGATCATACAACCTCGGTTACGACTGGGCAGATTCCATGAATCAAGGCATAAAAGATGTCTTTGACAAGTCACACCTCAACGTCAATGTACGCTATGAATTCATGGACACCAAATACCTGCGGCCGGAGGAGATTTTCGATCAATTAAGGGCCCTGTATAAGACCAAATACAACCGCTATCTGTTCGACGTCATCATTGCCACCGACAACAATGCCTTTATTTTTATGCTTCGCCACCGAGACGAGTTGTTTCCAGATACCCCGGTGGTCTTCTGCGGAGTAAGCGGCTACATGAACGACATGTTCAGCGATCTCGACTGGGTCACCGGTTTCACTGAAAGTGTCGACCTTGAAGGCACCCTGGACATGATGCTCGATCTTCACCCGGAGGCCCGCAATGTGGCGATCATCAGCGGCACAGCAATCTCCAGTCGTATCAACCAGCAAAAGATCGAAGCCCTGATGTACAAATACACCAATCGGGTGAAGTTCATCAGGCTGTTCAACCTCTCGCCTAAAGCATTGCAACAGGAGCTGGCAAAGCTGCCCGAAGACACCATCATTCTCTACACAGCCTACTTTAAGATGGAGGATGGGACATTTCTTAATGTCAAGGAATCCACATCATTGGTTTACCAGAATTCGCATCTCCCCATGTATTCTGCCTGGGAATATACTCTGCAGGGCAAGGGGGTCATCGGCGGTATGATGCTGAGCGCAGAACGCGAAGGGGCACGGGCCGCCACCTATGCCCTGCGCATCCTCAACGGCACCCCGGTGCAGGCCCTCCCCGTTGTCTACGACAACGAGATCAAGCCGGTTTTTGACTACGAGATGCTCGAGCATTTCGACATCGACCACCGCCGGCTGCCGGCAGGCTCCAGTATCGTCAACGAGCCGCAGACCTTTTACTATCAGTACAAATACTGGATCTGGGCAATGGCCATATTCATGCTCTACCAGTCTGCCATGATCATCTGGATGGGCCAGAACCTCATCCGTAGAAAACAGGCTGAAAAACAACAACGCCTGCTTGAAGCGCAGCTGCTCCATTCCCAGAAAATGGAAGCCATTGGTACATTTGCAGGGGGCATCGCCCATGACCTCAACAATATTCTCGGAGCGATCGGTGCCTGTAGTGAAGTCGCCCTGGAGGATCTCAACACATCAAGCCCTGTCCATGAAGATCTCCAGCACGTTATCAGCGCCACCAACCGGGGGAAAGCGCTGATCCGCCAGGTGCTCGACTTCAGCCGCAAACCCACGCTGGAGAAGAAACCGATTCATATGGGGGAGATGGTTCAGGAATGCTTGAATCTGCTCGAACAGGTTATCCCGGACAACGTAGCCATTGAGTTTCGCAATTCCGCAGAGGATTTATTTATACATGCCAATCCGGCAAAACTGCACCAGGTGGTCATCAACCTCTGCTCCAATGCAGAACAGGCTATGCGGGCTACAGGCGGGACGCTGACCATCGATTTATGCAGGTACGATACCAAAAACAAAAATTGTCAACATAGGCTAAAGCCCGGCAGCTATGTCCAGCTGCAGGTGTCAGACAATGGCCATGGTATTCCAGCGGACATCCTGCCACGCATTTTCGATCCGTTCTTTACTACCCGCAACCAGGCGGAAGGCACCGGTCTCGGTCTTTCGGTGGTACACGGTATTGTCACCGGTTACGATGGACAGGTCTTCGCCACCAGCAGTCTTGGGGAAGGGAGTATTTTCAAGGTATTCATCCCGCTCATGAGCGACCGGGAGCTAAGAGCTGTCACAGACAGCGTATCGACTGCTCAGGATATCGGCAGCCTGAACGCATGAGGAAATCCCATGGCAAATATTTTAATCATTGATGATGATCCAGATTTTCGCTACGCCCTGGAGCGTATTGTTCGCCGCATGGAGCACCTTCCAACCAGCTGTGCGACCTTCGCTGAAGGCAAGGTGTCCCTGCAGCAGGAGTATTTTGATGCCGTTTTTCTGGATGTTATGTTGCCCGACGGCAATGGTCTCGACTTACTCCCGGTTCTTAAAGGGGTTGAGTCGCAGCCGGAATCAATCATCATCACCGGAATGGGTGATTCTCAGGGCGCAGAACTCGCCCTCACCAACGGTGCCTGGGACTACATCAGTAAATCCACTTCACCTAAAGATATCTCTCTTACCCTCTCCCGCGCACTCATGTATCGTGAGCAGAAAATTGAAGCTGCCGGCAAGACTGCCGCCGTGGCCCTGCACCGGGACAACATCATCGGCTCCAGCCCGGCAATTTCCCACTGCTTCAACCAGCTGGCCCAGTGCGCGCGCAGCGATTTAAGCGTCATGATCACCGGCGAAACCGGCACTGGCAAAGAACTCTTCGCTCAGGCAATCCATCAAAATAGCCACCGTGCAGATGGCCCTTTCGTTCTTGTGGACTGTGCCGCTCTCACCGAAACTCTGGTCGAATCGACCCTGTTCGGCCATAAAAAAGGAGCTTTCACCGGTGCGGATGCTGACAACACAGGCCTGGTCATCAAGGCCAATGGTGGTACTCTCTATCTGGATGAGGTTGGTGAAATCCCGCTCGCCACCCAGAAGACCTTCCTCAGGGTATTACAGGAACGCACGGTTCGGCCGGTTGGCGCAACTGCAGAGAGACAATGTGACTTCCGCCTGGTGGCGGCCACTAACCGCAACCTCGAAAAGATGGTTGAAGAGGGTAGTTTTCGCAGCGATCTCTTCTTTCGCCTCCAGTCCTTTAGTATCAACCTTCCTCCGCTCAAGGCCCGCGGCAGTGACGTGACTGATATTGCAACCTTTCACATCAATAAATTCTGCGACGCAAGCGGAATCGAGAGAAAAAGTATATCTGACTCCTTTTACGAAAACCTGGCCAACCATAACTGGCCAGGAAATGTACGCGAACTGGTGAATTGCGTTCAACAGGCCATCATCAGTGCCGGCCTGGAACCCGTGCTCTATCCTAAGCATCTTCCCCTCAGCCTCCGCATCAAGGCTAAACAGGCTGCCCTCGGGAAACAGGACCTGGGAGCACCTGCTCCGGCCTCCATCTCAACGCTCATCTCGATACCCCCAGCAGAAGAAGATCTCACAGCACAAACCCTGCACGAGTTCCGTGAAGCGGCTTCAGCCCATGCTGAGCGCACCTACCTTCAATCCGTGCTGAAAGCCACAAAGGGGGACGTCAAGGAGGTCATCCGTATCTCAGGTCTTTCCCAATCCCGGCTCTATGCGCTGCTGAAAAAGTATAACCTGCGCACCAGTGGCAAAAAATAGGTCTTGCCCTCTTGTCCCATTCCTGTGACGCAGGAATGGGGGGTTCCTGCACCACAGGAATAAAGGGGCCACACCCATCACCAACAACCACAAAGCCTTGTAATTACGCGATAAAAAAAACCTCCCTCTTTATGGCATGCGCCATGCAGTGAAGATGCGCATCAGATAAGAGTTGCACCACTGTTACTTTATAATGAGGAGGAAAACATGAAACGCGTATCTTTACTAATGGCCTTGCTCGCCCTCCTGGGCTTCCAGTTCCAGGCACAGGCGGGCTCTTACCCTGAAAAACCAATTACTTATGTTATACCCTTTGGCCCAGGTGGTGAGTCTGACGTCACCGCCCGCCTGCAGGAACCCCATCTTGAGAAGCTGCTGGGCGTTCCTGTAAACGTCACCCATCGACCAGGTGGTGGCGGTGGTGTCGGCTGGTCCGCATTCCAGCGCAGTGCCAAACCAACAGGCTATGAAATCATAGGCACCAACCTGCCACACATCGTCTCCCAGCCAATGATCCGTAAAGACGCCGGTTTTACCTACGACGGTTTCCAGCACGTGATCTGGTTCCACTTCACCCCAAATGCACTAATTGTTCCCAAGAACAGTCCATTCAAGAGCGTTGACGACCTGGTGGCAGCGGCTAAAGCGAAACCAGGATCCATCACCATCGGCGGCACCGGCACCTACACCGCCAACCACCTCGACGTGCTGCGCCTGCAGAAGATTGGCGGTATCAAGTTGACCTACATTCCGCATAAAGGAACTGGCGCCCTGAAGCCTGTAATTCTGGGAGGTCATTTAAATGCAATCATGAGCTCCACCATGCTCTCCATCGAGCTGCAGGACCAGGTGCGGGTACTTGCCATCGCTGCTGAAGCACGACATCCGTACCTGCCTGATGTACCCACCTTCAAAGAGCTGGGCTACGACATCGTCGGTGGTACCGCTCGCGGTATTGCCGCTCCCAAGGGCACTCCTCAGGAAGTCATGGACACCCTGTCCAGAGCTTTTGCCGAGACCAACGTGCTGATCAAGGACAAGCAGGTTCCTCTGGGCTTCTACCAGACCACCTATACTGGCGAAGCCGCCCAGGAAGTCGTCGACAAAGTAAACGCTAACTACATGGAAATCCTCCAGGAAATCCTCAACAAGAAATAGCATCAGAGTGAATCAGCCCAGGGAGGCGGCAAAAGTCGCCCTGGGCCACATTTCCGTCGAAGGAGTTACCATGGAAATGCTGCAAGCAACCATCGTCTCCCTGCTGGACCCCATGACCTTGATTCTGGTTTTTGTCGGGGTATCCGCTGGGCTCTTTATCGGCTCAATGCCAGGCCTTACCGCAACAATGGCCCTCGCGGTTCTGCTACCCTTCACCTTCACCATGTCCCCTTTGCATGGACTGGTGTCCATGGGCGCGGTCTATATGGGATCGATATACGGAGGCTGCTTTGCGGCCATTCTCGTCAATACGCCGGGAACTCCGTCTGCCATAGCCACGGCAATGGAGGGGTATCCGATGGCCAAGGCCGGCCGTGCCGAAGAGGCAATCGGCATCGCCACTGTCTCCTCGGTCATTGGCGGCCTGGCCGGTGTGGCCTTTCTGCTCCTGCTGGCGCCCCCCCTAGCCAAGTTGTCACTGAAATTCGGTTCTGCGGAGTACTTCTGGGTGGCAATGATGGGCGTCTCCCTGATCGCCGGCCTCTCCGGTAAATCCCTGCTCAAAGGGCTGCTGGCCGGCACTATCGGCATGTTTATCTCCACGATCGGCGTCTCGCCAATCGGTGGGGAGACCCGCTTCACTTTCGGCATCCCTGACCTGCAGGGCGGCGTCGCTATGATCATCGCTCTAATCGGCCTGTTCGTTGTGCCGGAACTGTTCAATCTTGCCGGCCAGGCTGCTCAGTCGCTGCGTGCCTCTGTGGACGACACCGAGAAAACCCCGCTGACCAAGATTATCAAGCTGGTCCTTTCACAGCCTGTAAACCTCATCCGCTCAGCCTGTATCGGTGAGGTGGTGTCAGTCATCCCCGGAGCCGGTGGCTCCATCTCCAGTCTGGCGTCTTATAATGAAGCCAAACGGGCATCCAGGACTCCGGAAAAATTTGGCACAGGACACCACGAAGGGCTGGTGGCAGCCGAAACGTCCAACAACGTCACGGTGGCCGGCTCCATGGTGCCCCTGCTGACCCTGGGCATCCCCGGTGCACCGCCGGACGCGATCATCCTGGGGGTACTCATGATGCATGGCCTGCGTCCCGGTATGGACCTGTTCACCGCAAGTGGTGAGCTAACCTACGCCTTTATCCTGTCCATGGGTCTTGGCGCCCTGGCACTGCTGCCTGTGGGGCTGCTAGGCGGTCGGCTCATCTATCGCGCCATACTGAAAACCCCCTACTACATACTCGTTCCGTCAATTGCCCTGGTCACAATTCTCGGTTCGTTCGCCCTGCGAAACTCCATGACGGACGTACTGATCATGATTGTCTGCGGCATCTTCGGCTACATCGTCAAGCAGTTTGATCTCGATCCAGCCGCAGTCGTGCTCGGCCTCATTTTAGGCGGCATTGCCGAGGAAGGTTTTGTGCAGACCATGTTACGCGGTATGGGCGAGGCACACCCGACGCTGATGCTCTTTGACTCCACCATGTCCAAAATCATCATAGTTTTAATCCTGTTCACCTTCTTCTCTCCATATTTTTCCCAATACATGAAAAGACGGAAACAGGTAACAAGAGGAGTGTCCTGATATGAAGCGTCCCATTAATACCGACCTGTACGCCGCCATTATCGGCTTTGTGATCATGGGTATGTTCTGGCTAGCCGGCCGGGGTGTGGGTCACCTGAGCATCCTCTTTCCCAATGCCCTGCTCCTGCTGATTGGTGTATTTTCCGCAGTACTGCTCATCAAAGCCCTGGTCAGGGCGGACCGAAATCCCATCTTCAACGAAGGCAATCAGACCCGCATCATCATCACCGGCATTGCCCTGCTGGTCTGGGTTGTTGCCATCATGTACGTGGGATTTCTCACAACCAGTTTGGTGATGTTTCCAGTCATGGTCTGCTTTTTAGCAAGCGCCAGGCAGAAATTGACCCTGAAAAAAGTAAGCGTCTGGTCGGCAATATCTGCCTCGGAAGTTCTGGTCTTTTACTTCATCTTCACCAAATTTCTGCAGGTCCCTCTCCCCAAAGGCATGCTTGTTTAATCCCTCCACAAACATCCTCAGAGTTTGCCTTTGTACACGGGCCTGGCAGCGGGTAACCACTGCCAGGCCCGCATTGGTTCTTCGAGGTGAAATAACAAAGACTCCTCTCTCGGATCAGTTCCTGCCCGGCAACCCTGCCGAAAAGATCACCGCCAGCACTACACAACCGGCTGCAACCAAGAACCCAGGCTGCAAACTGCCGAATGTTTCAGCTAGACTACCAGCCAGGGCTGGACCTGCGATCTGCCCGATCCCGAAGATAAAGGTAATAAAGCCAAAGGCTGCCGCCGCACCCTCTGCCCCCACATAATCCCCCACCAGGGCCGCCATGATCGACGGCACACTCCAGGCCACGACACCATAGCAGACCAGGGAGAGATAGATGGTGGCCGGCGGCAGGGAGAGGCCGACCAGCAGATAGGCACAGGCCTGCAGAGCAAAGACCGCCATCAGGGCGGCCTTTCTGCCGAATCGATCGGAAAAGTAGCCAAACAAGGGCCCTGAGCCAAGACTCAGCAGCCCGGCCAGCGCCCAGAGCTGGCCGGCACCATACTCGCTGTAGCCACGCTCCTCTACTAAAAAGGTGACCATAAAGGTGACATAGATGACGTAGGTGAAGCCAAAAAGGAAATAGAGTAAGCCACAATGCAGAATCGCCTTGTCTTGCCGTGGTGCTAGCCGCAGATCGCGACGCAGGCCTTTCGCTTTATGTTCGTTGGTCGCCGCTGCTGCCGGCAATACGGTGCGAGTTACCGGAACAGGGCTGTTGCGAATAAGCAGCAAACAGAGGAGCGCGATCAACAAGACCACCCCGCCCAACACCAGCCAGCTCAACCGCCAGCCGGAGCCCAGGCCATTCAGCAGCGGGACCGCCTGGCCGGAAAACACCAGGCCCAGACCATTGCCCATCACACAGAGCCCCGCTGCCCGGCCTCGCATCTCGGGCTCAAACCAGGTTGAGATCAAGGCCATGATCGGTACGTTGGCAAATGCTGTGCCGACCCCGGTGCAAAAGTAAAGCAGCACGATGGCGACATAGGAACTCAGGAGGCTGATCAGCACCATCGACACCCCCACCAGCAACAGCGCCAGAAAAACCAGGATCCTGGCGCCGAAAAGGCGGTTCAGCCTGCCGCAAACCAGCACCGCTGCCAGGTAGCCGCAAAAATTCAAGGTCGACACCACCCCCATCTGGGAATAGCTCATCCCCACCCCCTCGGCCATGGCCGGCAGCATCATCCCCAAAGAAAACCGCCCCAACCCCAGCGCCGCAAACAGTCCAAGCAGCCCGGCCAAGACGATCACCCAACGATACAAACCGCTGCTCTCATACCTGTTCAGCAAAGTATACATAGCCCACCCTCTTTCTTTCAGCTCCTGTTCCCGCCACAGGTAAACCATCAAAAAGCAGCTATTTCAACCTATTATCTCTACATTGCCAGAGTTCTTTTGGTGTTTTCCACCCATGGTGGGTATACTTACTGCCAGCAATCAAGCTGATGCAGGCTGACAATTGCCTCAACCATGCGAAGAGTGTGGAAAACTTTTGTGCAGATGCATGGTCGATGGGCCACCTGCCAGGACCGAGGTCGTGATCGGCCTGCAACCTTTATTACTTTTTATATACTGGTGCAGACATGTTCGATGCTGAAAAATTGCTGGGAAAAGTCGTTCATGAGGTCATGGGCTCAGGCCATGGCATGAAGAAGAAAAAGAAAAAAAAGAAATACAAGAAAAATGGTTTTGTCGATAATCTGAAGTCGGGAGCCGGTCTAATGACCGCCATCGGGCTCGGTATCGGAGCCTACGAGATCCTGAAATCACGCTCGGGCCAAGCCGCCGGGCACCCAAGCCCGGCAACAATGGGGCAGACCTCACCTCCCCCGCCGCCTCCACGGACGCCGCCACCATCGTATCAGGCGGGTGCGGCCACTCCTCCGTCACCGCCCCCTCCGGTACCTGACAGCCAGGAACTTGCGGTACGGATGCTGCAAACCATGATCGCCGCAGCCCACGCAGACGGCAGCATGGACGAACAGGAGGAAGCCGCGGTACTTGATCACTTGAAAAACGCCGAACTCAGCCAGGAAGAACGCATGTTCCTGCTCAGTGAGCTGCATCACCCGAAGACCATCGATGAGCTGGTGGCCGGCATCAGCGATCCGGCCAGCGCCAAGGCCATGTACCTGCTCGCCGCAAGCACCATTGAGATTGATACCCCCGAAGAGCGTGACTGGCTTGATCAGTTTGCCCTGCAGCTCGGTTTAAGCAAGGCGATTCAGGCATTCATCGAGGAGAACTGTTGAATGGCCAGGATGGGCAGCCGGCCCCATGACGAGTAATCCTGCGCTTTTTACCGGCGAGCTCTCGGCCCTGGCAGCCGCGCTGTTCTGGGCCCTCGCCTCCGTCTTCTATGCCGATATCGGCCAGCGAATCGGTGCCTTAAATCTCAACCTGCTGAAAGGGGTTGCGGCAATTGCGCTGATGACCATCACGCTGGTGGCCGGCAGCCTCTTTGGCTTAGCCGGCATCGAGCTGAAAACCATCTGGAACATCTCCAGCCATGGCTGGCTGCTGCTGGTGGCAAGCGGTCTGGTCGGTATTGCTCTTGGTGATACCGCCTACTTCGCCTGCCTGAAGCGCATCGGCCCGCAAAAAGGCTTGATGCTTGAGTCGACCTCGCCGCTCATCGCAGCAGTCTTGGCACTGCTGCTCTACGCCGAACAACTCTCCCCGCTCTCCTGGAGCGGTATCGCCCTCACCACCCTGGGCGTGATCCTGGTGGTGAAGCTCTCCAGCGGCTCCAGTCGGTACCGTCCCAGCACCAGCGGCATTTGCTTTGGCCTGCTGGCCGCAGCCGGCCAGGCAGCAGGTATCGTCCTCTCCCGCATGGCACTGGACGGCCATAACATCGAACCACTGGCCGGAGGACTTATCCGGCTCTCAGCAGGAGTGCTGGCCTTGTTGTGCTGGTTGTCGATCCGGAAGATAATGGCAGCAAAGGCCAACAGAGAGCGAACTTCTCTTGCTTTACGGCAAGCGCTTGGCCGGCTTCAGGAAAAAGGGATGCTGCTCAATCTGGGAATAGCCATATTTCTGGGCACCTACCTGGCAATCTGGCTCCAGCAACTGGCGGTAAAATTCACCACTGCCGGCAGCGCCCAGGCCCTGCTCGGCACCTGCCCCCTGTTTGGCATATTGATTGCTGTGCGACAGGGCTACAGCCAGCCCAGAGGGGTGTGGCTCGGGCTGGCCCTGGGAATTGTCGGCATCTTCATGCTCTTTCAATAAGATCCGACCAAAGACAGCAGCCTACGCTGCCAACTGTTCCATCTGATGCTGAAGCTACTGCTCTGGACTACTGCCGGGCTACTGGCCAGCGCCTGTCGATTCCTTGAGTGCCTGCAGAAATCTCTGCCAGGACTTTCTGTCGGCATCCTCACGGTATCTCTCGGAGTCAAACACCGTGAAGGCATGGGGGGCACCCGAATAGCTGATCATCTCATGGGCTACGCCGGCCTCCTCCAGCTCCTGGGCGAGATCGGCAAAATCCTGCATGGTGATGGCGCTGTCGGCGGTACCATGAAAGACCAGCACAGCACCTTTGGCCTTGCTGTAATCCTGATCGTCGGGGGTACTCAGGCCGCCGTGAAAGGTGGCAAACACCTTCATATCCGCACCAGACCTGGCAAGCTCCAGCACCGCTGCCCCCCCGAAGCAGTAGCCCATGGCCACACCGTTATCGAGTTGGGCGCCCAGAGATCCGGCTTTTTCAATGGCGCCAACCATCAGGGCCCGCATTTTCTGCCGGTCTTTATACAACTCGCCGGTATGCTGACGCTTATCGACCACTTCGGTGGGCCGCACTCCGGCCCCGAAAAGATCAGCGGCAAAAACGGAATAGCCCTCTTGGGCCAGCATCTCAGCCCGCTTGATCTCATAATCGGTGAGGCCGTCCCAGTCGTGGATCAGCAGGATGAAGGGGCTGTTTTTACCACCGCTGACAAAATATCCTTCATATGAATTGCCATCCACTGTATAGGTAACCGGTTGCCCCTGCCCGAACCCGGAAACCGGCAAAAGCAGCACGCAAAGCAAAATCATCGTTCTCATATGGTCCTCCCTGAAGAAGAATTTGCAGAAGATTTTTCTTGAAATCGAGCTGGGAAAAATCAGCCGTCGGCATCGTCCTAGCTGCAAGCAGGCTGATTTTCAAAGAATAACGACAGCAGGGGGAAAATCAACTTCGACCAGGATGCAAAACACCCCGATAAAGACAGCAAAAGTAATACGGACCGCCCTAAAATGGCTCGGATTGTCTCCCCAGGTAGACCAGCGTATTTTTTTTGCGGCAAAAGAGTCCTGAGTTAGAGTATGTTCATCATCTTGTGTGAAATAAGAGATTTTGTTTTTTCGTTTGTCGAACATACCTGCTCCAGACAGCCAACATGAGCTGGACGTCAAACTCCACCCACTCACCCATCGAAAATTCTCGAAAACATCTATGCTTCAAATAGACAACTATGTGTATGCCGAAAGCCTGAAAGAGGCATACGACATCTTGCAAACCCAGCCAGGCGCCACCATCCTCGGCGGTTGCGGCTACCTGCGTCTGGGCGGGCGAAGAATTGGTGCCGCAATCGATCTCAGCAGACTTGACCTGGACTATGTCCGTGAGACCGAGCAGGCCATAGAGGTAGGTGCCATGACCAGTCTCAGGACTCTTGAGACCAACACCCTGGCCAACCAGTTATGCAGCGGCCTGCTCGCCAAAAGTGTCGCCAACATTGTGGGGGTCCAGCTGAGAAATGGTGTCACCGTCGGCGGTACCGTGGCTGGTCGCTACCCGTTCTCCGATCCCATCACCGCTTTAATGGCACTTGAGGCTGAGTTGGTGTTCCACCACCACGGCAAGATACGCCTGCAAGAGTTTCTGGCAGGCAAGGGGCTCAAGGATATCCTGGTCAAGGTGGTTATCCCCAAGGATGAAGGGCAAGGCGCCTACCAATCCGTACGACGCTCGCACACCGACTATGCAATTCTCAACAGTGCGGTCACCAGAAAAGGACACGACTTCAAGGTGATCGTCGGCTGCCGGCCCGGCCGGGCCGCCTCTGCCGTGGGAGCCGAACAGTTTTTGAGAGAAAACGGACTGAGCAGGGAAAGTGCCCAAGAAGCGGGTCGGCTTGCCGCCGCCGAACTCCAGTTTGGCGACAACCCGCGCGGCAGCGGAAAATACCGCAGGGCAATCTGCCCGGTGCTGGTACAACGGGCCCTGATGGAGGTGATGCATGCAGCTTGACACCACGATCAACGGCAGAGCCGTACACCTGACCTTTGCCGCAGGTGAGTTTTTATCTGAAACCTTGAGGCGCTACGGCTACCTGAGCGTAAAAGAGGGGTGCGATACCGGCTCATGCGGTCTCTGCACCGTCTGGCTTGACGGCAGCCCCATTCTCTCCTGTTCCACCCTCACCGCCCGATGTGGCGGCAAGGAGATCACCACCATAGAGGCACTGCAGGACGAGGCTACGGAATTTGGCCGCTTCATGGTGGCCGAAGGGGCGGAGCAGTGCGGCTTTTGTGCGCCTGGCTTCACCATGACTGTGCTTGCCATGAAACGGGAACTGCAAAATCCCAGTGAAGAAGAGATCAGCCACTATCTTGCCGGCAATCTCTGCCGCTGCTCCGGGTACCAGGGGCAGCTGCGGGCAATCAAGAACTATCTGGGGGGAAAGTGATGCAATACGTAGGAAAAGGAATCCCCAAGATTGACGGTCTGGCCCTGGTCCAGGGCAAGCCCGCCTATACCAGCGATCTGGATATCAATGATAACGCCCTGGTGGTCAAGATCCTGCGCAGCCCCCACGCCAAGGCCAGGATCGTTAGCATCGACACCAGCGCGGCGATGGCCCTGCCCGGGGTCGAGTGCGTATTGACCCACGAGGATGTGCCCGGGACCAGGTTCACCCTGGCCGGCCAGTCCTATCCAGAGCCGTCTCCCTACGATCGCCGGTTGCTGGATGACCGGGTGCGCTATGTCGGCGACGAAGTCGCCATCGTGGCGGCAGTGGACGAGGCCACCGCCCTGGAGGCCCTCAACAAGATCAAGGTGGAGTATCAGCAAGAGACACCGATACTTGAGCTGAATGAAGCCATCGACAGTGAACATCTGGTGCACGACTACCCGGTCCACACCAATTTCCCCATCGGCCATGACGCCGCCCGCAACATCGCAGCCAGTCATTACAGCGAACAGGGGGATGTGGAATCAGAACTCGCCGCAAGCGACGTGGTGGTCGAGGAAGTGTACACCACCCAGGCCCAGGCCCACGCCATGATGGAGACCTACCGGGCCACCACCTCGCTTGATGTCAACGGCCGCCTGCAGGTGATGAGCTCAACCCAGATCCCGTATCATGTGCGCCGCCACCTCTCCCGGGTACTCGAGTTGCCCAAAAGCAGGATCAAAATCCTCAAACCCCGCCTGGGAGGCGGATTTGGCGGCAAGCAGACCGCCTCGGTGGAGATTTTCCCGGCCATCGTGACCATGAAGACAGGTAAGCCTGCCAAAATCGTCTATAGCCGTCCGGAAACTTTTGCCTGCACCACCAGCCGCCACGCCATGCAGCTCAAGGTGCGTCTCGGTGCCGATCGTGACGGTACCATCCGCGCAGTAGACATCTACTGTCTCTCCGATACCGGCGCCTACGGCGAGCATGCCCCGACGGTATTCTGGGTGGTTGGCCAGAAGACCCTGCCGCTTTACGGTAAGGCAGCCTCATGCCGCTACCATGGTCATGCGGTCTACACCAACAAGTCACCGGCAGGCGCGCTCAGGGGCTATGGCGCCACCCAGGGAACTTTCGCCCTGGAATCCGCCATCAACCAACTTGCCGCCAAACTCGATATGGACCCGGCGGAGCTGCGGCTGAAAAACCTGCTGAGCGAGGGTGATACCCATCCTGAACTGTGCGGCTCCACCCCTGATCAGGCGGCGACTCTTGCAAGCAGCAGCCTCAATCGCTGTATTGAACGCGGCCGGGAGCTGATTGGCTGGCAGCAGAACTATCCTGCTGTCAAAATCAGCGAAAACAAGGTACGGGGTTACGGCATGGCGGTCACCATGCAGGGCTCCGGCATAGCCGGCATCGACACCGCCTCGGTGCTGATCAAACTCAACGAGGACGGCTTCTTCACCCTCTCCCACTCCGCCTCGGACATGGGTCAAGGCTCAGATACCATCCTCAACCAGATCGCAGCTGAGATTTTAAAGGTGGGGATGGACCAGCTGGTCGTCACCAGCTTCGATCTCGACACCAACCCATACGACCCCGGGGCCTACGCCTCCAGCGGTGCCTACGTTACCGGCCACGCCACGGTCCTGGCCGCCCAGGACATGGTTCGCCAGATGTTAGAGGCGGCAGCCAGGGCGATGGCCGTGCCCGTCGACAGCGTCGAGTACACTGATGGCGTGCTCAAGAGTGGCGACAGGAGCATGACCATTTCCGAACTCGCCGCCCACCTCTGCTCCCAGGGCGGCATGGATATCCTGGTCGGCAAAGGCACCTTCGGCAGCGACACCTCGCCACCGCCGTTTATAGCTGGCTTTGCCGAGGTCGAGGTGGACCTGGAAACCGGTGAGTCGGTGGTCACCGACTATGTGGCAATGGTCGACTGCGGCAAGGTACTCAACGAGAACCTGGCGCGTATCCAGGTGGAGGGCGGCATCGTGATGGGTATCGGCATGGGGCTGTATGAAGACGTGCGCTACAGCGCCAAGGGCAGATTGGCCACCGCCTCCTTCATGGAGTATCGTATCCCTTCCCGGAAGGACTTCGGCCAAGTCCGGGTCGCGTTCGAGGAAAGTCATGAGCCAACCGGCCCCTACGGGGCCAAGTCCATCGGTGAAGTGGTCTGCAACACACCGGCGCCGGCCATCGCCCACGCCATCGCCAACGCCACCGGCCACTGGCACAGAAAACTGCCGATCCTGGCCGAGGATGTGCTGCTGGCCTCCATCAACAATAGGGAAGCGGCCGATGAGTGAGCAACTATCATTCCTGAGCAGCCTGCGCATCAGGCGGGGCGAGGTGATCAGCCTGGTGGGGGCCGGTGGAAAGACCTCACTGATGTACAAGCTGGCTAAAGAGGCCAGATCCAGCGACTGGCGGGTACTGGTCACAACCAGCACCCGCATCCTCATGCCGGCAGCAAACCAGTGCGACCGGCTCGACCTGAGCGGTGGTATCTTCAATGAGTGCGAGACGCTGCCGCCAGGAATCTATGTGGCAGGTGTACCCGACAGCGACCCGGCCAAGATGCGCGGTATTGCCATGGAGATGCTCTTCTACCACCTCAACCGCTTCGACCTGGTGCTGATAGAGGCTGACGGTTCGGCGGGAAAACCACTGAAAGGCTGGAAAAGCACGGAGCCGGTGATACCCAACTTCACCAGCAGCACCGTTGGCGTGCTCGACATCCAGACCATCGGCAGGAAGATAGACGAGTCACTGGTCCACAGGCCGGTGCTGTTTTGCCAACTCAGCGGCGGCTCTGAGGGAGAACCCATCAGTACCGGCCATCTACTGCGGGTAGTCACCGAACGGGAAGGACTTTTCCGGGAGGCGATCGGCGAGGAAAAACTGTTTATCAACAAGGTCGAGTCCCTGGCTGACCAGGAGCAGGTCGATCTCCTCAATCTCCAGCTCGAGAACCTGCTGGTCGTAGCCGGCAGTGTGCAGCAGGGAACCATCTATGGCTGACATCGACGCGGTGATACTCGCAGCCGGACTCTCACGCAGAATGGGCCGCGACAAGCTGCTGTTACCTCTTGGGGGCACGTCGGTTCTCAACTCTTTTTTATCCCGGTTCCCTGTCACGCTCTTTGCCCGGACGGTGGTGGTAACCGCCAGTACCGAGGTCGCACGTATCAGTGGCAACTTTCCGGTGCACATCTGCCATAACGACACCCCCGAATCGGGTCAGGCCCGTTCCATCCGGCTTGGTCTCGGGGCCACTTCTCCAGAAAACGCCATCCTGTTCAGCGTGGCCGACCAGCCCCTGCTCAAAGCTGAGACCGTAGCCCAATTGGTCGCCCTGTGGGGAAGACAGCCTGACGCCATCATTCAGCCGCGGGTGGGTACACGACCCGCCAACCCGGTTATCTTTCCAGCAGATCTTCGCCTTGAACTGGCCGGTCTAACAGGCGATTCGGGCGGCAGGGAGATTATCCGGCGCCACCGCCAGCGGGTTCGGTGGCTCGAACTCAAAGCGAGCGACCAGTTTTTTGATATCGATACCCCCGAACAGTACCAGGAGCTCATGGCAAGATGGCAGACTCACCACTGATCATCGTCAGGGGCGGCGGCGATATCGCCACCGGGACCATCTGCCGATTGCACAACTGCGGCTTTCGCCTCTTGGTGTTGGAGGTTGCTGAACCGACCGCCATCCGCCGCACAGTCTGTCTCAGCGAGGCCCTGCAAAGGGGCACTCATACTGTGGAGGGGATCAGGGCAGAACGCATAGAGCAGGTGGCACACTGCACAGGGGCCTGGCTCCAGAACACCGTTCCGGTGCTTATAGATCCGGAGGTCCGTTGCCTGGGCGCACTGCCTACCCCGCCAGACTGTCTGGTCGATGCGATCCTGGCCAAGAAAAACCTCGGTACCAGCATCGACATGGCACAGATAACCATCGGTCTTGGCCCGGGTTTTATTGCCGGCAAAGATGTTCATGCGGTTATCGAGACCAACCGCGGACACGACCTGGGCAGAATCCATTATGAAGGTACAGCCGCAGCCAACACCGGTATTCCCGCCGAGGTGGGAGGCTTTGCAAGTGAGCGGGTATTGTATGCGCCACAATCCGGCCCCTTCAGGTTGCATGTGGACATTGGCAGTGTAGTTGAAAAAGGCGAACTGCTGGCAGAAATAGGCAAGCTGCCCGTGACAGCCCCCTTTACCGGGCTTGTTCGCGGCATCCTGCCAGACGGGGTTACGGTAAATAAGGGTTTGAAAATAGCCGACATCGACCCACGCCTGGAAGCGCGGAAGAACTGCTGGACTATTTCAGACAAAGCCCGTAGCATAGGTGGGAGTGTGCTCGAAGCCTTTCTTACCCTGCGTTTGCACCATACCAGCAGTTAGGCACCCTGAGAGCGACAATATCAGTAACTTCAACCCTCCTGTCTCCGGAACATCATGGAACACCAAGTCATTCAAACCCTACAGAGTTGCATTGAACAGAATATTCCCGTGGCCCTGGTGACGGTCATCGCCAACAGCGGCTCCTCGCCCGGCAAACCTGGTGCGATCATGACAGTTGAGGCATCCGGTAAGACCTGCGGAACCGTTGGTGGCGGCAACCTGGAGCACCAGGTTATTGCCAGGGCGCTTGCCAGCCTGGAAGAGGGTGAAAATACGGAGATGCAGTGTTCGCTGACCCCCAGTGGAGAACTCGGTATGCGCTGCGGCGGAGAACTCAGGCTGTTCATACGAGTCTTCGGCAGCCTGCCGCAGCTGGTCATCGTCGGTGCCGGCCATATCGGCCTCGAGCTCTACCAGCTGGCCCTGCAACAGCACTTTGAGGTGCTGGTCATCGACGATCGGCCGGATCTCTTGAATAATGAACGGTTCAACAGGGCCCAGCGGGTCGTCACAGACGATATCCCCCAGGCCATCAGCGAACTGACCATAACTCCTAACACCTTTATCACCATCGCCACCCGCTCCCACGAGTTGGACAAGCTGGCCCTGGCGGCGGCGGCAAAGACCGATGCCCCGTATAAGGGCATGATCGGCAGCCGCCAGAAGGTGCGGCACACCCTCAGATATCTGCTGGACCAAGGTATTACCAGGGAGCAGATCGAAACCCTCTATGCGCCGATGGGGCTCGACATTGCCTCCATCCTGCCCAGGGAGATAGCGCTGAGCATCATGAGCGAGGTCCTGTTGGTAAAAAACAAGGGATCGCTCCAGCATATGCGAAAGGTAAAGGATACGGCAGCCATACTCGCCGAGCTCGACTAGCCAGGTTCATTTCCAGCATCCCCTAAACAGAAAATGCCGCTACGAGAACGTTCGTAGCGGCATTTTGCTCTTTTTTGCTCTTATACGTTGGCTTGTGCGATTTCCCTGTCAACGTCCTCCTGGGGTAGCACCATATTCAGGACAATTGCCAGTACCGCTGCGGGCAGGATTCCCGAGGTCAGCAAAATCTTGGCGGTGGCCGGTACATGCTGCAGCGCATCAGGCACCGCCTGCAGACCAATGCCGATGGAGAGGGAGATGGCCAGGATAAGCATATTTCGCCTGGTCCAGCTGACCTCACTCAGCATAGTCACACCGGCGGAAACCACCATGCCAAACATGACAATTACGCCGCCGCCAAGCACGGCGATGGGCATTGCCGAAATTATCGCGCCAACCTTCGGTACCAGACCCGCCAGAATGAGAAACAGGGCGCCGAAAGTCACCACGTGCCGGCTCATGATACCGGTCATGCTGATCAGACCGACATTCTGGCTAAAGGAAGTGTTTGGCAGTCCACCAAAAAAACCGGAGAGGATGGTACCCAAACCATCGGCCATGGTTCCGCCTGAGATCTCTTTGTCGGTCGCCTCACGACCGGCGCCACCCTTGGTGATACCGGAGATATCACCGACAGTTTCAATTGCCGAGACAAATGACATCAGGCACATGCCGATAATTGCGGCCGCATGGAACTCGATGCCAAACTTCATGGGAGCAGGCATCTCAAACCAGGGGGCATTGCCGACCTTAGCAAAGTCGACCAGCCCCATGGGGATAGCGACCAGGTAACCCACCACCAGGGCAATCAGTACCGCGGCGCTGGAAACAATTCCCCGAGTGAAGAATTTAAGGCCCATGGTCACCACGATAACGATCAGGGCCAGGGACCAGTGCGTCAGCGTGCCAAATTCGGGTTTCCCCATCAGCGGCACGCCGCCTGCGGCGTACTTGATACCCACAGGCAGCAGGGTGAGACCGATGGTCAGCACCACCACCCCGGTCACCAGGGGGGGCAGGAAATTACGGATGCGGCCAATGACGGTGCCCAGTAGGAAGTGGAACATACCGCCCACGATTACACCGCCGAACAGCGCCGCCATACCGGCCGACTTCACCAGCGGGATCATGATCGGGATAAAGGCGAAGCTGGTTCCCTGAACGATCGGCAGCCTGGCGCCGACGGGCCCCACCCCCACGGTCTGCAGCAGGGTGGAGACCCCCGCAAAGACCATGACGATCTGAATCATATAGACCATTTCGGTGGCACCAAAGGCAAAGCCGGCGGCAAGGGCGATGATGATCGCCGGGGTAACATTACTGGCAAACATTGCCAACACGTGCTGAATACCCAACGGGATAGACTGGTGCAAGGGTGGCAGGTAATTGGGGTCTTGGAGTTGGTTGGTACGTTCGCTTCCCATTTGGAATCCTTCTTGATGTTGGTTGCTTGGTAGGGGGCTGAAAAATGCGCTGAAATACTCCTGTGAGAAAATTGCAGAAAAAATCGGATTTTTAACAGATTGGGATATCACCTGTCAATCCCCTGTTACATTTTTGTATGGTTTTAACAATCTAAGGAAATCTCAAAAACTTCATCAGTTTAAGGAGATGAACAGGGAGAGGCCAAAAGGCAAAGTCCAGCAAGCACCGGTATTTGGCCGCAAGTTCAGAATCCTTCATTTTCGCTGCAGAGTCGCAGATCCCTGACGGCGCCGGCAGTCACGACTGACCGGAATTCGACGCTGCCGCTTGAGTACTGGGCCCGCGCCTCAAACTGCAAAGGAAGTGCCTTATAATTGAGGTACAAGGAAATCAACAGATCATGTTGGGGGTTCACGGTATTTGCCTTGCTCAAGGCAGTCACCGGCTCGATCCTTGCCCGGCATGTGCCTCCAATCGGTTATTCTTGACAGAGCCGCAATAGCCCTTGAGCCGTACCACCATAGCGGGTTTAATAGAGCATTCAACCAACACAACATACGCCGTTTCATTCACTGAAGTCTTCGAAACCACAACTTATCGAGGAAGATATGAAAGCAGGAATAGTTGGCCTTCCCCAAACCGGCAAGAAAACACTCTTTCAAGTTCTTACCGGCAGCGAACTCCGGGACCAGGGCGGCGCCGCCAAGCCCATACCCGGCACGGCAGAGATCGCAGACACCCGTTTCGACACCCTGGTCTCCATGTATACCCCCAAAAAGGAGACCCGAGCCCGCCTCGATCTGGTGCTGCTGCCCAAGATCGAACAGGAAACCATCGCCAAGGGCGACATCTTCCGGGAGATAAGCGATGTGGATGCGATCTGTCACCTCGTACGAGCCTTTGAGGACGACGCCATTTACCATGAGGCAGGTTCTGTAGACCCCATCCGTGACGTGGAAATGGTCAACTCGGAACTCTTGATGCATGACCAGATCTTCGTCGAAAAACGTATCGAGCGCCTTGAGGTCAGTATCAAGAAGATAAAGGACGACAAAAGCATCAAGGAATTGGAGTTGCTGCGGCGTATGCAGGGCCATCTGGAAGGGGAGATGCCATTACGGTTGATGGACTTTACTGAAGATGAGGATCTGATGATCCGCAGCTACCCGCTCATCACCAGAAAAGAGCTGATCCTCGCCTTCAATGTCTCTGAGGACCAGCTGGGCGACAGCGACCTGCTGGAGAGGGTGAAACCAATCTGTGAGGACCAGAAAATTGAGGCTATGCTGGTCTCTGCCCAGGTGGAGGCGGAAATCAGCCAGCTCGACAGCGAAGAGGAAAAACAGGAGTTCAGGCAGGATCTGGGAATCGAACGCCCCGCTCTGGAGGTGCTTACTTCGCTCTGCCTCAAGGCCCTGGGCAGAATCTCCTTTTTCACTGTGGGCCCGGAGGAAGTGCACCAATGGCTGGTTCGGGTTCATTCTCCCGCCCCGGTAGCCGCTGGCGTGATCCACTCAGACCTGCAACGGGGGTTCATCCGGGCAGAGGTGATGAAATATGAGGAGTTGATCGAGCATGGCAGCGAGGCCGAGTTGAAAAAGCTCGGAAAATTCTATCTGCAGGGCAAGGACTACATTGTCGATGACGGAGATATTCTCAATATCCGTTTCAAAGTCTGATCAGCTATCCCAAAAAGACAAAAGGGGGAAGCGAAAATTCGCTCCCCCCTTTTTGTTGCGAACGTGAATGCAGGCGGCTTATTACAGGCTGCGCAACGCCTCGATGCGCTTCTCGATTGGCGGGTGACTGCGGAAAAATTCCGCCATTCCACCTTGTCTTGGCCGAATACCGAAAGCCGCCACCTGCTCCGGCAGACGCGACGGCTCATGATGCGCCTGCAGTCGCTGCAAGGCACTGATCATCTTCTCCTTGTTCGTCAGGTAGGCCGCACCACGGTCAGCGGTGAATTCACGTTTTCTGGAAAACCACATCACGATCATCGAGGCAAAAAGACCAAAGACGATCTCCAAGGCGATGACCACTGCCATATAGCCGAAAAAGCCGAGACCGCCCTCCTCGTCTCCGAGGAAATTACTGATGATATTGGCGGCAATACGGGAGAGGAAGATGACAAAGGTGTTCAACACCCCCTGGATCAGGGTGAGGGTCACCATATCACCGCAGGCCACATGGGTCATCTCGTGGGCCAGCACCGCTTCCACCTCATCACGGGACATGTTCGCCAAGAGCCCGGTGGATACCGCAACCAGCGCATCGTTTTTCTTCATGCCGGTGGCAAAGGCGTTCATGGACGGTGAGTCGTAGATCGCCACCTCGGGCATTCCCACCTCGGCCTCCTTGGCCATGCGGGCCACAGTATCATACAGCCACTTCTCTGTCGGATTTGCCGGTTGCTGGATAACATAGGCTCCAGTTGATTTCTTGGCGATCCACTTGGACATGGCCAGTGAGATAAACGCCCCGCCCATGCCGAACATCGCCGACATTACCAGCAGACCGGAGGTTGTTCGGGAATCGATCCCCAGGACACTCATGACTATGCCCAGCAACACCAGTATCGCCAGGTTGGTAGCAAGAAAAAGACCTATTCGTAACACGCTTCGCCTCCTTTGGGATATTTTGCTTTATTATTTAATTCCGGAAAATTACCAGGCAAAAAGATATTTGCAGAGAAAAATAACCATCCTGTTTTCCTGCACAAGTGGTTACATATAAATTAATTCCGGACATTATCCATAGGCTTTTGAACTCTTTAATTGTAGCCTCCCCCGCGCATTTTTCAATGCAGCGACCACTACCGGTACCAGCACAATGAAAGGGAAAATAACCCTCTCGGAAGGGAGATGGATCGCCGGACGCGATCTTGAGCGGGCAGCTGAAGACGCCTGGCGCATACTTACCGATACCACACTCTGGCCCCTGTGGGGGCCGTCCGTTGCCGCGGTCGAGTGCCGCACCAGATTTATCACCGCCGCCAGCCGGGGCAGGGTGCGCACCAGCCTCGGCTTTCGCCTGCCCTTTCTCATCACGCACTATCGACATGGAGAGTTCTGGAGCTGGCGAATCGGCAACTTTGAGGCAACCGGTCACCGGGTTGTGCCACTGGAACATACCAGGTGCAGGGTGGAGTTTGACATGCCCTGGTGGGCTGCGCCATATATACTGATCTGCCTGGTGGCCCTGAACAGGATCGCCGAACTCCCCTGACACCCAACTCCTCAGGCTGTTTGGGCAAGCGCCTCCAGCATCGCCCCTGGGGCAGGGTGATCCCCTGCTTCCTGGCTGATATAATGGTAGATGACCTCACCGTCGATGGTCACCACCGCAGCCCCCCCAAGCTGCAAGGCGCTGCCCTGGAGGGCGCCGGGCAGAAAACCTGATTTCAGTGCTGAAAAGGCACGGGACAGGGCCTTTACCCCAACCACTTTGCCAACACCGCTTTGAAACTGGAACAGCTGATACGACTCTCTGGCCGGATCACTGAAGAGCTCACCGCTATAACCCGTGGCCTTCCGCAAGGAAGGAAAATGCTCCCTCTCTCCGGAGCCGATAACAGCCAGTCGCACATTAAGACTGGCAAATTCTTCCTTACTCTTCTCGAGTTCAGCAACCTGCTGACGGCAAAACACTCAACCGAAATGACGCACAAAGACGAGCACCGCCGTCCTCTCCGCCCACAGGCTGTTCAGCTTGATTGACGTACCCCGCTCATCCTGCAACAGGATTGCCTCTGTTTTTTCCAGGGGAAGAAGTTGACCATTCACGATTTTGCCTCCGGGGAAAGTTGTTCTTTATTTCGGGCCATACCGCTATTACTTATTGTTAGATCGCATCAAGGAAAATGTAAGCACAGAATTCCCCGGAGAAAGTGGTGACTCCTTGACCAGCCCCTCGGCCTTCCTGCATTTCTGTAGCATTGTTACAATTTTGAGATCTTCACCCCCTAATGGACCATGCAACAGCGCCGTCCACCTTGCCTGTTGATCGATGCCGTTGCTGCGGAATTACTCAGTATTGCCCATTTTTTTGTGGAGCCTGCCGTTTCATGGCACAGCAGTTGCTGATAGTGATGCAGAATACGACACTCAACCATTCCAGTCACAACCAGGGAGGACAATATGGCAAAGGCACAGGTAGAAGAATTGCTTATCGCGGGAGGATCTGATCAGACTCTGCGTATGAAGTACGATGCATTAAAGACGATGGAGGATTTTATCACCACCGCCCAGAACGATGGCTATGACTTCAGCGCTGAGGAACTGGAGGATGTGTTGCGGGAGTCGGGAGACTCCTTTGAGTCCTTTGGCAATCCGCCAAAGAGAATGATCTGGTGGTTTTAAACAAAGAGGCGAACAAGGGGCAAAGGGGCCGCCAGCCGGGTTACCGGGCCAGCACCCCTTTGCCAACATTCCAACATTTCACTACTCACTTGCAGCATCCCACTTGCAAGGGCAGTACCGCGGCCCCGGTCAGACTCCTGCCAGCTGTAAGAGCTGGTCATATTCCGCTCGGCTGAGGAGCAGACCCTGCTCATGGGCCTTGCGGCGCAGGGCGAGCCTTCTCTGTCCCGGCAACCTGGTATTCTCCTGCCCCAGGATCTCAGCAAAGAGTTCATCAAGACGGGCATAAAACATCTCACCGGATAAGGGGCCGGGAGCGATCGCCAGCAGCAGCTGGCCCACCTTGGGGGGATTGCCTTCCGCCTCAAAAAAGGAGCTGGCCTCATAACCAAAGTTGGATCCCGTCAGCGCTGCGGCAAGAATCTCAACCATCAACACCAGCGCTGCTCCCTTGGCATCACCCATGGGCAGCATGGTGCCATTCAACGCTTTTGCAGGGTCGGTGGTCGGCTTCCCCTCACCATCCAGGGCCCAGCCTTCTGGGATCTCGCTACGCTCTTTGTTGGCCACCATGATCTTGCCCCGCGCGACCTTGCTCAACGCCAGATCGATCACCATCGGCTCAGCGTCTTTTCTCGGGACTGCACAGGCAATGGGGTTGGTACCGAACAAGGCTTTGGAGCCGCCCCACGGGGCTATCGCCTTGGGGGTGTTGGCAAACAGCAGCCCCACGAGGCCCTTGTTCGCCAGCTGTTCAACATGATATCCCGCGGCGCCGCAGTGATGGGAGTTGGTAAGCGCGGCCACTGCAATCCCCATTTCAGGTGCAAGTTCAGCCAGCTCGTCAACCGCCAGCGCCATGGCCGGGTAGGCGAACCCATAGCCTGCATCCACCCGAACCGCAGCACCGCCAACCCTGGTAGCCACCGGCTCGGCCTGACCGTTTACTTTGCCGCTGGCAGCCTGGCCGCAATAGGAGGGCAGGCGGGATAGGCCGTGGCCCCGCTGGCCATCCATTTCTGCCGCGATAAGCGCATCGGCAACCGCCGCTGCATTACTGCTCTTGCTGTTGTGGCTGACCAGCGCCCGGGTAACAAGCTGGTGAATGTCAGCTACGGGGTACATTGTATCGTTCATATATCTTCCCGCAATTTTCAGCGTTTAATCATCCACGTCGTAATCGCCCTTGCCGCAGATGGAGCAGCGCAGCACCTGATCATGCTTTTCAAAGATATGCTCCCACTGCTTCTCTTCGATCATCTCCCGCTCTTCTTCCGCGCAATGGATGCAGACCCAACGGTCGCCTTTTTCTGTTTCATATAGATGCATTGTCTTTCCTCTCATTGTTGAGTATCGGCACAGGGCCCGGCGACAACCGGCCTTTGTACCGGAATTCATTCTCGTTATACCAGGCGACATCCTATTGTATTTTTTCCTGGATAGCTACAACTGACTACTCGATCCTGTTCAGACTCAGCAGGTACAGTGTCACCGCCACCCCCAATCCGACGAGCACGCCCCGCAACCACCAGTACGACACCAGCAGACAGCTTATGATCAGTCCTGCCCACAGGGCGATCAGCGCCCGTCTTAGCACCTTTGCCGAAATGGCTTTATCCCGTAAAAAGCGCCTGATGGTCTCTCCGAAATGCGGATGCCTGAGCAACCAGCGCCGCAATTTTGGTGATGAGCGAAAACTGAAAATTGTCGCCAGGATAAAGAACGGAACGGTAGGCAGGACCGGCAGGAAGATCCCCAACACGCCAAGGCCGATGCAGGTATAGGCTGCGGAAGCGGCAAGGTAGCGGATAATGGGCTGGGACAGCTTTCTCATAACAGGAAAAAACAGGGATATTACCAAGAGCCGGAAAGTACAGCTCCAGACCTGGCATAATGGTGGCTTATAGCTCAGGGCTCAGGGTTGCTTCAGGCGGATAGTGGTCTAAAGGAATAAAAATACAGCAAAGCATGCTCTTTGGCCAGAGCAGAGCACTGTATTTTTCAAGACTGTCTCAAGTTGGCCATCAAGTTGTTCAGACACCGGCGACACGTTTCATGAACACCTCCTGGGCACAACGCCTTGCCTCTCCCTCGGCCGGCTGCCGCCGATAATAGCTGCCGTCCGGCTGCATATCCCAGGCGCTGCAGTTATCCTCCCTGAGGACCTTCAGGATTTCATCAAGCTGAGCCTTGAGCCCCTGATCAATGACCGGGACGATGGTCTCCATGCGCCTGTTCAGGTTGCGGCGCATCCAATCTGCCGAGCCGATGAAAAATTCCGGATCGCCGCCATTTTCAAAACGGTAAATGCGGGAATGCTCCAGAAACCTGCCGATAGTGGAGTAGACCTTGATATTCTCTGACATTCCCGGCACACCAGCCCGCAGGCAACAGAGGCCGCGGATAATCAGTTCTATCGGCACTCCGGCCGCACTTGCCATATAGAGCTGGCGGATCATGTCACAATCCTGCAACTGGTTCATCTTGGTGGTAATTCCGCAGGCCCGTCCGGCCCTGGCGTGGTCCACCTCCCGGTGGATCAGCTCGACAAAGCGTTCCCGCAGGTTATGGGGAGCCACCATCAACATGTCGTAACCTTTCGATGACACCGCCCCTGTCAGCTCGTTGAACAGAGCCGCCACATTCTCGCCCAGGAGGTGATTACAACTCAGAATTCCCAGATCTTCATAGACCTTGGCGGTCTGCACGTTGTAGTTGCCGGTCGACACATGGACATAGCGGCGGATGCCCTGCTGCTCTTCGCGGATGACCATCGCCAGTTTAACGTGGGTCTTCAAACGCTCCATGCCGTACACCACGTGCACCCCGGTTCTCTCCAGCTTCTTGCCCCAGGCGATGTTGGGTGCCTCATCAAATCGTGCAGTAATTTCAACCAGAACGACAACCTGCTTGCCCCTGCCCGCCGCCTCCATCAAGGCCTGCATGATCGGCGAATCCTTGCTGGTTCGGTAGATCGTCAACTTTATGGCGAGCACCTTGGGGTCCGAGGCGGCGTAGCGGATAAAGCGGAGAATGGAGGTCTCAAAACACTGGTAGGGCAGGTGGATAAGGATATCCCCTCTTTGAATCTCCTGGAAAAACGTTTCCGGATCCTCCATGGCCGGGTCGGCCAGACGGGGATGGGGAACCGGACTAAAGGGGGCATCGCGCAACTCAGGCCGGCCCTCCACGTTAAACTTCATCAGGTCCGCCGTGGCCAGCAAGCCCTTGACGGAGACCACATCATCGGCGTCCATCTGCAGCTGCTTGGCCAGCCACCGCTGCAGTTGCTCCGGCATATCCTCGCTCACCTGCAACAGGGTGACACCGGCGAACTTCCGGTAGGTCAGCTCCGCCGTTACCATACCGATGATACAGCCGGGCTGCAGTTCGGGCTCATGTTCATCCACTTCGAGCCGCTCCCAGGGGTTATCCTTTGCCGCCCGTATCACCCGGAAAAAATAGGTCTTCAGCTTCTTCCAGTCCGGGAAGAAACGGCCGACATTGGCTGCAACGACCTGTTCCAGCGGCACCATGGCCTGGCAGCCGTCTTCAGCTACCGGCAGCTTCACCCAGCGTGGTCGGTTGGCTGGTATTTTCAAACGGACAAACTTGCCCCTGCCGCCCTTTTTGCCTTCGCCGGTGATCGCCACATTCAGGCCGAGATTGCTGATAAAAGGAAAAGGGTGGCTGGCATCAACCGCCAGTGGCGTCAGGATCGGTTCGACAGCGTCACGATAGAAGCTGTCCACATACCGCTTCTGCTCAGGATCCAGATCCCTGTAATCAAGCAGGGCGATACCGGCCTCCTCCATGGCCGGGCGCAGATGCAACTCTACCAGGCTGCTGACCAGATCGCCCTGGCGGCACAGCTCCTCACGGCAGGCAACAATTTCTTCGCCCGGGGTGCGGCCGCCATCGAGCACCTTGGTCGGTTTTCGCTTTTCGATGTTCCTCAGCCCGCCCAGCCTCTTCATGGCAAATTCATCATGCAGCATGCCCATTATGCCGACAAACTTCACCTTTTCAAGCAGTGGCAGTTCAGCGCTTGCTGTCAACTCCAGCAGTCTCAAGGCAAAACTGAGCCAGCTCAGCTCTCTGCTGATAAAATATTTGGAATCCGTGACTGGAAGCGGTGCAGTCTTTTCGGGCATCACTGTTGGTTGGCAAGTTTTAGTTGCGCGAGACAATACGGATTGAGGCTCGGCTGCCCCTGCTCTCAACGGATGCGCAGGCACAGCAGCCTTGATGAGGCCGATTCCAGAATCTGTGCCCCGACACTCATAATTCATTCAAGCAAAATGGATGGTTAAATACAAGATCAACACACTGATTCGCACCAATTACCTGTTAGCGACGCCACTGCCGTTGAAGAATGGTCGGCTCATTTCGCTGCGCCTCCAATGAAATCGCAGTGCACCATGCCGGCAGCTATCCACACACTCGCCACAATTCCAGCAGTACGGGCCAGCCGCCTCGCCAAGACTGGGCTGGAGCCCCATGGGGCAACTCAGATCACAGATTTTGCAGGCTGTGCATCCCTGCTCGGCCCGGACAACCCGTAACCGCCGGCGGGTACCAATCAATGCCAACAGACCACCCAGGGGGCAAAAGCTGCGGCAATAGCAGCGGCGGGTGAAAAGCTCCAAGCCCAGTACCAGCAAGAGGACAACACCTTCCCACGCCAGTTTATGGAAAAAGACCAGCATCATCAGTTCCCGACCGACCAGGCCCGGAGGAGAGAGAAACACGAACAGGGGAGCGCCGATAACAAGGCTGGCCAGGAGCTCAACGATCAGGGTGAACCAGAGAACCTTTTTGGCAACAACCAGCCCGTTATACAAAAACCGCTTGCGGGTGATTTTTTTCCTGGCCCGTTCGACCAGTTCAAGGAAAAAGCTCACCGGACAGAGCCAGGAGCAGAACACCCGCCCAAGGCAGAGGGCAAGCAGCAGCGGGATCAGCATCCCGATCAGAGACGGTAGATAGAGCTCTCTGGTAATCAGCAGTGATTCCAGCCCTTCCAGGGGCGAGACAAACCAAAGATCTCCCACTCCCAGGGACTGGTACCAGCCCTGGACGAAGTTGATATGGAAATAGAAGTTGATGAGCGGGTTGATGGCAATGAGCAAAAAAGCCAGCGTTAATGTCGTCAGCCGGGCGCGGCCCCATTTCCTCCCCGCACGCCTTGATTGCTCCGTCCCGTCACCGCCCCCCAAGGGCCTGTCAGTAGCAGGAGCTGACACCATCTCGGGCTGAACTCCGGGTTGCATCATCCGCTCTCCCTGGCGGCCGCATAGACCGGTTCGATGTTGATCGCCTTCAGGCCCAACCCGTCGGTGACCGGACAGGCGTGGGTGCAGATACCGCAACCTGTACAGTGCTGTTCATCCACCACCGGGCGCAGTTGATCCAGCCGTATCGCCTTTTCCACAAAGGGGCACTTGTCGTAACAGGTCCTGCAGAGGCTGACACCCGCATAGGTATAGCAGGTGAAGGGATTGATAACGGCAAGCCCCATACGGGTTTCCTGCTGGGTAATCGGCAGCAGGCTGCCGGTGGGGCACACCTCCACACATTTCATGCAGAGATAGCAGGGGATTTTTTCCGCCTCCACCAGCGGGGTTCCGGCATGAATTCCACGCCGGATATCAAGCATGATAATGCTGCGATAAGGGCACACCTCGACACAGCGACCACAACGGATACACTTGCCGGGAAAACTGTTTTCAGCTACAGCACCCGGCGGCCGCAAACGGTTGGTGGTAACTGGGCTTGCTGTCAGGGCGGCAGCGGCCGGCGAAGGGGAGCAGGCTTCTCCTGCGACGACAGCTGTTCCCGCCACCAGCAGGCGAAGAAACTGCCGCCTGGTCACGAACCCTTATCTGAGGCGAGCTTAAAACCGAATGGCCGGGCCAGGCCCACCCCTTTGGCCAGCTGGGCCGCTTCATCCTCGGCATTCAGATAGGTCAGGCCAACGTTTAATACCTCCTCGTTGCCGTTGATCTGGGCGATCACCTTTTCCATCTCTTCCGAAGTGTCGGTGTCGAGAACCGCCACCACATGGCCGGCCCTGTCGTGTCCGAAAATATCAACATCTTCCATCTGCTGCAGACTTTTCAGGACTCTCCAGGTTCTCTCCGGGATACAGGATATAACAACTCCGCTGATCGGCATAATTCTCCCCTGAAAAATTGAATGAAATATTTTCGGCGGGCCTGCAGGCCCAGGGTGTTATGGGCCGGAGCCGTGCAGGCCGTAGTGTGTTCTGTCAACCGGTTCAAACGATAAAGGGCTTGAGCGGTTTCGGACCGGAGACCCGTTTCACCTGCACCGCGCAGATCTTGAATTCAGGCTCAAACGAGCCTGGATCATAGGCGTCCTTGGTCACCTTGTTGATCATCCGGTCCTCATGCTGGTCGTGCCAATAGACAAAGACCATGCCCTCCAGCGGCCCCTCGTACACCTTGGCCGGCAGCACATTGGAACCGCGGCGGGACTTCACCTCCACCATATCCCCGGGCTTGATGCCAAGGCGCGCCGCGTCTTTGGGATTTACCTCCACGAAGGCGTAGGGGTTGGCCCGCAACAATTCAGGTACCCGGCCGGTCATGGACATGGTGTGCCAGTGATCGACGATCCTGCCGGTGGACAGGTAAAAGGGGTATTCGGCATCAGGGACCTCCGCCGGAGCTTCCTGCTCACGCAGCCAGATCCAGAGTTTTCGATCCTTGTGCGCTTCGCCATAGAACTGGTAGGGCTTATCATCCTTGGCTTCGCTATCCGCCATCGGATCGCGGCCCCGTACGAACTTTTTGACCGTACCGCCGGTCTTGGCCCAGGCTTCATCCGGAGCCGGCCACTGCACCCCGTCGGCCATCTGGGCCAACAGCTCGTATGTCGCCCCGCGCAGGTCATTGTCCCGGTGGGCGGTGAGCTTCTGGGTATACTCATCCCAGATTGCCTTGGGCAGCTCGTAACCCTCTTCCAGACCATCGAATCCCTGGTAGCACTGGGCAATCACAGGATCGTCGAGTTTTTTGGCGAGCCGTTTGGCCCACTCGAGGATAATCCACACCTCAGGCTTGGCCTCACCCGGTGAGTCGATGGCCTTTTTGGTCAGCTGGGAACGCCGCTCCGTACAACCGTAGACCCCGGTTTTTTCATAGTGAAACGAGGTCGGCAACACGAGATTTGCCTTTTCGGTGGTGAGGGTCGGGAATATATCGGTGCAGACGATGAATACATCCTCCCTGTCCATCCCCTGGTTGTAGAGATTGCAGTTGGGCAGGCTCTGTACCGGGCTGGTGCAGTTGATCCACAGGGCTTTGATCTTGCCTTCGTTGACGGCAGAGAACATCGCCATGGTATGCAGTCCGGGCTTGGGTGGGATGCGCCCTTCCGGCACCCCCCAGAGCTTCTCCACCTCGGTGCGGAGCTTATCGTTGGCGACACCACGGTGGCCGGGAAGGATATGACACAAACCGCCACCTTCCCGTACTCCGCCGCAGGCGTTGGGCTGGCCGGTCAGGGAGAGGCTGTCCGCCCCGTCTTTGCAGAGTTGACCGGTCAGTATGTGCAGGTTATGCACCAGGTTATTCACCCACACCCCGCGCTTTCGCTGATTCAGCCCCATGGTCCAGAGGCTGACTGTGCCCTTGGAGGTGGCAAACCAGCGTGCCACCTTGCGCACCTCATCAGGGGTAAAGGCCTTGCCGCACATTTCCACCACCTTTTCCGGGGTGTACGCCGCCACCTGTTTGGCATACTCCTCAAAGGAGGCGTCCTCGCCCTTGCCCTTTTTAAAACTTGTATAATTATCGAGAAACTGCTGATCATACAGTTTCTCCTGAATAATAACGTTGGCCATGCCGTTTAACAGGGCCAGGTCGGTGCCCGGGTCGAACTGCAGATGCAGATCGGCGATCCGGGAAGTCTGCGAGAGCCGCGGGTCGACGTTGATGACCTTGACCTGATCCGGGTTATCCAGCTTGCGCCGCATGATCCGTCGAAACAGTACCGGGTGGGCCTCAGCGGTGTTGGAGCCGATGATGAAAAAGCAGTGGGCTTTTTCAAAGTCGGAATAGCCGCCGATGGGTTCATCGGCACCGAAAGAGGTCAGATAGCCTCCCACAGCGCTGGCCATGCACAGCCTCGGGTTGCCTTCCACGTTGTTTGACTGCAGGCCGGCCCGCATCACCTTCTGAAAGAAATAGGTTTCCTCGGTCAAGGCCTGGCCGGAGCCGTAGTAGGCGACCGCCTTGCCGCCGCCAGCCTTTTGGGCCTCGGCAAATTTATCGGCTGCTATATCAAGGGCCTCATCCCAACTGATCTCCTTGAACTTGTCGCTCTTCTTGGCCCGGTACATTGGCTTTGTCAACCGATCTGGATGCCGCATGCAGCGCCAGAAATACATGCCTTTCATGCAGACATAACCGTAGTTGGTGCGGGAATCCGAGATACCCCGTATGCCGATCGGAGTGTTGTCTTTCACCCCCAGCTCCACCCGGCAACCGACGCCGCAGAGCCTGCAACTGCCTGGGTGCCAGGTCACGCCTTCTTCCGCTCTCACCGTATTCATGCCATCGATGGGCAGGTTCATCCCCACATAGGAAGCTGCCGATAATGCTGCAGCATTCTTTATGAAATCGCGTCTTGTCTGTGCCATCTGTTCGGTCTCCAGGCTATCGGCCACAGGGACGGCGGCTCGCGCCAGCCAGGCCGTTTTCAACAGTTATCAGCTACTCCTCAACCTTAAAGGTATGGGGAACATGGCACTCATAGCACCGCTTACCCGGCTCCTTTTCCAGCATATCCGCGTGACAGGTCGCACAGTTGTCTTTTTGGGGGCTCACCACGAAAGTCTCAAAGGTGCCGTGGCAGAGATAGCACTTTATCATCGCCACACCATGGACCGAATCGTGCCACTCCTGGTAGATGCTGGCCGTCGCCTCACGATGACAGTCGGCACAATCGATATACTGCTCCTGCTCACTTAACTCAGGATGCTGCTCCTGGGCGTTCCCGCTGCCAACCACCACACAGGGCGATGTCAACAGCAGCAGGCTCCAAACCAAAAAGGTAGCCGTCAAGCAACAGATCCGGATCTTGTCTTTTTTCACCCTGACCTCCTCATTTGATTCAGCAATTTGAAAACCGTCACGTTTTGAACACCCACAGGCGTCCGTTACGGCGCATGGTTCATTATATTCGCGGCGGTTGCTTTAATCCAGAAATCAGTCAGGATTAAACCTGAACTGAAGAAGGGTGGGATAATGCGCTGCTGTTGTGGGATTGTAACCAGTGGAGAACAGGAAAGGCAAACAGACCACTGCCGGCGGCAAGGGACAGCACCGGCAGTGGCATGGGAGGTTGTGTTGGGATGAAATCCCCTATCCGCTTCTCAGCGATAGAGCTTGAACAGGGCCTGGGTTCCGTTATCCGCGCCACCTTCTTCGGCCAGTTTCTGGTACAGTTGACGGGCAAGTTTTAACCCGGGAAGCTCGATGCCCATGGCATCGGCGGATTCAATGGCAATGCCCATATCCTTAATGAAGTGTTTGACAAAAAAACCGGGGGCGTAATCGCCGTCGATGATGCGTGGTGCCAGATTGGACAGCGACCAGCTGCCGGCGGCGCCGCTTTCGATGCTTTTCAGCACGATTTTCGGGTCGAGTCCTGATTTTTCCGCGTAAATAAGTGCTTCACAGACGCCCATCATACCTGCGGCGATGGCAATCTGGTTGCACATCTTGGTGTGCTGGCCACTACCCGCCTTCCCCTGATAGACAATATTTTTACCCATCAGCTCAAACAGCGGCAGCACGGCCTCGAATGCCGCCTGCTCACCGCCAACCATGATCGAGAGCCTGGCCTCGCGGGCACCGATATCCCCACCGGACACGGGGGCGTCCAGGGCCTGAATGTTCTTTTTCGCAGCATCCTCGAAGATGCGTACCGCCAGATCAGGCCTGGAAGTGGTCATATCGACCACATAACCGCCCTCCTGCATATTGTTGAGGAGTCCCTGCTCACCCAGGTACACTTCCTCGACATCCGGCGGGAAGCCGACGATGGTGAAGATCACCTGGCATTTCGCCGCAAGCGACGCGACCGAATCCTCCCAGACCGCCCCTTCGGCGACCAGTTCATCAGCCTTTGATCTGGTGCGGGTGTAGATATGGGTGGTATACCCACCATTCATGAGATGACGGGCCATGCTTTTGCCCATCACGCCTATACCGATAAAGCCTACGGTCGTGTGCTGTGGTTCCAATACCATGATGTCTCCTGATGGTTCCTGCCAATTGCGCAAATTACACTACTTCGGGTACTTCACCGCCACCGCTGTTGGCGGCCGACTCGCCCGTCATGGCTTGCCAGAGGGCGATCCCTTCCTATCAAACACCTGGTATTACCAGGGAAATTTCACCATAGCAAAAGTTGGCCCAACCGGCAATAGCTGTCAAGAGGCCGGCAATAATCAGATGGGGGGGAACTGGCCCAGAATGGAGCTGACCATCCGATTGACAAACTCTGTCGTCTTTTGCGGGGTCGGGTTGCTGCTCACGATCTCAGAGCCGGTGCCCCGCCAGATCAAGGCACCAGTCCGGGCATCATAAAAATCGATGACCAGGATGCCGACATCGTATTGCCGGACATACCCACCGGTGCCAAAGCCAATCCCGCTGTAGCGATAGTGGCGGCTGTAGCCGTAGCCCACGCTGGAGTAGTAGGGATCTGACTGAATCCTGGTCTCGATCCGGTAATTATACGTCACCAGAAAATCAGGGGCGCCGGGAAAAAGGCCGCGGGCGTTTAGTCCCGAGTTGATCGCGAACTGAATGCGTTCGTGCAACAGGGGATTATGGACCCGCATGTCGTCACTTTTGGAAGGAACAGGGGGTTGCCATTGATAGCTGCGGTAAAGCTGAAAGTTTGTGCCCGGCCTGTAATCCTGGTTCACCCGTACCGTGGAACAAGCTCCCAACAACAGGGCCAAGATTACCAGACAGCAGACCGACAGGTATTTCATACCCCCTCCGCACTATCAGGAAAGCTTTGTCAGCAAGGCTACGGCCGGCAACAGATATTTACTCCGCATCATTGCACGGATTAGCGGCAGTTCACAACTCCCGCAGCCACTCTAGCTTAATGATAGTTCTTTCGGCAATTGGCTGCAATTTCCCTGAAAAAAACCTCCATCCAGTCAGCCGCGGATCGGGATAACATAGAGCAAAATGGCAAAATAGTGGAAGATGGTTCCAGCCAGCACAAACAAATGCCAGATCGCGTGGTTGAAAGGTATCGACTGCTTGATGTAAAAAGGCACCCCCAGGGTGTAACAGAGCCCACCGGTCAACAACAGCCACATGCCCCCCGCCGCTACCGCTGACAGCATCGGCTTGACCGCAATCACCACCGCCCAGCCCATGGCGATATAGAGAATGATGGTGATCCAGCGCAGCCGCTTGCTCAAAAAAATCTCCAAGATGATGCCGCATACGGCAAGCCCCCAGATAGTCCCGAAAAGCGACCAGCCCCAGGGCCCACGCAGGCTGACCAGGGTAAATGGGGTGTAGGTGCCGGCGATGAGCAGGAAGATCGCAGAGTGGTCGAGGATCCTGAATATTTCCTTGGCACTCTGTGATGGAATCGAGTGATACAGGGTTGAAGCGGTGTAGAGCAGGATCATGGTCGAGCCAAAAACACTGCAGGCGACAATATGCCAGACCGTACCGTGCAGACTGGCAAAAGCGGTCATAACCGCAAGACCGGCTATGGCCAAAAGAGCGCCGACGCCATGGATAATGCTGTTGGCAATCTCTTCCGGCACACTGTAGCGAGGCAATATCGCTGTTTTGGTTTTCATGTATATTCCAAAGTAGTTAGATGAGCAGTAAAAGACCAATCTGTGGCTGCCAAAACGCTCTGTTTCATCCACTCTATAGTACGCGCTTCTGAAAAGAGCGCCAAACATTTCCGCATCCCCTGTTTCGTTTCAAGCTCTGCCAGCCCGGGTAGCAAGCCGGAAAGTGCCCAGTCCACACCGGGGTCCAGCCCAACTCACTCTATTCAAAAATGTCACCTTTATGCTATTGTATTGACATCACCAGTGATCTTTTGCTTTGGAATAACCAGCTCTTTACTACCGGGGATACACTATGACTCAGGCCCAACCTCTCTGGATTCCGGATCAAGCAAGAATAAACAGCAGTCTCCTGAAGTCCTTCATGACCTTCGTGGGCCAAAGGGTCGGCGCCCCCTTTGACAACTACTCCAGACTCTATGACTGGTCAGTCTCCGACTCCCCCGCCTTTTGGTCCGCGCTCTGGGATTTTTGTGAGGTTATCGGCGATAAGGGAACAAAGACCCTGGTCAATGGCAGCGAGATGGAGCAGGCACGCTGGTTTGTTGATGCCAAGCTCAACTTTGCCGAAAATTTGCTGAGACGGGACGATGAAGAACCCGCCCTCATCTTTTATGCCGAAGACCAAGTGCACTATCGTCTCAGCTTCAGGGAGCTGAGAGAGCAGACCGCTGCCATCGCCGCCTGGCTGAGATCCGTCGGGGTTGGGGCTGGCGACAGAGTCGCCGGCTACCTGCCGAACATGCCGGAAACCGTGGTTGCAATGCTTGCCACCGCCAGCATCGGGGCGATCTGGAGCTCCACCTCCCCGGATTTCGGTTACGAAAGCGTGGTGGATCGCTTCGGCCAGATAGAACCCAAGGTGCTTTTCAGGGTTGATGGCTACTATTATAGCGGCAAAACCATATCGCTGAACGAGCGGGGCGAGCGGATTGTCCGGGCATTGCCATCCGTCAGACATGATGTACTGGTGCCCCTGCTGAAAAAGAACCCAGATGACCCAGTCACCCACCCGGCCGCCTCTGCACTGTGGCCTGAACTTCTTGCCCGCTTCAGCGACAGCGAACCGCAATTCAGCCGACAAGATTTTAATGCGCCCCTCTGCATCCTCTACTCTTCCGGCACCACCGGCAAGCCCAAATGCATCACCCATAGCATCGGCGGGGTGCTGCTGCAGCACCTGAAAGAACATCAGCTGCATTGCGACATCCAACCAGATGACCGGGTATTTTATTTCACAACCTGCGGCTGGATGATGTGGAACTGGCTGGTGAGTGCACTTGGTTCCGGGGCCAGCCTCATCCTCTATGACGGATCACCCTTTTCACCGGATCCGGAAGTGCTCTGGCAGCTGGCCGAAAAAGAGCGGATCACCCTTTTCGGTACCTCAGCCAAGTATATAGACACCATGAAAAAAATGGAGATGGCACCGATTAGGCACTATTCGCTTCCCCACCTGCGAACACTGTGTTCCACCGGCTCGGTATTGGCCCCGGAGAGTTTCGACTATGTCTACGAGGCGATAAAAAGCGATGTTTGCCTGGCCTCAATCTCCGGGGGCACCGACATCATCTCCTGCTTCGTGCTCGGCAACCCGCTCTTGCCGATATACCGCGGCGAATGCCAATGCCGTGGCCTGGGCATGGCCGTCAAGGTGTATGACCCGGACGGCAACTCGCTTATTGACCAAAAAGGTGAGCTGGTCTGCACCCAGGCCTTTCCTTCCCAGCCGGTTTATTTCTGGAACGATCAGGACGGCAGCAAATACCACAACGCCTATTTCGCCAGGTTTGAAAATACCTGGCACCATGGTGACTATGTCAAACTCACAGCCAACGGCGGAGTGGTTATTTACGGCCGCTCCGATGCCACCCTGAATCCAGGCGGGGTACGCATCGGCACAGCGGAGATCTACAGGCATATCGAGCAGCTGGATGAAGTCGTCGAGTCCATCGTCATCGGCCAGGAGTGGCAGAACGACCAGCGCGTAATACTCTTTGTGGTCCTCAGGCAAGGTACTGAACTCACGGAAGAGTTGACGAAGAAGATCCAATCGACCATACGGGAAAAGTGCAGCCCGCGGCACGTACCGGCAAAAGTGCTGCAGATATCTGAGATCCCTAGAACAAAATCGGGTAAAATAGTAGAACTTGCTGTCCGGGAACTCATTCACAACAGGGAGGTAAAAAACATTGGTTCACTCGCCAACCCTGAAACCCTGGAAGCGTTCAGGGATATCCCTGAACTCAGGTAGTTCACTGTGTCGCCGCTTTACAAGAACATTGTGAGGTTACTATGCTGAGAATCGCCGTAGAACTGACCGATATAACCCAACTGGCAGTGGACGCCATCGTCAATGCCGCCAACAACAGCCTGATGGGCGGTGGTGGAGTTGACGGCGCCATCCATAGGGCGGCCGGCCCGGATTTACTCGCCGAGTGTATCGAGATCGGCGGCTGCGCCACCGGTGGGGCGGTAATCACCGGCGGCTATAATCTGCCGGCAAAATTCATCATCCATACTGTTGGGCCCATATGGCGGGGTGGCCATCAAAAAGAGGAGAAGCTGCTCGCCTCCTGTTACCGCTCCTGCCTCGAACTGGCCATCGCCAACTCCATCCACTCCATCGCCTTTCCGGCCATCAGTTGCGGGGTCTACGGCTTTCCCATTCCGCGGGCCTGTGAAATCGCTTTCAGGGAGGTCAGCAGTATGCTGGACAAGCACGGCAGCATCCGACAGGTGATTTTCGCCTGTTTCGACAACACAGTTTTCCACGAACTCAGCAAACAGCTGGCCCAGCTGGAAGCACGCGGTCACTGAGCCACCGGGCTGGCCGACCGGTAACACACGCCCCCCATCTGCCGCTCGAGCAGCTATACGCGACAGCGGCAATGCCTCTATAGCCTTCTGGTTTCGTTACAATTTGCCTTCAATCTCTTCTTTTCTATGGCAAATTCACATAAGCCTCGTAAAATAGCCGCTTAATCTCCGAGCCGCAAATCTCGGATTAAGCGTTCAGGCTGGCAGGGCCGTACGCCAACCAGAAAGCCTGTCGTTGACAAGACCGTATCAGTCATGAGTTTGCATACCACACCCTCAGTTACCGCCTGTCCCCAGTGTGATCTGCTGCTGCAGCATCACCATACGCCGGAGAACCATACCTGCATCTGCCCCCGCTGCGGCCTCGTTCTCAGACACAACCGACCGGGAACGGTGGATAAAGTCCTGGCCCTCAGCCTCACCGGCCTGCTGGTCTTCCTGCCCGCCATTCTGCTGCCGCTGATCACCCTGGAAAAACTCGGCATGAGCGACCGGGCCAATGTGGTCGACACCGTACTCCAGTTCTTTCATAACGAATACTACTTCGTTTCCCTGATGACGCTGCTCTCCACCATTGTCTTCCCGCTGAGCCTACTGGTCCTCACCTTCATCATCAGCCTGCAGCTGAAACGTTCCAAACCCTCCCGAATGGTTGCCCGGCTGTTTCGCAGCTACTGTCATCTTGAGGAGTGGGCAATGGTGGAGGTCTTTCTGCTGGCCATCCTGGTCTCCATCTTCAAGATGATCCATACCGCCGATATCGTGTTCAATGCCGGTTTTTTCTCGTTCATCGCCCTGGTATTTGTCACGTTCGGTATTTGCGTTGTACTCGACAAAAGCCAGTACTGGGAAATGCTGAAACCTGGGGGGGCGGCCTCCATGCCTCTGCCAGCCGTCCTAAAACAACAGCTTGAAGATCTTCCCGAAGTCACCGCCGCCCAGGCAGGACTTGCCCTCTGCCTCACCTGTCACAAGCTGATGGCTCTGGATGGACTGCCCCCCAAGCCCCGCTGCAGCCGTTGCGGCGAAAAGGTCCATCTCCGCAAGCCGGCTGCCATGTCACGCACCCTGGCCCTGGTGATCACCTCGGCCCTGCTTTTGCTGCCTGCCAACCTGCTGCCGATCATGCAGGTGGATTTTCTTGGGGTGCCCGACAGGTCAACCATCCTCGACGGCATCCTCTATTTTCTAAAGACCGGCTCCTACCTGATCGGTATCATCATCATGGTGGCTTCAATCTTTGTACCGCTCTTCAAGGTCGTCGGGCTTTCCATACTGCTCTTTTCCGCCCATTTCGGCATGCCCTATTTTCTTCCCCAGAAATCGAAGATGTTTCGCATAATCTCCTTTATCGGCAGATGGTCCATGCTCGACATCTTTGTCATAGCGCTGTTGATCTCCCTGGTGGACTTCGGTTTCTTCACTTCGATACACGTCGCGCCCGCCTCGACGTTTTTTTGCATGGCCGTGGCCACAACCATGCTTGCCGCCATCACCTTCGATCCGCGGATCCTGTGGGACAGATGTCACCCGGGCGCCGCGCTCAATAACCCCAACTCACTGAACCAATGACCAACACCAGCCATTCCCCGGAACCTGAACAGGCCCCACAGCCCCAGCTTGCCCAAGCCAAGGTCAGGCGCAGCAAGGGGATTTCCGTTCTCTGGACCCTGCCTCTCCTGGCCCTGATAATCTGCGGCTGGCTGCTGTACCAGGCGATCACCAATGCCGGAGTTGAGGTCACCGTCTACTTCGACGACGCAACCGGGATAACCTCCGGCAAGACCCAGGTGATGAACAAGGGCATTCCAGTGGGCCTGGTGAAAAGACTGCAGCCCGATATCGGCCGCAACAAGGTGAAGGCCACCATCGTCATGGACAAGAGCATGGCCAAGACCCTGGTGGAGGACACCCTGTTCTGGATAGTCCGGCCCGAACTTTCCGCAGCGAGCATCCAGGGGTTGGATACGATCGTCACAGGAGCCTATATCGCAATCAGGCAAGGTATCTCAGGACAAAAACGGCGTCTCTTCGAAGGTCTCGACTCGCCGCCTCCGGTGAGCCCTGAAGCCCCGGGACTCCATCTCACGCTCAAAGCCGAAGAACTGGGCTCAATCCAGAAATCAACCGGAATCTATTACAAGAATATTGAGATCGGCACGGTTCAGGGCTATGAACTCGCCGCCGACAAGTCCATCCTGATCCATGTCTATATCACCCCCGAGTACAGCGACCTGATCCACACCGCCAGCCGTTTCTGCAATGCCAGCGGTTTTTCCATTTCCGGTGAACTGCCCAACATCAAGGTCCAGATGGAATCCCTGTCGGCGCTCTTGCGCGGGGGTATTTTAGTACACACCCCGAAGGAGCTCAGCAAAGGCCCGCTGGCCTCCAGCGGCGACGAGTTCAAGTTGTATAAAAACTTTGAGGCTGCAGATTATGGAATCCCCATGACCCTGCAGCTGGCCTCCGGCAGTGGTATCGTCGAGGGCTCCACCAAAATCATGTACCGCGGTATCGATGCCGGTTTTGTAAAGGATATCCTGATCAATAACGATGCCCGCAAGACCGTCACCGCCAATATTCTGCTCGACCCCAGGGCGGAATTCATTCTCCGCGAAAACACCCTGTTCTGGATAGTCAATCCCTCCATCGGTCCCGGTGGCGTCAAGAACTTCAGAACCCTGCTCACAGGCTCGCACATCACCTTCCAGCCCGGTGACGGCGAATTCAGGAACCACTTCACGATCCTGCCGGAACCACCGCCCCAGACACCGCTCAGGCCCGGCAGCCAGATCCGGCTGAAATCCTCACAGGGGGCAAGCCTCAGCAACGGGTCTCCCGTCTACTACAAGGAGATCAAGGTTGGTGAGGTGATTTCTATGTCTCTGGAACCCGGCTCTGACGAAGTGCTCACCACCCTGTTTCTCTACGAACCCTATGAACAGCTGGTTTTCGACTCCAGCATTTTCTGGCTGCAAGGCGGGGTTGACATAGAGGCTGGAATCACAGGAGTAAAGCTTGACACCGGCCCCTTAAGCCGCATGCTGAGCGGCGGGGTGGTTTTCACCACACCAGCCCAGGAAGGTTCAAAGCCGTCTAAAGCCGACCTGCAGGAAAAAGTTTTCAGACTGTACGAAAGCTACGACGCGGCGGTTGCCGCCACCCCGGCCTTGCAGCCGGCAGGCATGCAGTTTCAGCTTCTCAGCCATGATGCGGCAAGCCTTGGGATCGGCGCCCCGCTCATGAACAAGAGTCTGAAAATAGGTTACATAACCGGTTTCAGCTTTACTGCGGACCAAAAATCCATACTGATCGACTGCTTTGTCCAGGATCAATACCGGCACCTCATCAATACCAGCACCAGATTCTACAAATCCGGTTCCCTGGAAATCAGCGGTGGCCTGGGCGGCCTGGACATGAAGCTGGGTTCGCTGGAGTCAATTGTTAAAGGCGGGATCAACACCATCACCACCGCCGGCAGTGAAGCTGTCGTACCTGCTGAACCGCTGGTGCTGCATGGTGATCTTGACTCGGCCCTACATGCAGAAGACACCAGCATAACCGTGAAGTTTGAAGAAGCTGTCAGCGTCAAGGAGGGAGCGCAGGTGCGTTACAAGGGCGTTGCAGTGGGCCAGGTCACCAGAATCAGCTTTAGCGAAGACCTGAAGTCTGTGGACGTGCAATTCAGGGTCGAGCCCAAGGTGGCCTCGCTGTTCAAGACCACCACCCGAATCTGGCAGGTCACTCCAGATATATCGCTTTTCGGTATCAAGAACGTTGAGACCGCACTGACCGGCTCCTACCTGACCTTTTTGCCCGGGGCCGGCAAGCAGCAAAGATCCTTTACCGGGCTGTCGCAACCACCGCACCCCGGCTACCTGGAAGGTGACGGTCTTCAGCTTATTCTCGAAGCCGCTCAACTCGGCTCTCTCTCCACAGGGTCCCCGCTCTATTATCGGGATCTAAAGGTTGGTGAGGTGACTGGTTTTGAGCTCTCCCCGTCCTTTCGGGTTGTCTATGTCTTTGTTCGTATCGAACCAAGATATGCTGCCATCGTCCGGGAAAACAGCAAGTTCTGGAATGTCAGCGGGGCCAGGGTCTCGGGCGGCATCTTCTCTGGCATAACTGTTGCCACCGGCTCGGTGGAGGCGATTCTCCGCGGCGGCATCAATATCGCCACACCGGTACACGAGGCCGTCCAGAACACCGTAAAACAGGGACACCGGTTTTTACTCCATGAAGAAGCAGACCCGGAATGGCTGGACTGGTCTCCCAAGCTGAGCAGTCAGCAGTAGTTCGCCCCCAAAACCGCCAACAGCTTACCTTGGTCGGGCCGGGCTGCAACTGCCCGGCCAGGCTCTACATGCCACCGGGCCACTCCCTGCCCTGGCACCTCTACCAGCGGCCGCTCTGCCCCTTGGAAACATCCTGTTATTTTGATAGGATTTTTATAGATCCTGCTAGGCGATGCCACAGCAGATGTCCCTCTACACTCATCCATCAGCGCCGGAGAGGCTTATGCAATTAACCAAAATTTTCGTTCCGCTTGACCTCGATCAGGACTCCCATAATGTTGTGGAGTATGCACTGTTCGTCGCCCGGACCTTTGACGCCGAGGTCGTCTTTTTCCACGCTGTTGAATTCACCACCAGCGGCGAAATGGCACTCGGCAACCTCTCATATGACGACATCAACACCCAACGTCTCGAGGTCGCCAAAGAGCAACTCGCTAAAATCGTCAGGGATTCTCACGATAAGTGCAGAAAGTGCAGCTATCACGCTGCCATTGGAGACATTGTCGATGAGATCCTCGAGTTTGGTCGCAGAGAGCACGCCGACCTCATCATCATGGGAACCCGCGGTAAGCGCGGTCTTGAAAAGGTGCTGCTGGGCAGCGTCGCTGAGCGGGTACTGAAAAATGCCCGCTGCCCGGTTCTGGTCATGAAACCGTATTGATACTCATTACCTCCCAGCACAGGGAAGATAGACGGGTCCCTCTCCTTACCGGGGAGGGATCAAGCCCTCTAGCGGCAGGTAGCTGCTACTCATCTTGTCTTTCAGCTCCACTCCGGTTTTGCCGACAGCCAAACCAGTCTCCACCAGATAAGCAATCTTGCGCACTCCCTCAGCGATACTCATGCCACCAGCGCGTATGTTTGAGACACAGTTCCGGGCTTCATCCGTGGTGCCCGGCCTGGGGTCAAAGGTGATATAGGCTCCCAGGGAATTCGGCGAACTCAGGCCCGGTCGCTCCCCAACCAGCAGGATCATCATCCTGCAGCCAAGCAGACGGCCGATCTCATCGCCGATGGCCACCCTGCCGTTGGTCACCAGGCAGACGGGTGCAACTTGCAGCCTGGTTTGGGCGACACTTTCTAACAAGCCACGGACAAGCTGATAACCATTTTCCCGAATAGCCGGAGCGGACAAGCCATCGCAGACGGTGATGCCTATATCAAACGAGCCCCGGCCATGGCGCTGCAGCCTCTCCAGCGAGTTCTGGCTCAACTGCCGCCCCTTATCCGGGCGGGCGAGATATTCCACTCTGTCGGCTGCCGAGCTCTCCAGCCGTAGAGTTGAGTAACCATGTGAATCCAGACTCTTGGCCAGTGTGGCCATGTCCACCGGCTGCCAAACAGCATCCCTGGTCCTGGCGTGGGCCAGCTTGAAGGCCAGACTCTCTTTCAGCGGCAGGCTGGTGCCGCACCTTCCGAGGGCGATCCGGGCATCGGTAAAGGTGCGCAGCCTGGTCCATGGATCGGTCGTTACCGTCGGGTTCTTGGTGCGTCTTGTGTTCATTTGCCCTCCTCAAGCGACATGGTGAGCAGCCTGTTACCGATATCAATGGGCTGCAGCAGTCCGGCACTGTTGTGGATTTCCATGTTCTCCAGCCAGACCTGGAACTCAGGGGCCGGTTTCAAACCAAGCAGCTTGCGGATATAGGCCGCATCGTGAAATGAGGTGGACTGGTAATTGAGCATAATGTCGTCGGCGCCGGGCACTCCCATGATGAAGTTGCAGCCAGCATTACCGAGCAAAGTCAACAGCACGTCCATGTCGTCCTGATCCGCTTCGGCATGGTTGGTGTAGCAGATGTCCACCCCCATCGGCACTCCCAGCAACTTGCCGCAGAAATGATCCTCCAGGCCGGCCCGCTGGATCTGCTTGCCGTTGTAAAGATATTCCGGCCCGATAAAACCCACCACCGAGTTGACCAAGAGCGGATTATAGGCCCTGGCCACTCCGTAGGCTCGGGCCTCCAGGGTCTGCTGATCGACACCGTGGTGGGCGTTGGCCGACAGGGCACTGCCCTGGCCGGTTTCAAAATACATCACGTTCTTGCCCACAGTTCCCCTGCCCAGGGCAAGAGTCGCCTCATTCGCCTCCTGCAACAGGGCCAGGTTGACCCCAAAACTGCTGTTGGCCTGCTCTGTGCCGGCAATGGACTGAAAGCATAAATCGACCGGGGCCCCGGCTTCAATGGCCTCCATGGTGGTGGTGACGTGGGTCAGGACGCAGCTCTGGGTGGGAATGGCGTAGGTCTCGATCAGTGAGTCGAGCATTTGCATCAAGCGAACGATGTTTTCCACATTGTCCGTGGCCGGGTTGATGCCGATAACCGCATCCCCGCAGCCGTAGCACAGCCCATCCAGCGTGGAAGCGGCAATCCCCTGCAGGTCGTCGGTGGGATGGTTGGGCTGAAGCCGAACCGAGAAGGTACCTGGTCCGCCGATGGTGTTTCTGAACCTGGTAACCACCCTGCATTTGGCAGCCACCAGCACCAGATCCTGCATGCGCATCAGCTTGGAGACCGCCGCCGCCATCTCTGGCGTAATCCCCGGGGCAAGCTCTGCCAATGACTGGGAGGTGGCCTCATCTCCCAGCAGCCAGTCCCGGAATTCACCAACACTCAAGCTACTGATCGGCGCAAACGCCTCTTTATCGTGGCTGTCGATAATCAGGCGGGTTACCTCGTCATCCTCATAGGGGATAACAGTTTCGGACAGAAATCTGGCCAGCGGAACCTCGGCCAGGGCCATCTGGGCCCTGACCCGCTCCTCCTCACTGGCGGCAGCTATTCCGGCCAACTCATCGCCGGACCGTTTCGGCGTCGCTTTGGCCAGTATGTCCTTGAGGCTCAACTCGTTCAACGTTCCACCGTGTGACATGGGCTGTTTTCTCCTCTGTAGGAAAACCTGTGCTGGCCGCCCCGAACCGGATCGGGCCGGATGCAGCCAGCTAACTATCTACTATCCGCTATCTTGCGTAATAGGTCTGCGGCAGCCAAAGGGCAATATCCGGGAAGATCATGATTATGCCAAGACCAACACACATCAGTATAACAAAAGGTATGATCGAGGAGTAGATATCAACCAGCGTCACCTCCTTGGGGGCCATGGCCTTCATCAGGAACAGGTTGTAGCCAAATGGGGGGGTCATATAGGCGATCTGGCAGGTGATGGTATAGAGCACCCCGTACCAGATGGGGTTGAAGCCCAGTGACTTGATCAGCGGGATATAGAGCGGGGCAACGATCACCAGCATCGCCGTGTCATCTAAAAACATGCCCATGATGATATAGGAGATCTGCATCATGACCAGGATCTGCCAGGGGCTGAGTCCCCAGGTTTCCAGGAACAGGCTCTCGATGGCATGCACCGCCCCAAGACCGTCGAAGACCGCGCCAAAGCAGAGCGCCGCCAGGATGATCCACATGAACATGCAGCTTACCGCCAGGGTCTTGTGCAGGGTGTCGTTCATCACCTTCTTGGTGAGCCGCCTTTTGATGATGGCAGCGAGAGTTGCCGCCGCCGCTCCCACGGCTGAACTCTCAACCAGGCTGGTCACCCCCATGATAAAGAGGCCCGTGACCGAAAAGATGATCACCAGCGGCAGGATACCGGCGCCAAGCAGCCGAATCTTTTCGCTCCGTTCCATCTCCCGTTCTTCGGCCGGCAGACTTGGTCCCAACTCAGGCTGCATTTTGCAGCGAACGACGATGTAGATCATGAACATGGAGGCCAGCAACAGGCCCGGAAAAACGCCCGCCATCCACAGCTGGCTCACCGGCTGCCTGGCGATCATGCCGTAGAGAACCAGGACGATACTGGGTGGAACCATAATGCCCAGGGAGCTCCCCGCCTGGATGACACCGGTAACCATGCGCTTGTCGTAACCGCGCTTTAACATCTCGGGCAAGGCAATACTGGTACCAATGGCCATGCCGGCCACCGACAGCCCGTTCATGGCCGAGATAGCCACCATCAAAAATATGGTGCCGATGGCCAGGCCACCATTTAAAGGCCCCATCCAGACATGAAACATCTTGTAGAGATCACCGGCTATCCCCGACTCCGAGAGCATATAGCCCATAAAGATAAACAGCGGCAGGGTGATCAGCGGATACCAGTTTAAGAGCACAATGGAGGCGTTAAAGGGCATCTCGTAGCCGCCCTGGCCCCAAAGCATCATTGCTGCCGCCGCTGCGACAAAACCAACAGCGCCAAAGACCCGCTGTCCCGTGAGCAGCATCAGCATCAGGGTTGAAAACATCAGGAGTGCAATCATTTCATAGCTCATGACAATTCCACTCCCCGTACTTTGGCCAGATCCTTGAAAAAGGTGGCAATTGACTGCAACAGCATCAGAAATATACCGATAACCATAATGATTTTGATTGGCGCCACAGGCGGGGCCCAGGCAGAATAGTTGCGCTGGCCGTACTCAAGGGAATAGGCGGTACTGGAAATTCCTCCTGCCAACAACACAACCAGGTAAAAGAGCAGACAAAACACCGTGAGGATATCCATCGTGGCCCGTTTTTTCGGGGACCAGCGGCCATAGAGCACGTCCATCCGCACATGGGCACCCATATAGAGCGAAAATCCGCCGCCCAGCATATAGTAGGCAGCCATGGTGAACTGGGTCAGTTCCACCGCCCAGACATAGGGGACATTGAAGACCGTCCGTGAGATCGAGGCAAAGAGTAGAATGCCCATCATCATGAACACCAGGTACATGGCGAATGTACCGACTCGTTTATTCAGTGCGTCCACGTAACGCACGTAGCTGTGGATAATTTTTGGCACAACAGATCCTTATTTTGAAAACTCCGGGAATTTCCAGACAACAGGGACAGCATTGAGTGCAGCAATACCGCCACCCTCATCAACTCGAGAAAATGAGGGCGGCAGTACTACTGGCGGGGAATATCAGGAAATAGCGTCCAATCAAGCGTAGCGGTACGGACGTCCGGCCTTCTCCATGGTGGCTGCGTATTTCTTCAAAATCTCAACGACCTTGGCGTTACGAGGGGACTTGGTCGCGATTTCATCCCAGTACTTGAGTGCCTCCTGTTCAACAGTGGCCCATTCCGAATCGGGAATCGAGGTCAGCTCGAGCTTGCCGCCGGTGGCGCGATAGTGCGCCTCCCCCCACCAGTACCAGTGCAGCCGATAGTAATGGGAACTGTCGATGGACATCTTGAAGAGCGCCTTCAAATGCTCAGGCAGGGCCTCCCATTTCTCGGAGTTGGCAAAGTAGGATCCCGCCCAGGCGCCGGAGATGTTATTGGTCAGGTAGTACTTGGTGACATCGGCCCAGCCGACGGTGTAATCTTCGGTGATCCCCGACCAGGCAATACCATCCAGCTCACCGGTCTGGATCGCCACCTCAATATCCTCCCAGGGCAGGGTGACAGGCACTACCCCGAAACGCTTGAGGAATTTGCCACCGGTGGGAAAAGTAAAGATACGCTTGCCTTTCAGGTCAGCCAGCTTGCGAATCGGCTCGACGGTGGCAAAGTTGCACGGATCCCAGGCGCCGGCACTCAGCCAGGTAACCCCTTTGACCTCCTTGTATGCCTCCTCCCAGATCTCTTTTAGGCCGTAGTGATTGAACAGCACCGGAACATCGAGGGAATACCGGGAGGCGAAGGGGAAGTACGCGCCGAATACGGAAACATCGACCGGAGCTGCAATGGAATCGTCATCACTCTGCACCGCGTCAATGGTGCCGCGCTGCATGGCCCGGAACAGCTCACCGGTGGGAACCAGCTGATCCGCGTAGTAGAGTTCGATGTGCATCTCGTTTTTGGCAATCTTGTTAAAGGCATCAATCTGTGGCTTGATGACGTGCTCCGCAAGCGCAGGGCCAGCATAGGTCTGCATCCGCCATTTGATAGGGGTTTTCTTTGAGGCGTGTACAAAAGGTGCCTTGATGGTGGTTGCCGCCACCGCTGCTGCCGCTCCAAGTCCTGCCTTCTTCAAAAATTCTCGACGTTCCATGTTCTCCTCTCCTAATACTGCATGTACTTGATGTTCTGGCTCTGACGGATGGCCCATGTCCATCCACCGCCACTGCTTAAACTTTCATACTCATAAATGTTGCCAGGGATTATCGTATAATCCCAAGCGGTTGCATGCATGAATCAGGAGAGAACAAGGCAAGCACCGTGCCACAAATAACCAACCTCACTATTTGCCCACCATATCAAGCAGATAGGGCTAGCAGTCGCAAAACAATAGTGTAAAAGAGAAGAAACTGATCTGTTCGTTATTGTCTATCAGCAACAATAGCGTTGGTCTGTTTCACAAATTTGTTCAGGCATTGAACAACCTGAAATCAATCTGAAAAGATGAGGAGAGAAACCAAACCCGAACCAGCGTGATAGGCTGAGTTCGGGTCTATATAGAGCAGGTGAGGGGCGGGATTCCAGGTGGCTACCCTGGCTGAACCTGTTTGAAGCGAACAAGCGAGGCGAGCAGATCACAGGTGGGAGTTGGTACGTCATGTTGTGCGCCCATGGCGCTCACATAGCCGACCAGGCCATCCACCTCGGTGGGTTTGTTGTTTTCCAGATCTTGGAGCATGGATGCCCGGTGATTATAGGTGGCCGGTATCAGTTGTGAGTAGAAAGTTTCGCGGTACTCAGCAGCGCTTTGCCAGGGAGTGGACCCACCTATGGCGGCAATCATGGCAAAGGTTTCTGAAATAACGGCATCAATTATTGCCCTGGTCTCCTCCCGCTCAGTCAAGGCCCCGTAGTGCACGCCAAGAATTGCCCCCAGGGGATTGAGACTGCAGTTATAGAGCAGCTTGGCGTACAGGGATTGGTGGATATCGTTGACTGCCAAACACTCGTGGCCCGCAGAACTGATCGCCTCTGCCAGCAGCATCGCGCTTTGGGGGATCTCTCCTGACCTGCTGCCGCCAACATGAATCGCATCAGCAGAGACAGTGATTTGCACCACCCCCGGTTCGCTGATTTCAAAGCCGGTGATCACCCGGGCTCCCAACACCCGCCCGGCGCCAAAACGGTCCACAAGCTGCTCAACATTGCCGCAGCCATTCTGCATGGAGACAATCGCGGCGACTCTCCCTTCAATCCTGCCAAGATCCTCTACTGCCTGGGAGGTATCATAGGTCTTGGTGGTGACCAGTGCATAGTCATAACTCTTCGTCGCCTGGCTGACATCCGGCAAAAGCCCCATGGTGGTGACCGGCCCATACTCACCAAACATCCCGGCAACTCTGAGCCCCTTTGCCTGCAATACCGGAATAAAACGCTCCCGTAGAATCAAATCCACTTCATGGCCGTCTGCGGCCAGCATGCAGCCAAGCGCCTGTCCCAGCGCGCCGGCACCATATACAAGAATCTTCACCCATCCTCCTTAGCAAAAGCTCAAATGATTGTTGCCAAAAGGTGTTTACTATAGAGAACAATAGAACTTCACGCAAGCAAGACACCCGGAGAATTCGCCGGGCATCGCTCTTTGCCAACGAAAGCTTCGTAAAGGGTCCTCACGGTGGCCTCGTATTCGGACTCGGCCACCCCGATGATGATATTCATTTCCGAAGCACCCTGGTTGATCACCCTGATATTGATGCCCGCCTCACCGAGTGCGGAGAAGACCTTGCCGGCAATCCCCACCGTGCGGACCATGCCCTCGCCGACAACGGCCACCAGTGCCAGATCCTTTTCTATATAGAGCGAGTCGGGTTCAAGTTGCCTGCGGATCTGTTCGAGCAGCACCTCGTCGAGGCCGCGCAGCTGCTCTTCCTCGACGATGACGGAGACGGAATCGATGGAGGAAGGAAACTGTTCAAAACTCACATCATGATCGTTCAATATGGAAAGCAGACGATACACAAAGCCCGTCTCCCGGTTCATCAGCGACTTTTCCAGGCATATCATGGAAAAACCCTTCTTCCCTGCGATACCTGCTATTTCAGTACTTTTCAACTCAGAGTCGCTGAGCCTGGTGGCGATGATTGTGCCTGGGGCGGCCGGCTGGTTGGTATTTTTGATGCGGATCGGGATCCCAGCTTCCCGCACCGGCAGGATCGCCTCATCGTGAAAGACCGAAGCACCCATATAGGCCATCTCCCTGATCTCCCGGAAGGTAATTTCGGTTATGGGTTGCGGGCTGTCGATTATCCGGGGATCCGCCATCAAGATGCCGGAGGTGTCGGTCCAGTTCTCATAGAGCACTGCCCCTGCCGCACTGGCGGCGATGGCCCCGGTGATGTCAGAGCCACCCCGGGAGAAGGTTTTCACCTCCCCGTCACGGTCCCGGCCATAAAAACCTGGGATGACGTAAAGTTGATCCGGATCGCCAAGTCGTTCAGCCAGCAGCCTGTAACTCTCCTGACCGATAGTGGTATTGGCGCGAATAACAATGGCGTTGGCGGGATCAACCAATTCGGCTCCAAGGAATTCAGCGATAAGGCGCGCGGAAAAGTACTCGCCACGGGACACCGCATAGTCGCGGCTTACGCCTCGAAGTAAATCCTCCCTGAACTCCTCCAGTTCGGTCAAAACGCCATTTTCTATCCCAAGCTCACTGCTGATTTCCACATACCGACTGCGGATCAGCTCAAACGGCTCGGAGAAATCGGTGTCCATTACCGCCATCTCATGGCAGAGGTAGAGCAGATCTGTCAGTTTGCTCTCAGCAGCATGCCGTTTGCCCGGAGCGGAAACCACAATGATCCGGCGGCGACGGTCCGCCTCCACAATCGCTCTGACCTTCCTGATCTGGTTCGCATCGGCAACGCTTGACCCGCCAAACTTGGCAACAATCCTCTCCATCGAATCTCCCCGTAGATCTCAGTACAATTCAACCCGGACCGCTGGGACCAGCACCGGGTTGCGGCTACTTTCTGGCGCAGGCTGTGTTGTTTTGGCCCCGCCAGGTCTGTCAGGACACCTCACACTTCAGCTGAACCAGGCCGAATCCAAATATCCTGTTTCCTTCACTCGCCATGCTGCAGGGTGAAACAGCCTGGGCGGTCTATTCCGCCTTACCGCTTCAGGCCGGTCAACGCGGCAAAAAGAAGTCGGTGCGAAGAATTACCCAGGAAACAGGAAACCGCCTGCGGCCAAAATCCGGGCCGACCAACTCTGTTGAATAGCCTGTCAGGCTCTCCTGAAGCGGAAACAGATCAATGGTTGGATAGGTGCAATCCTTATCAAATCCCGAGAGACCGCACACATGCCCCTTTCCCTGGATGCTGGTCGGGGTACCATAGGTCCGGCAGTTAATTGGCCGAAAAGGATGGGCAAGGCAGAGATCGTCCTCACCAAGCAGAGGGCACCGTATCCGGGCAGCGGAGACATCCTCACCAGACTTGACCAGTTGCTCAAAAGCAACCGCCGCCTCTTGCGCAGGTCCTTTAAGCTGCTCGATCAGGGCGGGATGCTCTTTCAGGTGCGAAGCGAGATAGGCCGCCTCGACAAAGGATACGTCAAAAACCGCGTGGCAACAATCTGCACAGCCTGGGGCACATTTCACCTCATCAGGATGCTGCTCGCATATGGAGGAAACAGCCTGATCCACAAACTCAAAGAGATTTTCTAACTTGGCAAACATGGGATGATTCTTTTGGCTCATTCAATCTACAGGCAAACTGCTTTTACACGTGCAGTCTGCGTGGCACCGAAGTGTGCAATCTAGGGTAATTTCGCCCCAGCGGCAACGTTTTTCCACCTTCCGTTTAACCAACCTGAGCGTACCGGAACCAACCCAGTGCTCTCAGGATCGGCTCCTTGGGGCGACAAGACACGCAGCCAGGGGAATACGCATTTCGAGATCAAGCTCATTTTCCCTGCAATACTGGGCATTCAGCTGAGCCAGGCGACTGTTGAAGGGATCCATGTACAGCAACTCTTCATGGGAAAGCGGATAATCTTCGGGAAAATTCAGCGGACAGGCCGACACTTCGATCGCTCCGGCCTCCTCATCAACATAGGCCAGGGGCAACCCTTGGGTTCGGCAGATGACGGGCCGCAGGTCATAGATGCTGCAGAGTCCGTCTTTCAGTAGTACGCAGCTTTGCTGGTTCTCTTCAAGGTTGAGCCCTTTGACCGCTACCGCCTGGCCAACCAGGGCCGCTTCCACCGGCAACACACTGAACTGCATGCAGCAGCCGTCACAGCCTGGCCCGCATTGCAGTGGGGTTTGTAATGATGCTGATAAGATTTCAGCGATTTTTTCATCAATCTCCGCCACCAGCTGCCGATATGCCTCTACAATTTCCGCAGATAATGGTTTGAGGGTGTTACTGCACATACATTTCACCTGGTTCTGAACTATGTCTACTTGCCTGGGCCACGAATCGGCGATACTGTCTGTTGCATACAGGTATTCGTTGCCAAATGCAAGCCCTGTCCGGCAAGAGTACCCAGGCAACATTCCGTGATGGTGCCGCCACTGCTCCGTACGGGTCAAGGGCACCCTGCCTAACCAAAATAACACTTGTAAATAACAGCTATTCTCGTATTATCCAAACAGGAGTATGCGTTCGTTATCGTTGCAATTCCTCAATGCTACATCAGCCGGAATGAACAGTATCTTTTAAACTTTGGTTACAACATATTCTAATACCTTCCAGTCAGGGACAAAGAGCATGAAAACCTTTCTCCGTCACCCGGCAACCATAACAGCCTTGGTCTTCATCAGCTTGATCTGTCTGTTTTTCCTGTTGCTCCCCTTTGGCAGCAAACTCTATCTCACCCATTGGCTCACCAAAAACGGTGCTGACCAGGCCACCATCGAAAAACTGAGCTTCAATCCCTTTAACGGTAAACTCACCCTCAATGGCGTGCTTGTCCAGACCGGGGAGAGCGAACCAATCCGTCACGATACCCTGGTGGTCGACCTTGGTTTACGCTCTCTCATTAAAAAGAATGTCCTGATTGAGCAGATAACCTACCGGGATCTCTACTTCGAAATGGAACAGAATGAAGATGGTTCCTGGCGTTACGGCTCTTATTCCTATCGAAGGAGCGACCCAACAACCAAGGATCAGAGCGCGCCGGAAACTGTCCAGCAGGCCTCCACCACGGCAACCCCATGGGCCTTTATCGCGGATAAGGCGGAACTGGAGAATTGTACCGTCCACTTCGTAACACCCGCGCTCGACCTTACCATTACCGTCGATCACGCCCAGCTCGACCAATTCACCACCCGCAGCGGCCAGCCAGACGGGACCCTCTCCCTCACAGGTTCGGTCAATGACAGCCCCATCACCCTTGATTTGAGTTCCTTACGTATCTCCCCCGACCTGTTCTTTGAAGGGGATATCCAGATAGAGGGTTTTGAACTCGAGAACCTGCAGGCGCTACTTCAGGACATTTTCCCCACCTTTACCGGATCTGCCAGCCTCGATGGTCATGCCTCGTTTGCCCTTGACCGAGCGGGGTCCATGCTTGTCGATTACGACGGAGTACTTAGCGGCGCCAATATCGACATGCGTTCAGAACCCTACTCAAACACTGTACCTGAGGTCAGCTGGCAGGGAAAAGTTCAGTACTCGCAGGGATCGGGCAAGCCAATCTCCATCAAAACGGACGGCACTCTCACCGGCAAGAGCATCGGTCTGCAGGTTCCTGCAAGCAATCTGCAGCTATCCGACGGGGAACTGAGCAACAAAGGCACCGCCGATATAGTGATCGATAAGGGCGTTCAGGTAGACACCAACAGTGAACTGACCTTTGCCAATATACAACTGAATCTGGGAGAGATGGATTTCCATGAAGAGAGTGTCACCTGGCAGGGAACCGTTCACTACACCTCCGGGACGGACAATCCACTGACCGTTGAAACGGAAGGGGATCTGAACGGAACAGCGATCGGTATGCAGATACCCGCCGCGCAGCTCGCCATCCCGTCGGCAGACTTCGCGCTTTCCGGCACCACGAAGGTGGTCATTGACGAGTTTTTGTCTGTAGACAATGAAGCTACGCTTACTGCAAATCTTCCCTCTTTGGAACTGGCACAGCTTACTGTCACGGAACCTCAGTTGAATTGGCAGGGCAAGGTTCATTGGGATTCCGAAAGCCTTGACAATTTCGCCATTGCCGGTGAGGCAGACAGTATCATCGAGTTAATTGAAATTCAGGGTGATAACCCGATTTCAGTAGCCTTTGAGGAACTTGGCCTTCAAGGTCTGGAAGGTGAGGGGCTCTCTAGCTACACCGCCGCTAAAATCGCATCCCGCGACCTGACGGCGACAGTCGCCGGTACCATGCCGCTTGAGCTGAAATTACAGCAGGTTGAAATCGGCAATCTTCAGTTAACAGATTTGAAAAATATCGCTGCTGAGGCGATTTCTCTTGCGGAATTTGAAGCGACCTCCACCATAGCAGAAGGTGCCAAGCTGGCCACATTTGAAGCACTGCAACTCGATAATGTCACAGCCTCAACCTCCCCGACCTTTGATACCGACACCATAACATTCTCCAATATTGCCTACCTGCCTGCCAGGCAAAAAGGCGATCATGACTTTTTACAGCTGAGCTCATTGGTTGCAGATGCCATTCATTACGATCCGGAAAATCTGAGCGGCAAGACCATCAAACTCTCGGATTTGATCGTTGACGTCAGACGCAATAAGGATGGCTCCATGCAAATCGCCAAGCGCATGGCTGACATGCAGGCACAAAAATCTGATGGCAGCGACAAAACCGAACCTGAAGCCAAGGCCAAAGAGACACAACAAAACCAAAACCAGTCTCCTGTTCAGCAGGCCCCTGTTCATTTGCAATTTGCCAGCATTGATGTTGTCGGCAATTCGGCAATACGATTTCAGGATCAATCACTTACCTCTCCATATAAAACGGAACTCAATCTCAAATCTTTAAGCATCACCAAGATCGATTCCGCCCAGAAGGACAACCAACTCGAACTGAATTTGCAAGGAACCTTTGAAAAAGTGGCACCTTTTAGCGTCTCCGGTACCGCCGCTCCATTTAAGACCGAAAAAACATTCAACCACAAAATATCCCTGAAAAATTACCCTCTGAAGAGCCTCTCTCCATATACCATTGAGGCGGTGGGTACCGCCATGGGAAGCGGACGCTTACGGGTGAATACTGATTTCCAGCTCAAAGGAGAAAACATTGACGTCCAAAATGATATCCTCCTTCAAAAAGTAAAAACATCTACGGTTGACCCGGCCCTTGCCGCCAAGCTGGACAAAAAGTTGCCGGTGCCGCTGGACGCAGCTCTGGGTATGATGAGCGACAGCCAGGGCAACATTAAACTGCAGATTCCAGTAGAGGGAAAACTGGGCGACCTGGATGTCGGCATAGGCGATATCGTTGTAACGGCCCTCAGTAAGTCAATTGTCTCGGCTGCCTCCAGTTACTTTCTCTATGCGCTGGGCCCGTATGGCGCACTCGCCTATGTGGGCATGAAAGTTGGAGAGGGGCTCCTTGAGGTAAAACTGCCAACGGTAACTTTTGCCCCAGGCAGTTACGATCTTGATGCCAAGCAGAGAGACTACCTCGATAGAATAGCAAATATTCTAAAGGATAAACCTGACACGGATCTTTACATCACACCTAAGGTAAGTCCTTGGGAGTTATATACAAAAAGTGAGGCGAAAAAGCATGAGGGCAAGAGTGGTGTGGTTGATGATAAGCAGCAAAAGAAGCTGGAAGAGTTAGCGAAACAGCGGGCCCAATCCATTGAAGACTATCTCGTCAAAAGCAAGAATGTAGCCAAAGAAAGACTTCTTCGACAGCAACTGTATATCGAACTCGACAAAAAATCCAAACCGGAAACGACCATAGAGATCAAGTAGGCAAGCAATAATGGAACCTTCATATTCTCTATACCGAGTGGTTCATCGCGATTAGACTAGACAAAGAAAGTACTATCAAGTTTATTAGAGGATTTCCGTTAAGGACAAGCACATTTCTACCAGAAAGTCTCTTTTCTATGGGGTACGATGCAAAACGAGTTCGTAAACGTTGTATGTATGAAGTGGGGCAGCAAGTACGGCCCTGATTATGTGAACAGGCTGTACAACATGACAAGGCGGCACTTAAGCCTTCCTTTTCACTTTTACTGTATAACGGACGACGACGCCTATCTAAACCAAGAGATCAAAACTAGAGACATTAATTTGATCGATTTCCCGAAAGGAGGAAGGGGACCTTGGCGAAAGGTCATCATGTTCAAACAACATCTTTATGACATTCGAGGCAAGATTCTCTTTTTAGATTTAGATCTGGTGATAATTAATAGTCTGGATAAATTTTTTACATTCTCAGATCAGTTTAGTGTGCGTCATGAATTTGACAGAAGAAAGTCAAAAGACAATTTTGGAAATACGTCCGCATATGTCTTTGAGTCAGGATCTTGTCCAGAAGTATTTGATAATTACCTAGCTAATCCTGAAAAGTGGCACAAGATGTATGGTACTGCAGAACAAGAATATGTAACCAGATCTCTGTTCAGTTCCAATAAACTCCAGTTTCTTCCCAACGAATGGATAATCTCTTTCAAAGAAGATTGCCTTCCGAAATGGCCTTTACGTTTTTTTAAAACCCCTACTCTCCCCTCAGAAGCATCTATTGTAGCCTTTCATGGCCGACCACACCCTGAGGACGCTAGGGACGGTAAATGGCCACTCGACGGTAAAAGCCCTCTAAAACGGTTGTATAAATTCACCCTGCCATGCCCTTGGATTGAAGAAAACTGGAAGTGAGCTCACTTTTTATTATTTGGGCAAGTATTCTCAGTCCAATAGAATGAGTTAATGTTCAGGCGCTTCCTACTCTACAACTCACTCAATAGCCAGGTTAATCAATTTGGGAAATATAGTTGTATTATTGTCTCTCCCTACTACCATGAAGCTGGGTAATTAACCAATCAGACTCCTCAATATACTAGTTTACTCAAGACGTCCTGCAATCTTCATCTGCTTTTGAAAGAATTCCAGATTTTTATCAGGATCTTTACTAAGATATCAACTATGGAGAAGAGGAGTAAATCATGAATTTAAAGTTCGCTGATATCCTCGTACTACAGCGTGGTCGTCTGATTTTAATGCGCTATCGTTTATAACGCACCAGATTTTACACAGTTGATTAAGTTTGACATTCTATCCAAGATTTTCAATTATGATTCAGAAAGAAATTATCTTTTTAACTGGCCTCCACAGAAGCGGCACTTCGCTGTTACATGAAATACTGAGATCTCATCCAGACATATCCGGATTTCATAACACCGGATTCCCTGAAGACGAGGGTCAATATTTACAAAAGGTATACAAGACAGGCAACGATTTTGGTGGTCCGGGAAAATTCGCCTTTAATCCCAACTCTTACATGAAAGAAGATCACCCCTTAGCTACTGAATCAAATTCAAAATTAATATTTGAGCAATGGTCAAAACATGTAGATACCAGTAGCCGTTACCTCATTGAGAAGTCACCACCTAATATACTGAGAACCAGATTTCTTCAAGAAATCTTCCCCAATAGCAAATTCATTCTTATTCTACGCCATCCTGTTGCAGTCTCCCTGGCAACCCAAAAATGGACGAAACAGAGCACCTATCACCTGATGCATCATACCCTGTGTGCTTATGAAATATTATTTGAGGACATTAGTCATTTAAAAGAGTGCTTGGTAATCAAGTATGAGGATTTGGTAAGATCTCCGCAGGGTGTCCTGCAAAGGATTTATCAATTCTTATCTTTGAATCCAATCGAACATAGCAAACAAATCAGAAAGGATATAAACCATAACTATTTTGCCAAATGGCGCTTAAACCATAACAGCTACAAAGCATTGTATTACAAGTTTATCACTAACAAATATAAAAGAAGAATGGAAAGGTTTGATTATAACTTTAATGAGTGTTTAAAATCATAAATATCGTTTATCCAGATTGTGACTGAGGTACCGCCAAAAAATTGCACCGCCATCACACCTACAGCGACAATTATCTCAGAATATTTTTTACGACATCAAGACACTCCAACATAATAAAGTTTCTATGCGGCTTTTATTACACACTTTAAACAATCAAGACTATAACTCCAAGAAGCTTAGTAGATCAAGCAAACTGTATCAATTTTATGCTAGGCTATCTTCCCAAGGCAAGTTTCGTGCATCACAATATAAATATAACATTACCATTAGCCATCAAAAAAGGTTCATATGGTTTAGAGTTGCTAAAGTTGGAACGCGTACCCTCTTCAACATTTTCAAAAGCAACGGAATCCCCCTCTCAGTGCAGCACGCAATGAATTGTCATTACCCAGAGAGCCACTATCCAGATTATTTCAAGTTTGCAATAGTAAGAAACCCTTGGGATAGACTTGTCTCGTGCTGGCATAACAAAGTGTTAGACCACAACTATTTCGGTTTTGACAATTCAACCTATTCAAAAATGAAAATTTTCTCTAATTTTGTCAATTATGTAGAAGAAGTTGGCGTGCACAACTCCGATCCACACTTACGGGCTCAATCCAGGCTAATAGATCTTAATAATATTAGCTATATAGGAAGGTTTGAGCGCTTTGACAATAGCATATGTGAGATACTTTCACAAATAGGCACCAACGACAATTATATCCCAAAAATTAACACGTCAAAGAAAAGGTCAGACTATAGGTCATATTATTCACAATCACTTTTAAATCGTGTAGGCGAAATTTATAAATCAGATATTCATACATTTAATTATGACTTTTAATACGAAATGTTTTTCCCACTTGATTATTGATAATTATTACTACTCCAGTGTATCAATGCAATTTCCCTTCCAATCGTATTTCGTTTGCGCGTGTTCAAAAACTCGATTCGACCTACGGAAATTTCATATTCCCGTAGACGCTTAGAGCTTGACATATCAAGCAAATCATCAATTTCGATTTACCATGCCATTTAACGGCTTATATAACGGCCAAACCTATTTTTTCTGGCAGAGGAAGAATATCCCATTTTTATCAAGACTGGTTACTGTGAAGCCAGTAAAAATGAAGTATGCTTTACCCACTGCTCTTAAAAATCAATTCGAACCTCGACTTGTTCGTTCAAGTAACCAACCACTCATCACATTAACTAACAAACGTAACAATCGATGCTTTAAAACCACCTAATCTAACGCGACCAATATAATTTAAAATATTTAAAATATGTTTTTAAATTTTTTAACAAAATTTTAGCTTCACTTTTTCGATAAGGTTTTATCAAATCTTTTTCAGACAAAAGGGACGATAAAGATTTCACTTTCAAATACGTCAACTTTGCCCAACGACTAGAATCCAAGTAAAAGAAATTTGAGCTATTTTTATAGTTATGCTCATCCAAAGACTCCCATCGTTCAAGATATTCGTTTGCATCAAAATCAGTGTTATGCCCCCAGTTTCTAAATTTCGTTTCGAGCTCCTCACGTGATCTCGCTATAGATTCATGAAGCATAATTGAATTATTATACAACGAGGGGTTCCTCGTTTTTCTACCTATTATATAGTCGGGCCAATTAGTAGCAACCCACTGCTTGGTTGATTCTTTTACAATCAAATATCCACTGTCGAGCTTCTTATATATATTAATTGAAAAAGGAAGTATATTTACTGGTGTTTGATCTGGGCTTTCTAAAAAGACATTATTCATCCTCAGAAAACTCACGAAATTTTCGAAGTCAACAAAATATTCGTCAGCATCTAATTGTAAGATCCAATTACCAACACCCATTTTTTGTGCTAACATTTTCCGTTCTCTAACTTCACATTCCATAGTTGTCAGAGATGGAATGTAAAAGACGTCTTCATAAAAGACTATTTTCTTTTCGCAATCGAATTCGTCAATCCACTTAAAAAATGAATCACATATAAAAAATTTCTCTCCATTCCATGTCATTCTGTTTTTATCTATTGCCAAAAAAATATCATCTGCATGCTCATACACCATGCTTATTGATTTTTTTAACATTGGATAATCATAAGCAACCAGGAAACCTACTTGCACCTTCATAATGGCAATTTTCTCTAAATTTAACGTTTTTTATTGGACAATATCTTAAGCTATCCTAAAGGCTTTCCAAAATTTACTTATGTTTCCACCTAATACGTTTTCCTCCTCGTTGACAGCAAGTATACAATTGCTATCAACAACAGCTATATCATTAGCATAATTTCTCCTTAAAATTGCAACATCTTCAGGTGTAAATAAACTTAACTTCCCCTTCCCTCCTCGCTGAACGTTACTATCGATAACCTTAACAAACTCTGGTATTATCTCAGGTGAGTATATTCCAGCAGCAGTTTTTAATAATTCATACTCCTCCGTTGAGAATTTCGACCTTTTCACATCAGCACTTTTTTCCGCCTCGGCAAAATCAATATTTTCCACCCCGCTCAAACGAGCTAGATATTTTTCTTCGTCTTGTAAATATTTTTCGAATATAGATACTTTGACCACCGAGCCACAGATTTTTTGCAATCTTTTAATTAAAGTTATCCACGAAAATCTTTTGACATCTATACCTGCAGTATACTGATTAAAATCAACATATCTAAAATGTCTAAGATACTCACAATAACTTGAAACAAAGTATTCGTCAGGCTGCCGGATAGTTATATAAACGTTCAACTCCAAGGGATTAAAATAGTCGATAACCTTCGACATATTTTTCTCAGTGTTCGGATATAGCCCTTTTCTTCCGACAGGCTTAACCAATCCAAGAATATTCTCCTCAGAAATGAGAACATGTTCTGCATCGGCAATTGCAGACATCAGATCATTACTTAACTGGTTTTCATTATAGATACTATCCGAAAGATCACCCCTGAAAACCTCCGGGCCTATATACAATACTCCATACTTACTCAATACATGGGAAGTATTCTTCAATCTAGATTGAACATGTGTAGTTGCGGTTTTATGTACACCCACATGAACAGAAAGCTTTTTCATTTACCTATCTTTCCAAACAATTATTAAATCAAAAACAAGAACTCATTTACTTTTAAATTTCGCTAAATCACTAACAACTTCTTACAAATGAACAATCTATTTCTTATACACAGGACTTGATCCCAGTTCATTGCATTTACTTACTTCTTTAGACCGAAACAAGCGTTGGGTGCTTTGACATAAACCGTAAAAGCGATTCTTTTATCTTGCCGTTCGAAAAATGATAATCATACTCCTTTCTGGCTTTGTGAGATAATGATCTAAGTTTTAACTGGTTACTTAATATCATCCTGACTTCCTCAACTATCGCCTCAGGACTGCCTGGCTTCACAAAACTAACCGCTTGTTCAACCTCACGAGCCAGCCTCTCTGGATAAGCATTGGATTCCCTTGTTATAACAACCCGGCCACATGCCAAAGCCTGGTACACTTTATTTGGTATCACCCGAGCAGGCTTTTCTGTTGTACCAAATATTCCCAGAAGTATGCTTGCCCTGCCAATGCGCTCCGGAAGCGACTCATAAGCCAGCCAGTCTTCAAACTTAACACTTGGATTTTCTGAACAAATTTCTTTACATTTCTGTTTCAAAGGACCCGCGCCTAACATTGTCCAACGTATTTCAGGGGCAAGATTAGCTGCTTGGGCAATAACTTCCGGGCCCTGCAATCCAATAAAGCTGCCGTAAAATAAAACCTCCTTTGTTTTACTCATCCTGTCTGGAGACTGGAACGTGAAGATCTCCTCTTCAGCACCGACCGGTACAATCGCAAGTTTCTTTATAGGAACTTTTAAGACATCTCTGTAGAAACGTGCATGAAGTTCAGTATCAGCGATCACCACGTCCGCAAGGGCATAAATTTTCCTTTCACGCTTTAGCAACTGCTTCCCCCGAAACGATTCCGGGCCAAACTTACCTCTTTCAAAAACTTGTTTATCCCAAGCACTTATAAGTGGATCAAAAATTAGCGGAATCGAGAGCTTCCGAGAATAATATTTTGCCGCTTGCATATCATTATGCCGAAATGCAGGTACCCAGATAGCCGAGAATCCCTCGTCAGGTCTTCTCAACAGCGCCTCAATATAGGCTGTGGCCGATGTCCACGGTTTAAAATCGACACAATCCCAACCTAACGCTTTCAGAGCCGACTTCAGTATCCTATTTCTTGAATACTCGCTGTCATACCTTCCCCACCATAGTATTTTTCGTCTGCTATCTTCCTGCATATTCGTTACTTTACCTATCTCATATTCGCCTATGATACCTTGCCAAATTGCCTGATCATTCGGCTGTTAAGCATATACCACGCCCCCGTTGCCGGTGACTACCACCCAAACATAAACTCAGGAGCCACCCCGAATCAAGTGAAGCCCCTAAGATTTCTACTACATTTTCAAATCATTCATATTATTTTTTGGTGTTTAACCAAATCTTTTTGCAAGCCTCCCTATTTGTAGAGCCCAACCTCCCTTTCCCTATGAGTTATTGTCAAACATCATCCCGCCCGTGCAACTCTGTCATAACTCGGCAACAGGCAATGGTTCTTTGCTTATAGGACTCCTTTCGCTATGTACTCACCACCCTAAAGCCTCCACCGCGTCCTGTTGCAGTTTTTGCCCACACTATTCCACTCCAGAGTTGTTTACTCGATACCTCGGGGGAGTGTAGGTGCGTGCAACCGTGTCGGCCACGAAACAGCTGGCACGGTACCTGGCCGGAATGTGTAGCTGGTAGCTCTCGTAGGCAGGATGGGTAGCTTCTTCGCCTTGTAAAAGGTATTGCCAGAAAAACGAAAAATAAGTCACTTCTGCGATGACAGAGTTCCGATGTAAAGCACCCTGTGTGCGGACTGTTCCTCTGGTCTGGACAACGTCGCTGACCTAACCGGTGTTGTTGCGACGACCAATGCAGAGATCATTTTTGCAAAACCTCATACCTGCTTGCAGCGTGACAGCAACGACAAGGCCATTGGCGGGGTTCTTCTTTCTGGTCTAAAGGTTTCGATATTTCAATTCTGCTTGAGCAGTAAAGAAAAGAGAGATTTTTATTCTTAACGCTCACTGCAGAGAGGTACCCTGAGGACTCCCCCCTCTGGAAGCCTTCTTAGGTAAGAGTGTTGCACGTATTGCTTGTGTCGAGTTTTTTCGCTACCTCCATTTTATTGAGTGCTTGAATCATGTTTCGTAATTTCACGGATAACATATCAATAAACATGGTGATTAATGCTGTTATGCATATCAGTAGGAAAGCAGTATCCAGGTGATCATTGCTAATCGCATTGTCGATGTAATAACCAAGAGTCGTCACCCCAAGAAGTCCCAAAATCGCAGACTCACGCATGATGATCTCCCAACGATAAAAGAGAAATGCCAGGAATTGCCCATAGCTTCTCGGCAAAACCTCATAGAATAGCTTGCCTGCTCTGGCCTGGGGACCATCGATACGTATCGATATAAGGTTCACATTGCGGGAGGTGAGGTAGGAGAGAATCGCCCCATTATGCAGGAAGAGCGCAAATATTGCGGGTAGCATGGACGGACCCCACAGGGTCAAAAACAAGTAAGCCAGGATATACTCAGGCGTTGTTCTGCAGATAATCAGGACTCCATGCATCAGCCCTGTTACTTTTCTCCCATAAAAAACCTTGCTCGCCAGAGGAAACGTTATCAGCGCAAAAATGGCTGTGCACACCAAGGCAATCTGGGTAAGAACCAAGGTGTTCCAGGCACCAGGCAGGACCTGGGTTATCAGCAAATCCCCAAGCCATTCGACAGTCCCTGCCACTGACCACGTTACCGTCTGTGATCCTGAATAAAAACCTTCAGCCCGCATGGGCCAGGGCAAGATGTCATAGCTGAAAAAGCGGGTGACGTTGCTCCAGGACCAAGACACCTCCCAGGAGGTGTACAACATCGAGGCTACAAGTGGAAAAATAATTATCCTGGCTCTTGCCCAGAGATGAATAGAGGCGATCAGCACATAGAAAATGTACAGCAGAGCTGCAGCCTCGCTGTACATCCCTTCACGAAATGCTGTCTCCAGATGATAGCCCAAGGTAGGCAGGCCGATAAAACCAAGGATTGCGCTTGACCGTAACGCACATTCAAACCGATACGAGGTGTAGTTTTTCAGATCTTTGTAGATAATTGGCAGAGTCGCAAAGAGAAAGGCGCTTATGCGCTTGGTACCGATTGGTAATGCGTCATGCGGCCGCCTGTCCGCCTCCTGCCTGATTTCAGCATAGACCTTGGCAAAGATCCCCGTGTAGGGCATTGCAATGGCCAGGATACCGCACAGGCTGTTCAACCCCACCAGAGGTATAAATATAAACGCCCAGAATAGCTCGTGAATCGCTCGAATAAAGGCACAAAACAACCTGACAGTGGTAAAATCGTAACAGAGGGAGAGCAGCAAGCCAAAGGCCACTGCAATGCTGATCCCAATCAGGGCAAAACTGATGGTGTTGAGTATTGCTGTCCCGAAACCGGGCAGCGAGAGCACATCAGGAGTAAGCAGACCAAAACCAATTTTGCCAAGCTCTCCCCAGGGATCGAGGGTTGAGACAGATAAGTCTGCTACGGCGAGGGCAAGAGTTGCAACCAGTAGAAAAAAAAGACTTATGCGCAGCATGGCTAACCGTACAGCTCGGCCAGGGCTCTATCGGTCACCTGCTCCACAGGGAGGTCAAAGAAAATTGAACAATCTTTTAAGCCGACAAGACGTTGAAAATAGCGTTTCGCCAGTTCAACCGAGTGTAGGCTTGCAACAACTGTCTTCCCTGAACCAGTGATGAAGGCCAGAATCTCGTCACGCTGGAATTCATCCAGGGAAGAGACTGGTTCATCAGCCAGAAGCACCTCCCCACCTCTGTAAAGAGCCCGGCCAATGCCAACTCGCTGTTGCTGGCCACCTGAAAGCGCCCCGACCTTGGTGAAGAGTTTATCTTCAATTTCGAGAGATCTCGCTATTGGATCAATGATTGCCCGGTACTTTTTTAAGGGGAAGATCAGGTTGGTGATATTCTCAAGTACAGAATGCCGATCGAGTCTGCCCATATAGATATTATGAAAGGCAGTCAACTGTGGCACCAAAGCCTGATGCTGGTGAACAAACGCGCATACTTCGGGATTGGCCCGATACAAACGCCGCAGGAGCGTGGTTTTTCCTGCACCGCTTCTGCCAATGAGTGCGACCCGCTCTCCCGCCCGGATCGAAATCGATATATTTTTAAGGGCTATAAACTTCCCGTAGCTGATATCTTCTTGGGATATCTGGATTAGGTTCACAGAAGAGATCTGAAAAGAACGATCTGTATCAGTACATGCTGTCATCTGAGATCTCACGCTGGTTTCTTCGCCCCCCACTGCCCCAAATAAAAATGGTATTGCCGGGAATGCTTACCGGAAAATGCCTATTTCCCTGCCGGTATCCAGGATTGGCTGATACATTTCGTTTTCAGCAGGTATAAACCGTTTACGCGGAAAAGCATCGAGCAGTGCCGGCTCCGTTATGCCAATCAATGCCTTCTGGATTTTTTCCATTGTGCCCGCACCATAGACGGAGTCAACATCTCCACGCACGGTCCAGTTGTAATCCGGATACTCCGGTGTTTTCCAGATTACCGATACCTTGTTGGGGTCAACGTTTCCTGCTTCCAGCTCTTTCTCCCAGACCTTGTAATTGACCGCCCCCAACTGGTAGCTGCCAGACTGCACCAAGGCGATGGTCTTGGAATGATCACCACTAAACCCAACCTTTGCAAACACATTTTCGGGAGCCTTTTTGAAGGTCTTGCGAAGATAATATTCTGGCATCAGCCTACCGGAGGTGGATCCTTTTGAACCGAAGGTAAAGGTCTTTCCCGCCACTTCCAGCGGCAATTCCTCCCCGGCTGTCAGGCCCGTGGAGCTGTGCGCTATGAAATACGAGACGAAATGCTCGTCCTCTTCCCCCTGGGCTACCGCCCTGGAGCCCGGTACGGCCAATCTGGCCTGAACACCAGACAGACCACCAAACCAGGCCATCTGCACCTCATTGTTTTTAAAGGCCTGCACGGAGGCGGAATAGGATTTAACAGGCACATAGGTCACCTTAAAACCAAGCGTTGCGGTCAGGTACTCGGCAACCTTGCCGAAGCGCTGCTCCAGGCGGGATGTATCCTGATCAGGAATTGCGGTAAACTTGAATTCCTTGGCCCCGGCCAGTGAAGAGGAGGCCACAACAGCCACTACTGCTAAAATTCCCCAAAATACAGAAAGCACCTTACTATCCATTGTGTTCTCCAAAGTGTTACCACTAAATAATTCGCACAGATTGCCATCGCCATTACATCTTTCTTCTGGGAATTACTATGCGCTGCCTGTTTGGGAGGGTCAAATAGTTACATCTGATGAAGAGGCAAGCGGTTATCGACCATGATTATAGCTATGCAATTTCAATGGGATGCAAACGGACACCACGACAAGAGCAGATCCACGTTTTTTTATAGCGCTCTGTGGTCAAACGAAATATCCTGAAGTGGCTCCGATTGAAGAACTCTTACTTAACGACGGATTACATGGGCTGCCGATCCATCAGGAATCACCTTTTCGGACGATCATCTCACATCTGGCACAATCAAACTCAAGCTCATAGACACCGGTATTATCGGTCAGGGTATAGAGTCCAGCCTCTTCCCTCACATCTCCTTTCCTGCCACCACTGTTAACCTTGCTGCTTTTTGGGCACAGCCCCAGCTGCGCTTTCAGGCAATACCGGGTGCGCATCAGTTCCACGCCACTTTCGGCAGCTGTTCCTTCAGCTGCGATCTTGAAATGTGTCACGCCGTGCCGGGCATAAAATGTGCGCGCCCGCCCGTTCTTGATATTATCCAGATAGGTTACCGTATCAGAGAGCCACGGGTGTTCGGTGGGGAGCAGTTCACTTTCCGTCCGTTGGTAATTCGCCAACCGCTGCTGCAGGTGATTGTCACAGGCAAGTCGCCGCAACTCGTTGATCGCCGAAACCGGATAATAGGCCTTCTTATCAACATCGACAGAAACAGCTTGGACCTCAAAGGAAGTATCACCAACCTTTCGCATCTGGCGTTCAATGACACTTGCCAGCTTCCCCTGTTTTTGGGCAACCTCCCTGGGTACTGTCAAGCGTACCTGGGAGCGCACCAGATCCTCATCCTCAAATATACAGACAAGCCCGTCTACGGATTCCTGGACCCTGATGCGGATCGGCAACAATCGGCACAGTCCGCTCTTTTGCAACTCTTTTTTAAAGGCCAAATCTGAATTGCGATAGATCATTGCCCCGAGGTGCGGGGAACTCTTTTCACGATGAAACACCAGTTGCTGGCCACCTTGGCTCTCCACCCTGTTGGCTTTCACGCCAACCAGCTGGCCACGCTTATCAAAATAGCAAAGACCATCGCCATTATGCAGTTGCAGACCTGTGGCGACAGTAAAGCTCTCACGCCCGACCCTGCCGACCGTACCAAGCGGTTCCCCGAGGGATTTTGATGTGTCAATCGAGCCCGGGGTATTTCTTCTTTTCGTCAAAAAGTAATCTGTTTTGCCGCGATTAAACGATTTGCTGGTATCCGGGGTAAAAGAAAATCGGCAATGCCCGGATGAGAGCCGTTGCAGGCCTGCATTCGCATCGATGATTTCATCCAAGGCCTTGCGATAGTAGGCGGTGACATTTTTCACATATTCGACGGATTTGAGCCGCCCCTCGATCTTGAATGAACTGACCCCGGCTTCAATGAGCGATTTGAGATGGCTGGAGAGATCAAGATCTTTTAAGGAGAGGAGGTACTTGTCTTCGGCCAGGGTCGTACCCGCACCGTCTCGAAGGGTGTAGCGATGTCGGCAAAACTGGGCGCACTCACCGCGATTGGCACTCCTGCCAGCCACCACCTCACTGATATAGCATTGCCCACTGTAAGAGACACACAGCGCGCCATGGATGAAACACTCCAGGGGAACCGTACTGCTGGCCCGGATCTCCCGGATCTGGGCTAGACTCAACTCCCGGGCCAGCACAATCTGCTGAAAGCCGGCTTTCTCAAGAAACCGCACTTTTTCGGGAGTGCGGTTATTGGTTTGGGTGGAGGCATGCAGTGGTATTGGCGGCAGATGACACTCCAACAACCCCATATCCTGTATGATCAGGGCGTCAGCCCCGGCTTCGTACAGTGCATGCGCCAGGCGTGCCGCCTCCTCGAGTTCCTCATCCGTAAAAATGGTATTGAGCGCGACATAAACCCTGGCGCCAAAGGTATGGGCATGGCGGACCAACTTTTCTATATCGCCCAGAGAATTACCCGCAGCTGAACGGGCGCTGAACTTCGGCGCTCCGATATATACGGCGTCAGCGCCATGATCGACTGCAGCAACACCGCAGGTCAGATCCCGTGCAGGGGAAAGTAATTCTATTGGATATTGCTGCATAACTTCTCAACAGTGTGGTTGATCTCAGGAGAACAGTATGTATTAAAAGCCAAGGTCTTCATTGATGAGTACAACTTTGATTCGCCCTTTTGGGAAGGACTTTTCGGTGATGGTCCAGCTGTTGCAAATTCGCCCCGGACTGCTGCAATCCTCGCAGTGACTGGTTTTCACACACGGGGTCTTGCAATCAAGCCGCATGGCGTTGACCGGTGAGGCGTACTCCTTGATCCGATACATGGCACTATCAAGATCGGGCACTATCTTGTTGCGGCCAACCAGAATGACCACGTTTTTCGGTCCGAAGGTGATCGCCCCCACCCGGTTTCCGATCATGTCCAGATTCACCAAGTGACCTGCCTCGGTTACAGCATTGGTACCGGAGAGATAAAAATCAACCAGCAATCCCTGCCGTCTGCGCTCCAGCTTTTCCTCAAGGGAAAGATTCGGCTCATCCGGCCGTAGCAGCTCAATCTCCTCGCAATCCAGCAACGAGTCATGCAGTCCCGCAGATTTCATGGTCATAGATCCGCCATAGGAGACACTCTTGGCCCCGCTTTCCGGCAGGATTTTCTCCATAACCAGTTTGCCCGCCTCAGCCGCGTTTTCCACCACAAAGACGTCGAAATTGTTTTTTTCCAGCTGGACACGAAGTTCATCCAGACGAGTCTGCCAATACATTTCAATTGGCTTATCCATGTCTCCTCCTATGGTACGTACAATCCATCGCAAATATTACAGATTAAAAGCCCTACAACCACAGTCGACTGCCAGCTAATGGTTTGCAGCAACATAGTCTCTGGCTCTATTGTAGAGGTCAATGTCACCCGCAAGAAGTTCTTCTACCATTTTCAGCTCCCGTTCCGAAAAATTGGGATCTGATTTTTCCCTGGTCACATTACTAACTTGCACAGGTATATCACAGCCTAATTTCTCACCTAACTGTTTTGCAAAGAGATCAATTTTTTCAAGAACTCCAAAGTGGTAATAATTATCAAGCAAAAATTGAAATGGATCTTCACAATACTTTACACCTGTAACATATTCTACCATTGGGTTTTTCAATTCTTCCCTATTGTCATATAGGTATTCAATATATTCACCCAAGCTTTTTGTCCCAATAATTTTATAACTTCCAGTTCGATATAGTTTTCGCCAAAATGGCAAATTCTGATAGCCATATCTGTTGTAGTAATATTCTGAAACCAAGCGTTCGACCGGATCACGTAGCAGAGTAATATAATTTAGTTTATAGCCGTCCAGCGGCGGATAACCATAAGCTATATGTGCCGAGATAATATCACCATCAGCAGCCTCACTTGATATATTTTTCCACAATTGCCTTTCAGATAAAGCACCGTAACGCATACAAACAGAAAACCTATTTCTTTTCCGCCGTAATCTTGTCACAATACTCTTTTCATATCCTTTTCCCAAATTCGAAAGTCTATAGTGTTTATTGGCAGGGAAAGCCCCCTCGACCATTAATTCCAAAGAAGTACTCCCGCACTTTGGTATCCTAATCAAAATATTCAAACTCTTCACTTATTCCCCCAGCATTAAATCAACAGCTCAAAACGCTTGTAATTATTTAATATTCAATCAAGGTTAAATTTCAAAAAAGTCTACACCACCGAAGAAGCTCAAATTTACAAAACCATATCGGCAACTTTCAATTGACAACTGCTTTTACTCACTAGAATTGTGAACAGACTTTAGTCATTTTATGAAATGTGTGATCGACTTTCACATACATCCATGCTAATTATATCCCTTTTGATCTGTGCAAATTTGCGCACAAGCTTCCGCTCAACCGCAACTAAACATAATAAAAAATCAACAACAAGCATTTGGCAGAAATGAATGAAAGGCCTGATATCCTTATAGGAATTATTACTTGCAAGAGACCTAACCTGTTAAATGCGCTCCTCAACAGTCTCTACTCCCAATCCATCTTCTCATCGCAAGTAGAAATTCGAACTGTTATTGTTGATAACGATGCAAACCAAGGCGCTTTACCAATTTTCAACCAGCACTTCAACAAGTTTCCAACAAAAATTGAATACTTAGTTGAATATCAAAAAGGTATCCCGTTTGCCAGGAATCGCGTTTTGGACCAGGCGCTGGCAAATGGTGCAGCCTATGTAGCGTTTATCGATGATGACGAAACCGTTTCTCCTGAGTGGCTCGAGACGCTCTATAGTCTGATTGAAGAAAAAAAGGTGGATGCGGTTCAAGGACAGGTGGTCAGCGTTCTTCCTGATGGCAAGCTTCCGGGCTGGGCCCACAAAGCAAAGCGAAAAGAGGGCAATAAAGAGGAGGGAAGCAAACGAAATGGGCTCTCCACCAATAACGTCATATTCTCTTCACGCCTCATCCGTGACCTTGGTCTCCGCTTTGATGAGCGTTTTGCCTTAACAGGCGGCAGTGACATGGATTTTTTTGAGAGAGCTGCAAAACTCGGCAGCAGGCACATCTGGACGAATAAAGCGATAGTCTACGAAAAAATTCCCCAGAGCCGACTCAATCTGGGGTGGCAATTCCAGCGTCTCTTTCGGGTTGGAGCCACCAATACCTACATGTCACTGCAGCAAAAAGGCCTGCTGCCCACTCTGCTGAGATACGCGCCCAAGATCATTCTTCGTATGTTTATTGGCCCGCTGATGCTATTGGTCCTCGGGATATTCTCAAGCGAGATGCGGCTTCTCGCTGTGCAGTGGATCGGATCAGCTGTAGGCCACACCACAGGATTTTTTGGAATAATGGGCCGGGAGTACTCGAAAATACATGGTAATTGATGGCTGATGGGAGTTGGTAGAGCAACGAGGCCGATGCCTCTAAACAGGCAGGTCTCGTGAGTCCTGAGAACCACCTCCCAGGAATTCTGCAATTACCCTCGACTCCACCCTGCCCCGGCATATCCCCAGAGCATTACAGACTTGGCCAGAGACAGTTGCGGCACATCTCAAACCCTAAAATGTCATCACCTGATAGCCTTCCCGGGTAAACCGTTCCAGGGAGGGATGCCCCTGCAGGTCGCTGCCAAAGGGCAGCCCCTGCTCACGCGCTACCTCAAAAGTCCCCATTTTTACCGAGCAGGCTTTGCAGATGCAGCCGATCAGCGACTTTTGACGAAGCTGGGCGTACAACTCGGCAAACGGGGCGCCTGGCTGCGCCAGGTCGGTGATCAGCCTGGTGGCCGCGCCTTCGATCACCACTTCAACCTGATAGCCTTTTTTCGAGTAATCGAGGGCATACAGCATCACATGGGAGAAACAGACCAACTCGCCGGTATAGGCGATAAGGGCGACCTTGTTCATTAGGATCCTCAACGTGTTGGCTATTGGTTGTTACATCGATACGATAAAAGCTGAATTATCATGAAAATCAGGCTGTATTTCCGGATGACACAGGGCCCAGTAACTTAGACTGCCATCAGGATGGGCAAGAACCGCACTCAAACCAAGGCTGAGCGAGCTGTTCGACAGGCCCAACCCTTCGAGATCCAGACACGTTTCCACCACGCATGCACCAGGAACATATCTTGAGGCTAGCTGCAAGGACGCTACTCTCGCCTCCTCTCTCATCCCCGATCGATAGCTGTCAAAAGCGTACAGGTTCCAGTCCCCCCGGGGCGAGAGGTTCAACTCGTGGTAGCCGCTGCCCGTGCCCGCTGTAAAAAAACACTCGAAACAGGTGGACTGCCAGAGACCGTCCAGACGCTGGCCAGTAGATTCCTCCAGGTTGAGCGGCAACACCACTCCCTCCAGCTCACCAACCAGAGAATAGGTGAGTTGAAGGGCGTCGTTCTTGCGGGCTAGCACGCATTCAACGGCTATTTGCCACTGCTGCACAGGGTGAAAGGGGTGAAGAGAAAGCGTCTGCCGAACCACCTGAGGTACTCCCTTAAATTATTCAAACCGGAAAAGGCAAAAGGGAAGGAGTTTTCTCCTTCCCTTTTATGTATCTACCACACGCAAAGTCGCGCCTTACGAGCTCAAGCCAGGCGATATCAACAATTCTCCAACACCATCGCCATGCCCATGCCACCGCCGATACACAGGGAGGCAAGACCGAGTTGCTGGTTCTTTCTTTTCATCTGGCCCATCAGGGTCACCAGGATCCGGCTGCCGGTACAGCCAATGGGGTGCCCAAGGGAAATGCCGCTGCCATACACATTGGTCTTTTCGATATCACAGCCCAACTCGCGCATGCACGCCATAGCCTGTACGGCAAAAGCCTCATTCAGCTCCAGTGAATCGAAATCTGCAATGGTCAATCCTTCCTTGGCCATCAGCTTGCGTACCGCCGGGATCGGTCCAAGGCCCATGTAGGCGGGATCAAGACCAGCGGTGGAGTGCGCCTTTATTTTCACCAGCGGGGTTAGACCCAATTCCTTGGCCTTCTCGGCAGACATCAACAGGAGTGCCGCCGCGGCATCATTAATACCCGAGGCATTTCCTGCGGTAACGGTACCATCCTTTTTGAAGGCGGGACGAAGCTTGCCCATTTTTTCGGCGCTGGTCTCCATTGGACGCTCATCGACCGTATATATGAGCGGGTCGCCTTTTCGCTGGGGGATGGTAATTGGAACAATCTCATCGTCAAAGACCCCAGCCTTGATCGCGGCAATGGCCCGCTGATGACTCAGGGCCCCGATTTCATCCTGCTCCCGGCGGCTGATGCCATAGGTGGCGGCGATATTTTCTGCGGTCATACCCATATGGTAACCGTAGAATGTCTCATGCAGACCATCAAAGACCATCAGGTCAACCATCTTGCCGTCACCCATCCGCTGCCCCCAACGGGCGGCGGCGAGCCCATAGGGAACCCGACTCATTGACTCCATACCACCGGCCAGGATGACCTCGGCATCTCCGCAGCGGATGGCATTGGTTGCCAGCGCCACCGACTCAATTCCCGACGCACAGAGTTTATTCACTGTGGTGGCACTGGTCTCTTTGGGGATTCCTGCCCGGATCATTGCCTGGCGGCCGACATTCTGGCCCTGGCCGGCTCCAAGCACATTGCCCATGATGACCTGATCGATCTCAATGGACTGCGACCCGGCATCATAATCGTCATACTGCTGCTCCAGCTTGATCTTGCCGGCAGTAGCCAGGGGCTCTGGAGCAAATCTGCTACACTCTTCGCTGGTAACCGGTCGAAGCCCGGCGGATTTCAGGGTCTCTTTCAGTACTGCCGCGCCAAGATCGACTACAGGTGTATCCTTCAGGGTGCCGCCGTAGGCACCAATTGCAGTTCGCTTACCACTTACAATTACAACGTCTCTCATTTCCAGCTCCTTTCAATTAAAGATCTGTTTATACGTCGCCTACCCTTTCGATCCGAGCCGCAAACCACCGTGAATAAATACCGTTTCCCCAGCCATCGCCTCATTGACATACAACTCCCTGATCAATGACACGACCTCCTCCGGCTCTATCAATCTGCCAATCGGCACCTGCTCGATGATTTTACCGATAATTCGCTCGTCCATGTTTTTTACCATGGCTGTGCCCACATAACCAGGCGCTACTGCCATGCAGCGTATTTTATCCGCAATATTTCTTCTGAAAAATTCAGCAGTAAGCACTTTGGGCATCACGGACATCGCCGCCTTGGATGACGAGTAGTTGAGTTGCCCGGCGGTTCCAAGGGAACCGGTCGAAGATACCAGGCAGACCAAACCTTTCGAATCGTGGTTCACCATCTGCTCCACACATTCACGAACAGTCAGGAATACGCCGGTGAGATTAATATCTATAACCTTCTGAAACCTTTCAAGGGACATCTTGCCCACAACTTTACCGGTCTCCCGGTCGGTCTTGATCAGCAGGCCGTCGCCGGTTATTCCGGCAAATGGCGCCACCAGGTTAATCGCCCCGAAACGTTCGATGGCAAATTCGGCCAGCCTGGTATTCTCCTCCTCCGCGGTGACGTTGCAGAGGATGGACGCGACATGCTCACTGATCTCCCTCAACTCCTTCTCCGCGGCCTGAAGCGCCTGTTCCTGTACATCGGCAATGACCACCTTGCCGCCTTCTTTCAGCCAACTCTCGGCCAAGGCCTTGCCTATTCCACCACTTCCGCCGGTTATAACTGCAACGGAGTCTCTTACCTGAAGCATACTTCCCTCCCGTTCGATAGCTGTTGAGCCTGCTTGCCCGTTGATACCGCCTTGCATTTTATCACGCTTGCAGAGTCGCCAACTTGCAAAGTTCACGCCAAGCAAAATGTTTCTGCCCGCAATCAGACATAGGCATGGTTATTGCTGATTGTCATCAAAAGCGGCCTGGAGCCCAGCCACAGCCTCCAGTGTCTTGCACTATACGCCAATACGAACAGATTACCGACAAAAGCAGGTGAGATTATGAAGATGTCCCCGGATTATGAACCGCCAGTACTGAACAAGAATAAGGTCGTTTCCGCCGCTGAAGCCGTAACTGCAATTCAGGATGGAGACATGATAGCCACCGGCGGCTTTGTTGGGATCGGCTTTGCCGAACATCTCTGTATCGCACTTGAACAACGCTTTTTAACCACCGGTGCCCCCCGTGACCTCGGTATAATCTACGCAGCCGGCCAGGGCGATGGAAAATCACGTGGTCTCAACCACCTTGGTCACGAAGGAATGGTGGCGAAAGTGGTTGGGGGCCACTGGGGGCTGGTGCCGACCCTGCAAAACCTTGCGGTCGACAACAAGATCGTTGCCTACAACCTGCCCCAGGGCGTGATCTCCACCATGTTTCGTGATATAGCCGCCGGCAAACCCCGCACCATCAGCCATGTCGGTCTCGGCACCTTCGTCGATCCAAGAAATGGTGGCGGCAAGATCAACGCCGCAACCACCGAAGACATTGTGGAACTCATGGAGTTTGATGGCCAGGAGTATCTTGCCTACAGGACCCAGCCGATCAACATCGCCCTTATCCGCGGAACAACCGCCGACCAAGCCGGCAATGTGACCATGGAAAAGGAGGCGCTCACCCTGGAGGTGCTGGCCATCGCCATGGCTGCCCGCAATTCCGGCGGCAAGGTGATCGTGCAGGTGGAGCGTGTGGCTGAAAACGGCTCACTCAACCCACGGGAGGTGAAGATTCCTGGCATCCTTGTCGACTACGTGGTGGTCTCCGAACCGGATAATCACTGGCAAACCTTCGGTGAGCACTACAACCCTGCCTATTCCAGCGAAGTCAGGGTACCCGTGGAATCACTGCCGCCCATGGAGATGGGCCCGAGAAAAATCATCGCCCGCAGGGCGGCCTTCGAGCTTCAGGCAGGTGATATCGTCAATCTCGGTATCGGTATGCCTGAGGGGGTATCCAACGTGGTCAACGAAGAGGGGTTGCTTGACCAGATCGTTCTCACGGCAGAACCCGGGGTAATCGGTGGCATCCCGGCTGGCGGGCTTAGCTTTGGCGCAGCGGTCAATACCGAGGCACTGATCGACCAGCCTTACCAGTTCGACTTCTACGACGGCGGCGGTCTTGACATCACCTTCCTCGGTATGGCCCAGGCCGACCTGCAGGGCAATGTCAATGTCTCCAAGTTCGGCACCAGGCTGGCCGGCGCAGGCGGCTTTATCAACATCAGCCAGAACGCCAGCACTGTGGTATTCTTAGGCACCTTCACCGCAGGCGGCCTGAAAATTGCCATCGACAATGGCGAAATGCGCATCACCAGCGAGGGCAAGGCCAGAAAATTTGTCCAGGGCCAGGTGGAACACGTCACCTTCAGCGGTGCCTACGCCAGAAAACGCGGCCAGAAAGTGCTCTATATCACCGAACGCTGCGTATTCGAACTCACCGAAGCGGGTTTTGAACTCACGGAAATGGCGCCCGGCATCGATCTGCAACACGACATCCTGGCGCAAATGGACTTTGAACCGATCATCCGCAACACTCCCCGGCTGATGGATAACCGGATCTTTTACGATGAACCAATGGGAACCCAGACCTTACGGGTCTGATCTGCACGCATCTGCTTGATCAGAAAAAGAGATTTCTTTGTCCCCATGGGAGATTGTCAGCCGGCTGCACTGTTTTTTTAAGATCTGGCACCCTTGAACACAGGCCTTTTTGGTCAAACTCCCTGGGTCAACTCCTCCCGGATAAGGGGTATTTGGTACTTACGCGCCTTCTTGTACAGTAGCGTTCGGTGAATGCCAAGCATTTCTGATGCCTTGGCTTTATTGTAGCCGGTCATCTTCAAGGCATCGACAATGGCATTTTTTTCCGCCCGGGCAACCACCTCCTTGAGCAGCGAGTGCTGAATCGTCCCCGCGCCAACAGTGTTCTTATGGAGATAGAGGGGAAGGTCGGCAGGTGTTATGGGAAACTCCTCACAGGTTGCCATGGTCCGCTCAACCACATTGTGCAGTTCACGGGCATTACCGGGCCAATTATGCCTGAGCAGCAACTCCTCCGCCTCTTTGGTAAACTGCGGGGCAAGGTCCGGCCCCTCCCCGACACTTTCCTGCAGCATGTGCTGGGCGAGCAGCAGGACGTCCCTGCCCCGTTCCCTTAAGGGAGGAATATGTAACGGCACCACGCTTAAGCGATAATAGAGATCGGCCCTGAACTCACCTCGCTCCACCATCTCCTCAAGATTCTGGTTGCTCGCCGCGATCAGCCGGAAATCCGAATGGATCATGCGGTTGCTGCCGACCCGCTCGAACTCTTTTTCTTCCAGCACGCGCAACAGCTTCGGCTGCATTTCAAGCGGCAGATCACCAATCTCGTCAAGAAAAAGGGTCCCAGTATCAGCCAACTCGAATTTCCCCGGCTTACCGGTGGATTTGGCGCCGGTAAAAGCCCCCTTGTCGTAGCCAAAAAGCTCTGATTCCATCAGATCCCTGGGAATTGCCGCGCAGTTCAGCCTGATAAAGGGCCTGCATTTTCGAAAACTTTCACTGTGAATCGCCTGGGCAAAGAGTTCCTTGCCGGTTCCGGATTCTCCGGAAATCAGCACTGAAAGATTCGTGGCCGCAGCCTTATAGGCCTCTTTCTTGAGCTGGCCGATACCATCGCTTTTCCCCACAATCGAGTCAAAAGAATACCTGGTGGAACGCAGGGAGTTCAACTCCTTCTGGTAAATCCTGACCTTCGATTCCAACTCAGAGAGCTTTTGGGCCAGCTTGCCCACATCACGGATATCCTTAAAGACCACCTGGCCGAACACAGCGATGACCTTGCCATTTTCTTTGATCGGGATACGCTGGACCAGCATATTCTGTCCCTTGATCGACTGGCTTTCATTGATCTCGGCCTTACCGGTTCTGGCAACGATATGCATCCTGGTGTTTTCGACGACCTCGGTGATATGCTTGCCGATCTGCGCCTTGGGATCGACCCCCAGAAAGCGGCCGTAGGGCTCGTTAAAATGGGTTATAATCCCGTCCTGACTGATGACCGCAGCACCACCGTGGATATGTTCGAAAATCCTCTCTAAAGCTTGCAACTTCTTTGCACAGTTCATAATCCGCCCCAAAACCACGATTCAAGATTCTCGACTCGCCCACACCTGTATCTTATCTGCTACATGTAGAAATTATGCTACTCAAGAATCAGCCTTTTTTCATTAAGAATTGTGCCGACTCTCCCCCGGAAAACTCTGCCGGGTCATGCTCAGTGACTTGGGTCTTCGCCAAGCAGAGAAGGGTTGCAGCAGACCACTGTTATCCTCCCTCCAACAACGAGGGCCCATAAATGAAAAGGCCGTATCCCTCTTGACGGATACGGCCCCCTCTTTGCTTTTGCCCAGCAGAATTGCGCGCTAACTTACGAACACACCATCAGTTTCCAAAGAATACCGACGGCAGCCAGGTGATGATCCCCGGAAATACGGCCAGAATCACCAGACCGACAATCTGCAGGAACACGAACGGCATGATACCTCGGTAGATATGGCCCATGGTATACCCCTCCGGCGCCACGCCTTTGAAGTAGAAAAGCGCATAACCAAAGGGCGGGGTGAGAAACGAGGTCTGCAGATTCACACAGAGCAACAGTGAGAACCAGAGCGGGTCAAACTCCAACTCCATGGCGATCGGCATAAAGATCGGTACGGTAACAAGCAGAATCGCCGCCCAGTCGATGAACATACCCATCAAAAAGACAATACCCATCATGATCAACAATACGGCATATCGGTTCATACCGGAGCCGACCAGGACATCTGCCACCACGTCGCCGCCGCCCATGGAGAGAAATACGGTGCTAAAGAACTTGCCACCGATAAACAGCATCATCACCATCGCCGTAGTGGACATGGTGGCATGGGCGGAATCCTTCATCACCTGCCAGCTGAACTTCTTGTTGACGATTGCCAGGATAAGCGCACCAAAGGCCCCGAGTGCCGCAGCCTCGGTCGGTGTCGCCACACCGGCCAGAATAGTGCCCATGACGGCCAGGATCAGCGCCATCGGCGGAATCAGCGACTTCAGGGTGAGCATCAGTTTCTGGCCAGGTGTCCATTTGGAGGCCTCTTCTGAAGTGATCGGCGGCCCAAGCTGAGGGTTAATGGTACAGCGCAGCCAGATGTAGGTGAAGTAGAGCCCGGCGAGCAAAAGCCCCGGGAAGATCGCGCCGGCGAAAAGATTCCCCACCGATGTCTCTTTCAAGCCGGTCAGGCCGCCGTAGACCACCATCATGATCGAGGGCGGGATGAGAATACCCAAAGTTCCCGCAGCACAGATGATACCGGCCGACATCTCCTTCTGGTAGCCCTTTTTCATCAGGGCGGGAGTTGCCAGCAGGCCCATGGCCACCACCGAAGCACCGATAATACCGGTGGTCGCTGCAAAAACGGTACAGACCACGACAACCGCCAGGCCCAGGCCGCCTTTCAAGCCGCCAAGCACCACATAAAGCGTTTCAAAGAGTTCATCGGCAACTTTTGAGCGATCCAGCAACTGCGCCATCAGGATGAACAGCGGGATGGCCACCAGGACGTAATTATTCATCAGGCCCCAGCAGTTGTTGGCGAACATGTCAAACAGCCCAGCGACATCCCAGCCATTGTCAATCAGGCCAAACAAGGTGGCCACCGCCGCCAGAGTGTAGGCCAGCGGATGCCCCAAAGTAATCGCAAGAATGAGTGTGGCAAACATGGCCACTGTAAGAATTTCCGGGCTCATGATCACCTCTTCTCATCTTTTCCAAAGACTACATTCAAGTCCTTGATAAGGTTAGAGATACCCTGCAACAGCAAAAACAGGAAGCAGAGCGCCATAATAGATTTGTACGGGTAGATCACCGGAGCCCAGCTTGTGGAATTCCTCTCAAGCCCCTGGATGGAGTACCAGGCAAACTTACCGGACCAGATGGTCATGCAGATCATCACCGGTAAAAACAGCACCAAGGTTGTCAGGGCGCTGATCATGGCCTGGACTTTCTTGGGAGCCAGCGAGGTAAAGATATCGACTCGAACGTGTCCGTTTTTCACGTCGGTGTAGGAAACACCGAACATGTAGTGCATACCATACAAAAAGGCCGTTACTTCAAAGCCCCATGTCGTCGGTTTATTCAATCCATAGCGCATCAGCACTTCATAGAGAACAACCACCAGCAGGGGTATAATCAGCATTGATGTCACTTCACCCTGCTTGGTGGTGAAGGCATCAATGCCCCTGGAGATTTTTGAAAACATCACACTATCCTTTCTTGAAGTAGATCAACAGATTCTTCCGCTTCAACCAAGACGCCCCTCCCCTCGCTCGACATCGCAGGAGAGGGGCAATTCCCCTGACTGCTCGCAGTTACTACCTTTCTACTGCGCCAGGATCTTATGAAACATGTGTCTTATGTCTTACTCGTTGATCTTGCCGCTGATGTAGGTCTCATACGGCCAGGGAGCAGCACCACCGCGGGCTTCACGCCATACGGAGAACTCCTCGATGAAGGCTTCCTGGCTATCCATGACCTTCTTTACGTCAGGATGCTTTTCTTTGACTGAGTCGATGTAGGTCTTGGCAACCTTGCGGAACTCAATGAGCGTATCTTTGTCCATCTTCACAATCTCAACTTTCTCGGAGAATCTGTTGATGGCTTCAGCGTTCAAGGAATTGATCCAGTTATAGGACCAGGCCTGGGTCTCAGCCGCTGCAATCTTGACGATCCACTTCAGGTCTTCCGGCAGGCTGTCCCATGCTTCCTGGTTGAAGAACAGGGCACACTGAATTGCTGGCTGATGAACGCCAGGCTGAATGGCATACTTGGTGATTTCATCAAAACCCATCGGGTAGTTGATTGCTGGTGAAGAAAACTCTGCAGCGTCGATCACGCCACGCTCGAGGGCCAGGTATACCTCGCCACCCGGCAGTGGGGTAACGGAGGCGCCCAGGTTGTTCATGATGTCCATATACCAGCCTGGGGTGCGCAGACGCATACCCTTGAAGTCTTCCATCTTGGTCGCACGCTTGTTGGAGAAAAGTCCCATCTCCTGGCCAAGCTGTCCGCCAGGCAGAGCGTAAAGACCGAACTGACCGTAGATCTCCTGCATCATCTCGGTGCCGCCTTTCTCCTGCAGCCAGATGTTGTAGCCCTCAGCATCAAGACCGAAAGGAACTGAGGCGAAAGCAACAAATGCCTCGTTCTTGCCTTTCCAGTATCCTGGCCAGTCATGACCTACCTGGGCAGATCCCTTGGAAACAGCGTCAAAAGACTGCATTGCAGGAACAAGCTCGCCGGCAGAAAACGGTTTGATATCAAGGCGACCAGCGGAGGCGAGACGAACACTATCGGCAAAGTGAACAGCGACATCATAAAAAAGAAGCCCTTTGGACCATGGCATGACCATCTTCCAGCGAATTTTTTCTTCAGACGGCTTGAATTTCACTCGCTTTGCAACCTTATGACGCTCATCAACACCAAACTTTTCACGTTTTGCGGCCTCTGCCGAACCCAAAGTCAGTCCAACCGCCAAACATGCTGTCAACGCACCTGCAAATAACCTTTTCATGAAACGACTCCTCCTTACTGTTTGCTGTGTTGCCACACTCCAGCATTGCACCGGAGCGCAGACTCGACAGACAGCCGTAGCCAACCCGTCCGTCATGGATTTGTGGAGCAAGAAGTAGATGACCGCTACCCCTGGCTCATCAACATTTTGTTTTTAGGCAGGAATTGTGCCAGAACTCCAGCACGGGGAAAATTTCCAGGGTTTCTCTATCCTCCAGGGAACAGCTCCCTGAAACCCGGTTTCCGAAAAGAAGGATTCGTCTTAAATTCAAGATTGAGTTGGCAGGAAATAGCAATGCGAGTTGCCGATTCAGCCCGTACCATAACGACTTATTGCAGGCACGGCCAGCCACGCAACATTGACTCAATAGCCTGTTTTAACGAAATAAAAAGCATATTTTTTACAAAAGCAAACTGCGCCATGCCGGCAAAAACCAAAGCTGTCTGCTTTACCAGACAATAGACCAATTGAGGTGTAGCATATTTGCTTCATAGTTACAGACAATTAGCCAAAAACGATCAAATTTCAGCCACCCAGACAGCCACCACCCTGTCGGACAAAACCCAGTCTCACACTACCCTCAGACACACCGGCCCAACCACAATATGCTCAACGTTTGCCACTCGGTAACGACTGCCATCACCCCGCCACCCACACCAGCCAAACGCCCCAACACACTATCTTCGTGTCTTTTTTTTCAGACTCCCGCAACCAGGCTCTTCCCACCCAAGCTTCATCCTCGCCAGCCAAAAAAACCACCAGCGCACTGCCACAGCCGCACTCAACCCAATCAACAGACCATGCCGCCAAATTGGTTCAGTAAAGTGCCGGATTCCAAAGGCAGGCTATGGGGTAAAAAAGTTTTGGTGGAAAAGGAAAAATGACGACATGCCCCACAGCATTCTCTCGTTTTTCGGGAGATTCTCGGGCAACTTCAGCTGAAAGTGCCTCTCCTGGCCGATACACGCCAGGAGAGGCATGGCAGAGGGGGGCCTGCCACCGGGGGGATAAGGGAAATCAGGCAACGTGCAGGGTTTGCCCCTGGTAGGGCACCAGAACATCAAAACCTTTATCACAAAGGAAATCTCTGAAGCTTATCGCCTGATCTTCCTCGCCATGGACCAGGGCGATTCTCTTGACTTCGAGGTTGGATTCAGTCAACACCCGCAAAAGCTCTTCACGATCACCATGGGCACTAAATCCCCCCAGGGTGACCACCCTCGCCTTCAGTGGATATTCTTTGTTATAAAAACGTACCAGGGGCGGCTGCCCCTTGCGCCCGCCTGCCTCAAACTCTTCAGCCTTTTCCTGAATCTGCCGACCGAAGGTATTGGTGCCCATGTAGCCAACGATCAACACGGTATTTCGATCGTTATGTATCTTATGGCGCAGGTGATGGAGAATACGTCCTCCCTCGCACATCCCGGAGCCGGCAATGACTATGTGCGAGCGGGTGTCCCTGTTTAAAGCCATGGACTCTTCCACGGTCTGGATGAATTTCAGGTGGGAGAAGTGGAACGGATTAATGCCGTTTTCAAGGAAGGTCTCATGGGTGTCGTCATCATAGGTTTCCGGATGCTCACCAAACACATGGGTGATATTGGTTGCCAGCGGGCTATCCACATAAACAGGAACCCGCTGCACCTCACCAGCCATGTATAATTCATGGAGGTAATAGATTATTTCCTGGGTTCTGCCATAGGCAAAGGCCGGAATTAACACCGAGCCGCCCCGGGCAAAGGTTTCCTTGAGCACTCTTTTGAGCATCGGTTTCATATCCCGCACCGGCTCATGCAGCCGGTTTCCGTAGGTGGACTCCATTATCATCAAATCAATCTGCCGATGCTCTTCGGCAAATTTCAGTTCGGGATCGTTAATGATTGGCTTATTAAAGCGCCCGATATCACCTGAGAACATGATATTTTTGATGCTGTTGCCCGTTCGCTCGCTCAACACCGTCATGGCCGAACCAAGGATGTGGCCAGCATCGTAAAAGGTGCAGGTCAGATCCTCCCCGATCACGGTATCTCTTCCATAGGGAACCCCATGGAAATGGCTGAGTGAATCCTCAACATCTTCCATGGAGTAAAGCGGTGTCACCACTTCCAGCTGATGTTCCTGCAGCAGTTCCACAATCGCCTCGCTGTTTAGCCGGTGTTCACCTTTTTTCAACACCGCCTTGATCTCGGCCATCTCCTCCCTGGTGACCTTTTTCCTGCCTCCGGTTTTCAGCTTGGCCATAAAATTTCTGGCGGTTTTATAGTTCAGGTACGAGGCGTCACCCTCCTGGATTTTCGCTGAATCCCGCAACAAGTACTCGCAGGCACTGGCTGTTGCCCTGGTACAAAAAACTCCGCCACTGAACCCCTCTTTGACCACCATTGGAATTCTGCCCGAATGGTCGAGGTGGGCATGGGAGAGAAGTATATTGGTGATACTCTTGGGGTCTACCGCCAGAACCCGGTTTTTTGCTTCCGTCTCCTTCCGTCTGCCCTGAAACAGCCCGCAATCAAGGACGATCCTGTCATTACCTGCGGAGACTGTATGAAACGAACCGGTGACTTCTCGAGTTGCTCCATGGAATGTAACGTACATAAAACTCCTCTCCTTACCTGATATGGCGTTGATTCTACCAAAGCTTTGGTCAAGGCGGCTATCCGATCACGACATCTGCGCAGATACGATAAGTTCGCGGCGCGCAATGACCGCATTTCGTAATCCTTGCATCAAGCATCTGCCTTCCCGCCCGAAAACAGGCCTCGTTTACTTTACCCAAGGACTCCTCAAAATTATCTGACTTCTGCATGTCATAATAGTGTAGGCTGCCCTGGCCTTTGAGTGCCTGTATGGCCAGATCCAGAAACTCGTGGCCCCTTGTCGGCAGCGGCATGACGATACGATCAAAGCGATTGCCAAGAGTGGGCAGTACTTCGGCTACATCACCGCAATAGAGTTGTACATTTCGAATTTTTCTATTCAACTTCAGGTTTGTTACGCCATATGCGTGCGCTTCCGGATTTTTTTCTATCCCAAAAATTGTGCTGGCCTCACTGTTGGCACTTATGACCAGGGGGTAAGGAGCAATCCCGGAAAACAGGACCAGCACCCCCTCTCCGGCTTCGGTCAGGTCGGCTATACGTTTGCGTTCAGTGCCGCTGCGCACTGAAAAGTAGACCCGCTCCGGATTGACCTGCAGCCGTACTCCGAATTCCTTGTGCTCAGTTTCCTTGCGATTCTCTCCGGCGATGATCTCCAGTCCAATCGTCCGATATTCCCCGCCATAGTTGCCTATGCGTTTGGCGACAACTTTAATACGTCTGTTATTTTGCAAAATTGCCTCACCGATGAGCTGCTCCTTGGCAACTAACTGGTCCGGGATAATAATCATGGCGATATCGCCGATGACGTCATAAGAACGCACCAGGCAGTCCAGTTCCTGGGAGGTCAACGTGTGGCTAAGAAGTGTTTTCAGATCAACGGTCATAGGTATCCATTCGGCATATACTGCAATAAATAACGGCCCATTATACCATATACATCCCCTGATACTGCCGCTTTTCAACCGATCTTTACAGCCACTGGGACAACATGACAAAAAAAAAGCGCCTGGGGATACAAAGAGGTATCCCCAGGCGCCAGCCACACAACATGTCACGCTATGAGAGGTATGAACCGTGAAGTGCGAAGAGAAAAATGCAGACCTGCTACACCTTTACCACATTCTCAGCAGTCAACCCTTTGGGGCCTTCGACGATCTCAAATGATACGGCCTCACCTTCCTTCAAGGATTTGAACCCCTCTTCCTGGATCGCCGAGTAGTGAACAAAGATGTCTTTCTGACCTTCCTGCTCGATAAACCCATAACCTTTTGCATCATTGAACCATTTTACTTTGCCTTCTGCCATAACCCTTACTCCTTTTCAGATAGATCAAATGCATAATTAATAGCTCCATTTTTTGGTTATACACAGATGCGGTTCAAAAAACAACGACTATCTTAACTATTTATACATACGACATATTCCAAGAAAACATGGCAAGGACATTGAGCAAGTGTTTGCGAAGCCTACAGCCGTTTTCCCCTTCATAATTTTTTCACGCTCAATTAACGGCTCAATAATATTTTTACCCTAACCTTAGAACCCGACCTGCAGGGCGTTCGACCACCATCACCGGCAAAGCGCCAGCTGAAAGCAGGATTTACAGAACCTTCACCCACAGCTAACGGTTCATAACTGCACCCAAGCCATGCCTATGCTTTCACAATATCTCGGACTTATTACAGGAAAATCACCAGGCCAACTCATCATCCAGCTCACCGACAGGTGCAACGCGCACTGCCCCCAATGTGCAATGCGGGTCAGCAACACCTTCAAGCGTTCCACCCTGGAGCCGAAACGCTGCAGGGAGATCATCGACAAGGCGGCAGAGCGGGGAGTACGCGCACTGTCGCTCACCGGTGGTGAACCGTTACTCTACCCCAAGGAGGTGGCAAGAATTATCAAACACGCCGCCCGCAGGAACATCGTCTACACCCGGACCGGTACCAACGGCTTTATCTTCAAAAATCCTGATAGTCCTGACTTTTCAGACCGGGTCAAACAGACAGCGCAGCTTCTTGCCTCGACCCCGCTGAGGAATTTCTGGATCAGCATCGACTCCGCAGACCCCGCCACCCATGAAGAAATGCGAGGCTTCAGCGGTGTCATAAGGGGAATAGAAAAAGCGGTCCCGGTGTTTCATCAGTTTGGCCTCTACCCCACCGCCAATCTGGGCCTGAACCGCAACCTGGCGGGAAGCGAAAACAGCCTGTTTCGGCGCGGAATCGCCAGTGATGACCGGGAACAGGCTGAAGAGTACAAGGAGGACATCCGCCGGGGACTGCGCACTTTTTTCTCCTTTGTTGAAAATCTCGGGTTCACCTTGGTCAATTTCTGCTATCCCATGTCCATTGAAGCTGGTCATAGCCAGTTGCAGGCGGTATATCCGGCCAACTCCACGGAACACCTCGTCCGCTTCAATGACTTTGAAAAAGGCCTCATCTTTTCCGCACTCCTGGAGACAATTCCCGATTATCGTCAAAAGATCCGCATATTCACTCCCCTCAGTGCGCTACACTCGCTGAAAAAAAGCTATTCCCAGAAGCTGGAAGGCTCCCGACAGAAATTTCGACCATTTCCCTGCCGCGGCGGTAAAGACTACTTTTTCATCAACGCCTCAGACGGACACACCTACCCCTGCGGCTACCGAGGGGACGATGACCTTGGCGACTACCGGCAGGTAGAGCCGAAGCCCACCCAAAAAAATGACTGTGATCTCTGTGACTGGGAATGTTTCCGGGACCCCTCCGAGTTGGCCGGCCCCGTCCTCCACGGGCTGAGCACCCCACTCTCCCTTGTCACACGCTATCGCCGGGACAGGACGTTTTATAAACTCTGGCGACAGGACTTACGCTACTACCGGGCCTGCGATCTCTTTGACGGCAGGGTCGACCTCAAGGACTATCAACTGAACAGGTATGTGCGGAACATCGCCAAACGGTCGGGTTCCGCTCTCCCCGCACCAGCTGGAGAGCCCCTGGACGGGAACCTGCTCAGCCCCGGCGCCAAAGCGAGCTGAGCGGCTTCCCGGTCATTATCGTTCTAAGCGTGCTTTAGACGAAGCCATACAACCCTTCAAAGACGGGGTGATCCCCGTCTGTGGTGCTCACCTCCTGCACATCCGGCAACTTCTGGATCTGCTTGACCACCTGCTCAAGCCGATCCATCTCGTTGACCATCAGCCAGATCCGGCTGTGATCGCCCAGGCCGATGGGTACACAGGCAATGGCTTCGAGGTTATAGGCCCTTCTGGCGAAGAGGCTGCAGATATGCGACATAACTCCCGGATGATTGTTTACTTCCAGCTGTAATACTATGGTATTTTCTTTTGCATTAGGCGATCTGCTTGGCATATGGTCCTCCTATCATGGAAATATTGGCCGCTCCGGGAGGAACCATCGGATACACCTCTTCCTCTTTACCAATCGGCGCATTGACCAGACACGGTCCCGTTTCCTGCAGGGCTGTCTCAAGAATTTCCTCCAGGCTGCCGTCAATACCCACATCATAGGCACGCATACCGAATCCCCGGGCAATGGTGGCGAAATTGATGTCTATCTGGAAGTCCGAGGCAAAATGGTGCTGGGAGTAAAACAGCCCCTGTTGCTGGCGTACCAATCCCAGCGAGTTGTTATTCATTACAATAACTGTAATATTCAGCTGCTGCTCAACCGCCGTGGCCAGCTCCTGGATGTTCATCTGCAGACTGCCGTCACCGGAAAAACAGACCACCCGTTGTTCAGGGTTGGCAAGCGCTGCCCCGATGGCTGCGGGCAGACCAAACCCCATGGTCCCCAGACCTCCGGAGGTGAGCAACTGCCGCGGCCTGGCAAAAGGATAAACTTGCGCTGTCCACATCTGATGCTTGCCGACATCGGTGGCGATAAACCCGTCCCTGCCCAGGCGCTGGGCCACCTCCAGGATGATCCCATATGGTTTTTCCGGAATGATTTTCTCCGAGCTGGTCATCGGGTAGGCCTTCTGCAGCACCCGCACCCGGTTCAGCCAGCGGGAGCGTCGGTTGGCTTCGATCAGTGGCAGCAGCGCTTCCAGGCTCAGGCGTACATCGCCCACCAGGCCGATATTGGCCGTCTTCAGCTTATTGACCTCGCTGGGGTCGATATCCATGTGGATGATGCGGGCATCCGGGCAGAATTCAACGATCTTGCCGGTTGCACGGTCATCGAAGCGGGCCCCGGCAGCGATAAAGAGATCACATTCCTGCAGGATCATATTGGTTGACCGGGCGGCGTGCATGCCGAGCATTCCCAGGGAGAGCTGGTCATCGGCCGGCATGGCGCCAAGCCCCATAAGGGTCATGGTGGTCGGGATGTTCGCCTGTTCCGCCAGCCTGATTGCCGCCTCGGCTGCACCGGCATGGATGATCCCGCCACCCAGACAGAGGACCGGTCGCTTGGCCGCATTGATCAGCTTTGCGGCCAGTCTGAGAGGACCATCCGCCACCGTGGCGGCATCTTCCCGTTGCCCCGGCTTGGGCCACCTGGCAAAGCTAACCTGCTCCTGCTGGACATCTTTGGGCACATCAATCAATACCGGGCCCGGCCGCCCGGACATGGCCAGCCGGAACGCCTCAGGGATCACATGGAGCAACTCGTCAGCGGAGCGGACCATGAAATTATGCTTGGTGATGGAGATGCTCATGCCATAGGTATCGACTTCCTGGAAGGCGTCGGTACCTATGAGTGAGATCGGTACCTGCCCGGTGATACAGACCACCGGGATTGAATCCAGATAGGCGTCTGCGATTGCGGTCATGATATTGGTCGCCCCAGGGCCTGACGTGGCAAAACAGACCGCCGGTTCCCCTGTGGAGCGGGCCATGCCCTGGGCCATAAAACCTGCACCCTGCTCATGACGCGCCAGTATATGGCGAATTTTCTTACTGGAATAGAGGGCATCGTACAGCGGCAGATTGGCGCCCCCCGGAATACCGGCAATAGTCGTTATTCCCTGTCTCTCCAACAGGCGAATGATTAACTCCGCTCCATTCATGGTTTGCATCGGTGGGTTCTCCTTGGTTCTTGTCGGCGGCTGCGGGGAGGTCAAAAAAAAACCCCCGCCGGCCAGCGCCGACGGGGGTTTAAGTGTTTATTTTTACTTATCTATTCCCGTTACGGCGCTGCGCCCTCCACTTTACGCACCACGACCACCACACTGACAAGAATAAGTGCTAGAGCGAGAACAGAAACTGCGTTTACGCTGGTGGTGAAGTGGTTCATTCGTAAAATGTCCGTAACAGGGTTGAAGCTTAATTTTTGCTAATTGTATTGTCGTTTAGCAAAATTCGCCCAAGGCGTCAAGAGATAAAAGTTACCCAATGGCTGACTTTTGAATAATTTTTCTTTGCCTGCCATCTAGCTTTTCATTACTTTGTTTGGTGTTTTTCAACATATCGCTTTTTATCTTCACACACCCAGGGGAGCCCCGCATGATTCAGCCATTTACTTTCAAACCAACTCCAGCCCTGGTTTTCGGAGCGGGCAAGATCATGGAACTGCCCGGACTCACAGAACGATTCGGCAGAAATCTGCTGCTGGTTGTCGGCGGCTCCTCCTTTACCTCCGGCCCTGACTGGCCCAGGCTTGAGGCCACATTGACCGCGCACGGCTGCACAGTCGCCCTCTGCAGGGTGGACAATGAACCCACCCCGGAGGATATCGACACGGCCTGTGAACTCTATCGGGTCGAAAACTTCAATGCGGTTGTGGCTATCGGCGGCGGCAGTGTTCTCGATGCAGGCAAGGCCATCTCAGCCATGCTTGCCGAGAGCGGATCGGTGGTTGATTTTCTGGAAGGGGTCGGTACCAGAAAGCCCAGCGGCAACAAGCTCCCGTTCATCGCGGTACCGACCACCTCCGGAACAGGTAGCGAGGCGACCAGTAATGCGGTGATCAGCAGTGTCGGGTCCCAGGGGTTCAAGAAGTCGTTACGCCATGACAACTACATTCCCAATCTGGCCCTACTCGACCCGCAGCTCACCGTTTCCTGCCCCGGCCGACTCACCGTCGCCTGCGGCATGGACACCTTCAGCCAACTGGTTGAGGGGTACCTGTCCACTAACAGTTCGGCCATGACCGATGCCCTAGCCCTGGATGGCATCCGGGCCGTCCTCGGCGCACTGCCCAAGGCTGTGGCGGACGGCGGTGACCTGGATGCCCGCACAGCGCTCAGCTACGCCTCTTACCTTTCCGGGATTGTATTGGCCAACGCCGGGCTCGGCACGGTCCATGGTTTTGCCTCCGCGCTTGGTGGCTACTTTCCCATTCCCCACGGAATCGTCTGTGGAACCCTGATGGCGGTGGCCAACAGGCTGACCCTTAGCCAGCTGCTGCAACAACCTGAAACGACTTCGGCCAAGACCGCACTCCACAAATACGCGACCCTGGGCAGGCTGGTTAACAAGGAGCAGAACTCCGCCAACCAGGCAGCTGAGGCCTTCATCGCCTATCTCCAGAACCTCACTGACCAGTTCGACCTGCCGCGTCTTGCCACCTTTGGGGTCTGCGAGAACGATTTTGAGCGGATCATTGCCGCATCATCCAATAAATTCAACCCGGTGCACTTTACCGACAATCACATGCAGGAAATTCTCAGGGCCAGGCTGTAAAAATCAGCGACGTTCGTATCTATTGAGTCCATATTTCCGGCAAGGCTAGCAATCTCAAGCATTCGAAGCTATGTTAAAAAATTTCACAGACAGCGTGGAAATACGGTTTGTTACCTTCACGCGCCCAGCGAGATGACAAGGAGAAGGCATGCTTGATACACCCCGCGCTGCCCAGGCTGCAGAACGCATCAGCGGACAATATAAAAAACTACTGGATATAACCCTCCTGCCCATGGTGGTCACTGAACTGGAGCCGGGGACCGTACTCTACATCAACAACGCTGCCGCCAAGATGATGCAGATCAGCCCTGAGGACGCCATCGGCCTTGGCACCAGTTCATTCTGGGCCGCCCCCGATGCACGCCAGCAGCTTGTGGCCGAGCTCAAACACTCGGGCCGTATCCATGAATTTGAAACTGAGCTGAAAGCTTTCAACGGAATCGTCAAAAACATCAGTATATCAGCCACTCTTGTTGAACTTGACCAAACGGTAGTCATCGTTTCCACCCTCCGGGACATCACCGTGCAGAAAATGGCGGACGAGGCTCTTAGGAAAAGTGAGGAAAAATATTTCGAACTCTACAACCTGATGCGGCTCATGGCGGACACCGTCCCTGACATGATCTGGGCCAAAGATACCGAGAATAAATATCTTTTCGCCAACAAGGCCATCTGCGACACCCTGCTGAAATGCTCGCACACCCACGAGCCCCACGGCCAGACCGACCTCTACTTTGCCGAAAGAGAACGGGCCAGCGGACACCTGCATACCTTCGGTGAAAAATGTGTCAATTCCGATGAAATCGTCAAATCGATGAAAAAGCCGGGGAGATTTCTGGAAGACGGTCATGTCCGCGGCAACTACCTCATGCTCGATGTGAGTAAGGCCCCGATGTTTGACCTGGAAGGCAACCTCATCGGTACCGTCGGCACCGGCAGAAATGTCACCCAGGAACGAAAAGAGCAGAAAAGGCGGCATCTGGCAGAAAAGCGCTACCGCTTGTTGGCAGAAAATGTACGGGACGTCATCTGGACAATGGATGAGAATCTTGAGTTCGATTACGTCTCACCTTCCGTAGAAGAGGCGGCGGGGTATACTCCCCAGGAATTTATCAGCTCGCCCCGCGACATGCTTTTTCCAGCGCAATCACACCCTTTCTTCCCGGTCTTCGCCCGCTATTATCGGAAAAAGGCCCGGCAGAATTCAGCCTGCAACGAGCAGCAGTACTGGGAATTCGAGATCTATCACAAGAATGGCACCCCGTTTTGGATCGAAACGGTAACTTCCGCCATTTTTGATGAGCACGACCGTTTTCGCGGTGTAATCGGCGTCAGCCGCGATGTCACCTCACGGATTGAGACCCAGAAGGAACTTGAACGTGCCAAAGAGCAGGCCCTGGCGGCAAGCAAGGCAAAGTCGGAATTTCTGGCCAACATGAGCCACGAAATACGTACCCCGATGAACGGCATTCTCGGAATGCTGCAACTGCTCAATGACACCAATCTCGACCAGAGCCAGGCGGACTACATCTCCACCGCCATTCAGTCGGGCTCAAACCTGCTGCAGCTGATCACCGATATTCTCGACTTCTCCAAGATTGAAGCTGGGAAGGTGGAGTTGGCACCGGCCTGTTTCAACCTCAAGAACCTGCTGCAGACCATTACCTACTCCTTTGAAAATCAGATCGACCACGCCAAAGTCGATCTGCGGCTGCTGCTCTCACCGGATCTGCCCGAGTTCATACTCGCTGATGAATCAAGGCTGCAGCAGATTCTGTTTAACCTGGTCGGTAACTCGGTGAAGTTTACTCCCAGCGGCAAAATCCACCTGCATGTAAGTGTTGGTCCTCACAAAGAAGATCAACTGGAGCTCACCTTTGTCATCGAAGATACCGGAATTGGCGTGCCAGCCAACCAGCAACACCGGCTCTTCGAGCCTTTCGTGCAGGCCGATGGCTCCTTTCGCCGCAAATACAGCGGTACCGGACTGGGGCTGAGCATCGTCAAGAGGCTGGTGGAGCTTATGGGTGGCAAGATAGAATTCAGGTCAACACAAGACAAAGGAACAGTGGTCAGCTTTTCCATTCTCGCCAGGCCATCGACCAGCGATGGTAACGCCACCCTCTATCATCACCGGTCCCTGCAAGAGTGTTTCGACCAGACCAGGATCATGGTCGTGGAAGACGAACGGGTCAATGCCATGGTCATAACCGGCATGCTGCATAACCTTGGCTGCACCGTCAGCCTGGCCCGAAACGGCTGTGAGGCCATACGGCTGCTTGAAAAAGAGTCTTTCGACTGTATTCTGATGGACATTCAGATGCCTGAGATGGACGGCGTGGAAACAGCCGCCCAGATCAGACGGATGCACAGGGATGGTGCTGAAGCAATCCCCATCATTGCGGTAACGGCCCATGCCATGAAGGGGGATCGAGAACGATTCCTGGAGGCAGGGATGGATGACTATCTGACCAAACCGGTGGAGGCTCGAGTGTTGAGCCAGACCCTGCAACGGGTGCTGTGCAGGTAGGCAGCAGCTGAAAGTCTGGCAACAACGGGCTTTCGCCGACAGCTGCCTAGCTCGGATAGTTGACGTGATTGCTGATCTCATGCTCAGCAATCACGCCCGAAGGGTGTAACTCATGCTTGTTCATGAAAGGTGCACAATGTCACCAGCAAGCCAGGTTCAGCAACAATCGTATCTCAGAGAAGTTATGATGATAGTTTGATTTTTTTCCCGATTTTCAGGAAATATTCTGGCTAGATGGTATTATTGCCGATGTTTTCGCCGAAGCTTCTGGCGCGACTGAGTTCCTCCTCCTTTTTTTTGACCGCGCCACGGTCATCCACCCCGCGCACCAGAAATGATTCGCCGCACTCCATATCAACAGCATCAAGCGCATAGCGTACCATCAGCTCACTGCTCTCAAAAAGCTTCTGCCCCTGGGTGGCGGCTGTGGCCAGTAGATAGCCGCGCCGCCCTTCGTTCTCGCGAAAGCGCTTTTTCAGGTTGTATCGTCGCGACCAGCGCGCCTGCATGCGATCAATAAATATCTTGGTCTGGGCCGAGAGGGAATAGAAATAGATCGGGCTGACGATCAGCAGCCTGTCAGCACGATCCACCTGATCGTACACCTCGACCATTTCGTCCTTGATCACACAGACCCCGGTTTTGTCGCAACCACCGCAACCCTGGCAGGGCCGAATGGCCAAATCGTTTAAGCGAATGTATTCCACCGTCCCCCCGGTGGACTGGAAGCCGTCGGCAACCGCCTGGGCCAAAACCTCACTGTTTCCATTACGCCTGGGACTCCCCAGCACGATGACCATGTGCATAGACACCTCGTTGTGTTTTCACGACACCTTCAAGTAATGAGTAGGCGAAAGGCGGTTATCCGCCTGCACCCTCGCTACACCCTCAGCTATTCCCAAACCTGGTGGAAATGGTGGACCGGGCCATGGCCTTGTCCTAAAGCGTAGTCTGCGCCCTGAGCGATTGCCCCGTGCAGGTAGGCCTCCGCCCTGCCCACCGCATCTGGCAGTTCAAAGCCCCGGCCCCAGTAGGAAGCGATTGCGGAGGAAAGTGTACACCCCGTCCCATGCGTGTTTTTCGTTGTAAGCCGCTTCTGGCGATAACTGCTCTCGGTCGTGCCGGCCACCAGAACATCCTCAAGGTAGTCGTCGCTGAGATGGCCAGCTTTCAGCAGCACGGCCAGACCATGGCTGCCGGCAAGCTCATGGGCTACCGCTTTCAGCGACTCGGCGCCGTCTATGCTCTTGCCGGAAAGCAGTTGGGCTTCAGGGACGTTTGGGGTAATCAGCTGCACTACGGGAAAAAGAATTTCTTTTAAAGCCGCAATCGCGTCATCCTCAATCAGCTTGTCGCCGCTGGTGGCCACCATCACCGGATCGAGAACAACTTTCCTGCAATCGTATTCCTGCAAAACAGCCGCAACGCACTCGATGACCTCTGTGGAATGCAGCATGCCGATTTTTATGGCATCGACGCCAATATCATCTAATACCGCACGAAGCTGTGCCTCTAAAAAAGAAGCAGCAACCGGGTGGATATCTGTGACGCCCAGGGTGTTTTGCGCGGTCAGCGCTGTGATGGCGCTCATGCCATAACAGCCGCAGGCGGAAAAGGTTTTCAAATCCGCCTGGATTCCGGCACCGCCACCGCTGTCCGAGCCGGCAATTGTTAATAATCTTGTGTAGTTTTTCATATGCTCACGACAGGTGCTCATTGTTCAGGATGTTTCTTCGAAACTGTACCTGAGGCAGGATGCCAGCACAAGCCCTATGGGCAAATCTGGGCATATTCACTTCGGAATTCAGTAGAAAAAGAAAAGAGTTATCCTGAATCAGACTCCTTGCTCAGCATATGCTCCCCAAGGCCCCCCTTTCCAACCCGGAAAACACTCTGCCAACCCTGCCCATTGGCCAGTTCTGCACTGTCAGTACCGATAATTAGCTGACAGCTCTTGCCAAGCTGCTGCAGCCAGCCAGCCAGGGTACCGACCTCCGCCCGGCAGACTGCCCTATGCGGCAGGCCAAGCAGCAATAACGGTTTTCGGCCATGGACCAGCAAAGAGAGCAAACAGAGCAGATAGATATGTTTTTTCAATGAAAGCAGTGCCGAATCCGCCTCAAGCCCTGTTATGCCTATCTGCTCCCGGCCAAATTCAAGCCGTGGTCGTGCAGGCAGATTCCTGAAAGCCTCTTCGTCGTCCAGCTCCTGGAGAATCTTGGCCTGGTCCTGTTCCAGGCTCAGCTGCAAGTCCCGTCCCCCGCTGCAGGCATCCTGCAGCCTGTTCAACAGGAATGCAACCGGGCCCTTGGCCGCTTCAAACTGCTCTGGGCCCGCCTCACTGACCAGATATTCGCAGTCAACCGCCAGGGTAGGCGGCAGCCATTTTTCCACCTGTCGTCTGGCCTGGTTGAACCTCTCCGCCAGGTTGACCTGCTGCAGGCATCGCTGATGGAGGCGGAGCTCATCACCGCCAAGATCTGGCACCGTGTCCTTTAGCCGGACAAGCCAATTTCGACACCTATCCGCCAACTCACCTTTTAGCCTGTCCGTGTCGAGCAGGTCAGCAAAAAAGGAGTCGTCAGCCTGATCCTCTATAGTGCGCACCAGCTTCCCCAGCTGCTGAAAGCCAGCCTTGATATCGCTCCACCGCCCGGAGGCGGAGATTTCTACGAAGGTGATCCACCTGCTGTAATCAAGTCTTCTGCCGACCTCTATCCGGTCTGTTTCAAAAAGGGACTCATCGATCTCCGAAAGCTCACGCACCAGCTCCGGCACAGCAGAAAAAACCATTATTACCGCCGTCTTTTTCTCAGGGATGACCTTTCGGGCATAGCCACCCTGGCGCCAACTCTCCGGATGGGAGGAAAAAGGTTTGTATTCGGTGATGGGATAGGGCGGATTGAGGGCTTGAAGGGCCTTGAAGAGAAAAGCGACACTGCTGCCCTCCGGATCATGGATCACGGTGGACTGCCTGCCAGGCACAAACCAGCCGCTGTCCCGCACCCCCTCAACGCACCGAGCCTTGGCCTGAATAAGGCGCATGGAACCCTCCAGTTCGAGCTAGTTACGTAACCAGTGACGTTATGCTTCCTGAAATTTGTGCCCCTCCCCTGCCTCTTGTCAGCACCAGGCTACCAGACAGGTCTGTAGGCGAAAGGGGGGGCGAGCTGTTCCCCCGAACTCCATTGTATGCGAAACCTCAGTGAGATACCACCTTCGGTAAACCCTGGGCTCGACCAACCCATTTCCGCACCTGCTTCAAATACGGCATCGAGCGAACCAAATGCTTGGCGTCATTGATCTCCTGCAGTTTAACGAGCAGATGCTCAGGGTTACGCTGGGCAAGCTCCGGCACACTGTCCACCCCGGCATTTTCCAGAAGATCTGCATACTGTGAGCCCACCCCCTTAATGCGAAACAGATCGGCACGATTCACCCAGTTGAGGATGGTCTTTTCACTGACATTCATCTTGGCCGCGATTTCCTTTCTCCCCCTCTTGGTGGCACCAATTTCAAGAAGCGCCTCAACGGTTTTCACACCGGCCTTCTCCAGCTGTTCACCATATTTCTCACCAACACCCTCAATAGCTGCAACTTTTGCCATGATTACCTACCTCTGCAAATGCATTATAGTTGAGAAAATGAGTACTGCTTGAGTACTACCTCGTACCTCCTTGAAACGTCCCGTGATAAAAGGACTTTTATTAGTGGAAACCTATGTATCCGTGTGCTAATGTCAAGTTGTTAGTGATATTTATTCCCAGTAGACAACTATTGTATACAAAACAATTGCCCACTCTGGCGATTTTCTGTTATGTAGCGCTATGAGATCGTTCGAACCTCTTCTTTTTTCTATTAAACGTTACGCGCTTCACGACGGGCCCAACATCAGGACCACGGTGTTTTTCAAGGGCTGTCCACTCCGCTGTTTCTGGTGCCACAATCCTGAAGGAATCTCCTCCGGCAGTGAGGTGGTCTTTATTCCCGATAAATGCATTGGCTGTCGGGAATGTCTTGCGGGCTGTCCGCAACAGGCGCTCTCCCTGGCCAGCTTGGGAATCGTGCGCGACCACGAAAGGTGCAGCAATTGCTTCGAGTGTGTGGAGATCTGCCCCTCCCTGGCCCAGGAAGGAGTCGGCTACACAAGCTCGGTGGAGCAGATCATGGCCGAAATCGAAAAAGATCTGCCCTTTTTCGACCAGTCCGGCGGAGGTGTGACCTTCTCCGGTGGTGAACCATTGATGCAAAAGGATTCGTTGGTGGCCCTGTTGAAACGTTGCGGTGACATGGGCATCCACCGGGCGGTGGATACCACCGGCTTTGCCCCGACCCCGCATCTGCTTGAGGTTGCCGAACATACAGAGATGTTTCTTTTTGACATTAAACACATGGATCCGCACCTGCACCGCGAGTTCACCGGTGTGCCAAACGAGCTGATCCTCTCCAATCTGGAGCGGATAGCCTGTCTGCCGGTGGATATCCGCATCAGAATCCCGCTGTTGAAGGGAATCAACGACAGTGACGAGAATATAGGAGCCACGGCGCAGTTCATCGCCGGCCTCGGCCGCATTCGCAGGGTGGACCTGCTGGCCTATCACCACTTTGCCAGTGGCAAGTATACCAAGCTTGGCAGCAACTATTTCGGTACGGAAGGCAACGTTCCCGACACGCTCACCATTTCACGGGTGAAGAAGACCCTGGAGAATTATGGACTCGATGTCCATTTAGGAGGATAGCACGATGAATGAAAGGATTAGCCGTCTACGCACATTAAGCTTTGAAACCAAGCCGTCGATCTCCATCGAGCGCGCCCTGTTGGAAACGGAGTTCTACCGGGAAAATGCGGGAAAATATTCCTTGCCGGTGCTGCGCGCCCTCACCTTCAAATATCTCTGTGAGAAGAAATCCATCTATATCGGTGATGACGAGCTGCTGGTCGGTGAACGCGGACCTGAACCAAAGGCTGTTCCCACCTTTCCCGAACTCACCTGCCATACCGCCGAGGACCTGCGGATACTCAACGACCGTACCATGACCAATTACCGGGTGGACCCGGATGACATCGCCCTGTATGAGGAGAAGGTAATCCCCTACTGGCAGGGTAGATCCATGCGGGACCGGATATTCAGCGAGGTTCCGGCAGAATGGAGAAACGCCTACGAGGCCGGTCTGTTCACCGAGTTCATGGAACAGCGCGCCCCCGGACACACGGTGCTGGACGGCATAATCTACGAGTGCGGCATGAAGGACTTCAAGGCCCGCATCGAGGATCGCATTGGTCGGCTTGATTTCGAAAATGACCCCGAGGCCTCCGACAAGCGGGAACAGTTGCAGGCCATGGCCATCAGCTGTGACGCGGCTATCATCTTTGCCGAGCGCCACGCCGATTACGCCGAGCAGCTGGCTCTTGAGGCCACGGACGCCGCCCGCAAGGATGAGCTGCTGGAGATTGCCAGAATCTGCCGGAAGGTGCCTGCCAACCGGCCGGAGACCTTCCATGAGGCGCTGCAGATGTACTGGTTCGTCCATCTGGGCACCATCACCGAGCTCAATGGCTGGGATGCCATGAGCCCCGGCCACCTCGACCAGCACCTTCAGCCCTACTATGAACGCGAGCTCCAGGCGGGAACCCTTGACCGCGAGCGGGCCAAGGAGCTGATCAGCTGTCTCTGGATCAAGGTCAACAACCACACCGCCCCGCCCAAGGTGGGCGTCACCGCCAAGGAGAGCGGCACCTACAACGACTTCACCCAGATCAACCTCGGCGGCCTCAAGCGAGACGGCACCGACGGCAGCTCAGAGGTATCGTTCATCGCCCTGGAAGTGGCTGACGAACTGCATCTTCTGCAACCCCAGCCAAGTGTGCACATCAGTGTCAAAACCCCTGAACGCTTTTTACAGGCGGCGTCCCGGGTGATCAGAAAGGGGTACGGGTATCCGTCGGTATTCAACACCGACACCGTGGTAATGGAGCAGATACGGGCAGGAAAGAGCTTTGAGGACGCCCGCGAAGGCGGCACCAGTGGCTGCATCGAAACCGGCGCCTTCGGCAAGGAAGCCTATATCCTCACCGGCTATCTCAACGTCCCCAAGATACTCGAGGTCACCCTCAATAACGGTGTCGACCCGCTCACCGGCAAAAGAGTCGGCCTGCAAACCGGCGCTGGTGACAGTCTCTATTCATTTGACAAGCTCTACGAGGCCTTCACCAGACAGCTGGAGCACGTGGTCAACCTGAAGATCAGGGTCAACAACTACATCGAACGGATGTACGCTCGCTACTCCCCGGCACCGTTTCTGTCGGTGGTCATCCGGGACTGTATTGACAAGGGCAGGGATTACTACAACGGCGGGCCCCGCTACAATACCAACTACATCCAGTGCTGCGGTATCGGCACCGTCACCGACAGCCTGTCCGCCATCAAGACCCACGTCTTTGATACCGGCTCTGTGACGATGGGGGAACTGCTGGCCGCACTGAACGCAAACTTTGCCGGCGATGAGCCGCTTCGTCTCAAGCTCTGGAACAAGACGCCCTTTTTCGGCAACGACGATGACCGGGCGGACAGTATCATGCAACGGGTCTACGACAGCCTCTTTCTGGCCATCGACGGCAAACCCAACACCAAGGGCACCAGCTACCACCTGAACATGCTGTCCACCACCTGTCATGTCTATTTCGGCAAGATGCTCGGCGCCAGCGCCAACGGCCGGCTTGCCCACCTGCCCCTTTCCGACGGCACTTCGCCCTCACAGGGCGCCGACAGGAAGGGGCCGACCGCCGTGATCAAGTCGCTGTCCAAGATGGACCAGGTCAAATCCGGCGGCACCCTGTTGAATCAGCGCTTCCTGCCCTCTGTGCTGAAGAGCGAGCAGGATCTCAGACAGCTCTGCGGCCTGGTCCGCACCTACTTCGCCCTGGGCGGACACCACATCCAGTTCAACGTGGTGGACACCGCCACCCTGCAAGACGCCCAGGAGCATCCGGACGAGTACCGCAACCTGCTGGTTCGTGTTGCCGGCTACAGTGATTACTTCGTCGACCTGGACAGCGAACACCAGGCAGAAATCATCTCCCGCACCGAACAGGAGCTGGTTTAGCTGATATAACAGGCAACCACTTACCGAGCAAAAGCCGGCTGCTTGCAACTGCAGACCTGCCAGCGTATCGGCTGCGCCCAAAAACAGCAGGCCGCCCGGAGCATACTCCGGGCGGCCTGTTCACGTTGGATCCACAGCCGTTCTCACAGCCATTGCGGACAATCTCCACAATGGCCGGCAAGAGCTTATTTCTTCAATGCTTCAGCAATGGCATCACAGACATAGTCGATATTTGCGGTGGTGAGGCCGGCCAGGTTGATCCTGCCGCCGCCAACCACATAGATCGACTTGTTCTCACGCAGCCAGGCCACAACCTCGTCATTGAGGCCGCTGAAGGAGAACATACCGCGCTGGGCCTTGATGAAGGAAAAGTCACGCTCGACCCCGCGGGCTGCCAGGCCGTCAACCAGGGCGCCGCGCATGGCCACGATACGATCACGCATCTCATCAAGTTCGCCAATCCACTGCTCATACAGAGCGGTATCGGCAAGGATGGTCGCCGCAACCAGGCCACCGTGGGCGGGCGGGTTGGAGTAGATGACACGAACGGTGGTTTTCAGGTGGCTCATGGCCACCACGGACTCTTCCCGGGTGGGGCTGACCACGGTCAGCGCGCCGGTACGCTCATTGTAGAGCCCGAAGTTCTTGGAAAAAGAGCTCGCCACAAAGAAATCCACTCCGGCCGCGGCAAACTGCTCCACCGCGTACCGATCCGCCTCGACCCCGGCGCCAAATCCCTGGTACGCGAAATCCAGAAACGGAATCCAGCCCTTCTCTTTGCCCAGGGCGACAACCTTGCTCCACTGCTCTTCGTTCAGGTCCACACCGCTCGGGTTGTGGCAGCAGGCGTGGAGCAGCACCACGTCCCCTGCCGGTACCGCCTCAAGGCTTGCCAGCAGGGCGTCGAAATCGAGACTCATGGTCGCCGCATCATAATAACCATACTCCGCCAGCTCAAAACCTGCGGCGCTGAAGATACCCTTGTGGTTTGCCCAGGTCGGCTTGCTGATCCACACCTTGGCCTGGCCATTGAACTTCTTCAACAGCTCGGCACCCACGCGAAGCGCACCGGTACCACCCGGAGCGTGGACAGTGGCCGCCCGACCGGCAGCAACAACCTCGCTGTTTGCACCGAAAAGCAGCTTCTGCACAGCGGCGCCATAACCGGGATCGCCGGAGATCGGCAGATAGCTCTTGGTGGTCTCCTTCTCCACCAGAATCCGCTCGGCAGCCTTGACGCTCCCCAATACCGGGGTGTTTCCCGCGTCATCCTTGTAGACACCAACTCCGAGATTCACCTTGGCAGGGTTGGGATCGTTCTTGAACGCCTCTGTCAGGCCGAGAATGGAGTCCGCCGGTGCAGCCTCAATATTCTTCCACATTTGTGCCTCCGCATCTGATATAAAAATTCTGTAATATAAAAGAGACTGTTACCCGCCCGTTACCGAATACGCCGACATGATTGGTGCGATATGAGCATTGGAAATTCATGTGCCCCGGAACAGGGATTCAGAAAAGCAGGCGAGGAGTACAGCGACATAGCCACAGTTGATTGATCGCCACACAATATCAGATTGTTTGAAAAAAAGATATCGTATTATCGAAGGTAAACGCTCTTTTTCCACCCTCCAGGCAGGGGATAACGAACCACCGCACACTCCCCACCCTTGCTCCCTACCGCCTGGCATCATTATCTGCCAATACAATAGACAGCCTTCAGCCCAAGGTCGAGGCGGCTCCCCGAATCGCCTCCCGGATCAAAGTGGCGGAGGCTGTGTAACGGCAAGCCATAGAGCGCTTAGCCCCAAAAGGCCGGCTGCCCAATAGCCTGACGGTGTGCAATAAAGAGGAACTCTTCTGACTGGGAAGGTGTAGAAGCCTCATCTTCTGAGCCAACTGAAAAGATGGGCAAGGAGGACATTAGCAGGCTCCCGGAAAGGCTTGTACCCCACCGACGAGGCAAGTAGCGTAAAGGGAGGAGCCTGCCTGTAAAACTAGTTCAATTCCTTGAGTACGTACTCCAGCGGTTTCTTCTTTGGTCCGCCGACCTCTTTTTTGGGGTAGCCCACCGGTATGACTGCCATGAACTCGCCCTGTTCCTCCCCGAGAAATTCCAACACCTCGTTTTTTATCAGGTACAGAATCCCCAGCCAGACGGAGCCCAGCCCCAGGGAGGTGACAGCCAGCATCAGGTTTTCGACCGCGGCGGCTGAACTCTGGATCTCCATGGTGCGAAAGAAATCCCAGGAGCGCTCTTTTTCGATCTGGAACAAATCACTGCCGTGACTGATGAGGCTGCCGGTATTCTTCACCGCAATCACCACCGGGGCATTGGCAAGGCTGCGTGCGGCCATACGGAGTATCGCCGCCGAGGGTTTGGGAAAATTTGCCGCGCTTTTGCTTACCAGTTGGGAGAGCTGCAGCTTTTTTTCGCCCTGCACCACAATAAACTGCCAGGACTGCTGATTATGCGCCGAAGGAGCCTGGTTGGCTGCATCGAGAATGGTCTTGATGGTCGCCTCATCAACAGGTCTGTCCTCAAATTGGCGCACCGAATGACGGGAATAAATTGTTTGTAATGTCGGATTCATAGATGAAATGTCCATGGGAAGCTCCTTGGCTATCGCCACCGCTATGACCTCGACTGCCTCCGGCAGCAAGCTGGTTATGAAGCCTAGACGTACTGGATAGTTTGTTATGATTTATCAGGGTTGAGGCGCAGCCTGATCGCTCCAGGCTGGTGTTGGATAACAGAGAATATGACAGCTCAAAATGAATACAGTCAACCGGCGACCTCTCCACCTTCAGGCCCGCCCTCAGGTCATACCGCCGGCTGGCACTTCTTTCCGGCCGCGGGCCGCAGGCAGTTGAAAACAGCCCCACTATTATCATTATTGCCCGGCCAAAGCAAGCACGAGTATGGCAGCAGGGGGATTCCGCGACTGGAATCAGCCGCAGATAGTGGCGGCTGAACCCGCCTATGAAAAAGCCCGCATCCCGCTAGGGGACACGGGCTTTCAGACCCTTGACTAACAGCGCTTACTTGCCGATTACATCGACTGACTGTCTGGCGATGGCCAACTCCTCGTTGGTCGGGATACCCCAGATCTGCACCTTGCTCTCCTTGGTGCTGAGCAGGGTCGGCTTCTTCACGCGCTGCTTGTTCACCTCCTGGTCGAGAACGATGCCGAACGGCTCCAGACCTTCCACGGACTTGGCGCGGACAAAGTCGTCATTCTCGCCAATGCCGGCGGTGAAGACAATGGCATCTACGTGGCCAAGGGCGGCCATGTAGGCACCGATATACTTGCGGTTTCTGTAGGTCTGCACCTCAAAGGCCAGTTTCGCCTTGTCATCACCGGCAGCGATGGCGCCGTGGATATCGCGCATATCGCTCATACCGCAGAGTCCCATCAGGCCGGACTCTTTGTTGAGCATGTTGTCGATCTGGTCAATATCCATGCCGCAGTTTCTGGCAAGAAACGCATAGATGGCTGGATCCACATCACCGCTGCGGGTACCCATCACCAGACCCTCAAGGGGGGTGAGGCCCAGGGTGGTATCGATGGACTTGCCTTTTTCCACCGCGGTCATGGAGCTGCCGTTCCCAAGGTGGATGGTGATGATATTCAGCTCTTCCGGCTTTTTCCCCATCATCTTTGCACACTCTCCGGCAACGAAAGCGTGGGAGGTGCCGTGGAAGCCGTAACGACGGACGCGATGCTTTTCATAGAGCTCATACGGCAGTGCATAATGAAAGGCGTGCGGGGGAATAGACTGGTGGAAGGCGGTATCAAATACCGCTACCTGGGCCGCATTGGGAAACAGTTCACGGGCGACCTTGATGCCGTCGAGGTTGGCCGGGTTATGCAGTGGCGCCAGGGGGATGCACTTTTCAATGGCTGCAACCACGTCATCAGTGACCAGGGTCGGCTGATGAAACTCCTCACCACCATGGACAACCCTGTGGCCGACCGCATCAATGTCACTTGAGTCGGCAATAACACCTTTGTCCGCATCGGCGAGCAGTTCAACAGCTTTACGCATGCCCTGCTCATGATTCACAACTTCTGCTTCGATCTTGATGACTTCCTCAGCATCGGTATCAGGTCTCAGCTCACACTTGACGAGTCCCATTGGCTGACCGATTCGCTCGACTATACCGGCCGCCAGCACCGACTCATCCTGCATATCCAGCAGCTGAAATTTGATGGTTGAGCTTCCTGAGTTGATGACTAGTACTTTCACTGTGATACCTCTTTTTCTGCTTGTGCCTGGATGGCGGTTATAGCTACTGTGTTAACGATATCCTCCACGGTACAGCCTCTGGAAAGGTCGTTAACAGGTTTATTCAATCCCTGCAGTATAGGCCCGATGGCCACGGCATTGGCCGAGCGCTGTACCGCTTTGTATGTATTGTTTCCGGTGTTCAGATCCGGGAAGGTAAACACTGTCGCCCGGCCTGCCACCTGGGAGCCCGGCAGCTTGGTGGCGGCCACCTCCGGATCGATGGCCGCGTCATACTGGATGGGGCCCTCAAGCGGCAACTCCAGGTGCCGCTCGGCGATCAGCTCACGGGCAATGGCGGTGGCTTCGATGATACGCTCCACATCCTCACCCTTGCCTGAGCTTCCGGTGGAATAGCTGAGCATGGCAACACGCGGTTCGACTCCGAAGATCCTGGCTGTTTCCGCCGAGCTGATGGCAATTTCGGCCAGCTGCCTGGAGGTCGGGTTCGGGTTGACTGCGCAATCGCCGTACACCAGCACCCGATCACGCAGGCACATGATAAAAACAGATGAAACTACGGTAAATCCCGGTTTGGTCCGAATGAACTCAAAGGCTGGTCGAATGGTGTGGGCGGTGGTATTTTCAGCACCCGAAACCATACCGTCGGCCAAGCCCTTGTGGACCATCATGGTACCAAAGTAGGTCGGGTCGGACATTCTGTCACGGGCCACCTCCTCAATGACCCCCTTGTGCCTGCGAAGCTCGACATACTCCGTGACAAAGGAGTCAAGCAGGCTTGAGCGTGCCGGATCGATAATCTCCACCCACTTGAGATCCAGCCCGCAGCCTGCGGCCCGCATGCGCACCTCTTCCTCGTTGCCCAACAGCACCAGGTTGGCCACCCCGCGGCGCTGGAGGATATCCGCCGCCTGCAGGATCCGGTCACAGGTACCTTCCGGCAAAACGATGCGCTGCAGATTCCGGCTGGCTTTCTCAATCAGGGCAAACTCAAACATCTTCGGGGTCACCCGGCTCGGCTTGGTGGTGACGATGCTCCTGCTGAGTTCCTTGGTATCCACATGCTTGGCGAACTCACCCATGGCTGTGGCGATCCTGCGGGTGTCGTGGGGCTCTATGTAGCCATACAGTTCTCCTACCTTTTCAATGGTCTGGTAGGTATGACCGGCAACGGAGAGAATCGGCACCGGCACCGTGGAACTGAGCCCCTGCAGCAGCCGCAGCACATTTTCCGACGGCAACAGATCACCGGTCAGGATGATTCCGGAAATGTCCGGGTAGGTCGTGGAGAGGCGGGAGGCGATGGTGGAGAGGATGATATCGCTGCGATCACCCGGTGTGATGATCATTGAGCCGGGGGTTATGTATTCGAGGTAGTTGCCGATCTGCATGGCCGCGACCACATAGTTCTCCACCAGGGTGGTCATGCCCTCTTCGCCATACATGGTGCGGGCACCAAGCCAGCGCTTGACGTCGCCCACAGTCGGGTTGCTCAATTCATGATGCTCAGCAATGACATAAAGTGGCAAATTTGACTGGCCTTTTCTGGCCCTGACCCTGCTGAAATCCTCAACCCGCACCTCCTCTGCGGCGCGGTTAACGATGCAGGCCATCACCTCGACGCCCTCGTCCGCCAGGGTATCCAGGCTCAGCTGGGTGAGACGCACCAGCTCGTCAATCTCCTTTTTCCTGCCTGAACAGATGAGCAGCACCGGCGCCCCGAGGTTTGCCGCGATACTGGTGTTAAGGGCTGACTCGAAAGCAATGTCCTTGCCACGAAAATCGGTCCCGTCGCAGAGCACGAAGTCAAATTCCGCCTTAAGCGCATTGTACTTGTTCAGGATGATGTCATGGAGCAGTGCCTCCTGACCGGAGTTACTCAATTCCTGCGCCTCTTGCAGGGTAAGGCCGTAGGCATCCTCGTAATTGACGTCTATGTCAAAGTGTTCATTGATCAGGTTGATCACCGGATCTTCCCAGCCCGGCTCGGGCTCCTGGATCACGGGCCGAAAAAAGGCCACCCGGTCTACTGATTTCAACAACATCTGCATCACGCCAAGCAGAACAGCTGATTTTCCGCTCCGCTCTTCCGTGGCCGTGACATACAAATTGGTCGACATGATCTCTCCGTATTGTTCTCAGCTACAACACCTTGAACGCATGCGGCACACTCTCAACTGCAGGTTGACAGCCCATGGGCTGTATCGGCTGTATAGCCAGCATGCAAAGCGACTTTGAATTACTGGAAGTATAATCACCCTCAACAACGACACCACCAGAACAGGAAGAACACCAATGCCCCGAAAAGCGTGGCCACAACGTGTCATTCCGAATCGGCTGACATCTTATACGAGAAGAGGGCTGGAAACAACACTTTTCACGCCATTTCAAATAGAAACCAGGTTTTCCTTCATACCAGATTACCACTTATGGTATAAAGCCTCGCCGTTCATCAACTTTTCAGACTGGCCTGGGAATTTCCCCCTATATTTATGGAGATCAGAAGATTGACCACCACAGTCCGGCCAGGTGACCTTTATCGCCACCAACCGGTCCCACATTGGTACGACCTTTAATTACGTACTGGTCAGACCAGGCCTGCAGGTTCAGGCCAGGCCCGCCTCAAAAACGGTGCCGGCCCGCCTTACCTAACCGACCCAAAGCGCATTTTCTGCTTTTTTCCCTGACCAATACAGGGTATATACCTATAGGCAGCAAGCGGTCTGCACACCGCCGGCAAGTAAGAGGCATTCACAGTCCGAATATGCAGCATGATCGTAGTCCCGTTCGCTTTTGGTATGTTTGCAGTCGCTCCATCCACCGGAGCTTTACCTTTCATCCAAAGGAGGAGAATCTATGAAAGTGTTTCTGCGTCTGTTCAGTATCTGCCTGGCCCTGATCCTTTGCATTCTCCCGGCCACCTCTGCGTTTGCAGAAAAGAAAGTCCGCTGGAAACTTGCAATGACCTGGTCCTCCACCCTCACCCCATTTGCCACAGCGCCACTCAATCTTGCCAAGATGGTAGAGGAGATGAGCGATGGCAACTTCATCATTCGCGTCGAAGGGGCCGAAAAGCATAAGGCTGCGCTTGGTATTCTCGACATGACCAAGGGGGGCCAGTATGAGATGGGGCACACCGCCTCCTACTATTGGAAAGGCAAGGACATTACCACGGTCTTTTTCTGCACCGTGCCTTTCGGCATGAACGTCAATGAGCAAAATGCCTGGTTTTATCACGGCGGCGGTATGGAGCTGATGCAAAAGACCTATGACAAGTTCGGGGTGCTCAGCTTTCCCGGAGGCAATACCGGGGTGCAGATGGGCGGCTGGTTTCAAAAAGAGATCAACTCCCTTGAAGACCTGAACGGCTTGAAGATGCGCATCCCCGGACTTGCCGGTGAGGTGTTCGCCAAACTGGGTGTCAACGTCACCAATATCCCCCCCGGCGAACTCTACACCTCTCTTGACCGCGGCACCATCGACGCCCTCGAGTGGGTTGGCCCCGCCATGGATATCAAGATGGGCTTTCATAAGATCGCCCCCTACTACTACACCGGCTGGCATGAGCCCGCCACGGAGCTGCAGTTTTTGATCAACAAGAAAGCCTTTGAAAAACTGCCCAAGGCCTACCAGACCATGCTGGTCGCCGCCATGAAAGCGGTGACCGCCGACATGTATACCGACAATTTTGCCGGCAGCGTCGAGGCTTGGGCCCAGATGAAAACCGAGTACCCCAACATCGAGGTCAAGACCTTCCCCACCCCGGTTTTAAAAGCGATGAAACAGGCAGCAGACGAGCTGTATGATTCCTACGCCGCTGATAACCCGGCTTTCAAGGAGGTTCTCGAGTCCCAGCGCGCCTATATGGCCAAGAGCCGGAACTGGATCAACATTTCCGAGTACAATTACCTGCAGACCTCCAAGGCTCTCAGCGAAGAGTAACCGTCAAAACTTTTTATCCTGAGTCCCCCCAAAAAAGACATCTGCCGGAGTAGAAATCGCTGCCCGGCAGATGCCTTTTTCTCAAGCATCTCCACGTATCCATACCACAAATGCTCCATAATATTGTCAAAAAATAGATTGACAATTCCTCCCCATCCTTTCAAGATATGGCTGTTTTCAGGTGCCATCAGGCCGAAGAGGGAACCCCGTGCAAATCGGGGACGGGCCCGCCGCTGTAACCGGGGACAAATACTGCAACTATGTCACTGACCGCCAAGGTAACAAGGCTTCATCAGGTTGGGAAGACGCAGTAGGAGATTGATCCGGAAGTCAGAAGACCTGCCTGGGAATACAGACGGTTCTTCCGTGGACAAGGAGAATCGACCTAGATGCGTGGCGATACAGGGCATCCCCGGATCACTTGGTCATTCGATCAGAGTAACGGTCCGGGATTTCCGGCCACAACCTAGGAGAATTTTTATGAAATTCAACCCTTCCCTGTATCTTGTAGCATCTCTTGTGCTGCTTCTGTCTGGCGCCACCAATGCTTTTTCCTCTGGTAATGCAGGCAACCATGAAAACCCCAAGACGGCAATTGTCGTCGCCCACTTTGGCACCACCGTCCCCACAGCCCTGGAATCGATCACCAACATCACCGATGCGGTACGCGCTGCCTACCCCCAGACCGAGGTCCGTATCACCTTCACCTCCAACATCATCCGCCGGGTTTGGAAAAAGCGCCAGGCTGAGCCGCAGCAATGGCTCGAGCAGGGCATCCCGGAGGAGGTGCTGTATGTGAAAAACTTTATCGCCACAGTGGGCGATCTGCTGGAAGATGGCTACACCGACATCATCGTCCAGCCGACCCACATGTTTTTTATGGAACAGTCACACGACCTGCAGCAATACGTCAACGCCCTTGACTCCATCAACACCATGAAGGAACGCTGGAAGCCCATCCATCGTATCGTGATGGGACGGCCGGCCCTGGGCAAGCCCGGTGATCTCTACCCGTATCACAAGGATGTGGACAAGGTGGTCGAGACGCTGGCCGGTGATATTACACGAGCCCGGCAAAACGACTCCGTACTGGTCTACATGGGCCACGGCAACGAGTACTGGTCCACCGGCATCTATCACGAGACCCAGAAGAAGATGCGGGAAGCCTATCCGGACGTTGCCACCTATATCGGTGTCGTTGAGGGCTCTCCGTCAGTCGATGACGTACTGGCCCAGATGGCGGAATCTGACTTGAAAAAGGTAACCCTGGTGCCGTTTATGATCGTTGCCGGTGACCACGCGGTCAATGATATGGCCAGTGATGAAGAGGATTCCTGGAAATCCGCCATGACTGCAGCCGGATATGAGGTTCTGCCGGTACTGCAGGGCCTCGGTTCAAACGACGAGTTTGCCAGGGTCTTTGTCTCCCACATCGCCGACGCAGCCGCAGAGGCCGGTATAGAGGTACGGTAACAAGACGGGAGACCTTTCGACAGAAAGGCCGGGCGCCATACACGTACCACGCGTTTGTGGCGCCCCATGTTTGTCCCTCCAGCTGCCACCGGCCCATGGTCTCCGGGCATTTCTTGAGCCAGTTCAAAATGCAGTATAGTTAATGTGAGTGGTATTTTTTGCCTTTTCACCCTCAAGGGAGGAAATAATGAAACTCTCACATTACCTGTTCAAACGTCTTGAGCACCACGGTGTTCACTGCACTTTCGGTATTCCCGGTGATTTCGCCCTGCCTTTATATGCAGAACAGGCCGCCTACGGGCTGAAGACCGTCGTCTGCACCCATGAGCCAAGCTGTGTCTTTGCAGCTGACGCCTATTCACGACTCAGGGGACTTGGCGCCGTCCTGACAACGTACAGCGTTGGCGGCCTGAACATGATCAACCCCATGGCCATGGCCTATGCCGAACAATCGCCTGTTGTGGTGATCAGCGGAGCCCCCAATATCCGCGGTAGAAAGGCAGAACCCTTCTTTCACCACCTGGTAAAGGATTATGGCAGCCAGCAGAGAATCTTTAAGGAGGTGACCTGCGCCACCACAGCCCTCAACGAGGCGAGTACCGCAGCCGAGGAGATAGATCGTGTGCTGGCCACCTGTCTGTTGCATAAACGGCCCGGCTATATAGAGATTCCCATCGATATGACCGCGGTGGAGATAGAGGTCCCAGCCAAGAGTCCGGCCTTGGTGCATGACACGGCTGTCCCCACCGCCGCAGTCATCGAGGCGGCAGGGGAGATAACCGCGGCCCTGGAAAGAGCCAGACGGCCGGTGCTCTATGCAGGCGTCGGTATTCGCAGGCATGGACTGATGGCTGAAGTCCGCACCATCGCTGAATCGTGGCAACTGCCTGTGGTCTCCTCAGTGATGGGCAAAGGCGCCTTCCCGGAATCCCATCCTCATTTCGCCGGCATCTACATGGGAGAGATGGGTAGCCGAACAGCCCGCGCCACCCTGGAAAAGGCGGATCTCATCGTCTCAATCGGCGTAATCTTCTCAGATGTCAACACCGGCTTCTGGACCGCCCACCTGGAATCCGCCAATATCCTCGAGATCCGCGATGCGGAAGTACGGGTCTCACACCACATCTACCCGCAACTGCCCATTGCCCCCCTCGTCCAGCTGTTGGCAAGTACCAAGCCCGGCAAGGCCGCGACAGGACAAGTCCAGTTGCCAAAGGAGCAACCAGGCGATAAAAAAGAGCCGGCTGGTACACCACCGCTCAATAGTGCAGCGCTCATCCGTATCCTGCAGTCCATCGAACAGGACAAGTTCAGTTTCCTGGCCGATGTGGGCGATGCCTGGTTTGCCGGGCTCGAGGTCAATGCCGACATTTTCATGGCTCCCGGCTATTATGCCTCAATGGGCTTTGCCATGCCCGGCGCCCTGGGAGCGGCTATGGCCGCCCCTGAGTTGCGTCCGCTGGTGCTGGTTGGCGATGGTGCCTTTCAGATGACCGGCGCTGAACTCTCCACGCTCCTCTCCCACGGCCACAACCCAATCGTCATTGTCTTGAACAATGGCTATTACAAGATGCTTGCCGCCCTTGACCAGCACCGGGAATACTACAACCTAGCCAACTGGGATTATGTGGCGTATGGCAGGGCCCTGGGCTGCCCCGGGGAGCGAGTCACTACCGCGGAAGAACTGGAACACGCTGTTCATAGCGCCTGTAGCACCACCGGGCCCTACCTCATAGAGGCCGTTCTCAGCAAGGACGATCACGCACCCATGATGCGCCGCATAAAAGACTACTTCACATCGCTTAAAAAGTGATAATCATTGTTTTTATTGCATCATCACTCAACCAGGGGAGCTTGCGGGCTGCAGCCCGCAACTGGTAGGTAGCTCCGAAATTGGTAAAGGACATGGTATGGAAACCTGGATCATCACCGCGCTGCTGATCGCAACACTCTACCTGCTGATCTCCGAAAAGATTTCGGTGGACCTCACCGCCATCGGTATCATGGTGATCCTGGTGGTGAGCGGTATTCTCACCCCCCGGGAGGCTGTGGCAGGCTTCGCCAACCCCGCAGTCATCACCGTGGCCGCGATGTTTGTGGTCAGCAAAGGCATGATGCGCACCGGCGGGGTGGAATTTCTCGGCAGGCAGGTCATCCGTTTTGCCGGGGGCAGTTACCTGCTGGCGCTGGCCCTGATCCTTGTTACCGTGGCATTCGCCTCCGCGTTCATCAACAACACGCCGGTGGTGATCCTCTTTATCCCGGTGGTGATGGCCATGTGCTGCGAGTTCGGGATGAGCCCGTCCAAATTCCTGATCCCCATCTCTTATGCGTCGATCCTGGCCGGGACCTGCACCTTGATCGGTACCTCCACCAATATCATCATCAGCGATCTCAGCCACGAATATGGCTACGGCGCCCTGACGATGTTCGAGCTGTCCATCATCGGTATTCCCATAGCGATTATCGGTATTCTCTTTTTGCTTGTCGCTGCCCCCAAGGTATTGCCGGAACTGGCCAATCCGGTCTGCAACGTCGAGGACAGCTCCCACCGCCAGTACCTGGCCGAACTCAAGATCCGCCCTGACAGCAAATTGGTGGGAAAGAGCGCAGACAATCTGTTTGGGAACAAACACCCCAAGCTTGAGGTGCTGGAGGTGATCAACAAGAACCACATCTATTATCCAGGCCGCGATACTATCACCGTGGCCGGCGATGACATCCTGCTGGTGAAGGGATCACTCAATGATCTGGTCGCCATCCTGCACGATGAAAAGGTCGAACTGCCCTCCTCTGAGTCGGGGTTGCTGTTAGGCGTGCAAAAAGATGCGCCCATCGTGGTGGAGCTGATTATCTCCCCCCACTCATCGCTCAGGGGACGGCGTCTTGCCAACACCGATCTGGCCAGGGACCCGGAGGTGCACATCATCGCCGTAAAACGCAGCAATCTGCATTTATCCGAGCGACAGATCCACGATGTACGCCTGCAGACTGGTGACATCATCCTGATCTGGTGCTCTGAGAGCAAGCTCGACACCATCCGCTCCGGCCAGGACTGTATTGTCATCGAGGATGTCTACGAGGAAATTGTTCACAAGCGAAAGGCAATCTGGTCCATTGTCAACTTCATCGGCATGGTGGTGACTGCCACCTCAGGTTTCGCCGATATCATGACCTGCGCCCTAACCGCCGCCTTTTTGATGATCATCACCGGCTGCCTGCAGATGCGCGATGCCTACCGGGCACTCCAGGCCGATGTGCTGATGCTGATCGCCGGCACCATAGCCCTGGGCGCCGCCATGGGTAAGACCGGAACCAGCCAACTCTATGCGGAGGCCTTCTTGAGCCTTTTTTCCGGCTTGTCTCCCACCTTGGTTTTGGGTGGCATGATCCTGCTCACCTCCATCTCCACCCAGATACTCAGTAATAACGCCACGGCAGTGCTGCTGCTGCCCATTGCCATCTCCACAGCCCTGGGCATCGGGGTTGATCCCAAACCCTTTATCATCGGCATCTGTATCGGTGCCAGCGCCTGCTTCGCCACGCCTGTCGGCTACCAGACCAACCTAATGGTCTACGGGCCCGGTGGTTACAGGTTCAAGGACTACCTCAAACTGGGCATTCCCCTGAACCTCTTCGTGGTACTGGCAGGCATGCTGCTGATCCCCATGGTCTGGCCGTTTTAACTAGCGCCATGGCCGCCCGGAACAACTCCGCCCAGCCCACCTCCCCAGCACCATGCGAACATCACCTCCAAATGGCAGCCCAGCCGACGGCACACTTTCTATTCTACTGATATCAATTATTATTAAATTTGATCAGCCAGCCATCTCTGTGTTATCATGCAGCCATAACCACTCAATGCCGCAGCAACTGTCTGTTCCTTCTCGCCCTTCACAGGATAGACGTTTTTTCAATCATCTGGAGGTTGTATGAAAGTAAGAGACATCATGGAACCGTTACACAGCTGGCTGACCCCTGAAATGACCGTGCTTGACGCCATAGAGGCCATGAAGCACTCCAGGCGCTCCCACGGCCTGCCGCTCAACGCCATCATCGTGCTGGACAATGACCGAAAACTGGTAGGCATCGTCTCCACCACCGACATTTTACGGCTACTGATTCCGTCCTATATGTATCTTGACGACCAGATCGAGGACAACTCCAGCTGGGACCCGGTGCGTGCCGACAGAACAGAGCGTGCCAGATCATTGCACGTTCGGGATATCATGACCGAGGACGTACGGGTGATCAATCTCCACGACTCCATCATGCGCTGTGCAGACATCATGCTGGTGGAGCAGATCCGCAGGCTGCCGGTGGTCGGCACGGAAGGCAAGGTGCTGGGAGTCGTCTACCTTCGTGACGTGTACAACAATATCACCGAAATCCTCTGTAACACCTCGGCTGCGGTCGCCAACTACTGATACAACATTCCGCCCGACAGAAGCGCATGCCCCACTCAGGCTGCCGCTTCTGCCAGGGCCGCAACTTCCTCCCTTCGATAACAACCGGGGTCGTGGTCGTTGACCATGCCGATCGCCTGCATGTAGGCGTAGATGATCACCGGGCCGACAAAGGACATGCCACGCTTTTTCAGGTCTTTGGAGATTTGTTCGGAAAGCTCTGTTTTCGCTGGGATCTCCGCCTGATCTCCGTAGTCGTTCTGCAACGGACTGTGATCCACCCACCCCCAGAGATAGCTTGCAAAGCTGCCGAATTCCTCCACCAGCCGCAACACCACCCGGGCATTTTTGATCACCGAATTGATCTTGAGCCTGTTGCGGACAATGCCCGCATCTTTGAGCAGTTCGGCCACCTTTTCTTCGTTGTAGCCGGCGACCACCTCAATCTCGAAGTTATCAAAAGCGCTGAGAAAGTTTTCGCGCTTTTTCAGGATGGACAGCCAGGACAGACCGGCCTGCATGCCCTCTAAGGCCAGCATTTCAAAAAGCAGCCGGTCGTCATGGACCGGCACCCCCCACTGCTTATCATGGTAGTGGATATATTCCGGGGAATTCAGATCACACCACGAGCACCGTTTCTTGGTCATTGTCACTCCGTTTTTCTGGCGATGGTTCTCTATGTTCAGGCAGCAGCGATCATCTTCGCTCACCCCGGACAACATAGCCCATCCGGGCATTCAGCGCATGGGTGCAAAGAAAAAAAAAGCGGCGTAACCGCTTTCGGTTACGCCGCTGATTCCATGAGGCAACTGGTTGCAAGAGCTCCAGGTTAGCAGAACTCGGTATCCATCACCTTCTGGTTTTCGATATTAATGTGTGGCACAGGCAATACATGGGTCAAATGCCCGGACCACCCAGCCCATGGCGCTATCCAGGCCCATATCGATTCGATCCTCGTGCACGAACCGTTTAGCCATGGTGGTCAGGGCCCGCTCGATGGAGAAATTGTTATGCACGGTGGGGATAACAAACTCGGCATTAACGATCTGACCATTCTCAATCTGGTAGTGGTGAATCAGCGGTCCGCGGGGTGCCTCAACCAGGCCGTAACCAAAACCATCGCGCGGCTCCACCGGCACGTTCATTTCACCATCCATGAGATTTTCCGCCAACAGCCTGTCCGCACGCTCCAGACCGTTGATCAATTCAATACCACGACAGAGATCAAACAGCAGGATCTGGTGTGCCGGTGCACCGAACTGCACCCGGAAACGCTCCAGATAACCATCGGCAATCGGGGTGCCGGTGGACTCAATGAGGTTCATCCGTGCCAGGCTGTTTGCCCGAATAGGCAGATCGTTGAAAGAGGTCTTGGCAGAAAAACTGTCCTGGACCCGGTGAAACTGCAAATGGTCGCGGAACTCATCCGGCTTGAAGGTCACCGTTTCAGAGCCATCGGATTTTTGCATGGTCACATGATCCACGGGGCGGGTCGGATCATTTTTATCAACGGCGATCATGTAATAAAAGGGATCACTTCCTTCCCAATCACCCACGCTGTTCGACATCTTCTGACTCAACTGCCAGTACTCGTCGAACAGGCTGCAGGCAATGGGAATCGCCGCCTTGATCTTCTGGCGCATTTCCTTGGCCGCCTCCTTGTCGATTCCTGAGACCACGCCGCCGACAACCGCCTTGACCGGATGAATGAACTGGCCACCTGCCACCGCGATCAACTCAGTACCGATTTTGCGCACCGCCATGGCTTTTTTGCTGATATTACCCAGGGTATCCTTACTGGCCTTTTCATCAGCGCCGAAAATAGAGGTCGCCTGCAGTTTGTCGGGCAGGGTGAAAAAGAACAGTGAGGTGGCCTGGTTCTGCACCAGCTGTCCGACCATCATCAGGTGGCGGATCTTTTCGGCCACCGGCGGTGGGGTGATGTCATAGGCATCCTCCAAGGCTTCCACCGCTGCAAGGTGATGGGATGTTGAGCAGACCCCGCAGACCCTCGGTACGATGACCGGCATCTGGTCGGCCGGCATCCCTTTGAGAAACTGTTCAAACCCTCGGTACTCCTGGGCAAGAAAACGCGCGCTCAAAACTTTGCCGTGATCGAGGTTGACCACGACCTTGGCGTGTCCTTCGATACGAGAGATTGGAAATTGAATAGTAGTAGACATGATTACAGCACCTTCTCCTTTGGACGACTCTCAAGTTCTGTTTCGGTGTAGTCGGAAAACTGGAACAGGAAGAGAGCCAGATGCGGCGACCTCAGCGCCTCGTTGATCTCCTCCGGTTCAATGTCAGTCATCCGCCGGAAAACGTTTACTAAACTCTCAAACCAGGCGTTTGCGTCTTTTTCAATCAGGTTGTTGGACGGCCCTCGACAGCCCACACATGGAAAGCCCGCCTTGGGACACGGCGCCCCGCAGCCGTTTCTGGTCGAAGTACCCACACAGAGCTGGCCCTGTTTCACCAGGCAGATGTTCGGGTCATCATCTTTGTGGATTGCCTCGGTGAGCTTGGTGGGTCTCAGATCCTTCGGTTTTCTCCGGCCGCACTCCTTGCAGACGATCGAGGTTGTCTTCAGGGAGTCGGGATCGTTGAGCAGCTTGATATACAGATCCGGCACCGGCGGGCAGCCCGGTAGATAGATATCAACCTCGGCCTCGGTATCGATGGGCATACACTTGGGCAACATTCTTGGCACCCGCCCCTGGTGGGTGGAAGCCAAAAAGTGTTTCCTGATATCGTGGCGATCTCCAAGCCCTGCCACACCACCTGAAATGGCACAGGTCCCTACTGCCACGATTTTCTTCACCTTGCTCGCAGCTTCCCGGAGCTTGAAGAGATCCTCATCGGTTCTGATACCACCCGTCACCAGCAACACATCGACTTCAGGCACATCATGGGCTGAAACCACCAGCGGCATATAAGCAAGTTTGGCGAGATCGAGTTCGTCCCCTCCATTTAAGAGAGAGACTTCGCACCCGGCGCAGCCTGTGAGCTGCAGAACAGCAAATTGCATAGTTCCTCCATCAGCATGATCTATGAAAATGTCTCTTGATATCCTGCAAGCGATACGAACTTGCCGAAGAATCAACGGGCTCCCGCATCAACTTCACATAAGCTTGCTATCGTACGGCTCTTCTGAATTCGCAACCCTACTTCACGGACGGAAACTGGGAGGGGACAACAGCAGAGAACAAGAGGTAGCTTACTGATAAACACACCAATACAATGACTTGCGTCATTAACTGGGACTACATGTATGAGACGCAAAGATACAAGAGAGCTCCCAAAAAGGCAAGAAAATCACCAAAACTCAGGGCCCTGCCCTGGTCCACCAGATAGCCCACCCGCGTAGGCTCATTCAGCCACATATTACTTGAGTCTATCAACTGGGTGAAGCCATTTGCAAGGGGTTTCCAAGCCAACTCCAGGCTCGCGCCAACTCCCCGCGCCAACATATTTGCTTCAATGGTGATTTTCCACATTGGACCAAAACCGGGTCAGGCACGAGTCATAAGACGGTGCCTTCCCGTCCTTGGGCGCTGGGCAAATATGCGCAATAATATTTTGACAGTTGGGGAGATACGCCCCGTTGACGACAGCAAGGAAACAGCAATGTAATCGTCCCAGTGTTCAGTAGACCAATGACCGCCTCGTTCCCTTAAGGACCGCCGCAGAGAAGAGTTCCACCATCTTCACAGCTTCAACTATCGTCCCGTTTCTTCATCGAAACCCGCTTTCCCGCAATTTCGGTGGTGCGGTGGCCAACTCCAGCCCCCACAGCTCAAGCAGCATCAGGAGTACCCCGGTTTAGACTTTCCGATTCAGCACCACATCAACCACCTCTTTCATTTACGATGTAATTTCAGAAACTTGAGCTAATTATTTTTCTTCTCGCGATCCGCCGGGCAACATGGTCCAGCATTTAGACCAAAAAAATTCTCCAGCCCTCAGACTACTCCCATAACCAGAAACCTGACTCTCTTTTTTAGAAACCTCAAGATAAAACCCTGTTATTCTAACACCTCATGGTCAACAACCAGCTCTTTTCCAGCGACAAACAAAAAACCCCCTGATGAGAAATATCATCAGGGGGCTCGTCCATCAGATTCAGGCCTTATTTGCTGCTTGCTACTGCTTATCCCAGAAATGGCAGGCAACCCTGTGGCCACCGCCGATATCCTGCAGGGTCGGTTTTTTGCTGGCGCAGACCGGCCGGGCAATGGGGCAACGGGTCCTGAACACGCATCCGGAAGGCGGTGACAGTGGCGAAGGCAGGTCCCCCTCCAGCACGATGCGCTGTTTGTTTTTCTCTTTTTCCGGATCTGGCAGGGGCACTGCGGAGATAAGGGCCTTGGTATAGGGATGCTTGGGAGCTTCATAGAGGCTCTTCTTGTCGGCAATCTCCATGACGTTGCCAAGATAGAGCACCATGATCCTGTGGCTGATATGGCGCACAACAGACAGGTCGTGACTGATAAAGATCAGCGACAACCCGAAAGACTTCTGCAGGTCCTGTATCAGGTTCACAATCTGGGCCTGGATAGAGACGTCAAGGGCAGACACCGGCTCATCACAGACGATCAGCTTGGGACGCAAAATCATAGCCCTGGCCACGCCGATCCGCTGACACTGGCCACCAGAGAACTCATGGGGATAGCGATTGATCATCAAGGGCAGCAGCCCAACCTGCTCCATGATCTCCTTGACCCGCGTGGTCCGATCCCCAGCCGAGAGTTCAGGGTAGTGCACGGTCAGCGGCTCAGCGATAATGTCGCCGATGGTCATTCTCGGGTTGAGGCTGGCCAGCGGGTCCTGGAAGATGATCTGCAGGTCCTTTCTGTGCAGGATCATCTGTCTTGGCCCAAGACCGGAGATTTTCTGATCGTGCCAGAAGACCTCACCGGCGGTCGGGTTGAGCAGCTGCAGAACCCCTCGACCAAGGGTCGATTTACCACAGCCCGATTCGCCAACGATCCCCAAGGTCTCACCGGCAAAGACCTCAAAGCTGACATCGTCGACCGCTTTCAGGGGCACCGGCGGCGTAAACAGTTTGCCGCTGGAAATAGGAAAGTAGACCTTCAGCCCACGCACCGTGAGGATCGGGTCCTGTCCAGACTCCATGGTGGAGTCTGTCTGGGGTTCTTCAAGGGTGTTTTGGTTTCTCTCAGTCATTACAGCTTCTCCAGATGACATGCCTTCTTACGTCCACCAGCGGTTTCCAGTAGCCTCGGCCGCTCGCTCTGACAGATGTCCATCACGTGTTCACAGCGCGGGGCAAAACTGCAGCCGCTCGGCAGATTCTGCAGGTTCGGCGGCTGTCCAGCGATGGTATGCAGGGCATCGGAACCTTCATCGTCCAGTCTCGGCATGGAATCCAGCAGTCCTCTGGTGTAGGGATGATGGGGATCGTTGAAGATCTCATGGACGCTGGCCTGCTCGACAACACGGCCGCCATACATCACCAGCACCCGGTCGCTGAGCCCGGCAATGACACCGAGGTCATGGGTGATCATCACCGTGGCCATGTTCAGTTCCTTGCCCAGCTTGGCCAGCAACTCCAGAATCTGGGCCTGTACGGTGACGTCAAGAGCCGTGGTGGGCTCATCGGCGATCAAGAGTTTCGGTTCGCACAAGAGCGCCATGGCGATCATCACCCGCTGGCGCATGCCCCCTGAGAACTCATGGGGATACATGCTAAAGCGCTTCTTGGACTCGGGGATGCCGACCAGGTCGAGCATACGGATTGAGGCGATGGTGGCATCTTCCTCACTCATCCCCCGGTGTGCCATCAGGACCTCGGTCATCTGCCGTGAGACCTTGAGATAGGGGTTCAGGGAGGTCATCGGATCCTGGAAGATCATTGAGAACTCCACGCCGCGAAGTTTGTTGAGTTCAGCCGCGTTCAGCCCGAGAATCTGTTTGCCGTTGAAATACGCCTCCCCCTCTGTCCTGCCATTTTTCGCCAACAGCCCCATGATCGACATGAACACCTGGGTCTTGCCGGAACCGGACTCACCGACAATACCGAGACATTCACCGGCGGCTATGGAAAAGCTCACTTTGTTGACCGCACAGACCTCACCGTCGTGGGTATGAAAACGTGTCGTCAGGTTTTGTACATCAAGAAGCATAATTATCTATCCTTGGGATCAAGTGCATCACGCAGGCCATCCCCGATGAAATTAAAGCAGAACAGGGTTATGGCGAGAAACAGCGCCGGGAAAAACAGCATCCAGGGGGCCGACTCGATCTGCTTGGCACCTTCCGAGATCAACACTCCCCAGCTGGTCAACGGCTCCTGTACGCCAAGCCCCAAAAAGGAGAGAAAGGACTCGGTGAGGATCACCTGGGGGATGGTGAGGGTCATATAGACGATAACCGGACCCAACACGTTCGGGATGATATGCCTGGTGATGATCTTCCAGTTCGAGACCCCCACCGCATGGGCGGCCTCGATGAATTCTTTCTTTTTCACCGACAGGGTCTGGCCCCTGACGATTCTCGCCATGGTAAGCCATTCCACCGCTCCCAGCGCGACAAAGATCAGGAAAATGTTCCTGCCGAAAAAGACCATGAGCAGGATGACGAAGAACATGAACGGCAGGGAATACATGATGTCGACAATGCGCATCATGACGTTGTCCACCCTGCCCCCCAGAAAACCGGCAGTGGCTCCGTAGGTCACCCCGATAAGCAAACTGACAGTGGTGGCAACAACCCCCACCATCAGCGAAATCCTGGCACCGTACAGGGTTCTGACAAAGAGGTCGCGGCCATTGCCGTCCGTGCCGAACCAGTGTTTCAGCTCAGCATTCGGTGCCCCGGGAAAATCGTAGCCCCAGTCCGGGTCATCAAAAGCCCAGGGTGAAAGATAGGGGGCCAGGATGGCGAGTACCACGATGATCCCCAACAGGATCATCGAGGCCACGGCGGCCTTGTTGTGGAACAGGCGACGCATGGCATCCTGCCACAGACTCCTCCCCTTGACCGCCTCTGGTGTGTCCAGCCCGTTCAGCTGGTCTCTCATGAATGGTTTAGATGGTGTAGTAGTAGCCACTTATTCAACCTTTACTCTCGGATCCAGGAACCCGTAAACGAGATCCACAATCAAATTCAACGCCATGATCAGCACGGCGTAAAATATTACCACTCCCATGACGACCGGATAATCACGGTTCAGTGCGCCGTTAACGAAGTACCTGCCGATGCCGGGAACATCAAAGATCGACTCGATGACCACGGAACCGGTAATAACCGCCGCGGTCGCCGGCCCGAGATAGGAGATAACCGGCAGCAGGCCGCCCTTTAAGGCGTGACGCACCACCACGATCTTTTCGGCCAAGCCCTTGGCACGGGCTGTGCGGATAAAGTTGGAGTTCATGGTCTCAACCATGCTGCCCCTGGTCAGGCGGGCAATATAGGCAATCTGCGGCAGAGCGAGGGTAATGACCGGCAGGATCTGGTACTGCAAGGCGCCGCCTCCCCAGCCGGCGACGGGCAGCCAGGAAAGATACACCCCGAAAACCAGCGCCAGGATCGGCGCCATAACGAAGTTGGGGATGGCGATACCTGTCATGGCCACCCCCATCACCATATAGTCAAAAGCCGAATTCTGTTTGAGAGCGGCGATAGTGCCCGCCGTTATGCCAATCAGCATCGCCAGGGTGATAGCCATCAGGCCCAGGCGAAGACTTACCGGAAACCCTGCAACGATCAGGTCGGTAACCGTGAAGTCGAGGTACTTATAGGAAGGCCCGAAGTCCCCTTTCAGGATATTGCCAAGATAGATCAGGTACTGTTCATGAACTGGCTTATCCAGATTGTAGGCTTTTAAGATGTTGGCCTCGATCTCCGGCGGTAATTGCCGTTCACGGTCAAAGGGACCGCCCGGGGCAAGCCGCATCATGAAAAAGGCGATGGTAATGATAATGAACAACGTCGGTATGGCACTACCCAGTCGACGCACGGCGTAGGCAAACATACGGAACTCCCAGAGTATGTTTTATATCGGTAAGAAAAAGATAAACCAAAAACATCCTGTCGCCGAAACGGGCAAGCCAGCGCCGGCGACAGGAAAGCTACACACTACTCTTTGATGGTGATGTACCGCCAACGATGGATGTCTTTGGCATTATCGACGAACCCATCCACCTTCTGGGAGACCAGGTTCTTGGATACATAGTGATAGATTGGAATAATCGGCTGATCAGCCATGGCCTGTGCTTCGGCCTGGTAGAGGAGCTCGCCACGCTTTTTGAGATCTGCTGTTACCTCTGCCTGTTGCATCAGGGAATCAAACTTCTCGTTTGAGTAGCGGCCATAATTGTTGGCGCCGGTTCTGGTTTCAAGCAGGTAGAGGAAGTTCTGTGCGTCGTTGTAGTCAGCAATCCAGGCGGCACGGGCAACCTGGAAGTCTCCCTGCTTCAGGTCGGCATAGTGAACCTTGACCTCGGCATTGTGGAGTTGGGCCTCAACACCAATCTGCTTCCACATGGACTGGATAGCCACGGCCACACGCTTGTGGTTTTCGGAGGTGTTGTAGCGGAGAGTGAGTTTAAGCGGATTGTCTTTGCTGAAACCGGCTTCGGCCAACAGGGCCTTTGCCTTCTTCACACGCTCACCGTAAGGCATGTCCTTCCACTCGATCTCGGCAGGCTGCTCATAATGAGACACGCCAGGAGGAACAAAGGAGTAGGCGGCAATCTCACCGGTCTTCAGGACACGGTCGACGATCGCTTCGCGGTTTACCGCAAGAGAAAGCGCCTGGCGTACGCGAATATCGTCAAAGGGAGGTACCTTGGTGTTCATCGGATAGTAGTAGATACCGAGATACGGGGCGATGCGGGTCTCCTTGGGCAGGTTTTTGCGCAGCCAGTCGATCTGGTCGGAGGCAAAGTCCATGGCGACATCGATCTCTCCAGCCCGGAAGCGCTTCTGTACCGCGGCACGATCTTCCTGGGTGTAGAAGGTGAGGTTGTCCAGGGATACGGAACCGGCATCGAAATACTGCTCGTTTTTGGTCAGCTTGACGTGGGTGTTGGGCAGCCACTCAACCAGTTTATACGGGCCGTTGACCACCATGTTCTCTGGCTTGGTCCAGTCATTGCCCACCTTGTCGATCACATGTTTTGGCACCGGATAGGCAGTGTAGTGGGTCAGCAGGTCGAGAAAGTAGGGAGCGGGACCAACCAGCTTGATTTCCAGGGTGTAGTCATCAATGGCCTTTACCCCAAGGGTTTCGGCCGCGGCCTTGCCGGTATTGATCGCTTCTGCCCCCTCGATGACATACAGCAGCGACGCGTACTCTGCTGCGGTCTCGGGAAGAAGAATACGCTGCATGGAGTACACAAAATCATGGGCGGTAAACGGAGTACCATCAGACCAGTTGCTCTTGCGCAGCTTGAAGGTGTAGGTCTTCAGGTCGTCGGAGATGGTCCAGGATTCAGCCACACCGGGGACAGCCTCAGCTTTCTGGTCTTCTGTGGTCAACCCGAGGAACATGTCACCAACCACGTAGTTTTCCCAGGTACCGCTCACCTTGTGCGGATCAAGTGATGCTGGCTCGCCCATGGTTGCGACCCTGAGAGTTCCGCCCGCAAAGGCACTGCCTGCGGTGATCAGAGCAAACACACAGGTTGCGAAAAAGGCGTTTCGAACACCTGACAGCTTGAACCACTGTTTCCCTTTCATAAAGGTCCTCCAAAGTTAATTTTGAAACTGCTGGTATAACTCAGCTATAAGAACTCCCCTAAAGACAAGTCAAGACAAGAGTCGACCTGCCCGCCGTCGCTCTACATAAATGGATTTTCACTGTCTGGCAAGCAGGAATCAAGCAATCTTTTCCTTGTCAGGCAGAAATACCATTGTATTCAAAGAACTTGCAGAAGTTAGCCTCGCCAAGTTTTTTTCCTCGGCAGCTCACCCACCCCATGAAAACACTCGCTCAGGCCGCTCGATATTGCGATTTCCGCAACTTCAGGCAAGCCGCAATCAACATAACGCATTTATCGGGTCTATTCTAGACAATTTCGTCATAAATTGGACACTTAATTGAAGTCAACCATGACCACATCGTAGCACAAGCGGCTCCCTCCTGATGTTCGTTCACTACCCAGACACGGGCAAACTGCCCAGCTTTCAAATTGACCCTGCCCTGGTGAAGCGTTACTATTTGCCGATGTTACAAAGCTTTCCAACAACTATTCCTTCAAAAACTATCTGGAGAATTGATCATGAGTTTACAGCAAACAATACAGAGCGAGCTGAAAGAGGCCATGAAGGCCAAGGATAGCGCCCGGGTTGGAGTCATCCGCATTCTTATTGGCGAATTCCAACGTCAACCGGAAAAGGAACTCAGCGATGACAAGGTTATAGGAATCATTAAAAAGCTGATCAAGTCAGAAAAGGAATTGATCGATGCAGGTGGCGACGGCGATGCAGACTATATTGCAAATCTGGAGAGCTACCTGCCGCAGCAGGCAAGTGAGGAAGAAATCAAGGAGTGGATTGGCGCCAACATTGACTTTTCACAATTTGGCAACAAGATGCAGGCTATGAAACCGATCATGGCACATTTCGGCAGCAGTGCGGACGGCAACACCGTCAAGAAAGTGCTGCAGGAGCTGTAAGAGCGCACCATGGCTGAACGCTGTCGGCAAGCAGAGAGCCAAAAAAAGCGAAAGCAAAGAACCTGATGGAATCAGATTGCCAGATACTTACCTGATTCCACTACGTTCTTTGCTTTCGCCAATGATACTCACCCTGTTTTTCGAGACCGTCCAAGGAGGTCAGGCGGCCATCGAGTTCATCCGTGAACCAGACACGGATGCGGATGAAATCCTACAAAACCTGGTCAGCCAAGCCTTCAACCTGTTTTTGCACCCCACCAATGCAATTCTGGTGTCAGCTCGGCAAACCTGGCTTTTGTGTTGTATAGGCAGTGAGTAGTACCAGTCACTGCACCCTCAATATAGCAACTGTTGTGCCAAAGGCATTGCCAAGCAGTCTATTTTTCCCCTTCCCTGTCACCCCGACGGCCACCCAACAACCATACAAATTACGCTTTTTCAGGCTTTTAGCTCTCAATACTGATGCCTGTACTTTTTTTATTTATCTCTCTTTTTTTCTTGGTTGACCCGCCGCCCCGTCATTTTTCTCTACGGGTAAGGCACAGTTTTTCAGTCCGCATTCTGCAAAAACGGATCGAAGCAAATGTTCTCCATCACCACTGCAACTCCAGATCTTTTTAAAAAGTATCAGCCATCCGCATGCAATTCCCTTTATTTAGCTGACCTTCCACGGTAATCGATTGCACATCAGATTGAGTCGCCAGCACGCTTATCACTGTCCGGAAAAACAGACTCCATCCTCCTTTCCCCCACACCACTGAAAGCGCAATCACTCATGCTGACAAAAATCATTTCAGTATTCCAGTATATTACGATGTGAGCTGCCAACGCTCGCCAGGTTCTGGAGACCACTTGCCGGACGATTTCTTATACCGACTGTTTAAATTTTTTCTCCTCTCAGCTTGAGTGCCACCAGATCGTTCGATCTGATGCTCCGAACGGTCGGATTCGGCAATCATACGACATTTCCATGAGCCTGTTCAGCTATTCTGATTTTTCAGACACCGCCCAAAAAGCCCCGCCGACCAGGGTGGCAGGTATCCTGTTTTTTGGGAAATTGCTCCCGCGCATCCTGAAAAGAGTTTGAAGTAAAGCTTTAGTACATGATACGTTAGCTTATATCGTAAGCTATTCCAGAATTGCGAATCATCACGGATCCATCGAACCCCACTCATTTTCGGAGGTGAGCGTATGGCTTTGCCCAAGGATATGTACCAATGCCAGATTCCCAACTGTGGATATATCTACGACCCTGACAAGGGTGAGCCCAAAACCGATACACCGCCAGGCACTCCGTTTGCAGACCTGCCCGATGATTGGTCCTGTCCGTTTTGCCAGGCTTCGAAAAAAAGCTTCCGCCCCCTCGCCGGCCCAGGTTCCGTACTGTACGAAGGTATCTGATCGCTTCGACCGCCGGGCAAGGGTAATGTCAACCATGTCGCAAATAAAAAGGCCGCTGCATATCCATGCAGCGGCCCCGGTATAGCGGAGGGTCATTGGTAGCAATGACCCTTTTTTGTTGATTACACCCCTGGAGTTCCTTCGGTCAGAGCCTGACTCCAACGGTTCTCGGCAACCTCGTCGGTGGAGTAGTCCGGCAAAATGATCGGTGCCACTGCAGGATTCTCCACTCCGGCTTCTTCCAGTTCTTTTTCAAACTTCACCACGTGATCGAGGCTCAGCTCTTTCACCTCGACACCGCCCTGGACATACTTGGCAGCGTTGATACCGGCACGGCGGCCAAAGGTGATGATATCCTGCAGGCTGTTGCCCATCAGGCGGTTTTCACCGTGAACACCACCAATCACCTCACCGGCGCCATACAGACCCGCCAGCTCGGTTTCGGAATCGCCATTTACATTGATACCACCGTTCTGGTAATGCAGGGTCGGGTAAACCAGCATCGGCTCCTTGCTGATATCGATGCCGTGACGCTCGAACTGGATGAACTTGGCCGGCAACTCTTTGCGGACGGAGCCCGGGCCATGCAGTTCCTCGATCATCGGCGAGTCAAGCCAGAGACCAACGCGGCCGGTCGGGGTCATAATTCCCTTGCCTTTCTCCATCGCCTCCTGGATCAGCTCGGCGGACTCAACGTCGCGAGGCTCCAGCGGGAAGCAGAACTGCTCGCCGTCAACGTTCAGCACGTGGGCACCAAGACCACGAACCTTCTCGGTGATCAGCAGACCAACGTTCTGCTCAGGGTAGGCAACACCGGTCGGGTGGTACTGGGTGGAGTGCAGAGACTTGTTGCCGATACCCGCACGGTAGGCCATAACCACGCCGTCCATGGTCGCACCGTAATGGTTGGTGGTGGCAAAGCCCTTGACATGCAGACGGCCGAAACCGCCGGTTGCCATAACAACTGCCTTGGCCTTAACAACGGAGAACTCCTTGGTCTCCATATTAAAGAGGATGGCACCAGCACACTTGCCATCGCTATCCAGCAGCAGCTCGATTGCCGGAGCAAACTCCAAGACGGTGATCTGATCGGCACGGTTTCTCGCCTCATCGCGAACGACGCGCATGATCTCGGCGCCGGTCATATCACCAGAGGACTGCAGACGCTTTCGTGAAGAACCGCCACAGTGACGAACTACGGTGCGGCCGTCTTCATACTTGTTGAACATCATGCCCAGGCTCTCGAGCCAGGCGATGGAGAGCGGTGCATCCTTGGCAAGGGCCGCGACCAGGTCACGCTGGTTGGTGAAATGACCACCGCCGATGGTATCGAGGAAGTGGTAGTAGGGCGAGTCGCACTCCTGGGTTGCCGCCTGAATGCCACCTTCGGCCATGATGGTGTTGGAGTCGCCGTGGCGCAGCTTGTTGGCAACAATTACCTTGCAGCCGCCATCGGCTGCCATAATCGCCGCTGAAGTTCCCGCGCCGCCACCACCGATGACCAGTACATCGGTCTCATGGTCGATTTTTTTCAGATCAACCAGGCCTGGGCGGACAATGGACTTTGACTGCAGGAGGCGGGCAACGCCCTCCTGAAATACGTCGCCTTTATTGGGGCCAACCTGAACCTGCAGCTTGGCATCGGCCTGGTAGTCTGGGTGGTGCTTGGAAAGCACAATCTCGCGCTCCTCCATGGTAAGCGCCGGGTAGTGCTCGTTGCGTCTGGCCATGGCCACGCGCTCTGGGCGGGTGGCTTCCACTCGTTTAATAAGCTCTTTTAATTCGGGTGTGTATCCCATGATAATCTCCTTAGTCCCGGATAGTCGATGCGATTTTTCGTTACAGATGACTGGTGTCCTGCGGCTGCCAGCTTCCTGGCTCTGCCAGATCCGGCTCACGCTCGCGTTCGACATACCGCTGCTGCAGGTCATCTTTGGTCATTGCACTCAGCTCATCGAGCATCGGGTCATACTTGCCAGCTTCAATGTCCGCAACCCTGTTTTTCAAATGCTCAGCCTGCGGCTGGATGAAACGGGCGAAGACGCGGCGGGCGAGCTGGGCAATATGGTACTGGGGAATCTCACCCATACAGCGGCTGGCGCAGAGACCGCACTGAATACAGTCAAAGGAGATTCTCGCCGCCTTTTCGATATTACCCTGCTTGAGCGCAGAGATGTACCCGAGGACATCTACATCCATCGGGCAGGCCTTGGTGCAGAGATTACAGGCCACACAGCGGAACAGTTCCGGGTACAGGGAGTGGATGGCGTCTGCCACCTGCTCCATCTCCTCAAGCTTGTAGCTGGCACGATTGGCTGGGAAGAAGGGAATCTGCGCCAGGTACATATTGGGCTCGACCACGGTCTGACAGGCCAGCCCGAAGTGCAGTTTATAATCACCGGCCATACGGTACACGGTGGGACAGGCACCACAGATACCGCCACGGCAACCGGCACCGCGCAGGAAACGAAAACCGGCAAACTCCATCGCCTTCATGATGGTAAGGGTCTCAGGTACTTCGTACTGCTTGCCCATTACGAAAATCGGAATCGTCCTGGCTCCCTCTGGCAGGATGGCGCGATCTCCGGTCGCTACTTTAGGTGTCTTTGTTGTTTCACACATGGTTTATCTCCATATTCTCGCGAAAGATATACAATCCACGGCCCGATCAAGCAGCGGCCAGGCATTTTTTACTCTGTAACAGTTCCAGGCTCTTGGCATCGTTGAGCTCGAAGTGGCAGACTTCGGTCTCAAGCCCGAGCGCCACCGCCAGCAGCTGGGTGAAATAGACAGTTGGCACGCCGCTTTCGATATTTCCTTTGGCCTGCAGCTGTTCCTGCTGCTTGCCAAGGTTGTATTCGCAAAGCGGGCAGCTGGAGGCAATGGTCTCAACACCTGCATCGGCTGCGGAGTTAAGAATGGTTGCGGCTGCACTGTTTTCGCCCGGCTCGGTGGCCAGTACCTGGTATGAGCCACAGCACTTGTCGGCGGCAGCAAAAGGTATCACGGTGGCCCCGAGAGCTTCCAGCATCCTGGTCATCAGTTCATAGCTGCCATAGGGCTCGATGCCAACCTCCGCCGGACGCTGCAGGGTACAACCGTAATAGGTGCCTACCTTCAACTCACCGAGCGGCTGCTTGACCGCCTCCTTCAGTTTCTCCCAGCCGATCTGCTCTTCGAGGAAGGTCAGGTAATGCACCACCTCCACCTCGCCGGCGTAATCGATCTCATCATCCATGAAGCGGTTGATGGTGTCGCGCTTGACCTCGTCGGTCTTCATCAGCTGGTTGGCTCGTGCCAGGGTGTTGTAGCACATGGAACACAAGGTAACGAGTTTCTCTGCACCCTGCTCTTTGGCCCGGATAAGGTTACGCACCGGCCCGACCATATGGATCAGGTCATCTGCGGTGAGGGAGTATACCGCCCCGCAACAGTTCCAGCGGTCGATCTCCTCCACCTCGACACCGAGCGCTTCCAGGGAAGCAACCGCAGCCGAATCCAGATTCTTGGCTTTGGTCTTCAGGGTACAACCTGGATAGTAACTTATCTTCATTGCTCTCCTTAGCTGGTCAATTTTCTGAATCCGGCGACCAGGGCGATCTGCGGCAGCTCCGCAATCGTCTCAGCCGACATTTGTGAAGGTTCGATCTGGTTGGTGCCCTTCCGCAGTGTCTGCTGGCGCAGCGCCTCCATGACCTTGGCAATATCTATTCCCCGGGGGCATTTGACCGTGCAGGCATGGCATGACGCACACTTCCAGTATGTATTGATTTCAGCCAGCTTGTTATGCAGGCCGAACTGTGCCATGTGCATCACCTTGCGGGGGCCATAGTCCATCTCTGCAGTCATGGGACACATACCGCTGCATGTGGCGCACTGCATACAGAGCTTGACATTCTCTCCGCTCAGCTCATTCAGTTTTTTGATCGACTCCAGTGACAGAGTCCCTGCATTCATCTTCAATGTCATTTTCCTCTTCTTTCCGGAAACGATGAAACAGCCTCCGATTGCGTTAGCAGACAGCGCCTGCACCTGGCAAAACAGACAACATCGGGCAAGGTGAGCGCACCGTGGTTACACACCGTCAGCTCATGGAAACTTCATGTGGCGGGATGAGTTTTAACACCTTCTTCGACCCCGCAACATGCGGACAACCAGTGGATGATTGACGGCAAAAAACCCAGAAAACACAAATGCCTGAACAGCTGGCATTTCAGCCAGTAGTAATAACAGATCTTTTTGCACAATTCAACATCGTTTTTTTTGCGAAATATCAAGCACTTGTATGAAAAACAATGAATGAAGCTTCATTTTTTGGCAATATTCATCTACACAGGTTACCATCGTTTTTAGCATTTGATTTCAATTCGCCGACCGATCCTTGCCCGGTGGGCCACGCCGCCCAAGAACCAAATTACTGCAAAGCCCCTCCAACCACCCCGACAACCGGCAGAGCAGCCGGTATTGCTACCCCCCGCCACAAAAGCGTCCTTGCACCAACAACAAGAATCCATGTACCGGCCAGGCTTCGGCTCAGCGGCCAAAACCGCCCGCCACATGTTTTACTGAAAGAGTGAGCCGGAAAATTGGGATGGTGTTGGGAAAAAGAAACGGCAAAAGGATCTGCCGGTGAGCGGAGCCCTGTGTTTGCCGGTTACCAAAGTGGCGTCTGAAGCCGTGTTGGACTCATCGAGTCCGCCTGCCCTGACCGCTGCGACAACCTGCAGAAACATCAAAGGCGCCCCGGTTCGATCCGGGGCGCCTTTGATGTTTTTATCCTGTATGCAATCTGTTAGTTGCCCTGCTCCGGCGCTGCTCCGGTATCGTCGGGCTCACAGACCTCGCCAACAGAGCAGCTGTCATCGCCATCCGCTGTGCCGGGAATCTGCACTTCTGGTAAGAGCTGGCCGGGCAGGAGCACTGACGGTAACGGCGGGGTATACTCACCGTCATCCATAGGCGTCTGCAGACTCACCCCCGGATCATCACCACTGCCTGGAATCCGACAATTCTTTTCAAAATAGGTCAGAATGGCGTGTTTTCCCTTTATGAGCCGAACTTCGGAGGTATCCTGAATCGACAGCACCGGAATTTCATGAATCCCGTTGGTCTGCAGATAGTTTCTGTTCACACGAGGTGAATAGTTCTCTGCTCTCTTGAGATTTTCCAGCGGTGGCGACTTCAACTCATCTATGGGGTTGAGATTCAGCGTGCAGGTGAAGTCAGCATCAACGGTCTCCAGGACTTCCTCACAATGGGGGCAGCTGGAGGAGAAGAAAAAATGGAGCGAGCTTGCCTCAGCCTGCCCATCGAGTCGGCCATAGGTCCCGTCTTCCAGGCTGCCCGGCTCCAGCTGCGACCTGGAGGTGAACTCCAGGCTGGAAAAAGCAAGCAACACCGCAACAAAAGCTGCCAGCGCCGTCAAAAGTTGCCGCCAGCCCATACAGATGTTGAGCAGAGCGATAATGCTGAAGATGATAAGGCAATATGAACAGAAGATCTCCGCCACATAGTACTGGAAGCTGACCAGCACACCTTCCGCGGCAATCCCGGCAACCAACAGTAGCCTGGCCATGCCCAGCCACCCCCTGCTTCCCCTGGCACCGAGGCGGAGGGTCAGAAAAAGCAGCACAAAGTATGCGGTACCGACCGCGTTAAAGACCACCGGCGGAACCGTGGTGAGCTGCTCAACAACTTCGCAGCCCTCGCTCAGGCAGAGAATATCCCCCTGAAGAACCACCAATAAGGTCTGAATGGCAGCAAGCATGGCACCACCCAGAGCGAGCAGCAGCTGCAGGTTGATCAGTTTGGGAACTTTCTCTGAATATTTATTTGAGTTATACAGCATACGCTCATTGAATATCGTGTTGAGGTTCAAATAGTATGGATGCGACCATGACGGCCAATGGTACTCCCCACTGTACATAAAGTGCAAATCGTAAGGCTACCATTACCTACGGGCCATTGAAATTTTAATGATAGTCTAAATCTTCATGACAGTCACCCTGCCGACCGGCCCCGCCGTAACCGGCAGCCTTGGGAGCAGGGTTAAGCGAAGGTGCATGGAGCCAAAAAAAAACGGGTTGACCGAATCGTGGAACAGATTCAATCAACCCGTGACGTGTACTATGGTCTGGCTGGTGCGGCTGTCGGCGAAAAGGCCCGGAACCCTGGGATTCCGGTACTGCGACTACTTGTCTTTGCCGTTCCCTTTGCCATTGCCGTTGCCGTTACCGCCCTTGTTGCCGCTTTTGCCATTATTGCCTTTACCATCGGCACCGTCAGCAGAGCCTGAAGCGGAGGAACCGTTCTTGGAGCCGCCGTGGCCCTTCGCCTTACCGGTATTCATATTCATGGCAGTGGCGGCCGCCATTTCGTCGTCAACATCCATGCCATAGCTTTTCTTCTTGGTCTTGGTATGTCCGAGCCCCAGGGTGCCGGGATGAACGCCCAGCTCATGGGCGATTTCGCCCCAACCCATTCCTGCCGCACGCATACCGGCGATATCCGCTTCCGAGACACCAGTAACCCCACTCATCGCCTCGTCCAACCCGGCGTTGGCGGCGTCAAGAGCAGCCTGAGCGTCGGCTATTGCTTTCTCATCCGGCACCTCTGCCGCTTTCGCAGCATCAAGTGCCTTCTGGGCGTCATCTACCGCGTCCTGAGCAGCATCCACCGCACTGGTATCAAGGCTGGCATTGTACGCACCGGCAAGGTTGGCAGCTTTGGCAGCCTGTGCCGGGTTGCTGAAAGCAGGAGCATCCTCTGCACCTGTCTCATCTCCGCTCTCACCATCCTCAGGGTCGGTCCCATCAGCGGTATCGTCATCCCCATCTGGCGAATCGTCCCCACCGGAATCGCCAGTATCTGCCGGAGCAGTCGGCCCGGTCTGATCGGTTGTCTGGCCGGCATCGCCTGTGGTGGTATCTTCGGCGAGTACGCCATTGGCCAGGATCAGCATCAAGGTTACCACAACAGCACAGACAGCATTTCTGGAAATCATTCTTCCTCCCTCCGTGTTACGGATCATGTTTGCTCCCTTGCCCCCCAGCATGCAAGCAACCCTATCAACCTGTTACACAGGCAAAGAAAAGCGCTTACAGAGCATCCTGCGAACTATTGTATTGTTATAAAATGAAAAAATCAACAGATTCTTCAATATTCCAGCGTCGTTCAGCTACCTTCTGCGGTTCGCCGAACCAACTGATGCCAAGCTTGTTTCTTTTCAGCATGGGATACTCCTTATAGAGAAAGTCCCTTATGCTCTTTGCCCGCTGCTGCGCCAACCTTTTGTTGTTTTTCTGGTATACTACCACCTGCAGCGAACCTTTTTTCATCAGTGCCGCAGTTTTACCGATCTCTTCTAACGACTCCATTGCACTTTTGGTCAGCTTCGCACTGAACGGCTCGAAAGTAATCTCCGGCACCATCAAGGTTCGGGCCCCCAGGTGGTAATTGCGATAGGAAAAATCATTGAGCCTGTTGAGGTGATCCGCAGCCTTGATCGCCAGGGAACCGGAAGGCGCCACAGCCAGATACTGCTTCCAGGCAATACGCTCTTCAGGGCTTCGACGAAGTTTGGAGAGTGCCAGGGCCCTGTTGTAGAGTACCGATGGGCTCTCTGGCCAGATCTGAAGCGCTTTGCCGTAGAGATCGAGGGCGTCTGTATAGCGCTTTTTCTTCAGATGGAGGTGCCCCAGATAGGTGAGTGCATTGAGATGGGCTGAATCCAGCACCAGAGCCCGTTCATACTGGTCGCGTTCCGCTTTAATCCTGTTCTTGGCGCCGTAGGCAACACCAAGCCAGAAGTGATAATCGGCTTTATAGGGGTCGAGTTGGATCGCTTTTTCGAGATAGGGCATTGCCTGGTCAATCTTTTCCGATCGCAACAATAGTCGACCGTAGTAATAATTTGTCAGGGGACTCCCTGGATTCAGCTCCACCTCTTTTCGAAACTTCTCTTCTCCTTTGAGGGGATCATCAACATCGAGATAGTAGTCACCCTTGATTGAGTAGCCCACGGTCTGCCCGACCTCCTTCACATTACAGCCGCCCAGCAAGGCAACGGCGACAACTGCAGAGAAACCTACGACGACACCTTTCCAGCCGCCACCCACGTTACGTTTTTTGTGCTGCATTCCCTTCCTCCTGCTTTCGGGGGGCTTTTGCCCAAATGAAAATCTTGCTCCTGCAACCGAACCATAAATTCGGCAAACAACCAGTCCAACCTATCAGAAATTAAAAATAAATCCATCGGTGATCGATTCTTGTCTTCACATACCAGGGATTTGGGATGAATCGTATAAAATCTTTATATCTTTTTGCCACTCCCAATATCTGATCCACCCCTTTCAATGCGGAAAAAGCAGGGCTATACTAGAAATATAGACTGGTGCGCTAAGTAGGTTGAAAGCTCAGAAAATCGAGGGTGTTCAGAGTTGCGCACCCGAAACTCAGCAAGGAGGAGAACCATGCAGGAAATCACTCAAGTCGTGGTGCCGGTTGACCTCGAAAGACATAGTCAGAAGCTCATCGATTTTGCAGTGTATATCGCACAGAAAATGGGTGCCCATATCAGCTTGGTCCACGTGGTCGAATTCTACAGTTCCGGCGACATGATGCTCGGTAGCCCGTCACTGGAATTGATCAACGAAGAGCGAGTCGACCGCTCCAAGGAAACGATGGAGGCTCTGGTCAAGGACAACAAGGAGAAGTACAGCAAAATTGAGGGAGTGGTGTTTAAGGGTGACACCGTGGACACCATCGTCAAATATGCTGATGACAAGAATGCCGGACTGCTCATCATCGGGACCCATGGAGCCAAAGGGCTGGAGAAGATCCTGCTTGGCAGTGTCGCCGAACGGGTGCTCAAACGGGTTCACTGTCCGACACTCACCATGAACCCATATAAATAAAACGATCCGCTGTCGACCGATGCTGGCAACGGTCGACAGCGGCAGCAACTTTTGCTGTTCTTCTCAACAAAACCGTAGTACCCTCCTGCCTGTCGCTCGCTGATCGCAGAAGAGATCGCTGCTGACAGAGCCGTTCCTGCTCGCCACGCTCCCGGCCACCACTCAACACCTTACCCCAGTCAATTAGAAAAAATCTTCAGTTACCCATACCCAATGAGCGATATCACCAATCCTACCAGCTACTTCTGGCTCTCCTTTCCTGAGCTTACCACCTCTCAGCTCTATGATCTGCTGAGGCTACGCCAGGAGGTTTTTGTCGTTGAACAGAACTGTCCCTACCTCGATGCGGACGGGCTCGACCAGCAGTCCCTGCACCTGCTTGCCTATGCTGGCACCCGGCAACAGCTTATCGGCTACCTAAGATGCATTCAACCTGGTGTGAAGTTCGAGGAAGCGGCCCTTGGTCGCCTGGTTACCGCCGAGGCGGTGCGGGGGAGCGGAGTGGCCCGACAGATGATGCAGGAGGCCATCGAACTCGCCGCGCGAAGATACCCCCAGATTGGGATTCGCATCTCGGCTCAACTGTATCTGGAAAAATTCTACACCGATCTCGGCTTTCAAACCGTCTCGGAACCATACGACGAAGATGGCATCCCCCACATAGAGATGCTCTATGCGCACTGAAACGTTGGGGAAGCGGAGAAAAATTCCTTAAAAGTTCAGCCGCAACTCTCCCAGATGAGCGTTTAAGCTCGGATTTTTGTCATAGATAGAGCCATTTGACTCATGGTAGTAGCGATATCCAAGGCTTATACCGCTGGTGAACCAATAGCTCAGGCCGGCCTGGAAGCGGAAAAAAACCGGTCCGGCAAAGTCTATGTCGCCATACACCTCTTCTCCCATCACCCCAACCCCCAGGCCGCTCGTCAGCGAGACTTTGCGTCCCGGCGACCATAACAATCCGTCAATTCCCACTGCGCCCCTGCCTCCCGTTTCGCCGTTGCCATCCAGGATACCCAGGCTCAAATCCAGCATCGAGTCCAGATGCCAGTTATTGGCAAAATCAGTCTGCCAGGGCAGTGGCAGGGCAGCAAATAGCTCATAGAGCGTCAGGCCGGTTTTTCCATCCCTAAAGGAGCTGGCGATCCTCACGCCGTAATCGGCTTCCCGGAAAGAGAACCCTCTATCGCCTGCGGCATACGATGTCGTCGCAACTATTGGCGACAACGTGAGGAATACTAACGTCCAGAACAGTAAACTGGCTGCTCTATTCATCATGGCCTCCCTGGCTGTAGCTGATTTTGGTTCCTTCGCTTTGCCCGCAAAGTTCACTTGTCCTGACAGATAATCGTGCTGATTGCACCGGTTGGTCTTGTTTGCCCCCCGTGCCGTTGTTAATTTTTGGAATACTTGTCCACCAACCATTCTCACAACTGAAAACACGGCGGCCCGGACCACCGGTGCGACCAGAGTCACCCCTAGACCTGACAAAGGAGAATGTATGTTGCGGTCATTCCTGCTGGCAGCGAGTTTGAGCATGGGTTGGATGCTTTCACCTGATGTCCAGGTACGACTCGGCAACGGAATCGGGTATAATCGTACTCTTTTTCTTGCCGCCCTCGCTGCTTCGGCTCTCGTCTGTGCCCTCGCGGCCTCCATCATCAGGCACCCCAGACTGGCTGTGGAAGGACGACACACCCAGACCGGTCTTTTGGTTCAGGGGCTCGGCAGGGTCCCGGCCGTCTCACTGATACTCAGTGCCAGACTCAGTTGTGTTATCCTGCCCTCCACCGGCTTGCTCGTGGCCGCCGGCTTTGCCTTCAACGAGATCTTCGTGTACTGGTTCCCCAATTTCGGCTTTGCCTTTCTCTTGCTCGGGCTGATTACCGCCCTGCAGCTCGGGGGGGAGCGGATCGCAGGCTACGCCCAACTGTTCTTCGCCGCCGTTATGCTTGGTTCAATGGCTGTTCTCTGCCTGGTCGGTATCAGCGGCCCCGTCAGCACCAGCCCGGTTTCGGCAGATGTGGGATTTTCAGTCTCCCTGCCGGTGATGTTCGGCGCGCTGCTGCTCTTTCTCGGTTATGATTACGTACCAACTGGCAGCGCCATGCCTTCCGGCACCACCCATAGCCAATTGCCGGCCCTGGTCCCCGCAATCGCCGCACTCTTTACCGCCCTGCTGATGTTTCTGTTCTGGGCCATGCTGATGTTTCAATATGTTGCCGCCGACCGGCTGGCAGACTCCACGATACCACACCTTATCACCGCCCGGGCGATCGGGGGAAACACCGGGCGCTACCTGATGGGTATCGCCATCATCAGCGGCACCTGCGCCGCGGTGAATGGTCTCTACTCCATGGCACTGGCCAACCTTGCCGGTCTCGCCAGGCGCCACCTGCTCCCCGGCCACCCGCCAGGCAGGTTGAAAAGACGGCGGTTCGCGCTTCTTTTTGCCGTAATCATCGGTACTATGATGATGGCCGGTCTTGCCGGATACCAGATACTTGAAACCTATATCCAGGCCGCCCTGATCCTCTGGCTGCTCATGGTCGGGGCGGAATGCCTGGCCGCCGGACGCATGCTCAAGCAACTAAACGACTCCCGAACCTGGCAGGGTTTTGCCCTGGGGGCCGCCCTCATTGCGGCCGCCGTTTACCTGATGTTTTCCTCCCAGGAGTCTTTCACCGTGATCAGAGTAATTTTTGTGGCCCTTCTTGTCACTGCAGGTGGTTCAGCCCTCTGGAACAGAACCAAACCTGTCGCTGAGGTCACACTTCCCCAAGCGGGCAACTCAAACAAAACAGGAGGTTTTCAATGAAACGTCTCACGATATTACTACTTGCCGCAATCGCGGCCACCCTCCTTGCGCTGACCCCTGCTGTAGGTGGCGGGGTCAAGTACATGGAGATTGACGAGTTGAAACAACATCTCGGCTCAGATGACCTCGTCATCCTCGATGTTCGGGCCGGCAGGGATTGGAGCACCAGTGAATTCAAGATTCAGGGTGCCATGCGTGCCGACGGCGAAGAGTTCGACAGCTGGGCCACCACCTATCCAAAAGATAAAAAACTCGTGCTCTACTGCGCTTGACCGAATGAAGGGACAAGTGTCAGTTTGGCACAAAAACTCATGGATAACGGCTACACCGAGGTTTATGCCTTAAAAGGCGGCTGGAAGAGCTGGCACCGCAGCCAATATCCAGTTGAACCGAGATAGCTCACTTCCCGGGACCAGGCAGCTAGCGGTCACAGCCCGCCGGCTGCCTCCCTTTCTCCTCCCCTGTCAACCAAACGCGTAATATCGCAGGTAGACATACACCATGGCCATGAAGACGGTCACGATGGTGACGGGCACGCCATAGGCCATAAACCTGAGAAAGCTAATTTTCTGCCCCGCTTTGCCCGCCATTTCCACAACGATGACGTTGGCTGAAGCCCCGATGGGGGAACCATTGCCGCCAAGACAGGAACCAAGGGCCAGGGACCACCAGATCGGCATCAGGTCCGGGTGCTGCAGCAGACCGACACCAGTCTCGCCGGGCCAGAGCTCTCCGGCCATGTCGATGACCAGCGGGTTCATGGTGGCCACATAGGGGATGTTGTCTATCACCGCCGAAGCCACCGCAGAAAACCACATGATCAGCATGGAGGTGGAGAGCAGATCCCCCTTGGTGAGGTTGAGCATCTCCGTCGACATCATCCTGATCGCCCCCACCTTCACCAAACCGCCAACCATGATGAACAGGCCGATAAAAAAGAAGATCACCTGCCACTCAACCTCGGCCAGCACCCGCTGGGGCTCGGCCGTGCCGGAGAGCAGCAGCAGAACACCAGCTCCAAACAGTGCCACCGTGGCCGGTTCGTAATGCAATACCCCGTGCAGCATGAATCCCAGCAGCACCACAGCCAGCACCGCCAGGGATTTCTTCAGCATCAACGGGTCCTTGATTGCATCCGCCTCATTAAGACTCATGATACGCTGCTTCAGTTCATCCCGGGTCTTCAGGCGCTTGGCGAAGACCACCTTGACGATGACCAGAAAGCACACCATGATCAGGACGATCACCGGCGTGAGGTGGACGATGAAATCCATAAAGCTCAACTTGGCCCGCGAGGCAATCATTATGTTAGGGGGATCACCTATCAGGGTGGCTGTTCCACCGATGTTTGAGGCAAGCGCTTCCACAATTAAAAAAGGAATCGCGTCGACCTCCAGCGCATCAGCGATCAGCAAGGTGACCGGGGCCAGCAGCAACACGGTGGTCACATTGTCGAGAAGAGCGGAAAATACCGCCGTGACCACCGAGAAAATGATCATAATCCTGAGTGGATCACCCCTGCCCAGTTTCGCACTTTTGATGGCCACGTACTCAAACATACCGGTGGGCCGGATCAGGCTGATGATGATCATCATCCCCACCAGCAAAAAGATCACGTTCCAGTCAACCCCGAGTTCCTCCAGGTGAAAGGCCTCATGCTGATTGAGGATCTTTAACACCAGTATCAGCGCCGCCCCGAAAATAGCCACAACGGTCTTATGGATCTTCTCCGAGATAATTACCACCAGGGCAACGGTGAAGACCACGATGGCAACCCAAAACGACGCGTCCATCGCAAAGGCTGGCTGGACTGCTTCGCTTCCCATGACTACTCCTCGGCAGAACCCATCAACTCAGAAATTTTCTCATACAGGTCGTGGATATAAATTATGCCGATGACTCTTCCCGAATCATCGACAACCGGTATGCGCTGCAGATAATTGTCGATCATCAGGTCAGCACAGCGAATGAGCGAATCATCCACCTTCACCGTGATGATCTTCCGCGACATGATATCTTTCACCTTCACGTTTTTCACCCTGTTCACATGGGCCTCAAACATCCCCTCCCAGGTGAACCTGCGAAGGATATCCTCCATGTAGGAAGGAATTACCGCACGTATGATATCCTTTATGGACAGCACCCCGACAAGTTTGGTACCGCTTTCCAACACCACCATGCCCTGGACGGTTCTGCCCTTATGACTTGCCCGGGACAGGCGGTTCACCGCCTCCTGCAAGGACATTTCCGGCTCCAGCCAATTGTCCCGGATAGGCTCGACCAGTTGTCGTACGTACACCTCTCACCTCCGGCAATACCATAACGCATCATTGATGCTTGATGAAACAGGCCTTTCCCTGACAGATTGCACCCTTTCAGGGTAGGCGAATTCAGCCGAAAACTCAAACTCAATTCTACGCGATTCCAATAACAAAGGGAGATCAGCCAGCGGTAGCGGCAGCCGAAAACTTTCGCACCTGCCCAAGACAGGAGTTTGCAAGGGATGAGCGGCAAACCACTTCTGTTGCTTCTTTCGAGCAGCCAAAAAAAAGGCCGGTCCCGCAAACGGGGAGCCGGCCTTCAGGAGAAGAAGAAGCTGGAGGGGCTAGATTGCCTCCAGATAGGGTTCGATCTTTTTGAGTTTCTTTTCACCAATGCCTTTTACCTGGGTCAGATCCTGAATCGAACTGAACTTGCCATGCTGATCCCTGAAACTGACTATGGCGGCAGCGGTTTTCGGTCCGATACCTGGCAAGGAGACAAGTATCGCCTCGTCGGCGGTATTGATATTGACCTTTTCGGAGAGTTTGGCGGCAACTTCCGGCTGCCCTGAACTCGCCTCAGGGGTGGTCGTGGCAAAAGCGTTTCCTGCGACCAGAGCGACAATCAGAACGAAAAACAAGCAAATATTTCTCATTTTTTTCTCCTTTTATTCAAATTGTTAATACGAACTGGGAGACACTACACGATTGACGACATACGCCTTTATGGCGAACCTATCCCTCTGGCCAGAAGGAATAAGCAAGAGAGCCCGGCCCAATCAGCTCTGGAAAGCATTGCCCAACCCAGGCATTTCCCCCAATCTGCTGTTACGACCTGTCGAGGCCCGAGCAGGTCGAGCTGACAATGTCTGCCAGAAGCTGACCTGGAGAGATAGGAGGCCGTGCTCTCTTGCTCATTGCTGCCTACCCTACCAACTGCCACTTACCTTTTTATGACAACATCCCGGCTACTTACCAGAACATGCAAGCCCAAAAGAGAAAACCCCGGCAGGAACTTCCTGCCGGGGCCGCATAAACACACATCAAATTTCAGCTGAGATAGCCTGAAATTTTTTTATACAAATTAGTAAATTGACTTCATCGCTCCCATATAGGACCTCAACTCTTCGCCAATTACCTCGACACCGGTGTAGCGAATCGCCTCGTTGACGCGAATCAGCTCGACATTATCAACGCCGCAGTCTTTCAACTCAAGACCTTTACCAACAACATCCAGGTCGATCTTCTTCATGAACTCTGCCAGCAGCGGTTTGGCAGCGTTGGCAAACAGGTAGTTGCCGTACTCTGCGGTATCGGAAATCACCACATTCATCTCATAGAGCTTTTTGCGGGCGATGGTGTTGGCGATGAGCGGAGTCTCGTGCAGCGACTCGTAGTAGGCGGACTCTTCCTTGATGCCCGCAGCGACCATGGTGTCAAAAGCAAGCTCGACACCGGCTTTGACCATGGCGATCATCAGGATGCCCTTGTCGAAGTACTCCTGCTCGCTGATCTCCACATCCGTGTTTTCGGTCTTTTCAAATGCGGACTCGCGGGACTCCTGGCGCCAGCGCAGCAGGTCGGCATCGCCATTGGCCCAGTCTTCCATCATGGTCTTGGAGAAGTGACCGGACATGATGTCGTCCATGTGTTTTTCAAACAGCGGGGTGAGGATCTCCCTGAGTTCCTCGGCAAGCTCCTGGGCGCGGATCTTGGCAGGGTTGGAGAGGCGGTCCATCATATTGGTGATACCACCGTGCTTGAGTGCCTCGGTGGTCACCTCCCAGCCGTACTGTACCAGTTTGGAGGCATAACCCGGCTCCATACCTTTTTCGACCATCTTGTCGAACAGGAGCAGGGAACCTGCCTGGAGCATACCACAGAGAATGGTCTGCTCGCCCATCAGGTCAGACTTGACCTCGGCGATGAAAGAAGACTGCAGCACACCGGCACGATCCCCACCGGTTCCACAGCAGTAGGCCTTGGCAATCTCCCAGCCCTCGCCTTTGGGGTCATTCTCACCATGAACTGCGATCAGGGTCGGCACGCCGAAACCACGCTTGTACTCTTCACGCACCTCGGTTCCAGGTGATTTCGGGGCAACCATGACGACGGTGAGGTCGTCCCTGATCTTCATGCCCTCTTCAACGATATTGAAACCATGGGAGTAGGAGAGGCAGGCTCCCTCTTTCATCAGCGGCATTACCGCGGAGACCACGCTGGTGTGCTGCTTGTCCGGGGTCAGGTTGATGACCAGATCAGCAGTCGGGATTTTCTCCTCGTAGGTGCCGACCGCGAAGTCATTCTCAGTGGCGTTTTTCCAGGACTGGCGCTTTTCAGTGATTGCAGACTCACGCAGGGCATAGGATACGTCGAGTCCACTGTCGCGCAGATTCAACCCCTGGTTCAAACCCTGGGCACCACAGCCGACAATCACGATCTTCTTGCCTTTCAGGGCCTCAACACCGTCAAACTCCGATGAATCCATAAAGCGGCACTGCGAAAGCTCTTCCAGCTGCCTGCGAAGCGGCAGGGTGTTAAAATAGTTGTCAGCCATGTCTATCTCCCTAATGTTATAGTTTTTTACTACGATTACTACCAATTGAATTCGTCGTTCTGATATATTGAGAATCGCTTGTTGCGTCAAGTGATTTGTTCGTGATACAGTATTGCACATTTTGCAACAATCGATTTCGCCCAACCAGGCACAGCACAATATAAATCCATCTGGGAGTTGTACCCGTAAAAAGGCAAGGGGTGGCAATGAATATCCGAGAATTGAAACTTTTTCGCCACCTCGCCGGCAGCCTGCACTTCGGCAGGACCAGCCAGGCCTGCAACATTACCCCCTCCGGGCTTACCCGCGCCATGCAACGACTGGAGGCTGAGCTCGGCCAGCCCCTCTTTTACCGGGACAAGCGCTCGGTCAGCCTCACCCCGGCCGGGCTGATCTTCAAGGAATATGTTGAGGATGCCATCCAGCGCTGGAATGAGTTGCAAAACGCCCTCTCCGGCAACCAGGCCCTGCGGGGGGAGTTGTCGCTCTACTGTTCGGTTACCGCGATCCTGTCCATCCTGCCCGATATTTTCAGCCGATTCCGAAAGACCTACCCGGAGATCTCCCTCCACCTGCAGACGGGTGACGCCGCCAAGGCCCTGTTCAAGCTGCAAAACGGTGAAGCGGATATCAGTGTCGCCGCCCTGCCGGACAACCCGCCAGAGGGGGTCGAATTTATCAAAATTGTCGAAACCCCCCTGATCTTCATCGCTCCGGCCGACCATTTAGGCATGGTCCCTTATACCGGCACAGAAATAGACTGGCGCCAAACCCCCATTATCGTGGCGGAGCGGGGCTTAAGCCGGGACCGGGTCTTTCGCTGGTTTGCCAATATGGGCGTTGTGCCAAATATTTATTCTCAGGTTGCAGGCAATGAGGCTATAATTGCCATGGTCGGCATGGGGTGCGGGGTGGGCGTGGTACCGGAGCTTGTTTTAGAGCAGAGTGTGCTCAAGGAACAGGTGCAAACCCTGGAGGTTGCGCCAAAGCTCAAGCCATTTACGGTCGGCTTCTGCACCACCGCCAAAAACAGGCGCAACCAGGTGGTCGCAGCCTTTCTGGAAACAGCAATCTCGGAGGATTACTGGAGAAATTCCCTATAGAACTTCTGTCGGCGCACCCCTTCAGACCATTCTTTTCAGCTGTTTGCAACGGTGCGATTCTCATCTTTCTTTAAAAATAGCTCGAGTGAGGGACCCTTGCTTTTTAACGGTCCCGTCCAGAAAATACCACGCCAGGAAAGATCATGAAAACCATACTTCTCACCAATGATGACGGTATTCACAGCAACGGACTCCACACCCTGCGCGACGCCTTAAAACCGCTGGGGCGGACCATAGTGGTCGCACCGGATCGCGACAACTCCGCGGTTTCCCATTCTCTCACCATGAGCAGACCTCTTCATCTCCGTGAAATCGCCCCGGACACCTATACCGTCGACGGCACGCCAACGGATTGCGTGATCCTCGCTCTTGGCAAGATTCTTGGTGGCAAGCCGGACTTACTGGTCTCCGGCATTAACGCCGGCCCGAATCTGGGAGATGACATCTCCTACTCCGGCACCGTTTCTGCCGCCATGGAGGGCACAATCTACGGAGTCACCTCCATGGCGGTTTCCCTTGCTGGAGAAGAGCCACGAGACTACACCGTTGCTGGCCAAATGGCCCATGATATCGCCGTCAAGATTCTCCAACACCCTCTGCCGGCTGGAACCCTGGTGAACATGAACGTACCCGGCGGCGTTATCCACAAGGGCATCCGCATCACCCGCCAGGGCAAGAGGCTGTGGGAAAACGCCATCCAGCAAACCAAAGACCCCTGGGGCCGCACCCGCTACTGGATAGGCGGCGGCACCCCGGTAAAGGAGTCCGGCGAAGACACCGATGTGAAGGCAATCCACGACGGCTATGTCTCCATCACCCCAATCCATCTCGACCTGACCCACCATGAGGGGATTGACCACCTGGAGTCGCTCTGGCTGGACAACCAGGAATAGCCCACGGGAGACCCGGGGGCTTTTCATGGTATTTCAGCACATTGAGAACAGCGCCCTGGCCGGCTGGCGCTTACACAAATGTGCAGTACATTGACAAGCCCTGGCGAATCAAGTAAACAGACCGACAACTCCGCATATTATAGTCTGTGATTTGCTTACGTTATCCCGCCCTCCTTCAAGGACGCTTGAAGTGGCACAACCTCCCCCGACATGCTTTACGTGCCAGGGACAGAAAAGCACCTATGTTTGGTAAGAAAAAGAACCTTCCGTTGAATATCCTGATCCTCGGCCTCGGTGGTGTCGGCTACTACCTGGCCCAGCGCCTGGCCCACGAGGAGTACGCCATAACCATCATCGAACCGGATTCCAAAATTCTCAACCAGGCCAACGGTCAGATCGATGCCAGGCTGATCAAGGGCAGTGCGCTTGATATCAGCTGCTGGCAGGAAGCCGAAGCCGGCAAGATGCAGTGTCTGATCGCTGCCACCGACAACGATGCGATCAACATGCTGTCATCGGTACTCGCCGACAAATTCGGTATCGACCGCAAGATCGCCAGGGTCCGAACCAGGGATTTTGGCCACGAAGATTCAATACTCACCTCCGAAGACCTGAAAATTGATCTGTTGATCAACCCAGAAGAGCTGGCGGCCCAGGAGATCGTCCGCTTGATCAAGCTGAACGCCGGCAATGAAATCATCGACATCGCCGACGGGCAGATTCAGCTGCTGGCGACTGAGATCACCTCGCAATCGCCGTTCGCCCATAAAAAGCTCAAGGAGATTGCCCAGGAGTTCAACCAATTCCCGTTCCGAGTCGTGGCCGTCGCCCGGGATATCCGCACCATCATCCCCAGTGGCGACCAGGAACTGCTGCCCAGCGACCAGGTGTTCATCATGGCCGCAAACCGGGATCTGCCAAAACTGATGGAGCTCACCGACATCAGGCTCCACCGCCAGCAAAAGGTGATGATTCTCGGTGGCGGCATGGTGGGGGAACGGGTGGCAGAACTGCTGCAGAAATCGGTGAAAGTGACCCTGGTAGAAGCGGACGCAGCCCGGGCCGAGCAGCTTTCCTACTCCCTCGCCCATACCGAAGTCCTCCACGGCGACGGTTCCAATGGCGAGGTGCTGCTCGCCGCTGGATTGTTGAATGTGGATACCTTTATCGCCACCACCGGCGAAAATGAGACCAATATCCTGAGCTGCCTGTTGGCCAAGGGGTTGCTACGGCAGAGGAAACAGCACCCGGACCAGGTGGAGGCCAGGACCATCTCGCTGGTCACCAAGGAAGATTACCTGGTTCTCGCCCAGACCACAGGCTCGAACATCGCCCTCAACAAGAAGGTGATGGCCGGCAATGAGATCTTAAAATTCATCCGCCGCAGCGAACTGCTGTCCGTGGCCCATCTGCACGGCTTCGATGCCGAGGTGGTCGAGCTGATCGCCGCCCGTAAGTCCCCGATTACCAAAAAACCCCTGTCAAAGCTTGACCCCTACTACAGCGACAAGCTCATCATCGGCGGCGTTCTTGGTGAGGATGGCTGGCGGGTCGCTGTCGGCCAGACCCATATCAGGGAAGATGAACGGGTTATCGTGATCTGTCCGTCCATGTACCTGAAGGACGTGCGTAAACTCTTCCAGCACTAAGCAGTTTCCCAACGTACCTGGCGGGCCGGTCCAGCCCGAGCCAATTGTGCCTGCCAGGTTTTCGCTGTGCTGGGTTGCAGATCAATCCTCCAAAGGATCAATTCGCCTTTTTTTGCTTGTCCTTTACCGGAAAAAAAAGGTTTTCTTATAGTAAACGACCCACCGCTGGGCGCCCCACCCGGAAAGTATCTGGCCAGGAGCTGTTTCTTTTTTGCCAGAGGCGTTCACTGGTTATCTGTGTCATAGCCGTTTTCTACTGGTCCATATCCTGCTCGATACGCTGGCACGACTGAACACTCTGGGGGATTTGTCGATGGCCAAGGATGCTGAATCCCGCACCGCATACCTGCTGCAGGCGCTGGCCTGTTGTCTTTTGTTCACAATACTCGCACGCTCAGCAGTTGGTGCCGAAGATGTTCGTCGCGTCCAGGAAATTCAGGGTTACCTCCAAAGTGGCAGCCGCCTGGTCTACACCGTCCATGCCTTAAAAAAAGGTGATACCCTGTTTGCCTATATGCACAGCACAGGCGGCAACCTGGATCCCGTGCTGGGCGTTGCCCAAGATGTCGGACCTGCCGAGCAGACTCCGGAAGAACTGCTGGAAATGGTTGTCACTTCATCCCAGGACTTCCTCAGCTCCTATAGAACCATTGCGGATACTCGTTTTCTGGCCTGGGCCGACGACAGCGGCAGCGGCTACGATGCATCCCTTGAGTTTCCGGTGCCCGAAGACGGCACCTACTTTCTCTTTGCCGAGAGCATGATCACCAATCAGACCCCCAACGCATTCCAGCCACAACTCACCTCGGGTCCATTTCGTTTATTGCTGGGGCTCAACGCCCCGGAAGTTGCCAAAGGTCAAGGAGAAGAGACTGGGGAGCAGCCTCTGGCGACCATTACTGAACCGTTTCTTGAACGACGCTCCCAGATAGAACTGCTTGTCCTGAAAGCGAGCCCCAAAAACCTTGTAACCTTCATGGCATTAAAAAAGCTGCAACCAGGTGATGTCATCACGGCTCGACTGACAAGTCCCAGTGGCTCTGAGTTGCCCAAACTCTACCTGACCGACATAGGCAGCAAACCGCTGGTGTTCGGGGTGCCTGATGAGCCAGGTGAGAGTATTCTCCTGAACTACCGCAGCCGGGATGGCGGCGACAACTTGCTGCTCTATCTGAACGCCTCATCAATAGACGCCATATCTGAAGAGGATGAGTATCAACTTGCTGTTGGCATCAATGCTCCGGAGGTCCTCCAGGGGGAAGTGACAGCCAGAGGACTCCCTGTTTTCCAGGAAAGCAGTCATGTACAGATCGGTTTATCCATCGACCAGATCGCAAATGTCGATCAGCAGAGCGAGAATTTCAGTGTTGTTGGCACCCTCCTCATGACCTGGAATGAGCCCGCCCTGGCCTTCAGCCCGGACCGGTGCAACTGCGGGGTAAAAAAAATGGGGATCAAGGAGCTTCAATCCCATGCAGGGAAACATGATATCCTCCTCCCCAACTTTATTTTTTTCAACCAACAGGGCAACCGCTGGCTGCAGGGCGAGACTGTACTGATTGAGCCATCAGGACTTACCACCTACAAGGAGCGCTTTACGGTCACCCTGCAGGAACCCGGCTTTGATTTCCGGGCCTACCCCTTTGACCGGCAACAATTCAACATCCGAATCGATCTGGTCATGCCGACAGAAGTGTTCGAGTTCACAGGGGTGGTGCAGCCTGAAAAGGCACTTGGTGATCAGCTGGGTGAGGAGGAGTGGACAGTGATCGAGCATGTGCAGAAGATTGAGACCGTCCCCCAGACCCTGAACCATGAACATTCGCGCCTGACGATGACCTTGGTGGTCACACGGCACCTGAATTACTACATAGTCAGGATCATCATCCCGTTGCTCCTGATCATAACAGTGTCCTGGGTTATCTTCTTTCTCTATGACTATGGTCGCCAGCTTGAAGTCGCAAGCGGCAACCTGCTGGTGTTCGTGGCCTTTAATTTCACCATATCCAACGACCTGCCACGGCTTGGCTACCTGACCCTGCTGGATCGCATTATCATCACCAGCTTCTGCTGCGCAGCCCTGGTCGTGCTGATCAGCGTCTGTCAAAAACGGTTGCAGACCACAGGCCGGGCAGACCTGGCTTCCAGGATCGACAAGGTCGTGCTGGTCAGCTACCCGCTGGTTTATCTCTTCCTGATCATTTTCGAGTTCTGGAGAGTCGCTGTAGGTGCTGGAGAATAGTCGAGGACGCCTCAAACAATGAAAAACAACATTTTTGCCGGCGGCAGCGAGAGTATTCCAGGCCCGGGGAGCAGGACTGTCCCCTCCGGCATGTCAATAAAATCACTGATTGGTAAGGCAAAGTAACTTTCTCGGAAGCGAATTGTATATTGTATCCCTTGGGCTGATTCGAAACTGAAGACTGTTCCACATCTCCAAACCTTGGGCCGCAGGGAGGTGCGTTCCGGTGGCAGGCCATTGCCACCGCTTCAGGCAGGAGCTGGTCCAAAAGCTATCTGCACCATTGCAAGTGCAAAAATCGGTACACGCAAGAATCGATACACGGAAAATAAAAAAGGCGGTTAAGTCAAAATGACCTAACCGCCTTAATTAACTGGTACACCAGGAGCGATTCGAACGCCCGACCTACGGATTCGTAGTCCGTTGCTCTATCCAGCTGAGCTACTGGTGCATCGCGAGGCATTCATATACTTCAGTTTAGCACATAGGGCAAGACTTAGTTGACCTCCCGGGCCGTTTTTTTCTTATTTTTTTCTTTTGGGGTAACCATTTTTCACACCACCAGCTGGAAAACCAAGCTCGACAACCTCGTATTTCAAAAGAGTTAGCCAGCATGGGCTACTCCTTTTCAATACAGTCTACAGGGCAGGAGGCGATGGCATCATCCACGCAGGCCAGATTCGGGTCCGCTCCGGCAATCACATACGCCTTGGCCTCATCCTCATTAAACTCGAATACCGCAGGGCACTCCTCCACACACGCCTCACAGCCGATACATTCTTCATGGTCAATTTTTACAATGGATGCCATGGATTCTCCTCCTTGTTCTAACAGAGAGCGACATGCGATGTAGTATCGCCGCTCGTTACATATTTGCACCAGAGGTAAATCGACCCCTTCGGTTAACTACCGGTTGATCCTCTGGTGCAGTCCAGGGTTCGGCAGAGCCTGTCACGCACCTCCCAGTTTCGATTGTAGACCATAGAAGCCCTGACTTTCCATCTCTTCTGCCCAATGGGATCGTCTTTTTACGGTATACTCCTTTGGTCTTTTTCCAAAGCTGAAGGAATCCATCCTATTAGAGAGTTTTGCCTTGTATCCTGCAAATTTTCTGTCATCATGGTCTCAACAAACAACCTCCATGGTCTATAACGATATGACAGCAACAGTTGAACGGTTTTACCAGGAGCCTGGGCTACCTTTTGCCAGGGTTCGCTACACGACCAGCAGCACGGCCGTCTTCAAACCGCATATGCACACCAGTTTCAGCGTTGGCGCAGTTGATACTGGGAAAGTGCGCTACACGGTCGGGGCAGAGACGGCGACCCTGGCCCCCGGATCCCTGGCACTGATCAATCCCGAAACACTCCACTCCTGCAACCCGCTCAGCCGCACGGGACGCAGCTATTATATGCTGTATCTCGATGTGGACTGGTGCCTGCGCCTGCAGCAGTCCCTATGGAGCATTGCAGAATTTTGCCCGGTTGAGCTGATTCGGATCAGCGATGGGCCACTGTATGAAAGGTACAGGCACACCATGCAGCAACTGCTGTCCAACAGCATTCATCGCGATCACAAGGAGCAGCTGCTTATTGAACTGATGACGGAGCTCTTCGCCCTCGCCTGCAGCCCGCATGCCGAGCCCTCCCGGTCTGCCGACAGTATCGAGCTGTTGAAAAAGCTGTTGAAATCAGATCTCAGCAAGGACTACACCCTGGACTCTCTCGCCAGCCAGTTGGCCACCAACCCCTACACGCTGCTGAGAAAATTCAAGGCAGAGACAGGCCTCACCCCCCACGCCTACCGCATGAATTGTCGGATAGAACAGGCCAAACTGCTGCTGCAGCAGGGCCGGGAGATCGCGGACACCGCAGTCGAGTGTGGTTTTTTCGACCAAAGCCACCTGCACAGGCAATTCAAGGCCATGACCACCGTCACCCCCCAGGAGTATAAAGTCAATTTCGTACAATAAGCTTTAGACGTAATCACCTATCATCGCTCCATACCCAGCCCGCATAGTTCATCCCCCCTGCTGACAGGGATTGCACCAAGCTCACCCGGCGCATGTCCTCCCGCCTTCAGGCCAGCCAATCAGATGAGATATCCGGGTCAAACAGATCAACATGGACGACTATGGAGCCCGACATGGAATTTTTGGTTATTGCCTCTGCGCACTTTCTGGCGCTGCTCAGCCCGGGCCCGGACTTTTTCCTCATCATGCAGGCGTCGCTGCGCATGCCCATCCGCTACGGCCTGGCGCTGGCCGCCGGCATCGGCGCGGCCAATGGGGTCTATCTCCTAGTCGCCATCCTGGGGCTTGAGGTTCTGCGCGACCTCGGCTGGCTGATGAGCCTGCTGCACTATCTCGGTGCCCTCTATCTGGTGTTTCTAGGTATAATGCTGCTGAAGTCGGAGAGCACAGACCTGGAAGAGGCTGAAAAACCAACCTATTTCCTGCTTGAACAGCAGCTTAGCCGCCAGTTTCTGGTGGGATTTATGTCCGCCATTCTCAACCCCAAAAACTGCATCTTCTATCTCTCCCTGTTCACCGTCATGGTGGCCGAATCCACCGGTCTCACCACCAGGCTCCTGTATGGAGTATGGATGACCGGCGTTGTCACTGTCTGGGATTGTGCCCTGGTGGCACTGCTGTGCAAAAAGTCCATCAAAAGACGGCTGGGGGCTGGGGTCCGTATTCTTGAAAAAGCTTCCGGCGCCATACTCCTTTGTTTCGGCCTGCTCCTGCCATTGACCTGATCGGCTAGCGGCCACGACCACCTCAAAACGATTTCCGAACACCTTCGAAATCTTTTTTTATGTCTCTTCTGGCAGAGGCAACCTTCGGAACAGCCTATAAACCCTGACCAACAGTAGCCTCGTATCTGATTTTCAAAAAAATCAAATAGTCACACGACCAATAACGGTTGCACAACAGTTCATCTGTATGGTAGGATGACATCGTTTCCTAACACCTTGTTTTTGAAGACCCCAGTATGATTCGCTTTCAGCAGATCCTAGTCAAAACACAGTGTTAGCTTGAAAATCACTACAAATACAGTGCTTTTTTGAAAAAAGGAGGCGTTTACGCTTTTTGTTGCCGGTTCAACTCCCCACCAGTTGACTTGCTCCAAGCAGAACCGAGTGCTTTACATCCGCAATCTCTTATACAATCGCTTGTTACCCAGGTACAGAGGGTGCGAAAACCGTCCAACGAGTTGCAATAAACTTTTTCTGGAGGTTTCATGAACGACCTATGCCAGCATTTGAGCGCTTCAGCCATTCCTGTATACAATTACTCCCGCGGAAAAACCGCTGCCAAGCCAGTCTCTGCAGACCAGCACGAAGTCAAGCCGGCCTCATTGAAAATCCTGATAGCGGAAGATGAGACAATCAGCAGATTATTCATTTCGAAAGTTCTGGAGAGAGCCGGCCACATGGTTTTCCTGGCCAGGGATGGCAAGGAGGTTCTGCAAATACTCCTGGAGGAGGGCTCCTTTGACGTCATTATCACGGACATCCAGATGCCTGAACTGGACGGTGTGGAGATGACCAGAATTATTCGCACGGACCAACTCTACCAGAGCCACGCCCACCTGCCGGTCATAGCCATGACCGCCTATGGCATGAAAAGTGACCGGGAACGCTATCTCGAAGCGGGAATCGATGAATACCTGCCCAAGCCCATCGATCCGAAACTCCTGACAATAATGCTGAACCAGCTGACCGATAAAGTGCAGTAGTCCATCAGTTTTCCAAAATTTCGGCAGGTCTGTCACACAGTTGGCACAACCATAAACAGGTCCTCTGTTTTTTTGAATCTTCAACCTGAACGGCGGCATACCCATAAGCCCTTCATCAGCCTCGCGTTCCTGTCAGCTGCTCAGGGGCTGGACTCACCCAGCCCCTGTCCACTTGCTTGCACAATTGACCATTTAGGAGTAAACTTGCACCCTCTGGCTTTTGGCAATTATTATCAGTTGGGACTATTCACCAGGTTTTCCTGAACCGGTCAATAGCCCATCACCAACAAGAGAACTACAAGAGAAGCGGTACACGCAATGTTGGCCTCACCCCCCACAGGGAGCAGACCCGTCCCTGTTCGTTGTATTATCGTCGATGATGAGCAGCCTGCGCGCGACGAGCTCAGATACCTGCTCTCCCACCATGAAGATCTTGAAATTGTCGCAGAAGCGGACTCGGCAGGAAAAGCGGTGCAGGCAATCCGCCAACACAGGCCCGACCTGGTGTTTCTGGATATCCAGCTCCCCGGTCGAAACGGCTTTGAGGTGATCCGCGAGTTGGCCGGAATGGATGACATGCCGCTTTTTGTTTTTGCCACAGCCTATGACAGCTATGCGGTGAAAGCATTTGAAGAGAGCGCGGTGGATTACATCATGAAGCCACTCTCTGAAAAGCGGCTGGACATGACCCTGCAGCGGGTGCGGAAATTGCTCGCGGAATCCTCCGGCTCCAGGGGAGCCATCGAGAACACCCTGCAGGCCCTGCTCAACCAGATCGAGTCTCCCAAGGAGCGGATCAAGGTGTCGGTGGAAAAAAACGGCAGGATCCAGCTGCTCACCCCTGAAGAGATCGTCTACTGCTCCTATGAATCGAGCGGCATCATCGTCCATACCCGTAACGAGTCGTTGCCCATTTACGGCATGACCACCATGGACAAGCTGGAGGAACACCTCGCCAGCTCATCATTTTTCCGCAGCCACCGCTCTGTGTTAGTCAACCTTGACCACATCAAGGAGTTCAGCCCATGGTTCAACGGCAAATACAACCTGACCATGGACGATGAGAACCTTTCCGAAGTAACCGTCAGCCGTACCAGGGCCAAGGCGTTCAAACAGCGATTGGGTATCTGATTTTATGTCTATCTCGGCACTTATCACTTTTCTGCTCAAGCATGTGGGGCTGCTGGTTGCCGGCGCCTTTGTCCTGCTCAATATCTCACCGGTACAGGAGCTGAACTTCAAGCGAGACTCCGTTTACCATAAACTGTTTCTCATCTTCTTTTTCGGACTGTTCGGCATTCTCGGCACCTACAGCGGAAACGCCATTTTCAACTCGTACGCCAACCTGCGGGCCATGGCGGTCATTCCGGCAGGGCTCTTCGGCGGACCGGTGGTGGGCCTCGGCGCAGGTCTCATTGCCGGCGGCCATCGTTTCCTGATCGATCCCTGGGGATTCAGCGCCTTTCCCTGTGCCATCGCCACCATACTCGAGGGACTGATCGCAGGTTTGATCCATCTGCGCTACACCGATCGAAGCATGAACTGGAACCTGGCCATGCTGATTGCCTTTTTCGGGGAATCGGTGCACATGGTGCTGGTTCTGCTGCTATCCCGACCCTATGCTCAAGCCCTGGAGCTGGTGCAGCTGATAGCGCTGCCCATGATTATCGGCAACGCCCTGGGGGCAGGGCTCTTTATTCATGTGATAAAAACCCTCTATGATCACCGGGAAAAGAAAGATTCCACCCAGGCCCAGCGGATCTTCGATATCGCCAACAACACTGTGCGGCACCTCAGGGACGGACTGAACGCCACCAGCGCCGAAGCCACTGCCAGGATCATCCATCGCCGACTCAGGGTGCCGGCCGTGGCGATCACCGACCACTCCCGCGTACTGGTCCACGTGGGTCTGGGCAATGACCACCACCTGGCCGGCGAGCCCATTCTCACCAGTTCCACCAAAAAGGTGATCCAGACCGGCAACCCCATATTTTTACGAAAAAAAGACGCCATTGGCTGCGACCACCCCGGCTGCCCGTTTCACTCCGCGATCATCGTCCCGCTAAAAAAAGGAGGTAGGATCGTCGGTACCCTCAAATTTTACGGCTCGCGCACAGCCGAGCTGAACCGTATCCAGTTCGAGGTGGCCCGGGGGTTGACCGATCTGCTCTCCATCCAACTTGAGCTGGAGGATATCCAGGTCAAGGACCGGCTGCTGGCCCATGCGGAGATCAAACACCTCCAGGCCCAGATCAATCCGCACTTTCTGTTCAACTCCTTAAACACCATTGCCTCGTTTTGCAGGACGGCACCGGACAAGGCCCGTGAGCTGATCCTGGACCTCTCGCTGTACATGCGGAAAAATCTCGACTCCAGCCGGGGCTTCATCAGGCTTGCCGATGAACTTGAGCAGATCAACTCCTACGTGGCGATTGAAACGGCCCGCTTTGGCGACAAGGTACAGGTCAACCTCAACGTCGAACCTGGCTGTGAGGAGTGGCCCATTCCTCCGTTGATCATTCAGCCCCTGGTGGAGAACGCCATCAAACACGGCATAGTGGCCCAGGAAAAGGGTGGGACGGTCTCGCTCAACATCTACCGGAATCTCGATATGCTGGAAGTCATGGTGACAGACGACGGCTGCGGCATTCCTGAAAACGTTCTGACCACCCTGCTCGACCACAGGGAGCTCGAGTCCCACGCCGAAGGTATCGGTCTCAGAAACAGCAATAAACGCTTGATGCAGATCTACGGCCCCGAGTACGCCATGGAAATCACCAGCTCCGCCCAGCTGGGAACCTGCATCTCCTTTCACATTCCCGACGCCACCCACCACCTCCTGACCGGGGAATCACCGCTTATAGCCGAAATCAACTGACCGATCCCCTGTAGGCCTTGCCACGGCTGCCATGACACAGCCGGCCGGCGCCAGGGGCGCAGGCCGGCTTTTTCTTTTTTCCACAGAGAATCAGTTATTTTGTGGTCAATGCATGTCAACCGGCCTGAATGCATTTCAGCTGGCAATCCGGACATTCCAACCCCTCTAAACAACGTTTCAGCGCCAAGTTATGGGCAAGCAGCCACCGGCCAGGTAGGCTTGCCCCCACGATTGACTGATCTGTTTTGAGGGGCGTGGCCCTACAGCTCATTGCAGCTTGTGGGTTCGCGTAGGAAGTTCACAGTTTGGAGGGATTTTATCATGGTTTTTTTTCTTAGTTGTGTGGGGTTGCTGATTCTCGGCTACTTCACCTACGGCGCTTTTGTCGAAAAAGTTTTCGGGATTGACCCGAAGCGTCCAACCCCCTGTATGACCAAAGAGGATGGCGTAGACTACATCTCCATGCCGACCTGGAAGGTCTTTTTCATCCAGCTTCTGGATATCGCCGGTCTCGGCCCGATCTTTGGCCCGATTCTCGGTGCGCTGTACGGTCCGTCGGCACTGATCTGGATCGTGGTGGGCTGCATCTTCGCCGGTGCGGTGCACGATTACTTCAGCGGCATGCTCTCAGTGCGCAGCGGCGGCAAGTCCATTCCTGAGGTCGTGGGCGACATCATGGGCATGCCTGCCCGCCAGACCCTGCGCATTTTCTCGGTCATCCTGCTGCTGCTGGTGGGTGTTGTCTTCATCCTGGGACCGGCAAAGCTGCTCAGCAGTCTGACCGGTTTTAATGTCCAGCTGCTGATCGGCTGCATCTTCCTGTACTATTTCGTTGCCACCGTGCTGCCAATCGACAAGATCATCGGCCGGCTCTACCCGCTGTTTGGCGCGCTGCTGCTGTTTATGACCATCGGCATCATGGTCGGTATGGTTGTTCAGGGCTACGAGATCCTGCCGAACCTGGATTTTGCCACCAATACCCATCCGGGTGAAAAGGCTATCTGGCCGCTGCTCTTTATCACGCTCAGCTGTGGCGCGATCAGCGGTTTTCACTCCACCCAGTCGCCGCTTATGGCTCGCTGTATCAGAAATGAGAATCTGGGTCGCAAGGTGTTCTACGGTTCCATGATCATCGAAGGTATCATCGCCCTGATCTGGGCCACCGTCGGTATGTCCTTTTACAACGGTCCGGAAGCGATGAACGCGGTGATCGCCTCAGGTTCACCGGCGGCAGTGGTCAATGAGGCCTGCACTACCCTGCTTGGTCCGATCGGCGGTTTCCTGGCTATCATGGGCGTTGTTATCCTGCCGATCTCCAGCGGTGACACCGCCTTCAGATCCACCCGCCTGATCATTGCCGAGACCTTCAAGGTCAGCCAGTCCCAGACGGCCAAGCGGCTGATGATCGCCATTCCGCTGTTTCTGATCGCCTTCCTGATCACCCAGGTGGACTTCAAGATCATCTGGCGCTACTTTGGCTGGTCCAACCAGATGCTCTCCATGCTGGTTCTCTGGAGCGCGGCAATCTATCTGGCCAGAAAAGGTAAATTTCACTGGATCTGCTCTATACCGGCCACCTTTATGACCGCGGTTGACGCAGCCTTCATCCTGCAGGCCAAGATCGGTTTCAACCTGCCGGCCACACCGTCAAACATGGCGAGCGTGGTGATCGCGATCGTGGTTTTCGCCCTGTTCCTGATCTACGCCAAACCGGTCGAAGCGGCCACTGGCGAGGCAGAACCGGAAACATCGCTGTAACCACACCTCTTGAGCAGCCTGTTCACAGACTGTTCCACCATGGGGACCCTGCAATCACTGCAGGGTCCCCTTTTTTGTTCCGACCTCCTCCCTGTTCCGTTTTACCCATTTTCCAGGGCTCGAGAGAAAAACTGCATAGAAAAATTCGCATGGCACTCTCTGCACTTGACTTATTCGGTCAATTGACCTAATATCTCAGTCAAGTGACCTGCGGAATGGTTTTCCGTCTGTGATCACACTGTCTCCTGGTGTAGTAGCAACGCTTTGGTACAGACAGGCTGTATTTTTTTCCGGATCGCTTATCTCCCTACTCTCTCTCTCTTCAAGCGGTTCGCCGTCGAGGGAGGAAGATTTTTGTCTTCCTCCCTCGATTTTTTTCGGCACTGAGAGATTCACTGCTGCTCAGGCGGGATAGCGGAATTCCAGAACTTTTTAGTAATTCCAATCAAGCTATGAAAAAACCCGAGAGCACAAAGGAACAACTTATCACCAGTGCCGGTGAGCTCTTTGCAGAACACGGGTTCGGCGGCGTCAGCACCAGAATGATTGCCGACCGGGCCGGAGTCAAACTCAGCGGAATCCACTACCACTTCGGCAGCAAGGAAAAACTCTACATCGAGGCGTGTCTTACCGCCCATCGTCGCTGTCAACTCACCACCTTTGCCGATATTTTAGAAGAAAACCCGACCCTGGCTTCCACTCCAGAAGGGCAGGCGGAGATCGTCCGAAATGCAGTATTTCGCTGTTTTCACGACCATTTCTATTCCAAGCGTCCCGACTGGGAAATCAACCTGCTGCTCAGGGAGATGATCTCCCCCACCAGTGCCATGACCACCCTGGTCGATCTGATTTTCCGACCGGAGGCTGAGAGCGCGGCACTTTTTTACCAGCGGGTCAAACCGACCGCCAGCTATGAGGAGGCGGCCGCCTGGTTCGACCTGATGTACGGCGAGATATTTTTCTATACCGTCGCCCGCAATACCATCCAGATGGTACGGGGGGTCGACACTCTGAGTACCGAGTTTTTCCAGCTGGCCGCGGCCAAACTGGCTCGCGCCATGATACTTGAGGCGGGACTTCCGCTTCCTGCAGATCTCGTCCGGTAGCGGCCAGCTGTTCCATGCGGGAACGGCAGCATCTTCCCCCTTTTTCAATCATTTTATGAGAGTCAGTATGAAGAGCAAAAAACCACTGATGCTCGGAACGGTACTGTTGTGCTGTGGTGCGTTTTTCACCTGGTACAAGGTATCCGGAGACGTGGCAGGTGAGGACACCACCGTCGTCTCAGCCCCTGCACCGCGTCCAGTCCCCACCACCCTGGCCAGGCCTGCGGACTTTGTCCCCGAACGGTTGTTTCCCGGTATCGTTGAAGCCAAGGATAACGTGGAGATCGGTTTTTCCGTTGACGGCCTGCTTTTGGAGATCAACGGCCAGGAGGGAAAGTATGTCCAACAGGGGGAGATCATTGCCCGGCTGGATGACCGTGACTTCAGAAACGGCAGGGATGCCGCCAAGGCAAGCTTTGACCGGGCGGAGGCCGACTTCAAACGGGCCCAGGCCCTGTTTGAACGAAAAGTCATCTCCCAGGCGGAGTATGACGCGGCGAAAGCCACCAGGGACGTGAGCCTCGCCGATTACAATATCAGGGCCAAGGCCCTGGAAGATACCGTGCTGCATGCCCCCTTCGACGGCGTTATCGCCACCCGCTATGCGGAGCAGCAACAGCACATCAAGAAGCAGGCCGCAGTGGTGGCCCTGCAGGATATCTCCGAAATTGAGGTCGTCATCCAGGTCCCCGAAAGACTGATGGCCCACGGCGGGTTAAGCAGCTTTCAAAATATCGAGGCAAATTTCGACGTCGATCACCAGCGCTGGTTTGCAGGCAGCATCAAGGAATACAGTATCCAGTCCGATCCCGTGACCAGAACCTACAAGGTCTCCATCGGTCTTGCCGCTCCAGAAGATCTTGATGTCCTGCCGGGTATGACTGCGACAATCCGCGCCCAACTGGCGCAGGAGAGCATCGCTGCCAGCAGTGCGATTTCTTCACAGGTTCCCGTCGAAGCCATTTTCTCCAGCCCAGAAGGCAAATCATATGTCTGGGTGATTCCGGAGCAGGCTGGTGCCCCGCGGAAAACCGAGGTCTCCCTCGGTACCATATCCGGTGATGTGGTGGAGATCACCGGCGGTATCAAGGCCGGCACCAGGGTGGCCACAGCCGGTGTGCACAGCCTCAGCGAGAGTATAGTCGTGCGGCCGATGAAAGCAAATGCGGAGGGGTTGGACGGATGAACCTGGTTGACTTCTCTATCAACAACCGCAAGGTGATGCAGGTCCTCCTGCTGATGCTCACGGTGGGCGGCATTCTCGCCTACCAGGAGCTGGGAAGGCTTGAAGACCCTGAATTTACCATTAAAGAAGCGGTAATATTTACCCAGTATCCCGGTGCCACCGCTGAAGAGGTTGAACAGGAGGTGACCGAACCGCTGGAGACTGCGGTGCAGCAACTCAAGCAGCTGCATGAGGTTCGCTCCATCTCCCGCGCCGGCCTCTCCATTATTTTTGCCGAAATCCAGGACTCTTACGACAAGGACACCCTGCCCCAGGTGTGGGACGAGCTTCGCCGGAAGATCGGCGCCGCCAGATCAGAGCTGCCGCCAGGCGCCTCCGCCCCCTATATCAACGACGATTTTGGCGATGTTTTCGGTATATTCCTGGCCCTGACCGGAGACGGTTACAGCCAGCGCGAGATCCAGAAAACCGCGGAAGACCTCCGCCGCGAACTCCTGATGTGCGAGGACGTCGGTCGCATCGACTTCTGGGGATTTCAGCAGGAGGTTGTCTATGTCGAGTTCGACCGGGCCAAGCTGAACAGCCTGGGGCTGCCGCCCCAGGCCATTTTCAACACCATCAGCCAGCAAAACTCTGTTACCGATGCCGGCCAGGTACGGGTCGGCTCCGAACATATCCGGCTGCGTGTCAGCGGTGACTACACTTCAATTCAGGATATCGGCGACCAGCTGATCGACGGCGGCCAAAACTCGATGATCCGTCTTCGTGACGTGGCTACCATCAACAAGGGTTACCTCGATCCCCCCCGGGAATTACTGCGCCAGAACGGCCAGGCAGCCGTGGGTATCGGTATTTCTGTGGTCTCCGGCGGCAACGTGGTCACCATGGGTGACTCAGTCAAACAGCGGCTCCAGGAACTGGAATCCAGGCTGCCGGTCGGCATGACCCTGCACCGCATCGCCTACCAGTCAGAAACTGTCCGCACCGCGGTGGACGGCTTTGTTCTCAATCTCTTTGAAGCGGTCGCAATCGTAGTTCTCTTGCTTGTGCTCTTTATGGGCTTACGCGAGGGGTTCATCATCGGCGGAGTGCTGCTGGTCACCATCCTGGCCACCTTCATCTGTATGCAGGTCCTGGGAGTCAACCTGCAGCGCATCTCCCTTGGTGCGTTGATCATTGCCCTGGGTATGCTGGTCGATAACGCCATCGTCGTGACAGAGAGCTACATAATAAAGACACGACTGGGGATCGAACCCAACAAAGCCGCCCGTGAGTCGGTGGCAGAAACCCAGTGGCCCCTGCTCGGTGCCACGGTCATCGCCATTCTCGCCTTTGCCGCCATCTCGCTGTCAAAGGACGTGACGGGAGAGTTCCTCGGCAGTCTCTTTACCGTGATTGCACTGGCGCTCGGCCTGAGCTGGATTCTGGCAGTGACCATTGTCCCCTATCTCTGTGTGGCCTGCATTCCAGCCAAAGTCGGCGTCGAGGCCGCGTCGCTCTACGATAACGGATTTTACCGGGGCTACAGGCGCTTTCTCACCTTTTGCATCCGCTTCCGCTGGCTCACCCTGCTGGTCATTGTGTCTCTATTGGGGGGAGCGTTTTACGGCTTCGGCTTCGTGCAGCACAACTTCTTCCCCGGCTCCACCAGGCCGCAGTTCCTGGTGGATCTTACCCATCCGGAAGGAACGCATATCGCCCACACCGACACGGAGCTGGCCCGGGCGGCCACCGCCATCTCGGAAATGGCCGGGGTAACCGATGTCACCACCTTCGCCGGTGCAGGCGCCCTGCGCTTTATCCTCACCTATGCCCCGGAGATGCCCAACAGCGGCTACGGTCAACTGCTGGTCAGCGTCGATGACTACAGAAAAATCGATGGGCTGCTGCCCCAGGTACGGGATTACCTCGATGCCAGCCACCCCGGCGCGGTGACCAAGGTCAGCAAGTTTCGCCTCGGGCCCGGCGGAAAGGCGATCGAGGCACGGTTTGCCGGCCCCGACCCCGTGGTCCTTCGCCAGCTTGGCGATCAGGCACGCGAGATCATGTGGGCCAACGGCAAGACCAGCTCGGTCAACACCGACTGGGGTGAACGGGTCAAGGTCGCCTCGGTGACCATGGCCGGGGCGCGATCCCGGGAAATCGGGGTGTTCAGAACGGAAATCGCCACCGCCATCGCCGGCAATTTTTCAGGCACCGCCACAGGACTGTACCGGGAAGGGGAGGATCTGCTGCCGATCATCGTCAGACCTCCCCAGCACCAGCGTGAAGGTATCTCCAATCTGGAGAACATCATGGTCTGGAGTGATGGGGCCAAAACCTTTGTGCCCCTGGAACAGGTCACCGATGGGACCTCAACCGCCTGGGAGGACCCGGTGATCAAGCGGCTCAATCGCCAGAGAACGCTTACGGTGTCAGCGGAGCAGCTGACCGGAACCGCGGACTCCCTGTTCAGGGAACTGCGGGCCCCTATCGAGGCTATTGACCTTCCCCAGGGCTACACCCTTGAGTGGGGTGGGGAATATGAGAACTCCGGCGAGGCCAACCAGAAGCTTATGTCCAAGGTGCCACTGGCCTTCAGCGTAATGTTCTTTATCACCGTGATGCTTTTCAACACTCTCAGACATCCGGTGATCATCTTCCTGGGACTGCCGCTGGCGCTGATCGGCGTAGTCGCCGGCCTGCTGATCTTCGACATGCCTTTCGGTTTTATGGCGCTGCTCGGATTTTTGAGCCTTTCCGGAATGCTAATGAAAAATGAGATCGTGCTGCTGGACCAGATCAATCTGGAGTTGGCCAAGGGCAAGGCCCCCATGCAGGCAGTGGTCGATTCGGCGGTCAGTCGTGTGCGCCCGGTGGCCATGGCCGCCTTCACCACCGTACTCGGCATGATCCCCCTGCTCTGGGATGCCTTCTTCGGTGCCATGGCGGTGACCATCATGGGCGGGCTCACCTTTGCCACGGTCCTCACCCTGGTGGTGGTGCCGGTGCTGTACTGCACCCTCTATTCAATCAAGGAGCATAGCCCTGCCATGACAGCAGAGCAGGTGCCGCAACAGGAAGCTGTCGCTAAGTCGGCTTCAGCCTAAATGCCAGTCACCTTCCGAAAACAGGACACCGGCATGAAGCGTGGTTACTTCATGCCGGTGCCCTGTTCAGTTCAGCTCGGCTTCGGCCAGCTCTTTATGGCCTGAGTTGGCCGCGGCCTCCATGGCCTCGATGTCCTCTTCGGACATGATCTTCATCCGTAAAAACTGTTTCTTGGAAAACAGCGCAAACTCACCATCTGCGGCGGCGCAGAGTTCGCCCTGATCATCATGGATTTCAGCACGGACCAGCGCCCGCCTCTCGGTGGGCTGCTCCTTGAAAAAGCCGGTGATGGTCAGTTGTGCGCCGATCCGCACCGGTCGATGAAAGGAGACCGTCATGGCCTTGGTGAGCATAAAGCGGCGGGTGAGGATAATGACTGTCCAGCCCATGGTCTCATCGAGCATGGTGGAGAGAATGCCACCGTGGATAAGATTGGACCAGCCCCTGTGACGACTGTCCATTTTCAGCCGGGAACGCAACATGGAGCCGTTCGACTCAAAGCGCATCTGCAAACCATGGCTATTGTCCGGCCCGCATCCAAAACATCCGTCATCAGCAGACTCTAGCGGCCGCCACAACGACTCCGTCTCCTCCGTATGGCTCTCGTACATGCCATCTCCTTTGCCTTGAAAAAGTATAGTGGGTGTATTTTATGAAATGTAGATCCTGACAAGCAATTACGGTTGTAACCGAATATTGCCGTTTTCCGCAACCCGCATCCTGATCACTCCTTCTTCTGCGGTCGCGAAGGCGTGGATTTTCTGGGCCTGCAACTGCTCAACCACGTCCCGGCCGGGCTTTGTCCCGCTGATGATGGCGATCTTCGGCTGAACCCGCTCGAGCAGTGCGGCCGAAACACTGTCCTCCTCGCCGGTGCCCAGTTGCAGCACCATTGAGTGCAGGTCCTGCCTGGAGCGAAGCATCCGTTCCTCGCCAGCTTCTGAGACGTCACCTAACAGTAAAAAGCGGAAGGTGTTATATTCCACCAGGAGCGCCAGCGCGCGGCTGGTATAATCGGTACCGCCGTCAAAGGCCGCCGAGGGATGCACCACCTTGATTCTCATATCTCCGCAGTTCCAGGAGTCGCCCCGGGCCAGAACGGAATATGGCAGATTGAACTGCAGATCACTGTACCTCCGGTAGCCGGCCTCAGCTTCATTCATGTCACCGTTATCGGACAGTTCCAAGATTCGCATGGAGTCCGAGAGCACCTCCAGGCCGCCGTAAATCTGCTTGTGGGGATGGGTGATCACCACAAAATCCAGCGCCTCAATACCCTTTTTCCTGAGCAGCAGCGCCAGCTCCTGGCCATAACTGCTGGGCCCGGTATCCACCAGCATGGCGCACTTCCCCGGTTGATGCAGGAGAGTTGCATTCCCGTCCCCCGCATCCGCAAAATAAATATCAACCGGCTTTGCCGAGGCAGAAACACCAAGAAATACCGCGGTCAGAGCAGAAAGCAGACAGCACACGATTCGAGTTTTCATTGAACTCCTCTCCTGGCCTGATATTGTTTCTCCTGTTTCTCTCCAGTGCAGCGATCCGCCCCCAATTCTGGTGAATGCTGAACTGCGCAGTTCTCCGCACCGGAAAAATTGTGCAGCCAAGCTCAACCTATCCCCGCTGTACCCTTATCCAAAATTATCCTCACTTATCCTGAAGGTTGCGGTTCTCTTCACCTCCAGTTGTTGGCGGACAATTTCGAATCAAAAAGGCGCCTGAATCGATGGAAAAGCAGGGCGTACGCTACTTCAAATGATATCTTCTGTGCGGCTAATGTTCAAATGATGGCAACGGTCTTATCCCGTTTTTTCCGATTCTTCCTCTTTGGCCAGAGTTGGCACCCCGTCCCCGGCATCAACCTGCTTTTTTCTGGCAGCACGGATTATCGGCCCGACATCGGGGAGATACTCCTCAAACACCTTGCCGTATATCCCCCAGATAGTGATAAAAAGAGCTGCGATGATGGGGCCGATAATAATTCCGAGCAGGCCAAACATGGTGATGCCGCCAAGGGTGCCAAACAGCACAAACAGATCATGCATTTCCGTATCTTTACCCACCAGTCGCGGTCGCACCAGGTTGTCCAGGTTACCGGCAATCGCTCCACAGAGTATGACCAGGATGATCACTCCGGTGAAATCCCCCATCAAGGCCAGGATGATCACCGCCGGCCCCCAGACAATGGCGGTACCAAAGGCGGGTATGATGGAGGTAACCGCCATCACGCTTCCCCAGAACACCGGCCCCTTGATACCGGCAATGGCAAAGGCCAGGCCGCAAATCGAGCCCTGCATGATACCGATGATAATCGTTCCCTTGATGGTTGCCCTGGTGACCGAGGTAAAGCGCTGCAAGAGCACCCGTTCATCTTCATCTTTTAAGGGCAGAAAATAGAGAATGCGCTCTAAAAGGACATCGCCCATGGTGAGAAAGTAAAACATCACGTAGAGCATGATGATGCAGCCGAAAAGGGCATTGGCGGTGGTTCCCGCCACCGACTGCAGGGATTCGATCAGGAAGGTGGTGACGGTACCGACCAGCTCCCCAGCTCTTTGAAAAAGCTCATCACGATAGGGAAGCACCATCTCGTAGTAGGGAATTTTCTCAAGGTATTGGCCCACCGCCGAGGGTTCATCGATGAATGCCTGCACCCAGGGCGTGACCGACTGACCGACATTAATCGCCTGGGCGACCACGATGCCGATCAGGATGGTCAGCGGAATAAGCACCGCCAGCACCACCCAGATAACCACCAGGATAGATGCCAGGTTATGCCTGCCGCCCAGCTTGGCGGTCAACCACCTGTGGGTGGGACTGGCCATGGAGGAGAACAGCGCCGCCATGAACATCGGCATCAAAAAGCCTTGAATCATGTTGAGAAAGAGAGCTGAGATGAGTATCACCAGCCCCAGCAGAACCGTCTTGTGCACAGCTTCTTTTTTCATTTCCGCTCACTCTCCGGCAATCGATACCGTTATGCTCGCCCATGGCAGAAAGGGCGATGTAGGATGCCACCAGCTATTATGGATTAGGAATTAGGAATATAGTAGCGTAATTTCAATTGAAACTACACAAGAGATTCGTTCCCAAAAAGTTCATTGCCCACCAGCTTCCACAGGTTTTTTCCCCTGAAATGGGACGCCGTACCCGGCTCAAACCAAAATGCTTGGCAAGACCCAAGAGGAGTGTGACTGCCCCTTGACAGCAACCGTCACAAGAGCCTCCCACCTCCCCCGGAGCTCCCCCAGCAATAGTACCCGGCATCACCGCAGTCACTCCGGGATGGATTGTTCGCAGATCATTGCCAGCACCCGGCTATTTCTTCCAGAAATCAGGCAGAAAGATCACCAGGGCTGAAAACATCTCCAGTCGGCCCACCAGCATGTTCCAGGACAAGAACCACTTGCTGGCATCGGAGAAAAAGGCGTAGTTCTCGGTGGGCCCCACCGCCCCGAAGCCGGGACCGATATTCATCAGTGAGGCAATTATGGAACTCATGGCGCTGAAATAATCGATCGGGTCAAGGAGCACCACCAGACAGGCCCCTGCCAGTACCAGCAGGATATTCACAATAAAGTAACATACCGCCAGGTCGATGACCCCAGCCTCCACCGGACGGCCGTTCAGGCGCACCGAGTTGACCGTCATCGGCTGCACGTAAATGCGCCGCATGGTTGCGTACATGTATTTGAAAATAAGAGCATAGTGCACCACCTTGATACCGCTGGTGGTGGAACCTGCACAGGCCCCGATGAAACAGACAACAAAAAGCAGCATAATTGCCGCCTGGGGCCACAGCTCATAATTGGCGGTGGTAAAACCGGTGGTGGTCAGCAGCGAGACCACCTGGAAGGCCCCGAACCTTAAGGAATCGGCAAAGGTGGGATAGACACCGCTGGTGTAGAGTACCAGGCTCGTGGCCAAAACGAACAAGCTCACAATCGCCAGGTACCAGCGAAACTCGGTATTTTTCACCACCCCCTGGATATCGCCTTTAATAAACTGGTAAAAAAGGCCGAAGGTGATGCCGCCCAGGAACATGAAGACGATGACCACCCAGTCGATGTAGGCACTGTCATATGCCTGCACACTGGCGTTGCGGGTGGAGTACCCTGAAGTGGAGACGGTGCCGAAAGCGTGGCAGAGTGCATCAAAGAGCGACATGCCGCCAACCTGCAGCAGTATGGTCTGAATGAGGTTCAGCGCCAGATAAATGGACCAGAGCCAGAGCATGGTGTCCTTGTTCCTGGCCTTGAATTTTTCACCGGTTATCACCTGGCCTGGGCTCGACTCGGCCCGGAAGATCCTCACCCCGCCCATGCCGTGGGGCAAAAACAGCAGGGTGAGGGTTAAAAAGCCCATGCCCCCGAGCAGATGAGTCTGACTGCGCCAGAACAGCAAACCGTGCGGCACCGACTCGATATCGGTCAAGATCGTCGCTCCGGTGGTGGTGTAGCCCGACATCATTTCAAAAAAGGCATCGGTAAAGGAAGGAATCGAGCCGTGCAGCACAAACGGCAGGGCAGAAAAAGCGGAGATCATGACCCAGCCGAAGGTTGCCAAAAACAGCCCGTCCTTCATGCTGAAGTCATAGTTTTTCCGGTAGAGGTGTTTGATCACCAGGCCAAGGGCAACAGTGATCAAGGCAGAGACAAGAAGTGCATTCAGGTCATCGCCCCCATACCACCAGGAGCAGAATATCGGCATACTCATGGAAGTGCCGGTGACAACCAGCAACACGCCAAAAACATTGGCAATTGATCGGTAATTCATAGCTGATACATTCCCCCAGACTCCGCGGCGAAGTTGTGTTGCGCGGGGAGCCGGAATCATAGGGCAGCTGCAACCCTGAAGTTCTACCAACCTGTCGGGATTTTCAAGCCGGATAGTCCGTGAAAAACACGGATCTCCCCCTGGAATCCGAACAGATCAGCCAAAAAACGAGCGGGAGCCGGCCCAGTCAGCAACCGGCACTCCCGTATCCTTCAACATAAATTCGTGAAGTGCAACATGATTTCTTTCATATTGCTTCAGATGTCAAGGGCAGGCTAGCCGCAGGAGTCAACGATATCCTGCTGCATCATTTCGATAACACGGATGGGATCATCCGACTTGGTGATGGGACGGCCAACAACCACATGGTTGGCACCATTTTTAATCGCCATACCAGCGGTGACGACCCGTTTCTGATCATCACCGGGGTCGGTGACGTTGGCGCCAGGGCGGATACCCGGGGTGACGATGAGCAGTTTCTCGCCCAGCTCGCGGCGCATTCTCTCTGCCTCCATGCCTGAGGAGACCACACCGTCGCAGCCAAGCTCCAGGGCTCTCTTGGCCCGATAGTAGACCAGGTCCTCGACGGACTGGGTCATCCCCATGGCCCGCATATCCTCTTCGCCGAAACTGGTCAGCACCGTCACAGCCAACAGCTGCAGATCGCCCTTTGCTTCCATGGCCGCCCGGATGATGGGGTCGTTGCCATGGATGGTGGCAAAGGTCACCCCACGGCTGTTTACCTGCTGCACCGCAAGCTTGACGGTTTCAGGAATATCAAAGAATTTGAGATCAAGCATGACCTTGTGCCCCCTGTCGACGATCCAGTCCACGGTATTGAACCAGTCCGACATAAAGAGCTGCAGCCCGACCTTGAAAAAGCCGATATGCGACTCGCACCGTTTGACCATTTCCTTGGCCTTCTCCGGATTGTCAACATCCAGAGCGACAATTATCCGATCCTGTAACGGGATTTGCTGTTCACTCATCTTGTACTCGAAGGGTAATATTTTGCCAGGTGGCGGTACTGCACCGTCGTGCCATAAACTCCAACCGCCACCCGTTGGTGAAATCAAGCTGTATTTACTCCCATTCCGACTGTTGTGCAAGTAATGTAAAAATCTGGGAACACTGTTGAGAGGTCGGGGTAGCACCGTCCTCCGGCAACAGGTTCACAATTTTCGCCAGCTGGGCGCTTCTTTCAGCGTTGCTCACCGAGGCCACAACGGAGCCGCCCCGTGCTCGTAATGTTAGCCACTCTTTCCGGTCAGCGCTTCTGCCGATACAGGCCGAGGCGATATCCGACAGCCAGCGCTGAAGCTCCGGAGTGGCAGCCTGCTGTGTAGCGGCCGACTCCCGTTCCTCGGCCAGTGACCTCACTTCCGGCGGGCTTCGCTTCTGTAGAGCCTGTGGCTGCCGGGGTGCGTTATCTGGCACGCCATCAGACAGGAGTTCCGGCACAGCCGCGCTCTTTTCAGCTGAGCGTTCGATGACCGGCGCCGAAGGGGCAAACCCCTGTTGATCGATCTCCCGCGGAACCTCCCGAATATTGAAATAGACCACCACGCTTGCGGCAACGGCGAAGGCGGAACCGAGCCAGGTGAGGTTGCGGATGGTCAAGGCGGAGCGGGACCGGCTGGTGCTTTGCTCGACCGCGGCAATGCTGAAACTGATCGCCACCAGGGCGTCATAACATTTTTTGCAATCGGCGAAATGGGCCAGAGCCTGTTCCTTCTGCTTCGGCGGGCATGTTCCCATGGCAATGGCGGCCAGCTGCTCATTGGAAAGGCAGGCCCCGGTGTCCCGGCTCTTTTTTTCGCCCTTTTCATCTGCTGCGAGGGCAAGCTGCGCCGTCACCGCATCACCTTTTTTCTGTCTGTCAAGATGGTCGTTCGCTGTCATGATTGAAGCCACATTCTATGCCGGACAGATCCGGCTTCGAGCACTCCTGTGGGTTGATATTCCACGCCCCTTATCCCTTTTGCCTCTCCCTGGCCCTGGCCGACGTGTCGGTTACCGTGGTTACCGCAAGTGGCTCAGGATCTCCTCGGCAAGTCCCGCCCGGTGAAAGTCGTCCCGCAAACGGGCAAGCAGCCGCCGCAGACGCCCGTGGGCCTGATGCCGATTGAGGCCGAGCAGTCTCCCGGCCCGACTGACATTCATGCCGTCCTGGTAACAGAGTTTGAGCAACAGCTTTTCCTGCGGGCTCAACTCTATTTCTAGAGAGCAGAGCCGGTTCAGCTGCTCCTCCACAACCTCATGGCCAACATCCGTCAGCACGGCAAAGAGCATACGGAACATCTCCTCCCGTTGCCGACGCTCAAGGTTTTCCCGCGGCGCAGGGTTGTCATGTTCTCTCTGCTCCAGGCCATCATTGTTTTCCGCTTCTTCGAGCTCAACCTCAAGTCCCTGGTGCGCCCCGCAATCCACCACCTGCTGACGGATAATCCAGGCCGCCTCTTCAATATCCACGCCGGGATTGATCTCGCGACTATACCTGCTCTGCTGATCCATCACCGCCACGGCTTCGACGATGTCCAGTCGCTCAAGGCAGAGCAATCTGAAAAGCTTTACCCAGAAGCTGCCGAGGTTTTGTATCCAGAGCGGGGCCCGTTTTCTGCCAAAGCGGCTGCGGGCAAAATCTTCAAGCAGTCGATAGCTCACCGCCGCAACAAACGCAGGGATATCGGCGGTGCCACCATATTGTTGCAAGCGCCGGCAATCATCGGCCAGCAATTTGTCGACCACGAAGAGAGCCGCCTCCTCAGCCGTACCCCCCTTGCCAAAGCGCCGCACGGCCAGCCTGTTTATCAGCTGCCAGCTGGCTGTAATCTGTTTCTTCCAGTCGGTCGCCAAACCCTGCCGTTCCTCTTCATAGTCTTGTCATATTCTACACTCTCGATCTGTGTCGGGCCTGGTAAACTTACACCGAGATTGTTGTTCATGCAGTGTATTGTCGAGCTATTTGCTCATTTTCTCTAAAATTCAAGACACTTCATCACTTTTTTCGACACATCTCCTCCCCCAGGCCGTCACTCCCCAAAGAGGCATCTGAAAGAGAATTTTGCAATGGCCCAAAGCCCATAACCAGACAACTCTCAGGGAGGATTTCATGAACAAGGTACAACTACCCCTCACCAGTAAATTCACGGATCGCAACAGGGCCGGTAAGATTGGCGCTCTTGCCGCCTGCTTGCTTTTCACCCTCATGGTCGGCTGCCACCGCTCCGCTTCCGACAACCCCGAGGAGAACAACCCGACCACAACACCTGCGGAGCAGACCACAACGGTGAAACCGACAGCTCTCCCCACCCCCCCCCAGCCGGAAGCCTTTGCCGATAGCGCCTTAGCAGTCAAAACACAGGTTCTAGCCAAAAGGTTCCATGAAGCCGAACAGCGAACCATTGCCGCAACCGGTGCGCCTGTGCCCAGCTACCTTTTTCCCACCCCGGTGATGAATACCGAATCCTATGACGCACTCCGGGAAAATGGTTTTACCAGTACCCTCAATGACCAGCTCTCCACCTTCTCCATCGATGTGGATACAGCAAGCTATGCCAATATCCGCCGTTTCTTACAGGCCGGCCACCTGCCGCCCACAGGCGCAGTACGGATTGAGGAGATGATTAACTATTTCGATTATTCCCTGCCAGCCCCCGGCTCCGAGCCCTTTGCCCTCAGTGCCGAACTCGGCCAGGCCCCCTGGAACAGGGAGCATAATCTCTTGAAAATATCTCTAAAAGCTCAGGAGATGGAGGCTAAAGATCTGCCCCCCTCCAACCTGGTCTTTCTGATCGATGTCTCCGGCTCCATGAGCCAACCAAACAAACTGCCGCTGTTGCAGAAATCTCTTGCTATGCTGGTTGATCAGCTTACAGCCCAAGACCGGCTGGCCATTGTCACCTACGCCGGCTCGGACCGTATCGCCTTATACCCGACTCCCGGGGACCGCAAACAAGATATCCGCCGGGCGATCGACACTCTGGTCTCTGGCGGCTCAACCCATGCCTCCTCCGGCATTCATACCGCCTACCAGCTCGCAGAGCAGGTCTACATGCCGGCTGGCAACAACCGGGTGATCCTCGCCTCCGACGGCGATTTCAACGTCGGCGTAACCAGCAGGGGCGAACTGAAGGAACTGATCGGCAAGAAAAAGGAAAGCGGTATCTTTCTCACCGTGCTCGGCTTCGGCATGGGGAACTACGCCGACGACACCCTGGAGCTCCTTGCCGATAGCGGCAACGGCAACTACGCCTATATCGATTCACTGCTGGAAGCAAAAAAGGTACTGATCAAGGAGCGCGCCTCAACCCTCTTTACCCTGGCCAGAGACGTGAAGCTGCAGGTAGAGTTCAACCCCGAGGTGGTTGGCGCCTACCGTCTCCTCGGCTATGAAAACAGGCTCCTGGCCGACGAGGATTTCAACGACGACACCAAGGACGCGGGGGAAGTTGGCCTGGGCCATACGGTAACCGCCCTCTATGAGCTTATTCCGGCCGGCAGCGCGGAGATCCCCCGGGTGGATCAACTCAAGTACAGGCCAACCGGGCACAGCACCAGCCCTGTCACAACCCGCGGCAGCGGAGGGTACCAAGACGAAGCGGCCACCATCAAGCTGCGCTATATTCTGCCAAAGAACACCAGCTCGGTGAAAAAAGAGCTGGTGGTGAACAATCAGCCCCGGTCGCTTGAGACCAGCTCGAATGACTTTCGCTTCTCCGCCTCGGTGGCCGGCTTCGGCATGCTGCTGAAAAAATCTCCTTATGCCGGCAATACCAGTTACAAAGAACTGATCGAGCTGGCCAGAGGGTCCCGGGGACCGGATGAAGAGGGGTACCGGGCCGAATTTATCCGCCTGTTGGAAACGGCCAGTCTTCTCCAGCCGGCCAGCTGACGGCTCTCTCCGGTACACTCACGCCTGTCGGTGGTCCGGCCAGGCGGCCGGCAGGTGTTTACCCCTCACTTGGCCTGAGCGGGAAAATCCCGGGTAGCGCCTAACAGACAAAAGGGCTTTACTTAAATTTCCTGGACCTATATCCTTTTAAAAAAGCACCGATTTTGCCTGCCAGACGATGTCTGTATTGCTCTTTTCCCACATAACCACAGTGAACACCGGCTCTGCCCGGAAGGAGCGCCTATGACCGTGAAAATTTTCATACGACGTAAGGTGGCTGACAGCAACATCCTCGAGCTCACCGTGCTGCTGAAGAAATTACGTGCTCTCACCCTGAGCCAGCCCGGCTATATCTACGGCGAGACCCTGCGGCGCCTGGACCAGAGTGACGAGTGTCTGGTCATCAGCACCTGGCGCACCCTGGATGACTGGAACAACTGGTATCACAATGCTGAACGGGTGACCATTCAGCAGGAAATTGACGAGCTGCTCGGTGAAACCACCGAATATGCCATCTACGAGGTGTAACTTTTCACCACCGGGGGCTGCTGGATATACCACAAATGTCCAGCTGCCCCTAAGGCCTTTAATTTACTGAATCCAACACTTTTCACCGCCAGCCGCTGACGCCCACACTGGATGTTAGGGTTGCCGTAAAAATCGCCTTCTTCCCTCCCCTTACATAAGTATTTCTGATTAATCCAATTATTCTAATGCATTTGTCCGGCCACTGTGCATGGTGTAAGGTTGCTCTGCGGTTTATTTTTTATACCAGTCAACCCTTCACTACGAGGAGGTGTACGCTGATGATAATCGAAGGCGTCAAACTGATGTTTGTTGGCATGACAACGGTCGTGTTGTTCCTGATCTTTATGATCCTGCTCATCCAGCTGGTGTCCCGTCTCACCCGTGAGGCCACCGCCAGGGAGCTTGCAGCGATCAAACTGGAACGGGAGCTTCTGGCAAGAAGCAAGAAAGAAAAGGCGGCCTCAAGCGATGCCGATGAAGACATCGCGGTAATCGCTGCTGCTGTGGCGGCGTTCGAGGCGGAGAAGTTTGCATGCAGTTGAATTCAATTCCTGAAACGAGCCGGCCGTGAGGTCGATCTTTTGAGGAACTGTTGTAAGAAATAAAACCTAAAGCGAGGAGAGTGACGTGGGCAAGAAAGTAATCAAATTCATGGATACATCCTTCAGGGATGGATTTCAATCAGTGTTCGGCGCTAGAGTTCTCACTGACGATTTTCTTCCGGCAGTAAAGGCTTCCGTTGAGGCAGGTATCGACAACATGGAGGCTGGCGGCGGTGCCAGATTCCAGAGCCTGTTCTTCTACTGTGGTGAGTCCGCATTCGACATGATGGACCGCTTTCGTGCCGAAGTGGGCCCGGACGTTGCTCTTCAGACCCTTGCCCGCGGTATCAACGTAGTGGCGCTCAGCCAGTGTCCGAGAGACATTATCGATCTGCACGCCAAGATGTTCAAGAAGCACGGGATCACCACCATCCGTAACTTCGACGCCTTGAACGATATGCGCAACCTGGAGTATTCCGGCGAGCGCATTGCCCATCACGGCCTCAATCATCAGATCGTTATCTCCATGATGGAGCTGCCCCCGGGCTGCTCCGGCGCTCACGATCCCGAATTCTACACCGATCGCCTCAAGCAGATTCTCGATGCCGGCATCCCGTTCCATTCCATCTGCTTCAAGGATGCCTCCGGAACCTGTAATCCCAGAAAGGTGTATGAGACGGTCAAAGCTGCCCGTAAGATCGTATCCGAGGATACCATCCTCTGGTTCCATACCCATGATACAGCAGGCATCGGCCTGAGCCAGAACATGGCGGCCATCGAGGGCGGCATCGACGGTATCGATCTCGCCAAGACCCCGGTTTCCGGCGGTACCTGTCAGCCCGACATTCTCTCCATGATGCACATCCTGAAGGGCACCGACTACACCCTCGATATGGACTACAAGAAGGTGCTGGTTGCCGTGGATGCCTTCGAGGAGGCGATGAAGGATTACTTCTTCCCACCGGAAGCAAAGATGATCCACCCCAACGTCACCCTGTCGCCGATGCCGGGTGGAGCGCTGACCGCCAACACCATGATGATGCGCGACACCGGTACCCTGCATCTTTATGCCGACGTGATCAAAGAGATGAGTGAAGTTGTCGCCCGCGGCGGTTTCGGCACCTCCGTGACCCCGGTTTCCCAGTTCTACTTCCAGCAGGCGTACCTGAACGTGACCCAGGGCAAGTGGAAGAAGATCAACCCGAGCTACGGCAACATGGTGCTCGGCTACTTTGGCCGTACTCCGGTTCCAGCCGACCCCGAGATTGTCAAGCTGGCCTCCGAGCAGCTCGAAAAACCTGTCTTCACCGATGATCCGCTCGATATCCTGGAGCCGGGCATTCCCAAGGCCACCAAGATCCTCGAGGAGAACAACCTGCCGGTCAACGATGAGAACATCTTCATCATCGCCAGCTGCGAGTCCAAAGGCCTCGACTTCCTGCTCGGCAACGCCAAAGTCAATGTGCGCAAGATCTCCGACGAAAAGCCGGAGGAGAAAAAGCCTGCCAAGGCCGCCGCAGCACCTGCCACCGGCGCACCATTGGGCCCACGCAACTACACCATCACCGTCAACAACCGGCCCTACAACGTCACCGTCAGCGAGGCGGGCGGCGTCCAGGCGGTTCCTGCCGCACCAGCCGCGGCTCCGGCCCCTGCCGCCGAAGGTGAGGATGTCGAGGCCCCAACCCCTGGCAACATCTTAAAGGTACTGGTCGCCGTGGGTGACAGCGTGAAGAAGGATCAACCCATCGTGGTGATGGAAGCGATGAAGATGGAGTCTGATGTCAAAGCTCCGGCAGACGGCAAGATCACGGCCCTGCACGTCTCAGTCGGCGACACCGTTCAGACCGGCGAGCCGCTGGTGACCATCGCCTAGGAGACACCTGTGTTAACCGCAGAATCCCGACCCAGGTCGGGATTCGATAATCTGTCGTCTATTTTATGGAAAGCAGTATGAAAATACGATTGCTCATTCTCTTTGTGCTCATGGCCGCCCTCGGGATAGCAGGCAACGCCATGGCCGCAGATACGACGGTGGATATAGTGTCTCCTGCAGATGCCAAGGTTACCCGGATCGATGTTGAACCCGGTAGCTATATCTACAGCGGCGACATGATAGCCACCCTGAAAAAGGATGATGGCACAGTGATCGAGCTGAAAGCCGGCCTCGCCGGCAAGCTGGATACGCTGACCATCAAACCATATCAAAACATTCAGCAAGGCGATGTCATCGGCTCCTTGCAGACCAGCGCCGTAATAGCCGATATGCCAAGCGATGCCACCACCACCGAGCTACCGTCCATTTCAGCTCTGGCGGCAAACCTGTATAAAACCACTGGACTCTACGGGGTTCTCGACGGCCAGTTCAACAAGGACTGGACAGTCGGTATCGGCCGGATACTGATGATCGCCGTCGGCCTGGTACTGCTCTATCTCGGGATTGCCAGGCAGTTCGAGCCACTGCTCCTGATCCCCATCGGCTTTGGCGCCATCCTCTCCAACATCCCCATGGCGGGAATCGCCGAGCCGGGTGGCATTCTTTACTACATCTATGAAGTCGGCATCATGACCGGCATCTTTCCGCTGATCATCTTCATGGGTGTCGGTGCACTCACCGATTTCGGACCGATGATCGCCAACCCCAAGACCATCCTGCTCGGTGGTGCCGCCCAGTTCGGCATCTTCACCACCCTCCTGGGAGCGCTGCTGCTCTCGGACCTGGTGCCGGGCATCAACTTCTCCCTGCGTGACGCCGCCTCCATCGGCATCATTGGCGGGGCCGACGGTCCGACGGCGATCTTTCTCTCCAGCCAACTCTCGCCGCGCCTGCTGGGTTCCATCGCCATCGCCGCCTACTCCTATATGGCGCTGGTGCCGATCATCCAGCCGCCGATCATGAAGTGGCTGACCTCCAAGGAAGAGCGTGAGATCAAGATGGTACAGCTGAGGCACGTCTCCAAGATCGAGAAAATCATCCTGCCGCTTCTGGTCCTCGGCATCTGCGCAGTGCTGCTGCCTTCCGCCGCACCGCTGATCGGTATGTTCATGCTGGGTAACCTGGCCAAGGAGTGTGGGGTCATCGACCGTCTCTCCGATACCATCAAGAGCTCGCTGATGTACACCGTCACCATCTTCCTAGGCCTCGGCGTCGGCTCCAAGCTCTCCGCAGACAAGTTTTTGAATGTGGAGACCCTCGGTATCCTGGCCCTTGGCATGGTGGCTTTTGCCATCGGTACCGCCAGTGGCGTGATTATCGCCAAGTTGATGAACAAGATGTCCAAGACCCCGATCAACCCGCTGATCGGCGCCGCCGGTGTCTCTGCGGTGCCCATGGCCGCCCGGGTGGTCAACAAGGTCGGCCTGGAGGCCAACCCGCAGAATCATCTGATCATGCACGCCATGGGCGCCAACGTCTCCGGCGTTATCGGCTCAGCTGTGGCCGCTGGTGTTTTGCTGGCTCTCCTCTAACCCTGTTTACAACAACCAGCAAACCAAAAGGCCGGGCTCCAGCTAAACTGGAACCCGGCCTTTTCATGTCTCAAGAGGTATGTCAGCCCAAGCTGAAGAACTTCAACAGAGCCTTTCACGCTCCAGGCTGAAAGCCTTCAGTTTCTTGTTTCGTGTCGCTCTTTTCCAATTGAAGAAGTCGCTTCTCATCAGCAGGCTCAAAACCGCATATTTCCTGGCAAGAAGCAATTTCAGGAACAGCCTGTTTATTACAGTGAGATACGCAAAATCAAGATGCCCGCTGGTCACCAGGGGACTAATGTGTTCCCTGCTCTTCTCCATAACCATCCGTACATTACCCTTAGTCTCGACAATCGGCCTTTTGACCATATCGCGGAACAGATACCGCATGCTCTTTCTCTTGAAGCGCTTCCTATCCTGCTCCTGAAGGGTGTGAAGGCCAGCGGCCATTGACGACCACTTATCGAGAAAAAGCAGCCGCCACTCATGCTTTGTATGTTTCGAAAGAGAATTAGGCGTATCCCGGTAATACACCAATCTGGCGCGAACGGATATCAGCTTAGTGATCTGGTTGAGGAACTGAAAGGTGAAGATACTATCCTCACCGGCACTGAGGCTGCTGTCGAACTGTAGCGTCCCTATTGCCCCGCGCCTGTAGAGTTTATTCCAGACCTCCACCATCACCTGATCCGAACAGTGAAGCAACTCATGGAGTGGCGCTAAGGAAATCGTCGTGCCAGTATCCTGCGTAACATCCTCCATCGCCTCTGGCTGATAACGTGCACTGGCCGATATAACTCTGTGTCTGCAGCAAGCAACATCAGCACCAGATTGGTGGAGTGCCTGAAGCAGTCGTTCCAGATACCGATGATGAATAAAATCATCGCTGTCGACAAAGGCGATATACTCTCCGGCCGCCATTGCCAATCCCAGATTCCTGGCACTGCTTACCCCACGATTGTCAGTGGTAACGACCTTGAACCGCTCATCCCGGGATGCAAACGATTTCAGAATTTCAGGGCTGTTATCGGAAGAACCGTCATCAACACAGATACATTCAAAATATCCATGGCTCTGGTTTTGAATCGAGCGCAAACAATCCGCCAGGTACATTTCGACGTTATGTACAGGAACGATAACCGATATTTCAGCGACACTCATCTCAGATCCTCAACAAACTGTTCATTTGATAGAGAGCACCCTACCCGGTACTTTATACCTTTGACAGGTGATGCGTGATGGAGCGATCAAATCGATGTTAAAGCCGATGTACATTCTCACTCCTGGTCAGTTAAGCAGTACTCCAACTTCATGTCAACATTTCGTCTGTTAGGCAAAGTAGTCAAGCAAGCCGCACATCATGGATAATGGCGAGACTGGTCTCGCCGATAGAATCGCCTGGGCAGCACCTTGCATGATGCAAGATGGTGCCCCCATGCCTTTGTTCCTATAAAAAAGCTCCAGAACGTTCATGAGAACTTCAGAATCAAGGCATCAGAGATCTCGCTTTCGCTTTTATCGCATACTGTAACAGGGCATTTTTCAACCCTTCGACGGTTATTGGTTTTGCCAGACAGAGATTCATACCCGCATCCAGCGCCTGATGTTTTTCGGCTTTACCCGTATGGGCAGTGACCCCAATGATCGGGATATCAGACACCAACGAGTATTCAGGATGACCCCGTATGGCCCTGGTTGCCGCCAGGCCATCCATTACCGGCATCTGGATATCCATGAGGACGAGATCGAAACCGGGCTGCTGCAAGGCCTTGAGAGCCTCAGCCCCGTTGGCTGCGCCCTGGGCTTCTATCCCGATGTTTTCAAGAATACCCAGCAGCACCATCCGGCTGATATCGTCATCTTCCACCACCAGCACTCTGCCCGGTAAAGGAACTTCATTCACATAACTGGCCGGTATCTTTGGCGCCGGGGGGTGATCACCAGAAAGAGACAGGGGAATACTCAGGTAGAACTTTGTGCCCTGGCCATGCTCGCTGACCAGGCACGCCGTACCCTGCATCAGCTCCAACAGCTGTTTAACAATGCTCAAGCCAAGCCCAGCCCCCTGGTAGCGGCGGGTAAAGGCACTGTCGGCCTGCCGGAACGGTTTGAACACTTTCGCCATCATGTTCTCAGGTATGCCGATGCCGGTATCAGCCACCGTAATCAGGACCTGGGCCGTGCCGGCTGTAAAAGACGGCAGCATATGGACCTTGACCTCGACCAGGCCGTTTTCTGTAAACTTGATGGCATTGCCAACCAGGTTGGTCAATATCTGCTCGATCCTGATCCTGTCGCCATACAAGGTGTCCGGGATGGACTCGTCCACCTGATCATGGTAGTGCAACTGCTTTTGCCTGGCGCTCAACAGGAAGAGTTCTTTCACAAAGTGTACGGAATCTTTCAGACTGAATGGCGCTTTTTCGCATCTGAGATTACCGGCTTCATTGCTCGAGATGTCAAGGATATTGTCCAGCAGGTCGGTCAAGCGGCGACAGGAAATCCTGGCCTGGGTGATATAATCATCCTGGCGCTCAGTGAGCGGCCGGGAGTCCTGAAGAAGCTGCAGCATACCGAAAATACCATTGACCGGTGTCCGCAGTTCGTGACTGATATTGGCCAGGAATTTTGATTTGGCCCGGCTGTCCGCCTTGGCCTCCCGCGCCTGAAACAGGGCCCGCCCCACCCGTTTTCGGTTCGACACGTCCCGGGCCACAGATATGACCTGGCTGCCCTGCCTGGTCCTGAACGACCTGCTGGAAACCTCGGCTGCTATCTTGGCCCCAGCACGACTGGTAAAAATTGCCTCGAAGACCGTTTTTCCCTTTCCGGCCAACTCGTTAACAGCCTGGTTCCAATTCAGACATGACTGTGGGGTGAGGATATCCCTGGGTGCAAGTAGCAGCAATTCCTCCCGGCTATAACCGAGCCATTTACAGGCCACATGATTAATCTCAGAAAAGGTTCCCGGCTGATGGGGCTGAACAAAGATCGCATCGTTGGCCGTGTTGAACAGCAGGCGGAACTTGTTTTCGCTTTCCCGGATAGCCCGCTGGGCCTTTTTTCTTTCACTGACATCAAAAACACAGGAGTAGAGGGCGTTTTTGCCGTTGTAGAGCAATGGCCCACTATACACCTCCACCTCCCTGACCTCCCCTCCGGCAAGTCGGTGCTTGAAGTCGAAGTGACGTTTCTGCAGCAGGTGGGCCCTGCGCATTTCCTTTAAAATATCATCCGGTGTGAGCGTGTTCACCTCGAAAATGCTCATACCTCTCAACTGCTCACAGGTCCAACCGTAATATTTCGCGGCTGCCTCATTGGCATCGAGGATATCCCCGGAGACGGGGTCTATGAGGAGTATGGTGATATGATTGTCTTCGTACAGTGCCTCATAGTTGGACCTTGACGCTGCATCACAGGAACTCCTGCATTGAGACAGCTGCCTCTCAAGCTCAGCTATTTTTCGATGTGCCGCTTCCAACTGGGGTGCAATCTCTGTCATCAGATCTCTCTACCTGAGTTGGTCGTCTAATGATTTGCTTCCGGACACCTTTGGCCAGTACTGCCAGGATACACCACAATTAACCAGGTATTTGCGAATGCTAAACACCAACTGCTCAATACCGGGCCCCACACGCCTAACCCTGTCTTGTATCGCCAATACTTACCATATATAGTTGCTTTTTCAACACCTTACTGATTTCCTCAGCTCACAACCCGGACCCGACAGTACAACGGGATGGCAACAAACGGCAGCCTGGGCTGATCATTGCCCGCTTGCTGCATACTGGCAGAAGTCTCTTCGGCAGAGCTCCACTTCCAGAATCGTACCCATGGCTATCTTGCAAGAAACCGTTGCCTGAGTTGCCTCAGATCCAGCACCTCCCCTCTTCCACCAGCCCCCATATCGACAAAGTCCCAGAGATTGGAAGGAGTACCGGGGTCCATTCGTATCACAGGCCAGTTCGGCGGTGGCTCCATAAAGCTGCCATCCTCATTGCGCATGTGGCGGCGATCACTTGACAGGCTGTGGATATACTCAGCTGCCCTGATGACTCGAAAAAGAGGTGCTTCTGGTATTGTGGCACCAAAGGGGAACGAGGCGAGCAGGTACTCGGCGAGGCGACAGCCAAACGGAAGCAGGCTATCGGGATCGAACACCCGCCAACGTTTTTCATCTTGCACCAGCAAGATGACATGGTAGTCCCAGCACAAGAAGTTTTTCCCGTCACCAATGCGCTGGGCTTCGAAATGCACCAGCCTTCTGGCATTGGAAATAAAGACAACCCTGGCATCATACCCTGCAAGTTCCGGGCGTCGGGCCAGATGCCAGATATTTTCTTCACAATAGTATGGACAGTAGTCGATTGACTTTCTATCTGCAATAATTGACATGTTCCCCCGAAACTGACATCGGCAGCGTTCCACACTCCCCCTGCTCCCAACCGGTTCCTGCTTTATGGCCAGAAGCAGATCTCGCCCATCTTTCTCCTCCCCCCAAAAAAAAACGGCACACATCTTTTTTCAGCTTATACTTTCCGGGGCAGCCAGCTACTGCACCATACCGTTGCCTCCGCTGTATTTCTGCCGCCTTAAGCCGAAGTTGACGACAACCAATGCAACTTCAACTCGCCGGGCCGAGCCATAGCCGGGGAATAGATAACCACCGCCTCTCAACAGCCATCCACATGGTATCTCTGCACTTTTCTAGATCTTTTTTACGATCTTTGTGCAGAAAAAAAAAGGAATGTTTCACTTTTACAACATAGCCGAGCCAATTTCGTCAAAACTGAATCGTCAGCGCCCTCTCTTTTCAAGCAGCCGAGTCGAATATGACTCAGACAGCCACGCCATGACCTGGCTCCACTCCCAATTTCATCACACTTTCGATGAATTATGCATATTTTATTACATAGTGGCATTCTTCTTGCGCTTAACACGGTATCAGCTTGCCAGTCCAGCAACTGAGTAGTGCGACGCAGCACTTTACCAGAAAATGGCTGCAGCATTTTGGATACCTGTCAGCGGAGAGAGTATCTTCAGCCGCTCTCTGCGACACACTCCTTGCTGTGTGAATATAAAAGTTTTTTGCAGGAGAATGTTTTGAAAAACGAAATTCAACAGGATAATGGCCTGAAGAAGACCATCAAACCGATCCACGCCTGGGCCCTGGCGCTGGGCTCCGTGCTGGGTTGGGGAGCCTTTGTTCTTCCGGCCCTCAGATTTTTGCCACAAGCTGGACCGCTGGCTGCCTGTATCGGCTTTGCCCTGGGCGGGATCATGCTTTTTTCCGTAGCAATCTCACTGGGCAACATGGTGAGCAAATACAAGGTGACCGGGGGAGCCTTTGCCTTCTCCTATGTCGGTTTCGGCCCCACCATAGCCTTTGTCTGCGGCTGGGCGCTGGTACTGGGCTACATCTGTATCATCACCTTGAACGCCACCGCCATCTCGCTGCTGACCCGCTTCATCCTTCCCGGGGTCTTTGAGGTCGGCCACCTCTACAGCATCGCCGGCTGGAACGTCTATGCAGGCGAGATCGCCATGCTCTCAGGGGTACTGCTGCTGGCCGGGTTCCTGAATTATCGCGGGGCCGACCTGGTTGGCCAGATCCAGGTATTCCTGGCCTTTGCGCTCTGCGGTTCCATCCTGGTGCTGTTCACCGGTTCAAGCCTGGCCGAGACCGCTTCGGTCGCCAACCTGTACCCGCTTTTTGCCGAAAACAAGAGCGCCTTGGCCTGTGTGCTGAGCATCGTGGCAATCGCCCCCTGGCTCTATATCGGCTTCGACACCATCCCCCAGGCCGCCGAGGAGTTCAACTTCCCCCATGAGCGGGCGATCAAGCTGATGTTAAGCGCAATTGGCTGCGGTATCGTCCTCTACGGGATGGTGACCCTCGCCGTGGCCTGCATCATGCCATATCAGGAACTGCTCGCCTTGGATGTACCCTGGGCAACCGGCACCGTCGCCAAGATGGCCCTTGGCACCCCGGGCAGCGTTATTCTCACCATTGCCGTACTCGCCGCGATCTGCACCGGTATTAACGGCTTCTTCATCGCCTCATCCCGGTTGATCTTCTCCATGGGCCGCGCCGGTATCCTGCCCGCCTGGTTCTCCCAGATCCACCCCAAACACCAGACCCCTCACAAGGCGATCGTCTTTGTCCTGAGCATCTCCCTGATCGCGCCGTTCTTTGGCCGTGAGGTGCTGAACTGGGTCGTGGATATGTCCGCAATCGGTACAGTTATCGCTTACCTGCTGGCCTCCATGACCGCCTACAAGGTTATGCGCCATGCACGTGACACCAAGGGAGCTCTCCACGGCGTGCTCGGCGCCATCAGCTCGCTGCTCTGTCTGCTGCTGCTCACCGTGCCGCTTTCACCCGCCTCAATCGGTCTGCCCTCTTGGTGTGCCCTGCTCGTCTGGATCGTTCTGGGCGCCTGGTTCTACTTCACCAAAATGGGCGAGTTCAAAATGCTCAGCGTCAGGGAACAGAGTACCCGGATTCTTGGCAGTGAACGACGTGTCTTCTTTGAAAGGGACCTGAGGAACTAGCAGTTTCCCAAAACCAATCGAGTTCTCTTCCCTCTGGGCGGCTGCTCGATTACACGACAGAAAAAAAGCGGTGATCAGGTCCCTGGTCACCGCTTTTTTTTATCCGCTTCCCAAGCTCATCCCCCGACTCACACCGCCTCTACTTCTGCCATGCGGGAAAGAATGGCAGTACCAGAAAAAACAGTCTTACTCACTCCCTTGCAGTTGCCAATCCCGCCACGTTCCATGAGGACTGTGGACGTTCGCTATATTTTTTGCTGGCGCCATAGAGCACGTTCAGCCAATCCATCAGGGGAGCGGACGGCAGAAATTCCACGATGTCGCGGTGGTGAAATGTCCGCGAAAGGCAGCATTTCCTAAAGCTCAAGGGGAAGAGATCACACCACCGGCAGGGCAGCAACTCATTTCTGCATCACTCGTTGATGGTATTGATGCACTTTTTCAACCGGCCACTTCTCGCCGGCAGAGATTCAAAACAGACTAACTGCACGTATTGATATAGATTATACCTACCCCTCCCCCCTTGACGGCTGCCGCAATACTGCCCCGACTGGCCCGGCGATACCCCTTTTGCAGAGCAGGTAATGCATATTCGATTCAGCCAGCGGGACGGACAGCCCCATCCAATGCATTATTGCATCACACCCCTTCACCAACAGCCCCCCTCAACGTATTAAGCACGTCATTACAGTATCTTACTTTTTCTCCTCAATCTGGCACCAAGGTTGCTACATAGGAGACAAACGGCAAGCACGATACATCCCCGGCACAGACCTGAACAAGAAGCCTGTGCCGGTAGAACACATACCAAATAGTACAATTTTCAATAGCAGTAAGAGGTGAAAAAATGATCCACGAGTTTAATGCGGTGGCCAAGGTAATCAAGGGAGTCGGTTCCATCGACAGAGCCGGAAAAGAAGTACAGCGACTCGGCGGTGAGCGGGCAATTATCGTCACCGACCCAGGCCTCTCCGCACTTGGCCTGCACGCTCCGGTGGAGAAAGCGCTTGAGGCAGCAGGCGTGCCGTTTGTGCTCTACGACAAGGCGGAGCTTGAGCCCAACGCCACATCGATTCAGAACTGCGTCAATGTGATCGCCGAATTCAAGGCGGATGTCATTATCGGCTTTGGCGGCGGCAGCGCACTGGATACCGCCAAAGCTGCCTCCGTACTGGTCAGCCATGAAGGACCGATTGACAACTACTTCGGTGTAGATATGGTGCCCGGTCCCTGTATGCCGATCATCGCCGTACCCACCACTGCCGGCACCGGCAGTGAGATGACCTCCATTTCGGTGTTGACCAACAACGAGACCGGAGCCAAGCTCGGAATCGTCAGCGACCATATTTACGCCGCCTCGGTAATCCTCGACCCGGCCCTGACCACCGGCCTGCCTCCCCATGTCACCGCCATGACAGGAGTCGACGCCTTCGTGCACGCCATGGAATCCTTCGTGGGCCTCAGGGCAACACCGTTTACCGACGCCCTCAACCTGCAGGCCATGAAGATCATCGCCAAAAACATCCGCAAAGCCTATACCAACGGCAACAATCTGGAGGCACGCGAGGCGATGCTGTACGGTTCCGCCCTTGCCGGCATGGGCTTTGGCAACACCCAGAACGGTGTTATCCACGCCATCGGCACCTCGGTGCCTGCCAAGTACAAGCTGCCCCACGGCTTGCTGATGGCCGCGGTCGCCCCGATGGGTATCGACTACAACTATATGGCCAATCCTGAAAAGTACGCCATCGTCTTCGACATCCTCACCGGCGCAACCAACGAGTATCTCACCGTTGGGGAACGGGCAGCCTCCTGTGCGGATGCCTTCAGCGAACTGCTCACCGATTTAAACATTAAAGAAGGTCTCGCACCTTACGGGGTTACCGAGGAAGACCTCCCCGGTATCGCAACCAGGGCCGCCGCAGCAAAACGGCTGATGGATAACAACCCCCGTCAGGGTAACGAGAAGCAACTGCTTGCCATGCTGGAAAAGCAGTTCTAGAAACCTGACGGAAAAGAGATTTTTGCCCCGTTTCTGGTAAGCGCGGCAGCAATCTTAGCTCCTGCCGGTTTCAGGCCTCTTTTGAGGCTTCTGCCTGGAAATTTCAGGCAAACTCGTCAGTAAAATCAATAGCAGAACTAGAAGAACCCGGCGGTTCTCAACCTCACCCGCCGGGTTCCTCGCCCACTACTCAGCATGGAGAAGTATTATGACCAAGAATATGCCCACCAATATGGCCGGTACCCTGCAGCAGGCGAAAGATAATTGCTGGTTCCACCTCACCCAGCACAAACCGTTTGAAGAAAACGATCCCCTGGTCATTGTCAAAGGAGAAGGAATGCGGGTCTGGGATGCCAAGGGCAACCAGTACCTGGATGCGGTGGCCGGCGGCGTCTGGACCGTCAATGTCGGTTACGGCCGCGAGTCCATCGCCAACGCCGTTCGCGACCAGCTTGTTGAACTGAACTACTTCGCCGGCACCGCCGGCAGCGTACCCGGCGCAGCCTTTGCCGAAAAGCTGCTGGAGAAGATGCCTGGCATGAACCGCGTCTATTACTCCAACTCCGGTTCCGAGGCCAACGAGAAGGCGTACAAGATCATACGCCAGCTGGCCCATCTGCAAGGGGACGGCACCAAGAACAAAATCATCTTCCGTGACCGGGACTACCACGGTACCACCATCGGCGCCCTCTCCTCCACCGGCCAGTTCGAGCGCAAGAACCAGTACGGTCCCTTCGCCCCGGGCTTTGTCGAGATGCCCCACTGCTGCTGCTACCGTTGCCCCTTCGACAAGGAGTACGGCAGCTGCGACATCGACTGTGCGAGAGCCCTGGAGACTGTGATCCAGAACGAAGGCCCGGAGACTGTCGGCGGCCTGGTGCTGGAGCCTGTAACCGCAGGCGGCGGAGTGATCGTTCCCGTTCCGGAGTACTTCCCGATCATCAGGGAAATCTGCAACCGGTATGGCGTCCTCCTGCACATTGACGAGGTCGTCTGCGGCCTGGGCCGCACCGGCAAGTGGTTCGGCTACCAGAATTTCGACTTCAAGCCGGACATGGTAACCATGGCCAAGGGTGTTGCCAGCGGGTATGCGGCAATCTCCTGTACCGTGACCACCGAAGAGGTTTTCGAGGCCTTCAAGGCGGCGCCAAGCGACCGTATGCACTACTTCCGCGACATTTCCACCTTTGGCGGCTGTACCGCCGGCCCGGTGGCGGCCCTTGAGAACGTCAGCATTATCGAGCGCGAAAACCTGCTGGAAAACGTGGTGGAGATGGGTGACTACTTCCAGGATCGCCTCCTTGAGCTCAAGGACAAGTACCAGATCATCGGCGACGTCCGCGGTCTTGGTCTCTTCCAGGGGCTTGAGCTGGTGGAAGACCGTGAGACCAAAAAGCCGGTTGCCGAAGGCGTGGCAGCGGCAGTTGCCGGCCACTGCATGAGCCAGAGCAAGGTGATCATCGGCCGCACCAACCGCTCGTTTAAAGAATACAACAACACCCTGGCCTTCAGCCCGGCACTGATCTCTGCCAAGAGCGACATCGACGAGATCGTCAACGCACTCGATGCAGCGTTTGCAGCCCAGGCAAAATAAGAAGAGCAGGAATTACATAAGTAGACTGATTGGAGAAAAACAATGATTGTAGGTGTATTAAAAGAGATTAAGGATAAAGAAAACCGCGTCTGCATGACCCCTGCCGGGGTGGCAACCATGAAAGCCAACGGCCATGAGGTTATGGTGGAAGAAAACGCCGGTGTTGGCTCCGGCTTTGCGGATGAGGCCTATATCGCCGCGGGCGCCACCATCGCCAGCGCCGATGAGATTTTTGTCAAGGCCGAGATGGTCATGCACGTCAAGGAGCCCCAGGCCAACGAGATTCCAAAACTCAGGAAAGGCCAGATCCTCTTTACCTATCTGCACCTGGCAGCGGACGAGCCGCAGACCAGGGGTCTGATTGAGAGCGGTGCCACCTGTATCGCCTATGAGACCATCCAGAAAAAGGATCGCTCCCTGCCGCTGCTCACCCCGATGTCTGAGGTCGCCGGCCGCATGGCGATTCAGCAGGGTGCCAAGGCGCTGGAGAAGACCAATGGCGGTATCGGCAAGCTGCTGGGTGGCGTACCCGGCGTGGCGCCTGCCAAGGTGATGGTCATCGGTGGCGGTGTGGTTGGTGTCCAGGCGGCCAAGATGGCTTGCGGACTCGGCGCGCAGGTCTACCTGCTTGACATCAACCTCGACCGTCTCCGCTATCTCGATGACGTGATGCCAGCCAACTGCACCACCATGATGTCCTCTCCGGGTGCTATCCGTGAGTTGCTGCCGGAAATGGATCTGGTCGTGGGCGCAGTACTGATCCCTGGCGCCAAGGCACCGGCGGTAATCAGCCGCGAAGACCTGAAGCTGATGCGTCCCACCACTGCGCTGGTGGATGTGGCGATCGACCAGGGCGGCTGCTTTGAGACCTCCAAACCGACCACCCACTCCGAGCCCACCTACGTGGTTGACGGCATCGTCCACTACTGTGTGGCCAATATCCCGGGTGCAGTGCCCATGACCTCGACCATGGCCCTGACCAACGCCACCCTGCCGTATGCGGTACAGATCGCCAACAAGGGGTGGAAGAAGGCTTGTCAGGACAACGAAGAGATCAAGCTGGGCCTCAATGTACACGAGGGCAAGCTGACCTACAAGGCGGTCTGCGACGCCTTCGATCTGCCTTACACCCCGGCGGAGGAAGTGCTCGCCTAGGGTAGCTTAGGGTAAGTATTGCTGTTCTCCCAACCGGCCCCTGCCTCCATTCACAGGGACCGGTCAGCAAAACCCCAAAGGGCCGGAAGAGACTATGCAGTCTTCCGGCCCTTTTGCTTTTTCAGCCTGTTGTACTTTCTGTTTCGTTACAAGCGGCAAAAATCTGGACGTTACCTGATACGTTTAGAACTGCACTCAGACTACATCTGGCATGCATGATACTGACGTAGTATCGCCCATAAACCATGCTGCAAAAGCTGCCGTGATACCTGGCAGCATTCCGGATCTGAGCAGCAGCGATTAACGGATTATCTGTATTTCCGACAAATCCGAGATGAACCGTAGATACCTCAACTGTGTTGATATCAAAATCTTGTGAGGTTTGGAGTGGCTATCTCATCCAGCCAGCAGTTGCCTCTAACTACTGGCCTTTAATAGATATTTACGATATTTGATACTTGTTGTGGATATCCTCGATTGATTCCCCTATAATGGCGGTCGCCCTCCTCTGGCTTTATCATATCAAGAGGTATTGAGATACTTTCCATTTCTCAATAACACCAAGAAATAACCAAGCTGTTTTTGCTCTTTTTTCCTGGTTTACAAGTGGTTAGCGGAAAATGTGCAATTTCGTGTACGATGATTCTGCTCCATAAACAACATTTTTGAAAATTTGAGGATTAGGATATGTCTCAACCCAAATCTGGCGACACTGTAACCGTTCATTATACCGGCAAATTGGATGATGGCAGCATCTTCGACTCGTCCCGCGATGGAGATCCCGTTGTTTTCACTATTGGGAACAACGATCTTATTGAGGGATTCGAGGAAGGTGTTTTAGATATGCAGATAGGTGACAAAAAAACAGTCGTTCTCCCTCCGGAAAAAGCATACGGAGAACGCACTGATGAACTGGTGATTGAGTTTCCCCTCAAGGAGATTCCTGAGGAGCTTGAACTGGCTCTCGGTGATGAACTTGAGCTGACCGATGAAGAAGATCACGCCATTCTGGTCGTGGTGACTGAACTCAAAGAAGACTCTGTGGTAGTGGACGGTAACGCTCCACTGGCTGGTCAGACCCTTACCTTTGATCTTGAGCTGGTCGCCATCGGTTAGCATATAGAGCAGCAGCTCAACAGCGTTTAGAGCTGACAAGTGGGAAAGAGCATGTCAATAAACTCTTTTCCGCTTGTCACCCAACTCCAAAGCCTGCGGTAATCCCTCTGGAAACGCAGGGTGGGGCCTCCTTACACGCACCTTCCTTTTTGAACACCACCTCACCGTAATAGCTTTCATCTCATAATAAGGAGTACGTTTTGCTACATCTGCACGGAACATCAGTGGTTACGACCTTTTACCTGCTTAAGTATCTGCCGTGATGATTGTATGGTTTACTTCACAAAAAAAAGAGAAACCATACGAACTATACTGATCAAGTCCTGTGTCAAACTGTAGTCAGAACCCATTTGACACTCAGTAGAAATCTTCAACTACAACGAAGCCGATAGCTGACTCTGAGTATCAAAATCATTGGTGAACAGTAGACATCGCAGGTTGTGGGGTTGTTGAACTCTTTAGAGGTGTTCTTTAGTAAAGCAAAGCCTGCACCCGCTCCATTTTCAAGCAATTTCAAAAATGTAGCAGTTCCTACCATATCATCGGTAATCTGATGGAGTTGACAGATAGAACAACTTAAGATTTTTCCTGAGCACTAGGGACATGGCCCTTTCATCATTTTTTCCGAGGTAAGGGCTTTTGTTTAAACGGCAGTATTGATCCAGATGAGCTCTTCTCTGGTACCTTTTGCCATTTCTGCCAGTTTTCCCATTGACACTCAATCAAAATTCACATACGTTTGCTCTCATATTGACCGGCTGGTCGGTCAACATTCAACCTATAGAGTGATATGGATAAGAAACAACAAATAGTTAACGCGGCCATTGAGCTTTTTGCCGTTCATGGCTTTGAGAAAACGGCGATATCCGCTGTTTGTGAGAAATCGAATGTCTCAAAAGGTCTTGTTTTTCACTACTTCAAAAACAAGAATGAGTTGCTCAGAGCAGTGTTTATGGAAATGGAGCGGATAATCAATGATGTCAATAATACAATTGATAACTCATTACCTGCCAAGGAAAGACTGCTGCATCTCATTGAAAATATATTCAAATCGATGGCAAGTGAGGAGTATCGTCTCTTCTACCGCCTTGACTATCAATTATCTACACAACCAGCAACCCGGACCATTTTAATGGATCTAATCGAAGAGAGATATCAGCTCATGATGGAATCTGTCCAATCAATTCTATGCGACATACCCTCCGCTGATAGTTTTGTAGACAGTCAGATGTTCATAGCCGAGATAGATGGTATTGCACTCAATTATCTGTTCGCTGAAGATGGATATCCACTGGGAAAAATCAAAAACCGATTTATCAAAAAATACCAGCTGTTGTTAGGTGCCTAGCTTACTATAAACACCGTAACTAAGGAAATTATTACAATGAAAACACCCTATCAAATACAATACGAAGCCTTCGCTGCCGCAGGGGGTATCTATGACGAACGGCACGCAAAGCTGTACGCTGACCTCGCAGACGCTCTGATTGAGGACGGTAGTTTTTCTATCGTATATGAGGGAGTAGCACACGCATGTTACACTCCTATCACCGTGGACGAAGCACCACATCTAAAATGCTACTTGCTGGGCCCTCTAGCAGTGCTTCCTGAACACCAGGGAAAAGGATACGCAACCAGGCTTATGGAAGAGGCCGAAAAGCAACTGAATGCTGACGTGATCTTTGTTCTTGGCAATCCAAAGCATTACGCTAACCGCTACAGCACTCCTCATGAGGTACTGTTTCCCATGGAAACCCAAGCCCCTCGCGAGTGTTGGTTTGCCCGTGAGCTTACTTCGGGAGCATTGGATAATGTAGGAGAATCTACTTCCAGCATGACAGGCCCCTTTGCCGAGCCAATCATGTGGAAGGAACCAAGCGAACAAGTATGAAAACAGGGGGCGTTGTCATGCCCCCTTACAGATTCGATCTGGTTTCATTGAAGGAATTATCTGGCTCTCGTTTTGATACTCATCGGCAACAAGGAAACCCTATACCCATTTGTAAGGAGATTTGTACCGGCAATTGTAAACATAATCACAAACGGCCAACTTAAGGTGTTTTCTGAAAACCTCCCACCTTGCTAGTCGGGTACCTCGCCAGCAGTCACAAAGCGGTGTCGCACCACCATTAGGATAGGAGGAGGTGAAGACATTTGCGCCAAAATGTAGCCGATGACCAAAAGGAATTGTGAGATTCAGGCCCTAGAGGGATATCACCTCACTGTTGATATTGTACCGCTGGGCTTTTCTGACGATGGTCGACTGGCTTGTCTTAAGCAGCTTGGCCGCCTTATAGGTACTCTTGCCCTCCAAAAGCGCTTCACTGATCATCCTGGCCTCCAGCTCCTCCACCGCCTCTTTCAGGCTTCGCGGCTTGAAGGTCTTCGGCACAGCCGCCATCTCGTCGGCGGAAAGCTGCAGATGATGATCCGGCAACTCATCCACATCGATCAGATTCTTCTCGCTCATGGCCACCAGCAACTCAATACTGGCTCGCAGTTCCCGGACATTGCCCGGCCAGCTGTTGTTCATCAACAGGTTGATCAAACCGATGGACATGGACTTGTGCAAACCGTATTTTTCGTTTGCCTGGCCCAGAAAATGGTTGATGAGGCTGGGGATATCCTCCTTTCGTTCCCGTAATGGGGGGATATTCACCACCAGCACCCGCAGCCTGAAGTAGAGATCCTCGCGGAAGCTACCTTGCTCGACCAGGGTCTCAAGGTTCTTGTTGGTGGCCGCGATGATCCGCACGTTGGGTACGGTATGCTTCACCCCGCCAAGCCGCCGGTAGCCGACACCGTCCAGCACGTGGAGCAGCTTGACCTGCATCTGCAAGGGCAACTCGCCAATTTCATCGAGAAAAAGGGTGCCGTTCTCCGCCAGTTCGAACATGCCCGGCTTGCCCTTGTCGGAGGCACCGGAAAAGGCTCCCGGCTCATAGCCAAACAGCTCCGCCTCCAGCAGGTCTGCCGGGATCGCGCCACAGTTGATGGTCACAAACGGTTCATTCTTGCGGCTGCTCAGGTCGTGGATGTTGGAGGCGGACATGGTTTTGCCCGTTCCCGTCTCCCCCAGCAGCAGCACAGGTGCATCCACCTTGGAAGCCCGCTCAATGGTCCGCTCAAGCAGGATGGCCGCCGGACTGGTGCCCCGGTGATCGTAGTTCTTGCTTTCAATGTTTTTCAGCTTTTCCCGGTACATCACCGCTTCCCGCTCGGCCCGCACCAGCCTCGATTTCAGCCCCTCCATCTCGCTGATGTCACGGATGCAGGCAATGACCCGCCACACCTTGCCCTCACTGTCAAAGACCGGGGTACTGGTGTTCAGGCAGCGCACACCGTCGGCGTAATCGTCGAACATGGTCACCGGCTGCCGTTTCTTCATGGCCTCCAGGGTCACGCAGGTGGAGGTGAGTCCCAGGGTCACCGCCTCGGTGACATGCTTGCCCACCACCTGCTCGGCTTTCACCTGGGCGATCCGCTCCATGGCCTTGTTGACCTTGATGGTAATACCGTCACCGTCGATAACCCAGACACCGTCATGCATGTTATCGAAGATAATCTCAAACTCCTTGCTGATGGCAACCGATGCCTCAACGCTGCAGGCGGGCGTGATCTTGTGGGCGAAGACCGTGCGCTCGAGGCTGTCGCTGTCCAGCCAATGCCAGGAGAGTAAATATTCGTGGTCGTGAAGGACGTAGCGCACACCATCGCCCTCGGAGGCCTGCTGCAGGCTTTGGCTGAGGTGTTGGGCATTGATGCTTTGCAAATGATACAACAGAGGGGAGTTGATCGGGGAAGAGCCCCCAGGCGAAAAAAAGCGCAAGAAGCTATCATTGCTGCTGACAACCCGCCAGTCCGCGCCGCTGCAGACGCAAACCGCCAGATCCTTTTGTACGGTCAGGGCTTTTTCTGCCCAAATGGTCCGATCCATAACGCCCACCTCCTGTCTTACATCATCACGCGCACCGGCTGGTGTTTTCTGCAGGCTTTATCGGCTGATTACCCAGGCTGATATACATGATATGGGTTCCTGTGAACGACCGGCTGTCCCCCAAGAGGGAAATCCGGCCTTCACAGGATGCAAAGCTCTTATACTTCGGCAAATGGAAAGTCCGGATCGTCCATCAACTTGAAGAGACGTGCCTTCTTCTCGGTTTTCAGGTCGTGGAAATCGACGAGCTTTTCGACAATGTCCAGCATCTCGCGCTCATCAACCTTTCTGGCAATTCGGCGCCCGACCTTGGGCGCACTACCACCTTTGCCACCGACATAGATATCGAAGCCGCTGCGGGTGCTGACGATGCCGATATCGGTGCTTTTGGGGTCGGAACAACCGGTTGCACAGCCGGCGATGGCAATTTTGAACTTGGCTTTGACGTTTTGCCTTGCCCCAAAGCGTTCCATGATGCGTTTGCTGATTTCAGCGGTATCACCAATGCCGATATTGCAGTGGTCCTTGCCCACGCAAACCCTGGGCAGAGGGAAAATTCCTTTCGCCTTGAAGCTTGCGCCAAGAGCCGCCAGCTCGGCTTTCACTTCGTCGGCGGCCTCTGCGGGTACGTTGCACAGGCGAAGGTTTTGGGCATTGGTAAGGTAAATCTCAAATGCATATTTTTCGGCCAATTCAGAAACAGCCTTCATTATCTTCAGGGGCACACGGCCTGCGGGGATCAGCACAACCATGTTCATGGTCTTGGTATCTTCCATTTCACGTTCCTTGTTTACTTCATATTGTAATAAAAATACGAACTACAGTATGGCGGAGGCGGCAATATTACCACCCATGAGAAAAAGCGCCAGAAACATTACTTTACGATAGCTTGATTCGGCCCAATAGCCTGAAATCCATGTTCCTATTTTTGCACCGATGAGAGCCGCGGGGGTCGCCACCGCATAGTTGGTGACCACAGTGGTGGTAATCAGGCCGGTGAGGAGCTGGGCCATGACAATGCAGGTGCAGGAAACGATAAAAGCCGCACCAATGGTTCCCCGCACCGCTTTGGCCGGGCAACCGCTGTAGGCAATGTAGGCTACCATGGGCGGGCCGTTGACCCCGAACGCCAACCCCATGGCTGCAGAGACGATTCCCGCCAGATAGCCCCAGCTTTTTCGTACCACCCGCTCACCGAGCTCACGCACCGACACCAGGTTCCACAAGGCGTAGCCGGCGACAAAACAACCGAGCGCAACCTTCAGCCAGGTCTCCGGCACGTATTTCAATACCACGATACTCATGAGCGCTCCCGGAATCAGGCCGATACCGAGATCCTTGGCGTAGTCCCAACGGATATGCCGCCTAAAAGCCCAGGCAATCTGCACATTCAGCGATAGCACAGTCAAGGTGCAGGCAGGCACCGCCGTGGCGAGATCAACCGAACCGGCTGCCAGCGGCATGGCGATCATTGCCGCACCAAAGCCGGCAAGTCCGTTACCCACGCCGGCGGCAAGCCAGGCGAGGGCAAATATCAGTACATCAGGCATCAGTTCCTGGCACCCTCGTCACGCATCTTGCGAAAAAGGGTGGTCCTGTTGATGCCCAGGGCTTGCGAGGCTTTGGTCACAGAGCCCAAACGATCCAGGGTTTTCTGGATCACCTGCCGTTCGTAGTCGAGTACCGCCTGCTTCAGGGTTTTACCCTCGATATCCAGGAGGGCGGCCGGTAGCGCCTGGAGCTGCAGGCTATCCTCCACCGCGAGCCCGTCATCGGGCTGAACCCGCTGCTGGTAATAGGCCGCCTGCATACAGGGCGCCAGATCCTCCGGGTCGATCTCGCTGGTGTGGCAAGTCACCACCAGGCTCTGGATGGCGTTTTCCAATTCACGGATATTGCCAGGCCAGCGATAGGCCATGAAGATCCGCATCGACTCGGGATGGCAGGTCACTTCCTTTTTATATTTCTTGTTGAACCTCTCCAGAAAGTAGTGGATAAGGCCGGGGATCATCTCCGGATTATCCCGCAAAGGCGGGATATCGACCACCGCTACCCGCAGCCGGTAGTAAAGGTCGATTCGGAAGTTGCCCTTCTCCACCTCCTCCTCCAGATTTCTGTTGGTGGCGGCGATGATTCGCACATCAACCTTTTTCGGGGTGGAGGAACCGACCCGCACCACCTCCTGGTCCTGCAGCACACGGAGCAGCTTGGCCTGCATGGGCATGGGCAGCTCACCGATTTCATCAAGAAAGATAGTGCCTTTATGGGCCATCTCAAAATGTCCCATTTTTCCCTGACGGTTAGCGCCGGTGAAAGCGCCGGGAGCATAACCGAACAGTTCCGACTCGATCAGCGTCTCGGAGATGGAACCGCAGTCCACCTTTAAAAACACCTGATCCTTGCGCAGACTGTTTTCGTGGGCCATGTGGGCAAACCAGTCCTTACCCACGCCGGTCTCTCCCAGCAGCAGAATGGTGGCATCGGTGGTGGCCACCCGCTTCACCAGATCGGCAATCTCGTCGCGCTGGCTCGAGGAGTAGGGGCTCTCACCGTCATGCTTGGCAGTGGTGATACTTTCGATGTGCTCGTGGTAGATGGAGAGCAGACGTTTCTGCTCCTTGATCTGTTCACGCATCTGCCCTATCAAGGTGACGTCGCGCACCACGGTGACCACCAGATCGATCTCCTGGTGATCGTTGAAGACGGGGGTACCGCGCAGTACCACCCGCTTGCCGTTGCCGAGCACCTGCAGCCTGGTCACCTGCTCCCGGGTCTCGACGACCTGGGGATTGACAATGGCGTTGAAGGTGCCCTCATCGAGCAGATCCCTGACGTTTTTACCGACAATATCCTCAGCCTTCAGGCCGGTCAGCCGCTCGTAACTCGAGTTGACGTGTAGGGTAGTGCCCTCTTTATCGGTCACATAGAGACCATCATCGAGGGTGGCGAGCACACCTTCGAGATGCTTGGACAGTTTTTGATGATATTCGAACATACTTCAGACAAATTGCTTATGAGCACATCGTATTTGTGGAAACCGCAGATTGGAGATCGGCCGAGTCGCCGGTTCAACCACAAAGTAGCAGCTGGTCAGGCGCCTATCCTATCATTTTTTTACAGTTCCAGAAACCGCTAATTCCGCTGAAGCTCGTAATTTCCCTTCCGGATCACCTATCCATTGGGAGAGAAAAATATTTTTGCTACCTAAAAAAATGTGACTGCACCAGGCAAGCAAGTACAGTCACAACACAATTCGGGCTTTTTTTCGTCAAACCCGGGACACAAAACATCCTGCACCCCTATCCATCTATAGTCAAGCGGTCTATTTTACATCAGCGCCGGCCCGGATTGCCGCTTCTCTCAATCGCAAAAATTTGTCATTTTCCAGCGCAACTTCCCCCATTGGGTAATCGAGCCCCATGTTGCTATATTTCTGGGTGCCCAGCCGATGGTAGGGGAGCAGTTCAAATTCTACATTCAGGTCCCTGATAAAGGCTGCGATCGCCTCGATCTCCTGGACAGTATCGTTAAAGCCGGGAATCACAGGGGTACGAACCCGGATTGACAGTTTAGGGTACATCTCCCGCACTGCCTTGAGGTTCTCCAAAATTATTTCATTGCCGACACCGGTGAACTCCTTGTGCAGGTCCGAATCCACACATTTGATGTCGTACATCAGGGTGTTGATATAGGTACATGCCTCGAGCATGGTCTCCTTGGCCACATGGCCGCAGGTCTCCACCGCGGTCTTGATGTAGCGGCGCTTCGCCTCCCGCAGGAGCGCCAGGGCGAACACCTTCTGCGCCAGAGGCTCGCCTCCACCCAGGGTGAGGCCACCGCCGGAACGGGCGTAAAAGGAGGCGTCCTTTTCCACCTGGTCGATCACATCTTTGGTGGTCATCTGCTCACCATAGACAATCAACGCACCCGCCGGGCACACATCGGCGCAGGCCAGACAGTTGGTGCAGGCCTCCCAGTCCACCGTGACCTTGTCGTCATCGCCACGGCTCAGGGCGCCAACGGTACAGATCTCGGCACAGCGGATACACTCGCTGATGGATATGCACTTGTTCCGGTTATAGGCAAGCTGCGGCTTATAGGCCTGAGACTCCGGGTTACTGCACCAGCGGCATGAGAGCGGACAGCCTTTTAAAAAAACGACCGTACGGATACCCGGTCCATCGTGTACCGAGTATTTCTGGATGTTGAAGACGTAGCCACTTGTACTCTGAATTTCTTTTATGTTCATTGTCGCTCTCGCCCCTGGCTGGCAGAGGTGGGTTTCCGCCTGAAGCGGGTACAACCTGAAAAAATATATTTAAATAATATTTCGACTTCCGTTGCCTGCAACCGGTAAGCAATCATCCTATTTTTAAGGCGATTGCTTACCGGTTCTGAGGTCTCGGCCAAACTTTCCTGCCTGCCGGCCCCGACATCCTGGACAGGGAATGGGTTACAAAGGGCCGGCAGAGAGGTTCGTTTAACTGAGCGCCTGTGTTTATTAGACAGTCTCGTGCTCGGTACGAGCGATGAGATCGTTCTGCAGATCCGGGGAAAGATCTACGAAGTAGGCGGAGTAACCGGCGATACGCACGATCAGGCTCTTGTACTTCTCAGGATCCTTCTGGGCTGCAATAAGAGTGGACTTGTTGATCACGTTGAACTGTACATGCCACAGCTTGAGGTCGCAGAAGGTACGGATGAAGGAAACCAGCTTGTCGGTACCCTCCTCACCCTCAAGACACTTCGGAGTGAACTTGATGTTCAGCATGCGTGCCGCACGATCACGGTGTCCGTAGTTCTTGGTATTGTAGTTGGACAGCAGTACGGAGGTCGGTCCGCTCTTGTCTGCGCCATGGGAGGCGGAAGAACCGTCAGAGAGCGGAGTCCACTCGTAACGACCGTTCGGGGTCGCACCAACAACCTTACCGAAAGGCACGTGGGAGGTGAACGGTACATAACGGATGTCGTTATGCATGTTCAGCTCTTTGGAGTACTTCTGGCCGTAGAGTACGTTGATCTCATCAATCTGGCGACCGATCGCATCAGCATACGGGTCATCGTTGCCGTAGCAAGGAGCGGTCATCAGCAGCTGACGTACGTCCTCTTTTCCTTCGAAGTTGCACTCGCACGCTTCGATAACCTCTGCCATAGTAATCTTCTTCTCTTCAAAGACCAGCTTCTTGATGGCGCTCAGAGAGTCAACGAGAGTACCAAGCCCCATGTGCTCGAAGTAACCGAGGTTGATTCCCTCAGGAATGTACGGGGTGTGCAGGTCGAGGCAGTGCTTCATGCACAGGTCGTGCATTGCAGAACCCAGCGGCTGCGCGAAGTGCTTGGCGCGGAGCTGGTTGATCACATACTGCTGATAGAAAGCGGTCTTGAGGAACAGCTTGTGCTGGGCAACGTATGCATCCCAGAACTCTTCCCAGGTCTCGAACTTGGTGGCATCACCGGTCTCAAGGCCGAGCTGCTCGTCACCGTGCTTTTTCATCTTCCCGTTCTTGAGGGTCATCTCGAGAGCGGCAACGAAGTTGATGTACGCACCACCGGAGGTGTAGGTGTCACGGTTCGGCATACGTGCCTCGGTACAACCGGAAACCGCGTAATCGTAGGCCTCCTCAAAGGTTGCTCCCTTGGAAACATAGATCGGTACAATCTCTTCGTCGTTGATCAGTTTCGGGAAACCGGAACCGTCCTTGATGGTCTCGGCAACATCGGCCAGGTAACGCTCCGGGGAGCGGGAATGGATACGTGCAGCCAGATCCGGGTAGTGCAGCGGAAACTCACGCTTGGACTTGAGGAACAGGTAGGTGAGCTCATTGGTCGCGTCACGTCCATCCGGGGTCTGGCCACCGATGGTAACAGCCTCCCAGTGGGCATATCCTTCGTTGAAGGCACCACCGGTCGGGGATACATAGAGGTCGATGAACTGCGCCATACCAACCCAGAGACACTCGAGAAGCTCGAGAGCCTGATCGTCATCGAGGATACCGGCCTCTACGTCAGCCTGGTAGTATGGGTAGAGGTACTGGTCCATACGGCCGTTGGAGACGATGGTACCGGTCTTCTGCTCGATACGGGAGAACATCTGGGTGAACCACTGGGACTGTACAGCCTCGTGGAAGGTGCGTGCAGGATGCTCAGGCACGCGCTCGCAGATGTCAGCCATCTTGAACAGCTCCATCTTGCGGGTCATATCGGTCTCTTTCTCGGCAAGCTCGCGAGCGAGCTTGGCGTGACGGTTTGCCCAGATAATGATCGCATCACATACAGTCACGATGGACTCGAGGAATGGCTTCTTCTCGACGCTATCCTTTGGAGAGAGCGGATCGAGCGCCTCGAGCTTCTCAAGAGCTTCAGCCTTGATACCGCCAAAACCGCGCTTCAAGATCTTCTCGTAGTCGTGTACCCACTGGATGGAAGAACGGAAAGAGGAGGTCTCATTGACGATGAAACGGGAAGCCAGGCCCTCAGGATCATCGTAGGTCAGCTTGTGTACATCTTCCGGGAACGCCTGATTGAGCGCCTCGTGGTAGGTCTTGCCCTTCCAGTAAGGAGCGATTTCTTCTACAACGATACGAGCGTCTTCCTCGGAGATGGAGAACGGAGACTCGGTACGGCTCGGCAGATCCTTGATAGCGATATCGAGGAAGTCGCCGTCGAGCTCTGGGTAGAGCAGGCCGTAACGACCTGGAACACCACCACGACCGCAAATCAGGTTGTCCTCATCGATGTAGACGGTGATGTTCTCAGCGATGTGCTTCATCGCCTTGGCCCAACGCAGGCAAAGCATCTCACCTTCGGTCTCTTTCATGGACTCGGTGAAGTAGCGAGCACGCTCCACATCGATTACCGGACGTACACCATCAAAGGTGTCGAGAATTTTGAAAACCCTGGCGTGCGATGCGCGGTAGATATCTTCTTTTCCTTCTATCTTATCCAAGAGTCTCTGCTCATGAGGGGAACAGCATTGCATAGCAATCTCCTTGCGATTAATTGGTCATTCTTTACTTGGTCATGGAGACGGACGCCCTGCGAACCCTCCATGACCAGATCTGTTATCACATCTTAGTTGACAAACAGCAGCGGCAACGCCGGGAAGTATGTGATTAACAACAGTACTGCAAGCATTATGCCAACCATTGGTAGAATGGCCTTGGCCAAATGCTGAATTTTTGCCTGGGCAACACCGGAGGCAACGAAGAGGTTCACGCCCACCGGTGGGGTGATAAAGCCCACCGCCAGGTTGACCACCATCATGATACCGAAGTGCACCGGATCAACACCGACCTTGGTTACGATCGGCAACAGAATCGGGGTAAGGATCACGATCGCCGCCAGGGCCTCCATGAAGGTACCGATAATCAGCAGCAGCACGTTGATCATCAACAGAATCATGATCTTGTTTTCGGTCAAAGAGAGCATGGTCGAGGCGATGGTGGCCGGAACCTGCTCGATGGTCATGATGTTGCCGAAGATGGTCGCCATGGCCATCAGGATGATAACGATCGCCGAGGTGGCGCAGGCCTCAACAAAGGCTGGAACGATGTTGGTCAGATTCAGCTCGCGGTAGACAAAGACACCGACAACCAGACCGTAAAAGGCGGCGAGGGCGGCGGCTTCGGTCGGGGTCATGATACCGCCGTAGATACCGCCGAGAATGATGACCGGTACCATCAGCGCCCACTTGGCGTCCCAGAAGGCCTTGACGAAGCTGCCAAGGCTGCGCTCTTTTTCAACACCTTTCCAGCCGCGCTTCTTGGAGTACCAGTAGGTGTAGAACATCAGGGCAAAACCGGTCAAAATACCGGGCACGATACCACCCATAAAGAGCTTGCCGATGGAGACCTGGGCCGAAACACCATACACAACAAAGGGATTACTCGGCGGAATCATAACACCGATGGCACCGGCCGCGGCAACGATACAGGCGGCAAAATATTTGTCATATCCCCTCTGGACCATTGCAGGAATGGTCAGGGAGCCGATGGCGGCAACGGTTGCCGGGCCAGATCCTGAGATGGCGGCAAAAAACATACTGGTGGCGATTGCCGCCAGGGCGATACCGCCAGGCAGGGCTCCAAGAACCTCATCAGCCAGATTGAGCAGTCTCTTGGAAAGACCGCCCGCACCCATAAACACACCCGCCGCGATAAAGAACGGGATGGCCATAATGGGGAACGAGTCGATGGAGGTGAAGGCGATCTGGGCAACGTATTCGATGGGCAGGGTACCGGCGTTAATGATGGTCGCAGTGGCAGAGAGACCAAGGCTGACCGCAATGGGTACACCGATTACCAGAAAGAGCAGAAAATATCCGAAGAGGATGGTCAGCACCGAAGCACTCTCGCTGAAATAGGCCGGAAGTGCGATAACAACCGCCAGAGCCACACCAATCAGAGTATCCACCGGACCACACTCACGTGCCTGCTTGTAGATATCCTGGAACAAGCGAAGTCCCATCAGACCGAAACCAAAGGGCAGGATCATGTACGGGATCAGGTAGGACATTCCTGTTCCCGGGGCAATCTGCGGGAATTCCCTGAGCATGTTGATGTGGTTAAGCCCCATGTAGAAGACAACGGCAACCAGGGCAAGAAAACACAGGTCCACGACAATCCAGCTGATCCCCTGGAATCTCGGAGGCAATCGGTCGAAAACTATGTCAACACGGATATTGTTGCGTGTCTTGATTGCCATTGGGATCGCCAGGTAGGAGATCCAGATAAAGATGAATCGCGCCAGCTCCTCGGTCCAGATTGCACCGGCGGCGTCGGTAGAAAAATAGGTACCGATATAACGGTAAAAAGTCTGAAAGGTGATTATGAGAATAATCGAGAGCATGCCGGTCACAAGGAACGGTTTCTCGAAATTCTCGTCAAGCCAGTTCAGAGCAGCTGTCAGTTTGTTCGGGCTTGCTGTAACAGCCTCTCCAGCAGTTATATGAGCGTTCATGGCTTCTCCTCAAATCGTCATTCACTGAACACAAAATCCCGGCAACTGCGCAACCACACACACCTGCCGGGATTTCGTTAAAATACTACTAATTACTTCTGAGTAGCCTGAACCAGATCCATCAGCTCAGCAGGGATGTCTTTAGAAAACTCATCCCAAACCGGCCTGGTGGCCTCTACAAACTCAGCACGCTCCGCGTCGCTCAGGGTGTGGATAGAGATACCCTGATCGATGAAAGCCTGGGTTGCTTTCTTCTCCAGATCCGCGGTGATAGAACGCTGATAGGCGAGTGCATCCTTACCGGATTTCACCAGGATATCCTGGATGTCCGCCGGCAGGGAGTCAAACTTCTTCTTGTTCATCAGCAGGATGTGCATTGAGTAGTTGTGCTCAGAATTGATCGCATACTTGAGGACTTCAGTATGCTTGGCGTCGTTGAGCAGGGAGAAGGTGTTGCCCTCGCCCTCTACGGTACCCTGCTGAAGCGCAGTGTACACCTCACCCCAGGCGATCGGGGTAGGGTTCATGCCAAGCTTGGCCGCAACCGCAACCTCTACCGGGGAAGCGGTGGTACGAACTTTCATGTTTTTGAAATCACTGAGCTTAGTGATCTCTTTACTGGTGGATACGAAGTTACGGTAACCGTACTCGCTGTACATGATCGGCTTGAGGTTAATGCCTTCAAGCTCTTTATCCAGGTACTCACCGAGAGGTCCGTTGTCGAGCGCCTGATAAAGGTTCTGCTGATACTTCGGGCTGGTGATGTAAGGAAGGTCAAACACCATGAATGCCTTGGAAAAGTTAGCCATGTTCGGGGAAGAACTTGAGGCCATATCCAGGGTGCCGCGCTGGGCGGATTCCATGGTTACACGGTCACTGCCAAGCATGGCGTTACCGAAAAGCTGGACACGAACCTTGCCTTCGGTACGCTCTTCCACCAGCTCCTTGAACTTCTCATAACCGAGGGTTACGTTGTTGCCCGGAGCCATTGGGTGACCAAGACGAAGGGTAACCTTCTTTGCATAGACACTTGCGCTCGCACCAAAGATCATTCCTGCTGCCAGAAGGGACGCTACTACCTGTTTCTTGCTGAAAAATTTCATAAACTCTCCAATTAAAATCAATAGTTTTGAAAACGGCTAAAAACCGCACCAAATCACACTGATACTTCTCAACCTCACCACTAATTTGGCAAAAGGCATGCCAGTTCGAAGGACACATTACTACTGCAGCGTGGTAAAGCTGAAAAGTTCGCTATGGAAAACAGCTAGGGTAAAAAAACACTTTGTTGTTATTGCGGAGTCTTAGGCCACTACTGGCGGAGGAATATCGGTTAGCTCATCCGATCTAAAAAAAAGAGTAAAGGAGAATGATTATCAAGTTTCGTGCCAGAGAATGGGAATTACTCTCAGCTCTTTCCACCCAACACTCATCGCCACCCCCACCAAGGTTGCACCCATGCAACACTCGATGGCCGAATTCAATGATTCCCAATAGATGTTGACTTTCAAACCAGTTGCACCACGGCAACACGTTGCAAAACCGAAACACACCCTGCCGCCGATAAAAGCTCAAAAAAAGCTGATTTACAGCTGGTTTAAAACAGTTACCTGCAAAGCCGCCATCCCTCGCTGCAACAACCTCCTATCCGACGCACCACGTTCCAGTTCGCGAGGTAGTCTCTGACACCAACCTTCCCCACCCATACCTTGTGCCCACCGCCGCCTGCGTCTGTCGAAACTTTAAGCACAACCGCCACAACCGCAAAACACCTATGATGCCAAACCGCAACGCGCATTTTACCCACCAATCAAAGCAGATAGAGCCGTACCACAAGCGCCAGTTGCGTCCCGGCAACACACGGTGCAACCATGCAACCTCGAAACCAGCCCCACACCACGTTCCCTACAACACCCTGTATCACCGAACATCCCAGGCACCTTTCCACACAGGCAAGATGCGCCCCCGCAACACCGTTGCGCAAACGCAACCGGCCGATTCTTTTTTGCAACAACCCTGGTGAGCTTTTACTCCCCACGTCCCTGCGCTGGAGCCAACACGCTGTGGCCAAGACTGGAACTGGCTGCGCCATAGAAAATTTTAGCGATGAATTAACAGACATTTAGCCATACTTTTTTCTCACCGACTCTCCATTGGAACCAAGTGGAGGCACGCATCTTGCTCAACTATCGGCGACAAACAGCATCAACGTCCTGGGGACATAACGAACAAGGAGTAGACCGATGAAGGTTATAGATTTTCGCTTCCGGCCCAATACCCCGGAAGTAATTGAAGGTATAAAGAACAGCACCATGTTCGCCGGACTCTGCAAGGCGATCAATTTCGATGACCGCCCGATCCAGAGTCTTGAGGAGATTGTGGCCGATCTCGATAAACGGAATGTGGAAGTTGCTGTCATCACCGGCCGTGACTGTGAAAAGACCTACGGCATTCCTGCCAATAACGGCAGTGTTCTTGAGTTTTGCGCCGCCTATCCTGAAAAATTTATCGGCTTTTACGGTCTGGATCCCCACAAGGGAATGGACGCAGTTCGCGAGCTGACCAAGGCCGTAACCGAACTCGGCATGAAGGGTGCGGCGGTGGATCCCTACCTGGCCCAGATTTACCCCAACGATGCCAAGTACTATCCTATTTATGCCAAGTGCTGTGAGCTTGAAATCCCGATCATCTTCACCACCGGGCCCGCCACGCTGGTTGAAGGAGCGGTGATGGACCATGTCGCCCCTCGCTATATCGATTTTGTGGCCCGCGACTTTCCGGAGTTGAAGATCGTCATCAGCCACGGTGGCTACCCATGGGTTAATGAGGCAATCTTTGTCACCCAGAGAAACGCCAACGTCTTTCTTGAAGTATCCGAGTTTGAGCTCTCGCCGCAGGCCAACGCCTACATAGAGGCGGCCAATACCGTTATTTCCGACCAGTTCATCTTTGCCAGCGCCCATCCTTTTGTGGAGCAAAAACGCGCCCTGGAGATTTATGAGTCACTGCCTTTTGATGAAAAGGTTCGGGAGAAGGTGATGTACACCAACGCCAAGAGGCTGCTCGGCCTCTAAGAGCTCTCCTGTCGATGAAAATTGCGGGACACTGAATTTTAGAAAACATCGTCCAACAATTAGGCACTGCTGGTACACATGTTTTCCGGGAACAGGCTGCAACGGTCGGTTCACTGGAGCTCTCGCAATTTTCACCCTTTTGGTACCATTTTCATCTCTTTTGGTACCCTCTGGCACTTTCTGGCACCCCTTTCACCCCCTTGGTTACCCAGAAGTAACCGGGGAGTACACAGGGTATGCTGGGCCCGTTGGTTACCCTCGGCACCGCGCCGATTTCCCTCTGCCCGTCCCCTGGACAGGCAGTGCTCCTCAGAACCAGCCAACATGCCCAGCGCCAGCCAGGTGCTTTGCCTTTCCCGCCATGCCCTTCCTCAACCCGGACGGTTACTGGTGCTATTCCCGTGGAGCATTGTTGAGCACCGTTTTGATTTCCTCAACAAACATGCTAACATAGGAAGATATAGAACCAGTTACCATCAGGGGAGTTTTGCATATGGCCCATCATGTCGATCTTTCCGCCTACAACCAACTCACAGAGCGTTTGAACCGTTTTCCGCAAGGTGCACCTCCGTCCAAACACCTTGAGCGGATCCTGAAAATCCTGCTGAGCGATGAGGAGGCCAGCAAAGTCTCCCAGCTTCCCATCAAACCGTTCACTGCCCGCCAAGCCGCCAATATCTGGCAGATCAAGGAGAACGAGGCGATCGGGCTGCTCAATGCGCTCGCCTCCCGCGCTGTTCTGGTTGATATACACGGCGAAGATGAGGTGCATTATGTGCTGCCGCCTCCCATGGCCGGTTTTTTCGAATTTTCCTTGATGCGCACCCGGGACGATCTGGACCAGAAGCTGCTGTCAGAGCTGTTCTATCAATACCTCAACGTTGAAGAGGATTTCGTCAAAGCGCTCTTTACCGATGGCGAGACCCAGCTTGGCAGGGTGTTTGTGCAGGAGGCAGCCCTGGAGCAAGAAGATTCGCTGCAGGTACTGGACTATGAGCGGGCCACCGCGGTCATTGAAACCAGTGAGCAGGTGGGTATCAGCATGTGCTACTGCCGGCACAAGATGGAGCACGTTGGCAAAAATTGCGACGCGCCCATGGACATCTGCATGACTTTCAACACCTCGGCAGCCTCCCTGATCCGCCACGGCCATGCCCGGGCTGTCGACAAGATTGAAGGAGGGGAACTGCTGGCCAGGGCCTGGGAGCATAACCTGGTGCAGTTCGGCGAGAATGTCCGGGAAAGGGTCAATTTCATCTGCAATTGCTGCGGCTGCTGTTGCGAGGCGATGCTCGCAGCCAAACGGTTCGCCGCCCTGCACCCCATCCACACCACCAACTTTCTGCCGGCCATAAATGACCACAGCTGCAACGGCTGTGGCAAATGCGTGGACGGTTGCCCGGTGGAGGCCATGACCCTGGTTTCAGCCAATGATCCCCGAAAACCCAGACGCAGGCAGGCCAAACTCGAGGTGGAGCTCTGTCTTGGCTGCGGCGTCTGCGTGCGCAGCTGCCCAGAGCAGGCGATCAGGCTGGTCCTGCGCCCGGAAAGGGTCATTACCCCGCTGAATTCAGCCCATCGCACAGTGATGATGGCCATTGAACGCGGTAAATTGCAGGAACTGATCTTCGACAACAAACTACTCTTCAGTCACCGGGCCCTGGCTACTTTATTCGGAGCAATCTTCAAACTGCCACCGGTCAAACAGCTGCTGGCAACGAAACAGGTGAAATCCCGGTACCTTGAGGCGCTAATGACAAGGAGGTGATCACCTCATCTCCACCAGGTACTTCCAGTATCTCTTTGGCATGAGCTGGCGCTGGAGCTGCCGGTTCTCCCGCGCCGAGTTGTTGATCGCCCCGTGAAAGGCCTGCCACAGCTGCTGATACCGCTGTTCCTGCTCATCCATCTCCTCGGGGGGGACTTCGCCATGGGCAACCACATGGTCGGTAAAGGCCTGATCAACCGTAATGGGTTGCAAGCTCTGACGATCCCAATACAGAGCCAGACCCCTTGTAACATCATGGATGATCCAACGATGGTTTTTCAGCCGAGCGGTGAAATGATGGCAGCAGTAGCTGATCACATTGTGATCGGGCTCGATTGGCGCATACTGCAGGCCGTCCTGCAAGATCCTGAAGCGGATCAAGCCATTGAGCCGATGCGCCTCGAAAGAGACCTTTTTGTTCAAATTATGAAGTGCCCGGACCGGCTCACAGGCAAAGCAGTTCGCCGCCCTCTCACCGTGGCGCAGACACTCCCGAACCAAGCCAACCAGGTGACTGCCAGCCAGCCGGTCTTCGCTGAGATAGCCGTTGAAGGCCAGCCGAGCCGGCAGACGGCCCAGTGAGCTGAGATAATCAAACAACCGCTGGGCCTGGGCCCTGTCGGTGTCGATTCTCCTCGTATCCATAACCAGCGTTGGCACAAAGTCCCGCTCTGCACACACACCTGCAGTTTCAGCCTGCGACTTTACCGCCACCGCGACGGCGGTCAGCATGCCATCGAAAGAACCATCATAGAGATATGTAATCGGTATCCCTGGCATACTATCAAAAAAGCTTCAGCTGCCTGCTGTGCTGCAGTATCCTGGAACTGGCAGGGGGCTCCGCCTTACACAGTGCAGCCGCCAGTTGGGGGTGGGACATGGTGCTGTCTCCCAGAAACTTCCCGTTTATGGAGATGAAGTTTCTGGCCCGCTTCATTACCAGGCCGATCTTCTTCAGGTCCTGCTCCCGGATCGGGGCAAGCCTCCTGGTGGAAATGATCCGCTGGGCCGAAATCATACCAAGCCCAGGTACCCGCAGCAGCTCGTCGTAACTCGCACGGCTGATATCCAGTGGAAAGAGATCGTAGTTGCGCAACGCCCAGCTTGCCTTGGGATCCAAACGCACGTCGAGATCCGGCGAGGTTGCAGAGAGAATCTCATCGGCACGAAAGCGATAGAACCTGAGCAGCCAATCCGCCTGATAGAGCCGGTGTTCACGGATCAGCGGCGGCAGGCTGGTGACTGCCGGCAGCATCGGCGCCTCGTTGACTGCGATATAGGCCGAGAAGTAGACCCGCCTCAGGCTCATCCGCCGGTACAAATGCTCGGTGAGATTGAGTATCTGGTAGTCGCTTTCGCCCGAAGCGCCAACGATCATTTGGGTGGCCTGACCGCCCGGGCAATAGCTGGGGGCCTTGCTGCTCTTTTTTTTCTCCCGGCGGTAGCCGGTGTACTCCTCGCCGATCTGGCTCATGGGCCCGAGAATTGCCTTTCGCGTTTTCTGGGGGGCAAGGAGTTTGAGCGAGCGTTCCGAGGGAAGCTCGATGTTGACCGAAAGTCTGTCCACCAGAAAGCCTGCCTGGCGCACCAGCTCCTGGTCCGCCCCCGGTATAACTTTTAAATGGATATACCCGTTGAACTTATGCTTGGTTCTCAGCAGCCGGCAGACCTCCACCATGTCCGCCATGGTCCTGTTCACTGAACCATATACCGCCGAGCTGAGGAAGAGCCCCTCGATATAGTTTCGCAGGTAAAAATTGATAGTCAGGTCAGCCAACTCCTCCGGGGTGAAAGTGGCCCTGGCCAGCCTGTTGGATCGGCGGCTGAGACAATAGCTGCAGTCAAACAAACACTCATTGCTCATCAGCACCTTGAGCAGGGAAATACAGCGCCCGTCCGCTGACCAGCTGTGGCAGATGCCGCTCTGCGCCGCGTTGCCAATGCCGTCCGCCGTATTGCGGCGATTGCTGCCACTGGAGGCGCAGGAGGCATCGTATTTTGCTGCGTCAGCAAGTATGGTCAGTTTCTCTTGGATGTTCACTGCTGGTGTATCGTCTCGGCCGGGCCGGTTGGTTACGAGATGGGTCACTGGTTGAGTTCATTGTCTCATCAATGTATCCACTCTAACCAAAGAGGGGTATCATCAAGTGATACCCCTCGCAAAAAAAGATGTTTCCACCAGGCTCTGTATATACAGACAGAACCGGTCAGACGGGCCCTTACCCCTGCGCCTTTTTGGCCTCGATCCGGCGCCTGTGCAGGATCGGTTCGGTATAGCCGTTTGGTTGCCTGTGGCCATCAAACACCAGATCACAGGCCGCCTGAAAGGCGACACTTCGGGAAAAGTCAGAGGCCATTGGCCGGTAGGCCGGGTCACCTGTATTCTGGCGATCCACCACAACTGCCATTTTTTTCAGCGACTCCATCACCTGCTTGGCTGTGCACACGCCGTGATGAATCCAGTTGGTGAGGTACTGGCTGGAGATTCTCAGGGTTGCCCGGTCTTCCATCAACCCCACATCGGTAATATCAGGCACCTTGGAGCAGCCGATCCCCTGCTCCACCCAGCGCACCACATAGCCGAGAATGGATTGGGCATTGTTGTCCAGCTCGTTCTGGATCTCTTCTGCGGTTAGCGCATCTTGCAGGAGCGGTATGGTCAACAGCTCATCAAGGGTCGCACGGGGACCACCCTTGGTCAGCCCGTCCTGCACTGCAAACACATCGACATAGTGATAGTGCATGGCGTGCAGGGTGGCGGCGGTGGGGGAGGGAACCCAGGCACAGTTGGCGCCCGATTTGGGGTGGCCAATCTTGGCCTCCACCATCTCCGCCATCATATCAGGTTTGGCCCACATGCCCTTGCCGATCTGGGCTCTACCGGAAAAACCGACCGCCAGGCCCACATCCACGTTCTGGTCCTCATAGGCGGTTATCCAGGCCTCGTTCTTCATGGCCTCTTTCTTTACCATGGGACCGGCCTCCATGGAGGTGTGGATCTCGTCACCGGTTCGATCGAGAAAACCGGTATTGATAAAGATGATCCGCTCCCGAACCTGGCGAATGCACTCCTTGAGGTTCACGGTGGTGCGGCGCTCTTCATCCATGATGCCGATCTTCAGACTGTTGGCAGGAAGCCCCAGCGCCTGCTCGGCCCTGGTGAAGATCTCGGCGGCAAAAGCCACTTCATCCGGGCCGTGCATTTTGGGTTTGACAATATAGATGCTGCCGGTCCGGCTGTTGGCATACTGGACCGTGCCCTGCAGCTGATGCAGGCCAACATAGGCGGTGATCATGGTATCAAGCATTCCCTCCGGGATCTCATCCCCCTTATAGAGCACGGCCGGAGTGGTCATCAGGTGGCCGACGTTACGCACCAGCATCACACTTCTGCCAGGGAGAGAAAAGGTTGAGCCGTCGGGTGCGAGGTAGTCTCTGTCCGGGTTCAGGGTTCGTTCGACAACCTTGTCCCCCTTACTAAAGGAGGTGGTCAGGTCGCCCCGGTTCAAACCGAGCCAGTTGCTGTAGGTGAGGGCCTTATCCTCGCCATCGACCGCCGCCACGGAATCCTCGCAGTCGCAGATGGTGGTGAGTGCTGCCTCCAGCACAATGTCTTTGACTCCTGCCGGATGATCCTGACCAACCGGATGCTGCCGGTCGATCTGGATTTCCAGGTGCAGGCCATTGTTGACCAGAAGCAGTGCCAAGCCGCCTTCCCGGCGATAGCCCCTGAACTTGTCGGGCTCCACCAGCTCCTTCACCGAGCCATCGGCCATCTTGGCCATCAGGCGGGCAGCGCGTCCCTCTTCGATGACATACTCGACGACATCGCCATGACTGGCCCCAGCCAGTGGCACAGCCTTATCCAGAAAACCTGAACCATAGGCCATTACCTTTTTACCACGCAGCGGGTTGTAACCCTGGCCCGGTTCGGCGCCGTCCGTTGCCGGCACCACGTCGGTACCGTAGAGGGCGTCATAGAGGCTGCCCCAGCGACCGTTCACCGCATTCAAGGCATACCGTGCATTGGTGACCGGCACCACCAGCTGCGGCGCGGCAATGGTGGCGATCTCCGGATCAACATTTTCCGTGGCGATGGTAAAATCTCCTGCCTGGTCGACTAGATAACCGATCTCTCGCAAAAACCGCTCATAGGCTGGGCTGTCGTGGTCTTCGCCTCTGTGCTCCCGATGATAATTGTCGATCATCAGCTGCAATTCGTCGCGCCTGGCAAGGAGCATCCGATTTTTCGGTGCGAGATCGGCAACCAGCTTTTCGAGTTCCGACCAGAATTTTTCCGGCTCAAGGCCGGTTCCGGGAGCAATCTCTGCCGCCACCACATCGAATAGCCGCTGCTCAACCTCAAGATTTCCTACTTGTACGCGAACACCTCTGGATACAGCCATTACACAAACCTCCAATCGGGAAAACCCCAGATACTCTTTTTGCCAGTTAGCTCTTACCTCGGTTTTATCTCACACAATCACCTTGCAAAAGACCTGCTTCAAGGTATTGGTTGGGCCATTGTTGCCATACTCTGCAAAAAAGTGCAAGCCAGGGACCATGATTCGATTCGGCCGCACAAAATGAAGTCTTCTCTTGTAATTCTGCCTTTTCATCCACATATAATTGGTGGACGATGGGAACAGGGTCTGTATATAACTCCTATAGCAGAAAAGCAGGGCGACAAGGTAAAAATGGCCAACGCTTTCCCCTTTTCCCGTTCCTGGCCGGCCTGACCGCCCCTAACCCACCATTCTTGTGCTGTTTTCTCCTGCCTGGCAGGGTACGTTTTGTGTTGACTTATTATGACATTTCATATAAATGCCAGTTTCTCTTTCAACGGGTTCCGGTGGCCTTGGCCACCGCATAAAAAGACAAAATCACCAGGCTTGAGGTTGTGTAATGAGTCAGGATACTGCCAGATCACCTTGGACAATCGCCAAGGCTACTGAACACTACGGAATAGACAAGTGGGGGGCGGGCTACTTCTCAATCGATGAGAACGGCCATGTGGTTGTCACCCCGGCAGGGGCCGATCACGGCCCCAAGTTGAGTCTTCATGAAATTGCCAAGGAAGTGGAAGACCGCGGCCTGTCCATGCCGGTGCTGCTGCGTATCGAAAACATCCTGGGTTCCCAGATCAAGCTGCTGCACGAGACCTTTCGCAAGGTCATCAGGGAGAATAACTACCGGGGGGTGTTCAAGGGAGTCTTTCCCATCAAGGTGAACCAGCAGGAGCAGGTGGTTGAGGCGATCAGCCAGTTCGGCAAGGAGTTCAACCACGGCCTGGAGGCGGGCAGCAAGTCTGAGCTGATCGCCGCCATCGCCATGCTGCAAAACCGTAATGCTTGCCTGATCTGCAACGGCTACAAGGACGAGGAGTTCATCGATCTCGGCCTGTTTGCCATCAAGATGGGGTACCAGGTCTTTTTCGTGATCGAGGTGCCAGGGGAGCTGGAGCTGATCATCGAGCGAGCCAAGCGCCATAACATCAAGCCGGCCATCGGTTTTCGCATCAAGCTCTCCACCCAGGCCGAGGGCCAGTGGGCGGAGTCCGGCGGTGACGCCTCGGTCTTCGGACTCTCCATGAGCCACATCATCAACGCCATCGACCGGCTCAAGGCCGAAGACATGCTCGACTGCCTGCAACTGCTCCACTATCATATCGGCTCCCAGATCCCGAACATCTCCGATATCCGCGCCGGTGCCATGGAGGCCTGCCGCCTCTACGAGGAGCTGGTCAAGGAAGGCGCGCCCATGGGTTATCTCGATCTGGGCGGTGGCTTGGCGGTGGATTACGACGGTTCCAACACCAACTCCCACTCCAGCCGCAACTACTCCATGGAGGAGTACTGCTCCGATATCGTCGAGTCGATCGTCACAGTGCTGGACAAAAACGACATCCCCCACCCCACCATCATCACCGAGTCGGGCCGGGCCATCGTCGCCTACTGCTCGTTGCTGCTGTTCAACATTCTCGACATCAGCTCCTTTGAGCCAATGCCCATCCCGGACAAGCTACCGGAGGTGGATAACGACCTGCTCGAGAATCTGATGGCCACCTACAACATGGTGTCGGTAAAAAACATCCAGGAGTGCTGCAACGACGCGCTCTTTTACCGCAGCCAGGCCCGCCAGCTGTTCAAACACGGTCATATCACCATCCGGGAGCGTGCCCTGGCCGAAAACCTGGTGCAGCACACCTTGATAAAGATCTCGGAAATATCCAAAGGTCTCAGCCACATTCCCAAGGATGTGCAAAAAATCAACAAGCTGGTTTATGACGTTTATTACGGCAACTTCAGCCTGTTCCAGTCATTGCCTGATGTCTGGGCCATCGACCAGATCATGCCCACCATGCCCATCCACAGGTTGCACGAGATGCCCACCAGACCAGCGATCATCTCCGATATCACCTGCGACTGTGACGGTAAAATCGACACCTTTCCCGACGTCTCCCAGGATAAGCGTTCCATCATGCTGCATCCGCTTCGCGACGGGGAAGAGTACTACCTCGGGGTGTTCCTGGTCGGTGCCTACCAGGAAACCCTGGGCGATCTGCATAACCTGTTCGGCGACACCAACGTGGTCTCCATCCACGTCAATGACGACGGCAGCTATAAGTTTATCCGCGAGCTTGAAGGCGACTCGGTGGCCGATGTGCTCTCCTACGTTGAATATGATTTACGGGCCATCAAAAACCGGCTCAAGCACATTGCTGAAAACGCGATCCACAAGGGATTCATCACCCCGCGGGAACGAAAAACCATCCTCTCAGCCTTTGATGAAGGTTTGAGGGGGTACACCTATTTTGAAAAAGAATAAGCCGCAGTCAAAGAGCGCAACTGCGATCGCTTCACCAAAGGAGAAAACTATGTCACGGGTACTCATTATCGGAGCCGGCGGAGTCGGCAATGTAGTGGCCAAGAAGTGTGCACAGCACAAAGACGTCTTTACCGACATCTGGCTTGCCAGCCGCACCGTCGCCAAGTGCGATGCCATCGCCGAAGAGGTGGCCAAACTGTACGGAGTCACAATCTCCACCGCAGCCGTCGATGCGGACCAGGTCCCGGAGCTGGTTGAGCTGCTGAACCGGGTCAAGCCGGAACTGGTGATCAACGTCGCCCTGCCCTACCAGGATCTGACCATCATGGATGCCTGCCTGGAGTGCGGCGTACACTACCTGGATACCGCCAACTACGAACCCGAAGATACCGCCCATTTCGAGTACAGCTGGCAGTGGGCCTACCAGGACAAGTTCAAGGAAAAGGGGCTGATGGCTGTGCTGGGCTGCGGTTTTGACCCTGGAGTCACCAATATCTTCTGCGCCTGGGCCCAGAAGCATCTGTACAGTTCCATCGAAACCATCGACATCCTCGACTGCAACGCCGGCGACCATGGCCACCCCTTTGCCACCAACTTCAACCCCGAGATCAACATCCGCGAGGTGACCCAGACAGTCCGCCACTGGCGGGAGGGGGAGTGGATCGAGACCCCGGCGATTTTACACGACGACTGCGTGCACTTCAGCTTCGACTACCCAGTGGCCGGCCCGCGTGAGAGTTACCTGCTCTACCATGAGGAGATGGAGTCACTGGTCAAGCACATCAGGGGCCTGAAGCGCATCCGCTTCTGGATGACCTTCGGCCAGCCCTACCTCACCCACTTAAAGTTGCTGGAAAACGTGGGCATGACCAGAATCGACGAGGTGGAGTATGAGGGACAGAAGATTGTACCGATCCGCTTTTTGAAGGCGCTGCTGCCTGACCCGGGTTCTTTGGGCAGCAACTACAGCGGCAAGACCGTTATCGGCTGTGTGTTCAAGGGGGAAAAGGACGGGGTTACGCAGCAAAAATACATCTATAACGTCTGCGATCACGGGGAAGCCTACCAGGAAGTGCAGTCCCAGGCCGTTTCCTACACCACCGGCGTGCCCGCCATGATCGGGGCCATGATGATGCTCAAGGGTATCTGGAAGGGCGAAGGCGTCTTCAATGTCGAGCAGCTCGACCCGGACGTCTTCATGGACGAGTTGAACAACAATGGCCTGCCGTGGCAGGTGGTTGATTTCGAAGGCGAACTGCCTGAATAAGCGCTATGAACCGCATCGATCAAATAACCCTGGCCGACTTTCCGCAAAGCATAACCGACCAGGTTGAGACCCCCTGTTATCTCATCAGTGAGGATGCGGTTCGCCGCAACTGCCAGATTTTGGCCTCGGTGCAGGAGCGCACCGGAGCCAAAATCCTGCTGGCCCTGAAGGCCTTCGCCCTGCCGGCGGTCTTTCCCCTCATCCGGGAATACCTGCATGGCGTCTGCGCCAGCGGTCCCATCGAGGCCCAGCTCGGGCGGGAGGAGTTCGGACGGGAGGTGCACACCTACGCCCCGGCCTATACCGGGGCCCAGATGGAGCGGGTGGTTCGCTTCTCCGATCATATCCTGTTCAACTCCATTCACCAGTGGCACCTCCACAGGGAGGCCGTTGCCGCCTCCAGCCGCAATATTCAAGTGGGCCTGAGGGTCAACCCGGGTCATGCCGAGGTGGAGGTGGACCTCTACAACCCCTGCCTGCCGGGTTCCCGGTTCGGCGTGAGCCCCGCCGACCTCGACGGCGTCGACCTCACTGGTATCAGCGGACTGCACTTTCATGCACTCTGCGAACAGGGTGCCGATGTATTGGAGCGGGTGCTGACAAGTTTTGAGCAGCGTTTCGGTGACTATATCGGCCAGATGCAGTGGATCAACTTCGGCGGCGGCCACCACATCACCCGGGACGACTACGACCTGGAACTGCTGTGCCAGACCATCAACAGTTTTCGCGCCCGCCACAACAACATCGAGGTCTATCTCGAGCCGGGCGAGGCGGTGGTGCTCAACGCCGGAGTGTTCGTGACCAGCGTGGTCGATACCATGCGAAATGGCATGGATATCGCCATCCTCGACTCCTCGGCCGAGACCCACATGCCCGACGTTCTGGCCATGCCCTACCGCCCCCATCTGGTTGGCGCAGGCGAGCCGGGGGAACGTGCCCATACCTACCGCTTGGGCGGTATCTCCTGCCTGGCGGGGGATATTGTCGGCGACTACTCATTTGATACGCAGCTCAAACCCGGCAAGCGGCTGGTGCTGACCGATATGGCGCTCTATTCGTTTGTCAAAAACACCACCTTCAACGGTGTCGAGCTGCCCTCGCTGTACACCTGCTCGCTGGCAGACGACAGCCCGCAACTGATCCGCAGTTTCGACTATACCGACTACAGGAGCCGGATAGCATGAACCAGACAATGGTCAATTTCCATGGCGAGGATGTTGTTTCCTCACCGCCTGATGAGGCTATCTTTCATATAATACCGGTCCCTTATGAGGAGTCGGTTTCCTATGGAACCGGTACCGGGGCAGGCCCTGAAGGGGTCCTGGAAGCGTCCTGCCAGCTGGAGCTCCTCACCCTCGACGTCGTGCCAGCCGAGCATGGGCTCTATACTGCGCCGGCTGTGGACTGCTCAGGCCAGTGTGAAACTGTGCTGGACAATATCGAGGCCGCTGTTGCCAAGACCCTGGCCTTGAATAAAATCCCGGTGGTGATCGGGGGCGAGCATACCGTAACCTGCGGGGTGATCCCTGCCCTGAAAAATCATTTCGACGATTTCGGGGTCATCCAGTTCGACGCCCACGCGGATCTGCGCGACAGCTATGAGGGTACGAAGTACAGCCACGCCTGTGTGATGCGAAGGATCCACGAGCAGGGAATCCCCATCTACCAGCTGGGCACCCGCAGTTACTCTGTTGAAGAGCGTGACTACCGGCAAAAACATGCCATTGGGTTTCGCGACGCCGAGGACATCTGGCGAAACGGCCACCAGCTGAAGCTGCCCGAGGACTTTCCGGCAAAGGTTTTCATCACCTTTGACATCGACGGCCTGGACAGCGCGCTGCTGCCCGCCACCGGCACCCCCGTGCCCGGCGGGCTCAACTGGTATCAGGCCATGTGGCTTATTGAGCAGATCATGGAAAACCGCATCTGCATCGGCTTGGACATGGTGGAGTACGCGCCGATTCCTCAGCTGCACGGCAACGGCTTTACCGCCGCCCAGCTGGTCTACAACATGATGGGCTACCTGGTGAAAAGCGAGACAAACAGACGCTATCACAACCTGGGCTAGTCAGTCCGCCAAGGGCACGGATTCAGGACCACTCCGGTACCGGCTCAGCCCACGGTACCCTTGATAATTTCCTTGTCGAAGTAGTTGATCTCCATGCCGGCATCCACCACGATGGTCTGGGCGTTGATGCCTGAGGATCTGGGCGACAGCAGAAAGGCCGCGGTATCCGCCGACTCCTGGGTGGTCAGGGCCCGCTTTCTGGGGATAACCTTTTCGGCAAACAGGTAGCTGTCCACATAACCGGGAATACCGGCAGAGGCAGAGGTTTTCAGGAGTCCCGGTGCGACCGCGTTGAAGCGAATACTGGAAAAGGCCGAAAAGCTCTTGGCCAGAAAACAGAGGGAAGAATCAAGGGCCGCCTTGATGGGCGCCATGTATCCGTAATTCTCCGCCGCCATGCGGGTGGTGGAGATGGATATGGTCACCACCGAGGCATCTTCTGCAAGCAATCCCTTGAAGTGGTTGGCAATGCTGATAAAGGAGAAGCAGGAGACGTTTACCGCCTGGAGGAAATCCTTTTTCAGGGTTTCATGAAAGGGCTTGAGCCCCTCGGAGTAATTGGCAAAGGCTATGGAATGGACCAGCCCGCTCAGCTTGGCCCCGCCCTTTTCTGCCAGCTCCTGGGCGATCTCATCCCGGACCCGGATGATGTTTTGTTCGTCTTCCACATCACAGAGAAAAACAGGGGAGTCGGGGAACAGCTTCTTGGCGGTTTTTCTGCGCTCCTCGGAACGAACAACATGGAGCACTTCAGCACCTTCCGCGACCAGGGTCCTGGCTATGGCGCAGGCGACAGATTTCTTGTTGGCAAGGCCGAAAACGACAAACTTCTTGCCGGCAACATCCAGAAAACTCATAGGTTTTTGTAAAATAGGGGTTAATATTGAGGTCCGTATCGAATCAGCATACACCAGGGAAGTGCTGATAACAATATACAACTGTGATCACCAGGGACTGTCGCCAGCCGGCCGCCCCACCCTAGCTCCTTTTTCTCCTGTCCTTTCCACCACGATTGCGGTATATGAACCGCTGGGCTTTCAATATCTGGCCCCATGTCCAGACAAAACGGTTCCGTGTCGGATACGGCTGACATGGATTTGATAGAACCTGAACAGTACAGTTTCCATGAGCACATACATAATCGGTATCGACACAGGCGGCACCTACACCGATGGTGTCCTCCTTGAAAAAGAGACCGGAAAAATAGTCGCTTCAGCAAAACGTCCCACCACCCACCAGCAACTGGCCATCGGCACCGGCGAGACCCTGGCGGCCCTGCTGGATACCAGTGGCATATCCCCCAGCCAGGTCGAGTCCCTTGTCGTCTCCTCGACTCTTGCCACCAACTCCGTGGTGGAAAACAGGGGAGCCCGGGTTGCCCTGTTGGTGATTGGTTATGTCAGGCATTTTAAATTGCCGGTCAAAGCGGTGGTCTACATCAAGGGTGGCCATACCATCACCGGAGCGGAGGAAGAGCCGTTGGATCTCGAGTACCTGCTGGAGATTGTCCAGGGGCTCCGCCACGAAGTGGATGCTTACGGTGTCTGTTCGGCCATGTCCATCAAAAATCCGACCCATGAGCTGGTTGCCGAAAAAGCGATCAGCATGGTTGACCCCAAACCGGTCTTCTGCTCACACCAGGCAAGCGATATCGCCGGCATGCGCGAACGGGCCGCCACAGCCGGCCTCCACGCCAAGCTGATGCCCATCATGCAGGAATATCTGGATGGTGTCGACGAGGCGATGGAAGAACTCGACCTCAGCTGTCCGGTGTTCATCGTCAGCGGCAACGGCTCCAGGATAAGTTCTGCGCAGGCCACCCAGTTTGCCGGCAGCACCGTTGCCAGCGGACCGGCCTGCACCGCCCAATTCGGGGCGATGCATACGGAAAAAGACGCCCTGGTCATCGACATTGGCGGCACCACCACCGATATCGCCATGATCAAGGACGGCAGACCGACACTGTCCAGCGAGGGATGTCAGATCGGCGGCTGGAAGACCCATGTGGAGGCGGTGAATATGATGACCTGCGGCATCGGCGGTGACAGCCACACCGTCGTCGACACCAAAGGCGCGATTCAGCTTGGCCCCAACCGGGTCGTACCGCTGTCAATGGCGGGCGAACTGCCCGCGGTAGACAGCTGGCTGGGCGTGGAGGACAGTGCAAAACTCATCATCGGCCGGCCGGAAAAGCTGGAAAGCAGCGCCCAGCAAACGGACGAGGTGGCCACGTATCTCGCCCGGTCCGGGCCGGCAACCCCGATGCAGATACGCCAGTCAACCGGTATCGCCGGCATCACCCTGGAAAAGAAGCTGGAACGCATGGCCCATCTGCAGCAAATCTACGAGTGTGGATTTACCCCGACGGATGCCCTGCATGTACTGGGCAAGATCAACCTTGGCGACTGCAGTGCAGCCCGGCTTGGGGCCCAGGTTCTGGGAAGCAAGCTTGAGCTTGGCGCTGAAGAGTTCAGCAAACTGATCCTTGCCTCGGCGGAGGAAAAAATTGAGACCCTGATACTCGACTATGTGATAGAGCACTATTGGGGAAAATCGTTGACCAGCTTTCTCTCTCAGCGCAACGAGCACCCGGTGGTCGGGGTGAATTTCTCTATCAAGATTCCCTTGATAGGTATCGGTGCCGCCGCCAGATATCTGCTACCCGGTGTCGCAACCAAGCTGGGCACCACAGTAACCTTTCCCGAAAACTGTGAAGTGGGCAACGCCATCGGTGCCGCCACCATCGGTGTATTCAGCAGCTCAGGCAGCTCAGGCAACTGAGTTGCTCCATTTGCATTTTTCTTCATTTTTTTTGATTCTTTTTTCACCGGGCCCCAGTGGAGCCCGGTGGCTGTTTGTAGTACCACGACCCTAACAAGCAAGACCCCAGCACTTCCCCCTGTATTTCTGTAATTCCTTACATACTTCGCCCCGGTTTCCTAGCCCTCCAGCAGCCATGGAACATTAACCCAGCGTCAGTCGCTGCTCCTGTGTCGCCGGCGGGTATCGACCAAATCAACCTAACCTTGCCAGATAATCGTAAGAGCCTCCGAGTAGAGTTGAGCGGAAGATGGATCTGATTTTTAACCCACGCCCACCTTTCAGGCTCGAAGGGAAAAGGAGCTTTATACAGGAATGAAGGCTTTCGATCATTTACGCGTCACCGCCGAGGCCGTGCGCCAATTTGTCAAAATAACCCAGGGCCCCGTCGGGCCCATGCTGCTTCAGCACACCAGCCTGATACAGGAAGGTGCCAAGGATGCGGACATCAGCCCAATCTATACCAGGGCCACCAACTGGCACTTCGCCCCCCACAACCTTGAGCACCAGACACTGCAGGAGCCGATCTGGTCCTTCATGGAACCACTCACCGTCCATATCTCTTCAGATTACATTCTGAAAAAACGCTACGAGGAGATGCAGAAAGAGATTGGCAAGCAATCAAAAGTTGATGCTTTCAAGCTGCTGGGCAGAGTGCTCCACCACATTCAGGACATGTCGACCCCATCGCACGTGGTGCCGGTTTATCACGGCCCCCTTATCGCGGACAGCTTCGAGACCTACCTGAACAGGGAATTCCTGGCAAAGGACCTGAATCTCACCACCATCTCGGCCCACCTGCAGCAGGCGCCGACTGAGCTGAAACCCGCCCCCGGCACCACGGTGGTCGATCTTTACCTGCAGGCTGCCGACAACACACTGCAGCTGCTGCACCCGGAAAATTCCAGCTTTATAGCCAACAGAAACGGTGTGCGGTGCAGCCTGCCCTGGAGCTACTTCTGGGCTGACAAATCAACCCGTCACAAAAACGGCTACCCCAACGAATGCACCGTTGGCGGTTTCGGCAGTTTCGGACCGCTTGGCAAACATTTTGGCACTGTGGGGGAAATTCAATCTGGAGACGATGTCTTCATTATCGAAAAAGAGGTGTACGATAAGCTGTGCACGGGCCTGGTCCGCGATATGCTGGTCAACAGCCTGCGCACCCTGTTTCTGCTGGAGCCTGAGCTTAGACCACTGTGTTGACCTGCACCAGGCCAGAAAGCAAAGAGGCCCGGGGCATATCCGCCCCGGGCCTCCAATCGCGTAAGCGTTCAGAATGGCCGGCAACTACTTGAGGTGCTCGATGAACCTGTTGGACTCCTCAATAGATTGGTTCATCTTCCGCACCAGCCTGTCGATCTCGCCTTTTAAGGAGGCAAACTCACCCTGCAGCGAGCCGATGGCCTGGGCATTGAGGTTATGTTTTAAGTAGAGCACATTGTCCTGAAAGATTCTCAGAACCGGATCCATACTCTTTTCAGCCTGTCTCATGCTGGAGAGCATCTCCCGATACCGGGACTTGGTCTTGAGCAGTTTCTCCCTGCTGGAGTTACGGAGCTCGCGACTCTGATACATCTCCAACTCCTCCTGCCACTCGACAAAAAGATCTTCCGCCACATCTTCGACCTTGTCTATATGGCTGCGAACCTCGTCGGCGACTTCCACGCTTGCCTCAAACTCGCCGTTGAGTTTGTCATAGGCGCGTTTGAGATCAGACTCTTCCAGCCTGACCACCGAGTTGAACTGTTCAAGAGCGGATTTAAATTGTTCCTGGGCATCCTGCTGGGCATCCCGGGCCTCTTCCACCCTGTCCACCATGATATCACGCTTATGGATTCCCACTTTTTCCATGGCACTGTAATAGGCACCTGAACAGCCGGAGAGCGTCAAAACCAGCCCGGCTACCACCACCCACAACAACGTGCTGCTGTTTGTCTTTTCCATGCTCACTCCATTCCCCCTGACGGCTGAAACGAACATTCAGCCTGTTGAATTATCTTAAAGCATCTCAAAAAATTGAAACATCCGCCATGATACCAATCAATTGCCATTCCTGCAAAGGTGAGTTCCGGGTGCGGCCGAGGCTCGGTTTTGAAGATTGCCTGCAAGAGGAGAGTACGCATTTCCATGCAATATCCTCATCTCTTTTCTATAATGACAGGGCGGTTGTCATGAGGCGCGGTATCCACACCGACCGGTTTGTAACAACAAGAGCAAGGAGAGCAGAGAGTGCCCATGGATGAAAAGCCACTCAGGAAAATACCATGCGACGGGTGCGGAGGCTCAGGCCAGATCTCGTTTTTCCGCGGGGTAAGCAGGTTTGTCATGGACTGGGATGACTGTCCGGACTGCCTTGGGACCGGCTATGTCGAGGTACCTGAAGATAACGAGCATGAAGGGGGTTCCGAGGAGTAGAGGAGCAACCCGGGCCAACACCAACAGAGAGCGCAGGGACTAGAGATGAAAAGACGTATTCTTGAAATTATTTATCAAAGTTTTAGCCAGTGGTCGGAACAGGAGTCGTGGGCCTGCAGCAAGGGGTGTGCCGCCTGCTGCACCCAGAACGTTACCATAACCGCCCTGGAGGGTGAACAGATCCTCAACCACCTCCTTGCCGAGGGCAAGGAGAAGTGGCTGGCCCAAAAACTCGACCTGCCGGCCTCACCCCACCGACCTCAGCAGACCATCAACGAGTACGCCCGAATCTGCCTGGATGGTGGAGAACCGGAGCAGGACAGCCCCGCCGGGCCAAGCGGCCACTGTCCGTTTCTTGAAAACGACAGCTGCTCCATCTACCAGGTTCGCCCATTCAGCTGCCGCTGCTTCCTGTCCAAAGAACAGTGCTCCCCCAGTCGCCCGGCCCTTGTGGACAACAAACACCTCGCCGCCTCAACGGCGATCAGCCAGCTTATCGAACATCTCGGTCAGTTCGAGTATTGGGGGAATATGCTTGACGTACTGCCGGCCATGCTGGATATCTCCAGATACGCTCCAATCCGTGAGCAACTGGCCAACTCGACCCTGCCAGACAGCAGTCGCCTGCACGCCTTGAAAGCACGTCCCCTCCCCGGTTTTCTGCTCGGCCCAGAAGACTATGAACAGGTCGCCCCGCTGCTTGAGACGATCTTTCAGGAGACCATCGAGGGCAAAAGCGTGGAAGCAATCTTGAATGGCGCCGCGTAACAGTGAAAGCAGCCGGGTCCCAGATTAAACCACGAGGTCTGCAAACAGGTAGAGGAAATCGCCATAGCCACTGGAGTCAAGCTCAGCCACCGGCACAAAGCGCAACGCCGCCGAGTTGATGCAGTATCTCTTGCCGGTCGGCTCTGGCCCATCGTCAAAGACGTGGCCCAGATGTGAATCCCCCCGGGCACTGCGCACCTCCACCCGCAGGGTAAACAGCGACCTGTCCTCTAAAAAGACCACGCTCTCAGGCAGGATGGGCCGGGTGAAGCTCGGCCAGCCGGAGCCCGAATCGAACTTGTCGGTGGAACTGAAGAGTGGCTCGCCCGAAACGACATCAACGTAAATACCAGGCTGCTTGTTGTCCCAATATTCGTTGGCAAATGGTGGTTCGGTTGCCCCGTTTCGTGCCACCTCGAACTGTTGGTGGGTCAGGCGCTGACGCAGCTCATCGTCGCCGGGGATCAGGAAGTGGTCCGGGTCGTCCCCGGCCCACATCTGCTGAAGAAAGCCGGCCCGCCCCGAACCGGTCTTATACGATGCGTAGTGGTTGGCATTTTTCTGATAATAGCCCTGGTGATAGTCTTCTGCCGGGTAAAAGGTTTTCGCCGCCAGGATTCTGGTCTGTATTGGCCGTAAAAACTTGCCAGACTGCTCAAGGCGCGCCAGGGAGCGCTCGGCAATCCACTGCTGTACCCGATCCCGATAGAAGATGGCCGTCCGGTAATGGTTGCCACGGTCGGCAAATTGACCGCCGTCATCGGTGGGATCGATCTGGCGCCAGAACACCTCCAGCAACCGCCAATAAGACACCTGTTCCGGGTCGTAGACAACCTGCACCGCCTCCAGGTGTGAGGTTCGCCCTGAGGCCACCAGCTCATAGCTCGGCTCCACTTCGTCACCACCCGTATAACCAACGGTTACCTCGACCACCCCGTTGAGCAGCTCGAAGGGCTGCTGCATACACCAGAAACAGCCACCGCCAAAGAGCGCTTTCTGGTATCTCTGCCTGTCATTTGCCATGGGATTCGCTCCGGATTTGCATTATTGGTGAAGAATGCGCACATTGATGGTGTTGCCGGCAGCGGTTGCCAGCTGCTGCTGTCCCTGCTGGCAGACAGTATGCACTCCGCCAATTTTCTTCAAGTGTGTGTATCTAATCACAAAACCCCACTCTGCTAATGTGTTACAAATTTGGGATTTTTTCTGTTTTTGCCTTTCGTAAGTTGACACCATTTTTCTATTTAAAAATGGAGCCTCGATTGCTATAGTGCCGGACATGAAAACGACACAGAATACCAAACGGACCAAGTTCATTTTCGTCACCGGCGGTGTACTCTCTTCACTGGGTAAAGGCCTTGCCTCTGCAGCCCTCGGAGCATTACTCGAAAGCCGTGGCCTAACAGTAACCTTTCAAAAGCTCGACCCCTACATCAATGTTGACCCGGGTACCATGAACCCATTTCAGCATGGTGAGGTGTATGTCACCGATGATGGTGCAGAAACCGATCTCGACATGGGGCACTACGAGCGCTACACCAACGCGGTTATGGCGCAGATGAATAACTACACCTCAGGGCGTATTTATCATTCCGTCATCACAAAAGAGCGCCGCGGTGAGTATCTGGGCGGCACCGTCCAGGTTATCCCTCACATCACCGATGAGATCAAGGCCGCGGTTCTGCAGCTTGACGGCAGCGTCGATGTGGCAATTATCGAAATTGGCGGCACCGTAGGTGATATCGAAGGCTTACCCTTTATTGAGGCAATCCGTCAGTTGCGCGGCGACCTCGGCAAAGAGTACTCCCTGTTCGTGCACCTGACCCTGGTTCCCTACATCAAGACTGCCGGCGAGGTCAAGACCAAGCCGACCCAGCACTCGGTTCGCGAGTTGCGGGCTGATGGTATCCAGCCGGATATCCTGATCTGCCGCACAGAAGTCCCGCTCGACGAAAGCCTGAAGGCAAAAATCGGTCTGTTCTGCAACATCGAAAAAGATGCGGTCATCACCGCAATCGACTGCGACACCATTTACGAGTTGCCGATCAACCTGCACCGTGAAGGCCTCGACACCAAGATTTTGGAGCTGCTCAATGTCTGGACCGGCCAGCCCAACATCAAACCCTGGGAAGAGCTGGTGCACACCATCAAGAACCCGAAAGACACGGTCACCATCGCCATTACCGGCAAATATGTCGATCTCACAGAATCGTACAAGAGTCTGCATGAGGCCCTGGTGCACGGCGGTCTGGCCAACGGCATCAAGGTGGACCTGCGCTACCTGAGCGCAGAAGACCTCGAGGTGAAGGATCCGGCCGAACTGCTGGAAGGTTGCGACGGCATCCTGGTGCCGGGTGGGTTTGGCAAGCGTGGTGCAGAAGGAAAGATCAACGCCATCACCTACGCCCGCGAAAACAAGATTCCATTTTTCGGGATCTGCCTCGGCATGCAGCTGGCCACCATCGAGTACGCGCGAAACGTGGCCGGAATCACCGCTGCGAACTCCACCGAACTCGACCCCGCCACCCCGGATCCGGTTATTTACCTGATCAAGGAGTGGTTCGACTACAGGACCCAAAAGGTTCAGGTGAGGGATGAGACCTCGGACATGGGTGGCACCCTGCGCCTCGGAGCCTATCCATGCGTGCTCAAGGAGGGCAGCTTTGCCCACAAGGCGTATGCTGAGGAGGAGATCTTCGAGCGCCACAGGCACCGTTTCGAGTTCAACAACGACTACCGTGAAGTGCTCCAGGAAAACGGCCTCGCCATTTCAGGCGCTTCCCCGGACAACACCCTGGTGGAGATCGTTGAGATCGCCGATCACCCATGGTTCCTCGGTTGCCAGTTCCATCCAGAATTCAAATCCAAGCCCATGAAGCCGCATCCGCTGTTCAAGGATTTCATCAGCGCGGCACTTGCCAAGAAAAACGGTTGTTAAGAAGATGAAAGAAGTCAGTTCTGTGAACGTTTCCGGTCCCGCCAACGAGGGGTTCCTCGTTGGTGACGACCAGCCGCTGATGCTGATCGGCGGCCCCTGCGCCCTGGAGTCTGAAGAACTCGCCAGGGAAGTGGCCTCCACCATGAAGGAGATCTGCTCGCGCCTTGGCCTGAACTATGTGTTCAAGGCCTCTTTTGATAAGGCCAACCGTACCTCCATCAGTTCATACCGCGGCCCAGGCCTTGAAAGCGGTCTGGAAATCCTCGGGAGAATCAGGGAAGACCTGCAGGTGCCGGTGATCTCCGACATCCATGAGGTGCACCAGGTTGAACCCGCTGCAGAGGTACTCGATATTATCCAGATTCCGGCTTTTCTCTGTCGCCAGACCGACCTACTCACCGCCGCCGCCCAAAGTGGTAAACCGGTGAACGTCAAAAAGGGACAGTTCGTCTCCCCCTGGGATATGGCCAATGTGGTGAACAAGCTGCGTGAATCCGGTGGCAAAAAGGTGATGCTGGTTGAACGCGGGGCAAGCTTCGGCTACAACAACCTGGTGGTGGATATGCGTTCCCTGCCGGTTATGCGCTCACTGGGCTGCCCGGTGGTTTTTGACGCCACCCATTCCGTACAACTTCCCGGTGGGGCCGGTGGCTCCTCTGGAGGACAGCGTGAGTTCATTGCGCCTCTGGCCCGGGCCGCGGTTGCCGCCGGAATCGACGGGTTGTTTATGGAAATCCACCCGGAGCCTGAAAAGGCGCTCTGTGACGGGCCGAATTCCATACCGCTGGCCGAGATCGAGGACCTGCTGGCGCAGCTGTTGAAGGTTCGTCAGGCCGTGACGATTTGACAGCTCGAACAAGGCCGGACATCCGATATACATGGTGGCTGAACTGCGTAACGACAATGCGCGGTTCAGCCTTTTTCGCACTTTAGGACGAGACACTCTTTTCCCATGAGCCAACCCTGTTCCCCAACACCGCCAGGAGCCTATCCCTCAGACTGCGAGGTGGTCGATGGCTACCGGAAAATGGCCCGCGAACGCGAAGCACACTCCATTTCCGGCATCAGCCAGATTGTTCTTGAAAAGGCAAAAAACATCAAACTGCTGCTGCTTGATGTCGACGGAGTCCTGACCGATGGCAGCCTGCTGTACACCAGTGATGGAGAGGAAGTCAAGACCTACAATACCCAGGACGGCTTTGGGATTACCCTCCTGCATCAGGCGGGCATCCAGACCGGCATTATCACGGCCAGACAGTCGGCCATGGTGGAGCGTCGAGCCAAAGAGCTGAAAATAACCCACATTTATCAGGGCGCCAGAAAGAAAAACGAGGCGTTCAAGGAAATCCTGAAAAGTACCGGAATCAAGCCCTTTGAAGCAGCCTACATGGGCGACGACTGGCTCGATCTTGTCCTGCTGCAGCAGGTTGGCCTTGCCGTGACACCAGCCAATGGTGCCGAGGAGTTGAAAGATATGGTACACTACATCACACCGCGCTGCGGTGGTCATGGTGCGGTACGTGATTGCTGCAACCTCATTCTCAAGGCGCGCGGCGATCTCCAACAGCTGCTCAGACAATACACCCTGGGATGATCAAACGACGAAACCTCATCTGGCTTGTACCCCTGGCCCTGATACTCTCCTTTCCCGCCTGGAGGATACCGGTTGGCAACTTCCTTACCCCACGTGGCGGGGTTGATCAAGAATCGATTCCCGGTGAGGAACAGGCCCAGAACTTCAATATGGAGCAGGTCAGAATCGTCCAGGGTAAGCAGGGAAGGATTACAGCGGAAATTCGAGCTGTATCTGCTTTTACCACAGAAAAGACCGGCGAATACATTCTTGACCAGGTGGACGCGGACATCTTCAACGAGTCCGGAGAAGTGACCAATGTGGTCGCCAAAAGGGGAATATTTGACGGCCAGACCGAGGTCCTCACCCTGATGGACGACGTGGTCATCACCAAGGAAAAGGATGATCAAAACCTCTACACCGACCTCTTTTACTACAACGACAAAGAACAGACGGTACACTGCCCGGGCCCGACCCGGATAGAAGGAGAGGGCATCCAGGTCAACGGCACCGCCTTTGACTATGACATCGTCAAGGGCTACTACGAGATGGAGGGTCGGGTCCTCTGTCTGATCGAAGGCTCCATCTCCTCATAGGACCTGCCCCCAGACGAGCTTAGCCGAGCCGCTCACAGCTGAACACCTCGAACCCCTGCCCCGTTGCCCGCCAACGCACATTCACGTCCCACAGCAAGACCCCAAACTCCCGCACCACCGCACGCTGACGCTGGCTTGCCGGCCTCGGATCATTCTGCAGGGTCTGCACGATCAGCTCGCGTAAATTTCTACCGGTATCGTGTTGATAGCTTCTGCAAAACTCTTCTACCTGCCCAGCCATGACCAGCTCCACCCTGGGAATCGAATCAAGGGTGTAGCCACAGCCCGCCCCATCGACAATATCTGAATAGGGAATATAGGGTTTGATATCCAGCACCGGTGTGCCATCAAGCAGATCCACCCCGGACAGTTCAAGCCTGACCGGCCTGTCATCCGTCACCACCCTGTCAAGTCGAACCGCCGACATCCCTATATGGTTTGGCCTGTGGGGACTGCGACTGGCGTAGACCCCGACCCGTTTCTGCCCCCCCAGCCGCGGGGGCCGCGCCGTGGGCTTCCACCCTTCGGCCAATGTGTCATGAAACAGAAAGATGACCCAGATGTGGGTGAATTCCTCAAGCTGATTCAACATCTCCGGTCTGCCAAACCGGGGAAAAAATTCCAAGGTTCCCGTGGCGGCCGTCACCAGCCTTGGTTGCCTGGGCACCCCGAATTTTTCCGAATAACAAGAACGTATCACACCAATAGGGTCAACAGTATATGAGGACATTACTCTGATTCCTTGCTCCTTGTTGCCTGGCCGTATTCGCTGGCAATAACAGAGAATATTAGGTCGCTGCAAAGGGCATCACGTGCTCCACCAACTTTGCAGGGTATCTTTTTCATGCATTTTCGGTGCATGGTCAGTCGGCATCTTACCACACCCGCCGGGCGAGCAAAAGTGAGCGCAGCCCACGATCAAAAGCACCCAGCCATCGGTTAGCCGTACCTGCAAATCTACCGTATCCTCCGATCTGGTCACCGACCAGACCGGAGGATTATGATTTTGGCAGCTTAAATACGCCAGGCTACTTGACTTTTACAGCCAGTCTTTTACCCTGCAACTCGAAGCACCCGTTATCACAGTGTTGTCAGCTCGCTATATACAGCTTTTGTAACAGTTGGAGATCGATCCGTGTCTAGCATCGTCGGCTACCCCGCCTCCCCCACGGTAACAAGTACCTTTACCATTTCAGCTGCACTCTATGGGCGCTGGCGTGAGTTACAGATGCTGCGCAAGAGTTTGCAGTCAGCCAACCACGGTTCAGCCGTCTTCACCATGATCTCCGGCGAAGCGGGAATAGGCAAGAGCACACTCGCCAAAGTGTTTCTGGCCAGTGCGGCCAGTAAAGACACGTATATCCTCAGCTCCGGTTTTCAACGCAGATCGGAGGCGACACCCTATGCCGCTGTGGCCCATTGTCTGCAACAGTTGACCCGGCAGGTGCTCCGCCAGGATCCCGAAACCATCGTTTCCTGGAAAAAAGCCCTCCAGCGTTCAATGAAAGCAGACCCGCAGGTACTTCTGGAGGTGGCACCCGAGGCTGAACCGCTCTTGATCCCTGATGATGATTCTGAAGACTTTACTGTCCAGGACAAGCTCACCTTTCCGGTTGCGGCCAAGAAGTTTTTCAGAGCCGCCAACCTGGTACACTCCACCCTGATCATCTTTCTCGACGACCTGCACCTGGCTGACCGGGCGAACCTTGACCTACTGATCAAAATCCTGGATCCTGAAAATCTGTCGCGTGTCATGTTTGTCGCAGCCCACCGCGATCCGGCTCATATCTACTCCAATCATTTCAAGAAATTCAGCGAGCAACTCTCCTCCCTGCACCCTAAAATAGATGAGATCCAGCTTCCCCCGCTGGGGGAGTCGGAGATAGAGAAATTCCTGCAGAACACCCCGCTCCACTCCTGTCACAATCTTGGAGACTTTGCTGCCCACTGCGCCAGGATAACCAGGGGGAATCCCTTTCGCCTGCTGCAGTTTCTTCACAATCTCCATGATGAGCAGACCCTGGTTTTTGACCCGGAAGAGAGTTCCTGGTCCTGGCATGAAGAGATCGTGGCAGCAATCCCGCCGCTTCAAAGCACCAACTCGCTTTTGAAACTACGATTTGGCAGGCTTCCCAGCCAATGCCGAAAAATCCTGACAACAGCCTGCTGCAGCGGCAAATATTTCACCCCAAAGCTGCTGAGTGAACTGCACGGGCTCTCCCTGCAGGCAACCACGGAGCAGCTCGAGCTGGCCCGGCTCGCTGGCTTCATGTTGCAGGAATCGCCGGATGACCCGATAGCGGCAGCTAGCTCACAGAGCAGGGACCAGCAGCCCGGGGAGCAAGCCTATTGTTTCAGTCACGAAATAATACGGGACATCCTGTTTTCTCAACTGCCCGCCGACGAGGTCTCCCGCATCCGCTTCAGGGCCGGGCAATACCTGGTACAATACCTGCCGACCAGGGAATACGAACGGCGGCTTTACGAAGTATCCAACCACCTCAACCATGGCCTGCAGTTTCTCGGCTCCCGGGAGGAAAGAATACAACTGGGTCACGTCAACCTGTCCGCCGGCATCAGATCCAGAGTGCTCTCGGATTACTCATCAGCCTACCACTATCTGCAGACCGGTCTGCAATGTTTGGATCAGGAGAGCTGGCAGAGTGAGTACTCCCTTTGTATCGGCCTGCATATAGAGGCCTGCGACTGCGCCTTTCTCTGCGAGCGATATGATGAGGTCAAGCGGCTCTTTCGCGAAGTCTGTGAGGCATCGAAAAACGTCTATGACAAGTGCCATGTCTACAAAGCCCACATCATGGCGCTCAAGGCCCAAAACCAGCACGACCAGGCGATCTCGGCAAGCCTTGAAGCGCTTGCCATGTTCAACATTCATATTCCGGAACATCCCGGCAGACTGAAGGTGTTGAAATCACTCATCTCAACAGAGTTCCGCTATTCTTTCGGCACCCCGGTCAAGCTGGACCAGCTGCCAGAAATGCAGGACAGAGCCGCCAAAGCCATCATTAGTTTCCTCCATGATGTGACCACCGCCGCTTTGATGACCAATAGCAAGATCCTGCCGTTGCTCGCCGCCCAGAGCATTCGCCTTTCCCTGAAGTGGGGAAATGACCGCAAATTTTCCATACTCGGATACATGGTGCACAGCTATCTGCTGTGCACCTACTCGGGCTGGCTGGTCAAAAGAGGCTACAAGCGAGGCAGCCAGGCCCTGGAGCTGCAACAAAAACTTGGTGGGGAAGGCAACAGCTGTCAGCCCCCGCTGATTTACAGCGTGTACATGGAGCACTGGCAGAATCACCTCAAGAGCACCCTGCCCCAACTGCGGGAGATGCTGCTCAACTGCCAACAGCAATATGACGGCACCTCCGCCGGTAACGCAGCCCTGGCCATCATCATTCACAGCTATCTGCTGGGTCACAGCCTCAGCATGCTGCGCTCGGAACTCGACCATTTTATCTCCCGGGCGACGGAAAACAGGCAGCAGCTCATCCTGATGCGGCTGAAGATGTTTCGCCAGGCAACGGCCAACCTCATGGCTGAGAGCAATAACTATATCCGCCTCAAGGGGAGTCATTTCGACGAGAGTTCGCTGCTCTCCGGGTTTCCGCACCCGCACGACCCCATTTCCTATTGCATGGCCAATGTGGTCAAGCTGATCCATGCCGTTTTGTTTGGCCGTTACCAGCAGGCCCTCTATTATTCCGAACTGGCCAGGCCCTATATCCACGAACTGACCTCCACCTTCCTGTACCCGGTGTATTACTTCTACGATTGCCTGGCCAGAATAGCCAAGCTCGAAAACCAGGGGATTGGCCGGCGGATTGTGAACCAGCAGATCATACGGGCCCACAGGAAAAGACTTCGCCGCTGGGCAACTCTCTGTCCCCAGAACCATGGCCACCGCTACCGGCTGGTTAAAGCTGAAATCGCCCGAATCAAAGGCAAGTACGAGCGGGCAATGGAACTGTATGACGAAGCCATACGCTTTGCCAAAGAACACGAGTTTTTGCACGAGGAAGCGCTGGCCTATGAACTGGCTGCCCGATTCTACAAGAGCAGGAACAAGGAGCATATCGCCAGGATGTACATGCGCGAGGCCCGCTACTGTTATCATCGCTGGGGCGCCAAGGCCAAGGTGATCCAGCTCAACAGCATGGAGATCGTCAACGGCTCGCCCTATGAGGGCAGTACCACCAACGCGGTGTACGACAACAACGACCACACCACCTCCCTCATCCCGGGCGAGGGCGGCTCCCGCCTTGATATGATGACGGTCATCAAGGCATCCCGTATTCTCAGCGAGGAGGTGGTGTTCGAGGAGCTGTTAAAGAAGATGATGTGGATCGTGCTGGAGAGCAGCCGGGCCCAGCGGGGCTTTCTCATCTTAAAAGATGGCGACGAGTGGTTTATCAAGGTACACGGATCGATCTATCGCAATTCCAGGGTAAAGCTGACCAGCACGCCGATTGCGGATCAGGATGTCGCCTCTCCCGCCATTATCAATTATGTGATCAACAGCGCAACGGATGTCGTCTTGAATGACGCCTGCAAGGAGGGCCTGTTCACCAGCGACCCGTATATCCTGAAGAAAATGCCGCGTTCACTGCTCTGTATGCCGATTATTCACCAGGGGGAGATCTTCTGCGTGCTCTACCTGGAAAACAATATCGTTACAGGGGCGTTCCCGCCGGACCGGCAGGAGCTGTTGCACCTGCTCGGTACCCAGGCCGCAATATCGCTGAAAAACTCATCACTTTTCGGAGAGTTGGGTTCAGCAGTGCACCGCCTCAACCAGGAGGTCGAAAAACGCCGCGAAACCCAGCTGCAGCTGCTGCACGTCGAAAAGCTGAGCGCTCTCGGCAGGCTTTCCGCCTCTGTGGCCCATGAGTTTGGCAACCCGCTGATGGGGGTACGCTACCTGATCGAGGACTTTCATAAACGCAGTGACCTCAGCAAAACAGATCAGGAACTGCTCAAACTTGGCCTCGATGAGTGCGCCCGCATGAAAAAACTCATCCAGGACCTGCAGCGGTTTAACAAACCATCCACCGGTCGTTTTGACATGGTCGATATCCACCAGTTGATCGACAAAGTCCTGCTCTTCCAGAGAAAGCATTTCGCCACCAACCGGATCAAGGTAATCAAGAAATTTGACAACTCCATTGAGGAGGTCAGGCTGATCGAGGATCAGTTCACCCAGGTGCTCTTCAACCTGACCATGAACGCGGTGGATGCAATGCGGCAGTTTGGCGGTGAACTGAAAATATCAACCAGAAGAGGCGATCAAACGTTTGAGATCGAAGTGGCCGATACCGGTGCAGGAATCGCCTATGAAGACCAGGGACGCGTCTTCGAGCCCTTTTATTCCACCAAGACGGAGGAGGACGGCACAGGTCTCGGTCTGGCCATATCCTACGGCATCATCAAGCACCACAACGGCAGCCTCAACTTTGTCTCAAAACCATTTGAGGGTACAGCCTTCACCATCTCCCTGCCAGCAGGAACCAGCTCCCGGACACGTTCAGGGGAAGATCAAGCCGGGTCTGAACAGGCTGTGGTGGCCGATGAAGACGCCGGCATCAGCGCCGATTCAGGTTACACTCCTGAACAACACCAAGGGCCTGTTCAAGATTTTTAAAAAATTTCAACAACTCAGGATTAGCCGGATCATTTTCCAGCAAACCTTCATAGATCGTAAACAGTCTGGTCAGCACCTGCATGGCCTCAAATTCATCCAAGCTGCCAAGAGACTCCCAGAGCTCTCCAGGTCGTATCTCACTCATAGCATTATCTCGTTGTTGCCTTACCGTTCGCAATGGGGTGTCGGGATGGTTGGAAACTCCCGGACTATCATCTCGGCAATGGTCAGCTTCACTCTTGGATAGAGATGTCTCTTGAATTCCAGGAGTTCGTTTTCGATATTCACCAATTCCATCAGGTGTGCGGTCCGATCGACCCTGGGGGTTTTCAATCCGCTCTTTTCCCGTTCGGCAACAACTTCCTGGCAGCGAAAACAGCCAGGAAATTCCATCGCCTGACCGTCCGGCCGACGCATTTTGGCCGGAACACCGTGGGTCCTGCACACCAGCAGCCTGTGCTTATAGAGGATACAGCGGCCATCTTCGTTCAGCGGACACATCAGCTGGGGCCGCTCGCCCTCTTGCAGCAGCTTTTCCGACTGCTCCTGATACTGCCTGGCACGCCTCATCACCGCCTCCTGCTTCTGTGCAGGAAGCAGGAGAAATCCCTGCCGGAGATATGCCCACTCCGCGTGGGTGTGGTGAAGAAAGTAGGAATCGCAACAGTTGTCCGGGCAGCCATCACAGCCAAAATCCAGGGCCCTGGCTACGTTGTCATACTGCTTTTCCATCTGGCTATACAGATTCTCCAACCGCTGTACGAGATCTGCTGGTAATACAAGTTCCTTCATCAATCGTCCTCACCAAAACTTTGTACCTGGTAAATATAAATGTCGGGAGATTCCGTCTCCCAACATCTCTCATTCAACCCCGCCTTCCTGCAGAGATGGCCCAAAAACTGCTCAGGTTTCGGCAACTGCTCCCACACCTGGGGCAGAAATGTGGCCCCGGCCTCCCCATGCCGCAAAACGACACCGTCCACCCCAGGGCGTAACTGACGCAGCAGATCGGTGGCATCGCTGTACTCAAGCCGCTCCGGATTGGTCAGGACCGAAATATGGATGTCAATTTCATCCAGTTCTTCATGGCTGAGCGGCAGAAAACGCATATCGCCAAAGGCTGCTTTCACTGCGTTTTGGCTGACACTCGCCCACAGTGAGATGGTGCTCTCCAGATTACCGATACAACCCCGCAGCTGTCCTTTGATTTTCAGGGTGACGAACGTTGCCGCCTCCTTGGAAAACACCCAATCTTCCGGCATTTCGAGCTGGCAGGGTCCTCCGCGCAGCTTAGCGGCAATGGCCTGCCGGGCAAGACGCAACAGCAGTTCCGTCTGTCTCCCATCGAGTGTTTCAGTCACTATTTCCTCCATTCAACGCCCAGCATCAGACAATTGATTCCGCTACCTATACCAAGCAGCGCGCCTTTTTGTCCCGGTCGATATACCTTTTCCTCGATGGCCCGGGCAAGGGTAATGGGGGCGGAGACCGAGCCGACATTGCCAAAAGAGGCCAGGGTCTCAAAGTTTCTGGCCAACTCGAGCCCCAAGGTATCAAACAACAATCTTGCATGGGCTGTTCCGACCTGGTGGCAGAAAAACCCATCAATATCTCCTGCTCCCCAGCCAGCCACTTTGGAAAACAGCTTCCAGGTCTGGTGGGCGGTCTCCACGCCACGATGCAGCAACTCCTCTGAGTCGGTCTCCATCAAGGTGGTGTTTCCACCCGCCTGATTTCCATGACAGAGGTCGGAATGGGCCGTATTCGCCTGCCAGGCGCCGTGAACCAGCCTGGGCTTACTCTCGCCCTCTTCGCATCTCCTCATAAAGAGCCCCACAGAACCGGAACCGATTGTCAAAGAGGCAAAGGCGGGCTTGATGGTCTTTCGGCTCAGGCTCTTGTCGGCGATTAAGGTATTGATGGTCGATTCCAATAGCTCTTCCGCAGTCTCACCGGAAACCACCAGGCCATTTTTGACCTGACCCAATTCGATCATGTTGGCCAGCATCACCATACCGTCAAGAAAACCGAGACAGGCGTTGGAAATATCAAAGATGAGACAATCACTGGGGAGCCCAAGGGCATTGTGAACAAAGGAGGCTGTGGCAGGCTCCATCATATCGCGGGAGACGGAGGTGAAAATCAGGCACTCGACAGAGCCAGGGTCTATATCGCCACGTGCAAAAACAGCTTTCCCCGCCAGGGCGGCCGCCTGGCTGGGGCGGGTGCCGGCAGGCCAGAGTCGCCGCTCCCTGATGCCACTCATCAACTCCAGTCTGCCCTGGGGAAGTTTCAACCGCTCATAGACTTCGCCGAGTCTGCTTTCAATTTCTTCAGAAGAGAGAATACGGGGGGGAAGTTCGTAACCGAACGTATCGAGACAAACCTTGGAGTAGCTGATCATAACTGCCGTAGATAAATGCCGTATGGTTTCCCAAAAGCGTGATAGTGGATTCAGGATGAGTTTACTTTACGTCAGCCGCTCATTATACGGTGCCTTGGCCGAGGAGACAAGGGATTTAGCTACGCTGTTTTTGCTGCCCTGCCCCCTCTTACACGCCTTTTCAAGCCGAAACCTGCTGCAGAATCTGATCGAGGTGTTCCCTGGTCACCGGCTGGCTGAGACTGCCATCCAGTCCCTCCACAGAACTCTCCCCGACCTGCTCCGCCACGCCATAGATAAAGGCCCTTCTTCCGGAGTACTCTTCCAGTTTTCGAATAACCCTGGCCGCCTCCAGCCCACCAGAGATTGCTGTTTCTGTGTCGAGGATCACCAGATCATAGCGGTTCAGCGAAGCCTCATAAAGAACCGACCGAGGTGACTCGGCAATGGTCACCTCCCAGCCGTTCTCCACCAAAAATCTGACTGTGGTCTGTTGATCAACCACATCGCTGACCATCACCAGGGCAGTTCTGGTCAAGTAGCGGGTGAGCATCTCCAGGAGCAAGGTTTTATCGATGGGTTTGGCAAGGTAGTCGTCCATACCTGCCTGCAGACATTTTTCCCTGTCCCCCTGCATCGCCAGTGCCGTAAGCGCAATCACCTTCACCCGGCCAGTACCATGTTTTTTCTCACGCTTGCGGATCCGTCTGGTTGCCTCCAGACCGTCCATTTCCGGCATCTGGACATCCATTAAAACCAGATCGAAGTCCTCCTGGGCTGTCCTCTGTAAAGCCTCCCTGCCGTTTTGCACCGAAACGACCTCCAGGCCAGCCTGGGTTAGCATGGTTTCCGTCAGCATCCGATTGATCTGTTCATCTTCAACGAGCAGAACTTTTGCCCCGAGCAGGGCGTAGTGTGCCGCCTCCTGTTGACGCTGCCGCTCGGGAAGGTCCGGCTGCTGAAGCTGAACCTCCGCCACCTCCGTAAAGGGCACCGTGAACCAGAAGCTGGACCCCAGATCGCTGGAGGCCATGCCGATCTCGCCCCCCATCAGTTTCACCAGCCTCAGACAGGTGGCCAGGCCGATTCCCACTCCACCTCCGGGGTACACCTGCTCAAAATCTTCTGCATCAAAGGTTTTGACAATCTCACGTTGCTTGGAAAGTTCGATTCCAACGCCCTGATCACGAACCGAAAAAAGCATCACCATGTTGTTGTCGCTGTCATACCCCTCGTTACTAATCTGGAGCGAGATTATGCCGCTATCTGAATATTTTATCGAGTTGTTGATGAGATTGGTGAGCACCTGCACCAGCCGTTTCGCATCGCCATGGATATTTTCCGGCACATCCCTGTTGATTGCACAACTCAGGCGAAGCCCTTTTTGCTCTGCCGCGATACTTAGCAGGTACAGCGTGTTATCCAGGCTGGCCTTGAGATTGAAATCAGCGGGCTCCAGCTGCAACTGTCCCGCCTCGATCTTGGCATAGTCCAGCACCTCGGCCACCCCTTCCAGCAGCCTGTCCACGGAAAGGTTGATCATCTCCAGGTAGTCGGCCTGCTGGCGGCTCAGTTCCGTATCCTGCAACAGGGCTGTTACCCCCACCACCCCATTGACCGCAGTGCGGATGGTGTGACTCATGTCCTCGAGATATTCACTCTTGACCTGATTAGCCCGCTCTGCCCGATGGAGGGCCTCTTCCAGACTGTTGACCCGTTTTTTCAGTTTGCTGAGTTCGCTCTGCTGCCCCTTATTTTGGCTCTGCCCCTTCGCTCTTCGCTTTTCCCCCATTCAGGATCCTCCATTACCCTGACCAGCTTCTGTTACCATCCACACCTCGACAGCCGTTCCCCTCACTTTGTGCGGTATTCGAGAATTTCCTGCACCCCCTCCCGGATTGCCTCAAACATCTCTGAATACTGAAGGCTTTGCTGCTGATTCGCCCCCTGTTCCATTTTTCTGGCCACCTCAGCCCACCTTGCCTCACCGAGGTTTAGAAAGAGTCCCCTCAGGCTGTGCCCGATTTGTTTGAGTTCATGAAAATCAAAAGGTTGATCACCAGAAGCAGTATCAGTTCTGACAAAAACCGCCTGCAGGGAGTCCTTTGAACTCTTCAACATCAGTTCGATATGCTCCTCATCAAGCTGATATTTATCGGCAAAATGGGCTCTTAGCGCGGCAACGGTAACCGGAGAAGGATACTCTCGGGATGTGTGCTGTTTCATAGGTCACAAACCATGCTCCCATATCGAGTCAGGCTATCATATTTTTTGCTCGCCCACCAGTCCCAGTTCTCTGAGCAGGGAGAAAAGTTTTTCGCGGTCGAGCGGTTTGGTCAGGTAGGCCTCGCACTTGCCCTGATGAAAAGCGCGCATGATGTTTTCCGAGTCGTCCAGGGCGGTAATCATGATCACTGTGCAGGCCTCCAGGCCTGAAACACCGTGGAGTTCCTCTACTTTGCGAATATCGTCAAGGGTCTGCTGGCCATCCCGACCCGGCATGGCGATATCCAGGCAGATGAGGTCGTAGGGCGAGTGTTCAGCATACGCCTGGGTTACCGCGGCAAGCGCCTGGTCGCCATCGGCGGTAACATGACAGATGCCATATTCGGAGAGCAGCGTTGAAAGAAGTGATCTCGTCAGGAAATCATCCTCAACTATAAGGGTTTTCATAGCCTTTCCCCATCAACAGATCATGGCGGCAGGGTGCCCGGCACCCGACAACACAACCCACCAGGCAAGCTTAAAAGCCGTGGTGGGTCACTGTTTCATTGTACCACGATACAGATGATCGAAGAAATACGTGGAGGGGCGGGTCGCCGGGTTTGCCGGCAAGTTATTGTCGCTTCCTAAACTCCCAGCAGCGGTGGATTTTCCTGTTTCTTGAAAAATCAAAGGGAATGGTGCTGCCGGCGGTATCACGAACCAGGTAGCGTTCAGACAGCGCAGGGTCAAGGGTGAACCTTCTGTAGTTGGTGGAAAATATCAGCAAACCGTCCGCCGACAACCGCTGCATGCAGTGAGTCAACAGCTCTGAATGATCTCTCTGCACATCGAAAACGCGCTTATCTTTTTTGGTGTTGGAAAAGGTCGGAGGATCGACAAAAATCAGATCATAGGTGCCCTGATCTTCCTTGAGCCATTTCATGCAGTCCGCGGCAACGAGCCTGTTCTTGCAGGTATCAAAACCATTGAGGGCGAGGTTCATGCGGGCCCAGCGCAGATAATTGCTGGAAAGATCAACGGTGAGGGTCGATACCGCCCCGCCGGCTGCGGCCTGGACGGTGGCGGTGCCGGTATAGCCAAACAAATTGAGAAACCGTTTCCCTTTGGCAATGGAATGAATCTTGGCCCGAACCGGCCGGTGATCCAGGAAAATACCGGTATCGAGATAGTCGGTGAAGTTGGCCAGCAGCAGACATTCCCCCTCCCGCACCACGTGCATTTTCTTGCGGGCCGATTTTTTCTGGTACTGCTGTTTGCCCCGCTGCCGCTCCCGGGTCTTGATGAACACCCGGTCGGCACGGATGCCCAGGGTCTCCCGGACACCTCTCAAGGCCGCCTGAAAGCGGGCAGCAGCTCGTTTTTTCTCCACGCTCGACGGTGGAGCATACTCCTGTACATGCACCCACTTCTCATAGAGATCGACACTGACATTGAATTCGGGAAGATCACGGTCATACACCCTGAAACAGCTGACATCCTCCTTTTCCGCCCATTTCAGTGTCTTCTTCAGGTTCTTTTTCAACCGATTGGCAAAATCCGCACCATCGCCCTGCACCGGCTCCGGATTGACCTGCCAGCGGAACACGGCTGACTCCCGCTGCTCGACCACCGTGGTCAGCAGCCTGCACTGCAGCGGTCCGTTGTAGAGACGGTGCTTCCGGTCCCACTGCAGGTCAAAACTATCGGTCAGCTCGGGGTTGGAAATAAAGACCCCCAGACGCCAGCCAGCAAAACTCTCCTGCACCTTGTTGCCAAGCGCCCGATACAGCCAGGAGACCTCTTCGGCCTCTAAAAGACGCTCGCCAAAAGGCAGGTTGGAAAGCAGCATACCCGCTCCGCAGCCTGTGGGCGGCGTCAAGAAGGCCAGTTCAGCCTGTTCAATACGGATTTTGTCCTCAAGACCTGCCTTTGCAATATTCCTGCGGGCGGTGCGTACAGTCTGCGGGTCCGAATCATAGCCGATGATCGGTGGCCACGTTTGCTGCAGGCCGGTATCTTCACGGCGCAGCGCCTCATCAACAAGGCCGTTCCACAGCCGTTTATCGTGCTGGCACCAACCCATGAAGCCAAAATAGCTTCGCGACAGGCCCGGTGCGGAGTCGCCATACATCAAGGCTGCCTCGATCAACAGCGTGGCCGAACCGCACATGGGGTCTATCAGGGGGCCCCCGCCATGCTCGAGCCAGCCGCTCAACCTGACAATTGCAGCTCCCAAATTCTCTTTTAAAGGAGCAATTCCGGTATCAACGCGGTAGCCGCGCTTGTGCAGGCTTTCGCCTGAGAGATCGACAGCCAGTTCAGCGTAGCCTTCCCTGACCAGCAGATGAACACGCACTCCGGGCCTGGCGGTATCCACTGAGGGACGCTCCCCGCAATGCTCCCTAAACTGATCGACAATGGCATCCTTGACTTTGAGGGCGGCATATCGGCTGTGGAGCTGCAGGTTTTTTGCGGCCACCGTGCAATCAACGGCAAACGTGGTGGTACTCTCAAGGTGCTGCCGCCAGTCAACGGCCAGCGCTCCCTGATAGATGGAATCCTCATCCTGCACTTCGAACTCGGCAATCTTTGCATAGATGCGGGAGGAATAGCGGGACCAGAGGCAGGCCCGGTAGCCGCTCTCCAGCTCACCTCTCCAGCTGACAACGCCTTTGCCTTCAACAACGTCCGAGGCGCCAAAGGTCTCGATTTCTTCAACCACAAGGGATTCGGTACCGGCCCCGCAGGTTGCAGCAAAATTCAACATATCTCTTTATACCCACCTGAAACCAAGGAATAACTCCCCTTTGGTTTTCATAATTTTTTATCCCGGGCCAACTCGGTCACCCGGTTCTCAATATCCTGCAACTCCAGATTCAGCGCGTCCACCGACAGCAGGATCTCCTTTAAGGAGATAGCCAGAGACACTAAAAACAAGGCCAGGGCCAGCACAAAAAGTATCTTGCCGAACATCAGCCAACCCGCAAAAAGCACAAACATACAGAAAATGCACATGAAAAGCCCACCCACCGCACAGGCCTGCATATTGCGGATCAGGACCACCCTGCGCTTGAGGCTGATGATCTGTTTGTAGACGGTTGTGTCAGGGGTGGACAGATAGCGTTCGTGCAAGCTTCGTATCCTCGCCCCGGTCGCCAGAAACCTGCTGGTGTAGGCGACGAGAAGAAAAGCCACGGCAGGAAACAGCAGTGCTGGGGTGGTAAGGGTAATATCCATTTGTCTTATTCTCCAAAATTCGACCCGCGTTTCCACCACGGGTACAGAGCCAAAAAGAGCTGATCCCCCTGAAACAATGAGTCGTAAGGCCCGGCAACTCCAAGTCGCCGTCACCTAGAGGATTCCCCGTCGCTCTCCTGGCAAATTTGCTTGACCTCGGTTGTATTGCGGCTAGAATAACTAGCCATATATCACCAAAGTGATTGCCCCGGGTGTGGATCGTACGAACTATACCATATTACAGTTTAACAGGAGACATCATGAAAACGAGGATCGGCACGACTCTTCTTGTTACGGCGCTTACAGGATCACTTTTACTCTTTGCCGGCGGCTGCACCAAAAAGAGCGTAATTCCACCTGACACCACCAGTCAACCTGATATGGGCGCCGGTACGGATATCAGCTATCCTGCCGCAGACCGTCAAGGATATTCAGAAGAGAACCTGCCCGTCGAGGGCACCCTCGATGACACCTCCATGAGCGCAACCGCCGGTGCTGCCGGAGACGGAGTAGACTCAAGGTCTGACGAGCAGAAGTTTCTTCATGGCCGCACCTCCGAAGGGATGCTCCCTGTCTATTTCAGCTTCGACCAGGCCACCATCAGGCCGGATATGGTTGAAACCATGGTGAACAACGCCAGCTATCTCAAGGAGGCTCCAGGAGCTCACGTGATTGTGGAAGGAAACACCGACGACAGGGGCACCAAGGAGTACAACCTCGCCCTGGCGGAACGGCGGGCCCAGAACACCAAACAGTACCTGATCGACCTCGGGGTTGACCCCATCCGGGTCAGGACCGTGTCATATGGTGAGGAAAGACCACTCTTTCTCGGCCAGGACGAGGAGTCCTACGCCAAGAACCGAAGAGCGGATTTCGTTTTGGAGTAACCTTCCTGCCACGAATGCGCATCCCGTCACCGGAAGGCCGAGCAGGCTTTCCGGTGATATGCTGCCGCTGGACTATCCGTTGACCGCTTTCTGGCGTACCGATTCCAGTACCTGCCGACACACTTCGTCAATGCTCAGTTCGGTGGTGTCGATCGCCAGCGCATCGTCGGCTTGAACCAGCGGTGCTATGGCCCGCTCCCGGTCGTTTTTGTCACGTTCGATGGTCATGGCGAGGATCTGCTGTTCATCCACCTCTTCACCTTTGGCGCGAAGCTGCAGCACCCTCCGCCGGGCCCGCTCCTCGGGCTTGGCCACCAGAAAAAACTTATACGCCGCGTAGGGGAAAACCACCGTTCCGGTATCGCGGCCCTCAGCAACAATGGAGCCGGCGCTGCCGATCTGCTGTTGCATCCTGGTCAACTTTTCCCTGACGATGCCAAGCTTTGACACCGCCGAGGCCGCCATGGACATCTCGGGGGTGCGAATCGCCTCACTGACATCCTCTTCCGCCAGCAGTACCCGTACATCACTGTTTTCATCGGGAGCCGGCAGCAACCTTAAAACCAGCTCATCCATGGCCACAGCGATGGAATCCGCATCATCTAAGGCAATCCCCCGCCGGTGGACAAACAGGGCCACCGCCCGGTACATGGCACCCGTATCCAGGTAGGTGAAACCTAACGTTGCGGCCACCCTTCTGGAAATCGTCGATTTGCCAACCCCGGCCGGACCATCAATGGTTACGATGTCTTGTCTGTCAGACATATTTCAACTCTTTGAGACACTCAGCAAAGGTGTTCAGGAAACGGTCATTCTCCTCAACAGTTCCCACCGTGATCCGTATAAAGGTGGGGAAACCATAGGCACGCATGGAACGTATGATGACCCCTTTATGCAACATCGCCTCATACAGGGGATCCGCCTCCCCCTTGATATCGATAAAGATGAAGTTCGTCTGGGAAGGGACACAGCTGCAGCCGAGTTTTTCAACCTCATCTATCAGGTACTGGCGTCCCTGTCGGGTACGCTTGATTGTGGCGGCAAAAAACGTTTCATCCTCAATCGCCGCCTGGGCCGCGACCTGGCCTAAGCTATTGAGGTTAAACGGCTGACGAACCTTATGCAGGCACTGGGCTATCTGCTGATGCATGAGCCCGAAGCCGACCCGTAACCCGGACAGGCCGTAGGCTTTGGAAAAGGTTCTTAAAAACACCACCGGGCAACTGTTCTCCCCCCGTTGCATCAGAGCGTGGAAATCCGGTCGGAGTTCATCTTCCATAAAATCCACATAGGCTTCGTCAAGCACCACGATAACCTGCTCCGGTACCCGGTCCAGAAAATTCTCCAGCACCTTGGGTGCCAAATAGGTACCAGTCGGATTGTTGGGGTTATCGAGGAAGATGAGCCTGGTCTTCGGGGTAATCGCCGCGAGGATGGCCTCCAGGTCATGGTGGAGATCCCTGAGTCCGACCACGGTGTTTACCCCGCCGCGGACCTGAACAAATTTCTGGTACATAAGAAAAGAGGGATGGGAGGTGATCACCTCATCACCCGGCATTACAAAGGCCTTCACCAGAAACTCAATCAGTTCGTTGGAACCATTGCCAACGACCACCTCTGCCGGCTGGACCTGCTGGTTCTTGGCGATCGCTTCAACCAGGTAGTAGCTGGAGCCGTCCGGATATCTGTTCAAGTTTACGCAGGCAGCCTGCAGTGCCTCGATAGCCTTCGGCGAAGGTCCCCAGGGATTCTCGTTTGAGGCGAGTTTGATGGGATTTTTCACCCCGTACTCACGCTCCAGTTCATCCATGGGCTTTCCCGGGGGATATGGAACAATGGCTTGTATATTTTCAGGAATATTCAGCTTCAAGGATACTCTCCTACCATCTCCGAAGTTTGACGACGGAGTCTGTGTGTTGATGAGAAGAACAGGGGCAAGCGGGATACCGTACCTCTTTACTGGTCACGGTATCCCCTGCTGTGACTGGTTAGCGATGGGCCACGCGAAGGCCCAGGTTGAGGCCTTTTTCAATATTAAAGGCTGTTTTCAGCAGTACATCTTCCCTGAAATGCGCACTCTGCAGCTGGATCCCCACCGGCAGGCCGTCCTTGTTGAAGCCGCCCGGTACCGACATGCCGGGTATGCCCGCCAGGTTTGTGGAGAGCGTGAGGATATCGGTGAGGTACATGGCCAGAGGATCATCAAGGTTTTCGCCCTTGGGCCAGGCCGGAGTCGGCGTGACCGGAGAGATCAGGACATCGCACTTCTCAAAGGCTGCCTTGAAGTCATTGAGGATGATCGTCCGTACCTGGGACGCCTTCTTGTAGTAGGCATCGTAATACCCGGAAGAAAGCGCGTAGGTACCTATCAATATACGTCTTTTCACCTCTGCGCCAAAGCCCTTGGATCGGGTCTCCTTATACATCTCCAACAGGGAACTGGTATCCTTGTCCCGGTAGCCGTAGGCCACACCGTCAAAGCGGGCCAGGTTCGAACTGGCTTCAGCCGGGGCGATCAGGTAGTACACCGCCACACAGTACTCGGTGTGCGGCAGGGAGATATCCACTATTTCGGCACCGCCCTCTTTCAAGAGATTTATACTCTTTTCAACTATCGTTCGTACCTCTGGATCAAGACCCTCACCAAAATACTCCTTGGGGACCCCGACCCGCAGCCCTTTCACCCCTTCAACCAAAGAGCCGGAGTAATCGGGGGTTTCCAGCTTCACAGAGGTCGAATCGCGCTGATCGTAACCGCTGATAACATTCATCATCAACGCACAATCGGAGACGTCCCGCGACAGCGGACCGATCTGATCCAGCGAAGAGGCAAAGGCCACCAGGCCGTACCGGGAAACCCTGCCGTAGGTGGGCTTCATGCCAACCACGCCGCAGAGCGAGGCGGGTTGACGGATGGAACCGCCGGTGTCCGATCCCAGGGTGACCAGACATTCACCTGCCGCAACCGCTGCCGCCGAACCACCTGAGGATCCGCCCGCGACGTACCCTTTCTTCCAGGGGTTTTCCGGAACTCCAAAGCTACAGGTTTCTGAGGTTGAGCCCATGGCGAACTCATCCATGGTCAACTTACCGACAAGAACCCCGCCCTCGGCCTTGATCTTCTCCACCACCGTCGCATCATAGGGAGGAATAAAATTATTCAGGATTTCGGAGCCGCAGGTGGTGCGCATTCCCTTGGTGCACAACAGGTCTTTGAGCGCCAGGGGGATACCGAGCAATTTGCCGTCTTCCCCCTTGGCTCTCCTGGCGTCGGCCTGTTCAGCCTGGGCCAGAGCCAACTCTTCGTCATGGGAAATAAAGGCCTGAACCTGGGGTTCAATTTCGGCTATCCTGTCAAGGCAGCTTCTGGTCAGCTGCACCGATGACAGCTCACCAGATTTCATCTTCTCCATGGCCTCCACCATGGTCAGCTCGTAGGGATTCATTGTGTACCTCGGAAAAAAACAGGCTGGGGCCTGATTGAATTTATTCAGCGATTGGTTTCAAGAAAAGTGAGGGTGGTAATTCCGTAATTCAGATAACTCTGGGAACCTTAAACATTTCACCATTGTCCTCAGGAGCATTGGCAATGGCATTTTCCCTGGGCAATGAATCGTGCACCTGATCCTCCCTAAAGGCGTTAACCGATTGATGGGCGTGGGTGGTGGGAGCCACATTCTCGGTATCGAGTTCGGCAAGTTTGTCCACGTAGCTGAGGATGGTATCCAGCTGATCAGTCATCTTGGTAAGCTCGTCCTCATCGAGGTTGAGACGTGCCAGATGGGCCACATGCAATACTTCTTCTCGTGTAATTTTCATTTTTTTCAAGAATATTCTATATGTTACTTTGTTTCTCTAGGCAACATGCTACTTGATACGCCCATAAAGATCCCCCACTTCCTGCTTTGAAAACACACTATTATAGGGGGTGAAGTCAATGATGATTCTGGAAAAACATTCCACCACATCATAATCAAAATGCGTACCGCTGCACTTATACAACTCCTCCAGGGCCTCTTCCATGTTCAGATTCTGCCGATAGTTTCTTTTTGAGGTCATGGCATCGTAGCTATCGACCACGGTCAGTATTCTCGTCAACGGATCGAGTTCTTCTCCGCTGAGGCCGTCCGGATAGCCCTTGCCATCCATCCGTTCGTGATGATGACGGATCACAAACTGCTCACGGTCAAGAAAAGTGAGGGGCTGCAGGATATTTGCGCCGATTGTGGGATGTTTTTTTATAAGATGCCATTCGTCCTTGGTAAGGGTCCCCGCCTTCTGGATACAGGTAAGGTCAATAACCAGCTTGCCTATATCATGCAGCTGGGCCGCACGGCGAAGGATCATCAGCTCATCACCGCTGATACCCATGTTTTTCCCGAGCAGCTGGGCATATTCAGTGACCCGCATGGTATGGCCGGCCGTGTATTCATCCTTTTCCTCCATAAGGGTCTGGAGGCTGGACATGAACTGGACGGCGGACTGCTCGATACTCCTGCTGTACTGCTGCAGCAACCTGTTTTTTTCCTCAAGCTCCGCTGCCTGTTTGCGGACGTCTTGTTCAAGCGCTGCCTTGTACCGGCGCTCCTTGAGTATAAACGTTCGTTTCTCAATGGCTCTTCGGACCTTGATATGGAAGATATCAATATCCTCAATGGGCTTGGTGAGGAAATCGTAGGCTCCCAGGTTGATCGCCTTCATGGCATAATCCATGGAACCGGCGCCGGTGAGAAACAGTACCGGTATGTCAAGCTTGAGCATATTGAGGGTGGACATGGTCTGAAATCCGTCCATGTCCGGCATATTGATATCCAGGATGATGACATCAAAGCTGTCATCAACAAGATCTATTATAGCTTGACCATTTTCAGCGGTATGAACCTCATGACCAAACATCTCCAGTATTTTGGAAATGGTAGACAGCACCAACTGGTCATCGTCCGCGATAAGAATTTTCGACTGCTTATTCTTCAAAAGTCGTTTTCTCCCTGAAAGTATCTGAACAGTCCGCAAGATTACATTCTCCAGTGCTTTTTTGCAACTTTGGAGAGTCGCAGGCTGTTCTGCGTAACAGGTGCAGTACATTATGCATCATCTGCAAAACCACAACAGTGTTGCTTTTCACAGCCTGAGATTCGTCAAACTGGCTGTTCACGTCCATAGTCATTCAAGGACACGCGACAAAAAAAGGCCGCACCCCGCGCCAGCAGGGATACGGCCTCAAAAAGAGATATTGCCCGAAAAACCGCTCTTACATGGGCACAATAAACTTATTGGTTTCCTCGTTCCAGGTCACAGCGACATACCAGATCATCATGGCACCGACAATCAGGGTCAGGGTTCCGCCATAGCCGAAAACATCCGGAAGATACACGTACGAGCCCAAGACACCGTCACTTTCAAAATCATTATCCTTGAACCAGGCGGTCATGAGAGAGGTGGAGATTGCAAAAAACGGCACCACCATCATCAGCTTGACCTGACCTTCACCAACCCTCCAGAGCGTGCCGGAACCGCAACCGCCTGCAAACATGGCGCCAAGACCGAATATAAAGCCGCCAACAATGCTTCCCCAGCCGAAGGTCCCGCGTACATAGTGAGCGGGATTGAGGACAGCCTCACCCTCCGCCCTGACAGGGACTCCATACTTGAGTACAGCAGCTCCCACAGCGACAATGACAATCGACAACATCACCGATTTGGCCATGGTGCAGTCACCTGTCATGTGGGGTTCGCGAAAACCCTGCACCATACACCAGCGACCACGCTGCATGGTGTATCCCAATCCGGCGGAGATGAGCAGAATACCACTCAAAGAGGCCACATAATCGCTCTCCTCATTGCCTGAATAGGCATAGGCACCGGCGATGATCGCCAGAATGGCCGCCACAGCCAGAATAGGACTTACTGAATTGGGAACGGAGATGGTTTTCGAGCCACCCGCGCCCCAGCTGATGTGCTCCATTTCGAGGTAGAGCAGTTTTAGACCGAGCACCACGCCAAAAACCAGTCCCAGCATCATGGAAAAGCCATTGGCGGACAGGTTGCCGATGGCATTGTAAAAGCCGCCAACGTTGCAGCCGCCCGCAAGGGAGGCACCTATGCCCATCAGGATACCCGCAATTACCGCCTTGACCATCTCCCTGTAGGGGGGGATTCTCAGGGCAAATTCTTTGCCCAGGCAGGCGGAAATAAAAGCGCCGGCGATAAAGCCCAGACCGATAACTGAGCCGGAATTAATAAATATGGATCGCGGTACCTCTTCATACAGGGACAGCAGCCCGGAATCGGCACCAAACACCGAGGCCACCCCGTACATCATCCAGTCACCCCAGCTCCTCAAGGCTCCCACCGCTCCCCACGGCCTCCACCATGCCATTATCATTACAGAGAAAAACCCGACGACCACACCCGTCACAGTCGGGTTCCACTCTGTCTGGCAAAGTGCCTTATACAGTTCCTTCGCCTTCGATGTTAATACGGACTCGCTACTCATAGATCCTCCCTGCAATTACTTCATATAGGTGTATATTTTGGCCAAATTTACTACTCCTTTACATCTCCATTTTTTTTTTGTCAAGCACCACAAAAATGAATAGTCATTCACCCTCATAAAAACCTCCACAGCGTCGTACAAAATTGCTATTTTTGTTTGTTATATTAGGGATCTGGTCGCTTTTTTTTCGTTCTTGACAGATTTTTTCAGCTACAGTATAGGTCTGTAATGTGGTCTGCATACTGTGTAGTATTGACAGGTTGAAACCTAACATACTACCATGTAGTATAAACAACACCTAACTTTGTCAGGAGGATGACATGAGTGATTTTAAAAAAGTAGATGAAAATGTTACCGCCAATGCCGTTTTAGATGCCAAGGGGCTGAGCTGTCCCATGCCTCTTTTGCGTACCAAAAAAGAAATCGGCAAACTTGCCAGCGGTGAAGTTCTCCAGATCGACGGAACCGATCCAGGCTCCAGAAATGATATCCCCGGCTGGTGCGAGCGCGCCGGACATGAATACCTGGGCGAAAAAGAAGAGACCGGTTACATCTCCTTTTTTATCAAGAAAGGTTGATACGGATCCGACCCGGATTCTCTGACTTTTGAACAGAGAGTCAAACCGTTTTGTCTATCCGGGCCAGGATTTTCGAACAAACCTGTTCTACTGGTCGCAGATTTTTCTTAACAGGAGCACATCATGGCAAAAAGCTTAGGTATCTTTGTCACAACCGAAGACAGCATGGATCATGTCATGGGCATAACCAGGGCAGCCAAGGCCAAGGGATCCGCAGTAAAAGTCTTCTTTACCTGGAAAGCGACGCACCTCGCCAAGCATCCTGACTTTCAAGCGCTGTGTGAACTCGCAGATGACGTCTCTATCTGTGTCGACAGCTACGTCAAGCAAGGATACGATGCCGAAGACATTCCGGCCGGTCTCGACGCCAAGAAGATGGCCACCCAGGCGCAGCACGGAATTATCATCGAAGATTACGACTGCTATCTCAGTCTGTAGGAGGTGTGAGTATGGAATACAACAAAGTATGTTTCATGTACAGACATGAGGATTACGCCCTCGACGGTATCCGCTCCGCACTCGGCCTGGCAGTGGAGAATATGTACTCTTACGGTGTGGTTATGGACAAAGAGCTGCCCGCCTTTGACGACTACACCAAAGAGACCATCGAGATGCTGCGCGACATGGAAGGCGATATTCTCACAACCGTTTCCGCCAATATCGAAAAGAGTGATCTTACCGGTATCTCCCTAGAGGAGCTTGGCGAAAAACTTCGCGAGATGACCCATATCATTCCTTATGGAATAAAATAATATCCTTAAAGGTACGTACATGAAGATTCTCAATGTTTACAGGTCAGAACCTGATGAGACCGTCAAGAAACTGGTGGAGATTGTCATCAGGGACCGGGAGGACGACTCGTTTGACCTCTACGCGGATTCCCCTGATTACGATGCCCTGGTTGATAAGATTTTTGAAGCAGATCAGACCATATGCTGGTGGTAAGGTAACAACACTCAGAACACAACTCCTCACCATATAATCTGTTGCTGTTGAACAGATACGAAAAAACTCCGGATCGTCAGAGATGATCCGGAGTTTTTTGTCTGCAGCTCAAGCTGTTCTGGAATCCAGGGCCAACAGCCGCTGCATCACCGCATCGTGGATAAACGGCCTGAATGGCTTGAGCCGCTCGTTTTTCCGGCTTGGGTGTACCCTGTTGGTGAGTAAGGCTATGCTGATACCTCTCTTCAGATCCATCCAAAAGGAGGTACCGGTAAAACCGAGGTGACCGACACTCATGGAGGAGAAGTAGCGGCCGGCACTCGACCCCTGGGTGGCAGGGGAATCAAATCCGTAACACCAGCTTGTCCCCTCAACCCTGGTCATCAGTTTTTTCAACATCTGCCTTGAGATGACAGGTGAATCCCGTTCGCCTGCCCAAATTCCCTGCAGAGAGCTGCAGAGGCTCATCACCCCACTGAGACTGCCAAATAACCCGGCATGGCCCCCCACCGCCCCGAGAACCCGGCAATTATCGTCATGCACCACGCCGCACAGCCATGAATGGTTCCAGGGGCACACTTCTGTACAGGTATATGATCGCCCCTTATCCTGTTGTGCTGCGGCCATGAAAAACAACTCCTCACTTACACCGAGGGGATCGGCTATGGCTGCCCTGAAATAGCTATCAAGGGTTTTGCGCGTCCAGATCTCAACGATCTTGCCGAGAAGCATATACCCGAGATCACTGTACAGGTGTGTGGTACCGGTTCTATACTGGTGGGGTTCTGAAAGAATAGAGGCCAGCACCCAGTCCCATCTCTTCTTTTTTTCCACACTGAGCAGCCTGACATAATATGGACGGTGCGCCGGTAGGCCTGAACAGTGCGCCAGCAGCTGCCACACCTGGATCCGTGCAGTTTCAGGTCGCATTGGATACCCTTGCAACAACTCAGAAAGGGTTGACTCCATTGCCAACACCCCCTTTTCCACAAGCCCCGCCACCGAAAGTGCCGTGACCAGTGGCTTGGTCAGGGAGGCCAGATCGAATATGGTTTGCTGATTCACTGGCACATCAGGCCGAAACTGCGCACAAGTTCCTGCATAGAGGCTTATTTGCAGGGGTGCCTCATCCAGGTGGCCAGCCACCCCCAGGGCAATACCGCTGGCCACCCGGTTTTCAACGGCCCGATCCAGCAAGGCTTGAAGATCATCTTTCATACTATTGGCAGACATTTGGGATTTGACAGTTTTCAACAGCTCTACCCTAACGATTTTATTATACAATTCACCAGTTGTAAAAAGTTATCAACACCTCTTCACAAGGTTATCAACATATACCACCCAGGCAATTGTGCAAAATAGTGGTACAAGCTGTGGAAAACTCTGTTGATAACTCGTAATCCACAAAATCCCTGTGCTTTCCCAAGGTCCAATTGTGAAAAAAATAACATCGTATTTCAGTTAATTAACTTACCTTTCCACATATCCACCACGGTAATAAAAATAATCTCTTTAAAAGACTAATAAGAAGAAGTCGCACCTGCCGTTACCGACAGCTTGTCGTCTTGGCATAACAATCAACGATTGTTTTTTTCTTTTTTGAGAACCACTTCATCCAGTGTAACTGGTAAACCATCGGGAAAAGCCTTCACCATTCAGACAATCGAAAAATGCTCAGATAGGTCTTTCTCTGTTCGTTGAGTAAAAAGGTACCCTGGATATGGATTTCACTCTCATCGATCAGTAGAGAGGAATTTGAGGGCATTTGACGGGATTTCTTGTGAAAAGTTGGAGGGCAGATGTTCTGATCTGTAAGAAAGCGGAACTGCGGCAACTGAAGGATGAAAAAAAAATTGCAGTATTGGAAGGCCGCAACAAGACCACCACCACGCCCACAGCATCTAGATAGATAATGTCCTAAAACCATACATATAGAAGGTTTTCCAGGAAGGCACCTGCTCTCTCTTTTGCAAAAAATATGGCAATTCAGCCGACAACTTTCACAATCGTCAGCCGGACAGCTTCCGGATACCATTATTTTATTGAATTTTTCATGTATTTTTACTAAATTACAAGGTTGTTTGTAAACTTTTTATCTACCTGATTTATCGAACATTATTGAATTTCATATCCGGTCGTTTGGACCGAATTTTTACAGGGTGGTCAATGAAGGAGATCGGAATGCCGATGGCTAGCTGATCCGGACCATCGTCTCCCTATAAAACCAAATTCAAAGTTGCGGGCCAAAAACAGGGCACTGCGGTGCCGGCGTAAAGACAGACGACTTCTTTGCAAGTACCTGCTTCATTGCTGTTTCCAGGTCTAGCAGTTACCACGATACAGGACAGTTTTTCATAAATCCTCGAGGGTTAAATAAAGGAGTTCCAGATGCCGCTTCATTGCACCATAACGAAAAACGACTTTCTGGAGGGCTTGAACAGCCTGCAAAACATCACCAACAAGAAAGGCACCCTGGCAATACTTTCAAATGTGCTCATCGAGGCCAAGAGCAATGGTCTCGAACTGACGGGTACCGATCTTGAGGTTGGCTTGAGACTCTTTGTCCCTGCCGATGTGAAAAGTGAGGGGTCAATCACTCTTCCTTGTAAGAAAATCTTTGAGATCGTAAGGGAATCCGGATCAGACACCATCACCATAGAAGAGACCGAGAATAGCTGGGTGGTGATTACCGCCGGTCACAGTACCTACAACCTCGCTGGCATGGCCAGTGACGAATATCCCGATTTTCCCGACTATCAGGATGACAGTTTTGTAACTTTCGAGTCCTACGTTTTTCTGGAGCTGATCGACAAGGTGATCTACTCCATTGCCAGCGAGCAGGAGAATATCTATTCTCTCACCTCTGTGCTCTTTGAGAAGGAGCAGCGTGACGGTGTGGCTTACCTGAAGATGATTTCATCCGACGGCCACCGGCTCTCTATCATGGAAAAGGATGTTGCCGCCGACATCGCTCAGTTGAAACTCAACGATATCACTTTGATTCCTAAAAAAGGCGTCCAGGAGTGGAAGAAATTCTGCGAAGACCGCGACACTGTTGAAATCTCTTTTGAGGAAAAGCAGATGGTACTGCGGGAAGGACAGGCCGTCATGGTGATCAGGCTGAAGCAGGGTGACTTTCCCAAGTATCAATCCATAGTTGATGCCGTCCAGCTTGAAAACTGCGCGAGGATAAACAGAATACCGTTTCTCGAGTCGTTAAAGAGGATCAATCTGTTTACCGAGGATATGTTTCATACCATCCAGCTGCAGATAGACAATGAGAAGATGGTACTTTCCTCGCAGAATGCCGACCTTGGAAATGCCAAAGATATCCAGGAAATTGACTACCCCGGTGAGCCGCTGACCCTCGGCTTCAACTGCAGATACTTTATCGAGACCCTGCAGGTGATGGAGTGTGAGACGGTTGAGGCCTATATCAATTCCAACAACAGCCCTTGTCTGATTCGCTCCGATGAAGACGGAGGTTTTACAAGTATTATCATGCCAATGCAGCTGTAGGATTCCACTTGTTGGCCCAGCTGCTTTAATCATGAAAAACTCTTGAGAAGGACGTAGCGTGACAGAAGAAACAACCAAATATGGCGCCGAACAGATCAAAGTACTGGACGGATTAGAGGCTGTTCGAAAGCGCCCGGCGATGTACATAGGTTCAACCGCTGAGGCCGGATTGCATCACCTGATCTGGGAGGTGGTTGATAACAGCATAGACGAGGCTCTTGCCGGCTACTGCAGCAGAATCCGTATTACCATCCATGAGGACAACTCGGTGACGGTGGAAGATGACGGACGCGGCATCCCGGTCGACATCCACCCCACCGAAAAGATCTCGGCGCTGGAGTTGGTTATGACTACCCTCCATGCCGGTGGTAAATTCGATCATTCCACCTACAAGGTATCGGGTGGTCTCCATGGTGTCGGTGTCTCCGTTGTTAACGCCCTGTCCAAGCAGGCCTCCGCGGTTATCAAGAGAAACGGCAAGATCTATCGCCAAGCCTACGAATATGGTGAGAAAATATCTGAACTTGAAGAGATTGGCACCAGTGAGAAGACCGGATCCACCATCAACTTTACGCCAGATCCCGAGATCTTCCAGGAGACAACGGTCTTCAACTATGAAACTGTCAAGAACCGGCTTCGGGAACTGGCCTTTTTAAACAAGGATATCAGGATTCACCTCAAGGATGAGAGAAGCGGTGAGGAAGACAAGTTTCACGCCTCCGGCGGACTGCTCTCCTATGTGGAGTACCTGAACAGAAAAAGAACACCTGTGTACCCTGAACCCATCCTTATCTCCGGGGTACGTGACCAGGTGGAGGTGGAGATCGCCTTTCAGTACTTCGATGGCTACTCAGAAAGACTCTTCAGTTTCGTCAACAATATCAACACCAGGGAGGGGGGAACCCACGTCGCCGGATTCCGCTCGGCCTTGACCAAGTGTATCAACCGGTACGCCAGTGACGATATTATCCCCAAGAATCTCCGGGAGAAGATGGGAGGCGAAGATGTACGCGAAGGTCTTACCTGTGTAATCTCGGTCCATGTGCCTGACCCGCAGTTTGAAGGCCAGACCAAGACCAAACTCGGCAACTCCGAGGTTAAATCCATTGTCGAGTCACTCTGCAACGAAAAGCTCACTCTTTTTCTTGAACAAAATCCACAGATTGCCAAGAAAATTCTGTCCAAGGTGGTTGATGCCGCCAGGGCCAGGGAAGCGGCCAAGCGGGCCCGTGACCTTTCCAGGAAAAAGGGCTCCACCAGTCTGCTGATGGCAGGAAAACTCGCCGAGTGCCAGGAGAAAGACCCGGCCAAGCGCGAAATCTTCATCGTTGAGGGTGATTCTGCCGGGGGCTCCGCCAAACAGGGGCGTGATCGTTCCATCCAGGCGATTTTACCCTTGCGTGGCAAAATCATGAATGTGGAGAAGGCCCGTTTTGACAGGATTCTCAACTCTGAGGAGATCAAGCAGCTGATCGCCGCCCTGGGGTGTGGCATCGGCAAGGATGAATTCGACCTTGAAAAACTGCGCTACCACAAGATCATCATCATGACCGATGCGGACGTGGACGGCGCCCACATCCGCACTCTGCTGCTGACCTTTTTCTACCGCCAGATGCTGCCGCTGGTCCAGGGCGGGTTTGTCTATATCGGCAAGCCGCCGTTGTACCGTCTGGGCAGAGGCAAAAAGGAGCAGTATTTCCTTGAGGAAAGCCACCTCAATAGCCACCTGTTCACCCAGGCCAGCGAAAAGATGTCCATCATTGTGCCCGGTGACCAGGAGATGGAGATTGGAGGCGATGAGATGGTCCAGGTGATGGAAAAGCTCTCCATCTATCAGCGGATCGTCGCCTATATGAACCGCATGAACATCTGGGAGGAGATGCTCTATTTCCTTCTCGACAACGAGATTCGCAGCGCCGACCAGTTCAGCGACCAGGAGTTTGTCAGCGAGCTGATCGCCAAGCTGCCCTCGGAGAAGCTGGTGATCGGCAATGTCCGTTCCTGCCGGTGGCGGCCGGATTGCTACGAAGCAGATGTTGCTCTGCGCGACAAGGTGCAGATCATGATGACGCTCGGTCCGCAGATACCGCTCATTAATGAGTACAGGACGGCGCTGTCTATCTTCAAGGACATCAAGCCGTATCTGAAAGGCAGCTTCATTATCCGTTCTGAGACCAAAGCCGATCAATTCTCCGAACGGCCGGTTCAGGACTGGAGCGAGCTGGTCAAGGCGGTTCGCGATGAGTCCTTTAAAGGGAGTCACCTGCAGAGATACAAGGGTCTTGGTGAGATGAATCCGGATCAGCTCTGGGAGACCACCATGAACCCCGAGAACAGAACCCTGGTACAGGTAACGATCAAGGATGCCGAGCAGGCCGATGATATCTTCACCACCTTGATGGGTGACAAGGTAGAACCTCGCAGAGAGTTCATCCAGAATCACGCACTTGAGGTAACTGATCTCGATATTTAACGAAGATATCCCGGCCCGATGTGGTCCGAAAATAACAGTGTTTAAAAAGTTATGACAAACGAAACTGAAATTCAACAAGAAGAATTTCCGACGATTTCTGTGGAAAAAGAGCTGCAGAAATCGTATCTCGATTACGCCATGAGCGTAATTGTCGGACGCGCTCTGCCTGATGTTCGCGATGGTCTGAAACCGGTTCACAGACGTTCTCTGTACGCCATGAGAGAGCTTGGGGTTTTCTACAATCGGCCCTACGTGAAGTCGGCGCGAATTGTCGGTGATGTTATTGGTAAATATCACCCCCACGGCGACTCGGCAGCCTACGATACCATCGTCCGCATGGCCCAGGATTTCGCCATGCGGTATCCGCTGGTGGATGGTCAGGGCAACTTCGGTTCCCTGGACGGTGACTCCCCTGCCGCCATGCGATATACCGAAGCGAGGATGACCCGAATCGACCGGGAAATCGTCGCTGATCTGGAAAAAGAGACCGTAGACTGGGTTCCAAACTACGACAACTCGCTCACCGAGCCGGCGGTAATGCCCAGCAAGATCCCGAATCTGCTGGTGAACGGTTCTTCAGGTATCGCGGTTGGCATGGCCACCAATATTCCGCCGCACAACCTGACGGAGGTTATCAATGGCCTTATCGCCATGGTCGATGATCCCAACATCACCGTTCACGAGTTGATGTCGATTATCACCGGACCGGATTTTCCCACCGGCGCCCTTATCTGCGGGCGGGCCGGTATACGCGAGGCCTATGAGACCGGCCGCGGTGTCGTCACCATGCGGGCCCAGACCCATGTTGAAAAGTCCAAGGGTGGCAAACGTGAGGCCATTATTATCACGGAAATTCCTTATCAGCAGAATAAAGCCCACCTGGTGGAGAAGATCGCTGAGCTGGTTAAGGATAAAAAGATCGAGTCAATCTCCGAGGTCCGGGATGAATCAGACCGTCACGGCCTCAGAATCGTACTTGAGCTGAAAAAAGACGAGATCGCCGATGTTGTCATCAATCAGCTCTACAAGATGACACCGATGCAGAAGTCGTTTGGTATCATTTTTCTGGCTATTGTCAATAATAAGCCAGAGGTACTGAATATAAAACAGATACTTGAACACTTCATCCTGCACCGTAAGGTCGTCGTCTACCGGCGTACCGCCTTTGAGCTGAACAAGGCGGAGGAGCGAGCGCACATCCTGGAAGGGCTGAATATCGCCATCAACAACCTCGATGAGGTGGTGGCCTTAATCAAAGCGTCTAGGAGTCCCCAGGAGGCAAAAGAGGGGCTTATCGAAAGATTTGAACTCTCTGAAAAGCAGGCCCAAACCATTCTCGATATGCGTCTGCATCGCCTGACAGGCCTTGAGCGTGAGAAGATCGCCGACGATTACCAGGAAGTATTGAAGGAAATCGCCCGACTCAAAGAGATTCTCGGCAGTGAAAGCCTGGTGATGAATATCATAAAAGATGAGTTCATCGAGATCAGGGAAACCTATGGCGACGAACGTCGCACCGAAATCATTGATGCCGTCGATGAGATCTTACCTGAAGACCTCATCGCACCGGAAGATATGGTTGTGACCGTTACCCACTCAGGCTACATCAAACGAAATCCTGTATCGCTCTACCGATCCCAGAACAGGGGCGGCAAAGGGGTTACCGGTGTCAAAAACATAGAGGAGGATTTTGTCTCCAACCTCTACGTTGCCTCAACCCTCGATACTTTCCTCTTCTTCACCAATCACGGCAAGGTCTTCTGGCGCAAAGTATATCAGCTGCCCATGGCCGGCAGAACAGCCCGCGGCAAGGCCATTGTCAACCTGCTGCAGTTGGCCGAAGGTGAAAAGGTTGCCGCAATATTGCCGGTCTCCTCCTTTGAGGACGAGGCTCTGGAGAAGACCATCATGATGGTCACCAGGATGGGCCGCATCAAGAAAACCTCCCTGCAGGAATTCAACCGGCCGCTTCGCAAAGGCAAACGTGCGCTGACTATCAGGGAAGGCGATGAGATTATTGCTGCCCACATCCTCAATGGCAATGATACCATTTTGATGGTGACCAAGAAGGGAATGAGCATTCACTTCCACGAGGATGATATCCGCACCATGGGCCGAACCGCAGCCGGTGTTACCGGCATGCGGCTTGCCGAGGATGATGAGGTGGTCAGTGCCATTGTGGTATCCAGTGAGAACTCCATCCTGATTGTTACCGAAAACGGCTATGGCAAACGCAGCCCGATCGCGGAATACAGAATCCAGAAACGAGGTGGTAAGGGTATCTTCGGCATCAAGCAGAGTGATCGCAACGGTGACGTGATTGCTGCCAAACAGGTGGATGACGACGAAGAGATTATCCTGATTTCCGATAGAGGTAAGATGATCAGGATGGATCTTTCCACCGTAAGGGTCATTGGTCGTTCAACCCAGGGTGTTCGTCTGATCAATCTCGAGGAGGATGAGACCGTCGTCGGTATGGATGCGGTTGCCAAGGATAGCTCAAGCGATGAAGAAGAGCTGGAAGGCGAAGATGAGTAATCCCATTGCGGTTGTCGGAGCAGGTTCATGGGGCACGGCCCTGGCCATGCTGCTTGGTTCCAAAGGGTACCAGGTCAGGCTCTGGGGGCATAATCCCAAGCATATAAAAGAACTGCAAAGTGAAAGGGAAAACCGGAAGTACTTGCCGGGTTTTCCCTTCCCAGAGTCTGTTGAGCCTGTTTCTGATTTAAACAGCTGTATCGAGGGCTGCCGTGTTGTTGTGATGGTGGTGCCTTCCCACGGTTTTCGCGCCGTATACCAGCAGCTGGCCCCCTTGCTTGAGGAGGGGAGTTGCGTGGTATCTGCGGTTAAAGGAATTGAAAACAGCACCTTGATGACCATGACCCAGGTCATGGAGGATATTCACACCTCGATCGGTGTTGAAGGAATATCCACAGCAGTGCTCTCAGGTCCTTCCTTTGCCAAAGAGGTGGCCCAGAATATGCCTACGGCCATTACTATTGGCTGCCGCGACCTTGGCACCGCGAAAATGCTCCAGCAACTCTTTGTCACCGAGAGTTTTCGGGTCTACGCCAGCTCTGACGTGATAGGTCTGGAGATCAGCGCCGCTCTCAAGAATATCGTCGCAGTCGCCGCAGGTATCTGCGACGGTTTAGGCTATGGGTTAAACACCAGGGCTGCTCTTATTACCCGGGGACTGGCCGAGATAACCCGGTTGGGCGTGGCGATGAATGCCGAGTATGCAACTTTTTCCGGTCTAAGTGGGCTCGGTGATCTGGTACTGACCTGTACCGGTGATTTGAGTCGTAACCGGACGGTGGGCTTGAAGCTGGGGCAGGGGAGAAAAATCGAGGATATCGTCAGTGAGATGAATATGGTGGCGGAAGGGGTGAAAACAACCAAATCATGCTATCATCTGGCCAAAAAACTTGGTATAGAAATGCCCATTCTGGAACAGGTCTACGCCATCCTCTACGAGGACAAGAACTGTTCTGACGCGGTTCTTGATCTGTTGAAACGGGAGCTGAAAGTTGAATAGGAAAAGGAGCTGATTTCATCAATCAGCTCCTTTTTTTTGAGCTACGCCCTGAAAAGTTATTGATCGGACCAGTCATTGTTGAGGAACTGGTCGTGATCGGGTTTTTCAGGTTTTTCCTCCAAGAGTCGTTGTTCAAGCCATTTCAATACTTTCGGGAGTTCAGCCTGTAATTCGGTAAGTGCTTTTCCCCTATGGCTGACGCTGTTTTTGGTGGCCATATCCAACTCGGCAAAGGTCTTGCCAAACTCTGCAAAATAGAACAAGGGATCATAGCCGAAGCCATTCTCGCCACGCTTTTCTTCTAAAATGGTACCGGTGCAGGATCCTTCGTAGGTTAGCGCCGGACCTGAGGGAACAGCTATGGAGAGGACACATTTGAAATGAGCAGTCCTGTCACTTTTTCCCTCCATCTCCTTTAACAATTTGGCGCAATTCTCTTCATCCGTGGCATCTTCACCGGCGTAACGGGCGGAATACACTCCCGGTGCCCCGCCAAGGGCATCAACCACCAGGCCTGAATCATCTGCAATTGCCGGAATACCTAATATTTTCGCGGTATGAAGGGCTTTCTTATAGGCATTGTCATCAAAGGTTTCCCCATCCTCAACTGCTTCAGGGATGGGACCAAAATCATCGAGTGATTTCAATTCTATCTGAAAATCTTTGAGAATTTCACGAAACTCTCTCACTTTATTGGCATTACGAGTGGCCAGAACGATCATGGAAACCATTACGTCATCCTTTAGGTAATAAGAGCTATTTCTTCTTGCGGAACTTTTTATCGTATCGTTCCTGTTCGCTGTAGATGCAGCCGCAGTAGGGTTGTCGATACATACCGAGTTCTATTGACCTGTCGATACCATACTGCCAACCTTGACGGAAATCACGATAAATGAACTCTATATTGTACTGTTTTGCCAGGGTAAATCCGCACTGTTTCAATTTTTCGTGGTTTTGGTAGCGGCTGTAGAGAAGGGTGGTGGAAAAGGCACCGAAACCGTCTTTGGCAGCACGTGCGGCAGTTTCTTCCATGCGCCATTGGTAGCAGATCGCGCAACGCTGCTCTTCATGGAATACGGTTTTACGAAGAAATTCCTTAAGGCCGTAACTTCCCAAATCAACTATGGGAATCCTGCGCTGTTCGCAGAATTCCCGGAGTGAATTTCTTCTTTTTTTAAACTCTTGAAAGGGGTGGATATTGGGATTGAAGAAAAATGCAGAAACGTTGTACTCTTGCCCAAGTTGCTCGATAGGATAGATGGAGCAGGGGCCGCAACAGGTATGCAGTAGGAGTTTCACTGGTCAGATCTTGTATTTCTTCGGGTCAATATTGTACTGGTGAATCTTGTAATTGATAATACGCAGGCTGGTGTCAAGATATTTGGCAGTCTTGGTCTGATTGCCATTATTCTTCTTCAGCCCGTCAATGATAAGCTCTTTCTCAAAGTTTTCAACCGATGCGGTGAGCGAAAGGGGATTGTCCTCTCCCCTGGGCTCAGAGGTCTGCAGGGTGGGAGGCAGGTGGATGCCCTTGATGCTATCCTCATCGCAGATCAAAACGGCGCGTTCAATGCAGTTCTGCAGTTCCCTGACATTACCGGGCCAATGATACTGGATGAGCATATCAATGGCTGAAGTTGATATTCTTCTGATAACCTTGGCATTTTCTTTGGAAAATTTATCCAGGAAGAACTCGGCTAACAGGAGGATATCGGTTCTTCTTTCCCTCAAGGGAGGCATATACACCGGGAAAACGTTGAGTCTATAGTAGAGATCCTCACGAAAAGTTCCCTCCTGGACCGCTTTTTCCAGATCCCGGTTGGTGGCCGCAACCAGTCGAACGTCGCAGTCGATGGACTGGGTGGACCCGAGTCTTTGAAAGTTTCGTTCCTGGACCACATGCAGCAGCTTAACCTGGACTGAATTACTGATTTCGCCAATCTCGTCGAGAAAAAGGGTACCGCCTTCAGCCTGTTCGAATCTGCCTATTTTCCGTTCATTGGCCCCGGTAAAGGCGCCTTTTTCATGACCGAACAGTTCGCTCTCCAAGAGCGTTTCCGGCAGGGCAGAGCAGTTGACCACAACGAAAGGTTTTTCAGAGCGCTTGCCGTTGTAGTGAAGGGCCTTGGCCACAAGGGTTTTGCCTGTCCCGGATTCACCGCGTAATAAAACCGTGGCGTTGGAATCGACCACCCTGTGAACCATTTCATAGACATCTTGCATTTTGCTGGAATTGCCTATGATATCATTGATCTTGTTCTTCTGTGACAGCTCTCGCTTCAGCTTAAGGTTTTCAGTGTGCAGCTCCTCTTTTTCGCGGTTTACCGTCTGGATCCGCATGGAGGTCTGGGCAATCAAGCCACTGAGAACCGTCAGGAATTGCAGATCGGTGTTGGCCTGCTCGGAGAGTCCACTCTGGTAAATTCTGTCAATGCTGAGGGCGCCGATAACCTGGTTGCCATCCTTGATGGGAACACAGAGAAATGATCTGTTTTGGTCCTTGATATCGCCTCGTGAGCGGGTTCTGTTTAAAAACAGCGGTTCTTCGGCAATGTGGGGAACAATGATCGGTTCACCGGTTGCCACCACCCGGCCGGTTATGCCTTCACCTATTTTGTATTTCCCTCGCTTCCTGCCTTCTGCGGTGATGCCGTGAGCGACCTCTATCTCAAGCTTGCCCGTCAGGGGGTTAATAATGGTGACCGTACCATTTTCCATCTCCTTCATGTCAGAAAGCAGGCTCATGGTTTTTTCCAGGCAGTCACGCAGGTCCATGGAGGAAGCAAGTTGCTTTGTGATTTCATAAAGACAGGTGAGGTCCTGAAGTTGTTTTTCTATTCTCAAACTTTCGTCTGGCATCGTTTTGTATTAGTATTGAAGTGATCTGCGGGATATACTTGACCCACAAGGAAAATATCTAAATTGGAAAGTTTACTGAAAGGATATTACAAAAATGTGACTATTTTTTAAATAGTTTTCTTTCTAGTGGATTCAGATTGTTGACATTAGCCACCGCTTTTGGTACAAGAATACCGCACGGAGGGATGGCCGAGTGGTTTAAGGCGGCGGTCTTGAAAACCGTTGTACGAAAGTACCGTGGGTTCGAATCCTACTCCCTCCGCCACAAAAAAAATACTGGAGAGATGACCGAGTTGGCCGATGGTGCTCGCCTGCTAAGCGAGTGTGGGGGTAATACTCCACCGAGGGTTCGAATCCCTCTCTCTCCGCCAGATAAAAAGCCTGATATCGCCTTTGTCGATGTCAGGCTTTTTTTTTATTGCTTATGCTTTCAATGCTCGTCCGGGCAGCGAGTTATTGGCCTCTCTGCTTGCGGCTATACCCCAGTGGGAATGGATCGGAAATTTCTCACAGGTATGGTCAAGACAGAAAAAAACCCGGACAATCTCAAAGGTGACAAGAGATTTCCGGGTCTGTATTTTTAGTGAGCTATATAGAACTGTTATTGCCAGAGCAGCGTTTCTTTTATCCACCCCTCAAGGCCGCTTTCGTGTCGAACCTGGGCCCATCCTGATTTGCTTTTGATCTTTTTGAAGACCACGCCATAGTATGACTTTGCAACAATATCATAGCTGGTCGACGGTCCACTCCGGATGTTGACCTTTTTGTCGCTGTTTTTGTGGGCGCTGACGATGACAGATTTTTGGTCGGAGATAAAAGAGCTATGTACCCAGCCTGTATCTTTTTCAAAGTCTCGAACTTTTATCCATTCTCCTTTTCTTTCAAGCTGATGAAGCGGAAAACCGTTGCCGTAGGCATATTTGATGTCGTAGCGAACCCCGGGACCAGAACGTAGATTAACGTTATCGCCATTGATACTGAGAGATTTGGCATAGAGGGGCAGGGCGGCAAGGAGTATGACGACAGTTAGGGGAACAGCTCGTAGAAACATGTATGGCCTCGGAGGTAAATCATTGCCCGGTTCATCTGATGACTTGAATAGGGCTGAACGGATGACTGCAGACAGGCAACCAAACAACCAGAGTCCTCAGAAATACTAGGAAATGGAGCTGCTCGTCAAGGCAAAGCTCAAACGAGCAGTGGAATTCTTCTGCCTAAGCGCTTGCTTCATTCATGATAACAGAGATCAGTCTTTCCAAGTCATCGGGAGAGTAGTACTCAATCTCAATTTTTCCTCGGCTGCCCGCCTGATGGATACAGACCTTCGAGGAAAGCTTGTTGGTCAACTGGTTGACCAATGATTTGCAGTACGTTGGCGGAAGTTCATTACTCTCTCTTGGCGGCTGGGCTGCCTGGGTTGGTTTTGTCAACGAACTCAGCTTTCTGACCGCTTTCTCTGTCTGACGCACAGAGAGAGCCTTTTTGATAATCTGGTCACGGATTTCCTTCATTGCCCCAAGATCATCAGAGAGACGAAGCAGAGCGCGGGCATGGCCTTCAGAAAGCGTCCCTTGCACCAGGTCTTGCTTAATAAAATCAGGAAGATTAAGCAATCTCAGCATATTGGATATAGTTGATCGCTTTTTGCCAACACGTTTGGCTGTCTCTTCCTGGGTATAGCCAAACTTTTGGATGAGTTTGTTATAAGCCTCCGCCTCTTCGATGGGGTTGAGGTCCGTTCGCTGGATATTTTCAATGAGCGCCAGTTCTAACAGGGTATCTTCAGCATCAACATCCATCACTACCACTGGTACTTTTTTAAGACCAGCGAGCTTTGAGGCCCGAAGCCTGCGTTCACCTGCCACAAGTTCATAACCATCCTGATCGGGGGAGACAGTTACGATGAGGGGTTGAATAACGCCGTTTTCCCGGATAGAGTCAGACAGCTCCTTGAGATTTTCTTCATCGAAGTGAACGCGTGGCTGGAATTTGTTTGGAGCAATCCTGTCGATGTCACACTCGAAGTACTTCTCTTCTTCATCGTTGCCAAACAGAAGTCCTACCCCTTGTCCTAAGCCAGTTGTTTTCGCCACTATCAATCACCTTTGGTTTTTGAGAAATTCCTTAGCCAGCTGAATATACGCTTTTGCGCCTTTCGACCGAATATCATAATCAATAACTGTTTGTCCGTGACTCGGACATTCACTCAGTCGGACATTTCTCGGAATTACTGTTTTAAAGAGTTGTTGGGAGAAATGCCGCTGAATCTCTTCCGCTACCTGGTGGGTGAGTTTATTGCGGGTATCGTACATTGTGAGCAGAAGTCCCTCAATGTACAGGGAGCTGTTGAACGATTTTTTGACCGAACGTATTGTGTTAACCAGTTGCGCCAGTCCTTCCATGGCAAAATACTCACACTGCATCGGTATCAATACCGAGTTTGCAGCAGTGAGGGCATTGACTGTCAGCAGACCAAGGGAAGGTGGGCAGTCAATAAGAATATAATCGTAATTCTCGCTAAGCGGCTCGAGTACTGATTTTAATGTCCGTTCCCGTGACTGTTTTGTCACTAACTCGATCTCTGCAGCAACCAGGTTGATGTTTGCCGGAATGAGATCAAGGTTTTTTACATCAGTTGATATGACAGACTCAGCCACCGTGCAATTTCCCACCAGTGCTCCATAGAGATTGGCCTTAAGCGAGCGGGAATCAACGCCAACTCCGCTTGATGCGTTGCCCTGGGGATCTGAATCAATAAGGAGTATTTTTTTCCTTTTTTTTGCTAGGGCGGCAGCAAGATTGATTGAAGAAGTTGTCTTTCCTACTCCACCTTTTTGATTGGCAACAGCAATTGTTTTACACGACGTTGGTAGCGACATTCAACCCCCCAGATAGATAAATAGGAATATGATCACAACATTTATCCCAAAATTGCGTGTTGAACAACGTTTTTTCCCATATTTGACTATAGTTATGCTATTTTTTTCTGATTTTTCATCGAAAAAGCGGTAAATCTACAGTCCCAATCGTAATATTCAACGAGCTTTTATAATGAATGTTTCACGTGAAACATTACACGAGGTTAATATGGATAGTGACTATCTAGTAATTGGCTCCGGAATAGCCGGACTCTCCTTTGCTCTTCGAGCTGCTGAAAATGGTAACGTAACGGTTATTACGAAAAAGGAGGAAGTTGACTGTGCAACCAATCTGGCCCAGGGTGGTATCGCCGCAGTCCTTTCTGAAGATGATAGTTTTGATTTGCATATTCAAGATACCTTGATCTCAGGGGATGGTCTTTGTGATAAAGAGATTGTTCAAATTGTCGTTGAAGAGGGACCTGCCAGAATTCAGGAGCTCATTGATATAGGGGTCAGTTTCGTTAAAGCTGAGGATGAGCGCAATACATTGGATCTAGGCAAAGAAGGTGGTCATTCAAGAAGAAGGGTTGCCCACGCTTACGATTTAACCGGCAGGGAGATAGAGCGGGCACTGCTGACAGAGGCCAAACGTCATGACAATATACAGATCATTGAGAACAGCCAGTGTATAGATCTGATCACCGTCGAACAGGAAGGAGATAAGCGCTGTAGCGGGGCTTATGTGTTAATAGAAAACCAGGTGCAGGAATTTCGTGCGAAGATGACCATCTTATGCACCGGTGGAGTCGGTAAGGTCTATCTCTATACCACGAACCCGGATATTGCTACCGGTGACGGGGTTGCCATGGCCTATAGAGCAGGGGCCCAGGTGGCCAATATGGAGTTCATTCAATTTCATCCAACCTGTTTGTTCCATCATCAGACCAAAAACTTTCTCATTTCTGAAGCAGTTCGCGGGGAAGGTGCCTATCTCGTTAATAGAGAGGGCGAACGCTTTATGGCCAAATACGATCCGGTACGTATGGAGTTGGCGACCCGTGATACCGTGGCCAGGGCCATTGATTCGGAAATGAAAAAATCCGGTGACGACTGTGTTTTCCTTGATATCACCCATAAGGACCCTGAATTTGTCCAACAACGATTTCCTACCATTTACGGCAAATGCAGGGAGCTGGGAATTGATATTACCCAAATGCCGATACCGGTAGTTCCTGCCGCTCATTACCTCTGCGGTGGTGTCGTCACTGATGAGCATGGCTGTACCACCATTCAAAATCTCCTTGCTCTTGGCGAAACTGCCTGCACAGGCTTGCATGGTGCCAACAGGTTGGCGAGCAATTCCTTACTTGAGGCGGTGGTTTTTGCCAAGAGAGCAGCGGATTACTGTAAGGATGTACAACCAATGGTTACCGACCACGACCTTATAGACCGACCGCAGTGGATGGATAACAAGGGCAGACTGTTAGATGAGGCAATTCTTATCAATAATAATTGGGATATTCTGCGACGGGTTATGTGGAACTATGTTGGCATAGTCCGCAATTCCCGAAGGCTCGATTTGGCGAGTAGGCGGGTGGTAGAAATCGTACGTGAGATCGAAAACCACTATAAGGAATACCAGGTGAGTGCGGAAATGATCGAGTTACGGAATATTGCAATCGTCTCACAGCTGATTATTGAAGCGGCCAAAGCAAGAGATTCATCCCAGGGGTTGCATTATTTACAAGATAGTAAAAAAGAGGCTCAACGAACAAATAAATGGAATATCTTTGCCCGTAAGTATAATTATGTTGATTATCCGTGGCAGAGTGAAAAAGTTGCCATAAAGAACGTGTAACCATGTGCGTCCAGTTGATTATTGGATGCGGGATGTTTCACGTGAAACATCCCGCATCTTGATCAAAAAAAAGAGCAGCAGAAAAAAGGGCAGGGCGGAATTTGTCCTCAGCTGAGCTGTTGCACTATAAATAGAGCAAGTAGAATACGTGGAGCAGATAAAGCAGATAAAGCAGATAAAGCAGATAGGGGAGATCAAAAACATCTTGGCACTCCCAAAAATTTGTCTTTAGCTTAAGTAGAATTGCTCGCTTGAATAGACAATATGTTTTAAAATTATAGTAATTACAGGTTGTTACCTTGATTAAAAATGGACGAGTCGGTGTTGAAGGGGTGCATTGTTCCAGTAATTGATGGGTGGCCAGAAGGCTAACCGCCCTTGGGACCTTGTCATTGACAATGAAGTCCCATAGTGCCTACCATTAATTATGTGAAAGAGATAAAAATAGAGATGAAAAGTATCAGGCGGAGGTGGGATATGAGATTGTTCTTTCGGGCGGTGCTGGTTGTTGTGTTGTTGGCCTTGGTGGCTTCCTGCGCACCCCAGAATAAAGCACAGAGGGGTGCAGCTGTTGGTGCGGCTGGAGGGGCGATTGCCGGTCAAGCCATCGGCAGAAGTACAGAGGCGACTCTTATAGGTGCGCTGGTTGGGACTTTAGCCGGCTATATGATTGGCAACGAGATGGATAAAAATGATCGCCAACGATTGAATTATGTATATGAGACCGGCGTCTCGGGCCAAACAACAACCTGGCAGAATCCCGACAGTGGCAACGTCTATAGCGTTACCCCTCAACCTGCAACCACCAGTGCTTCCGGACCCTGCAGAAGGGCAGAGGTGGAAGCGGTAATTGATGGCAGACGTGAGACTACCTACACCACAGCCTGTAGGGACTATAACGGACAGTGGGTCCTGCAATAAACGATTTGTAAGCTGAGAATCACCGACATTGATCAGGGTCATCAAGGTAAGGAATGGGACATGGCAAGCGCCGTGTCCCCATTTTTTTTGGTACATGGTGGCGGAAAGCTCTGGAAACTATCAACTGCCTCATCACTTGATAGTGGATGAAGACAGCACTGTATGACAAGTTGTATTTCGCCATAGCTTGCATAGGCCCGGGAGTTTCAAAAGATGGGTGGGATTCCAGAAGATGCCATAAAGGTGATGAGCCACAACAAGAATATTGTCATTATATTACCATTTAGTGCCATTGGTGCGGCGAAAACGGAAAAATTGTCCGAAGAGTTACTCTGGGAAAGACAATAAACTTTCTTCTGGCTGGTACCTCTGAAAAGGAGGAGGATCCATATAACTGCCAATCATGGAAAAAGAGTTTCGGCAGCAGGAAGTATGGTCATTGCCGATAACGACTGGTTCAACCAATAAAGTGGTAACAGTTCTATTCTCGACAATCAGGCATTAACCAAGATGGAGGAATCCACAGTCGTCGTTTTTGAACAAGAGGAGAACGTTGTCATATTTCTTGCGAACGGATGCTGAAAGGAAAGTACCTAAAAGCCGAGGAGGTGAATGTCAACTCCACGTTTGGTGATAACGGCTGGCGAGGATTGATTCAGCCGGATAGTGGTGATTTGCCATAAACAATGTTGATCGTTGGGAAGTTACTCTCAAGAGCAAAAGAAGAGTCTTTTAAAACAGGGGAGCAGTTATATCTCGATGTGGTCGGCAGGGAGTGATCCGATATTCCGGTAGTGTAGTGGTGTGGGATAGGGGACGCTGAAAAGTCGGTTGCAGGGTTTGTGGCACAATGTTGATCAGCAGAGGTAAGTCTTTTATCCAATGCGGTTTGGCTACAGAACTCTAGAGCTATAGAACTACTGGCAGCGAGGAAATTTTCTAAAAAAAAGCTGAGAACTTGGAACAGCAGTGGGGTGAAGGCAAAAAGGCCATTGGTTATTGTAACCAATGGCCTTTTTGTATATGGCGTCCCCAAGGGGATTCGAACCCCTGTTGCCGGCGTGAAAGGCCGGTGTCCTAGACCTGACTAGACGATGAGGACAGATAAAAATGGTGGGTCGTGTAGGACTCGAACCTACGACTCTCTGATTAAAAGTCAGATACTCTACCAACTGAGTTAACGACCCACATCATTCTTTCTCTCAGAACTGCGCTGCAGTTCCTAACAATCTCAGTTCTACCATGCAAACTTTTAACTGTGCATATGCCACAAACAATCGCTGTTTCCAGGTGCACAGAAAAAGGCGATTGACTCTTGGAATCAATCGCCCTTTTATATATGGCGTCCCCAAGGGGATTTGAACCCCTGTTGCCGGCGTGAAAGGCCGGTGTCCTGGACCTGACTAGACGATGGGGACAGGACTTGCTTGGTGGGTCGTGTAGGACTCGAACCTACGACTCTCTGATTAAAAGTCAGATACTCTACCAACTGAGTTAACGACCCGCTGAGGCCCCGTTATTTACAAAACACCGGGGTATCTGTCAACAAAAAAAAGTAATCTATCTTTGATTTTTATCATCGGCAAAAATGCAGGTCAAGGCAAAATCGTCGGATCTTCCGGGTGTTAAGTTGAAGCGAAAAAAATCTAAGAATGGTACATTTCTCAGGAAATTAGCAGCGGCAGGATTTGTGATGTCATAGGTTGAAGCGAAAAAAATCATTATAGAGTATGATTTTTGGTTTTCATGCCTCACGCCCCCTGGCCTTACGGTCCGGCAACGGGGGCCAGAAGTTCTGGGACCGTTCAAGGTATAACAAATGGGATTTTTAAGCGGTTCTGCAAGCTTTGTTCGCTTTAGTGTTGAAGGGGAGCTGCCTGAAAACGCGATGGATTTTATCGCTGATCGGGTGATTGCTTTTTCTTTCAGGGATATAGATGACACTTTCGATGAGTACTCCATAGGCTGGGTGTCGGTTCTCAACATGTTCGACTCCCAGTTCGAGTATGCTTCCTATGCTGCCGGTGATTACATAACCCTTACCTTAAGGGTAGACGAGCGGAAGGTCTCCCCGGCAATCCTCAAAAAATTCGTCCAAAAGGAAGAGGAGAGGGTGAAGCAGGAAAAGCAGCTGCCAAAACTGGGGCGCTCCCTGAAGGTGGAGATCAAGGAACGAGTGCGTACCGAGCTGATGAGAAAGGCGATTCCGGTACCCACAACCTATGAATTGTGCTGGAGTCTCTCAGACTCGACCCTCACCTTTTTTACAACCAATAAGAAGGCCCACGCGGTGCTGGAGGACTTTTTCCAGGAGAGTTTCGGCCTGATGCTTCGCCAGCAGATTCCCTATATTGTCGGTGAAGCACTTCTCGACGAAGAGGCTGCAGCGCGTCTTGCCATGATCAATCCGGAAGTCCTGGTGTAGGAATTACCCGATAACACATAATCTGTTTAAAGGCATAACATGGATTTAGTAGATTTAATTGCTGAAAAGCGATTTGTTGGGCAGGAGTTCCTCACCTGGCTCTGGTTTAAAAGCGAGGAGCGTGGCGGCAGCGTCGAGTTACCCGGGGTTGGTGATATCATCGTGGTGTTTGAAAAGCATATGCTCCTCGAGTATGGCGAGGGCGAGTCAAATGAGAAGTGCATTTGCTCCGGCTTGCAGAGTGAGTTGCAGGAGGCTCGTACCGGTCTGTTGATGGGCAAGAAGCTGGAGCAGGCCAGGATCCAGCTGATCCAGGGAGACTACGAGTATAACTTTACCCTGGCCGGTGCCCTCATGGAATTCCGCAATGTGAAGCTGCCAAAGACGGCCGGCACCGAGCAAGATGATGCAAACAATCCGGAAGAAACGGAAGGAATGATCCTGGAGAGAATCTTCCTTTTTGAGGAACTCGTTCGTATAGTCAACGAACTGTTACGCATTTTTCTGACGATACGCACCTCGGAGGGTTGGCGAGACGAGTTGCAAAACATTCGGCAATGGATTCATGCCCCGGCAGAAGTAACCGGCGCATAGCAAAACCTTTTAGATTTAGAGATTGACACCAATGGAATTTGAAACAGTTATAGGTCTGGAAATACACGCGCAGCTCAAGACTGATTCGAAAATATTCTGTGGTTGTTCCACACAGTTCGGATCACCTCCTAACACCAACACCTGCCCGGTCTGCCTGGGTATGCCGGGTTCCTTGCCGGTACTCAATAAAAAGGTGGTGGAGTTTGCCATCAAGATGGGTTTGGCCACGAACTCAACAATCAGGCGCTATAATCAATTTGCCAGGAAGAATTACTTTTATCCTGACCTCCCCAAAGGATATCAGACCTCGCAGTTTGACTTGCCAATAGTCGAACACGGCTCCGTGGAGATTGAGGTCAATGGCAACACAAAGACCATCGGTATCACTAGGATGCACATGGAGGAGGATGCCGGTAAACTCATCCACGATGAGGTCGAACCGAACTCCTACGTGGATCTGAACAGAACCGGTACCCCGCTTCTGGAGATCGTCTCCGAGCCGGATTTGCGCTCGCCGGAGGAAGCCTGCGCCTACCTGAAAAAGATCCATGCCATCCTGCGCTACCTGGATATCTGTGACGGCAACATGCAGGAGGGAAGCTTCAGGTGTGACGCCAACATCTCCCTACGGCCATTCGGCCAGCAGGAGTTTGGTACCAGGACAGAGCTGAAGAACATGAACTCTTTCAGGAATGTCCAGGCTGCGCTGGAATATGAGGTGCGCCGGCAGCGTGACCTGCTGCTGGATGGTGAGCAGGTGGTGCAGGAGACACTGCTCTGGAATCCTGACAAGAATCGTACAGAGTCGATGCGTGGCAAGGAAGATGCCCACGATTACAGATACTTTCCATGCCCGGATCTGGTGCCGGTGGAGATTGAGCAGGAGTGGATTGAAGAGATCAGAAAGACCCTGCCGGAGCTGCCCCAGCAGCGTAGGGAACGTTTCCTCAGCGACTACGGCCTCCCTGAAGACGATGCCACCATCCTCACGGCAGAGCGTGAAATGGCCGACTATTTTGAGGCATCGCTGAAATCAGGGGCACCGGCCAAGAAGGTTGCCAACTGGATCATGACGGAGCTTTTACGGGAGTTGAAGGGGGAGTCCATCGAGAGTTGCCGGGTGGCACCGGCCCAGCTTGGTGAGTTGATCTCCATGATCGACAAGGGCACCATCAGCGGCAAGATCGCCAAGACGGTGTTTCTGGATATGATGGAGTCCGGCAAGGATGCCGGGACGATCGTCAAGGAGAAGAACCTTGTCCAGGTCTCCGATGAGGGTGAATTGATGGCCATAGTGGAGGAGATCGTGGCGGCGAATCCGTCCCAGGCGGAGGAGTTCAGAAACGGCAAGACCAAGCTGATGGGCTATTTTGTCGGCCAGCTGATGCAGAAGACCAAGGGCAAGGCGAATCCCAAGATGGCCAATGAGCTGTTCAATAAGGCACTGAAAGGCTGATTGACCGGGTACGCAAAAGTGGATAAGGCTGAATGGCAGAAAAAGGGGGCGGGGCACAGGGCCCGTCTGCGTGACAGATATCTGGAACGCGGCCTGGCCGGCTTTACCGATGCGGAGATCCTGGAACTCCTGCTCTCTTTCGGCACCCCAAGAACGGATTGCAAGGAGCCGGCCAGGGAACTGCTTGCAAAGTTCGGCGATCTGGCGGCGGTGCTCGAAGCTCCCATAGTCCAGCTCCAGGAGATACGTGGGGTCGGGCCGAAAAACAGTTTTGCCATCAGCTTTATCCAGGCGGTTGCCGGCCGCTATCTCAAGCAGCGTATCAGGGGCAAACGGTACCTGCACTCTTCGGCGGAGGTCCGGCAATACCTGGAGCACTCCATGAGAGGCCTGAAGCGTGAGGTGCTGTCAGTGATCTACCTGGACGCCTCCCATGCTATTTTGACTTCTGAGGTCGTAGCCGAGGGAACCATAAACGTCAACACCGTTTATCCCAGAGAGTTGGTGCAGCGAGCCATAAACAACCATGCCGCGGCGCTGGTTATCGCCCATAACCATCCATCAGGTGCCCTGCGGCCGTCGCCCCAGGACCTCAGCCTGACCAAAAACCTCTATCTGATCTGTTCCTATCTGCAGATTCAGCTGCTGGACCATGTCATCGTGGGAGATGGTGTCTATAGTTTTGCCGACAATGGTCTGATGGACGAGATTTCCCGCGACTGTGTCAAGCTTCGTCAATCCCTGACCAAAAATTAACGCTTTTCACCGTTTCCTGCAGCGGTGACGACGAACCACATAACCATGAGCAGGCACCGGTTTTGATTCAATGGGTTCCCTGTATATCCATATTCCCTTCTGTCACTCGAAATGCGGCTACTGCTCGTTTGCTTCCTGGCCGGGTCTGGAACAGCTTCATGCCAGATATGTGGAGGCGGTGCAAAACGAGCTAACCAAGCTGGCCCGGCAACATGGCGGCCAACGCTTGTCCACCATTTTTTTCGGCGGAGGGACCCCGACCGTGTTGTCGGTGAGGCAGCTGGAGATGTTGCTTGATTGCTGTGTCCGGCTCTTCGGCGTGGCGCCGGCGGCGGAGGTTTCGCTGGAAGCAAATCCCGGCACGGTTGATGGGGCACAACTGGCTGAGCTTAGACGAGCAGGCTTTACCAGGATATCCATGGGGGTGCAGTCCTTTCTCGAGGCCGACCTCCGGGCACTGGGCAGATGCCACAGTGCCGGGCAGGCGGTAACCGCCTTTACCGATGCCAGGGCGGCGGGTTTTGAGAATATCAGCCTCGATCTGATGTACGGCTTGCCGGAGCAGACGGTGGCAAGCTGGCGACACAACCTCGACACGGTGCTCTCCCTGGGCCCGGAGCATATCTCCATGTATCAGCTGACCATTGAAGAGGGCACAGGATTTTCGGAGCTGCATGATCAGGGAGCATTGGCGCTGCCTGCAGAAGAGCAGATCATCGCCATGGACGAGTTGAATTTGGAGCTTTGCAGTTTGGCGGGCTATGACTGGTATGAGGTGTCAAATTATGCCAGACCGGGATATCGCTGCCTCCATAACCTCAACTATTGGCACAACAGTGAGTATCTGGCGGCCGGTGCCGGGGCGGTAAGCTACCTGGCGGGGGTGAGGGCGCGCCGGACAGAGGATCCATCCGACTATATCACCAGGATCGAGTCGGGTCACAGCCCCCTCATAGAAAGCGAGAAATTAGGCCTGGATGAATCGTTCAGGGAAACTGTGATCATGGGCCTTCGCTTGAGTGAAGGCGTTGAAATAAAGCGGCTACAGGCGCAGTATGGGATGAATCCGTTAGCCTACTATGGCAATACCCTCAAAAAGCTGCTGGCCGATGGTCTGATGGAGTGCAGCGAAACCCACCTGAAGATCAGCGCCAAAGGGCGCCTGCTCTCAAACGCCATCATGGCGGAACTGGTCTGAGGGATAAACTCGACAACCTCCTTTTGTCGATCTCGGGCTCAACCACCTTCCCTGTTCCAGTTCTGGTAAGGGTGGCGGGCCAGGTTGGCATTATAGTAGCGGCTGTCGCCGGTTACCTCAGAACCGAGCCAGTCAGGCAGTGGGTAACTCTGGTCTTCCGCCGCTAATTCGATCTCAGCCAGGACCAGCCCCTGATTTTCGCCACAAAACTCATCTACCTCCCAGGTGAAGCCACCAAAGGAAATTTTGTGGCGATACTTTTCGATGATGGAGGAGACGGCAAAAGCCTCCAGCATGGCATTGGCTTCCTGGAGGGGAATCTGGTATTCAAACTCATGGGCGGTGAAACCGGTCCGTTTCCCTTTTATGGTCAGATACCCCTTGTCTCCCACCACCCGCACCCTTACAGTCGCTCCCTGGCCACTGCTGAGGTAGCCCTGCCGATAGAGCACCCCAACAGCATCCTTGCGCCACGAGTCACTTTTTACCAGGTATTTTTTTTCTATTTCCAGTCCGTAGCCCACGGGTCGTCCTCACTTGGCGAACAGGTTCTAGGTATTCTTTTTACGCAGTTCGATGGCGCTGAAATTCAGGGTGGAGTAGATGGTCATGACCGGGAAGATCAGCGATATGAAAAAGATGTTAATGAGCGGAATCATGCTCACCAGGGCAGGCAGCACGCCGATCTTAAAGGAGGTGCTGCCATGTTCCCTGATCCAGCCGATCTTGCGCCTCAAGGACCATCTCCTCCTGGATGAGGGATAATCGATAAACATCAGGGCGGAGTAGTAGGTGTAGAGCAGGAAGACGATACCCTGGCCGATACCCGGGATAAAGTTGACCATCAGGGCAACGATGGTGACCAGAATCCCGAAAAGGGCGATCTTGCAGGCCTCAAAGATATCGATCAGGATATTGCGCAGGCTGAGGCCGTCATCGGGCTCAAACTTGTCGCCGGTGTGCAGCTTTTCGGCGGCGACACTTAAAAATGCATAACCGGGGGAGGTGAAGGTATAGGCTACCAGAAAGGCAAGGTAGAAGGAGACAATCCTGGTGATCAGCACAAACAGCCACTGGCCAATGAGCCAGCCCTTGTGTTTTATCCAGCCCCAGATCCCTTCAGCACTGGGCGGGTCTGCCAGAAAACCGGAGGCAAGGGAGTCGATCAGCTCGATGCTTACGGTGTAACCGACTGCGGTAAGACCAATGGTCGCCAGGAAAAGCAGCAGACTCCAGCCGAAAAGCCGTTTGCGTCGGAACATGAAAGACAGCGAATAGGAGATAGAGTACCACCTCGGCGGAGGTAAGGGGTGCCGGGAGCCTGGCATCATGACGAAAAGCGCCTCCTGTAAAAGCTCTGATTGCGGTGAATGTGCTTGCTGCGGCCATAGTTGGGCCGAAGGGCTAAGTCCTACTCAAAATAGAACTTTTTTATGTCATGTAAAGGGTAGGATGACATTTTTTCAGGCCTGGTTTAGAGTTGGCTCATGACAACATTAGCGAAATCCAAACAGAAGACGGTATTTATCTGCCGGGAATGTGGATACCAGAGCCGAAAATGGCTTGGCAAGTGCCTGGACTGCGGGGGATGGGACAGCATGGAGGAGCAGCTACCGGCCGACCAGAAGCCCGGCCTGGTGCTGTCGCCGGCGGAAAAACCGGTTCCGCTTTACCTGGCCCCGGATGGTGATGAGGAGCGGGCCACCACAGGTATCGCCGAGCTGGATCGGGTGCTGGGAGGCGGGGTGGTACCCGGCTCTGTCACCCTGATCGGCGGTGAGCCGGGAATAGGCAAATCCACCCTGCTGCTGCATATGTTGGCGGAGATTGCCGGACAGGAAAAGACGGTTCTGTACGTCTCCGGCGAGGAATCTGCCAGACAGATCAAGCTGCGGGCCAAACGGCTGGAGGCCATTCACCCCAAAGAATACCTGGCCACAGAAAACTCGGTGGAAAAGATCATCAGCATGACCATCGAAATGAAGCCTGATCTTCTGGCTGTGGACTCCATCCAGACGCTGAGTTGTGCCGAGTTGAGCTCGGCACCGGGTTCGGTGAGCCAGGTGCGGGAGTCGGCCTATAAGCTGCTGGAGATGGCAAAGAAAGAGAATATTCCAGTGGTTATGGTAGGTCACGTTACCAAGGATGGCGCTCTCGCTGGACCGAAAGTGCTCGAGCATATGGTTGATACCGTGCTCTATTTTGAGGGCGATCGGAGCCACGCCTTCAGGATTTTACGAACGGTGAAAAACCGCTTCGGCTCAACCAACGAGATCGGGGTCTTTGAGATGAAGGAGGAGGGGCTGGTTCAGGTGACCAATCCCTCAGAGATCTTTTTGGCCGAGCGGCCACTGGATGAACCCGGCTCGGTGGTTTTGCCCAGTGTGGAAGGTTCACGACCTATCCTGGTTGAAGTTCAGGCGCTGGTGTCGCCCACCAACCTTGGTACAGCCAGGCGCACTGCCATAGGTACCGATCAGCAACGGCTGTCGCTGTTATGTGCGGTGCTGGAGAAAAAAGGCGGCATGGACCTGTACGGCCACGATATTTTCCTCAACATCGCGGGCGGCATGCGGATCGATGAGCCGGCGCTGGATTTGGGCGTGGTCTGTGCGCTGGCCTCAAGCCTGCTGGAGCGTTCCATTCCCTCCTCCACTGTGGTCTTTGGCGAGGTTGGCCTGGCTGGCGAGGTTCGGGCTGTGGGGCAGGTGGATATCAGGGTGAAGGAGGCTGAACGGCTGGGGTTTACCCGCTGCATCCTGCCTAAAAGCAATGCGGAACGTTGCGTACAGCTGCCGGGCATTGAGATTCTCGGGGTGGCGACCATGTCGGAGCTGCTCGAGGTGGTCTTTGGCAGGCCTTGAGGGCTGGAGAACCCTGGTGCAGCTCACTCCAGTACCATACTGAAGTGATTGCAAAAAAAATGGCAGCTGCGTATAGTCAGGTGTATTGATCGCTTTCAACCGGTACTTCAGGAAGGCTATAAATCATACCTTGAGGAGAGAGACATGTCTGACAACCATCATGATCATCACCCGGAAGATCCCAGTGTCTGCTACCGCGTCGGCCTGGTATTCGTCGGCGTAATCATCGCCATAGCTGTCCTGGCTATCTTTAACCAGTAATCAGTAAGGGAATACCGTTCACTCCCAAGGCTTTCACCTGTCACGAATCAGGGTGAAAGCCTTTTTTTTTCTCTTTTTTCACCCCCCGGCAACAACTGAAAATCTTATTGGTGCCGCGTTCAACACATTCAGTTTAAATGTTGCTGACACTAAGTAATTATGCGAATTGACAAACATTTGTCAATGTAGCACACTATCAGTTGAAGTGGGTTTGAACCAAGAAGGCGCATGTCTAAATATTCCAGGTGGTGGAGTTATCACCAATGAGCAGAGATCTGAATAATCGTGAATGCGGTGGCCTGGCAGTTGGGTCAGGGATCGAAAGGGAAGTGGTTATCCTGATGACCGATATGGTGCGGTATTCCCATATCACCGCCCACATGCGGCCTAACGAGATCAGGGATTTCACCGTTGACTACCATTGCAAGATCAGCCGGATCGCCAATAGCGGAGGGGAAGGGCCGGTACAGGTTGAGCCGCTGGCGGGAGATGGTGCAATGGTCCTGTTCGAAAAACGCCCAACCGAGATGAGATCTGCGTTGTGTGCACGGGCTGTGACCGTGGCGATACGACTTGCCAGAGCCGTGGTGGAAGGGGTGGTGCCGCCCACCAGGATCGGCCTTCATCTGGGTGAGGTTATCGAGGCGAAACTCAACGGCAACCCGGTACAATTCGGGGCAAGTTTTGCCATCGCCGCGAGATTGGAGGAGTTGTGCGATTATTTTGGGACTCCTTTACTGATGGATCAGGACATCGCACTGCGGTATCAGGGAGACGGCCAGCAAGTGGTGAGCGTTGGCAAGGTGATGCTGGACAGCTTTACCCAACCGCTGCAGATATTCACCTTGTACAGCCCCGGCCTGCAAAACATTCCCCACGGAGTGGATCAGGAGCTGTTTGGCAGCTTCATCGCTCTCAGAAAAAACGCCATGCGGTATTTCCTGGGCGATGAGTCGGCAGGTTTGCAGCCGGATTTTCCAATGGCCAGGGAAATTTTAAGCAAAGCGCAGAAACTGTATATCCGAATGACGGGTTGTGCTGACAAGTCTACAGAAAGAATTCTTGAATATATCCGGGAGACTCCGTCACCCAGGAACGATTTTTTAACCAGCGGAATGAGGCTTTGCAAAAATGGCAGGGAGTCTTTGGGGGCGAGACTGTTTCATCTCTCGGAAGAGCTGCTGAAGGCCATGAACCATGAGTTTTACCACGCCCTGGTGGTGGATACCGCCTGGGAAGAGTATTTCAGGCTCGAGTGGCGAAAGATGGGGGAGAACATCATCACCATCAACGAAGAGCCGGATGGAGTCTACTTCATCGACAGCGGTGAGGTGGTGACGCTCAATGAGGATGATGAGGAGATCGCCACCCTGTCCGCTGGCACCATTTTTGGAGAGATGGCCTATTTCAATAAGGACAAGCGCCGGACCGCGACGGTTCGGGCCAAAACAGATGTGGTCATCCGCAAGATATCCAGTGAGGATTTTGCCAAATTGCCGGTGATTGTCAAAATCTTTGAGAGAATTGCCCAGGCGCGGCGCTGATCATCAGCGCCGCGCCTGGATGTCATCCCGGCGACAGGAGGGGAAGGAGTTGTTCGGGGAGTGGTGTCGTCGGGAGCTGAGGGATTATTCGGCAATAAGCACCACGTACTGGCTGATTTCACCGCTGCGAACCCTGAGCAGCACCCTGTTTGAGTCTGCAGAGTTGGCTATTTCCTCGTTGAGTTCGGCAACGTTGGTGACCAGGCTTCTGTTGACCTCCTCGATCAGCTGACCCGGCCGGAGACCGGCTGAGGCGGCTGGGCTTCCGGGCTCTACCTGGGAAACAACCACACCCTGGGCATTCTGGTAGCCAAGCCGCTCTGCCAGCTCAGGGGTGAGGTTCTGGAAGGCGAGCCCGAACTTTTCAAGATTGGACTTATTCTGCATGGAAGAAGAGGCCATTCTCGGGTCAGTTGGCCGCTCGCCTATGGTGACGTCAATTTGCTGCTTCTGGCCGTCGCGAACCACATCGAGCTTGGCGACGCTGTCAGGGCTGAGCAGGGCCACCTGATTTCTCAAGTCAGCGGTATCAGAGAGCGTTTTACCATTCAGCTTGATAATCACGTCGCCGCGTTCCACGCCGGCTTTTTCGGCGGGTGAGTCCTTTTGGACCTCACTGACCAGGATGCCGCCTGCCTTCTCCAGGCCAAACGACTTGGCAAGGTTTTCGTTCACATCCTGAATCACCACGCCGAGCCAGCCCCTGGTGACCCGGCCGCTGTCCTTCAGCTGGGCCTGGATGGTTTTCACCATATCGATGGGGATGGCAAAACCTATACCCATGTAGCCACCGGTCCTGGAAAAGAGCGCTGAGTTGATTCCCACCACCTCGCCGTCGATATTCAAGAGCGGTCCGCCGGAGTTACCCGGGTTGATGGCCGCGTCGGTCTGAATGAAGTTTTCGTATTCGTTGATGCCGACGCTGGACCTGCCGGTGGCACTGACCACACCAACGGTCACGGTCTGGTCCAGACCGAACGGATTACCGATGGCGATGACCCATTCGCCGACCTCGAGTTTACTGGAGTCGCCCAGAGGCAGGGTGGGCAGGTTGCCGCTGTCCTGGATGCGGATCAGGGCAACATCGGACTGGGGATCGGAGCCGATCATCTCCGCCTTGAACTGGCGGCCGTCTGACAGGGAGACTGTGATCTTGTCCGCATCGGCGACCACGTGGTTGTTGGTCAAGATGTAGCCGTCCCTGCTGATGATAAAGCCGGAACCAAGGCCCTGTTGTTTGTGCTGGCGCTGGGGGTTGGGACCCTGGCGAAACTGGGGGCCGAAGAAACGTTCGAAAAAGGGGTTGTTGAACATTTCGTCAAAGCGGGGATCCGTGCCCCTGCTTTTCACGCTTTTTTCAACTTTTATGTGAACAACGGAGAGCTTGGCCTTTTTTACCACCTCGACAAAGCCATTGTCTTTCATCGGGGCACTGGTGGCCGTGGTGACTTGTCCCAGCAGCAGGCCGGTCGTCAGCAACATACTGAGCAGCAGCATGGGGATTGAGAGAGTGTGTATTCGTACAGACATCGGCGTCCTCCTGGAAATGATCTGTCGTTGCTAAAGAGTAAACCCAGATGTTACGGCCTGCTATGCATGACCTGGGAGGCGGAGTGGAACCTCCACCGGGCTTACCTAACCTTATTACAGAGGATACATTAAGCCGTGTATGATAAGGGTCAAGAAAGATTACTGAAATGTAATCTTCTGCAATAATAGGCGGATGGGTGGGGAGGAGAGAAGCAAAAAAGGGCCGCAGCCACTTGATGGCTGCGGCCCCTGTTCAGCACGGGCTGTGAATTACTACCGGGAAATCGCTCAACAATGTATCAGGAGCGAATCATATCTGCGATCTGGAAGGCAACCTCAAGACTTTGCTCGGCATTGAGGCGTGGGTCGCAGGTGGTGAGATAGTTCTGATGGAGTTGTTCATCGATGATGTTTCTGGCTCCGCCGGTACATTCGGTAACATTTTCGCCGGTCATCTCGAAGTGAACGCCGCCAGGAATGGTTCCCTCTGCCCAGTGGGTTTCGAAGAAACAGGTGATCTCAGAGAGGATATCATTGAAATTTCGGGTCTTGTGTCCGGTATCGGCGGTGTAGGTGTTGGCGTGCATCGGATCACAGCTCCAGACAATGTTGTAGCCCTCCCGCTTCATCTCCCTCAACAGCGGCGGTAGGACCTTTTCCACGTTCTTGACCCCGAGGCGGGTGATAAAGGTAATCCGGCCAGCTTCATTGTCCGGATTGAGGGCTTCAAACATCCTCTTGACGTTGTCGATGTCATGGGTGGGGCCGAGCTTGATACCGATCGGGTTCAGCACACCGCGCAAAAACTCGACATGGGCGCCATCCAGCTGGCGGGTACGTTCACCGATCCAGAGCATGTGCGCGGAACAGTCGTACCAGTCACCGGTGGTGGAGTCGACCCTGGTCAGTGCCTCCTCGTATCCAAGCAGCAGCGCCTCGTGGGAGGTGAAGAGCTGGGTCTGGTTGATTTGCGGGTTGTCGGTGGAGATGCCGATGGTCTCCATAAACTTGATAGCCTGATCAATCTGCTTGGCCATACGATTGTAGGAACGCCCCATGGGGGACTGGGCAACAAACTCATGATTCCAGGCGTGAACCCGCTGCAAGGAACCGAAACCGCCCCGGGTGAAGGCTCGCAGCAGGTTGAGGGTGCTGGCGGCCATATTATACCCCATCATCATATTATTGGGGTCCGGTATCCTGGCTTCGGGGGTGAACTCTGAACGGTTGACCATGTCACCGCGATAGGAGGGTAGCTCAACACCGTCAATAACCTCAGTATCAGCGGAGCGCGGTTTGGCGAACTGACCGGCGATACGGCCTATTTTTACTACCGGCTTGCCACCGGCATAGGTCAGGACAACCGCCATCTGCAGCAGGACTTTCAGGGTTTCCCTGATGGTCGGTGCGGTGACTTTGGAAAAGTCTTCTGAGCAGTCACCGCCCTGCAGGACAAAGGCCTCGCCGGTCACTGCTTTGGCGAGTTGCTGTTTCAGGGTGCGAATTTCACCGGCAAATACCAGCGGCGGCAGGGTGGAAAGATGTTGAAGCACGCGATCAACTTCCTGTTGATCTGGCCAGTTCGGTTGCTGGAGAGCGGTGTAGTTCTTCCAGCTGGATTTTGTCCAGTTGTTCGGATTCGTCGTCATTCTGTTCCCTTAATGATGAATTGTTCCAGGTAGGTGCGGAGGGGCCGATGACGGTGGCTCTTACATGCAACATCGCTCAACGTCAAAAGCATTGAGAATTCTGAGTTCCCTCTCCCTCGGCTTATCTTTTCGGGGAGGGTGAAAGACAAGATTGTCCAGCATGTGTTCCGCGGATTTTCGGTCAGGAATTGAATGTAACCCATATCCGACAATCTTGCCAGTCGAAGTATTAATAAGTTCGGCATCTCTACCATTTGTGACGACGGCAAGGGGAATTTCGTAATCCGGGTTGAGCACGCGCGCCGCTGCAACAGCAGCCCGTTCCCGACTGACCAGCGAGCCGGGACCGTAACGCACAATCATGAAATCCCTGCCACTTATGCGGACTGTCAGTTCAATTGTGGAGCGGACGTAACAGCGGGAAAAAAGCGTTTCTATAAAGCGTCTGGGCTGCAGTTCAGACAGGGCATAGCCTTTTTCCTCCACCATCATCCTGCTGAGTTGCTGGCGGATGCGCTCATCATCGGTGTCGGTCAACTCTTCCCCGGTGAGGTAGTCCTCAAGGGTGCCGTAAACCAGGTGGTGTGAGAACTTGTCTGACATGGGCCTTGAAATCCTTTTTGTTTCAAATTGTTTGATGTTTATCGAAAAAGAGTAATACCAGCCAGGTGAAAACACAAGATAGGGCAGTGTGGGGATACTGCTGGGGATTTCGGCACAATTCAAGACGGTCGTAGCTGGTGAGCGAGCCGGTAATTGAGGGAGAGTGGGAGGCGGAGGATTGGAGCGGATAAAAATAGGACTATTCAGCGCCAGGAAACACTGGTAAGAAGTGCAAACCGGAAATAGTTGCTTAAGATCATGGGAAGAGAGTTTTTCAAAGCTGGAGACACGAGATGGAAGACGAAAAAAATATTATAAAAATTACAGTGAACTGCGCACCCTTGTTGGTGGACGTACTCGCTGATTATCTAATGGGAGTACTGGAGGCGGCCGTGGAAACCGGGGTTGAGGACCAGCTGCTGGAGCAGACCCTCCACGCGTTTCTCGAATCAGACAGTGCCACCACGGAAGACATGGCCGCCCTTGTGGCGCAGGTTGTCGCTTATGGAACCGAAATGGCAGAGATCTTCGGCGTCGGTGTACCGCAGGTCGAGGCGGCTCTGCTCGCTGGCCAGGACTGGGCAAGCAACTGGAAAAAACACTTTGCACCTTTTGCGATTACCAGTGGCTTGGTGATCAAGCCCAGCTGGGAGGAGTATCAGCCCAAGCCCGGTGAGGCGGTGATCGAGATGGACCCGGGTATGGCTTTTGGTACTGGCCAACATGAGACGACCAGCCTCTGTATGCAGTTGATGCAGGAAGCTCTAAGGGAGGTGTCTGCCGCCAGAGTGCTCGATGTGGGCACCGGCACAGGAATCCTGGCCATGGCTGCGGCGCTTTTTGGGGCGGGGAGTGTGGTCGGCATCGATAATGACCCGGATGCGGTCCAGGCGGCAGCCGACAATGTCGCCCACAACGGCTTAAGCGATACGGTGGAGATCGCCATCACCCCCCTGGCTGAACTCGCCGGCGAATATCAGCTGGTGGTGGCCAATATTATCCATGACGTGCTGGTGTCGATGAGAGAGGATCTCGCCAGGTGCACGATGGCCGGCGGTACGCTGATTCTCTCCGGAATACTGGCCGGGGACCAGGCGGAGAACATCAGCAGCTACTTTAAGCAGGCGGGCTTTACCTGCCTCGAGCGTAAGGAACAGGGCGAGTGGGCGGCCCTGAGGCTGGTCAAGGGCTAATCGGGACCAGGTGTTGTGCCAGGTTCACTATTGGGCAACCGGGGCCTTCATCGGGGTAAACTGGTAGTTGGCGTCGAAAATGACGCCGACGCCATCTTCCTCCTGGCGGATGACCACGCCCGTCGCCCGCACCAGCACCCGTTCCTGCCTGAGGTTGCGCAGGGCATCGATGGAGAGCAGCAGTTTCAGCCGTTTGACATCGGCGATTGATACCTGAAACTCAAGCCCCACCTTGGTGGCCAGGGGCAGCTGCTGCCGGGTCTGCAAAAAGGCTCCTCCCCCGCTGAGGTTGGCGATCACTGTTTCCTCATCTCCGCCAGTGCGAAGAGTTCCGGCTTCCCAAACCGAGAGTCGGGCAGTGGTACCGAGAGAAACTCTTTCCTGGATGCGACGTTGGTTGCTCATACGTTGTGGACCTGGGCCAGAACTGTTGGAGGAATATGTCCCTTTTCGAGGTTGCAGCTCAGTATTACGGAAATGTTCGCTGGAAGTCAAATTCAATTTGCGCCATAATTACGGATGGTTGATCAATATACATAATTTCTGGCCGATCGAGGCGGTATGAGAAGGTTCTTTTTTGACAAGGCGGCAAGGGAAGGCGACTCGGTAACTCTTGATGAGGGGGAGTCCCGCCATATCACCAGGGTGCTGCGCCTGGAACCCGGTTGCGACATTGAGTTGCTGGATGGCGAAGGTGGCCTGTTTCGGGCTCAGCTCAGCGAGGTGGGGAAAAGGGTCCGCGCAAACATTGTGGAGGAGGTGGAGGGTGGCGGTAGGGACAGGGTAGCCGTCTCCGTCGCCCAGGGACATCTCAAGGGCAAGAAGCTGGAGCTGGTGATCCAGAAATGTACCGAGCTGGGGGTGGCCTCGATGGCGATGTTCTGGTCGAGTCGCTGCCAGGGCAAGCTCAAGGACCTCCAGGGCGGGAAAAAGCTGGAGAGATACCAGCGAATTGTCGAGTCAGCCTGCAAACAGTGCTTTCGAGCCGATCTGATGGATCTGCAGGAACCGGTCGATTTCTATCGCTTGCTCGAGCTGTATGAGGACAAACCGGGCAGGTTGAAACTCCTCTTCTGGGAAGAGGAGCATACCACCTCCCTGCATGATATCTCGTTTGCCGGAGGGGAAGTCGACGATCTCATCCTGCTGTTGGGCCCGGAGGGGGGGCTGACCGAGCAGGAGGTGCAGGCGGCCGTCGAGGCGGGTTGGCGCTCTGTCAGCCTGGGCAAAAGGATTCTTCGCGCGGAGACGGCCACCATTACTGCGGTTTCGATCGGTCAATACCTGGTGGGAAATATTTAGGGGGTGGCCACTGGCGAAAAAAGCGCTCTTGGCTACGGCAGGTGAGAGGGTACAACATCGCCTCCAGCCAGAGGGACTGGAGGCGATGTGAGAAGTGGCTGGGCATGGACAAAAAGCCCGCCTAGATCTGGTTGGCAGGGGTTTGCTGTTGCATATGCATGTTATGGTGATAACCCGGGTTGCCCCCACCGTGACCATGGCCATGGCCACCGCGACCGTGTCCACCGTGGCCTTTACCATGCTTGCCATAACCTGACCCCGTACAACCGCTCATACCGGTCTTATGGCGCTTGCCATGGCCAACATATTGCTCGACACCGGCTTCTTTGGCTTTTTCAACCATGGTGGTGTGCAGGTCGAAGATCTCGCCGGTCAGCTGGCCCACCGCTGCCGGGTCCGGATTTGCACGTTTCATCATGGCCCTTTTTTCAGCCTTCTTGACAACCATTTGCCTGCGAAGATCCTGGGTGTCCTTACGAAACTGATCAATTTTTGCCTGGGTTTCAGCGTCAAGCTGTTGATAATTGGAAAATCCGCAACCAGCCATTTGACCCATACCGCCCATGCCCTGATAAGCAAAGGCTCCGGTTGAAATGGTCAGTCCCGAGATAAGTGCTGCGGCGATGATTGCTTTTTTCATTTTGATACTCCTTGGTAAAAATATACTTCCAGCCTTGGAAAAAACGGATATGGAAGCAGTCTCATTTGCCATATCGGCCAGTTGCCCTCATGTCAGCAAGGGCTGTGCCAAAAATAGCGAAATGGACGCATGTCTATGAAATAAGCACTTTTTTGTCCATGGACAAAAGAAAATCACCACAAGGTGGGATTGGGGGCTGGGAACATTTTACTCAGATACAGGCATGGGGTGGGTAGATAGTATCATCTGGCAACTGGTTGTCATCCAGGAGACTGGAGCAGGGGACGGGTACGGGTTCACTCATCGGTCGGTACCACCGGCTGCAGGCCCGATGACAGCAGCCAGCCGGTGCGTCCAGTCTCACTTACGATGTACACATAGCTGCCATGGCGCTTTTGTGGAAAAGCCCGGCGTCCCTCCCGGGCAGTACCGACCGTAGCCGCGCCATCGAAAGGGGAGATCAAAAGGGGAGAGGTGGTGGTGACAATGAAGCAGTGCCAGTTTTTGCGCAGGCTGGCCATGGAAGCCGTTGCCAGGAGGATCAGAAGGGTCGAGCCGAGGCAGACCAGGGTAATTGTTCGCCTGGAAACCTGCACATAAAGCGAGGTCAGAACCGTTCCTGCCAGAGCGGTGAGCGCAGCAAGAGCAAGAATTCCCCACTGACCCATGCTGAAACTGCCGGCCAGCCTTGTCGCGAGAGATTTGCCTTTGGGAAACAGCCCGTGCTCTTGTTGGACTTTTTCGAGGTTGGCGATGATATCGGAGTTGCCGGGGCTGAGGCGAAGGGCACGTTCGTAGTTGAGAATGGCCTGGCCGGGGTAACCCGCCTGGGCGTAGCTGTTGGCCAGGTTGTAGAGCACTCCGGGGGAGTAGCCGTGCTCGGCGATCAGTGACTCGTAGCCGGTAATGGCGGTGCCAAAATCACCCCTGCTGTAGGCACCGTTTGCCTCCTGAAACCTCTGGTTCTGTGAATTTGCTGTGGCGAGCTGAGGAAGCAGGAGGGTTATGACGAGCAGCAAGAGACATCGCGTGATCATAGGAGTTTCTCCAGTTCCATTTTTACGGTTTGGGTGGTTTCCGCCATTTCCTCAGCACTCATCAGCGCGCCGCTGTAGACAGCATGCTCGGCCCGGGCCAGCACCGCGGCCAGCCGTGAACCAGCCGGCAGCCTGGATGTTGCGCCGGCGCTGGTAATCGCCCCGGGCTCGCATTGCCAGAGATAGCCAAGATGCTGCTGAATGAGGGTCCGGCACTGGTTGAGGTAGGCGCTGCTATCGCCGGCGCTCTCGGCTTTTTTCAGGGCGGCAATACCGTTGTTGAGCATCCTGGTTCGTTTTCTGCGACGCTGCTCTTCCGGGGTTCCCCTGGCCTGTATTTGCCGAATCTTCAGGACAGCTGCGGCAACGATAACAATCAGGCAGATCAGGAGATACAGTTGAAACAGGAGCGTGCGGTAAATCGGTTGTATTACTCCTACGACTTTACCTGTCTCAAGATGCAGCGGGGCAAGGCCTGTCACTGCCGCTGCACTTGGTTCGATGGTCGCTTCCGCCGCCTGGCCTTGCGGCGGGGCTGTGGTTGCGGTATTCGCCGGTGAAACCGGTTGTGGCTGCACCGGTGTCGGCTGGACAGTGGTCGGGGCCGCAGGCGCGCTGACAATCTGCACAGGTATCGGCTTGGTCTCGGTACTCACGTAGGCCCCCTGTTTCGGATCGAAGTAGGAGAAGGACAGGGCCGGGATCTGTACTATGTTGCCGTTTCTTGCCACCACAGCCTGTTCAAAGATCTTTTCGCCGGCAAGCCCGCTGACGTCGGCGGGGTGGAATGTTGCAACCGGCGAATAGGTTCGCCATGCACTGCGTACATGTTCCGGAAAGACCGGTGGATCAACCCTGTCGAAGTTGCCCTGACCCCGTATGGAGATGGAAAGTGTTATCGGTTCCCCTGGTTCCACCACCGTTGGTTCGGCATGGGCGTGGACATAAAATTCACCGATGGCTCCGCTAAATTGGTCCGGGCGGCCTTCTTCGGGCAGAGGCAATACTTCAAGGGAGCGTTGCTTGGAGGCAAGCTTGATTGGGCGCTGGGTGTAGCCGCCGAGCATGGAGTCAAAGAAATCGTCGTCAAAGGGGGATTGGCGGCCAAAGAGCGAGGTGTTCATCCGCTTCTGGGGCACATGCTCAACAGCTTGCAGCTCCATGTGAAACGGGTGCCTACCGACTTTTATGGTCGAGATATTGGTCTTCCAGGTCAGCACGTTGTGCATCACCCCATCGACGGCTTCCTGGGTTTGGTTCGGTTTGTCTGTCAGTTGGGCCATCACCATCCCATCACCGGTCAGTTCGGGCAGGGAAGTGAGGCTGGCACGAATGGTGTGTTGAAAATAGGCCCTGATCTCAATGGGAAATATCTCACCTATGTAAGCGGTATCTTTGGGTAAGTTGATTTCCAGAAAGGCTGGTCTGCCGGTGTCGGCCCCAGCAGGGTTGGCAGAGCGCTTGCTCGGGGCGGCCCCTGAGCCGCTGGCTGACCCTGAGCCGCTGACCGTGAAAGGTATAGGCTCTGTGGTCAGGACCTGATCCTCTGCGCTAATGGTTATGGCCGGGATCTCAAAACTTCCCGGGCGCATGGCTCGCAACAGGCAGGTGAATGTGATGGATGACGAGTACTGGCCATTGATCAGGTTAAACTGCCTTGAGCTGCCGCGTTGGATCAATTCAAAACCTTCAGTTTCGGGAAGTTCCACTTCAGCGGAGCGGGTGCCGTTGACCGTTATCGTCAGCTTTGCCGCCTCATGGATACTCAATGCGCTGGAGCTTAAGGTTGCGCTGACGGTTATCTGTTCCTGGCCGGTGGCAGCAGGGGTGGTGAACAACAGCAGGATAAGAGTCAGGGCAAGAGCTGATCCGCACCGGTTGGTGGTATACATTTTCCGCCGTCTCGCCGGCTGATGTCTGATCGGTCTGCGTGCAGCCATTACCAGTCCCTCCCTGAACTGCTTGCCCCTCTGGTCCCGTTGCCGGGGACAAAGTTTAACTCACCTTCCTCGCCTTTCAATTCATTTAACAGGTTTTCAGCTTCCTCCCTGGTCATCTTGCCAAGCTCTCTGCGTTCGACATCCCTCTGTTCGGCAGCCTGCCGGTCGGCGCTGCCGGCAGGATTGTCCGCGGGCTTTTCAGCCGGCGCCTCTTCACTGCCGGATTCGCTGGATTCTTGACTCTCCGGTTGTGGATCTTGTCCCTGTTCTGCTCCGTCAGCTCCATCAGCCCCATCAGGCTGTTGCTGGGGGTCGGATTCAGATTGCTCGCCATCCTCTGTCTGCTGGCGGTTACCACTGCCTTGATCAGGCGACGGCTGATCCTGCTGTTGCGAGTCCTGCTGGTCATCCTGCGGCTCGCTTTCCCCCTCTTGCGGTTCTGCCTGGTCTTCCTGTGGCTGCTGGGGCTGTGGTTCTACCTGTTTTTTCAGCTCTTCAAGCTGCTTTTCAACATAAGCCCTGTTTTCAGCGGCCAACTGATCACGGCTATCGAGCTGGAGAGCGGAGTCGTAGGCATCCAGGGCTTCCTGCCAATCGTTGATTGCGGCCTGCGGGTTGGCCTGCTGCTTTTCTTCCCCCTGCTTAAAGAGGGCGTTGCCGAGATTGAAGTAGGCTTTTTGCTGCAGCTCGAGATCCGCTGAGTTGAGCGCTTCGGTAAAAGAGGCCGCGGCCTGGGCAAACAGGTTGTTTTTGTAGGAGGTTGTGCCGGAATTATAGTGCAGTACCGGGTCTGCCGGACCATCTTTCAGGGCCTGGCTATAGTACTCGGCAGCTTTCAGGTAATCTCCCCGGGCGTAGGCTTCCTCGCCCTCTGCTGCGGAGACCCACTGGGGCGTAAGGAGGGGAGTCAGGGCCGGCGCACTGTACAGTACAGCGAGACCCAGCAGGGCCAGTGGCGCTTTTTTGACCCTCCTGCCGGCGGTTTTGACCACAGGAGGTTTCGTCGAGCCGTTTGCTTTTCTCTCAGGGAGAAGGTAATCGATGATGAGCAGGATGATGGCAGCGGTTAGCGGCCAGCTGAATCGTTCCACGGGGACCTTGTGTCTGCGTTCGGCCAGTTCCTCCTTGGGGATAAGGGTGAGTTTTTGTTGATATATTGCCTCAAGCCCTTCCCCACCACTGCCGAGAGGTGCATAGATGCCACCTGTAGCTGCCGCGATACGGGTGAGCACCTCCTCGTCGAGGCGGGAAGTAACGAATCTGCCGTCCTTATCCTTGACAAAACCGGTCTGGGGACCTGGCAGCGGGATCAGTTCGCCCTTTGCGGTGCCTACGCCTACAGTGTAGATGGTCATACCGTTGGCCTTGGCGGCTCTGGCTGCCTCAACCGCCTCACCTTCCAGGTCTTCACCGTCGGTAATCAGCACCAGGATCTTATGGTTGGAGTCGTTGCGCAGAACACGTTCGGCAGAACGGATCAATTCGCTGATATTGGTGCCGCCAAGGGGGATTATGTCCGTACTGACGCTGTTGAGTGAGGCCGCAAAGGCATCGTAGTCCAGGGTGAGCGGGCACATCAGATAACTGCTGCCGGCAAAGGGCATAAGACCTACGCGGTCACCCTCCAGCTGTTCCACAAAGTCGAGGATACCGAGTTTGGCACGCTGCAGCCGGTTTGGCCGGGTATCTTCTGCCAGCATGGACTTGGAGGTATCGAGGGCAAAGAGGATGTCGATGCCCTTTCTCTTCACCTCCACCCACTGAAATCCGTACTGGGGGCGGGCAAGGGCCACAAACATCAACATAACGGCGGCTAGAAGGAGAATGTTTTTGAGCCTTCGCCGTGTCGGAGATATGTGACGGGTGAGTCTTCCCAGCAGCTGTGCACTGGCAAACCGTGTCAGGGCCTCAAGCCTGCGCTTCTGCAACCGGTTGAGAACCAGCGCCAGGGCAACGCAGCTGAAAATGCCGGCGAATATCCAGAGTGGTTGGGCAAACTGCATGAGCGTATTCGGGTTCAGGGGAGCTTTCTGCGGCCAGCGCCAAGTTCCAGCGCCAATAAGAGCAGGGTGCAGAAGACGAGGTATGGGTACAGCTCCCTGTAGTTTTCAAATTTGGTGATGGTCCGGGTTGTGGTCTCCATCGCATTGATTTCTTCATAGATCCTGGCCAGTGATGAACTGTCGGTGGCTCGAAAATATCGTGCACCGGTCATTTCTGCAACCTCGGTGAGCATTTTATCGTCTATATCGACCCGTGCCATGCGGATTCTTTGCCTGCCAAAGCTGTCAACAACGGGGATGGGGGCTTCCCCACGGCTGCCTGCACCGATGGTATAGACCTTGATGTCCAGGGTCTCGGCCGCTTCCGCGGCCACCAGCGGTGGGATCCGGCCTGCGTTGTTGATGCCGTCGGTCAGCAGGATCATGATTCTCGATTTGGAGTCCTGCTCCCGTAACCGATTGGTGCCGCTGCCGATGGCACTGCCGATGGCCGTGCCGTCCTCAACGATGCCGATCTCCAGGGAGTCAAGGCGTTTGCGGAGCCAGCCATGATCCAGGGTGAGCGGACAGACCAGGTAGGGTCGGCCGGCGAAAGCGATCAGCCCGATACGGTCGTTGGGGCGCTGATCGATGAACTGGTCGACAACCTGCTTGACAACCGCCAGCCTGCTGGCCGGATTGCCGTCCAGGGTGAAGTCCATGGCCTCCATGGAGCCTGAAACATCCACCGCCAGCATGATGTCGATGCCGCTGGCCTGTATTTCCGTGGTGGTGTTACCCAGCTGTGGTCGAGCGGCGGCCAGAATCAGCATCGCCAGCGCCCCGAGTTTAAGCGCGGGCAGCAGGGCAGCGGGTCGTGTTCGTTTGGCTTTGGCCAGGGAGGCGGCCAGACTGGTCGAGGAAAAGATCAGGGCAGGGCCGGAGCCGGCTCTGCCTTTTAAGGCGGCCAGAAGCGGCAACAGCAGGAGCAGCCAGAGCAGGTGGGGATAGAGGAAACGCATTATGCTCGTACTCCTTCGGCCTCGTTCTGCCATGGTTCGCTGGCCGGTTGTTCCGTGCGGTTGATAAAACGCAGGATACCGTTTTCCAACTCCTGCAGACTCTCAATGGTGGCGGTACGATGGGCAAATTTGGCCAGATCGCACTGCTCCAGGCAGCTTTTCAGCTCATCACTGTAGCGTGTCAGTTCGGAATATTTCCTCCTGCTTTGGCTAACGGATGTGAAAAATTCCTGGGTGGTCTGACGGGTGGTGGGCAGCTGAAAACGCTGTTCCAGATACCTGCGCAGCACAGCCGAGACCCGTTCCATATACTTCAGCTGGAGCTCCGGCGTCATCAGCTCCCGGGCTGCCATCAGTTCACTTCGGGCACTAACCCCGGCCGGGATGGCGGGTGGAGCGGCCTGTTTTCTTTTCCGGAACCACCACCAGAGCCCGGCCGCCAGGCAGAGAACCAGCAGTGCAGTCAGACCATAGGCCAGCCAGGGAACCGGTTCCGCGGTCTGGATTGGTCCATGTATGTCATGAAAGGTCAAATGGGTGCTCTTTGAGACGGGGCCGGCGGCAGCACCAGAGGAGGGGGGGCCGCCGCCGGTTCCATCAGGCTTCAGGAGCCGTAAAGGGGGCTCTGTCTGTGCTGGCAGAAGGGAGGGGAGACAGAGCAGGGTGAAGAGGGATGCGGCAAGAAAGGGCAGATACTGCTGTTTTCCCTGCAGCCTCATCGCACGGCCCTCCTCATTCTGGTTTGAAAAAAGCCAAGCAGGGGCGGCACGTATGGACTGTCGGTACTCAACTCGAGCAGGTCGACGCCGCATGAGCGGATAGCCCGGTTGGTCGACTCCCTTCGTTGCCGGGCGAGGCTGGCGTATTGATGACGGACCTCGGCATCCGAGGTGTTGAGGTCAACCTGCTGGCCGCTCTCGGCGTCCTCCAGGGTGATCCAGCCCACATCGGGCAGCTCGGACTCCCTGGGATCGGAGATAATGAGGGAGATCAGGTCATGGCGGCGGTTGCTCACCTTGAGCGCCGGAAGTAATTCCTGCAGGGAGTCTTCAAAAGAGCCCGGCAGGCAGAAATCGGATATTAAAAAGGCCACACACTTACGCTTGGCCACGCGGTTGATGAAATCCAGAGGGACCTTGAGGTCAGTCAAGGTCCCTCTGGGCTCAAAGAAGAGGATTTCACGAATAACCCTCAGTATATGTGAACGCCCTTTCTTGGGCGGTATGTAAAGTTCAACGAAGTCGGTATAGAGTATTAGACCTACTTTGTCGTTGTTGCGAACTGCTGAAAAGGCGAGCACTGAGCCGATCTCGGCCATGATCTCGCGCTTGGATGAGTCGGACGAGCCAAACTCTCCTGACCCGCTGATGTCGATCATCAGCATGATCGTCAGCTCACGCTCTTCGGTGAACTTTTTTATATGTGGGATACCGGTTCTGGCGGTGACATTCCAGTCGATGGCACGTACATCGTCGCCAGGTACGTATTCACGCACCTCGTCGAAGTTCATGCCGCGCCCCTTGAAGACAGAGTTGTAGCTGCCCGCCAGGCTGTCATTCACCAGCCTGTTGGTGCGGACCTCGATCTGCCTCACCTTTTTCAGTATGTCCCTGGTCAGTTGTGTTTCCATAATGGCACTCAGGCAAGACGCACAACTGGGTTAGGGGACCGGTACAGTATCAAGAATCTTGCGGATTATGTCCTCACTGCCAACCCCTTCAGCTTCAGCCTCATAGCTGATGCGGATGCGATGGCGCATGACGTCCATGGCGGCGTCTTTCACATCGTCGGGGGTGACATAGCCGCGCCCTGCAAGAAAGGCGAGGCTGCGGGCCACCAGTTTCAGGTTGATGGTTGCCCGGGGGGAGGCGCCTGTGTCTATATACTCCTGGAGATCCAGGTTAAAACTCTGGGGATCACGGGTGGAGTAGACCAGAGAGACAATGTAGTCCCTGATCTTGTCATCCATGTAAATGGTGTTGATCACCTGTCGGGAGGCGATGATATCCTCCACTGTCGCCACCGGCATCACCTTGACTTCCGCCTCGGTGTTATCCATGGCGTCGAGGATCTGCCGCTCCTGCTCGATGGTGGGGTAGTCGACAACGACCTTGAGCATGAAACGGTCGATCTGGGCCTCGGGCAGGGGGTAGGTGCCCTCCTGCTCGATGGGGTTCTGGGTGGCCAGCACCAGAAAGAGCTTGGGCAGGGTAAAACTCTGCTCGCCGATTGTTACCTGCTTTTCCTGCATCGCCTCAAGCAGGGCGGACTGCACCTTGGCCGGGGCGCGGTTGATCTCGTCGGCAAGAACCAGCGAGGAGAAGATCGGCCCCTGCTTGACCTCGAAGCTGGTTTGTCGCGGGTTGTATATTTCGGTACCGATGATATCGGCCGGCAGCATATCCGGGGTGAACTGGATACGCCTGAAATCGGTCTGGATGGCTTTGGCCAGGGTCTTCACTGCCAGGGTCTTGGCGAGGCCGGGCAATCCTTCGAGAAGGATATGCCCGCCAGTGAGGACAGCAACCAGCAGCCGTTCAACAAGATGTTCCTGACCTACGATCATCTTGCCAATCTCCCGGCGAAGGGGAGCAAGCCAGGCGGATTGGGAGGCTACCGTCTCGTTTATTACTTGAATAGAACGATATATGTCATCTCCGGACTGGTGGGAGGGATGTGATACTGACTGGGTAGGAGAGAAGGTCATGGTGTCCGGATCGGTTGATGTGGTAGCTGGCTGCTGGTTCTGTCCAAACATGGTTGCCTCTGTCAAATTGGGCCCGGGCAGCTGGGGACTGCCCGGGCCGGGATATTCTGAAAACTGTCTAATCTTTGGAGAAGAAGAGATGTTCAACAGTAATATAAACAATATACATTACCGTCAGCTTTCAGTTCCATTACATTGCTGTAATGTAAGCAATGCGCTGGTTAGAGGGAAGGGTTGGGGGCGAGGCCGGGCATATCCTTGGACGGGGATATGCCCACCAGTTTGGGCAGCAGCCGGCAGCCGCGCAGGGAGATGGTTCGCCCTGCGGGAGTGTGGCCGCTTTCCCGGTGAAGGGGAGTCAACCGGGGAGTACGGCAAGCCCTGGTATGGTTTCTCTGGGCAGAAAACCCATCCTGGACATCTCCGGAGTCGTTTGAAGGGGATGCTGCGAACTGTTGTGAAGGGATGGGAGTCTTCTCTTGCAGGATTGCAGCCCCGCAGGAGAAGAAGGGGATTAACGCAGACTGCGTTGAGGAGAATGTCATGGCCTCCGGAATTATGATGAGAGCTGGCTGCTGGTTCTGTCCAAACATGGTTGCCTCGGTCAGGTTTGGTCCGGGCAGCTGGGGACTGCCCGGACCGGAATGTACTGAAAAACTATCCTTCTAAGGAGAAGAAGAGAGGTTGAGGGACAGTGTACAAAAAGCACATTACCCGAATCTTGCGGTTCCATTACAATGGTGTAATGAAGGCAGCGGCTGGGTCAAGGGATTGAGCTTAATAGCCCGGTTTTTCATGAAAAAAGAAATGTTACTAAACGTCTGGACAAGACATCGGGAGCGCAGGTGCTGCTGCGGTCAACAACACAGGCTGCGCTCCGGCTGGGCAATGACGGGGGCCGGGGTTACGAACCGGCGAGCGGGGTGGTGAGCTGGTTCATGGTGTCAATGGTCCAGGTGGGAGGCTCAGGAAGATCCTCGGCCCTGGTATGGCTCCAGTTGACAAACACCGTGTCAATGCCGGCGCTGTTGCCGCTGCAGACATCCCACTTGGCGTCTCCGATAAAGACGGTGGCCGGTTTGGCAGCCTGGAGCAGTTCGATGGCCTTGAGTGCCGGCTCTGGATGCGGTTTGTGGAGTTCGGTGTCTTCCGGGGTGACCAGTACATCAAAATAGTCATGGATACCGGTGGCCTTGAGGAACACTCCCAGGCTGTAGCGCTTCCGGGAGGTGACGATAGCCAGTTTTTTGCCGCTCGCCTTCAGGGTTCTGAGGGTTTGAGTGACCTCGGGGAAAAGCGTGAGGCTGTGCTCCATGGCTTTCAGCTGGTACTGCAGATAATCATCGAGGATGGCCTCGACATCGAGATCTGCGCCCAGGTGTTCTATGACCTGCGGACGAAGCGGTGAGCCGATGCCCTGGATGATCAGCTGGCGGTCTACCTGCTTATTGGCATATTTTTCGGCGACATACTGGAAGCACTCACAGATAAGCTCGGTGGTGTCAAAGAGGGTGCCGTCGGCGTCAAAAAGATAATAGTCGTAATTTTTCATGGTACTCCTGGGACTGACTGCTGGGGGGCGGAACAGGCCTTCTCAGCCTATTGCCGCAAAATTGGTAGATGATGATATTTTTGCAGAAAAACCGGACCTTTATGGCACAAATCCGGACTCAGCTGGGAAGGGGGCCGGTCCCGACTTGCCTGCCTGGACAGGGCTAAGCTGCCAACTTTTTGCGCGCTTTGGGTGATCTGCTGTACACTATCAGGGCTCAACCATACAATAAATAGTGGTTCCAGGCAAACAACCTGGCACAGGTTAGCTATTGGCTGTTTATTCCCCCAACTCATCCAGGAGTTTCAGGACCCGCAAGGATTCCGCCACCCCGGTGGTGCCGCTCATGGACATGTTCACCGCTATCGTCTCAAGAATTTCCTCCCTGCTGGCCCCCTCTTCTAAAGACCGCATCGTCTGGCCGACAATACAGTTGGTACAGCCGGCCCGAAGAGCGATGGCCAGTGCCATCAAGCGTTTTGTTTTGCTGCTCAGGGCCCCCTCTTGGTAGACCGCCTCCCACTTCGCCTGCTCATGCTCCATCACTTCCGGCAAGGCCTGGTTCAGCTCGGCCAGATACCTGAGCCGCTCTTCATTAACTTCCAGCTGGCTGTGCATTTTCTTCCCTTAGTCAAAGACCGGTTTCATGAAGCTGCGCTCAAAGCTGATGATGCAGCGGGTATTCTGCGCATGGGCAAACGCTTTCTGACAATCCTCATCTGTGGTGATTTTCTCCCTGTACTCCTCGTAGGAGCTGAGACTGGGGAAGCTGAAGAGGGCGTAGGCGATGTTGTTGGCGCCCTCATGGGGCAAAAAGTAGCCGTGATGGATGCCCCCGAATCTATTGACCAGTGGAATCCACATCTTCGCATACTGTTCAAAGGCCTCGAGCTGGTATGGATCGATAACGTATTTCAGGTAGCAGGTGATCATGTTCTTTCCCCAATTATCTATAATTATTTATTCTTCCCACGTCCCACGTCCCACGTCCCACGTCTCACCATCTAGCCTGATAGAATTTTTACCATAAGTCTGGAGGAGCAGGGACATAACGTTGAGAACTGGGTGGTATTTTTGATGTCAAATGGTGCATGGGCTCTTGGGGTGCAGGTATACCCGAGCCGGTCAAAATAGTGCTCCGCTGTCTCGGTGAGCAGAAAGATCTCCTGTACACCATTCTGCTGGCACATACTCTCCAGGTACTCCACCAATCGCCTGCCAAGCCCTCCATTTCGCCATCCAGAGGCAACGGCCAGGGACCGCAACAATGCGGTATCACCATAGACCTCAACACCGATACAGGCTAAGAGGCTATCATGGTGATAGGTTCCAAAGAACCGTATCTTCTTATTGCCTGAAACATCAGAAGTGGGCAGCGACGATTCTCCCAGCAGTATCTTAACTACTGAAACATCAACGAGTTCGGTTATCATCATTGTCCATATGGCTGACAAACGCGACACTGGCGGCGATGGCGTCTATCGTAAGGTTTTCACAGAGGTGGGGCGGATCATCAGGCTGAAAGCCTCCCGGTCTCAATACCTCGCAGCGCAGACTGGTAAAGAGCTCTTCGAATTTCCCGGCAAATGTCTTGCACTGCTCGGCGATCAGGGAGTCGGACATACCGGCGCTGCGACCATAGATGCCGATAAACAGCAAGGCCCCTTCCACCAGGCCACACTGGGCACCGTATGTACCTGCTCCGTGCATGCCGACGGCAGCATCGAGCACCTGCGGTGAAAGTTTGATGCCATGGATCTCAGAGAGGATCTTCAGGTTGGTGGTGGCACAGTTGAACTCTTTTTGGTGGTAATAGTGGCTGACTCGCTTTTTAATGAGTTCCAGATGTTGCATCGTTTTATCCTGTTGTTCTTGGCTGCACCCCTGGTGCGAAAAGGTCATTTATTGGAGACGGTTCCATGATACTGTACCTGCTCCGCCGATGCTCATTGGAGTTTTGGATAAGCGGCTTCGAATATTTTGATCACCTGATAGGCCGAGAGTAGGGTATATTTACGCAATTATCCGCTCTACCACGGGGAGAGTAGGTAGAGTAGAGAGTACACAATGCTCCGAGGATGTGGTCTCTGCAGGTCACAGATAAACGTTTTTGTGATCATACCTTTTTATATTTATGGAACTGTATCAGCTGAAAACATTTGCCATGGTGGCGGAGGAAGGTCACCTGACCAGGGCCGCCCGGCGTCTTCATGCCAGCCAGCCGACGGTGAGCGGTCACATCAAGGCACTGGAGGATGAGCTGGGGGTGAACCTGTTTCTGAGAACCCCGAAAGGAATGATCCTGACCAGGGACGGCAGGGAGCTGCAGGTCCATGCCAAGCGGGTGCTTCAGGAGGTGGCCGCCTTGGCCAGGGCGGCCGAGCTGATGCGCGGCAGCGTCCAGGGGGAACTCAAGATCGGCATTAATACTGAGCCGGAATCATTGTATATCCCGAAGCTGTTTGCGGAAATGGCCCTGCATCATCCCCAGGTCACCCTGCATATCCTGCAAGCCATGTCTGCGGAGGTCCCGCAACGGCTTGAGCACGGTCTGCTCGATTGCGGCTTTATCTACGGGCCGGTTGCATCGGATCGGCTGTTTTCTCTTGAGTTGGCCCGATTTCGGGTCGTGGTGGCAGGTCCCGCCCAGTGGCGTGGGAAGATGGCCAGGGCGGGGGCGGAGGCGCTCGGTGAGCTGCCCTGGATCATGACCCCGGATGATTGCCCGTTTCACCACCTGGCTGAAAAATTTTTCAAGGCCCACAACATCCGCCCCCAGCAAGTGGCCCTGGTGGACAAGGAGAGCGTCATCCGCACCATGATACAGGCCGGGGCGGGGCTGTCCCTGATGTTGGAGCGGGATCTACAGCCGATGCTGGCTGGGGCAGGCATGGAACTGACCATCTGGTCACAGGAGGAGCTCTATCTGCCGCTCTCCATCGCCTGCCTGGAGGCCAGAAAGGATGAGGGGCTGCTGCAGACCCTGTTTTCAGTTATCACCCGCATATTCCATGAAGAGTGCCGGTAAGAGCTTTCCGGCACACTCTCCGCAGCATCTTCAATCCAACAGGCCATTGCCGAAGAAGGGCTGTCCGCAATACGGGCGGGTGTTCACCCGGCAAATTTATCGGGCAAGTGGCAGCTGCACGGTGAAGACCACACCGGAGCGGCCATCCGCCATGTTATTCACTTTGATCGTGCCCCCGTGATGTACGGTGATGGTTCGGGCCACATATAAGCCAAGGCCAAGGTGGGGCTTGGAATCGCTCTTGGTCCGGCGGGACACCATGGTGTTAAAGATCTGACCCTGCATATCCTCGGTGATGGTGGGGCCCTGGTTGGCCACCGTCAAAACGATCTCCTTTTCGCTGATGCTCAAGCCCAGACCGATCTCGATGGGCGTTCCCTTGGTGTGAAAGCTCACGCCGTTTTCGATCAGCTTGTCGAGCAGCTGGCGGATACGTCCGGGGTCTCCATGCACCAGGATGTCCTGGCGGCGCGGCCGGTAGACGAATTCTGTTTCCGGAAAGGCGGGCCGCCAGCTGTGTTCCAGCCAGACCTGCATCGCCTCATGCAGGTTGAATGTCTCATGGGTGTCCCGGTGCAGGGCTTCCTGCAGGCTGGTGGCATCCCGGATGGCGCCGAGCAGCTGTTCCAGCCGCATCACGTCACTTAACGCCCAGTCCAGGTAGTTCCTGATTCTCTCCGGCGGGTTGTCAATTTCCCCGCTCAGGTTTTTCAAAGAGGCTGAGATGCCGGCCAGCGGGGTACGCATCTCGTGTTCCAGATTATCGGCCATGGTCTCCCTGTAGTCGCTCTGTTCCTTGAGCTGGCGCAGCATGGAGCTGAGGGTGCGGGACAGATCACCTATCTCATCGCGGGCCCGGCTGGGCCTGAGGGTGGTGTTGATCTGGCCGGTTCCGGTGATGGCGCCGGCCGCCTGGTCGCGAAGACGCCTGATCCTGGAGGAGAGCCTGGAGGCGAACAGCAGCAGGCCGAGGCCGCCCACACAGAAGGCGAGAATGGAAAAGCTGAGAGATTCCTCGATAACCCGGTTCTGCAGGGCCAGGATGGAATTGGTGGTTTGCTCCACCACCACTGCACCGACAATTTTGGTGTTTTCCCTGAGCGGGGAAATGGCGGCCATGATCTCCACCTGACCTTGGGCGATGCGATATCTGCTGATGGTCTCCTTGCCCTGCAGGGCCTCCTTGACCCCGCTGATATCAAGGGTCGTGGGCATCGCCACCGGGGTCTTGAACTCGTCGGTGAAGGGGGTGGTGAAGAGTTTGTAGAGCGGCTCAAGTATATCGAAGATGAGTCCGCTTACCCTGCTTATCGGGTTTTCCTCGACTGTTGCCGGCTGTTCCTCTTCCGGGTTGAGACTGCCGTGACTGGCCCGCACCCGTTGGTTGCTGTCCACGATCAGGATGCGCGACTGGGGCCTGTCCAGGGAACTGAGGATCGACTCGATGGTTTTTGATGGAGAGAGCAGCCAGCCGAGTTTCTCGGGGGTTTCCGGGTTGGCGGTACCGATCAGGGTGGTGACCTCCCGGGTGACCGGGTCGTCCACATCGGCGATGGCAAAGGCAAAGCGGTCACCGATCAGATCCCGGGGAATGCGCAGCTCTATGACATAACCGTCAGCCGTTTCCTCCCATACCCCCTGGATGCGTCGCTCGAGCTTGATCGGCAGGTTGTCGGCAGGATTTTCCGGCATGAGATAGCCGTTTACCCAGCCCGGTTTGCTGGTGGAGACCACATAGCGGTGGAGCTTGCCCTGCTGGTCCTCGATCCCAATCTGCAGATGATCCGCCCTGGCAATGCCCAGCGAGTGCGGAGGGCGGAAGATCACCCGGTCATCGGTGACGAGAAAGATGGCATAGACATATTCACCTCGCACGCCAAGCATATGCCTGAAGTTCAACGATTCAGGGCGATACGGCACAGTGGAGAACAGCAGGTGCTCCCCGGCGAATTCTTCCGCTTCCAGCAGCTGGGGGAGCCAGTCATCGCTCTTGCCATTGAGGCGGATCGGGTTGCTTAGCTGGAACAGGTAGAGGTCACGGCTCTGGTTGAGCGAATGAAACAGTTCCTGATCCAGGAGGCCGGTACGTCCGGCCAGGGCGGATGCCACCGAGCGGGCGGAAAACAGCAGCGTCTCCTCCCGGCTTTCCACCAGATCACGGGTGATGATCTCGGAAAAACGAAAGCCGATCAAGGGGATGAGGAGCAGCAGCAAGGCCACTAAGGTCAGTTTGATCCGCAATGAAAAGCGCATGGTGATCTCAAGACTTTGATTCCCGTCAGCCTTTCGGCCCGAATATTTCATGAAAATCAGGTTAGGCCTGCCAACGGTAGCCCATGCCGTATTCGGTACGGATAGCATCGAAGCCGCTATCCACCTCCTGGAACTTGTCGCGGATGCGGCGGATATGGGCGGTAATGGCGTTGTTGGTGACCACCACGTTGGCCGCTTCCATCAGCTGGTCGTGGGACTTCACATGGCCGGGTCTTCTGGCCAGCGCCAGCAGCAGCCAGTACTCGGTGAGGGTGAGGTTCAGCAGCCGGTCTTTCCAGAACACCTGTTTACGCTCCTCGACGATGCGCAACTCACCGCTTTCGACCACCGACTCCTGTGCGGTCATGGTGGACTGCAGGGATTCAACCATCTTGAAAAGTGATGAAATCCGTACCGGCAGAAAATCGAGGGTGGTGGTGTTTTTGGTCAGATAGTCCCAGGCACCGAGCCTGAGCCCCGATACCCGGTCCAGATCAGAGTCCCGGGCGGTGAGGAAGATGATCGGGATGGTAGGGGAGAGCTGGCGAAGCTGGCGACACAGCTCAAAACCACCCTCCTTTTCGTCATGCAGCATCACGTCGAGAATGGCCATATCTGGGAGTTGCCTGTTGAAAGCGGTTTCCGCTTCAGGCCTGCTCGCATAGCTGACCACCTGATAGCCTTCCCGTTCCAGAGCCTGGGTGTAATTGACCCTGAGCATGTTGTCGTCTTCTACGAGTGCGATGGTATACGCCATGAACTTCCTCTGCTTTGCATAAATACGTATGTGAAAATCAACCTGACCACAGGTGGCTGACAGCTCTTCGTCCCTCAGCAGTCAATACCCTGCGAGCGCTTTTGGTACAACTCAGCCTTTCGAAGCCAGTATCTCCCTCTTTGGCTGGAGGCGCATATCAGGGTTTTCTCTCCAGGGCCGCGGGGGGATGGGACTCTGGAGTTCGGTTCCTGCCCCCGTGCTGAAAAGCTGATACGCAACGCTCAGTTAGGATGGAAACTAACGAGTTTTCTGTTTTTTCGCCAGGGTAAGATCCATTTGTCATATTCCGTCATATTTCCTTCTCCCTATGTCACGATTGCTTCAGCTCTCTATCACTATTTCGGTGTTCAGTGTCAGCATGGGAAAAATGATCTGGCCGCCCAAAAGCGGGCAGCGGATTTGAGACGATTTAGAAACAATTGAACAAGGAGCTGGCAGATGAACAGGAAAGCACCGACCCTGACACGAAAGGAGATTGAAGATGCGGTAACGGACCCGGGCAACATGATGCTCATCATCTACACGGTCCTGATTGGGCTGATTCTGCTTGGAAGCGGCTTTCTTTATGCGGGGCAGGCGCAGGCTGCGCAACCAGGGCAATCTCCGGTACAGGAGTTCAAACTGGAGGATATCGGCGAGGGAAAGCTTTTGGTGCCGGGGCCGGATGGCAGTGTGGTCTCGGCACTGAAACTGGACCAGCAGGTGATGATCAAGGTCAGCGGGGTTGCCGCCCGGGTAAAGGTGGTTCAGGAGTTTCGCAACCAGGGTCCTGACTGGGTCGAGGGGATCTATGTTTTTCCCCTGCCGGACGACAGCGCGGTGGATCGGTTGAAAATGGTTGTCGGCGACAGAGAGATCATCGGTGAAATCAAGGAAAAACAGGAAGCCCGGCAAATCTATGAAAAGGCCAGGGACGAGGGCAGGAAAACCACTCTTTTAACCCAGAACAGACCAAACATCTTTACAACTCGCCTGGCCAACATCGGCCCGGGTGAGAAGGTGGTGATCGAAATAGAGTATCAGCAGGCTGTACAGTACCGGGACAGCACCTTTTCCCTCCGGTTTCCCATGGCCATGACCCCGCGCTATATTCCGGGAACGCCCAAAACCAGGCAAGAGGCTGCCGAGATCGGCTTTTCAGGGGAGGGCTGGGCAGTCAACACCGACCAGGTGCCGGACGCTTCCCAGATCACCCCGCCCATGGTTGGTGCGAGCGGTGAAACTGGCGTCTCAGGAGCGGCTGGCGCCCATTCGCCAGAGGCCCTGCCGAAAGTGGAGCTGGAGGTGGATCTCGCCAGCGGTTTTGCCCTCTCCCGGGTGGAGAGCCTCTATCATGAGATGTATGATGTCGAACTGGCTGACAACCACCATATGCTCTCGTTCACCGGCATCGTTTTTGCCGATCATGACTTCGTGCTCGAGTGGCAGCCGGCCAAACAGTCGGAAGCGACCGCGGCGCTGCTGCGGGAGCGTCGTCCCGAGGAGGAGAGCAACTATCTGCTGTTGATGCTGATGCCTCCGGAGAACCTGAAACCAGCCGGTGAACCCAGAAATGTTCCACGTGAAGCGGTCTATATCCTTGATGTCTCGGGCTCGATGTCCGGGCCGCCGATCCGGCAGGCCAAGTTGGCCCTGGCCAGAGCGCTCGACAGATTGCAGCCGGCCGACCGGTTCAATATCATCGTTTTCAACAACTCAGCCAGCAAACTCTTTCCGGCCTCGGTGGCTGCCCAGCCGGGCAACATCGATATCGCCAAAGAATATTTGCACACCCTGTCCGCGGATGGCGGCACCGAGATGGCACCGGCTCTGCAACTGGCCCTTGATACCGGCGAATCAGCCGGCAGGGGTGATCGGGTTCGCCAGGTGATCTTCATGACTGACGGAGCTGTCGGCAACGAGGCAGAGCTGTTCGGACTGATCAATACCAGGCTGGGTGCATCCCGGCTTTTCACGGTGGGTATCGGTTCGGCGCCAAACAGCTACTTCATGACCCGGGCGGCCAAAATCGGGCGCGGCAGTTACACCTACATCGGCAATCTAGGCGAGGTCGGCCAACGCATTGACGAGCTGTTCACCATGTTGGAAAATCCCGCCTTGACCGATATCAGGATCGAGCCGCTGGATGAGCACAGCAATCTCGTTCCAGGTGTTGTCCTGGAGAGCTACCCCTCCCCGGTGCCGGATCTTTATCTCGGGGAACCCCTGCAGATAGCCATGCGCGCAGGAAGCGATGTGCGAAAGCTACGGGTATCCGGCCAAAGGCTCGGCATTCAATGGCAGTATCTGGTCGATGTGAGCCAGGGGGCAAGCCGGGAAGGTATTGCCACGCTCTGGGCCCGCAAGAAGATCGCCAACGAGATGGAATCCCTGGCGCTGGGTAAAGAGGAGGATGCAGCGCGGGCGACCATTGTCGAAACCGCACTCGATTACCACCTGGTCTCCAAATACACCAGCCTGGTGGCGGTGGACCGGCAAGTGTCGCGACCTCGGGAAGAGAACGTGCACAAAGAGGCGGTGCCGACTCCGGCGCCAAGAATGTTTCAGTTCAATGGCAACCAGGACGCTGAAATGCTCTTCGCCGGCAGCGCCAAGACGGGTACTGCTTCAAATCTGCATCTGTTGCTTGGTCTGGTGTTGATGCTGATCGCAACAGGTATACATACTATTCGGAGGAGGGTATGGGAAAGATGATTGTCCAGGTCACGACCTACCTGCTCCTGGTGAGCGGAGGCCTTTTGATATGTGATGGGATGTGGTTGAGGGCCAAGGCACTGCTCGCCCAGAAGATGTTGCGCTATGCCTGGGAAGAAACCCTGCGCACCGGGGTGGCGGTTAAACCCTGGCCCTGGGCCGACAGCTGGCCGGTGGCGCGGTTGAAGGTCGAGCGGCTGGGGGTTGACCATATCGTGCTGGAGGGCGACAGCGGCGAGGTGCTGGCCTTCGGCCCCGGCAGACTTGCCGCCAGCAGTCTGCCGGGGGGGAGTGGCAACTGCGTATTGGCGGGACACCGGGATACCAGCTTCGCTTTTCTCAAGGATCTGCGGACGGGCGATGTGGTGGTCGTGGAAGCCATGAATGGTGAGCGGTACAGCTTTGAGGTGATGTCGGCCAAGGTGGAAGAGGCGGTCAGCCTGTATCTTGAACACCCTGGGGAGCCCTGGCTGACCATGATTACCTGCTATCCTTTTGAAGCCGTTGCCCCTGGCACCGGCCAGCGTTATGTGGTCTTTGCCCGGCTGAAAGAAAATGAGCCGCAGCGGTTGCCGGAAAAAACGGCGCTAATCCCTGCGAACTGTTCTAAGGTGCAGGCCGCGGCGTTGAGCTGATCGCGGCGGGGAAGATGTTCTTTGCTGCCTGAATGGTCACAAATCGTGTTTATCTTGAGATTTGCAAGGTAATAGGCGAATGATAAGGATGACCGGTTGTTGAAGAAGTAGCCGGTCATGCTCCTTTCTCCAGATCATTCCCCGTAACTTTTCCCCAAGAGGCCCGGTATGACCTTACTCCTCATTTTCGCTCTTCTCATATTTCTGGTGCAGCTGTTTACCTTCGTAGATATTGCACTGGGGCTGAAAAAGATGGAGTGGTTGTACCGGGAACCGGAGCTTGAGCACCATGACTCCGCTTCTGCCCCAAAGGTGTCGGTGATTGTACCGGCCTGCAATGAGGCCGAAACCATCAAACCCGCCCTGAAACGGTTGCTGGCCCAGAAGTACCAGAACCTGGAGGTTATCGTGGTCAATGATCGCTCCACCGACCGGACCGCAGAGGTTATCAGGGAAATCCAACAAGATTCTGGTCGTGACTTTAAGCTGCTTGAGATAACTGCACTTCCGGAGGGCTGGCTGGGCAAGGCCAATGCCTTGCAGGCGGGTGCAGACGAGGCGTCCGGGGAGATCCTGCTTTTCACTGATGCCGATGTTGAAATGGAGCCGACAACCGTTGCCAGGGCCGTACAGGTCCTGGAGTCCCATAAGATTGATCATTTAACTCTGATTTTCCAGCATATTGGCGGTAGCTGGCTGCTCAATGCCATGATCCTCGACTCAGCCTGCGGTCTGCTGGCGATGTTCAGGCCATGGAAGGCCGCTGATCCGGCCAGCAGCTTCGCCTTCGGGGTGGGGGCCTTTAATATGGTCCGCTCCTCAGCCTACCGCGCCATTGGCGGACATAGCCGGATCCGTATGCAGCCGATCGACGATCTCATGCTCGGCAGAGAACTGAAAGCGCACGGTTTCCGACAGCTCTGCATGCTTGGCGAGCAACTGGTCAGGGTGTGCTGGTATCCCTCGGTGGCGGCCATGATAGATGGCTTGATGAAGAATGTATTCTCCGTGCTGCACTATCGGGTCTGGCTGGCCGTGCTGGTGGCGGTGCTGATCCTGGTGGGTACTGTTGTGCCGGTCGCAGCCATTTTTTTCACCTCCGGAGTGGTACAGCTGGTCTTTGCGGGAGTGGTGCTGACCCGCATTTTCGGGCTGCTAGGCACCGCCAGATTTTACCAGATGGGGCCTGGTGCCGCCCTGGGTGGCCTCATCTCACCATTCCTGAGTGTCTATATCGTCCTGCGCGCCATGGTGCTGGTGACCAGGAACTCCGGGATTTACTGGCGAAACAGCTTTTACCCCTTAAAGGAGTTGAAAAAATGCAAACCGGTCATTTTCTAGTGGGGCGCCCGGCATCGCCACCTCTCTAATTATCTGAAAATGCGCCGGTTGATCATTCTGTCCTTGAAAAAACGGCTGGTCGTGGTAGACAGGGCGCTTGTGCATTCGCAGTTTGTAGTTTGAATTACCCGTAATAACCCCGATACTATCGTGGCATGATATCCATGGAGGACGTATGCCGGAAACTGGAATTAAAGATGTACTTGTCTCAGAAGAGCGGATTCAGGAGATCGTGCAGCGTCTGGGAGCTGAAGTAACTGAGCGGTATAAAGATTCAGAGCGTGAGCTGGTCGTGGTCGGCCTGCTTCGCGGCTCATTCATTTTCATGGCCGACCTGGTCCGCCATATCAAGTTGCCGCTGGTGGTGGACTTTTTAACGGTATCCAGCTACGGCGACGGTACGGTGAGCAGTGGCGATGTAAAAATCATTATGGATCTGGACATGTCCATTGAAAATCGCGACGTGCTGCTGGTGGAGGATATTGTCGATACCGGCAACACCTTCAGCAAGGTCATCCGCATGCTGGATAACCGCAACCCGCGCTCGCTGTCCATCTGTACCTTCCTGAACAAACCGGAATGCCGGAAGGTGGATGTCAAAATCGATTTCTGCGGCCTGGATATCCCCAACGAGTTCGTGGTCGGTTATGGGCTTGATTATGCCCAGAAATACAGAAACCTGCCCTATGTCGGCATCATGGGCGAGTAACAGAGCTACATCGAAGCCGTTAAAACTGGAAAAGCCCGGTGCACCGCTATGGTGCACCGGGCTTTTTTTATCCGAGTACTTCAACCAGGACGCTGCTGAGCCATGGAAAGTAGGTAATGATCACCAGGGTGATCAATAACAGGCCGAGAAAGGGCAGGGTGGAGCGGTAGAGTTCGACGATCGGCTTTTCGAACCGGTAGGAGGCCAGAAACAGGTTGAGGCCCACCGGCGGGGTGCAGTAGCCGATCTGCAGGTTGGTGAGAAAGATGATCCCGAGGTGGATCGGCTCCACCCCGTAGGCCTTGGCAATGGGCAGTATCAGCGGAACCACCAGCACCAGGGCTGAGAAAATATCGAGCATGGCGCCGACAATCAACAGGAACACGTTGAGCAGCAACAGGAAGGTGTATTTGCTGTCGATGTAGGCGCTGATGAACTCGAAGATGCGGGTGGGGACCTCCTGGTCGATCAGGTAGTTGGTGGAGGCCATGGAGGCAGCCAGGATAACCAGGATTCCGCCAAAGAGGACCATTGATTTGGCCATGATACGCGGCAGACTGCTGATGGCAATGTCGCGGTAGATAAGGACTTCCACGATCAACACATAAAAACAGGTGACCGCCGCGGCCTCGCTGGCCACAAAGAAGCCGCCGTAAATTCCGCCCAGGATAATAAAGGGCAGGGGCAGCTCCCAGGCGGCGGTGCGCAGCACCTGCAGGGCTTGCCGGCGGGAAAATTTCCGGTCGTTATCCTGTCTTGGCCCCTTGTGTACCGAGTACCCCATCAGCAGTACCAGCATCAGCAGGCCGGGCAGGATACCGGCCAGAAAGAGGTGGTCGATCCGGGTCTCAGAAACCACGCCGTAGATAATGATGGGCAGGCTTGGCGGGAAGAGCAGGCCAAGGCTGCCTGAAGAGGTGATAAGCCCCATGGAAAACCGCTCGTTATAGCCGTCTTTCACCAGGGCGGGCAACAGCAGGCCGCCAAGCGCGAAGATGGTTACCCCGGATGCCCCTGTAAAGGCGGTGAAGATGGCACAGACCGCCAGCGAGACTACAGCCAAGCCTCCCGGCAGCCAGCCCAAAAACACCCGGGACAGCATCAGGATGCGCTCCGGCGCATGGCTTTCGGAAAGCAGGGTGCCGGCGAAGATAAAAAGAGGCAGGGAGAGGAGCAGCGGTGTCTCCGCCAGCCGTGACATCTCGATCACCACCACGGAAAGATCTATATCGACACTGTAAAAGCTGACAAGCGCTAAGGCGGAAATAACGAGAAACAGGGGCGCACCCAGCAGGGCGAGCGCAAAAGATAAAATTTTCAGTACGTTCATTGGATCTAAGGCTCCTTATGACTGCTGCTGTTCTGGCTTGGACTGGTCAGTATCGTCGAGGGGCCGAAACAGCGCTGCTACGGAGGAGCCAAAGAGCAGGATATAGCGGAAGCAGATCAGGCCGAAGGCCAGTGGAAAGATCATGTTCCAGTACCAGCTGGGAAAGCCGAACAGGGCAGGGCTGCCGTATTCCATCTCGCTTCGGATGAAGAGGATGGCAGCCCAGGTGAGAAAGCCGGAAGTAATGGCGGCAAAGAGATGGCAGAGTGCTGTGACCAGGCGCTGCAGTTTTTGCGGCACGATGTGCTCGGCCAGGTCGATGGCGATATGCTCCCCCCGGGAGGTAGCCAGGGCTGCGCCCAGCAGCCCGCACCAGATGACCAGGTAGCGCAGCAGCGGGTCGGCCCAGACCAGGCCGCTGGAGAAGACCGAGCGCAACAGTATCTGCAGGCAGGCCAGCAGGATCATCGCCGAAAGCAGGACGCAGAGCACCAGCTCCTCGGTGCGCCTGGCGTACCTGAGAAATCGACTCTGCTTTGAGGAGTTGTTTGCCGGTGAAGCCGGTTTGTTTGGTTTCACAGTTAATTTTTGACGGGATGACTGGCTCTATAGCTGGAAAGAGCCTTTATGGTCTTCTGGTAGATCTCATGGGAAAACGAGTTGCCCTTCACCTTGTCGATAATCAGGCTGTGCTGGTTTTTTAATCTTTTCAACGCATCCGGCTTGGCATCGACAAAGGTTACCCCCCTTGAAGTCATGACCTTTCGGGAGTCGGAGTTGGATTTCCTGGTCGCATCGAGCAGCTTGGCAAAGTGCTTGTCGGCAGATTGCTGGATGATGTCCTGGTACTCCCTGGGCATCTTGTCGAATTTTTTCTTGTCCAGCAAAAAGCAGCCGTAGGCGTAGGCGAATGGCGCGTCGGTTATGTACCTGGCCTTGGTGAACCACTGCAGCACGATGGAACCGTACAGGGAGTTGTAGACAGTATCGATGAGCCCGGTCTGCAGGGAGGAGAGCACGTCCGGGATGGTCAGCTGCACCGGGGTGATATCAAGGCTGTTTAAGAAGGCGGAGGCCAGCGGGTCACCTGAGGGAATCCAGCTGGTGGACTGCTGGAGTTCCTCCACCGTGGTGATGGGTTGGGTGGACATGGTGTAGATGAAGCCCACCTCGGTCATGGCGATCAGCGCCAACCCCTGTTTCTCGAACTCTTTTTTGAAGTCCGGCATCAGGCTGGTGCGGACGGCGTCTGTCTCTTCGTAGGAGTTGAACAGAAATGGCACGGACATCACGGTGAAGTCCGGCACCACCGAGGCCATGCCGGTCATGGTGAAACCGCCGCCATGCAGCTGGCCGACCCGCATCTTGCGGTACATGGCCATGTCATCGCCCATTACCCCGCCGGGGTAGACCCTGAATCCCACCTCACCGCCGGTCTTCTCGCTCACCTCCTTGGTGAACTCATCAAACCGGGTAACCCAGATCGAGCCTTCCGGGGCGAGGCTGGCAATCTTGAAGAGATATTTAGCCTTGGCCTGGGCCATTTCGCCCGTCACGCCAAGCCCGATCAATATGGTGAAACAGACAACTGTGAGCAGTCTCATGGAACTCTCCGTTCAATAAAATATGAAAAACAACAGTATATTAGTTCTATTCAGCAAAAAAGTCCTCGTCAAGCAGTCTTCTCGCCTTTTTCTTGGCGATCTGGTTGCTGAGGGCAAACTCTGGTGCATCGTCGATGGCGAATTCCAGCACCTCCTTGAGCAGCCTGTCATGCAGGGAGGGGTCGTAGGCCATGCGCGCATAGGTCTCGGCGTAGGTGGTCTGGGTCAGCAGAAATTTGCGGTCTGCGATCTGCATCGCTCTCTGGAAGTGTCGTCTGCTCTTTTCCAGGTCGCCGCCAAACATGGCCGGTTTGGTGGCGTTGTAGGCGCCGAAGAAGACGTGGACGGCCCCGGACTGAAACTCGTCATCGAGTTCCAGTAGCCGCTGCATCAGTTTCTCCACCGTGGCCAGGTCCGCCATTGCGGCTGGCGAGCCCTGCTGGCTCTGGATCCAGCTCAGCCAGGCCATGGTTCCCCAGAATAGGTCAGGCACCCTCGACTTTCCCAGTCGGTCGAGCTTTTTGTCAAACTCGGTGGGATCGGTGGTCGGTTCCATGGGCAGCAACTCCCCGAGCAGGCGGGTACCGTATAACCGTGCTTTGCCGGCAACACTGTCAACCCGCTCTCCTGAGACCCCGCATTCGGGCAGCGCGGCCAGATAGCCGGAGTAGGCCTGGGAACCGATTCTCAACAGATCGCGGCTCTGGGGTCTGGAGGTGATCATCGAGTCGATCATCAACAGGTAGGCGGCTGAGCCGTCACAGACCAGATCGAGATCTGTCTGGTGCTGCATGTTGCTGACCGTTGGTTCAATCAGGGTATTGGTGACCAGCTTGGCACAGGAACTGAGCATGGGCAGGGTAACGAGCAGGGCCAGCATCATTGCCCTGGTAAAGGCAGTGGATGTAACGGAGCAGGGGATGAGCAGGATTTTCATTGGTGTTATGGGCTGATGGTTGGTGAGAATAGACGTTTGCGGTGGAATTCACCATAAAGGCGGTCGACCAGGGTGACATGGATTTTCAGGTGGCTGTCAGTCATCATTGTATTCCGCAGACTTGTTTATCTATCTCAAAAGAGCCAATCTGTACATTATCTTTTCCATAATATTCATAGATATATATGCCGCCATGGGAAAGGGATGGCCTGATTTCCTCGTTGCTGCAGGTGCTGCTGGTAAGAGCCGTCATCACCTCTGGGCTGATTGAGCCGGCATCAATCTCCTGCGAGCTGAACCCTGTGAGCGTGTAGCTGTAGGTGATTCTGGCGCCTGGCCCCACCCGGGCCCCATCCAGGCGGGTTTGATCATCCACCATGAACGGAGCCGCCTCATTAACCCTGGCGGCGGTGATGGTAAATCCCTCTATGAGCTGCGCTTCTATCCCCCCAGGGCCAGGTGCCTGCCGGTTGTCAGCCGGCGGTTGTCCCAGTTCTCGCCAGAGGACTCCGGCCATCGTGAAAACCGCCAGCAGTGCGACCAGGATCAGGACCTTTTTCATGGGAGCCTCCTGAGCAGTCGCGCCTGCGGCTGCTCGGCCGGCATTTCAACGACCGTTGTAGACGATGCCGGTGGAACATATAAAAATACTCTCTGTTTTCAGCTGTTGGTTGTCTTTCGACAGACCATGAGAGACAGCCGGTGGTGCAACGGGTGATCTGCTGCATTTTCACCTGAATGAGTGCCTGACCAATTGTTTTTTCACACCAATTTTCACCTTTGATGCGGCAGCAATGATCAGGCACCGATACCGTAAGTCTAACAATCCGTTGCAACGACTGTCAAACGCTGTCTGGGCTAGTATGGAATCGGAAGAGAATCAGACAATTGCGGGGTTATCGACGGAAAGGGGAGGGGCTTGGGGCTCGTTATGTCCCGGCGGGCAGGGGGACGTCGTCGTGGTAGAGCTTGGCCATTGCCGCTATTTCGGCAGCCACCTTTTCCCTGAGCCTGGGCGGGGAGACGACTCTTGCCATGGGGCCGTACTGCAGGATTTTCATGGTGATCTCCCGGTAATCGCTGATCGGCAACTCAAGGGAGATGCCGCCCTCGAGTTCCTCGATCCGCTGGCAGTCGTGCCAGTGCTGGTGCCTGACCAGGCCGGCGGCGGTGCCGGTGAAATGGATCACCGCGTTTTCGGTGGCCCCGCCCTTGAAGATGCCAAACGAGGGCAACAGGTAGTCTTGATCAAGATCCTCAATCACCGAGATCGTCTCGTTGGTGAGCCTGGCCGCAAGGATTCTGGCCACGTGGAACATGCGCAGTTCCTGGCGCATGCGGCAGAAGGCCAGCAGGTACCAGCGGCCCTGGTAGTTGCAGAGACGCTGCGGCTCGACGCACCGTTCGGAGGTTGCGCCGGCGGAGCCGGCACCGGCATAGCTGAGATGAATGGCCCGTCGGTTCACCACCGCCTCGATGATGGCGGAGAACACCTCGGTGTCGATGGATTCCACCTCGATCCACTCGCAGTAGATCGACTGCAGCAGTGTGGCGTGATCGGCGGAGAGCATGGAGGAGAGCTTGCTCTGCAGCTGCTGCACCTCTTCCAGCCCGCTCAGGCCCGCTTCTTCGGCGAACTTGTTGAGGATGCCGAGCAGGAGGGTGATTTTGGGGCTCTGGCCAAAGGGCAGGGCAAAGCCTTCTTCCGTATAGTGGTAGCCGTTTTTTGCCTGGTCGAATGCCAGGGGGGCGAGCAGTCGATCCCTGAGATAGTTGATGTCCCGCCTGGCGGTGGCCCGGGAGATCTCAAACTGCTCCACGAGGGTTGTGGTGTTGGGATAGGCCCCTCGAAGAACATCCTGGTGAAAAGAGTAGACGCGTTCGAGCAGGCTCATGGTTGTTACCTGGGCTGCCTGCGGTGTTTCACCGGCAGGATCTTCATTTGCTCCCGGTACTTGGCGACGGTACGGCGGGCGATCTTGATGTTCTTTTCGGCAAGCTTTTCGGCGATGGCGTTATCGCTGAGCGGCTTGCTCTTATCCTCTTCCTGGATCATTTTACGGATCCTGGTCTTGATCGACTCCGCAGCCAGCGCATCTCCGCCCTCGCGGGGGATGGCGGTGGAGAAGAAATATTTCAGCTCGTAGATACCCTGGGGGGTGTGGGTGTACTTGTTAGAGGTCACCCGGCTGATGGTCGACTCGTGCATCTCGATGTCTTCGGCCACGTCACGCAGGATCAGCGGTCGCAGGTATTGCGGGCCGCGCTCGAAGAACTCGTACTGGAATTTCAGGATCGACTCCATAACCCGGTAAATGGTGCGCTGCCGCTGGTAGAGCGACTTGATGAACCACTCGGCATTTTTCACCTTGTCGAGGATATAGCTGCGCGACCCCTTCTCCAGCTTCTTGGCACCATTTTCCAGCATCGCCAGGTACTCTTCGGAGAGCTTGAGGTTGGGCAGGTCGTCGTCATTGAGGCGGATCTCATACTCGCCATCCACTTTCACCACATAGACGTCCGGCACGATATAGTTGGTATCGTCTTTGGAGTAGGGCAGGCCGGGGTAGGGGGTCAGCTCGCTGGTAATGAAGTCGATGGCGCGCATGACGTCGTTGCGCTTCTTGCCGGTGACCTTCATCAACTCCTTGTAGTTGCGTACCTCGAGCAGGTGCAGGTAATCGCGGACAATGGTGGCGGCCAGGGTGTCGCCTTTGCCCATGCGCTCGAGCTGCAGGTAGAGCGACTCGCTGACGTCGCGGGCGGCAATGCCCGGGGGGTCCAGTTCCTGGATGACCTCCAGTACGTACTCCACCTCGTCGTGGTAGCTGTCGGTGGCGGTGATGATATCCTCGATCTCGACTTCCAGGAAACCGTAGCGGTTGAGGTTGCCGGCGATAAACAGAGCCACCTCCATCTCGCGCTCGTCGAGTTCGCAGTGGGCCAGCTGCCACTGCAGATAGGCAAGGAGCCCGGGCTTTTCACTGATGAAGTCAAACTGTGAGGGGGCGTCGGCGGGCGGGGTCTCCTTGGCAAAGGAGAAGTTGCTGTCGAAGTTGTTGGCGTAGTCTTCCCAGTTGACCTCTCCGAGGCTTTCGGTGGCCCCGACCTTTTCGGTCACATCGCCTTCCTTACCCGGTTCGGTGTTCTCTATGGCGGCTTGCAGCTCAGGTGGCAGCTCAAAGGTGTCGTTCTGGGAGAAGTCTTCCTCAAGAGCCGGGTTTTGCTCAAGTTCAGCCTGCAGGGCCCCGGTCAGCTCCAACCTGTTGAGTTGCAGCAGTTTGATGGCCTGACGCAACTGCGGCGTCATAACCAGTTTCTGGGCGAGCTTGAGCTGTTGCCTGAGTTCCAATGCCATAATAACCGCCTGTCCTACATGCTGAAATTTTCGCCAAGGTACATTTTTCGTGCAACTTCGCTTTCAATGATGTCGTTGGCGACGCCGCTGGTGAGGATCTGGCCGGCATTCATGATGTAGGCAAAATCACATACCTGCAGTGTTTCTCTGACGTTGTGATCCGAGATCAGTACCCCGAGTCCCAGATCCTTGAGGCTGTAGATGAGCTTTTGCAAGTCGTTTACAGCCAGCGGGTCGATTCCGGCGAAGGGCTCATCCAGCAGGATGAACTGGGGCCGGGTGGCCAAGGCTCGCATGATCTCAACCCTGCGACGCTCACCACCGGAGAGCGCGTGACCCAAATTGTTGCGAAGATACCCTATCTTCAGGGTTTCCAGCAACTCTTCGATGCGATTTTTAATTTCATTTTTACTTAAACCCAATGGTTCGAGGACAATACGCACATTTTCCTCGACAGTGAGTTTTTTGAACACGGAAGGTTCCTGGGCGAGGTAGGAGATTCCCTTCAGGGCCCGTTTGTGGATCGGCAGGTGGGTGATCACTTCCCCGTTCAAGACGATATTGCCGCTGTTGGGCCGGATGAACCCGGCCATGGAGTAGAAGGAGGTGGTTTTACCCGCGCCGTTGGGTCCCAGCAGACCCACCACCACGCCGGTGTTCACCTGCAGGCTGACTCCGTTGACTACGGTGCGGCTGCCATATTTCTTGACGATGTTTCTCGTTTCAAGCAGTGCCATGTTTGTCCGGTTGTCGACGCGATGCGCTCGCGTCTGTTGTTGCTGTTCGCTCTCTCGGTCCCTGAGCCGTATCTTCCGGCTGTATTACTGCTCCAGGATAGTCATGTTGACCCTGCCCGGCTTCTTCTCTTTGCCTTTGGTGCCGCCGACAACCGCCTCGGTGCGTTTGGCGACCACTTCGGAGCGGCCCTCATCGACGTAGTAGATGATCTCGTCGCCGCTCACCATGTTTTCGCCCTGCCACGCCTTGGCGTTGCCGATGAGGCGAAACTTGCGCTCGGCGGCCAGGTAGATCATCTTCTTTGAGGTGCCCAGCCACTCGCCGCGGGTGATTTCCACGTTGCCGTCACACTGGATTTTTTCCACTTTCTGGCCGAGACGGGCGCCGCTGTTCTTCTTTGCCTGCTGGGTGTAGTAGACCGTCATCTCGTCGGAGCGGATCCGCACATCCTCCTGCCTGGCATCAACGTTTCCGGTAAAGATTACGGAACTTTCCTGCTCAAGCGAGGACATGTGGTCGGCCTCGATCCGGATCGGCGGATCCTTTTTCTGGGCCTGACCAGTCATGCTGAATCCCAACACGATAACGAGTGTTAACAGTACGATGCGTACAATTCTGAAATGCTTAATCATAGAATTTCTCCAGAATTCTCCTTTGCGGAACGTGTCCCATGCAATTACCGAGCCCATGGTAGCGTATAGCATAAAGAAAGTAAAGCATGGTGGTATAAACTGCACGGCGCAGGCTGAATTATTATAAAAAAAGAGAGGCTGGCGACCAGCGGCCTCTCCCTGGGGCTGCGGCAACCGCCCCGGTCCAGGCGGATATATTACAATGCGCTGATATCTAAGAAAAAAGATGAAAAGATAAAATGTATACCCTCTGCGGCGCCAAGTTACAAGAACTGCCGTGCGGGCTGGCCCGCTTCAGGCCCGCGACCTGGGAAAAACCGACTTTCTCAAATCATATTGGCAGCTTTGTCGCCAAACCAGCTCCCCGCTATATGGAGCGTGACACACAACAGACTGTAAGGTCAAGGGAAGTGCAGTTCACCGCCTTTTTAGAAGATTCTTTACTTGGCCTGAGCGAATTTGTACAATGGTGGCCTGTTTCGCCAGAATCTTCTCTCGTCAACCCGGATATTTCACTGAATTTCAACAACAGGCTGATGTGCTTTGCCAGCAGCAGCCGTGGATAAGCCTATGAAGGAAAGTATTGAAAGGGCCAAGGTCCTGATAGAGTCGTTGCCGTATATGCAGGAGTTCAGGCATAAGACGGTGGTTATCAAGTACGGCGGGCACGCCATGGTGGACGAGCATCTCAAAAAACAGTTCGCCCTCGACGTCATCCTGCTCAAACAGATAGGGATCAACCCGGTCATCGTCCACGGCGGTGGTCCGCAGATCAACCGTTTTCTCGACAAGCTGGACATCAAGCCCAGCTATGTGCAGGGTATGCGGGTAACCGATGGCGAGACCATGGATGTGGTGGAGATGGTGCTGGTGGGCAAGGTCAACAAGGAGATCGTTGGCCTGATCAACCACTGCGGCGGCAAGGCGGTGGGCCTTTCCGGCCGTGACGGTGATCTGGTCTGTGCCCAGAAGCTGAAGATGTGTGCCAAGGGTGACAAGGAAGATCTTGCAAACAAGCCACCTGAGTTGATCGATCTCGGCCGGGTGGGCCAGGTCACCCAGATTAACGCCGGTGTGCTCGAGAGCCTGTACCAGGGCGACTTTATTCCGGTCATAGCTCCGGTCGGTGTTGGCGAGGACGGCCAGGCCTTCAACATCAACGCCGATCTGGTGGCGGGAGCGATCGCGGGTGAGCTCAATGCAGAAAAGCTGATTCTGCTCACCGATGTTCCGGGGGTGAAGGATAAGGACGGAAATCTTATCCAGACACTCCCGCAGGACAAACTTGAGGGACTTATTGACGACGGCACCATTGCCGGCGGCATGATCCCCAAGGTACGTTGTTGTGAGGATGCTCTCAAACGCGGGGTATCCAAAACCTATATTGTAGATGGCAGGCTGGAGCATTCCATCCTGCTGGAAATGTTTACCCGGGAGGGTGTAGGAACGGAGATTTACTGATGGGAACGGAAAATGAACAGTTAAAGGCAAAAGGCGATCAGGTTTTTATCGGCACCTACGCACGTTACCCTGTGGCGATGGTCAAGGGGGATGGTGCAAGGCTCTACGATGCCGATGGTCGCGAGTATCTCGATTTTCTTGGAGGTATTGCAGTGGCGGCGCTTGGCCACTGCCACCCTCGTGTCACTGAGGCGATCTGCCGCCAGGCCGGGGAGCTGGTCCACGTTTCCAATCTTTACTACACCCGCCCGCAGACCGAGCTTGCCGAACTGCTGGTGGCCAACACCTTCGCCGACAAGGTCTTCATGGCCAACAGCGGCGCCGAGGCCAACGAGGCGGCCATGAAGCTGGCCAGGATCGCCAGCCCGGAGGGCAAGTACGGAATTATCACCCTGGAAGGTTCTTTCCACGGCCGTACCCTGGCCGCGGTAGCCGCCACCGGCCAGCCGAAATTCCACCAGGGGTTCGAGCCCATGCCGGACGGTTTCCGCCACGCGCCCTTTGGTGATCTCGAAGCGCTCGAGGCGATGATTGACGATACCACCTGCGCCATCATGTGCGAGCCGATCCAGGGTGAGAGCGGGGTGCGCCCGCTGGATATCGAATACTTGCAGGCCATCCGCGCCCTCTGTGACAAGCACGGCCTGCTGTTAATCTTTGATGAGGTCCAGACCGGCGTGGGGCGTACCGGCTCCCTCTATGCTTACCAGCAGCTGGGGGTGGTGCCCGATATCATGACTTCCGCCAAGGGGCTCGGCAACGGCATGCCCATCGGCGCCATGCTGACCACCGAGCAGCTGGCGAAAAAGCTGGTGCCCGGCACCCATGCCTCCACCTTCGGCGGCAACCCGGTGGCCTGCGCCGCGGCGGTCGCCACCTTAAAGGTGATGCTGGAGGAGGCGTTCTTCCCTGCCGTACAGGCCAACAGCGAGCACTTTCAGGCCGGCCTGGCCGGGTTAGTGGAAAAATATCCGGCCCTGGTCAGCCAGGTACGGGGCAGCGGTATGATGCTCGGCCTGGTGTTGACCGACCAGGGTCGGGAACAGGGGACGCCGATCGTCAACTCCCTGCTCGACAAAGGGTTTATCATCAACTTCGCCGGCGGTACCGCCCTGCGTTTTGTGCCGCCGCTGACAGTGACCAGGAGCGAGATCGACCAGCTGCTGGCAGCCTTGGAGGCGACCCTGGCCGAATTCCAAGCCGCCTGAGCAGAAAGGGGCTAGTGGTCAGGAAACTGCCGGATCCCGGCAGATCGCTCCCATAAAAGAGCTTTTGTGGCGACGGTCTTTGGCGCCAGGCTATGAGGAGTTTGATTTAACGGGGAAAATGCTTTGCAAAGAGTATCGTTTTTATGTAATGATACTCTTTTTCTCCCCGCGAAGCAGCAGGTGTAGGGTGTGGGGAGAGCTTTCCCCGCACAGCAGGAGCCGGACTACATATCTTCGGAGCTGTTCCCAGATCTCCTGTCCATGTATTCCAGACGATCCACAGGTGATATCATGCCACAACATTTACGAGCACTACAGGAATTTACCAAAGAAGAGTTACTCGCTTTCATCGACCGGGCAATTGTTCTGAAAAAAGAGAAGGCGGAAGGCATCATCCACCAGCACATGGTGGGCAAGACCGTTGCCCTGATTTTCGAGAAACCTTCCACCAGGACCCGTGTCTCCTTCGAGTCCGCCATGTACGGTCTTGGCGGCCAGGTCCTCTTTCTCTCCGGCCGCGACACCCAGCTGTCCCGTTCGGAGCCGCTCAAGGATACCGCCCGTGTAATGGCTCGTTATGTGGACGGCGTGGTGGTGCGCACCTTCGGCCAGGAAGTGGTGGAAGAACTTGCCAACTACTCCAGCGTTCCGGTGATCAACGCCCTGACAGACTTACACCACCCCTGCCAGATCCTCAGCGACTGCATGACCGTGATTGAAAAGAAGGGTGACATCGACAAGCTGCACATCGCCTGGGTGGGTGACGGCAACAACATGGCCAACTCCTGGATCCAGGCTGCCGGCAAGCTCGGCTTCTCCCTCACCCTCGCCTGTCCGGAAGGCTACGAGCCGGATCAGGAGATCCTCGCTGAGGCGAGAAAAGAAGCGGCCAAGGAGATCAAGCTGATCCGCGACCCGGCTGAGGCTGTAAAAGGTGCCGACGTGATTAATGTTGATGTCTGGGCGTCCATGGGCCAGGAATCTGAGCAGGATGAACGGCTGAAGCTGTTTGCGGCTTACCAGCTCAACAACGAGCTGTTGCAAAAGGCCCCGGCCGATGCCATTGTGCTGCACTGCCTGCCCGCGCACCGCGAGGAAGAGATTACCGAAGAGGTGCTGGAAGGTCCGCAAAGCGTGGTCTGGGATCAGGCAGAAAATAAGATGCATATTCACAAGGCTATTTTGGAGATCATGCTCTCGAAATAGAGGGCATTCCTGAAATGGCCCGCCTGTCGCCGATCACTTCGAACCGCATAGCTTGACTATGGCGGTTCGAAGCGCTTGCCGACATCCGGACTATTTCTGAAACGCCGGTAGTACCGATAATGTTTAAAAAAAAGCCGGTGGGGGATGATTCCCTGTTTTGTGAATTGAGAGAGACGTACGAATTATTGAACAGATACTGATTGAGGTTGTGTGATGGATGTGAAAAAGATTGTGCTTGCCTACTCCGGCGGGCTTGATACTTCAGTAATTCTGAAGTGGCTGGCTGAGGAATATGATGCTCCCGTTGTTGCCTACTCCGCCGATATCGGCCAGGAGGAGGATTGGGATGCGGTGCGCGAAAAAGGTATGGCCACCGGTGCGGACAAGGTGATCATCTCCGATCTGAAAAAAGAGTTTGTGGAAGACTATATCTTCCCGGCTTTCCGTGCCAACGCCATTTATGAGGGTTCCTACCTGCTCGGTACCTCCATTGCCCGTCCGCTGATCGCCAAGGAGCAGATCCGCATTGCCCATGAAGAGGGTGCGGACGCGGTAAGCCATGGTGCCACCGGCAAGGGCAACGACCAGGTGCGTTTCGAGCTGGGCTATATCGGCCTCGATCCGAAGATCAAGATCATCGCCCCCTGGCGTACCTGGGATCTGACCTCCCGTACCAAGCTGGTTGAATTCGCCAAGAAGCACAACATTCCGATTCCAACGACCAAGAAGAATCCCTACAGCTGCGATGAGAACCTGCTGCACATCTCCTTTGAGGGCGGCATCCTGGAAGATACCTGGAACGAGCCCGATGAGGATATGTTCAAGATGACCGTCTCCCCGGAAAAAGCGCCGGACAAGCCGACCTACATCGAGATAGAGTTCAGAAACGGCGACCCGGTGGCCATCGATGGTGAGAAGATGGAGCCGCTGGCGCTCTTCACCCGGCTGAACAAGATCGCCGGCGCCAACGGTATCGGCCGTCTCGACCTGGTTGAGAACCGTTTCGTGGGCATGAAGTCCCGCGGTGTCTACGAGACCCCGGGCGGTACCCTGATGCGTGAGGCACACCGGGCGCTGGAGTCCATCACCCTCGACCGTGAGGTGATGAAGGTTCGCGACTCCCTCATCCCGCGTTACGCAGAGCTGATCTACAACGGCTTCTGGTTCTCACCGGAGCGCGAGCTGCTGCAGGTCACCATGGACGAGGCGCAGAAGACCGTTAACGGTACCGTGCGCATGAAGCTCTACAAGGGCAACTGTATCCCGGTTGGCCGCAAGTCCGACCAGTCCCTGTACCAGGAGAGCTTCGCCACCTTCGAGGAAGACGACGTCTATGATCAGGGCGATGCCACCGGTTTCATCCGGTTGAACGGCCTGAGACTCAGAATTCAGTCCTTGCAGAATAAGTAACGTTATGACACAACAGAAAAAAGAAGGTTCAGATAAGCTCTGGGGCGGCAGGTTCGCCGAGGGCACGGCCGCGTCGGTGGAGGCGTTTACCGCCTCCATCCACTACGATTCCAGGCTCTATAAGTACGATATCGCCGGTTCCAAGGCCCACGCCACCATGCTGGCGGACAACGGCATCATCACCGCCGAGGAACTCAAGCTGATCGTGGACGGGCTCTCCTCCATCGAAAAGGATATCGAGGAGGGCAACTTCGAGTTCCGCCGCGAGCTGGAAGATATTCACATGAATATCGAAAAGGCGCTGGTGGAGCGCATCGGTCCGGCCGGCGCCAAGCTGCACAGCGCCCGCTCCCGTAACGACCAGATCGCCCTCGACTTCAAGATGTACCTTCGCGATCAGTGCGATATCCTGGCGGATCTGCTCAACGCCATCCGCCGCGCCTTCGCGGTGCTGGCCCGTAACTACCTGGGCCAGGTGATGCCGGGCTACACCCATCTGCAGCGGGCGCAGCCGGTGCAGATCGCCCACCACATGCTGGCCTACTATGAGATGTTCGGCCGGGATCGTGAGCGTATTCTCGATTGCCGCAAGCGCATCAACCTCTCGCCGCTCGGTTGTGCGGCCATGGCCGGCACCGGCCTGCCTATCAATCGGGAGCAGGTGGCGGAAGCGCTCGGCTTTGACGGGGTGACCGCCAACTCCATGGACACCTCCGGCGACCGTGACTACGCCATCGAGTTCGTCAGCGCCTGCACCATGATCCAGCTGCATCTCTCCAGGCTTTCCGAGGAGCTGGTGCTCTGGTCCTCATCCGAGTTTAACTTTGTGGACATTTCCGACAAGTTCTGTACCGGCTCGTCGATCATGCCGCAGAAGAAAAACCCGGATATTCCGGAGCTGATCCGGGGCAAGTCGGGACGGGTCACCGGTAGCCTGATGAGCCTGATTACCCTGGTAAAAGGGTTGCCGCTCACCTATAACCGCGACCTGCAGGAAGACAAGGAGCCGGTGTTCGATACCGTCGACACGGTCACTGCTTCTGTGGCGATTATGGCGGAATTGCTTGAAAATCTAAAATTCCGCACCGATAATATGGCGGAGGCCACCAGAACCGGCTTTATCACCGCCACCGATCTTGCGGACTATCTGGTCATGAAAAATGTTCCTTTCCGCGAGGCGCATGGTATTGTTGGAGGAGCGGTAGCCTACTGTCTTGACAAGGGTTGTGAGCTGTACGAGCTCTCCATCGAGGAGCTGAAGAAGTTTTCCGAGGCGATTGAAGAGGATGTTTTTGCGGTATTGAGTGTTGAGGGTTCGGTGAACAGCCGTGTCTCAACAGGCGGAACGGGACTCTCCCGCGTGGAAGAGGCCGTTGTAAATGCTGAAAAACAAATGGGGATATAAGCATGAGATCAGTGCGCGGAGCAAAGGTTGCGGGGACTTTGGTCCTGGGGACTGCTTTACTGGTCGCCGGGGGATGTGGTTTTAAAAACCAGCCGGTGCCGCCGGATACAGTAGTACCTGAAGCAATTCGGGATCTGCGCTACACCGTTGAAGGCAACGGTGTTCAACTGTCATGGACCTACCCTATAGAAACCATCGCCGGCGAGAGCATTGAGGATATCTCCTCCTTCGAGCTCTTTACAGCGGAAATCCCCCTGGAAGACTATTGTGCCGGCTGCCCCGTTCCCTACGGAAGGACCATAGAGATTGAGGGCGGCCAGTCGATGCTCAACAAGATTCCCAGGGTGGCGAGCTACGAGTACGGGCCGCTGAAAAACGCCTATAAGTATTTTTTCAAGGTTCAGGCCCGTACCAGCTGGCTTGCGGCCAGTGACGATTCCAATACCATCACCTTTGTCTACCATATCCCTGCCGCCGCCCCAGAAGGGTTCGAGGCAGTGACGGTGGATTCCTACGTCAGGTTGAGCTGGCAGCCGGTTACCACCACCGTGGAAGGCAAGACTATTGACAATCCGGTCAAGTACCAGGTGTACCGCCGCACCGGCGAGGTGGAATTTGCCAGGGTGGGCGGGCCGACAAGCGAGACCAGCTACACCGACAAAGGGGTGGTGACCGGCCAGCCCTACGACTATGCCGTGCAGGCGCTGATGGTTTTTGATGAAGACCTCACCCCGGGCGAGAGGAGCGCTGTCATCTCCGCCACACCGGTTGATATCACCCCGCCGCCGGTGCCCACCGGCGTCATGGTTGTGGCCACCGGTGAAGGCAACAGGGTCATCTGGGATCCGCCCGATGACGAAGACACGGCGAGTTACAAGATCTACCGACGTGACGACGGGCGCGACAGCCTGGTGGAGGTTGGTACCGCCACCGTGCCGAGCACGACTTTTGTTGATTCTTCTGCGGAAGAAGAAGTACAGTATTATTACAGCGTCACGGCTTTGGACGGCCGGGATCCGGCCAATGAGAGTGAGCGATCGGAGGAGGCTACCTTGAGGCATTAAGGCGTGTTGGAGTTCCCACAGGTCTGTGCCCGGTGCAAATATATAGCCCTTCAGTCCACCCGTGATGGCTGAAGGGCTTGTTTTATGGAGTAGAGCGAAAGATTGATAATTTTCAAATAGTTGAAGGAGAAGGGTGATGGCGGTGCAGTTTCCGGTGGCCTTTGAAAAATTGAGTGGGACGGGCAACGATTTCGTGGTCATCGATAACCGGGATGGCCGGGTAGCCCATGAAGAACAGCCGGAATTCGCCAGAAAAGTCTGCCGCAGGATGTTCTCGGTGGGTGCCGACGGCATCTTTTTGATCGAGCATTCCGACACGGTGGATTTCCGCTGGCAGTTTTACAATGCCGACGGTTCTGTTGCCGAGATGTGCGGCAACGGCGCCCGTTGCGTGGCCCGCTTTGCCTACCGCCACGGCATCGCCGAGCGGAAGATGCGCTTTGAGACCCTGGCGGGCATCATCGAGGCGGAGGTGATCGGCGAGCAGGAAGATGTCCGGGTGCGGTTGACCGAGCCATTTGATTATCGCTTCGGGCTCACCATTTCCCTGGACGGCGCCGACTATGCCGCCAGCTTTGTCAATACCGGCGTGCCCCATGCGGTCATCTTCGTCGAAGAAGAAAAGGCCCCGGTAAAGAAGTGGGGGCGGGCGGTGCGCTATCATGAACTCTTCGCCCCGGCGGGCACCAACGCCAATTTCGTCAGGGTGCTCGGCGAAAACAGGATCCAGTGCCGAACCTATGAGCGCGGGGTGGAGGATGAGACACGGGCCTGCGGTACGGGTGCCACCGCCGCCGCCATCATGGCCGCTCTCGAAAAGAATATGTCCTCGCCGGTGGAGGTGGTCACCTCGGGCGGGGATACCCTGGTGATTTCCTTTGAGCGCGAGGGTTCCCAGGTGAAGAATGTGTATCTGCAGGGTCCGGCACGGCGAATCTACACCGGTAACCTGACTGCAGAATCCTTGTTGTAGTACAGTAGTTAAGCCATGCGACTGCATTAAACTGTAGTTCAAAATAATAGGCAGGTGCACCCCGGCCTGACGGGAAGCACCGTTTTAGAGCCTTATCGAAATACCAGGAGGAGTCATGGAAAAATTTCACGGAGCAATTACCGCAATAGTAACCCCGTTCACCAATGGCAAGGTTGATGAACAGGCATTTGTGGACCTGATCGAGTATCAGATTGCCAACGGTATCCACGGTATCGTGCCCTGCGGCACCACCGGTGAGTCGGCAACTCTCGGGTTTGACGAGCATAAACGGGTTATCGAGATTGCAGTAAAAACCGTGGCCGGGCGTGTGCCGGTTATTGCCGGAACCGGTGCCAACAACACCCTTGAGGCTATCGAGTTCACCGAGAGTGCCAAGGAGAGCGGTGCCGACGCGGTGCTGTCCGTGGCCCCCTACTACAACAAGCCGAGCCAGGAGGGTATTTACCAGCACTTCAAGACTGTCTGTGAGGCCGTCGATATCCCAACCTTTTTGTACAACGTTCCGGGCCGCACCGTGGTCAACATCGCCCCGGAAACCGTAGCACGGCTGGCGAAGATCAACAACGTCATCGGCATCAAGGAGGCCTGCGGCTCGCTGGAGCAGATCACTGACGTGATCCGCATGTGTCCCGAGGACTTTATCGTGCTCTCCGGCGATGACTTCACCTCCATGCCCACCGTCTACGTCGGCGGCAAGGGTGTGATCTCGGTTTGCTCAAACATCCACCCCAAAGGCATGGCCGAGCTGATGGAAGCGGCCCTGGCCGGTGATGTGAAACGGTCCCAGGACATGCACTACAAGCTCTTTGAGCTGATGAAGTGCATGTTCTACTGCCCGAGCCCGGCCCCGGCCAAGAAAGGGTTGGAGATGATCGGCAAGATCCCGAGCGCCGAGGTACGGCTGCCCATCACCCCGGTGGATGAGCCGACCCTGGCCAAGTTGACCGATGCCCTGAAAAAGCTGGAAATGATCTAAAATCAACCACGAGCGCGGGTTCCTTTTTTACGGGAGCCCGCACCATGGAGAGAGAATATGATAAACGTGATTATTGCCGGTGCTGCGGGCAGGATGGGCCAGCGCATCGCTCATATGGTGCAGGCGCATCCCCAGCTGAACTATGCGGCAGCTTTTGAGGCTTCCGGCAGCCCCAATATCGGCAAGGATGCCGGCCAGCTTTCCTTCGGCGAGCCCAACGGGGTGATTATCCAGGAAGGGCTTGAAGCGGTGATCGACCAGGGCGACGTCATTATCGACTTCACCTTCCATGCCGCCACCATGAGCTTTGCCCATCTCGCCGCCAAGCATCACCGCGCCATGGTTATCGGCACCACCGGCCTCAGCGAGGAGAACCTGGCTGACCTTGGTGAGCTTGCCAAGAGCTTTCCCTGCGTACAGGCGCCCAACATGTCGGTCTGTGTCAATGTGCTTTTCAAGCTGGTGAAAAAGACCGCTGCGCTGTTGGGCGATGATTATGATATCGAGATAGTTGAGGCCCATCACAACAAGAAGAAAGACGCCCCCAGCGGCACCGCCTTGAAACTTGGTGAGATGGCTGCCGAAGGTGTTGAGCGAAACCTCTCCGAAGTGGGTGTGTTTGAGCGAAACGGAATTATCGGCGAGCGCAAGCCCGGTGAGATTGGCATCTCCACCATCAGGGCTGCGGATATCGTCGGTGAACACACCGTCTATTTTGCGGGTCCGGGCGAGCGTATCGAGCTCTCCCACCGGGCGCACAGCCGTGACCACTTTGCCAAGGGCGCGGCCAGGGCTGCTGCCTGGATTGTCGGCAAGGAGAACGGTATGTACAACATGTTCGATGTACTTGGCCTGCAGGACCTGTAATCGACCAGAACTGAAGAACATTCGTTGAGCCGCCGTAAGGCGGCGGAATGGAGTGACGCCATGTGTGCGGTTGATAGTGCGGCCGAAGAGGTCCGTGTTTTTATCGGCATGGGCTCGAATCTCGGCAACAGCAAGGAGACCCTGCTGGCGGCCTGGCAGGAACTGGCCGCTTCCCCCGATATTGAATGTGTACAGCTGTCCAGCCCCTATGTCTCGGCACCGGTGGATATGAAGAGTTCGCACTGGTTTACCAACGCAGCGGGTGAGCTGCGCACAACCCTTAAACCCAGGGAGCTCTTAAGACTGTTGCTCGAGGTGGAAAAGGAGTTTGGCCGGGTGCGTCAGGAAGGCGTGTTCGGCTACCAGGACCGGGAGATCGATCTCGACCTGCTCTATTACGGCGACACCCGAATGGATGACCCGGAGCTGGTGCTGCCCCACCCCCATCTGCAAAACCGGCGGTTCGTGCTGGAGCCCATGGCGGAGATCGCCGGCGAATTTCTGGACTGCAAGCAGCACAGGACGGTGGCGGAGCTGAAAGACCGGCTGCTGACACGGATTGCCGAAGGCAAGGAGGACAAGCAGGAGATCAGCCGCTCCCGCTGGCCGGAACAATAAATCATCTCTTTCCTCTGAACTTCATCAACTTGGCAGACCTGGCCCGGTAAGCTCAGGGCTGGCAGGGGCAAGACGGTGGACTTTCTCTTTGCAGGTACTCTAACGAGTTGAGCTTTATAATTATTTTGGACATATAGAGCTGAAGTTGTAAAGTAGATAGGCAGTAATTAAGGTAGTGTACGAAATTAACTTAAGACTGTTGCGTATTTTTTTGAATCTGGTACATAGCAGAGCAAGTTTTTAATCGGGGCAAACCCGGTTGCGCAACAAAGGAGAGGTGCATTGAGTCCTCTACGAATTTTTGTACTGGCCGTGCTGCTCTATATCGGGTACCGACTGGTGCGGAACGCCCTAACGGGCGACAGCGACAAAAAGACTGCAAAAAAGAATTCGGAGCCTGAATCAGACACGCCGGTGGAGGATGTGTTGATGGAGGATCCGGTATGCCACAGCCTTGTTCCGAAACAGCAGGCAATACGTCTACAACACCGTGGATCAACTGTCTATTTCTGTAGTGAAGAGTGCTGTAACACATTTATTGCTCAACAAGGAGAAGACTGATGAAGTTTTTCATCGATACAGCGAACATAGATGAAATCAAGAAAGGCGTCGAGATGGGCATGGTTGACGGTGTAACCACCAACCCTTCCCTGGTTGCCAAGGAGTCCCAGCCGTTTGAGGAGATCCTCAAGGAGATCTGCGCGGTGGTAGACGGTCCGGTCAGCGCCGAGGTGGTCAGCCTCGAAGCTCCAGGCATGGTCGCCGAGGCCAGGGAGCTGGCCAAGATCAGCGACAACATCGTCATCAAGGTGCCGATGATCAGCGAAGGCCTCAAGGCTGTCAAGCAGCTCGCCTCAGAAGGCATCAAGACCAATGTTACGCTCGTTTTCTCCACCGCCCAGGCGCTGCTCGCCGCCAAGGCCGGAGCGACCTTTGTCAGCCCGTTTGTGGGCCGCCTGGACGATATCGGCGTGCAGGGCATGGACCTGATCGGCGACATCGTGACCATGTATGACAACTACGGCTACACCAGCGAGATCATCGTAGCCTCCGTACGCAGCCCGCAGCACGTTATCGAGTCTGCGCTGGTTGGTGCGGATATCGCCACCATCCCACTGAAGGTTATCGAGCAGCTGGCCAAGCACCCGCTGACCGACAAGGGTATGGCGCAGTTCCTGGCCGACTGGGAGAAGCGTGCCAAGTAAGCTGTGTTGATTCAGGCGGCATGGCCGACCATGCCGCCTTTTGACGATCGACGATCACCAAACCTTCGTCCGGCCCGCCCAGGGCACAGGAGAGCCAGGGCAGCCATAACGGACTCACCCGGTTTTTTGCGAGAAGAGAGAGGCAATCCGGGCAGAAAAGGACTCAGGCAATAGGAGCCCCATGATCGCAGTAGCGGTTGTTGTTCTGTTACTGTTGCATTCTGCCGACTGTCAGGCTGACATGTATGTCTGCGATGACGGAAACGGGTCCGTCCACTTCACCAACGTCCTCCTCGAGAAAGGGTGCAAGCCCTTCTTACCGAAAGTAAAAAACCGGAATAAGAATCAAAAGAAATCGTACGACACCGTCGTTTACGATGACGATATCTGGACTATCAGCCTTCGCAACAAGGTCGATCCCTATCTGGTAAAAGCAGTCATTCGGGCCGAGTCGTCCTTCAACCACCGGGCCGTTTCCAAGAAGGGGGCGCTGGGGCTGATGCAGCTGATGCCCGAGACCGCCCGCCAGCTCGGGGTACCCGATCCTTTCAATCCCCAGCAGAACATCGATGGCGGCACCCGCTATCTCAGGCAGCTTCTCGACACCTTCAACGGCGATCTCAGGCTGTCGATTGCGGCCTATAACGCCGGCCCGGGTGCGGTAAAGAGGGCGGGGGGCGTGCCGAAATTCCCCGAGACCGTCGAGTATGTGTCGAGGGTACTCAAACACTATCAGGGGTATAAAAGCCGCGGCAGGGGCTGATTTAAGAGGTTGAGAGGCCCATATGCTGCGTTATTGAAGGTTCGCAATAAGAAAGTGCTATAGCTTCACCTTCAATGCCTTGCCTATGGCCCTCTCAACCCCTTAAATGTTTTTTGATGATCATTATCTGTTACAGAGGGTTCGTAATAGAATGAGACTATGGCTTTACCTCCAACACCTTGCCTGTGACCAGCCGTTCAAACCCGGCTATAGGGTAGCTCTAACCTCCTGCGGTGAGCTGGCCAGCGCGAATTGCAGCATATTCATCTTGTCGCAATTCGGTAAGCACTTCCTCGATTTCGCTTTCTGACACGTCAAGCCCCTCGAGAAGCAACCGCCCGTGAACCAAGGTGCTCTCGATGTAACCTGTGACGGCATTGCCGATGCCTTGAGCACCTAACTCATCTTTTTCTTCGAAAGTCTGCACTCGAATAAAAACGTTCAGGTTTGGATAAAGGCTGTGCAAGGTTATAGCCAATTGCTTTGATCTTTCCAAATTTTGCAGGGTCACATAAACTGCTGCAGCCCGGGCAAGTCCAGCTGTCACTTGTATTGTTGGACTACTCATATCCCCGAAATACACAGGGCGTCCCGCTCGACCACCCTTGCTGACAACGTTAATATCCGGATCGATTACTATATGCGGGATGTTCGCTTTTTCTAATATGAGATCTATAAGTTGTCCCTCTTCGCCATACCCGATGACAACTACATGCTGATCGAGCTCAGTTGCCATATTGATGTCTTCACCAGCTGGAGGAATTGCAAATTGCTGAGCCAGCTTATCGCCCGCTTTTACCATCAATGAAGTAGTAATCATGCTGATTGCAACGACCAGCAGAGCCAGGGTGTATCCTTGACTACTCAACAGACCACTCACAGCAGCAGCCCCGAATAAAACAAAGGCGAATTCACCAGCCTGAGACAAATAAAAACCAGTTCTGATAGCGACTGAACGGCCAATTCCAAAGAGTAAGACGAGGCCGGTCAACACGACACTTTTTATAAGCAACACGATGAGGACATGGCCAAGCAGTGTCGACCAGTCATCAAGCAAGGCCCCAGTGTCTATGGACATGCCAACAGAAATAAAAAAAAGCCCCATTAAGGTCATTTTGAATGGGGCAACAATTGCCTCAATCTGATAACGGAAATCAGAGGCTGAAAGCAGCATCCCTAGGAAAAAGGCTCCGAGGGTCATGGAGATACCGACATGCTCCACAATATACGCTGCACCTATGACTGCGAGAAAGAGTACAACAGCAAAGACATCCATCTGATGGCGGCGTGCACAATAGCCTAAGATGATTGGCAAGAGGTACCGCCCAACGAAAAAGATACCCATGAGTACCGCGACGAGCAGGGCAACTTTTAGCCATACTGGCACCACATTTGTCTCCACCGTCTTATGGGCCAGGATCGGAACCAGTGCCATGACTGGCACGATCCAGATGTCCTGCGACATAAGAACAGCAAAGATGGTTTGCCCTTGCTCAGTGTTCAGTTCGCCACGTTCTCCAAGAATCGCCATGACGATTGCCATTGACGACATACTCAGCCCCAACCCGACAATGATCGCCGTTTCCCAGGAGACATTGACAAATACAACGAGATACACAGCTAAAAAGGTGGCTGTAAGAAGCATCTGTGCTGAACCCAGCCCGAAAATCAGGCGGCGCATGGACCAGACTTTCCCTGGCCGCATTTCCAGACCGACAGTGAAGAGAAACATCACCACACCGAGCTCTGCAATGCTCTGTAATTTATCCACTGCCTGAACAGGAACTGGGCCGGGAGTATGTGGCCCAAGGAAGATACCCGCAACGATGAAGCCGAGTATAACTCCAAAACCGAGTTCTTCGAACAGGATCATACAGATTGCGGTTGTACCAAGAAGGACGATGACACCAAGGAGAACAGATGAGATATCCATAGCGTAGGTTCATCACATTTGGAATAAAACTAAGGCGTTCATTCACCATACAAGCAAGAGCTGTGGCCAAAAGGTGACGAAGCCCTGAGCCAAGGGGTCTTCAGGAGCGCCCTGAAACACACCAACACTTAAACTGTACTCGTTCTGGCGTGACCAGACAAATACCAGCCGTGCAAGACAAGGGCCCTCCCGGACAGATTGCTCTTTCAGCTTGCTCCAGCCAATTCGCTGTTTGCAAGGTGCCATGCGGCGGCTCTCTCCTTCCTCAATCGTCGAAGTCACAGGTAGCTATGAAGCTGCCTGAAATAGCTTAGGCAGCCAAGGAAATCAGGGCGCCTAAAAATGAACGTCCCGGCATCGCAGGGTGCGATGCCGGGACGGATGTGGGCTAGCGTGACGGTATAGCTTGAATTAGCCGATATTCTTGAAGCAGGCCTGGAGGTGGTCTTCTGTCGCAGGTTTGCCGAAGGCGTTGAAGAGCAGGGCGGCGAGCAGCGAGGCGGGCAGGGCGATGACCAGCGGGTCGACGATGGCCCACTTGGTGCCGGCGGCCAGGGAATCGACGCCGAACAGCGCCTGACAGAGCATCAGCGGCTTGGATTCCTTGATGTGGATGAAAAAGAGCCAGAACAGGCTGATGGCGGTACCGGTGAAAAAACTGGCGTAGGCTGCGGTCTTGGTCATCTTCTGCCAGTAGATGGCGCCGAAATACATGGGCAGGAAAGCTGCGGCGCAGATGCCGAAAAAGATGGCGGTGCCGCGGGCAATGATGGCTGTGCCGCCCTCAAAGAAATAGGGCAGTCCCCAGGCCAGGAAATAGCTCACCAGAATGGCGAACAGGATACCGACCTTGGTGATAAGCACCGAGTTGCCGCTGTAGCCAATCCCCTTTTCAAAGATATCTCTGCCCAGGGAGGTTCCCATGGCATGAAACTGGGAGCTCAGGGTGGACATGGCCGCGCTCAGCAGGGTGACCATGAAAATAGCGGTAAACCATTGCGGCATGGCATGGCTGATATACATGGGGATGATCTCTGCCACATTCTTGTTGGCGGCCAGCAGGGAGATTTTCCCCTTGGTGGCGGGATCCAGGTAATAGAAATAGACGTTTGACAGGGCGCCGACGATAAAGGCAACACCGACCGCCACCATGATGAAGATGCCGCCAATAAAGACCGCCCGGTTGAGCTCGCGGTTGGACCTGACGGTCATGAACCGCACCACCAGCTGGGGCTGGGCCAGCACCCCGACACCCACACCCAGGATGATGGTGGTGACCACCACCAGCCAGTAGTTGGAGCCGAGGGCGGGAAATGAGGTCCAGCCGGTGTGGCCGTTGGCGCCGAAGATCTTCACGGCGATATCTTTCATCGCTGTCAGCTGCTCATGGGCCGAGACCACGCCGCCCAGCTTGTAGTAAGTGGCAAACAGCAGGATGATCATCCCCGAGAACATAATGGTACCCTGAAAGGCGTCGGTGTACATCACCCCCTTCAAGCCGCCCATCACCACGTAGACGGCGATGGTGATGGTGAGAAAAAACAGCGCAACGTTGTAATCGATGCTCAGGATCTGGGCCACGAACTTCGCCCCGCCCATCAGCACCACGCTGGCATAGAGCGGCATGGCGGCAAAGATCAGGCTGCCGGCCGCCCCCTGCAGGCCCCGGGATTGGAAACGCAGGCCGAGGAATTCAGGGAAGGTGTGGGCGTTCATGTTCTGGCCCATGATGCGGGTGCGGCGGCCGAAAAAGACAAAGGCTATGAAGATGCCGATAAAAATCGTCAAGAAGGTGAGCCAGAGCAGGCTCATGCCGAAGACGGCGGCGGCCCCGCCAAAGCCGATGATGGCCGAGGTGGAAACAAAGGTCGCCCCGTAGGACATGGCCATAACAAAGGGGTGGATCTGCCTGCCGGCGACCATGTAGTCAGCGGCGGTTTTGGTGTCGCGGTAGGCCTTGGTGGTGAGATAGCCGACGATGAACAGGTAGGCCAGGACAACTGTGGTCAATAAGGGAACACTCATACTATGGATCTCCGATAAAAGTGAAACAGTGGGCTAGGTACGACAGCTTACAGGGTTGATTGCACTTCCTTCTCAACCTCCTTCCACTTCTCCTCCTGCTCCAGTTCTGCCTCCGTGATGTAGCCCTTATTCCAGTTCATGATCCCGTACACGATGCAGAGCACGGCGCTCAGGATGGTAAGTATGAATCCAAGGGGTACAGCTATCCCGTCCAGTCCAAGCATATCGACCTCCAATGATATTAAGTTTTGATGGCGTCTCGCCATATATAGTTAGTTGAATGTGCTGATATGTAGAATTTTCTTCGAACGATGTCAAGATAAAATCGGGCGCGGATGACTGGTGAAATGCAATGTAATAACGGCAATATAGTTGGTATTTTTATGCTGGCTAATATCCTTAGACAGTACGCTTCAGGTTGATTGGTCTGTCAAATTATATTAGGCTGATTTCTGATATGGGCTAATTAAGTTTGCAGAAGAAGTTGTGCCGAATTTTTTAGGGAGAGTTGCCATGAATCTTGATCAGACAGACATCAAAATCCTGGAAATCCTGCAACGGGACGGCAGGATCACCAACGCCAAACTCGCCGAAAAGGTGGGGATCTCACCTCCTTCCATGCTGGAGCGGGTCAGGAAGCTGGAGGCCGCCGGCATCATCGACCGGTACGTGGCGCTTATCAACAGGAGGAAGATCGGCTTAGGCCTGATGGCCATCATCATCGTCTCCCTCAGCCTGCACCAGGTCTCCTCCCTCAAGCTGGTGGTGGAAAAACTGGCGGCATTGGAGGAGGTCCAGGAATGCTTCCAGCTCACCGGCGATGTGGACTTCCTGCTCAAGGTGGCCGTCAAGGACATGGACAGCTACACCGACTTCGTCAACAACAAACTGTCAGGCATACCGGGCATCCAGAACATCAAGACCTCGTTTGTGCTGAGCGCCGTCAAAAACGACACCAGCTTCAAGCTGCCGGTCTGAGAATCAGCCAGCTCCTCTTCGAAGTATCTTTTAACTCAGGAAGTTTGATGTTTATTCCTGAGATATGAGACGATCATCCGCCGGGACCTGAGGGCAAAAGAGGGCAAGTTTATCTTGCTTTTTGGTGGCCAAGTCTTTAGGATGCCGCTCCCGCCGAAAGGCGGAGCAGGAAAACTCAAAGGAAAGAAAACTTAAGCGGGCATGCACCTGGTGACGGTGCATGCCCGCTTTTTGTTGGAAGGTACACAAAGAGAGGAAGATGTTTCGATTGAAAGCTGGTTCGGTAAGTCTGAAGAATGAAATAACCTCGGGAATCACGGTGGCGCTGGCGCTGGTCCCGGAGGCGGTGGCCTTTGCCTTTGTGGCCGGGGTCGACCCGTTGGTGGGGCTCTATGCGGCGTTTATGGTTGGCCTTATCACCTCAATTTTCGGGGGCCGGCCCGGCATGATCTCCGGTGCCACCGGGGCGCTGGCGGTGGTGATGGTGTCGCTGGTGAAAGAGGGCAACGAGAAGGGGCTGGCCCTGGCGGATCCCATCGCCGGCCTTGGGCTGCAGTATCTGTTCGCCACCGTCATCATCATGGGCGTGCTCCAGGCCCTGGCGGGCTATTTTCAGCTGGGCAAGTTTATCCGGCTGGTGCCGCATCCAGTCATGCTTGGTTTTGTCAATGGTCTGGCAATCGTGATTTTCCTCTCACAGCTCAATATGTTCAAGGCGGCTGGCGCCGATGGGCTGAGCTGGCTGCAGGGCCCGGAGCTGGCCACCATGGCGGCGCTGGTGCTGCTGACCATGGCGATCATGTTCCTGTTGCCAAAACTCACCAGAAAGGTTCCGGCGGGGCTGACCGCCATCCTGGCGGTAACAGCCATCACCCTGGTCTGCCAGCTCGATGTGGCCACTGTCGGTTCCTTTATCCGGGATGGCGGTGGCGAGGGGCTGAAAGGTGGCCTGCCCACCTTCCAAAGCGAGATATTTACCCTGCTGCCCTGGAACTGGGATACACTGGCCTTCATTTTACCATATGCCTTCATCCTGGCGGGAATTGGCCTGATCGAGTCGCTGCTGACCCTGAACCTCATCGATGAAATCACCGAAACCCGCGGCAACAGCAACAAGGAATGCATCGCCCAGGGTACCGCCAACATCGTCACCGGCCTGTTCGGCGGCATGGGCGGCTGTGCCATGATCGGTCAGTCGATGATCAACGTCAACTCAGGGGCCAGGGCAAGACTCTCCGGGATTGTGGCGGCGCTGGGGCTGCTCTGTTTTGTGCTCTTTGGCTCGTCCTATATCGAGCTGGTGCCTATCGCAGCCCTGACCGGTATCATGTTCATGGTGGTGATTGGTACCTTCGCCTGGAGTAGCCTGCGAATCATGCACAAGATTCCGAAATCGGATGCTTTGGTACTGGTGACGGTGTCTGCGCTCACCGTGATTTTTGATCTGGCCATCGCGGTATTCGTGGGGGTGATCATGTCCGCCCTGGTGTTTTCCTGGGAGAGTGCCATCCGCATCCGGGCCAGAAAGAGATTTAAGGACGACGGCACCAAGGTCTACGAGATCTGGGGCCCGCTCTTTTTCGGCTCCACGGCGATCTTTGCCTCCAAGTTCGATTTCAAGGGAGATCCCGAGAAAATCGAGATAGATTTCATGGAATCACGGGTGTCGGATCACTCCGGTGTCGAGGCGATCTCCAACATCGTCAGCAGGTACCAGAAAGAAGGCAAACAGGTGACCCTGAAACATCTCAGCAGCGACAGTAAAAAACTGCTTAGGAAAATCGACACCGGATATGAGAGAATAATCGTGGAGAAGGTTGACGACCCGCGTTACCATGTCGTGGCCGATCCTACCCTCTTCGATCAGCAGTGAGTTGTCGGGGTAAGATAAACAGCAAATTTGAATATCGCGCTATTCAAGGCCTGTGGAGGTTTGTGCTTGACTCTTCAGGAGATAATACGGTATAAGATGCTGCTACGCCGGAGTGGTGAAACTGGTAGACGCACTGGACTCAAAATCCAGCGGGGGCGACCCCATGTCGGTTCGATTCCGACCTCCGGCACCAATTGAAAAGCCGCAATTCCAAGTATCTTGGGATTGCGGCTTTTTTGGTTTTCTCTAGACTAATATCGACCGGTTTGAGTAGTAGGCTCACAGTAGGCTTCCTTGTGCACATTCTATAAGTTGTACGGTTATCCTTTGTAACAACTTGATATTTAACCATTAAAGGAGTTCTCGTTAATCGCCTGCTACATCAGGATAACTCCTAAACGAGGTTCATAGTTTCACCATCTTCTGCAGCATGCTTATGGTTTTTTCCAACCAAAGATGACATGAGTAGATGAGATTATATGCAACCCCTTATTCTTCTTGCACTACAATGGGCCATGCTTCTTTTCATGGTGCCCCCTGTCCTTGCGGCACAAAAGAGTTCTCTAACCAGTGACACAGAAATGGTTCTATTCGACTTTGAAAACCCGGCTGATCTGCAGGATTGGCGGGTGGTGAACGACGGCGTGATGGGCGGATTATCACGGGGTGAAATTATCAGAACCGACTCGGGGACCGCCGTGTTCCAGGGAACCCTCTCGCTTGAGAACAACGGTGGGTTCTCCTCGACCCGCACGCTGCCCCGTCCCTACGGACTGGACGGCTATGACGGCATCGTCCTGCGTGTCAGGGGCGACGGCAACATCTATCAGTTTAGGCTGCGGCTTGATGGCAGTTTCGACGGCGTCGCCTATCGCTACAAATTCCAGACTGAAGCCGACAAGTGGATGACGGTCGAGGTTCCATTCAGCGAGTGTGTTCCTGTCTTCCGAGGACGCACCCTGAGAGACGTGGACCCTGTCTCACCAGCGAAGATCCAGCAGATCGGCTTTCTCATTTCTGAAAAACAGGCCGGACCATTCAAGCTCGAGGTTGACCTGATCAGCGCCTATCGGCGCTGATCACCATATCGACCCGCTTCCATCCGCGGGCCACTTCCCCTTGCATGCTATTCTTTTTCCTCCAGGGCCTGATACAGCTTCAGCTGATCCAGCAGCTTTCTGAGCTGTTCGGTGGTCTGGTAGCGTCCGTTGGCAAAGACGGCGTAATCGCCGCCGCCGGCCATGGCTGAGGCGAACCGGCTGGAATTGGCATAGAAGAGCCAGATGGTCGTCCACATTCTCTCGGTTTTTTCATCGAAGATGTTCTCGCCCTGGGGCAATCCCTTCTCGTAACCGCCGGCCCAGATATCGCTCAGTATCTTGGTTGCCTGATAGGTCATGCGGTTGGTAGTATGTATCGTGTTGTCGAGCCGCAGGAAGTGGTTTTCCACCCACTGGGTGGAGTGGCAGGTGAGACAGACGGCCTTCATCCTGTTGTTGTTCTCCAGCTGTTGCTCTTTGCTGAGCACGAATTCGGCAACCGGTTCACCGTTCAGTTCCACGGCCAGCGGCAGCCCTTGTGAATTCACCACCTTTTCCAGGTTGGCATCGATCGGGTGCGGGTGGGCATACGGTACACCGAAAAGACGCCAGCTGAGCCGATCGTTGTACTGATGGGTCCGTTCGGCGATGACCTCTCCCTCGGGCGAGACCAGCAGGCTGGCATGGCAGGCTGCACAGGTGGGCGCAGTGAAGTCGGTGCCCACCCGCCAGGGAACTTCGGTAAAGTTGAAGTCGCTCATTTTCGAGTTGTAGATATTGCCGTGCTTGCTGACCTCGTAGACTTTATATGCCGGCACGTCGGGCCCTTTGTGGCATTCCGAACAGGTGGACGGTTTGCGGGCGATTTCGATCGAAAACGAGTGCCTGGTGTGACAGGATGAACAGGCTCCCAGGCTGCCGTCGGGGTTTATGCGGCCGACGCCCTGATTGGGCCAGCCCTCGAGGTCGGGAAATTCGAGCTCACCATAGTCGGTATCCCGGGTAACGAGACCCTTTACCTCCACTTTGGTTCCGTGACAGTAGAGGCAGGACTCATATTCGGTGAGCATGTCGCCCTCGCCTATGGTCAGTTGCTCGTTCTCATATGTGTAATGATTGTTCACTACCTTGGTAAAATCCTGGTAGAGCGTATTGTCGACCAGGTTGCCGTAAGCGTGGGCCATGATGTTCCGGCTGTACTGCTCGGCCTCGACGCTGTGACAGGTGGCACAGTCGGCCGAGCTGACGATCACGTTTATTTTGTAGCCGTTATGATCGAAGGCGTCGCTGTGTTCCTCGATCCGGAGACCGTGACACTCGTAGCAGCCCACCGCCACCCGTTGCAGCTCATCGGGGATATCGGTGGAAGACACGCGGCGCTCCAGATCTGGTTTGGTCAGCCCTTCGGCGGGAGACACCCTGCTGTGCCGGCTGGCCAGCCAGGACGAAACCAGCCCCGGATGGAGTTCGGAGTGGCAACCCAGGCATTCTTCGGTTTCATCGCTGAGCTTGAGGTCCTCGCCATAGAGATTCAAACTGACCAGACAGATAAAAAGACCTGTGACGAACTGGATCATGCGTTTCATCATATCCTCCTGATGTTGCAGCCACCTGACTCCGGTTCATACTCTCGCGATATCACGCTGTATCGTACAGGAGCCTGGCCTACCTGTTTTCTCACGCGTTGTTTACCTACCCTAGGATAGCATCAAAGTAGCTTCAAAAAGCAAATCAAAGTCCAGGCTGGACAGGGGAAGTGAAGCAGATCAGAAGTACACGCAGGGGTGCTGAATGTCCGAATCGGCTTAGGTCTGTTCCCGAATGAACCGCTCAAGGCTCGGGAGGACTTCGGGGGCCAGATGGGTAAACGGCTCGGAAAGTGCCAGTACGATATCGAAGTGATCGACATCCTCAAACTCGAGGCGCGTCACCCTGCCGTTCTGGTCATCCACGCGCTCCTGCAGCAACTGGGAATGAAGGGGCAGAACCACACCATCATCAGTGCCGTGCAAAAGAAGCAGCGGCGGCGCATCGCCGCGGGCATAGGTTATCGGTCTGGAGATTTCCGGGGGATGGGCCGTGGCAAATATCGCTCTGAAGCGGCGAAAATTCTCAGGTTCAAAGGCATAGGGCCCGGCCAGTCCGATCATGCCGCTGATGGTGCGCTCGGATATGCCCTCCTGGCTTAGGTAGCGGTTATCGAGAGCCAGCAGCGCTGCCAGGTGAGCCCCGGCCGAATGCCCGATCAACACGATGCCGTTTGCAGATTCGGCGATATTGGCCTTTACCCAGGCCACGGACGCTGCTCCGTCCTCGATGAAGACTGGAAACTGCACCTCCGGGTAGAGCCTGTAATCCGGTATGACGGTCACATACCCGCGTGAGCTCAGGGCCTGGCCGACGAAATGATATTTTTCACGATCCCCGCGTCGCCAGCTGCCCCCGTAAAAAAAGACCAGTACCGGTGCCTGGGGATTATTACGGACCTCGGGGTAGTAGACATCGAGTTTCTGTCGTTCCAGCGGCCCATAGCCGATAGCCCTGTCGAGGACAAAGCCGTCATCGGGGGCGATGGTGTTTACCAGATTAAGCGGCGAACAACCCCCAGCAAAGAAAGCCAGAATAACCAGCAAGGCAAGACAGCCAGGATGAACAACCCGGCATGCAAGGGAACAGCTGCGTCCCTCAAGAGCCCGGTGATGTCGAGATACACAGTTCATACATTTCAGTATAAACAGTTTTGAGCCTTGATCGACCGGCTTTCAGTGCAGCATGAGAGTAGGTGCCTACCTGCTTATAGCTGATGTGTGCAAGACCATTTGGTTGTATCACTAGTCTTTTTTTTGCACGAATCATTTCATGATATTGTGCATCTAGATCAGTTTCCTTGTCAGTGTGGACTGCACCTCCGCCAGTTTTTTCATCCTCTTGTGGCATAGATGACGGTCCCCCTTCAGGCAATGGGAACCGCCATCTCTACCGCAGAGGAATTATCAGTGCGATGCAATCCCCCACGCAAAATGTTGCCGAAATATCAATATCTTCCGAAAACCGACTCGAACCTTCCTACCTCAAGCAATTCTCCCCTACCGCTTTTGGCCACATGGAACGTATATGACGGTGTGGAGTTGAACTGAAAATGCCCATCGACAACGGTTGCAGACCAGCCATGTTCATTGAGTAACACTCGGTTACTGCTTTGTGCCCTCTCCAGTGTTTGGTCTCCGCTCAGGTACAGTTTTAATCGCTCGTTTTCCTCGCCTCTTACCATATCAAAGACCACAAGATAGTATCGGGACCCGTTCAACGGGCTAAGACTCGTGAGCTCATCTTCCGTAAGCCCGTTCTCACCGGCAAGCCGGTACAACTCAGTCAACGGTAAATGCTTGAGGGCGGCAAAAGAAACCATTCTTGCTGCTGGCACCACCAGAAAACGTAGGTCAGACAGTCCGGAATAATAAGGCAACGCCGCAGCCTGACGGATAAAGATCTGATCGTCTCCGATCAGATAGTCTGCTGAGACAACAACATTGGCCTGTCTCCCCCATACATCGCTCAACATCAGCAAGGCTTCCATTCGGCGATGAAAAGGACTGGCGGAAGCAGCCTCATCCCTGCGAATACTGATTCCGGATAGCGCAAATCCGGTGTACGAAAAGCCGGTACCATCGGATAGATCCTCCACCTCATCAGAAAAGAGGACCACATCTCCACCAGCCGTGGAATTATTCTGCAAACGGTGGTACAGGGCCTGGATAACCACCGATAAATCCAAACGAACTCCATCCATGGTTGCATAGAAACCGGAGTACTTTTCAGGCAACTCTCTGTTTACATCTCCTTCTTTGAAATTGGGCTGTTGAGTTGCCTGAACCACCGGTACTTCAGCCACTGCCTCCTGTACAAAATCCTGCTTAACCGGAGGCGGAGCCACCTTTTTAATGGTACCCTCTTCCTCAACAGGTGTTGAAACACAGCCACTCATCAGGCCAGCGCAGGCAAGCAGAACAACAATTCCGGCCTTTTTTATAAAAACAGTCATTTGCAACTCCTTACAGTTCCTGTAATGAATCAAAAGCCGGTGCAGTCAATGACTCAGGCTCGGTTTTACCGTTTGTCAGCGATTTTTCCCCAACCTTCTCACTGAACAGTTTCTTCTCGGCTATCGCTTCCACTCGCTTTGCACCTTCTTTCAACAGGGAAGAGGCTCCCGCTTCGGGGGCGCGCTGAAACAGCTCCATGGAATCTACGTAGATACGGTTTTGCATTTTGATGAGACGATCCGGGGCAACGTCCTGAGTCGCTCTTCTGGTCCATTTTTTGGCCGAGTACTGCGCAAGATTCCCCACGGTCGCCTCGGCAAGCCTACCCCCGATCTCACCTGCTCCGACATCAATCAGACTGCTTTTCACACCGGCAAAAAGTGACTCCCCGATCTCACCGCTTTTATGAAAATACTCCTCGGAGGCAGCGCCCAGTCCCTCTGCCACAGTTCCCGCCAGATCAAACTGCCCCATGGTGGTGGTAAGGGCCAGACAGGTCGAACCGGATGAGAGGCAACCAGCCGCCAGTACCGTAACCTTGGCGGCATCGATACCGAGTCCGGCATAATCGAGCACTGTTCCGGTATAATTTCCCGCAAAATTATACCATCCATCTTCAGCATCATTCTGCTCGATAAGCTGATTATCGGTATACCCTTTCTGATACTTGAGTTCTTCAAGCAACTCAGCCCTGGAGATCGGTTCCAGGGTCTTGGAATGGGCTATCAGGGCGTCGATCTGCTCCTGCTGTTTACTGGTATCCTTTTTCTCCCAGGCATCCTGCAACCTCAGGAAACGGGTGGCCACCTGCTTTTCCAGCTCTGTCAAGCGGCCCTTGTTCCTGGCATACTGCTGCCATGAGCCGGCAAGAAAGAGAACTGCATCCATATCAATTTTCTCATGACCGATGACCTGCTGCTTTTTCAGCGGAGCAGGTTGAAAGGCAGCAATAACCGCAGAAGAGGAAATATCTTCACCACTTTTTTTCAGCACGGAAATGAGCGCCCTGGAGATAGCTTTGTATTCCTGTTTCTCATTGGGGAACAAGCTCCCGGCACCTTCTTTGACATTTTTTTCGGCATAACTGTTTTCAGTGAGCTTTTTGCCATCTGCATAAACGGCAACCTTCGCTTCGAGATCTACAGACATTACCGGGATAAAGGCTCCGCCCCAACGAAATGAAAAATCAGTAAAATCGGGCACGACTGCCAACTCACCCGGTTTGACTTCATTCATGGAAGATGCAAGACGGATAGTTTCAAATACCTGCGGATAAATCATGTGCGAGGCTTTCTGCATTCCCTTGCCCAGAAAAAATTCATAGGTCCTAAACGACCCCTGAAAAGAATCAGGCTTTCCCCTGTAGACATAATTGATAAGCCCCGGTGACAAGACGAGAACTGCAGGAGTTGTTACCTTGGTGACATTCAGCCTGGCTGACGGGAATTGTGAGAAGTCGATGACATCGTGCAACGGTGCATCGATGACACTGCCAACCTGCTGTTCCACGGCCGACATCACCCTTCCCCGATCGTCAATACCCGCACCCTGCAAAGTCTTATCCAGGCCAGACCGCATGGTCTCTGCGGAAACGGCTGCAGGGAGCAGCAGGAACAGAGCTGCAGCGGTAATTCGTTTCCTACCCACCGATTTCTTGTTTTCTTTCATCTCAACTCTTTCTTGTAATTATTCGGTTCTTCATACCCCAATTCAAAACAACAATATGAAAAAGATCACCTCCACCCCAACAGAAGCGGTCCCGGTTCATTAGACAGGATCGGGGCATGCATAAGGTGAAGTCTCACTTATGTATTCATGCCGCGACTGCAAGTTGCGATGTGCTGCCGAGTCCATCATAATACACTTCCCCTGAACGCTTCCAATTAAAAAAAGTATTGTGGTCTCAGCTAATTACAAAAAAATAACCTGTACCTTGAGCCCTTTCCTGAGTTCCGAGCCGGTCTCAATTTCCCGCAAATGGACGCATCCGCACTTCAGGAAGCGCCAGAGGCGTTTGATAGAAGTGTTATCCACCCACCCCCTCCCTATCCATCGAGATCCTGATGCCGGCGATTCATCGTACGCTGGTACAATCAAAGCTGGTGAATTGGGCTTCCTGATCAGTATTGAATATCTCTGGAACACTGTGCCGGTTAATGGCATCTTCCAGGGCCGCAATACAAAAATCACTGATCACGGTGTATGAAAGACGCCGGGTGAGTACCCTGTTCTGTCAGTCCATGAAGACCGGGAAGTACAAAGGGCCGCGTGGCAGGGGGCTGTAGGTTATGTCTGCACTCCACACCTTCCGACCTCCATACCAATTAAAAAGCCGCAATCCGAAGTATCTTGGGATTGCGGCTTTTGGTGGTGGTAGAGAATGCCAGAATGCGTCTTGTCCTTACAAGGCAAATGCAGTGCTAGCAACACGAATCACTGCGATTGCCTTGAAGGTGAGATCACCCTGGTAGCTCTGTCGAATTTCTAGTCACTGTTCTCATGAACACTCGACTTTAACGTTATATGCACGCCAACTGGACTTCTTGCTCTTGCTGACCTTTTGGGACTGAGGCTCAACCTCCACACCGTTAGCTGCGGGCTGGTAGTCGTTGATAGACGATTCGAAGCTGAGGATTTCCTTGCCGTTCGTAAACATCAAGGTGGTGTTGAGCGTACCACACGATTGACCACCCTTGATCGTGGCCCACGCCTTGAACTTTTCTTTCTTCTTCTTGTACTTCCACTGAACATCTACTTCGTATCCATCTTCAGTGAAGGTCTCTGCTTGTACCGTGGTTGAGAGTCCAATTATAAGGATGGTCATTACCAGTAATCCGCTGAATGAAGTGGTTATCCAATTGTTTTTCACTATTCGCTCCATGTTTGGTGGTGTTGTTTATGTGTTTGAATTTATTGCAGAAAATAAATTATCACGAGGGGCAACAGCTGTCAAAGGAATTGTCAGGGATTACTGCCTGTTAGGAAAAAGGCATGAGAGATTAGGTCATGGAAAAAGAGACATGAATTTTTCATAGGGCTGGTGCTCAGGGAAGAGCGGGCTGGACGTTGGAGGTTGGACGTGGAAAGTAAAAATAGAAGGAGTGAAGAGAGAGGTGTGAGGAGAAGAATAACACCACCCACAGATCAGATAGTGAAGACAAGTACAGAACAAGAAAGGCTACACCCGATCAGCCATAGCGATGCGGAAATCATCTGGCAGGAGAGCATCGCCGGCCTACCTGCGAGGATTCTCACAGTCAAGGATAGACAACTTCAGGTGGAAATTCCCCAACTTTGCAGATTGGTGGGAAACACTGACTAACGAGCAGAGAAGACGGTTCAGAGAAGCACTGGCGGCCAGGATTTTCTAGCCGCCAGATATTGTCGTGCAATTAGTTATGATTACTTACAAAATTTTGCCATGCGCATGGCCCGGCCATTTAGGCGATTAATAAAGCTAATTAACTAAAAAGAGTACCGAAGCCCAAGGCTCAGAATCTGATTTCCTATATCAGTTTCGGCTTCCCGCCATGTAGTATAATCTGTAATGTCAATGTTTCTTGATCCGAAGTAACGGTAACGCAAATCTACAGCAAAATTGGCATTAATTGCGTACTCTGAACCAACTCCGAATTGATAAGCAAAAACAGTGTCAGAAAAATTCATCAATGAATTAGCTGTATTAACGTAGAGGTCGTCCCACTCAACATAGGCCACCCCCACACCTAGTGTCAGGTATGGAGTAAAATTTGTTGAGTTATCAAATTCAAAGTAGCCATTGATCATCGCAGATGTCACTTCTTGATCACCTGACAACGAAGAAGACCACGCCTGAGCATAATCTAAATTATCGAAACTATTTTTCTGATAGCCCAGCTCTCCCTCAGCCCTGAATTTTCCGAAATCATAACCTACCGCTAGAGATATCCCTAGACCAGTATCAAACTCAATAGAAGATTCAACTGGCCATGCACTTGCCGTAAATTCTGCATCATCTGGAAAAACAGCACCTGCATGTCCACTCACATACCATTCACCAGCTTGCGCGACAGAAGTGAACAAAAACGACGAACACCAACAAAAGACAACAACAAAAGATAAGTTTAAAACCCTAATTCCCATTTCCCCGTTCCCATGTTTTGGTTTAGCATTTTTTTGCACATTAGCGTATCGGCCCAAGTGCATGATTATTTGCAGATATTACAACATGTGACAGGAGACTGGAAGTGAATAACTATTTAGATATATGATGTTTAATGGAATCCAACTATGTGTTATATCAGCCGTGGTAAGGTAGCATCTTCTACCTGACTATGGCGTGACAGGTACTACTTTCAACTCTCGTTTACCTACGAGGCTTGCCAAGGGTCGCGCTTTCCATGGCAGAGCTCACTCATTGCCCACACCTCTTGCAACCTCCGCCAGATGAAAAGGGGACAGATTTATTTGTTGAGCAAAATAGATCTGTCCCGGATACGTCGTTATAGTAAGGCGTGATTTTCAATAACGCATCTTGCCAACCTGTATTTGTGCGGGTGCCATTTCCACTCGTGAAGTCGTCTTTGGACCTTAGCCTTGTACTTCGTGAGTGTAAGTGGATTTTTGGCTTTGGGGTTTTGCAAACCGCACTACTTTGCTTTGTATCTTATCCTTTTTGTTTATTTCATTATAAATTCTTACCCATTAACTCTCATCCATCGCCAAACTCTCCGCCGAACCATGGAACAGCGTAGAAGTAATGCGTACGCCTATCTATGTCTGTTATGGAGAAGCGGGTACGGCGCAGTTTGCCGTCGCGGCCTGAATTGAGGAGCCAATAACTATCCCGCCACTTTTCATCCCAGAGAAACGTCACCCCGCTGATCAGTCCGCCGGAACTAACATAGGTGCAGGTATCGGGCTCACCATAATCCGAGAGCCTGGTCCAGATGATATTGTGGTCGAAGTCAACTTCACTTTCGGCCACACCATACCGTACCAGCCTGGCACTACGCTGCAGCGAATAGCGACCGCTTTCGATGTCGTCCACACTGCAGATCGAGCCATTGGGAGTAAACAGGTTGACCGCCACCTTATCGCAGGAAAGATACTCACGCTCCTCGATGGTCACAGCCTTGGAAAATCGCTCATCCATCCATGGGGAATGGCGGGAGCTTCCTGAATGAAAACGTGCTGAAAAAGAAAACCAGAAATATTTCGACATAAGACCCTCCTCTTGTAAGCAGAATGTGCGGACAACTCAGGTGAATCAGGAAAAGTCTCTCTATCCTTTTCTTCTGCGAATTCTCATAATTGACATCACGATCAGGATCAGCCCAAGCAGCAGCCCGAGAACGGCCGTCCACTCAAAGGTGGTTGAACCGTGCTGCACCCGCAGGGCAACACCACCGACCTCCACCGGCTGCTTTTGTTTGCTGCTGTCTAGCGGGATGGCAACGGCCCGGATATGATAGGTGACTTCACTGCCGGGCGACACCCCGGTACCGGCATCCACCCGAGCCTCGACAATTCCGGCACAATCACCTGGTTCCATCCTGAAGGTGTCCTGTGAAAGGGCAAGCGTCCAGCCCTCATGTTTCTCCACCGGTTCGAGCCTGATCGTCGCCGGGTATGGCAGAGGGTTTTGCACCCTGAAGCTGAACAGGGCAGGCGAGCCGGTAGAACCGACCCGGACGTTTTTCTGGGCCACATTCGAGCGGTCCCCATATTCCGAATCCAGGCCGTAATCGATCTCCACCCTCAGGCAGCCATGCTCCTCGCCAAAAGGCATGTCCGGAGGGGTCCAGGGGTATTCGAGTACCGTCGACTCTCCCGCGCCAAGATCGATCACCTGGGTACCAATATCCTGAAATGCCGGGATACCTGCGGTAAAGGGATAAAAACCGTAGCGAATCCGTACCCGGCGGGCTTCGACTTGCCCAGCGTTACGGATACCTACCCGGATTACATCCGACTCACCCGACTCCAGTGACAGACCGGCATCGAGCCTTTCGGTGGAGATGGCCAGCGAGTCATACCAGGGAGTTGGCTGGTCGGTGGCGTAGAGATCCTGGAAGGTCAGATCGGTGAGCAGGGACGGCTCCTGTCGGTGGACAAGTGCCTGGTAGGCGTTCAGCTGCCCAAAGCCCCACTTGCTGTGCCAGCTCGGCTCATCGTGCGGATAACGCTCAGTGGTGTCGGCATCTGCGGCAGCGACCTTGACTTCCGCCGTCCTGACCAGTAAATCGGCGAGACTGCCTGGCGGCATCTCGGGGACCACCTGCTTTATAAGGGCCGCCACGCCACTGGTCCGGGCAACGGCGTTGGAGCCGCCATAGGCCGTCGGTGCGGTCAGATCAGGTTTCAGTTCATCCAGCTGGTCATCGTCTTCATCAGAATCTCTGGGCCCCGAGGCGGCATAGGGGGTGGTGTCGTTATCGCGGTTATCGGTGCCGTTGGGATCAGCGCCGGCAACTGTGATGGCGCGGCTGGCAGATCCCGGTGCGGTGATGGTGGCGCAGTCATAACTGTCACAAAGGAGTTCGTCTTCACTGATCCGTTCATCTCCGTTAAATCCGGCGCCAGCGACCACCACCACACCATGCCCCTGCAGCAGGTTGACCAGTTGGGCTGTAACATCTGTGCCGTCATCCCCCAGGGCTGCGCCGGCGATGGTTTGCCCCATGGAGACATTGACCACACCGATATTCCAGTCGTCCCTGCCTTTTCTCTCATAAACCAGCTCGAGCGCCCGCTGGAGCCCACCAGGAAGACCACCCGTCGCTCCTCCGGCCCTGATATCAACCAGCCGGGCCCCAGGTGCTATACCGGCATCCCCGTTCCCAAGGGCAAGCTTTGCCATGAAAGTGCCGTGGCCTATCTCATCCACGGGATTGGTCAAGCTGCATTCGTCCCACCTGGTGGTGCAATCGGCACCGGCGAGATATCGGCCAGCCAGTTCGGGGTCGCTGTCATCCACCCCGCTATCCAAAATGGCAATGTTGACGCCGCCGCCGTTGACTGTGCCGGGCCAATCGAGATCCGCCTCCAGGGATTCGGTATACGCGGTGCTTTGCTCCACCTGCATGGCCCGCCTGCCCTGATCGAGCATGACAGGTTGAGCAGCAAGCTCCACCATGGCAACTTCCGGGCGGGCGGCAATATCGGCTGCGCGATTGGCGGGCAGATCACTGACAATGACAAAGGTGAGATACTTTCCGACATAGCGAACCACGCCGAGACTGTCGAGAAATCCATAGAGCTTGGATTCCCTTGGATGGTAACAGCCGTTCAGCTCTACTATGACCGTAACCTTTTCGTCACTGCTCTGGTCGATGGCATCTTCTACGAAATCGCCGTCGGCATCCCGTGGCCAATTGCGATGCTTGCCATCATTCTGCCAGGCAAGGGGTGTCCAGGCGGCTGCGGATACGTAAGGCCAAACCAGGAAAAACAGACATGCCAGGAAAAAGAGATTAACTACGAGTTTGACTGCAAATCTACTTACGAGGTTATATACCGGCTGTTGCATATCCCCTCCTGTAATCTGCCAAAGAACGCTTGCCCGAAGTGTTTAGACGGCCATGGCGATACAACACCCATGACGGCAATCGAAAGGCCGGAGCCCGTAAAGTTACAGGTCAATCCGGAAGACAGACTCTCTACTCTGATGGTAGCAAAGGGCGAATCATTACGTCAATCAGGGGGAATTCACGCTGACCCGATTTCCTCCACGAGAGCGCTTTGGATCGCAAAGTGATATTGCAGATAAAGACGATGCGGCTGGAAATAGCCGAGGAGTTAAAAGCACGGAGAGGAAAATTAGACAGAAATGGATGAATCCTCTGATCAGAAAGTTACAATACCAACGAAAAAGAGTACTTATACCTATTGAATAATCGGCAAAGTTGCTGTTTATTGTCAGGGTCTTTATGTAGCATTTTCAGCATGTAAGAGATGTATTGCAACACGGATGTACACTGTATCACGACCTTCAGGAGTACAACTTATGCGGCAGATACACGGCAGCAGAAATTTTACAGCGGGCGGCAACATCAGCGTATCCCACCCCGAAGGCACACCCCTATCCGACCAGATCAGCACCAAAGACATCATCTGGCTGCAAGCAGTGCAGATAACCCTGCTCTTCATACTCACCGCTGTCCGATACGTTCAAAACAAGCACCCCAAAAGCGAGATCGACGAGACGCGTACTATGGCGTACAGGGCAGAGGCAGTTTTACGCGAGGTTCGTCAATGAAGGGCACGATGGGGTGATATCTATGTGTGTAATTATTCGTTATGTCCAAGACCAGCAACAAGACATTTGATAACCAGGTTAATGGAACTTGCTTATGATTGATTTTAAAAATAATATTAATCTTTGGATATTAATATCCGGAGTTTTGGCATCAATTATAATTTATGGGATATTGGTTATTTACTTGTCTTGGCCCATTTCAGAGTTCTCTATTGCTGATTCTGGGACATTTGGAGACAGTTTTGGTTTTCTAACATCACTTTACTCAGGTTTGGCTTTTGCTATTTTGATCGTCACTTTAAATATGCAGAAAGAGGAGTTGAAACTTCAGAGGCAGGAATTAGCATTTACAAGAGAAGAACTCAGGAAGCAAAAAGAAGAATTTGCTACTCAAAACAAGACATTGAAAATTCAAAAATTTGAAAATACATATTTTCAATTAGTATCATTGCATAATCAAAACGTAGATTCTTTAGTTTATCGCGCCGCGGGTGAAAACGTTGACAGAACCAAGAGAGAATGCTTTCGCGGAATTATAAGAGATTTGAGATTGAACATTGAAGTCAAAGCCCAAACAGAATTTGGGGAGCGGGAAATTACAATACCTGAAAAATACGATCTATATTATGATTTTGTAGCTTCATCTATAGAACATTATCAAAAAACCCTATATCAAATTCTCTCTTTTGTAGACCAAAGTGAAGAGATTGACAATAAAAAGACATACTCAAATTTTCTTAGAGCCCAACTGTCTATAAAGGAAATTGAGTTACTTTTTTTTCATTGTTTAAGCAGATATGGGAAAAATAAGTTTAAGTTATTGGTGGAAAATTATGAATTTTTTGAACACTTAAAACCTAATAAGGAAATAGTTGAATGTATGAAAAACTATGATAAGAGTGCATTCGGTAATAATCTGAAATTACTTAGAATATATGAACGTGAAGTTGACTAGCTTATAGAGGAAAAAGGGGATAATTATAGCCATACCTCAAATTCTTTTTCCTAGTTCACTATCGCCTACAAGGTGTCAAACACCACGCTTTGCTACAATAGAAAACATCAATTATTTAAATCATTGGAGTGTATGAATTGAAGATAAATAGAATTACTGTTGGGGGATTATTTGGTGTGTTTAACCATGATATCCGATTAAACAGCGAAGACAATATTACAATTGTTATTGGTGAAAACGGACTGGGGAAAACCGTTATTCTAGAAGCAATAAATGCCTTATTCCAAAAAGAATATAGATTCTTTAAATCGTTAGAGTTTAGTGAATTTAATATCTACTTTGATAATTGTGAGATATGGCAACTGACAAAAAAAACCGATTCAGAAGGCTTCTGTCTTCTGATAAGTAGAAACTCGACAAAAAACCCTGTCAAGGTGGAAAAGAAACATAAAATATTTCGGGAAGAAAATCGCTTCAACCGTAGCGCTGCAATGCGAGATAGGGAGTTGATGCGATACATGCAATTGAAACATGAAAATCGATTAATTAATAGAGATTTATATTATAAAGAGAGGTATGACCTAGAACGTGAGTATGAATATAGAAAGATGGAGGAAATGAGATATCATAGGTTGAGAAATCATGATATCGATTTAGAAATAAATCCACCTAAGTGGTTATTGGAAAATATAGAAAAGATAAACGTCAAACTAATTGAGACACAACGCATTATTACAGTAAAAGAAATTGGTAGTGACTCTTATGTTAATAACCTGAAAAAATGTTCCGATGAACTAAAATCAATGATTGGGGTTGCAGTAAAAAAGTCATCAATAGTTGCATCAGAATTAGACAGTTCATATCCAAATAGATTGGTAAAGAAACTAAGGCAAGGGACCAGAGACTCATTCGAAGAATTAAATATAGCATTAGCTAAGTTAGATGAAAGAAGAAAGTTGTTTTCGTCGATAGGATTAGCAGTTCAAAAAAGTGACTCAGATCTACTGCAAATAGATGAAGGTCAGAAAAACTTAGTCAATGTCCTTAAGTTATATATTGATGACAGTCATAAAAAGTTAGATCCACTCGATGAACTCTCCCAAAAAATCAAACTATTCAAAGGTATAATAAATAAGAGATTTAAACATAAAAAATTAGAAATCAAACAAGAAGAAGGGTTTGTTTTTCGTTCTACTGTCGTTGTAAATCGTAAAGGTGATTTTGAGACAATTCCTCCTTCGAAGCTTTCTTCCGGTGAGCAAAACGAGTTAATACTTTTTTATAAATTAATATTCAATTCACATGTGAATGACATGATACTTATAGACGAGCCCGAGTTATCATTGCATATTTCATGGCAAAATAAATTTATTAAAGACTTGAAAAGCATCACTTCTATCAACGGTGTTTCGATTATTATTGCTACTCATTCACCTGACATAATCGACGATAATTGGGATCTCAGGGTAGAACTAAAAGGGGTGGAATGATGGAAAATAATATAACACCTCAACGTATAGCCAATTCTATTGGATTAGATACCAGTTTTAAAGGTGCATATCTTTTAGTTGAAGGAATAAAAGATATGAGATTGTTCGGAAAGTTCATCAATGAAACTGAATGTAAAATTAAACCAACATTTGGCAAGTATAAAATGAGAGAGGTTTATGAAATCTTGACGAGCCGAGGGTTTTCAAACAAGGTCGGAATAAGAGATGCAGACTTTTTGAGAATAAAAAATAATGAAAAATATGATCCAGATTACCCACATTATATATTTCCCACTGATTGTCATGACTCTGAAGGGATGATTATAGCTACTGAAGCATTTGATGATTTTATTAGAACCATAGTAGACAATGCTCAATTAGACGAATTTCAGGCAGTTCATGGTTGTTTGCGAGAACTAATCTATGAGCTTTGCTATGGAATTGGTTGCTTACGACTAGCAAATAAAAGATTTGATTTGGGTTTGTCATTTAAGCCAAAGGCATTAAATGGCAAAAAAATAAAATTCAGAAAATTCATTTGCGAAAAAAAATTCAAATACTTAGGTCACCATAATTTAATTACTACAGTGGTTGAGTACTCTACAAATAGAGGTAATGAAATTAAATCTGTTGCTAATATTCAAGAATGTCTGGTTGGAATACTTGGCGAAAAGCACTCACCGTACGAAATTGTAAATGGACATGATCTTACGCAGGTACTATTTATTGTGCTAAAAAAAGGTTTGAAATGTTCAAGCAAGACATTGCAAGATTCAGATTGTATAGAAGAAATGCTCGCTCTTGCTTATCATCTTAAGCACTTTGAAAAAACTAATCTTTATAACAGATTGTTATTTTGGGAAAAGCTAAACCAAAAGGAGCTAATAAAAAACGCCTAACCAGACTTTTTGCACAACTACGATGAGGTTTAAGTATTAAAGCCCCTTTTGATGAGGCACTAAAATATTAATATCTTTTGACTGAGATGTTACAGGGATAGTGTTATTATTTTTACCCGATTTATTTTCAATTCCTAATATCATGGGATTGCGGATTTTTTGACTTTAAACGCCTAGCTCTTTCAATTTTTGCCCGGGCCAAGTAATGAGTAATTCTTCCGGGTATGTGGCCTTGGGCTAAAGGTAGAGTCCTTCTTTTCGGCTGGTTGTTGCAGTCGTTCAAACATGTGGTTGTCGATCCTGGACAGCACCGATTCAAGTTCTCTGCTGCCAGGCAGGGTGGCTTTCAGTTCTTCGAGGTGTTTGCGTTTCTGCAAAAGAGCCAGTGAGGGAGTGTAGTTCAGGTCGTATACCCAGCCGATTTTCAGTAGTTGAAAATCGTTCCCGGTTCTTATCTGGTTATAGTCCACATACTTCTTTTCGGTAAGAGATCGCATGACCTCTGGTGTGAGCTGCCCGTTTCGGCCCAGACCTGAGAAATGGTGACGATCCGATCCATTGCGTATCCCTTTGCAGGTGAGATAGATAATGTCGAGCTTGTCTGCATCGCGAACCATGCGGGTATGGGCAAGGTGGTGCTCAGGCAGGTCGGTGGGGAGCTGGGGTTTGTTATGGTAGCGGACGGCGGAATCGATCACCTCGAGTGTGGGCGTATCGATACTGCTGGGTATCTCCAACTCAGTGAGGAGTTCGGCCCCACGATCACCATGGTCAAAAGAGAGCGGATCGCGGAACGTGCCAAACTGAGAGTACTGCTCAAAACGGGCAATGTCATGGAGCAAGCCTACGGTTCTGGCAAGTAGCACCTCTTCGTCTGACCAACCAAGTTGCTTGCTGATAAGACCGCAAAGCGCCGCGACACGAATGCTGTGATTCCGCTTCAGGATAATGCTGTGCTGGCACTGATCATCATTGGAGAAAAACGACTCGGCATAGGCGAGATACCATGCCTGGAGGTCGTGGTAAAATCGTTCGGTTATTGCTGTCATAGTGGTTTGCTTGCAGATAAGAGGTTAATGAAATTACTCTAAACCTCACTATATGAATCATTTGTTAAATTGGAATAAAGACATCCTTGACATGCCTTTAGCTTCATAATCAACAGTAACATTTTACCCCTTAATCATGCAGTGCAGTTACGTCACCATGTACCGTATTACAACCGGTGAACAGCCAACAACACAGCCACCACTAGCCTCAACTACCGGTTGAATATTGCTCGCTAAGTCTCCCTCTCCAGTATTTGCAAGACGTAAAGCGGGCCCTAGTTCGCAAAATGGAGATGTGCCTAAAAATGATGAGGCCGGAAGTAGCAGAAGAGATGGAGGCAAATGCAGGAAAATTTAGACAGCAAGTCTAAATTTTCCTGCAAAGATGTAACAAAAGGTGTGAAATTGGGTATTTGTACCCATTTACCAGCTATAGCCTTCATGGTTAAGTATTGCTGCTTTTGTGTAGAATTTTCAGCCTGGTAAGAGGTGTATTGCAACACGGATGTACACTGTAGCCCTACCTTCAGGAGTACAACTTATGCGGCACATACACGGCAGCAGAATTTTTACAGCGGACGGCAACATCAACGTTTCTCACCCCAAAGCACCAGTGCTATGCGACCAGGTCAACACCAAAGACATCATCCGGCAGCAAGCAGGAAGAATAATCGGGGACAGACCCCTTTATTGATAGTGAATTGCATTCTGAATTGAAGAGAGAAAACATGGGAATTGATGGATCCTCTATAAGAATAACACCACCCGAACCCAAACCTTTACCAGAACGCATAGGCTTGCTGCAGCCATGCCCAACTTGTAACAAGACAATTTCGTTAAATGCGGAATCGTGTCCTCATTGCGGAGAGCCGCTCAAAAGAAGAGCCATACGATCTAAAAGATCTGAATCATCTCAGACAGCTGCGTTAATAGGAACTATTGGAACAATATCTCTAACAATAGGTTCCTTTTGCCCAATAGTAAGTGTTCCAATTATTGGTAACATGAACTTATTCAAAAATGGTGACGGTAACGGTGTAGTTCTCCTGGTGCTTGCAGCACTGTCGTTAGTGTTTCTAATCATAGACAGAGTAAAATGGCTTTTCTATACAGGACTTGGAAGTGCAGTTGTTCTTGTATACGTTTACTATTCTTTTAGAAAAGAAATGGACAATGCTGCTGCTAGTCTAGAACGCGAGATGGTAGGTAACCCATTTAAAGGCATCGCTGATGCAGCATTCGATGCGGTTCAGTTGCAATGGGGGTGGGGGGTACTGATAGTAGGTATCGCGCTACTGGTAGCGGCATCATTTATTTCTGAAAACTAAACTGCTTTATTCCCTGAGTAGAAAGAGTGAATAGTTCATCCAGCTGCATTGATAATGAAAAGCTGATGGAGTGATAATTGAAAAAATATCAGAGCATTCAATTAAAATAAATTGGAATAATAGGTGAAGAACGACCTGATTTTAATAGTGAGGCCATCTCTATAATCCACAATCCAAACGATAATAACGAAAAGGGTAATGCTATGACACTAAAATTACGTAGTTGTATTCTTGGGTTAATTTGCGTTTTGTCTTTGTTTGGTTGTGCCCAGTCAGTACCCAAAATAACCCAAACAATGTCGGGAAAGCCAGAGGTTATGATTAACTCTACAAATACCAATAGTATTAAAGCAGAAATTATTAATAGGATGATGAACGAGAAATATCAATTGGTAAAAGACACTTCCTATCTGCTAGAGTTTAATAGGCCAGCTAATTCAAATGAAAATTTTGCAGCTGCCTTAAGTATTGGTAATAGTTATAGCAATAACTTCAGAGTATCAACATTTACATTTCTTACCGATAACGACTCAACAAAAATAATTGTTTCACTCTCCCTACAAGCACAGATGCCAATGGGGCAAGTGAATACTATGCCCTTAAATGATAATGGAAACGTCTACAACAGTTATCAAACATTTCTGTTTGATATCAAGAAAAAAATAGAGAGTGGCATATAAAGGGAATAATTGGCGACAAACCGCTATCATTCAAATTGAAAATTTCTGACATGAGCACTAAAAAATACACCAAATACTTTATTGATACGGATAAAATCACGCAAAATAGGATGGATATGTGTGATTCGAACTGGACTCAAAATCCAGCCGGAGCAATCCCATTCAGCCCCGACGTCAGCCCTAGGTAAAAATGACGCATTCATAAAGCGATGAATGCGTCATTTTCTTTAACATTGGTTTTTTATAATTCAAGAAGGAGCTGATCACTGGTCAAGTTGACAGTCCACAACGAAAACCGTGCCAACAATTGTTTGGCTTTATTGTTCAGCACAATCCCATCAGCGTCAAAAAAAAATGCCCTGGTCACCGACCCGTTTGCGTATCCGTACCGGGTGTCCAGAGCATTAAGTGCCAGGTCTCCTGAAGCTTCCAGAAGGAGTGTAAGAATGTCCGTTGCTAATAGGAGGTGTAACATGGCGCGCCATGCTCAACGGCAACGGGTCCAAACCGATGCTGAGCCTGGGCCTTCAAACAGTGCTCTTCTGAGGCGCGTGTTTGAAGTTGGACATTATCTATAATTATAGTCATAAATCCTAACCACACAATGTGGTATCTCGTCTAAAAGGCTTTTTTTTAATACATGCTTACAATCCAGGGTCGACTCCAGCACCACTCTGCTCGCGCAGAGGTACCGGGTGTCGGAGGACAGGACCCCGTGATGGGGAGTTACTGCAGCGAAAGCGGAAACAGAGCCTCATGTCTTTGAATTTGGCTCGTTGTGTATCTCGAGATAGTACCTTTGGTTCTCTGACCTGGTCGTTAGTTGCTGGCGCAAAAAAAGCCGGGGTGAGCATACCCCGGCTTTGTTGCTCAGCACAATTCCGTCAGCGTGGCTTCCAGCGAGCTCAGAAATATATCCGCTTCTTTGGTGGTCAGACAAAGGGGAGGGCGAAGCTTGAGGGTGTTGCCATACTTGCCGGCTGCGCCGATCAGTACCCGGCGGGCCATCATCAGGTTGATGATATTTGTCGCCAGGGCTGGATCAGGTTTTTGGGGGTTATTCTTTTCGCAGAGATCGACCCCGATGAACATTCCTGCACCCCTGACATCTGCTATAACCGGGAACTTTTTTTGCAAGAGGCGCAACCCTTCCATGATGTGGTTGCCGGTGTGTAAGGCATTTTCCAGCAGCTTTTCTTCTTGCAGCACCTCAAGGACTGCGGTACCTGCTGCTGCTGCCACCGGGTTGCCGCCAAAGGTGTTGAAGTATCCGACATCTTCGCAAAACATCTGGACATCGGCCGATTGGGCCGCCACGCCTGCCATGGGAAAACCGTTGCCCATGGGCTTGCCCATGGTGACCAGATCGGGGTTCACCCCATGGCGTTGAAATCCCCACAAATGACTGCCTGTGCGGCCAAAGCCTGGCTGCACCTCGTCACAGATGAAGAGCCCGCCATGTTTTTTTACTCTGGCTATGGCTGGTTGCAAGAATCCCGGCGGCTCGCTGAAGACCCCGTCGCTGGAAAAAATCGAGTCGCAGATAAAGGCGGCAAAGCCATGGCCCCGGGATTCCAGGGTCTTGATGGCCTGCTGCATGGCGTCCGCAAAACCTGTGGCGATATCGTCTCCGTAGTAGTCTTTGCCAGGGGGATCTATGGCCACCACATGGTCCGGGAGCGGGTTGCGCTTCATGGCGGCCGGTGAGATCTCGGTTACCGCGAAGGTGTTGCCGTGATAGGCGGTCTCGGTGACGATGATGCCTCTTTTGCCGGTCTTCTTGCAGGCTATGCGCAGGGCCAGGTCGTTGGCTTCACTGCCGCTGCAGCAGAGTAGGATATTGTTGAGCTGCGGTGGAAAGGTGGCTTTCAGCGCCTCGAGGTAGTTGTCGACCACCTCCGATAAATACCGGGTGTGGATATTGAGCGTTGCCACCTGCTCGCTGATGGCCTTGACCACCTTGGGGTGGCAATGGCCCACCGAGGGGACGTTGTTGTAAAAATCCAGGTATTTGTCGTTGTTCTCAGCGATCATCCAGGCCCCGTGGGCCGTTTTCATCTCGATGGGTTCACGGTAGAACAGCACCGAGGCTGCGCCAAGGTTATCGAGTCTGCGTGAAAGAAGGGTATTGTTGTCTGGTTGAGCCGCCTCGATGTCAAAGGCGTTCATATCCAGTATCTGGCGAATTTCCGGTTCCATTCCTGTCTCAGTTTTTGGTTGTGTAGTGTGCGAGGTAGTTTTCGGCAAGGCGTATGGTTCCTTCGGTGTAGCCGGCGCCCAGCTCCTGGGCGGTCTCCGTTTCTGAATGGCTGGCAAGCCAGGCGGTGAGCAGAATTCTTCTGAGCATGACGAACATGGGCAGGGCCGCCTCATCTTCTTCGGCAAGATAGGATTCCGAGCGGTAGCCCTCCACCCAGCTTTTCTGCAGCTTGGGGATCTGCTCATCCTCCTCCATGAAGCTGATGGCGGCGGCGAAGTCGTACATCAGCCAGCTGTAGCCGCAGTCGTCAAAATCGATGACGCTCAGCTGTTCGCCGTCCACCAAGAGGTTGGCAAGCCGCAGGTCGGCGTGGATCAGGCCGAACTTGCTCTTATCCTTGCCGTAACTCTCAAGCTGTTGCTCCAGCAGCTCTGCCGTCTCGCCAAGGATTGCCTTGCCTTTGGGCTCAAGGCCGATGGCTTCCCGCCAGTCTCCCCAGAGGGGGGTGGCTCCCAGCATGCTGTTAAAATCCCAGACTTTTCGCTTAAATCCGATGGGTATCGCCCAGCTCTTGGTGTGGTCGTGCAGTTTCGCCGTGACCGCGCCCAGGGTGAAAAAATCCTGCCGCAGGTCGTTTTCCGGTGCTGGCTCCTGGCCCGCTAAAAACTCAAAGCCCACCACCAGCCGTTCCTCCCCGCCGTTGGGAAGAGATGAAATCTTGCCGCCGGACTGGATATCGAGCGGTTCGGCCGTGGACACTATGCCCTGGGTTCTCAGGCTGTCGACCCAGAGCAGCTCCGACTCGATCTCCTGCCGGGTGTGATAGTCGGGCCGGTGAACACGCAGGATGACGCTGTCGCCCTCTGTGGGCGGCTTGGCGATAAATGTCGCATTTTCCGAAATATTCAACAGCGACACCTCGCTGTCGGCCGGCAGGTTCCACTCGTGGAGAATGGACTGGATGCCGGTGCGCATTTCCTCAATTACCTCTTCGTTGTACGTCGTCGTCATGATCTCAGTCCCCTTGTCTACAGGAAAATGATGAATGAATAGGAGAATGTAAAATGTGGCAAAACAAACAATTTGTGTGGAGTATAGTGGCTAAATGTGACAAGAACAACATTTTTTTCTTGAAATGCGAGAAAAAATCTGTGACTTTAAACAAAACATGAAGATAAGGTTGTGAAGTCGAAGATTCTGCCAATCAAAAAATCAAATGTCTGACGGAGGTACATTCAAATGGCACTGACTCGCAGGGAATTCAACAAGGCTCTGGGTATATCCGCACTGGCGCTGGCGGTGGGGGATGTATCGAAACTGCTCGCCGCCTCGGAAGGTAAGCTGAATATTTTGTGCTGGGAGGGCTACAACACCGATGACGTGCTCAGCCCGTTCCGCAAGGCGCATCCCGGCGCCAAGGTGCGGGCGGAGAGCGGCACCTCTGACCCGGACATGATCAACAAGCTCCGGGCGGGTGAAGTAAACGTCTGGGATCTCATCAACGTCAACCAGCCCTGGGCCCGCAACCAGCTGTTGCCGGAAGGGTTGATCAAGCCGCTGAACAAGGAACGCTTCCTGCCCTATTTTGAGAAGATGTCTGCCGATTTTGCCAAGCCGTACCCGCTGGCTTTTGCCGATAACGGCGACCTGATCGGCATGCCCCAGCGCTACGGACCATTCAGCTTTGTGGTCAACACCGACAAGATCAGCAAGGAGACGGCGGAAGATGAAGGCTGGAACCTGTTCTTAGACCCGAAGATGAAGGGCAGATACGGGGTCCTGACCTATGACAACTGGAACATCATCCACATGTGCCTCACCGCAGGGCTGAACCCCTTTGTAGAGCTGGATGCGGCAGGTATCGCCAAGTTCAAGAAAACGGCTGAGACCATCTTTGCCGGCTCAAAGATGCTGACCGACGATCTGGTGGCGATGAACACCGCCCTGATCAATGGTGAGATCGATGCCTACTTCACCGGCGGCACCTATACCGCGAGCCCGGCCCGTCTCGACGGCATGACCAACATCATGGGCATCACCCCGAAATCTGGACCGGTGGACGGCAAGGGCGGCGTGGCCTGGATCGAGTTGACCTCCCTGGTCAATAACCCGAATCCTTCACCGCTGGCAGAGGATTTTCTGGAGTTCGTCCAGGCGCCGGAGATTGCCAAGGCGGTCGGCTTTGCCGAGGGAACCTACAACCCGGTCAGCCAGATGGGTGACGAGAATGTCTTCAAGCTCTGGTCGAAAGACGAGCTCGACGCCATTCAGTGGGACAGCCTGTCGGAGGAGATGTCGCGGTCGCTGGAATATGATGTGGTCGCCTCCTATGACGAACTCATAAAAATTTATTCTGCCGCAAAGCGAAGTTAGGCCGGGTTTCTCATGAGCATTTTGTCCAAGCCACTGGAGTGTTGTTGCATTAATCCCTCAGCGATAGCTCGAAAGGTCGTGCTTGCGGCAAAATGCTCAGCCCATGCAGCACCATCTTCTTCAGTCTTTTGGCAGCACATATAGCCTTACTATGATGTGCCGCCAAAAACTTTGAAGCTGATACCGCCTGGGCTGATGAGAAATCCGGCAGGACCGTCGGAGAATGTCCTTCTGCGGAGTTTCGCTCCGCTCAATTTCCCAACTCCTTCTTGATCTTTGGGAAAATGACGATTCTCCGACAGGTTCCTCATACAACTGGGAAGTCGGTACGGATACCAGTAGAGACGTTTTTAAGGCCGGGGGCTTTCCCCCTGCATCTAATCAAACAGCCAACAATCAGAGACGAATAGAGCACCGTGGAGACTGAAATTAAACTTCCGATCCTGCAGATTGCGGGACTACGAAAAGAATACGGAGATTTTGTTGCCCTCAAGGATGTGGATCTGAAGGTGGAGGAGGGTGAGTTCTTCACCATTGTCGGCCCATCGGGAAGCGGCAAGACTACCCTGATCAAGCTCCTGGTGGGAATGGAGGAGCAGACGGATGGTTCAATTTGGCTCAGGAATAAACGCCTGGACCTGGTGCCTGCCAACAAGCGGCCGACCTGTATGGTCTTCCAGTCACTGGCTCTGTTCCCCCATCGAAGCGTTGGCCAGAATGTGGAGTTCCCGCTGAAGATCAAGGGTGTTGAGCCGAAAAAGCGCAAGGAGCGGGCCCTGGAACTGCTGGAGATGTTCCGCTTGCCGGCGAGCTACTATGACAAGAGTATCGGCCAGTGTTCCGGTGGCGAGCGGCAGCGTATCGCCCTGGCGAGAGCGTTGGCCTTTGACCCGGAGATCATCTTTTTCGATGAGCCGCTCTCAGCGCTTGATTACCGGCTGAGAAAGACCCTGGAAAAGGAGCTCAAGTCCCTGCATCTGCGCACGGGCAAGACCTTCATTTACATCACCCATTCGCTGGAAGAGGCCATGGTGATGTCGGACCGGATTGCCATTCTGCGGGACGGCAAGTTTGAACAGATCGGCCCGGCGACGGAGATCTACAACAAACCCAAGACGAGTTTTGTCGCCAGCTTCATGGGCGATGTGAACCTGTTTGACATCGCTGCCAACGGTGCTGCCGGCCAGGTGGAGATGGCCAATTTTACCATCGCCGACTCCTGCGCCCAGAACTTCGCGCTTTCCAGCGATAAAAAGCATCTGCTGATGGTGCGCCCGGAATCCTTCCAGCTGCTGGGGGAGGGCGAGCACGCAGACTTCATGACCCGCGGCACCATAAACGGTCGGTTCATGCTCGGCTCCCGCGTCCAGTACGAGGTCAGCCTCGAGGATGGCAAGGAGATCGTGGTGGAGGCGACCAACGGCTCTGCAGGTGCGGCCAAGGGTGAGGTGGTGCAGCTCGGCTTTAAACGAGAGCACTGTCACCTGATCGAGGAGGAGTTATGAACAGGAGAGAACATCGGTTGGGCATCTTCACCTCGATGCCGCTTGTGATATTGCTGTCACTCACCTTTATTGCACCGTTGCTGGCGGTCTTCGCCTTTTCGACCATGCCCGCGAAGGTGTTTTCACTCAACCATGTGCCGGATTTTTCCGCCTATGTGGAGTTCTTCCAGCAGGGGTACTGGAAATCGCTGGCCTGGTCGCTTGGTCTGGCGGCGGTTGCCACCCTGCTCCTGCTGCTGATCTGCTGGCCGCTTTCCTACGCAATGGTGCGCATCTTCAAGAGGTTTACCCTGGTCATCACCGTGGCGGTGGTGATGACGCTCTTTGTTTCTGAAAACATCCGGCTCTTTGGCTGGGTCATTACCCTGATGAAGGGCGGCATGCTGGAAGGGTATTTTCGCAGCTGGACCGGGCACGGCTTTGACGGCCTGTTGTATAACGTGCCGATCATCGTCTTTGGTCTGGTCTATATCTACCTGCCCTTCATGCTGTTCCCGCTGGCCCAGGGCATCTCCATGATCCCTGACGATGTGCGGCATGCGGCGGCCGATATGGGCGCCAGCCGCTGGCAGATCTTCACCGAGGTGGAATTACCCCTGGCGGCCCCCGGCATTGTGGTCGGCTCCCTCCTGACCTTCGTGCTGGCCGCCGGTGCGGTAGCGGAATCGAAACTTCTTGGCGGGCAGGCGGTGATAGTCATCTCCGACGATGTGGAGAGTGCCTTTACCTATGGCCAGAACTGGCCGCTCGGTTCCGCCCTGGCCACGGTGTTGATTCTCGTCATCTCGGTCCTGATTGTGTTCACCCTGAAAAAGATCGACCTGGATAAGGTCATGAGCAAGGGGAAGTAGCTATGTCCACCAAACCGATAACCAAAATGTTTCTGTATTTGTATGGGCTCGGGGTTTTGGCCTTTTTGTACATGCCGATTGTGGCGGTGGGCTTTGCCTCGGTGTCGAAGGCGAGATATCTCAGCTTCCCGATCAGGAAGTATGCCACCGGCTGGTATGGCAAGGCCTTGCAGAGCGATACCGTGCTGGAACTGCTCGGCACCTCCCTGACCATCGCCTGTATTGTCACGGTGATCTCGCTGGTGGTGGGCTTTTTTGGCGCCCTGGCCTTTGCCAGGTATCATTGGCGGTTTCGCAAGATCTACCAGAAACTGATCCTGCTGCCGATTTTCTTTCCCCAGACGGTTCTGGGCCTCGCCCTGCTGATGTGGTTCAACGCCTTGAATATCATCCCGAGCTGGCAGACCGCCATCATTGCCCATCTGGTCTGGATTACCCCGATCGTCACCCTGATCATCGCCATTCGGGCCTACAGCTTCGACCCCTCGCTGGAGGATGCCGCGCGGGATATGGGCTGCACCAACCTGCAGATTTTAAAAGAGGTGACGATTCCGATCCTGATGCCGGCGGTGACCTCGGCAGGGCTCTTTGCCTTTTTGCTGAGCTGGGGAAATTTCCCGCTCTCCCTGTTTACCACGGGCGCTGATTCGACCTTGCCGGAATGGCTCTACGCCAAGATGGTCTCGGGCTATTCCCCGCTGGTGCCGACCCTTGGCGTGCTGTCGGTGGTGGCCTCTGCCCTGGTCATTGTCGTGGCCCTTGTCGTGAAAAACGTGCTGCCGCTGCTCAGGCGAAACCAAGCGGCCTGATAAAGTAAAAATCCCACTTAATACTTCAAGAAAAGGATAGTTGTTATGCTTACTTCAATTAAAGATCGAGTCGTTATCGTCACAGGTGGATCAAAAGGGATCGGCAAAGGCATCGCCCAGGTTTTTGCGGAGAAGGGCGCAAAAGTGATGATCGCCGCCAGGGGAGAAAAGGAGGCCGCAGCAGCCGTTGAGGAGATCCGGGCCAGCGGCGGCACTGCGGACTATGCAGTGTGCGATGTTTCTGATTTCGGCCAGGTAAAGACAATGGTCGCCAAGACCGCCGAGATCTTCGGGCCGGTGGATATCCTTTGTGCCAACGCCGGAATATTTCCTCAGAAAAAGATCGTTGAAATGGAGCCGGAGGATTGGGATCTGGTGATGGACGTGAACCTGAAAAGCGCCTTTTTATGCGTTAAGGCCTGTATCCCCTATTTCGAGGAGCTCGGTGGCGGCCGGGTTGTTCTGACCTCCTCCATCACCGGGCCTGTTACCGGCTATCCGGGCTGGTCCCATTACGGCGCCTCAAAGGCGGGACAGCTTGGTTTTCTGAAAACCGCGGCCATGGAGCTCTCAAAGTACAAGGTGACCATCAATGCCGTCATGCCTGGCAACATCATCACCGAGGGGCTGGAAGACCTTGGGCAGGAGTACCTCGATACCATGGCCGCCTCCATTCCGCTCAAGCGTCTGGGTAAGGTCGAGGATATCGGTAACGCCGCACTCTTTTTTGCCTCCGATGAAGCGTCCTATGTGACCGGTCAGACCATGGTGGTGGACGGCGGCCAGATATTGCCGGAATCGCTTGAGGCGATGAACGAAATCTAGTGTCCTGTCAAATCTGCCAGGCTGTTGCCCGTTGCAGACGAACTCAAGTCCTGAACGACCTCTGAACAAAGGGAAACCCAGTGAAAAACGCACATAGTATCAGCAACTCAAACTCACATTACGGCTGGGACAACAGCCTGGAGCCCATAGTGCGGATAGCACCGGGAGATACGGTTGAGTTTGACACCATCGACGCCAGCGGCGGCCAGCTCGATAAACACTCGACGGTGGAAGATGTCGCAGCCTTTGATTTCGATAAGGTAAACCCGACCTTCGGCCCCGTCCATGTGGACGGGGCCGAGCCGGGCGACGCCCTTGAAATCACCGTGCTGAATATTGAAACCGCCGATTGGGGCTGGACGGCAAACATCCCAGGCTTTGGCCTGCTGGCGGAGAAGTTCCCGGAGCCTGCCCTGCATATCTGGGACCTGGCCGCAATACCGGGCAAGGCCGCTTTCGGGCCCGGAGGCGTTGTACCTCTGCGTCCGTTTCCCGGCATTCTCGGCAATGCGCTGCCCGATCCCGGTTGCCATAGCGTGGTCAATCCCAGACAGTACGGCGGCAACATGGATACTAGGGATATCTGTGAGGGAGCACGGCTGCTGTTGCCTGTGGGGGTGGCCGGGGCCTTGTTCTCCTGCGGTGATGGTCACGCCGCCCAGGGTGACGGCGAGGTGTGCGGCACCGCCATCGAGACCCCGATGAAACTTGCGCTCAAGTTTGAGCTGGTAAAGGATGCCGGCTTGAGGTTTCCCAGGTTCTCCACCAGCTCGCCCGCCACCAACCACTTCGATCAGCAGGGGTATGAGGTCGCCATGGCCATGGGCCCAGATTTGATGGGTTGCGCCCGCGACGCGGTCAGCGACATGGTGGACTTTGTGGCCAAGACCTACGGGATGCGGCAGGTGGACGCCTACATGCTGTTAAGCGTCTGCGGCGATCTTCGCATCAACGAAATAGTTGATGTGCCAAACTGGGTGGTCTCCTGTTACCTGCCGAAGATAATATTTGGAAATTAGGCTGGAAAATGTTTACTTGTGTTGTCAATTCACCGCATCGTGTCGCCGGTAGAAATGTCTCTTGGATGGTTCTGCCTGCGGCAACTGCCACCCATTGCCAAGGCGTGACCAATGTCCAGTAAAAAGCAGAGAAGACAAAACGAGATCGTCAACCTCCTGAGCCAGCATCCCGCCCTGCGGGTCAATGAGCTGGCGGAAAAGTTGAGCGTGACCCCGGAGACCATTCGCCGCGATCTGGATCAGATGCACGCCGATGGTGTTCTCGAGCGGACCTATGGCGGGGCGATCCTCCAGATGCCGAATGAACCCGGTCTTAATGTCCGTCACAAGCTGCTGGTGCGGGAGCGCGAGGCGATCGCCAAGCAGGTGGTCCAGGAAATTAAGAGCGGCCGTCATTTCATGATTGGCTCCGGTGCGACCACCGTGCACGTGGCCAGGAGAATGGCTGCTGAATTGACTGATATCACAGTATTGGTCCATTCCTTTGGTGTGGCCACAGAGCTCATCCATAACCCGACCATACGGGTGCTGATGGCTCCGGGGTTCTACAGTGCAGATGAAGGGGCCAACCACGGCGCCCACACCGTCAACTTCCTCAACTCCTTCTGGGCGGATTACGCAGTGCTGAGTGCAAGCGGGCTGTTGGCCGAGGGCCCATGCGATGCCCTGGTCGATGCCGGGGAGGTCTACGGCACAATGATCGCCCGATCGTTCAAGACCGTGCTTGCCGCCGACAAATCAAAATTCAACCTCAAGTTTCCCTCGCAATACGCCAAATGGGGCGATATCGACTACCTGGTCACGGATCAGACGCCAACCGGCGACCTTGCCGAGGCGCTGGAACGGAACAGTGTCGAGATCCAGACTGTCACTCCCGCCCAGATATAGGTGACAGAATTCTACGTGGTCCAGTGGCAGGGGTGTTTCCCGCTATAACTGAAAAGGCCTCTGTCACAGCGAATTTTCCCACAAAAATACGCTTTAAAGGGCGATCCCAACGATTTGGGGTTGCCCTTTTTGTTGTTCGAACTACCGCTTCCTCATCCTCTCTACTGTCCCCAGTTACCGGAAATAGGCAATAAAGCACCATATATCTGCTGACGGAATGAACCCGCTTGGCCAGGAATACGGTGATTGCCTTGAGGGTGGTATGGTACTCTTTGCGCTGCAATACTCTTCCGACTTATAGAAGAATAATTTCCAATAGTTTCAGTGTTCTTGAGGATCAGCCACTATGCCCCGTATCTTGAATATTCTGCTTCTCGGTCTGTTTGCCACTCTGCTTTTTCTATCGTCATCTCTATCGTCATCTCTGGCGGCAGCTCAACCGCAAGCTGTTGTTTTTATGTATCACCGCTTCGGGGAGCAGAAATATCCAAGTACCAACGTCACCATCGATCAGTTCGAGGAGCAGCTCGCCCATCTGAAAGACAACGAATTCAAGGTCCTGCCGCTGGAACAAATAGTTGAGGCGCTCAGGCAAAACAGACCGCTGCCAGACAAGACCATCGCTATTACCATGGATGACGCCTACCGCTCTGTCTATGACGTTGCCTACCCGCGGCTGATGGAATTGAACTTTCCCTTTACGGTGTTTGTGGCGACAGGTGTGATCGACAAGAAGATGCAGGCCTATATGAGCTGGGAGCAGATGCGGGAAATGCATGAGCGCGGAGTGACATTTGCCAACCATACGGAAAACCATGAATACCTGGTGCAAAGAGGCCCGAACGAGTCACCGAAACAGTGGGCAGAGCGTATTCGTCAGAGCATCCAGAATGGCCAGAGAAGACTTGAAGAAGAACTTGGGGCGGTGCCAAAGTTTCTGGCCTATCCGTATGGGGAATACTCCTCAGAGGTGATGGAGATCGTGCAGGATCTCGGTTACACCGCCTTCGGCCAGCAGTCGGGTGGAATCGGTGTTTTGAGTAACCTGCTTGCCCTGCCGCGCTTTCCCATAGCTGAGGCGTACGCGGGCATGTCCTCATTCAAAACCAAGGCAAAATCGCAGCCCATGCCGGTTCTCGGGCAGAATCCGGTAAACCCCGTCACCGAAAAGAGCAGACCGGAGCTGACCTTGACGGTCGCTGGGCAGGATATGAACCTGAACCGGCTTGCCTGCTATTTCGGCTCTGAGCGGATGAGGATAGAGTTGCTTATCCCTGATGAGCAGTTCCGTATCCAGGCAAACACCGACTTACCGTCCAGGCGTTCGCGCTATAACTGCACTGCACCGAATATGGCAGGGGACCGCTATTTCTGGTTCAGCCATCTGTGGATATCAACCCATTGAATTGCGGCCCATCTTAAAGAGTGGGCCCTGGAGTTGCCTGTGGCGTGGCTTGGCACTGTAATACTTTAGAATGGTGGGCAGCTGTGCTGGCAGTAAGGATGATCAAACTCATCATCCCGGGGAAAGAATCTGTTTATTTTCATTGGTGATTTTATTATTTGGGAAATGATGTACCATGTTCCTGATTCGAATATGCCGTCCCTGTAAGAAGAGAACCGCCTATGCTCTATGCCAAAAAACATAACTTTGGACCTGTCAAAGGTTTGGAGGTGGGAATTGCCCCGACAGGCAAGCCGATAAAGTCGGTGTATGTGTATCAGATCGGTTCAATCATTATTGACACCGGCCCTCATCATTTACGCAACAGGATCGGGCAGATGCTCAACACCGGTGGGGTCAGCTCAATTCTCTTGACCCATCACCACGAGGATCACAGCGGCAACGCCGCCTACCTGAAACAGCGGACCGGGGCTCCTGTCTACCTGTCCCCGTACGGGGCGGCAAAGCTGGCCAAGGGGTTCAATATCCTCCCGTACCAGCACATCCTGTTCGGCAAGGCATCCAGGCTGCTGGCAGAAATCTGTCCGGAAAAAATAGAAGGGGACAAGATAACGCTCAAGGCTGTGCATACCCCGGGCCACAGCAAGGATCATACCGTCTACCATGCAGAAGATGAGGGGTGGCTCTTCTCCGGTGACCTCTATGTCGGTGAGAAAATCCAGTTTTTCAGGGTCGATGAAAGAATTGACCAGCAGATTGACTCGTTGCGAAAGATCGCCCGGCTGGACTTTGACGTTCTTTTTTGCGGCCACCGGCCGAAGATGAAAAAAGGGCCTCAACTCGTACGGCGAAAACTGGATTATCTCGAAAGCTTCCATCAACGGGTGCTTGATCTGTACCGGAAAGGAATGGCAGAAAAGGAGATCATACAGCAACTGCAGAGCAAAAATGACCTGCCCATCAGGCTGTTTACCATGGGCAATGCCTCTTTTGGCCACATGGTGAGGTCTTCCCTGAATACCCTTCAATCCATCTAAGCTACCCACAGTCAAGGGCAGGTTGGAGGAAGCATGCCATCTGCCAGGGGAAGGACGATTTGCAAAGCTGGAGCGAACTCTGCCTCAATGATCGCTCATACATGATACAAGCCTGAAACGACCTGCGTTGTCAGAGCTCCCTTCAACCAGCCCACATTTTGGTGAATTCGATGACTGCGCCCCCGATGCCCTGGATGAGCATCTGCACCCCAATCACGGCAAGAATCAGTCCCATGAGCCGCGTGATGACCTTGATACCGTTGTCTCCGATGTAGGTAACAAAACGTTCGCCAGAGACAAAGAATGCATAACTCAGGAGGCAGAGGACAAAGAAGGCCCCGATCGTTACAAAAAATTCAACCATTCCGCCAGCTGAGGCGAAATTCATGGCAGTCGCAATGGTCCCGGGACCGGCGAGGATCGGCATGGCTAACGGTGTGATCGCAAGATCCATTTCGGCCTCCAGGCTTTTTTGTTTGTCATCCTCGTTCGGGTGTTGCACAGGGGAGTGCTCGCCACCATGCAGCATGTTGTAGCCGACGAGGGCAACCAAGATACCGCCCATGATGCGAAAAGACGGTAAGGTAATGCCAAAGAGTTCGAAGATCGGTTTACCCGCAGCCGAAAAGATCACAATGATCACGAAACTCACGATCAGGGCCTTGGCGGCCACCTTGCGCTTGACAGCAGGGGAGGTATTCGCAGTAAGTCCGAGAAATACTGGGGTGTTGGCAATGGGGTTCATGATGGCGAAGAACCCCATGAATACAGAGAATGTGTGGCTGATAAGTGTATCCATAGAGTTGTGAGATCAACGGTGTATGATTGCAGCAAGATGTTGTTTCCATCGCTCCTGGCAGAGCGGTCTGATAAATTGGGCTGCATGCTATGGTTATGATAGCTCTGTGCCCAAGGGATGTGCAAATTGAAACTGGGAATTTCGCTCAGCATAGCGTTTGAGGCGGGGATAGTTATCAAGGAAAATCTGGACCATCTGTGGGTCGAAATGGTTACCGCTTCCCTCTTTGATCTGGTTCAGCACCTTTTCTTCCGGCCAGGCCTTTTTGTACACCCTCGGATGAATCAGCGCATCCCACACATCAATCACCGCAAAAATCCGAGCCTCCAGGGGAATTTCGTCACCTTTCAAACCCTGCGGATAACCGCTGCCATCCCATTTTTCATGATGGCAATATGGAATGTTGAGGCTGGGAGCAAGAAAGTCAATTTCTGACAGAATATCGTGTGCTATCTGGGGATGGGTAATCATCTCCGCCCATTCCTGCTCAGTGAGTTTGCCCGGCTTGATCAGGATTTCATCGGGGATGCCGATCTTGCCGATATCGTGCAAAAAGGCGCCCCGCTCAATGTGCTTGAGCTCTGCAGCGTTGAAATGGCCATACAGTCTGGCCATCTCCAGCGTCATGCTGGTTACCCGTTCGGTATGATCCTTGGCCTCTTTATGACGTAAGTCCATGACGCGTACCCAGCCGGCGATGGTCTGCTCGTAACTCTCGACCAGTTTCGAGTTCAACCTGGTGATGTGGTTGATATCCCTGCGGATCAGCAAAAACAGCAGGATGCCTGTTACCACGATGAACAGCGAGCCCTTGATCGATTGAGCGGAGGTGATGAGTTCCTTGTTGAAAAAGATGAGATCGACCACAGCATCGGACAGGAATATCCAGAGAAAACCAATGACAAGGTATATAACAACAATTCGGTGTTGAGGTCTCACACGCACTCCTAAGCTCCTTCAAACACGTTTACAGCATGGATACTCTTTGAAAACGCATTCATTCGCAATAACGTATGGAAAGAATAAATTCCCTTGGTGCTCAAATCCAGCCGGATATTGTCTCACCAGGAGACCGCGCCCAGGCTGATAAGAGACCGTGTGTCGAAAAGCAGACACCAACCGCCGTCTGAAAGGCGTCTCACGCGGCCTGGGGTGCAGCTGGAACAGTAAATAAACCGCTAATTCAAAGTCAGGTCAGTAGAAGTGTTAAAGGAACCTTTCTGGCAGAACTGAGCGGTTCTTCAAATTCTCGATAGCTGGTTCTATTGAAATGTTTACCGTTCTTTTTGTCAGTAACGAGTATACCTTTTAGCGCTGATTCGGTTAGTTGGGGCTAACCTCGTCGTTAGTAGCATTTGAGGATATGTTTTTGCAGCCGGATTCAATTGTAACCTTCAAAGAGCAGTCCAGTAGGGGGAGACTTACCCAGTGCACAACCCTGGGGCACACTGGGAAGTGAATGAAATAGTGTCCGGGCCAGGGAGAGAGATTTGGAGAATACTATCTATGCGGATCATTTATCTTTTCTGTGCATTTGTAGGGTTTGTTTGCGCTATAGCATCAACGTCGATTTTTCTACGCTTTATATACGCCTGGTTTTCTCTTTCCTTTCTGGTAGTGAGTTGCGCATATTTCTTCAATCAATCCTTGGTATTCAGGAAAGATGCACAAGGTAAAATACCTTTTTATATAAAGTTGTTTTTCACCCCTTTTTTGGTGATAACCCATCTCTACAATACTTTCTTGCGAAAGCATGACGGGGTGCCGTCGATCCAGTATGTCGGCAATAACCTGTACATAGGCGATAAGGTTACTTCAAGTGATCTTACAGTCATTGCCCAAAAAAATATCAAGGCGATTTTGGATGTTACTGCAGAATTTGAGTCGCTTAGCTGGTCATTGCTGGATGGAAAAATATCATATCTGAATGTTCCAATCCTCGATCACAGTGTGCCAAGTGATGACCAGCTTCGCCAGGCGGTCATCTGGATTACAAATCAGCAACTCCACGGTGGCGCGGTTTTAGTCAATTGTGCGCTTGGCAGGGGGAGGTCGGCACTGGTCATTGCGGCCTATATGCTAAGCATTTCAAAAGAGAGGAATATCTCGGAAATATTAAGAGATCTGAAAAATATCCGTACCACCATCAACCCGAACACGCGGCAGCGAAAACAGTTGGAGCACTTTGCGCAAAGTGATCAGGCAACTCAGCTGCCAACTGCCTGGCTTCTCGCTAACCCTGTCTCTGGTGGCGGTAAATGGGGGGAGTATAAAGAGCTCATTTATTCCCAGCTGTCCTCTCATTATGTACTCACCGTACGAGAGTCTTCGGAGTATGAGCCGATTTCATCACTTGCCGAAGAAGCGGTTAGCCACGGGCCGGATGCAATCATCGCCTGTGGCGGGGATGGAACAGTGTCTGAGGTAGCTGCCAAGACCATCAACACCGAAATCAGGCTCGGTATTGTGCCTACCGGAACGACCAATGCACTGTGTCATGTCCTCATGGGGATTCAGACAAAGCTGCTGCCGGTTGATACGGCCTGTTCTGCAATCGTAGCTGGAAAGAGTAAGAAAATTGATACAGCACGCTGCAACGGCCGACTGGTGCTCTTGCTGGTTGGGCTGGGCTTTGAACAAAAAATGATTGAAAATGCCAACCGGCAGGAAAAGGATGAATATGGGCAGTTCGCATACCTGCGGGGACTTTGGCAAGCTATCCAGAGAGGAAAAGAGTTGCGCCTGAGTCTGACTCTTGATGACCAGGAACCTCTCTCCATCGAGACACGCAGCCTGGTTGTCGCCAATGCGGCGCCGCTGACCACTTTGCTTGCCCAGGGCAATGGCAGGCCCGATCACTTGGATGGTTTGCTTGATGTCACCTGGTTAGCCACCGATGAAGCAGAACTGGGCACCATGACAAGTTTCTTCGAACTGGCCCTATCCGGGATGCTGAGTGTCAGTCCAGGTGATAGTGTCAATCATCATCACGCTAAAAAGATTACAATCGTAAATCAGAATGACGCCCATTACGTAATTGATGGCGAGGTGTATCAGGGTGAGGCGCTTCAAATAGAAATATCCCCCAAATCTCTGTGGGTCTTCTGTTGAGTACTGGTGGAAACAGGAACAGCCGAGATATAACAAGATGACAGCAATAGTTGATGGCTCATGAGAAAGGCGAAGATTTATAACTTCTGGATTACCGTCAAGACAAGCTTCTGGTTCATTCCGTCGGTGATGATCTTGGTGCTGTTTCTCTTCTCATTCATTACGCTGTGGCTTGATCAGTTTCTTGCCACTCAGCAATCGTTAAAGCCTTCGGGTATAACTGAAGATTCCATACTGAACATACTGCTGGCCGTCGGCCCGGAAGGAGCCCGGGCGACCCTGACGACTGTTGCGAGTTCAATGATCTCTGTGGCTGGGGTGACATTTTCCATAACCATTGTCGCTTTGACACTGGCGGCATCTCAGTTGGGTCCAAGGCTGTTGAGAAACTTCATGGAGGATAAAAGCACGCAGTTCGTACTGGGTGCCTTTTCGTCCACCTTCGTCTATTGTCTTCTCATTCTGAGATCCATTCAATCGACTTCTACCGATATCTTTGTGCCGACCTTGTCTGTGAACATCTCTGTTGTCCTGGCAATAGTTAATGTTGGAGTTCTCATATTCTTTATTCACCATATTTCGGTATCCCTCAAAGCCGAATATGTGATTGTCTCAGTTTATCGCCACCTGACGAGTGACATTGATAGGATTTTTGGAGATGTCGGTTCGTTCGGAAAAGGCGACATAGAGGGTTTTAACCATTCGAAAAGTCAGGGCATAGGAGAAGAGTATTCATTTGAAAAATCAATCAGCGCGATTACCAGCGGGTATGTCCAGGCGATAGACCATGAGGCACTGATGGACGTCTGTGCTGGGCAGGATTGGGTGGTAAAAATACATGTGAAGGCAGGAGATTTTTCAGTTGTTGGCTCACATATTGCGACAATACAAGCCGCTTCCGAGGTGGGAGAGACTCTTTTGCCGGCAATTCATGACGCCTTTATCTACGGTGATCAGCGGACTCCAGAGCAGGATGTTGAGTATGCCATTCATCAGATGGTGGAGATCGGCGTCAGATCACTGTCACCAGGGATTAATGATCCTTTTACTGCAATATCATGTATTGATTACCTCAGTTCAGTGATGTGCAGTCTGGCGAAAAAAGAGTTGCCCAGCTTTCGTTGCTATGACTCCAGCAACAAGGTAAGACTTGTGCTCAAGCCCATTACCTATGGTGGTTTACTCGATTCAGGCTTTAACCAGTTAAGGCAGCATTGTCGCTCGAGTGTAGCGGTGACAATACGGATGATGGACGCTTTCATTCGAATTGCAGACAGCTTGGCAGTTGACATCCAGAAAAAGGAACTATTGAGGCATGTCAGGATGTTATATGCCGAAGCCGAAAGGCACCTAAAAGATGAGCGGGATAGGGCTGATCTTGAGACTAGGTATGAAAAGTGTCTGCGCAAATTAGCTTGAGTTGATTATCCTGCCACTTTGATTGTGCCAGATTGCTCAGTCTGGTGACATCGTTGTGAACCAGCAGTACACTCTCTACAACTCAGGAATAATAAATACATTTGGTGCTTCAGGCATTGATAATGGCGTCCATGTTAGTTTGGATGTTCTTCCAGAGGTCGAACTCGTTATCGCAACTCTTGAGCTCTATGGTTCAGACGATATTTTTGGATCTCTCATTGTTGGCCCAGGAAATATCATGTACCGAAAGAGGTTGAAAAGTTCCCGCAGGGCTCCCGTTGGCCGGCAGCCACGTCGCTTTTCAGCCTGGGCGGCAAATTGCAGTTCAGCGTAAAGTGTTTACCTTGCGAACAGTGGCGATATGAATAGCTACTTGCCCGGGATATACTGGCCGGAGACACTCTTGGTTTTGGTGAAGTAACTGTTTTGAATTAATTGTAAATGTTCTGAATACCTGTATGCTTGCCTCTAACTTTAGGGTTGTTCTCCAGCAACACGGTTGCAACGGTTGCACATATGTTGATTATTTTTGTGATGGTGTCACAATCCGTTGGTGTTATTGGCTGAGATCGTGCTGATTCGGTGGTACCTCAGTTGACAGGGTGATGTAGTAATGAGAAAGGTAAAAAGACAGCAAAGTCGTCGTTTCCAATTCAACCTGCTTTGAACAGATAAGACTGAACATTGAGTACGACAATCACTGCCAATTCAGCTCGTGACGAATATCTCTACTTCCTGGAGAGTTTGGATAAAGTAGAGAGAGCACTGCGGAAGTCCGAAGATTTTGAGGACACAATCGGCGAAGTACTGGATACCTTACTCTCCATTTTTGCAAGCGATCGAGCCTGGTTACTCTACCCCTGTGATCCGAGCGCTCCTTCCTGGAGTGTACCCATGGAAAGGACGCGAGAAGGTTATCCCGGAGCGCTGCAGCGAGGAAAGCAGATTCCCACCACGCCAGATCTGACAGACATATTCGAAGCCGCCTTGAATTCCTCGGCTCCGGTATCGTATGACAGCGCTTCGAAACGCCAAGTACCGTCTGATGTGTCGAAAGAATTCAACATCAAGACGCAGATAATCACTGCCATCATCCCCAAGATTGGCAAACCCTGGCTGTTGGGAATGCATCAATGCTCACACCCACGGATCTGGACCCCAAAAGATAAGCAGCTTTTTCAAGAGATTGGCCGAAGATTGGCTGATGCCCTGAATACTCTTCTTGCCCTTCGCGACCTGAAAGAAAGCGAGGAGAAATATCGACTGCTGGTCGAAAACCAGACGGATCTCGTAGTCACGGTTGACCTCGAGGGCCATTTCCTTTTTGTCAGCCCATCGTACTGTGAGATGTTCGGCAAGAAAGAAAGCGAGCTGCTCGGTAAGCAGTTTATGCCCCTTGTTCATGAGGATGATCGAGAGCAGACCGTCAAAGCCATGGAGGCGCTTTTTGCTCCTCCCTATTCGGCCTACATGGAGCAGCGGGCCATGACCAGCGATGGCTGGCGTTGGCTGGCGTGGGTTGATACGGCCGTTTTGGATGAACATGGCAAGGTGCAATCTATAATCGGAGTCGGCCGGGATATTACGGCCCAGAAGGTTGCCGAAGAGGAACAAAAAAAACTGCAGGAGAAGCTCTTACAGGCTGAAAAGCTGGAATCGATCGGCAGGCTGGCGGGTGGAGTAGCCCATGATTTCAACAATATGCTGGGGGCCATTCTCGGCTATTCAGAACTGGCGCTCGGCGAAGTCAAAGCCGGTACCAAACTGCACCAGCATCTGGTGCAGATTCACAAGGCGTCGGAGCGTTCCATCGATTTGACCCGCCAGTTGCTTGGTTTTGCGCGGAAGCAGACCTTTTCCCCCAAACCGCTCAGGTTAAACGATACCATCAAGGGTATGCTCAAGATCCTCACCCGTCTCATCGGTGAAGAGATCGAGCTGATCTGGGTACCCGGGCCGGATAATTGGGAGGTGAGGGCTGATCCGGGCCAGATCGACCAGATTATGGCCAACCTCTTGATCAATGGCCGGGATGCAATCAACGGGATCGGCAAGATCATCATCTCAACCGAGTGTGTTGGGTTGCAAAAGGCTGATTGCCGAAAGCGACCAAATGCCAGGCCCGGCCAATATGTCTGTGTCTCTGTGAAAGATAGTGGCGCTGGCATTGATGTGGAAACGCTGCCCCACGTTTTTGAACCGTTTTATACCACCAAGCCGGTCGGCCAGGGAACAGGCCTTGGTCTGGCCACGGTCTATGGGATTGTGATGCAGAATAAAGGGTTTATCGAGGTTGAGAGTGCACCCGGGGCCGGCACCACCTTTCTCGTTTACTTCCCAAGATTCCTGGGGCACGATCGGGATGACCGGGCGACTTCCGAAAAGGATGTATCTTTTGACGGGAAGGAGGTGATCATGGTGGTGGAGGATGATCCGCTCATCCTTGAGATAACGTGCAACCTGCTCACCAAGCTGGGCTATGAGTGTTTGCCGGCCAATAAGCCCTCTGAGGCCCTGTACATTGCGGAGACGCATGCCGGCCCGATTGATCTGCTGCTTACCGATGTGGTTATGCCGGAGATGAACGGTCGTGATCTCTCCAAACGATTTCTCTCCCTACACCCCGGCAGCAAGTGTTTGTTTATGTCCGGTTACGACTCAGATGTCGTGGCCCATCGGGGGATTCTGGACCGGGAGATCAATTTTATCCAAAAGCCCTTTTCCATAAACCAGCTCGGCAATAAACTGCGGGCGATCTTTTCGAAATAGCCGGTGCTCAGTTTCCCGGCGTCAATGTGCATGTTCATATCTCCTCTAATTCAGTGTGAAGACTTAAGGGCTCTCATACTTGTACCCCACACCGTACACAGACCGGATAAGTTCCAGATCGGGTGCAACTGCTGCGATCTTTTTCCGCAGCTTTTTGATGTGGCTGTCGATGGTCCGGTCGCAGACGATGCGCCTGTCCGTGTAGAGGTTGTCCATCAGCTGATCGCGGGTCAGGATCCTGCCGGCTCTTTGGAACAGGATGCGTAGCAGCTGGAACTCCACTGCTGTCAGATCCAGCTCCTGGTTGCGGACTTTTGCTATGTAGCGTTCGGTGTCAAGGCTGAGGAGCTGCCCGGTCTGTACCGTGCCGCCGCTTCGCCTGAGAACCGCTTTGACCCTGGCCACCACCTCCCTGGGGCTGAACGGTTTGCAGATGTAATCGTCCGCGCCTAGTTCCAGGCCCAGCAGCCGGTCGATCTCTTCTACCCGGGCGGTCAGCATGATGATCGGTACCTCGGAAAAACTGCGTATCTCCTTGCAGATATCCAGGCCGTCCTTGCCCGGCAGCATCAGGTCGAGCAGGATCAGCGCAGGCCGGTTTTCCCTGGCGTGGGACACGGCTTCTGTTCCTTCGTAGAGGCACTCCGTTGCATAGCCTGCCTGTTTGAGGTAGTCACACAGCAGGTCGCTTAACCGTTTTTCATCTTCTACAATCAGTATTGTCTTGTTGTCCATGTTCTACTGTCGACCGCTTATCCTGTTGCCGGTAACTCGATCTTGATACCGAGACCGCCGTGGGGGGAAGCATAGGAAGAGATTTTGCCCTGGTGGGCTTCCACGATATTGGTACAGATGGCCAAACCGAGGCCGGCTCCCATGTTCGCCCTGTGCCGCGACGGGTCTGTGCGGTACAACCTGTCGAAGAGCAGGGGCAGCTGATCTGTTGTTACCCCGGGGGCGGTATCCTGAAAGGAGATGGTAATGCCTTCCTCCGACTCTGCCGTCAGGATTTCAAGCATTCCAGGTGAATCTGTATACCTCAGGCTGTTTTCCAGCAGGTTGGTAAAGAGCTGCTGCAGCCGGTCCGGGTCACCAAGCAGGGACCGGGGTGTACCCTCCGGCAGCTCAAACCGCAGCTCCAGCCCTTTTTCCGCATACCGTTTTTCCAAAAGCTCGACCGTCCCGTCCAGGATCCCCAGCGGAGCGACCGGCACCTTCCTGTAGGTGAGGGCGCCGATATCGGACATGGAGAGCTCATACAGGTCGTTGACCAGCCGCTGCATATGCAGTACCTCACCGTGCAATGGCTCCAGTGTCTCCGGGCCCGTCTTGCGGACCCCGTCCAGGAGCGCCTCCATCTCTCCTCGCAAGACGGCAAGCGGCGTGCGCAGCTCGTGGGAGATATCGGCAATCCAGCGCTGCCGGGCTTTTTCATTCTTTTCAAGGGTCATGGCCAGGATGTTGAAGCGTTCGCTCAGCTGTCCGAGTTCGTCACCGCTGGTCACCGGAATTCTGGTGACAAATTTTCCGCCAATAAGTTTCCTGGTTCCTTCGCTCAGGTGGTTGATCGGCCGCAACAGGTGAACGGTCACCGGAAAGGTCAGCAGTATCGAAATGCCCAGCATCATCAGGGCAACGAGGGCAAACGACTCTTTTTGTTGCTGAATAAAGAGCAAATCGCCCGCAGCTGAGATTTTGGAGACCGGTAAGAGCCCAAGGTAGCCGATAGTGGTTTTTTCTGAAACTATCGGTATCGTCGTAAGTTCCGGCATCAGTTCAGGCGGCCCGCCGATAACCCGTTGTTTGGCAGCATCCAACAAAACGATTCGTTTGCCAAGTCGATCCGGGCCCATGGGGGAAGGGGGCGGCTGCCTGGGTGGGCCTGCAAAGTGTTCCTTGTCTATTGATTCACGAATGATATTAAAGAAGATGTCTCTCTGGATATGGATCCAGAGCCGGTGGTTGTGCCGCAGTTCATTCCAGCCGTGTTCCAGGCTGTAATATTCGGGGAGTTTATCTGCCATGGCGTTGAGCTGCGCAAGCTCCTGGTTGTTGACATAGCGGATGAACCCCCGGTCAAAGCTCCACTGGAGAAAGAAAAAGAGTCCCCCCGCCATGATGGTGCTGGCCAGGAGGGTGGAGAGGAAAAGCTTGTGGCGGATTCTCAGTTTCAAGGTGGTACCTTTTTTTAGTAAATGTTTTGCCTCTATCAATAGCCCTAAAATAAGGAGGAAATGTGAATGACCGGGCAGTAACCACCTTTTTTCAAATTATTGCCCGACGCAACGTATTTTTTATCTTTTGCTTGTCGGGAGCTGCTTTTGATCGGAGCCCCGGGAAGACTGTGTGGCCGATGCGGCCACCTAAAGATTGAACCGGGTAAGTGGTTCATGGGGCACCCTGCCTGCGACTTTCACATTTCCTCCATATTTCTTGCAAAATCAACCAGTAGCCTGTTGACAACCCTTCACCGCAAGTGAAGAGGCACCAGTCTCCCCCGGCACTCCTTCCTTCTCCCCCCAATTCTCTCTCTCTAACGTGCCGGGGGAGTCTGCCGGGAGATTGCAATGGGTCTGCAATGCAGCGAGAAACAGATCGGCAGCAGGACCGGGCGATGCTGCGGTCGACTTTCACAATTCCTCCATATTTGCTGCGCATTCTGCAGTTACCCTCCTGGCAACAGAGTCAGCCATGACAGGACATCATGGCGCAATCAGTTCGTTTTCATCCCCGGGACGACAACCAAAAGTTCGAGAAGGAGCCTGGTTTGTTGAAAACGATCTAAACCATTCAGGAGGGAACAACCACCCTCAAGGAGGCAGAACATGAAGAGTCAGAAAATGGCTACCGGATGTATCGCCCTGATGATCGTCGCAACGCTTTCAGCGGTTACCGCTTGTGCAGACAGCAAGAGAGGCGGCGGTCCGGGAAAGGGCATGCAGGGGCCGCCACCGGAAGCCATCGAGGCCTGTGAAGGCAAGGTTGAGGGCGACAGCGTTACCTTCAAGGGGCGAAGGGGGGAATCGCTGACTGCGACCTGCGAACTCGTCGATGACCAGCTGGTGGCTGTACCCGAGGGGCACAGGCGCCGCTGATAGGGATGGTCCGGGGTAACCCGCTGCTTTTCAGCGTGCACTACCCTGGACCCCATATACCAACACAAACTATCCATGGTGAACACATGGCCATTTCCGTAATCAAAGGATGTATCGGCTGCGGCACCTGCGTCCTGTCCTGCCCAACGGATGTGATCCGCTTGGATAAGAAGTCCGGCAAAGCAATCATTCGCTATCCGGCAGACTGCCAGATATGTCATCTCTGCCGGATGTATTGCCCGGTGGATGCAATCACCATTACTCCGGATAAATCGATTCCGGTCATCGTTTCGTGGGGCTGAGCATGGACAAACAGGCAAGGTATTTTGCGCTGGGATGGGCAACGCTTTTTCTCGGTGTACCTCTTCTGCTGTACTTCATTGGGGATGTTCCCCGCCGTACACTCCTGAAAGAGATCATAGGGATCCTGACCATCCTGGCGTTTTTCCAGATGCTGGCACAGCTATACGCAACCCGGTGTAACTCGCCTCTGCTGCATACGCTGAAGGCAGGGGCAATTGTGAGATTCCATAAAGTTGCCGGGTACATCGCCACCGCTTTCATTTTGGCACACCCGCTTTTGATCGTGTTGCCAAGGTACTTCGAAGCGGGTATCAGCCCTGAAGAGGCGTTTTGGACCATGATCACCACACCTGCCCCGGGAGTCGTCACCGGCATTGGTGCCTGGTGCCTGCTGCTGCTCCTGGCTGTGACATCCCTTTTTCAAAAACGGTTGCCGCTCGGGTACGCTGCATGGCGAAGATTGCATGCAACGCTTTCCATTGCGCTCATCCCGGTAGCTTCCTGGCATGTCGCCGACCTGGGCAGACATGCAGACATCCTTCTGGTCATGGTGATAGCTCTTCTAGCCTCGGGTGGGATGCTGCTCACAATGACCAGTTCTATTTCATCAACATTCTTGAAGGAAAAATGCAATATATTGCTCACAAAGAAGAAATCGGCAGCCTGTCCCGGAGATCTTTCATGACCCTGGCCGGAAGCGCAGCGGGGGTGGCGGCCCTTTCAGCACTGGGTATCCCGACGGGCTGGGCGGTGAACACGCCCAAAGTGACAACAGCTGATGTTCCCCTGATGCGACATACGACGGATGTGCTTGTGATCGGTGGCGGCATGGCCGGACTGTTTGCTGCGGTCAAGGCCCACGATGCAGGCGCCGGGGTTATGCTTATCTCCAAGGGGCGGCTGGGGGTATCCGGCCAGACGCCGTTTGCCAAGGGGATATTTGCCTACGATCCCAAGACGGCGGGGCTGGGCTTGGATGATTTTGTCGACGGGGTCTCCCGCTCGGCACTGGGCACCAACAACCCGGTCTACACCAGACAGGTGGCCGAAAATTCACTGGCCCGGGTAGAGGAGCTGCGAAAGTGGGGCTTTTTCGACTCTCCCTTGTATAACAGCTGTTTTTCCAGGCCAATCGCAGAGCGAGGGATACCGCTTCTGGAGCGAATCATGGTGACCCACTTGGTACAGGAAAATGGCAGGATCGCCGGGGCCGCTGGCTTCAGCCTGGATGAAGGGAAGGTCCACCTGATCACCGCCAAAAGCGTCATTCTCTGTACGGGGGCCGGCGGGTTCAAGCCCAATGGCTTTCCCATCTGCGACCTCACCCACGACGGGACAGTCATGGCCTACAGGATCGGCGCCAAGGTGACCGGCAAGGAGTGGAACGACGGTCATCCCGGCCGGGCGGAACACCCGGCGGCCTGTTTCGACGGCTGGGGCGACATGTTTGAGCAAAAACCGCAAACGACAGGCGTCGAAATTCGCCATGACCTCGGGGTGGAGCTAAATTACCAGGCCTATGTCGCCGGCGGACCCGTGGAAATGGGGCCGCCTCACCTGCAGCGGGGTAATACCGCTGAAGGTGGCCCCTACAGGCCGCAAGAATTTGTGCGCACCTCTCCCCCGGGCGGTGAAAAAGGTCCGCAAAGGGACAGGCCACCGAGAAAAGGCGGCGCTCCTCCTGGGATGGGAGGTATACCCGTGGGCGGCTCATCCGCCGGCATGGCCATTCATAAATCTGAGGGGCTGGTGCCGATCAACGACAGGTGCGAGTCGACCATCCCCGGACTCTATGCTGCCGGGGATGCCCTTGGCTCCTACATGGCCGGTGCGATTTACACCCAGATCGGTTCCTCCCTGGCGGGTTCCGCCGTCCAGGGGGCTATCGCGGGCGAAGCGGCTGCGGCATACTCTACCGGTGTTGAACTTCCCATTATCGGCAAACAGACTTTGACCCGGATACGAGAGGAAATGCTGGCGCCGCTGGAAAAAGAAGCAGGTTACAGTCCGGCCTGGGTCACCCAGACCCTGCAGGGGATCATGATCCCCAATTTCGTGCTCTATATCAAGAAAGAGAAGCTGCTGCAGGGTGCCCTGGCCTATATCGAGGAGCTCAGGGACCACCACATGGGCATGCTGCGCGCCGCTGACTTTCATGAGCTGCGCCTGGCCCACGAAACCGCAAACATGATACTCAGCGCCGAGATGAAGCTGCGGGCTTCGCTCATGCGCAAGGAGAGCAGGTGCAGCCATTTCCGACTCGACTACCCGGAGCTTGATGAGACCAACTGGCGGGCCTGGATCAATATCTTTAAGGGAGAGGACGGCTCCATGCGCCTGGAAAAGCAGCCCTTTGGCAGCTGGCCTGCGGTATGAGAAGGTGCGCGGTCGTATGGGGCTTGCCGGTTAGGTCATTTTTTTCAACTTCGCCTTGAGGGCTGCGATGTGCTCCGGGCCGATACCGCAACAGCCACCTATGATCGTCGCGCCCAACCGGCACCACTCTTCAGCGAATGCGAGATAGCCAGGCGGGTCAAGCTCCTGACGGATCTCGAGGATGGCGGCATTTGCCTCAGCATCCTGGATTTGAGGAGGAAAGGCGTTGGCGTAGACGCCGATCGGTAGGGTAAGGCCAAGGCGTTGCAATTCGCCGGCGGTGGCCGTAACGGCCGGGGCCATGACTTCGGGTTGGCTGCAGTTAAAGAGGATAGCCTCGGCGTCTAGCTCTGCCGCTCTCCGTACTGCCTCTACCACCTTCTCCCCCGAGCGCAGCCGGGGTGTGGCGTCGTCTGCCTGATCGCTATCGAGAAGGGTATAGGCCGCCCAGAGCGGGCGGGTATCGTGGCGAAGGATGTTGGCAACGACCTCGAACTCGGCAATTGAACTCAGGGTCTCGGCCAGCCAAAGGTCGACGTAAGGGCTGAGCGCGTCGACAAGTACACCGAGCAGCGGTTGTGCCTGTTCAGCGCGAAAGAGATCGGGGCGGTAGGAGCCGAACAGTGGCGGCAACGAGCCGGCCACGCGGCAGCCGAACCTGGCAGCGGCTTCAGAGGCCAGTTGTCCGGAGAGTGCGGCCAGTCTCGGGCCATCTTTGGCAAACCGCTTTTCACCAATATGGAACGGCACCACGGCGTAACTGTTGGTGGTCAGGATCTCACTGCCGGCAGCGGCAAACTCTTCGTGCGCTTTGCGCACCATCTCCGGTGCCTCCATCAGCGCCAGTGCTGACCATTCGGGTTGCTGGAACGGGGCGCCCATTTGTTTGAGCTGTCGGCCCATGCCCCCGTCAAGCAGGGTGATTCCAGAGCTGGAGGTGGTCTCGATCATATCTGATTATCCTTGTTGGTGGGAGAAGGGGCGTGGCCCCGCCAATACAGGTGCTCCCATTTTGCTCAATGCCGGAGCCGTTTAACAGAAAAGTTATCCAGCCAGTGTCCCATCCTGTCCAGAGAGATGTTTGTGCCTGCTGTTTCCACTTGACCACCTCATGTGATTTTTGACAAGGAGCCAAGTAAATAATCAGCTCAACGCCATCATATGCGTTCACTATGACCTCATTTATTTCGTTGGCTGACATTGTCATGAAATCCCGGAGTGCGCACCATATGTGAGATAGGGGTTTGTTCGTGGAACCGGGGGCGAGGAATGTGTAAATGAATTGAGTTCTTGTATCAGCAGATTGGGCAGTACGAGGATGGGGTGGACCGGGGAGTATCGTGACTGATGTCGGCTCATTCAAGGAAAATCGCGGTCTATGGGCAGGGAACAGCCAGCATACTCGAGTGTGAGCAGAAGGTTCAGTGCCGCCTTCATCGGGGTGGTGTCCATAGTACTGTTTGTCTTCGCCGGTATCGCCATCTATCTCGACAGCTCGGTGATCAACGCCGAGATGGAAAATCGGCTGGAAAAGGCCCTGAAACTTTCCTATATAAGCCTGCCGACCCCCTTGTGGAATCTGGATCACACCATCGTCGACGACTTCATCGAGGCCCTTTTCCTCGATAAGGCGATGGTGTATGCCGAGGTCGCCCTGGGAGGGGAAATCATCACCAGAAAAGTCCGCGACCAACTCAGCCTGAACCCACAGGGCAGCTTTGCCAATTCGTCACGTTACATCGACAAATCCACCGATATCTTCTACGAGGAGAACAAGGTGGGGACCATTCGGCTGGTCATGTCCCGGGAGAGTATAAAATACCAGTTGGCAATCAGCGTTGCCGCCATCGTGGCCCTGACAACATGCATCATCGTCTCCATCGCCCTGACCTCATTTCTCATTACCAGAAAATATGTAACGCGACCATTGTCCAGGCTGCAGCGGGCAGCGTCCCGCATCGCCCAGGGGAACCTCGATATTGTCATTGAGAAGAAAGAACGGGACGAGATCGGCCTCCTGGCCGAGAGCCTGGACATGATGAGGGGAGCCATCAAGCAGCTCTTCGCCGAGGTCAACCTCAGCAAACAGCAGATTGAAAATTACAGCCGAACCCTGGAGCAGAAGGTGGAGGTCAGGACCAAGAAACTCGCCCGCTCCGTTGACGAGCTCAAGGCCCTCAGCGAGGTCAGCCAGGCGGTGAGCTCTACCCTGGATCTCGAGGACCTGCTGACCCGGATTGTCCGCCAATCGGTGCTGCTGTCGGAGTCTGACGCAGGCACTATCTTCGAGTACAACGATAAGGAGCAGACCTTTGTCCCGAAGATCAACTACGGGTTCAGCCAACCTTATGCAAAGGTTCTGCTGTCATCACAGATCCGCAAGGGGGACAGGACCGCCATCGGCCAGGCCTCCCTCAGTCGCTCACCTGTACAGATAACAGATTTGCGGGCCACCCCCGAATACCCTCTCGACTTTGTGAGGGAGGAGGGGTTCCGGGCCCTGCTGGCGCTGCCCCTGGTTCGAAAGGACCAGCTGGTGGGAGGTCTGGTCATCCAGCGGCGGCAGGAGGGTGAGTTCCCGCCCCGGGTGGTCGAATTGCTTCAGACCTTTGCGGCCCATTCCGGGCTGGCGATCCATAACGCCAAGCTGTTTCAGGAGATCGAGAAGCAGAGCAGGCAGCTTGCCCTCGCCGACCGGCACAAATCGGAGTTTCTGGCCAACATGAGCCATGAGTTGCGCACCCCGCTCAACGCAATTCTCGGCTACACAGAGCTGATCCTCGACGGGATCTACGGTGACGTTCCAGAGGCCATCGGAGATGTTCTGGGCCGACTCGAAAAAAACGGGCGCCATCTGCTCAACCTCATCAACGACATCCTTGACATATCCAAGATCGAGGCGGGACAGTTTCAGCTGTCGCTCGAAGATTACTCCATGGGGGAGTTGATCCATACTGTCTACAGCTCGGTGGAGGCCCTGGCCGCGGAAAAAGGCCTGAGCCTGCACGAATCGGTGCCCCAAGACCTGCCGGTTGGCAGGGGGGACGAGCAGCGTATCGCCCAGATTCTGCTGAATCTTCTGGGAAACGCCATCAAGTTCACCGAAGAAGGCGAGGTCACTGTCGCCGTGGCAGTCTCTGGAGAAGATTTCCTGGTCACGGTGGCGGACACAGGCCAGGGCCTCTCCAGGGAGGATCAGGCCGTCATTTTCAATGAGTTCCACCAGCTCGACGGCTCAAGCACCAGGGAGCAGGGCGGTACAGGACTCGGCCTGTCGATCGCCCGCAGGATGGTGGAGATGCATGGCGGCCATATCTGGGTGGAGTCAGAGCGGGGCAAGGGATCACGATTCTGCTTCAAGATCCCGACACAGGTAGAACAACAGCAGGAGCCGCGATGAACAAGATCATACTGGTAGTCGAAGATCAGGAGGATAACCGCAAGATATTACGGGACCTGTTCACCGCCAACGGTTTCCGGGTCATTGAGGCACGAGATGGTCTGGAGGGACTTGAGCTGGCCGCATCCTCCCGACCGGACCTGATCCTCATGGATGTGCAACTGCCCACCCTCGACGGCTACGAGGCGACCAGAAGGATCAAGGCTGATCGGGAATTGAAGATGATCCCGGTTTTCGTCGTCACCTCCTACGCCTTGAGCGGCGACTCGCAAAAAGCGTTTAAGGCCGGCTGTGACGCCTATATTACCAAGCCGTACAGTCCCCGGCAGCTGCTGGCAAAAGTGTGGGAATTTCTTGGTAGGTAGTGGGAGAAGAAGGTATGCAAAATCCTCCGAAAATACTCATTATCGAAGACAACCAGGCGAGTCTCGATGTCATGCAGGCCCGGCTGGTCTCCCAAGGGTACGAGGTGATCACGGCCAAGGATGGAGCCGAGGGGCTGGAGCGGGCCAGGGAGAGGCTGCCAGACCTGATACTCTCCGATATCATGATGCCGAAGATAGACGGCCTCGAAGTCTGCAGACGTATACGCAGTGACCCGTCATTGCCTTTCATCCCGATCATTCTCGTCACCGCCAAGGGGGACACCGCCGATGTGGTGGCCGGTCTCGAGGCGGGGGGAGACGAGTACCTGACCAAGCCGGTGAATCACACTTCGCTGGTGGCCCGGGTCAAGTCAATGCTGCGGATAAAGGACCTCCACGACCGGATGGCCGAACAGGCTGAACAACTCAGGCTGCAGCTGGAGACCGCCAGCAAGGTCCAGACCCTCTTCTGGGCCAAGGAGCACCAGGAGCGCAGTGACCTCAACATCTGGTCCTGCTCGGAACCAGCCTCCTATGTGGGTGGTGACCTCTACGACATCCTGTCGATGTCCGATAACAGCATTCTTGTCTATGTAGCAGACATTGCTGGAAAAGGTGTGCCGGCAGCCCTGCTGATGGCGGCGCTTTCCACTATGATCAGGGCGGAGTTGCCATTTTATGACGATATGGCCAAGCTAGTGCAGACGGTCAACGGCAGCATGGTGCAGCTCAGTTCCGAGGAGGGATATTTCGCCACCCTCATCTGCGGCAGGTACTGGCCCGGCAGCGGGCGGCTGCAACTGCTGAGAGCCGGCCACCCATTCCCGCTCTGGATACGGCAGGGGAGGATACTCGACATGCCGTGGCTGGAGGGAATCCCGCTGGGCATAAAAGAGGATGTCATTTATGAGACCTGCGACATTTTTCTGGAGCCGGGAGATTCCTGCCTCTTTTATTCCGATGGGGTCATAGAGGCGGAGAATGAACAGGGGGAGATGTTTGGGGGCGAACAACTTGTCCGCTGCATAGAGAAAATACAACAGGGTCCCTGGGGGCAGCGGGTGGTCGATCTTGTCCGGTCCTGGCGCGGCAGCCGGCCTGTGAGCGATGACACCACCCTGCTTGAGATCAGGCAGGGGCAATAGCGAGGGGAGGTTTTTTTGCTCCCGGCGTCAAAATAATAACTCTGGAACCAGCCATACTCATCATGAAAGCACTCCGGCTCATCCTCCTGCTACTTGTCCTGGCAGCAGACTGCTGCGCAGAGGGGCTTAAGGTGGATTTCGCAACCGGTGAGTGGCCGCCTTTCACCTCGTCAAAACTGCAGGATTTCGGCAAGGCGACAGCGCTGGTGTCGGCCATCTGCAAGAGGGCCGGGATCGAACCGGTCTACCATTTTTATCCGTGGAGACGAGCGGAGATGATGGTGTTAAAGGGCAGGATGTTCGCCGCCTTTCCCTATGCGGTTTCCGAGGAGCGTAAACGCAGCTACGACTTTTCCGATACCCTTTTTTACGGGCTGAATGTGGTTGTCTATCATGCAGACAACCCGCGTATCCCCCCTTCCTTCGGCTTCGAGATCGCAGCAGATCTGGAGGGGTACAGGATTGGCGGGATCAGCGGTTCTTTTCTGGCGCGATCCCTGGAAAAGGTTGGCATCAAGTATCAACCGACCACCTCCATCGACCAGTCCATCCATAAGTTGCGAGCGGGCCGCCTCGACTTTTGCATAGACGATAGCGTCGTCATCGCCGACGCCATCAGGCGGTTATACCCCGACGAGGTGGACAAATTCATAATTCTCCCCAAGACCTTCGGTGCCAAGAACCCGACCGCCCTGCTGGTGAGCAGGAGTTACCCCGGAGCACAAGTTCTCCTGCAAAGATTTAACCAGGCCCTGGCCGAAATGAAAGAGAGCGGAGAGTATGACAGGATAATCAGCCAGAACAGGATGGCCAATTAGGTGGACATCCAGTTCTAACCGTAGCTACCCCAGTAGCTCGTTGACAGCAAAGTCACTGGAGAGGTAATTTTTTATTAGCCTTTTGTTCCCGGCAGATGGCCCAGGGCCTTGCCGGGCACGATGACCTTTTCAGTGCTGCCTGGCGTTTTCCAGTACAGTTTCAGCGCTGCGGTACCTTTTCGCTGGAAATAGTCGATTCGGATGGGGTACCAGCCAGCTACCGATACACTGATGGCTGATTCCGGTGAAAGCTGGTCGGAATGCTGGGTGGGATCATAGAGCACGCGCTTGTCGTTTAAGTAAATGACAACACCGTCATTGGAGAGGGTTTGCAGAATATAGGTGCCGGTGGCCGGGAAATGCAGGGCGCCCCTCATGCGGACACCGACCCCGCGGTTGGTGCCGCTACCGAACACCTTTCCCCGTCCGAACTGGTTGTTGATCTCAAGTATCGGTTCGCCGACTTTCCCACCTTTTTTCGGCAGCATCCGCACGGTGCGTGCAAAGTAATTATAGAAATAAAACGGGAGCAGGCCCGGCTGCAACCTGGTCACCTCCTCTGCCAGCAGCGGCAAGCCGGTGATGTAATTGTGTTCCGGCGCCTGCTGGGACTCGTCGGCAACGCTTATCCCGATTGAGGCGGTGAAGAACAGCAGCGTACAGAGGGCGATCATCCTTACTGTGTGTTTTCCATTGATGAGCATGGCAACTCCCTGAATTGAGATAAGAATAGAGTTATATCCGGTCTGATTGGCCAGAATAGATAAAAATACAATGGGAATTGAGGGGAAAAATCGCAAGAGCGTGGCTGGAAAAGGTAGGTCATCCAAGAAATCTCGACCTGTCCCGGGCCGTCAGGGGCAGCTGAAGAATACTACCCATCGATATGTAACCGGGCATATTGGAATATTCACAAGGCCCTGATTGCAAAAAACGCAAATCAGGGCCTTGTTTTGCCAAAGAGGCTCCTAGGAGATATCAATATTGTGGAAGTTGTTGATATGGCCGGTTGAGCTTGACTCACGATAGACAACTTGCTGAATGTCGAATTGGGCCTTCATTCGTCTGGAGAAGTCAGCACGGGCTGTTTCGTTTTTGAGCTTACCATTTACCGCACGTAATTCGAGGGTCCTGGAGTCATCCGAAATTGCAACCTGCGCTTTGGGGGACAGGGGAATGAGCTGCGACTCGATATCCGCGAGCATGGCCCTGTTCTGCAACCTGGCAATTGATTGCGCTGTTTCCTGAAACTGCTTTTTTCTGATCGTTTTGACAATGATTTCAACTATGTCATCAATGGTCAGCGAATCCACACAGAAGACCATGTCATAAAGACGACTGTCCCATGTGTCTACGCCATACAGGTTCAGGCTCCATTTCCGTCTTTCCTCATCATCCTGTTTCAAGCGGGAGCGAATTTTCTCCGGGGAGGTACTTTGCTCCCTTCTCATCTCTTCCTTGATTCTATCTTCCATCTTTGCGTTTATCCGGATCTTGAGGACATGGGAGATATCCTGAAGAAAGAAATGGCCCGCCAGGCCGTGATACACCACGTTGCCCTGAGCGATAGCGGAGAATAGGGAGGTCTTGAAAAAACTGATATATCTCTCCCGTCCATTGCTGAACCGATCGAGCACGGAGGGAGCATTATGGAGTGCCTTTTTCAGTTTGATCTCCGGGATGTTAAACTGGTCGGAGGCACTAACCAGGATCTCGCGGGAAATGCACGTATAGTTCAATTCCTTGGCCAGCCTTTCGGCCACCTCTTTACCGCGACTGTACGATCCTCTGGAAATTGTGATTATCGGCATGCTTACCCTCCTTTAGCTTTGCTTTTTCAGGGTTTCATAATGAACCGCACTTATGGCAACAAGGAGAAAAGAACTCTCATGGGACATGACAGGGAGCATCCCCAAGCAGCTGAAAGGAGACACTCATAAACAGAGAAACATCTGCCGTAATGAATTGAGCTGACTCACTACCAAGTAGTATATACGATCGAGCCGATATAACGAATTGAATACTTGAGCAAATCAGCCAGGATGCCAGGTTTCGGTGACTTTGCCCTCCCCAGGAGTGATATCTTGCCCGGCACCAAGTGCTGGTTATGCTTGCCGGAGTTTATGGATGCACACCGTGGCTTGATGATGACCCTGGGGCTTGGGACATTTTTCGACCAGGTCAGCTCCGGCATACGTTTTTCGTTGAGCAAGGTTACGGTCAATCCTTTTTTCTTTAAAAACGCTCAAGGGGGTGTTTTCGGCAACTGGATCGGTGCCAGGGAAAAGTTGATGGTTTTCAACAGATAAGAGCGCACTGGCCCGTCTGTGCCTGGAACTGCCGTGATTTGTAGGGGTTCATGGATTTGACAGGCTGGAATTCTTCTGCTATCGATATTCTATAAGGTGGTGCGTTCAGATTGGGGATACCGATATCACTGGTAGGACTATTTGGAGGAGCAAACCATGAAAAAAGATGTGAAGAAGTTGCTGGCAGGCCTTGGAGTGATGAGCCTGATCAGCGCTGGCGGAGTCGTTTCGCCGGATCATGTCTTCGGCAGCGGCAGCAGTGGCTGAAGCGGATCCGGAGGCACCGGTGGTGCCGACAAGGGCAAGTCTGCTGGAGCAAGCGGTTGAAGCGGTTCAACTGAAAGCGCCGTGAGCGCTCCTGAAGAAGCCAAAGCAACAGCCGAGCAGGAAATGAAAGACACTGAAGGTCAGGTTAAAGAGGGCGAGGCCGAAATGAAAGAGGGGGAAGAGGTGATCATCCCCAAAGAAGGAGAGCCAAGCAGCTGATAGAAGCTACCGACCTGAACTGGATGAACGAAATTGTAATGGAAAAAGCCGATAATGCCTGGAAACGGTATCGGCTTTTTTCTTTGGGCGGGCGGTGTGCCGACTTATGAAGCCGAACAGGAGTCGAACAGCCTTGGAGGACTTGCCGAAAAGATGAATAACGGAATCGCGGACCTGTTACCGGTAACCTGCTCCCATCTGCCCGAGGGGTTTTTCTGGCCCGGGCAGGCAGACTCGATCGACTCCATGCTGAAGGTTATGGAGGCGGTTGACTCTCCCCCCTACATTTACGATCTTGCCAGGGTGGAGTGGGCGACTCGCCGGGTGGCAGGGGAAGAGAGCCCCGCCCCGCTGGATTTCGACTGCAGTGAAGTGAACCCGACCCTGGAGCTGCTGGCAGTTGGCTGGCGCGGGCTGCCCGCTCTGCTTGCCGGGGAGAAAACGGTTGTCGAGCCGGATGAATTACACGTGGCCGTGTTCAATGGTTACGATGGACCGCGGCTTCGTGTCCTGGAACTGAGTGGCTATGACCTCTTGGCAATCAAGATTATCGCCGAGGAGCTCAAGTTACGCCGCGTGGCAGAAACCGGTGGCGTATCGGTTGGCACGGTTCAGGGAATGCTGGCTGATGCCGGGAGGAAAGGGCTGATTTATCGTCCCCCTTCGCGTCTTCAAAGAGAGCTGCTGACCCCTGGGGCTGATGAGGGTACCGCTCAGTTCGGAACGCGTGTTGAAGTCTTCACCCTGCAATGGCACCTCACTCAGAAATGCGACCTTCGCTGCCGCCACTGCTATGACCGCAGCGGCAGGGAAGAGATGAGCATTCAGGAGACGGAGAGTGTTCTCGACCAGCTGTATGAATTTTGCGAACAGCACCGGGTGGCGGGGCAGGTCAGTTTCAGCGGCGGCAATCCGCTCCTCTACCCGCATTTCGATCATGTCTACCGCGAAACGGTCGAACGGGGCTTGAAAACTGCAATCCTCGGTAACCCCACCCCCCGCGAACAGCTGGAGAAACTGCTGGCTGTCAGGCGACCGGAATTTTTTCAGGTTAGCCTGGAAGGTCTGGAGGAACACAACGATTACATACGGGGCAGGGGCCACTTCAAAAAGTCGATCGCTTTTCTGGAGCTATTACGGGAGTTGGGGATCTATTCCATGGTCATGCTTACCCTGACCAGGAACAACATCGAAGAGGTCCTGCCGCTGGCCGAATTTCTCCGGGACAAAACGGATCAGTTTAACTTCAACCGCCTTTCCCCTGTGGGGGAAGGGGCGGCGCTGGCATCGGTGCCGGTGAAGAACTATCGGGAATTTCTTGAAAAGTATTGGCAATCCGCCGCCAGTAATCCGGTCATGAGGTTAAAGGACAACCTGTTCAACATCATCTACGACGAGGAGAATCTCGCCCTCTTTGGCGGGTGCACCGGCTTTGGCTGCGGCGCGGCCTTTAACTTCCTTTCCCTGCTGCCTGACGGCGAGGTCCATGCCTGCAGGAAATTCCCATCCCTGATAGGTAATATTCACACTTCAAACCTGGGGGAGCTCTACCATTCGCCCAAAGCCCAGCAATATCGAGTAGGTGCCTCCGGCTGCAGTGGTTGCCGAATCCGGCGGTTCTGCGGAGGCTGCCTGGCGGTGGTACAGGGCAGTGGCAGAGACCCCTTCACTGATGTTGATCCTTATTGCTTTATTCAACCATAAGAGCCTGTCGGATACGCTCTTTCCTCCCAACTCTGCGTTATCGAGTGAAAATTAATGCTCGCAATATTAGGTGTATGGCTCCGCTTAATTTTCACTCGAGGCCTTGATTTGAGAGGAAATAACCATACCCGATATACTCCTGGCCCTGATTCCTCATCCTTCCTTCTGCTACAGTCTGAAGTGATATGCAATACGGGAAAGTCTAGACTTTGCGTGGGACGAGTAAGTCCTGCCCGGCAATCATTTCAGCAGTGCAGAGATCCGGGCACGGGTCTCATCAGTCTGCAACAGGTTCCCGAATATTTTGAGCTCGTCGTCGATGGCGGCCTGGACGTCAGGCTGGGCTGCGCGCATGAGTTCCTTGGTGGCCAGTAGCGAGCTGAGCGGCTGCTTGAGCAGTGCCTCAATGTATTCCTCCGCGGCTTCCCTGGTGCGGCCCGGATCGGTAACCTGGTTGATCAGCCCCCAGGAAAGCGCTTCTTCAGCGCTGAAGAACCGGCCGGTAAGCAGCACCTCGTGTGCTCGTTTTTGCCCTATTGCCAGGGGGAGGAGCACGCTTGAAGCACCTTCGGGACAGACTCCGAGATTGGCGAACGGTACCCTGAACCTGGAGCTTGAAGAAGCGACGACCATATCGCAATGAAGAAGGATGGTAGTGCCGATCCCGACCGCGACGCCCTCAACGGCTGCGATGAGCACTTTCTTCAGCCTGGCGACTGTGGTGAAAATGTCGTGGACGCAATCCATGACCTCCTGCAGGTTCGGGCCGACCAGGTCGGACAGGTCGTTGCCGGCAGTAAAGTGATGCCCCTCCCCCTGCAAGGCGATGATTGAGCAGGCCTCTGACTCATCAGCTGCCTGGAGCGCCGCAATGAGCTCCCGGTAGGTGGTGATCCGGATCGCATTGAGCTTATCCGGTCTGTTTATGGAAATTTTGGCAACACCGTTTTCATACTGGACGCTGATATCCGTGTAATTTTTCTCTGTCATAGTATCCCTCCATATTGATCAGATATAGAGGTTTTACCTTAACGTAAATGGAATTGGAAGCGGGAAAAAGATCGGCTCACCACTCCCCCAGGAGCCTGTGGGAGAAAGGCTCATGGTTTCGGGTATCCGTGGTTGAGGAAGATAACTGTATGAAAATAGGCGATTATACCTATTGACGGGACTGTGGGGTTGAGGTCTACTATAGAAGAATTTATCGAATGATTTCAGATGAATAAAAATGTACTGCAGCACAGGTGTACACTGTTTAGCCAACACCGGGAGTACAGCCAATGCATATGTGTGGAGAGAGCAATTACCCAGCGGGCAGGGATGGCGGCCTAATCCTGGGAAAATCACCTGTCCGGCCAGGCCATTTACTTCTACAGGTTCATGACGGGCAGCGGCAGGAGGGGACGGCAGTGAGGTGGCTTCAATTGGCGGTACTCGTTGTGCTGATCAGCCTTTCCGCGACACTGTCCTGGGCATCTAGCCCCGAGGCCACAATCAGGCAACTGACCCAAACCATCGACTGCTCCTCCTCGGTTGAGCAATCGAGATACCTTGTCTACCGCGCCCGCCACTATCTCAAGCTCAAGCAGCCCGAGTATGCCGAGCGTGATTATCTGGCGGCGCTGGAGGCCAGGGAGCAGGGGTGGGTGTGGGCGGAGCTGGCCTCCCTGTACGCCAAGCAGAAGCGATACAAAAAGGCGGAAAGGGTACTGGGCCATATACAGAAGAACTACCCGCACCTCAAAAGCGAGGTGGCCCATCTCACCGAAGTTGTTCAGGACGAGCTGCAGAAACACTACCTGGCAGAGAATCCGCCGGAGATCATCCTCGATGCTGCGCCTAACCGCAACTATGTCTCAAGGGTGCAGCTCAAGAACAGGGCCCTGGCACGGATTGCGGCAACGGCACCGGTTGCAATACCCAAGCCGCAGGGAGATGCGAGAAGAGCCAAAAAAACGTACCAGAGCTGACCGCTGAAAAGATGACCCCATGGGCATGGGGTAGAGAATACGGGTACAGATGAGTCGGCACGGGTTTTATTATTTATGTCATTACCAGAAGGTACCAGAAGGGGACGGTTGGCAGCCTTTCTAGTACCTCTGACTATTCTGTTTAGCGGCCCTTGAAGCTGTCTGTGGTAGGGGATATCTGAGGTTTTCCTTTCAGGAGAAAACGTTTGCCCATGATATCCAGCGGAACCTTCTCTTCATTGACGAAACGCATGTCCTCAATGGTGTAAAAGGCCCTCGGATTATACTTTTTAATGATATCAATCACCGATTTGAGCTTTTTTCGTCGGACGACGGTGAAGATGAGTTTCACCGGAGCCTGATTCCCAGTGGCATCGATATCGGTTACGACATAGCCTTCTTCTCTGAGGACATCCACCAGTATTGCGCCTTCACGTTTGGTAATAATGCGGATCAGATTATGGCCCAATGAGATTTTTTCCTCAATCAGGATACCGGTGTAGTTGCCGATGGAAAAGCCGATGGCATAGGCGATATAGTTGGCGATGTTGGATAGATTCTGCATCACCTGGCCGATTGCGGCCAGCCAGATCAGCACTTCGAAAAAGCCTACGATCACGGCGGCAAGGCGGATACCTCTGGAGACGAACATGATGCGGAGGGTACCCATGCTCACTTCGACGATTTTGGCCAGCATGATCAGGATAGGCAAAACCAAGGTTCCGAACAGTTCAAATTCGATAGTCATTGGAGATACCGTTAGAATTATTGAGTGATCAACAATTGTAGTAGCTCTGTCATTTCGGCTACAGCCGACAGATTCCGGTCTCGAGTTCAGGGGAGAGAGGATTTATACCAGACAAAGTAAGAGCAGAAACTGGTTCGAGTCAAATGACTATCCGTGAGTCAAATTCGAATCAAGCATGTAATATAGGTAATGTTCTGAATTACCGGTCCATTGTCCCGGTAAAGAAATCCGGCCCCACCTGGCCTCTTCTGCCGAATTTCTCGCGGTAGACGGAGGGCGGCAGCCCCATCTCCTTGTAAAAGATCCTGCGAAATGAACTGGTATCTTCGTAACCGACGTGCCCGGTGATCTCCTCAAAGCTGTGACTGGTGGTTTCAAGCAGCTGCCGGGCCGATTCGACGCGCACCCGCTGCAGGTATTGGAGCGGCGAATGGCCGGTGGCCTTCTTGAAGCGGCGTTCGAAGGTCCGTCTCGACATGCGGCCGATGTCCGCCAGCCTTTCCACTGTGACCGCCTGCCGATAATTGCTGGATATCCAGCGCTGCACCTCCGCTATTTCCGGATCACCGTGATCGTACATCACAGGCAGTTGTTCATAGGGCGACTGGGTCGAACGGTTCGGGTCAAGCAGCAGCACCCTGGCACAGCGAACCGCCTCTTCCTCCCCGCAGAATTTTCTGATAAGGGCCAGGGCCAGGTCTGCTCCGGCGGTGGTCCCGCCGGAGCAGAGAAGGTTATCCTCCTCGGTGAGGATCTGCCTGGTTTTCAGGCGCACCCGGGGATACTTCTCGGCAAAGAGCCGGGCCATGCCCCAGTGGGTGGTTGCCTCCTTGCCGTCAAGAAGACCGGTTGCCGCCAGGACAAAGGCACCGCTGCAGATGGAGGCGAGGAGGCTTCCCCGGGCGTGCAGCTGACGCAGCTTTTCAGCTGCCATGTCCGATTTGCCAGGGACTTTTCGCAGATCGCCGATACCGCTGACAATCAGCACATCGGTTGCATCGATATTTTCCAGCGACTCGTGCGGGATGATGGGGATGGTCCCGTGGCCCTGCACCGGTTTTCCGTCCGGGGTGACGATTCTCACCCTGAAAGCAGGCTTGGGCTCCAGACCGTTCATCGAATTCCAGAGCGTGCCGGCGGCATTGAGAATATCGGCAGGCAAGGCCACCGATGTGAGCGGTGAACTCTCAAAGGCAAGGATGGTTGTCTCGATCATATGACCCCTTTGGCGCAATTGAACTGATAACTGTCGTATATGCCACTTATCGTCTTTGGCTGCAAGGGCTATTGTGGAGTCATTATCGTTGGCGCTCTATCAGCGCGTCATTTCCAATCAGTTAGCATAACCAAGGAGAATGTCATGGCATTACTTGAAAAGGTGACAGACGAGAAGACAGCGAGCCCGGTGGTTCAGGAGGTGTTTGCGGCTATGAGACAGGCGGTCGGCGATGTTCCCGAGCCGCTGAAGATGTTGGCAGTAAGCCCGGGGCTCTTGCAGGTACAGGCCGCCATGATCGGCTACTACGGCGGTCACGCAGCACTTAGCCCGGAGCTGTTGACCTGCATTCGTTTTGTGGCGGGGAGCCACTTTGAAAACATCGCCTGCGTCAGGTTCAACGCCGGCCTTTTGAAACGGCAGGGTATGACCGAAGAGGAACTGGAAGAGCTGAAGGTTAAGCCGCTGGCAGCCCCCCTGGAAGACAAGGATCGTCTCATGCTCTCCTTTGTCGCCAAAGCGGTAACTGGTGTTGAGGCGACAGCAGAGGCGATGGGCAAGCTGCGAGATGTGGGTTTTCAGGACAGCGATATCCTGGATGCGGTCAATCACGGCTTTGCCATGTACGCCCCTGGCAAGATGCTGAAGTTTTTCGGTCTCAGCTCCTGATCGGCAACGTCATCACCAGGACCAGCACTCCCTCAGCGCTTGAGCTGATAAATCATGCTGCAATATTCAGACGGAACCAGGGTAAAGGGTGTCTCCGGAACTCTTTCATGGGAGCCGGTGAGCAGAAAGCCTCCCGGTTTCAGTGATTGAAGCATCCTGCTCAGAGCCTTGGCCTGCATCGGCGGGGTATGATAGGTGAGCAGGTTGTTGCGCAGGAGCAGGATATCAAAGCCGCTGTCCGGTGGCGCAGTGAAGAAGTCGTGCTTTTTCCAGGTGATGCGTTCTTTGAACATCGGCTTGATAAGATATTCGTTTTTGCGGCCCGCGGGGGAGAAGTAGGTTGTAAGCGTTGCTGAATCCAGCTCACGCAGGCTGCTTTTCTGATACAATCCCTTGCGGGCGCGGTCCAGGCAGGTGGTATTGGCATCCGTGGCCAGGATCGTGATTGCACATGAATAGGCAAAATACCGGTGGTGCAGGATGCAGAGGCTGTACGCTTCTTCGCCGCAGCTGCAGCCGGCGGACCAGATTTTTAGACTATCCGATTTTTGCAGCAGGTAAGGAAAGACCCTCTCAACCAGACTGGCCCAGAGCCGTCTGTCCCTGAAAAACCTGGAGATGGTGATCCGCAGATAAAAGAACAGCAGCTCCTCTTCCACCGGGTCTGCGGCAAGCCGGGCCAGGTAGTCCTCGACCGAACCGCAGCCCAGCAACTCCATCTGCTTGCTGATTCGTTTCATCGGGCCTTTGCGGACCTTTCTATAACCGGCCCAGGGCCTGTTGTAGCGATCCAGTATCACCTTGAATTCGGTATCGGTCAGTAGCCTCATGTATGAAAAATACTGTGCATTGACACTTGCACGGGAGTGGTCTTGGGGGCACGTTGATTTTAGGGGGAAAAATATTTCCCCGGAGTTTGCCCAAGGATTTTTTTAAACATAACAATAAAGGCGCTGGTACTATCATACCCCATTTCAATGGCGACAGTTGTCACGGGTTCATTCATACCGAGTCGTTTCAGGGCTTCCAGTATCCTGATTTGTTGACGCCATTGGCCAAAGCTCATTCCCGTCTCCGCTTTGAAGAGTCGGGCAATGGTCCTGTTCGTTGCCCCGACGGTTTTTCCCCAATCCTCCAAGGTCTTCTTGTCGCCGGGGTTTGCCAGGAGGTGGTCGTATATCCTCTTGAGCCTCTTGTCTGCCGGGATCGGCAAATTTAATGGGGCCACGTGCTCATCCCGAATTTGATCGAAGAGCACCTCTAACAGCCTTTCCTCGGAACCATTGAGCGGATAGAGACGGGGCATTGTCACGGCGAACAGGATGAGTTCGCGTAAGAGCGGTGAAACAGAGAGCACGCAGCAGTCATCCGCTGGACCGGAAAATACTGCCGGATCGATATAGAGGGAACGCATGGACAACCGGCCTGATGTTTCGATCTGATGAGACATATGCGCCGGAATCCATACCGCCCGAAGCGGTGGTACAACCCAGATTCCTTTTTCCACAGTGACTGTCATCACCCCCGAAACGGCATACAGCAACTGTGATCTGCTGTGTCGATGGGCGGCAATAGTCTGTCCGGAAGGGTAGTCCCTTGCCAGGGCAACGACGGGGCGGGGGACATCAAGAATCTCTTTGAGCGGATCATTCAGGGTTGAGCTTGTCCTTTTTGCGATATTGTTTGTCTTCATGTCGCAAGCAGGATAGCGAAAGACCGGGTAATGATCAAGTTCATTGCTCATTATGGAGAACCGGGATCATGAAACACAAGCACATTGGCGTACTGTCAATTGGTCATATGTTGACAGATATCAACCAGGGAGCACTGCCTGCAATGCTTCCTTTTTTCATTACAGCATATGACCTTTCGTACACTGCTGCTGCGGCTCTAGTCTTTGTGGTCAACATGTCGTCAAGTGTGGTGCAGCCACTGTTCGGGCTTGCGGCCGACCGTTTTGCAAAACCCTGGTTGTTGCCGATCGGGCTTATTCTGGCAGGTCTCGGCTTGGCTTTAACCGGCCACGTTTACCGCTATGAATCGCTTATGGCCCTCGGAGTGATCAGCGGTATAGGTATAGCCGCCTACCATCCCGAAGCAGCACGCCTGGTCAACCTGGCAGCGGCAAAGAATAAAGGTGCTGCGATGGGGATATTTGGCGTAGGGGGAACCTTGGGCTTTTCCCTGGGACCACTCGTCATAACGACAGCAATGTTAAAATGGGGCCTGGGAGGGACGCTTGTTCTCATTGTGCCTGTAACAGTCATGGCCGTGGTGGTGATCCATCTCATGCCGGAGTTGGCCGCACTTGGCGCAGACCGGCAGCTGGCGCAGCAAAACTCCAGCACTGGAACTTTGGGGGAGAACTGGAGTGGTTTCAGGAGACTGGCCCTGCTGGTCAGTACCAGATCGATTATTTTCTTTGGTTTAAATGTATTTATCCCGATCTATTGGATTGATGGACTCGGGCAATCGCAGGTCGCTGCAGCAGGAGCCCTGACAGTTTTCACCGGCTCAGGAATCTTTGGGACCATGCTGGGTGGCAGGCTGGCGGACAGGGCTGGCGGGAGAAAGATTGTGGTAATCGGCATGCTTGGCCTGGCTTTGCTGTTACCCTTTTTTCTCTTCGTTGAGAATGTTCAGCTCGCCACATTGGTTTTGGCCCTGGCAGGCCTAAGCCTGTTTATCACCTACAGCCCGACAATAGTGTTGGGACAAGGCTACCTGCCGAATCGAATCGGTTTATCATCGGGCGTGACACTTGGCCTGGCGGTGGCGATTGGAGGTGGGGCAACGCCCTTTATCGGAAAAATAGCTGATGTGTATGGCGCTTGGACTGCCCTGGCCTTTGTCTCCTCACTGCCGGTGTTGCCCCTGCTGCTGGCCCTGAGTTTGCCTGCTCCCCAGGATGAGAAGGCCACTGCAAATATTGGAAAATTAGCTGGATGAATGTCTTTTTCGATGAGGAGCAGGCTGGAGCAGGGTGCCAGTCACCCCATGACCGAACCGTAGCCCGGTGGCTCCAAAGGCTCCTGGATTCCCTGCATCGGCTCGCACAGTCTGGCCTCCTTCGGTATCGCCTCATTGGGCGATTACCTTAACACCAGCACCGGGCATTTGGCAATCTGGAGGACCCTGTGGGTGACGCTGCCCAGCAGCAGCCCTTCGATCTCGCCCAGGCCGCGGGAGCCCATGATAATCATCTCGCACTCTTCATGGTCCGCGACCTTGGTGATCATGGTCGCCGCCGGCTCTTCCATGAACCGTTCGATAAATGGTACATCGCTGTCTGAGAGACGCTTCACGAATGGTGCAACCGTCGTCTCAGTCTCATCCATTATGGCGGAGATGATATGATCCCTGTGGGGTTGGCCGAGGATTTTGGGAAATTTCCTGTGGCAGTAGATGAGGACGATTGCGGCATCAAGCAGCTGGGCGAACTCGATCGCTTTATCGAGGACCTTATCCGAGTATTCCGAGCCGTCTATCGCTGCGGCTATTTTTCGCTGGCCCATGTAATCCCTCCCTCCGGGAAGACCCGAATTTCCATAATCTTTGGGCAGTGACGGGCGAAACGTGCTGTCACCGCTGCCTGGTGGATAGTCTCTTTCAATATAGTATACCAGCTGCCGGGAAGGGAACCACTGCGGCAGCTTAGGCAGGAAGCACAAGAAAATACGCGCTGACTCTGCGAAGAGAATCAGCGCGTATTTATCAGGCAAGCTGGCGGGAAAGGTTTTAGGGCGTCACTGTGCTGTGGTTGGCATCAGGTCGAACTGACTGCTCAAGAGGTTTGTCTCCTCTGAATGGTGTACGGTCAATTGTGGGAACGGGATCTCCCAGTTGTTTTCCGTACAGCAGTCGACACAATATTTTTGAATGGCCCGTTCGATTCGCTTGCAGATATCGGCAACCTCTCCTTCGAAGTCACCCAGAACCATCAGGTCAAGCGAGGAGGCGTTGGCCTGGAGAAACTCGACCTGGAGATTCAGGCAATTCCTGGCGTAGCCATCTTCCTCAAGCCTTCTCTCAACATATTGCTTGAGCACAGCAGGAATGATGGAGGTCGCCTTCTCCTGCAACTCGTAGCTGATACCAAAGGGCACGCGCAGCCTGAAGTTACGCGAGAGGTTGGCCGGGCAGGCTTGGAGAAAAACATCGGTTGGGTAGGTTATCCTGCGCCCGCCGCGCTCGACCACCTCGACCTGTTCGTGGGAGAGGCTGACCACCCTGGCGCGTGAACCTCCGTTCACCACCACCCAGTCTCCTTTACGGCATGGGAACCAGGGCTCTTCCGGGTGATAGGGGCGGGAGACCAGGCCAATGAGTGTTTCAATGGGAACCCGGAGCTCCATATCCAGGGCGGGGTTGACCAGCTTGCAGAAAACATTGATGGAGTCGATCCGCCAGGGAATGCCATGCAGGATAAGGCGCTCCTTCTCGCGAACGGAGCCGATATTGAGCATCAGGCGGGCCTGCTGCCACATGCGGGGCAGCCCCTGGCGAATGGTCCAGGCGAGGCCAAGGAAGAAGATGATGGCCATGGAGAGCAGGAACCAGTCCTCGGCCAGGTAGAGGACAAAAAAGAGCCCGGTTACAGCCAGAACCACGGACATCACCTGGAAGATGATATAGAGCAGCCTGAACTGCACTGGCTGGCCGTCACGTTTTTTGATCTTGAAATTGAGTTTGACGATAAGGCGGTACAGCAAACGGAAGCCCAGCAGAATGACGAAGAAGGCGGTGATGGCAACGATAAGGTAGAGCCCTCTGGCCCGAAAAAAATCACGGACGGACTTACTTGAGCTTTCCACCAGGGAAACCTCCTGGGCGCGGAGACTGGCGAGCTCACCAAGAGAGAGATCGAGTTTGTTCTGTAGCCTGCTCTGCACGTTTTGCCATTCCGGCAGCAATGCTTTTACCTCACCCTGCACCCTCTTGTCGGTGGAAGTCTTCACCATCTCTTCCAGGTGCAATACAGCTTCATCCGCCTTTCGGGTCAGCAGCTCCAGTTCAGATATTTTTTCCTTGAGATCAGACTTTTGCCGGGCCTTGACAGTAAAGCGTTTCATCTCCTTGATGGCCGGTTCCACAAGGCTTGCCAGCTCATCTTTCCAGCTGAAGCTCTGGGGTTTTTTCTGGATAAACAGCTCAAGTTCAACACCTGTGGCGATTCGCTCGAAATCGTTGGCAGTTTCTGATAACTGTTTGTCGAGCAGGGCGATTTCAGCTTCCAGGGACTGCTTTTCCGCATCGGAGGTGCTCTCCTTGAGTTTGCCTTGAGAGAGTTTGATCTGCTCCTTGAGGTTCTTTTTCAGATCGAGCAGGGAGACAAGCATGTCAGATGGCCCGTTCTCAACCTTTGCGACCTCTCCTGTTGTTTCGGTCTCGGTGGGCGGAACTTGCGCAGTATCGGCAAAGAGAATCTGCGGGGCATGGCTGATGGCCATAAGGAGAAGAAGAGCGATAAAGATTTTTTGCATAGCAACCTAACTGTTTCTGATTATGATGGATAAGTGACGCCGGCACCAGTATGAACAAGGTGTATTCTACTCAACCTGACAATTAAATCGATCTTAAACTGTCAGGGCTTGTAAGAACGCGCACCGATCGGCTTGCACAGGCTGCCCGCAGGGCGTATGGCAGAGATTGATTGTAGAGCGGTGGGGGCAGATCTTTACAAGTGGTGTGCTTAAGGATTTGTTAACTCGTAAAATTCTGGCAGGGGTATTCTATGAGCGCTAAAAACGAGGTTTTCGACAAGACCTACACCGACTATCTTGCAAAGCTGGAAGAGCTTGACCTGGCAGCGGTGGCGGGTCGGCTGGGGCTTGATGTCTCCGGGGGGGAACTCCTGGTCCGCCTGCTAGGAGAGGACTATCAGGTCACGAAAGCGGGCGTTTTCGATTCGGCTGGGGAAAAGGTCGGTCTGACGGTTGGTGTGGTGATTTTCAAGTACCTGCTGATGTGCCCTGATAGCAGCCCGGAAGAAGGTGGCTGGACGACCTACCATTCCTTCAAGGACGCACAGCCACTCCTGCATTATTTCGCCAGGGAAACCACCGGCCCGATAGAGCGCCGCTATGGTGGAAGGCTTGAGGAGCTGCGGCAGGCGTGCCTGGCGGCGGGCGGGGTCGACCGGAGCGAGGCCGGGGCCTACGATCTCTCCGTTCAGTTCGAACTACTCTCACGCATCCCCTTATTCCTGCGGTTTAACGATGCCGATGACGAATTTCCCGCCCAGTGTACGGTGCTCTTCCGGCAGTCGGTTGAACGTTATCTCGATATGGAATCCCTTGGCATCCTGGGGGCCCTGTTTGCCCGTAAGCTGGTCACGGCCGGTGGGATGTAGCTGGAACAGGTAGGACGTGAGGTAAAACGATTATCAGGGAGTACCGCCGATCTGAAGGGTATCAGGAATAGTTTTAACTCAAAGAGATTTGCCTGGTCGTTGAAATTCACCGTGGCAAAGTACAGGACGCTTGCTACTGTTGAGGAATTTTCAAATACTCTCCCACTTCCCACAGGCTCCCCGTAATATTGAGCTGTTACGGATAAGCTTATATTGCAGCGAGGTATACCCTGTGGGAAGAGTGATGCCGATGAATTGTTGAGAACAATACGGGAACCTTATTTCATCATTACATTCAGCGGCTCGATGTACTCAGGATCTTCTTCTTCGATGATCCGTATAATTTCTTTGTGCTTGCGTCGTTTCAATTCTCCGAATATTGGGCGTTGTTTGTTAAAGCTTGCTGCATAGTCCATAGCCTTTCCATACAATTCCCCTCGATCTTCGGCTGCACTGACAATCACATTATGGTGCTCCAGTTCTGCTGCAGTGGCTCGTTTTCCTGACAACAGCATTTCGTTAAAAAAATGCTCAGGTATCGCTTTTTGTACAAAGGCTAACATGCCAGGAAGAAAAGGTATATTGACGTCCACTTCCGGAAAGCAAAAGAAGCCCTTATCCTTTGTCATGAATCGAAAATCACAAGCGCAGGATATAATAGCGCCATTGCCGAAAGCGTGACCGTTAATAGCTGCTATGACAGGTAGTGGCATAAGCAGGAGACGTTTGAAAACGGTGTTCATTTCATACATGAACGATTTAATCGTATTGAAATCCTGCTCTGCGAATTTTTGAGTCAGCCATTCCACATCGACTCCCTGGGAAAAGTTCTTTTCATCAGAGGAGGTGAGCACAATAGAAGTAACGGATGTTTCCTCTAATATCTGGTCAAAGCAGCGGTTCATTTGCCTGGCGAATTCCAGATTCTGGCGATTTGCCCCGTTGCACATGGTGATCACGGCTACATTTTTTTCCTTTCCCCACTGAACGTGCTGCATGATAGCCCCCTGTTGATGCTGTATTACGTTTACGTATTGGTTATATTTGCTGTGTTACCATAATCTACCAGGCCCGACAATACATTTTATGGCTCATCATTCTTGACGAGAAAGGGGCTGGCAAGCAAGCACGTGCAGACAGGGAGGCGCAGAACCTCGCATATAAAGGTTTAATTGCTGATTATACAGGCCTTTAAGGGTAGGTTGGCGGAGTGTGGTTGCTGCTCTCATACTCCATGAAAGCAGGTATCCTGGGAAGAGGCCTGGAGCCCCATTCACCTTGGCGGGAGGTCGGTTCATGACCGGCTCACAGGATGACCTTACCTTGATTGTTTATGTTAACGTAAACATAAAGCATTGAACAAGAGTGGAGTATCGGCTAAGATTGCGCAATTCGATTTTCAAAATGGTCTTATACAACATAGTAAGGGTCTCATTATGGAATTCAGTAAGAAAAATCTCGGCTCATTGGCCTATCCTAACCTTGATCAGCACCTCTTTGACCGTCTTCTCATATCAAGTGTCAGAAACTCGGTTTCTCGCAACCCCCGAACAGTAAAACTCCTACCAGCAAATGCCTCAATCCCCGGTCCTCCCAGGTAAAAAGGGCGAGTAGGTATTTCTTAGTATTGATTCTCTTGAAAACGAAAGCGTGGCACGCAGCCTGAGGTCAAATTACTGAAAGGCTCATTCAACTCACGTGCACGCGGCAATAGAACAAAGTCAGGAGGGGAATGATGAATGGCAGAACTGGTGTGATCTATAGCGATGTCAGGAAAAGTGTTGACGAAGTATTGGACTACATGGGTAACGAAATCAGCTTTGCCATGACCCTGGCCCTTGGAAAACCAATTCTATTCATCAATGAGCTGTACAGACGAGCAAAAGAAGACCCAGCGATCAAACTGAACATCGTAACTGCCCTTGCCCTTGAACGCCCCAAGGTCAAAGGCGAAATCGAGAAACGATTTATGGATCCTCTTGTTGACCGCATATTTGAGGGGACCCCTGAATTTGATTACATGCAGGATTTCAGAGCCGGGACTCTTCCGAAAAACGTAGAGATTTTCGAGTTCTTCAGCAAGGCCGGTGGGTATATGGGAACCCCGGAAGCCCAGAGAAACCATCTGAATTCGAATTATACCCATGTTATACGCGATGCTATCGATTTCGGGTGCAACGTGTTTGGTCAGCTTATATCGTGTCGTGAGATAGATGGGAAGACGATGTACTCCATGGGGTGTAATACCGATATCTGCATACATGCTATCAAGGAGTTGCATAAGCAGAGGGATAAGGGGGCGAAGGTTGCCATAATCGGTGAAGCAAACACCCAGTTACCCTTTATGTATGGCGATGCGATTGTAGAGGGCGATCAGTATGACTTGATTCTGAAGGGCCCGGAATTCAACTACCCGTTGTTTGGGCCACCAAAGGATTCTGTATCCCTCAAGGATTACTCCATCGGTCTTCATGTCAGCTCCTTGGTGAAAGACGGCGGAACGCTTCAGGTTGGGATCGGTGCGCTTGGTGATGCCATTGCCGCAGGTTTGAACATGCGACAAAATGATAACAAGGAATACAACAGGGTGTTGCAGTCACTGGGCATAACCGGCAGGTATGGCAACCTCATAGAAAAAATCGGTGGAACCGGAACGTTTGAACAGGGGCTCTATGGTTCATCTGAAATGCTGATTGACGCTTTTTACCAGCTGTATAAGAGCGGTGTATTGAAGCGAAAGGTGTATGACAGCATACCTGTCATGAGATTGATGAATGCAGGGAAGCTTTCTACCGAGAAAATCCCCGAAGATATTATTGAGCTCCTGCTGGAAATAGACGGGATTCAACCCCGACTGACGGTTCAGGATTTCAAGATGCTCTCCGAGTACGGCATCTTGAAGGAGGGGCTCGAATTCAAGGATGGCTTTATACTTGATGGTAATACAAGAGTCTCTGCCGATTTCTCCCGATCAGAAAACATTGCTGCAATGCAGCCGCTGCTTGGGAGTCAACTCAAGCAGGGACAAGTCATACTTGGTGCGTTCTTCATTGGTCCCCGTGCATTCTATGAAGCGCTGAACGCTATGAGCGAAGAGGAACGAATGCAGTTTGGCATGTCCGGTGTGGAGAAGGTGAATCAACTTTACGGCAACGAAGAACTTCGTTCCCTGCAAAGAAAAGACGGCCGTTTTGTAAATGCTGGAATGATGGCAAATGTTTTTGGTGCTATTACATCGGATGCCCTAGAGTGTGGCAGCAGGGTGAGTGGTATCGGCGGGCAGTACAATTTTGTTTCCATGGCCCATGCCCTACCCGATGCCAGGCTGATTATGATGATCCGAAGTACCAGGCAGTGCGGCAATAAAGTCAAGTCCAATATCGTGTATTCCTATGGCCATACATCGATTCCGATACATCTCAGGGATATAATAGTCACGGAATATGGCATTGCAGATGTCAGGGGAAAGCCGGACGGAAAAATCATTGAGGAAATGTTGAAAATTACGGATTCGCGTTTTCAGGATGACCTGATTCAGGAAGCGAAACGATATGGAAAACTTGCGGCCGACTTTGAGCTTGCTCCAGAGTATAGGCAGAATTATCCGCATAAAATAGAATCGTTGTTACAACCCTTTAAAGATGAGGGGCACTTTGCCCCTTTCCCGTTTGGAACAGATCTTACAAAGGACGAGATAGCTATCGGCGGATCACTGAAACTCTTATCTGCCAAGAACAAGGCGGCAGTCGTCATGGGTCTTATGGCGGAGTTCTTCAAGCCGGTTCCCCATAGGGCAAAGTCATATCTGAGAAGAATGCGGCTGGATACTCCAAAGAGGGGAAAAGAGCAGATACTGCAAAAACTTGTTCTTTCAGCAATGAGGGCCAATGGCAAAATCTAGCAGGAACACCTGAGGATGTTTTGCCAAAGGTCTGGGGGGACACGTTCACGAACAGGCCTGGGTTGCTGGCAGAATTGCCTTGGTTCGGACAATAGGGGCGAACAGCCCCTGACCACGTGAGACCCAACCTCCAGCCTGTCTTGGTTTCCTGGGTTGGAGGTTTAACTCAGCCTACCAAGTAAAGAGAGGGCACAGACCAGGAGTCCTGGCAGGCTGGTAATTGCAAAACTCATGTTCAGATGTTTTTCCCCAGCATAGATAAAGAAAAAGAAATTTTGTTGACAATGACGTTTGGCCATTTTACCATATGACCTACTGAGGTTAGATAATGAAAGGTAAAGAAAAAGCACTTATTGAAGCAAAGGCTAATGTATTAAAAGCCTTAGGACACCCGACACGACTCTGGATGGCCGAGCAGTTGGAACATGGGGAGAAATGTGTTTGTGAACTTGCAGAGTCCATAGACGCGGACTTTTCGACCATTTCAAAACATCTTTCTGTACTTAAGGCAGCAGGGGTTGTCGTTGATCAGAAGAGGGGCAAGCAGGTGTATTACCAACTGAAAGTTCCTTGCATCCTGAAATACATGTCGTGTGTTGAAGCGGTCATAAAAGCACAGGTGGAAGATCAGGTGAAGTTGTTCTAATTTTTTTTGCACCATTACTTGGTCATTTGGCCAAATGTAATGAGTTGGGATGGTATAATGAACTGGAAAACTGAATGGAAGTATCTTGTATGGCTCGTGGCAATATTTATCGGTTGTTTCTATTTACCGGTCGGTGCGGCACGTTTTGACAATGCCGTACTGGAAGCGTTTCACCTTGTCAAATGGTACGCGCAGGAGCATGTGCTTCTTTGCCTTGTTCCGGCCTTCTTTATAGCCGGGGCTATCGGGGTTTTTATCAGCCAGGCGTCGGTCATGAAATATCTTGGAGCCGGTGCGAATAAAATTGTGGCGTATGGTGTTGCCTCTGTCTCTGGGACAATCCTGGCGGTCTGTTCTTGTACTATCCTCCCCTTGTTTGCCGGGATTTACCGGATGGGCGTGGGTCTTGGCCCTGCAACAGCGTTTCTCTATTCCGGTCCGGCGATCAACGTTCTCGCAATTGTACTGACGGCAAGCGTATTAGGACCAGAACTCGGTATTGCGCGGGGATTGGGGGCTATTGTCTTCAGTGTTGTTATCGGTGCCTGCATGGCGTTTATTTTCAGAAAGGATGAAAAAGCCGATGCAGCTGTTGCCATGGTATTGCCGGAAGATGAAGTAACTCGTCCACTGTGGCAAAATGGCCTTTATTTTTTTTCGATGGTTGGCATTCTGGTCTTTGCAAACTGGGGTAAGCCTCAGGATCCTAACGGTATCTGGTCGGCAATTTATGCTGCAAAGTGGCTGTTGACTTCAGGCTTTGCCATTCTCTTTGCCACTATTTTGGTCAGTTGGTTCAACGTCAAAGCCTGGAAAGTCGGTCTTACCTCGCTGCTTGTTGCGGTCGCTGCCATTGGTATGCCGGAGCACCCGACACTATCTTTCACCATCGGCTTTATCGGTCTCTCCGTCATTACCAGCCTGGATAAAGGGGAGACAGGAAAGTGGTTCTCCTCTTCCTGGGATTTTGCCAAACAGATTCTCCCTCTGCTCCTGATAGGCGTTTTCATAGCAGGTATTTTACTGGGGCGAGTCGGCCAGGAGGGCCTCATTCCCTCGGAGTGGGTAGCACAGGCTGTTGGCGGCAACTCACTGCGTGCGAATTTCTTCGCCTCGTTTGCCGGTGCATTTATGTACTTTGCCACGCTCACCGAGGTACCGATACTCCAGGGACTTATCGGCAGTGGCATGGGGAAGGGGCCGGCCCTTGCACTTCTTCTTGCAGGACCGGCACTGAGTCTTCCCAATATGCTGGTAATCAGAAGTGTGGTCGGAACGAAAAAAACAATTGTATTTGTCTGTCTTGTTGTCGTCATGGCCACAATTAGTGGCCTGATATTCGGAACGTTTTTCTAAAATAAAGGGGTGAAACAGTGATTATTCAAGTTATGGGTCCCGGATGTGCAAAATGCAACCAGGTAGCGGAAAATGCTGCAGCAGCTGCAGATGAGTTGAATGTCGATTATGAAATCGTCAAAATTTCCGATTTTAACGAGATGATGAAATTCGGGGTAATGATGACCCCTGCGCTTGCCATTGACGGTGAAGTAAAAACTGTCGGCAAGGTGCCGACCATCGAAGAAATTAAGGCGATGATAGGTTGAGAGAGGAGATCTGGCATGATGAACAAACAAGAGATTGGTGGCTGCGGGTGCAGCAGCAGTGAAAGTAGAAAACTGATTTTTGCCTGCTCAGGGAGCGCCGATGTCGGAGAATTGAGTGACCAGGCAGCAAGACAGCTGTCTCGTAAGGGTATGGGCAAGATGACGTGTCTCGCCGGTGTAGGAGGCAGAATTAACGGCTTTATCAAATCGACCGAAGCGGCTGCAAAAGTGTTGGCCATCGATGGCTGCAAGCTGCACTGCGCCAGCAAGACCCTTGAAGAAGCAGGGTTGCGAACTACCGCCCATCTTTGCCTGGAAGACATCGGTTTCACGAAAGGCTCCACGGAAGTCAACGGGGATAATATTGTCAGAGTGATAGAGCAGGCAACTGCCTTGCTCTAGGATAAGACAATGAAAAGTATACAAAATCGGAGCCTGATATTCCTGCAGATCGTTCTTCTTGTGTTCCTGTTTGCAGGCACAATACATGCTTCAGCAGACACTCAAAAAATACCTGTTCCCGGCATGGTCACCATGGTTGATCTGGGTGCGAAGAAGTGTATTCCCTGCAAGATGATGGCTCCCATTATGGCTGAGCTTGAGAAGGAGTATGAGGATCGAGCCGCGATCATTTTTATCGATGTTTGGGAGAATCCGCAAGCAGGAGAACAATTCGGGATCAAGTTGATTCCAACCCAGATTTTCTACAATGCCGAAGGGGAAGAAGTCTTCAGGCATGAAGGCTTTTTCGATAAAGCTTCCATTGTTGCAGAACTACAGAAACTCGGGGTGAAATAGTCCATGGATCAGATTTTTCTGACTATCAACTCCTGGATGAACCATGGCCTCCTTGTAGGAGGCCTCGGTTGCTTTTTGTGGGGAGTGGTGAGTGTCCTCTTCAGCCCCTGCCATCTGGCTTCAATACCCCTGATTGTGGGTTATGTTGCAGGGCAAAATCAGATTGTTGCAGGTCGGAAGGCGGCGCTCTATGCGGTGCTGTTTACCGTAGGCCTGTTTATCACCATCGCCACGATTGGCTTTATCTGTGCTGTGCTTGGCCGCATGCTCGGAGATGTCGGCCCTTATATGGGTATTGTCGTGGGAGTGATTCTTGTCTGGGTGTCCCTCGATACTCTCGGTTTTACCAAGTGCTCGATGCCAAATGGCGTGCTCGCGAAAATCAAAGTGAAAGGGCTCGGGGGAGCATTCGTTCTTGGTTTGGCATACGGTATCCTTTCGGGTTCCTGCACCTTTGGGTTTATAGCCCCCATTCTCGCCATCATTACTCTTCAACAAAAAATTCTGACAGGTGTTGTTTTCATTCTCCTGTTCGGTCTCGGCCACTGTATCCCCATCGCCTTGGCCGGTAGCTCCTCCGCTTTGGTAAAACAATTTTTGGCGAATAGTGCCTGGCAACATGGGAGTACTGTTTTTCGCAAACTTGCAGGTGTCTGTATCGGAATGCTCGGCATGTATTTCATGAGCCAGCCATTGATTCGCCTTGTCTAGCGTTGGCGACCTGTAAGAAGTTCTTAAGCCGACACCGGTCATTACATCGCGACATCTGGCCTCGGTGATATCCGTCCGAAAAACTAACAAGGTGGGACCATGTTCTTACGTGGATACAAGCTGGAAATATTCAAGTCCAAGTGTGACGCAAATGCCCAGGGAGTTCACTGCTTCATCCATCTCGAAAACGATATACGCGAGGTTCTCCCGTACCTGAACACAAAACTTGGTGGTTTTATCTATGCCCGGAATCCTCCGTCACTCAGTTTAAAACATTATGGAAAACTCCTTACTTTTCACTCGAAAAAGATTGCAATCAACGCACTCAAAGACAGTGAAGAGGCCGAGAAAATCGCGGCATGGCTTTTTCGGGAGATTAATGAAACATGGGAGATGCGGGATACGATAGATCCCAGTACGGAAAGTGCGAAACAGCCACTTTTGATCGATGTGCTGAAAATGCTTCCTAGAACAAATTGCAGAAAGTGCAATGAGCCCACATGCATGGTGTTCGCAACCAAGGTTGTTGAAGGTGTCAAGGATGACAATGATTGCCCTGAAATTACACAGGAAAACAAGGATAAGCTTAGGAATTATCTGGCAGGATTCAGGTTTGATTGATTGCGTGCCAGAGGAGGTTATGCATACAAAGCCAACAAAGTAAGGAGTGAACGATGCCGCACAAGATTGTCATTCTCCCCTGCAACGGTGATTCGCCAGCGGGCCGCATCACCTGGATCGCCGCCCAGGAACTGGTGCTTGAAGGAAAAGCTCAGTGGTATTCTGGGCAAAGTGAGGATAACGGGCCATCCGTTACCGACACAGTTGAGTCAAAACCTTTCATTATCCTCGATGGGTGTGACAGTCAGTGTTTGTTCAATACCTTTCTTGAAAAGGGCCTTGTCGGCAAGCATCATCTGACCTTACCCGATGTCGGTATTGAACCGATGTACATGAAGGATGTCACCCGCAATGACATCGAGCTTGCAAAAGATGCCGTTATCGCGGAGTGCACCGCTGTCGATACGATGCGCCCGCTGCCATTTTCAGGCTGTTGCTGTAAATAAAATAGGCAATGCATTCCGTCGATTCAGGCCCATACATTCGATAATGCCTGCCACGGCAACATCGTTCAATTCAGTGTTATATCCACTGGCAGTCTCTGTGGTCTACCACTACAGCGCACTGGGGATGTTTTCTGATGCTCTTTCAAAGAGAAGAGCTTGAAAAAAAAGAATGCAGGGTTCAGTTGATTTTTTTTGGACAAGACACATTCGCATATGCGGGTAATTAGCTGCAAGTTGCCGCAATATAATGGGGTTTTATGTCTTGTTGATAAGTAATTCTGTCAAAATGAGGAGATGAAAAAGTGTTTAAAAACAAAAAAAGACTGTTCATAATATTTGGGGTTTGGCTGTTCGTTTATCCAATAGTTACAGTAGTGAGTTATCTACTCAGGACTTTTGCTTCATCTCTACCGTTTCCGGTGCAGACTTTGATTACCACTTTGATTCTTGTGCCGCTTATGATCGGTTGGGTTGCACCATTTGTACGAAGACGTGTCGAACAAATCTCTTAGCGCAGGGAGAACGGGTGACCCCGTTGCTGGACAAATATCTAGGAAGATAGGTGTATCGGACCTACAATTATGAACCTAAGAACATCGCTTCATTGCACGGAGCGATTTTGAAAGATACTACTTGCAAGACACGCTTAGAAACGCGACCAGCCAGCGGTCGTGTTTGCCGTAAATTCCTTCTACCGCGTCGATTTACCACTATAAAAGGTGACAGATTTATTTGTTTTATTTGAGGTAATTGATCTGTTTCGGATACGTGATATTTTCGAGGAGGTTTTGCCAAAGGTCTGGGGGGCAAGTTCATGAACAGGCCTGGGCCGCTGGCAGAGTAACCTCGGTTCGGGCAAAAGGGTCAGCCGCCCCTGACCACGTGAGACCCTACCTCCAGCCTTTCTTGGTTTCCGGGGTTGGAGATTTTACTCAACCTTTCCCCGTTTGAAAAAGCATCAGGAATGACCTACTCCAATCCTATCTGGTTACGATAACCGATAAGTAATGAAAATCGTCAATCGGCCTTGCACGATACTGTCGTGCTATCTTCCGCATTGCCTAACGTTTTAGCAGTCCTTAACCTAGGTGAGGGTAGTCGAAGACAAACAGGAACATGGTAAAATTGCAGATATTCTTAAGTGATTAATAGTGCCAATTGCAGTCTCGTTAATAACTTTCCCTGGTATTTCAGTTAGCTCACAGGTATTAACATCAAACCTCAAATCCAGTTCCAATCCGTTTCCAGTGAGGATTGCATCCTCTGGTGCAGACGTCTGTCGTAATCGACCATTATGGTTCTTGTCTCAGGACGCACATTCTCTTCGTAAGATGATCATCTTTCTTTGCTCGGACCTATCTCAATACAAAATGCCTGCCGAGCAGATTGGGCAGGCACTTTGTGTTGTTGAGGTTTTTATCATCCCCTTTGGGAATAAGAGCCGGTTTCGATCATTGCATGATAGAGGCACCAAGGATATACGATAATCGCAGAATCGAATTACTCGTTCCACCTTTTCCCAAGCCCGTTTATTCATAAGGCAGGAATAGCTGTTATGTTTCCATCTTTAGGGCAAGAAATTGCTATCACTTGCCTTATGAGCGAGCCAAATCCCTGTGCCCTAAGTGACAATTATTTTGTCTCGAAAACTTTATGAAGAATATCCAAAATATCCTTTTTGTCGCAATCTCTTGGGTTTGTCAATTGCATGCCGGAACTCAGTGTTTCATCGGCAAGGCGTGACAGGAATTCATTGGTGATATGGAATGTGCTGAAATCGGCACTGATACCGACATCGTCAGTCAATCTTTGTACCGCATCAACGGCAACTTGTGCCATCTTCTCGGGTGTATCGCCGCTCACAACTCCTTCCAGGCCGATGGCAATATCCACAAACTTGTCGGGGCATGAAGGCAGATTGAACTGCATTACGTGGGGCATAAGCAGTGCACATGCAATGCCATGGGGTAGACCGAAGTTCGCCCCGATGGGATGGCCGATGGCGTGTACAAGGCCGAGCCGTGCCACATTGAAGGCCATGGGGCCCATTGAGCTGGCAAGGAGCATACCGGATGCCGCTTCGATGTCGGATGGGTCGGATACAAAGCGCCTCAGATATTTGCCCACCAGATGAAAATTCTGCTTACAGTAGGCGTCGGTCATGAAGTTCGACCATTTTGAGACATAGGCCTCAAGGGCATGTGAAAGAGCGTCCATGCCGGTTGCGGCAGCAAGTGCCGGGGGCGTGGTCCGCAGCAGTTCCGGATCAAGAATCGCCACCTTTGGTATCTGCATCGAACTCCTGAAAGAGAACTTGTATTTTCTCTTGGTATCCGAGATGACTGCACCAAAACTTAATTCGCTGCCGCTTCCAGCGGTGGTCGGCACTGCTACGGTGGGCAAGGGCGGGTTCTTGAATTTTTCCGGTCCTTCGTAGTCTGTCAGGTTGCCAGGGTTAGTAGCCAGGCAGCCGATTCCCTTGGCCGTGTCCATTACACTGCCGCCGCCAATGCTCAGGAGAATATCGCTTTCTTCTGCTTTCACTACAGCCAAGCCTTTTTCGATATTGCTTAAGGTGGCTTCGTGTCCTACATCGGAGAAGACCTGAAACGAGAGACCTTGCTGGTCGAGAGACGAGAGGATGCCGTCTAGCAGGTTTGCCCCTTTTACGCCAGGATCGGTGACCACCAAAACGTTTTTACAGCCAAGGGAATTAATGATTTCGCCGGTAGCTTTCGATTTACCTGCACCAAACAGGGTCTTGGTGGGAAGATGCAGTTCAAAGTCTTGATTCGTGATCGGAACATTTTTCGTCATTGCAACAGTTCTCCATGTCTGGTTGTCAATTATGGTGCTTCGTTTTGGCCAAAGTAGATGGCTCAGTGATCTAAAAACATCAGGGTGAGCAATGGGAACTGCCATATAATCATAAGGCCTGTTACCAGGGCCATGATATATGGAACAGCTTTTACAGCAATTCGGGTAAATGGCACTCCTGTGACGCTGCTTGCAACGAAGAGATTCAAGCCGAGCGGCGGGGTCACGAATCCTATGGCAAGGGTAACCACCATAATCACACCGAAGTGGACCGGATGATATCCGAGGCTGTTTGCCACCGGAACCAGGAGCGGGGTCAGCAGGAGTATATTCGGAGTGGCTTCCATAACGCAGCCTGCGATAAGCAGTATCACCAGGACCAAGCCCATCACGGAAGTCGGGTTACCAGAAAAGCTCAGCAGAAAATTCACCCCGGCCTGGGGGAGTCCGGTTACGGCCAGGAGTTCAGAAAAGATCATGGCCATGGCAATGATCGGTGCGATCATGCCATTTACCCCAGAACTTTGGGCCATGATATCGGGAAGCTGTTTTACCTTGATCTCCCTGGTGACAAAAAGCCCGGCCAAAAGGCAATAGGCGACTGCGATCCCGGCTGCTTCTGTGGGAGTAAACAGACCGCCGTAAATACCGCCCAGGATGATGGCGATGGCGCCGAAGGCGAGTTTGGCCTTCCAGGCTGCCTTGAGCGCTGTCTTCAGATTGAATGGGAAGGTACTGCCATGTCCCTGGCTCCAGCAGACGGTCAGGGCTGCGGTAGACATACCGGCCACCAGGATCAGGCCTGGGATGACACCGCCTATGAATAAGTCGCCAATTGAGGTGCCTGCAGTAACACCATAGAGAATGAACACGATACTGGGGGGAGTGATGATACCGATGGTACCGCAACAGGCTATTGTGCCGGCCGCAAAGTCCTCGGGGTAGCCATCCGCTTTGAGTTCCGGGACCATTATTCGTCCCATGGCGGCAACGGTGGCCGAATTGGAGCCACTGATCGCTGCGAAACCTTCGGCGGCGACCATGGTGGTGACGGCCAACCCGCCCCTTACCCAACCGACCAGTGATTTGGCAAGCACCACAAACATGTGCGAGATGCCGCCGGCAGATACCAGATCACCGGTCAAAATGTAGAGCGGCATGGCCAGCAGGGGAAAGATATTGATCGAGCTGAAGGCAGTAAAACCCACATTTTCCACCGGAAAGGCCCCGGTCATGAGCGTCATCAGAATCGCTCCACCACCCAGGCAAACCAGTATTTCAACACCGAGCAGCAAAAACACCGCTGTAATCAGTAGACTAATCAGGGCTAAGGTCTCCACGTTATTCTCCTCTCACGTTTATCACTTAAGGGGTAAGACACCGATAATCAAATCGATTACAACACCTGTTCTTCCACCAGCGGCAGGCCCATGCGAAACCTTCGCAGGGTATCAACAAAACGTTGAACAACCCGGATCGCGATCAGGATCCAACCTGCCGTAACCGCAGTGGTGGCGAGTGCGAGAGGGAGATCTATGCCAAACATTGTGTGGCCATACTGGATACTATAGATAACCGGGAGTAGTGAATAGTAGGCAATTGTCACGGCCAGGATAAAGAAAGAGACATCGCTGAGTACGAATGACCAGTACTTCTGGGTCCTGCTCATCCGGTGGCGTAAGGCCTCTACAGAGAGGTGTTTGCGGCCCCGAACACCGCGGGCAGCAGCCAGGTACGTCATCCAGATGAAAGCATAAATTGCTGTCTCTTCCCCCCAGGAACTGCTGGCATTGAAGAAATACCGGCGGCAGACCTCGATCACAATTATTCCAACCATGTAGGAATAGAAGACAAAACAGAGCCAGTACTCGATATTTTCATCAAGCCATTTAATTGATTTCCAGAGCATTCCCATAACTAGACCTCCGAGCCCATATGCAACACACGATTAACACCAGTTCTTGTTACTGATGAGTGAGGCGTTCAATCACGAGTTGACGCCTCACTCACGATCTGAGCGGTGTCGTGTTACGACTTCCACCACCGTTTCCGTTCTGTATCACCCGATTGCGCTACCCGTTTTACGACTTCAAATTCTTCTTTTCCGAACTTCTTCACCATCGGGTCGAAACGATCTTTGTTTTTCTCGTAGGAGAGATAGTCCTGCCAGGCGGCTCTTTCCTCATCGGTGAGGAGGATCTGCCTGGATGCGGCTTTTCTCCAGATGGCGTCGGAGGGTGAATTGGGACGAAGCCCGGCCTGCATGGCGTGGAGCGGTTCGTAAATGCCTTCGATGAAGAGCTGGGTCTGGTAGGAAGCCTCCAGGATAGCTTCCTGCAGCTCTGGTGATAACTTCTGGTACCATCTGGTATTCATCCAGATGGTGTCGGCGTTATACATGAATTCTGTATTGACCAGCTGGCCGACCACCTCATGAATACCTGCATCGGCTACGGAGGCGGGGCCGACGTGGATGCCGTCAATGGCTCCTTCCTTCATGGCTGTATATACTTCGCCCCAGGCAATAGGGGTTGGGCTGGAGGGCAGGATATCAAAAATGGCCTGCTCAAGTTTTGAGCCGGTCACTCGAATCTTCATGCCTTCAATCTGGCTTGGCAGGCGTATTTCTTCAGAAACACCGGCGCTTAATTCCAGCCAACGCGTCTGCGGGAAGGTGGCCAGGTTCATTACTCCCTGCTTCATGCTCTTTGCACGGAGTGTGTCGTTGACCTCTTTGGAGTACAGGAGCTTCCAGTAATTTTCAACGGGGCCGATGGCATATGGAATGTCTGTTACATTCCAGACCGGGGCAAAGGCGGCCATATTCTGGGTGCTGGCAGTACAGGCCTGGAGGATGCCCTGCTGGACCTTCCGGGCTGCCTTGACCTGCCCGCCCAGGGCGCCGCCTTCGACTATCTTGACATAGATGGCGCCCTTGGACTGGTTTTCTATATTTGTTTTCAGCTTCCATGCTCCGACGTTCCACATGGTCGAAGTACACACCACCCCATCGGGCCAGCGATTGGAAACCCCATCGACCGCCAGGATCATGGTATATTTTGCAGCTGAAGCCTTTTTCGCCTCTTGGTCAGCCTGAATAGAGATCTGCTGCTTGAGTTCTTTTTCCCCTGCAGTAGCAGCTGTTGCCAATACTCCTCCCAGCGCAGCAGTTGTGCCATATATCGCACACAAACGTAAAAAATCGCGTCGAGCCATCTGGTTAACCGCTTTTTGATCTCGCTTGCTCATAATGCTCTCCTTTTCAAGTTCCCGATGGGATTAATGGGGGAGTCAGGGAAGATCACGCACATCCGGGGCAGCGTATATGCAGGCTGCCGCCGAGAATGGTCGTGACCATTGGCCTACGTCAACCTTTGGTGATAGCATTGCACTATCTACGCCAGCCATGGTGAAAAAGATAAAACAATGGAATATTAGGTGTTTATGGGTGGCTGAGAGGTGACTGTTTCGAGATGAGCTGCAGGGATGCAGGATATCAGCAAGGGAGACGGGGCGTAATATCTGGTTAAACGCCCAAAATATCAGTACGTTAAGTGCAAATCTGCAATATTGCAGGCAGCTGCAGTATTGCAGATTCCAAAAGTACTCAAGGCTTTTCCAGGTTAAGCTTCGTCAGTTTTCTGGACAGGGTTGTGGGGTGAATCTGTAACATATCAGCAGCTTGTTGGAGTGAGTCGCTCTTTTTGACGACTTTTTCCAGGAGTTTGCTTTCGTAGTTGGCCAGTGCTTGCTTTAAGGGGGAGATCCTTATAATCTCGTTGGGTTCAATTGTGAGATTTTTTCTGATTTCAGAGGGGATATCATCGGGAACCAGGGTCTCTCCCTCACTGAAGACAGTCATTCTCTCTATTATATTTAACAATTCCCGAACATTACCTGGGAATTCGTATTGCCGTAACAGTTCGATCAAGGTGTGGTGAAAGCGCTTTTTGCCCCCCGTTTTACGATTGATCTTTGCAAGAAAGTTCTCGCACAGAGCCGGAATGTCATCTCTGCGCTGACGCAGGGGCGGGATAACTATCGGTACGATATTGAGCCGGTAATACAGGTCTTCCCGGAAAAGTCCTTTTTGCACCTGTTCGAACAGGTTTCGGTTGGTGGCGGCTATAATTCTGACATCGACTGTGGTCGTCTGGGTTGCCCCTACAGGTTTGAACTGTTTCTCTTCGATCACTTCAAGGAGCTTGACCTGCATATCAAGCGGAAGCTCACCGATTTCATCTAAGAAAACGGTGCCCTTGTGAGCTGCTTCAATCAGCCCCATCTTCCCCGTCGACGAAGCACCGGTAAATGCACCCTTTTCGTAGCCGAAGAGTTCACTTTCCATAAGATTGTGGGGGATGGTGCCACAGTTGATTTTGACAAAGGGGTGCTCCTTTCGCTGGCTCATGTTGTGTACCAACCTGGCCAGCATGCTCTTGCCCACTCCGGACTCTCCGGTCAGAAGAATCAGCACCTCAACCTTCGCCGCCTTGATGGACTTTCCCAGGATCTTGCGCATCGGCAGACTATCTGCGACCATCACCTGCAAGGCATGCTCGATCTCCTGGTATTCCTGAAGCGTTTGATAGTAGTAATCCGTCTTTTTCCGAGTGTCCTCAAGCTGTCTCTTGAGCTCACTGAGTTCGGTAATATCACGGACGTTGACCACTACCTGTGAGATATTTCCACCCTCATCCCACACTGGCGTCCCGGTAACCACCACCTCCTTTTGCTGCTTGATTACCTGCACCAGGGTTATCTGTTTTTTCTGTTTTAGCACCTCTAGGGTAACGGAAGTATCGACGATCTTGTCCTTGACCAGCGACCTGGTATTCTTGCCGATTAAATTCTCACGCCTGGTGCCGGTAATCTCTTCATAGGATTTGTTGACTGCAAGACAATTGCCACTCCCATCCGACACAAACAGGCCATCGTAAGACGATTCAAAAATAACCTCTAATTCTTTATGGAGTTTCTGATAATTGGAAAGTTGAGATATGACTGATTCATGTTCTGAAACATCCTGGAACACAGTGACGATACCAACAACGTTACCGTCAACAATGATAGGAGTACGATTTGTTATGATCGTCGCCCCTTCAAGGGTTATTTTTTTACCTATCTGTGGTTGCCCTGTTTGAAAGATAGTTTGCAGATCAGGCCAGGCTTCAGGCCTGATATCCTTGATATTCCGGCGGGTAAAATCGACATCACCGTCATTGAATATTCGTTTTGCCGACTTGTTGTAAATCAAAATCACCCCATCACGATCTACAACCATGATTCCGTTATGCGACGAGTCCAAGCTTAGAAATATGGAAGTAATATCATTAGTAGAAAGCATAGTCCTCACAATGTAGTGCTCTGTTTTTTGCCAATGAAAATGGGGTCAGATCCCGTCATATATATACAGGTCCAGCTGATTTAGATCACGAAAGCCATAAGAGTCGCAAGCCTATTAAAAATATTAATAAGAGAATGATGAACCTAAAAAGGTCCTGGGGCACTTTTTTATTGAGGATATTCCCCAGTAAACCTCCAATAATGATTACTGGCGAAAGTGCCAGTACAAGGACGAGTACCTGGCTGGTGATAATGCCGATCTTTGAGTAAGCAATAATTTTAAACAGGTTAATGAGTGCGAAAAAAAGGACAAGTGTACCGACAAATATTCGTGGTTTTGACCTTTTCTGCAGCATATACACAGACATCATAAGGCCACCTGCGTGAGCCACGGTGCTCGCAATTCCACCAAGAAGGCCGAACACTATCGTATATGCCCGACCCTGCATTCCCTGTTTCGATGGTACAGTTTTCGTTTCAGCAGGGTTGAAGGGCCGACTTCTGATCTGTTTTACGATTTGATAGGATGAAAACGTCAGGGCAAAGATTCCTACCCCATGTTTGAACGTTACGTCCGGAGTAATTTGAACAAGGTAACTCCCGCACACAACGCCGCAAGCAGCCAACGGCATCAATATCAGCAATTCCTTTTTATCCCATTCCCCCCAATAATTACGGACACCTATAATGTCAGAAATCAGCATGGCCGGCGCACCAAGCCCCAGGGCCACTTTGGGTGGAAGTACAAGTGCCAGGAAAGGAAGGAGAAATATACCGGCACCTACACCGACTCCATTCTTTATGACCGCTGAACCGAAGACCGCAAATGCAATGATAATAATATCGGTGTAACTCATAGCCTCCCCTGCGATGGTGAGCCTGGAACAACTGATTGGGACCGGGATAGCTCTTTAAAGGGCAGATTCTTGAAATGCGAGTTGCTTTACCAGTGTCGGCACCAGACCTGTCGTGTGTCTGTGCGGGACGCCACTGACTATACATGCCCCCCAAGGATTAATATCCCATGCAGAAGAACCCCTTTAAAAAAGACGTCACTGAAGTCATGATTGAATGTTCATCTTTGCTGTACTGAAACGGACTGACAATATTGCCTGTCTGATCAAACTCAATATACTCCAAGCTGTCTACCGGTTGAGACACCTGGTTATCCTGGCAATTCGTTAATACCAGTGGGGATACAATGACTTCATTAAAAATTGCATCTTTTATATACACCAACTTGATATCGCCGACTGGAACGTCTTCGATTGTGTTCAGACAAGCCTCCAGGGCTTCAGCGTCAGTTTCATAATAGATAGGCATTGCCCCCGTTCTCGGGTTGGAGGCAGCAATGCTGGTAATATACGTCTTTAAACGATCTGTTTTTTGCACGACCATGGCCGAAACAAAATCTGCATAACCGACACCTGCCCCATTACCATTGGCACCGTTACTCAAATCCCTGACATAAACACGGCGTATATTGGGGTTTTCGGCATAGCCCCTCATGCATGTTATGACATCCATGATTTCATTGGCAGCTGAGCCCAACTTGTCGATTATCAGTATATCTATTGTGCCGTCGGGCAGAGATGAGCTCAGGATTCGTGTCGTTTTGAACATCTGACGGTGACCACTGGTAAACTGGTCAAGGGACATACTCTCTTTCTGATCCATGCTTATACCTCATCAGAATCTTCAAGCAGTAAACTCCCCAGGCTCAAAGCTCCACGAAGTTCTGGGGGCAGAATCCATCACCTGCTTGTGTAATAGCAATAATGATACCATGTCTCCTGCGGGTCGAGATGATCAAGCTTTACCCCGCAATATCAAGAGCCTATGTGTGCAGTGAGAATGTTCGGTTTCCTGATATATCAACTGTGCTAGCCGACTATTGGTCTTCACAGGCCCAAAATTGGGCTCTAGCGAACGCTGTGTTGTCTATCGGTCGATAATATGTCTAAGGAGAGAGGATGCCGGGAAAAAAGCACTGGTGGTGCCAGTGCTTTCAATCCGCGAAGTCTTGAGGCTTGAGGCCATACTTTTTGATGCGGTACTGCAGGGTCGATTTGGGTACATCCAGGATTTCTGCAGCCCCGCCAGGGCCACCGACCAGTCCTCCGCTCTTGGCCAGGGCCTTTTCGATACAGTTTCTCTCCGTCTCGGCAAGAGTCATTGTCTCCTCCGTGACTGCAGGTTCAGGCTGCCCCACCAGATTGACAACTTTACGAATCTCTGCCAACGGAATGACTTCGCCGGGCATGAGGATAACGAAGCGTTTTATGAGGTTCTTCAACTCCCGAACATTGCCCGGCCAGTGGTAGGAGGTCAGGAGCGCGAGCACTTTGTCGGTGTATATCGGTGCCGGTCTGTTTATCTCCGCTGCCTCGCGTTCATTTATCTTCTTGATGAGGTAGGGAATGTCCTCTTTTCGTTCACGTAGCGGCGGAACATGTATCTGGATGATATTCAATCGATAGTAGAGATCCTGGCGGAACTCCCCCTTGTCGATCGCCGTGGAGAGGATTTTATTGGTTGCGGCAATCAGTCTGAAATCTGTTTTTATTGGCCTGTTGCCCCCCACCCTTTCAAACTGATGCTCCTGGATGACCTGCAGCAGTTTCGCCTGCTGCTCCATTGGAAGTTCGCCGATTTCATCCAGGAAAATAATACCCTTATCCGCCGTTTCAAATCGCCCTGTTCTCTGGGTATCAGCCCCGGTAAATGCCCCTTTCTCATGACCGAACAGTTCACTTTCAAACAGTGAGGCGGTCAGGGCAGGACAGTTGACCTTCACGAACAGATGGTCCCTGCGGGGGCTGATGGAATGGATAAAGCGGGCAATGTAGTCCTTGCCTGTTCCCGTCTCTCCGGTGATGAGCAGGGGCGTATCGATCTCGGCGACACTTTCGGCAAGCTTCATTATGTCCTGCATGGCCGGCGAGACGTAGAGAAAATCATTGGGCCGGTAATCTTCCACGGTATGCATCAGGTACTGCTTGTCCCGTTCGAGGTTGTGCTTCTCTTCTTCCAGCCGGGAGAAGGCGACCAGGTTTCCAACAGCGATCGCCACCTGGTTTGATACGTCGGCAAGAATCTGGGTCAACTCCTCAAAGTCGTCTGGCTCTTTCTTGAACGAGATATGCATCGTTCCGAGGATGCGACTGCGCACGATGAGGGGAAAGGCCATTGTCGATTTCAGGCCTGCGTTGACCATGGCAACGATCGATTCCTGGGCACCGTACAGGGACAGATCCTTTATGATCACCGGTTCTTCGGATTGAATCACCATTCGCGCGATGGCCCCGCTGGCCAGAGGCCGGACATGTCTTTCAAAGCCCTCCGGCTGTACGCCGTCGGCCACCGTGAAATAGGTGAGGGACTGGGCCTCTTCGTCGTAGATGAAGATGCTGAGCCGATCGTGATCAAAATGCTTTCTCAACTCTGCCGAGAGGGTAGTGAAGAAGTCGCTTGCGGTGATATTGGTGATGACCGCGTTATTGATCTCCAGAAGAATCCGGTGCCTGGTGGGTAGGTCCCAACTCATATCTGCCTCTTTGTTGTAACTCAGCCTGATTGTAATGAAATTTCTGTGATGGTTAAGGCTTCAAGGGCTGATATCTGCCAGCCGGGAGCCAAATATCAACTCCTTGTACCATGTTGAGGGAATTACACAAGCCCAAAATTGGTTTTCACCAACTCCAACAGGCCCACAATTGGGCCCAGCTCTTCTGGGCACGCAAACACGCAAAACCATTATTGCACACTAAGTCAATACTTTAAATCATGGCTTCACGACTGGCATGGAGGTTGCTCTGTGTATGGCAATCTATCCTTCATTCAACAGGTGAAACCATGACTCAGGAAAAATTCAAGACAGACATACTCATTATCGGAATGGGAGCTGCCGGTCAGCTGGCGGCGCTGTACGCCTATGACGCCAACCCGAACCTGAACATTACCATCGTCACCAAGGCCCTGAAGGGCAAAGGCGGGTGCAGCCGCATGGTTCAGGGGGGGCTCAATGTGGTGCTCCATCCGGAAGACTCCCATGAAAAGCATCTCATGGACACCCTCAAAGGAGGGCAGTACGTCAATGACCAGGAGCTGGCCAAGACCCTGGTCGAACAGGCGACCCCGACCATCAAGGAAATGGAGACCCGGTTCGGGTGCTTTTTTGATCGCAATCCTGACGGCACCATTCATCAGAAACCGTTCGCCGGCCAGACCTTTGACCGTACCGTGCACAAGGGCGACCTGACCGGTATCGAAATGATCAGCCGCACCACCGAACAGATCATGAAACGGGATATCCGGGTTTTGGAAGAGACCCGTGCGGTTGAGCTGCTCACCGATGCTTCCGGCCAGGAGGTGACCGGAGCGCTGCTCCTGGATATGAAACAGGGCCGCTTCATCGTTGCCGAGGCGGCGGCGACGCTGGTTGCCACTGGTGGCGGGCCCACCCAGTATGCCTTCCACGCCCCGGGGCCTGAAAAGTCAGTCGATGGGCTGGGAATGCTCTACCGGGCAGGCGTCAAGATGCGGGATATGGAAATGATCCAGTTTCATCCGACCGGCCTGATCATTCCCGGCAGCGTTGTCGCCGGCTCCCTGCTCGAGGAGGGTTTACGCGGTGCCGGTGCCCACCTCTATAACGGCAAAGGCGAGCGGTACATGAAGAAGTACGCCCCGGATGTGGCGGAACGGGCGACCCGCGATATGGTCAGCCGTTCCGCCTTCCTGGAGATGCTTGATGGCCGGGCCTGCGAAGAGGGCGGAGTACAGATCGACGCCGCTCATATGGGGGCTGAGTTCGTCCTGAAGAACTTTCCCGGGATGTGTAACCGCTGCCGCCAGTTCGGTTACGACCTTGCCCGCGAGCGAGTCCCCATCTCCCCGACCGCCCACTTTGTCATGGGTGGGGCCCATATCGACAAGGACTGCCATACCTCTCTCGAACGATTGTTCGTCTCCGGTGAAGACTCGGGTGGAGTACACGGCGGAAACCGCCTTGGAGGCAACGGCATCTGCGAATCCACCGTCTACGGCAGGCAGGCCGGAAAATCACTTGCCAGGTATATGGCAAAAAATCGCACCAGAGTTCCTGAGACCGCCCCCGGCCTGGTTGACGAGTTGGTCGCCAAATACATGGCGCCCTTTGAGGTAACCGGAGGGGAAGATGTCTTCAAACAGCGCTCCGCCCTGCAGCAGTGCAACTGGACCAAGGTCGGCGTGGTACGTAACGGCAAGGACATGGAGAAGGCGGTGCAGGAGATCGGCGCCCTCAGGAGCGAGGCCGCAAAAATCACCGTCTCCGGGGTCAAACCCTACAACATGGTGTGGAACACCTACATCGACTACCAGAACATGCTCGATGTGTCTGACATGGTGGTGGCCACCGCGCTGGCCCGCAAGGAGTCCCGCGCCGCCCACTACCGCAGCGATTTTCCCGAGCAGGATGACGACAACGGACTCTTTAACACCTTTCTTACCCGCGGTCAGAACGGTTTGCCGGAACTTTCCGCCGAACCTGTTGAATTCAAATATAAAACAGCCCAAGAGTGCCGGAACTATAAGAAATAAAGCCGAATTACAGCTTTGATCACACAACCATACAAGGGGAAGACGAAATGGAACAACACAATGCCATCAATTACCGTAAACCGTTGCAGTGGGGAGAGCACGACCCGAACAGGCGGAGAAACATGTTTGTTGGAATGTGGGCCTGGATGTGGCAGCGCATTACCGCGCTTGCGATCGTATTCCTGCTCCCGCTGCACCTAACCCTCACCTACAAGCCTTGGCTGCAGTTTCTGCTGCTGCTGGCCGTAACCTTCCATGCGACGCTAGGCCTTCGGGTCATTCTCCTCGACTTTAACCTGGTGAAAGTGGAGTACCAGAAAGCATTGATCTGGGGACTTACCGGTTTGGGCCTGCTGGTGTTTGGCCTGGTTTGGCAAGCGATGTAGCAGCTGTTTGGAATTCATAGGAAAATACAAGGAGAACTCTCATGTCAGCTGGACGAGGGAATACCCGAAAGGTGGAAGTTTACCGCTACGACCCGACCGTAGGCGGGGACGGGCACTTTGACCACTTCGATTTACAGATAGAAGACGAGACCAATACCACGATCCTGGATGTCTTGATCCGCCTCCAGAAGGAGCAGGATCCAACCCTCTCTTTCCGTTATGCCTGCCGGGTCAATATGTGCGGTTCCTGTGCCATGGTCATCAATGGCAGGGAAGGTCTGGCCTGTAAAACCAATGTCTCTGATTTTGCCGCAGACAAGACCCTTACCATCAGGCCGTTGAACCACTTTCCGGTGGTGAAGGATCTGGTGGTGGATATGGATAAGTTCTTTAAGAATTACGAGGCATGTCTGCCGTTTTTCGAACCGAAAGAGATCCAGGAAGAGCCTGCCATTATCAGGCCGGATTCGGAGGAGCGGCAAGCTATAGGCCTGGCCACTGAATGCATTGCCTGCGGTTGCTGTGTGTCAAGCTGCACAATGGCCAATTACCATGACGACTACGCCGGCCCGGCGCCGCTCAACCGCGCCTTCACCCTGCTGATGGACAGCCGGGATGGTCTCTACGAGCAGCGCATGGACCGGGTACTTCAGTCCTGCTACAACTGCCGCACTGAATTCAACTGTACCGAAGTGTGTCCCAAAGAGATCAGCAGTACCCGGGCGATTAAATATATCCAGCGGCTGGCGATGAAGGAGCCATTCAGGAACGAGGAAGCCGCCGGAGAGAAAGCCGGGGAGACCGGCCCTTGCAGCCACTGCGGCCATCAGGAGGAGCATGACTCCGGGCGGAGAAGTTTCCTGGCCAAGATTACCCTCGGGGTCGGGGCTATCTCGGCAATGACTGTCGGTGGTGTGCTGGCCTCCTCCTTTGTTGGCCAGTCGTTGAAAAAGAAGGAGCCAGTCTGGGTGTCGGCTGGACTGATCGAGACTTTACCCGTCAACGCAGTTACCACGGTGAACCTGAAATATACGGAGAAAATCGGCTTCTACGAACAGGAGAACCTCAAGCCGGTCATGATCTGGCGCAAGCCCGATGAGATCATCGTCTATGACAGCCGTTGCACACACCTGGGATGCGCCGTCCACTGGGATAGCCGTCAGAAGATGTTTCTCTGTGCCTGCCACGGAGGAACCTTTGAACTGGATGGCTCGGTAAAGGCCGGTCCTCCACCACGTCCGCTTGACAGGCTGACCTACAAGGTTGAAGGCGAAAACATTCTCATAGCAATGGTGTAAACATGTCTGATCTACAAAAAATAATTTTGCAGCGTATAGGCTGGGATGTTCACCTCAAGCCCTTTCTCTATAAAAAACTGCCGTCAAATGTTGGCTGGTCCGTGACCCTGGGGAGTCTGTGTGTCGCCCTCTTTATACTCCTGGCGGTAACCGGGATGTTCCTGGCCATGTACTACAGCCCGTCGCCCGATAAGGCGTATCAGTCCATCGAATACATCATGAACGATGTCCCCCTGGGCAAGCTGTTGCGTGGTCTGCATCACTGGGGGGCTGGGGCGATGGTGTTTGCGGTTTTCCTGCATCTCTTCGCCGTCTTTTTCAATGGTTCGTTTAAGGCTCCCCGCGAGCTGACCTGGGTGGTCGGCGTGCTGCTGCTCTTTGTTACCCTGGGGCTTGGATTTACCGGCTACCTTTTGCCCTGGGACCAGAAAGCGTACTGGGCGACGGTGGTCGCTGCAGCTATTCCGGGTGATATCCCCATAATCGGCGATGGCATAACCAATCTGATCCTGGGCGGGCAGGTCTCGGGTTTTACCATTACCCGGTTCTATGCCATCCACATGCTTCTCCTGCCCACGCTGATGGTGCTGTTTATCGCCTTTCACATCTACCTGGTACGGTTGCATGGCATCAGTGAACATAAGCCTGCAAACCAGAAGGAGCAGGCCACCCCGGCACCGGAAAAACTCTATAGATTCTACCCGGAGCATCTTGGACGCAGCTCAATTGTCTTCTTCGTGGTTTTTGCCTTCATCATCGGTCTGTCCCTGTATGGGGAGATTCCCAAGGAAGACGTTGTCGGTACCGTCGATGAAAGTTACCTGCCGCGGCCGGAGTGGTATTTCATGTGGATCTTCCAGCTCCTTACCTACTTTTCCGGCTCTACGGAGGTCATCGGCAGCCTGGGGATTCCAACTCTTTGTGTGGTTGTGCTGCTTGGTCTGCCGTGGATTGAGAAATCGATCCATGTCGGGATGGCCAACCGTCCGCTGGCTACCGGGGTCGGGGTGACCAGCGCCATCGTCATAGTCTACCTGACGATAACCGGCTTTGCCGGTGGTCGTGAGTATGGGAAAACCATTCTGCTGCCGACCCGTCAACTCACCCAGGCGGAAGAGCTGGGGCTGCACACCTACGTAAAGCAGGACTGCGCCTATTGTCACCAGATCCTCGGGCAGGGCGGGCGACGGGTGGGGCCCGATCTGTCGAATATGAAGCGAAAGGAGAGGAGTGCTGAGTACCTTGCTTCCTTCGTGAAGGACCCACAGGCTGAGAGCTTCTTTTCCATCATGCCCAAATATCCCCTGAAGAAAGAAGAACTCGAGGGAATGGCCGAGTTCATGCTCGCCCTCGATTTTCGTGAGGACGATGGACGGTTTGTCACCAAGGAAGAGGTTCAGGCGCAATTCAGCCGGGACAACAGTTTGAGTTCCGCTGCCGAAACCGACCAGGCGTTTGGCAGGGAAACCGTCCATGTGAACCCTGACACTCCCCTTCAAACAGGAAGTGGAAGCTGATATCACCCAACGGAGGCAATAAAATGAATGAACTGGATTATCAAGTTGTGGAAGAAGCCGCCAAGGAAACCTACATCCGAGCATTATGCGACCTGCCCCCCGATGTGCGGGCTGCCCTGAAAAAGGCGGCCGAGCGGGAAACAAACCCCACCGCAAAAGAGGTGTTCAAGGCCATCTTCAAGACCATCAAGGTTGCCGATGAGAACAAGACCCTGATCTGCCAGGACACGGGACTGCCTATCTATATTGTCAAAATTGGTTCCAGATTTCCCTGGAACGGTTTTGAAATCAATGAGCGACTCAATATCGGTGCCAGGAGGGCGACCCAGGAGTTTCCCTTCCGCGGCAGCTCCACCCACCCCCTCACCAGGGTAAATCCTCAGACTTCAGTCGGCGAGGGGCTGCCTGTGGTCCACTACGATTTCGTCGGGGACAGCGATTGTCTGGATATCCTCATGATCCCCAAAGGCTCGGGGTCTGAGAACATGAGCAAGATGCAGATGTTCTATCCGGCCCACGGTATCTCCGCACTGAAGAAATTTGTCATCGACACTGTTTTTGAGACCGGGGCCAACCCCTGTCCGCCGGGAATTATCGGAATCGGAATCGGCGGAACGGCGGACCTGGTGATGAAACTTGCCAAGGAGGCTATAGCCAGGCCGGTGGGACAGCGGCACCATGACCCGCAGATTGCCGCGATGGAGGAGGAGCTTGAGGAGGCGATTAACTCCATGGATCGCGGCCCCATGGGACTTGGCGGAAAAATCACCACGCTGGGGGTCCATATCGAAAGCGCCTATACCCACATTACCCAAAACCCGATTGCGATCAATACCCAGTGCTGGCCGGCGCGTCGTTCCAGGGCAAAAATTTATCCTGATGGCAGGGTGGAGTATGGATATTAACCAGTAAGGAGGAAGAAAGAATGGCAACTCATCATTTAACGACGCCTTTTTCCGATGACGTCATACGCGGACTCAATGCCGGGGATATCGTCTATTTCAGCGGCACCCTGTTCGGGATCAGGGATCTTACCCAGATCTACATGTTTGATCAGAATCATGAGCCGCCGGTGAGCCTGCATGGCATGCCGGCCATCCACACCGCCCCGAGCCTGAAAAAGGTCGGTGATAAGTGGGAAAAGATCTGCGTGGGAACGACCACCTCAACCCGTATGGACCGTTTTTCTCCCGGATTGATCGGAAAGTATGGGGTCAAGGCTATCATTGGCAAAGGCGGTTTATATGAGGGCAGCCTGAAGGCCATGCAGGAGCATGCTGCGGTCTACCTGGCTATCGTAGGCGGCTCCGCAGCCCTTGAGACCCAGCAGGTAGAGGAGGTGGAGGATGTCTACTGGGAGCACCTCCACCCTGAAGCGCTCTACAAGTTTCGGGTCAAGGACTTCGGACCGTTGACCGTGGCGATGGACAGCCACGGCAGACATCTCTACGAGGAGGTGAAGGAGGCTACCAGGCAAAAGCTGCCTGAAATCTATGAACGACTGGGAATAAGCTAGCCAACAGAGTGCCGGAAATGGTTAGAAAAACCATTTCCGGCTCAAGAGACAGTCACTTGATTGAAGGTGGCTGGTGGGAGACTGCCAGCCTGAACCTTCTTCCTATTTAGCTTCAGCCTAATGCAGACATAAATTTCTCCATTTTAGTCACGGGCTGCGGAAGATTGTACTTTCAAGCCACGCTTGCAAAGGCGACCTGCCAGCGGTCGTGTTTGCCATAAATCTTCATTTCATCTTGAGCTGTTATTAACGGCGAATTTTACGCCCTGCACTTGGGGCCTTCTTTGATTTATCTGAAATTGCACGAATAATTTTCAGCAAGTGAAGAAAGCTCTTTTTTCATTTCTCCCCTGCTACTACAGTGTGGTAAACTACCACTGTGTGGTGAATATACCACTTTGTGGTTAGATTGAATATCTGAACTATCACTCATATTGTTATACAGTTCCGTATAACAAATTCTTTAATCATATTGGTTGGTTTTTCAATGGGAACCACCGGGGGCGTGACCAGCGCTGCCTCCATCATGACAACCAACAATGTGGCCACCGACACACATATGCTATCAGAGGTATTGAGCATTGCGAAGCGGGAATGAATGTTCATAAGCCGTCATTCCCGTTGCATGCCAAACGAGGGGGCTGCTGTTATGACAATGGTGATTGAGAGCAGAGAGTTGCCGGCAACTGAAGAAAGTCAGGTTGTCTGTCAAGCACCAACTATTTCCCAGAAACTCTCGGAAGTGCTCTGGGGACTGTTATGTCTGGTTCTTTTTATGATACTCGGACCATTTTCCGCACCAATAGCCTTGATCGCGGTTTTCAGACTGGCCCGAGATGTACCTGACGTTGAGCCAGAACCGCTTGAAAAGTGACTACACCGCGGCTGTTATTGTGGTGTGAACCAGAGCTATGGCTCTGTTCGATTTCCTCCAGATGTCTTCAAGTCGTGTTCCGCCCGCTTATCTGATTTGTGAGAAAATCGCAATATTGCCACAGACGCCTAGCTGATGCTTCCATACAAATTGGCGATGGGTATGGAAGCATGTACTATCCGATCGGGCATTACTCGCAGTGCTCGATGCTCCTTTCATATCTTGCAGAGAACACCGAGTTGAGGTTGCCAGGAGAGGAATAGGATAAACTCCTCTACTTCCAACCTCACCTTCCTGCTGTAAATCGAGGATTCCGCTCAAGCTTGCCTGCCCCTTTTCTTACCCTGCTTTACCCTGAATGTTCTCGACAAACAGTTCAAGCTGAATCAACTTCATTGCGGCACCATTGGCATTGACAACAGTGCATTCGGGCGTAGCTTCTGGAAGTTACCAAGACTTTCCGGTTCGACTGGGTTTGTTTTACAGACTTAAGTTGGCTGTTCCCCAGTCACGCATCAGTAGGACGATTTCCCTGAGACTTTCTCCGCGTTCGGTGAGGGAATATTCCACCCTTGGCGGCACTTCCGCATACACCTTGCGGCAGACAATTTCATCGGCTTCCAGTTCACGGAGCTGTTTGGTCAAGGTGTGCTGGGTGATGCCGGGCATTGTCTTCTTCAGCTCGCCAAAACGGTAGGTCCTCTCCAGTAAGTGGTAGAGGATTACTCCTTTCCATTTTCCCCCTATAACCTCCAGGGTCGCCTCCACCGGGCAGCCTTCGTTACATTTGTATGTGCTGTGACCCATTGATTTTCCTTAATAGTCTACTTTTTGATACTACGTCACAAAATTTTGCCTACTTGAATTATCAAGGCTACTCTCTATATTTACGGCAGTCAAGAAAATTGACTTATAGATCAAGTTTAAAACATAACGTTCAGAATTAAACTGTAACGATGCCAGTTACCTGGGGTGTCGATGGTGAAGAAAGGAAACAGCGAAGGAACATCCAGGTTCAGCATGGCTGGATTGGGCTGATTGAATAAAGAAAAAATGTTGGAAACGGAACTCCCCACCGCAAACAACAAGAGAGCAGGACACTATAGGAGATCACCATGAAATACGAAGGATTCACTACATTCACAACTGAGCAGCAAGACGGCATTCTCACAGTGACATTCGATTATCCTCCGGTAAATGTTCAGGGGCAGGCAATGCTGGCCGACTTGAATAGCCTCGCCATGAGACTCGAACGCGACCGGGAGACAAAGGTTGTTGTTTTCCAGTCGGCGCATCCGGAAATCTGGGTTTGCCATTATGACACGGAACTCTTGAAAGATATGTCAACAGAGGCCGTCTCCCGCGATGAAGCGAAATTGCTCGACCTGCAGGCGGTATTGGAACGCATCAGCAAAGTACCCCAGGCAACCATCGCCAAGCTCGAAGGCTTTGCCCGGGGCGGAGGTCATGAATTTGCGCTGGCCTGTGACATGCGTTTTGCGGCCCGGGGAAAATTCAAGTTCATGCAGATGGAGGTCGGTATGGGAATCCTTCCCTGCGGCGGCGGCGCATCCCGCATGGCGCGTCAGGTCGGCCTGGGCCGCGCTCTGGAGATCATTCTCAGTGCCCGCGACTTCGACGCAGACGAAGCGGAAGCATACGGCACGATCAACAAGGCGCTGGATCCGGACGAAATCAGTGAATACGTCGATACCCTGGCCAAGCGCATCGCCAAGTTCCCGGCGGAATCCATCAACGCCTGTAAACAGATGGTGTACGAGTCCATCGACAAGCCGATCGATGAGGCCCTCAAGGCAGAGGCATACTGGCTTTATCAGGCAACCAGCAAGACTCCCGCCATCAAGCGTTTCACCATCGCTGATGAGAAAGGCATGGAGCATGAGATGGAAAATCAGCGCAACTGGAACGATCTGGTGATGGACGTCCAGGAAATTAAATAATCTTTCGTGGCAAAAAGCACGCTTGGGAACTCCCCGGCTGGTTGTCTATCGGCCGGATCGTCCCGGCCAAGGAGAAACGCAATGCAGAAAACAATTCTTATTACAGGGGCCACCGACGGCATCGGGCTTGAAACTGCAAAAATGCTCGTGTCGCAGGGCCATACTGTGCTGCTGCACGGGCGAAACAGAGCAAAACTGGCAAAGGTTGAAAAAGAGCTCTCCGGCCTGGCGGGAGAGGGACGACTCGAGAGCTACGTTGCCGACCTGTCGCGTATGGCTGAGGTGGAGAGTCTCGCCAGGGCTGTGGTTGAGACAAACGAAAAGCTCGATGTCCTCATCAACAATGCCGGTGTCTTTGTCACGCCACAGCCCACCACCGATGATGGACTTGATGTGCGGTTTGCGGTGAACACCGTCGCCCCCTATCTGCTGACCCGCAGGCTGTTGCCGATCATGGATCCTTCCGGGCGAGTGATCAACCTCTCATCCGCAGCCCAGGCGCCTGTCGACCCCGACGCATTGGCTGGACGGTACAGGCTGACCTCTGACGGCATGGTCTACGCCCAGAGCAAACTGGCGCTGACCATGTGGTCTCGGGATATGGCCATCTCTTTGGGCAATAGCGGTCCGGCAATTATAGCTGTAAATCCAAAGTCCTTTCTTGGCTCAAAAATGGTGAAGCAGGCCTATGGAACGGAAGGCGTCGATCTCAGGATTGGAGCCGATATTCTGTGCAGGGCGGCCCTGTCAGATGAGTTCGCCAACGCATCCGGAAAGTATTTCGACAACGATATCGGACAATTTTCCCATCCGCATCCCGACGCCCTTGATCCGGGGAAGTGCAGGGAAATTGTCGATGGTATCGAGGCAATTCTGGAAAGAGTCACCCAATAGCAATAGCAGTAGTAATAGGAAGAGAGAATCATGCAATACGAAGGAAAAGTTTACCGTCCCTGGATAGAGGCCGACAGCTTCCTGATCCAGACAACCCTTGGCTGCACCCATAACAAGTGCACCTTCTGCGACATGTTCAGGGACAAGAAGTTCCGCATCAGGGAACTCGATGACATCTTCAGGGATATCGACGAGGCGAGGACCTATTTTCGCCGCCTCCGTTCTATCTTTCTGATCGACGGCAACGTTCTTGCCCTGAAGACGGAATTCCTGCTCAAGATCCTCAACAAGATCACCGCAACCTTTCCGGAGATGGAAAAGATCTCCCTCTACGCCGGGCTCAACGACCTCAGGCGCAAGTCGATCGAGGAGTTGAAACAGCTTAAAGCGGCAGGCTTGACCAAGGTCTATACCGGCCTGGAATCTGGTGATCCCGTGGTCCTCGGGCGAATTGACAAGGGATTGAGCCCCGAACAGGCCAAAGAGGGCATGGCGCATGCCAAGGCCGCAGGTATAGAGGTACTGATTTCCATCATCTTCGGTATTGGCGGCACCGAGCGCTCCGAAGAGCATATCGTTGAAACCACCAAGCTGCTCAACATCCTGCAGCCTGAGGAACTGGCCCCCATGGCGCTGACCATCCAGCCGGGCACTATCCTCGCCAAGCAGGTGGCATCCGGCGAGTTTATCCAGGCGACTCCGCTGCAGATCCTGGAAGAGGAGAAATACCTTCTCGAAAATCTTGGGGATTTCCAGATGATGTACTGGGGTGACCACGGCAATAACATCGAGACGCTCAAGGGGGTGATGCCGGCTGTCAGGGAGATCTTCCTGCAGAGGATTGTCAATGCCATTGCCCATAACCCCGTAACCGGGAAAGAGGTGCTGGTGACCAGTCCCTGGTAACTGGCAGGTGGCACAAGCAGCAAATCAGTAGCGAAGCAAAAGATCAGGGAACATTCGGATCTCACCATCGGAAAGCTATCATGAGTCATCACATTACAATCACCTACTGCGCCAGGTGAAATTACCAGCCAAGGGCAGCCAGTCTGGCTGCCAGGATACACAGCGCTCTCGGCACCAGGCCCAGGCTCATTGCCAAAGGGTTGGGGACATTCGATGTCGAGGTCAATGGCGAGCTGGTTTTCTCCAAGCGTAAAACCGGCACCTTCCCCGACGAGGTGAGCCTTGTAAAGCAGTTGGTTTCGACCTACAAAAATTGACCTAACGCCCGTGAGATTTCCGGGCCAAGGCGACTATCAAACTAAAGCCAGATGAAATATTACGCAATTGCAGAGGTCAGCGTCACCAACCCATCCTGGGTCGCCGAATATCTGGCCCAGGTGAACCAACTCGTTACGAGCTATGGCGGCAAATACCTGGCAAGGACATCGAAGGTTGACCTTGTCGAAGGCGGCGGAACTGCGCATCAGACCTCCGTCATCCTTGAGTTTCCGTCCAGCGATGCCGCTTACGGTTTCTACAACAGCCCTGAATATTTACCCCTTCGTGAGGCTCGGAAGGCGGGTTCCGTCGGCAAATTCTATTTCGTTGCCGGGGAAGATGCCGCAAATGAAAATTAAATGATCAGACCAAACTCTAAATTGTTAAGAGAACAAGGAGATTACAATGGAGGCAATTACCATGATCAAGGAACGCCGAAGCGTTCGCACCTTCAAAAAGGAAGCGGTTGACCGGGAGACCATGAAGGAAATTATTGAGGTCGCCCGCTGGGCCCCGTCCTGGGCGAACTTTCAGGTCGCCAGGTATACCCTGGTGGATGATCCGGCAATCATTGAACAGCTGGCACATGATGGGGTCAAGGGATTCGTGTACAATATCAATACCCTGAAGAATGCCAAGGGCGTTGCTGTGCTCAGCTTTGTCAAAGGCAAGAGCGGCAAGCTGGACCTCGAAAAAGAGGAATATGCAACCTCCAAGGAAAATGTCTGGGAGGTGTTTGATGCCGGGATCGCCTGCCAGACCTTCTGCCTGGCGGCCCATGCCAAGGGGGTCGGTACCTGCATCTTCGGCGTTATCGATGACGAATCGATTGCCAGGATCGTCGGCTTGCCCGGGGAAGAATCCGTTGCTGCTCTGGTGGTGTACGGGTATGAGGATGGCGAGCATGCGAAGCCGACCCCCAGAAAGGAGGTTGATGAAATCTTACGTTTTGTCGATGCATAACTTCGCTGGACCCGTGGCGATGATGGATGACGGGAGAGATGCGCCTCATCAATTGTAGTCGTCCGGCCTGATCTGACAATCACTCTGCCAAAACAGGTGATTGTCAGATCAGGCACAGCTTGCCTGTAGCTCAAGCTGCTGCCAGGCAAATCAGCGCTTTAGAAGCGGATGGTCCGTGAACATCACATATTTGGTCATCTTTTCACGGATTCCAGCCTCGCCTGGGAAATTTGACAAGCCTGAAGCCGCTATTACTTTTTTACTATGACCGGGGGCAGGAGTCCTTCTGGCCCATGGAATGAGGTTCTTTGCAGGGAGGTTTGTCATGGCACAGCTACATGTTGGAAATTCCGATATTGAGATCGATGGCGAGGGTTTTCTTCTGCATACCGAAGACTGGAATGAGAAGGTGGCAGAGGCGATAGCTGCAAAAGAGGGGATCGACCATCTGGAAGGCGAACAGCTGGATATTGTACGGTTCTTGCGTGAGTATCACCAGAAATACTCGAATTTCCCAATTATGAGGTATGTCTGCAAGAATGTTCACGCCTCATCGCCAAATTGTGTAACGGAGCAGTTCTGCAATCCCATGATCGCCTGGAAGATTGCCGGGTTGCCGAAACCGCCAAATGTATTTTTCAACAGCTTTGACGGCAAGAAGTATTTCCCCAACCCCTTCTACTAGGCGCGTGCCTGGAAGGTGGGCTTACCGCTTTTTCAATCAACACAAGCGGGTGGAGTTCTGTGGGCAGGATATTCGGCGTCTGGCGCCAGCTGTTGGCACAGGCTAATGAATAATCCTGCTCTGCCTCGCTTGTGATGAGGTTGTAAAGTTCGGCAGGTGCCTTAAACAGTAAAGCGGTATCTGCAGTCAGCCGGCAACCTGCTCTTCCTGCTGTATCTCCTCAACAAGCTCTTCGAAGCTTTCCCTGACCTGTTCCGTATCTTCAGCCACAGCCGTTTCAAGTTCGGCAAGCTCCACCTCGGGGTTGAGTGAGGCTGACAGCGGTGTGGTTGCCATGACCACGAATTTCCCTCTTTCGTCCTTGACCTTGCTGCGCTGCAGCGACCTGTAGATGGCGAACAAGCCTATGGTCAGCATCATGGCTCCAAGACTTCCATAAAAGGCTTGCGGCCCAAAATAGTCCATGGACAAGGCGGTGAGCGGCGAGCCGAGGGTTGCCCCGGTGGCGCTGAGCAGCACCAGCGTACCGCTGGCGGCCACCATCTGGGTCGGAGTCAGGTAGTCGTTGGTGTGCACGCCGCACAGCGCGTAAAGCGGCATGGCCAGGCCGCCCAGTGTGGCGACCAGCGGGTAGTTCAGCGAGCCGCCGTCCGGCTGGTACATGGCGTACAGTGAGGCGCAGCCGCCGGCAAGCGCCGACAGGATGATGACCTTTCTTCTGCCGATTGAGTCGGAAAGCCACCCCAGCGGATATTGAAAAACGAAACCACCGACGATCATCGCCCCCATAAAAAGGGAGACCTGGGGGGCGGACATGCCCACTTCGGTGCCGTAGACAGGCCCCATGCCGAAAATTGCTCCATAGCAGATACCGCTTAAGAGCATACCGAACACGCCGAGTGGGGTGACGCGGTAGAGTTGTATGACGGAAATGTTTTCCATTGCTTCAAACTGCGGCGCGCGGGTTGCAGAAAGCAGGATGGGGACGACCGCGACGCTGATCAGCAGGGAGGCGAGCACAAAAAGTTCATAACTGGTGGGGGAGGAAAGGTTCAGCATCAGCTGGCCGCCGGCCAGCCCGCCCAGTGAGACCAGCATGTAGAAGGAAAGCAGCTTGCCGCGGGTGCCGTTGTCGGAAGCCTCGTTCAGCCAGCTTTCGGCAACGATATATAAGCCCGAATAAGAGAAGCCGGTGACCAGCCGCATCAGCCACCAGGTGAGCGGGTCGACGAAAACGGCTTGTACCAGGATGGCGGTGGAGGCCAGCGAGGCCAGCGCACCAAAGGTGCGGATATGGCCGACTCTCAGCACCATTTTGGGTACCATGTTGCAGCCGATGATCAACCCCAGGAAGTAGCCGGACATGACAAGTCCGGTGAGGGTGGTGCCGAAACCTTCCAGGGAGGCGCGCACGCCAAGCAGGGTTCCCTGCAGGCCGTTGCCGAGCATGATGAGGCCCATGCCAAGAAACAGCGCCCAGCAATTGGTGATGATTGCAAACATGATCCCCCCATGTCTGACTGTTGGGAAAAGACTGATCCCCCAAATCTCTGGCAGGCAAAATTGTCTGCTGTTGGAGCTGGGCAGACCATCACGAAACCGATCAAGCTGACAGGTTTTCGTCATTACCTCATCAGCGACATGATTGCAATACAATAGGACAGCTTGCTGGAAGAAACCCGCAGGAATAGCAGGAGCCCGGAAGAGGTGAAAGGTGTTCCGGGCCTGCGAGGCTGTTACGGCTTATCCACCACGACGTACACCACCTCGGTCCCCTGGTAGTAGGGCCGGTAATAGACGCCATTGCAATTGTGGTAGGTCACATTGTCGGCGACCACGGTTGTGCAACTGGTTGGCAGTCTTGCCACCCTGGTTCCTATGGCTACTCCTGCGGCAACAGCACCGACTGCCGGGCGGCGGTCAACGTTTAATAACTGGTCACTGAATCATTATTTCCACTCTTCAGGTAAAGCGCATGATTGATGGGAACCAGTTTTTAGATGGATTTCAAACCTTGAAGATCCAGATAGCTTTCATGCTGAATTATTTGCAAGCATACTATTTGTATGGGTTTGATTTGGTTATGCTTGAGATAGTTGGATACAGGAATCATTGATTAATACAAGGTGCAAGCATGGAACTTGATGAGACGAGGCTTCAGATAATCTATATGCAGGCCATCGATCAGTCGCTTGATGGTGTATTGCTGTTGGACTCCACCGGGCGGATTTACCGGGTGAACGACACGTTTTGTCGGATGATCGGGTATTCGAGGGATGAGCTTCTGGGCCTGACTGTTGCCGATATGGATCTTTCAGGTACCGCGGACCGCGTCAGCCGGATCTTTCACGAAACTTATGCCCAGGAGAAATTCACTTTTGAGAGTACTTTGAAAAGGCGGGATGACACCGTTTTTCCAGTTGAAATCACCAATAATTACACTGAACTGGATGGGCGGAAATTTTCCTGTACCGTTATTCGGGATATAACCGAGCGTAAAGAGGCGGGAGAGGCCCTGGAAAGTGCCTTGATGGAGGTGAAGGCGCTCAAAGACCGGCTGCAAGATGAAAATCTGTACCTCCAGGAAGAGATCAAGGTGGCACACAATTTCAATGATATCATTGGTAACAGCAACGTCTATCGGAGCATGCTGGGCCAGATTGAGCAAGTGGCCGCCACCGAGGCCAGTGTCCTGATCCTGGGAGAATCGGGAACCGGCAAGGAGCTGGTGGCCCGTGCCGTGCACCAATTAAGTCTTCGTAGCGAGCGCCCACTGGTGAAAGTCAATTGTGCGGCTCTGCCGGCCAATCTTATTGAGAGTGAGTTGTTTGGTCATGAAAAGGGAGCGTTCACAGGGGCACTTACACGGAAAACCGGCAGATTTGAGCTGGCAGACAACGGCACGATTTTCCTGGACGAAATAGGGGAGTTGCCGTTGGAGCTGCAATCCAAGCTGCTGCGGGTTCTGCAAGAGGGCGAATTTGAGCGGCTGGGTAACCCAAACACACTGCAGGTGGACGTTCGGGTGATCGCGGCCACCAACAGGGACTTGGAAACGCAGGTGGAGAACGGTGCATTTCGGGAAGATTTGTACTACCGATTGAACGTCTTTCCCATTCATTGTCCATCCCTGCGGGAGCGAAAAGAGGATATACCACTTCTGGTCAGACATTTTATCGATAAGTACAGCGGCAGGACCGGAAAACAGATTAACGCTGTTCCCAAAAAAGTGATGGAGGCGTTTACCGCCTATTCCTGGCCGGGCAATGTGCGGGAGTTGGAAAATATTGTAGAGCGTGCGCTGATCGTGAGCCGTGGCACCGCGCTGGAAATCGGTCCCTGGTTGAAGAGAGAACCGCCGGAACCAGAGGGTGCCGAAGTACTAACTCTTGAGGAAAATGAGCGACGTCACATCCTGGAAGTTCTTGGGAAAACCGCTTGGCGTGTCAGCGGTGATAGAGGGGCGGCCAGGATCCTTGGCATCAATGCCCAGACACTGGTGTCGAGGATGAAAAAACTTGGGATCAAGCGACCAACATGACCAGCTTTGAAACACTCCTGATGTTTATTATATTTAATAAATTCTCTATATTTCATAAATATGTTGCAGTGGCTTCATCTCTTGCAGTGAGTTGAGTCAATTCTTAATATCGTTGCATTTCATACACATACCCTCCTGTTTGTGCGTTGATTCGTTTCTGGCATCCGTCTTGATACAAGAAGGGCAACAAGACGAGGTGACAGATGTCCGGACAATGCAAACAACTCAGCGATACAAATCTTACAGCACATCTTACGGCAACTACACAACCTGCTCTGGTCGGTTTCATGGCGGATTGCTGTGGGACCTGCCATATCCTGGAGCCGATGTTGCGTCGGTTGGCCAGATGCTATGCCGGGTCGTTGCAAGCGTACGTGCTGGATGTGGAAAATTTTCCAACCACTAAAGCCTTGTATCGCATTTACCAACTACCAACACTTCTCCTGTTTGAAAAAGGTGCACTGGTAGACCAGTATGTTGGCCTGGTTACGGAAAAAGAGCTGACCAACCGTCTCGATCAGCTCGTGAAAGCCTCACAGGAACAGTAAAAGGAGGTCTTGATGAAGGGCAAAAAGAACAATGTGAATAATAGCCAAACCGAAAAATGTGAGTTTGGTCGCCGAAATTTTCTAAAAGCTGGTGCGGCAGGTACCGCTCTGGGAGCGCTGGCCATTGGCAATATGGCGTTGCCAAAATCGGCAATGGCAATGGCGGAGGGAGAGAAGCTCAATGGGCCAATGGCTAGACCCCTGGAAGAATTCCCCCATAAAGTGGGACCCAACTACAAGCCTGCCAAGCAGATGGATAATGTCCATGACATGAGCTTCTTCCGGAACCATCCTGAGCTCACGCCGAAGGCCATGCAGTTTTACCGTCCGGAGTATAAAAACGAATCGGGCAGAACTCAGTATGATCATGCCTTGAGCGGCGGTGCCATGCAGGGCTGTGCCGAGATGTCCGGCCCCTCCATGCTGGGTGTTCCCGGGATAGGTCTGCACCACTGGGAGCAGCGGAGCATCAAGGAAAAGCGTTTTACCCTGGATATGGATTATGTATCTGACCACAAGTACCATTTCAAGGATAAAAAAGAATCCGCCGACATGCTCAAACGTGCTGCGCAGTTTTACGGTGCGGACCTGGTGGGAATCACCCACCGGGATGAGCGCTGGGATTTTTCATCCTTTTTTAATCCCATGCGGGACAAGGAGGGCAAAAATCCTGAATTCGGCTGGGATGAATTTCCCTTCATCCCGAAGTCGGTAATCGTCCTGGCCTTTGAAATGGATTATGAAGCCATGTCGGCGGCTCCTTCCTACCTTGCTGAAGCAGCTGCGGGTGAGGGGTATACCAAGATGACCAAGTCGGCCTACCAACTGGCTATCTTTTTAAAACAGATGGGCTACCAGGCGGTAGCTGCCGGCAATGATATAGGGCTCAGTATCCCTTATGCCATTGCGGCCGGCCTCGGCGAGGGCTCTCGTATGGGTTGCCTGGTGACCTACAATTACGGCCCGCGAGTTCGTCTGGCCAAGGTGTACACCGATTTGGAATTCGTGGAATACGACAAGCCGGTGGACTTTGGTGTGAAGCATTTCTGTGAAAGCTGTATGCGGTGTGCGGATGCCTGCCCGGCCAAAGCCATTTCCAAAGACAAGCACATGACCAATAAACCCTGGTTCAACTCCAGCTGGGAAGAGCAGTTTGGTGGCGGTGCCTATACCACTACCGATGTGGAAAAGTTTTATGTGGATGCGAAAAAGTGTTTCGAGTTCTGGTGCAAGGACAACAACGGCTGCGGAACCTGCATTACTTCCTGTCCGTATAATAAACCGGACTTCTGGCACCACCGTCTGGTGGACAAGCTCAATCACCTCATGCCTGGACCGGTACACAGTTTCATGCGGGAAATGGATAAGGTCTTTGGCTATGGAAACACCTTCGATCCGAAGGCGGGCAAGAAGTTCTGGAGGGTTAAGGGGCGCAAGTTCCTGGGCTATAAATAGGAGGAAGTGATGGGAATTTTTACTGGTATTGAAATGTTATTCTTTGCTCTGGGTGCCTTGTCCGTGCTGCTCATGGGTGGCCTGGTATATCTGCAATGGAAATATGCACTGGACTGGAAGGCACTAACTTTGGGGAGCTTTGCGGTTTTCCTTGTTCTCTTTTGTTTCGCCTGGTCGATGGCCTCCGTGCTGGAGGGTGAACCTCAGGCTGCCAACATGGGCCTGCTCGTCTTCGGTTCTCCGGTGCTGGTGATTTTCGGCCTTATGCGCCGGATGGTTCAGAAGAAGAATCGATAGCACGAATTCCCCACGAACATAATGATAACTCGGGATAGGTGGCAACAGGCTGGCAGGCTGCCCGCTAGCCTGTCGTCACCACAAAGAAAGCAGGGTAATTCCGGAAAAAGGGGATAAAAAGTACCGACGGCTGGAAACATGAAAAAATATGCGGCGATAACAATACATGTACTGGCAATCCTGTGCCTGGTGGCGGCCTATGTCTCTGGTTACCTGATCCGGGACAAGGAGTATCTGGCTACCATGGAAGCATCATTTCCTGGAAAGGATATAGTCCGGGTGGGCCAGAATAAAGTCATGTATGATCTTATAGACAAGGAGACCGGCCAAAAGGAAGGTTCTGTGCTGGTAGAATCCGGTCAGGGCTGGGGAGGTCCGTTCAAGCTTGCCCTGGCCGTGGATGCAAAAGGGCGGGTGCAGGACCTGGTTGTGCTGCACCACACGGAAACCCCATCTTTTTTTCAACATCTTGAGGTCAATGGATTTTTCGAGCAGTTTTCCGGGAAGAGGCTGGACGAACAGTTCAGCCTCCATGAAGACATAGATGCCATATCCGGTGCCACCATTTCCTCGGTGGCGTTCACCAAGGCAGCTGGAACTGCCGCCCACTGGGTGGGGACCAATAAATTTGAGATGCAGGTGGATGAGGTAACGGGCCCCATCAGCTTCGGTTCGTGCGAGATAATCCTCCTTGGGCTGTATGCGCTAATATTCCTGGCGCTCCTGAAAAAATATCAGAGGGCACGGCTTTATGTGCTCGGGTTCAGTGTACTCTTTCTCGGCTTTTACATGAACCGGCCGATTTCCATCTCCAACATCGGTGGGGTATTGCTGGGTTTTGTTCCCTCCCTGCATGATCAGCTGTTCTGGTGGATGCTGGTGGTTGGAGTACTGGTCCTGACGTTGCTTTTCGGCAAGAATTTTTACTGTTTCTGGATGTGTCCATTTGGCGGGCTGCAGGAGTTTGTCTCTCGTATCGGCGGGGTGAAACTGAGAATGAATTTGCGGGTGCAGGGAATCATGCGGAATATCGTTTACGTCCTCCTTTGGGCGGCGTTGATGATCATTTTTATCACCCGCAACCCGGCGAACGGCAATTTCGAGCCATTCGCGGTGCTCTTCAGTCTGAAAGGGCTGGGGGTGCAGTGGTATCTGGTGAGCCTGGCGATGGTGGGTTCCATACTCATCCCCCGTTTCTGGTGCCGTTTTTTTTGCCCGGTTGGGGCGGTGCTCCAGAAATTATCCAGAGTGAAAGGCGGTACCTTACGGATACGTAAATACAAAGAAATCAGACCGGAGGCCTAGATGAAACGCGGCAAGGAAAGATTGAAAGTAACAGATGGTATTATCGTCGGTCTTGGAATGGTCATGTTGGGGTTGATTATGGCGTATTTCTATCTTGTGCTGACATGAGAATCACTATTTAGCAGAGTACTGCGATTGTGTGTTTACCATTTTTTTGAAAAGCCTTTGCCTGTAAAGTGTCGGCAGGGGCTTTGGGGTGAAGCGTTGAGTTCTTTCAACTATTTTCTTTCTAAACAGCCACCGGTCAACCTCAACAACTGTGAAGAGTGTCTGCAACAAACCTTGCGAATCGGCAGCTTACTGAGTGTCGGAGGAAGTCGATATTCATAGAGAAGTCTTTATGTCCGCCCTCGCCTGTGCAATGTTTGAAGAGGTGTCTCATGGTAAAGTTCTCGATATTCTTTGGCAAATCGCCCAGGTGTGGAAAAACCGTATTTATAGGCGACGGTTGTAACAGACAGCGTTTCAGTTGAGTTGTGGCTTAGTTCCCTCTGGGCCGCTTCAAGGCGTCTCATCTTAAGAAACTGTTGTGGGGAGGTTCCGTAGCAATTCTTGAAGTGCCTCGATAAGGTTCGTACTGGCAAACCGGATATTTCGACGAGGCGAGTTAGAGAGAAAGGCTCTGTGAGGTGAGCAGAAAGATAATCTTCAACCTTTTTTATAGCTGGTGAGGCAATCTGATTCCCTGGCTTTTTTTCTTGAGTGATAGCCTCGCAGACTGCCAGGAGGTATGCAGAGATGATAGCTCCCTCCAGCTCTTTGGCAAACAACGTGTTATTAAAAAGAGTATTGTCTTTGATGGCTTCACTCGCGAGATAATATAGAAGACTTTGTAGTGCAGAACCGTATGGTCCCTCAAGGATAACGCGCCTGTTCCTGGAGAAAGACAATGAAGTTGAAAGGTTAAGTTGAAGCGCGTAATCGGAAACAACGTCGCGGTGGATGTTACAGACGAGGCATTGGGATTCATTTGGGGCATGGTATGTAAACTTATTCTGAGGGCTGAGTAAGTGTGCATTATTGCCAGAAAATGTTTCCTGGGAGCCCTCGACATTAGCCTTGAATGCTCTTCCCATTGGCAAGGTAAGAGCTACGAATTCGCGTTCCTCATGGGCGGTTATAATGAATGGAGCATCGTCACTGTTTACAATAAACAGAAAGACTCTATGAAATCTTGCCAGACTTAGACGAATGTTGATTTTTCCATTCTGAAGTCCCTCCATTTTTATATTTCCGGCAGCAGGATATACCCATTCAGCAAACTCATCAGGACAGGTGGTTTTTGCGGATATCAAACAACCGTTTTTTATCATGAATAGTCTCCGATGGCCAAATCTGTATGACCATGGCCAAATCTGACTTGTCAGGTTCCCATCTCATAGATTTCAATTATAGATCAAAACAATTTTGCAATTCAAATAAAGTCCAGAGCTTCCTGAGGTTGTCCATGCCATGAGTGAAGTGGGTCCGGCTTTTGTGACTGTGATGTGCCGCTCTCGGGGAGCCACTCAGAGGTGGCTGAGAAATTACCCTGGCGCAATTGCCCAGTACATGTGTATCAAGACATCCGTCGATAGTTTCATTATAGGACAGACAGTTAAAGAGGAGTATTGGTTATGAGACTCTTCAGGTTTGCTCTATCACGAATTTGCTGTTCCTTCTGCCTTATTTCTTTTTAGTGCCATTCAAGCGGGGCTGTTGTCGCACACATGATAGGAGAGTGTGTTGCTACAAAGTATTGTGAACGCCCTAACATTCAAACGCGCTTAGGAGGAGAGAATGAAATTAGCGAAAATTGTTTTGTTGGTAGTCGCTCTCATCGTATCGTTTAGTCTGCCTGGTCTGGCGGCTGAAGATGAGGGATTTGTCGCTAAAGACGCCTCGGGGAACGATCCTCGGGATTTTGGCAGCAAATTTATGCCTTATTACCGCTATCTGGAACTGGAGAACAACGTTGAGGTCAACGAGTTCACAGTATTCGGTTTTTACGCCTTCAACGCGAGATTTGGCATGACCTATGAACTGGCCCTCGCCAGAGAGATCGACTACACCGATGTGGAAGACTTCCAAAATCTGCAAGCAGGACTTCTGCCCCCCATCGGCCCTGATCCTGGCACAGGTGGGGGATTACCGATTGAGGACCTGGAGCCGGATGGTGACGTGAATGGCGTTGGCGATCTGGGCCTAAGATTTTTCCTCAGACCAGAACAGTGGGAGTTTACCTTTATGGATGGCAAGAAGAACTTCTCCTTCTTGCCTGTGGTCGAGTTCACCGTGCCCACCGCCACAGACGACCTGTTGGGTAATGAGACTCTAGTCGTTTCCCCCGGAATCGTCCTGGTGTTCGACCTACCGTTCGAAAAGCCCCCTCTAGGGCTGGCATTTATCGCCATGATGAATTTCTATGACTTCGATGCCTTCAAGGACAACGACCGACCTGATGTGAGCAAATACCGCGGCCGGTGGTTCTACCAGCAACCGCTGAGCAAACCGGCCTTCGTAGACGCCCCGAGCGACAAGAGTTTTCATATTTTCGACCTGACCGGGCTGTATCTGATGCCAGAACTTCAGCCGGTCTACGACTTTGAAGAGGAGGAGTTCAGTTTTTGGATTGCCCCCGAACTCGGCAAGGTATTGCGTGAAGGCACCATCGTCTACCTCAAGCCCGGTTGGGGCATTGACAACAAAGACAATAGTGGTGATCGCGAGTTCACCTTCGAAATCGGTTTCCGCTATTTCATGTAGTGGAGAATTGCGTGCCCCGGTTCAGCTTGCAGAGCACCGCTTGCCAACAGAGGGAGATTGAAATGAAACGACTCATAGCAATTCTAATATGCCTGATTGCAATTTTGGCGGCTGGCAGTGTTTTTGCTGCCGGAGGCGTGGTCAAAGATCCGCAGGGTACCGCCCCTGATCGTTACGTTTACTATCCTGGCACCGAGGCATTAGCCGAAAATGAGATTCGTGTTGTCGCCTGTGGCACCGGTATGCCAGCAGCGCGTCGATCACAGGCGGCCACCTGCTTCCTGGTGGAGACGGGCAATGGTGATAAATTCATTTTTGATATCGGTACTGGTTCCATGGCCAATCTCGCGGCACTGATGATTCCCTATCAGTATCTCGATAAAGTGTTCCTCACTCACCTGCATACCGATCACATGGGAGATATCGATGCGCTTTGGGCTGGCGGCTGGACCGCCGGCCGGCCCAACGCCCTGCGGGTCTGGGGACCGAGCGGCGCCCGGGCAGACATGGGCACCAAATACGCTATGGATCATTTTCTGAAGTTCGCCAACTGGGATTATATGACCCGGGCCGTTATGATCAGCCCGACCCCCGGTGACATTGAGACAACGGAGTTCGACTACAAGGGGGTCAACCAGGTTGTCTACGAGGAAAATGATGTGACCATCCGTTCCATCCCCGCGATCCATTCCGGCGACGGTCCGGTGAGCTACATACTGGAATACAACGACATGAAAGTCGTCATTGGCGGGGATACATATCCCAATAAATGGTTCATCAAGTACGCTAAGGGGGCCGACCTCGCCATCCACGAATGCTTTATGGGCCCGGAGCAGTTTGTGAAGTTTTACAATCAGCCACCGCAGCTTGCCTGGCGGGCCTGTTGCGCCTTTCATACCTCAGGGCCAGCTTTTGGCAAGGTCATGAGCGAGATCCAGCCAGGGCACGCCGTCGCCTATCACTTCCTCAACGAAGAGGGTACCCGCTACGCGTTGTATGATGAGATTCGTTCGACGTATGACGGTCCGCTCTCCATGGCCGCAGATATGATGGTCTGGAATATCACCAAGGAGGGAGTTACCGAACGTATGGCGGTTTCACCGGATGAAGCCTGGTCAGTGCCTGGCGAGGCACGGCAACCACCACCGGAGAAGGGACGTCCATCCGAGTACACTCAATTCATTCTCCAGGGCCGGTGGGATGAGGAAACACAAAAAGCACAGAAGGAACTACTTGATAAGCACATGGAGAAATATAACTTGCAGGATCAGGACTGGCGCAAACAGATGATGCAGAAGAAGTAAACTGACACGCACCTGTTGGGAGGGGCAGCTTGCCCGATTGGGGACTGCCCCACCGGTGACGATTCTATGGCAGAGAGTAACACCCAAAATATTTGAGCGATTTATCATGTCAAAAAATACATGAAATAAGAGAACAGTAGACACAGAATTGGATGCTCTTGATGAGAAGGCCGACGCCCTTGGGGCCCAGCTTCGCAGAAATAAAACGGATGCAGTCGACAAATTGAAAGCCCGGAAAGCCCAGCAGGGTAATGTCCTCAGCACCTAAAAAACTAATTTAGATGATTCAGCTCAGGTTGCTGGCGAAATGAAAACTGAGATACTAAATCAAATAGAACACTTGAGGGTTCAGCTCGCTTTAGGAAAAGCTGAGTCGAGAGAGGCCCTTGACAGGCAGAAAGCAAAAATTCGTGATGCTGTAAATGCACTTGAGAAAAAAGTGGATAATGGGATTGATGCCGCGGCTTCTGATTTTGAAACGCTAAAGCAAGATCTTGTCGAAAGATCCGATGAGCTTGATGCCGAACTGGACGCCCTTGATACACAGTTTGACATGGAGGAGGCAGCAAAGAAGGCGGAATTTAAAACGAAGAAAAAGGAGCTTGCAAACAAGATAGAAGCATCCCGAAGCGACCTCTCCCGTCGCAAAGAGAAAGCGGAGGAAAAGTCTGCGAAGTTTGAGAGCCAGCTCTCACAAGGTTTCAGTGAGATAAAACAAACATTTAAAGATTCAACTTCTTAAATAGTTAACGGGGAAATATAGTTGACCATCCGCGTATTTCCCCTTCAGCATGCGTTGGGCATCTTTATGATTGAGCGCAGGTCTTCCCCGCGACCAGTGGTACTACATGCTGTTCATCCAGACAACCCCCACCCAAATAAGTGTCCGGGATAGCCGATACTGCCCACTATCAAAAATCTTTGTTGCTTTAGTCCAAGTGGAGCCATTTCATGCACGGTACCCAACTTTATCTCCTGGCAAGTTTGTGAATTGAATGTATCGGAATAGTTGTACGAAATTACTGGCCACTTCAAATTATATTCAGCTGCAACCTTCTATTTTCAGGCATTGTCTACGAGGAGCGATCGATGACCGAGGCAAAAAAGGATTTGAAGGAAAAGACAAGCAGTGATGGGCAAGATGTCGACCAGAGCAAGCGGAACTTTCTCAAACTTGGCATAGCCGGGGCCGGGATAGCTGCTACCGCGGCGGCCGGAGGCACGTTTATCAGCCACAAGCTGGAAGGCACACCGATGGACGATATTGTTGCCTCGGATCAGTTCGCCAAGGATTTCAAACCGCTGGACCAGCGCCAGGTCATCTTGACCTTTGCAACCAGCAGGGCCCTGGCAGCCAAGCATCCTGAACGAACCGAGGTCTACAACCGTACCAGGCGCAAAGAAAACCCAAATCACAAGGATCTTAATTTTCAACAGGGATTTTTGGGTTTTGGCAAGCAACCCCCACGCAGGGACACGGGCTATACCCAGCTCGAAAAAGCCCTCGAACATGCCGGTTGGGCCCCGGAGAATTTCCTGGCTTTCGGGGAGGCGGCAGGCCGCCCCCGCGCGGGGGCCCTTGGATGGAGCCAGGAGCATGTCGCCAAAAACCAGTACAAGTTTTCCTCCAGACAGGAGGCCACCCAGGCCATCAAATCCGCCGCCCGCCTTTTTGGAGCCTACAGTTGCGGCATCGCCCGCCACGATCCCCGGTTTGATTACGACCCAATTTATGATTCTTTCGAGGATAAAACCCTGAGCTGGGAGAAAGACTTTCCCTTCAAACCGAAATCAGTCATCGTTATGCTCTGGGAGATGGATTATCACGCCATTGCCACTGCCCCGGCCTATCCGGCCTCCGCGGCAGCAGCAGAAGGATACAGCCAACAGGTTAAAGGGGCGGTGCAACTCAAAACCTTCCTTCAGGGACTCGGCTATCAGGCGGTCGGTGCCGGTAACGACCTAGGCATCAGTACCGCCTATGCCATCCTGGCGGGTTTGGCGGAGGGCGCTCGCAATGGGTCGGTAATCGCCCCCAAGATCGGCTGCCGCCTTCGCATCAGTAAGGTCTACACTGATTTCGACTTTGTCGAATACGGTCAGCCAAGGGATTTCGGCGTAAACAGTTTCTGCCAGCAATGCAAGCGTTGTGCCACTGCCTGCCCCTCCCAGGCGATCAGTCATGATGACAAACCGAGCCTGTACCCGACCTACTCAGACGATCCCGACTACACCTGGAATAATCATCAGGGAATCTACAAGTTTCACAACGACGCCAAGAAGTGTTTCAACTTCTGGATCACCAACGATGGCGACTGCTGTAATTGCATAGCAGCCTGTCCCTACAATAAACCAGACTACTGGCACCACCGCTTCGTTGACGCCCAGAACGTCATCGCGCCTAGTTGGATACATCGCATCATGCGCGAGTTCGACATCATCTTTGGTTACGGCAAGGTTGCCGCCCCTGAAAAGGTCAAATATTTCTGGAGGACAGGGAGGAAGATATGATGGACCTTACCTGGTACCTCCTGGGGATCCTGACCGGGGTTGCCCTTCTTTTTCTTCGACACCTGGCGAGGCGAGTCCGCCTGACCTGGCTCACCTGGGCCGGGCTGCTCACAGGCATCGGTGCCTTGCTCTTTTGCATCGCCTGGTCGGTCGGCTCCTACTTGGAAGGTGTGCCGCGGGCAGCGGCCATGGGTCTGTTGTTCTTTGGGATGGGTGGTGTTGTCATACTAACCTTGACCTCACGCCTGATTATCGCCCAGAACCGTGACCGGCAAGGAGGAGGTGCGCCATGATGAGTCTTACCTGGTATCTGCTCGGACTGCTCACCGTCGCCTCGGGATGGGGATTACTGCAATTGAGCCAACGATATCGACTCAACTGGCTCTCCTGGTCTGGTCTACTCATCGGGGTCACCCTGATCCTGTTCTGTATCGCCTGGTCGGTCGGTTCGGTCCTTGAGGGCGTGCCTCGCGCCGCAGCCATGGGCTTGCTGTTCTTCGGACTCGGCGGTATCGTCGTGCTGGCTGTCACCGGCAGGTACATCACCGCCCGGATGAGCAAGAAGCAGCCAGCCACCCAAATGATTAGGCCAGCGCCCCCGGTCATACAAGCGAGGCTGAAAACAGCAGACAGGGCTGGCGACCTGTCAACCTTGGAAAAAAACCTTTGGATTGCCCTTGGCCGATTGGCACTTATCTCACTTGTGCTTGCCTTTTTTCTTGGCATGATGAGAGAGGGAGAAGATTACGAGACCATCATCCGCCTCAAATACCCCGAGATCAAGCTGACCAGGATCAATGACAACCCGCCGGTTTTTCAGATGGGTGAAAAGATTGGTGATATGGGCAATTACATCATGATCCAAGAGGGGCAGGGCTATGGCGGACCATTCCTGATTGGTATTCGCATAATGGATGACGCCAAGATCCACGAGGTCATGCTGCTCGACAACCGGGAGACGCCCGCCTTCATCAAAAAGGTAGACGACGCGAGATTCCCAGAGCAGTTTGTCGGCAAGCCGGTTTCGGACGATTTCATCGTCGGGCGAGACGTGGATGCCGTCTCCGGCGCCACCGTCTCCACCCGGGCCGGGACGATGGCGATCCGAAGCGGTGCTCACATTGCTGCAACCCAATATTTCAAGCTGAAGCCAACATGGCAGAAAGTGCCCTGGAACCTCGGCGTCGGCGAAATCCTCATCGCTCTTATCTTCATCCTCGCTTTTGTTCCGAGCATCCACCAGAAGGCGCCTTGGAAACAGCTCTACATGCTGGGGTCATTGACCATCGTCGGTTTCTATATGAATGCCTCCATATCGGTAAGCAGTCTGGCCAACTTGGCCCAGGGCTATATCCCTCCCCTGAGGGAGCATATCGTTTGGTGGGTTTTGGTTTTCGGCAGTGTTCTGGCGATTGTCTTCTACGGCAAGAACGTCTACTGCTACCGTATCTGCCCATTCTTCTGGGTCGAGTGGCTGCTGGCCAAGGTGGGGGGCGGTAAGCTGAAAATGAGCCCGGCCTTGCAGAAGCGGTCCGGTTACGCAGCCAATTTCTGTCTCTGGGCTTCGTTGATGCTCATTTTCCTCTCAGGACATCCGGGTCTGGGCAGCTATGAACCCTTCGCCATGATGTTTTCCCTCAACGGAGTCGGGGTGCAGTGGTACATTCTCCCCCTGGCGCTGATCGGCTCATTCTTCCTCTCGACCTTTTGGTGCCGCTTTTTCTGCCCGGTGGGCAACACCTTCCGCCACATGCTCTCCTGGCGTAGGAGAGTGCTTGAAAAATTCAAGCGCAGACCAAAGTCTGCCGAGGCCTGACAATGACTGGTGAAAAAAACAGGCCGAGCACCGGTGTTTAGCCAAGCAAGCCGTCATGAAGATCTATGGAACTTTTTTGATTCAAGCATCCAAAAAACTACGGAGAATTATCATGAAGGTCACAGATGAAAGACAGGAACAACAGAGTTCACTTGGTGGGGATGCCTGGGGGAATATTCTGGCTAATTGCTTATGGCTGATCACTTTTTTTCTCATTCTCGGATTTTTTTGGCAATCCATCGGTTCTATTTTGTCAAATTGAATCTAAATCCCATTTTGAGGTACTGCTAGATTGTAAACTCAAGGGCAGGGCAGAAAACCTGGGTTCGTATTTTTTCTGGTTCAACACTTAGGTGAGTAACGGTGCCAATCAATATGACTTCTTATCAACTTCAGGGTCTAGTTTTCAGCGTAATCTAACGTAGAACCTGGGGCTAGAGGGCTTATCCATTTTTCACCTCAGTCAGGTGTTAAAAATTGGGACATTAGGAGGTTGTCCAAGAATAGGCATTTTTCCCTAATCGAGTTCTTTGGGAGAAGTAGTCACAGGCATAGAATTAATATTCAGAGAATTATTATTTCGAAAACAAGAAGGGTTTAGGGGAGAGGGTATTCCCGGGCAGTCTACTAACTCAACATTTAGAATGTGATTATGAAATCTTTCATTCTGGTTCAATTAGTTATTTCGTCCGTTCTGGTGGTGATCTCCGGGTGTGCGACTCTTCCCCGCAACCCTGTACCAATTGATCGTATCCATGAGGCGCAAGTTGTTCAAGCGCCTGATATGAGGGCCTTTGCTGGTGCTATCTCACCGATATTCCAGGATGACTTTGTGCGCTCTCTCCACCAAGAAGATACGGGTGATTTCATCAATCCGGAAACAGGCCACAAACGTTACAGTGCGCTTGCGTTGTCGGGAGGCGGCAGTCATGGCGCCTTCGGAGCAGGTTTTCTCTATGGTTGGTCGAAGAAAGGTGACCGGCCCTCTTTCAAACTGGTGACAGGCATCAGTACAGGAGCGTTAATTGCGCCTTTTGCTTTTTTGGGTTCAAGCCATGATGAACAGCTAAGGCAAGTGTATACCACAGTGGATACCGAGAGTATCATCAAAAAGCTCAGCCTGTTTAGAATATTAACTGAGAGCGAATCTTTTACTTCATCCGGGCCATTGCAACGACTGATCCGGGGGAATATCGACCGTAATCTTCTAAAGGATATATCAAGAGTGCATCAGGAAGGCAGACGCCTCTATATCGGTACGACACATATGGATGCCCAGCAACTTGTTGTCTGGAATATGGGACTCATTGCTGAGCTTGACACGCCAGAAGCTCTTGAGCTTTTTCAAAATATCCTGCTTGCTTCAGCATCTATTCCAACAGCCATGCCACCGGTATTCTTTTCGGTGGAAGTAGATGGGGAGGTTTATGATGAAATGCATACGGACGGAGGGACAATCACCCAGGTTTTCTTTCATGGTGGTACCATGGATCTCGGTAGAGCCGGAGAAGAAGCAGGGATACAAATTGAAAACGGCGCCATTGGCACACTCTACGTTATTAGAAACGGGGAACTCGACGCTACTCCTGAACAGGTTCCTCGAAATATTAAGGAAATATCATCAAAAGCGATGGATACCATGATCAAGACAGCTGCTTTAAATAACCTGTTCAGGATGTATGTGTTTGCCGAGAGAGATAAAAGCGAATTGCTTTATGTTGATATACCTCGGGATTTTGTTTCAAAAGCGAAAGAGCCGTTTGATGTCGAGGAGATGAATAAATTATTTGATATTGGGATGAAAATGGGAATGTCCCATGATCCATGGTCCAGGACTATCCCTGTTGCTGCTGAAAACTAGCGTAATTTAATCTATATGTGTGAAAGCTTGGAATCTGCAGGGGGAGGCTTATGTAGAGGTGAAGGGATGCTTCAGATCTCTGACCAGCTAGTTCTCCTGTTCGTGCAACCTTGGTAGTAATTGCCCGTAATATGAAGTTTTTGGATTATTGCCTTCTTAACGCAAGGCTGTTTACACAAACTTTCATGCAGACTGGGACAACCTGTTGGGCGTTCAACACTCCAGACGCAGAGGTGAAGTATACAATGCGAACGACCGGGTTCGGATGGCGCTAGAAAGATTCGTAAAACATCTCGTTAGCATCACCTTGTGGCCGACAATGCAGTATAAGGGGGTTCCTGGAGAGCAGGTAGACCAGTCTAAGTGTTACGGCTTATCCACCACGACGTACACCACCTCGGTGCCCTGGTAGTAGGGCCGGTAATAGACGCCGTTACAATTGTGGTAGGTTATGTTGTTGGTCACCACCCTGGTACAGCTTCTCGGCAGTCTTGCCACCCTGGTTCCTATGGCCACTCCTGCGGCAACGGCACCCACTGCGGGACGGCGGTCCACGTCCACATCCACACTGCGGTAGCGGCCGTAGCGATCGACATCTACATCGACATCGCGTACGCGGCCGATACCATCCACGTCCACATCCACATGGCCGTGTCCCCTGGTAGCCCTGTGCGCAGTCCGGTGTGCCCGTCGATGCACTGCCGGCCGTGCGGCAAAGGCTTCTTTGATAAAAGAGAGTTCCTGGAATGGCTTGAAGGGAACTTCACCCAGTAGCGGCCCGCCCAGGCAAAGGGATGCTGTTATGGTGATGATGGTCATACGCGTACTCATTTCTCACCTCCTGGTTTGACTGGGGGACGGCGCATTTGGATAAAGCCGATCTTTTCTGCTTCGGGGGGCGGCGAAAATGAGAACTGGGCGTCATCCACCTCGGCCGAAGTGTTCCACTCAGAAAGCACCGCGGTATACTGGGGGGCGCCGGTAATCCACTTCGAGGTGATCAGGTACTTTCTCGGCAGCGGCTTCTCCCCTTTTTCCACCCAGAGCTGCCAGTCCACCTCACTGCCCCGAAAAGCGAGATGGTGCACTTCAACCCCGTCAACAACGCTTGAGCCGACAACCATGCCGGACTGCACATCTTCAAGCAGTTCCAGGTGAGCGTCATGATAGACCAGGTCTGATCCGGGGATGAACAAGCCGATTTCCTCCCGGGCTATTTCCAGAGCGGTGTTGATGTCGACAGCTTTCGAAAGGTTCATTGAGGCATAGAAATTTAACCTCTTGCCATACAGGGTCATTGTCTGGCCGTTGAAATAAAACTCCTGGTCGATAGTGTCCCCCTGCCTGTTAACCCTGAACTGGTTTGGCCGCTTAATCGTAACATCCGCCCGGGCGCTCTTTTGAATCTGCTGTCCCGACTCCAACACCGTATCGATGGTATTGTCAGCATGAAAGGTAAACTGCTCCAGGGAATTGATGTAATCGCTCATCTGACGCAGCATTTCCATCGCCTCAGGCTCGATGGCTGGGGATTGCTCAGCGCTATGAGCGTCAATCGTTATCCCCAGGGCAAGAAGTGATGAAAACACTCCCACAAGAATATGTCTGATCATGATGTAGATCCCTCCAGGTGGTATGGGTGCTGTTCGTGAACTCGTGAAATGTGTCCGACTGTGTGTTGAGGATAGAGGGGTATAGGATACACGCTGTGAATGGACGCAGACCGGGGTGTAACCTGTACAGGTAGGCAACAATGTCTCACGGACCCAGATCCAGCCGGCATCGGTCAGAACCGCCGCCTCTCCTGGCCGGAGATCAGGTGCTCAGAGTGTGGTGCGTACTTGCACGAACGGTCTGGATGCGCAGGGTTGTGCTTGGCGCGTTATTGGGAGTCCCCGGGACTTAGGGCACAACCAGGATCGGGCAGTGGATGGTATTGAGCACCTTGTGGGTGACGCTTCCCAGGAACAGCCCGGCTATGTCGGAGTGGCCGTGGGAACCCATGATGATCAGATCATACTGCTTCGATTTCGAGCGGTTCGCGAGTACGTGGCCTGGTTCTCCGTCGACGCATTCCAGGGAAAATGCAACGCCCTGATCCTTGAATAATTCCTCCGTTCTTTGCAACAGACCTTCAGCTTCCTTTCTGGCGTTGGCCCTGATTTCCTCAATCAGCCTTTCCGGAATCTCTGTCAGGTTGGCGTTCCATTCCTCGTAGCAGTGGATGATGGTGACGTGAGCCGAATAACGTTTGGCCAGGTCAAGGGCAAAATTGGCAGCATTCTGGGAATGGATGGAATCGTCGAAGGGAAGGAGAATTTTTTCGATTTTCATGCCGAGTCCTCCTTGAGAGAGAATGAGAGTGCGCATCCTGCGAACACAAGGCAATTTGTCCGGCTCCCCGGTGTCGCTGGGATGGCGGCTGCAAGCTCCAGAGCGGTTTTCACCGCTGAGCTGTTTCTGAAGAACACGCTCCTGGGGACCGTGCCAAATTATCGGCCAGGCCCCTTGGAAATAGTATATCATTTCCCAGGCCGACACTAAAATAGGGTTAGGGAAAGCTTGGGCTCACCAGGCTGCAGTGAGGGGGGAAAAGGCAGGAAAATCATTATAGAGGATTAGAAAATAAAGAGATCCTGACTCCGTTATTGATGAAGTTTGCAGACGACGTTTATTTTTTGTTTCTCTTTCCCGTCTTGAAGTCCTTTTTCTCCAAGTCGTATTTTTTCATTTTGGTGTACAGGCTGCGGCTGGATATCCCTGCTCTGGATGCTGCCTCACCAACTCGTCCTTGGCAGTCCTCCAGCATATGTATGAGGTAGTTTTTTTCCACCGATTCCATGGACTGGGCCATAACCTCCCGCAAGGTCATTCCTGACCAGGACCGGGGCAAGGCGGACTCCGCGGTCACTGCCGTGGCGGCAGAGAATTTGTGGATAGCTGACGGCAGGTTCTCCAATTGGATTTCTGATGTCTTACACAAGAGCATGGAGCGCTCGATGACGTTCATCAGTTCCCGGACGTTACCGGGCCAGTCATATTGGCACATGGCTGCCATGGCCGACTCTGAGATATGACGGATATCCCGGCCGATCTTGACTTTGAAGTCGGCGACAAAGCGTCGGGCCAACTGGGGGATGTCTTCCTTTCTCATGCGAAGAGGCGGAATCTGCAGACAGACCACGCTGAGCCGGTAATAGAGGTCTTTTCTGAAGGTGCCTTCTGCGACCGCTTCTTCAAGGTTGCGGTTGGTGGCGGCGATTACCCGGACATCCACCCAGGAAGCTTTTTCGGCACCGAGCGGCCGAATCTCATAGTCCTGCAGGACCCTGAGAAGCTTGGCTTGCAGATGCAGGGGCATTTCACCAATTTCGTCGAGAAAGATAGTGCCGCCGTGGGCCAGCTCAAAGGCCCCCCGGCGGGAGCGGGTTGCGCCGGTGAAAGCTCCCTGCCTGTGTCCGAAAAGCTCACTCTCCAACAGCTGTTCCGGAAGCGCCGCAGTGTTCACCGCAATGAAGGGGCCCGCTGATCGCGGGCTTTCTGCATGGACCACTTTGGCGAGGTGTTCCTTGCCAACGCCGGTTTCACCAGTGACCAGCAGCATGGAGTCGCTGTCGGCAACCTGCAGCACCTCATTCATGAAAATCTGCATGGTCTCGCTGCCAGAGCTGAGATCTTCCATTTTGGGCTGTTGGGCCTTTTTGCGTCCTCCCCATTCCAGGAGCCTGAGTTGACGCTTGGCCTCCACCGCCGTCTCCAGCACCCGCAACAGATGCTGTTCGGAGGTACCGGAGTACAGGGCCGAGTAAGCGCCAGCGGCAATGCAGCGTGCCTGAACATCAGTGGAGTCGATGTCGTGGAAGACTATCACGGTGGGTTTTTCGGGGAGGTCGGTAAGAACCGCGATGCCGGATTCAATGGGTTCCGGAAATATTGCGTCCCCAATGACGATCAGGTCCGCGCAGCTTTGAACGAGGCGCTGCCAGGCATTGTCCGTTCCTGAATATCCTTCCAGTTCAATATCGGTCCAGGCAATACCTTTTTTGAGTCTGGTTTCCAGGGCGCTGTCTGACAGCGCGAGTGCCATTTTAAGAAGCATGGTGTTTGTGGAAAGAAAAGGAAAATGTTTTCCGGAAATTGGTGGATTGGGTGGCGGTTTTGGTGATTATCGGAAGAGTTGTGCCGATTCGTGGCATGATCACGTATTTGCGGCTGCTTGTCAATTTTTAAAATAAATCAACGTTTCATCGGTGAAATAAAATGATGTGGGTGGTGCGGAAGGTCAACGAATCCAGGGGGTACCCTACACCAAATCAGCCAGTCAGAAAAAATCGGCAATTTTTTTCTGATTCTTGTTGGGATCTGGTTTCTTACTGAAGAGTGATGTCACGGAAATACAATTGGTTAGCTTGGCAGTCGTGTTGGCATGAAAATTGGTAGATCTGCCAAAGCAATCGGACTACTGAAGGAATAGAAGTTGGAACCAGATCGAGAACGGAGCGTTTATGGAATCTACAACGAAGGAAAATGGCGGAATACGGGCCCAGGCGGGGCTTGCCGATATTGTTGCCTGCGAATCGGAGATCTGTCTGATAGACGGTGAGGAAGGAAAGCTGGTGTACAGGGGCTACGATGCCCTGGAGCTGGCCCGCATGAGCAGTTTTGAAGAGGTGGCGTATCTCCTCTGGTATGGCTGCCTGCCGAGGAACCGGGAGTTCAAGGCCTTTCTGGACGGTTTTACCGGCTCCATGGCACTGCCGGTGGAGACCACCATGATACTTCGGATGTTTCCCAAGGCGGCGGAACCGATGGAAGTGATCAGGACTGCTGTTTCCTCCCTCGGCCATTGGGATCCGGACAGCGGCAATACCCGGCTGGATGCCAACCTGCGAAAAGCCCAGCGCCTGACCCTGAGAATCCCGCTCTTGATCTCGGCCCACCAACGACTGCGGCAGGGGCTGGAGCCCATATCCCCCGTCCCCGGGCGCTCCATCGCCTATAACTTCCTCTACACCCTTCAGGGCAGGGATCCTGAGCCGTTGATCGAGAAAGCTTTTGACTGCGCCCTGATCCTGCATGCCGATCACGAACTCAATGCCTCGACCTTTGCGGCCAGGGTCACGGCGGCAACCATGTCAGACATCTATTCCTCCGTTACCTCGGCGATCGGTACCCTGAAGGGGCCGATGCACGGCGGCGCGAACATGGCGGTAATGCAGCTGATTGAAGAAATCGGCGAGCCGGGCCGGGCGGAACAGGTGGTACTGGACAAGCTGGCGCAGGGGATAAAGATTCCCGGATTCGGCCACCGCGTCTACAGATGTGAGGATCCGAGGGTCGGGCCGCTGCGCGACTATGCCGACCGGGTCACCGATTACAAGGGCAAGAAGGTGAATTTTGAAATCACCAGGGAGATCGAACGAGTGGTGCAGGAACGGACCAAGGTCTACCCAAATGTGGATCTGTATACCGCCTCGCTCTACGATGCAATGGGCCTGGAGCGCGAACTGTTCACACCTGTTTTTGCGGTAAGCCGAATCGTCGGCTGGACTTCCCACATTCTCGAGCAGTGGGCAGATAACCGCTTGATACGACCCCGTGCAGAGTTTTGCGGGCGAAAGAATCTGGTGTATTCCGAGATCAGCGCAAGAACCTGATTCTGAACAACACAATAGCATATGAAAGAAAGAGAAGAGGACACCCAGTTCTCGCTGAACAGGGTGCTGCTGGTCATCGACTCCCCGGAACATTGGGCGCCATACTATCATTCCGACAGTGTGGTGACGGTCGACAGCTATTTACAGGATGAGCGATTCAGCAGGGGTTCCCTGCAGGTCATCAATCTCTGTTCAGACCTGAGTTACCTGTCGGAGGGCTATTATTGTTCTCTTCTGGCCCAGGCCAGAAAGCACAAGGTGCTGCCAAACATCGAAACCCTGAACAGGCTCAACACCACCGGCAGCGGGGGTGACTCCATCCAGCCGCTTCGCTGTGATTGCCGGTGCAATCTCCCTGAGGTTTCTGGAGATGGCGACCACGTCATCGACATGTTTTTCGGGAGAACCGAAGATCCGGCGTTAAGCAGGATAGGGCGCTGGATCTTTGATCTGTATCCAGCGCCGATGCTCCGGGTGGTGCTCAGCGCCAGGAAACCGTATCAGATACTTTCGCTCAGGAATCTGGCCCTGAACGAGCTGGATGATCATCAGCAGGATCTTTTTGCCAACAACCTGGACCTGTTTGCCCGCAAGGTCTGGAGGAAGCCCCGGGGGCGAAGGCCTGCCAGATATGATCTGGCGATCTTCCATGATCCGAATGAATCCTTGCCGCCCAGCAATAAAAAGGCCCTGAACAGGTTTGTTTCGGAGGCCCAGCGGATGGGTGTTAATGCTGAGCTGCTGACGGAGGACGATTCAGGCAGGCTGCTGGAATTTGACGCGCTGTTTATCAGGCAGACCACTGCGGTGGACAATATTACCTACCGTCTGGCCCAGTCTGCGGAACAGGCGGATATGGTTGTCATCGACGACCCCGCCTCGATCGTCGGCTGCACCAACAAGGTCTATTTGAAGGAGTTTCTCGATCACAAGGGTTTTCCCACCCCGCGCTCCGGGCTGATCTTTACCAGAAATGCGCCGGGTTACCCGGATCTTGCCGAAAGCCTTGGTGAGCGTATGGTGCTGAAGATTCCTGACGGCTCCTTTTCCGTAGGAATCCACAAGGTTGAGTCTGAGCCGGATTATCAGCAAAAAGTGGAGGAGCTGGGGCAACGTTCTTCCGTGTTGCTGGTCCAGGAGTTTGTCCCCACCGACTATGATTGGCGAATTGGGGTCTTAAACGGTGAGGCGATTTTTGCCTGCAAATACTTCATGGCCAGGGGCCACTGGCAGATTTATCGCCACACGACCGGTGGCGCGACACGTTCCGGCAAGTTCGAGACCATACCGGTACACCTGGTCCCTCGCCGGATCACCAAGCTGGCGGAAAAGGCCTCGCTGGCGATTGGCCGGAGCTTTTACGGCGTGGACCTGAAGGAGACCAGACAGGGACTGCAAATAATCGAAATCAATGACAACCCCTCCATAGATCATGGTGTGGAGGATCAGATATTGGGTGCTGAGCTCTACCGCATAATCCTGCGTGAGTTTGTAGCTCGCTTGGATGCAAAGAGAGCAAAATAAGTATTTGTATATGTTGGATATTTCAAATGCTTCACCGGATGATTTAGCGGCCCTGGTGGAGCTGGAACGGACTATTTTTCATTACGACCTCATCTCCCCCAAGCAGATGAGGTACCTGTTGCAGAGTCCCTCCGCTGTGGTCTGCAAGGCTGTATTCTGCAAAACCGTGGTCGGCTACCTGGTGGTACTGACCAGACGAAACAGTACGGTGGGCAGGCTCTACTCAATTGGTGTGAGGCCGGAGGCGAGAGCACTCGGTATCGGCAGATCATTGTTATACTATGCAGAGTGCATTACTGCCGGCCGGGGATGTAACCGGGTGCATCTGGAAGTGCATGCAGCAAACGACTCCGCACTGCGTTTTTATCAACATGCTGGCTACAGCCTCTTTGGGCAGAGGGAGAACTACTATTCTGATGGTGCCCTCGCCCTGCGCCTCAGAAAATTTATACCCTGTGGAGAGGTCCAGTATGATTCATCCAGCAACTGAAGTCAGGTTTATCAGTCAAGAGAAAGGCTACGGCCTGTTTGCCACCGATTTTATCCCCAAAGGAACCATAACCTGGGTGAGGGACAGCCTGGATCGGGAAATTTCTCCTCTGGAGTTGAAAAGCCACCCTGAAGAGATGCGGGAGGTTATCCTGCATTACAGCTATCGCAATAACCGGGGAAATTTCATCTTCTGCTGGGACAATACCCGCTATATCAACCATGCCTGCAAGCCAAACTGCAGTGTAACGGCCTACGGGCTTGAACTGGCTGTCAGGGACATCCACAAGGATGACGAGATCACCAATCATTATGGAATGCTGAACATCATCGAGCCCTTCACTTTGCCTGGAAAAGAGCAGGTGGTGATTTGTCCCGATGACCTGTTGCGTTATGGAGCTACGTGGGACGCTTTGTTATGCGAGGTGTTTCCTGCCCTTGAGCAGCTTGCGCAGCCCTTACGCAGGTTGATACGGGATGAACTCTGGCACGAGCTGGTGGAGGTCAGCAGGGGAGAGCTGGAGATGCGTTCGGTCGTTACCTGTTACTGTGGGGAGGGTGGAGTGCCGAATGATGATGAGCAGGCGGGCTCATACAGTTTGCGGCACAACTTGGGAATGGAGTGATTTCTATCCCAATGTGGGGGCTTGAGCCCCCACCAGGGCGCCTACGGCTCGCCTGTTACGTACGGTTGCCAGGATCGTGGTTACCCTGACAGGCTCCTAGAACTTCCAGCTCACATTCATGGAGAGAAAATAGAGATCGTTATCCTTGAATTCGCCTACGAGCAGATCGTTTTCGATTTCTGCCTCCCCGTAATAGGCGTAGGTAAAAGCGCCCCCGACGTTGATGTTCTCGCTCCAGGCATAGTTGAATCCGCAAGCCACGCGAATTTGTTCATCAAAGGGCATGTCAACGGTTCTGTCCTTGGGATCATCAATGGGGTTGGTGTCGTAGGCGGCGCCAAATCTCAAGGTCCAATCTTCGTTCATGGTGTACTGGAGGCCAGCACCGAAATACCAGGTGTTATCGAAATTTCGTGGCAGGCGCTGATCGCCCCTGGCGGTTGAGATGATAACATTTTCAAAAGCGCTCCACTCCTCCCAGCCGACGGTGCCAAGAAAAGCCCAGTCTTCATTTATTTCATGAAAGAGACCGAGTTTAATAAATTGCGGGAAGGTGATGGTGGCATCAATTCCGGCGGAGAGTGAAATTGGATCCAGGGTGACATCGCCGCCAAAAGTGGGCTCTATCTCGTAGAAATAGGATAAACCAATACGGGTTCTATCAGTAAACTCATAAAGAGCATTGAGGTTGAAGGTGAACTCGGTATCATCGCCATCAATATTCACCGAGCCGTCTTCCTGACCGGGTATTGGCACCGCAACTGTCTCGTCCAAATTGCCGTAGAGCAGGGCGACACCGCCGGCGATGGAGAGTTTTTTGTTGACCCTGTAGGCGATTGACGGATTTACACTGATTGTGAAAATTTCAACCTCCTGAAGCAGGTAGCGACCGGTCCAGTCATCCCGAAAATCAAGAATGGCCGCGGAGATGGATAGGACATTCACGCCAAGTTTTAGGTCATCGCTTAGGCTGTGTACATAAAAGCCACCAATGATCGGCCCCGGGCCACCCGCCTGGCCACCGTCATTTCCAGGCACAGGAGTGTCGGCATCCGGGTCAAAGCGAATATCGGTGTAGACAAGACCGCCCGTGAGCATCAGCTGGTTGCCTTCAAGACGGGTCATGCCGGCGGCGTTGTGAAATGAAGTGGAGGCGTCATTGGCGATAGCCTGCGCACCTGCGCCGGCAGTACCCATGGTCGGGGTGCCGAATTCGTTGAGGTACAGGCCTGCCGCCCCGGCGAAAGAGGCCATGAATACTGGCAGTGCAATTGCCCCACACAAAGAAAGCTTGGTCGCGAACTTTGGTATTCTCTTCATACTCTTCTCCTGGTTTTCCCCTGCACGGGTGAAATTGCAGAACTGAACTACAGATTGAACTCGTTGTTCGTACGAAGAAAGCCGAATAGTTATTTTTCTTGATGCAGCAGACACTGTCAGGTCGACCTGACATCGCCTGTCGCAGGACGGCTTAAGACAGCTTCATGCCGGACAATCACTTTGCTGCTTGGTATATCAGAAACACTGTTTGGGCAATACACGAGATAGGGCAGATAACAGAACAGGAATAATGCTAATTGTTGCACAAAAAAAAAGTGGAAGAAAGAAGTTTTTCCTCTTCTCGGGTCGGATGAATGGTAAAGGTGGCAGCTGCTTGAAAAGGTATGTTTTGTTACGTATTCCTCTCTGATACCATGCTGTTTCGGACCGTTGCGACAAAGGTTCGAAAGCTGGTCTCGTTTTCCTCCAATATGTGGGGTGGTGCTGGATCGTTGCTGAGGTATGGGCTTATTGGCTTTCCCTTGAGTGGTTCTGGCACCAGGTCAGGGTGTTCAGTTGCTGCGAATTACCATAAAAGGCTATTGTCTCATGCAAGTGCAAGGCCAAAACAAAGTGTTAGGAGTCTTGATTGGTCAGGGTCGCAGGAGAACCTGTTTAATCAGAAGAGGATGAGGGGGAGTGATGAGAAGGTTATTGGTTGGTGCGGTCGTAGCGTTACGAGCTAGAGCTGCTGGTCAGGCCAGAGTCCGTTAAATTCTTCACAATGCATACATTTACCGTCTCTCCCGCCACTGTTGAAATAAATTCCTCTAATCTTTCGAATCGCCTGGTATGACATTAATGCATCTAACTGAAGATTGACAGCGGGAGACTAAATGAGTGGGAAAGGGTTAGTCCGACAGACTCCTACAACATTTCCCCACTCATGCTGCGAACTCTCAAGAATGAGGGAAATTTCGGTTTGCCGGACTGATAATAGCCCGAGTGCCTGAAGGTGACCAGCGCCCCGAGAGGCGGCGGGTTTGCCCGCTCGTGATCGGAAAACCCGGTGCCGATCTTGAATCGTATGTTGCGGTCAGTGTACAGCTCCACCACCAGGGAGCCCATGCGGCCACCATTCCTGCCTTTTCCGGCAACGTAGCCCACCACAACCCCTTCGGTGTCGGTGAAATTCTTGACCTTGAGCACATCGACCGATCTTCCCTGCCGATAGAGCGAACTTTTCCTGACCAGCACGATTCCTTCACCACCCCCGGCTTCGATTTGGTTGAGCAGGGACTGCAGGTGCTCTTCGTCATGCACCGGTTCCTGCTCGATGACAAAGGCATAACGGGAAGGGTGTTCGGCAAACCATGCCTTGGCTTTTTGTATACGCTCTTCGAAAGGCAGGGCGGAGTCCTTGGAGTCGAAAATGCCGTATTGCAGCGTCTGCCACCTCGTATCTTCGCCAGAACTGGCGACAATGGAGGCGGTGCGCTGAAAGGTCTGCCTGCCGCCCCATATTTCGCCGGAAAGCGGAAAAGGCGGAAAGTTTTCGATAAAATAGTCGGGAACGTCTATGGGATTGCCCTGCTTGGAGACCATCCTGGTGCCGGTCCATTCGCCACGTATGCCATCCAGTTTCTCGCTCCAGAGCCACTCTTCGTCCAGATGCTGGTCGGTATAGCTCTGGGGAAGCATGAGGCCGGTCGTAGCCAAGGCGTCCTTTACGCCAAAGCTGAGCAGGGGCAGGAGGATGAGGGCGGCTAAGGCGGCGCAGCGGGTACGGTGTGTGGCCTGTCTGGTGTCTGTTGCCATAGTTCCGGTTGGTAAAATGAATAATTAAACCGGAACTATAGCAGGAAAGGGCGGATGGAGGAAGTCGTTTATGTGGTTAGGAAGAATCTGTTCGTTATCCTTTGGCCCCGAATATTTTCACCTCGCACACCCCTGTCAGTTTGTCGGCAAAGTGCTCCGCATCCTGCCTGGTTCCCACCAGCGAATCGTAATGCATGGGGATGGCCACCTTGGGCTTGATAAGCATTGCCGCAGCCACTGCCTCTTCTGCGGTCATCACATAGGTGCCGGAGACCGGCAGGAGGGCGATATCGATATCCTTGAGGTCGGCCATCTCATCTATCAGGTCGGTGTCGCCCGCGTGGTAGATTCTGCAGCCGCCTACGTTGATGATAAAGCCGAGCCAGTTGTTCTTTTTGGGGTGGAATTTCTTGTTGGTGTTGTAGGCGGGAACCGCCTCTATGGTTACACCGGCCACTTCCAGGGACTCTCCCGGCTGCATTGTCCTGACATCGCCCGAGAGCTTTTTCGCCGATGCCTTTTCGGTGACCAGCACGGTGGTATCGCCCTGGATCTTGGCCACATCCTCCGGTGAGCAGTGATCGTAGTGGTCGTGGGTAATCAGGATGATATCTGCCTGTTCACCGCCTGGGATTTGGTAGGGATCGATGATGATGGTCTTGCCGTCTGCCTTGATCAGGAAACTATCGTGACCAAGCCAGCTGATATTTTCCAGAATCTCCGAGAGCATGGTTCACCTCCAGCGAAATTTGGTAACAAGGTAATTGGCTAATTAATCAACCTAACTCTATTTCATCTACGGGAGCGAGGTCAAGTACGGGCCGCCGCCGACTGCCGCGGAACCGGCAATATCAAGAGCGGCAGGGGAGGGGGCAGGACCATTTCAGGGTATACTACGATGAGATAGTGGAGATCGGGTTGGCTCCGCTGGTGCGGGTAAAGGTTTGACAAACGCCTATTAATTATTTTAATAAATAATTAAATACTGTTTGTGCTGAGGAATACCAACATGCGAGGCAATGTTATGGGGAACAGCAAATCAGCGACAAAGAAGCATCGACAGGGAGTGGTGATCGGTGGTTCAGGCCTGGTTGGAGGCACCATTGTCAACTATTTCAAGGCAAAGTGCCAGGAACCGATCGAGGTGATGGCACCGTCGAGCAAGAAGCTCTCGATCCGTGAGCCGGCGGATATCCGGGACTACCTGCTTGCCAAAAGGCCCGATTTTGTCATCAACGCGGCCATTGCCAATATCAACTCCGACGAGCAGCTTTCCTACGAGGTGAATTACCTCGGCCCGCTCAACCTTGCCAGGGCGGCCATCGATCTGCAGATCCCATATATACATGTCAGTTCGGCGGCGACGCTGGAGTTGGGGATGAACATCACCGAAGAGCAGAAGAAACCGTTTGCAACTGGAATGAGCAATTACAGCCGCTCCAAGCTGATGGCCGAAAAGACTTTGAAGCACCTTTTTCAGCAGGAGGGGCTGGACTATACCCTGGTCAGGCTGGCGGCGGTGTATGGCAATCATGATCATAAGATCCAGGGCATTCATCGCATGCTCTTTTCGGTGGCCGATGAGTCGATGCCCGTGCTTTTTACCAAAAAAGGTGTCCTCCACTCCTATTCAAACTGCCGGAAACTTCCCTATTTCATCCATCATGTGCTGAATCACCGCCAGGAGTTCTCCGGAGGGGAATACAACTTTGTGGATAAAGACCCGGTGGAACTGGTTGATCTGACCATGACCGTCAAATCCTACCTGGAGTTGAGCCTGCCCAAAGAGATCTGCGTCCCGTATGTGCTGGCTCGAAGCGGTCAGAAGGGGGTCGGCCTGGTGCTGAAGATGTTGCGGAAGTTTGGCCTGAAGGCGGAGCTGCCCTCCGAGCTGGTCTTTTTAAAGCAGTTCTATGTGAGCCAGACGCTCAACTCCGATCGTTTGCAAAGTTCGAGCTTTGTTGATCCCTTCCCGGACGAGACCATCTACAGCCGTCTGCCGGAGATGATCCTCTATTACATCGATCGCTGGAGTCACCAGAACCTGATCTCCACCTATAACGAGGAAGTGAAACTGGATAGAGACTTTATCCAGACCTTTATCCATGAGCCTGAAAAGCTGATGCGGGCGGCACACCAGGGCGTGGCCCGCAAGGTGGACAAAGAGGTGGGGTGGCGGCGCGAACAGCCGGCCGCAAAAGGTGAAGGCGGAGCCGAACGGGCGCAGACCTGATCGCAGGCTCCACGCTCCACGGGGCCCGCTCAGCCCGTGCCTGTCTTTAACCGAAGAATTTCCTGGTCATCCTGGATATCCAGCCCAGGCTTTCGGCCTTTTCCTCTTTGGGGATCTCTTCCTGCAGCTTGAAGTGGCCGTTGACGGCGGCCACATAGGCCTTGTCATCGCGCTGGATGTGGTTGATCAGCCACCTGCGCAGGAAGGCGTAGAGCTCTTCGGCAATTTCCTCGCCCTCGTCGAGCTTCTCCTTGAAGGTGGTGACCCGCTGGATCAAGGTCTTGTGCACGTGCTTGTGCGGCCCGGTATAGGGGTATTGGGCCTCCTCCATCAACGCTTCCTCAAAGGCAAAGTGCGATATGGTGTATTCGCCCAGGCCCTCAAGCACCTCAGAGGTTTTTGGGGTATCAGCGGCTGCAATGCCCTGGCCGAGTTCATTAAGGAACTCAAGCAGCTGCCTGTGTTGGTTGTCGATCTCTTCAATGCCGGTGTCGTACGACCTCTGCCACTCTAATACTTCCATTTTTCAAAGCTGTTTAAATAAAGACTGGGTGGTGAATAATTATTAATTCCATGATGTTGCCCCATGAGTAATACTCCGCGGCGGGTGAAAAAGTCAATAATTATCGGAGAGTAGGGCGGGAATACAACACCTTGCCGGATCAGTGGAAAGGAGGAAGGGGAACATCCTGCCACTGATCCGGATGAACCGGTCTGTGGCAAGCAGGGGGAGTGGTGGAGGGGGGCAGGCCTGTGCCGGGAGCGGTGATGCTCCCGGCAGGAGACATCATGATGCTTGCTGGGCGGGGACCGGGCCGAACAGCCTGTCAGTGAATCGTACATACCAGGCGGCGGACTGGACCTGGATGATATAGGCGGCGGCAATGACCAGGGCGGCATTGGCCCCGGCCTCACCGAAGCCATTGATGGCGATGGCCAGGGCAATGGAGAGGTTTCGCATGACAGTGCCATATACCAGGGCGATGCCGTCGCCTCTGGTAAAAAAGATCCTGCCCACCAGGGTGGAAAGCAGAAAATTCAGCAGATAGAGAAGCAGGAGCGGGAGGAAAATTACCAGCAGGGTGCCGGGTGCGGCTATTATGGCCTTGGCCTTGAGGGCCATTGCCACAAAGACTATGCCCAGCACGCCAACGGTGGACAGGGCGGGGAAACGGGGGGCCAGCCGCGCTTTGAATTCCGCCATCGATACTCTGCTGAGCAGCACTTTTCTGGTGGCATAACCGAGGGTCATGGGCAGAAAAACGATCAGGAGTATCTGCTGCATAACCCTGATGAAGTCAACCGTAACAGTGGCGCCGAGCAGCCAGCTGACATAGAGCGGAGTCATCAGGGAACCGATGGTCAGCCCGATCACTGTCATGTTGATGGCCGCGCCCATATTACCCTTGGCAAACCCGGTCCAGGAGATGGTCATGCCGCTGGTGGGCAGCAGGGCGGCAAGCAGCAGTCCGAGCGCCATATAGGGCTCAGTGGGAAAGAAAACCCTGCCGAGGAAATAGGCCACGAAGGGGATAACCGCAAAATTGATCAGCAATGCACTTGTCTGCAGCCTGGGCTCCAGGCCTTTTTTCAGGTTATCGATGTTCAGGGTCACCATCATGGGGTAGACCATAAGGATGGTGAGCGGCACGATCAGCGCTTTCAGCTGGAGCACCAGGCTCTCTGGGGCCAGTCCGCCGAGGAGCAGGCCGGCGACCATCATCGCCGGGATGGTACTCACCAGGTTCTTGTTCATCCTGATCAACAACTTCCACATACTTTCCTCCGTTGCATGGTGTTAAGTAGAATGAGGCGCTGTGCATATGCCCATATTGCGCACCGGGAGAAGAAATGTCAACGGATTATTTTAAGAAATTAATTAAAAACTATAATTACTCGAAATGAGACTATCTCGCTACTTACCACGGTGCGGTATTGATCATTGGCTGAGTAGCGGTGCAGCCGATTGACAGGTGGTTCAGGTGGCTGGCATTTGAGCTGGCATTTGCGTGGGGGTGTGCGCCGGCTGGGTGCTGGATTTTTGAAAGACGATAATGACCTCGCCCACCTTGAAGCCGAATTTGCTCAAGGTGGCCTTGTTGAGCAGGAGCTGTTCGCTGACCAGGAACATCCAGTCATCGAAGGCGATCTTCCAGGTGGAATCGTCAACTTTCAGATTCACCACATAGTGCCAGTTTAAGACATTGCCGTACAGCGTTCCCTCGGCACTGCCCACAACATCCTCGGCAGTACCTGAATAGCTGTGCTGATCAGCCTGCCGAAGAATCCAGGTTCGCTGGGATTGTTCACCGTCGCTCCAGTCGAAGTCCTCTTTTAAGACCAGTTCCCCCGCCCCGTTGATTTCCCCGACGATATCGACCTTGAACTGGCGGGTCAGCTCGCCTTTTCTGTTCAGGACCAGCCCGTAGCCCGTAGTGTTCCCGGAAAAGTAGGCGAACAGGTCAAGCTCGGGCGTATTGCCTTCATATTGCTTCAGGTCTATGCCGGAGCAGCCGGCAAGCAGTATCAGTAGCAGTACGGTAGTTAAACGTTTCACCACACAATTCCTCCCTGTTGAATCAGAACAACCGATCATAAGTGCCATCTCAGAGCAGGTCCGCGTCGGCCACGGGGGCGGCTTCCTGGCGCATTTCATCGGCCACATCGACCCAGCCGCCACCGAGGGCACGGTACACCCCGACCAGGCTGACAAAGGTAGCTGTCTGGGTCTGCACAAAGTCAAGCTGGCTGGAAAACAGACTGCGGTTGGCATCCAGCACCTGGAGGTAGCTGGTAGTGCCGGCTTCGTACTGGTACTTGGCCAGTCGTGCGTAAGTTTCCAGGGTGCGGGTGCGCCGGCCCTGGGCCTCCTGGCGTTCACGCCCCTTGGTGGTGGCTATCAGGGCGTCTTCAACTTCCCTGAAGGCCGAGAGTATGGCTTGCCGGTAGTTGTGCACTGCCTCCTGCTGTGCAGCCTCGCTGGTCATTACCTGGCCCTCGATATTGCCGAAGGTGAAGATGGGACCGATGATGTCGCCGCCGATCTGCCAGATGGCGGAGTCGCTGTCAAAGAGCCGGTCCGAGTCGATGCTCGACTGTCCCAGGATACCGGTGAGGGAGATGGTCGGAAAGTAGAGTGATTTGGCCACTCCGATCCGGGCGTTGGCGGCGATCAGCTGCTGTTCGGCCTGAATGATATCCGGGCGTTGCTCGAGCAGGTCGGCCGGCAGCCCCGCCGGGATGGCCGGGATGGTCAGCTCGTCTATGGTTCTGCCCCGGGGGATGGGACCGGGATTTTTCCCGAGCAATAAGGAGAGCAGGTGCTGCTGCTGGATGACCTGTGACTCCAGATCCGGGATGGTCTGCCGGGCGCTTTCATACTCCGATTCCACCTGACTCACCTCAACCTGGGAGACGGTGCCGTAGGTGTGGCGGTGGTTGAAGATGCGCAGTGACTCCCAGTAGGACTCTGCTGTCTCGATGGAGATTTCAAGTTGCCGATCGAGACCGCGCAAGATGACGTAATTGCTGGCGACGCCGGTAACCAGGCTGAGCAGCACGCTGCGTCTGCCGGCCTCGCTGGCCAGCAATTCCGCCCTGGCCGCTTCGTTTAAGCGGCGGATACGCCCCCAGAAATCAATCTCCCAGCTGGCGCTGAGGAAAGCCTCATAGTCGCTGTATTCACCCTGCGGCGGCGACAGGCCGGTGTCGGTATCGTCCTGCCGGGAAATAGTGCCCGAATAGCCGATCTGCGGGAAGAATTCTGAACGGGTGGTGCGCAGCTGGCCGAGAAATTGATCGACCCTGGCCAATGCCGCTTTGAGATCCAGGTTGTTGCTGATGGCTGTGGCGATCAGCTGGTCGAGCACCGGGTCATTGAACTGTCGCCACCAGGCCGTGTCGATCATGGCCGTGGCCGCGTCGTAGGAAACTGTCCAGTCGGCGGGTGTGTGCACAGCAGGTCGTTCATAATCGGGTCCGACCGTACAACCGCTGAAAATAAGGAGGAACAGGCCGGTGAGGAGCAGGCTACGCATGGTGGTCACCTCCCTTGGCAGAAGAGGTCGAAGCTGGTTGCGGTACCCCCTTCTTTTTGGGACTGAACAGACCGGAGGCATTTTCGATCAGCACGAAAAAGAGGGGCACGAAGAACGAGGCCACCATGGTGGAGGCCAGCATGCCGCCGATCACCCCCGTACCGATTGCATGGAGGCTGTTGGCGCCGGCCCCGCTGGCGATGGCCATTGGCACACAGCCTAAAATGAAGGCCATCGAGGTCATGACAATGGGTCTCAGCCGTAATCTGGCCGCTTCCACGGCGGCCTCCACCACGCTCATGCCCCCATGCAGGTTTTCCACCGCGAACTCAATGATCAAGATGGCGTTTTTGGCAGAGAGCCCGATCAGGGTAACCAGGCCGACCTGGAAATAGACATCATTTTCCAGGCCACGCCCCCAGGTGATAAGCAGCGCCCCGCAGATGGCAAAGGGTACCGCCATCATCACGCCAATGGGCAGCGACCACTTCTCGTACTGTGCAGCCAGGATGAGAAAGACCATGATCAGGCCGAAGATGAAGGCCGAGGTGGAGGTGCCGCCAGCCTTTTTCTCTTCATAGGCCTGGCCGGCCCAGGAGAAGCTGTAGCCGTCCGGCAGCACCTCACCGGCCAGCTGTTCCATGGCGGTAATGGCCTGGCCGGTACTGTAGCCGGGGGCCTGACTGCCTGTCAGCTTGGCCGCCGGAAAGCCGTTGAAGCGTGGCATCAGGCCAGGGCCCGGCACGTAGCGAAGTGTTGCCAGGGCAGAGAGCGGGATCATGTCCTCGGTCTTGGTGGAGCGGACATAGATCTGGTCAAAATCGGTAGGGTCGTCCCGGTATTGGGGCTGGGCCTGGATGATCACCTGCCAGATCCTGCCGAACTGCACATACTGGGCGACGTAGGCGGAGCCGAAGTAGGATTGCAGGGTATCGTAGACATCGGCCACCGGCACACCGAGCAGCTCGGCATGGGCGCGATCGAGATCAAAAAAGAGCTGCTGCTGGGAGGCGGAAAAGGTGGTGGTCACTCCGGCCAGCTCCTTTCGTTCCCGGGCCTTGGCGATAAACTTTTTCGCCACGCCCTCAAGGTCCTGGGCGCTGCCGCCGCCCATATTCTGGATGTAGAACTCGAACCCACCGGTGGTGCCCAGGCCCGGGATGGACGGCGGGTTCAGGGGAACGACGATGCTCTCCTTGATCTGGGAGAACTGCATCATCAGTTGGTGGATCACGGCAAATGCACCCAACTCTTCTGTTTCTCGTTCCTCATAGCCTCTCAGGGCGGGGAACATGGTTGATGAGTTGGTCTTGTTCTGGCTGTCAATCAGGCTGTAGCCGTCCACCTGAAATACCGATTCCACCGCAGGATTTTCCCGCATGATCTTGGTCGCCCTGTTGGCAACCTGGGTGGTCCGTTCCTGGCTGGCGGCATCGGGCATGATGTTGATAGCAAAGAAATAGCCCTGATCCTCTTCGGGTACAAAACTTGTGGGGAGGATCCTGAAGAGAAATATCGTCGCTGCGACCACCCCGCAAAACAGCAGGATACCGATCAGTTTATGGCGAATGAGGAACCTCACCCCGACGATGTAAAGGTCGGTGACCTTGTTGAAGCCGTTGTTGAACCATCTGGCAAAGCCCTTCTTCTCCTGGTGTTTCTCCTTGAGAATAAGGGTGCAGAGGGTTGGGGAGAGGGTAATGGCCACCACCCCTGAAATGACCATGGAGATGGCGATGGTGATGGCGAACTGCTTGTACAGGGTGCCGGTGAGACCGCCGAGAAAGGCAACGGGCAAAAAAACGGAAACCAGCACCAGTACGATGGCAATCAGCGCGCCGGTCAGCTCCTTCATGGTCTTTCGGGCCGACTCCTTGGGGTTGAGCTGGTGCGCCTCCATGTTATGCTCCACACCTTCCACCACGATAATCGCGTCATCCACCACCAGGCCGATGGCGAGGATCATCCCGAACAGGGTGAGCATGTTGGTGGAAAAGCCGAGGAAGTAGATGCCGATATAGGTGCCGATGATGCAGATCGGCACCGCCAGGATAGGGATGACGGTGGCCCTAATGCTCTGCAGAAACAGTAAAACCACCAGCACCACCAGGATTACCGCCTCAAAAAAGGTGTGGACCACCTTCTCGATGGAGGCTTCGGTGAATTTGGAGGTGTCGATGACCAGTTTGTACTCGAGCCCGTCGGGAAAACCAGGCTCCAGCTCTTCCACCAGCTTCCGAACTTTCTCCGAGGTGGCTATGGCGTTGGCCCCCGGTTGTTGGTAGACGATAATCGCGGCCGCTTTTTTTCCTTCAAATTGGGTGACCAGGGAGTAATCCCGCGAACCCATTTCGGCGTAACCAACATCTTTGAGGTGAACGAGGGCAGACGTTTCCGATTCGGTTCGGATGATGATGTCGTTGAATTCCTCCGGGGTCGCCAGCATACCCTGGGTGGTGACCACGAAACTCTGCTGCACCCCTTCGGTGGTGGGGGACTGGGCGATCTGGCCGATACCAAAGGCCTGGTTCTGGCTCTGGATGGCGTTTCTCACGTCGGTAGCCGTCAGGCCCAGCTGGGCCAGCCTGTCCGGCCGCAGCCAGATGCGCATGGCGATGTCAGGCAGCGGAAACATGCTGGAGAGGTTTGCCCCCTGGACACGTTTTATCTGCTCAAGCACGTAGAGATTGACATAGTTTGAGAGATAGGTCTGGTCGTAGCGGTCATCTTCTGAAAAAAAGGCGATAACCATCATAAAGGCCTGGGAACGCGATTCGACGATGACGCCTTGTCTGGTCACCACTTCAGGCAGGGTTGGGCTTGCCTGGCTCACCCTGTTCTGCACATCCACCTGGGCCTGGTCCGGGTCGGTCCCAGGTTCAAAGGTGATGGTGAGGGTCATGTTGCCGGTGGAGGAGCTGGTGGAGAGCATATAGCTCATGTTGTCCACCCCGTTGATCTGCGACTCCAGCGGGGCGGCGACCGTATTGGCAATGACCTCGGCGGTGGCGCCGGGGTAGGTCGCCGTCACCTGAACGGTGGGTGGCGCTATCTCCGGGTACTGGGCGATTGGCGTTGTATTGAGACAAACGTAACCACCCAGGACAATGACGATGGAGATGACCATGGCGAAAACCGGCCGATCTATAAAAAAATTCGCCATACAGGACCTCTTCTAGTCCGATTTTTGTTCAGGCGCCTGGGGGGCGGCGTCCTGCTGTTTCGTTGCCTCTGGCTTGGTTGCGTCTGGTTTGCGGGCATCAGCGGCAAGGACTTTCACCGGCATTCCCGGAGCCAGTCGCATGAAACCGTCGGTGATGACCACCTCGCCCTCTGTGAGGCCGTTGTCAATGATCCAGTCGTCCCCGGTCCAGGGTCCCACTATGACCGGTCGCACTTCAGCGGTTCCTTCTTTGTTCACCAGGAACACCACATGGCCGTTGGAGGTCTGCTGGACGGCACGCTGCGGGACCACCAGGGCGTTGGCCCGCTTCGCGCCGTGGAGTTCCGCCTTGACGAACATGCCGGGGCGCAGGGCGGTGTCCGGGTTAGGGAGTTCGGCCCTGATCAGGAAGGTTCCGGTGTCCGGGTTGAAGGTCGGGTCAACGAAGCTGAGCTTCCCGGTATGGGGGTATTTGGAGTTGTCGCTCAGATACAACTGGATGGTGAACTCGTCGCCTGGGGGCGGAATGATCCTGCCGGCCTCGACATCCTGATCAAAGTTGGATACCTGGTTCTGGGAGATGCTGAAATTGACCCAGATGGGGTCCAGCAGGGCTACATAGGTCAGGTAGCCGCCTGGCCCGATACTCAGATAGGTTCCCTCCCGTACTTCGGCTTCACCGCTTACCCCGGTTACCGGGGATTTGATTTCGGTATAGCTGAGATCGAGGGTGGCCTGCTTCAGGTTGGCTTCCGCCTGATGGACAGCGGCCCTGGCAGATTTTACCGCCCCGATAGCCTGGTCCAGGTCGCTCTTGCTTGCCGCATCCAGTTGCACCAGCGGTTGGATGCGTTCCAGGTTCACTTCAGCTGTCCATAATTGGGCCTGGTTGTTTTCCAGGGCGCCCTTGGCTGATTCAACCTGGGCAAGAAACGGCTTTTGATCGATCAGGAACATGTCCTGCCCCTCATTGACCACTTCACCTTCTTCATAGAGGATTTTTTCTAAAAAACCGTTGACCCGGGCGACAATATCCACCTGGTGGGCACTCTCGATCTGGGCCACGAAGCTGGCGCTGACCGGCACGGTTTGGGGTTTGACGGTTATGGCATGTACCTCGGCGGGTGGTACGGGCGGCGGGGGCTCTTCCTTTTCGCAGCCGATGGCGCCAAGGGATACCAGGGCCGTACAGAGCAGGAGACAAATCGTTCGGGTCAGCTTGGAGAACTCTCTCTCCACAATCATGGCAGGGCTCCTTTGAGTGACTGGAATGTACCATCCTGTGCGACGGGGAACAGGCTCTGGTGCTTTATTGTGCTAGGCATGGCGTTCTGCTGGTGATGGTCTGAAAACCGTTTGCCACCTGCTGAAACTCAAGGCTGGTGCAGGTATGGCTCAAGTTGCGTGAGCATTTACGTTGATCTGGTTCAACCGTTTCGGGACAATCTATGCCGCTGTCAGGTTAGAGAATCCCAGGCGGCGCTGCCGCTGCAGTTCGGCTGTTGCCGTGTTGCCTGGGCTCATCGCTGAACACGGTCCGGGCTGAAGATCGCCAATAATTGTAGTTTGCTGTGTCTTTCGGAGACAGGTCCGGCGCCGATCGGTCGGCACCGGCGGGAGAGGTAAAAAATACAAGGTATTCTCCCTCTTCAAGTATGCGTCAAAATAGACAGTGAATGCAACCGGTGGGTGGTTGGCGAAGGATTTTGCATCTTCAACTCAAAGAGTGTGTCTGCGGAGTAGATGGTATGGCAAGGGTAGGAGCTTGCAGAATTCTTGCATTTGACTCTTTTCAAAAGTGCGGACTCCTGGGATAATTCAAGCCGGGCGCAAGGAATGGCCGCTGCCCAAAGCGGCTAATCGCATGGTGAAAATCAGGAGGGACTATGGTGCTGCGGTTTGAAACGGAGACGCTGGGTATTCCGGTGATTCTCGAGGCGGTAGGGTTGGGAGGCGATATCAATATTTCACTGCATGGCGGTGACAGGGGCCATATCGGCGCTGTGGCCCTGGCCCAGCCGCGGCCCAGTCTGGCGGATCCCCAGCGCACCAGCGCTTCCACCTCGGTGATCACCATCTGCGGCCACAAGGAGGATCGTCTGGCTTGCAGGGTGGCCGAGCAGGTAGCCTCGGCCACCAACAGTGTGGTTGCGGTGGCCTGCGGTATTCACGTTGACAAGGCCGATGCCGAGCAGATTGGTGCGATCGGGGAGTCGGTTGAGCACTTGGTGGAGGAGTTGTTGGCCAGCCTTGCCGGTGATTGACAGTTGTTGGCAGCCGATGATTTCTTTAAAAAAGCGATCTCTTATTCGTGACAGACAAACTCCAGATCTTCTGGCGATACGCCGCCTTCCCAGGCGACGTGGTCCGGTTCTGTCAGCCAGATCACTATATCATCGTAAATCTTTTCAGCCCCCAGGTCCCGGGTGAGCATGTGGTAGCCGTTTTCATAGAGAATGAACTGCCACTTTGCGCTGTCGCTGGCCGGCAACGCCTCTAGCATCTCGCAGGTTGGCTCTGGCGGGACGATCTCGTCGTTTTTCCCATACAGGATCAGGGCGGGCAACTCAACCTGTGGCGAGGCCTCCAACGCCTCAGACATCAGCTGGGTCAGCCCATACACCACATCTGAGCGGGCCCCCTTGATAACCAGGGGGTCACGGCCGAGTGCTCTCAGCATCTCGATGTTGTCCGAAGGCATGATGTCCATGCCCTGGCTGGAGAGATAAAACCAGGGCATCACATGGGCAAAAAACCACATGGGGCCGCGCTGGTACCAGGGCATGGTGCGGGAGGCCCACACCGCCGGTGCCACCAGGATGATGCCGTTCACCTCACTCTTGTCAGATAAAGCACCCGTGGAGACCATGATGACGGCGCCCCCCATGCTCTCGCCCAGGAGGTAGAGCGGCGTTGCCGGATAGCGCTGATTGAGCAGCCGGATCATGGTGAGCAGGTCGCTGGACAGCGCCTCGGTGCCGTGCCAGTAGCCCCTGCCTTCCGTCTCACCGAAGCCCCTCTGGTCATAGGCGACCAGGACAATATCCCTTGCTGCCAGATAGTTGCCGATATCGACAAAGGCATTGCGGTAGTCGTTGAAGCCGTGCAAGGCCAATACCACTGCCCGGGGAGGGGAGTCGCTGCTGTAAGTGACGGTGGGCAGGGTGTAGCCGTCAGCCATGATGGCATGATCTGTTTTGAGCAATGGCGCCTCGGTTGGCGGCAGCTTGTCCCGGTGATAGGTATAGGGGCCCAGGCAACCAGCCAGAAATGTGGCGATTGGCAGCACCGTCAGCAGCACGTAGCATGATTTCAGAAGAGGCCGAAGCATCGTTTATCCTTGGTCAGGCGGGTTTTCCGGCATGGGCGTCTCAGCTAGCATTATTGCTGCTTACTGGCCGGTAGCGCAAGACAATAGCGTTGATATTTTGAGAAAAACAGAAGACCAGCCGGGAGTGGCCCCTCGTTCCAGGCCGGGTCTAATCGGCGATGAAGTGCGGTATAAAGCGGGAAGTGTCCTGGGTGATCCTGCTTTTATCCTCACGGATGGTGAGACCGCTGGCCCGGTCGCCAATCACCCAGGAACCAACCAGCATGTGCTGATTTTCCAGGGCAGGCAAGGGGTGGGCGGACTGCACCACGTAACCTTCCTCCCCGTATGGCCCACTGCTTTGCTCGGTGCAGCGGCCGTCGTCCAGCCAGGCAATGTTGGCGCCCTCCCGGGAGAACAGGGGCTTTTTCAGCCAGCTGCCGGAAAGCGAGGCGGCCGGGTCGTCACCAAAAAAGCAGGGCAGCAGGTTGGGGTGGCCGGGGTGTTTTTGCCACAGGTAGGCCAGGATGGCCTTGTTGGACAGCACAGCCTTCCACAGCGGCTCCAGCCAGTATACGTCGGCTGTGGCGAGATCCCGGGCCCCATCTTCGCGCAGCATCATCTCCCACGGGTAGAGCTTGAAACAGGCCCGGATGACCTCGTTTTCCAGGTCGGTATAGCGACCGTCCGCGGTCTGGCCGATATCATCGATAAACAGGAATTTGTTCTCAAGGCCTGCCTGGCTGGCGCAGTCTTGCAGATACTGGACGGTGCCGCGGTCCTCTTCGCTATCCGGCGAGCAGCACATATGCAGGACCGGCCATGCATAGTGTTTGCCGAGCAGCACAAACTGGTTGATCAGCAGTTCCTGGATGAGGTTGAACTGGTCTGCGTCCGCCGGTAGCACGCCGTGCTCGAGCTGCTGCTCCAGCCAGAGCCATTGAAAAAATCCCGCCTCATACAGGGAGGTCGGGGTATCGGCGTTATACTCTAAAAGCTTGGCAGGTCCGTTGCCGCTGCCGTGATAGCTGAAATCCATCCTGCCATAGAGGCTGATGGGGTGGCGGCGCCAGGAATCGCGAATCAGCTCCCAGGCGAATTGGGGAATGGCGAATCGTTTCAGCCAGTATTCGCTCTCGACTATCTCCGCCACCGCTTCCTTGCAGATGGCGTGCAGTTCAGCTGTGGGATCCTCCAGATCATTTTCTATTTCCGCAAGACTAAACTGGTAGGCGACGGATTCGTCCCAGTATGGCTCACCGTGGACGGTGTGAAACTTGAAACCAAAGGTGTCGGCCTGCTGTTGCCAGTCAGGCCGAACGGGCAGATGCAACCGCCGCATACTCAGCCACCCCAGCTTTTTTTGCTGCCGGAGCTGTAGGATTTGCCCATGGTGGTACCGAAACCTCCCCTCCTGACGGTGCGGCTGGTGTAGGTCTTGGCTGGCTTTTTGGTGAAGGCACCATAGTCGACGGCGACGTTTCGCTTATAGGAGCTGCCCAGCTTCTGCTCGTTGAGGCCGTAGTATCCGTAGTTACTGCTTTTTTTCGAGAAAAAGACGGGCGTTGAGTAGTAGTCGCGGGAGCGTTTGTGTTTCCTCTGGTATTCAAAGTAATCGCCCACCTCATCGATGATCTCACTGATGATAAAGCCGGTAATCAAGGGCATCCAGAAACTGCCGCCATCCTGGGACTGGCATTGCCCGTCACCAAACTCCATCTCGCACAACGACTCGGAAGCGTAGCGCGGCCCGCTTTCAAGAGCTGCCCACTCGGCGTTCTCATAGCCGCTACGGCAGATTTCCTCCTTGCCGGGATGGGCGTCTATGCACTCATCCACAGATGAGTAGAGGTAGGCCTCCTCGCTATCGGTACCGCAGCCGGAGAGCGTCAGACAGGCCGCGAAGGCATACAGGGGCAGGGCGGCATTTTTCTTCACCATGCCGACCAGGTTGAGCCCTTGGCTGCGCTTTTTCTTGCGTGGGGTATCTTGTGTCATTGCGATCACCATGTCATGCAGGCTGCATTCAGTAAGCCGATGGATATGGAAACACCGGCCAGCACGATACCGGAGGCAATTTCGCCGTTTTCAATTCGTGTCGCAATCTGGCGCAGGAAGGCAAGGCGAATCAGGGCATAACCAATGAGCTGGGCAACAAGGGCAACGACAGCCCAGATGGCGAAATCAATCAGGTCGATCGAGTTTGAGGCGGCACTGGCCAGGGCGATGGCGTACCCGATGAGCGTGCCGACCAGGGCGACCGCTGCGGCAGAGTTGTTCTGTTTTACCAGGGCCCACTCGTCGTGGGGGGTGATGAGTGTGTAAATCGTCTTGAACAGCAACAACGCGACGAAAGAAAGTCCAAAATAGAGCGCAAATGCACCAAGCCCAGACAAGGTTCCTGTTACCATAACAACCTCCCTCTCCCTGTTATCGGTTGCCGGTCGTAGCCAGCGACTGCCAGGGAGCGCTGGCGCGGGTCCTGGGTCGATTTGTCAGCCAATCCGGTTGATTATTTGTACGATTTATGCCTCAGCAAACCTAGCAGTTGACTGAAAGTATTGCAATTTCTTTTTCAACCTCCAAAAAGGCAAGGGATTGGCGGCATTCATCGGCAAAAGGGGCAGGACATGAAAGGTGTGGCGGTGATAGGAATCGATGGGGATTAGGAGGAGGATGTCTGGGTTACGGTACTGTTCCCCGGATGCAATCCGCCAGCGTTTTCCAGTAGCTTGGTTCCATATTCTTTTTCACCGCGTTATCTGCTTTTACCTCGGCTTGTATCACACATGCCTGCAGTTTTCTGGCCTGATGGTCGTCGGGACTGGCCTCAAGGCCGATGGCGGAGGCTATCTGGTGGATGGCGTCCTGCATGGATGTGTTGGAACTCTCTATGCACGCCTGGTAGTCCCTGGCAGTTTCCGTATTGCGGAGACACCGTACGCTGAGTTGTGCCTGGAAGAGGGTGATGGCCGGCATGGTCAGATCGGGTTTGTGGGTGCTGTCCGGTGTTGCGGCAACGGCGGGGAGGGCAATGAGAAGGCTGAAAACGGTCAGCAGTTGGCAGAAAAGCATCCAGTTCACCTGTGGAGAGTGTTGTTCAGGTGGTTATCGGTGTCAGCAGGCGGGATGATTGACACCATTCAGCATACTTGAAATCAGCGGCGAGGTGAAGCGAAGGCAAGCACCTGGCTCTTTAGGTGCGGTATTTCAGAGGACGAAGCTGAAAAGGGCTGCCCGGGATCCTTTTCAGGTTGCCATTACAGCAGGTACCAGCCACCGCAGGCGAGGATGGCGGCCGGCAGGATGATGAGCAAAAGGGTGGCGAGGCACCCCGATTTGGTGCCGGGATCATGGTCGGGGGGCTTCTTGTCGCCATAGAGGAATTCGTCTTCACCGGCAGCATCGGGAAGATTGTCGAGAATATCATCATGTTCCGAGTTGGGCGGCTCCTGCTGTGGCATGGTAGACCTCCTTGTCGGTGAGGGATCGGGGAATCTTGCCTGTATCACCCTGCCTGTCAAATGATTATAGCCATCAGTGACCGTGAAGCAACACCCGGCAAGAGCGGAAATCGTCATAGCCTACCATGACTGCGATATGCTGTTGCGCCTTCGGGGCAGTCCGGCAGCTGTCAGTTCTGGTTATTCTTGGTAGCTGATTATCAAATATGCTGAAATTATTTTTGTTTGCGGCATATGAGAATATTTGCGCGATGAAAAGAGTGATCGCGGGCTGATGGTTTTGTTGGCGTGTTTCCCAGTCATCTTGGGAGTGCGAAAAGATGTCAGGATAGTTCTCGTACGGATAATGACGTTCTCTTCCCCCAAATGATATGGCAGTACGTTGAAAGATTTTCCGGGGGGAAAACAATGAAAAAAGTATTACGTGCAGGACTCTGCCTGGCCTTGGTTGCCGGGGCGCAGAGCGTGGCGGCATCGGAGGTTCCAGAACAGGAGGGAGCGTACAGGATCGGTGAGATTGTTGTCTCGGCAAGCCCGAACAATATCGTTGAGAATGCGGGAACGGTCTACCGGGTTACCGCCCAGCAGATCAAGGACCAGAATGCCCGTACCCTGGATGAGGCGCTGCAACTCGTGCCGGGACTGATTGTCCGGGAAGGGGCGGAGGGGACACCCAGAATCGATATTCGCGGTTTCCGGACCCGGCATGTGCAGTTCTTCATCAACGGTATTCCGCTCAAGTCCAGCTACGATGGCCAGTTTGATCCGACCAGGATTCCTGCCGATATCATTTCTGAGATCAAGGTGACCTCGGGTGGCGGCTCCGTGCTCTATGGCGCCGGCGGCAATGGTGGTGCCATCGATATCATCACCAAGGCAGGTGTGGAAGGTGTCCACGGCTCCATTGGCGCCGAGGTGCTGGAGGGCCCACAATTCAAGGGAAATGCCAGCCTGTATGGCACAGGTGAGCGGGTGAATTTCTATGGCAACGTCAGCATCCTGGACCGTGATGCCTATCCGCTGTCCAGTGATTTCACTCCTGTCAACAGCGATGTCGAAAACGGAGGGGACCGTGAGAACAGCGACCGCAAACGATTTAACCTCTATAGCAATGTCAGCTATGACCTCAGTGATGCCAACACCCTTGGCTTTACCTTCAGTCGTCTGGATGGAGAAAACGGTAAGCCGCCGGTAACCAATTACGATAAAAATGACGCGCTGACCAAGAAGACCAAGTACGAGCGCATTGATGATATAGACAACACCCTGGTTCAACTTGCCTTTGACCACGACCCGGCGGGGCCTTTCGGTTTTCGGGGCTGGGCGTACTACAGCACCACCAGCGAACTGGAAAATCGCTATGATGACGACAGTTATACCAGCCAGACCAAGAAGAATTCCTTTTCGCAGGATTCAGAGACAGAGATTGTCGGTATCAGCACCCAGTTTCAGTACCAGGTTGATGACAGGGCGACGGCAACCCTGGGGTTGATTGCCGAAAATGAGAGCTGGGAGGCTGAGGGGTTTGAGATCAAGGATTCCGGATCGAAAAAGATTGACGATGATTATGACCTCCAGAACTACTCCGCCGCCTTGGAGTATGAGCGCCAGCTTACCGACTCCATCGGTATAGTGGCAGGATATGGTCACTACTTCCACAATCGGGAAGAGGGTGACGATAATGACTTTTCCTACCTCATCGGCGCCACCTATGACTGGAGCGAGGACACCCGTTTTCGCCTGAATCATGCGCGGAAAGTCCGTTTTCCTTCTGTCAAACAGCTCTATGGCAAGGATGGCAACCCGGACCTGGATACCGAGGTCACCTACCACTACGAGGCGGGCGTTGAGCAGAGAATCTGGAAAGACGGAGTTTGGAACCTTACAGGCTTTTACATCGATGCCGAGGACTTCATCGAAAAGGTCGATGAAAATGGCGAAACGGTCACTAAAAATTTCCAGGATATCCGTATCGCCGGTGTCGAAACTGGCGTGACCCTTCGCCCTCTTGACAGGCTGGAGACACAGCTGGCACTGACCTGGCTCGACACCGAGGATAAATCCGCAGATTCGGACCGTGATGAGCTCCAGTATCGGCCGGAATGGAAGGTGTCGGCGACCGCTAAATATACCTTCGATTTTGGCATGAGCATTTTCGGCTCCATCCTCTACGTTGCCAACCAGTATTTCTACGATGACGATCAAACAGTCAAAGGGGAACTGGACGATTTCACCATCGTCAACCTGAAGGTGAGCCAGAAGTTTGTGACCACCGGCATGGAGCTGTATGTCGGGGTGAACAACCTCTTCGATGAGGATTACGAAGAGAGCTACGGTTTGCCGAAACCGGGACAGATGTTCTATGGCGGTTTTGAATACCGGTTCTAACAGGGATGGTCGGCTGTTGACCGTCGACCACTTTTCCTACAGATATCCTGAAGCGGAGAACTTTACCCTTCGGGATATCTCGCTTGTTGTCCGAACAGGCGAGTGCCATCTGTTGGAGGGGCCGACCGGTGCCGGCAAGAGCACCCTGCTGCTGGCGATCAGGAGGCTGCTACCTCCGGGGCAGAGTTCCGGCCGGATTTTGCTGCACGGGGCAGTTGAGGACGGGACGGTAAGCCATATCGCGCTTATTCAGCAAAACCCGGCCACGCAATTACTCTGCAGCAGCCTTGGGGCAGAGGTTGCCTTTGGCCTGGAAAATCGCTGTGAGCCGCCGGAGCTGATGTTGGCCAGGGTGGAGGAAGTGCTCAGGAGGACCGGCCTTGAGCGGCCGGTGGATTTTCCGGTTGATTCGCTATCCATGGGACAGCAGTACCGGGCCTGCATTGCGGGCCAGCTGGTGCTTGAACCACGGCTGGTGCTCATGGATGAACCGGTTTCGCAACTCGATCCCCGGGGCCGGGAAAAGATGATGCAGCTCATCGGCCAGCTGAAACGGGCCGGGGTGGCAGTGCTGGTCAGTGAGCATCGCCCGGATATCCTCGCGCCACTCATCGACCACCGCTGGCAACTCAATGGCGACGGTCGTCTCGTAGCCAGTGGCGACAGCATTCCACCGCTGTTCACCGACCAGGAAGGGCTGCTCAACTCCGGGCAAACACCTGTGGCTGCCGATTCAGACGGGCAGGCTGTGATCGTGGTACGGGACCTCAGGCTGCAGTCGCAAGACCGGCAAATCGATTTTAGCCACCTTGCCCTTTCGGTACATAAGGGGGAATGCGTGGTGCTCCATGGGCCCAACGGCAGCGGCAAGACCACACTGGTTCGGACCATGGCCGGACTTATCCAACCCGAAAACGGGGTGGTGCAGGTCCTGGATGGGCAGCCCTCGCCGGGCGCCTTGCGGGGCAGGGTCAGTGTGCTCTTTCAGAACCCGGCCCAGCAGCTCTTTGAGACCTCAGTCTTTGCCGAGGTGGCCTTTGGCGCGCGCAGAAGCGGCATGACAGAGCCTGAGGTCGCTGTCTGGGTTGAGCTGCTCCTGGAAAGGCTGGGAATTGCAGAGCTGGCCATGCACTCGCCCCATAAGCTGAGTTATGGCCAGAAACATCTCGTCGGCTTTGCCGCCGTGCTGGCCGCAAGACCCGAGGTGGTGTTGCTGGACGACCCCTTCGCCGGGCTTGACCGTGACAAGGTCGCCCGGGTTCAGGGGGTACTCACCTGGCTGGCCAGGGAGCGGGGGATGACCACTGTCTGGACCACCCATGACCGGGAAGCGGTGGCGGGCTGGCCGGCCCGATTGGTCGAAATTGTCGAGATTGGTGCAGGCCAGGCCGCACCAGGCCCAAAGGGACGGCCCATGGTGCCCCGGCAGATCGCCGTGCCTGGCAGATCACGGCAAACAAAAAGGGAGAGAAGTGGTGTTTTCCAGATGCCGACAGGACCAATGCTGGTCCTCACGATCCTGCTCTCGATGCTGGCCTTCGCTGCTGGCAGCCTCGAGGCCCTGGTTGGCTTGTCCATGGTCAACCTGCTCCTGCTCGCGCTGTTTTCCCCGGCTCCGGGCCGATTGTTGAGAAAAAGTGGTGCAATTTTCTGCTGGCAGGCTCTGCTGATCGTGGTGCTCTACAGCATACGTTTCGGGTATCTCGAAGGGGGCCTGCCCGGTCTTCAGGTTGCCTGGCAACTTTTTCTGGCCTTCTGGCCCGGGATGATCTTTATGTCAGCCAACTCCCAGGCAAGGATTGCCCGCACCTTCTCGAAGATACTGCCCCAGAAGACCGCCTTTGTCGCTTCCGTCTGCCTGCGATTTCTACCTGCCCTGCTCGAAGAGATGCAACAGATTCGCGAGGTCCAGCTGTTGCGTGGTGCGCGCCTCACCCTGGCCGATCTTAGAAATCCCGTCCATTGGCCCGACTGGCTTTTCTGTCTGACCATTCCGACCCTGGTGGCAACCCTTACCCTTGCAACAGAGATCGCCACAGCAGCCGCTGCCAGGGATTTTGGCTGCCACCAACGAAGAACTACCTGGCCAGGAGATTGAAATCCATGAAGGTATCACTGAAAGACAGCCTGTTTCTTGGCTTTTGTTCGGTGTTCATTGTCGGCGCCAAGGCAGCGCTCAGGCTACACCTGAAAATACCGGGACACTCGATGTTTTTTACCCTCTTCTTCCTGCTCACAGCGCGAGGATGTGTACAGAATCGTCTGGCAGCAACCTTTACCGGCATGCTGGCCGGGATTGTGGCCATGACGCTGGGCATGGGCAAGGGGGGACCGCTGGTAATCATCAAGTTCGTTTTGCCGGGCATGGTGGTGGATCTGATGGCCTTCCTGCTGCCGGGGTTGTTCAACTCGGTGATCCTCTGCATGCTCACCGCAGGGCTGGCCGGGAGCACACGTTTTATCAGCACCTTTGTGGTCGACACGCTGGCCGGAATGGATGCGGATATTGTTTTTCAACATGCGTTGCTGAAATCAGCAGCGAATATAGCTTTTGCAATGGCAGGTGGTGCGGCAGTGCCGGCTGTAATAACAAAACTCAAAGCGTATGGGGCAGTTGCTGTAGTTGAGCGGGGACCGTCCACAGACACAAAGGAGTAGCTCATGAGAGTGTTTTTGGGATTCGATGATACTGATGTGGTTGGCGCCGATCGTGGAACAGGGAAATTCGCCCGTTGGTTTGAGGAAAAATTGCCGGCTGGAGTTCGCCTGCACGGTGTCGTCCGCCAGCAGTTGCCGGTGCTGGAGGGCATCCCCTACACCTCCCAGAACAGTTCCGCCTGCCTGATCCTTGATGATGTGGAGCCCCTGCAGGTCGATGAGCTGATCGACAGAGGAACCAACCATATTCGGGAACATTTCATCGATGGCAGCGATCCTGGGCTCTGTGTGGTGGTGGAAAACGGCGTCTCCCCAGGTGAGCTGATCGACTTTGCCCGCAAGGCCTCTTCCAGTCTGGTGAGCCAGAAAGAGGCGATGGTTGCAGCCAAGAAATTCCATCTCTCCGGGCATGGCGGTACCAATGACGGTATTATCGGCGCAGCAGCCGGTGTGGGATTAACCATGACGGGCTGGAGCGGCAGGTACATCGAGTATAACGGGTTACGTGACTTCGGTGAGTTTGTCCGGGTGGGGGAACTGGAGAAGCGGGGCATCAGGGTGCTTTCCGTTGACAGAAATGCGCTGTTCACCGCCCCGGACGATATTGTCGATACCAGGAACTGGTTGAGGCCAAGACTGTGGGGCTGGGAGGCGGTGCTGCCGGTCAGCTCAGCCGGCCAGGGGCGATGGCGAGCCATTGCCGGTAAAAATAAGGCGCAGTAAGCAAACTCAGCACAAGCCTGGAGTGCTGTTTTTTCCCGCAAGGGGACTGTTTGGTGGGGCCTGGCATCCAGCCTGGCCTCACTTTTTACCCTCCGATTTACCTGTCCGACTGGTGGGGCGACCATTGGCCGTGTGGTCAGCCAGATTACTTCCAACCAGATTGTCTTTTCCAAGGCCTCGATACAGCCGATCGCTTTAGGTGTGAGCAGTATACGAGCGTGTTATGACCATACTTCTGCTGATGGTGCGGTTGCTGGTTACGGCTCGCTGGATGTGTGCGGTTTGCGGCAGGCGCGAGCCTTATTTGGTTACAACGCAGAAATAGGTCCGAAGCTGGTCTCCAGAAGTGATACACTGCCTGTAACACATCTGAAAAAAAGCGGAGAAACGGCTGATGAAAAAACACCGGGTTCTGGTCGTGTTGGGCGGGGTGCTGGGGCTTATGGGGGGGATCGTTGCCACCATCGTCCTGACGCTCTTTGATCACCAGGATGACGGGAAGAACCGGGACTCCAGCGCTGCGCAGGTGACGAAACACCAGTCACCACAACCTGTTGAGCAGTGGCTGGAGCCAGGCAGCCGTCAGCTGAGCGAGATTGAACGAGAGATTGGGGCCATGGTGGAAGACCGCATGTATGCACCCGACAACTTCAATCCCATCGCAGTGGAAGAGCTTGAACAGGAGCTGAGGGAACACCAAGAGCGTGAGCTGCTGAGTTCCTGGCAGATCAGTGAGGCGGTCCCCCAGCAGAAGGGTATCTCCCTGAACGAGCAGATCACCGTCAGCGAGCCGGTGGCTGTTGATGCGCAGCAGATTGCGGCAGTGACGACGGGAGACAGGGTGCAGATGCCGTTGCCCGGGGGGGCCAGTTACACGGCTGTGGTGCACAGGGTCATGGTAAATGGTGATGGTGAGACGAGTTGGAGCGGGTACGTGGAAGGGCACGGTCAAGACTTTCCGGTCACCTTTACCATCGGCGAGCAGAACAGTTTCGCGACGGTTACCACCCCGGAAGGGCTGTATGCCATGGAAACGTTTAATGGCATGGGTTGGGTGTATAAAACACCGGATCTGCCGGAACTGGTCGACCCAGACCAGCCGGACAGGCTCATGATCGATCAGGGAGGCGATGGGGGCGGTCCGGTGCAGCCCGTTTCCGAGTAGCCCTACCTGTTCCTGAAACCTGTCCGTAGAAAAGATGATCAGCTATTTTCAAGGTCATCGAATCATTGCTCTGCTGGTGTTTTTCCGATCCCAGGAGCTTATAAGCACACCTGCAGAGGTGCCATAAAGCCACAATTGCGCGAGGGGGGTTGAGCAAACCGTACCGGTATTCATCAGCCAGTAGGTATTGGCAGCCCAGGCAGAGGCAAGGGGGAAAATTTCATGAACAGCTATGGATTAAACCGATTACGGCTTTTGGGTGCAGCATCATGTGTTGTCTTGGGGCTCGGCTTTGCCGAGGTAGCACTTGTCGCCCCTGCAGCGTGGGGTGAGGAGGGGGAGACAATCGACGTACTGGTGCTCTACTCTCCGGGTACGGCAGAACGGTATGCTGGCAATCCCGCCACAAGGATACATCACCTCTTCAATGTTACCAATCAGGCATACCGGGACAGTGGCGTAAATCTTGAAATCCGGCCGGTGAAAAAGCAGCAGGTCGAATACCCCGATTCGACCAGCTCGATCACTGCCCTCAATGATCTCACATACAAACGGCACGAGGCTTTCAGCGAGGTGGATTCGCTTCGACAGCAGTATGGCGCCGATATGGTCCTGCTGTACCGCCCCTATGACGAGGGTCATGGCAACTGCGGCGCGGCCTGGATTGGCGGAAACAATACCAACGGGGATTTTTCCGGCGACTGGAAGTCGTACATGTACAGCCATGTTTCCATTACCACCTGCGGTGATTATGTGACGGCCCACGAACTGGGACATAACATGGGCCTGAACCATTCACATCTGCAGGATGGCACCGGCGGGACCCTGCCGTACGCCCTTGGCCACGGTGTCCACAATAATTTCGTTACCATGATGGCCTACGAGTCGGTCTTCAACGTGGATTCCCGAACAGGAAAAATCTATAAATTCTCCAGCCCTGACCTGAGCTGTAACAATCTGCCCTGCGGGGTTGAGAGCTCAAATGCCGTGTCGGGGGCCGATGCGGTGTCCACCTTGAAAATAACCGCTCCCCAGATCGCCAGGTTCTACCCGACCGCAGTCCAGAGTAACAAGAGCAGTTCTTCAGAGAACAATCTGGCTGCCCTGCAGGTGAGACTTGAGCAGCTTCAGGCGTCGCATAATGCATTGAAAAAGCGTCATCGGGAGGCTAAAAAGGCCAAAATCGCGGCCAGGAAAGCGTACCGGCAGAGTCTGGCTTCCTATCAAGAAAAGCTGTCAGGCTACAAAAGGCAGTACAGGACATTGCAGAAGTCTGCCAACAGCTATGCTCAAGCCTACAGCAACTACCTGGCGACACGAGCCAGCGGAAATCAAGACGCCATCAGCCGTTCCTATGACAGGCTGACAGCCGCCAGAAGGGGATACCTCAGCTCCTCTGGCCGGGTGCGCAGGTCTGCTTCCAACCTGATATCAGCCAAGGGCGGGCTGAGCGTGGCCTATGCCGACTACCTGGATGCCTACGAGAGGGAACGAACGGTCAGGGCTGTGCTCCTTGAAACCAGGGGGAATTACATTGCCGCCAGAAAGGAATATAAAAATGCCGTTCAGCAGGCGGTGTGAGTTTTTGCTGTTTTTGTGTGGGACCAGCCAAAGAAGATACGGTATTGGCGGATCATTACAAAGTATTTTGCAAGGGACTGTCTCAGGTATGGGGCGGTCCTTTTTTTTGCCTTTCCCTGTGGGTGCTGCCCGTCACTGTTGGAAATCTCCCGAACAGGTTGCAGATTCAGATTGAACGAGCAAGGAAATAGATATATAACTCTATGTTTTTGCAAATGGAGTCAACCTGATTCGGGGTGCCTGGAGCAGATCGGCAGCCGCGCAGGTGACTGAAACACTCAATATCCCAAGTGGTACCCTGTATTGCCCGCAGTTGTCCGCATCACCTGAAAAGCTGGTGGTTTTTCGAAGCTGACGGCCAATGGCTGTATTGGTTATGTACTGGTTTGGTCAGATCGAAATGTACCCGCTGCCATGAAGCGAATTGTCCCTCTTGTTGCGCTCTCGATTACTCTCTGTTTGTCATTTGGTTCCCTTTCTTTCGCCGGCGTTATTTTCGGCAGGGTTGTCCATGTTGCCGATGGCGATACTGTAACCGTGAGGGATATCTTGAACCGAAAACATCGGGTTCGTCTCTACGGGATTGACTGCCCGGAGAGTGGCCAGGAGTTTGGTGACGAGGCCGCTCGGCATGCCGCTCAGCTGGCGGCCGGCAAGGTGGCCAGGGTGGTCAAGTACGACAAGGACAGGTATGGCCGGGTTGTCGGCGTGGTGATGGTGGACGGGGTAAATGTAAATCAGAGCCTGATTGAAAATGGCTACGCCTGGAAGTACAGAAAATACTGCAAGGAATCCTTCTGTAAGGATTGGCGCCGGCTGGAGGAAAAGGCCAAACGTGCACGCCTCGGACTCTGGTCCGATGAGACGCCGGTGGCTCCCTGGGACTGGCGCCGGGAGCAGCGGGAGGGCACGGCCGCAGTCGTCGGAAAACCCGCTCGGCCCGGGAGCAAGGGGGGGCCCGCACGCGGCTATAGCGGTAATGTGAACAGCCGTGTCTTTCATGACGCGGAGTGTAAACATTTTGACTGCAAAAACTGTCTGGAACAGTTCAGCGAACGCGAACAGGCCCTGCAAAAGGGTTACAGGCCCTGCGGCATGTGCTCTCCCTGAATTACCCAGTCCGGCAGAGGAATTGCGTGCTCAAGCCGGTTCAGTTACGGTACTTTGCCGCAGGGAACACAATTCATTTATTATCTTTTTTATCTTTGGTGAGAGGAGCTATGCTATCAGCAGTTACCCATGTGCCGTCACCGGCGCTGCAGCAGTGTGAGTTGACCTTTCTTGACAGTGATTCCATCGATCTTGCCGCGGCCCTTGAACAACATCGTCGCTACTGCCAGATGCTTGAAGGGTGTGGAGTCCATGTCGTCACCCTGGAGGCAAACAGGGAACTTCCCGACAGCGTTTTTGTTGAAGATCCGATCATTGTCTTTGACGAGGTGGCGGTTCTCACCTCCATGGGGGTCGAATCCCGGCGCAGGGAACGGGCCACTCTGGCCGAGTTCTTCAAGAGTCACCGGCAGGTGGTGGAAATCGATCTGCCGGCCAGGATAGAGGGGGGGGATGTGCTGAAGATTGGCAAACACATCTTTGTCGGTGAATCACCCCGGACGAATACCGCCGGTATCACTGCACTGCGCCACATTATCGCCCCCCATGGTTACACTGTCACTCCGGTGAAGGTGGATGGCTGCCTGCATCTCAAAACCGGCTGCACTGCATTGGACGATTCGACAATCATCCTCAATCCGGACTGGGTTGACCCCAGTGCCTTTGCCGGCTTCAGGTGTGTTCACACCTTGCCTGAGGAGCCGTTTGGCGGCAATGTGCTGCGTTTGCCCTGTGATGGCGGCGACAAGCTGTGCATGAATAAGGCTTTTCCGAAAACCATCGATCTGGTCGAGACGTTCGGTTACGAGCCCCTTGCCACCGACATCTCCGAGTTCGTCAAGGCTGAGGCCGGGCTCACCTGCATGAGCGTTCCCTTTCGCCAAACATGATCTTTTTTGGCTGACCGTGACAGGAGACGGTTTTTTGCACTGTTTTTTCACTGGTTGGATTGAGATAACTCGTTCGAGTGGGGGGCTCCTGTTCAGTCACTGTCGTCGTCGGCGAGCAGTTCCGAAACCCGTCGATCAAGTTCTTCCAAGGGAGTGTGTTCCCCCAGCTCCGCCAGGGCCTTATCTATGGCGCACTCCAGCTGATCCAGTTCCCGGTAGGACGGGATCAGCTGCGAGCGTTTAATGGTGGCGTCCACTCCCCACTGGGGGCCAAACCAGTCCACGGCCTTGTACATCTTGTACGCCTTACGCCAGCTGACGCCATCGCAGAGCATGGCATAAAAGAACATCTGGTGAACTTCTGGTGAGGGGACGGTTCGCTTTTCGCAGTAGACATCATGCAGCACAGTTGCCCTGCGATAGGAACCGACGAAGGGGGAACCGAAAACGGAGCCCCAGAGTATGGGCGGGATACTGGCACCATTTATGACATCGCCTGCCTCTGCCACCCAGCGAGTGCTGTGCTGGTCTATATACTCAAAATCGGCAAGCAACACCATATCACGATCCTGACCGGTGTTTTTCAACCATTTGGTAACAACATCTCCAACGAAAGAACCATATCCCGACATGACAGATTTGATCTCCTGACCTGGAGGAATGAGTTATCGCTGCTGATCTAAACCCTAACATCTTAAGGCTGTGTTTGGCAATGGCCAAATCCTGAACCAGGGATCCGGTCCGACGCCTGCAAGGGCTTGCCGGAGTGACCGAAATCCGCTGAATACGATGGAAGCGTTGGGCCTCTTCACTCGTGCTTTCCCCACTCAGGGCCTGGAGTGGTCCGGTTTGGGTTTCAGACTTTTTTTGGGGAAAGAACATTGGCTGAGACAGTGTGGTATACGGTCAGATCCTGGTGACTTATGCCGATTTTCCTGAGAGGAATGACAGGGCCTGACATAAAATAACATCGTAATTATTTTCAGGCAGGGTATTATGATAGTCGTGAAATACCCATGGGTGGGTCGATTTTACGGGTACCTGTGGAGAAAGATATAGATTGCCAGAAGCTTCTCTTTTCCCGCAAACTACTGTGCACGGAGCTTACCAGGGCAGTGTAGGGAACGGTAATCCTGCAAAAGCTAGGCGGGAAAGCGGGAGACCAGGCAGCCTGCCTGGTCTCCCGTCTTTTTTTGGAAGTTACTTCGTTTGCCCGTGAAGTTCTCCCTGAAGTGTTTTCCCTCCAGTTCACATTTTTTCCCAAAAAAAAGTCGTATCTGCCCCTCTCATCCGGCAGGTTCTCACCATCTGTCCGATCTTTTTGCTGGAAGTTGTCAAGCCGAGAAGTGCTGAATTGCCCTGAAAGGGCTGTTTTGCCGGTGCATATCCGGGCCCTGGAGGACTCTCTAGTCGCAATAATTGTTTGCGGAGGTAGTATGCACGTCACCTTTTTCTGAAAATGGAGTTGGATAAACCTTCTCCTCTTCTCACCCAAGAAAGCATTCCCACGTATTCATATATCTCTAAATAGAGTTTTTACCATGCGGTATCTGAAGTGTTTTACCATTATATTTCTCTTGTTTTTTGCGCCAGTCTCCATCTGTCAGGCAGTTGAAAAAGTGGAGCAGGAGGCTGCCAAGAAAATCAAGATTGAGCATGTGGACGGTGATACGCCAACGGCACTTGCCTCGATCCTGGAGCTGCAAAAGAACCTGGAGCAGCAGATCCACGCTTCCCGTGAAAAGCTGAAAGCCACCAGTTCGGAAGCGGAAAAAACAATAATCGAGCAGGATATCCAGGATCTGGACCGGCAGCTGTCGGAGAGTTCCGGCGACTTTGAGAGAATCGCGACCGGGGTGGAAACCTCGATCTTCGCTCCCAAGAATGATCAAAACTTTAGCTGGAATGAGGAGATGGCCAGCCTTCTTGAGCCGGCGATCAAGGAGCTGAAGCGGTTTACCGTCCGTGCCAGGCAAAAATCTGACCTGAAAGAGAAGATCGCCGAACTTGAAACCTTGGAGCATAATGCGCAACAGGCGGTCCGTCATCTGGAACTGGTGCTTCAGGATGCCAATGACGAGGCGATTTCCAGTCAGTTGGGGGAACTGCTGCCGAAGTGGAAGAATACCGGCGAACGTCTCGCCGCCAAACTTGATCTGGCTCGGAGCGAACTCAATGATCTGCAGTCCCAGGAGGTATCCCTGGTGGAGGCCTCCAGTAAGTCGGTACGTGATTTTCTCCGGGCGCGGGGACTGTATCTCCTCCTGGCGCTGACGGCTTTCGGGGCAACCCTGGTCGGCAGCCGGCTGCTCTACCGGCTGGGCAACATGGCGGTAAAAAGGTTCTCTGACCAGACAAAGAGCCGTTCGTTCCAAGTACGCCTTTTCGAAATCCTGTACCAGGTGATGTCGGTGGTGCTGGCCGTAGGGGCCCTGTTTTTCGTACTCTACCTGGCCGGAGACTGGTTCCTGCTCAGCATGGCGATCATCTTTCTGACTGGCCTTGCCTGGACGGTTCGCCAGACGGTACCAAGGCTGTGGCAGCAGGGGCGGCTGATGCTGAATATCGGCGCGGTGCGGGAAAATGAGCGAATCATTCTGCACGACCTGCCCTGGAAGGTGGTCTCCGTCAATGTTTTCTGCACCTTGCAGAACCCCGCCCTGGATGTGACGCTGCGTCTGCCCATCGAAAACCTGACCGGTCATGTTTCCAGGCCCTATGACCCTGATGAGTCATGGTTCCCCTGCCGAAAAGGCGACTGGGTGGATGTCGATGGCACCAGGGCCAAAGTGGTCAATCTGTCCCATGAACAGGTCGAACTTGTTGTGGTTGGTGGCGCCCGGCTGCTTTATCCAACTGCCAGCTTCGTGGCGGCCTGTCCGGTAAACCTCTCCCGCAATTTCAGGATAATTGTGCCTTTCGGGGTCAGTTACTCGCTGCAGGCGCGGGCCACCTCGGAAATACCGACCGTCCTGAAAAAGTACATTGAAGAGAAGATGGTGGAAGAGGGCTACATGGAAAAATGTCTCGATCTCCTGGTCGACTTCAAGCTGGCGAACTCGTCGTCGCTCGATTATCTGATCCTGGCCGATTTTGCCGGTGAACTGGCTGAAAGCGGGAAGAAGATTGAGCGGTCCATCCAGCGTTGGTGCGTCGATTGCTGCACCCACAACAACTGGGAGATCCCCTTTCCCCAGCTTACGGTCCACCGTGCCGCGGAAGCTGATGCCATTGCGGCGGTGTCCGAGGTCCAGGCAAGGCTCGGCGAACTGGCTGCGGAGTGCAATTAAGACCTGGCTGGCCGATATCCCACGGTGATGAACATGTCCGGGCAACTCGGCCAGAGCTGCCCGGCGGGATCCGCCGGCGGGGAAGTGCCGGAGCTGGCGCAGTTATTCCGGCAGCAGCCATACAACCAGCCCCAACTGCTCGTTACCAGAGAGTTACCATTGGCCGATGGCTGGGCAAAAAGGTGATGAGGCGAGGTGGATATCAATGAGTTCACCCCGGTCATACCCCGCCCGGTCAGCGGGTATGACCAGATAGCAGGAGGGCGGTTGTAATTTGGAAGCCTCGTGCACCTCCCATCTGGAGCTGTTGACCGAAAGCGTTGCCCCCTTCAGCTGCATTACTCCAGGTCTTTTAATGACCAGTTCGTGCGCCAGGTGAGCCTGGAGAGTGACAGGATAGTGGCTGGCCACACCCTGCATCCTCAACAGGGCCGGGCCGACGATACTGTTCATCAGGGCACGGACGGCGGTGGGCGGTCCGGGAAGCCCGAAGAACAGGGTGCGGCCCAGGGTGCCGCAGAGCGTGGCCTTGCCTGGTCGCATAGCCAGGCTATTGTACAGCACGTTGCCGCCGGTGGAGACAAACGCCTGTTCGATCAGGTCATATTTCCCAGGACCCATGCCACCGGTACTGATGACCAGGTCATACCGCTCGGAGGAGAGCTGGTCGATGACGGCGGCCAGTTTGTCGGCAGAGTCATGGACGGTGCCGAGGTAGGCGGGTTCCGCGCCGAACTGGCGGATGAGGCCATCGAGCAGGTAACGGTTCGAGGAGACCTTCAGGCCCGGGTGCAATTCCTGCGGGGTATCGACCAGTTCGCTGCCGGTGCAGAGATAGCCGACCCGTGGCCGGTTATATACCTCAATCTCCTCGCACCCCACTGCCGCCAGGGTGCTGATATGATCGGGCAGCAGCAGGGTGCCGGCGCTGACAACCTCGACCCCGGCTGCCACTTCGCAGCCCTGCTCCTGGATAAAGGCATTGGTTTGCCTAAGTACGGCCACCGGGATTTCGATGGTGTCTGCTGTCTCCAGGCAGTCCTCCTGGGGAATGACCCGACGGCCGCCCTCGGGTACCATGCCGCCGGTCATGATCCTGGCGGCTGTTCCGGGGCGAAGCGAAGGCGGAGCAATTCTTCCCGCCTGGATCATCCCTGAGACCGGCAGGGTCACGCTGGTACCTGCTGCCGTGTCAGCATCACCGATAACATAGCCGTCGCGAAGCGATTGCCTGAACTCGGGCTGGGGGACTATGGCCTGGTGTACGGAGGCGGTAACTCTTGATAGCGCCGTCTCCAAAGAGACGCGCTCAGAGCCAAGTGTGCTGATATTCTTGGCTATTACTTGCTGACATGATTGAAAATCCATAATCGGTTGCTCCACTGGCTTCGGGTGCGTGTTGTTACAGGCCATACTCGCCTGCCAGGCCTGGCTGACAGAATCTTCGTGCATCATACCCAGATTGGTGCCGGCACGAAACTGCCATTATAGACCGGTTACCCGAAAAGTGAATGGTTGGCGGGGCGTATACGGCTGGGATGCCTCAAACGAGCGGTCCGTACTGGCAGGTGACTGTCAGAGGTTCTGGTAGCCGGGAGTGGCTGCAGCCCCCGGTGGGGGCCTGGTCCTCTAACATACTGATTGCACTTGTTAAAAAAATGAGCCGGTCAATGCGGTAGCTGGCATTGCCTAGCGTGGTATAGTTAACTTTTTGTAAAGATTGCAATAATTGTTCATTAATCGGTTTGCAACCTTTCGGTGCCGAATGGCCCAGCACCTTATTTTTATTGCGAAAACCACATGTTATCGTATAAGTAGAGAATTTAGCTTTTAAGAATTTAATAAACTTGGAGAGATGACGCCGGCGGTTTGTTCTCTTCAGGTGGAAGCCCACGTTGCATTGAAGGAAAAACGGAGAGAGAGAATGTCCCCCAAAAAGTTCGGAAGGATCAAGAGTATTTTGAGCGCCCTCGCTCTGTCGCTGCTGGTGACCGGAGCCCAGGCTGCAGAGACCATCAAGATTGGAATTAACCTGCCGCTGAGCGGAGGTATGAAGGACCTTGGGGTCAATAGCCTCCAGGGTGCCGAAATTGCCAAGGATGAGGTGAACGCGCAAGGGGGACTGCTCATTGGCGGCCAGCGCTATCTTGTTGAGTATGTGGTCGGCGATAATCAATCAAACGTGGAAGTGGCGGTACGTGAAGCGCTCTCCCAGATCAGTGGAGAGAATGTGCTGGGAATAATCGGGCCGATCATCAGCTCCATCGCGATCCCGGTTGGCGGTATCAGTGAGTCGTTTAAGATCTCCATGATTTCACCAACCTCCACAAACCCGAGGACCACCCTGAAAAGGCCGTTTGTGTTCAGGGCCTGTTTTCTGGATGATTTCCAGGGGGAAGTGATGGCACGCTTTGCCATCAGGGACCTGAAGGCGGAAAAAGCCGCCGTGCTGTTTGACGTTGAAAACGCCTACCCCAAAGGGTTGGCCGAGTTCTTCAAGCTCTCCTTTGAAAAGGAAAAGGGCGAGGGCTCGGTTGTGTTTGAAAGCTGGGAGACTGATGCAGGCGACCTTTCCCAGCAGATCGCGCGCATCGTTGACTCTGGGGCGGATGTGCTCTTTGTGCCCCAGTACTCCAATGAGCTGCCCAATATCTTCAAGCAGCTTGAGGCTGGCGGCTGGGACAAGCCGGTGCTGGGCGGCGATGCCTGGGAGGCTTCCGATCTGATCGAAATATGTGGAGATTCCTGTAAAGGACAATATTTCAGCTCCCACTTTGCCGCCCTTGGCGCCCAGGGAATGGCCGGGGAGTTCGTCAAGAACTTTGAGGCGGTGAACGGCACTATGCCGACCGCTTTCGGTGGCCTGGGGTATGATTCCGCCAAGCTGTTGCTGGAGGCGGTATCCAGAATCGATAGCTTCAGCGGCAACATGTTCATTGATCGTGCCAAGATCAAAGAGCAGATGGCCGCCATCAAGGGCTTTCAAGGGGTCTCGGGTGAAGTGAACATGAATCCGAGCGGCGACCCGCTGAAAGGCGCGGTCATTATTCGGATTACGGATGCCGGCGACTTTGAGGCGTACACCACGGTGAATCCGTAAGAGCTCAAAAAGCGCACAGGGGTAAACCCTTGGGGTGGACCCGGGACAAACTAAGTATTGACAACCGGCGAGCTTTCTATAATTCTTAGGCAGCTGAAACGAGTATATCCAAAGAATAACTGAGAACAGATCTGACTATGCACAAGGTATCTTCTTCCAACAACTGGTGTAGCTGGCGCAACTGGCGTAACTGGCGCGGATACGTCGACGGGAGTTGGTAACGGCATAGTCTCTATTTTTTCAGATACATCGATAACAGGGCCCTTGCAGACCGACTTCAGGTCTGCAAGGGCCTTTTTTTATTCCCAACTCACTATCGGGGGAAGTAAGAGGCAGGGCAGATCCTGAAGGAGAAAGCGAAAGCGGTTGCAGCTGCGGGCGCATGACACTTCTATTTATTCCTTTCAGGAGAGCACAATGAAAACGATACTTGAACGCCTTACCTCCGGTTCGACCCCGTTCTGCATCATCCAGAAGCAGGACAGCGAAGAGATCCTCATCCTGGCCGGTGAGACGGAAAGCTACCGCAATATCCAGGACATTCCCAGACAAACGGGGCCCGCAGAGGGGGGCAGGATATATGACACCATCAGTGTGGTACCGTTTTGTCAGATCCGGGAGCGTGGTTATGTGGTGCGCGATGGCGGGGAACAGATCCTCACCATCAAGATTGCCGAGCAGTACGAGCTTGACGCCCAAGAGTTCATCAGCCAGCTCCCTGTCGAGGAGATTGATCTCGACGGGGAGATAGCCTATGACACCAGTGAGGAAGAGTACTCCAGGATAATTACCAGCATCGTCGAAGACGAGATCGGCAACGGCGAAGGGGCCAACTTTGTGGTCCCCAGAAACGCCCGGGGGCGTATCAATGGCTTCTCGGTAGCCTGCGGCCTGACCATCTTCAAGTCGCTGTTGGAAAACGACTACGGTACCTACTGGAAATACATCTTCTACAACGGTGAGCGGTTTTTCATCGGTTCCACCCCGGAGCGGCATCTGCTGGTGGAGGGGGGCCGGGTGAAGATGAACCCGATCAGCGGCACCTTCAGAAAGGACGGCAACTGGACCAGCAGAAGAGAGTTCAAAAAAGACCTGCTCAGCTTCCTGACCGATCAGAAAGAGATCAACGAGCTGTTCATGGTCGTGGATGAGGAGCTGAAGATGATGGCCAAGATGTGCGACCGTGGTGGTGCCATCGTCGGCCCCCTGCTCAAGGAGATGTCGCAGCTGATCCACTCCGAATACCTGCTGGCAGGGGAAAGTGACAAGGATATCTTTGAACTCTTTACCGACTCCATGTTTGCCGCCACGGTGGTTGGTAGCCCGGTGGAGAGCGCCTGTAACATCATAGCCAAATACTCTGATGCCTCGAGAAGGTATTATGGCAGCGCCATGATGCTGGTTGGCCGGGACGAAGACGGCGAGGATTTCCTCGACTCCCCGATAACCATCCGCACCGCGGAAATCGATGCCGCAGGGGAAATGTACTTAAGTGTGGGTGCGACCCTGGTCAAGGATTCGGTGCCGGAGGATGAGGTACTGGAAACCAAGGCCAAGGGGGCAGCCATTCTCTCCTCCATCATCAGCCCTGGCAAAAAAGAGCAGACTCCGCCCCTGTTGATGCGGTTGTACAACGACGACGAGATCGTGGAGACCATGGTCCAGCGCAACCAGAACCTTTCAAATTTCTGGTTCTTCAAGCAGGAGAGTGGCGATATCGCCGGGACAAACGGTGAGCGGGTGAAGATCACCATCATCCACAACGAGGATGATTTTGTCTACATGCTCCGCCACATGTTCAGCTGCATGGGAATCGCCACCACTGTCGTGCGCTATGACGAATATGATTTTGGAAGTGACTGCAGTGACATCACCCTGCTCGGCCCCGGACCTGGCAATCCCAACGACCGGGGATCCGGGAAAATCGCCACAAACCTCGACATTGCGACGCAGTTGATCAACTCAGGGAAAAAAGCACTCTTTATCTGCCTGGGCCACCAGATTCTCTGCCGCAGCCTAGGGCTGGAAGTGGCGCGCAAGGAGAAACCGCTCCAGGGCTCCCAGCTCAGAATAGACCTGTTCGGGCGCGAGGAACTGGTCGGCTTTTACAACACCTTTGCCCCCAGAACGCCGAAGACCCTGCCGGTCCAGCTGCAAGGGGCGGAATTGGCCACCTTGCCTGAACTGAATGAACTGGTGGCCATTCGAGCCGAAGATTTCATAGGCTATCAATTCCACCCGGAATCACTGCTGAGCAAGAACGGCTACTCCATTTTGCACGGGAGCGTGAACCACCTGCTGGCAAAGAAGTGACAGCACGGTGGACTCTCTTGTCCAGGCGCTGCAGGGCCGGCTTGCCCCCTGGGCATCCCTTGAGCCGATTTCGCGCGGCGTGGGTTGCGTGGGGGCGGGGCGCAAGCGGTATATGGGGATTAAAGGATTTCCGGGTGGCTCTCCCTGAGCCACTCCACGAACCGTTCCTTGACCCGTTTGGAGAGAATTCGCCCGAACTTCTCCTTGTCGTGGAGAAACAGGCAGTGACGGATGGAGGTGTAGGGGCTGAAGGTCTTGTCGGGGTTTTCAGCCAGAAATTTTTCCCTGTATTCCCGGACAGTTTTCAAGTTCTCGATGAGGCATTTATGCAGCTCGGACTTCTGGAACTCTTCGTCCAGGCGCAGGATATCATGGACGAAGCCGTCCACCTTGTAATCAACGAACTCGAACTCCCTGAAGAAGTGCCCGGCAATCCTGAGAAAGTTAAAGGCGTTCAAGCTCTTTGCATGGGTTGAGACACCCGCCTCGTCCAGGGCCTGTCTGGCGTCATAGAGAAGATCGCTGATGGGTTGTACATTCTCCTGCTGGATCAACTCGTTGGTGGCGTTGCGGATTTCCTTGAACTCGCGGTCGGCAAGCTCAAACAGTGCCGCCAGGACGTTGATCCTTCTCTTGAGGTCGCTGGGGATCGATTTTTTGTATTTGATCTTGTGGTCCAGTACGCTCCAGGCGTCCTGGATCAGGGACCTGATTTGCACTTCAAAGGAGAACCCCGCATACTGCTGGTATTTGGGCAGGGAGGCCATCTCGTCATTGAGTGCCAGGTCAAGGTGCAGCCCCTTGTAGCCGAACGAATGCTCCGTGCTCTCCATTGAGGCGATTTTATCGGTGACGTCGAGCACCCTGAAGTGCTCCTTCAGCAGCTTGTGCACCTGGCCTATCTGGTCTTCATAGAGGCAGACGATACGGATGCCGATGAGATCGGAGATGAAATCTTTTATTTCATAAGGATGTTCTGCCGCTTCAATCTGCCTGAGGTATTTGCGGCGGAATTTCTTAATACACTCTTCCCGGCTTTTTATCCGTCCTTCAACTTTCGGAATCTCACCGACATTGACGTTGTCGAAGCGCTTGATCTGGGCGTTGATGATGTTGATGTAGCTGTTCATCGCCTCTACCAGCAGGCGGCGATTGGTGTCGTAGAAATGTCTGAAGTTGACTTTCTCTGTTTCAAAATCAAGTGATGCCATATTGTTATGTGAAAAAGTATCTTATCTGCCCGCCGCCTCTGGCGAGCAGCTGAGTAAACAAAGTTTCATACTGGCTTTCAAAAACGGTGCACGATAGTACGTCTTTTAGGAAATTGCCACCAACAACTATAGCTGGCTTTGACCGGTTGGCAAGTAATAACGCACAGACAATCTCGGAATATTAGCTTGTTGCAAGATGTGCGGGACAGGTCGGAAAGATGCACCGAAAACTGGTGGCGCGCCTTGTGACGGCGCGGGTCACCAGACGACCTTATCCAGCAGCTGGAGCGACGGCTGTTCCTGGCTGATGCTGGGAAAGTTTCTTTTGGGTGTCAGGACCCTGCTGTTGGCGGCGTTGTTGTTGGGCTGCCTGGATCCACTGTTCGTTTGTGGCGAGAACCTTGTACACCCTGACCGTGGCGTTGTAGTGAGGTGATTTCAGGATCTTCGGGTGGGCGAAAACAAACTGCTGCCGGGTATGCTTGTAGGTCGAGGCGGAAACGCAGATCTGGTCACCGGGGCAGGCCGCCTCGAGACGGGAGGCGAGGTTGACCCCTGTGCCCAGCACTGTGTAATCAAAAAACTCTTCAGAGCCGACGGTGCCGGCGACCACCTCGTCGGTGTTTATGCCGATGCCGAGTTTGATATCGACGTTGAGCTTGGCTTTATAGCTGGCCTTGAGTTCCTGCATGGCCTGCTGCATCTCCAGTGCGGCGTTTAAGGCTTTTTCCGGGTGGTTTACAACAGCCAATGGGTTGCCCCAGACGACCATCATCGAGTCCCCCATCAGCTTGTCAACAGTGCCGCCGTGGGCCTTGGCGATAGGGATCAGCCTGCTGAAGCAGTCCCTGAGCATGCTGATCACCTCTTCAGCGGGAATAACCTCGCAGAGCTTGGTGAACCCCCGAAGATCGGCAAACATGATGGTTACTTCCTTTCGCTCGCCCTCCTGCCTGTTGATGTTGGGGTTTTTCAGCAGCATCTCGGCTACGGTGGGTTCGGCATAGGAGTCAAAGGTCCGCCGTATTCCCTCTTTTTCCTCGAGCAGAAACGCTTCTTCCCAGCCAAGTACCCGGATGATGGAGACAATGCAGCCGAGCAACGGGGCTATGAACGGTACATAAACCGAACTGTCCGTGGCATAGGAGTAGGCCAGCAGGATATAGAAAAACCAGATGATGCAGGTGTAGAGAATACCCTTGTTGGCTCCCTCTTCAGTAATAATGAAGCCTGGCATGAAGGTGTGAAACATAATGATGAATATCATTATGGGAGCAGGCAGCGGAACGAGATCCCCGGGATTGTGCTCGGAGATGAGCAGGGCGTCGAACGTGGTGAACTTATCGAGGTGCTGGAGAGCACAGAGGGTTGCTCCGATCAGAAAGGAGACCCATAAAAACATTTTCAGTCGGGAATATTCGTTCTTCAGGTGTAAGTCCATACCCATCTATATGGTTTAGTTCCATGTAAACATAGCTAACAGTAATCTTTGGGCAGGAGTGGCTTTCCATGCCCGCTAACGGCTGTATGTCATACAACTAACTGAATTTCTCGCATATTCCCCAGAATCAAACTACCGGAAGGTGAAGCTTACTTCAACTGGAAAATTGGTACAGGGTAATTATTTTAAATGCTTACACAACTTAAACAGTGGGGAATTAAAAAAGCGTGGATTGCATCTGATTGCGTAAGTTACTGATATCCCGAATGTGGCCGGCTGACCTGTCTCAAGGGATTTGGGGCGGTCAACTTGGGATGCATCAGCGGGTGACAATTCAAAAAGAGCGGGCTAAGGGCAAAACACAGAGCGAGGTGATCCATGGCAAGGGAAAAGGGCTTGAGTGAGCAGGTGGCGCTGGCAGATGCGGAGCTGGCGGCTCTGGCGGATGAATTCAGGTCGATGGTGGATATCCAGAACCGCAAGTACGGATTTCCGGCCAAGACCTATCCCAACTGTTTTGTCGGCGAGGAGGCGGTTGCCCGCCTGATTGAAACCGGCATGGCAGCCGATGTTGAAGATGCTGTACGCCTCGGTAACCTGTTAATGTCCGAGGGGATATTTCACCATGTGCAGCGTGCCCACAATTTTAAGGATGAGTACCTCTTCTACCGGTTTGCCGCTGACGAGGATCACGGCGGCCTGCCGGCAGCGGAAAGTGACAGGGCAGGGATCAGGTGGACAGAATTTTTGGGCACTGCTGCGCCGGCTGGACGGTCAGCTGAGCTCTTGCAGCCCTCTGTTCCAGAACCTGATGCCGAACTCGCCGAGATGGCCCAGGTGTGCCTGGAAGAGATCGGTATGTCGCCGCTTGATGAACATAACGCGCAACTCCTGGACAATGTTCATCCCAAGAGCTGGCGGGACCCGGAACCGAAAGAAAAATACAACCTGGTGGTGATCGGCGCCGGGGCCGGTGGACTGGTGTCGGCGGCGGGAGCCGCAGGGGTTGGAGCCAGGGTGGCATTGGTGGAGTCACACCTTCTGGGCGGAGACTGTCTCAATGTGGGGTGTGTCCCTTCCAAGGCCCTGCTCGCCTGTGCCAAGGCGGCCGCCCACGTCCGGGATGCTCATCAGTATGGCGTCAGGATCGAGGGAGAGGTTCGGGTCGATTTCGGTGCTGTCATGGAACGCATGAGACGTCTGCGGGCACACATCTCCCCGGTGGATTCAGCAATGCGTTATGCGGACCAGCTGGGGGTCGACGTCTTTCAGGGCAGGGCCAAATTTGTCGGCACCAACAGGGTGGAGGTCAACGGCAAGGAACTGAACTTTGCCAAGGCGGTGATCGCCACCGGTGGCACCGCCGCCCTGCCGAACATTCCAGGATTGCGGGAGGTTCGCTATCTGACCAATAGTTCGATTTTTAACCTGACAGAGCTGCCAGCGCGCCTGGGGGTTATCGGGGTCGGCCCCATCGGTATGGAGCTGGCCCAGGCCTTTCAGCGCTTCGGCTCCCAGGTGACGGTGTTTTCAAGATCCGATCGCATTCTGCCCAAGGAGGACCGGGAGGCGGCAGAATTGGTGAGGCAGGCGGTGGAAGGCGACGGGGTGGAGATGGTCTTCCACGCGGAGTACCGGCGGATTGAGGATAGTGGCGACAGCGCTGGGCTTCGGGTGATTCTGGCAGGCGAAGGCGGAGGTGAGATGGTGCATGAATTTGACGCCCTTCTTGTTGCCACCGGCAGAAAACCGGCTGTCTCCGGCCTGGGCCTTGAGGCGGCGGGGGTTGAGTTCGACGGCCGCAAGGGCGTACTGGTCAATGATCAGCTGCAGACCTCGAATCCGGATATCTTTGCGGTGGGCGATGTTGCCGGGCGCTACCAGTTTACCCATATGGCGGACTTCATGGCCCGGCTGGTGATCAAGAACGCTCTGTTTTTCGGCCGGGACAAGGCCTCGGAGCTGATTGTGCCCTGGGCGACCTATACGGATCCGGAGGTTGCCCATGTGGGGCTCTATGAGCGGGATCTCAAGGAGCGAAATATCGCCTACACCACCTACAGCCGTCATTTCAGCCACCTGGACCGGGCCATTGTCGATGGGCGGGAGCGGGGCTTCGTCAAGATCCATGTCGCCAAGGGCAAGGGTGCCATCCTCGGGGCGACCATAGTGGGGGCTGGCGCTGGGGACATGATCAGTGAGATAACCCTGGCCATGCAGTCTGGCACCACCCTGGGCAGCCTGGCCAGCGTCATCCATCCCTACCCCACCATGGCGGAGGCGATCCGCCAGTGTGGGGATGCCTATAACCGGGATCGGCTGACGCCGACCATCAAGAGCATCTTCCACAACCTGATGGCACTGCGCAGATAGCCGTGCCTGAACGATTTTGCCAGATCCATTGTCATGGGTCTGGCAAAATTTTCATGAAAACATCAAAATATGTCCCTGGCGGCTACCTCTTGTTCCAGCTGTCTGAAAACGCCCTGGCATTGGCCCGGAGATCTTGCCTGCTGATGCCCCGGGAGTACAGTGCCGATCCCAGGCCAAAGCCGTTTGCTCCGGCCTGGAAGTAGGGCTGCCAGTTGTCGGCCGTGATCGAGCCGACCGGCAGCAGCAGGGTGTCGGCCGGCAGTACCGCACGCATCGCTTTCACCACCGCTGGTGATATCATCTCCGCCGGGAACAGCTTCAATCCATCGGCGCCAGCCTTCAGCGCGGCCATGGCCTCGGTGGGCGTCGCTACTCCGGGGATCGAGAGCAGACCTGCCTCCTTGGCAGCACCTATGACCTGCAGGTCGCAGTTTGGTGAGATGATGACTCTGCCACCAGCCTGTTTGACCTTTTTCACCTGCTCTACTTCGGTGACGGTCCCTGCCCCGATCAGTACCTGCTCGCCGAAATGATCGGCAAGCCGCTCTATGGAGTCATACGGTTCCGGTGAGTTCAGTGGATTTTCAATGATGGTGAAGCCTTCATCGGCAAGTACCTGGGCACAGTCCACGGCCTCGGCGGGCAGCAGGCCGCGGGTGATGGCGATAAAGGGAAAGCGTTGCAGTTGTTGAATGAGTTCCATGATCGGTGGTTTGGTCAAATGAGTTGTTTAGCCCTGGCTATCTTGAACAGACCTTTGGCGGCGATGTCCTCCCCCGCGCTTTCTCCACGGAGGCCGCACAAGGTGAGAGCGGTGGTGTAGAGTTCGGTGAGTCGCTGATTGGCGATAATAAGGTACGGGGTATCGGAGCTGTAATCGGTGGCGCTGGCCTCGGCGATCTCTGCGCCGATGAGCAGACCGGAAAGATAACTCTCCGAGTTGGTGTGCGTGGAAGTGGCCAGTATGGTCGTGGCGCGCACCTGAAAGAGCGAGCTGAGCAGGCTCCGTCCGCGTCGGTAATCGTCAAAGCCAGTTTTAACACCCTGCTTGAAGTCCTCCATTTTCCACACTCCTTTCGGGATCGCCTGCAGAATCGTATGGTGTCGGACAGCATTGAACAAATCACCCGTCAGATAGGTGGAGAATTGCTGTACCTCCCTATCCACCAGTCGGACCCATTTGCTGTGGGTGCCGGGCATGATCACCACTCGCTTTCCTGGACATTCCAGCCCAGCCAGCTGGGTTTCTTCGCCGCGAATGATATCCGGCGAGGGGCTTGCCTGGCACAAACCTGGCATGAACCAGATTCTGCCATACTGTTCTGTGTCAAGGGGGGTCAGCTCCCCGGCCAAAGCCTCGACGGAGGCAGGGCAGGTCACATATGGAGTTTCCAGCCAGCCGTTGCGGCTGGTGACCATGCCAGCGGCCAAGATGGCGGTCCGTTCCCCATACTCACCAGGGCCGGGCAGTGAGGCGAGCAGTTCCGCCAACGGCTGCTGAAACTGGTTGTTCTTTATGGCGAGCAAACCCTGGTCGGAGCTCACCCGTTGACAGATCTTGCCCTGTTCGTCGATCAGGTATGCTCTCAGGCTGCTGGTGCCCCAGTCGAGGCCGATAAAATGCATGTCTTTGATTTCCGCTCTTTTGGGTTGACGTAAATGAACATTGCAGTGTAGAGAATATATTAGATGACTATAAAAATAGTATTTTATTTACGTTAAAAATACTACGAAGTTTTGCCGTAAAACTGAAAATCCTGGAGATGTCGTGAAGATATCAAAATATTCTACATGGATTGTCCCTCCCCGTTGGCTGTTTCTCAAGATCGAAACGAGCACCGGCATCGTCGGCTGGGGGGAACCGGTCATCGAGGGGAAAGCGCATACCGTCGAGGCGGCAGTGCATGAGATGATGGACTATGTGCTGGGCAAGGATCCTGCCCGGATAGAGGATATCTGGCAGGAACTGTACCGAGGCTGCTTTTATCGAGGCGGCCCCATCCTGATGAGTGCCCTGGCTGGTATTGATCAGGCGCTCTGGGATATAAAGGGCAAGCACTATAACGCCCCGGTGCACGATCTGCTTGGCGGTGCCTGCCGGGATTCCATCAGGGTATACCAGTGGATCGGCGGCGACAGACCGGCCGATGTCGGTCGCGCCGCCAGGGAAGCCATGGACAACGGTGCCACAGCGGTCAAGATGAATGGCACCGAAGAGATGCAGATTGTCGACAGCCATCAAAAGATCGATGAGCTGGTGGCCAGAGTCGCCGCCATCCGTGATGAATGCGGCCCCTACTTCGATATCGGTGTCGATTTTCACGGCAGGGTTCACAAACCCATGGCGCGGATCATCGCCCGTGAGCTGGAGCAGTTCAACCTGATGTTTATCGAGGAACCGGTGCTTTCAGAACATATCGAGGAGATGCTCGAAATCCGCCGGCACTGCAATATCCCCATTGCCACCGGGGAGCGGATTTTCAGTCGCTATGATTTCAAGCGACTGCTGGAGTCGGGTGCGGCCGACATCATCCAGCCCGATCTCTCCCACGCTGGAGGCATCACCGAGTGCCGTAAAATCGCCGCCATGGCCGAAGCCTATGATGTGGCCCTGGCCCCCCACTGCCCGCTTGGCCCCATCGCCCTGGCGGCCTGCCTGCAGGTGGACGCCGTCAGTTATAACGCCTTTATCCAGGAGCAGAGCCTCGGCATTCATTATAACCAGGGCAGCGACCTGCTCGATTACCTGGCCGACCCGTCAGTCTTTTCCTGCAGCGAGGGTTATGTACAGATCCCTGGCGGCGCCGGGCTGGGCGTGGAGATCGATGAGCAGACGGTGCAGGAGCGGGCCATAGAGGGGCATAGGTGGCGGAACCCGGTCTGGCGACACAAGGACGGCTCGGTGGCGGAGTGGTAATCAAGCCCAGAGTAAACAGAGAAAAATAGCAGGAACAAACAATATGATGATACCCCAGCAGTCCTACAGCAACCCGGTCAAGATCAAGCACCCCAAGGTGCGTTGGCAGGTCATTGAGCACCTTCTGCACCTCGTGTTGTCCCAGTCGATCCGGGTCGGCGAGCAGCTGCCTGCGACGGCGGAACTCTGTGATGTTCTGGGAGTGAGCAGGACTGTGGTCAGAGAGGGTATTTCGGTCCTCGTCTCAAAGGGCATGGTTGCCTCAAAGCCGGGGGAGGGCACTTCGGTTCAACCGCTCTCCTCCTGGATGCTATTGGATCCGGAAGTGCTCTGCTGGCTGCAGGAGAGTGACATGGCCACCTCCATCATCGAGCACCTGGTGGAGATACGACTGATAATCGAGCCGGAAGCCGCGGCCCTGGCCTCAATCCGCGGCAGCATGGAACAGTTCATGGCCATGGGGGAGGCCCTTGCCCGGATGAGCTCGGGCGAGAGCCTGAGATCCCCTGAATCAACCCAGGGGGACATTGATTTTCATAACATAATCCTTGATGCGTCGGGAAATATCTTCCTGTCGCGGTTGCGGGATCTCTGCATGGTTTCTGTGGAGCTGATAGTGCGCCTGACCTTTGAGAAGGTCGCTTCGGTGTCAGGCAGTATCGACAATCACAGACGATTGTATGAGGCCATCAGGGCGAGAAAGCCGGAGTTGGCAAGAACGGAGGCGAGAAGAGTCCTCTGCACGACTGTCCAGGATCTTCAGGATCTGAACATCCCCTTCAGGCAGGATATTCTGCAGCACTTTCAGACCCAGCGGAGCTGATTGCTGCGGAGTAGAGAAGGGATGTCCAGGGCCTGGGTTAAATACATGGCGGCGGCAATGGGATCTGCGGCCATGTGCAGTTCAAGCCCCCATCAACCGAACGAGTGGGGAAAACGCAAAACAACGAGGAGAAGAGTATGTTGAAAAAAGTGGTGGGTAGTGCGATCGTAGCCTTGGCACTGGCATGCAACCCGGTAATGGCCAAAGACAAGTATGAGTGGACCTTCCAGTCCTCTGACCAGCCTGGCATCTTCATGTACCAGATGGCGGAGAACTACGGCAAGTGGATGGAGGAGATGAGCGAAGGTCAGGTGAAGATCTCCGTCGCCCCTGTCGGCTCCGTGGTTCAGTACAACGAGACCCTGGATTCGGTAAGTGCCGGTATCCTGCAGGGCGAGTTTACCGATCCTTCCTACTTTGCCGGCCATGATCCAGCCTTCGGTATCATCGGCAACACCGTCGGTGCCTTCGGCCATCCTTCTGAGGCCCTCAAGTTCATCAACTACGGCGGCGGCAAGGAAATTCTGCAGAAGCTCTATGACAAGTACAACGTGCACCTGATCGGTGTGGTCATCACCGGCGTCGAGGCCTTTGTCTCCTCCAAGCCGCTCAATGGCGTGGATGACCTGAAAGGCCTGAAGATGCGCGCTCCCGAGGGCATGGTGCAGAAGGTGTTCGCCGCGGCCGGTGCGGCACCGGTGAACCTGCCGGGCTCCGAGGTGTACACCTCCCTGGAAAAAGGTGTTATCGATGCGGCCGACTACACCCTGTTTTCCGTAAATCACAAGCAGGGCATGCACAAGATCGGAAAGTACCCTGTTTTCCCAGGCTTCCACTCCATGCCCCTGCAGGTTGTGACCATCAACAAGGACATCTGGGAGAGCCTGCCGAAAGACATCCAGACCATGATGGAGACCGCCGTCTGGCGTCTGGCCACCGAGGTCTTCTTCCAGTATGAGATCCAGGATCTCGAGGCAGCCGCCCAGGCTCGCGCCGAAGGTATCGAGATCTCTGACTGGTCCCTCGAAGAGCGTGCCAAGTTCAGGAACATCGCGCGCGGACAGTGGGAAAGCGTTACCTCCCAGTCTCCGCTTGCCAAGGAGTATGTTGATGCGCTCGTGAAGTTCATGAAGTCCCAGGGACTGATGTAATTCATCAAACAGTACGCGCCGGGCGGCTTCCGCCGTCCGGCGTGACGGTGGGAGGAGAGGTGTAATGAAGTCAGAAAGGAACGTTCCTCGAACGCTCTATGGTCAGCCCATGTCGATGCTGGACATCGTCGTGGTCAAACTGGGCAACCTGATTGGCTGGCTCTATTTCGTCGCCGTGGTGATCAGCGTCTACGAGGTCATCATGCGATACGGGTTCAACAGGCCCACAGCCTGGGCCCACGAGGTGACGCTGATGCTGGTGGGCATCGGCATGCTCTGGGGTGGCACCTACTGCATGGCGGAGGATCGCCATATCAGGGTGACCGTTATCCGGGACGCCATGGGCGAACGGATGCGCAGGGTGGTTGATGTGATCGTCTCGGTGCTGAACCTGCTGTTTTGCGCAGGTCTGTTCTGGGCGGGATACTTCATGACCCAGAAAGCGCTGTTTGATCCCACGGGGGCGTTTCGTGCTCAACGGTCCGGCTCAGCCTTCAATTCACCGGCACCGGCGGTGGTGAAAACGGTTCTGTTCATTGTGGTGCTGCTGATGACCATCCAGGCAATACAGCAGCTGTGGTTACGGATACGACTCCTCAAAGAGTTGAAATCTCGAACGGATCAGGAAGACCAATCCGACCAATAATGAGCCAAAAGGAGTCGTTGAATGTTTGAGCTATCTTCATTAGGTGTCGAGTGGGGGACCTTTCTGCTCTTCGGCATGATGATCGTGTTGTTGGTGATGGGCAAGCCGCTTGCCTACCTGACAGGCTTTGTGGCGATGTTTTTTGCCATCGGCTGGTTCGGGCCCAAGGTGTTGCCGCTTCTCACCAGCAGGATTTATAGTTTTGTCGGTGAATACACGCTGATTGCGGTGCCCATGTTTGTACTGATGGCCTCCCTGCTCGATCGGACCAATATCGCCAAGGACCTCTATAACTCCATGCAGTTTTTCGGTGGCCGGGTCCGTGGCGGGGTGGCGGTGCAGACCCTGATCGTCGCCGTCTTCCTGGCCGCCATGAGCGGCATCATCGGCGGGGAGACGGTGTTGCTTGGCATGCTGGCGCTGCCCCAGATGCTGCGTCTCGGCTATAACAAAAGACTTGCCATCGGTACCGTTTGTGCCGGCGGCTCGCTCGGCACCATGGTACCGCCGAGCATCGTCCTCATCATCTATGGGCTGACCGCCAATGTCTCCATTGGCGACCTGTTTACCGCTTCAGTCATCCCGGCGCTGATGCTGGCCAGTTTTTATCTGCTCTATATTCTGATTCGCTGTCATCTGCAGCCGGAGCTGGCCCCCGCATTTGCCGTTGACGAGAATGCACCTCCCGTCGATCTGAAAAAGGTCTTTCTCGATATCGCGGCGCCGGCGGTGATTATCTTTTTCGTTCTCGGTTCGATCTATGGCGGTATTGCCTCTGTTACCGAGGCGGCAAGCGTGGGCGTTTTTGCGGTCATGATCCTGGCAGCGTTCCGCGGGGAGTTGAGGTTCAGTGTCCTGCAGGAGAGTGTGGTGCAGACCATGCGCACCTGCGGCATGATTATCTGGATTGGCATCTCGGCAAGCGCCCTGATTGGTGTCTATAACCTGATGGGCGGCAACAGATTTGTCCAGGGCATGATCCTGGGGCTGGAAGTCAGTCCCTTGCTGATTATCCTGTTCATGATGGGGATTCTCATCTTCCTCGGGATGTTCATGGACTGGATCGGCATTGCCCTGTTGACCATGCCGATTTTTGTACCGATCGTCACAGGCCTTGGTTACGACCCGGTCTGGTTTGGCGTGGTATTTTGTATGAACATGCAGGTTTCATTCTTGAGTCCGCCCTTTGGGCCAGCTGCCTTCTACCTCAAGAGTGTTGCCCCGCCCGACATCACATTGATGGATATCTTCTCATCTGTCTGGCCGTTTATTCTCATGCAGCTGCTGGCGCTCTCGCTGGTTGTCCTCAATCCGGGTATCGCCCTGTGGCTGGTCAATTAAGAGGCGGACGGGAATGGTTATCGTACTGATTGGCCCCATGGGCTGCGGCAAGACCACGGTCGGCAGGCTCCTTTCATCCCGACTGGGCTGGCGTTTTGAGGATGGCGATGATTTCCATCCAGAGGCGAACAGGCGTAAGATGAACTCAGGGATTCCCTTGGATGACGACGACCGCTATCCCTGGTTGCAAAAGCTGCGCTCCATGCTTGAGGAGGCCGCCGCCCAGGATGAGGATCTGATCCTTGCCTGTTCAGCCCTGAAACGTCAGTACAGGCGCCTGCTCGGCATCGATCAGAAGCGGATACTCTCGGTCTATCTCAAGGCCGACAGGGATCTGCTCAGGCAGCGGGTCCAGGCGCGCAGTCACCAGTTCATGAACAAGGGGCTGGTCGACAGTCAGCTCGCTACCCTGGAAGAACCGGAAACGGGGCTGCAGGTTGCCGTGGACGGGACACCGGAGGAAGTTGTTGAACAGATAGTGCAGAAACTGGCAGAACAAAGCAAATAGGTGGATAGAAGACCATGAAGCAGACAATAGGCCTGGCCGGGCTGGCGGTGATGGGCGAGAATCTGGTGTTGAACATTGAATCACGAGGCTTTTCGGTCTCGGTGTATAACAGGACCTACGCAAAAACAGAAAAATTTCTGGCCGGAAGGGCCCAGGGCAAGAACATCTCCGGCTTTGAGGATGTGAAATCCTTTGTCGAGAGCCTGGAATCGCCGAGAAAGATCATGATGATGCTGAAAGCCGGTGCACCGGTGGACCAGTTCATCGAGCAACTCATTCCCCACCTCGATCAGGGCGACATCATCATCGACGGCGGCAACTCCAACTACCATGACAGTGTCCGGCGCCTCGAATACCTGGAACAAAAAGGTTTCAGGTTTATCGGCACGGGTGTTTCCGGGGGCGAGGAGGGAGCCCTGAAGGGGCCCTCCATTATGCCGGGCGGCTCGGCAGAGGCCTGGCCCCACGTGGAACCGATTTTTACCGCGGCGGCGGCCAAGGTCGAGGACGGCGCCTCCTGTTGCGCCTGGATGGGCCCGGGGGGCTCCGGCCATTTCGTCAAGATGGTGCATAACGGCATCGAGTACGGCGATATGCAGCTGATCTGCGAAGCCTACCAGTTCATGAGTGAAATACTCGGCATGGACAATGATGAGATCCATGCCACCTTTGCCGCCTGGAACCGGGGCGAGCTCAGTTCCTATCTGATAGAAATTACTGCAGACATCATGGCCTATCGGGATGAGGATGGCGAGCCTGTGGTGGATAAGATCCTGGATGCTGCCGGCCAGAAGGGAACAGGCAAGTGGACCGTTGATGCGGCACTCGATTATGGAATCCCGCTGTCGCTGATCTCAGAGTCGGTGTTTGCCCGCTGCCTGTCCAGTTTCAAGGAGTTGAGGAGTCGGGCTGCAAACGTGCTGGATGGCGAGGTGGTGCGCTTTGACGGAGATCGAAAAACGATGCTTGAGGATCTTGGTACAGCCCTCTATGCCGCCAAGATCATCTCCTATGCCCAGGGGTTCGGACTGTTACAGGCTGCCTCTGAAGAACATGGCTGGCAGTTGAATTTCGCCGACATTGCCAGGATATGGCGGGGTGGCTGTATCATCCGGTCTGTGTTTCTTGACCGGATTGCTGAGGCCTACCAGGAAGATCCCGGGTTGGCCAACCTGCTCCTGGCGCCCTATTTCAAGGAAAAACTCGTCACTTCCCAGATGAGCCTGCGGCGGGTGGTCAGCACGGCGCTCCTGGCAGGGATTCCCATGCCGTGCCACAGCGCGGGCATCAACTACTTTGACGGGCTGCGCACCGAAAGACTGCCGGCCAACCTGCTCCAGGCCCAGCGCGACTATTTCGGCGCCCACACCTACGAGCGAGTGGATAAACCGCGCGGCGAGTGGTTCCATACCAACTGGACCGGCAGGGGCGGAAGCACCACTTCCACCAGCTATTCAAGATAGGGCTGGCCGGTTCCTGATATCGAAGCGGGTGACACCGGCATCCCGGATCAGACGGCTGCTCAGATAAGACCAGCCGTCTTCCAGAATGACTTGAGGTTCAGCGCCTCGATCAGGTATTCCTCCCAGTGTTCCCTGGATTGCTCCCTGCCATATTTCCGCTGGTATTCTTCCGTGATCATCTGCCTCAACTTGTAATTGGTCAGGCGCCATTCGATGGCCAAATCGTAACGTTGCTCCGGGGTCATCTCTCTTCTCTCCCTCTCTACTGTTTCTCTCATGCAGCTCAGCTTAGGGGGGCAATCTTACATATTTCTCAAAGACATTGTTTATACAGGGCAACTTGCGTCAACTCGGAAGAGGGGGCAGGTGTGCCGGGCGGGATTAGGCCTCGAATTCGGGGTTGCCCGCACACCATTTTCCCCCTTTCTGATCAGCCGTTGCCCACGCCAGCTGCGCCCATGCCGAGACCATCAGGTGTTGGGGCGAGCGCTCAAGAAGGCAGGTGTGCCAAACACTACTGGTTGCAGGGAAATGAATAATATGAGAAAATCAATTGTTTACGAGGCCGTTCCTGGCAAGGACCTGGCCCGAATATAGGCAGCATACAGCTTCAAAACCTTCAGGGGGGCTGTGGCGACTGATCGTTTTATCGAGCAGGCATTCTGCAACTTTATCTGCAATCCGCCGGGTAATTGCAGGAGGCGCTCGGGGAACTAAAAGTCTTCACTGCCATTTTGACAATTTGCCTGTTGTGTAAAAACATTAAGGAAGATGATGAAAACCGGCTGGGCGTCGAGCGAGTTCTGGCTGAAATAATAAAGTAATGTTGAATCACGGTAACTGTCCGGGCCGTGTCGATCAGCTCTGCTTGAATCTCTCAGCAGAGATAGCCTGCCAGAGAGATTTGCAATACCAAGCAAGGGTGGCCGGTACTGGCGGATGGTGCCTGGTGCACACTACCAACAGGGGAATTTTTCTTTTTGCCAATCCTTCCAGCATGGTAGCACCAGACCGAAACAACTCTTCATAATAAAAAAACTGTCCTGTAACTCCCATGGCCTTCAATTTGCGCAAACTCCTGCTGCCGAGAACCCTGCAGCAGCGAAACATGTATTACGTTATCCTGCCGACTATGCTGATTTTGCTGGTTATTGGTATGGTCTGCATGCGCCTGGCCAGGGATGTTTTGCTCAAGCAATGGGAGCAGACCGCCATTGCCCGTATGCAGCAGGCGGCGCATCGGGTGGATATGTTGCTGATGCAGCCGAAAGAATTGCTGTTGATGTATCAGGAAAACCTGGAGAGAAACCACAGTCGACGGGTGGCGAACTTTCTGCTGGAAGAGATCAGGCAGCAGGAAGGGGTGATTACCGCGAAGGTTGTCTGGTTTGAAAACGGGCAGCAGACGGAGGGCGGCAACCCCATGTTAGAGGGAATGCGCATCAGGCGCCAGCAGCCACTGGAGCTTACCATCCCTGAATATGATGCCGAGTTGAAAGGTCCGACGATCTCGCTGGTCAGCGATTTTTACAACCATGATGGCCAGCAGGTGGGCAAGGTGGTGGTGAAGATCCTGTTCTTCAGCCTGATCAGGGATCTGGTGGGGTCCGAGGTCTGGCAGGAAAACCTTGCCTTCATCGTCGACAGTAATGGCAACGTTCTGACCAGAAGGAATATTCTTGAATTTGACGAACAGTATCAGATAGAGGAGAACTTCGGCGACAGGGGCGAGCTGGAGAGGATTACCCTGGAAGAGATCAGCAAGAAGAATCACGGTATTGTCTATGGTTCAGGGATGCCGCCGGAAAGAGTGGGCGCGTTTTACCGTCTGCAGGAAGCCCCCTGGGCGCTGGTGCTGGTGGCACCGGGGGAGTGGATTCTGCAGGATATCATCACCTTTCGGCGCTATTTCTTCTGGGTTGCCGGAGGCGGTATGATTATTGTCTTGCTTTTCATCAAACTTGCCACCAGCGGCCCGGCCAGATTGATCAGAAAAGTCTCGGATGCCGCCCAGAACCTGGCCAGTGGCCACTTCGGTCCCGAACTGGAGGAAAGGGGCCAGGATGAAGTGACCCAATTGGTCAGAAATTTTAACGTCATGACCAGGCAGCTGCAGGAGCGTATGGAACTGCAGGAGGCCATGAATGTGGCCAGAGAAGTGCAGCAAAATCTGCTGCCGAAATCCAGCTACCTCGAAGAGGGCATCGATATTTTCGGCTTGAGCCAATATCACGATGAAACGGGCGGCGATTACTATGATATTCTGCCCGACCAGACCAACAGCCAGCGAGTGGGAGTTGTGGTGGGTGACGTGGTCGGTCATGGCATAGGCGCGGCGCTGTTAATGGCATCGGTCAGGGCCTTGGTGCGTTGCAGGAGCGAGCTGCCGGGCAGCCTGGTAGAGGTGGTTCGGGACGTCAATGAGCTGCTCTACCGGGATACCGAGAAAACCGGCAACTTTGTGACCCTTTTTTTTCTGGTTGTTGAACGGGATAACAATTTGTTACGCTGGGTGCGCTGCGGCCATGAGCCCGCCATGATGTATGATCCCATGGCCAATGAATTTGCGGAAATGAAGGGCGAGGGCCTGGTGCTGGGCTTTGACGACAGTTGGCAGTTCAAGGAAAACAGCATCGAGATCGGTGACCGCGATCTGTTGGTGATGCTGGGCAGTGACGGTATCTGGGAGGCCCAGAACGCCCAGGGCGAATATTTTGGCAGACAGCGGGTGGAAGATATCATAGCCGCCAACTCCCATCACACGAGCGAGGAGCTGGCCAGGCAGATCACCGACGCGGTAGTGGAGTTCTGCGGTGAAAACTCCCTGGGGGATGACATCACCCTGGCCCTTGTCAAGATCAAGGGCCGGTCGCAATAAACAGCCTCGACCGAGAGGGTTGGGCCAGGATTTTGCGCTCGAAAACGGTTATAACAAAAACTTCTGAACAAGGCGTGCTGCAGGGTGCTTTCGGTGACGTGCACTCCAGCCGGGGAGCCTGTGGATGGCTGAAAAGAACTCAACAGAGCTGACCCGTAGATCGATTTTCTACTGGGTGCTGCATGGAAATCTCAAGCTGCAGCTGGTTCTGTTGCTCATTATCGTGCTGGTGGTGATTGCCCGGGTGGTGCCGCTTGAGATGCAGAAGCGGATCATCAATGATTCGATCGCGCTCCGAAAGTTCGACAACCTTATTCTCTACTCCTGTATTTATCTTACGGCGGTGGCCGCCTCCAGTGGTCTCAAGCTTGCCATCAACTACGTACAGACCATAATCGGTGAGAAGGCGATGCTGGAGATGCGCCGGGAACTCTACAGGCACATCATCACCCTGCCGCTCGCTTTTTTTCGTAAGACTCAGCCCGGCATGGTGGTCTCTTCCCTGGTGACCGAGTTGAGTACAGCGGGTTCTTTTGCCGGTATGGCACTCTCGGTGCCGGTGACCAATATCCTGACCCTGTTGGCCCTTGGCGGCTACCTGATGTGGCTGAACCCTCAACTTGCCCTGGCCACGCTGGGGATTTATCCCTTTATCGTTTTCGTGTTGCCCCGCCTGCAGAAAAAAGCCAATGCAGCCAACCGGGAGCGGGTTGATCTCTCCAGAAAGTTTTCCAGTCAGATCGCAGAATCGATCACCGGCATACAGGAAGTCCAGGTGCATGGGGCCTATACCAGGGAGAACGTCAAGTTTGGTCTGCTGGCGGAGATGCTCAGGAAGGTGCGGATTCGTTGGACCTTGCTGCGGCAGGGGATCAAAACCACCAACAACTTCTTTGTCAGTCTGGGTCCGTTTATCGTCTTTATCTTCGGCGGTATTCTGATCTTGCGCGGTGAGCTGGAACTGGGTGCCATGGTGGCCTTCCTCTCCGCCCAGGAAAAACTCTATGATCCCTGGAAAGAGCTTGTCGACTATTACCAGGTCTACCAGGACGCCCAGGTCAGGTATACACGGACCATGAACCAGTTCTCCGCCATGGCGGACTTTGATCCCGCCGTAACCAGAGCCGAGCAGAGGACCCTGGCCGGTGCTATCGAGGTCAAGGATCTTGTTTTTGAAACGCCCGAAGGGGTCCGGTTGCTGGATGGGGTAAACATGAAGCTTTCACCGGGCCAGCACCTGGCAGTGGTTGGCTTTTCCGGCAGCGGCAAGTCGACACTGGTTCAGTGTATCGCCCGGATGCATAAGTACACGGCCGGGGGAATAACCCTGGATGGCGATGACCTGCTTGATTTCACCAAACAAGAGATCATCTCCAATATCGGCTACATCTCCCAGAGCCCCTTTGTCTTTACCGGTACCATCCTGGAAAATCTGCTCTATGCCGACCAGGCTGTGGAGGAGATCGGCGCCTCAATTGAAAATCCGCCGGCCTTTGAACCGCCACCGCTGGACAGGATGATCCTCTGCCTGCAGCAGGCGGGGCTTTTTGTGGATGTGTTGCGGTTTGGTCTCAAGTCGATGCTTGATAGTTCAGACACGGAGATGATGGAGAAAATTGTTCGGATGCGGACAAATTTTCGAAAAAACTTCGGCGATCAGCTGGCCGATTACGTAGAATTTTACTGGGTGGGGCACTTCCTGTACCAGGCGAACCTGGCGGAGAACATCCTGTTTGGGATGTACCACGACAGGAGCTTGAATATCGATCGGCTCATTGAACATGATGATTTTACAGCATTTCTTCAGGATGCCGGCCTCGAGGAGCTGTTGATCGACCTCGGTATAGAGATCGCTTATCAGACCGAAGACATACTCTCCGATTTTGGTTCAGTGGAGATGTTTTTCCGTTTCAGCCCGGTTGAGCCGGCCCAAATGGATGCCTATCGGGAAATTTTGAATCGAATCAAGCCTGCAGCCAATTACCGCATGGCGGATGCGGACAAGGCCGCCCTAATTCGGCTGGCGCTCAACTACAGTCCAGGCCAGCACAAGGTGGCGGCCTTTACCCGGGAAATGGAAGAGGAAATCCTTCGCGCCAGGAAAGCCTGGGTCGACTGGAGTACGGAGAAATATCCCGGCAAATTCAGCCACTACAATGAAAAGGAGTATATCCTCGATGAGTCTATCCTCAACAATATCTTTTTTGGCCGGGTGGTGACCGATCTGCCGCATGCCCAGGAAAAAATCAACGTGGCGATGATCCAGCTGCTCATCGAGGAGGATCTGTTAGAGGAGATCGCCGGCATCGGCATGGGGTTCGAGGTCGGCAGTATGGGCGACAAGCTCTCCGGCGGGCAGAGGCAGAAGCTGGCAATTGCCCGCGTTCTGCTGAAACAACCGAGAGTGATTATTATGGATGAGGCGACATCCGCCCTCGATAATAAGTCGCAGGCCCGCATTCAGCAGCTGATGGATACCCGCTGGAAAGGCAAGTCGACGGTTATCTCGGTGGTACATCGGCTCGATTCGATCGCAAATTTTGATTTTGTGGCGGTGATGAAGGCGGGTAAAATTATCGAGTTTGGCAACTACCAGGATTTGATGAAAAAGAAGGGGGTGCTATATGAGCTCGTCTCCGGAAGACGGTAAGGGGCATGTCTCAGAGCTGCAGCGAAACCTGGAAATAGTCAGGGAGATACCGTATTTTGAGGGATTTCCCACAGAGGTGCTGAAATTGCTGGCCTACCTCTTTGAACAGGGCAGGTATCAGGCTGGTGATGTGTTGATAGAGCGAGGGGATGATCCGGGCTTGGCCTTTTTTATACTCTCCGGTTCCGTTGGGGTCTATCTGGAAGTGGAGGGGAAGGAGAAACTGCTGCGAACCTATGGTGTAAAAGAGTTTCTTGGGGCATTTTCCCTGATTGGCAGCATGCCGTCGCTGTTTACCCTGAAGGTGGAGGAGCCTTCTGAGATGCTGATCCTCACCCGCGAGCAGTTTCTGACGATTCGCGAAAAGCATCCTAAGCTTGCGCCACTGCTGAGAAAGGCGATGCTGAAACAGCTGCGGCTCTGGGAGCAGCGAAACCTGGAAGAGCTGGATCTGTGTTGTCTTCAAAAAGTAGGTGTGACACTGTTATAAAAGAATGAACTTTACCTTTTACCTGACAGAGGCCTCACTGGATCAACTGGACACCCTCAGCAGTGCTGTGGAGAACCTCCAGGAACCACTCCAGTGCTCCGACAAGCAGATGTTTGAGATTCTGCTGGTGCTAGAGGAACTGTGTGCCAATGTGATGACCCACGGAAAAGGTAAAAATTTAGAAGTATTGATTAATAAGGATTGGGATGTGCTGACGATCACCCTGGTTGACGACGGCGTTCCTTTTGACATGACCCGGCAGCCACGGCCGGATACCTGTCAGGCGCTGGCGAAGCGGAGACCGGGCGGGCTTGGCTGTCATCTGGTGAATCACTATACGGATAGTATTGAGTATAAACGCCAGAACGGCAAAAATGTACTTGTGATCAGGAAAACCATAGACTAGCGGCGCAGGGGACGAACTGGTAAACAAGTCATCTGCAAATCGCTACTGACAGCGGGCGGTTGCCCGCTGCGAATATTTTCATGGGGCTTTCAATATGGAATACTCTGTTGCCAAAGAAGCAAACACAATCATCGTCAAGCCGGTAGGTCGGCTGGACTCGCTCACTTCACCCGATTTTGAAAAAGAGATGGGGGAGTATCTGCGCACTCCGGAGTATAATTTACTGCTTGATTTTGACGAGCTGGACTATATCTCCAGCGCCGGGTTACGGGTGGTGCTGAATGTGGCAAAGCTGTACAGGAACATTGACTGGCAGTTTGCTGCCTGCAATATGCAGGATCATATCCGTGAGGTATTTGAAATCTCAGGATTTGATAGCTTTATCACGATTTATAACTCGATTGGCGACTTTATCGAAAAGGGAGAGTGACAACTGATTCCGCTGTCATGGAGGAAGGGATGATCACCACATATCCATTTTATTTTCAGTACCAGGTTCGTCCGACCAGTGAAAACGGTGGATATTCAGATCTCAGCGGTGCGATAGCGACAGTCATGGTGTTTGCCGAGGATCTTGAACTGGCCCGGGCCCGGGCCGGCCGCCACGTGGCCAGGCATCATTGGGAGATTATCGAGGTCAAGCGGACTATGATGGTGCGCAGACATCATGTGGAAAACATGGAGGGCATCTTGCGCTCCATCTACAAAAAAGCGGAGCAGTCCGGGGTAGCGGCTGTGTTTGACGGCTGGTCCAGCTCCGGGGCACGGGTACAGGGCTAAACTGCAGTGCCAACTGGAGTGGCTTGCAGCGAATCATCATGGCGGCGGCAAAACTCAACCGGGCTGCTGTAATCGATGTCGACGACTCGTTTTGGCGGGGCGATCAGCGAAAGAGAATTGAGAAAAGCAGATACAGGCAATTAACCAATAAGGAAAGCGTATAGTGAAGGATTCGATCGGAGAGAAATTGGTAGAGGCGGTGAAAGAGCCACAGAAATCAAAAAGCCACGAGAGTTTTGTGAAGGCGATGGAGCTGACCAAGGCGTATGCCAGTTCCGGCTCGATCACCCATTACAGCGCCGTGGCCAGGACCTTTTACGAACTGTTTGAAATGTTCGAGACAGGCAAGGACCCCAGGCAGAAATAAGCTGCTGAAAAGAGTCGAGAGGGCTGCCCGGTCAGCGGTCGGTCTGTGGCTGTCTTCGCCTGAGGTAGTGCTCAAGCATGGCAGGATTCCCCTCGCTGGAGGCGACGATTTTTTTCAGGTACAGGATGTTTTTTTCGATAAATTCAAGATAGAGATTTCGATCTATCCCCCACCGTTCCCGAAAATGGGTCCGCATGGCGCTGCATCTGTTTTTAAAGTGAACACGCAGTCTCTTTTCAATTGTCTCGTGATAAAATGTAGCGGTTTCCTGTATCAGCTCCATGGCGGAGCTGAACTCCTTGATACCCGCATCCCGTTGCTCCATATAGAGCAGGGGCAGGCATTCCAGATAGTACCTGTCACCCATCTGGGCCAGGATATCGGCGGTGCCCAGTACGTGCCCCGTCAGTTCAATCTCTTCTGACTCAAAGGCCACGGCGTCGGGTTTCAGTTTCAGGTTGGTGCAGTTGATAACCGGCGCACAATGGTCCGCATAGGCACGGGGCAGCCCCTGGTTATGGATGTACTCCCTGGCAAAATTGATGGAACGTTCCTCGTGACATTTCAGGTACGCTGAACCGCACGATTCGGAGTCTTCATTTCTCAGCAGCATGCCCGTATCGTGGAAATATGCGCAGAGTGTGCCGAGTTTGATGACATCGTCCGACAGGTGGTGACCGTCGCATTTCAAACCGTGAAAGAGACGGAGAGTGGCCAGTACCACGCTTCTGGTGTGCCTGAGATCGTGATACTTGACGGTGCTCTTGCGAAATCCCTGTATTTTGCCGTCAAAAATCGCCTCAATATCATTGTGCAGTTTGACGATGAAATCTTCACCGGCCGTAGGCAGCAGGGCACTGAAAATATGGACCAGTTCCGGGAGCAGAGCGCAATCTGTACCGCAGTCAAAGATGGCACGTAATTCGATATCGGAGAGAGACCGGCGCTCGGAGACGGCACAATCATTGTGCCCTTCCGACACCTGCTCGATTTTATCTCCCTGCAAATTCGTCATATAATGATCCTATCTCTCCCAATCGGGCGGCGCAATTGGAGAGATGATTTTTGTTAATGATTTCAGCATTAACGGCTGATAATGCCTTATTCTTGGAGAAATTGCAAAAATCTTTTTCACTGCTGGATTTTCACGAATTCAGTATGCTACTATTTGCGTTCATTGCCCAGAATGAGAATAAAATCCAATCCTTTATACGACGTACAATATGGAAAACCAAAAGGATACCGGCAAAATACTCGTTGTTGATGACGACGGCCCGGTCCGTCTGACGCTGAAGGCCATGATTACTTCGCTTGGCTACCAGTGTCTGGTGGCCGAGGGAGGCCGGGAGGCGTTGGAGGTCCTGGCTGAAAACGCGGTAGATGTGGTACTTTCCGATATTGTCATGCCGAAAATGGATGGTCTGGAATTACTGAAAAAAATACGAAAATCTCACACCAACACCGACGTGATCATTGCCACCGGGTTCAGCGGCAAGGTCAATTATGCGGAGGTAATTAATGCCGGCGCAATGGATTTCATCAAGAAACCCATTGACCTGGCCGAGTTGGAGGCCAAACTTGCCAGGGGGTTCAGGGAGCGTGCCCTGATCAGGCGTCTGGAGCAGATGTCGCTCAGCGACGGGTTGACCCACCTCTGGAATCGGCGTGCCTTCGACCAGCGGTTCCCGCGAGAGGTGGAGCGAGCCAACCGCCAGGGCTACCAGCTGTTTCTAGCCATTATCGATGTTGATAACTTTAAGGAGTTCAATGACACTTATGGTCATCAGGAGGGCGATCAGGTGCTGTTCACCCTGGGGCAGGTAGCCCTTGACTGTACCAGGGCCAATGTGGATATGTGTTTTCGTCTTGGCGGCGATGAGTTCGCAGTTCTGCTGCCCCAGACCACTTCGGACCAGGCCCAGGAGGTTATGAAGAGGGTGCTGCACCGCTTCAACGAGCATCAGTTCGGGAACACCACCCTGTCCATAGGTATCGTTCCCTGCCGGAGAAATATGGATGTGCCGGTGGCTGAGGATGAGGAGATGATGAAGACCCGGGCCGACCAGGCCATGTACGATGCGAAAAACAGCGGCAGAAACCGCATAGTCTGTCGCGATTAAGCCGATTTTACAATAAAAATAGACAAAAAAAGCCATGCTCAGACCGCGGTCGGAGCATGGCTTTTTTTATGCTGCGCTATTTTTTTCGGGATGTTCCTGCTAGATGCTGCAGGCTAGTCCAGCGCTTCCTTTTTGAAGGCCTTATCCGGCTCGACCGGGTAGACGCCGTTGAAGCAGGCAAGGCAGAAGGCGTTCTTGTCCATGCCGGTCGCCTCCACCAACCCTTCAAGGCTCAGGTAGTGCAGGGAGTCCAGGCCAAGATATTCGGCAATATCGTCGATGGTCTTCTGGTTGGCGATCAACTGCGACTCGGAAGGAAAGTCGATGCCGTAGTAACAGGCGTGGCGAGTCGGCGGACAGCTGACTACCATGTGCACCTCTTTGGCGCCTGCTTCGCGCAGGGCACGGACACGGCTCTTGCCGGTGGTGCCGCGGATGATGGAGTCTTCAACAATGATGACCCGTTTGTCTTTCAAAAAGCCGCGAACCGGGTTGAGCTTGACGCGGACATTAAAGTCGCGCATGGACTGGGTCGGCTCAATAAAGGTACGGCCCACGTAATGGTTTCGGATAACGCCCATCTCCATGGGTATACCGGAAGCCTGGGAGTAGCCGAGGGCGGCGTAGTTGCCCGAGTCGGGGAACGGCATAACAAAGTCCGCCTCGATCTTGGCCTCACGCGCCAGGATTTCGCCCATTCTCTTGCGGGCCATATAGACGCTTGCGCCGAAGATGTCGGAATCGGGGCGGGCGAAGTAGACCTGCTCGAAGATGCAGAAGTTGGTGGCTTGTCGTGGCCAGGGGTAGAGGGAGCGCATCCCCTCCTTGTCCAGGATCAGCATCTCACCGGGGGCGATATCGCGGACGTATTCGGCGTCGACGAGGTCAAGGGCACAGGTCTCGGAGGCAACAATGTAGCCGCCGGTGTTCAGCTTGCCAAGGCACAGGGGACGGAAACCATCCGGGTCGCGCACCGCCACCATGGCATCCGGGGTCATGACCAGCATGGAGTAGGCACCCTTCATGGCCCTGAAGGTCTCCTTCAGCGCCTCTTCCAGCCCTTTCTTGGCGGCACGCACCATCAGGTGGAGCACGACCTCGCTGTCCATCGTGGTCTGGAAAATTGAACCGCGGTCTTCCAGGATACGGCGCAGCTGCATGGAGTTGGTCAGGTTGCCGTTGTGGGCCACCGCAAGGGTGGTGCCCTGGTGGCTGACCATCAGCGGCTGGGTATTGACGATGTTGGAGGCGCCGGTGGTGGAGTAGCGCACATGGCCGATGGAGATGTTGCCCGTCAGTCCCTGCAGGATATCCTCGGAGAAAACCTCGGGTACCAGGCCCATGTCCTTGTGCATCCTGACTTTATTGCCGTCGGAAGTGACGATACCGGCACTCTCCTGGCCCCGGTGCTGCAGGGCGTACAGGCCGAAGTAGGCCAGTTTCGAGGAGTCCTCGTGTCCGTAAATACCGCAAACTCCGCATTCGTGGGTCGGCTTCAGTGAATTCTGATGAGTGGTGTGTTCTGACATAACCCCGTCCGTTGAAGTGCTTTCTACAAAAATGCCATAATGTTACCTTCAGCGGAGAACAGGAGGCGGTATTTTGCAGATATGTGAAAATATGAATAAAAGTAAATAAACTAGGCGATTGAGCTGAATTCAGGTGTAAAAGCCATCTTGTAGTCTATGTGTGGGCATAATTCAACAAGAAAGAGCGCCCGCGTGCTGTTTTATATAACCAAACTACCGTGGTTTAGTGGCCCTCAAAAGACGCATCGGCAGCCAGACGCTCTTATCTCTACCGATCATGTCGATGACACGATCGAGCTGTTTATCAACTGTCTAAGCAACTTACTTGCCGGCTACGATGCCATGCACCAACTCCGTGACCCGTACCAGATGATTGAGGTCCAGCTGCTCATCGGTGGTATGTACCTTGTCCATGCCGGTGGCGACGATGGCGGTGGCCAGGCCAAAGCCATTGAAGATGTTCGCATCGCTGCCCCCGCCGGCCACCACGAACTGCAACTCCTGGCCTGCCTGCTTCCCGGCTTTTTGGATGCGCGCAATAACCGGAGAGTCCATTTCCAGCAGCATGGCCGGGTAATCGGTGGTGGTGCTGATAGCCACTGTCGGCCGAAGCGTATTTTCTGGGGATGGGTTCTGCCATTCGGCAACCACCCGATCAAAGGTGTCTGCAATCAGTTTGGTGTGGTTTTCCAGCTTTGCCACTGAGTGGCTGCGAACCTCACCTTCGATGACGACGGTTTCCGGTATGATATTGGTTGCCGAGCCACCGCTGATGATCCCGAAGTTGGCCGTGGTTTCTTCATCGATGCGCCCCAGCGGGATGTCGCTGATCGCTTTGGCCGCCACCTGGATGGCGCTGATGCCCGCTTCCGGGTTGAGCCCGGCGTGGGCTGCCGCTCCGGTCACTTCGATCCGGAACTTGTTGGCTGCCGGAGCGCCGATAACCACGCTGTCGATACCGCTGGAATCAAGGGCGTAGCCATACTTCGCCGTGACGTGCTTGTGCTCCAGGTGTTTGGCGCCGAGCAGGCCGACCTCTTCGCAGGTGGTCAGCACCACCTCGATCAGGCCGTGCTCGATCTGCTGTTCCTTGAGGATAGTGAGGGTCTCGATAATGGCGGCAATGCCCGATTTGTCGTCCCCGCCCAGCACGGTCTCCCCCTTGGAGGTGAAGATGTCACCGGTGCGTTCCACCTCGACCCCCAGCCCAGGCTGGACGGTGTCCATGTGGGCGGAGAGGAAAACGCCTTCCATATCCTCTCGGGTGCCGTTGAAACGGATAATCAGGTTGCCGCTTTCACTGCCGGTTTCCGGGGCTGAATTGTCTTCGATGATCTGGTCGGCGCCAAGGGAGGTAAACACCTCTTTCAGGTGCTCGGCCACCGCCTTTTCATCCCGTGAGGGGCTGTCGATCTCGCACAGGGTGGTGAAAGTCTGAGCCAACCGCTCTCTGTCTATATGGTGAGTCATGCGTTCTCCTGATTAGTTTGCTGGAATAAGTAACACCACGGCATGGCAGCTGATCCCCTCGCCCCGGCCGGTAAAGCCCATCTTTTCGGTGGTGGTCGCCTTGAGGTTGACGGCCCGCTCCGGCACCTTGCAGCTTTTCGCCAGCACCTGCTTCATCTTGGGGATATGGGGCGCGAGTTTGGGTTTCTGGCACACTACGGTGATATCTGCGTTGCCGATCACGTAGCCCTCTTCTCCGGCCAGGTCCATGGTCCGTTCGAGCAGCCTGATGGAATAGATGTCCTTGAAGGCACCATCGCTGTCGGGGAAGTGGCTGCCGATATCGCCCTTGCCCAGTGCGCCGAGAATGGCGTCGCACAGGGCGTGGGTGAGTACGTCGGCGTCGGAATGGCCGGCCAACCCCAGTTCATAGTCGATTTCCACGCCGCCCAGCACGAGCTTGCGCTCTGTGACCAGTCGGTGGGCATCAAAGCCGTGACCTATCCTGAAGGCGGCGGGGCTGACTTGGGTTTGAGGACGTCGACTGTCGTTTTCGTTAGCGCTGTGCATGATGGTCTCCGCAAGTGGCAGGTCTTCCGGCCTGGTGACTTTCAGGTTGGTCTCTTCGCCCATGACCAGCGTTACTGGAATGCCGGCATGTTCCAGCAGCATCGACTCGTCGGTCACATCTTTGCCGGCGGCGGCCTCGTACCCTTTTTTCAAGAGCGGCAGGCGCGCGGCCTGCGGGGTCTGGGCCTGCCAGAGTCCTTCACGGTCGACGGTATCAACCACCAGGTCGCTTGCACCGCCGCGCTTCAAGGTATCCTTGACCGGAACCGCCGCGATGGCAGCGCCATGCTGTTGCGCTGCCAGATAGCAGCGCTCGATCAGTTGGGCGGAGAGCAGCGGCCTGGCCCCATCGTGCACCAGCACGATCTCCGTATCTTCGGCAAGGACCTGCAGGCCGTTGAAAACCGAGTCCTGCCTTCTGGTACCGCCTGCAATGACAGACAGTGACGGGGAACAAAGGCCGTGGTCGGCAAAGAGCTGTTCGGTTCTTTCCAGCCAATCGGCGGGCACGGCGACCACGGTCTGGGCGATGGCCGGGTGCTGGACAAAGGCGCGGACGGTGTGGACCAGGATCGGGGCATTGCCGAGGAGGTGGTACTGCTTGGGATGGTTGAGCTTCATCCGGGTGCCGGAACCGGCGGCGGGAATGATGGCGGCAACTTTCGGTGTCATTGCGTCAGCGGTTGTGAAATAGAAGAAGGCTGCTCCGAGCTGTCAGCGTGACGCCAGCGACAAAGCAGCCTCAAAAAAAATGGAGTGGGCTATAAGCCGAATTCTGTACCCCTTGCGGGGCCATGATCATTTAACTGGGATGTTGATCGCTCAACACCTCTTGCAACCTACCCGGAGATTTCGAACGGGCCGCTCTCAAGCATCTCCCTATTTGGTCTTGCTCTGGATGGGGTTTACCGTGCCCCTCTTATCACCAAGAGGGCGGTGAGCTCTTACCTCGCCGTTTCACCCTTACCTGAACGAGTCAGGCGGTTTGTTTTCTGTGGCACTTTCCCCCGGTCACCCGGAGTTCGCGTTACGAACCATCCTGCCCTGTAGAGTTCGGACTTTCCTCTCCGGCACGGGGCCGGAGCGATCATGCACCCACTCCAAAATTTACAATAGTGAGAAAGCTGAAAAGATGAAAGGGTAAAGATCAGCCTCTTCACTTACCTGTCCGCCTTGGTAAAAAGACAGGTCAACATCGGTGTTCTGCTTCAAGGCCCAACCCGTACCGCATCAGGAGCACCTCGCGATACGGGAATGAGCGGCTCTACCCCGCAGAACAGGTACTGCCACTATTCAACGGTGGCAGGCTCCAGGTGGTAGACGATACGCTGGCACGACGGGCAGTCGAGCAGTTTGTCGCCTTTGAGGAGCATGTTGTATTTCTGCGGCGGGATGGACATGAAGCACCCCTGGCAGACACCCTGGAGTACGTTGGCCACCGCCAGGCCGTTGCGGCGGGAGCGGAGGGTGTCGTACTTCCTGAGCAACCGGGCCTCGATGACCTGGGCCTGCTGGGCGCGCTCGGTATCCTTGGTCTTCTTTCCCTTGTTGATCGCCTCGATGGCGTCACGAACCTTCTCTTTTTCTTCCTCGACCAGCTTCTTCTCACCCTTGAGCAGGTTCTTCTCTTCCTCGATCTGGGCGGTCAGGGTTTCAGACTGTTCCATCAGAGCGACGATTTTCTCTTCGTTCTCCTTAACGCTCTTCTTGCCGTCCTCGATCTCCTTTAAGAGAGCGGTCTGCTCGCGGCCGGTCTGGACCTGCATCATCTTGGACTGGCGATCTTTCACGTGATCGAGCTTGTCGCTGGCCTCGGCCTCGAGCTCACGCTTCTCCTTGTCGATGGCAGCGATCTTCTCGGTGAGGTCGGCGATATTCTGCTCACGCTGGGCAAGAGCGGTAATGCGCTCATCGAGGGCATTCTGTTCAGACTTGATTTGGTTGTCGATTTGGTCGATTTCCAGGTCGATGCCCTGGAGGATGATGAGTTGCTCTATATGTTCGTTCAAGGTACTTCTCCTGTCTGGGGTTACGCTTTGGTAAAGCTGTCTTTGCGCAGACAGACAAAAGGGTGCTTCTCCTGTGCTGACTGCGTTATTTGTATTTTCCAGCCGTTGGCTGCGGCAAGTCGTTCGACTTTTTGCGCCAGCAGTTGCACCGCGGGCTGTTCCGTTCCGTAATGGGTGCCTTCCATGAGACAGAAGTCACGCTCTTCCGCCCAGCGGGCGATGTTGTGTTTGATCTCACCAGTGAGGTAGATATCCGCCCCTGCAGCGTAGGCCGCTGGGGCAAAATCGGAGCCGCTGCCGCCGCAGACCGCCACTGTTACGACCTGCTCGGGCATCGGGCCTGCAACCTGCACCACCGGCAGGTCAAGTACTTCAAGGGTCTTGGCTATAAACTCGGCAATGGGCAGCGGTTGCTGGTACCTGCCGAGCCTGCCGGTGCCAACGCCCGGCTCGGCGGAGCCGGCAGCGGGCAGCAATGGTGTAAGCTCTGTAAGGCCAAGAGATTCGGCGAGTATGTCGCTGACACCTTCTTTGGCGCTGTCGAGGTTGGTGTGGCAGGCGATGATCGAGATTTTGTGGGAGAGGGCTTTTTCGAGGATCTTGCCCTCGGGGGAGGCGGTGTTGATATTGGGCAGGGGGCGGAAGATGACAGGGTGATGGGTGAGGACTGTGTCGGCGCCCAAGGCTATTGCCTCGTCCATCAGGGCGTTGGTGGCATCCAGACCAATCAGCACTGAGCGTATCTCCTGGTCCGGACTGCCCACAAGCAGGCCGACGTTATCCCAATCTTCCGCAAGATCGAAGGGTGCCTCCCGATCAAGCGCGGCGAGAATATCAGAAATTGTTACCTTCATAAGAAATGTTCTGTAAATTCAAAGCCACAATAAAAAAAGGTACAATCCTCTGGATTGTACCTTCAACTTCGTACCGTCTGGGACGGGACTGTGTGCCCGAAGCGACGCTGGTAGAAAAGGGTCGGTTTTATTCCTCCCCTGTATATATGTGTCGTTGGTGTCGTTCTCAAGGAACCCCGGGCCTTTCGTAAATCACTTGGTTGTGGTGGGCGCAGTAGGACTCGAACCTACGACCGACCGGTTATGAGCCGGTGGCTCTAGCCAACTGAGCTATGCGCCCTGCGATAATGGAACATAGTATATAAAATGTACCAGCCAAAAAAGTCAATGCAAAAACAAGGGCGCAATAAAAAAACAGCTTTTACCCGAAGACAATAGTGCTGAAAATTGCTTTGACCAGTGTTCCTGGCAAAAAAACGCAGGAGAACTACAATGTCATGGTAACCGTGGTCGATGTGAATTATCTTTAAGATGTTTATATATTTATGAAAACTATACAGCAGATGGTGACTGGGTGAAGGAGTGCGGCCCATATCTCGGGGCATCGCTGGGCGGTCCCGGCCACTCAGGTTTATCCTGCTGTTTTCAATGAGGTTTTACTTTGCTCTATAATAACCTGCTGCTCTTTCTGGTTGCTATCTTTCTCTTTGCCATGGATACCCCGGCCGAGACGCCCATGCTTTCGCCCTGGTATGGGCTCGGCCTGTTCCTGCTCAGCCTCTATGGCTATGAGCGGCTCTGCCAGTACATCTACTCGCGCCCGTGGGCACAGCGCTCGACAGGCTACTTTTCTGCCGAAAAGCGTTTGTCAGTACTAGCGCTGATCTTTTTCGGGGTCGGGGCGATTTATCTCTGCGACGCCAAGTATTACCTCTCGGCACTTTCTTTCGGCGACAGGGTGCCGGCGCTGGTCAACATCGCCGGCCTCGTGCTGTTCATATTCTATCTCGGGGTGATGTGGCGGGTTGCCCGGCCGAGCTATGAAAAGATCTTCGATCGCCATTATTCCCCGGCGGGATTCGTGGCCTTGAATATCCGGGCCAATCTGCCCATCGTGCTGCCGTGGGTCATTTTATCCCTCGGTTATGACCTGCTGGCGCTATTGCCGTATCAGGGGCTGCAGCAGCTGCTGGACTCAAGCTGGGGCGACCTGATCTTCTTTGTGCTGTTCCTACTCTTTGTGGTGCTCTTCTTCCCGCCACTGGTACGCCGGCTGTGGGGTTGCAGGCCGCTGCCGGAATCCGAATTGAAACGGGAACTGGTCGATTTTTGCGAAAAGCAGAACTTTCGGGCAAAGCTCTATGTCTGGCCGCTCTACGAGGGCAAGGTGCTCACCGCCGGGGTGATGGGCATCGTCCCCGGCATTCGTTATGTGCTGCTCACCCCTGCCATCATGCAGTCCATGAGTAAAGATGAGCTGGAATCGGTGATGGCCCATGAGATCGGCCACGTCAAGCGGCACCATCTCATGCTCTACATCGTCTTGATCAGCGGTTTCAGCCTGTTGACTACCCTGTTGGCGGAGCCTTTTATCTGGTTGCTGCTCTCCAATGAGGTGTTCGTCAATTTCATTATCGCCGAAGGCATAAATGTGGAAACGGTGGTTTCGGTGATGAGCGCGGTACCGCTGCTGATTTTCCTCGTTATCTACTTTCGTTTTATTTTCGGCTATTTTATCCGTAACTTTGAGCGACAGGCCGATCTGCATGTCATTGGTGCGGTTGGTCATGGTCGGGCCCTGATCTCCGCTTTCGAGAAAATCTCCTGGCTGAGCGGCGGTATTCGAGAAGAGAAGAACTGGCACCATTTCGGCATTGGTGAGCGGATCGATTGCCTCAAGGAGGCGGAGCGCGATCCGGCAACCATCACCCGGCACGATAAAAAGGTGCGCAACAGCCTTTTGGCCTATGGATTGGTCCTGGCACTGGTGGTCGGCCTGGTGCTGCAGCTTCCCGATATGGAGGTGCAGGGCTCCAAGCAGGAAGTGTTGATCCTGCAGATGGCGCAAAAAGAACCGGAAAAGGCCTTTTGGCAATTCTGGGTGGGCAACCTGATGATGAACAAGAAGATGGAAGCCCAGGCCCTGGCAGCCTATGAAAAGGCGTTCAGCCTGGAGCCCACCAACCCGGAGGTGATGAACAACCTGGCCTGGTTGCTGCTCACCGCCGAGGATAAGAGCCTGCGTAAACCGTTCGAGGCGCTCACTTTAGCCCAGGCTGCGGCAGCGCTTGCCCCATACGGCTTTATTCTCGACACCCTGGCCCACGCCTACTGGGCCAATGGCATGATAGATGAGGCGGTGGACACCGCCCATAAGGCCGCCCTCGCCGACCCGGAGCGCAGCCGTTTCTACCAGTCCAGGGCCCTGCAGTTTGAGCAGGAGGAGTATGAGTGATTGAAATACGTTGGACGTGGAATGTGGGACGTGGGACGTAAAATATCCGGGTTAGGCTTGTTTCGAAATGAATTGGCAAATACCTGTTGCAGAAACAGTAAGTAAACATACCTTTAAACGTCCAACGTCCAACGTCCAACGTCCAACGTCCAACTTTAATAATTGAGGTACCCAATGCCCCTTTTCGGCGCCCATGAATCAGTAGCAGGTGGCCTGCATCTGGCCTTTAAACGAATAGAAAGAGTAGGCGGCGACTCGCTGCAGATCTTCACCCGCAACCAGCGCCAGTGGAAGCCGAAGCCGCTGAGCGAAAAAGAGGTTAAGGACTTTCTAGCAACCCATGAAAAATATGAAGGGATGCCGGTTGCCTCCCACGCCTCCTACCTGTTGAACCTGGCCACGGCCAAGGGAGAACTCCTGGCCAAATCGGTAGCTGCCCTGGTGCTGGAGTTTGAACGGTGCCACCAGCTGGCAGTGCCCTACGTGGTGATGCACCCAGGCTCTCATGGCGGTGACGGGGTGGAGGTTGGCCTTGAACGTTTTGTGGCCGGTATGGATAAGGCCCTGGAGCAGGGATATGACGATGTGATGCTCCTGATCGAGACCACGGCCGGGCAGGGCACCGGCCTCGGCAGTACCTTTGAAGAGATCGGCTACATCCGGGCAAATTCACGGTTCCCCGAGCGCATCGGCGTTTGTGTCGACAGTTGCCACATCTTCGCCGCCGGCTACGACCTCAGAACGCCCGAAACGTATGCGGCGACCATGCAGCAGCTGGAGGAGCACGTCGGCATCGAGCATGTGAAGTTCTTCCACCTCAACGACTCCAAAAAAGATCTCGGCTGCCGGGTCGATCGCCACGAGCATATCGGCCAGGGCATGATCGGCCTGGAGGGCTTCCGGCAGCTGGTGAACGATCCCCGCTTCGCCGATATGCCCATGACCCTGGAGACCCCCAAGGGCGACGACCTGGCCGAAGACCGGGAGAACATCGCCACCCTCAAGAGCCTGCTCAACTAGAGTCCGGTTTTTAGGTGGTTGTTGTGTGGTAATCACCTGAAGACACTTGCATTCGTGTTAGGAGTAGTGAACTATACGTTTTCTATGGGAGGAAAAGGGCCGTTTTAGCGGTAGCGGGGAAAGAGAGCAAAACGTGTGATACTAGGTGATAGATGAAACTGTTAAACAGTGATGCGCTACTCGACATTCTGGTTCAGCATGGCGCAATGAACGCCAAGCAGCGCCAGTTCATTACCCTGGAGAAGGGCAAGCAGCGCCAGAAGTTGATGAAGCAGGCCCAGAAGGCCAGGGTTGCCGAAAAAATCAGCCCCGACCTGGTCGATATAATCGTCTCGTTCCAGATGCAGATCCCCGGCACCAAGGGCGATATCCTGGATGAAGAGGCCATTATGCGGGTGGTGAGCACAGAGTATGATCTGCCCTTTAAAAAGCTCGACCCGCTCGAGCTGGATATGGAGATCGTCACCAAGACCATCCCCCGTAACTTTGCCATCCGCCAGCTCATCCTGCCGGTGGGTATGCAGGACGGCATCCTCGAGGTGGCCATTTATCATCCGGACGGCCAGTCGGTGCTGGCAGATATCGAACAGGCCAACCAGGTCAAGGTGCGGCCCTGTATCTCCACCAAGAGCGATATCAGGCGGATCATCAGCGAGTTCTTCGGCTTTCAGAAGTCCATCAGCGCCGCCGAAGACCATATCGGCATCACCAGCCAGGGCAGCGCCTCGATCGATATCGGCAACCTGGAGCGCTATGTGAAGATCTCCTCGGCCAAGGAGATCACCTCATCGGACCAGCATATCAAAAGCGCGGTCAACCATATCTTCCACTACGCCCTGGAGCAGCGGGCCAGCGACATCCACATCGAGCCCAAACGCGAGCAGACCATGATCCGCTTTCGTATCGATGGCACGCTGCACACAATCTATAAGCTGCCCAAGGCGGTGCACTCGGCCATAACCTCCCGCGTCAAGTTCCTTGCCAGGCTCGATATCGCCGAGAAACGCCGGCCCCAGGACGGCCGGATCAAGATCGGCGTCAAGGGGGAAAGGGATGTGGAGATCCGTGTCTCTACCGTGCCAGTCTCCTTTGGCGAAAAGACGGTGATGCGTCTGCTCGACCCAGAAGTAATCTTTCAGGATGTCAAGCAGCTCGGCTTTTCCAATCGCGATCTGTCGATCTACGATTCCTTTATGACGGCACCCCACGGCATCGTGCTGGTCACCGGCCCCACCGGCAGCGGTAAGTCGACTACCCTCTATTCGACCCTGAAAAAAATCGCCACCCCCGAGAAGAATATCGTCACCGTCGAAGACCCGGTTGAGATGGTCTACGAGGAATTCAACCAGATCGCCGTACAGCCGCTGATCGATGTGACCTTCTCCACCATCCTGCGCAATATCCTGCGCCAGGACCCGGATATCATCATGATCGGTGAGATCCGCGACAAGGACACCGCGGCCCACGCGGTACAGGCGGCCATGACCGGCCACCTGGTCTTTTCCACCCTGCACACCAACGACGCGGTCGCCTCCATTATCCGTTTGCAGGATCTTGGCCTGCAGCCGTTTATGATCGCCTCCACCTTACTGGGCTGTATGGCGCAACGACTGGTGAAGAAGGTGTGCCCCGATTGCCGCACCACCTTTGAGGTCGACTCCCAGGAGCTGGCCCGCATGGGCTTTCCCGTGGCGGTCAACGGGCCGGTGACGCTGAGCAAGGGCGAGGGCTGCCGGCAGTGCCGGGGCACAGGTTATAAGGGGCGCTGCGGCATTTTTGAAATTTTCCCGATGTCCTCGGCGCTCAAGCGCATGACAGTGGGAGGAGATTCCGGCGAAGTGATGCGGCAGGTTGCAATTCGCGAAGGCATGACTACCTTACGCGAGGACGCCTGGGCCAAGGTGCGTGCCGGTATCACCACCCTGGAGGAAGCGATCCGGGTGACCAGCGAATAAAAAGAGTGCAATATTGAGCGCGGGCCCGCCATTCTGGTCGTGCATTCCCGCAGGCTTTGGTGTATATTGCGCGGCTACGTTTAGGGCAGGCCGACTGAAAGCCTGTGTTAACGACGAATACAGAGAATACCCGCAGGAGAATGTGAAGCCGATATGGGCATCAAGATAGTTTGTCAGAACAAGAAAGCGTATCACGATTACCATATCGACGCGAAATTCGAAGCCGGCATGGTGCTGAGCGGGCCGGAGGTGAAATCCCTGCGCGCCGGCAAGGCCAACCTCAAGGACGGCTATGTGCAGATCGATGATCGCGGAGAATTGCGCATGTACAATGTGCATATCTCCCAATATAGCTACGCGACTCACAATCCCAACGAGCCGATGCGGGCCAGAAAGCTGTTGATGCACAAGCGGGAGATCAAGAAACTGATCGGCAAATTGCAGGAAAAAGGACTTGCCCTGATCCCGTTGAAGATTTACTTTAAGGAAAATGGGCGCGCCAAGGTAGAGCTTGGCTTGGCCCGAGGTAAGAAGCAATACGACAAGCGGGAGTCTATCAAACAACGTGATAGCGACCGCGACCTGCAGCGCGCGATGCGCCGCAACAGTTACTCATAGAATATATGGGGGCGAAACGGATTCGACGGGGATGTGTAAGCTCGTCGTTGCATGCCGAGCTTCTGTCTGCTCGTTAAACTGATGGAAACCTAATTATAATCGCCGACGATTATAACTACGCAGTAGCGGCTTAATAACCCGTATTACTGCCGTCCACCCAGTCTTCGCCCGTAAGGCTGGAATTGGGCGCCGATCTAACGGGCTGGCCTTCGCTGGCGGTGTCTATACGTCAGCTGGCGAGATCTTGATAGACTAGCGTTCTGGCCGCTTTGTTGCCGCAGCAAGCCAAACGCGAAACTTTAAGCGGAAACTAAGCATGTAGATACGAGAGGGGAGCATTTGCGGACGCGGGTTCGACTCCCGCCGCCTCCACCACTTAAATAGCCGAATTTGCAACACTTTTTTTGTTGCAAGTTCGGCTATTTTTGTTCCCAGTTTATTCCCGTCAAATTCGTTTAGAGTGTATTGGTAAGGTTATCAAATGGAACAAACCCATCTGGCCACTGTGTAGAAATTTTACATAACAGTCTGTATTGTTTCGGAGCATCAAGGTTAAGTTTCTCGACGCTAATTTCTACATTTTTGGACCCATTGCTCTCAATCAGTTTGTTGAAGTCTCGTGTAAAGAATCTTGGTGTGTATCCAACAAGTTCAGGTGGATCCTCGGTTCGAATTGCTAAAGCTGAGCTATCAAAAGGATTTTGAACATCTTTCAAGAGTAATAAACGATCACCTTTTTTAAGGTTGCGTAATCTGTCAATATAGCTTGGTGCTAAGTGCCTAATTCCATGACTAAAAAAATAGGCAACATATCTGTTTAGTGATGGCTTAGGAATTAGAAAGAGTTGAAAGTTGTCTGTAGCTCTGATCCCTCCAGACATTGCAAGTTCATCTAATGGGGATGTTGATCCTTCAGAAAGTTTTAGCCAATCATAGAAATTACTGTATTCAGGTCGTGATTTAGCCAGTAGTCTATTTTCAAAAACAGGAAATAATTTTTTAGAAGTATGGATTTTATTTGTGTCATCCATATTAATAAAAGGTGATAATTCTCCTAGGTTAATAGCCTTTTTTGCTAATTCTGTGTATTCAAAATAATATGTTCTGTTTTTATAGGAAAGTTTCCCGACAGGCGTCCATCTGCCGGTATTTGAGTTTTTCCAAGTGACTACTAATTCGCGATTCATTTAAATACCTCTAATATCTAACAAGCGGTTTTTGTTTTCATTTAAAACTTCAATTGAAAATTCTATAGATTTATCGCTTATCAAGTTTGTTGGTATTTTATTAAATACATTTTGAATATCTGTTTCGTTTAGCTGTGATAGTTTGTTGATCCAGTACTCGCCTGCTGTGGGGTATTTAGAATAGAAGTAAATAAAAGCATCCAGAGTTTTCATTGGCTTTTCGTCGTCGTCAAAAAACGGTGTTTTTGCTTTCATGACATAGTGTGAAACTTTATATCGATAATTAGTCGTTGTTAATCTATCTGTTATTTCTTGTTGAGATACTCTGCAACCTAAGCTTGAAGCGTGATCGAAAGTTGGTGCTAACTGAGTGATACTATTCTGATTATTGTAAATGTAGCCCCAATTTTGGTGATGACGGTCTGTATTCCCGATCCAACAATCAAACATTAAATAAGCAGTGAATAAATCTCCAACAGATTGAATATCGCTACTTGGGCTGAAAGAGTAGGGAAGGTTGACTATGCCTTTATGGTGCTCAAATAATTTAAAAACATTGCTGATCTTATACTCTGGGATTTTTAATTTTTTAGTTAAAGAAGGATATGTGTCATCCACGAACATGCTTATAAGTTCATTGCCATGAATTAGAGCACAGTTTTTTGGGACGAAATTTGTAGAAGTGATCCCTTCGTTATTATTCCAACGGGCAAAGTCATATTGCGCACAAGGAATTCCTAGCATGTTTAGGAGTTCACAAGTTACTTTTTCTGCCCAGTTTTCCCCAGTACCTTCTCGGCCTATTTTGAATAATTTCGGTTTTTGGGACTCTGGATCATAATACCAAAATTTTTGCTTGGACCCTAGCTGTTCAATGGATGCATAATCTGTTATTTCATAAATAGGGTATGTCATATTGCCTGTAGATCAAAACTAATCTGCACTTTGAATGTGCTGTAAGATGTTGAATTATATAGCTAAATATGTAAAAAAGAGGGCGTGCCCATTTGATTATTTGTTAAGACGTTTTCTTTTGCCTCGCTCGGTTGATGTAGTTGCAAGTGGTTGCGGTTTTCTCATAGATGTTACGCACGTCATCAGCTCCGATTCTAAAGTATCTTTCGAAGGCTTTATTGGTTTGGTGCATTGTTCCTTGTTTAATTTGTTCTGGGGTAAAGTGATTGCGTAGAGCTACTGCTGAACTGTGGCGAGTTCCACCATAAAGGTCAACCCCTTGTATGTTCAGGTTATTACATGCTCGTTTCCACCACTTGTAAAAGAATTTTTCACCGTATCGCTGACCTTGTCTGACTCCACCTTTTCCAGTTTCGTGCCGAAAGAAGAATGATCTAGGGAAGCCAGGATTGATTTGTTTTAAGAACTCAATATCTTCAGAAATCATCGGAACAGGTTTGGTTTCACCTGTTTTGGAATGGTGAATGTATAAATATCGATTATCGGTGTCGATATCTTGCTCTCGGATCTGAACGAGTTCACCTGGTCGAATTGAAATGTAAGTGGATAGCCACTTTATTCCTAACCAAACCTTAAAGGGGGCAATTCGGCCAACTTCATCAAGGATAGCTGTTTGCTTCTCCTTACTGATGATATTTCTATAAGACAGTTTGACTTTAACTGAAGGGAAATTGGGGGCATGAGTGATGACTTCACGTCTGAGCAACCATTGAAAGAAATCATGTAGGCATGACTTAATATTGGAAATTGTCTTGCTGGATAGTTGCCTTCCCTGGGCGATCAGGAAGTCTTCGATCTCAGCGTAACCGATATGCTTAATGTTGGTATTCCCCCAAGCGTCACATGCTTTCATCATGTAATTATGGAGATTACGGTAGGAACTCGATTTGACAGTCTCCCGTTTAACATCAAGGTATTTGCTGGCCAATGTCATAAATGACAACGGTTTTTCTTTGGAATAATCCCGCTCATCAAACGAGTTTTCATCTGTTTTATAACGAAGACCAGTAAGAAAACGGTAGGCTTCATCATAACTCTTGAAGCGGCGCTTGACTTTGCCGAAGTGCACACGAAGATTTGCCGCGACCTGATCCGGATGATTAGGACAGCAAACCTTCCTACGCCCATCATCCTTCAGTGTCTCATCGCAAATCGGGCACTTCTGTTCAGAGTAGATTCCACCCTTCATACATAACCCTCCGGTCATGATATTAGAGCGAAATCCACTGTCTGTCAAATGCCCGTACATACTATGTATTCTCTATGCTGTAATCTCGTTGAAAAAATCAATCACAATTGGCTTTGCATGTACTAACTCTTCAAAGCCTTTGCTCAGTTCCTGCATTTCTGTTGACGGATCCCAGTTTGCAAAGGCTTCCTGGTTTTTTTTGGCCTCAATGAAGTACTGGTAGTAGTCACTTACATCGTCATCAACTGCACAGGGGTATTCGTTATCCTCGAAGTAGGTAACTTGTCGTTTAGCAGATCTGGACTTTGCATCACCTATCAGGCTACGAACCTCATTGAGCAACAACTGATCGACAAGAAAAGGTAGCTCTACTCCATGGAATTTGGACATGAAGTGCAGCATTTCAGATAGTTCTTTATCTAGATGTATCGTCATGTTTCCTCCTTTTGTTTGTCTAATGCATGTTAAATGGCTTGATGAGCTCAACTCATTGTTTGGTAGAACGACGTGGCCTGATGACGGCCTTTGATAAATCTGTGTTCATGGCACCGCAGGATCCGCAGTAATACCTCACTAGGTATGTTGAATGGGTTATGCGTTTGCATGGGGTACTAGTGCCCCATGAGATGATAGAGTTGCTAGCTTGGAAAACCCACCCACTAACCCTGTTGCAAGAAGGGCAGTTGCCTAATCTCATTGACTGCCTCCTGGCTTAAATGTTCACGAAGATTTGATTTTTCTTTGTTTGCATTCTCTCTTCGAAAGCGTGCTGATCTGTTTCAAAGAAAAGAGTCAAATCTTGCTCAATGTACTTTTGAGTAATACGGATAATTGATGGAAGATCATCAGGGGAGGGGTTGTTGAATGCAGAGGCTGACATGGCCATGCCTCTCATATTGGTTCGAATAAGATCGAGGCTTTTATTCTGAGTAGGTTTTTTTCTGTGAATGTGGAGGGGGCTATTCCAGTTTATGTTACAGACTTTCGTCCAGAAGTGATCTGTCAGAGCTTTAGATTGATTGTGATTGCGATTAACTTTGGAGGAGCAAAATTTCGCCCAGGATTCTGAACAGTAGTTCCAGAGGGACTGAAGCGCGTTGGTTAAATCGTTGATGGTTTCGATGCGGGTTTCAAAATCGCGTAGTACGTCTCTACGAAGCTGAAATTCAACTCTAGTAACAGGATGCTGGTTATAGATGAAGAATCCCCAAGATTCAGCGAAAACCTCCTGCTTATGAGAAGACGTTTTTAGTTCGAGAACCTTGTCGTATATCCTGAGCATCAAGTTCCCTTTGCCCAAGGTGATTCCCGATAATTTTCTTCGGTCTCTATGAATGTTGAACTTGTGAACCCTGGAAACCCACCTGTCTTCGTCATCGACCCCTAAAGAGGTGATATCGACATTCAAAAAATCAGCTTTGAGATGAACCTCTGAGGTGCACTCTTTTACAACTTTGCCTCCAAGCAATCTTAACCAGTTGATGAGGCGGTCATATAGATGTAGGTATCCAGGGCTACAGCACGATAACGAACCGATCTCAAGACGAGCAGTGGGAACGATTCCATCTGATCTGCGCCTATTAAGTAACAAGGTTACATCACCAGAGGTAAGCCGGAAGTTGTATCTAGAGGTTCCTGTTCTATGAAGATTCCAATCGAATCCTCCAGGTACATGAAAGGGAACAGTTTGAGATTCACCTGAGATAGTTTCGATTTGATCTGACACTTCACTTGAAAAGGTGAGGGGTACCAGTTTTGATAAGGGTGCGAACCAACAATCAAAACAAAGGAGATACCCCTCATGCTTCATGGTAACGAACGTATCGTAAAACACAAGATTGGATTACTCAATCTTGCCGAAGAACTGTCCAATGTCTCACGAGCCTGCAAAATTATGGGCCTCTCCAGAGACACCTTTTACCGTTATAAAGCTGCAGTTGAAGATGGTGGTGTTGATGCCCTGATCGACAAGAGCAGGCGAAAGCCTAATGTCAAAAACAGGGTTGATGAGATGACCGAAGATGCCGTAGTTGCTTACGCCGTCGAGCAACCGGCCCACGGCCAGGTCCGCGCTAGTAATGAACTGAGAAAACGTGGTGTATTCATTTCTCCCAGCGGAGTGAGGTGCGTCTGGCTCAGGCACCAGCTTGGCCGATTCAAAGACCGTTTAAAAGCCCTGGAAGAGAAAATGGCTCAGGAACAGATGATCTTGACCGAGGCCCAGGTCCAGGCGCTCGAGAAAAAGAAGAATGATGACCTTGTTTCAGGCGAAATTGAGACCGCTCATCCCGGTTACCTCGGTTCCCTGGACACCTTTTACGTTGGGACTCTCAAGGGAGTAGGTCGGGTTTATCAACAGACATTCGTCGACACATATTCCAAGGTGGCATTTGCCAAACTCTACACGAATAAATCCCCTATAACCGCAGCAGATCTCCTCAATGATCAGGTTCTCCCCTTCTTTGAAGAGCACAAACTGCCCATGCTGCGCATACTGACGGATAGGGGCACGGAGTATTGCGGCAAGGCGGAGTCGCACGATTATCAGCTATACCTAGCCCTGAACAACATTGAACATACGAAGACCAAGGCCCGATCGCCACAGACAAACGGTATTTGTGAACGATTTCACAAGACCATTCTTCAGGAGTTTTACCAGGTAACCTTCCGAAAAAATATTTATCGGGATATCGATACGCTGCAAAGGGATCTTGACGACTGGCTGTTACTTTACAACTGGGACAGAACCCACCAGGGCAAAATGTGCTGCGGAAGAACGCCTATAGAAACTCTTGAAGATGGAAAGAACTTATGGAAGGATAAATCGCTGAACTGAATTTGAACTGACAAACACCCTGTCAAAACCGGTATTTGTCAGATCAAGTCGTGACTACTACAACTGACTATGAGTTGAATTTGATGAGTCAAATAATATTTTCACTAAGCTTAGATTGTGTGTTATTTCAAATAGATATTCCAGGGTGAGGAGTGTGGTTCTTATTGCTGAAAGAAGCTTTATCCTATGAACCCATCAAGTAGACTATTTCTTGCTATAATTGCTGGCGCAACTGCTGATGAATTTTGCGGCTAAGACTATAAATCTTTACTATCCTAATATCGGTCATTGTAAAGTTCGCTTAGTGACCAACATGAATCCTCAATTTGAATTTTGCCAGGCTTGATAACCAATTTGAACTGTCTAGGAGCATTAGAAACACTTTCTTCTAATTTTTTGTTGTGAGTTTCTATTTTTTCGTTTTCTGATAAAATCTTTTCCAGTTCGTTTTTCTGTTCTTCAAGTTTATAACGTTCGTTGCGACAAACATAATCGTCATAATTTTTTTTGTTAACGAGTTTTCGGCATTTTGCTGTTTTCTGATTTATTAACTTGATGGCCTGCTCATAATCTCTAACTTCAGCTTCCTTTAAGTGGACAAACTCAGGACAAGAAGCTATCGCGGCTTCTTTGAAAATTGGAGACATTTTTGAAAATTTAATGCTCTTACAGTGTTCTACTTGTTTTTTTAATTGTTCCCTTGCGTTATCTAAGTCCCTTTTTGCAATTTCTACGTTGCGATCATTGTTGCATGCCAGTAGTTCTTTCTCCATCCGCTTGTCGATGCATTGCTGAAGCAGGTCCTCCAACGAGTGTATTTCGTTTATGTATCTCTGGACATTTTTCGAGCTCTGTTTCAGGCTTTGGTCCTTCCTGTATTGACCTTCATTAAACTCAAGATTTCTGCTGATACTATTCACATTTCGGCCAACCCATGAAGGTGCTACGCTAAGGAAGTCAATAGATATCAGAAACTCTTCAACTGTGTCATTGTTACCAATTGCTTCGTAATATTTCGTCCAATACGGAATCGAGTGCCCGTAGTCCGAATGATACGGTTTGAAGAAAATATGAATAGGAGCATCAGATTCTACATATTCTTTGAAATGTTGAATGTTGTAACCCAATCCTTTCACTTCTACCCCGCCTGGCAAAAGACGTAAAGAATCGCCATCGGCAATTTGGTGCCAATCAAGCTGATCCTGGACGTACAGCTTCGGCCCGGCCCAAAGCTTTTTTTCGAGCTTATAGTTGCCATTACCGCAAACGAACTCCAGTTCTGAGTTTGCTATGGCCTTATAAAATCGAGTATACCCTTGTCTAAGGCTTTCAGTATCCCGCCCTGCCTCACTTGCCCCAGGTTGTAAAATTGCTACTAAAGCCCAACTTAATACAAACAATCTATTCCACAGCAAAGCTAATTCACCAATAATTCGATATTACAATTAAAACTATAAGAAGTGACAATGTACAAGCCAATGCACATCACCCCTTTACAACATCCATCAGTTTGCCAAAACAATCGACTACATCATACTTCACATTTTCAGGGTTGAATTTCGTATTGATCTCATCAAAGAATCGACGAGCACAATCAATTTTCGTTTTTTCGACACCTCGCAACTCTAAAGAGGACATCGAACCTTTAGTCTCAGCGACGAAGTACACATGTTTCACAGTTCCTTCTTTGAAGGTAATAGCCCAATCTGGGTTATAATTGCCCACAGGAGTTGGGATTGCAAAGCCACGTGGTAATTTGGCATATACAACCACCTCGGAGCTGGTATCAAGCTCTGTAACGAAGGATCTTTCTGTCTTTGAGTCGGTAATAACGTAATCGTAAATATGACGTTTGAGTGGCTCACCTGCTTTGCTGAAATCTTGCTTGGTCTGGTTCTTGGTAAAGACGTCGATATCGTGCCTCTCTGAAATCGCATCATAGCTCAAGTGCTCGATTATCACGGTAGCCTTCTGCTCATTAATCACGCGTATTGTCTCAGCGATGAAACTCTCAGGGTTAGTGGCAAATTGAGCAAAGACCGCAGCTTGAATACCACTTAAGATTGCGGTCACCGTCTTGCGGGTAAGCTGTGTGCTTTCTGCTACTTTACCGATAAGGTCATACTGCACTGCTGAGTGAACCGAGTGATGGTTACTCTCGGTCACCGATTCTCGTAATTCAAAGCTATTGCCGTCCTTCAAACTTCCATGCGTAATAGCTGCCGCCTGTTCACCCCGCTGAATGTTGTACCTCAGTGGAGACACCTTCACCAACTCGAGGTTCAACTCTTGAATGCACTTTTCAACCAGCTCTTTACTGTCAAAGTCGACACTGTATACGGCTTTTCGGTTAATCCTATCCCATAGTTCTTTGAACTCCTTCTTCTCAAAGTTTGCGTTCAAAGGGTTGTTCTTTGCGGCTCGCTCATTCTCAGGTTTAGGCAGCTTTGCATCGCTGTATACGCTGTCGATCAACTCAAAGACTTGGGGAGCATATGGTTGCAAGTCCTCCGGCAGCTCTGCCAGCTCCTCATTTTTTACAGCATCATGGTATTTTTGAGTAATGGTCTTTTTTCGGTCCGCATAGCCATTTTGAATGAGATAAAACTCTATACCTTGTGCCATGTCCAAAGAAACTTCAACCGTACCAGTTTCTGTCTGCATCACCTTCCCGGTAAAATAGGCTGCATCTGCAGTGCGGGGGCGATCTGAAAGTGAAGCGCTGATATCCCTTTGCAGCGCTGTGACAAAATCCTTGTAGCTCTCACTTGCAACCACGGTCAGCACATTGGTCTGATGAACAGTTGCCGGGTCATCCTGCCGCTCACCATGCTGGTTTACTGCAATCCGCAGTCCTCGGCCCACCTCCTGTCTTCTCGATATCGTATTATCGCTGTGCTTAAGGGTACAGATCACGAAGACATTGGGGTTGTCCCAACCTTCACGAAGTGCGGAGTGGGAGAAAATAAATCGTGTCGGCTCAGAAAAGGAAAGCAGTCGCTCTTTATCCTTCAAAATGAGGTCATATGCATCTACATCGTTGCAGGTCTTGTTTTCACCGCGCCCAGTCTCTTTCGAGTTTATGAGTTTACCTTTCTTATCAATGGAGAAGTAGCCGTTGTGCGTTTCTTCTGTGCCGATACCGTCTATGTACTTCTTGTATTCTTCAGAAAGGTACAGATCAGTTTTCAATTCTTTAAGATATTCCCTGTACTCCTCCTCAAAGATTTTCGCATACTCCCCGCCTTCTTCCCCAGCATCGCCATACACCCGATATTTAGCAACTTCATCAATGAAAAACAGGGACAAGACCTTAATCCCTTGGTGAAAGAGGGCCTTTTCTTTATCGAAATGTGCTCGGATGGCTTCCCGAATCTGTATTCGCCTCAGAACCAGTTCATCAACATCGCCGGTTGCTTCTTCGGCGTTCATGATCAAGCCATTGGTAAATTCGACAGTATCGGTAGTGGCATTGATTTCTGCAACAACAAAACCTTTATATTGGTCCAGGTTGCCCGACAAATCGTATAGATTATCACCCTTGCCAAGCTTTCTAAAAACACGCTTTATGCCGCTTTGCTGGCGAACCTCCATTTCCATGCGGGCAATAGGGCTTTTAGTTGACACCTCTATGGCCTCTAAAAAGAGATAGGCATTGGTGCCGGTCAAGCCTTTCACCGATATCCCACGAACTGCTATCTTCTTTACCAGCTGTTGGTTATAGGCATCCAGAGCATCGAGCCTGTGCACTTTGTTATGTTGAGTCTTGTGGGTTGCTGAATAACGTAAGAGGAATAAGGGATTAAACTCTTTGAGTGAGTCAAGGGTCCTCGCGCCCTCCATCTTCTGTGGTTCATCAAGTATGAGGATTGGGCGGTTTGCCTTGATTACATCAATGGGTCTGCGGCTCTGGAAATCATCAAGCTCTTCATAAATGCGCCGGTTGTCCTTGCCTCTGGCGTTGAAGGCCTGAACATTTATCACCATAACGTTAATGCCTGCATCGGACGAAAAGCTCTCCAGGTTATGGAGCTGCTTGGAGTTGTAAATAAAGAACTTGGCCTTTTTTTTATAAAAACGCTGAAAATGATCAGCGGTAATTTCCAGCGATTTATACACACCTTCACGGATGGCGATACTCGGCACTACAATAATGAACTTGGTCCAGCCAAACCGCTCGTTCATTTCAAAGATGGTCTTGATGTAGCAATAGGTTTTGCCGGTACCGGTCTCCATTTCCACATCCAGGTTCAAATTAGAGACATTGGTTTTGACTAAAGAAGTTGATTGAGGCAGATTCTGCAGCCGTTGGACCGCTTGGATGTTGGTGAGCAGCTCGGGCTCGGTTAAGACGATATCACTGTTTTTAAATCCGGCACCTTCATAAAGACTGGCCTGTTTGTATCCCTGTCCGGCAGTTTTACCCAAGCCGGGGTCTATTCGGTAACTGATTGCAGCAGTATTGGGTTGCCCCTTAAAACAGTCCACCACAGCTTCGACAGCACGAGTTTGGTAGAGTTGTTGTTTAAATTTGAGTTTCATCGTTCACCTCAACTCCCATCAATCTATGTTCAGCCTCTATCGTACTCTCAGTAAGAATGGGTAAAAACTTCTTGTAAGTTGCTTCCGAGCTCAACACGTTTTTGCTATCAATTTCAAATGGCTTTTGCTTACTCATATGGTCTTCACCTCCGTATGAGGCGACATGAGTTTGAAGATTTGCTCAACATTGATTTTCACGCTGTCATCTTTGAAGCCGGAATCGCGAAAAACAACCCTGAGTGGCTTACGCCCGGCCAGTTCCTTGCAAAACTCCTCGGTGATTTGCCCGTTTTTTGCAAAACAGGCTGCTAAAGAGTCGTGAGCGACAAAATAGACCTCCCGATCTGCAATGGTCTCTTTGGTGATAGGTAGGGTTAGGTCCACACCCCAATCCAAGAGTACTTGGAAAAGGAGATCTTCTGCAGTTCGGTCTGGCTTGATATTGTCGGTAAGAAGGCTAAGCTGTTTTTGGCTGAGGTTATCAGGGGAGTAGTAGACATCCGCCATATTGGAAGAATCGACTTTGAGGACGCGAAAACCGATATCGAGGTTTTGAGTGGTTGCGAAGTTCTCCGCTTTGATTTTTTTGCCGGATCTGCGGATGCGTTCTTTGCTGATTTCAGCGATGGTGGAATAGCCTGCCTTGAAAGCTTCTGATTTATTATCGCATGGTTCAGGGAGTTGGACCATGATGAATTTGCGGTTGCCGCGGTCTTCAGCGTTTAGCTGCATCACAGCATGGGCCGTAGTAGACGATCCAGCAAAAAAGTCAACAATTATATCATCTTGGCTAGATGTATACCTAATTAATTGGAATAGATCAGAAACTGCTTTAGGATTATCAAAAACTCTACTTCCGTCGAATATTTCTACAAATTTATTCGTAGCAGTTTGCGCATAACTATAATGAACGCTTTTCATTACCTGGTCAACATTATCAAAAAGATTGGTCCTAACTCTTGGCACAGTCTTCTCATCAGGGCCAAATACTACCCGACCCTTCTCAACTTCCTCCCAAAAACGGACAGGTGTAGGGTAACGCCAACCACTTTTGGGCAGTTTGCATGGCTTTTGAGTTACTGGATGTAGAACCTCATATCGTGGCCCTCCTCCCCCAGGCCAGTTAATATTTCCGTCATCTCGATAAGGACCCAATTCATCAACTTTACGGAATCTTTTTATAGGGGCTTTGGTGTCACCATCAGAAATGGTTGAATAGTAATCCAATATCTTATTCGTTATAACAACCCAATCATCTCCATATTCTTTTCGCAATTTATTGAACATTTCTCTAACTTCATCCACACCTTCTTTGGGAGCCCTAAAAATGATACCCTCGTTTTGAATGCAATCGAAATTCTTGAAATAACAGACCATATACTCATGGCCAACCGAAAAGTACTTAGCATCATTTTTTCTGTTGCGATCCCAAACCAGTGTTGCAACATAATTATTTTCACCAAAGACTTCATTGCATAGCTTACAAGTATTAGCAATTTCTTCGTCATCTATACTAATAAAAATAAGCCCATCTTCTCTTAATAAATTTCTTGCAACCTTCAAACGAGAATACAGCATTGATAGCCAATCAGAATGAAATCTACCGTTTGATTCCATATTGGCCACCAAACGATTCCCCTCTTCATCCTTCTGCCCCGAATCCAGTAAATACTCTCCGGTAGATTCAGCAAAGTTATCCGAATAAATAAAATCTTTTCCGGTGTTATACGGAGGATCAATATAAATCATTTTCACCTTATCAAGATACGTCTCTTGCAAAAGCTTCAATGCATCCAGGTTATCTCCTTCGATAAACAAGTTCTCCGTGTTGTCAAAATCCACACTTTCTTCACGACAGGGGCGAAGAGTTTTCGCTATGGGGGCATTGGCGGCAAGTAAAGCTTCCCGCTTTCCGGGCCAGTTGAGGTGGTATCGTTCCTGTGGGCCTTCTACGATATGGCTGGACAGCTCTTGCTTAAGCAGATCAAAATCGATGGACTTTTTCAGCTTGCCGTTTTTATCTGTTGCTTCAGTGACGCAACCAGGGAATAAGTCAGCAATTTTGTTAATATTTTCATCGATAAAGTTGAGGCTGTGCATCTTCAATTTATTCATTTCGTCAAAGCCATATGTGAAAGGGGAAGGATGAAATACGAGGGAGGCTTCTATGCTTCGACCTTCATCCTGTGTGCTGTAATGTTTTGTTTGGTTGTACTATTTTCGGGCAGAATTTGTACCTTGCTTTTTCAATTTCAAGTTACTTTTATTGTTGGTTACGGTCCTCATAAAGTTTGAGGCGAGGTTGATAGTTTTCTGCTTTCATGTATTATTTCTAAATCTTTAACGCTCCTATCTCCTCTTTCAGCCCATTGAGCTTTCTGTTCATTTCCACCCGGCGGTTGAACTGCTTTTCCTTATGCATCCGTTTTTCGAGCTGTATCGCCTCCCTTTCTTTGCTACGTAACAGGTCGATACGGGTGACCAGCTCATCCAGGGTTTCATTGACCCTGAAGCTTAGTGGAGCAAGCGAGGCCAGCAAGGCCCGATACAAGGCCCACATATTCAACACAACCGGCAGCTCAGAGCAAGAACTATCATCACTGATCCAGTCCGATTCGAAATAGCTGCTTATGACCCATTTGTTTTTGTCCGCCTCACTAGGCCGTTTATACGCTGCTGCATATCGGGTATTGCCATTGAATTGGAGTATGTAAATGAGAGGAGAAGGTATGGCCTTATCTAAGGTCTGTAAGAGCTCGTGGGAGACTTCTGGTGTGCGTAGGCGAACGGTGAAGACCTGTATCTCCTGAACTTTCTTACTGGCAGGGAGGTTTATGGATTTGGAGGTGAGATTGTAACTCCAGGTAATCTTTTCCACCTGGTCAACAAAGAGCTTCTTCACTTTGGCTGGAGGTGAAGCAAAGGTGTAAATCTTCTCCTTTGTGAGTACTCGGCCTAGATGAGCAGCTTTGGGGAAAGTGTAGAGCGTTTTCATGCTTTCTGCTCTTTGATGACGAGAAAAGAGATCAGTTCGAAATCATCTAGCCCCTTTATGGTGTCGACCAAGGCAGTAGTCGCGGTACTGGTAAAAAGGCTTTCTATGTCCTTTTCTTCCTTCACCTCGATCATGGAGTGAATGGCTTCTCCCAAAAGGTCGGAATAGATGTCCATTTTTCGGCCATCTTCAGTTTCCGTGTTAAAGGTCGTGCACAGCCTTGAAATCGGAGAACTTTTGCCTTTACAGCTTGTCCGTACCAGGTCCAGAAGGGGTTTTACCTGGGTGTGATCGGCTATCACATCACCATCGTTACCGATATAGATGAGGTAGTAGGGGTGCAACCGGTTCTGCTGGTTGATATTTACCCCGGAGTTACGGTTTCTCAGTGTAAATATTACCCCGGATTTCAGACCTTTGCTCTCATCAGCGGGAACTATCGCATGAAGACCATGGGGAAGGTGGCTCAAATCACCATTGTTTTTAATGTGGTTGAGCAGATCCATTCGGAAGTCGTTGAGACCGAGATCGGTGATATTGACACCTGTTTTCAGGTCTTCCAACTCAATGACCTCCTCCTGCAGGCGACGAAGCTGCTCCTTGCGGTAGCTTACATCATTCGCACGAGCAGAGAGGATATTGTCATCGCCTGTTGCGGTAACATCCGCAATGATCATTCGATTTTCAACCCGCTCTTTTAAGTTGATATACTCATCGAGGGAAATGTCCGGCCAGTAGTTCACCAGCTGAATGGTCTCATTGAGGGAGCCTATCCGGTCGATGCGGCCAAATCGCTGAATGATGCGCACCGGATTCCAGTGGATATCGTAATTGATGAGATAGTCGCAATCCTGCAGGTTCTGGCCCTCTGAGATACAGTCGGTGGCAAAGAGAATATCAATTTCACCTGAGATATTCGGCATTATTAGTGCCTTTTCCTTGGAGCGTGGCGAAAAGAGCGTGAGAATTTCCTGAAAGTCAAATCCTTTACCGAGGGTCGTCTTCGGTGCGTCCTTGCCGGTAACTCTTCCTGAATGCAAGCCCATGGCTGTAAGATCCTTTGTCAGATTTGCATAGAGGTAATTGGCGGTGTCAGCAAAGGCGGTGAAGATGATGATTTTTTTATTGTTGGTATTTATCGGTTCGGCGAGCTTGCGGTGAATGATGGTTGTGAGATGCTCGAGTTTACTATCTTCTGGTGGAGTGACCTTCTCCATTTCCATAAGCAGCTCTGAAATAACCGCCAGATCATGGCTGAGGTCATACTCCCAAGAGGGGAGATCCATATCTGCTAGATGTACCCTGACCTTACCGCCGATGAGGAAATCGCCAAGGCCGGTTAAGTCATCATCCTCTGCTTCCAGGTTGTCGAGTGAATCGGCAAGATCATGAATGGATATATCATGGCCAGTTGCGTTAAAGTCGGCGATGAGCGAAAGCATCTTCTGATGGTTTTCCTGAAGCGCTTTCAAGGTTAATCGAAAAGATTCGACGGAGCTTTCCAACCGTTTGAGCAGGTTGGTCGTCATCAGAGATTGCAGACTCCGCTCACGATCCACTTGACGCAACGTACCCTTACCGCCACCCACATCGGTGTCATAGAGATCTTCATATTTGCGTAACCTGCTAGGCAAGATATAGCTTACCGGAGCATAGACAGAGAGTTTTAAACGGGAGAGCTGAGTGTAGATTTGATTGAAGGATATGACATCATCCCGGTGAGTAAGTGGGCAACGATAGGAAAGTGGTTTGCGACGCTCAGGAAATGTGCCGATTTCGGTGGTGTCATAAAAGGTTTCGATATGTTTTCGAGAGCGGGCAATGGTGACGCTGTCGAGCAGTTCGAAAAAATCAAAATCCAGTGCTTCGAGTATGGCACTGGCCGTTCGCTCTTCTGGTGGTAACTTGGACCAGAGGTTGAAGACGGTCTGGGCGTTTCTGAAGATCTCCTCAACACTCTTTGATGTACGCAGCTTCTTACTTAGTTGTGCTGATTCACCTTCATAGGCTAAGGCAAGCTGGTTACGCAGATCAAGAAACCGGTTGTTAACTGGGGTTGCCGAGAGCATCAGCACCTTGGTTTTTACCCCAGCCCGAATCACCGAATTCATGAGTTTCTGGTAACGAGTCTCCTTCTCTTTGTAGACATCGTTGTTGCGGAAGTTATGTGACTCATCAATCACAACCAGATCGTAGTTGCCCCAGTTGATTTTGTTGAGGGGGGTTCCAAAAGATTCGCCGGATGTTCGCTGGAGATCGGTATGGCAGAGAACGTCATAGTTAAGACGATCTTTCACCAAGGGGTTGGTCACCAGGTTACGATTGTAATTCAACCAGTTATCAGCAAGCTTTTTAGGGCAAAGAACGAGGACTGAGCGGTTTCTCAGCTCGTAGTATTTGATGACAGCTAATGCGGTGAAAGTTTTGCCAAGACCAACACTATCAGCAAGGATACAACCGTTGAAACTCTCCAGCTTATTGATGATGCCGGTAGCTGCATCGCGCTGGAAATTATAGAGCTTATTCCAGACGACGCTTTCTTTGTAACCGGTAAGGTCGTTGGGTAGGACATCTTCGTTTAAGTCTTCGAGGAACTCGTTGAAGATGTTGTAGAGCATCAAAAAGTAGATTTTTTCCGGGGAGTTTTCCCTGTAGACAGATTCAATGTGGTTGCACAGGCTTTCAGTTACGTCTTCGACTTTTGAGCTGTCTTTCCAGATTTGCTCAAAGAGCTGCAGGTACGTTGTGGTTAGGGGAGCCTGATCGACCTTATTGATGAAATTGGATATCGCATCGCCCTGCTCATACCCGAGATCCACTGCGGTGAAACCATGCAGGGGCATATAGGCAACCTCATTCGCGCGGTCATTGGCACATGCGAACTGCTGCATAGGTGCTTTGGTTGCGTTAGAGCGAAAGGATGCCTTGCGCCTGATCCAATTGGCGCACTCTTTAGCAATCGCCCGCTGGGTCAACTTATTCTTGAGGTGTATCTCAAATTCACTACCATACAGACTGCGCTCACGCTCCTGCCTGGGGATATGAAATTCGCGCCGCTCTTTGGAAAATTTATCGGTTGCTTGGTCGGGAACAAAGGCGGGGGCTGTAAAAATGAACTCGAGAGAATCGATCTTCTCCAGTTCTTCTTTTAAGGCTTCGTAAGCATAAATTGAAAAGCAGGATGCGGCTATTTTGAGCTTGGTGCCCGGTTTAAGACTGCTTTTTAGATCATCTCCCCAGAGCTGGTTTATATTGTCGATAATCTGCATGGTTAGCTCGTCTATGGATTATTAATATTCCCCGAAGCCATTTCGCATGGTTTTGACGGTGACCTGGAAATTCCCAGAATGCAATTTGCAATGATAGTAGCATGATCCTGTTATGACAAGCAAATACACAGAATCTGTCTTGTTGCCTGGAGAGACTTCAACATCTCGTCTCAGTAACCTTCAAATACCGCTACCCTGTAATCTTTAGTATAGAAGATCAATGGATAAGAGCCTTATTGTCGGATGGTTAGGCTGAATCTGGCTTTACAGTTTATACCGTGATCTGATGATGGGTTGAGTTACTGACTGCTGTCGAGCGGAAGAGTTACTGCGGTATGGCAAAGAGAGCAATGAGCGAATGAAAGCCGGTCCATTCCTCGATGTGTGGGACGAGAAGAATGACAAAGATGCGTGAAATGTAGTAATCGAAACTTGGCCGATTTTCATGCCCAAATTGCAGGCTGCCTGAACCCGCTTCGATGCTGAGAAAAGCGACATCGTATACTCCCTCAAGGGCGTGCTAATCAACCGATTGTTTGGTAACTCGTGGTTGCAACAAAGGAGATGATATTTCTCGCTTAAAGCAATTAACATCACCTCTGTCGTTTGATCCTGCTTCAATTGTTTTCCTGGTAGAACAATAGGGAAGTATGAATAGCCTGTGTGTATCCGATTCACCGTTTCAGGCGTGAGGAGCCGAATTGGTTGATGTGGTACAGATCCGGATCTTTAGAGTGGACTTTGCAGAGATAAGTGCCTAACTCGAAGCAGCGCTTTATGTTTTCCTTGTCATCATTTTTCACGTTCAATTTGAGCCCTCCACAGTATGCATAGCCTGAAGTTATTTCTGATAAGTGGACTAGCCCGTCAGCGGTTGGGATTCCGAGTTGGCTTGCCCAGTACCTCTTAGCCTTACTCAAAACGCCATGGCTATTCTGAATCTTTCTTTCGTTGAACAAAAGTATCAAGTGGTAATGGTGCCCGCCTTGCGGTGATTTTTCTCTAGCCCAGCAATATGCAGGATCAGCACCTTTACGACGGTAACTGAGGCACAGAGCTTCGAGAGCCTTGGAGAAGAGCTGGTTGTCCTCGGGGTATTGATCTCGATTAAAAAAGGGATAGCTGAAGTCCAATCTCACAATGTATGCCCTGGAGTGGATTTGGGTGTAGTTGAGAAGTATGTCGTGCCAAGTGTGTAACGCCTCTTCGTAGTAGCCCTGATGATATTTGTAACCAGTGAGCAGGGGAAAACCTAAGTAGTGGGTGTCTTTGTGAACGGTTTGCATGTTGTTGCTCCTTGTTGTCATGGGTGAGGTACTTGCGGTTACTCTATGGAAACGCTTTGTTGTAAAAGATGAGTTAATCGAGTGACCCTCAGTGGCTAGGGTATGCTGGTTCTCGAGGAGTGACTGCTGGGGTGGTGGGTGTTAGTGCTGAGTTCTGATATTGCCTATGGTTTGACTATTGATAATAGGTCCATAGGAGTATGTTGGATGAGTGGAAGTTGTGGGCAGCAGGGAGAGAAGTTCTATCTATCTATCTATATTCTTATATTACTATTACCCTCTATGGCAATGTCCTGTAATTGCAGAGGGTAGTCCAAATTTACCTCCCAGATTCGTACCCTTCTTCTATAGTATAGTTGTCGGAAATGTTTGATTATCGAAGTGGTTCCGGTTCGTCGGACATGATCACTGCATGGCTGAGGAGACAGCTGAATTGGTAGAAATCGTGATCAAATCCGATATATGCGAAAAGCAAGGCTCAGCCTTATCTGACATCCTCCTAGGTGCCTGTCGGAGAAATATCTTTTTCTGCTTTAACCCATGGACTCCTATTCAACTCTGCTATTGAATTATGCGATTCTCAGAGCCTTAAAGTGATTAATCCGACAGGCTCCTAGAAAAAAATCTCAAGCTGACAATTTTTAAGATTTTTTTTGGGTTGTTGGGAGTAATATAAGCGGTCTGTGGTTAATGATATCCGGCTATCGAGATAGCCGACTAACTTAGGAAGTATTAACTAGAATTTGCTTTTTCAGCTGGTGCATCGAATAGGACATTATGAAAATCACAAGCATAGCAATCAGAAATTTTCGTCGTCTAGAGCGGGTCGCTATTGAATTTGAGGACGACGAGACTGTTTTTGTCGGACCAAACAACAGTGGGAAGACATCAGCGACAGCGGCTTTTCGATGTTTCCTGGGTGGAAAGGATTTCAGAGTCTACGATTTTTCGGTGTCGAAAATTCCAGTCATTGATGCGTTTGGTGATGGTGGTGAAGAAAGCCTCCCAGTTATCGAGCTGGACATTTGGTTCTCAATCGACCCCAACCGCATCTCTTTTGGGCGTGCGTTTACACTATTGCCAGAACTGTCTGATGAGCTGGATAAGGTTGGGATCCGGTTAAAGTACCAGCCGCGTGACCCGGTAAAGATGCGCGAAGTGTATTGGGCGGCGTATCCGGCATCAGATGAAGGGATAAGGGCTAGAACTCTTTCCCAGTTTCTTGGCACCGATTCAAATTTAAAGCAACATTACGAAATTGGGTTCTACTCTCTTGATGATAATGGCACTGAAACGGCAGAAACAAAACTAGATAGTAATGACGCGAAATCCTTGCTGAAAGACTTGTTAAGGGTGGATTTCGTCGATGCCCAACGAAGCATGAATGATGACGAAGCGAACAGAAGCAGTCGTTTATCGACAGCTTTCTCCACATTCTATAAAAAGAACTTAGAGCAAGCAGAGGCTGACCAAAGTGCATATCAGGTGATTGATGAGAACAATCAGAAGCTCACCGAGCATTATGAGACACATTTTAGCGGATTGATGGATGTCATTAAGGGGCTCGGTGTTCCGTCTATCAATGACCGGGACCTTAAAATCGTTTCATCGCTGAGCCCTTTGGCAGCGCTTCAAGGCAATACCGACCTTCTATACATAGATACAGAGCGCCAGCACGAGTTACCGGAATCTTACAATGGGTTGGGGTTTAAAAACCTTATCTACATGGCTATTCAGATAAGCCATTTCCATTTGCAGTGGATGAGAACCGAACAGAATCGACCGCTCTGCCAGCTGATATTTATCGAAGAACCAGAGGTTCATCTTCATGCTCAGATTCAGCAGACTTTCATTGCCAATATCTGGAGTATTATTTCAAAAGCTGCGAAAACCACGGGGCAAGAAGACCTTGTTCCGCAGTTCGTAGTGTCAACGCATTCCTCCCATATTCTGGACGCGGTTGACTTTGCGAAGGTTCGCTACTTTGAACGTTCTGAGCTTGAAGGTGAGAACCGTCAGACGGTTTTAACCCTAAATGCATCAAAAGTGCATAGTCTCCGTAATTTTCAACCTGAGCCAGTAGAAGTCGAAGGTGGTACGGTTGATCCAGAAGAAGTGAAAAAATTTCTTCTTCGATACCTAAAATTGACGCATTGCGACTTGTTTTTTGCTGATGCGGCAATTTTGGTTGAGGGTACGGTGGAAAAGCTTCTACTTCCAAAGATGATAGAAAAATCAGCCTCATCACTGCGCACAAAGTACCTCTCAATCTTAGAAGTTGGAGGTGCATATGCGCATCGTTTTGAAGGCTTGCTCAAATTCCTCAACATTCCGCACCTGGTTATCACAGATCTGGATTCCGTCGATCCTAATGGGAAGCATCCGGCATGCAGAGGTGATCATACCGGTGCGTTGACATCTAACGCTTCCTTGAAACAATTCTTCGGCGTCAACACTGTACAAGAGCTTCTAGGTCTTGGTGCAGAGCAGAAAATCGATGAAGGGAAAGATCGATGCGTAGCTTTTCAGGTCGGAATCACGGTTGAGGCAGATGGCAAGTCACGCCTAATAATTCCCCGGACAATTGAAGAAGCGTTTGCTTTCGATAATTTCGCCATTTTACGTGGAGGGGAATTGAGTGTGGGTGTAGATGTACCAGATGACCTGGAAGAAGCCTATCAGGCTATCTTCGAGCGAATTAAGTCGTCTAGCTTCAAGAAAACGGATTTTGCGCTGGATGTGTTGGCAACTGAAACAGAATGGGAGACGCCTGGCTATATAGTGAATGGGCTACATTGGCTTGAGCACCGCTTAGGGAAAGTCTAAGCAGTTTAGTCTTCAAAGGAAAACGAATATGTCGGAAAGGATTCAAACGGATGCAGATCAAAGGGTAGCGAATTGCATAGAAGAAAAGAGTAGTTTTGCTGTGGTTGCGGGCGCAGGCTCGGGGAAAACATCCTCCTTAATCGATGCTCTTGATCTGATTCGTACCGATTTTGGCTCTGAATTACGAAAAAATAGCCAGCGGGTTGCCTGTATTACATACACTAAGCGAGCAGTTCAGGTTATTTCAACTCGTTTGGGTTATGACGACCTTTTTGTTGTCTCGACACTCCATAGCTTCCTTTGGGGGGAGATCAAAACTTTCACGAGGGACATCCGGAAAGCATTATGCGAATCGCGTATTCCGCAGCTTATCGCAAAGGCTGCTGAGGAAGATAATGGTGGCCAAAGCAAAAAGGCCAGAAGAGCCAGGAAAAAAATTGCAACGCTCAAAGAAGAACTGGGGAAGATTGATGAGGTGGCGTCATTCAGATACGACGATGCCACGTATAGTCAGTACTCGGAAGGAAGGTTAAGCCATGACGATGTAATTGAAGTCGCGGGCTACTTGTTAAAAGATAAAGCGGTTTTTCGTAAGGCTTTTGGATTCCGTTACCCATTCATTTTTGTCGATGAGGCACAAGATACCTTTCCAATTGTTGTGGAAGCCTTCAATGCAGTAGCGGAAGGCGAAGGCCTTCCAGTTGTAGGATATTTTGGAGACCCTTGGCAGCAAATTTATGATAAAAGAGCCGGAGATTTCCAGCCACCGAAAGGAGGAAAGGTAATCACAAAGACGGAGAATTTCCGTTGCTCGGAACGTGTAATTACCTTCTTAAATATCTTTCGAAAAGACGTTGAGCAGTATCCAGCTGGAGATAACAAGGGGCGACAGGGGAGTGTGAAAATCACACTCGTCGAAGCGGAAGCTCCCGAAGCTTCAAGGAGGCGTTACTCCGAAGGGCAGATCGATCGCGCTCTACAACGTATGGATCAAGCGATTGAAGCTTGGGGGTGGCTGGACCGAGACGACGTCATTCGGCTCTTTTTGGCACGGCAGATGATTGCCCGACGCTTAGGGTTTGCTCGCCTCAACAAATTGTTTACGGGCCCTTATGCATCAGCCTCTGCTCAAGAGGACTATGAGTCTGGGGAGCATTTTCTTCTTAAGCCGATCGTGAGTGCAATATGGCCTCTTATCGAAGCTCACAGAGAGGGAGATGAGCGTCGGGTCATCAACCTGTTGCGGACAATCGGTCCAGCTTTTGATGTGCGGGGCAAGAATAGAAATCGATCCTTGAAAGAGATGATTGAGTTATCCAGGCAGGTGATCGTTGAACTCGATGAAAAATGGAACAAAGGTTCTTTGAGAGATGTGTACGAATATTGCCGAGGTAAAGAACTCATAAGACTTTCCGATCGCTTAACCGAACATTTGGCTAGAGATTCACGAGACGAGGAGTATGACGAGGACGTTCATGGTTCTGAGAAGGGGGATTGGTTGTGCGACGAATATCTTAAAATGGGGACTACAGAACTCGAAAAGTACTGCGATTTTATCTTAGAGAATACTGCTTTCAGTACTCAGCATGGTGTAAAGGGAGAAGAATACTCTGATGTGCTTGTTGTGTTCGATGATGTAGAAGCGGCGTGGAACAATTACAGCTTTTCGAAGCTTCTTACGCCTATGACATCTGGAGAGCCAACAGAAGGGCAGTTACGGAGAAGCGGAAAATTAGCGTACGTCTGCTTTTCGAGAGCGGAAGATAATCTACGGATTCTGTTGTATACCAGCAATCCTATTGCAGCGAAGGAAGAGTTGATGCAACAGGGCCTGTTTGTCGAAGCGGATGTGAGTATCATTTCGTAGATTATTTTTTAAACGACCTCTGTGGTATGCATAGCAGACAAATAAGCTGTATAAATTGTGATTCGAACTGACATTCATTAATGGTGTGGTTCGATTTAACCTGACAGACCCAGAAGAGCAGTACTCATAGGTTTACAGTCTATATACGTAATAGGCCCTATTTTTCCTTTTATATTATAGGTTAGTCTCTACCAGTTCGGAAACAAGTGGGCCTGTAACATCGTAGTAGAAATCTCAAGTTTAGGTGGGGTAATAATTTCTGGAGACTTGTAGTGGCAACCTCATTCGGCCAATAGCCAGAAAATACCAGAGAATAGAAAAAACCGTGGTTTATCTCGATTGGCACTAAATTAAGGGCTTTTCTAACATGAGTCACCTGGTGTAATTGTAGTGATTAGGGGTGCTTAGCAATGCATAAGTCACCAGTTGTCATGCCAGTGTTGACAGGTAAAACTAAGACCCTGGTAACATTGGCATGAGCGATAGTGATTTTCGTACAGCTAATCATACGAGTATCAGTCAATGTATTCAATTTGCTCTTCTTAAAAAATGACCTTAAGCTAGCGCCATTCGAGCCTGCCGCATATATTTTTGAAATTCTACAATTTTTTTATGGTTAGTCTTGAAGCACTTGACAGCGTTGGATTGAAAAAGTAGAATATGTCGAAAATTTTTTGTCGAGGTAGGTAGAGGACTTTTAACTACTGTCATTTCTATTTACAGTTGTGGTAGCCGTTGCGAAGAATTGTAACGGCTTGAGCCATTTGACAGTTGCGCTGCGAGGTGCTATTGTTACTCCATAGCAAGTCCACGCAAAAAAGAGGATGGGCAAATGTTACTTTTTTCTTTCGTTCGGCCTGAGCCGAACCCTATCAAAGAAGATAATCATCTAACGAAATCACTAAGGCTCAATCAAGCCCAAAACCTCGGATCTTTAGTTGAGGCAGATGATTTCGATATAACTAGTCACACCCCGATGCCATTCATTTATGAAAAAGATTCTGTGGGGCATGTTCATAACTATGCCGATATATTAATAAACCCAGATTCTTTCAGAAAGTCACCAGGACGATAGTACAACATATAATTTTTAAAAAAAAGGGAAGAGTATAAACTCTTCCCTTTTTTTTTGAACATTCTAAACCATAGACTGGTCGTAACAAGTTGAAACCATTGAAGATTGCTTTAATCCAGACATTGCCAGGTAAAGAGTTTGAGGTAGTTAAATCTCTCAGCGATGCTTGCTCTCAAAAGGATATTCCAAATTATTTCTTTCTCAAGGCACTTGGAGGTTTTGATTTAATCGCCATTTACGAGGACGAAAATTTCGTTAATGATTCAATTTTAGAATATGGCCCAATAAACTATCTTACGAATCATAATAAATTATTCTGTTATCAATTGGATGATAGTTCCTATATAGAATCGCTCAAAGGAAGCGAGTTCGTTGGTGTCATAAGATTCACCTTTGATTCTAAGAAATACACACCCCTAGACGTCGAAAAAATATTCCTTAAAGAGTTGAATGGTATTGTAATGCCGGAGGATCCGGTAATTAATACACTTGTAGATCTTTTGATTTTGATTCCCAGGTGTGATTTTAGCGAAATTTTGACCACTCTCAAAAATATTCACCGCTATTTTGAGTCATTTGAATATATAGACAATTTCAAGACTTACAGCTACCTGTGTCTCAATTACTCAACAATCTTCAATGGAGAGTTTGACACAGATAGTTATATTGACTTAATTTCAAACAGAGCATTTTTCAATAAGAACTTTAGCGAAAATCTTTCTTGCTATATTGACACTAATATTTTCCCAAGTTTAAATATAACGGCAAAACCAATACATCAAAAGGAAATAAAAGAGCACTTTCTAAATTACCCCTACATGGTATCTAGTTCTCTTGGATACCAAGATCTAATTGTACGACCAAGACTTTTTACTGCACAGACCGATGAAACAGAATGTCTTGATAAGAGAGAGAGTTTATACTCTAAGGTGACATGGGCAGACTTCATCTACGACTTATTGAATTTTAGATATTATTTTGGCAAATTAATACAATCAACAAACACTAGTATTTCTTATAATTGGGAATCAGGAGCAGACGATTACGATAAAGGATACACTTGTAATCAAAAAGCGATTTCACACCTCGAAAACGACTCTTTCTATACATTTAGCGAATTAAAATTTCTTTTCGAAGAAAGAGCAGGAAGTGTAGCTAGACATCTCTCATCATACGATAGACTGAAACGAGATACGGTTTTCAAGTCTGCGTATAGTGACATGCTACTTTACCCATACTACATACTTGTCCAAGCTAGCAAGAAAACTGCTATTATAAATGAAATTCAGAGCCAAAGTAATAGCACCGCTGATATTGCTCCCATAAGGTATGAACGCGCATTGCTCTCGCGAATTTCTTGTGATTCACTCGCCATAGGCTGTGATATTCGGTCATACGGAATTCATGTCAATGTTGAGCAAAGAAATACTCGGTTTGCCAAGATTAAAGGTGGAATTAGAAAAGCCCTTTTGGCTATTGAATACATCCCCACTAAAATTTTCATGCAAGCAACAATAGCACCTTGGTATGGTTTCGTTAACATCTGGGAGCAATCTCATATCTCACAGATTGAGCAAGTTATTTACATACCACAAAGGTTGTTATGGGACCCCAAGAACTGGTGGATTCTATGGCATGAATGCGCACACATTTTTATAGATACAGATGGCCAACGGAGTGAGGACACCAATAGTTACCCGATTGTTTCTGAAGAATCTCCAGCAGTTAGAGCATTTTTATCAGATAAAAACTTGCGTTCAACTTGGATCTCTTTCTTGAATGAGGTTGCTGCTGAAATCTTAGGTTATGAGTTAGGTTTCTGTGAAAACTATGATTTATTTTTTATATCTTTCTGGCGATATTTGAGTTCGATAAGAGAAAGCGGCAGTCATCTTAGAAATATCGAGCCTTACATAATTCGAACTTTCATAGTATTTCTCTGGACCTTATACAAAAAACGCGATGTAAATTCTCTTTTCGCCCAACTACTTAATGATGCTGACTCGTTGCACGAGCATTTGTTGGTTCACATTAGTAAAGTCGAAACTATATTAAAAACCACACTCAACAATAAAGATAGATTAATAGCTGACAGTATTGGAATAATTAAAGAATTAAGTCCTTTCATTAAACATATCGAAGAAAGCGTCATTGGTTACGAAAGTTTTGAAACAACTCGCCCATTGACTATCCAGTCGAAAAAAGAATGGTTAATGGAAAAAAACACGCAAGATGTATTGAAATCCTTAAAAAAAGGCAAACAATGGCATGGCAATATTAAATATCCTCAAGCAATAATTATAGGCCTTTTAAATTACTTTAACAGTAATATTAACATCGATTCAGATCACGAATTTTCTGTAAATCTTGCAACAATATTATCCTTTTACAATCAGCAACTGCACCATATTAACACCAATATTGTCCCTAACCCCGCCAAATATGTAGGGCTATCCAAGAATTCGTAAAATCAGGCTCATTATTGTATGGATACCTCACTCGAAACACTGCAAACAATTTCCTTTTCGCAAAAGGCTGAACTATATCTTATTAACATATTACTTAACAATGTCATTGACCAATATGACCTCCAAACGCGACGTGAGTTGAGTTTATATCCCGGCCTCAACATACAAGACAAAATAAAGACTATAATTTCATTATCAGATAAATTGACAAAAGAGCATCCTTGTACGCTGAAACTTCAGAGTTTTGAAAGCTTCGAGCGTTTCCTAAGAGCTGCAGGAAAAAGAGATCATTTTGTCCATCAGTTTGAAGTTTTCCTTCTTGGCTGGGCTCTATTAGATCACTACTTTTCGCTAATAAATGACAGGAATGACCTTAAGGATAAATTCCATTGGTGGCTAATAACTTCCTTAAGCCATGATATTGGATATCCCATAAAGTCCTCTTATGAAATTATAAGCCAGCTTGCCAAACTATACGATAACCCTAACACAACAAAACTTTCAGAAGCATTCTCTAAATACAAGGACGACATAAAAGCAATTGTTTACGCTAAGGATGAATACGTTATCGATGCGAAAAATGATACCGTGGATATAATAAATAAATCTTTGCAAGATTTATTTCAAAATTTTGAAGATACAGACGATCTAGTAAATAAATTAAAATGCAACCTCGATCACGGTTACAATAGTGCCCTTTTGCTTTTTGACAATTTAATTGACTCAGCAAAAGAACAGGAATTGATTCAGAACCAACTTGCAACTTGGACATCCGGGGCTATTGCAATCCACAACCTGTGCCATAAAAAATGTGGCAAATTTGTCGAAAAAATTAATATAGAAATGAACCCGTTTGCATACATTCTCTATATCACAGACTGTCTGCAAGAGTGGGAACGACCTGCAAATATAGATGATGACTATCCACAATTTATACTAGACGATTTTTACATATCTCGAGAAAATAATGTAAAAATAAAATTCATACTAAAACATAAGAATTGGAATGATGAAATAGTGCAAAGTCAAATGAAATATATAAAAGACAAAGAATGTAAGATCAATACACTAAACACAAGCAATCAACCATTCAAGATAGATATTGAGTATGCTTGCACAAATAGTGACCTAAATGGCACTAAAATAGCCATACCCAAAATAAAATCACTTTAGTACAGTATTTAGTTTTTCGGGGACAAACCGGAATGGCGCTAGTTTAAGTGAGATAGTCTCGATATGATCCGACAATTCAAATCATATCTGCTACCAAATTCTTCACCCTTCAGCATCATCTCCGCCTAACTGCCGTTCTAGCGATTGCCTTACCAAGCCAACCACATACGGAATATCCTCTAACTTCTCGAGACCGACTTCCACATTACCATTTCCCCAACGTCCAACTCCTGTTACATCCTTGCACATTTTTAGAGGATCATCGATTTCATGAAATTTCAGATTCAAGCTAAGTCTAAGCCGTTTAGATTGCGGTACAACATCAACAAAGTTCGTTTCTGCTTTATAAGCCACATACAACTTAAGGAACTCCTCTCGCACACATTCGTCTAATGCAAGTACTGCTTTTTTAAATGCTTTATAAAGCTCAAGAGTTGGGCCACCACCCAGATGAGGGTGATCACTAATAGAGTAACCTGTTCCATTATCCTTCCCTTTGTTGCGGTACACTTCAAGAATATCATCCGCCACAACAGGAGATAACCATATATCAACAGCCTGTTCAGCTAATCTGTTAGCCCGATCCAAGATTGTTGTTTCATTCCAATCATCACACTCATTCAATCCCTTATTGAGCTTGAGAGGACTGTACCGGTAACCTCCTTCCATATCCCGCTTCTGATTGAAAGGGAGGTCACTGTATTCGGAGTTGTATCCGGTCAGGGTTAGATTTCCTAACGTGTGCAGGTATTGTTCATGGATACGCTTCCAATCTGCACCTAAAGCTTCTACCCATTCGTGCCGCAACTTCTCATTTTGTGGCATGATATGCTCGATAGTGTAATCTTGGACTCTTACCCGCTCTTTCCTTCCAAAATTTTCAAAACGCCTTAGCCAATAAGACCGTCTATTAAAAGCATAAAGATTTTTAACTTTTAGTTGCCGTTTAAACTCATCATCTAGTGGGAAACGTCGGTATGATGGTAAACACAAAAAAGTAGCTTTGATACTCTCCAGATATCGATCTTTTTTCAATTTACGCGTAAACTTTGCAAATGTCTGCCGAAGTGAGTTTGTTGGGATATCACAAACAGCGCGACGAAAAACGTAGCTCTCAATTAACAATCCAGCCTCGACAAATTCTTTTTTGCTTAGCCGGTGCAGTGTGTAGTCTTGATATAATTCCATCAATAGTGGATAACAAACGTCTGCCCGTAGCTCTCGTATATCTTGGAATACTTCAGCTAATTCTTTATCCTCCTCTTTCCCTAACGCTATGCAGCAATAGTACGAGGAAAATTCTTTAAGCTTCGATAAGAGATCTTCGATCTCAAATTTGTAGGAGTAACTTCTAAACTCCTGGTAAACCTCATTCCGCTTGATCCGCTCATTTCCTGTATGTATAACTAGGAAGAAACGCATAAACTCATCAAACAACTGACTATAGTTTTTGGCACCAAATGCTTCTTCCATCGGCCTCCAATAGTCAGTGTAGAGTTTGCTCTGTCTCTCGTGAGGCTGCCCCATTAGGACAAAGTTGCGAATTAGATCTGCTTGCGTAAGAGCCTTCCCTGTCGAGTTCATACTTTCAAAAATCATCTGAGGGTTATCCACCCCTTGCTGAAGTCGAACATCAACAATCATCAGCTTTTGAATTCCCCGATAAACAACATCCAAATCGGCACCAAGCATGCACTCACTGAAAAAATCATGATTATCTATTATCCGCTCAGAAGCAGATTCAGAAAAATCTTTACGATCTAACAGTGCAATCAGTGCGTCCTTGTCAGTTTTCGTCAGTAGCATTTTATAACTCTGGTCACCTTTCCCATACCGATTGCGAAGGTAATAGTCCTCAACTTCAGCAGGAGACACGGGGTGATCAAGGCCAAGTTCTTCTAAGCGCCTCATAAAACAAATCAGCAACAGGGTCACAGTGGTAATGCGCTGTTGGCCATCAATTACTAACCAACGAGAAATTGCAGCACTCGTCTCCTGCTCGGGTATATAAACAACCGATCCTATAAAATGACTGTCCAGAGAGGGATCTTTACCGACCCGAAGAATGTCTTTCCAAAGCTGATCACAATGTGTGCGTTCCCAGCTATACGTTCGCTGGAAAATAGGAATGATAAATTGCTTTGCTCCCTGAAGAAGCTGTGTAAATTGTAGGTCTTGTGCTTTCATTTCTCAGATTCCACTTTAAACACTTGATTCATAAACCGCTCCTGCCTTACTTACCTCCAGCCTGGCTAATGCGAACCTGTACTTAACCAGGGGGATACTTGTCTAAGGACACTCACCAAAGCATCAAAAGCATGTATGTGTATGTATTACATACACATACATGCTAAGTATTTCACTCCATTATTTACCTAATAGCCCGGCAGGTAATCAGGTTCTGGGGTGAAAGCATTGATGCCTGGATTAATAAGATGAAATCTGCTTAGCCGATATTGAGTAGGTTTTGTGAAAAGCCATGGGGCTGAATTTGCGTCATGTGATCTTCAGCCCATGTCGGGTAATCAACGTACTCCTTAATAGTAAGCTCGAAGAGTACAGTCGGGTTTCATCCCATTTTCAAATATATATCACTTCGTAGAGAATATTATCTATCCATCGCGATAGACCAATCCTAGCCTCTTTCTTGCTCGTTTGCCGGAAGGAGGCTTTTTCTTTCACAGGAGGTGATATATGGACATTACACTCAGTTCAGAGAAGATTACTGATCTCGCCAAATCCATGGTTGCGGTACAACGGGAGCTAGTGCCTGCGCTCAAGGATGGCATCAACAGCTATACAAATTCGAGTTATGCCACATTGAAGTCTGTGATGGAGGTATGTCGCAATGTGCTTCTGTCCCATGGCATCTGGATGACGCAGTATCCAATATCTGCCGATCCTGGTCATCTAGGGCTTGTGACGAAGATAGTCCACGTGAGTACTGGTCAATGGCAATCATCTTTTATACATATGCCATTGCCGAAAAACGACCCGCAGGGCTATGGTTCGGCAATTACCTATGCCCGTCGTTATGGGTTATCTGCGCTTGTGGGCATTATTTCCGAAGAGGATGATGATGGGCAGGGGGCAATGCTGGGGGAGGAAAAAGCAGGGGAACAGGACGAACAGTATGCTCAGAAGCGTAAGCCATTTCAACTGCCACGGTTAGATGGCGTGAATTATAAGACCAGAAAAGGAGGGAACGGAAAGGAGATCTTGATAGCCTATGGCAATACGCACACGAAGAAGGAATTCCTGAAAAGCTCAGGTTTTAAGTGGGATAGGCAAGAACGTATCTGGTGGAGGTCTGCTTATGGATGACGCTCACAAGGAGTTGGGTTTCCTCCGTTACCTGTGCTTTGCTCTTCTAGCTCATGGTGAAAAAGATACTTTGGTCCAGCTAGGCGATAGAACGCAATATGTCGGTCTTTCTGATGTTGGTAAAGGAATCGACTGCATGCGTTCGGCAGTTGCGAGCAAGGTAGGATACAAGGCAACCATAAGTACCAAGGGGATTGCTGGATTGAACCGTCAAGGTACGAGGAAGGTCTTGCGGAAACAGCTCACCTTGCAACGAGGTCACTGGCAGGAGTATGGCATACAGAGAGCTCTTGAAGCTATCGGAGCAAATAGCATCTCTCAGTTGGAAATTTCGATCACCGTTGACGGTGTTCCTATTAAGGGGCATCTCGATTTCACCCTAATTCAAGATGAACCATGGCCCATGGTTCGGATTCTCGAGTTGAAGAGCAATGAAGTCATACCTGAGCATCTGCATGCATCATATGAAGCTCAGCTCTATGGCCAGATTGGAATGCTCCACGAGAACTGGGGAAAGCCTTGTTTTGGCATTTCGGGCTCACAGTCCGAGGTGGGGTGTGAGGGAGTTACATTTCCTGAACTTGCTCAACAGTGTTTTGGAGTGAAGCTGCCTGATGACCCAGATCAAGTAGATCTGGAGGCATGGGTTGTTTCTATCTCCATGTCTGAGGTTAAACCCTTTGGTCCATACCGTTATGATAAAGCAGTACTGCAAACGTGTTATGAAAAGGCTGTACAGATTTGGAATAACAAGGAGAGCTTTATTGCAGGACGTATCGCACTGGATGAGATTCCGCACGCTGTAGGCTTTCATCCTCTCTGTGAATATTGCACGGTGAACGGGGATTGTCCCAAGTTTTCCTCTATCCTGATTCATGATGTTCAGTATGCGGATCAGCTGAACAAACTTGCAGAGCTGAAGAAGAAGGAAAAGGCATTGGCAAAGCAGAAGAGGCATCTGGAGACCATGATAAAAGATAGATACCGGCTGGCTGGTGATATAGGTGATAGCTGGCTTACTACTGGGGACTATCGCTTTAGGCTCACCCAGGTTCCCGGCAGGAAATCGGTTGATCAGGAACTGCTCAGGGATAAGCTTGGAGATCATATCTCAGGTTCAGAAGCTATCAACCAAGTTCTTGGTAGCTGTCTGAAAACCGGGGAACCGTATGAGCGGCTTTGGGTGAGCAGGATCAACAAGCGGTAACAAAATATACAAATAGAACAATGAATAAGGCCCACTCTCCAACATGGAGAGTGGGCCTTTTCGCGTTTCAGGCAAAGGAGAAAATATGTCACGAACAATTAAGGAACTCGAGCAGCTCCAAACCCAGGATCTTGATGCGGGGTTGGTTTTCAGCGGTGCCGCTTCCGGTAAAGTCATAAAGGGTTATTCCGCGCCCAACTCGTTTACCCCTGAGATAGATAAGGACTATCTGTTCCACGAGTCCAGCAGGGACATGATCGTCTGGTTCATGAGCAGTAGCGAGCCATTCTATCTGTTTGGACCAACAGGCAGTGGCAAGTCGAGTCTGATCAAACAGCTGGCGGCAAAGCTTAACTATCCCGTCTTCGCCATCACCGGACATGGCAGGCTGGAGTTTCAGGACATGGTCGGCCACCTAACCGTTGAAAAGGGCAATATGCGATTTCAGTATGGTCCCTTGGCGCTGGCCATGAAGTATGGCGGATTGTTGCTTTTAGATGAGATCGACCTGCTTGATTCATCCACCGCAGCAGGGCTCAACAGTATTCTGGATGGGGCGCCGCTCTGCATTGCAGAAAATGAAGGGGAGGTCATTGCGCCTCATCCACTTTTCCGGTTTGCCGCCACGGCCAATACAAACGGGGGTACTGACGAAACTGGTCTGTACCAAGGGACCCTCAGGCAAAATCTGGCATTCATGGACCGGTTCTGGCTCAGCGAGATCGATTACCCGAGCCCTGAATCGGAAGGTAAGCTGCTGCTCATGAAAGCCGGTCATCTCCCGGCTGAGTTGAGAACCAAGATGGTTGAGTTTGCGGGTGAGGTTCGAAAGCTCTTTATGGGAGATAACCAGGCTGACTTTACACAGAGTATTGAAGTTACTTTCTCGACCCGCACCCTGATCCGTTGGGCTGATCTCATTAGCCGATTCCAGCCGCTTGCCAATCAAGGTATTCAGCCTGTCAGCTACGCTCTTGATCGTGCTCTTGGTTATCGGGCCACCAAGGAAACACGATCATTTCTCCATGAACTCGTTCAGAGAATTTTCCCAATAGAAAGCGGTCAAAAAACACTGCCCTGATGAGGTATAGGGCAAAGCCAAAAATGAGGTGAAGACATGCATGATAAGACAGATATTACAGTGTTAAAACACCTGATGATTATAAACCTCGATGTCAGCATCTGGACGGCGAGAAAGAAGCTTACAGCCGCTGATTTTAACGGGGCAAAATTGCCACCGGAAGAGTTGGCGTCACTTGGCAGCAAGAAGATCTGCAACCCCGATGATCTCCGCATTTTCTCTACCCTGAAATCAAGAGCTGTAACCACCCTTGACAAGGTTGGTGTCAGGTTTCTCAATGGTTGGGCGATACCGCAGGAGAAAGCTGAGCAGGTCATTACTGATCTCAACAAAATTCGTAATGAATTTATTGATGCCAAGCAGCAGTTTCTCTCAACCTATGATCGTAACATCCTGGACTGGGTAGAACGGAATCTCGAGTGGAAAGAGCTGATCCAGAATTCCCTGGTTGGTGCAGATCATGTCAGCAGTCGCCTTGGCTTCAAGTGGCAGCTGTACCAAGTGGTCCCACCGAAAAAGAAGTTCATTCATGATGAGCTGAAAGATGAGATCGCCGAGCTTGGCTTATCGTTGTACGGAGAGATTGCCAAAGCGGCAGAAGATACCTGGAAAAAGTGCTACTCAGGTAAGAGCCAGGTCTCACAAAAAGCAGTTTCCCCCATCAGAGCCATCTATGAAAAACTCAACGGTCTCAGTTTTGTTGAGCCTTGTGCTGCCCCTATCTGCAACCTTCTTGAGACGGCCTTTAAGCAATTGCCTGATAAAGGCTTCATCAAGGATGCCAACCTGCTGATGCTCCAAGGCGTACTGGCTCTGCTTCGTGACCCGGTAACGTTGGTGAATCACGGCAAGCAGCTCATTGAAGGGACATCTCCTGAGACGGTTTTGAGCCAGCTGATTGATGCAACCGGTTCAGACAACGATGAATTTATCCCTGACCTCCATCACCCGCAACAGCCCATTGAAAGTCTCGGGCTTTGGTAGGGAGGATATATGGATACAAGACTCGTTATGCAGTCGCTGCCCCTGGTGGCTGCTGTTCTTGGCAATAAATATGGCGTCACCGTGAATATCAGTGGCAAGGACGCTTCTACCAACGGCAGGGTTATCAACCTGCCGTCTCTTCCCCAAGACTGCGATGCAACACTGCTGGGCCTTGCACGGGGGTATATCGATCATGAATCTGCCCATATCCGAGAGACTGACTTTCCGGCTCTCAAAGAGGCAAGGCTCACTCCGTTAGAAAAACACCTCATGAACTCGATAGAAGATTGGCGGGTGGAGAATCTACTGGCTGAGATCTTTCCCGGATGCAGAGGGAACTTCTCCTGGTTGATTCGACATTTCTTCCTTGGTGACTGCAGTATCACCAAACAACCTTTACTCAAGCTTGTTCCGGACTGGGTGCTGTTGACCGTGCGTTCCTGGGATGTGCCTGAAGTGGCAGCAGTGAAGGATGAACTGCAAGCACGTATTGAGGCTGATAATCCTTATCTTTGCAGAAAACTCATTCCCGTATTGCAGGGGATAAGGGCATCCTGCTCTTCAACGGCAGATTCAATTGCCGGTGCCAGGCAGATTGTCGCAATTTTAGCTGCAGAGCTACGGTCTCATTCTGGCCGTAGTTTAGTAGCTGAAAGAGTGACAAGTTGGGGAGGGCAAGAGGCCCCTGGTGAGGAGCTGGCAAAAGTGGATGTGGCTAAGGAACTGCACGGGTTGCTTGCAGCATCTGCCGACGAGCTACCGCAGAACATCGGGGAGATTCTCTCTGAGGCACTGAATGGTTCAACGAGTACTCAAGGCAGACAACCTATACGAGTAGCCCAGCTTGGTAGCAGGGAATTGTCACCATTTCCACCGCAAGAGCATGCACGAATAAGACAAGTAGAGTCTGCCTTGAAGGTGAGGCTGCAGAGCACCATGCAATCACTTCAGTTGAAGAAAAGTTGCATAGGTAGAAGAGGACGGATTCGTTCTGATCGTCTTGCTGGAGTTGTCACATCCAACCCACGATTGTTTATCCGTCACGAAGAGCGCAAAGGGATAAATACTGCGGTCCATATCTTGCTCGATTGCTCATCTTCAATGAACAGGGAGATGGATCTTGCGTCCAAAGCATGTTTTGCGATTGCAAGAGCCCTGGAGTCAATCAAGGGCATCAATGTGGGGGTTACATCATTTCCTGCTGTCAAAAATGGTGGCACGGCAGTAAGTGCCATCGTCGCTCACGGGGAGCGAGTACACGGTAGATTTTCAACGAAGTGTTTTGGGGGGACTCCGATGGGGGAAGCGATCTGGTGGGTACTTCAGCAGATGATCCTGCAAGAGGAACCAAGGAAGATGATGATCGTCATTACTGATGGTCAGCCGGATTGCCAGATTAACGCCACTGAAGCTATTCAGACCGGCGAGTTATTGGGGATGGAACTGTTTGGAGTTGGCATTCGCACAGACTCGGTCAAGAAGCTGTTCAAGAAGAAGGCATGCCGTGTCAACGAACTGAATGAACTCGCACCTGCCATGTACAGGTTATTGTCAGGTGCACTTACAAATAAATAGGGAGGAAAATATGTCTGACAATACAAAACCGAGATGCCCAGTTTGTAACAAGAGAAAACATGTCGTTTTATCCTCGAATGCAAAAAGAGTCGGCTCGGTAGTGGGAGGTGTGGCCGGAGTTGCTGGAAGTTATGCAGGAGCAAACTCGGGAGCGGCTACTGGTGCCGCTATTGGTTCTCTTGTGCCAGTGGTAGGGACAGGGCTTGGTGCGATAGCCGGTGCGCTTGGAGGCTTCCTTGCTGGAGCTGCAGCTGGTGGTGTGATCGGCGAACGAATAGATAAGGAGCTGATATGTGAATTTGAGTGTTACAATTGCGGTACGATATTTGAGGGGTAGCTGATGAGGGCTCCTAATCCGTAGGTTAGAGGTTCGAATCCTCTCTGACGAGCCATGTAAGGTAAGGAGTTACAGTGATTTGGCTGTAACTCCTTGTTCGTCTCTTCGGCCTTCTTCAGGTGCTTTGTGTTTTGGACTAGTTTTGCCTGTTTTGATCGCTCAGTGACCTTTCTATATTTTTGATGCTTTGAGTGATTTTATCAATTTTCTCCTCTAAGTGGTCGGTGTTGTCGGCAACCAATGCGTCTACAAAAACAGCGTTCAAAATTGATAACCCTATCAGTCCGCCTATAACTACAAAGGAAATAAAGTAGCTCCTGACGAAAAATGCCCAAAGAACGCTATTGTTGTGACTGATAAGCAAGTCTGGTATCTCGAACCATCCTTCTACAGTAAAGACTTGGAACATCGAATATGCACTAAGGAATGGGTTTCCAAATATTTCCGGTGCTATCGTACCAAACATCATTGTGCCTGACACACTTGCAACAATAAGAATGAACAGTAATCCGGTAAAAACGCCTATTGATGCTTTTAATGCTCGAAAAATGCCTTTAAGTAGGTGCTCTGAATTTGGAACAAACTGAAGTATCTTAAAAAAGCGAATGAGACGAGCTGTTCTTAAGAGAAGAACTAGGCTTAAGTCACTGGTCGCTATAATAGGGGCTGCGATGCATGGGAGGGATGCTAAAACAATTACAAAATCGAACTTATTGAGGTAACTTTTGATGTATTGCTGCCAACCGAACGTTTTGATTTTGAACATGGCCTCAAAAAGAAAGACCCATACGCACATGTAGTCTAACCAAAAAAAGAGTTGGGCGTAGCTCGAACTAATTGAGGGGAATGCTCCTAAAATCAAGACGATGAAGTTGAGAATGATTATAGATGTGACAAATGGAGAAATGTCTGTCGGGCTATCGTTTCTCAGTAGTCTAACTACATTGTGGTGAAAGAGGGTCTCAATAAAATTTGACATGTAATTTATACTATTTTCGGCTGGATTCTACACATCACTTGAAAGAGTGAGGGAAACCAATTTTACTGAAGAAGCTAATCTAACACATAAGAATTAATGGTGATAACCCTCATGCCTCGGAGTAACGAAAGAATCATAAAGCAAAAGATCAGAGGTTGTCCCGGTTCATTGGAAAGGACTGGGGCATGATTAAAATGAAATCTTGTTTTATAATTCACGCCGAGATTGACAAAATGATCTATGCTACTGAGCCCACCATAATACACTTCCATTGGCCGTTTCCCATCAAAAAATGAATGGGGTCTCAAATGGTTATGGAAAAGAAAATAGTCATTGAAGCCTTTTCTGAGTTCTGAGCACGGTTGAGAGTCCTGCAAATATACGTACTTCCATTTCACAGAGTGCTAGAGCCGTTCAATGAAAACGTCAAGCATCCAATGCTGTTTACCATCCATAGATATCCTGATACAAGCCGTCCTCAATGCATTGGTGAATTCAAAACTGTAAGGTTGAGTATCTTGGTCAGTACCGAAGACCTCCCCCACATCATACGACCGATGGCATACTCCAGGGCAGCAACACAAAAATCGCAATCCATTGCGTTTGAAAGCCGCCAAGCTATTACAACCCTACTGTGCCCTTGCATACTTGCCACGAGATAAGGAAGACCCCGCGATAAGGGTATGTAAGTAATACCAGCGAACCACAGTTGATTCGGCCTATCAATTTCCATACTTTTCAACAGGTATGTATACTTCTTGTGAGTTGGTTGGGCACCACTGGCCCGTGGCTTTTGATAGAGAGCAACTAGACCATTTTTGCACATAAATCGCGTCACTCTGCGCCTTCCAACTGTATAACCGAGAGTCCTCAAAAGGTGTTCCATTTGTCGTATCCTGTAGACAGGAATTTCAAAGAACTTGGCGTCAAACATTTTGATTAACTCCTGATCTCAGAGCATTCTCCTTTGGCAATAATGGAAAGTTGAGCGCATGAGTACGAGTAACGCGCATTACCTGCTTATGGTCAGCTTGAAATGTTGTCGTAGGCCTCCAAAACGCCCTAGTTCTGAGGTAAGCGTCGAGCGAAGGCTCTTTGTAAAAAATCGTTTTCTAGCATGAGTTGCCCGATCTTGGAGTGGAGATCCTTAATCTCAGATGCATGAGAGGTTTGGCGTTCTTTTTTCTGACGGAAAAACGAGTCGTCCATTCCCTCCTGAGCCGGATTTTTTCATTTGGTGATCAAAATTGCGTGAACGCCGTACTTGATCGAGAGTTCAGCGAGTGTGGCGTGCCCCTCAGGTTTTCGAGGGCTACCTCGCATTGAATTACACATAAGATTTCTTTCTCTAAATCATGTGTATAGTCTTTTCGGTTTTTTGCTACATCTAAATTACCTGTTCAATTTTTAGCCTCTGCTTGACAAAGCAGCAATTGTGGACTTTCAAATTCAAAAAAATTATGTGAATTTATTGGTGATCTTGTATTCTTGGTTGTAGAGATAAGGGCGGTAGTCAATGATGGCAAATTACTTTGTGTTTGTGGTGAGGATTTCATGTTCCGTGTTGTAACAATAACCATTCGGGTGGGCTGGTTGCTGATTACCATTCCACTTACAGTAATAGGTTTTTTCTTAGCTTTTTTTAAAGTAAAAAATAGTTCAACCAAGAAAGGGTATGAGCAAGGAGTAATGGAAACTACAGCAGTATATGAAGCAAAAACGAAGGAGTTGAGAGAGAAACTTTTCGAAACTTTAAGTAAGCTACAGGATACACAAGGTTACTACAAAGGTTTGTTGGCAATGTATACTGTTGCATCATCTGTGAGTAACCTTAAAGGGCAAATATCTCAAGAAGACATTGATTACATAGATGTACTCATCGGAGGTGTATCAAAAGAGAGGCTTCCTCAAGAAGTAAAATATGAAATTGAAAAAATTCTCAATAATCCATTAAAAATTAGTGCTGCATTTGATGTTGCAAAAAAATCAGGAGTGGAAATTAAAATATTTGATGAAATTGTTGAAATTATCTCTTCGCGAAGCAGTCAAGAAAATGGGTCTCAGCAAGAGGTATTTGAAATGTGGTGTAGTCTGAATGCTGGGTAACTAATTATGGATAGGAAAAAAATTCTAGTTCAGCAAGAAAGAGTGAGGGCACAACTGAGTCGAAAAAACAGGTCTACGAGCGAGAATGCTCAAACTATCTCACTCTCAGATGGTTACACTAAAAATGAAAAGGGGAATTATGAATACTTGAGTGGCTTAGAGCCATGCAAGGAAGTAAAAATTGATGAGGCCCGAAATATTGTTAAAGAAATACAAGACTCTCTCAAAGGTAAAAAATTAGAAGAAACTCGAAGTAAAATTAGGAAAGATCTTGTTCATACGATTGTGGTACCGTTTGGGCTAGGGAGGTGTCTTGCAGTTTATGATAAGGTAGGTGGAAATGTGACAACGTTGTTGAACTTTGAGAAGGGCATTGTTGCTACAGATGAAGATGCACAACGTTATAGTGAGTGGGAAAAGTCTAAAAATGATTTTGATAGAGAACCTTATGATAAGGTAGTAAGCAGTAATCGCCTTGGAAGCCCTGTAGATAAAAATTTTAATAGAGAAAAGAAAAAGGAGAAATATTCATCTATGGCTGAGGGTGAAAGGTTGATTGATGGTTATACAGGACAAACGCTTAGTACCAAAAGAGGGGACAGGCTTGAGAAAAACTCTGAGACTCATTTAGACCACATCACCTCAGTAAAAGAAATAGAAACCGCTCCAGGTAACCATCTTTTTGCACGTGGTGACACCTCAAAAGAACGTCAACAAGATAGGGTTACGCTAGCACAAAGTGATAATAACTTGACCTACACTAATGCTAGTGTCAATTGCTCCAAAGGCTCAAAAGACCTGTTCGAGTGGGGGGAAAGCAAAAGTAAGAAGGATAATAGTAAAACAAACTTCGAATATTATGGGGTAGATCGTCAGAGGGCTTTAGAAGAATACAATAAGTCAAAGTATTATTCTAAGTCCGAACAGCTGAAGAGGCAGTTTTATAAGCAAGGTACTGAGGTTGTAGGTACAGGTGTTCGAGAAGGATATAAAATGGGATTTCAGCAAGCTGTTGGCTTGTTGTTGGTTGAGTTTTTTGTAAATGCTTTTGATGAAATCAAAAAAATATCAAAAGCCGATATGGAAAGAGGTAGTGTTTATCAAACGATAACAGCCGGATTGAAGCGTGTCGTTCTCAAGACCTCTAAAAGCTGGAAAGAAGCTGCTTATGGTTTCACAAAGGGGTTTATTTCTGGTTTTTTGTCCAACCTGGCAACAATGTTAATAAATACGTTTGTGACAACAGGTAAGAGAGTAGTTCGAATGGTGAGGGAAGGAGTCTTATCCTTATTAAAAGCAGTTAAGATTATTGTTTGTCCTCCTAAAAATATTTCGTCTCAACAGGCTGCACATGAAGCTTTGAAGTTGGTTGCTGCAAGTGGTGTTGTCATTGGTGGAGTCCTTTTAGAAGAGAGCGTAGAGAAGTTGGTGTTGTCGGTCCCACTTCTGGCTCCTATAGCTCAGGTCCTGACATCTGTAATTGTTGGTTCGATCACCACCATCGGAATGGCTTTTGTAACATTTTTGGTAGACGAGTTAGATGTTTTTGGAAGCATTAATGCTGAAAATCACACTTCTATTGTTTCGATTCTTGATGACAGGATTCAGCGTAATTTAGGAGATAGCAAGGTGGTGATGAGAGAAATTGATGATATTCTTTCTTCTTCCCTCTACGGGTGATTAAAAAGAAGTTGTCCCGGTTCATTGGGCAGGAACTGGCCATACATAAGGTGGAGTTTCGTTTATTTATTCATGCCTCTCAACAGGTAAGCGAATTTCTTATGGGCCGAATGTGCAGCACTGGTTCGTGACTTTTGGTAGAGTGCTACAAGATCCATTTTTCGCATGAGTCGCCGTACTCTGCGCCTCCCAACTGGGTAACCGAGAATAAGGAAATGGAGTCTCATCTGCCGTGTCCCGAAGAAGGGCGTTTCGAGAAACTGGGCATCTATGATCTTGATCAACTCCTGATTTTCAGTACTTTTCCCTCCGGGTTCGTAGTAATACGGTGAGCGCTTGAACTCGAGCAATTCGCATTGCCTGTTTATGCTCAGCTTGCAATGTTTCCTTTGGACCAACATCCGCCTTCGTTCAGTGGTCAGCGACGAGCGAAGGCTTTTTGTAAAAATTCGTTTTCTAGCGTGAGTTGCCCGATCTTGGAGTGGAGATCCTTAATCTCAGATGCATGAGAGGTTTGGCGTTCTTTTTTCTGACGGGAAAACGAGTCGTCCATTCCCTCCTGAGCCGGATTATTTCATTTGGTGATCAAACTTGCGTGAACGCCGTACTTGATCGAAAGTTTGTGTTGGTTCAGCAAGCGTGTACTCACCTGTAAGGGCCTCAAGGGCAACCTTTGCTTTGAATTCTGCAGAAAATTTCCTTCTCTTGCTCATGTGTGAAGTTCTTTTGTGACGTTATGACTCCACCTTAACGACCTGTCCAGGTTTCCACACCCATTTCTATGTTCCTTTCTGAAAATTGGGACAATCAGATTGGGTTGAATTGATAAATCCGAAAATATGCGCTATTAACGCCTTGATATAGTTTGATAAAAGTGTTTTTTGTATATGCCGAAGGAGGATGTTATCAGTTTGCTACTAGACTAATCAAAAAAACCTGAAAAAGGAGAAGACGTTGAAAGGAATTGAAACAATTATAGACTCAAAAGCATCGAAGATGAATTTCATGAAAGGGCTCATCTTGTTAGCTAAAGCAGATGGCTTTATTGAGGATAACGAAAAGCACTTTTTTGTTAATGCTGCTGTAGGGCTAGGACTCCAGGGGGGAGATTTAGATGTTGTTGAAGAAATGATACAGGCAACAGAAATGGATTGCGACATACATTTTGTTAATAATAATCAGGCATTATTCTTCATGAGAGAAGCAATGCAATTATGCTACATCGACGGTAGTTATAATGACAGGGAAAAAGAGATCATAGAAGAAATTCGGAAAAACAATTCCTTGCCCAAGGAATCAATCGAACGCATTGAAGATTGGGTTGTCCAAGGGATGGCTTGGAGAGCTGAAGGTGATAAGTTATTGAATCTGAGGGGGGAATAATGGGTTTTGGGCGATTTCTGGGGACTGTTGTGTGTGGCGCAGCAGCTGTTGCTGTAGGAGTCGTTGCTGCGCCAGCTGTAGGAGCAATCGCTAGCGTTGCTGGGTTGGGTGCAGCAGCTGGTACATTATCTGGCGCAGCAGCTAGTTCAGCAGGACTGGCAGCACTTGGAGGTGGTTCACTCGCCACGGGTGGAATGGGGATGGCTGGTGGAACAGCGGTTGTTGCTGGAGCGGCAGGTGTGGCAGGTGCTGCGACTGGAGCTGGTGTTATAAAAAATCCTGTTAGTAATCTTGCTGAATCCTTTGTTGATAATGTGTTCCGTGACCAGGTCTCAGATTTGAGGGTTGGAGCAGTGGTTTATTGTGACCTGCATGCCGGGGAGCATTCAGGTATTTATATTGGGGATGAAGAGATAGTTCATCTAAATGGAGAAGGTGATATTGAAATTGTTTCACCGAGCGAATTTATTCAAAGGTTGGGCGGTTTCAACACTGCTATGAGTATTTATGTCTCATGCGATGGAACAGATGTCGTCGGTTCCTCTACTGTAGCCGATAGGGCCAGAGAAAGTGTTGGAGGATATCGTGATTATAATTTTATATTAGATAATTGCCATCAATTCACCGCAGGTTGTCTTACGGGCAACTTTGAGAATTCGTCAAATTTCCTTTGGATGTTAAAGCGTGAAGCAAGTGAAGTGCTTGGTGCTGACGCCTGGAGAGTATGGGCATTGGACAGCGATGAGCTTTTTGGGTAATTATAGCTATGTCAAAAATGTGGTTCTGGCTTACTAAACAGTATTGTTAACCACCGAAAGTAGAACTTCTCAAGCCACATTCCGCTGCTTTGCTCATCGTTGAGTTCAAACTGATTTTTGGATGATTGCAAGTTTTTGCTGATGGGTTCTCATCCTTCAAGTTGAGCATATGACAAAAGAATGCAATGGTACTGCAATAAGGTGTTTGGATTCTTAACTGTGCTTGCTAATATGGCATGAGTTGGTGCTTGTCATTGGTTAAGTAGAGGAATATGGTGCGGTGTCTTGCCTTTTAGGGCAAAAATATCGTGGACTTGTTCTGAGGGGTTTGATCCCTACGAATTGGTTGTGTTTTTAGTGACGGTATGTGTGACGGTATCTCATTCGGAGGTGATTGCTTAAGTGCTCGAAAATACAGGGCAATTGATCTGTATGTTGTGGTCGCCGCCTCCACCAAATTAAAGCCGGTAGCACTTACGAATGTGAGTGCTACCGGCTTTTTTTGTTACCTGTCAAAGGCAGCAATTCAAGTGATTCAGTCGGGTGGTGTTTAGGTGGACTCCATCGATACTATCTTCTGTGTCGGTGGGATCATCTTCCCTTGGAGCAGTGGAGGGTAGCTTTAAGAACTCATTTCCGAGAATGGGCACCAGGTTAATGCTCGTCGGATAAAATTGGAGCTCTCAGGCTAAGTTGTAGCGGTAGTGGCAGTATTAGCAGAATATAGAGCTTGCTGTGCAGTACGTATCGAATGAAGGAATATTTGATGGCAGCGGGTTGTTGTATGACAACAATGATGAAAGAGGTTGCAAGGTGTTAAGTTTTGATCTGATTGGATATTTCCCGGCAGGTAGGTACATTATTTCTTCCTTCCAGTAAAAGATCGGCTTTAGTCGGCAAAGATTTTTTGACATCCGCAACATTCAGGTAGTAGTATCTTTTTATTTTAGCATGAAATCGTCTTGATCATCTAATATTTTCAGACTATTACGTTTGTGGTCAAGGTCATAACTCTCAATAAGATTTTGAGGAATGGCAGAGATAGAAGATCGTTGGTTTCTCATTACTATTGAAGATGAGTTTTACGCTGAACAGAAGAAAGAGTATCTTATGTCGATCCAGGAGAATATCTGGAGTGCTGGTATCAGTTTTTCATGGGAGTCTGATGAAGAAAAAATAATACATGCACGTCATATTGTGACAAATAATGGATGGAAAATACTTCTGGATCGAGGGTTGGATATTTTTCAGCATTTTGATGGCAAGGATGCGTTCTCATTAGCTTCCAGGTTGCAGAAGTATAGATTATGTAAGAAGTTTGAAGTAACGATAGTGAGAGACCAATAAGACGGTTTCTCTTAATCCTGAGCCGGACAAGAATTGTCCGGCTTTTTTGTGCTTTTTTGTGAGGGTAGTCACTATATGATCCCCCTGACGTGTCATACTCATCGAAGCGGAATAAGTCGACATTGATGGAAAATCAGTTGATTGATTCAGTGTCATGATCCGTGAATGATATTGGTTTTAAGGAAGTTTGAAGAGAATCAGGTGCTGTGTATGGCCAGTTGATAAAAATTTCGTATATGGAACCTATAGTGTGTAGCTGACATGAATCTCGATTATGAAACTCTCGCTTCGTTAAAAAGGGCGCACCCTGCCTGGCGACTTCTTGTTGCTGATCATGCGCCTTTGATTATGAGTTTTTTGCACCGCGTATTTTTAAGTGAAAATGTGCGTGACATCTCTCAGGTCGAGCTTATTTCCAAACTTGAAGACGAGCTGTTCTACCTAAGAGAAGTTGAGGGAGAGGAAAAGTTTCCCCGTTCGGCGGCTGCCTATATTGAGGAATGGGCTCAGGATGATAAGGGCTGGTTGAGGAAATTCTATCCCACTGGCTCGGATGAGCCGGCTTACGATATAACTTCGGCTACAGAAAAAGCAATCGGTTGGCTGGAGGGGCTGACTACTCGAAAGTTTGTCGGCACCGAGTCGAGACTCATGATGGTGTTTGAGCTGCTGCGACAGATGATAGACGGCACTGAGATTGACCCGGATAAGCGTATCATCGAACTGCAGAAAAAAAAGCGTGAGATCGATAAGGAAATTGATGCCATTCGGGACGGTCACATCATTCGGTTAAGCGATACCGCCTTACGAGACCGAGCCCAGCAGGTGGAAAGTACTGCAATGGATCTGCTTCGTGATTTTCGTGAGGTTGAGAATAATTTAAGGCAGCTGGATAAAGAGGTTCGCGAGAAGATCGCCACCTGGGATGGTCGAAAAGGGCAATTGCTGGAGGAAATTCTCCAAGAGAGAGATGCCATTTCTGATTCCGACCAGGGGCAGAGTTTCCAGGCGTTCTGGAATTTTCTCATGTCTTTTGACCGGCAGGCGGAGCTGACAGAGATGCTCGTAAAAGTGATGGGGTTTGATGCGGTCAGAGAGCTTCAACTTGATCCGCGTCTCAAACGCATTCACTATGACTGGCTTGATGCTGCAAGTCATACTCAGCGAACAGTTGCCAAACTTTCCCGGCAGTTGCGTCGATTCCTCGATGACAAAACCTATCTTGAAAACAAGCGTATTATTGATATCCTCCAAGATATCCAGGCGGCTGCAATTGACGTGCGGGATAATCTGCCCGAAGGGGTGTTCATGGAGGTTGATGAATCTGCTGCCACCGTTGCCCTACCTTTTGAGAGGCCCCCGTTTTCTCCGCCGGTCAAGCCGGTAATTGAGGTGGATGTTATCGAGGCGGATGGAACTGATATCAATGCCGATGTTCTCTTTGAGCAATTTATGGTGGACAGGGCGAAACTTGAGAGCCGGATCAATACGATGCTACAGACAAGTGAACAGATATCGCTCAGTGAACTTACAAAAAAATATCCTGTGGAAAAAGGAGTCGCTGAGCTTGTCAGCTACTTTGCAATTGCTGCCGAGAAAAGAGCGGTGTTTGATGAAGAGAAGCAAGAGGAAATTATCCTACAGGATGAGACTGCAAACGCAAAACATGTCCAGGTGCCACGAGTAATTTTTACCAGGTGATTGATACCGCTATGGATAAAGGAATTTCAAAAATTGTGATCGCCCTGATGAAAGGGGTTCTCTACAAGGAGGCCGCTCCAGCTACCTGGCAGCAGTTGATCAAGGAGCAGGGTGTTGTCTCTGAGTATGTGTCGGTTATGGGGTTGGCTCTTCTTGTGGATGAATCGGAGGGCTACGCTTTCCTGAAATACAGGGAACCAGAGGGTGAGGAGGAGGTTCTGCCAAGACTGATAGGGCGTAGGCAACTCTCCTATCCTGTCAGTCTTCTGCTGGCACTGCTGCGACACAGGCTGGCGGAGTTTGATGCCTCCGGAGAGGATACACGCCTTATCATGAGCCGGGATGAAATTGTTGAAATGGTATCAACCTTTTTCCCCTCCGGAGTCAACGAGGCGAGGATGGTCGATAAGATCGATTCCCATATCTCCAAAGTGGTGGAGCTTGGCTTTGTTCGCAGGATGTCCGGGAAAGAAAATACCATTGAGGTGAAGCGCATTCTAAAAGCCTACATCAACGCTCATTGGCTGAGTGAGATGGACCAGAGGCTGAAAGAATATCAGACATATCGTCAGGATGCAAAGGAGGGTGAGGGTGAAGCAGGAAGCCATGCAGACACCACTGTTTGATTTTACCAGTAGTGATGAAAATGCCGGCTTTCGTTTGGAGCGGCTGGAGGTATACAACTGGGGAACTTTTGACAGTAAGGTATGGGCTCTGCAGCCGGATGGGAAGAACTGTCTTTTGACCGGGGATATCGGCTCAGGAAAATCGACCCTAGTGGATGCTCTAACCACTCTGTTTGTACCTGCCCACAAGGCGGCCTTTAACAAGGCTGCTGGCGCGGAGAAAAGAGAGCGTTCTCTACGCTCCTATGTGCTTGGCTACTACAAGACCGAAAGAAGTGAGTTTGGCCCGGCCTCGACCCCTGTGGCCCTGCGGGATCACAACTCCTATTCTGTCATTCTCGGTGTATTTTTCAATGAGGGCTACAACCAGAAAATTTCTTTGGCACAGGTCTTCTGGTGCAAGGATAAACAGGGGCAGCCGGAGAGATACTATCTGGTTGCCAAAAAGCCGTTGTCTATTTCAGGGAATTTTTCAGGTTTTGGTACTGATCTTGGGAATTTGAAAAAACAGCTTCGGGGAGAGAGTGGCGTAGAGATTTTTGATAGTTTTTCTCTTTATAGCGCCGAGTTCATGAGGCAGTTCGGAATTAAGCATAAGCAGGCCCTCGAGCTTTTTCATCAGACTGTTTCTATGAAATCTGTAGGGAATCTCACTGACTTTGTGCGCCAGCATATGCTGGAGGCTTTTGACGTTGAGGCCGAGATAGCCGCATTGACAGGACATTATGACGATCTGCAAAGAGCCTATGATGCGGTGTTGAAGGCAAAGAAGCAGGTAGAGCTACTTACTCCACTGGTTGAAAACTACCACCAATACAGCTCCTTTGCTCAGGATAATCAGGATTTGCATCGCTGCAGGGAGGCCCTGCCCAGCTATTTTTCCTCACTGAAAGCTGAATTGCTAGAGCTTCGATTGAAGGAGTTGGAAGAGAAGCTTGAAAAGCTCGAAATCGAGCTCGGGGAGAAAGAGCGGAAGAAGCAAGAATTGAGAATAAGCAGGGATGAGCTGACAAAAGCAATCGCAGAAAATGGCGGAGATCGCCTTGAGCAGCTGAAAAAAGAAAGAGACCAGCTGCTTGAGAGAAAGAAAACCAGGCAAAAGAGAGCGAATCGATACAGGGAACTGGTGGGGCTGGTTGGTTTGTCTCTAACCGAGAGCAGGGATGCTTTTCTTGAAAATCGCAGTCGTCTTAAGGGAATGACTAAGGGGGCTAAAGATACCGCAAGAACCCTACAGGAGAAGGTAACCAAAGAGAGAGTTCTATTCGCTCAGAAGCGTGAGGAGTACCAGGAACTTTGCGATGAATTGGACTCACTTCGCAAAAGGCAGAGTAATATCGACTCAAAACTTATTGGCATAAGGGAAAAGATGTGCAGCAAACTGCAGCTGGACATCCATGATATACCCTTTGTAGGGGAGCTGTTGCAGGTTAGGGAGGCGGATTCCTGTTGGGAGGGGGCTGCAGAGAGGGTACTCCATAATTTCGGGTTATCTCTATTGGTGCCAGATGTGCACTATGCTAAGGTTTCAGAATATGTGGATAATACTCATCTCAAAGGGCGTCTTGTTTACTATAAAGTCAACCTTGAAGGGCTCCCTGCTCCTATCTCTTGTGATCCGGACTCTTTAGCCAGAAAGCTTGAAATTAAACCTGACTCCGCCTACTACTCCTGGCTAAAACACGAGCTGATGCGGCGGTTTAACTATATCTGCTGTACGACAACTGAACAGTTTCGTAAGGAAAAACAGGCTATAACCCTGGCTGGGCAGATAAAAAGTGGGGGGCGGCGTCATGAAAAAGATGACCGGCATCGTCTAGAAGATCGTAGAAGGTACATTCTGGGGTGGAGTAACAGGCAAAAAATTGAGGCTATCACTATGGATGTGGAAGCTTTAGAGAAGGTTATACAGGAGATAGGTGTCAATATTTCTGAAAGTGAGGAAAAGATAGCTACGAGTGATGAGACCCTCAAAGCGCTCGGGCTTCTTCAGGAATTTAGTGACTATAGTGAGCAGGACTGGCAGGGGGATGTGAAGAGAGCGGATGACCTGCAAAAGGAGATGGAGGCACTGGAGTCGGCATCTGATATTCTGGCAACGCTTTCCTCTCGGCTTAAAGAGGTGGAGGCTGAGCTAAAAATCATTGACCAGGCTGAAAGAGATATGCTTGTTGAGCGGGGTGGCCTGGAAGAGCGATCCAAAGAAAGCGGAAGTGAACTTGAACGCTGCAGGGAAAGTATCGATGCTGTTGAAGAGTCCGAACGGGATGAACTCTTTGATTATCTTGAGACCTTGAAAGTGGATGTGCTGGGGGATCAGCAGCTCACTGTGGAGTCGTGTCAGGCCGCCGAACAGAAGATGGCTGGTTGGTTCAAGGAGAACATTGATGCCCTTGAGGCGCGGCTCAAAAAACTTGAAGAAAAGATAACCGCAGCTATGCACAGCTACTGCAATGATTTTGCTGTGGAAACCCAGGAGGTTGACAAAACACTAGGGGCCGGAGAGGAGTACGCGAAAATGCTGGAAATACTAGAGGAAGATGACCTCCCAAGGTATGAACAGAATTTCAAGGAATCGCTCAACCAGAATACAATCCGTGAAGTAGTGCAGTTCCAGGCGAATCTTGAGAAGCATAACCGGTTGATCATTGATAGAATCGAGCAGATCAACGACTCCCTATCGGGTATTGAGTTTAATCCCGGCAGGTACATAGAGTTGGAGACAGCCAGAACCAATGACCCTGAGATCCGTGAATTTCAGCAGCAGCTTCGTATCTGCGGGGCGGGTTCCATAGGGGAAACGGACGAAGAGCAGTATGCCGAGAAAAAATTCTACGAGGTTAAAAGACTCATCGATCGCTTCAGGGGCAGGCCTGAGGCTGTGGATATAGATAGGAGATGGGTTAAAAAGGTGACCGATGTTCGTAACTGGTTTACCTTTGCAGCTTCTGAACGGTATCAGGAGGACGGTAGTGAGTATGAACACTACACCGATACCGGAGGTAAATCTGGGGGGCAGAAGGAAAAACTCGCCTATACTGTTCTTGCGGCAAGCCTTGTCTATCAGTTTGGTCTGGAAAGAGGGACCATTAAGTCAAGGAGCTTTCGCTTTGTTGTGATCGACGAGGCTTTTGGCCGCGGCTCTGATGAATCAACCAGATATGCCCTGAGGCTGTTTAAGGAACTTAATTTGCAACTCCTCATCGTCACCCCCCTGCAGAAAATCCACACCATCGAGCCATTTGTTTCGGCGGTTGGTTTTGTCCATAGTGAGGGTGGGCTGGAGTCCCAGTTGCGTAGTCTTACCATTAAGGAATTTCGGGAAGAGAGGGCAAGAAGAGAGGTAGCTGAGGTTTGAGTGACTGGACAGAGGTTATCGATATACGTAAAAAACTGGAGCGGAAATGGGAAAAGGGAGATTTTCTTTCTGCCCGTTTAAAAAAAGAATCCTTGGTACGGCGGATTCCCCTCAAAAAACCAGGCACCAAAGATTGGGTGGAAAAGTATGATGCCACCAGAAGATGGATAGATGCGCTTGTTGCAGCCGGGAAAAAGAATGCTTTCGAGATAGAGTTCCAGGAAATAGTTCACCGCCAACTGGGGCGAAACAGGTTCCCGCAGGCGGTGGTTTTTGACTCGGATGAGTCTCTTTTTAAGTTTATTGGGAAGCTGGGCAGCGTCTACCGTTTTGACGTCTTGAGTGAGCTGATCCTTGGTGATTTTCCTGAACTAAAGCCCTGGCTGGAAAAAAGGCCCCTGGTGGCCCTGGAAAATGATAATAACTGGCCAAGATTGCTAGCAGTGTTAGCATTTCTAAAACAAACTTTCCGGCCGGGGATTTATGTGCGTCAGCTGGAAGTTGCAGAAGTTGATACAAAATTTATCGAAAAGCACAAAAAGCTTCTAAGTGAATTGCTCGATATGGTTTTGCCGGAAGATGCAATTGACTGGGGTGCAGCAGGTGTAAAAAAATTTGAGCAGCGTTATGGTTTTCTCTCAAAACCCGCTCAAGTTCGCTTTCGGGTATTAGACCCTCAGCATTACATATCAGGCTTATCTGATTTACAGGTACCAGTTGCTCACTTTAGTAATCTAAATCTTAATGTAGACAGGGTCTTCATTACCGAAAATGAGATTAATGGATTAGCCTTCCCTGATGTGAAGGGGGCTATCATTATCTTTGGCTTAGGGTTTGGGCTTGATCGATTGGCGAATATAGAATGGCTGAATACTAAAACGCTATATTATTGGGGGGATATTGACACTCATGGCTATGTTATGCTTGATCAGCTAAGAAATTATTTCCCAAATGTTAGCTCTTTCTTGATGGATAAAGAAACCTTAATGACACACCGTTCTCAATGGGGCAAGGAAGAGCGGCCATCTAAACGTGAATTGCACCGTCTTCGAGATAAAGAACAAGAAGTTTACAACCTTTTGGTGAATGATTCTCTGACTGAACGGTTAAGGTTGGAACAAGAGAAAATCTCATACGATTCTATAAGGACTGTGTTGAAACAGAATATTAGCTGTACCTTAGTAAGGAAATAAGAAGAGTGATGTAGCATTGAAAAGGACGACTTATCTGATGGTGTGCCTGGTCAATGCTAATAGATAATCGTAATTATTCCAGCAATATGGTGGCGTAGGTTGGTCGGCGCCTCTGCCAGATTATAGCCGGTACATTCATTGGTGTGAGTGTAACCGACTTTTCTTATTTAAGATTACCTATGAAATTAGTAGGGTGTTATAGGCAATAATCATTGTATAAACGTTGATTGCTATCGGGACGCGCAACGGCCTAGCCTGTATTAATAGTCTGAGCTTGCACGTACTATGTGTTGTTGCTGATACCGGGAAAAAGAATAAATACCAGATGATTATCAGCACCAGTCGCAGAACAGATATCCCCGCTTTCTATCCCGACTGGTTCATAAATAGAATCCGGGCTGGCTATTGCGCGGTGCCCAACCCCTTCAATTTCAAGCAGGTGTCGTATGTGTCGCTGAAACCTGCTGATATTGAGGCGATAGTGTTATGGACCCGCAACCCGGCTCCCCTTATGGCACAGCTGCAGGAGTTGGATGATCAAGGGCTTAACTATTATTTTCTGTTTACTCTGGTCAATAACCCAAAAGAAATAGACCCGCACTCTCCAGTTCTCGACAAGGCGCTGGCTGTTTTTCATGAACTTTCCGAGCGGATCGGCCCTGAGCGGGTGATCTGGCGTTACGATCCGATTTTTCTAAGCAGCATTACCCCTATCACTTATCATATCGACAACTACAGCAACATCGCAGAAAGACTGACAGGATACACCAAACGCTGTTTTATCAGCTTCGTCGACGATTACCAGAAGGCCGCCCGACGTATTGAAGATCTCAGACGCTTGGGAATCGTGATACAGCCGTCACGAGCTGTGGGTCTTGCGGAGGTTGAGCCGCTGGTTCCTGAGTTGGTGCGAATAGCACAATCGCATGACATTAACCTGCTGAGCTGTGCCGAAAAGCTGAACCTGACATCCCTGGGAGTGTTGCCTGGCAAATGCATTGATGATGAGTTGATACGAAAACTTTTCAAGATCGACGTCTCCAAAAGGAAAGATCCCTCACAACGCAAGGAATGCGGTTGCGTGATAAGTCGTGACATAGGCATGTATGACTCCTGCCTCTTTGGTTGCAACTACTGCTACGCGACCCGAAGTTTCGAACTCGCCCGCCGCAATCACCTGGCCCATGATCCCACATCCCCCTCACTTCTGGGAAGATATGACGCCCAACCTCCGATTGGTACTATGGTGAAAAACAAGAAAGGTCAAACTGCCCCTAATCAGCTGAAGTTGTTCTAAATCGATTGAAGCGTGGGGCTTTCTGCCTGACCTGAAACGAGAAGTACAGTCTGGGGGTAAGATCGCCTCAACTGTTCGCTGTGGACTGATTTTTCTGATAGTAGCTGTAGATCGTGGTATATATCAACGCTGGGAGATGAGAGTGTGATCAGCTTATTCCGTTTGGAGATACAGGGCGTTACTGGCGGGATGGGCTGAAGCTTTACCGGGTGGGATCCCGTTTTGGGGAGCTTGAGATGGAAGCAGTAGGCAGTAGAAGCACGTCGTACACGGATCCGGGCTTTAACAAGTTTTGGGTAACATTTGCCGATTCCCGGATAGAAAATGACTATGCAGGGAGCATTCGCCGGGAGAGGGTCGGGGCACTTCGGTTCTTTGCAATTTTTGGCGGTTTGCTGTTCTGGCTCACCATTGGTGCGGATTATCTGTATCTCGGCACCAGTGATGAATTTTACCGGCTGATGATATTACGCCTGATTGCCGGTGGCGCCAGTCTGGCGGCGGCAGCTTCGCTCTCTTTCCTGAAAACTGATAAAGCGGTTGATCTCGTAATGCTTTTGGCCGCGCTGGTGGTGTCGGCCGTGCTTTGCCTGGTGCCGTATTATCGGCTAGGGGAGGCCCAAATCCACCAGCTGGTAGTGGTGATCATGCTCATCATCTTTTACAGCTTTTTCCCAATCCGGCTGAGCTACCAGCTGTTACTTGGCCTCTTCATGACGTTCTTTTTGCTGGGGGTGATGGAATTTGCCATACGGGCAAGGCCTTTTGATATAGCAGGGGTGGCGATTTTTATTTCCATGGCAAACGGTGTGGGCTTTTTCACGACCAGAAAGGCCCAGCGCTTGTCCCGCCTGAACTATTGGAAGGTGATCCTGCTCAACCGGGAGATCGAGAACAACCTGCATATCTCAAATCAGCTCAAGGTCGTGCACAGGGAGGTTAAGCGTTCCAACCAGCAGTTGCGTGATGCGGTGGACAACATCTCAGAGGGGTTCGTGCTGTTCGACAAAGACCAGAGGCTGTTGTTGTGTAACGAGAATTACAAAAAATTCTACAGACTGAGCGACGTGGAAGCAGCGCGGGGGACTGCTCGCACTACCCTGCTGCAGCTTGGCCGGGCCCGCCATTCCATATCCGATGCGACTCCCGAGAAAGACAGGGAACTCTATTTCGCCAGATGTGCCTCCAGGTACCCGGTCGACACCGAGGTTATTCTCAACCTCTATGACGGCAGGTGGGTGCAGATTCGCGAGCGGCGCACTGCGGCCGGCAATATCGTGGGAATTCATGCGGACATAACCAAACTGCAGACAGCTCTTGAGGAGATCAAGACCTTAAAGGGCATCCTGCCCATCTGTAGCAACTGCAAAAAGATCAGGGATGACGGCGGCTATTGGGAAATGCTCGAGGCCTATCTGGAAAAACACTCTGAAGTGTTGTTCAGCCACGGCATCTGCCCGACCTGCATTGAGGAGTTGTATGGCCGGGAAGACTGGTATGTGGATTCCAAGAACAATTCGGGGTGATTTTTAAATGACCTCTGTCTGCAGAACTCATCTTTCTTTTTTAAAAATCTTCTTTCGATGCCAGGCGAAATGTTCGAGGGCCGGCCAGTTTCTGCTCTGTTCCGGTCGAAACATCAGCCGGTCTGACAGGGTCAGGATATGACCTGGCAGGTTATGATCCTTCATCACGGCCTTTGAGACCATGACATGGTAGTCGTCATCCACCGACATCAACCCCTTATCAAATGACCAGTGACAGAGCTTGCAGAGGGCAAGCCCGTTGGTGGGTTCGTCGTTGTGACTGACGCTCCATGGTACGATATGGGCGGCATCGACGATGGTGTGGCCCTCGGGGGTACGCATCTTTATGCCGCAGAGCGCACAGCGATGGGCGTATATCTGCACTATGGCTTTTCTAAACCCTTGGTCGCGGACCTGTTTTTGCAGCTCGGGTGGTGGCGGGGTTGTATTGTAGTTGGCTGTATTTTCTGCACCCAGCAGACCTGCTGAATAGAACCTGGCTGCCTGGCTCACTTTTGCATGACTCTGGAGCTGGGCGTGCAATTGGGGATGAAAATAGGTGTGCAGCAGAGCCATTCGAAGTTTTTCCCTGCTGGACTCCATTTGCATAAGCCTGAACAGGTCTTCATCGATTCTGGCCCCAAGATACATCTTGCGTAGCTGTTTGACAGAGCGGACAGGCCGGCCGCTAAGATGCAGTTGCCCTGGTTGTGGAATCATCTCCCAGAAACCTGAACTTTCCAGGTGGTAAAACGGGTAGGACATACTGGCTTGCCGGCCTGTTGGCGGCAGTGAGTTGATATACTCCTGAAAGGTCTCCGCCAGTTCAAAGGATGGCTCTATGAAATTTCGGATGATGAGGCCTGAGGCGACCTGATCGAGTATGGAGATAAGTAGAACGGGTTTGTACGGTGAGCAGTTGTAGGTCAGTGAAGTCCAGGAGTTGCGGTTTTTGTCAACTCTGAGGCTGCTGAATTTTTGTATGTAATGATCGAGTGTACTGCACATTGTAAAACCTTGCTTTAAGGAGAAGGGTACACTGCAGATGTGGTTAACTTGTTCAGCGATTACAGGTGCACGTTACCATAACAGTCGGCTGAGAGCGAGACCATATCGTCTCGATTTTGTTCAGATTAGGTAGGTGATTGACCTCTGAACATTACCTAAGTAAGTGGTATGTTTAGCCTATCTGATGAGTGGTGTTTAGTTGAGGAGATAAGTGGGACAGAGCGTATATCGCTCTGCCCCACTAAGGTATGGCGGGAGCCCGGGTTGCCCCTGGCTGTATTTTCTGAACTGCTTGTTGTGGAGGAGGGAGCTCCTGAGAGGGGGTGAGCTCCCTGGGAATATCGTGATATGAATTGGATGGAAGAATTTCCTCCGGTTTTTCGGTTCGCCATCCGTCTCTTAACTCTAGGGGGCAAGACGGATGACGATTCGAGCTTTTGAGTGTGTTAGAGCATCAGGTAATAGATTCCCATGACTGCGATGACTCCTACCGAGATGAGCGTCATTTCAAAATAATCATTCAGCTGTTCTTTCTTCTCGCGACTCATAATTCACTCCTTGTCAAATACTGCAATTGGTGGGTGGGGGACCGGGCTCTTTCTGGATCAACGGTGTGGAATATCTCCTTGGAGGCTGTGATCCAGTTTGGTGCTCGGTTGTTTTACCGTGGCTGGGGCCTCGGCATCAGGCGTATCTGGTTTGGCCTGACTGTGAGGGTGGAGCCACGGTCAACTCTTGGTCCAACAATACGCTGGTATGACCAGCGCTGGCAAGGTGAATCGTACAGGCAAATGAGGCAGAGGTACGATTTCCAGCGTATTGATATTAAGTGTATAATTTTCGTTGCAGAGATCAGGACAAAATTGTATCTTGCTCTTTTGCTCCAATTGGCCCTACCAATTTTGAGCCGATTTTGCCCAGCATTCGCCCCGGTTTTCAAACCACGGGGAGGCAAGATCGGAATCATCCCGCCAGCGTTTTTTCTTGGCTCAGCCGGACGGAAATCTCCAGTGTTGAATAGAGTTGTTTTAGAGGAAGCTATCTGTGGGCTACAAGGTAGCTGCTTTGGATAAGTTCGTAGTGGTTGGAGTGGGTGCGGATTTTCCACCAGGCACTTTGCGGGGCGGTGACCCGCCAGCGGGGAGCAAGGGAGCCCTCTTCCCTGACCAGCTGGGAGACGATGTTTTCTATCCCTTTGCCGGCATATTTCCCTTCGAGGTGGCCGCCCAGCCAGTTTTGCACGGGTGCACAGTCGGTGGACCAGGAGAACGGGGCGGCGAGAATGAACTGGGCCCACCTGGGCCGGGCAACCCGGTTCATCTCGGTGAGGTGCTGTACAGGTGAGGCAACCTTATCCACCAGGTTCAGCGAAGAATAGGACGAGATCGCCCCGGCGCGGAAGGGTAGCGCCAATGCGTTGGCAACGATGAACTCAACATTATCGCTTCGCCACCTGTTGGGGAGGATGAAGGTGACTTCCTTGCGGAGCAACCCCTCATCTTTTAAAGAGGCTGTTATCTGCCGATCAGTCATGAGTTGCCGGGCTGTTCTGATAAAGGCAACCGAGCTGTCAAAACCGACTGAAAAGTCTACCCGCCCGGTCATCTCAAAGGCAAACCTGCCGGTCGCACAGCCCGCATCAAGGGCAATCCCCTGGTGGGGTTGGAGTTGCTCTGCCCAGATGCTGTAGGCGTTGGTGGCGTGGTTGTCATTCATCAGCTCGTTGTACTGACTCCAGAGGTAGGTCGAGACAAACTCTTCAGTCTCATATTTGCTGCTCTGCTCGTTGTCGCTCCTGTACGGGTCGAGGTGGGCGATACCTTCTGAAATCGGATAGCTTCTTGCGCACTCAGGGCACTGGAGCTGCCCCTCGATGATGTCGCCTGAGTGCTCGTTGCGGATTTCTGCCTGCAGGCCCTGCTCCAAAGGCAGGCACTGTGGACAGATGAGCAACTCAAGAAGCTGTTTTTTCATAACGATTCCTCAGCCCGTTTTCTCGGTAATGCTATGAGACGACACATAATCGATGCGCAACGTATCGGTACAGAACACCTACAACGTGAAGAGTTGAATGGGGAACGCTAAAATAAAAGCGTTTCATTAAAAAGCGTATCGCTATAAATAAGGCGAGTCAAGAGACGTCATGAGTGTGTCAGGGTTTGATTGGGACCACTCAGGGGCTTGCCAAGGCGGCCATAATTTGTCCTGCCGGTTTCTGGTTGAATAATTTCATTTTGTTTTCAGTGGTTACCCTACAATGCAGGATTGGGGCAGATTCCCGGTACGTCAATTTCAAGGTCGAGTGATTTTTTTAACGAACCAGTAAATGATGAAAATCGGTATCTGGTGGGAGCAGAGAGCGGTGCGCTTCAGGAGGTGATCTGTTTGGCATCGGCAGCCTGGCATTGATGACGCGATGTGTTCAATCGGCTCCAGTTACCGGACACCCGGCTCGAGCAGGTGATGTGCAGTTATCTCTTTTGAAATGTTGATCGATATGTTTTGCTCAACCTATGGCTTTTATTTCTGAAAAACTCCAGGGAATTGTCCAGCGCGTTACCTACCACAATCCGGTTACCGGCTGGTCTGTGCTGCGGGTGCAGTCCCACCAGCAGATGGGCGAGCTGGTCACGGTGACCGTGCACCAGACCAAGGTCTTCGCCGGCGCCACCATGGAATTCCATGGTGCCTGGACCCATCATCCCCAATATGGAAGACAATTCAAGGCCACCGAGGCCATTGAAAAAAAGCCGGCCTCGGCCGCAGCCCTGGAAAAGTACCTCGGTTCGGGCCTCATTAAGGGGGTTGGCCCAAAAACCGCAAAGCGGATTGTCGGCCATTTTGGTGACGACACCCTGCAGGTCTTTGAAAGCGACATAGAGCGGCTCACCGAGGTGCCGGGTATTGCGGCGAAGAAACTGGTGATGATCGAGGAGGCGTGGAGAGAGCACCGGATGATCCGGGACGTGATGATCTTTCTGCAGGGCCACGGCATCTCGACCCTGTTCGCCGTTCGTATCTTCAAGAAGTATGGTGACAAGGCCATCGAGACGGTGAGCAGCGACCCGTATCGGTTGGCCAGCGATTTTTTCGGCATAGGCTTTTTCTCGGCGGACAAGGTGGCGCTTAGCATAGGTTTTGCCGAAGACAGCGAGGAACGCATCATCGCCGCCATCCGCCATGTGCTTGCCGCCAGCAGGGAACAGGGGCACTGCTACCTCACCAGGGAGCAGATCAGAAGCGAGGTGGAGGAGTTGCTCGGGCTCGACCTGGAGAGTCGTCTCGATGTGATCCTGCTGCGGATGGAGGAAGAGAACCAGCTCAGGTTGCGCAGGATATCCGGTTCCGATGGAGCCGCAATTTCCTGCTATTATGCCAAGTCGCTCTATTACGACGAAGAAGCGGTAGCGGCCAGGCTGTCTGCCATGAAGGAGCGGCTGCCGGTTGATGAAAGCCGCCTCAAGCGTTGGATCTCAGACTATTGCGGCACCCAGAAGATCCAGCTGAGCGAAGAGCAGATGGCTGCAGTCAGCCAGGTGGTGCAGTACCGCTTTTCCATTTTGACCGGTGGCCCGGGTTGCGGCAAGACCACCACCACCCAGGTCATTGTTCGCCTGCTCGAAGCCATTGGCCACAGGGTGCTGATGGCCGCGCCCACTGGCCGGGCCGCCCAGCGCATGGGCGAAGTCATCGGCCGGGAAGCCAAGACCCTGCACAGGCTTTTAGAATGGCAGGGCGGCGCTTTTGTACGAAACGAAGAACAACCCCTGCAGGCCGATTTCCTGATCGTCGATGAGTGTTCCATGCTCGATATATCCCTGACGGCCTCGCTCCTGAAGGCGGTGCCCGCTGACTGCCAGGTCCTCTTTATCGGCGATGCCGATCAGCTGCCTTCGGTGGGGGCGGGCAATGTGCTGCACGACATCATCGCCTCGGAGGTGGTTCCCTGTTTTCGTCTGACCCAGGTCTTTCGCCAGGCCAGGGAGTCGAAGATTATCGGTTTTGCCCACCAGATAAACCGTGGGGAAACGCCGAAAATTGAATCTCCTTTCAAGTCGCCCGGGATCTGGAAAGATGGCACCGACTGCATTTTTCTTGACTCCGACGAGCCGACCCAGGAACAGATGAGCTTTGTCACCAGGGTCAAAAATCAGTTTAACCTGCAACTTTCCCAGCTCGAGGGGCTCTCAACGGCTGAGACGCCATATGAATTTCGTACCGGGGAGGCAATTACTTCCGCCTATGAAAAGGAGTTTTTGGTGCCGAAGAAGTTCCAGCATGTCGACCTGGGGAAGCTGGCGGCGGCGGAGGGCGGCATTGAGGAGCTGAAAGCGGTGCTGAAAAAGGTCCATCCCTGGTCCACCCTGCACTACGGCCTGATGGCGGTGGATACGGTGGTGAAATTGTACCTGGAATGGATTCCCAAATATTATGGCCGGGAAAGCGAGATCCAGATCCTCTCACCCATGACCCGCGGCAGCCTCGGCACCGTCAATCTCAACAAGGTCATCCAGCAGGCGGCGAATCCGCCGGCCGAGGATAAGGCTGAACTGCAGGTGGGGGAGAGGCTCTTCAGGGTGGGTGATCGGGTTATTCACCGGCGCAACAACTACGACCTGGCGGTCTTTAATGGCGATATCGGCAAGATCGTGGAGATCGACACCTACAGCTTGAGCTGTGTGGTGGCCTTTTACCCGGACGGCCGGGAGGTGCGTTACCAGCGGGAAGATATCGTCGAGCTGGACCTTGCCTACGCCATCACCATCCACAAATCCCAGGGCAGTGAATTCAAGGTGGTTATTCTGCCGGTACTGACCCAGCACTTCAAGATGCTCTACCGCAACCTGATCTATACCGGGCTGACCAGGGCGCGGGAACTGGCCGTATTTGTAGGAACCAGAAGGGCGCTGGCCATGGCTGTCCGGCAGCAGGACACCAGCAAGCGGCAGACCGCTTTAGAGATCCTGCTGCGGCAACCTGAGCTGATCACTTCAAGCCGGACTCTTCGCTGAAGCGAGCGGGCACGATTCTGAGCCTGGCTTACCTCTTGCCGGGTTAATGCTCAGAGCGGAGGGCACGCTTGGCCAGCAGGGACACCCTGTTGGCAAACCAGGTCCTGTTGTCCGGATCATCCACCGGTGTCTGCAGCCATTTATTCAACGGCGACTCCTGATCGTCGCACAGGCCACCGGCGTCCGATTGCCAGAGCGGGGCACACTCACCACATTTGCCCGACTCGGTACGGCAGAGGGGGCAGGAACTTTTCCAGGGGGTAGTCAGTTTGACTACGTGTTCCATGTAGTAGCTGCGGTCGTGGGCAGGGTGGGAGCTGAGCCAGGTCCACATTTTCTGAAACTCTTGTAATTTCTGAATATTTGTCATGGTCATCCCTCCTGAAGTGCAACGAACGATTCCGGGATACTTGGCTGCAGAGGCTGCAGCCAGCCTGTCGGTACGGTGCATGTTCCCGAGAGTGCATTGGTCTATGATTTATTATACAAGGTGATGGGGTTATATCCAATGACTGCCTGACTTGGGGTAGGTGCCGCTGGAGGACCTTGTTATCTGGGGTATGGGGATGCAAGGGTTGTAGGGAGGCTGGCGCGAAATCTGGAAAAAGGTATTAATTTTCTAATGATTGCCTTGTCTCACGGCCTCCGGTACGATAAATTGAATCTTGGGTGTGCGTGCATGAGGGGGAAAAGATGACGAAGGTGCACGCCGGAACGAGGAGAGGTTGCTGAAAAGGAATGGATAAGTCACAAAGCCATGGCGTTTTTGCCGATGATTATGCTGCTCTTGAGAGGCGCTTGCGGCATTACCCCCAGATAACGATACTTTCAACAGAAAAAGACCCGCCCGAGAAATACACCATTGAGTACAAGCTCTTTGGCTACGGTTATAGTGACAAGGGCAAGATCGAGATGCGGAGGCGGCATCGTATCCAGATCGAGTTGCCCTTTGGTTACCCCCACTTTCCGCCCACAGTAAAACCATTAACCGCCATCTGCCATCCGGATATTGATGAGCATGCGGTCCGTATTGCCGATCAGTGGCAGCGCAATCAGTCGTTGGCGGATCTGGTGATCCATATTGCCGATATGATTCGCGGCAAAACCTACAGCGATGAGGGCACCTTTAACCAGGAGGCCGCCGAATGGTATCGGGCCAAGGAGAGTAAACTGCCCGTCGCCCAGCTCGACTATGTCATGGACCCTGACAAGGCGGAGCAGAGGCGGAGAAGGTTCTCGGTGACAGCTCTCTTCAGGCGTTTCATTCTTACCACCGGGCTGCTGGCCACGCTGGCAGTGGCTGCTGTCTACTACCATGATATGATGTATATACGGGGGGCGGAGAACGCGATCAGGGATGGGAGACAGCTCATGGACCAGCGCCAGTTCGAGGCGGCTCGACAAGGTGCTGAGCTTGCGCTGGCCAAGCTGGACAAGGTGTTGATGCTCATACTTGATAAAGAGGAGCAGGCTGCCAGGTTGAGCGCCTTTCTCAATTCCCGGGATCTGGGGGAAGGCCTTGAGGGGAGGGTTGCTCACCAGGGGAGCTACCACACTTTCGCCATGGCTGACACTTTGGCGGAGATAGGGGCCAAACGCACGGCGGCATCTTCCCTGATCGCTGCGGGCGATCTGACCGGAGCTGTGGACGAGTTTGAGGCTGCCATGTTGCTGGCCGAGGAAAATGAACTGGCCGAGGAGCTGCAGAAATTGCAAGCTACTTCCGCCGAGATACGCCTGAGGCACGCCCTGGCCACCGCCAATAGCAATTTCCAGGAGGAGCGGTGGAGGCAGGCGGCCAGCTCGTATGGCGAAGTGGCTGCTATCATCGAGAAGGAGCGCAGGGTGCTGCCGGACAACAGCCTCTCCACCCTGCCTACCATCAAAAAGTTGCGACTGCTGGCGCAGGTCAATGATCTCAAGGCGGAGGCGGTGGCTGCCGAGCTGGAGCAGAAGTACCGGCAGGCGGCGGAGAATTTCCGGTCAATAGCGCTGAAGATCAGTCGTAGCGGCTTTGGCACCGATGAGGTGCTCGCGGCCTTGCAGGATGAGGCCAGAAGAGAGAACGCCCGCCTTCGCGAGTTGGTCCAGGTCGAAGAGGGTGAGGAGTACCTGACTGGTAATTTCAAGGATATCTTCATCAGGCATTATCCAGGTCTTGAGCGCGAGAGATTGCAGTCGCCGAAAGTGCAGTTTATGGGACGCTCCGGTGCAAGTTATGTGTTCATTCTCTCATGTCTCGAGTTGATACAGAGAAAGGCCATGGAATACAGGCTCTATTATCAGTTTGACCCCGGCACCTCCCAATGGAGCCTCTATACTGAGAAAACCGAGGAAAAAAATGTGATTGCTGATGGTCAGTGATTGGTGTTACTTGGGATGCACAAATCATCTGCGGTAACTGTTTGAAATGTTATCTTATTTTTTGAGGAGGGGAAAAGATGATAACGGCATCTGATTTTTTGCTTGAGGTGGGCGCACTCCAGGATGAGGTGCGGGCCATGAACGATCTGGCCGACGCCAAACGGGTGGAGGAGGTTGCCACCAGGCTCGAAGAGCTGAACTATGCACCGACCGTGGTGCTGCCCGTAGACCGCTTTCTGCGGATCAGAAAGCTCGAGCTGCTCGCTGAGATTGAAAAGATCATCGTGCTCAGCGATGAGGAGGTCTACGAGATGTCACCCGGTGACCCGCGCTGTTCGATTGAGTGCAAGCTTCGCTATATCGTGGCCCTGGTCTACTATTTCAGGCAGTTGATTCAGCTGAGAAAGGGCGACCCTGAAGCCTGGGATGAGGTCGACGAGCTGTATGTCCATGATTAGTCTTACTCTGTAGGGTGTCGTTGTGGCCGGAATGAGCCGGACCAGAGGGCGGCCCCTGCAGGAGGACGCATGGGTTTTGCCGAAATAGTCGCTTTTCTGGTGGTTAACCTGAGCCGGGTGGCCATTGGAGTGGTGATGATCTATTCCGGGGTTCAGCTGCTGCGCGGCACCGCGTTACTGTCCAGCACTGGCTATGATTCCCCCCTGACCGCGCTTTTTGTGATCGGCCTGGGACTGTATTGTATCTTTCAGGGCGGGCTAGCCCAGCTCTTTGAGTTGATACAGCGTCAGCAGAACAAGACATGAAGCGGAAAATGAGCTGGAAAACAGCTCACTCCGTTCGATAAAGTATTGTCCCCTGGCTCGCTTCACGAACTCGCTCCCGAAACAGTTCTTCACTGTCGACGGGCACTTCCGCAATGAGCTGGATATCGGCTCCATAATCGGTTGTCACAATCTTTCCCCCCACCTCATCAAGCAGGTGCTCGGTGGTTTTCAGCAGGGCATAGGGCAGGGTCAAAAAGACCGTAGTGTAGTGGATCTTCACTGTGGTGACCAGCTCATCCATTGCCAGTTGAACGCTGGAACTGTAGGCGCGGGCCATGCCACCTGTACCCAGTTTGATGCCGCCGAAGTAGCGGCTGACCACTGCGCAGATCTCACCAATGCCCGAATGATGCAGCACGTTGAACATTGGCTTGCCGGCGCAGCCGCGGGGCTCGCCGTCATCGCTCATGCCATAGCCGGCAGGGTCGCCGGGATTTCCGGCCACGCAGGCCCAGCAGTTGTGGTTGGCGTCCGGATGTTTTTCGTTGATACGGCGGATAAAGGCATCGGCGTCACTCTTGGTGGGGCAATGCTCGAGATAACAGATGAACTGACTGCGCTTGACGATCTGTTCAACGACCACCGGGGCCGCCGGAATGGAATAGGAACTCATAACTAAAAAACCTGACTCTTAAATATGCAGCTTGCCTGTGCGTAAGGCGTGGGCAAGCAAGACGCCGGCGCCAAAGGCCCAGGCGAGATTGAGCACCAGGGTAAGACCGAGCATGATCAACAGCACAAAGAGATCTTCGCGCTCGTCAATGTCGATTATGCTCATCCCGAGCTGGATGCCGGCAAAAAGCAGCAGCACACCGAGAATGGCCATGGGCAGCAGATGCAGTAGGGCGATGGCGTGGGGACCAAGGAAAACGGCCAGGAGAATAAACAGGCTGCCGATGATGATGTTTGAGCCGTGGGTCCTGGCGCCAAAACGGTAGTGCGCTGCCAACCCGCCTGAGCCGTGGCAGAGCGGGATGCCGCCCAAAAAAAAGCAGAGACCGGAGGCGAAAGCCATGCTGAGCGTCATGGACTTATAGCTCACCCGGGCGGCCGCTTCCGTGAAATATTCCTTCGACAGCTCCGTGGTGGCTACGACGGCATTCCCCAGGGTCATGGGGATTTGCGGCAGGACCAGAGCGAAGAGGGCAAAGGTCAGATCCATGGAGGAGGGAAAGCCATAGGGGAGAATCTCGGGCAGGTAGATACCGGGTTGGATCTGGCGCAGAGGTTCATGGTTGCCAAAGCTTACACCTGCCAGCAACCCCAGAGAGATCAGCACGATGGCCGCCGGGTAACGCCTGGAATTCAGTAGCGCCAGGGTTATGAGCAAACCACCGATGCCGAGCAACAGGCCGAGGGGCAGCGGACCGAGCTGCTGCAGCCGAAAAAAGGGTTCGGCCAGGCCGGCGGCCTGCTGGGAGGCGGTGGTGCCCAGGATGAACTGAATTCCCTGGTTCATCAGCAGTACCCCGGTGGCAAGCTGAACCCCGCGTACCACCGACCTGGGAATGACTTTGCCGATGTGGGTGATGGCGCCGGTCGCACCTATTATGGTCATGAAGATGCAGATCAAAAGGGTGGAGCTGCTGACCTGCTGGGCGGTCATGCCGGTGGCGATGGCGTAGGCGCCAATCACCTTCATGGGTTGCACGGCCACCGGGATTTTAAAGTAGTAGCCGGCCAGCAGGTAAAAGAGCCCGATGGCGAAAAAGGTACCCACCGCCGACAGCTCATTGACCAGGATCATACCTATGGTCAATGGCAGCAGGGTGCCGAGGTCACCGAGAGAGCCGGCAACTTCCATGCGATTAAAGCGCATGACCTGGGGGGAGTGCGATCTGCTTGATGTGGCCGTCATGATGTTGAGAAGTGGCCGCCTTGCAGGGCGGCGGTTGTGTCGATAAAATAGTTATATTCAGATATTGAGCAACACTATACAGCAAAGTGGCGTCCGGTACAGCAGGATTGCCAGGTTGTATATGCTCAACATGTGAAAATGACAGGGTTAAATAGAAAAAATTAGATTTCTAATCATTGCAAAATAGAGCACATTTACGTACTGTAGCAGGTGCTGGTGGTATTCGGCAATATTTAGCCTGTATATTGAACCAGTTGTGATGCTCCTTGGGCCGGGATGACACGAGTTGCCGGATCGGTGGCACATTGCAACAGCGAGGTGGGGTAATGAACCTTCCCGACTCGCTACGATGGGAAAATTTGTGTGGTACTTCATCCAGGTACCCAGTAAAACGGTACGTGTTTGAAGTCCTCAACTCATGGGTTCCACGACCTGCTCTTCCAGTATGAAAACTCCCAGGTTCGGAATTTTCAATAACTATGCGGGTTAGGAGGAGATATGTATCTGTGCGTAGATTTTGACGGGACAATCGTTGACCATAGATATCCCGATATTGGTGAGCCGGTGCCAGGCGCCGTGCAGTGGCTGAAGAGGCTCCATAAGTGCGGCGGCCAAATAATTCTTTTTACCATGCGCGCTGATGAGCCGGGGAGGATGCTGCTCACCGATGCTGTGGACTATCTGAGGCGCGAGGGCGTGCAACTCTACGGTATCAACAGGAACCCGGATCAGGATACCTGGACCAGCAGCCCCAAGGCATATGGTGAACTCTATATCGACGATGCGGCTTTTGGCTGTCCGCTGATCTTTCCCAGAAAGTTTGCCCGGCCTTGCGTTGATTGGAAAAAGGTGGGGCCACAGGTTGAACACATGATCCTCAGCAGGGGCTGAGCCGAGCCTCTCGTCAGCCCAGGCGTCATTGCCTTCCGCACTCTTCTGGCTGTAAATCCTGAAAGCAGGTTACGCAAAACTTCCGATCTGTCATCGCTTACTCAATGAGCGATCCGGGCAGGGCCATTCTCCCCCAGGCGTCTGGAAGAGAATGGCGACATGTACGGTATCAGTGAGTAAACCAGTGCCGGGTGTTCAGGCAGATCCTCACCAGCATCAGCATCAGCGGTACCTCGATCAAGACCCCGACCACTGTGGCCAGCGCCGCTCCTGAAGAGAGCCCGAAGAGCATGACCGCCGTGGCGATCGCGACCTCGAAGTGGTTGGAGGCACCGATCATCGCTGCCGGCGCGGCGTCCTCATAGGAGAGTTTCAGCACCTTCGCCAAACCGTAGCCCAGGGCGAAAATCAACACGGTCTGGATAAAGAGCGGGATGGCGATCCAGACAATGGTCAGCGGGTTCTGCATGATCACCTCGCCCTTGAAGGAGAAGAGCAGCACCAGGGTGGTGAGCAGGGCGATAATGGTGATCGGGGTCAGCACGTGCAGGAATTTCTCCGTAAACCACACCTCGCCTTTGGTCTGAAGGAGCCACTTTCTGGAAAAATATCCGGCCACCAGCGGCAGCGCAACGTAGATGGAGATGGAAAGAAGCAGCGCCTGCCACGGTACCGGCAGTCTGCCCACACCAAGCAAAAAGCCACCCAGTATGCCGTAGAGCAGCAGCATGAGAAGGGAGTTCACGGCGACCATCACCAGGGTGAGGCCGTCGTTGCCGCGTGAGAGATATCCCCAGACCAGCACCATGGCGGTACAGGGTGCGATTCCCAGCAGGATGCAGCCGGCCAGATAGCTTCGCCACAGCGGGATTTCCAGCATCTTGATCCCCTCATGCATCACCACGGTGCCCGCACCATGGATGGCGCCCACGTCAAGATCGAGCCCGAAGGGGATCTTCACCAGGTCGGTGGCGGATTCCCCGATAAAACTCTTGAGTAAAAAGCCGAGGAAAAAGAGACAGATGGCGTACATGGTAAACGGCTTCACCGCCCAGTTGATAAACAGGGTGAGCAGTACCGGTTTGCCGCTCTTGCCGGCTTTGACCACCGAGGCAAAGTCAATCTTGACCATGATCGGGTACATCATGAAAAACAGGCAGATGGCGATGGGGATGGAGACCACCGGCGCGCCGTTGACATAGATGGCCATGCCGTCCAGGGTTTGGGCAAAGTCGGGGGCGATTTTGCCAAGCAGGATGCCGCCGATGATACAGGCCCCTACCCAGAGCGTGAGATAGCGCTCAAAAATAGAACTCATCCTCCGCTCGTTGGTGTTGTGTTGATCAGTCATTTCCTTTCTCCGTGTAGCCCGGCAGGGTGTCGGGCAGCGTCATAATAAATGCTTCTATTTCATCTCGAACTTTTCTGTAGCAGTCGAGTTGTGCCGCTTGGTCATCAAAGGCTTGCGCCATCTTGGGCGGGTCGTCAAAACCCACGTGCACGACCTGGCAGTCGCCGCTGAACATGGGGCAGGTCTCATTGGCGTGGCCGCATACCGTGACCACGTAATCGAACTGCACGTCGGCCAGGTCGTCGAGGAGTTTGGAGGTGTGGCCAGAAATATCGACACCCTTTTCAGCCATCACCGCCACGGCGTTTTCATTCAACCCGTGGCGCTCTATGCCGGCTGAGAAGGCGTTGAAGCTGTCACCCTTGAGGTGACGGGCAAAGCCCTCCGCCATCTGGCTGCGGCAGGAGTTTCCCGTACAGAGAAACAGGATGTTCGGTTTGTTGGGGGACATGCTATTTTTTCTCCGTGTTATCTTTTGACGGCAACGGGCAACATTCAGCTCCGCGTTGCTTTCTGCATATATCTTCCGGGTCACAGGCGAGAATCTCCGTCAGCGCCTGCTGGTCGTTTTGAATCTGTTCAGTTATTTCGAGCTGGCCGGACAGCCAGGTGAACATTGGTTGGTGGCTCGGGTCTTCTTTTAAGCGGAAGTAGACCCACTTGCCCATCTTTCGGCTTTCCACGATCCCGGATCGCTGCAGCACCCCGAGATGGCGGGAGACTGTGGCCCCGCTCACCTGGAGCAGTTCGGTAATCTGGCAGGGGCAGAGTTCGCCTCCATGGTGCAGTGCCATCAGGATTCTCAGCCGGTTGCCGTCTGCAAAGGCTTTTACAAGTGAAATTATCTTATCCATATTTGTGTTGTGAGTGTTCATTTAGCTAAGCGGCTAAATGATAGTGCCGAGCTACTACATCTGTCAATCGAAATTGTGGAGACAGGCTGGCGCTAATGAAAAATTAACGGGGAAGAGCGAGGCGAGCGCAGAAAAAAAAGCCCGGCTCAACTGAACTTGAGCCGGGCCAGGCGGGGAATTGGTCTGGGGCAAGAACTGCTGTTCTATTGCAGTTTACAGGTAGAGCCAGAGGAAAAAGACCGGTACCACGATTCCGGCCCCGGTCAACCAGGCGCCTCGGCCCGTTATGCCTTTTTTGCCAGGCAAGATGAACAGGCCGGTGACGGCAAGCATGGCGAGGGCCAGCGCATAGAGATCCGCCACCCAGGTCCAGAGCTTTTTGGCATGGTTGATATGCAGAAAATTCATCTGGTAGAGCACTTTTCTGGGCGTGTTCTTCTCTTGAAAGACCTCTCCGGTTTTGAGGTTGACCGTGATGTTGTTGTTCACCACGAAAACCTGAAAGGTACTGTCGTCTGCCTGATAGCTGCCCTTCACCTCGCCGGTTTCACCAAGTTGATCGAGGATATTGCTGATCAACCCATCCCCGGAGAGCCCGGTGAAGGGCTGGGGATTGATGGACGATTGAATCCTTTCGATCCGGTAGTTGGGATTCCAGTCGGCGATGTGGTTTACCGCCACACCCGAGATCGCGTAGATGATGGTGAGCCCGAAACAGAGATAGCCGAGATCCCTGTGGATTATGATATTCCAGCGGCGCCACTTCATATCGGCCACCGGCTATTCGTCGATTTCAGCGCCAAGGCCGATCAGGCGGATAAAGCGGGTCCCTTCGGTGATTGAGGCCGGGTCGAAGGGCTTGCCTTTTTCTTCAGCCAGGTGCTGCTGGTATTTGATGAGTTCTTCGCGGGAAAGCTTCACCTCGTCCACGATACCTTCCACAACGCCGACCCGGCCGGTGGCGCTCATGGGAAAGACGATCTCACCGTCGGTAACTTTCACCTGCATCTTCTCATTGGGCCGATCCCCTGCCACATACACCCAGCAGCCGCGCTTGGCGCAGACCTCGATGATAAGCCCTTTGATCCGGACAGTTTTGCCTAGATAATCTTCCGGGGCGTCGAGAATCGCCGAGATTGCCGTGGTCTCGCCTGTACTGACACCTTTTCCGTAGGTCTTGGCCTGGGCGTGGCCGGTGAACAACAGGGCGGTCGCCAGCAGCAAGAAGGTGATTTTCTTCATGTGAGTTCTCCTAACAGGTTGGGTTGCAAACGAAAGAGTATGGAGTTTTTGTCAATGACTCTCTGGAGTATTACAAATCCCGTACCAAATTACTACAGTGTGACATGTGAAACGGTGTCTGGGCAAATATAATGAAAATACCGGGGGTAAGGCCTTGTAAATGGCTTTGGTGCTGGCGGGGATGGTGCGGAGGAGCTGGGAAGTCGGCGGCCACGCTCGACAAAATTGTCGAGCGTGGCCGCGAAATGTCGATTGGGCGAGAGCGAAAATGTGCCGGACTGAAAAGCTTACGGGTAGTCGCTGGGCAGTAGCTTAACCCTGCTTTTTCTTCTTACGCTTGCGCTTGCTCTTTTTCTTTTTGACCGGTTTGGGCCGTTTCGGTCGTTTCTTGGAGGCTTTTTTCCGAACCTTGTTGGCCCTGTTTCCGGGGGCTTTCTCTGTTGCTTCAGATACGTGTTCTTCCGGGCTGTCGCTTGCCGGCGGTTCTGGCGCTACCGTTTCTGCTTCCGGCGCCTCGGTGGCTGCCTCAGCTGCAGGTTGGCTTGCTGTTTCGGCGGCGGATTCATTGCTTGACTCTGGGCCCGTGGCCTGGGCAAGAGCCTCGGTGGGGAACATCTCCATGCCTTTTTCCTTGAAGCGCTTGACCAGGTAGCGGATCTGGCCGATGCTCAGGCCGGACTTGTCGGCGGCCTCTGCCTGGGTAGTGCCCTGGTCGAGCAGGATAAGGGCTGCGGCACGCTGACTGACCTCAGGGATGGCTAATCCGCTGAGCTTTACACATACGATCTGGTTTTCCGGGGCAAGAAGCAGGCCCGCGGAGGTTGAGGGTGATGATTGTGATGTCATGACTATTGTTTTCCTGATGTATTATAAAAACGGGTAGAAAAGAACTGTCTGCTCGTCGAGTCAGCTAAACACGTCCGGGAACGTACAATTTTTTCAATAGATATTCAAGGATGATAGTCGCGGCCGCAGATCTCCAATCCCAGCAGGCGGAGGGGAAATCCGGGCGGAAATCCGCCGCTGTCGCCACTTTGTGGAAGATATTTCTAACGAAAAATGCTATGTTCAGATGTTTTTCTGCAGCTAATATGTACTCACCAGCAAAGCTGAAGTTTCTTCGCTTATAAATCCATCTCCCGCAGTCCATTCCCGTCTGGCAAAATAGATGTAACTGCAGGAATACCCCAAACAAAAGGATGCGAAAATGAGTGTGAAAATCACACGTTTGTATCGGAAGCTTGATGACAACAGGGCCTACTGTTTCAATATCGAATCCACCCGCGAGTTGACAGAAGATGAGTTGCTGCGGGTACGTCTGATCCTGGCCGATGGCTTTCTGGCGGAAACCGTCTCCACCTCTCCGGTTTTGGCTGGCGAGCGGGTGGTTGAGCTTGGACCGCGCATGAACTTTGCCACCGCCTGGTCATCGAACATGGTCTCCATCTGCAGGGCCACCGGTCTGGAAATGATCACCAGGGTTGAGCGTTCCCGCCGGTATATCGTGCCGGAGAACGTCGATATTCAGGAGTTCATCGATGCCAACCATGACCGGATGACCGAGTGTCACTACCCGGAGCCGCTGGCAAGCTTTGAGACAGGCGTGGAGCCTGAAGGGGTCTATGAAGTCGACCTGATGGGCGAGGGCCCAGACGGCCTGCTGAACATTCCTGGCATCTCCATGGATGAGTGGGATCGCAACCTCTACTACGATTACTTTGTGGGCAGGCTCAAGCGCAACCCGACCATTGTCGAGATCATGGATCTCAACAACGCCAACTCCGAGCACTCCCGTCATGGTTATTTCAAGGGCAAGCAGGTAATTGACGGCGAAGAATACCCCGATACGCTTTTTGATCTGGTGGTGGACACCTTAAAAGCCAACCCCAAGGGCTCGTCCATCGCCTTCAAGGATAACTCCAGCGCCATCAAGGGCTACGAAATCACCACCCTGCATCCGGTGGCGCCGGGTAAGCCCGGCCCCTTTCATAAGGCGAACGTTACCTACAATCCGCTGCTCACCGCCGAGACCCATAACTTTCCCACCGGCGTGGCCCCGTTTCCGGGTGCCGAGACCGGCACCGGCGGCCGTATCCGCGACGTGCTGGGTACCGGAAAGGGCGCCTATGTGGTGGCCGGTACCGCCGCCTACTGTGTCGGTAACCTCAGCATCCCGGGCTACCCTTTAAGCTGGGAGGATGATGCGCCGGTGCCCAATAACCTCGCCGGTCCGTTGGAGATCATGATCGAGGCGAGTAACGGTGCCTCCGATTACGGCAATAAGTTCGGTGAGCCGGTGATTCAAGGGTTCACCCGCTCTTTTGATATGCGTCTTGATAACGGCGAACGCTGGGGCTTTTTGAAGCCGATCATGTTCACCGCCGGTATCGGCCAGATCGACGACCGCCATTCGGAAAAGGAAAAAGAAGAAAAGGGTATGCTCATCGTCCAGGTGGGTGGTCCCGCCTACCGGGTCGGTTTCGGCGGCGGCGCTGCCTCCTCCATGATGCAGGGCGAAAACGAGTCTGAGCTTGATTTTGACGCCGTGCAGCGTGGAGACGCCGAGATGGAGCAGAAGATGAGCCGTGTCATCCGTGCCTGTAACGAGATGGGTGACAAGACCCTGATCGACGTCATGCACGACCAGGGCGCCGGCGGTCCCGCCAACGTCATGAAAGAGCTGGTGGAGAACTCCGGCGGCCGGGTGGAGATCAGAAACATCCGGGTGGGCGACCCCACCATGTCGGTACTGGAGATCTATGTCGCCGAGTACCAGGAGCGCTGCGGTCTGTTGATCCGGCCGGAAAATATCGAGGAATTCAAGTCGATCTGTGCTCGTGAGAAGGTTGGTTGCGAGGTGCTGGGCGAGGTGACCGGCGATCTGAAATTCGTGGTCCACGACGCCAACGACGGCTCCACCCCGGTGGATATCCACCTGGATGCCCTGCTGGGCGAGATCCCCCAGAAGACCTTTACCGACAACCGCACCACAATCGCTTCCAAGCCGGTTGAGCTGCCGGCGGACCTCACCGTGCGTGAGGCACTGGATAAGGTGCTGCGGCTTGTCTCCGTAGGCTCCAAGCGTTTTCTCACCAACAAGGTGGATCGTGCCGTTACCGGCCTTATCGCCCAGCAGCAGTGCTGTGGTCCGCTGCAGTTGACCGTGGCCGACGTGGCAGTGGTGGCCCAGAGTCACCTGGGCAAGACCGGTATCGCCACCGCCATCGGTGAGCAGTCGATCAAGATGCTGGTGGATCCAGCCGCCGGCGCCAGGATGGCTGTCGGTGAGGTGATGACCAACCTGGTCTGGGCGAAGATCGATGATATCGAACAGGTGAAATGTTCCGCCAACTGGATGTGGGCTCCCAAGCTGCCGGGCGAGGGGGCGGCCATCTACGACGCGGCCAAGGCCATGCGCGACGCCATGATCGAGGTGGGTATCGCCGTTGACGGCGGTAAGGACAGTCTCTCCATGGCCACCATGGTGGGGGATGAGACGGTGAAGTCCCCGCGCGAGTTGACCATCTCGGTTTATGCCACCATGCCGGATATCACCGCCAAGGTGACTCCGGATATCAAACGTGCCGGTGACTCTGTGCTGCTGTTCATCGATCCGACCGGCGGCAGGAATCGTCTGGGCGGCTCCGCCCTGGCCCACGTCTATCGCCAGCTGGGTGATGAGAGCCCGGATGTGGACAACCCGACCGGCTTGAAGGCGGCCTTCAACACAGTGCAGCAGCTGATTGCCGATAAACTGATAACTGCCGGCCATGACAGGAGCGATGGCGGTCTGATCACCACCCTGCTGGAGATGGCCTTTGCCGGCAACTGCGGCATCGATATCGATCTGCCGACCGAGGCCGGTGCCTTGGAAGCGCTCTTTTCAGAAGAGGTCGGTATGGTGGTTGAGTGCAGCGAGGAACATCTGGCCCGGGTACAGCAGCTTCTCGCAGCTGCCGGTGTGGAGAGCGCAGTGCTCGGTAAGACCACAACGGCCAAGCAGATCAAGGTGGCGGTCAACGGCAGCCCGGTGCTTGCCGAAGAGATGGTGGTGCTGCGTGCGCTCTGGGAAGAGACCAGCTACCAGCTCGAGCGGTTGCAGGCCAATGTGGACTGCGTCGAGCAGGAGAAAAACAACATCTATGACCGCAGGGGCCCCGAATACGTGCTGCCGTTTGAGCCGGCTGCCACTCCGGCGGCGCGTCTTGAAGCAGAAGACAAACCGAAGGTGGCCATCCTCCGTGATGAGGGTTCCAACTCCGATCGCGAGATGACCAGCGCCTTTTTTGCCGCAGGCTTTGAGCCCTGGGATATCTGTATGAACGATCTGCTGGCCGGTACCGTCAACCTTGATGAGTTCAGGGGGCTTGCCGCGGTCGGTGGCTTTTCTTATGCCGACGTGCCGGATTCGGCCAAGGGCTGGGCGGCAACGATTCGCTTCAACGAGCGTTTGCAGAAGATGTTCAGGGAGTTCTACAACCGGCCCGATACCTTCACCCTGGGGATCTGCAACGGCTGTCAGCTCTTCGGCCTGCTCGGCTGGGTGCCGGAGCTGGATATCCCGGCGGAGAAGCAGCCACGCTTTATTCATAACGATTCTGGCCGGTTCGAGTCCCGCTGGACCACCGTGAAGGTGCAGGAGTCCAACGCCATGATGCTGAAAGGCATGGAAGGCACCGTCTTCGGCATCCATGTGGACCACGGTGAGGGTAAGCTCCACTTCCCTGAGGCGGAGATCATGGACAAGGTCAAGGCCAACGGCATGACCCCGATGGTCTATGTGGATGACGAGGGACAGGCCACCGAGCAATACCCGTTCAACCCCAACGGCTCGCCGGAGGGTTTGGCAGGGCTTTGCTCCGCCGATGGCCGCCACCTGGCCCTGATGCCGCATCCGGAGCGCGTCTTCCTCTCCTGGCAGGCCCATTACCTGCCCGGGAACCTGCAGCACCTTGAGGTCACCCCCTGGATGAAGATGTTCCAGAATGCCTATGAGTGGTGCATGAAGAAGTAGGCTCCACTATCTGGCACAACAAAAAAAGGCGCATCCCGGTGTTCGGGTATGCGCCTTTTTTTGTAGAGCGATGGCTGTTAGTAGTAGTACCAGATGGTCTTGTATTCCTCCAGGTCCTCACCCATGGCTTCCAGCCGCTTGAGGTAGCTGTGGATGGAGACATCGGTGTAGACGTAGGTGTCCATCAGGGCCAGCTTCTTTTCCCAGGGATGGAATTCATAAACCCGCTGGCCGCTGGGCAAAATGGAGATCACATCGCGGTGCTGTGAGGCGCGCAGGTAGTTTTTACCGAGCTTGGGCACGTTGAAGACGATCTCGTCGGTGCGGGCCGTACCCGGCAGCAGCCTGGCCTCCTCCTGCTGTTCCTGGAGCAGGCGGGCGATGGGCACCCGGTAGGCGTCAGTCTCGTCCTTGCCCTTGGTGTTGAAGGTGTAGTAGGGGGTCACCCCGATGAGGCGTAGTTGTTGTCTGAGCGCTGCGGTCTCGAATTTTCTCGAGTTGAAGAAGGTGTAGACCAGCTGGTTGTAAACCGCGATACCGAAGAGGCGGAATTTCTGCACCGCCGCCATGGCCTCCGGTGTGATCTCGGTCATGTGCTCGAAGTGGGTGATGAGCACCACTTCGCGCTTGCCCGGTACGTGGTAGCGGGTGATGGTGCGCACTAAGGCATCGGTGACTCTCTGGGGCAGGGTCACCAGGGTCCTGCTGCCGATGCGGATGCGGATGACGTGGTCGATGGCCGCCACCCGGGCCAGCAGGGCGTCGAGCTGTTCATCGCTAAAGAGCAACGGGTCGCCGCCGGTAATGAGCACCTCATTGATCTCAGGGGTGTTTTCGATCCACTCTATGGCCTTATCCAGCTTTTCCGCACCCAGTGCCGCGTTGTCCGAGTAGACGTCCTCGATCTGCCAGTTACGCTGGCAGTAGACGCAGATCTGGGGGCAGGTGAGCACCGGTTTTAAAATGCAGATATTGGGATAACGCCTGGTGATGCCTTCAATGGGCGAGGTATCGCGCTCCAGCATGAAATCCATGGAGCAGCCGGCCTCGGCCTTGTTCTGTTGCATCTTCTGCACGTAATCAAGCGGCGGGATCACCTGGGCGCGGACGGTGGTGTCATATTCGCCACTGTTTTCCCTGTCGAGCAGGGAGAGGTAATAGGGGGTTATGCCGAATGGAATCCGGTTTTCCCTGGCCAGCTTCACTGCCTGGTATTCGTCATCGGAGAGCTTGACCAGCTGTTTGAGCGTGTCGGCGTCCCTGATGATATTCTTGGCCTGCCAGCGCCAGTCATTCCACTCCAGATCGGTGACATCGAAGTGGGTCTGGATCGCCTGCTTGTTGCGACTGCGGTCACGGACAAGCTTGTCGCTCAAACCGTTCCAGTAGCGTTTCATGGTCTGGTTGGCTGTTATCGCCATATCGGACAGATAGCTGGACCGCTCCAGGGCGGCATCGCGGCCTTCCAGATTGAGAAAGGATGGCGGCTCATCGCCGTAAATGCCGGCGTTACCGCTCACTCCGCGAATCAGGTGCTCGATCTCGGCCACAAAATCGTCTGTCAACTCAGGCAGATTTTCAGGATGTCGGCCGTTGACGATCTCGTCTAACACCTTCATTACGCTGAAACCGGCCAGCTCCTCGCTGCGGGGATTGAGGATATTGCGAAACACCCACACCGCATCGCGGCACAGAATCCACTCCATGGGACGGATGGGGTCGGTGTTGTCGGAGATGGCGGTCAGCAGGTTGGCCAGATGATCGCGTAGCTGCCGACGCTTGTCTTCCAGTGAAATTTTTCTCTGAAATATCTGGTATATTTCAGGGGTTAACGATAAAGCGGAACGAATTGTTTCTGCACGTCTATGTGTCATGTCTCCTCTCTTTGCTGATGAGCTGAACGTAGGTCAACCGAAACAGCAGTTGGAATTGCTGACGAGCTGGAGTCTGGCGGTGGGGGTACCAGGGTATTACAGCAATCGGGTTCAGAATAAAGCCGGACCTTTTGGATCGGTCTATCTACTATAACAGATAAGCATGTCTGTACAAGTGGCTGATTCTGTGAACCTTTGTGGAAGATGGAGACCGTGCGGAATTGGTCGTGATACTAGCTGGATAGCTCCCCGGCCAGGGTGGCGGCCGGGGAGAGGAAACCCTACCGGGCCCTGTTTTTTTCTTTTTCGATCATGATCTGCAAGATCGTTTTGTCGGTGGCGCACATGCCCTCATGGCTCAGGGTGCCCATGTTTCTGATGGTATTTTCAGTGGAAGTACCGATGATACCGTCGGTGTCCTTGACGTTGATGCCCTGCAGGGAAAAGAGTGCCGCCTGGACCGCGGCCCCGGCTGCAGTGTTGAGCTTTATGGCGCAGCCGGCCTTGGCTCCATCGCAGATGACACCGGCCAGATCTTCCAGGATGTTCTTGATGGCGCCAGCCACATGGTTGACATCTCCCCCGACCAGGTAGGTGATGCCGGCGGTGGCCCCGGCACCTGCGGCCACCGAGCAGCCGCAGACCGCCGACAGTCTGCCCGTGTGGGCTTTGACGTAGGCGGTGATGATATGGCTGAGACCGATTGCCCGCAACACGGACTCCTCGTCACTGTCGATAAAGTCCTTGATGGCCCAGATCGGCAGGATCGCGGTCAGCCCATGGTTGCCGCTGCCGGCAGAGCTCATGGCAGGGAGCTTGGCGCCGCTCATGCGGGCGTCGGCTGCTGCCGAGGTGAGCCTGCGGGCCGAGGTGGCCATGTCGTTGACCAGCAGCTTCTGTTTGAGCAGCCTGTCGATGCCTTTGCCGATGCCAAGACCACTGCCATGTTTCAAGCCGTATTCAGCCAGGCGCAGGTTATGCTCGACCCCCTCCTTCAAGAAGGCCAGGTCGGCTCCGTCCAGCTCATCGACAAGCTCGTAAATGTCGGCCAGGCTGAGTTGCATCAGCCACTCTTCCAGTTCGTGGAGCTTGTTTTTGCCGGAGTTCTGGATCTGGCTCAAGAGCAGCGGGGAATCTGTGACCTCCTCCCCGTTCAGCTTGAGGCTGACGATATTGTTGTGCAAGTCGACAATGGTGCATTCCGCCACATTTTCCCCGGAAACGATTTTGGCACCGATATAGAGGCCGGTCTCCTCCCGGACGTGGCTGGTGACAGCCTTGGCCGCCAGCAACTTTTTCGCTTCCTCCACGGATTCCTCGGTGAGGGATTCGAACAACTCGAGCCCCAGCTGCGGGTCGCAGCCGCAGGCCCCAAGGGCGGCCGCCGTATCTATGCCCGCTAGGCCACCGCTGTTGGGGATGGTCACGGCCATGCCGTTTTTATAAATATTGGGGTCGACCAGGACCTCGATGGAGTCGAACTGCTTTTCAGGCAGTACGCTGGCTGCTGCGGCGGTACCGAGGGCTACTGCAACAGGTTCGGTACAGCCGAGGGCGAGGGCGACCTCCATCTGCAGAATGTCTTTGACCGTAAAGTTCATAGAAGATGTTACCTCCAGGCGTTGTGGTACATATGAGAGTATTACAGCGCCAGTATGGCCTCGATTTCGATATTTGACCCCAGCGGCAAGGCTGCCACCTGGACCGTGGAGCGTGCCGGCGGCGAGTCCGTGAAGTACTCCGCGTAGGCAGCGTTCATGGCCTGGAAGTCGGCGAGGTCGGTCAGGAAGATGGTGGTCTTGACGATGTTGTCCATACTGCCTCCAGCTTCCTCGGCGATAGCCTGCAGGTTTTTTAAAATCCTGTGGGTGCGGGCCGCGATATTGCCATCGACGAATTTGCCGGTGGCGGGGTCAAGGGGCAGCTGGCCTGAGATAAAGAGAAGGTCGCCGGTGGAAACCGCCTGGGAATACGGGCCGAGAGCGGCCGGAGCTTTGTCGGTGGTGTACGCTTTTCTCATTGTATCTATCCTCTGGTGGGCGATGAAAATTGCTAATTGGCAAATTAAGGCAGGGAAAATTTAATAAAACTATTACAATGTGGTAATTTATTCCCTCATTAATTTCCCAACTTTGGTGGACTCTGTCAATAAAAAACGTTCATATGCACAAATTAAAATGAGCGTTTTCTCCCTTGCTGAGCTTCTGTTCGCTCGCTTTCGTCATTATATTTGCCTGGCAGAAATATGATACACTAAAACGACGGGCAGCTCAGCCGTGTCGCACAGTGTAACTCGTAAAAGAGATCGTCTTCTCACAGATCCCTTTGCCTGCTTCAGCTTGTATTCCAAATAGATCTGTGCAGATAATTAACTATATGTCGCAACGCCCAAACTTTCACGAATCATTGCGTACAGGAGGGGAATAATGCCAGCCCAAGGGACAAACACACTCCATAACCATATAAGTGCTGTCAAGAAAGGGGAGCGGGTATTTGAGAACGCCTTCCAGGGTGTCAGCCGGATGATCCTCGACCGGGAGATCGACAAGGTGGTGGTAAACGGCAAGACCACCTTTGACTTCACCATCTTCAGGGAGGGGAGAAAACATATCATCGGCATGTACGATGAGATCAACTCCTTTGTCTCTTTCGTCAAGGACGCGGCCCAGGGCGGCTCCTCCAAGGAGATGGCCTATGTGCTGGTGGGGGAGCCGGGAAACGGCAAAACCTTCCTGGTGGAGTACCTGTGCGCCATGTATCGTGATTTTCTGGCGGAACCCGGTAACCGGCGATATACCTTCAGGTTCAGAAACCTCGATCAGCTGGGCAGCTACGGTAACATCAGTACCATAGAGTCCCAGACCTATGAGGATCCGATGATCCTGGGCATGAACCTCTTTGAAACCAAGGAGGAGTCGAAGAACTATCTGCAGAAAAAATTCCGCTCCACCAACGGGATGATCGACGAGTGGTATGAGAACTACCGGCCGCTCGGGGCCTGCTCGGCCTATATCTGGAATGATATCAAGGCCTATGCCGACGGCAACATCGACAAGATGATGGAGTTTATCGATATCGTTCCGGTGCCCCTGGTGGAGAGCCTCGGTACGGTGACGGGGAAGTATCCGGCCAAGGACAAGATCACCTCCTCGGCTGTTGACCTGCTGGGGGAGGAGTCGATCCAGCGGCTGCTCCACATCACCGACACCAACAACCCCTACCGTTTCGATCTGCGGCGCGGCGCCCTGGCCAGGGTGGCCGGCGGCGGCATCCATTTCAGCGATGAGATCTACAAGAACAAGAAGGATCTGGTGCAGGTTTACCTGGGGGTGATCCAGAACCGGACCATTGAAATCGACGGCTATAAATGGCCAATCGACACTCTCATCATCGCCACCTCCAACAATTCGGAATTCAACCGTTTTCTGGCAGAAAAGGAGGAGGCCCCCATCATCGACCGCTGCCGTATCTGCTATGTATCGCACAACACCAACTACAAGCTGCAGACCGACCTGACGGCGTATGCCATCGGCAATGAGTCGAAGACCACCCTGACCGGTGATGTCATGCACCAGGACCCCAACCTCAACTATGCCGCCTCCACGGCTGTGGTGCTCACCAGGCTCCCCAGATCCGAGAAGCTGACGCCTATCGAAACCATGAAGCTGGCCGCCGGTGAGGTTGCAGGGGAAAAGAGTCTCAAAACCCTGTCTGAGGTGATCGATGCCTTAAATCAGGATCACGACATCACCAAGCGCTTCGGCCAGAAAGGGCTGGGGCAGCGAAACCTCGGCCGGACCATGCAGCTGATGCTCGAATCCAGCGAGACCAATGAGGGCAAATGCATGTTCGCCTACGATATCTTCATGGCACTTGAGCGAATCGTCCTCGATTACGTGAGTGAGGCCAATGATCGGGCGAAATTTCTCGACGACCTGAAGACCGCGCGGGGGCTTTACCGGGAGAGAATTCTTACCGAGATGTTCAATGCCTACATGGACGAACCGCTGGCGATTCGAAAAGACGTGCTTAACTATGTGAATATGATCATCGGTATCGATGCCGAGAATCTGGGGGCCGATAAAATGTGGAAGTACAAGAACCCCCAGACCGGCGAGCTGCAGGCGATCAAGATTGATGAACGCTATATCGACTCGGTGGAAGACAGGCTCGGCTTAAAGACCAGGGAGCAAAAGGATTCTTTCCGCACTTCGATCAGAAAAGTCTATGGCCAGAAAATCTCGGTGGACCCGAATTACGACTTCATGGACAACCTGGAACTGGTGAAGGCGGTGACCGACGTCCGGCTGAAGTCGGATATCGCCGGGGCGGGCAGCCTCATCGGGGCGCTGGCGAACCGGACCAACGAGGAGAACCAGAAGCTCTACGACAGGATGATCGATACCATGCTCAACAAGCTCGGTTACTGCGCCACCTGTGCCCAGAAGACCATTGAATATTTCTGTACCCAGGTGGATGAAAACTAGGGGAGCGGCAGGGCCTGGCCGGAGTAAGGGCCAGTACTTCCCGACAGAGCATTGTCATCGTTTTGAAATGGGAGCAGATTCCTGCGCTGCTGAAAAAGTTTTTTGAGCTGAAATTGGGAGCATAGCTCCCTGGATATCATGAAAAAAATACGCGAACTCTATGCCAGCTGCAAAGAGCGTGGCCTGACCAAAGAGCAGGACGCGATGATCCGGCGTGAGCTGGAGATGGCTGAAAAGACGGGTGATATCGAAAGGTATCACGACCTGCAGCCACCTGTCCGGCCCTTGTCGCTCTATGGTTATAATGATTACCAGATGTTGCATAATGGTTCAGCACCGGAGCCCATGCCGATCTCCTCGGTGCATTCCCTCGACTATCTGCTGGATAAAGATTCACAGCGGGAAAAAGACGGCTTTCCCCGAAAAATCAGGGTTGGCAAGCTGGTCAAGCCCGGCCGCGACGGAGATGAGAAGGTGGTCGTGGTGCCCACCACCGTCGAGGAAAAGCTGATCCATGACCAGATACGGCCCGAAGAAGATGAAGAGGGCGAGGGCGATGCGGGCAACGAAGGCGGCACCGGTGAAGGCGAAGAGGGGGAGGTCATCGGCGAGCAGCCGGTTCGCCAGGAAGAGGGCGCCGGCACAGGTGCCGGCCAGGGGGAGGCGGCCTCCCACGAGATTGAGTCAAACGCCTACGATCTCGGCCGCGTCCTGACCGAGCAGTTCAAGCTGCCCAACCTGCGCGACAAGGGCAAGAAGCGGTCACTGACCAGGTATACCTGGGATCTGACGGACAAGCACAGGGGCTTTGGCCAGGTGCTTGACAAAAAAGCGACTCTCAGGCGCATCATCCAGACCAATATCGGCTTGAAGCGCATCACCGGCAGGGACCAGGTCAGGACCACCGACCTCTTGATGTCGCCTCGCGACAGGGTGTACCGGATTCTCTCCAAGGAAAAGGATTACGAGTCCCAGGCGATGGTCTTTTTTGTCCGCGATTACTCGGGCTCGATGAGTGGCAAGCCGACCGAGCTGGTGGTCAACCAGCATGTGCTTATCTACTCCTGGCTCATTTTCCAATATGAAAAACAGGTCGAGACCCGCTTTGTGCTCCACGACACCGAGGCCAAGGAGGTGGAGGACTTCAACACCTACTACAACTCCAAGGTGGCTGGTGGTACCCAGGTTTCCGCGGCCTATAAGCTGGTAAATAAAATCGTGGAGGAGGAGAGCCTGGAGAAGGATTACAACATCTATATCTTCCACGGAACGGACGGGGACGACTGGGACACCCGGGGGGATGAGGCCATACCAGAGCTGAAGAAGATGCTCCGTTACGCCGCCCGGATAGGGGTGACGATTGCCGAAAACGGCTACGGCATCTCGGGAAAGACTGAAGTGGAGACCTATTTGAAGAAGTCGGGTCTGCTGGAAGAGTGGCGCAATCATCTGCGCATGGATGTCTTGAACAAGGACGCCACCGAGACCAGGCTGATTGAGGGGATCAAGAAACTCATCGCGTAATTTTTGAACTATCGGTGGCCCATCGGGGTGGACAGCATATGGAACTGATCAGCCAGCATGCCAAGAAAATCATGGAAGGGTGCAAGGAGCGGGCCCGTGAGGCCGGACTCTCTTTTCAGGACGAGAGCCTGGAGTATATCGTCACCAACCGTGACCTGCTCGAGCTGGGTCCCAAGAACATGATTCCCACCCTCTATGACTACTGGGTGCAGGATGTTGAAATATTAAAAGAAACCGGCAGGTATGAACTCTACCCATCCAACCCGTATGAGACCGTTATCAATACCAGGCCGCCGATCTCCTTTTATAACGACAATAACCCGGACTGGCTGAACGTGATGATCTTTTATCACGTCATCGGCCATATCGATTTTTTCCAGAATAATATCTATTTCCGCCATACCTGGGACTATGACTTCGCCAGCAAGGCCATTTCGGACAAGCGCCTGATCGCCATGCTGCGTTCGGAAAAAGGCCGCTGGGTGGATTATGTGATCGAGTTCTCCAAGGCGGTGGACAACCTGGTGGGCTTTTTCGATACCCTGGGGGAGTACACCAGGAGCGACGGGCGTAAGCTGAGTCTGCTCGACTACTATTTCGATGTTTTCCTGCAGGAACACCAACAGGCGGGGATTGCCAGCTATGTCAAGGAGATCGAGGCATATAACGAGAGGGTGCGGGAGAACCCGGACAAGGGGGAGCAGCTCTTTTTAGAGATGGTGAAGTCGAAATATACCGAGCTGGAATCCTATTATAAAAAACACCTCCAGCAGCAAGCTGGCCGCTCCCGCATGGATATCCTGCAGTTTTTGATCGAACATTCGCCCTTTCTAAAAAAAGAGGAGAACCGCTGGATGACCACGGTGATGGAGGTCATCCGCACCACCTCGCTCTATTTCCAGCCCCAGATCAGGACCAAGATACTCAACGAGGGGTGGGCCAGTTACTGGCACGAGGAGCTCTTTTTGCGCGACGACCGGATCAGTGGCCATGAAGCTGAGTTTGCCATAATCAACGCCAAGGTCACCTCCATGCCCAGGGTGGGACTCAACCCCTACGCCCTGGGTATGCGGCTGTTCTACTATCTTGAGGAAAAAGCGGATAAGGGCAAGTTCGACCTGGAGTTCAGCAGGCTCTACGACAGCTATCACCGTAGAAAGTATGACCGCCAGAGAAACAAGGGGCGAGAGTTTATCTTCTACGTGCGTGAAAATTATGCAGATTCCATGTTCGTCAACTCTTTTATCGATCAGGATTTCGTCGATATGCACCGGCTCTTTGTGGTGGGCAAGAAACTTAACAAGGAGCGGATGACCTGGCAGTACTATGTCAAAAGTAGGCAGGCGGATGAGTACCGGAAAATGGTGGCTGAACAGCTCTACCATCCCCCCTCTGTAACGGTTGACGTGAGCCGGACCGGCAAACTGGTACTCGATCACAAGTTTGAAGGTAAGCCGCTGTTGCGTGACTTTGTCGACGGCACCCTGATGGGCTTGGAATTTTTGTGGGGCGGGCCGGTCTCTCTTCACACCTCGGAGCCAGTTCCCATAAAAATTGATGAGGCTCCCTCTTTTCTTGGAGGTGAGGAGACAGTACCGAGGCAGTTTGTCTGGAAGCGATTCAAGTATACCATGAAGGGGCGAAAGCTCTCACGGGAGTTGGCAGACTGACGCCCTGCCCGGGAAAACACCTTTTGCCCACCGTGGTGTCATTGCAAAGCGAGCAATGGATTTAAAAGTATCAATAGAGCCCTTGCGAGAGTGGATGGCGATGCCCCGGAGTCCGGCATTGCCTGTCAGGTCTGAACCTGAATCGCAGTTTTGGGATAATCTCCAGGAAAGCTGTGTGATCCATGGCGGCCCATCGGAGCAGGGCAGTAAGGCGGGTCGGGATCAAGGCACAGCAAATATACAGGTATTTCAATGCAAGAACTGAACAAGGCCCTGGAAAGTCTGAGACAGCATCGGGGGAGTTGGTCCAAACGGCCGGTGATCTCTTTTGCTGACTACCTGCAGGAGGTGGTCGCTAAACCGGAGCGGAATATCCGTGATGTCTATCAGGTGTATGTCGATATGATCAGCTCCTTTATCTGTGAGGGGGTTGATGAATATCAGGGAGACGCCGAGTCGATCAATTACCTCGACTACAACTGCAATCGCCTTTTTGTGGAGGGCTCGGACAGGCCCTTCTTCGCTGACCGGCTTTTTGCCAACAGGCTGATGCGCCATGTCGACTCCGTCTCCGTCGGTGCCCAGCAGAATAAGATCTATATCTTCGAAGGTCCCCACGGCAGCGGTAAGTCGACCTTTTTGAACAACCTGCTCAGAAAGTTCGAGGAGTATGCCAATACCCCCGATGGGGCGCGCTATGAGGTGGTCTGGCGCTTGAACAGGGATGATTACCAGGAAGGGGGGCAGACCTTAACCTCCCTCACAGACCGCATAGCTGCGATTCTGGAAAACGACGGCAGGAAGCGTGCGGCAACGGAAATCAAGGATTTCATTCACTTAAAAGATCAGACAAGCAACTATTTCAGTGTCCCGTGCCCCAGCCACGACAACCCCTTGCTCATTATCCCCAAAGACGTCCGTCGGCAGTTTTTGGAGGATCTGTTCGATAACGGCGAATTCAAGTGGAAGCTGTTTACCGAGAAAAAGTATGAGTGGGTCTTTCGGGAGGAGCCTTGTACCATCTGTACTTCCATATACCAGGGGTTGCTGAAAAAATACCAGGATCCTGAACACATCATGCAATATGTCTATGCCCGGCCCTATGCCATCCGCCGGCGGTTGGGCGAGGGGATCTCGGTGTTCAATCCCGGCGACAAGCCGCTCAGGCATAACGTGATCCACAATGACGTGATCCAGAAAAACCTCAACAGCCTCTTTGCCGGCTCCCAGCAGGTGACCTACCTCTACTCACGCTATGCCAAGACCAACAACGGCATCTACGCCCTGATGGATGTGAAGTCCCACAATACCGACAGGCTGATGGAACTTCACAATATCATCAGCGACGGGGTTCACAAGGTTGAGGATCTGGAGGAGCGGGTGAACTCGCTGCTCTTTGCCCTGATGAACCCTGAGGACCGGCGGATACTCGATGATCTGCAGGCCTTCTCCGATCGCATCGAATACATCAAGATCCCGTATATTCTCGACCTCAAGACCGAGGTACAGATCTACCGGGAGATCTTCGGCCAGGGGATCGAAGAGAGTTTTCTGCCCAGGGTCCTGCACAACTTCGCCCGGGTGATAATCGCCACCCGCCTGCGCCCCGAGTCGGAAGCGATGCTGGAGTGGATTGGTAATCCTGAAAAGTATGAGCTGTTTTGCGACAAGGATCTGCTGCTGCTGAAGATGGAGATTTTCACCGGCAATATCCCGAAGTGGCTTGATGCCCACGATGTCGAACATTTTACCGCCAAAAGAAGACGAAGGGTCATCGCCGAGTCGGAAAAAGATGGCTGGAAAGGGCTTTCCGGCCGGGACTCGATCCGGATGTTCAACGAGTTCTACACCAGGTTTGCCCGGGATGACAAGATGATCGACATGTCCATGCTGGGTACCTTTTTCCGCCAGTACTGCAAGGAGAACAGGGAGTTATTGCCCGAGGGATTTCTCAATTCGCTGCTTCGGATGTACAACTATGCCGTGCTGCAGGAGGTGAAAGAGGCGCTCTATTACTACAATGAGGAGCAGATTTCCCGGGACATCCAGAACTATATGTTTGCGGTCAACTTTGAGAAAGGCTCCAGTGAGAAATGCACATATACCGGCGACTTTATCGAGATTACCGAAGATTTCTTCCGCAGGGTCGAGGCGCGGCTGCTGGTAGGCGAAAACGAAGCTGTCGCTTTTCGAAACAATGTGCAGAAGGTGTACACGACTTCCGCGCTGACCCAGGAGATCCTCCGTGATGAGCTGGATATAACCCAGACCTCACTGTTTTCCCATCTCTACGGGCGCTATGTCCATAACCTCAAGGAAAAGGTGCTGGTACCGTTTCTGCAAAACGAGAACTTCAGGATGGCGATCCGCGATTTCGACACCCAGGCCTTCCGGACCTACGACACCAAGATCCAGGAAGATGTCACCTACATGATCGAGAATCTCACCCGCAAGTACAAGTACTCTCGCCAGGGCGCCAAGGAGATCTGTATCTATGTGATCGATAACCATCTGGCCAAGGCCTTTGCGGATTGAGAAGGGATTGGGAATGCCCAGGGTGTCTGGCAGGATTGTGCCAGCAAAGGCGGAGGAGTTGGAGGTGATCCGCTTACGTTTGAGATTGGAATCGGAAAAGATGAAAAGACAAAAGGCCTTCCCGCTCAGGGAAGGCCTTTTGTTATGAACATCTGGTATTGCCAGGAGCTCGCCGATTAATTTTTCTCGGCTTGCGCCTGTACCGCGGTAATGGCCACGGTGTTGACAATATCGGGTACCAGGCAGCCACGACTCAGGTCGTTGACCGGTTTTTTCAGGCCCTGCAGGATCGGGCCGACAGCCACCGCGTTGGCGGAACGCTGCACCGCTTTGTAGGTGTTGTTGCCGGTGTTGAGATCCGGGAAGACGAAGACGGTGGCCTTACCTGCCACCTTGCTGTCCGGCATCTTGGCCTTGCCAACCTTCGGGTCAACGGCCGCGTCGTACTGGATTGGTCCTTCGATCTCCAGGCCCGGGTAGACGGTTTTGGCACGCTCCTGGGCGATCTCGGCGGCACGGCGGACTTTCTCCACCTCCTCGCCTTTTCCGGACTTGCCGGAAGAGTAGGAGAGCATCGCCACCAGCGGCTCGATACCGAAGATGGCCGCTGTCTGGGCGGAGGAGATGGCGATCTCCGCCAGCTGCTCGGCGGTCGGGTTGGGGTTGACCGCACAGTCACCGTAGGCCAGCACCCTGTCGTTGAGGCACATCAGGAACACACTGGAGACGATGGAACAGTCCGGCTTGGTCTTGATGAACTGGAAGGCCGGGCGGATGGTGTCGGCGGTGGTGTGTTCGGCGCCCGAGACCATGCCGTCGCAATGGCCCTTGTAAATCATCATGGAGCCGAAATAGTTGAGATCGTCCATGATGTCGCGGGCATTGTCCAGGGTGATGCCCTTGTTCTTGCGCAGTTCGTAGTAGGTCTGGGCGTAGTCCTCAAAGCGTGCAGACTTGGCCGGCTCGATAATTTCTGCGTTGTCCAGATGAAGACCAAGGCTGCTGATCCGCTCCTTGATCTTGTCCTCATTACCGAGAAGGGTCAGGTCGACAACATCGCGGCGCAGCAGGACTTCAGCTGCCTGGAGGATACGGTCGGATTCGCCCTCCGGCAGGACGATGTGCTGTTTGTCCGCCTTGGCACGCTGCAGCAACTGCGACTCGAACATCTTCGGCGTGACGATGGTGGTCTTGGTCTTGATGATCTTGTCACTCAGCTCGTCCATGTCTATGTGACGCTCAAATACTGCCAGGGCCTGGGTGATCTTGCGGGTGTTGTCCGGGGTGATCGCCGCGTGGATGTGTTCAACCCTGATTGCCGCCTCGTAGGTGTTCTCGTTGACAGAGATGATGGGCACCGTGTCCTGGAAACCTTCGATCACATTCTGCACCGCCTCTTCCGGCACCAGCCCGCCGGTCAGCATGATACCGGAGATGTTGGGCATGGACATGGAGTGCACCGCGGCCAGACAGGCCAGCACCACGTCTGAACGGTCTCCCGGGGTGATGATCAGGGTGCCGTAGTCGATGCGCTCCAGCAGATTCCTGAGCTGCATGGCGGCGATGGTAAAGCTGCGGACGTGGCGGGTAAGGTTCTCCTCACCATAGAGGATCTCGGCGTTGAGCAGGCGGGCAACTTCACCCACCGAGGGGTTGCCGAGGTTCTCGTCGTTGGGGATGACATATTTCAGGCCACGGGCGACCTTGACCTTCATCAGTTCCTGCACCTGCTCGACATAGCTCGGATCGACCCGGTTGGCGATGGTGGCAAGGATGTCGCTGCTGCGCTCCTCCAGTGATTCGTGATACACCTTGATGGAGCGGACGACCTCCTCGGCGGTCTTCATTTTGCCGTTGGCGACAAGGAACACCGGGCAGCCGAGGTTGTTGGCGATATCGACGTTGATGTCAAAATCGAAAGAGGCGGTGGCTCCCTGGAATTCAGCTCCTTCGCAGAGAATGAAATCCGCCTTGGCGGCCAGAGCGTTGTACTTGGCCATGATGCCATCCATCAACTCCCCTTCCTTGCCCAGGGAGATGAGCTGGCTGGCCTCGTTCAAGGTATAGCCGCACATCTCATCGTAATCGAAACAGAGATTGAACTGGCTCTTGATAAGATTAATGGTGTTGTCCCGCTCTCTGTTGCGGTCCTCAATTGGAACAAGAGGTTTGAAGAACGCGACCTTTTTGATGTTGCGGGAGAGCAGCTCCATCAGCCCCAGTGTAATGGCTGACTTGCCGCTGCGTGGCTCGGTTGCAGCCACATACAGATTGTTTGCCATGATACCCTCTACAGCTAATCTACATGGATGAGGATAATTGTACGATATCCTGCATCATTAATATGTTATGGTGGGTCCTACTCGAGCCCCTCCTTGAGCTCATCGAATTTGCAGCTCAATTTGAGACCATCATCTTCAAAATGTGTCACAACCTTGTAAGGAAGTGATTTAAATAGGTTGATCATCGCCTTGTTGGTTGGCACGGTATAGGCGACGAGACCTGCAATTCCGTTATCACGTGCTGCCTCGGAGATTTTTTTCAGCAGCGCTTTACCCAGGCCAAGTCCCTGGTATTGGGTGTTGACGGAGAAGGCAACTTCCGCCAGGTTGGTTTCAGCTTCAAGGAGGTATTCACCGATGGCAATGACATTCTCAAAGCCCGCTTCACCGACCAGGGCAATGAGCGTGAGTTCTCTGATATAATCAATTTGCGATTTAGTTTCCACATCGGAACGGATAAAACTTGTTTTTTCGTGGAAAAATCTGCGTACGACATCATCTTTGTCAAGTCCGTAGTAGTGCTCCTGGATTCTCCGCTCATCCACCGGTTTGGCAGGGCGGATGGTGATCTTGAGATTATCGCGGTAGACAAACTCTTCCAACTGAACGGGATAAACGGCTTTTCCGGCAGTTCCCAGCTTGCGGTCCTTGGCCACCAGGCCGACCTCCTTGGCGGAGTCGAGCAGCTCATCGCGAAAGTCCGGGTGGGCGATGCTGATGAGGGCCATGGCGCGCTCCTGCAGGCTCTTGCCGAACAGGTTGATGACGCCAAATTCGGTGGCCACGAAGTGCACATCGCCGCGGGGGACCACCACCGCTTCGCCGCCCACCGACGGCACGATCGCCGACATCTTGCCGTCGGCGGTGGTGGAGGGCAGGAAGATGATCGACTTGCCGCCCTTGGAACCGCGGGCGCCGCGAACAAAATCAGGGATACCGCTCACCCCGGCATAAAGGGTGTGGGCCATGGCCTCTGCCAGTACCTGGCCGGTGAGATCGATGGTGCGGGCCCGGTTCATGGTGACCATCCGGTTATGGCGGGCGATGGTAAAGGGGTCGTTGACATAGTCGGAGGGGTAGAACTCTATTCCAGGGTTGTCGTGCAGAAACTCATAGAGGTTAGCGCTGCCAAGCGCCGCCGAAGCCACCAGCTTGCCGTCATTATAGCCCTTGCAGCGGTTGGTGATCACCCCCTGGGAGTAGAGGTGCATGACATCTTCGGTGAGGTACTGGGAGTGGAAGCCGAGATCATTTTTCCCCTGCAGGGCTTGGACGGTAGCCTGGGATGCGGCGTCGAGGCCGACCTGCAGGGTGGAGCCGTCCTCAATTAGCCGGGACAGCTGTTGGCCAATGCGGGCAGCGGTTTCTGACTGTTCAATGGGGGCAATGGTCAGCAGTTCTTCACTATGTTCGACGATTACATCCACTTGGTTGACATGGATGAAGCTATGCCCCATCACCCTGGGCATTTTGCTGTTCACCTGGGCGATCACAAAGTCAGCGGCCAAGGTGGCCGCATAGGTGACATCAACGGAAATGCCAAGACTCATCCAGCCGAAATCGTCCGGTGGCGACACCTGAATCAGGGCTACGTTAATCGGCATCCTCCGGCTGGAAAAGAGTGAGGGCACCTCCGACATGTTCATCGGGGTGATAAAACGCTTGTTACGGGAGAGAGACTCGTTACCGGTCGAGCCGAGGTAGATGGAGCGGATGTTCAGGCTGGCATCGTGGGTCTGGTTGGCGACCTCAATGAGTGAGGAGGTCTCCATGCTCATCATTCTGACGATTTCCAGTCCACTGAATTCCTTAGAGCTTTTGGCGAGAGCACGCACCAGTTCCTGCGGTTCGCCACAGGCAGAGCCAATGAAGATACGTTGGCCATGCCGGATCTTGCGAATAGCTTCGGCTGAGTTGCAGCTCTTTTGCACATAGGTGTCGGCCCAGTAGATATTGTCTGCCATAACGCACTCTCCAAATGTATGGGGTTGTTGATAGCTCTTTAAGGGTGAACTGGTCTCTGGTCAATTCTTGCTTGTTTTGTGCCTTTTTGAAATGGTTGCAGGGATCGAACGCTTTTTCTTGGGCTGTCGTTGTATTTTAGCACAGAACGAATTCCATGTGTCGGAATCTGGTAGTTATGTTCGAAAATATCACGTTTTTTCTTGCGGTTGTGCAATGTGCAAAACCAAAAGGCAAGAAAGGGAAAAGAAGGCGGCGCCTCAAGTGCCACTCGGGGGGCACGCCGAAAGTGGTGGAGAAGAGTTTCTTCGAGCATGGCGTGCCTGTTCCTGGTAAAGAATTGCAGCATGAGGGGCGAATCCTGTCAGCGATAGGAGGGCCTGCGGTAGCGCTAGTCAGTCGCTCGTGGAAAAAATTCCTCTGGCACCAGCAATGAGGACAGTGCATTGGATCAGGGCACAGGGGGGAAGCAAGTGAAAATGCGCACTCTTCCAACCAGTTTAGCAGCAAACGTGAACGTTACTGTGCTGTGGGAACGGGTTGGTCCGCAAGCTGCTTCTTTCAAAAAACATTTGGATTATCAGGGTCTCTGTGTGTTAGGATTAGGGTGAAGGCACTTCTTACTTTCTAATTTGATCGGTCGGCAACAGAGTCGCAGGCAAATTTTCCCGCAGCGTGTCCCGGCGCGCTGTTTGATGTTTATCGGTGGGTGACAGAGGCGGAGAATTTTTTTTTATTTCCATCTGCTGCCCTGAAACCCTGAATTCGACAAATAAAGATCAAATATTCAGCATGTTAAAGGTGTTAGGAAGAGTCCAGAACCTTTTGATATATCAAAGAAAAGCTACTTGATTGCGAAGCGTTTTTGCTTATCGTTACCTAACAAACGCAATACTCAACTATGGTCTTGTTTTTAAAGATCAAGAAATTACGGCAAGTTGAGATATTGCCGCTCCACAAGCAACGCTGTTGGGGTGAAGAGTTACGTTGGTCTGATTTCCATTGAGCTTCTGTCCTTTATTTCTGAGGCGGTCTGTAGAGAGGGCAATGTGTGGCAGTTGACCCGGGGTCAGCGGATATGCCCTGAAATCAGCCTGGCGAGTTCGCGCACATCGTTGAAACAGGGTCCGCTGCCATGCAAAGGACTCAATGTTCAGGGGTCGATCGGCATATGAGATGCCTGAAGATCTGCTGGTTGAAAACGCAAGAAAAGAATTGAGGAGAACAGTATGCTGAAAAAAACACTGGTTGTTTCACTGGCAGCTCTGGCACTCAGTACACCTGCAATGGCTATTGAGATGCCGGCTGATGCGGCAGTAACATTTGAGAACGTGTCCACTGCTTACCCATCCTACAGGTTCAATCAGATCATGGAAGCCTATGGTCTGAGTCTTATGCCGGAGAATACCGGGATGGTTCCAAAGACCTATGCCGAGGGGGGGAATGGTGAGCCGGTTTTCAATGACGATAATATCGCCTACCCGCCAACGGACTACCATAAAATTTTCACCGCCTATGGTTTGGAGCTGCTGCCAGAGAATGCCCGCGAGGTCCTGATGGTGCCCTCGTATGCCAGAGTGATAGAGGATGAGGTGGTGTTCGGCGACAGTGTCTCCATCGCCTATGACGGCTGGGCCTGGCAGAATATCCTCTCAGCGTATACCCTGATCGACAGTGATGGTGACGGAGTACCGGATATACGGGACGAATGTCCGAATACACCTCAAGGGGTACAGGTTAATGAGAGAGGATGCTGGGAGTACAGTACAGGGGTGTTGTTTGATTTCGACAAGTCTGAGATCAAGCCTGAGGCCTACCCGGTGCTGGATGATGCTCAGCGTATATTGGAGCAGAACCCAGGCATAAAGCTGACTATTGGAGGTCATACCTGCAACATCGGCACCGAAGAATACAACCAGGGGTTGTCAGAGCGGCGTGCCCAGGCGGTCATGAATTACCTGATTCAGCAAGGTGGGGTCGACCCGGCAAGCCTCGATATGGTTGGCTATGGCGAGACCAATCCTGCCTACCCCAATGACACCGAGGACGGCCGCGCCAGAAACAGAAGAGCTGAATTCACCCAGCAATAAGCGGTAACCCTCCAGGTGTTGTATCAGGGTTTTTGTACCAAAAAAAATCCCCCGGAGTTTTCAGGCTCCGGGGGATTTTTTTATGAAAATGCGGCCGCTCCCTGCTCTCCCGGCAGAAAGAGAAGTCAGGGAGCGGTACCGCAGGAGAAGGTGTTAGCCACAGCCGGTACCCGAGCCGAGGCATTCGCCTGAAGCGCATGACTTGCGCCGGCCCTTGAGGCTTTGGAGCTTTCCGCCATCGTAGACGGTACGAAGCGCTTCTTCGATAAACCCCGCCGCTTCAACCGGGTTGATACCTGAGTTCTTGAGAATTTCCGAAGGAGTGGCGCCGATCCCGCTGACCAGCACCGCCTGGCAATCACCAAGGATCTTGGCCAGTTTATGCCAGCGTCTTATGCCGCCCCCGGTGGAGGGCGCGTCCCGTTCATCGATCTGCTTGAGTTTGCCGCCGGAGTTGGCCCAAATCTGGAAGGAGCGGGCCTCGCCCAGGTGCTGGTTAACCAGAATTCCTTCCTGGCTGGCCACAGCAATATATGGTCGCTCTTCCCTGGTGGTGGTTTTATGAGACGAGCAGTCGCTGAGGCAACTCCTGAACTCTTCTGTACGATCCTCGCCCAACAGACCGACGGCATCGGCACGGCACCGGGTGCAGTGGCGCATTTGGGGAAGGTATTTCTCAGCGGTGGCGCGTAGCGTCTCCATCTGTTCTTTGCTCGGTTGTTCAAGCTTGCCGAACGGGGTGTTGACGTTGGGAAAAAGCGCCATGCAGTTGAACAGATCGGCACCGAGTTCTTGCATTTTTGCTGCAACGTCCTCTATATGATGATCGTTGACGCCGGGGATGACGATGCAGTTGATCTTGACGGTTAAACCGTGTTCCTTGAGCCTGCGTATGGCCGCCAGCTGTCGTTTCAGCAGCAGTTCTGCGCCCTGCAATCCCCGGTAGATGATGTTTTCGTCACTCACCCAGTTGTAGATCCTGCTGCCGATTACCGGGTCCACCGCACACACCGTAATGGTGACGTGGCTGACATTGAGCCTGGCCAGCTCGTCAATATACGGGCCGATTCCCATGCCGTTGGAAGAGATACAGAGCAGGGTGTCGGGGAACTCGTCGCTTATCATACGCAAGGTGGTCATGGTCGCCTCAGGATTGGCGAACGGGTCACCCGGGCCGGCAATACCGGCAACGCTGATTCTTGGCTCTTTTTCCAGCACCTTATGCATATATCTTTTGGCCTGGGCAGGACTGAGCACCGAGGAGGTTACCCCCGGCCGTGACTCGTTGACACAGTCATACTTACGATCACAAAAGTTGCACTTGATGTTGCATTTGGGGGCAACAGGCAGATGGACCCGTCCGTATTTGCCTTTGGCTTCAGGGTTGAAGCATGGATGACGATGGTACTCCCTGGTGTTGAGTTCTTTCATGGCGGTGGCCTTTTATCTGTGAGGCTGACCGGCATGGCCTGCCTCTGTCATAACAGTTTTGAATCCGTGGTAAATCGTTCAGCAATCTCCATTACATGTAGCTGTAGCCGACATCGGAGTCGTCCTGCTTCTTGGCGATCATGGTGTTGGTGATGGTGTCGAACAGCTGCTGGGCGCCGTGATAGCCGATGTGCAGCAGGCGCTGGCCGCCTATGCGGTCATGGATCGGAAAACCGACCCGGATCAGCGGGATCTTGGCGTTCCGGGCGAAGGTATAGCCCTTGGAATGACCAACCAGCATGTCGATTTCAAGTGCACTGGCGCGCTCGACAATGTCGAAGAAATCAACATTCTCATGGACTTCCGGCATTTCGCAGTTGAGACCGTCCAGAACCGCTTCAATGCCTTGCCGGAACTTGCCGCTCTTGCCTCCGGAGGCACAGAGCACCGGCTGGACACCGATCTCTGCCAAGAGGGCGGTGAGCCCCACCACCAGATCCTCTTCACCGTAGACGATGGCCCGTTTACCGAAGATGTACTTATGTCCATCCACCAGGGCATCGACCAGCCGTCCCCTGGCTGCTGCATATTTCTCAGGAATCGGCGTGCCGCTGGCTTCGGCTAGCGCTGCCATAAAGGCGTCTGTCTCGCGGATGCCGATGGGCAGGCCGAGCCGGGTAAGGGGAACCTGGTGCTGCTTCTCCAGGCTGGTGCCGGCGGTGGAATCGGGCAACGTGCGCCCGCACTCTATGGTACGCTTCGCACCGCCCATCCTGGTAATGGCACCAAGTGGGGTGCCGCCTTTGGGGATGAGGGGATATTCGTTGAGCGCTTCACCATCCAGGGTTTCCGAGTAATCGGGGAGAATGGTCGCCTGAAAATTAAAATCGGTGACCATCTCTTTGAGATACCGGAGGTCGGCGGCGGAGATGAAGCCCGGCAGGATGTTCACGGTGTCGCTTGTGGCGTCGCCCCTGCTGAGCTGCTCCACCACAGCCTTGGTGGCGGCATGGAAACCTTCCATATGACTGCCCGAGTAGCTGGGGGTCGAGACGGAGACGATGAGGGGATCGTCGACACCGTTTTGGAACTCATTCTGGTACTCCTGGATGATCATCTGCACGTCATCGCCGATGGTTTCGGTCAGGCAGGTGGTGGCGACCCCGATCAGCTGCGGACCGTATTTGGCGGTGACATTTTTCAATCCCAGCTTCAGGTTGGCAGAGCCGCCGTACACCGCATGCTTTTCTCCAAGGGAGGAGGAGGCGATGTCGATTGGCTCGTTGAAGTGGCTGATTATATAGCGCCGCATGTAGGTGGCGCAGCCCTGGGAGCCGTGCAGGAAGGGGACCGCCCCCTCAATGCCCCGAAAGGCGAGTGACGCGCCCAGTGGTTTGCAGAGTTTGCAGGCGTTGGTGGTCGATATGTAGTTGGGCATCTTGCTCATGGGGTCTCCTCCTCTGCTCTTCTGGGCACGAACTGCCAGACAGGGCTCATGACTGAGCTGTACACTTCCTTGGCGAAATTGAGCATTCCGGCAAATCCGGCCAGCAACTCCTTGCGCTCGTGATTGTGGTCGCAGAAGGCAACGCCGAGCTTGTAGGCGATGGGGCGTTCTTTGACGCCGCCGACGAAGATGTCCACGTCCTTTTCGCGGATAAACGCGGAGAGCTCCAGCGGGTTTGCGTCATCGATGATGATGGTACCTTCGTCGGTGATCTCCTGGAGTTCCTGGTAATCTTCGACAGTGCCGGTCTGGGAGCCGACCACCACCACATCCATGCCAATAAGACGGAAGGCCTTGACCAGCGAGAATGCCTTGAAGGCCCCGCCGACATAGATGGCAGCCCGTTTTCCGGAAAGAGCCGCTTTGTATTTCTGCAGCTCGGGAAGCAGGGTCTGCAGTTCATCCCGGACCACGCTTCGGGCCTTTTCCATCATCTGCTGGTCATCGAAATAGCGGGCAACCTCGTAAAGCGACTCGGCCATATCCTCGACCCCGAAATAGGAGACCCTGATATTGGGGATGTTGAACTTCTCCTCCATCATGTTGGCCAGGTCCATGGTGGCACCGGAACATTGCACCACATTGAGCGAGGCACCGTGACTGCGCTTGATATCTTCGATCCGGCCGTCGCCGGTGATATTGGCCACCACTTCAATGCCGATACGCTGATAGTATTCGCGGATCAGCCAGATTTCCCCGGCCAGGTTGAAATCGCCGAGGATGTTGATGCTGTGTTTGGATATACCGGTGGTGTCGCCGGTGCCTACCAGCTTGGCCATGGCGTTACAGGCGGCTTTGTATCCCGCCCTCTTGTTGCCCTTGAAGCCTTCCGACATCACCGGCAGCACGGGGATGCCCTTTTCTTTCTCGACCCGTCGGCAGACAGCCTGCAGGTCATCGCCGATGATCCCGACAATGCAGGTGGAGTAGACAAAGGCGGCTTTGGGCTGGTGCCGGTCGATCAGCTCGACCAGGGCCTTGTAGAGTTTCGGTTCTCCGCCGAAAATGACATCCATCTCCTGGAGGTCGGTGGAAAAAGAGAGCCGGTGCAGCTCTGGGCCGGAAGAAAGGGCGCCTCGTATATCCCAGGTGTAGACAGCACATCCGATCGGCCCGTGTACCAGGTGAACTGCATCGGCAATGGGGTAGAGCACGACGCGGGACCCGCAAAAGACGCAGGCACGCTGGCTGACCGCTCCCGCCAGGCTGTCCTTGTTGCACTCGAGAGTAAAAGGAGCATCACCTTTCCGGTGGATCTGAGCTTCGCGCTCTTTAAGTATATGTAATGGTTCCATAGTGTTTCCTTTCTGTCTCTTCGCATGGTTGCGTTCCGTGGGGTTGGAAAGAAAAGAGCAACCACCATGCCAGTTCTTTGTCTGTGCTGTTAAGTAATGGAAAAACAAGGTGATGGGTGGTTTTTGTCAGTGCTGTTCACTGCCTGGGCGGCGGTCCGGCTGATGTATGATGGCAGACAATTATGTAGCTGGCAGACAAAACTGTTGGTAGCTGATGGTAAGCTTTTTGTGGTTGCGGGTAGAGCTGTCAGGGGACTGGCGGTAGATCGGGCCGGCCCGTAGAGAACCGGCAAAGATGAGTTTCCTTTCTAGCAAACTGTTGCAATGAAATTCCAGGGCAGATAATGTGTTAGAGTAAGCCTTTAAAACAGCTACTGTACGACCTGATGAAACAGCAGTGCATTGGTGTTGCGAACCAGACATGGGTTGGGAACCTGTTGCATATGCCACGGCAAATCCGCCAAAGAAATTTTCGGCAATACCACTCGGGTGAATAACAAATGTATCTCTCTTACTATGGGCTGAGGTCGAAGCCGTTTCAGATATCGGCCGACCCCAGGTTTATCTGGCTGGGTGAAAAGCATAAAGAGGCGCTGGCTACGCTTACCTACGGAGTGCTTGACAATAAAGGTTTTATGCTGCTCACCGGTGATGTGGGGACCGGCAAGACCACCCTCATCAACACCTTGATCAGCAATCTGAAGTCCGATGTGCTGCACGCCTTTGTGCCTGATCCGAGGTTGGAGCTGACCGACTTTTTCAACTATGTGGCGAGAGCCTTCAAGCTCAACAGGGAGTTCAAGAGCAAGGGCAGCTTCCTGCTTCACTTCAGTGATTTTTTAGAACGTGCCTACGCGGAGAACAAGAAGGTCCTGCTGCTTATTGATGAGGCGCAGCTTCTGACCCAGGATCTGCTGGAGGAAATTCGACTTTTGTCGAATATCCAGAAAGACGGCAATAACCTGCTCAATATCTTTTTTATCGGCCAGAATGAGTTCAACCAGATCCTGGAGCGAAGCGAAAACAGGGCCGTGGCCCAGCGCCTTACCCTGAACTATCACCTCAATCCCCTCTCCGAGGTTGAGGTCGGCAGATACATCCGCCACCGCCTGAAAGTTGCCGGCACCACCGAACGTTTGTTCGACAACGGCGCGGTACAACAGATTCACGGCTATTCCGGCGGATTCCCGAGAAGGATAAACATCATCTGTGACCATTGCCTGCTCAACGGATACGTGAAGGAAAAGCGGCTCATTGATGCCGGGATGGTCCGGATCTGTGCCCATGACCTGAAGATTCCCCAATACACGCAAAAGGTGGTGCCCCCGCCACGGCCGATTCCGCCCTCCACTCACCATGCTCGGCCTGAACCGGTGGCCCCGGCACGTCCTGCTGCACATATCCCAAAGCCCATGGAGGGGAGCCCAGCTCACTCTTCTGCCCCGGGCGAATATGCCAGCGGCAATGATGACGTGCGCACTGGTCTGGTAAAAGAGCCGTCCAGCCCCTTTGGGTCACGCCTGGTTACCCCGGCGGTGGTCATTGGCCTTGGCTTGCTGATCCTTGTTGTCATGACACCGGAGACGTTCATCAATGGCTATCAGCGACTGATCGAAAAGCTGGCGCCGGTGCAGCAGGGCCAAACCGAAATGGTTACTCCTCAGAACACGGTGCAGGAACGGGCAGAGGGCCAGCCCGAGGTCGCAGAACAGCTACCTGGCAGTGATGCACCGGCGGTGGAGGGAGCTACGGGTTCTGCTGAATCGGCAGCAGGAGAAAATGAGTTGCCGGTGGTGGAAACACCGGCCGGTGAGCCGGCTGGGCTGGAAAGTGAAAGAGGCGCTGAGTTGGAAACCATTGAGGCCGAGTCTTCTGATAAGCAGCAGGAAAAGGCGTTCAGCAAAGCACAGACCGCAGAGGAGTCCAAGGGGTTAGCTGATTCGGCTGTAGGTGAAAATGGGTTGCCTGCTGTGGATGTACCGGCCAGTGAGTCGGCAGGGAAAAAAAGCGAAAGAGGCGCTGAGCTGGAAATCACTGAGGCCGAGTCTTCTGATAAGCAGCCGGGAACAGAGCTCAGTGAAGTGAGGACCTTGGAGGTTCCCACGGGTTCACTTGACTCGGCAGCCGGGGAACAGATGTTGCCTGTCGAGGACCTACCGACCAGTGAGCCGGCAGGCATTGAACGTGAAACGGGCGGTGAGTTGGAAAACTTGGAGAGTGAGTCCCCTGGTGAGATGCCGGCAAAAGAGCTGGTCGAGCAGCCGGCGATCCTGCAGGCTGACGACCCGGCCGCGGTTGAAGCGGTAGCCCTGCTGGGACTTGACGATCCGGTCTCCCCCGGGCCAGAGGGGAAGATCGCAGTCAGGGAGGCAATGGTTGACAACACAGCTGGTCATGAAGGCGGCTTGACGTTGGCAAGCATGGAGGTGGCCCAGGCGGAGGAAACCGACGCGGTCACTCTACCGGCCGAGATTGAGCCGGTAGCCGCGGAACTGGGTCAGGTGGGGCGACTTGATTCGCCTCCCAAGAGCATGACAGCTGCACCGGAGCAGCCGGCTGTGGTGACAACTGAACCGGACAAGCAGCATCCGAAGGCAGCCAAAAAACAGCCAATGACGCGGTATAAGAAAAAAGATGTCGCAGTCGAGCCGGCAGCGAAGGCACAGCAGGTGCTGATACTCCGCTTTAATTACGATTCCAGCCAGTTTGAATTTGACAAACTGGTGGGATTGGAGGCGCTAGTTGCCCTCTTGAAACAACGTCCGAAGGCGACAATCAGGATTTCGGGGCATACCGATTCCCAAGGCTCCCCAGGGTACAACCGCCGTCTCTCACTTTCCAGGGCCAATATGCTGAGAAGCTATTTCCTTGGTAAGGGGGTTGCCCCCGAACGGATGATTGTCAGAGGCTATGGCAGCCGGCTACCTGTCGCCTCCAATAGTACTGCTGTGGGGCGCAGCCAAAACAGGAGAGTGGAGATAGAGCTGGTTGAATAGGCTCTCTTGAGGTAGACACGGGCACGCCAGCTAACATATGCACCTTAGCCGCCATGGCGATGCGGGTGATCACCGTGGGGATGCGCGTGGCTGTGGTTATGCAGATAGGCCTTGCCGCAATCGGTGACCTTGCCGTCTTGCATGGCATAGATGTCGTCACAGGTGTCCGCCAGGAAATCCCAATCGTGTGAGATGATGACATAGGCGATATCGAGATCGCGAAGGATATGGATCAGCTTGTGGCGGGTCGTGGGGTCAAGGTTGTTGGTCGGCTCATCGAGCAGGACAGCTTTGGGTTCCATGGCGAGAATTGTTGCCAGGGAGACCAGTTTTTTCTCTCCGCCCGACAGTTGATGGGTAATGCGGTCTGCGAAGTCCGCCAATCCGAGTTTTTGCAAAGTACTGAGAGCAATTTCTTTCGCCTCTTGCGGGCTTGCACCGAGGTTGAGGGGGCCAAAGGCGACATCTTCAATGACTGTCGGGGAAAACAGCTGATCGTCGGCGTCCTGGAAGAGCAGGCCAATCTCTTTGCGGAGTGCAATAAAATCCTTTTTTCCAGAAACTTCCTTGCCTCGGAACACTACCGAGCCTGATGCGGGTTTGTGCAACCCCATGATGATATGGAACAGGGTTGTTTTCCCACAGCCGTTTGGGCCAATCAGTCCCAGTCGCTGGCCTTCGTGAAACTCCATGCTGAAACCATCCAGAATCGGCGTAGATTGTGTAGAGTAGCCAAAGGTCAGATCACGAAGCGCGAGGAGTGCCGTTGGTTGCATTATTGAAATTCCTTGAAAAAAAATAGCAGTTACAGCATAAGCAGCTCAAACGAGCCGAGCCCTGCGGCGGCAAACATCATCGCCGACACAAACACCAGGTCCGCCCTGGTGCAGGACTGTTCATGCAGGGTGTAAAACTTACCATGGAATCCCCGCAGCGTCATTGCCTGACTGACCCGTTCAGCACGGTGCCAACTGATCACCAGGGTCATACCGAAAAGATAACCATAGGTACGGTAGGTGTGCATATTTGTGGCCGGACTGAAACTGCGCAGCCGCGCCGCCCTGCTTAAGCGTTGAAACTCCTGGTAGATGAGAAACACGTAGCGGTACGAGAAAAGCAGCAGCAGGCAGAGTTTGTCGGGGAAGTGAAGCCGGCTCAGGCTGTGACCGATATCGGCGATGGTTGAAGTGGCCAGCAAGGCGATGCAGAGCAGCACGATACCGTTGGTCTTCAAGGTGATCAGCAGAGCCATTTGAATCCCCTCGCCGCTTATGGCAAGGGACCCCAGTGAGGCTACTGCCTGCCCCGGGTAGGTCAGCGGCAGGGTCAACCACAGAAAGAGGGTGAAGCCGTTGACCACCAGAAGGCGCAGCAGAACGCTCTTGAAATTCAGCCGGGCCGCCAGGACCAGCAGCGCGGCCAGCACCAGGCCGGAGAGGGCGACCTGGTAACTCCGTGTTAGGGCCAGCACCAGGGTCAGAGCCATGGCGCTGATCAGCTTGACCCTGGTGTCGGTTGCATGAAGCAGGGAATTTCCCTGGCTGAACTGTTCGAACATCACAACGCCTGGTACTCATCGAGGTAGATCCAGAGGACGGCGCCAAGCTCGACACCTTTATCTTCACCCTCCGGGTTCTTTATAGTGTAATCGGCCTCTGAAAGTGCCGCGAATCCCCACCAGCCGGGCTTAGGGCAGGTAAAGGAAAAGACGCCGTTTTCATCGGCTGCGACCACCTGGGTAACATGGTAGTCGCTGGGCGCGGCATAGCTCCTGTCGTGGTTGTAGAGCTCAACCTCGACCTCTGCGTTGGCAGCGGGTTTGCCGTCGATCAGAACCTGTCCGCTGAAACTGTTGCCCGCATAGTTGCCAAACGGTCTCAGCATGGGGACAATCTCGGTTGGCAGGCCCATGGGTTCAGCCCAGCCCTCATCGTCACCGTAGGCAGCGACGATGGTCTTGGTGTAGTGGATGATGGAGACATCTTCCGCCGGCTCCCAGTATGGTTGGGGTGCCATGGCGAAGTGATAGACACCGGGCCGCTGCACCTTGAAGTTGGTGGCCCAACCCTGGTGCTCCATTACCTGCTGCTCCTGCAAGCTGCCGAGTAGATCGGTCTTTTCGCCGTCAAGCATCACATAAAACTGCTCTGGCTTCACCATATCCATGCCGATCATTTCAAAGGGATGGGAAAAGGACAGGGTGAGGTCGATATTCTTCTTTTTCTGGGTAACAATACTTTCAGAGGGAATAACCATGCCGAAGTGGGCCAGGGCCTGGCCGGTACTACATAAAAGCAAGCCAGCAGCACAGCCGGCTGCAATCATGTTGCGGATCATTGTCGTTCTCCTTTCTTGGTGTTTTTTCGTGATGAAAAGTATGCGGCAATACCGGCGAGACCAAAAATATAGCCGAAGCCGCCTATGATATCCTGCAGTGATATCCGTTTCTCTCTATTTTCTGCGAGCATATGCTTGACAGAGCGCAGCTGCTTTTCCACAGACTCGTCGACGATGCGCCGCAGGCTCTCCTCGCTGAGCAGCTGCTGGGCGGCAGCTGTGCTGGTCTTGGCAGGTTCATCCTCACTCCCGGCGGCAGGCGAGCTGCTCTCTGGTGTTGCTAGGGCGGAGGGGGCAGCTTGTCCCTGGTCGCTGCTCGGCGAGGGCGGCAGGTATTCCTCGGCCTTGAGCAGCCAGCTGTTTTTATGGCCATCCCCACCGTTTACCACGATCAGGAGATTGAGCCGCTGTTGCCGTGCCAGATCCGGGATGGGCAGGGAGAACCCTCCTTTTTCATCGCTTAAGGTTTCGGCGATGAGGGCATTGTCCGCCTCATTATAGATTTCAATGGCGACGTTTTTGGCAGATTTGCCGCCGCTAAAGGCGGTTTCGCCGACAATGTTGTTCCCTTCAACGTAGGCAAATACCCGAACTTTATGGGCAAAGGAGGTTCCTGCAGCCACACAGAGCAAGAGGGTGATGGCAAGAATAGGGGCGAATAGTTTCATCGTGTATATCCTTGAAGAATGTCCGGATGAACCCGGGCAATAAAGGTGACGGTGAACATGGTGATGATACCTTCGATAACCATCACCGGCAGGTTGGCGACGATTGAAAGTTGGGCGGCGCGGAGAAAGCCGATGTCAGCCAGAGCAAGAGACAGCGCCATGAAAATCGCCGCCAGGAGGATGGCGGCAAATCCTCCAATGAATGCGGCGATAGCTCGTTTTTTTGGTTGGGCAAGCCAGGGCCGGACCAGGTAATAACAGATCAGGGCCGAGGCGGACATGTTCAGGGCGTTCACCCCGATGACCGTGATCCCGCCGAACTGGAAAAAGACCGCCTGCAGCAGCAGGGCTATCAGGATGGCTGGAAAACAGGCCCAGCCCAGCAATATTCCCAGCAGTCCGTTGAGCACCAGGTGTACGGAACTGGGGCCGATGGGAACATGGATCAGCGAGGCGACAAAGAACGTTGCGGTCAAAATGGCCACGGGCATCACGCGGTCATAGTCAATGGACTTCAGGCCGATTGCGGTGCCAACCGCGGTCAAGGCCCCGCCGCCGATAAGTACCGGCGCGGATAATACACCTTCTGAAATATGCATGGCGGACTATGGAATGTATAATAAGGTAAATGATTGAGAAAAGGTGCAGACGTGAACTTGTGGGCTCGTGTCCGCCGCCCGGCGGCAGGACAACGCAGGTGCTGAAAGAGTGCGGTTGGTGAACTCGAAAACTTTCTGTGGAGTATGTGCAGTGCTGCCTGTACAGATCATCATATCGGTTGGTCCTTTGAAAAACTCAACTCCGTGAATCAAGCAAGTAACACGTTTTTTGAATAAGTGTTACTGAACCACCTTTGGGCTATGGTGTCAAGAGGAAAATACGGGGAAAGATAGAGAGAGGGGTGTCGATAATCACTTCAGTAGTTGATTTAGCAGATATTTGCAAGCGCCAAGCGTTGAGCACACCAGTTGCTTGCGGCAAAGGAGGCGGAAATGACACAACTTTCGGAAAAGGCTCGGGCGCAGCTTATTCTGCAGCTCAGCTACGGTGATGAAGCGCTTCGGTGTTGCGACCACTATTTCTGCGATGGGGTAAACCTCTGGCGGGACTGCTTTACAACCTCTCAGCTGCAGATACTGACTGGTCTGAAAGAAGGGGATGTCACGACCCTGGCTTCAGGCGAGCTGTTGCCAGTCAACCCCGCCAGGATCTTGCAGCTGCGGCGCAGCCAGTGGCAACCCCCGGGGAGCCATGCACATGGCGCAGCCACGGTTACCCCCCAGCTCTGGCGCTGGTATCCGCAAGGTTTTGTGCATGGAGTGGCAAATATTTATCCGGAGACCATGCTCCCCATGCGGGTAACAGGGGTTGACGAGAACAACCTGGAAGTTGACTGCAATCATCCCCTGGCTGGTAGGGATGTGCAGGTCACCGTTACGGTCCAGAACGTGGAGCCTGTCGCCAAAGAAAGGGGTGGCAGGTGCACGGACTGGCTCGAAGAGGCCATGGCCGCTGGCCCCGGTATGCAGCTCAAGCCGGACGCTGTCTCAGACACGGAGGCTGAGCCGATTCCTTGGCCTGATTACACGGAACAGCTCCAGAACCAGGGCCGGCGCCTGGATAATCAGCCAGATACCATGTTTTACCAAGCTCCGCGGTTTGTGGACCATATCGACAGTACCGCCAGATCCCATCTGCTTCAGTGTACAACACCCCTTGTGCGGTCGCTCCCACCTGGGGCGCGGGTGCTTGATCTGATGAGCTCCATCCAGTCGCACCTGCCGCCGCCAGAGGCTGAGCAGGCTACTTCGCCGGTTGTGGTCGGGCTCGGAATGAATGGCGACGAGCTGGCGGCAAATCCGGCCCTGTCAGAGTGGCTGGTGCAGGACCTGAACCACGAGCCGCAACTCAGGTTTGCCAACGGGAGTTTTGAGCTGGTGATGTGTCATCTCTCCATTGAGTATCTGCTTGATCCGGCAAAAATCCTCAAGGAGGTGGCAAGGGTCCTGACTCCGGGAGGAAAAGTCATCATCAGCTTCTCCAATAGGTGGTTTCCTGAAAAAGTGACCAGGTTATGGTTGCAGCTCCATGAGTATGAGCGTGTCGGTTATGTCCTTTATCTGTTAAGGGATGCCTTCACGAACTTCCAGGCTGAGACATTCCGCAACTGGCCGCGCCCTGCCGATGATGCACACTATCTGGAAATTCCCTTGAGTGACCCGCTCTTTGTGATAACCTGCCAGCTGCGATAGTCTCTGTAGCCAGGCCGCACATCAGGTGGAAAGAAAATACTTCACCAGCATGCCGGTACACATGATGACCACCAGAATACGCAGGTAAGCTGGGTTGATCTTAAAGAGAATGTGTGAGCCGGCCCAGGCTCCCAGCATCTGTCCGGCCATCATCACGGCCCCCAGCAGCCAGATAACCTTTCCAGCGAAGAGAAAGACCACCAGTGAGGCGATGTTGGTGGAAAAGTTCAAGGTCTTGGCCACCGCGGTGGCATCGATCAGTCCATGACCTCTGAGAGAGACACCGGCCATGGCGAAAAAAGAGCCGGTCCCGGGGCCGAACATACCGTCGTACCAGCCGATGGCCGGCACGATACAGTTGCGGTACAGGCTGCTTGAGATTTTTACTTCTCCCCCACTTTGTCTTGGTGTGGGGGAAACCAGAAAATAGACTGCGATACCGAGCAGGACTATCGGCACGACGAAGGTCAGTACCTGGGGGTTGATAAACTGCAGGACGATGGTCCCCATGGCTGAACCGACAAGGGCAGCCAGCATCAGCCATTTGACATCCTGCCAGTTCACCCGACGCTTCCGAAACATCATCAGGCTGGCTGTGGCCGTACCGACAGAGCCCTGCAGCTTGTTGGTGCCCAGGGCATACAGGGGCGGCACTCCGCTCATGATCAGGGCCGGTAAGGCGATCAGCCCCCCGCCGCCGGCGAGGGTGTCGATCATGCCGGCGACCCCGGCTATACAAAACAGAAAGAGGACGATTTCAAAAGGGTATCCGAGTAGTTCCATCGACAGGCCTGGAAGGTTGATTGGTGATTGAACGCAGAAGAGAGGGAACTGTCGACTTCGACGGCAGTTGAGAACTCTGTGGACTGCAAGTGAACGTAATTACAGCAGGAGTATGTATGAGTAAATAGCCTGTTTCCAGGCTTTTGTATAGCATTCTTTCAGGCAAACCAGGTGAACTTGCCAGCTGGGCAGGCCCACAATGAAGTGATCAGCCTGCTCCAGCGGACTACTTTGCTTTTTTCAGGGTAATCACCACAATTTCAGCCGGACAGTTGAAGCGTAGCGGAACACTTGAGGTGCCGACACCTCGGCTGGTGTAGCCATACATGTTGCTGTACTGCCAGGGGCCGCTGGCGGTGAATCGGGGGGCACGGCTGTTGGTGAGTATCGGTTTCCCCTCCTGAAGACATATCTGGCCGCCGTGGGTGTGACCGCAGAGGAAAAGGCTGGCACCGGTGAGGGAGGCTTGCATATAGGTTTCCGGAGAGTGGGAGAGAAAAATGATAAAGTCATCACCGGGGATATCCGCCACCGCCTTCTGAGGGTCTGCGAGGTTGTAATAATGGGGATCATCAACCCCGGCAACCCAAATGGTGGAGCCGCCTCTGCTGATGGGTGCCGCCTCATTGACCAGCATGATCACCCGGGCGTCTTCCATGTCCGGGAGCATCTCCAAACAATCATGGTTGCCGAGCACGCCAAAGGTTCCATAGGGTGCCACCACTGACTCCATCATCGACCTGAGTTCGACGATGGCAGGCTCTATCGCTCCGTAGGTATTCATTCGGAGATCGCCGCCGATGAGGCAGAGTTCGAATTCCGCGGTGGCCAATAGGTCTTTGATGATACCGGTAATGCCCTCCAAACCATCCAAATGCAGATCGGTGAGAAAGGCAACTCTGAACCCGTCAAACGGCTCGGGAAGCGAGTCGAAAAAGTACGTTTTCTCCACGATCCCGATAGCTCTGGCATTTTCTTCGCCCTTGGCATACAGGCCGGTGGCCTTGAAAAAAAAGGTCAGCAAAAGCTGGTCGGAGAGGAGGTTGGTCAGGTTGAACCAGACCTGCCAGCGGGCTAAGGGCGTATGGCAGGATTTCCACTCCTTATAGCGAACAGAGGAGGAGACGGTGCGTGGGTAGTCATCTGGTATATCGGGTACTGTAAGCATGCTCCAGAATCGCGAACTGATATAGGCAATCGCAATGAACAGGAGCAGGATGACCACTGCTTTGAAAAAGCTCAGCGGTATCACCGAGGCCAGGTAGATGAGAGGGAAGAGGGACTCGAACAGTTGGTCGAGAAGAGCCACCTCGCTGCCGCTTGGCACTGCCATCCTGCGCTTGATAAAGGAAGAGGTCAGATCGCCAATCATGACCAGGGTTGCCGCCCCGCAGGCGATCCAGATCGACTGGCCGAGCAGGGGAAAAAGCAATGTTCCGCCAAGGATACCAGCCAACACTCCCCGGATGGTCTTGTTGCCGCCGAGGATACGTCTGCCATCAAGCCAGGTTGCGCCAAAATCGACAGGCAATGAGAAGCGATCCCTGGCGGGTAAGGCGAGAAGAGGCGGCAGGGCGTTGACCACAAGGAGGAAGAGAACAAGCCTGAGGACCTCAAACATTTTCTGCTCCTGGATCAGTTCCCCTGCCAGCAAAGCTGACAGAACAGGGAGTAGGAGACATGGAGCGGGCGAATGCGCTCACGCCACAGTCAGACTGCGTGGTTGTTCGGTTCGGTCTTGCTTGAATTTGAGAGAAATCTGACAAAGAGCAGGCCGTAATCGCCTGCCGCAATCAAGCTGCAGCAGGAGGCCAGGATCAGCGCGGTGCTGGTATGCGCTGGTAGCGCCAAAACAACCAGGAACAGGACCAGCTGACCACCTGTGGCGATTTTACCGGCGGGGCGTGATCTGGTGTTCTTGAATTCCGCCCATAGGCCTTTGGCTGCCAGGTAACCGGCAGTTGCCGCAACCAGCAGGTCACGGGCCAATATAAGGGGAATCCAGTACAGTGCGAATTTGCCTGAACTGGTGAAGACAACCAGCACGATCAGCACAAAAAATTTGTCGGCAACCGCATCAATCAGGGCGCCCTGCCAGCAGATGACCTGCCATTTACGCGCAAGCCAGCCGTCGACGACGTCGCTGACACCTGCGAGCACGACCAGCCCCAGCCAATACGATTCGGGAACGGCGGGGAAGATCAAGGCTATGACCAGGCGAAGCGCTGAGAGTACGCTTGGGATAACTGGCTTTAACCGTATCATATCACAATTGCACCATACTGTTTGGGTACTGATGAAACTGCTGGCTGACCATCCTCATTCAGCACCACCTTGACGATATCCTGCCTCATTCCTGCAGTATACCCCTGATGTTTCAAATCTGTCGAGATTGCAGTTCATCATCCGATGATGAAACAAAAAGTCCCTGTTGCTTCCCAGGGGAGAATGATGGTGGGGTAATTGATTGATATTGCTTGAGGAGGCGTTCATATAGTAGATAATACGTGTATGTTTCCCCCTAGGTGCTTGAAATGTAATTTTAAAAATATAGTAGGTGTGGTTCGAGAATGTAAAATCGGGTGGCTGATATGTCAGACGTACAGGTGTCGGTGATAGTTCCAGTCTATAACGTAGAGAAATATCTGCGCTGTTGCCTTGAATCAATCAGGGGGCAGAGTTACAGGCATTTTCAATGTATCTGCATAGACGATGGTTCAACGGATAACAGCAGGAACATACTCAAGGAGTTTGCGGAGAAAGATAGCCGTTTCGAGGTGATCAGGGTGGACAACGGCGGAGTTAGTGCAGCAAGAAATGAAGGAGTTCGCCGGGCCAGGGGAGAGTATATCTCTTTTCTTGACAGTGATGATTTCGTTCACCCGCAATATCTCGAAATAATGTTGAATGATTTACAGAAAGCGGGAGTGGATGTCACCAGTTGCTGCTACGAGAAAGTGCCGGCAGACGCGACATACAATTCACATAATTCCAGAAATTTGAGTCGATGCGATTTGAAAAGGCATGGTTCTTTTCTACAGGCATTAGTGGGAGATGAGAAGAATATCGACGTGGTTGTGTGGAATAAGCTGTACAAGGCAGGTTTTGTTAAAAAATATCCATTTAACGAGGACCTGAAAGCACACGAAGATAATATTTTCATGTTGCAGGTTGCCTGCGATGCTGGGCCGATATTCAGCAACTCAGCCAAACTCGTTTACTATCGTGACACCCCAAAATCTCTTTCAAAACACACGAATACTGAATGGAAGACTGATTATCTTAATAGCTGGCTTCAATCTGTCCATCAGCTTGATGGTCTGTCGTTGGATGATGAGAGATTACTCACGAGGTGCACAACGAGGCTTTTGTACAAGGAGATCGTAAAAATTCCTGTAAGGCAGACCAGATCGGATCCAGTACAGACTTTGGCCAAGTCCCGTAATAGGCTGATAGCAATCAAAAATGATGGCCAGTTTAAGGAAAAGTATCTTCCCTTGAATGATCGGTTTGTCTGTAAATTGCTTCTTGCAGGATACTGCAAGGTAGTTAGACAGCTGCATTGTAATGGGCTGTTGAATTGGAGGTTGTATTTCAGACAAAGAATGTGTGATTCCAGAGCGCTGGGTAACTGCAAATGAATGAGGATGTAGTTTGCCAGTCATATTCCTCTTCAGAAGAGGCAATTCATTCGATTCCCAAAATTATTCATCAGTGTTATCCAACTACGGAGCTCCCTGAGAAATTAAGGAGAAATATTGCCAACATCAGAAAGCTTAACCCCGATTGGCAATACAGGTTCTATTCGGATGAAAATATCATCGAATACTTAGAAGAGAACTGTTCATGGGCACTGGAGTATTACTTAGGCATCAGTAAACGTTATGGGGCGGCCAGGGCTGATCTGTTCAGGTATCTGGTTATCTATCGGGAGGGAGGCGTTTATCTGGATATAAAGAGTTCCGTCTCCAAGCCTTTTTCCCAGGTTCTTCGGGAAGATGACCGATTTATCCTGTCCCACTGGCGAAACAGGCCAGGTGAGAAGTATCCTGGTTGGGGCATCCACAAGGAATTAGCAGCGGCGGCCGGTGAATTCCAGCAGTGGTTCATCGTCTCAGTGCCTGGGCATCCTTTCTTGCAAAACGTGATAAAAGAGGTCTGCCGGAATATTGACCGTTATGATCCTCGGGAATTCGGGGTAGGGCGCAAGGGAACCTTGCGGCTGACCGGCCCCATAGCCTATACCAGGGCGATTAACCATGTCCTGACCAGTGGTGAGTATCGTATTGCCGATGCGGAAGAGGATTTGGGGCTGGGCTATTCCTTATATTATACGGGCAGAGTTAGCGAGCATGAGCACCTGTTCACAAGTCATTATGCGAAGCAAAAAGGCTTGCTTGTACGTTTTCCTCCGCGAAAACATCTGGCCCTGTTGGTGGGCTATAGACTCTCTTTACTGACCAGGCTTCTGAGCAGAATCAACGGGAAGAGAGATATTCCAATGGTCTCGTTCAGTAAAAAGCGCAGAAAATGGACGTCTGCTTAAACTGTGCCTGGAGATCAGCTGGGGCTGCGGAGCACAGGGAGCCGTACGGTGTTCAGCCTGGTATTCTTTGGGGTTTTTGAAAGAAACTGCCGAAGAAGGTGTTGTACTCTGGTGGCGAGAATGGAACCTTGCCGTTATCGGGGTAAAAGGTCAGTTCGCCAAAAATAATCTTGCCTTCTACTTTGTACAGGTCCACCCTGATGAATGGGAAGCCGGCACAAAGACTCCTGACAACCTCGAGCATCTCATCGAAATCGTCAGGGCGTGCAACATTCAGGTTTGCGGCAGGCTTACCTTTATGGACAGGGATCCGGTTCCAGTCCATGTCAAAGGCATCATACCGTACTCCTCCCTTGCTCTGTCGGCCGGCACAGATAAAAAGCACCTCGGGTTTTCCGTTGTAACAGTAGAATTTGTAATCAAGAAGGTCATTGTGCTCCTTGTTGTGCAGGAACTTCTCGCACACAATCCTGGGGGGAATATCTTTATATGCCCACTGTTTCCCTTTCCAGTACCAGTTGATCTTCAGCCATTTCCGCATTCTTTGCGATTCTTTTGTCCAGTCGAGGGTGCTCTTGTCCCGGCAGATTATATTCATGTTCCAGCCGTGACTGGCTTTGAGCACGAACCGGTCAGGTAAGTTGTCGAGATCTATCTGGTCCACATCCTGATACACACCGTACAGGTCGTTGAGTGTGTGCGATAGCCCTCGTTGTTCGACAAGTCTTCGCACCTCATATTTATCTGCCGCCACCGTCATCAGCGGGTCATGGTAGAAGAGCTTGTACCAGAGAATGACTTCGTTGAAGGTGCGGGGATTGTCAAGGTCGGGGAGTTTGCCGTGATATCCATAATATTGCAGCCTGCCGCATAATTCATCGGGGAGGTGATTGATGAACTTTTTTCTGCAAAGAGATCTGGCTATCCAGTGAAGTGGCATATATCGGTTGATTACAGAAGCGGGTTAGGAGGAGGGTGACTTGATGACGCCATGATTGACTACCTACAACGACTCCAGGCGCCCAGACACCGGCAGTGGACAATTTCCAGTTAACAAGCTGCGACTCGAATACTCTCATGGTTTGGCAGAATGTACCGAACTCATGCTGAGACAGATGTCTGGGAGAGTAGTCATTGTATACCCCATCCTGACCGATCTGACGAGAATTTAGTCCATATTCTCTGGAGATCCGTAGGAATAGTGAGACATGTTTGCGGCAGCTCACCTGTCGGAGGGGGCGAATGCTTTCTTTTTGACGAAAAGTGGAAAAACAGACAGGCAAGGTTGCAAATTGTCAGAGCTTCCAGCAACCTTGCCTGTCTGGTAAATCGGGTTGGCCATACTGGACTAATCCAGGCAGGGGGCTAAACTGCCAGTGCCGGCAAGGATTTTGTCAGATATAACCTTGAGCAAAATTCCATAGGCGGGCAGGAACAGCAGCATGCTGATGAAAAGTTTAAAGGCATAATCGACCGCGGCGATCTCCGGCCAGTGGGCGGCCATGAAGGCATCGCTGCTGGCGTAGAAGGCAAAGGAGAAGAAGATCACCGTATCCAGCAGATTGCCGAAAATCGTGGAAGCGGAAGGTGCCACCCACCAGCGCTTATTCTGGCGTAACCTGGCAAAAACCTTGACGTCAACGAGTTGGCCCAGGACGTAGGCGGCAAAGCTGGCGAAAGCGATGCGAAACACGAACAGGTTGAACTCGGCGAGTCCTGTGGCTCCCTGATAGGCTCCCTCAAAAAAGAGTACAGATACCAGGTAGGAAATTACCAGGGCCGGCATCATTGCCCCGAAGATGATCTTCCGAGCCTCGCTGGCCCCGAAGATCCGGACGGTCAGGTCTGTGGCAAGGTAGACGAAGGGAAAGCTGAAGGCCCCCCAGGTCGTGTGAAAGCCGAAAATCTGGAAAGGGATCTGCACCAGATAGTTGCTTGCCGCGATGACGAGAATGTGAAAACTGACGAGAATGACCAGGGCGCGCTTCAGTTGCGCATCAGAAAGAACCAGCATGGAAGAGTCCTTTTTGTTGGTCGGGGTGAGGGAACCCGATTTTACCTTAGTCCCGGCATAACCTCTGAGCTGCCGGGTTCATGTTGCCTGAATTTTGCAAATTTACCACTTGGCTGATCTTAAGGGATCAGCGTCAGACACTATAACGAGAATTTGGCAGGCAACAACTGTTTTTTCGCTACCCTGCCATTTTATCCAAAATAAGACAGTTTCGGTAGCCGCTGTACCATCGGGTTACCGGAAGAGTCTGGGGGCTGGTAAGCCCAGACCAAAGGCAACGGGGACGGTAGGTCGTTTGCCGCCATCCCCTGAGGCAGGCTTTCGGCCCCGGCCGATTCGCCTCCCGGGGATGTGAATCTCTTCCTGGCGATTTGTTTCCAGGGGTGACCTGGGGAACGGCTTTTCTACGCTTGAGTCTTAAAAAGGCAAGATGGCAAAACGCTCGGACTACAAGGACTGGGAGATAAATTCGAGTTGCAACGATTCGCTCACGTCATTTTGATGCATGGTATATATGCCCCTGGCAATAAGTTTTAATGACAGCTGTGTTGCCATCCTCTCCAGACGGTTAAGAATTTCCGGCCGGGCTTCGGCTGTTGATTCGCTATTGAACCAGATGAAAAGATCTTCACCTTTTTCCCCCATCTGCAGCAAGAACGCGTTATGCTCAACGAATATGAGGTCTTCGTACATGTAGGTGAGCTCAAGGTTCACGGATTCAAGAAGTTCTTTGATCAGCCCCAGGGGACGATAGGGGACAGTGGCAGCAATTTCCGGTCGGTTGAAATCGTTGGCGCTCATCATAGTGGATTACCTTCTCCCATGTGCCTTCGGGGGGCGACTACTCTTGATGAGCAACCCCGCTTGGCTCGGATTTGAATAGTTATCTGGCTTTGGATACGCTGGTCGTTTGGAAAAATTCCTGACTATTCTCGTCTGGTGCCGTTTATGCTGGCCTATCCGGGCTTTCTTGTACCAGCGGCAGAATAAACTGCTGAACCTCCAGGCCGATATCGAGGATTCGTGCAACCTGATGCTCATCCGGGATCACGTAACGAGCGTCATCAGGGTCGCAGATATCCTGAAAGCTGTCGAGAAAGATAAGTTGTTCTCGAAGTCCAGGTTGTGGGCCGGTGTGCCGTTCCAGAGCGGCAGCCAGATCTGTCATGGTGTGATTTTCGGCTAGATCACCGTTTTTCATGAGGAGGGCCATGATCAATTTCTCGATGGCCATGGCGGTGATATTGTAGATGGCCTCGGGGGTAAACGCCGCACGCTTTTTCCTGTAGGCACCTGTTGCCGCGCGCAAAAACTGCTGGCCATCGCGCAGGTACTCCTGCCAGTCGTCTATCGAGACAATGAACTCTTTGGGCTGTATGAGCGCTGTTTGCATTCTGTTCACCCGGGTGAAGATGGAAAACTCAAGTCGAAAAACGTGCCATCAGGCAATTCGACGTCTTAGGGCTATGAGTTCGGTGGTGTGCCAGCCTGTCGTGCTGTAAAAATTCAAGGCGGCACTGTTGTTGCGATCAGCCAGCAGTTGCAGTCGTGAGATACCTTTTTTACTGGCCGCATCGGCGAGGCTTTCAAGCAGCTTTTTGCCGATGCCCTGGCGCTTGAACTCTTGTTGCACAACCACATCCTCGACCAATAGCGCCGGCCCGCCCTCTGCGGTGGAGATCAGGATCTGGCCACTACACATGCCAACGGTTTTGGACTCGATTTCAGCCACCAGGACAATGGCCCTGTTCGATTCCAGCAGCAGCCCGAGAGCTGTGTGCTGGCGACCGGCATCGGCCTGAAAATCTTCCTCCAGCTCAAAGAGTTCAGCAATAAGGGCCGTCATCGTTTCCACATCGCTTCGTTCGGCGGACCGTATGGTTACCTGAAATGAAGCCATCGGCTAGGAAAGCAGGTACTCTTCGGCCGGTTCGCCATCTTCGATGGAGTCGAGTATGGTGTCGATTGCTTCCTCACTGTCCACGCCCTTGAACCACCAGTTCTCCGGTTGAACCACCATCACCGGCCCAGCCTCGCACTGCTTGAGGCAGCCGGTGGCTACAACCTGCATATCGAGACCGCGGTCCAGGATCTCTTCCTCGATATATTGTAAAAAGCCATCGGTCTGCTTGTGGCAGATGCCTTTGGGATCACCTTTCAATCTAAAACTCTGACAGACAAGTATTTGTTTTTCTGGTGTTGCCATGATCTCTTCCTTTTCTTCGATTATCTTGTGATGTAGTCTTCCAACGTCCAACGTCCAACGTCCAACGTCCAACGTCCAACGTCTCAGCTCTTCTTCCCACACCCCTTTTTGCCGCCGCCATAGAGCATATCCACACTGCCCTCGATGTTGTCATGGGTGATCAAAACGTTGATGCCATGACGGTCCAGGATTCTGCGTGGCCTCTCTCCGGCACTTGCGGCCAGCAGGGCGAAACAGTCGGGAATGGTTCCGGCCAGGATATCCCAGCGTTCTTTGCCCGCTCCAGGTTCCGGCGCCGGCCGGCACTCGAGCAGACATTTCAGGCCATCTTCCCTGGGGCCGTAAATGAGCAACTGTGGTGCCTGGCCAAGGTGAAGATCAACTTCCATACCGTTTGAACTGACCACCGCGATATTCGGTCGACTCTTGTGGGGTTTCGGCAGGTCGCCGGTGCCAGTTTTATCTTCTTGGCTTTCAATCACCGCAGGCCTGCCCTCTATCGCCGGCAGGATGTTGGCGATCTTGCCCACCACCGTGGCCATGAGTTCCGGGCTTGGTTCCGGCAGACTGATATCCGCACCGCTTTCAGGAGCGTATGGATGAAGTACCATCTCGTCAGCGCCAAGATCGGCCACTTTTCTTGCCAGCAGCTCGAACTGCTCGTCATTGACCATGGGGTAGAGGGTGGAGACAATGCGAATCTTCAGGCCGGCATCCTTGAAGGCCTGGAGAGCCTGTGTCTGTTCGCTGGCCAGGGTGGCAGTGGCTTCTGACAGTTTCAGGGTCTTGAACCCAGGCCGCACCCAGGCGTAGATTTTTTCCATAACGCCAGGCTCGATGGCATCGATCAGCACCTCCACATCCGTTACCCCGGCCTGACGAAGCTTGTCCGCGTGCTGCAGGCCGCCGATGCCTAGGGTCCGGACCGTGATCGGCAACTCGGGGTAGTGTTGCCGGACCAGTCTGATTGTTTCAAGCGGCAGGTCGATTTCCGCCAACGGGTCACCCGGGCCGTAGATCAGTACGCCATCAATCCTGGAGCCGATGGACTCAAGTTCCCGGATCCTGCCCAGGGCAGCTTGCGGCAGGAGCAGTGACTGCTTGCTGCCGTTGAGCGGTGAAAAGCGGATTCGGTGATTGACCCGCGGCGCAACCGTCAGCTGAATAATGCCCGGGTTCGGATCTGTATGGATGCAGTCAGGGCGTTCGGCCCCATCTTGTGCGTTTCTGACCATGGTCTGTCTTCCCCTTTCTGCAGGAAATGGCGAGCATTTCGGATTGTTTTGTAGAAATCTTCGCTTATGGGCCCAATTCGAATTTGCTCTCGGTTCAGATGAAGTCCGCTTCACAGGTTATGGCAGTAATCCATAGCAGTCAGGAGTACTGCCATAACCGTGTGAAAGTCGATCTTGCATGAATGTGCTTTGAATGAGAACGTCGGCTCAAGGCGCTTATGTGCCCAATACGCATCGGTTTTCATACCAACTTGTACTTCTAGTAGACGAGTTCGAACTTCTCCTCAGGGCTGTCGCGATCAACCCGGTCAAGCAGTACACCGAGAATCTTCTCCAGCATTCTGATGCCGCCTTTGTAGCCTATGGTCGGGAAGTACTGGTGGCCCTGGCGGTCCAGGATCGGGAATCCCCAGCGCACAAACGGCAGATCCTCGTCACGGGCAATGTATTTGCCGTAGGTGTTGCCGATGAGCAGGTCGACCGGCTCATTCTTGATCCACTGGTGGAGCAGGAACATGTCTCCGGCCGCCTTGACGTTGACCTGGTAGGGTACGTCCTTGGTAATCTCCTTGATGCGGCGTTCAAACTTCTTGCCGGGGGTACCGGTGACAATGTGAATCGGGCACATATCGATGGAGACCAGGAACTCGACCATGGAGATCAGTTGATCCGGATCACCGAAGATGGCGACCTTCTTGTGGTAGAAGTACTGGTGCATATCGGAGATCATATCCACCAGCTGGCCGCGCTCTGCGGAGACCTCATCGGCAACGGAGGTGCCGGCGATTTTTCGCAGGGCATCGATGAACCGGTCTGTTGCCTGCAGCCCGAATGGCATATCGAGCACAGAACAGGGCACCTTGCAGCGGGAGTCGAGAGTGCGTGCGGCATCGGCAGAGCACCATTCGCCGAGGGCGAGGGTACCAACCGCGTCACCGCTGGCCTTGATGTCTTCAACCGGGGTACCGGCATCCGGGAACATGTTGTACTCACCGTTGAGCGGACCGTTGAGCACGCCGGAGGTGTCCGGAAACATATTGATCTTGACATCCATCATGGCGGCGAGGCGTTTGATCTCCTCCATGTCGCAGGGTTCCACCCAGCCGGGGATGATGTTCACCTGGCCGTTCCTGGTGCCGGTTGATTCGGCGAGACCGGCCATGGCTTTGACCATGTTGGAAAAGCCGGTCACGTGGGAGCCGACGTAGCTGGGGGTTGGGGCGCCCAGTACGGTTTTGCCTTCCGGGACTTTTTTCTCCTTGATGGCCTTGTCAAAGATCTGCGGCAGATCATCGCCGATGGTCTCGGAAAGGCAGGTGGTGTGAACCGCGATCACCTCCGGTTCATAAACCGTGAAGATGTTGTTGATCGCCTGCAGCAGGTTGGCCTGGCCGCCGAAAACGGACGCACCCTCGGTAAATGAACTGGTGGCGGCGGAGATCGGTTCTTTGTAATGCCTGGTGAGGGTGGATCTGTGATAGGCGCAGCACCCCTGGGAGCCGTGACTGTGCGGCAGGCACCCCTTGATGCCGAGCGCCGCGTACATGGCACCAATCGGCTGACAGGTCTTGGCCGGATTGATTGTCAGAGCCTTGCGCTCTGTAATTTCTGTTGGTGTATGTCGTAGTAACATGTGAGTACCTATTCGTGATTCTCTTGGTTCCACGAAAAATTCGGGTTTTCGTTCAAGGTCGAGGCGTGCTAAGGATTTTTGCCACAGGCATATTTTTTATATGGCGAGGACCAAAAGCCTCAGCACAACGAAGAGATTGGACGAAAAGACAATTTTTCAACTATTCCCAGACGTAGGTGGCAGACAACTCCGGATTCTCCTGCCAAGGGGCCTTCATGTAACTCCAGACCTTGCTGGTCACCAGGCGGTCGATCTCCTTGTAGAAGTTGATCGCGCCCTGAAAACCTGCGTAGGGGCCGCCGGAGTCGTAGCTGTGCAGCTGCTTCATGGGAATACCCAGCTTCTGGATAGAGAATTTTTCCTTGATGCCCGCGCAGAAGATATCCGGCTTCAACAGCTCAACGAGCTTTTCCGCCTCGTACTGGTTCAGGTCATCAATGATGAGCGTGTCCTTGTCCATACCTGGGATCATGCCCTCATAGTCCTTGAACTCAAAACCGGACTCCTCCAGGGCCTTCAGCTCCTCTTCGCTCTTTCGCGGTCGGAACTGCTCGGGATCGGCTGAGACCTCGATCTCTTCGATGTTCCGACTGTCGGCATCGACCTTCAGGTTGGGGATGACATGACGGCCTTCGTAGTCATCGCGGTGGGCGAACTCGTAACCCGCGGAGAGGGTCTTCATGCCCATTTCCCCGAACAGTTCCTGGTAATGGTGGGCGCGTGAGCCACCCACAAAGAGCATGGCGGTCTTGCCGGTGGTGCGGGGCAGCACATCCTCGCAGACGGCCTGTACGGCGGGCATCTCTTCAGCAATTACTTCCTCGATCTTGTCGATCAGCTCCTGGTCGCCAAAGTAGGCGCCAATCTTTCTTAAGGACTTGGCGGTGGCCTCTGCACCGATAAAGTTCACCTTAATCCAGGGGATGCCATACTTGGTCTCCAGCATGTCCGCCACATAGTTGATGGAACGATGGCACATGACGCAGCTGAGGTCAGCCTGATTGGCCGAAGCGAACTGGTCATAGGTGGAGTTGCCGGAGAAGGTGGCGATATTGGTGATACCGCATTTATTCAGTATTCTGTCGATTTCAAAACCGTCGCCGCCGATGTTGTACTCACCCAGCAGGTTGATCTTGTATTTATCGGTCTTTTCGGTCTCGCTCTTACCGACCAGGTGGGTGAAAACCTGGTTGTTGGCGATATGGTGGCCGGCGGACTGGGAAACGCCTTTGTAGCCTTCACAACTAAAGGCAAACACGTTGCAGTCACCGAACTTCTCTTTCATTTTCCTGGCAACGGCATGGATATCGTCACCGATCAACCCCACGGGGCAGGTGGCGAACACCGCAATCGCTTTGGGGTGGAAAAGGTCATAGGCCTCCTGGATGGCTGCCTCCAGCTTTTTCTCGCCACCAAAGATGATGTCGGAGTCCTGCATGTCGGTGGACATGGCGTAGGTTATGAAGTTGGCGTTTTCATGGCCATTGGCGTCAGTCTGGTTACGCCTGGTCAGCCAGGCGTAAAAGCTGCAGCCGATCGGGCCGTGCACCAGGTTGACGATGTCACTGGTGGGCCCCAGGATAACGCCCTTGCAGCCGGCGTAGGTGCAGCCGCGCATGGTGATGATTCCCGGAATGGTACGCACGTTGGCGGTGATTTCCGGAGTGGTATTTTCCTGTGCTTCGTTGATCAGTATCTGCTTGGCGCGCTTTCTGGCCACCTTGGGCGGATACTTTTCAAGCAGTTTCTGCTTAATATCAGTGGGATCCCACTGGACGACTTTTTCTGCTTTGCCCATCTGTATCTCCTTGAAGAGAACGGCGGGAGACAGCTCTGCTCCCTGTTCGTGTTCGTTGAATTTTGCTGCGGCTTGTTCAGCGGCCGGTATTAACTGATGGATTTGACCCCGGACTCACCGGTACGGACGCGCACCGCATCTGCAACAGGGAGGACAAAGATCTTGCCATCACCGGGTTTGCCGGTCTGGTTGACCTTGATGATGGCCTCAACCACCTCGTCCACCTGGTCATCTTCGATAACCGCTGTGACCATACGTTTGGGGTAGAGCTTGCCTTTCTCACCAAGTAAAGCCGCGGCTTCCTCATAGCCCTGCTCTACGCCTTCCAGCAGTTTCGGGTTGATAAACCCCAGGCCGCGTCCCTGCGCCTCGTGGGCAAAGTAGGCTGCCACGCCAGCTTCAGAGAGCGCTGCCTTGGTGCGGTTCATCATATTCATACGAACAACCGCGATTACCTCTTTCATGCCGTCACCTCCTCAGCAGTCTCCTTTATGCCGGAGCTGATGGTGTACACATCTTCAACCTCGGTGACGAAGATCTTGCCGTCACCGAAGGCACCTTTGGTGCCGGAACGGGCTGCACTCATGATGGTGCTGATGATGAACTCCTTGTCCTGCTCCTTAACCACACTTACCAGCATGGTCTTGGGGATTTCGTCGTAGGTCACTTCCCCGATCTTGATGCCTCGCTGCTTACCGCGTCCGGCAACGGAGTACTTGGTTACCGCGGGAAAGCCCGCATCCATCAAGGCGGCAAGTACGTCGTCAGCTTTCTCCGGTCGAACGATGGCTCGAATCATGATCATCATGGTCTGTTTCTCCTTCAGGTCATAGTGCTGTTGGCTGAATGCACTGGTCGCAATCGTTGTTGCATTCAGCGATTAATGCGGTGCAAATCCTTGTTATGCTTCCAGTAAGCCATAGTCCAGGAGCAGCTGCTCAAGCTCTTCGATCTCCAGCGGGGTGGGCACAACGAACATCTCGTTGTCATCGATTGCCTTGGCCAGTCCGCGGTACTCCTTGGCCTGGTTCGCCTCGGGGTTCCATTCGATGACGGTCTTTCGGTTGATCTCGGCACGCTGTACATCGTTGTCGCGGGGCACGAAGTAGATCATCTGGGTGCCGAGCTTTCTGGCGAGTTCCTCGATCATCTCTTTTTCGTTGTCGACATTACGGGAGTTGCAGATCAGGCCGCCCAGGCGCACCCCACCGGACTGGGCGTACTTGACGATACCTTTGCAGATGTTGTTGGCGGCATACATGGCCATCATCTCTCCGGAGCAGACGATATAGATCTCTTCCGCCTTGCCGTCGCGAATGGGCATGGCAAAACCGCCGCAGACAACGTCGCCGAGAACATCATAGAAGGCGTAGTCCAGCTCCTCCTGTTCATCATAGGCGCCGAGGGCCTCCAGCATGTTGATGGAGGTGATGATACCGCGGCCCGCACAGCCTACGCCAGGCTCCGGTCCACCGGACTCAACGGACCAGGAACCGCCGAAACTCGCCTTACGGATATCGTCCAGTTCCACGTCTTCACCTTCCTCGCGCAGGGTGTCGAGTACAGATTTCTGGGCCAGGCCGCCCAGAAGCAAACGGGTGGAGTCAGCCTTTGGGTCGCAGCCCACGACCATGACCTTGCGGCCCATTTCTGCAAGGCCGGCAACTGTGTTCTGGGTTGTTGTAGATTTTCCGATTCCGCCTTTTCCGTAGATTGCCACTTTACGCATGGTGATCTCCTTTGGAGCTGAGGTACCTGCTTGAGTACCCGTAGTTGTTGGTTTGCTGGTACCGACACAATTGAAAGCTGCCGGCCTGCTGCAGTTGCTGTTTGTTACCACCTGTTATCGCAAAGGGTGTGCCATATGGCTTCGGCAATAAAAAAGTAATAGTGATTATAGGTTGTTGGAGTGTTGTGCCGGGGCGGAGGCGGGTGTGCTTTGGGCAGGAGGGGGAACTTCTGTTTTGTGCTGAATGCTACAGGATTGTCGCTTCCCTACATACGACAACGTGGCATGTCGAAAAAGTGGTGGGAATAGTTTCGAAAAGTTTTACGAAAATGTGCAGGGGTGTGACAGGAAGGTGAGGGGTGAGATGGTGTTTTCAAAAAGAGATCGCTCGGCTGTGCTGGCTATATATCCGGAAAAGTGTGATGAAATGACAAAAATGGAGGCTGGCGCCAATTTGGTGCAATACTTGCTAGGTAATCTGGAAGTCAGGAAGTTTTTCAGAATTACCAGTTGAAAATTGTAAGGGATTGCCAGCAGGTGCCAGCGGCAGCAGGCAATCCCCATGCAGCTAAGGAGAGCGATGATGGACTACGCAAAATCCGGCTTCGCGAAAAAAGGGGAGTCAACTCAGGGCATAGAACTGCTCGCATTACATAGAATAACAAAACTGATCGGTAAGGCTGTTGATCTGGAGACCACCCTTGCCAGTGTGATGAAGGTGTTGAACGACACCATGCAGATGGAGCGGGCGACCCTGCTGTTGCTCGACAAGATGACCGGCAGGCTGATGATCAAGGTCAGCTGCGGCCTGACAGTGGAAGAAAAGCAGCGGGGCGTCTATAAGCCCAATGAAGGTGTCTACGGCAAGATTTTCCAGACCAAGGCACCTTTTGTGGTGCCGGACATCCACAGCGAGCCATTGTTTCTCAACAGGACCGGTTCCCGCCCGGCTTTCAGCAAGGAGCGGCTCTCCTTTCTGGGGGTTCCGGTGCTGATGCAGGAGAAGACTGTCGGTGTCTTGAGCGTTGACCGGTTGTTCGGCAGCGAGATCTCCTTTGACGAGGATGTCCGGTTCCTCACCGTACTCGCCACCCTCATCGCCCAGTTTATCACTTTGCATGAGGAGATCGAGCGCAAGGAGGCCAAGCTGCAGGAGGAGAACCGCTCCCTGAAAGCCAAGCTGCACAGCCGTCATGACGGCCATTATATAATAGGTCACTCCAAGCCAATGCAGGAGGTCTACTCCATCATCGAAAAAATTGCCCCGAGCTCGGCGACGGTGCTGCTGCTTGGCGAGTCGGGAACGGGCAAGGAGCTGGTCGCACGGGCCGTACATGAGTCAGGTGGCAGAAGGAACAAGGCGTTTATCAAGGTGAATTGCGCCGCTCTTCCCGAGACACTTTTGGAAAGCGAGCTGTTTGGTCATGAAAAAGGAGCGTTCACCGGAGCGCATGCAACCCGGCCGGGACGTTTTGAACTGGCCAATAAGGGGACAATCTTTCTCGATGAGATCGGCGAGATGCCGCTGGCGTTGCAGGCCAAGATGTTGCGGGTTCTCCAGGAGAAGCAGTTCGAGCGGATTGGCGGCAGTAAGACCTATGACGTGGATGTGCGAATTGTTGCCGCGACCAATGTGGGCTTGGAACGCGCCGTGGAGCAAGGAGAGTTCAGGGCCGATCTTTATTACCGGTTGAACGTGGTGCCGATCCAGCTGCCCCCCTTGCGGGAGCGAATGGAGGATATTCCGCTGCTGCTCAACCATTTCCTGAGCATGAGCAACCAGCGTAACGGCAAAAAACTGATGCTGACCTCGGAGCTGCTTGACTTTTTGATAGATTATCCTTGGCCGGGCAATGTCCGTGAGATGCAGAACATGGTGGAGCGCATGATCATCCTGGCAGAGGGGGACAGGCTGACCCTGGCGGATTTGCCACCCAATGTGCTGACCTGGAAGAGCAATGCGGTTAGTAGCGTAATGCCGGTGACTGAGCAGGCCGAGGTGTCTGCCCCTGCCCATGACACTTCCCTTGTCCCCCGGGGAGGAAGAAAATCTCTACAGGAATTGGAAAAGGAAGAGGTGGAGGCGGCCCTGCGGCGGCATGGCTGGGTGCAGGTACGGGCGGCCAAGGAGCTTGGTCTTACCCAGCGGCAGATTGGCTACCGGATCAAGAAGTATGGTCTGTCGAGGTTGGACGCCTACCGCTGATGGCGGATTGTTGAACGTATCGGCCAGCCCTGCGTCAGAGCAAGGGCTACAACTTTGTAAAACTGCTCCGACAACTTTACCAGAATGTAGCAAAGCACCGTTCGCCCCCAGGCGGACGGTGCTTTTTTTGTGGAATAGCTGGCTGGTAGGGTGGCCTGCTGGGGTTGATCGGGTCTTGCTGGGGTTTGCTAAAAAATTACAAAACTGGAAAGTGGGGTGTATTACTCTTACTAAATTGTAATTGTTGTCGGTGTGCCATTCCCTGGGCGCGTTGCTGATTGCTGCCCCTATGTCTTTGAATTATTGCAATATGTTTAAAAATGACTGTTTGGCACGGCATTTGTAATAAGAAAGACAAATTTGTTGTTGTTCAATTCAACTGCTGTTTCTGGAAGAGGGAAAGAGCAGGCTATAACCACAAGGAGGGATTGTCGTGAAAATGAGATTGAAAATGAAGAACAGAACGTATTGGGGTGGAGCTGCCTTGCTCGCTTCCCTAGCCATAGCTGGTCCGGCCTGTGCCGAAGAGGTTGCCAGTGTTGGTGACACCCTGGTTCACCTTGCCTACGCATTGGATACTTTTTACTTCCTGATGTCGGGTGCACTGGTCATGTGGATGGCGGCAGGTTTCGCCATGCTTGAGGCCGGTCTGGTACGCAGTAAGAATACTGTTGAAATTCTTACCAAGAACGTCGCGCTCTATTCCATCGCCTGTATCATGTACATGGTTGTCGGCTACAACATCATGTACGGTGACGGCAGCGGCGTTATCCCGGGCATCAGCTTCTTTCTCGGCGCTGACAACTCTGTCGCCGATGTATTGGCAAGTGGTGGAGATACGTACTACTCCTCCATGTCAGATTTCTTCTTCCAGGTTGTGTTCGTGGCAACTGCCATGTCCATCGTCTCCGGTGCCGTGGCTGAGCGCATGAAACTGTGGGCCTTTCTTGCCTTCGCTGTGGTAATGACCGGTTTCATCTACCCGGTACAGGGCTACTGGAAGTGGGGCGGTGGTTTCCTCGACGGGCTTGGTTTCCTTGACTTTGCAGGTTCCGGTGTTGTTCATCTCTGTGGTGCCTCTGCAGCTCTGGCCGGTGTACTGCTGCTCGGCGCACGTAAAGGCAAGTATGTAAGTGGTAGAATCAACGCTATTCCGGGTGCAAACCTGCCCCTGGCTACTCTCGGTACCTTTATCCTCTGGCTCGGTTGGTTCGGCTTCAACGGCGGTTCCGAGCTCATGATCAGTAACATTGAAGAAGCAAACGCAGTATCCATGGTATTTGTCAACACCAACACCGCCGCAGCCGGTGGTCTGGTAGCAGCTCTGCTCTTTTCCCGGGCATGGTTCGGTAAAGCTGATCTTACCATGGCCTTAAACGGTGCCCTGGCTGGCCTGGTTGCAATTACCGCAGAACCCCTGACCCCGAGCCCGCTTCTGGCGACAATCGTCGGTGCAATTGGTGGTCTGATCGTCGTCGCCTCCATCGTTTTCATCGATAAAGCCAAGATTGATGACCCGGTTGGTGCTATCTCAGTTCACGGTGTTGTGGGTATCTGGGGTCTGCTCGCAGTAGCCTTCACCAATCCAGAGGGTTCCCTCGTGGCGCAGTTGATCGGCATCGTCGTAATCTTCGCCTGGGTATTTGCCACAAGCTTCGTGGTATGGCTGGCGCTGAAGGCGATCATGGGTATCCGTGTAAGCGAGGAAGAGGAACTGGAAGGCTGTGACATCAGTGAGTGTGGTCTTGATGCATACCCAGAGTTCACCAAGGATTGATATTAGGAGATTGAGATAATGAAGAAAATTGAAGCAATCATCAAGCCGTTCAAGCTTGAAAGCGTAAAGGAGGCTCTCACCGACCTCGGCATTGCAGGAATGACGGTATCAGAGGTGAAAGGATACGGACGTCAGAAAGGCCACAAGGAAGTATATCGCGGTGCAGAGTATAACGTAGAGTTCAACCCGAAGACCAAGATCGAACTTGTTGTAGATGGTGACGTGGCAAGTAAAGTAGTTGAAGCAATCCGCGGAGCCGCCAACTCCGGAAAAATTGGCGATGGCAAGATCTTCGTTTTGCCGGTCGAGAATGTCGTGCGGATTCGTACCGGCGAAAGCGGCAAAGAAGCAATCTAGTACCACCAGCAAAACCCAACCTTCTTGCTGTATGGGGCTGCTCCGAAAGGGGCGGCCCCTTTTTTTGTTGGCCGCTGCACCCCTTTGGCGGGCCCCCCCGGCGTAACACCTGTCGAGAGAAAAATTTCTATTTAATTTCTTTGCATTGTCGTCGGTAATGATATAATTGCTAAAACCCGTGCCTGACGTATAGGTTGAGCGTTTGTGGTTTGGGATTACAGGGAGATAGAGGCTGGAGGCTATTGGGAGGAGGCGCAACCGGTTGTTGCAAAGGAGGAGGAGACTATGATCAAACGGTTTTCTGTGATTGCCCTTGCAAGTATGCTGGCATTGCCGTTGGCAGCCGTAGCGAACGGTGATGGCGGTGGGGACAATGTCTCTGAGCTTGAACGGAAGATCGAAGAGCTGAGCAGGCAGCTCGTCGAGCTCAGGGCAGCGGTTGAGCAGCAGAAGGCGGTCAATGAGGAGCAGGAGGAGATCCTGGATGAGATTGACGACAAGTCCGAAGACTGGGATCTTGCCGCACGTTTCAAATTTTATGGCGATTTCCGATCACGCCTGGATTACTACAACGCCGATACGGTCTTTGGCAGAAGCCTTGAAAACGATACCCTCTGGACCAATCGGTTCCGCCTGAACATGCGGGTGATGGCCACCGAGAATGTCGAGTTCAAGGGGCGGCTGGCCATGTACAAGGCCTGGGGCATGCAGTCGGCCTTTACCGATGACTCGGGTGCCATCTGGCCGGTTTTTGATGGTAATGTGAGCCGCACCCCGGCTGAAGACAGCTCGCTCTACGTGGATCGGGCCTATGTGAACTGGGCCAATATCGCTGGCTGGCCGATGTGGTTTTCCATCGGGCGCCGGCCGACCACCGATGGGCCGCCTGCTGAGGTGCGCCTCGGCCTTGATGAGCGCCAGGGAACACCCATGGCCTTCATGAACTGGCCATTTGACGGTCTGGTACTTGGTTATGGCTGGAATTGGGATGCGGAGCAGTTGGGTACCAGCAAGGTTCGTTTCTGCTATGGCCGCGGCTTTGAGGATGGCTTGCAGGCTGACTCTGCCAATACGGTGGATGATATGGATTTTGCGGGCCTGAGCTGGGATATCATGAAAAAGGATGACCGCTTTGCCTATATCCAGTCGTTCATGGCCTTTGATGTGATCAATTATCCCAATTTCCAGAATGAAATCATCAACGCCGGCTTTGGCGAGATCAGTGGCCTGGGCGAGAGGGAAAACCTGGGCGAGATCTGGCATTCCGCCGGTGTTTACCAGGATAAGGTAAGCGACTTCAATTACTTCCTGGCAGCAGGCTATTCCCAGACCATGCCCAACTCAAACGGCTTGTTCAATGATTTTGCCCGTATGGGCGCCATGCTCGAAGGGCCGAATACCGATAACGAGCATGGCTATTCGGTTTATGCAGGTCTACGCTACGATATGGATGAGATCGGCCTGAAGCTGGGGGGCGAGTTTAACTGGGGCTCCCAGTACTGGATCGCCATGTCGCCGGGCCATGACGAGATCTATCAGTCCAAGCTGGCCACCCGCGGCCAGGTCTACGAGGTCTACCTGATCTATGACCTGCCCACAGGGGAAAAGCTGTCCAAATATGCCAAGACCTTTATACGACTTGGCTATCAGTATTATGACTACGAGTATTCAGGCTCAGGGGACTGGAATGTCTACCCGTACGATTTGGGTGACAGCGCTGACCTGGCCATGCTGCAGGCCTTGGGACAGGATCCTGTGGAGAGCGCTGACCAGATTTACCTCACCTTCGAGGCTTTTTTCTAAAAGTTGCCGCGCTGTGGACGCGGGGAGCGATGACCAGGGGAGCAGCCGGCAGCGGCTGCTCCCCTGGTGTTTTAGCCAATTTCCCGTGCGGCTTCCAGGATATGGCGGGCGTAGATCTGGCCGACGTCGGGCAGGGTGCCAAGCCCTTGTCCCAAGGCGACTGCCACCTCCAGCCCCGCCTTCACCAGTCTATTCCTCCAGCTTGACTCGCTGTCACCTAACACGTCTCGTTGAACGTGGAGTCCGCCGATCAGAAAGAAAGGGATAACCAGCACCTGACCGTGGCCATCGGCTACTATTCTTTGCTCGAGACTGTCCGTATCGGGGTAATGTTCCACCACGCCGACATAGGCCCGCTTGCCGAAATGACGCTGCATGACCTGTTCAAGCCCGAGATAGATGGGCCATGAGGCGTGACGGGTTCCATGACCGATCAGCAGCAGGGCGTGCTCCGGGTAGGGGGCTGCGATCCCTGCCAGCAGTCCCATGAACTCGCTGAAATCAGCCGGTGCCGTCAAAAGAGGCTTACCCATCTGGCAGCCAAGCCCGGCAGTCTGCATCGATTCCCGGTGGAGTTGATGGAACTCGTGACCGACGATAAGGTGCAGGGACTGCAGGATAGCCGTGTTATGCCCCTTTGCAACGAGCTGGCCGGTAACGTCCTGTATTGCCGGCAAGGACGATGTGCCGTGTTTGGCGCATTCCCTGTTGATAACCCGGCTGCTGTATCCCCAATGGAGCTCATACTGGTTGCCATGATCAGCCTGCAGGGTGTCTCGAATATGTCCCTCAAGGGTATGGTAGGTCGAGCGCGCAAGTTGTGAGCCGCTCGAGGCGGTGAGAATTACCGGTATCTTCATCTGCTGTCCTTATGTTGGTCGCTCACCTGGTTGTACTCCATTGGCAATTGCGCTTCTTGTCCTGGCAATGACCGGGATTACACTGAAATTTTCAGGCCGTACTCTTCAATCTAAACGTTTCACAGCGCTATTTCCAGTAAAACCCATGCCGATGGCCGGTGACTGCTGGCCATTTGGCGGGGAATTGTTTGGATACCCCAGCGTCATATCCCGTAACTCTAACTGGCCAGAATTGTGTACATGGAGATATCCTGTTGACAGCGCTTAAGAAATACAATATTAAATTAAAATCCTAAATAATAAATTAATGTAATGCTGTTTTATGTGCCACGGAGTAGGAGAGCTCTGTTGCATGACGGAACAGCGGAGATAGAGGGGTTTGGTTCTTTGTCATGGGGAGAAGGAACCGGTTTTTATCAAGGAGGAAGGAGTTATGATTAAAAGATTTTCCACAATCGCCCTTGCAGGAATGCTGGCAATGCCGGTGGCGTCATCCGCCAACAGCACCAACGTTTCAGATCTTGAGCGTAAAATCGAAGAGTTGAGCAGGCAGCTCATCGAGCTGCAGGCAGCAGTGGCCGATCAGAAGGCGGTGAATGAAGAGCAGGAAGAGCTTCTGGACGAGATTGATGACAAATCAGAAGGCTGGGATCTCGCTTCACGCATCAAATTCTATGGAGATTTCAGAGCTCGGGTTGACTATTACAACGCAGACACTTTTATGGGCCAGGATCTGGACAATGACACGCTCTGGACCAATCGATTTCGTTTGAACATGCGGGTCAAAGCCACCGAAAACCTGGAATTCAAGGGCCGCCTTGCCATGTACAAGACCTGGGGCATGCAGTCCGCTTTTACCGATGACTCCGGTGCCATCTGGCCGGTGTTCGACGGCAACGTGACACGTACCCCAACCGGGGACAGCGCGCTCTATGTTGATCGTGCCTTTGTCAACTGGAACAATATTGCCGATTTGCCGATGTGGTTCTCCATTGGCCGCAGGCCGACCACCGACGGCCCGCCTGCAGAGGTTCGACTGGGCATGGATGAGCGACTGGCCACTCCCATGGCCTTTATGAACTGGCCGTTTGACGGCCTGGCGCTTGGCTATGGCTGGAACTGGGGGCCTGAGGAACTGGGCACCAGCAAATTGCGTTTCTGCTATGGCCGTGGCTTTGAGGATGGCCTGCAGGCTGACTCCCTCAATACCATTGATGACATGGACTTTGCCGGACTCAGCTGGGATATCATGAAAAAGGATGACCGATTCGCCTATATCCAGTCGTTTATGGCGTTTAACGTAATCAATTATCCGAATTTCCAGTCTGAATTTATCGATGCCATGGCTCCAAGCATGTATGGACCGCGCGTCAACCTCGGTGATATCTGGCACACCTCGGCGGTATATCAGAATAAAGTCGGTGATCTGAACTATTTTCTGTCAGGTGGCTATTCCCAGACCATGCCCAACTCCAATGGTATGTTCAACGATGCCATGTACATGATGGGAATGGGCGGTGCAGCCAACACGGATAACGAACATGGCTACAGCCTCTACGCTGGCTTGCGCTATGATATGGACAACATCGGTCTGAAGCTGGGTGCTGAATTCAACTGGGGCTCCCAGTATTGGCTTGCCATGTCTCCCGGCCACGACGAGATCTATCAGTCCAAGCTGGCCACCCGCGGACAGGTCTACGAAGTATACATGATTTACGACCTGCCGACAGGCGAGGCGATCTCCAAATATGCCAAGACGTTTATCCGGCTGGGCTACCAGCATTACGAGTATGATTACACAGGATCCGGTGATTGGAACATGTATCCATACAAACTTGCTGATGCTGCAGCATTCGGGATGGACTCGGTCGAAAGCGCCGATCAGATCTATCTGACCTTCGAGGCATATTTCTAAACCTATCAGTTCAGTACCCGGCAGTATACGTAAGGGGAGCATCCAGTACTGGATGCTCCCCTTTTTTGTTGCCCGCTTACCGCCTTTGATATACCCTTTTGAACATTATGTAATGCCGGCTATATCGGCAAAATGGCAGACGAACACAAGGAAAAATATGGTACAGGCGAAAGGCGTTTTGCCAGATATACGACAATTTGAAGGATTACGGAAAACTAGCTGCAGGTATGGGCTTTTCAGCCGGCATGGGGGCGTAAGCGCTGAACCATTCGGGTCACTCAATGTCGGTCGTGCGGTGGGGGACGCGACGGCGTCTGTTGCCAGAAACCGTGAACTGGTCAAGGCGCACATGGGGGCGGACCATCTGCTTTCGGCCCGGCAGGTGCATGGTGAGAACATCTGCCATCTCGAACAGCCGCTGACAGAAGATATGGAAGTGGATGGCTGCGATGCCCTGATCACCAACCAGCGGAACGTGGGGTTGATGATCCAGCATGCCGATTGCCAGGCGGTATTGCTCTATGACCCGGAAAACGGGGCGATCGGTGCGGTACATAGCGGCTGGCGGGGAAGCGTGGCGAACCTGATCGGCAAAACCGTGCAGGCCATGACCGAGGCATTTACCAGCGACCCGGCGGCCATGCGGGCGGTGATCAGCCCGTCCCTGGGGCCGTGCTGTGCGGAATTTGTCAACTACCGGCAAGAACTGCCTGAGCAGTTCCAGCACTACATGGATGAGCAGCTGAGATTTGATTTCTGGCAAATATCGAGACGCCAGCTGCTTGATCAGGGCTTGATCGACTCGGCGATCATCCTGCCGACGGAGTGCACCAGCTGCTCAGCGGACTACTTTTCCTACCGGCGCGCCTGCCGGGAGAATAACGGCGTTACCGGCAGGAACTGTTCGGTCATTGCACTGTGAACCATAACAGCTGTCTGATAGGAAGTGTGGAATGCGCATACTACTGATAGAAGATGATAAGAAGATCTCGGGATTTATTGAAAAAGGCTTGCGGGAAGCCGGCTTTATGGTTGACGCCTGCTACAACGGAGCCGATGGCTTAAGTATTGGGCTGGAAGGCACCCATGACGCCGCGGTGGTGGATATCATGCTGCCGGAGATGGATGGCCTGCAGGTGATCGAAGAGCTGAGGCAGCATGGGGTCAATACCCCAGTGCTCATCCTGAGCGCCAAACAATCGGTGGACGATCGCATCCACGGCTTGCAGCGGGGCGGCGACGATTACATGATCAAGCCCTTTTCTTTCAGCGAACTGCTGGTGCGCATCCAGGCCCTGATCAGAAGAGACCAGAAAAATGCCCAGCCGACCATGCTGACCGCAGGCGAGTTACAGATGGACCTGCTCAAGCATGAAGTAAACAGGGCCGGTGAAAAGATCGAGCTGCCAGCCAAGGAGTACGCCCTGTTGGAGCTGATGATGCGCAACAGCGGCACTGTTATTTCCAAAACCACAATCCTTGAGCGGGTGTACGATTACAACTTTGACCCCCAAACCAACGTGGTCGACGTGCTGGTTTGCCGCCTGCGCAACAAGGTCGACAAGGGGTTCGACAAGAAAATGATCCAGACCGTACGGGGTATGGGCTATGTCCTTCGGACTGACTAGGGAAGACCTGACCCTCTCCCGTGCCAGGAGTGGACTTCCTGTCTTTATTGTCACCTTCGGTACCCTGTGTGTGCTGGTGCTGGTGGTGCTGGGGGTGGTACGTCATAGTCTGGGTACCGCGGAGATTGAGACGACCAGGGAGATGCTGGACGAACTGGTCGAAAGCTACATCGAAGGAAACCGCCAGGCCCAGGTTCAATTTGGCCGGGTCATACCCGGGGACAAGGTGGAGCTGAAAGGACTTGGTTTTGTCCGCCTGCGCCGTGGAGATGACCAGCTGCTGGTTGCCGGGGAAGACACCCATCATGCCCTGTACAAGAAAATCCTGCATTTGCAACCAGTCATCAATACTCCCTGGTATCCGTTGAGAATTACTGAATCTGAAGGTGACGCCTCAGTCAGCTACTGGTCGATGGTGACGCTGGAACTGGGCAAGGGTGTGGTGTTGCAGGCTGGTCGGCAGAGCCACAACTCCCGCCAGACCATGTTGCGTCTTGTGTACATCGCTCTTGGCACCGTTTTGGTCGGCGCGCTCCTCTGCGGCTATGTGGCCTTGGCAGTTGTTCGACATGCGGTGCTACCTCTGACCAGGCTGCGGGCCAACCTGAAAAAGGTCGGTGACAAGAGCAAGCTGTGGATCTCCCCTGTGGGGATCTCAATGGAGGAGTGGGTTCTGTATGATGAGGTAAACAGCCTGCTGGGGCGGAATCGCAAACTGGTGGAAGAGATGCAGGCCAGCCTTGACAATGTGGCCCACGATCTCAGAACACCCCTGACCAGATTGCGCTCGGTGGCCGAGTTTGGCCTGCAGGAGGCCAGCGATACGGAACGGCTCCGTGATTCCCTGGCGGACTGTCTGGAGGAATCGGAGCGGGTGTTATCCATGTTGGGCATCATGATGAACGTGGTCGAGGCGGAAGCCGGTGCCTTGAAGCTGCAGCTTGAGCAGGTAGAGCTGGCCGAGTCGGTCACCGAGATGATGGCACTCTACGAATATGTCGCGGAAGAACGACGCATCGCCTTACGCGCGCACCTGGCCGCCAATCTTACTATCCAGGCTGACCCTGCCCGGATCGCGCGGGTATGGGCCAATTTGCTGGACAACGCCATCAAGTACGGCCGGGATGGCGGCAGCGTTGATGTGACCACCGAGGCCGCAGACGGCCATGTGCACATTCACTTTCAGGATGACGGCATCGGCATCTCAGCCAACGAGCAGGCACGCATCTGGGACAGGCTCTATCGCGGTGACCGCAGTAGATCCCAGCAGGGGCTTGGACTGGGATTGAATCTGGTCAAGGCGATCGTTGAAGCCCACGGCGGCACTATAACTGTTACCAGTGAGTTGCATCGGGGCAGCTGTTTTACGGTGTCACTCCCCCAGGCGGGTCTGCCCCAACCCCTTACCTGAACGAGAAGTCGCAGACCAGCGGCGAATGATCGGAGAGCCGAACGTCGGGTATATAGAAATTATCGATGGATATTCCCTCGCTATGGAGGATGAAGTCAATCTGCCTCTGGGGCGAATGACTTGGATGTGACGGCAGGTTCTCGATATTGGCGCTTTCCAGGTTTGAGGCGGCGAGAAACAACTTTAACTCTCGGCTGCCGAAAAAGGTATTGAAATCACCTGCCACAATGACCTCTTTATCGGAGCGCTTCACCAGGGCGTGCAGATATTCCAGCTGGTGCTGGCGATGCCGGTACTTGAGCGAGAGATGTACCAGGAATATCACCGCCCCCTCCAGTTCCGTCTTGATGATGAGCCGTTTCACCCCTTCGGTAAAATAGTGAAAAGTGTTGTCGTGGATCCGTTCCCTGGTCAACAGGGCGTTGGATTGCCGGTTGAGAATGGGCACCTTGTGGGCCAGTGAGCTTTCGCTGTACTTGGTCTCGGCAATGCAGTTGTATCCGAGGAGGTTGGCTATCTCCTCGGCCTGGCACGTTTTCCCAGAACGATATGAGCCCGAGTCGACCTCGATCAGGCCGATGATGTCGGGATCGACGGAGCGGATGAAATTGATTATTCGCTGAAGGTTGACCTCGGTACGCTTGAAGAATCCGAAAAACGGAAACGGCATGTGGTAGCCATTCATGTGGCCAGTTCCATACCGGATATTATACAGAAGAAATCGCATGACAGTTTAGCTTGCCAGACCCAAAGATGGATTCCATTGCTCCGGTGTATATGGTAGATTCAAGGGCCAATCAAGATACTCGGGAAAGCAGCCCATACCTGATCCTATACGATAATTATAAATACCGTTTTGCTTGAAGTAAGGATAAACAGATGACCACGATTAAAATCGGTACCAGAAAGAGCAAGCTCGCCATGTGGCAGACTGAAACAGTTGCCGGCATGTTGCAGGCTGTCGGCATAGAAACGCAAATCAGCTCCATGGAGACCATCGGAGACAAGATTCTCGATACCTCCATCGCCAAGATCGGCAGCAAGGGCGTTTTTACCGAGGAACTTGAAGAGCAGCTGTCCAGTGGCGTTACCGATATAGCCGTACACAGTGCCAAGGATATGCAGTCGACCCTGCCGGAAGGTTTTGAACTGATCGCTTTCACCGATCGCGAGAAGGTCAACGATGTGCTGGTCAGCGACGACAGCAGCATCGATATCGAGGACACCGGCAAAACGATCCGGGTCGGCACCTCCTCGGTGCGGCGGGTGGCCCTGCTCAAACATTTCTACCCCCATGTCGAAGCGGTTGAGATGCGCGGCAACCTGCAGACCAGGATCCGCAAGATGCGTGAAGGGGCCTGCGATGCCCTGATGCTGGCCTATGCCGGGGTAAAGCGCATGGAGTACGACGACCTCATCGTGAAAATCTTTGACGAGCAACAGTTTGTCCCCCCGGTGGGCCAAGGCTGCATTGCCATTGAGGCCGCCACCAGCCTCGGGGCGGATAAACGCCAGAAGGTTCGCGACTGTCTGAATAACAAGGAGAGCGAGGCCTGTCTGCTGGCCGAGCGCGCCTACCTGAAAACCCTGGAGGGCGGCTGCTCAATTCCGGCATTCGGTCTGGCCAGCCTCAGTGGGGAAGGCATCAGCCTGACCGTTGGCCTGGTCAGCCTTGATGGGACAGAGGTGTTGCGCAAGAGCGTTACCGGAGCTGTGGCAGATGCCGCACGCCTTGGTGCAGAGGCCGGAGACTACATCCTCAATAACGGTGGCCGGGAGATGCTGGCGGAGATTCGCCGGCAGCAGGAGAAGAGCTAACTCTTACCGCTCAGGGGTAAGAGGAGGGAAGCCGCCTCGTCTGCAGTTTAGTCTGGCAACTGGCGCCGTACCAAATAGTTGTGGCCGATTCCAGTGGTATTCTGGGTCGGCCTGTTGTTTTTTTCGCAGTTTACAGAGCTCCAACCTGTGCAAGGAATGGAGGGCATGGAGGCCGAATGGAATTTGTCGATCTGCACTGTGACACCATTAAAGCTGTAGCAGATGGTGATGGTGATTTTCTGACCGGTGACGGTTTGCACATTGGTTTGCCGCAGCTTGCCAAAACAGACGTGGCGCTGCAGGTTTTTGCCTGCTTTGTCATGGCCACCGGCGACCCTGCACAGGACTACGGCTCCTGCAAGGAGTACCTTGCGGCAATCGACGGTCTGGTTGCTGAGCACGGCGACCGGCTGGTCCTGGTACGATCCGGTTCCGAGCTGAAATCCCTCATGGAGGCGAGAGCGAAAGGCGGTCGGCGAACCGGTATCGTCAAGGCGATCGAGGGGGCTGTGCCGCTGCAGGGCCAGGTGGAGCTGCTCGATGAGTTTTATGCCGATGGCGTCAGGCTCTTGACCATCGCCTGGGATGATAACGAATTCTGCGGCACGGTCTTCGGCAGTGGCGGTGGTCTGAGTGCCCGGGGCGAAGCGTTGATTACCCGCTGCAATGAGCTCGGGGTGGTTGTTGATGTCTCCCATGCTTCAGATGAGGCATTCTGGAATATAGCCAAAATCAGCGACAAACCATTTGTCGCCAGCCACTCCAACGCCAGGGCAATCTGCGCCAATGAGCGCAACTTAAGCGATGAGATGATTCGTGAACTCGCCGATCGTGGCGGCTTGATCGGCCTGGCCCTGGGCTCGGGATTTATCTGCCCGGAGTACTATGTGCACGAAAAGCGCAACAGGATTCAGATAATCGATGGCTTCAAAAACGGCACCATGACCAACGAGCAGGCTGAAAAGCTGAGTGAAGAGGCGCTGGGCAGTCTGCCGCCGGCGACAATCTCACAACTTGTCGCGCATGTCCGCCACTTCCTCAAAGTGGGCGGCGAGGAGTGTCTCGGTTTTGGCAGCGACTTCGACGGTGTCACTGGCCTTTTGGAAAATGCCACGGGCATCAGGGTGTTGGTGGATATTGCCGAGCAGCTGGTGGAGGCAGGGCTGAGCCCGCGGGTGGTGGAGAGGATCTGCAGCGGCAACGCCCTGAGATTTTTTGGTGAGCAGTTAGGCTAAGAGGCCCTTCAGAAGCCGGCCGGGCCGAGGCGAGCTTCTGAAGAGCGGGGTGTTCCTGTTATTTCTGGGCCGCCTTTTTGGCTTTCACCATGGCCCGCAGGTAGTCAAGCCAGGCCTCGAACCCATCGCCGGTGGTGCTGGAGAGCTCCATGACCTTCAGGTTCGGATTGGTCTTCAAGGCTTCGCCGCGCGCTTCTTCAACCGGGAAGTCAAAGTACGGCAGCAGGTCTGTCTTGGTGATCAGAAAGGTGTGAGCGGTACCGAAGGTACGCGGGTACTTGGCCGGTTTGTCCGGTCCTTCCGGTACTGAAACGAGCACAACCCGTTCATGCTCACCGAGATCGAAGCTGGCAGGACAGACCAGGTTACCGACATTTTCGATGAACAGCAGGTCAACCGGTTCATAGCCCGGCTCTTTTTCCAGCATATGAAAACCCTTGTGCGTCATGGCCGCGTCGAGATGACAGGCTCCGCCGGTGGTGAGCTGGATCACTGGCACGCCTTTGGCCCGGATACGCTCGGCATCACGGTCTGTTTCAGGGTCACCTTCAATGACGCCTATCTTGATTTCGCCCTTGAGCGCCTCGATGGTGTGCTCGAGCAGGGTGGTCTTGCCTGAGCCGGGGCTGCTGATGAGGTTCAGCGCTACCGCGCCGAGCTCATCGAAATGGTCCCGGTTGGCCTTGGCCATGGCGTCGTTGGCGGCGAACAGGCTGGCATGGACATCCACAGTCTTGGACTCATGATCGTGGCTGTGATCGTGAGAATGGTCGTGATCATGGGTATGTGAAGGGCTTGGGCAACCGCAGGTATCGCACATAGTCTTTCCCTCGTTGGATAAAATTATAAAGGTATTGGATCTTGAGGCCGTAGAACAATTCCCACCGGGCAGCAACCGCTTGTCAAGGCTGCATTGTTACCCGGTATCCTGGCAATTTCGGTTCAAAAGGCGTTAAATTCCCATTTGCCGTTTTGCTGCAGGCTGGAAGTCCTGACCCTTACTCCATCTCAACCTTTTTCAGGATGAGGTCATCACCGCCAGATGGGGTGAGGAAAAATTCGTCACATTGGCTGCAGGTGTCGGGGCGTTCACCGGCTGTCACCATGGTGTGGCCGCAGTTGGTGCAGGTATAGGTTACCTCCGGCACCTCTATCACCAGCTCGGCGTCCTTGAACATCTCCTCCTGGGAGGAGAGGATCTCAAAACCGAACTGAAAGGAGTCGACCACAACGCCGCAGAGCGGGCCGATCTCCATGGTGACCCTGACTACCTTGGTCGAATTGTTTTCTGCAGCAAGGCCCTTGAGCTGCTCAAACAGCCCTTGTACCAGTGACATTTCATGCATTGTCGGCTCCTTATGCGGGTCCGTTACCAGTCGGTACGTCTTTCTTCGTCACTTCGACCCCAAGCTCGGCGAGCCGTTTCAGGATCATGTCGGCCACTTCCACCATTCTCGCCTGGGCGGCATCCGAGAGCTCGATGCTTTCGGTGAGCTCCTTGGGGATAATGGTATAGAACTCGACTTCTTTCGGGGCTGCGCCCCGCAGTTTGCAGACTTCGACAATCTCCAACAGGCCCAGCTGATGGGGAGACATCCGGGTCTGAAAATTACCGGCTTTTACGTCCTGCAGGGAGAAAAAATGAAATGAGCCGGGTTCCCCATCCATATCGACCACGTCGATCACCAGCACCGGGTCACAGGCCTCCAGAAAGGGCGCCATGTAAATGCCGGCGGTCCCTACATCCTGAATATCAACATGCTCAGGGAAATCATAATTGTTCTGCAGGTAGTGTACAACGTGAACACCAAACCCTTCATCCCTGAGCAGCAGGTTTCCGATGCCCGCGATTCCTATCTTTTTTGTCTCTGTCATATTCCGATTTGTTGGCTAATTGATAATTGGTCTCAGCAGATTCGGGGCAGCGGCTCGCCATGGAGTGGCGTGACAACCCGCGAACCTCCCACAGGGGTGTTGATGACGACGCGGCCTGGTTTGCCATCCACAACTCTGCCGATGATTTGCGCTTCAGCGCCCTCCTTGGTGGAACGCATTATCTCCAGCGCCCGCTCAGCCTTGTCCCCACTGACCACGAGCAGCAGTTTGCCCTCATTGGCGAGATATAGCGGCTCAAGCCCCAGCATTTCGCAGGCGGCGCGAACCGAAGGCCGGATGGGCAGATCCTCTTCCTTCAACTGGATACAGAGCTGGCTGGCATCGGCGATCTCGTTCAGCGAGGTGGCAACCCCGCCCCTGGTCGGGTCACGCATGGTGCGCACCTCACCGGGGAGTTCGGCCAGCAGTTTGGCCACCAGTCCATGCAACGCCATGGTGTCGCTTTGCAGGTCGCCTTCAAGGCTGACGCCGGCCCGGCGGGTCATGATGGTGATGCCATGATCCCCGAGGGTGCCGGAGGCAATGACGGCGTCGCCAACCCTGGCGTTTTTTGAGGAAATGTCTATGCCATCGCCCAGCACCCCAATCCCGGAGGTGTTGATGAAGACCTTATCTCCCTTGCCTTTCGGCACCACTTTGGTGTCGCCGCACACCACCGGCACCTCGGCCTCGTTGCACGCCTCGGCAATGGAAATGATGACTTGTTCCAGCTCATCGAAGGCCAGCCCCTCTTCAAGGATCAGGCCCAGGCTGAGGCAGAGCGGTTTGGCGCCTCGCATGGCCAGATCGTTGATGGTGCCGTGTACGGCGAGTTTGCCGATATCGCCACCGGGAAAGAAGATGGGGTCAACGACGTAAGAGTCGGTGGTAAAGGCCAGTCTGCCAGCTTGTTTTTCCAGGATTGCACTGTCTTCAAGACTGTGCAGGATCGGGTTGTCGAGATGCTTTAAAAAGAGGTTGCCGATCAGCTCCTGGCTGGCCAGCCCGCCGCTGCCGTGGTCTAAAAGAATGGTATTGTCTGCCATGGGTCCCTTTTATTCTCCGTTCTCTGTTCGTTAAACAGACGTTACCGGAAAGATCTGTTTACAAAAACACAGACGTTTCCGGTAACTGAGTGTATTAGTCCTGACCGTACTTGTAATAGGCTGCGCAGGTGCCCTCGCTGGAGACCATACAAGGGCCTATAGGATTGGCAGGGGTGCAGCGTTTCGCATAGAGTGGGCAGTCGTTGGGGGTGTTGATTCCCTTGAGAATCTGGCCGCACATGCAGCCCTTGGCTTCATCCGCTTCGGGCAGTTCGATCTCAAGTCGAACCTGGGCGTCAAATTCCTGGTATTCTTCACGGATCTTCAGGCCTGACTCCGGGATTACCCCAAGACCGCGCCAGTCGGTATCGCATGGCTCAAAGATTTCGTACACCATCTTCTCGGCCCGGGAATTGGCCTCCCAGTTGACCACACGGGGATAGAGGTTTTCCACCTTGATGTCACCGGTGCCCACCTGGGTGGCCAGCAGGGTAAGCCCCTTGACCAGGTCGGCGGTTTCAAAGCCGGCAACCACGCAGGCCAGGCCGAATCTCTTGGCCAGCGGCTCCCAGGCTCCTGCGCCGATGATGGAGGAGACATGGCCTGGACAGAGTAGCCCGTCGATTTGCAATTCGGGATCGCTGAGCAGGGCGATCATTGGGGCTGGCATGGTCTTCTGGGTGGAGAAAACCACGAAATTTTTTACGTTCTGCACCTTGGCAGCCATGATGGTGGCGGCGATGGTAGGAGTGGTTGTTTCAAAGCCTACGCCCAGGAAAACGACCAGTTCGTCAGGATTGTTCTTGGCGATTTCCAGGGCGTCCATTGGGGAGTAGACAATATCCACCTTGGCTCCTCTGGAGCTGGCATTGGCCAGTGACCCCTTGGTTCCAGGGACGCGGAAGAGATCACCGAAGATGGTTACCCGCACGCCAGGCCGGTCGGCCATGGCGATAAAAGCGTCCATGTGGGAGGCGGAGGTCACGCAGACCGGACAGCCGGGGCCAGAGACAAGCTCCATGCCCTCGGGCAGGATGGAGCGAAGGCCGTTACGAAAAATCGCCATGGTGTGGGAGCCGCAGACTTCCATCACCCTGAGCGGCTTGGTCACCGAACGATGCAGCTCCTCAACCAGGGGCTTGATCAGCTCGGCTTCACGATATTCATCAAGGTGTTTCATTTTGCTGTATCTTCCGGGGTGGTGAGCAGTTCTTCCGGCATGGTTTCAGCCAGTTGTTTCAATAGCGCGAGATTTTTCTTGGCCTCTTCCTCCACCAGTGAGTGAATGGCAAAGCCAGCGTGAATGATAACGTAGTCGCCGACATTGGGCCAGTGATCGACAATATCGAGACGGACCTCCTTCTGGATGCCATCGGCGTCGACGGTGGCTATCTGGCTGGTGGTAAAGTCATCAGGGTTACCTTCAACCTTGATAACCTTCATGGGTATTGCGAGACACATGCTGCAGACCTCCTGTGATAATCTGGCCAAGGGAGATACCGCCATCGTTGATGGGTACATCTTCCCCTGTGAAAACTGCAAAATTTTTGGCGGTCAGCTGGCGCTGAAATCCCTCGAGCAGGAGACTGTTCTGCATACAGCCACCTGCAAGGACAACGTTTCTGACCGCGGTAGTTGCCGATAGTCGCTCAACCAGTTCACAGATAGAACTGATTAGCTGCAGGTGGAACTGGAACGCGACCTCGGCCCGGCTGAATCCTTGATCCAGAGCGTAGAGCGCCAATGTAACAAATTCCGATGAACAAATCTCCCACTTTTCGCCCTTTTCGCACAATGCCGATTGGGCTTCAAAGCCGCGAAAATCCGAGATCTGGTTATACCAACTGCTGGTGGCGGCCTGACGGGCAAGAGCCTCCAACTCAATTGCTCCCTGTCCTTCATAGGTTATGCTATGGCGCACGCCTAAAAGGGCCGCCATGGCATCAAACAGCCGACCGCAACTGGAGGTGAGCGGAGTATTGAAGCCGTTTTCGAGCATGGTGTTGATGATGTTCACCTGCTCGCCTGGCAGACCGTGCATCCCTGCCGGCAGCTGATCGGCCGGGCAGGGGCTGCCGCCCTGCATCTGATAGAGCGCGGACAACCCCATCCGCCACGGTTCCTGGGCTGCTGCGTCACCGCCGGGCAGGTGGAGCTGTTCGAGGTGGGCCAGCCGCCGGTAGCTGGTGAGATCGGCGAGCAGGATCTCGCCCCCCCAGATCGTCTTGTCAGCACCGTAGCCGGTGCCGTCGAGGATGATGGCCAGGGCCGGATCCTCAAGACCATGCTCGGCCATTACCGCCACGGCGTGGGCGTGATGGTGCTGAACCTGATACAGGGGAATCCCCTTTTCCCGGTGCAGCTCATGTCCATATCGGCTGCTCATGTAGTCGGGGTGCAGGTCACAAACGATGATCTCCGGCTCGATCTGGAACACCTTCTTCAGGTGTTCGACCGATTCAGTGTAAAAATCAAAGGACTCCAGATTAAACAGGTCACCAATATGCTGACTGAGATAGACCGTCTGCTCCTCCCCCAAAGCAAAGGTGGATTTCAGCCCGCCGCCACAGCCAAGGGCAGCCGGCAGCTGCCAGGGTATATCGAGAGGGGAGGGCACATAGCCCCTGGCCCTCCGATAGATCTGCGGGCGCCGGTTGACAATACGGGCCACCGAGTCATCCACCCGGGTGACGATGTCACGGTTGTGCAACAGGTAGTTATCGGCAATGGGGGCCAGGCGGCGCAGGGCGTCGTCGTTGGCGGTGCAGATCGGGGCGCCGCTGGCGTTGCCCGAGGTCATAACCAGCGCCTCAGGGCACTGGGGCTGCTGAAAAAGCAGGTACTGGAAGGGTGTGTAGGGCAGCATGACGCCCAGTTCGCCTATTTCCGGGGCGAGATTGGCGGCCAGGGCGAAATCGTCTCGTTTTTTCAGTAAAACAATGGGCCGTGCGGAGGAGGTGAGCAGTTGTTGCTCTTCGTCTTCGACGGTGCAGTACTTCCTGACCGTCTCAAGATCGGCCATCATCACCGCCAGCGGTTTATGCGGCCTTCCCTTTCTTTGCCTCAGGGTGGCCACGGCCGTCTCCGAATGGGCGTCGACCACCAGGTGGAATCCGCCCAACCCCCGCATGGCCACGACCTTGTCAGTTGCAAGCGCTACCGCTGCTTCGGCCAGCGGCGAGTCGCTGGAAATTTCAATCCCATCCCCATCGTGCCAGAAGAGTTTGGGGCCGCAGTGGGCGCAGGCGTTGGGCTGGGCATGGAAGCGGCGATCGCCGGGGTCTTCATACTGCGCCTGGCAGACCGGGCACATGGGGAAAACCTTCATGGAGGTCTTGGGCCGATCGTAGGGGATGGATTCCACGATGGTGAAACGTGGTCCGCAGTTGGTGCAGTTGATAAAGGGGTAGTCGTAGCGGTGATCGCTGGGCTCGAGCAGTTCCCGCACGCAGTCGTCGCAGATGGCGATATCGGGTGGAATGGCTGTCTTGGCCGAGTCGCCCGCCACCGAGGCCAGGATGGTAAAAGAACCCTCATGGGCAGAATCTATGGGTTCGGCCAGAGGTTTCTCGTCAATGGAGGTGATACGGGCCAGAGGCGGTGCCTCGTTTTTCAGGCCCTCAAGAAATGCAAATAGCCTGTCGTCTTGGGCGTATGCCCTGATGTGGACACCGTCACTGGTATTACTCACAGTGCCGCTGATGCCAAGACGAGAGGCTAAATTGTAGACGAAGGGTCGAAATCCGACACCCTGGACTGTGCCGCGGATGAGGATTTCGAGCCCTTGCTGGTCCTGCTTATTTGTGTACGAACTTGTCACCGGTAAAGATTGAGGAAATGATACCCTCAGGCTCTTTGACGTCGTTCCAGATACAGAGGTAGACGTGGATAAGAGCGAAAATCATAAACCACCACATCGCGATATGATGGATGAAACGGCTCCACTGCTGGCTGCCGAAGATGGCAGTACCCATACCCGCCCAGGTGGCGTTTTCCGGGAACAGCATGAAGAAACCACTGATGACCATTAATATAGCGATGACGAAGGTGAAAAGGTAGGTCAGACCGGCAATAACGTTATGGCCGAGACGCACCTCATGCTCGTCGGTGATGTACGCATAGCGCAGGATTGTGCCGAAGAGGTTCTTGATATTGCGCGGGGTGATCGGCAGAATATCCCAAACTCTCTCCTGAGCGTTACCAAAAATGTACAGAAATGCGCGAATGATCAGCGCAGACGCGAAGACGTAGCCCGCTACGAAGTGGGTAAAACGCATCCAGGCCATCGGCCAGCTCGCGCTCCCCTCGATCATTGTGTTGGTCCACGGGCCGTTGATATAAAAACCCGTGATACACAGAGTCACAATGGACAGGGCATACATCCAGTGGAACATCCGAAGCAGGATGCTCCAGGCTTGCTTCTTTTCATATGTTGCCATTGTATATACCTCCTACGGTTTGTACCGGGAAAGAAAGGTTACGTGTTTAGGGACCTGTAATTACAGAGCCTTTACCTTCACCATTTCTTTGCCTTCCGGATCAAGCATATGAACCGCACAGGCGATACATGGGTCAAATGAGTGAATAGTACGCAGAACCTCAAGAGGTCTCTCAGCATCAGCAATAGGATTGCCCATAAGAGATGCCTCGTATGGTCCGAGCTGTCCTTCCGCATCGCGAGGACCGGCGTTCCAGGTTGAAGGTACAACCGCCTGGTAGTTCTTGATCTTGCCGTCCTGGATAACGATCCAGTGGGAGAGCAGACCACGAGGAGCCTCGTGGACACCAACGCCGCGCTGTTCGCCTTTCGGGAAGACCGGAGCGTTGAAGATCTCGTAGTCGCCGCTGGCGATGTTGTTGACCAGGTGATCCCAGTGCTCGAGGCAGAGATCAGCCATCATGCCGGCGCGTACTGCACGGGCTGCGTGGCGGCCGATGGTGGAGTGCAGGATTTCAGGACCAACCTGAACGCCTGCCACAGCGCTGACCCGACCGAGGAAGGAGTCAACAGCCTTGATGGTTCTCTCGTGACCCTGGGCGTAACCGACAACCATCTGCGCCAGAGGACCAACCTGCATCGGCTTGCCCTGGAAGCGTGGAGCCTTGAGCCAGGTGTACTTGCCCTCGTCCTCGAAGTCGGTGAACTTCGGATCGGTGGAGGACTCCCAAGGATGCTTGGACCAGTCGCCGTCGTACCAGGCCTTGGCGATGGACTCTTCAACATTCTCGATGAAGTACTTGTCTGCGATGGTGTTGATCGGCTTGATGGTGCTGAGATCGCCGTCGAAGATGGTACCGCCAGGCAGGTCGGCCTTGGTGCCGGCTGCGTCGAGGAACATGTCCGGAGCGGCCAGGTAGTTGGTCACACCGGCGCCGTATGGCAGCCAGTCTTTGTAGAGGGCGCCAACAGCAACAACGTCGGTCATGTAGACCATCTTGATGAAGTCACGTACCTCTTCAACCAGCTGCTTGATGAAGTAGAGACGCTCCATGGTCACCGCGGTCTGGTTCTCTGGGAACAGGTTGGTGGTTACACCACCGACGGTGAGGTTCTGGACGTGCGGGTTCTTGCCGCCGATGATGGCGAGCGCCTGGGTGGCCTTACGCTGGTAGTCGAGGGCCTCCAGGTAATGGGAAACCGCCATCAGGTTGGCCTCGGGCGGCAGTTTCATTGCCTCGTGACCCCAGTAGGCGTTGGCGAACGGTCCGAGCTGGCCGCTGGCAACAAGGGCTTTGACCTTGTCTTTTACAGCTGCGAAACGCTTCGGGCTGTTGCCGTGCCAGTCAGAGAGGCTGTCGGCGAGTCGTGCGGTGGCAACCGGATCCGCGTCAAGGGCGGAAACCACGTCTACCCAGTCAAGGGCGGAGAGCGCGTAAAAATGAACGATGTGGTCGTGCAGACAGTGGATGGACTGAACCATGTTTCTGACGAGCTGGGCGTTCAGCGGGATCTCCAGGCCGAGGGCGTTCTCTACGGAACGAACAGAGGCCATGGCGTGAACGGTGGTACAGACGCCACAGATACGCTGGACAAAAAGCCATGCATCACGTGGGTCGCGTCCTTTCAGGATGTTCTCGAGACCACGGTACATCTGGCCGGAAGACCAGGCTTTGGTGACCTCGCCTCCATCTACTTCTACGTCTACTCTTAAGTGACCCTCGATCCTGGTTACCGGATCAATGGTAATTCTCTGAGCCATGAGCTAAACCTCCATAAAATATTGGTATACCGCAGACGAGGTGATGATGGTCTCGCCGTGCAGGTATGAAATTCACTGAACTACGCTGCAGGCGATTACGCCTCGTCTTTACCGCCTTTTCCTTTGATCAGGCTCTTGCCGATACCAACGGCTGCATGTACACCCACAGCAGCTGCGGTAACACCGATAACCTTCTTGCCGATGCTGTCAGCATCTTCAATGATTCCGGTACCGGGGATCTTGACCTGCGGCAGTCTCTCGTAGAACGGAGTCATGGTATCCCAGAAATTCGGCTCGGTACAACCAACACAGCCGTGGCCAACGCTTACCGGCCATACGTCAACATCGTTGAAGCGAACTGCCGGACAGTTGGAGAAGGTCTCAGGACCCTTACAGCCAACCTTGTAGAGGCAGTAGCCCAGCTTGTGGGCCTCATCACCGAACTGCTCGACGAAACGGCCTTCGTCGAAGTGAGCGCGACGCTCGCAGTGGTCATGGATTCTGCGGCCGTATGCGAACTTGGGACGTCCAAGCTTGTCCAGCTCTGGCAGGCGCTTGAAGGTCAGGTAGTGGAGAATGGTGCCGAGGAAGGACACAGGGTTGGGCGGACAACCTGAAATGTTTACCACAGGCTTGTCAACGAGCTCCTGCACACCAACGGCGCCGGTTGGGTTTGGCGCAGCGGCCTGCACACCACCGTAGGTGGCACAGGTACCGATGGCGATGATCGCGCTGGCCTTCGGAGCAACCTCAGCGAGGATCTCCATAGCGGTCTTGCCGGCGATCATACAGTGAATTCCGTTCTCCTTGGTAGGAATAGCACCCTCGACAACGAGAATGAACGGATGGTTCTCAACGGTGTCATGAAGATTGTGCTCAGCCTGATGACCGGCGGCGGCCATGACGGTTTCATGATAGTCGAGAGAGATGATGTCTAAGATGAGACGGGCCAGGTCAGGATGGGAAGCGCGCAGCAAGCTCTCCGTACATCCTGTACACTCCTGGAAGTGCAGCCAGATAACTCTTGGGCGTTCGCCGGAAGAAGCTGCCTCAACCATTTTGGGAATTACTGCCTCGGACATCCCCAAAGCTGCGGCCGCCATGGTGATACCCTTGAGGAAACCGCGCCGATTGAGTTGCGGATCCAGAGTTGTGTTTACCGTGTCTGCCATATCAACCTCCTATTGCTGTGACAACAATTGTGCGCAAGCGCGCGAATGTGCCGGCACCGCTATGCCGGGCTAAATGAAGAACTGCAACCTTAAACGCATGTAGCCCTTTGTCCCGAGAAGTGCGCCTGAATTCACTAAAGACCCGAGAAAAGGGGCATTACGCCAACTAAGCAATCATTGTTGTACTTAGAAATAATTATGGATAAATGCAAATAAAATGCGGAGGCAATATATCAATAATGGTTATGCAAGTTACCATTATTAATGAAAAAGCGCGATAAGTCGCGGAAATACAAGAATATAAAAAAATTACGAAACTTGGGGTAGGAGGGGCGCTCTGGCGAGTGGCGGTTGTGCAAGTTGGGCAAAAAGGGCGACTATTTCTTAAAGCCAAAGATGCCCTTTTTCGACCTGGGGGCAAAGGCGGGTCGGTTTTGCTTGCCGGATGAGCTTTTGGTTTTTGGGTGCTGCACTGGCTTGTGCGAACTGTGCGCTATCTCCAGGTGCTCTTCGCTCACTTCCCTGCCGGTGGTGATTTCCATATAGCAGTGGTAGAAGATCAGGCAGCGTTTGAAGTAGCTCTTCTTGCGAAGCCACTTTGGCCAGGAGCTTTTCTGGCGATGGTGGATTAAGGAGCCGAGGTTGGTGAGCAGGGTCGCCATCTCCTGCCTGAGCGAGCGTCTGAGGTTGAGCTGGACGCCGAGCTTGGTGTCGATGTCGGCCCGTATTTTCTTGCCGGTGTGAAACAGTTCCGGGCCCTTCATCTGGCGGGAGAAGATGCCGTAATTGATCTCTGCCCAGGGAATCAGGATCATCGCCATCATGAAAAAGTCGGGCTGGCGGGAGACGCTGTTTGCCACGGCGATACTGTTGATCCGATCGATGGTGGCAAATACCCGGCCAAGCTGCTCCCGGCAACTGGTACCGTTGACCTTGGCGCTGATGCTTTTTCGGTAGATGGGAAAGAGATCGCAGAAGATATCGGTATCGACACAGAGCTGGAACCACGGTTCGGCGGCACCGCTGTAGATGTCTTTTAAGGTCTCGTCCCGGAGCCTGGATGGCGGGCAGAGCAACAGCTTCTGGTGGTTGTCGCAGATGGCCTTCAGCGAGTTTTCCTCGATGCTGAAGTTGTTGCGGGCGGCGTGCCTGATGGCGCGCATGGCCCGGACCGGGTCACGGGTGATGCGTTTTTCCGGGTCGCCGACGATTCGGATGATACAATCGTCGAGATCATCTACCCCCTTCACGTAGTCGATAATGGTCTGGTTCTCGATCTCGTAGAAGAGAGAGTTGATGGTCAGGTCTCGGCGCTGGGCGTCTTCGTCGAGGGTGCCGAAGGTGTTGTTGGGCGCCAGGACCGCTTCCGGGCCGTCGAGATCGTGCTCGGATAAGGAGCGCAGGGTCGACACCTCGATAACTGCACCGCTGCGACAGATGACCTGAACCAGGCGGAATCGTCTGCCGATGGTTTTGGAGTTGGGGAAAAGCTTCCTGATCTGGCCGGGGCGGGCATCGGTACTGATGTCGAAATCCTTGGGCTTTTTACCCAGGTAGAGATCGCGTACACCGCCGCCGACCAGGTAGGCGGAAAATCCTGCTTTGTTGAGTTTACGCAGTACAAAAAGAGCATCCGCCGAGATCTGCTCGGGGGTAATCGGATGCTCTTCAGGTGTTATGATGCGGCCGGAATCTGTGGTCGTGCCAGGCATAGCTGAGACTTCCTTCGTATGTACCATGGCAACAATCAGGTTAGGAGGCAGCCGGAGCGAATCCTCTTCCTTCCTTGTATACCGACTCTGCCTGTTCCTTGAACTGACGGAAGATCTCGGCGACCGGCAGGATGTTTTTCATTTTATAGGTGTTGGAGCCGGCAAACACCAGCCCTTCGTCAATGTTTCCATCTCGCGAGGCGATGAGGCGCTCGCTGATGCAGTAGTGGTGGTCGCACTTTTTCAGACATTTGTGAACGCATCTCTTGGTGCTGTGATCTTCACCACTGTTTTTGGCCGACACAAACGGCGTGTTGATGGCGCGGCCCGGCAGGCCGACTGGCGAGGAGGTGAGGACGATGTCCTGCTCACTGGCATCCAGGTAGGCCTGTTTGAATTTATGGCTGACGTCACATTCCTCGCTCAACACGAATCGGGATGCGACCTGGACGCCGTCGGCGCCGTACTTGTCCATCATCTCGGCCATCTCGTAGCCGTTGCTGATACCGCCGGCGGCGATCAGCGGTATTTTTTTGACCGCATCGCGGATGGCCGGGAAGATCTCTCTCAGTGGTTTGTCGGTGCCGAGATGGCCGCCGGCTTCGGTAGCCTCAGCGATAATGGCGGACGCACCCAGCTTCTCAGCCAGTTTTGCCAGTGATGGCGAGGAGACGATCATCACGATCGGTACATTGTGCTCTTTACCGATCTTGAAGATATCCCTGGAAAAGCCTGCTCCGGTGACGATCATGTCGATACCGGCATCAATGGAGCCCATGACGTTGTTGTAAAAATTCTTCATGGCGTACATGATGTTTACGCCGACAACGCCTTCGGTCATTTCCTTGGCTTTCCGAATGTCCTCTTTAAGTTCCTCGACCGGGATGGCGGAGCCGCCAATAATGCCGATGCCGCCGCAGTTTGCGACCGGGGCCGCAAGGGATGAGGTCGAGACACGAATTGACATACCACCCTGCAAAAGCGGGAAAGGTACAGTGAACTTGCCTATAGTAAGTGATGGTAACTTCATGTACGTCAATACTCCTGTGAATTATTAATGTAGTAGCAGTGACGGATAATGCCCCTCTTGTCTGCATTTGTCAAGCGGTCAGATATTGCGGCACTTCAGGCATATGACCACCCTGGGCCGGTTTGGTGTCGATCGAATCACTTATGGTGAGGGTTTTGCAAGGTTTTTGGGCTCTGCTTGACAAAGTCGGAAATTTACGTTTTATTTTGTTCTTTTTTGATTGCTAGCAGAACTATCCACTCTTTCCCTGAATCGGAGGGACTTTGATGAAGCTCAAGGCCCTGAATGGCTTTAAAGATATACTTCCCGCAGATATAGCGCTCTGGATGCGCGTCGAAGCGACGGTTCGTGATATAGTATCCCGTTTTCAGTTTGCCGAGATCCGCCTGCCCATACTTGAAAAAACCGAGCTGTTTGCCCGTTCCATCGGTGAAGCTACGGATATCGTCGAAAAAGAGATGTACAGCTTTGTCGACAAAGGCGTTACCATGCGCCCGGAGGCGACCGCCCAGATCATCCGCGCCTATATCGAGCACGGCCTCTATGTGCAGCGACCGATTCAGAGAATTTTCACCATTGGCCCGATGTTTCGTCACGAGCGGCCGCAGAAAGGACGGCTCAGACAATTTCACCAGGTGAGCGCCGAGGTGGTTGGTGGCGATCATCCGCGGGTCGATGCGGAAGTGATGGCCATGGCCGCCATGATCTTCAGTGAGCTGGGGATCTCGGTAAGCCTGGAGATGAATACCCTGGGCTGCCGCGAGTGCCGCCCGGCCTACCGGGAGAAGCTGCTGGCATTTCTGGCCGAGCGGATGGACAACCTCTGCGACGATTGCAAGCGGCGCAGCACCACCAACCCCTTAAGGGTGCTTGATTGTAAAAAGCCGGGCTGCCGGGCGCAGGTTGAAGACGCTCCATCCATTATCGAATCGCTTTGTTCCGGCTGTAGCGATCATTTCACCTCCGTGCGTGAAAGTCTGGAGCAGCTGGGAGTTGATTACCAGATTAACAAGTTCATGGTCCGCGGCCTTGATTATTATTGCAGAACCACCTTTGAGTTTGTAACCAACGATCTCGGTGCCCAGTCGGCGGTGTGCGCCGGCGGCCGCTACGATGGCCTGGTGGAGCAGCTCGGCGGGCCGAAAAACATCGCCGGTATTGGTTTCGGCCTAGGGTTGGAGCGGCTGGTGCTTCTGCTGCAGCAAAAAGAAGAGCAAGAGGGACGCTTGCAGGAACTCGATCTCTTTGTCGCCGGTCTCGGCGACAAAGCGGCTTCCCTTTGCTACGGTCTGGTCAACGAGCTGCGTGTGGCCGGGCTGCGGGTTGGCATGGATCACGAGGGCCGCAGCCTGAAAAGTCAGATGAAACAGGCCGACAAGGCCGGTTCCGCCTATGTACTCATTGTCGGCGAAGATGAGCTGGCAAAAGGAACGGGTGTGCTCAGAAATATGGCAACCCAGCAGCAGCAGGACATTGATCTGGGCGTGGCGGCCATCCGGCAGCAGCTGGCAGGTGAAGAACCGAACTGATGCCGAGAATAAAAATTCTACGGCACATTACGATATACTGACATTGTGAACTGTAGGGCCGGGCACCAGGCCCGGCCGACAGCTTATCCACCTCTCTGCCTGTTCAGGGCAGGGAACAATTTAACCTGACTGACGATATCATGGAATCAATGGGAAGCTTAGTCCGGTCGCATTCCTGTAATGCACTCGGCAAGGACAATATCGGAGAAGAAGTCACACTGATGGGCTGGGTCCTGCGCAGGCGTGACCACGGTGGTGTAATTTTTATCGACCTTCGCGATCGTGAAGGCATTACCCAGGTGGTATTTAATCCGGAGGTGAATCCGGAGACCCACGCCAAGGCGCATCAGCTCAGAAGCGAGTGGGTTCTTGCCGTCAAAGGCCGGGTTGAAGCTCGCCCCGGTGATATGGCTAATCCCAAACTGGTGACCGGTGAGATCGAGGTGCTGATCGACGAACTGCGCATTTTAAACTCCAGCCAGACTCCGCCGTTCCCGCTGGATGAGGACACCGAGGTTTCCGACAACCTGCGCCTGCAGTACCGCTATCTCGATCTGCGTCGCCCGGAGATGGCTTCCAACCTGATTATGCGCCACAAGGCGGTGCAGTCCATCCGCAATTACCTCAACGACAATGGCTTTCTCGATATCGAAACCCCGATGCTGACCCGTTCCACCCCGGAGGGCGCAAGGGATTATCTGGTCCCAAGCCGGGTCAATGCCGGGAAATTTTATGCGCTTCCCCAGTCGCCGCAGCTCTTCAAGCAGCTGCTGATGATTGCCGGTATGGACCGCTACTACCAGATCGTCAAATGTTTCCGTGATGAGGATCTGCGCGCCGATCGTCAGCCCGAGTTCACCCAGATCGATATGGAGCTCTCCTTTGTCGACGAGGAACAGGTCATCGCGGTGACCGAGGGTATGATCGCCAAGCTGTTCAAGGACACCCTCGGCCTCGATTTCCAGCCGCCATATGCCCGCATGAGCTATGATGAGGCCATGTCCAGGTTCGGTACCGACCGCCCCGACACCCGTTTTGGTCTGGAACTCGTTGACCTGACAGAGATCGCCAAGGAATGCAGCTTCAAGGTGTTCCGTTCCATCGCCGATGGTGGCGGTACCGTCCGAGCCATCAATGCCAAAGGCTGTGCGAATTTCTCCAGAAAAGATCTCGACGACCTGACTGACTATGTTATCCAGTTTGGCGCCAAAGGCCTGGCCTGGGTGAAGATGAAGGCTGATGGTGAGTGGCAGTCGCCGATCGCCAAATTCTTCAGTGAGGAAGAACGCAAGGCTATCGCCGAGGCTTTAGGCGCGGAAGAGGGTGATGTACTCTTCTTCGGTGCTGACAGCAAGAAGGTGGTCTTCCAGTACCTCGGCGAGCTTCGCCTGGAGCTGGCCCGTCGCCTTGACCTGCTGAAAAAAGATGAGTTCAACTTCATCTGGGTTACCGACTTCCCACTGGTGGAGTATGACGAGAAAGACAAGCGTTACCAGGCGCTGCACCATCCGTTCACCGCTCCCAAGGAAGAGGATATGGACAAGCTCGAGAGCGATCCGGGTGCAGTATACAGCCGGGCCTATGACTTGGTGCTCAATGGTACCGAGATCGGCGGCGGCTCCATCCGTATCCACCAGCAGGATGTCCAGGCTAAGGTACTCGATGCCCTGGGTATCGGCGAGGAAGAGGCGAACGAGAAGTTCGGCTTCCTGCTCAAGGCCCTTGAGCTGGGCGCACCTCCCCATGGCGGGCTGGCCTTCGGCCTTGATCGTCTGCTGATGCTGATCTGCGGCTGCAGCTCCATCCGTGACGTAATTGCCTTCCCGAAAACCCAGAAGGCGACCTGTCCGCTCACCGAGGCACCGTCTTCGGTGGACAGAAAGCAGCTTACCGAACTCTACCTCCGCCCGGACTGGAAAGAGTAAGCGGTTTGTTCTATTCCCCGGCGCAGCGGGTGCTGCGCCGGGGAATTTTCCGCCGCTCTCTTCTCCCTGGCTCCAAAATATCCCGTCATCCTCTACCAGCCGTGTTCCGCGAGCTGGACCAAAAACAGCCAGCTGCAGGCGAGAAACACGGCGCCTATCAAGAGCATGGCCAACCCGTAGTGCAGCATTTCCCGCAATTTTTTGATGAGCGCCGCCCTGTCACCCCAAAACAGTTGTTTCTTGAAAAACGCTGATATCTCGATTCGCAACTGGTAGGCCGCCACCACTGAACAGATTGAATATACTGGTGCCGCACTGGCGCTGGACTGTGATTTGTTCCGCATGCTTTCCCCTCCTTTTCATAGTTTCGGATATGAGTATAAAAGGGGAGGGGTATCATAGAGTGACCACCCGCTCATTTTTTTTAAGGACGACGTTCCAGGAAGTTGGCTGATCTTGAATGAGGGATAATTATGCCTACATTGTAGCTATGCAGAAGCAGAATGAGTTGCTTCATGCTGTCATTATAAGGGTTACAGAGAGCAGTGGAGGAAAAGTCATGGAACATAACGCAAAGAGCAAAGAGGCTATTTGCCGAAAGATAGAGAATATCCTACCCGAGGCTGGCACCTGTGGGCTGGACTACACGGTGGAGTATGATGACAAGCGGGGCGCCTGGACCGTCGATCTCAAAAGAGGCGACCAGCACCTGAGGACCTTTGTCGAGGATTTCGAGGCGGAGGATTGTCTGGAAAAAGAGCGGTGTATCCCCCTGGGCCTGCAGGTAGGCCAGCTGAAACGTAATCTCAATCTGTACGGCGAGTCCTAGAATATAACTGTATTTCCTTGAAAGAAAACATGCCGGCAACTGGGGACGCGTTGCGACCCTTGTTACCGGCATGTTTGTTTTTTCATACACGGGACGGCGGTCGCGGGCAGGCGTAGCACAGGGCTCCAGGGGTAATGCTACTGATTACCTCCACCCATGGAGAGCATCTTTTCAAGGGCTGCCCTATCAAAGTGGTAGCTGTCGCGGCAGAATTCACACTGCACGTTGGCCCCGCCTTCATGTTCCAGCAGGTACTTGAGTTCATCGTTGCCAAGGGAGAAGACCGCCCGCTCCATTTTTTCCACACTGCAGCTGCACTGGTAAATCAGTTCGGTGGAGGCGGTTGAATGGTGGGGGATGTCGGCAAAGAGCTGGGAGAGGATCTCCGCGGGAACCGCCCCGTCCTTGAGCATCCGGCTCACCGAGGCTAAGCCGCTCACTTTATGCTCCAGGTTGGTGATGATCCCTTCATCTACCGGGGGCAGGGCCTGGATCAGGTAGCCGCCGGCGGCGCTGATGGTGCCATCGGGCTGGAGGTGGATGCTGAGGCCGACCACCGATGGGGTCTGTTCCGATTCGAGCAGGTAATAGGCAATGTCTTCACCGATCTCGCTGGTATAGAGCTGGGTCATGCCCTGGTATTTCTGTTTGCCGCCGATGTCCTTGGTGACGGTGAGAAAACCGGCGCGGCCGAGACCGGAGGCCACATCGACGCTGCCATTCTTCAAAGGTACATCGGCCTGGGGGTTGGCCACATAGCCCCGGGTCCAGCCGTCATAGCCAGCCTCGGTGATGATCTTGCCCAAGGGGCCGCTGCCCTCGAACTTTAATTGCACATACTGGCCGTCTTTTAAAAGGGCGGCCAGAAGGGCCGAACCGGTGAGAGCACGCCCCAGGGCGGCCGCGGCGGTGGGGCCGACATCGTGCTTGTGGCAGGCTTCGTTGACAAGTCTGGTGGTATCGCAGGCCAGGCCGAAAAATTTGCCGTCATCGGCGATGACGCGGTGCAGAATATCTTTCATAAGTCGATTATAATACGCTATTTCAGGTAAAGGGTTTGGATGAATAACGAGCACTATACCTAATAATCACGCCCCGCTCATGTGGCAAACCGCAGAAAGGGTTTTCATGGGCAGGAAATTGGGGTATACAATAGGGGTTCATCTAACGTAAAGGTTAAGTTGGCGAATGGGAGAAGTTCAATCTTAAGAGAGGGAGGGAGATGTATGCGTATTCTTGTAGGGTTTTGCCTGCTGTTGCTGGTGGCGGTTCCCGGATTTGCCAGGGAGATCGCCGGGGTGGATGTCGCTGAGTCCATCACGGGTGAGGGTGGCACCACGCTCAGCCTGAACGGGGCCGGTGTCCGCTCCAAGCTGTTTTTCAAGATCTATGTCGCCGAGCTCTACCTGGTAAACCCGTCCAGCGATGCCGTTGCGATTCTGGCCGATGACAGTCAGAAGATGATGGTGATGGATTTTCTCTATGACGAGGTGAGCGCTGAAAAATTGGTCGGGGCCTGGAACGAAGGTTTTGAGGCAAACCTGAGCGATGACCAGCGTGCGGCGTTGGCCGAGAAGATCGATGCCTTCAACGCCATGTTTGTCACCGTCAAAAAAGGCGATAAGATCGTGATCAACTACCTGCCTGGTAAAGGGACCTCTGTGATTGTTGCCGGCGCCGAGAAAGGAGCCGTCGAGGGCAAGGACTTTGCCGACGCGGTTTTTGCCATCTGGCTGGGGGAAAAGCCGGTAACCAAGGAGTTGAAGAAGCAGCTGCTGAGCAGCTAATAATCAGCCCGGCAGGAAGAAATCACGGAAGTAGCGAAGTACGGAACTGGCAGAATGGAGAAAACCCCGGTGGACCTCAATCCACGGGGGTTTTCTCGTTACAGGATTTCCGCTTATGGGTAGCTCAATAGGTTAGTAACACCGCCTTGCCTTTGAACTTCGGTTGGGCAAGTTCTTCAACCATAAAATGGGCGACGTCGGCCCGCGAGATACGTTTGGAGGTAATTCCTTCAAGCTGGGTGAGTGACAAGTATTGACCGGTCTTGGCCCCGTTGGTGAGACCGGCCGGCCGGACGATCACCCAGTCAAGCCCGCTTTCCTGGATATGCTGCTCCTGGATATCCTTATCCGCATAGATGGTTCTGAGAAAGAGTGGCTTGAAGATCTGGTCATAGAGAAAGCCGCCGTGGCCCTTGCTGTCTCCTGCACCGATACCGGTGACGCAGATCAGCCTCCTGACGCCATGGGTTTTCATGGCCTCGATCACTGTGGCGGTGCCGGCCGAAAACACGGTCACCGGCTTGAAGGTGATCGGCACACCGATGGTCAGGCAGACCGAGTCCTGGCCCTTGACTGCCGAGTTGACCGAGACCGGATCGAGGATATCGCCCTCCATCAGACAGAGATTTTCATGATGCAGCTCTATTTTACTGGGATGCCTGGCCAGTGCGGTGACCAGATGCCCCGCCTCTAAGCACTGTTTGAGCAGTTGCAGGCCAATGCCTTGGGTACAACCGATGATCAGAATATTCATAGCGTGCTCCCGGGGGATTGTCTAATGATGCGGATCTGGTAATTACCATAGGGGCGCGCCAGGGCCTGCATGGTGACAATCGGCCCGGCGAACAGGAAAAAAAGCAACCCTGTCACCACCAGAATAAGGACAAGCATCTCCGCCGACAGCAGGCTGAGGGTGGCGTTGAGGCGTGCCAGCAGCAAAAGCGGCAGACTGATGGCTGCAGCACCGAGCAGCAGGCGCCAGGTACAGCACCACCACAGCTGCAGGGCGAGAAAAAAAGGCGCATCCGCACCGGTCAGCACGTTGACGGTCGGATCCACCGCGCATTCACCGCGCTCTTTGCGCAGCTCTATTTCACGGCTGAGCATGATGAACCGCTCGGGATATTTTTCCCTGTTGATGTGCTCGAGACAGTCTTCAAGTTGTGCCAGGCTGTATTCCTGGTATCGGGGTATATGCATGGGCACTCTCATAGCCGGTGCAGATCAAAAGGCTGGTACTCCCCTTGCAGTAGCTCTCTGGTAGCAGAGAACCAAGGATCCTGTCGGACTCGGCCCTTTTAAGGCCATGGAAATGTGGCTTAAAGGAAGTACCCGTACTCTTTTTCAGTATACACCCTGGTAGAGAGCGCGACCAATAATGTAGCAGCCAAGAGCCAGCATGAAGAAAAAGAACAGCTTTCTAAAAAGTGCTTCGGAGATCCTGTTGCGGATACGGATGCCCACCTGCATGCCGATAAAGGCGGGGACAAAGGCAATGGCCGAGAGCAGCAGCAGTTCACCGGTGAGCAGCTCGTTCTTGTTGAGCGCCAGCCCAAGCGTTGCGGTGGAGACCAGAAAGAGCAGCCCCATAGTCTGGATGAGGCGATCCCGGGACATGCCAAGGCTTTGGAGGTAGAGCACCCCGGGGACGATGGAGGAACCCGTCAAACCGGTGAGCAACCCGTTGACCGACCCGAACAGCGGGCTCAGCCAGGCTTCCGCCCGGCCGGGATTGGGCAGGTGGGGAGAGCTTAAGCCAACGGCTGAATAGATCAGCAAGATGGTGCCGAGCAAGGCCGAGAGTAGGCCGATGTTGACCAGGGGGATGAGCGAAGCACCAACCCAGACCGTGAAAAAGGTCATCAACAGAAACGACCAGCTCCTCTTGAAAACCACAGCCAGGTGGCCGCCCAGCAGTCCCTGGCCGATATTGGTGATCAGCGAGGGCAGGAGAATGATTGCCATGGCCTCTTTCAAGCCGATGGTGGCGGTGATGATGCCGAGGGCGACGGTGGGCAGGCCGGTACCGATTATTCCTTTGACGATGCCGCCCAGCAGAAAGGCGGTGATCAGCAGGGTAAAATTCTCAACAGTCAGGATGGACATAAAACTCAGTTCAGGGTCATTCTCTTCAACCGGCGCTCAATGGTGATGATCTCCGCATCAAGACGTCTGTCGCTTTGCCGGAGCTGGCCAAGCTTCTTGCGGCAGACACTTACGGTACTGTAGTGGATATTGAGTAAATTTGCGATCTTTTGATTGTTCAGCCCGGTAAATCGGTAGAGGAGATCGATGGCAATATTCCGCTTCGTACAGGAGACGGAAAGAAACGAGGTGCGCTGTTTCTGCCAGAGCTGCTCGAGCAGCCTGATTAGTTCTTCAACTTGGATCAGGCTGTTGGCTTCGTCGCCGTATTTCAGGTGACGGGCTTCCGAAAGGATACGGTCGGCAAATTCCCTGTCTCCAAGAATGGCCTGGCCGATGATATGTTTTTTCAGATTGGGCCGCTCCTCCAGTTGATTGAAGAGTTGGTCGCTATAGGCTGTCCTTCCCTCTGGGGTGTCGCCTCCCAAAGGAGCCAGTAGCTTGTTGTAATCGACAAAATCGTATCGTGGGTAGATACCGAGGTGGCCGGGTAGGCTGGACCAGCGATACTGTCGAAGAAAATGCCATTTTTCATCCCGGTCGAGTTTTCCCATTCCCCTGATACTCAATGGTGCAAGATGGATTGTTCGTGAAGCCGCCTCCTGATACCGTTCTTCCTGTACAACCAATGATTTGAACCGGCCATGGAAGAGCTTGCCTTTTCTTTTATATCGGCAGTTATACCAGCTGGTGTAGCTGATGCTGAACTGTCGCATGAATTCGCCGAGATTATTCTGCGGCGCTGAAACGAGCAGTTGAAATGCATTCTTGAGCAGCACGAAGCCGAACAGCTTTACAGAATAAATGTCCAATCCACGCTCAAGCAATTGCAAGAACACAGCATGCCCCTGATCATTGCGAAAGATATGCTGTTTAGGGATTGCACGATGTTGGAGATGGTAGGTAACGCCGGGGGATTGCACTCGTAACGGTCTGGCCATGATCCTCTCCTAGGGGGGTTGCATAACGAAACGGAATGACCTTAAAAAAAGCACTAGATCCGGTTAGGCTGATAGTACCTGTTTTTTAGACAGATGCAAGTTTGAGGGAGGGTACTGGTCGGGATGGACGAAAATAACAGTGTGTCTGTGGGCTACAGGTCAAAGAAATGTTGGCTATGTGCGTTCTACAGTATGGGGATAGCTTGGTTATTTGCGTATATTGGGAGTTTGAGTATGAATAATTGACTCTTGATTGCAGTGGCAGATGTTCGTGAGCAGGTGCTTGATTTTAATTTTTATTTCGATATGATAGGGGTGCTGTGTGGTAGGCTGCGCTTTCCAAGTACCACAATAGGTAGCTAACTGCAGTGGTGCTTCTGTTAAAGGTCAAAATTGCTATAATCCGGGAAAAGAGAGTATTCCTAAAATGTACGTGAGCTTTTAAAGCAATAAATTTATCACTATGGAACAATCTATAAATTTAGCAACTTGCAGTTCCTAAATCTAGATCCTGAGTTTTGCCACATTTCTGGTTTGATAACTAAAAAAATATCACTAATCTAGTTTTGGTAATAAAATTTGTGACAAGTTAAATAATCACACAAGGTGAAGTGTTGTGATGATGGGTGAAGGAAATAAATATCTTACCTAAGATACCCAAAAGACTTGATGTCGATGAAACATTAGACATATAAAATAGATTATGAAAGACAGGACTTTATGAATGAAAAATCAACCCATGTAAGTGTTACTGGTTCGTTTGGCAGATGTCACTGAGTTAATAGAAAACAATTTGAGGAACTGGTTAGATAATTCAGTTAATCGATACAGGTGGTTGGCTAGCTAACTAATAAGCGTTGACCTGTAAAATCGCAAAGGTCAGGTTTTCACAGTGTTAAATGTTTACGATTGAGAAAATATGTCTACAATCAGCAGTTGGACTCCAGGAGAATATATATCATTTGCCGCTTTACTAGTAGCGGCTATATCTTTGCTGCTAAGTTTTTCAACAAGTAGAAAGCAACATAAATATCATGTAAAATTGGGGCATCACCAAAACATGCAAGAGTTCTATGCTCTATTGAATGAAGTTGTAGCTACCAAAAATAAAGCTGATGTAAATATAAAAAAAGCTATAGATATTAATAAGAAAGTAATGGAATCGATTAAGTCGTATCGTGAAGCTGTAGCTGATGATCACTATATGAGTGATGAACTTTCTGGTTTTGAGGAGTTTGAGGAGATTCTCGAAGGGCGAAAGGCAAAGGTTGATGAATGGGATCAAGTAATAGGATCTATGTGGAGTTGTCAAAATGCAGATCAACAGATATGGCAGGCGCTAAATCAATTGAATTCAGTTTTAAATACAGAAATTACTCAAATAGAACCAATGCTTGTTGAACTAGAAAATAGAAAAAATACTATGATTGATTCGATTGGGTCAATTGAGAATAGTTTCAATAATCCGATAAAAAATCCTTTAATCAAGAGTTAGTAGAGATGCGTAAAAGCCTAGCGTCTACAGCTTCACACTAAAACTCTGATCGCCAGACTAAATTTGACTCTTCTCCCTTTACTTTCACCAGCAAATAAGTTTTATGTAGCGTTCCTGCACATGTTGCTGTAAACACACTACCCATGTTGGTACACCTCTCTTGGGCAAAAAATTGCCACTCTTCTCCAAGCTGATCTGTACAATTCTCCCTGTCTATTGATTCAAAAAAGGAATGTATGAAGAAGGCAAGACACGTGGTATTGTTGCCAGTGCTCGCTTTTGCGGCACTCGGCATTGTCTGGGGCAGTAATTATATCTATATGAAATTGGCATCGGAGTTGATTACCCCCATGCAGATTGTGTTCTTCAGGGTTCTCTTTGGCTTTTTGCCTGTCCTGCTCTATGCCCTTGTAAAAGGTGAAGTACGCCTCAACCACTTCAGGCATGCGCACCATTTTGTGGTGATGGCTCTGTTGGCGGCCATTATCCAGTACTATGGCTTTGCCAAAGGGACATCGTTTCTGCACTCGGGAGTGGCTGGAGCTGTCACCGGCGCGATTCCGTTATTTTCTTTTATTTTGGCCGTGTTGTTTATCCCGGAGGAGAAAGCCAGTCCGTTGAAAGTGCTCGGGGTCGTACTTGGTTTGGGCGGAGTGTTGGCAATTGCTGGCCCAAGCGGAGAGCAACTGGCAGACTCTAACATGGTAGGAGTGGCCTATATGATGATGGGCTCTCTTGGTCTCGGCTCATCCTTTATCTATGCCAGAAAGTATATCGTTCCACTCCAGTTACCCGGTGCTGCGCTGACCACCTATCAACTTGGGATAGGCTTGCTTATTCTTGCTCTAATCACTGATTATTCAGGGATAAGTGGGATCTGGACTGATCTTCACGCCTCGCTCGGCCTGATCATCGGGCTTGGCCTGTTGGGGACCGGTTTTGCCTTTATCATTTATTATTATATCGTTAAAGAGTTAGGTGCTGTGACCGCTTCTTCCGCGACCTATCTGCCGCCGGTGGTGGCGCTGTTGATCGGAGCAGTAGTGGTCGGTGAGCCGATCGGCATGGTGGAATATCTGGCCACCTCGATGATTCTGGCGGGGGTCGTCCTGCTGAGGACCAAAGCTTCGAAGCAAGACCTGCAAAGGATGGCTTTTGACGAGAACTCAACGGGGCAGAGTAGAATCAAATATTCACGATAGTACTCTGGCCTCTCTTTCTACTTCCTATCCATCTGCTTCTTCGTTTTTCTGGTCGCCTGGGCCTCAAACGGGTTAGTCGGCCAATAGTGCTTGGGGTACCTGCCTGCCATTTCCTTTCGCACCTCCGGGTAGGTGTTCTGCCAGAAGGAGTGCAGATCCGTGGTCACCTGGAGCGGTCGCTGGGCGGGGGAGAGCAGATGGATAATGACAGGGACCCGATTTCGACACACCTTCGGGGTTTCATGGAGGCCGAACAGTTCCTGCAGTCGTACCGCCAGCACCGGTGACTCGCCCGGAGTGTACTTCAACCGGATATCGGAGCCGCTGGGAACCTGCAGATGGCTGGGGGCCAGGCTGTCAAGCTGGCTGATCTGCTGCCAGTCGAACATGGCGCGTAGCATGGATTCTAGGTCCAGTTCTTTCAGCTGGTTAAGGTTTCGCATCCCGGTGCAATAGGGGGCAAGCCAGTTAAGATCCTTGCCAAGATGCTTATCGGAAACATCAGCCCATTCTTCCGGCAGCCAGTGATGCAGTGAGCAGATCCGGGCCTGTAACTCCCTCGCTTCCCGAGTCCAGGGCAGAACGGTGAGGCCGTTTTGGGAGACACCGGCCATCAGCGCAGCCAGGACTTTCTCACCATCGGGACTGCCGATCTTGCTACCGCCCAAGACGAGGCTGCCAAGCCTTCGTTCCGCCGCGGCCTTTACCCGCCTGTTCTCCTGATCCCAGCTGATATCCTCAACTTCCTCCAAGAGATGGGCATGAGCAGATTCAAGACTGGAGCGAGCCATTTGGGCAGCCAAATACACCCTGCTCTGTTGTGACTGGTAGGACTGGTGGGGCCGGTCGATATCGCCCACCTGGGCGGCAACTATCAGAGGTGTTCCGGCCAGGTGATCCTCGACAGAGAGCTCAGCCCCCCTGCCGTTGGCGAGAAGATATGCAGTACGGGAACCGGGTCGTATGGCAGCTATTCTGTCGGGATAGGCGTAGGCTACCAGCGATCCCGCCTCACCAAGTTTCGACTGCGATTTTGCTGAACCTCCCAATATCTTCATAAGCTGGCGAGCCTGCTGGAGAATGGTCTTGCTGAAAGGGATATCCGTTGCCGGGTGAACTCTTTTTCTGGAGCTGTTTTCAGCCAGGGCCAAAAGGGATTCGAGCCGGGGGATGATGTCTGCAGTGGTACTGGTGCCGCGAAAGATGTCACGTTCGGACAAGAGGGCCGCCAGAAGACAGCTGGTCCAGCACTGTTTTTCCCTTTGGCCATGAACCAACAGCACCCCCAGCCGGGGATGGACAGGCAGCTTGGCTACAGTTCTGCCAAGCTCCGTGATTTGCCCGGAATCATCAATACAATCAAGTTGTCTGAGCAGGCTAACCGCCTTGCCCCAGGCCGATTGCCGCGGCGGGTCCAGCCAGCGAAGTTCTGCAAAATCCCGTACTCCCCACAGGGCAAGTTCCAGGACCAGCGAGCTGAGCTCGCTGCTGGTAATCTCTGGCGGGGTGTTGGCCAGCAGGCCGTGATCTACGTGACTGCCCCAAAGTCGGTAGCAGGTGCCGGGTGCGGTCCTGCCTGCGCGGCCAGCGCGCTGATCGGCGGAAGCTTTGGAAATCCGGTTGGTGGTGAGGCGGGACAGGCCGGTGCTCTGGTCGTGGATCGGGCGGCGATAATAGCCGGTATCCACTACGCAGGTGATGCCGTCGATGGTGAGACTGGTCTCGGCTATAGGAGTGGAGAGGATGATACGTCGCTTGCTTGTTTTCGGCTGGAAAATCCGGTCCTGCTCCTGATGGCTGAGATTACCGTAGAGCGGCAGAATTTCGGTATCGATGAGCAGTTGTTCATCGAGTAGCTGCTGGCAGCGACGAATCTCGCCGGCCCCTGGCAAAAAGACCAGGATGTCGCCGGGCTGTTCACCATACGCCTTCAACACTCCGGTCAGGGCCAATCTCGCCAGGTTCAATCTTCCGGGAGCAGAGGCGCCTCTGGTATTGTCAAGATACCGGATATCCACGGGATAGCTTCTGCCATGGGCCTCGATATGTCTCGCCTCACCCAGCACTCTGCAGATGGATTCAACCACCAGGGTCGCCGACATCACCAGCAGCCGCAAATCGTCGCGCAGCTGGCAGAGGTCCAGGCAGAGGGCGAGGCCCAGATCGGCCTGCAGGCTCCGTTCATGGAACTCATCGAAGATCACCAGCTGGGTGTCGGCCAGCTCCGGGTCGCGCTGGATCTTTCGGATCAGTATTCCTTCAGTGACCACCTCGATCCTGGTGTCGGCGGAGACTTTCGACTCAAGCCGGGTGCGGTAGCCGACGACGGAGCCCACCGGCTGGCCGAGCATGCTGCTCATACGCACCGCTGCCGCCCGGGCGGCAATCCGCCGCGGTTCGAGCATGATAATCTTTTTGTTCAGGGGGATTACAGCAAGAGCGAGGAGGGCCAGTGGCACCAGCGTGGTCTTGCCGGAGCCGGTGGGCGCACTGAGTACGCAATGCGTCGTGTGCAGGGCCGCCGAGAGTTCGGCGACAACCGAGGAGACGGGGAGCTGGGAATAACGCCCGATGATGTCTCTGTCCAAGGTGGGCGTTACCGCCATACTCAAGCCTCATAGCGCGGTCTTCGTCTCGGTCTGACGCTGGCAGGAGAATTATTTACCTGCCAGCAGGTTCTCATCGCAATACAATTAGATCTCGTCAACCCCGGACGGTATCAGGCAGATGAAGGTGAAGTCCTCCGCCCCGCCGTTCATGAACTGGTGCTCTTCGTTGCCGGGGATGAAAACCGCGGTGCCGCTGGTCACGGTCTGCCACTCGCCGTTCTTGAAAACCCGGCCGGTTCCGGAGTGGACGAACACCTCGTGCTCCCACTCGTGGGTGTGACGCGGGGTAAAACCGCCGGGGGCCAGGGTGAAGGCGCGCATGCAGAAGTTGTGGGCCTCGTCGTCCTTGCCGATCAGCACGCGGCCGGTGACGCCTTTGGCAACCTCATTATCGATCTCGTGGGATGGTGCATCTGTATACTTCAGAATCTTCATGTTCATATCAGCTTGTTGAGGGAGATTAAACTGTTGTGTGACAGCGTTGCATTCCACAGTGTGTCAGAAAACATTACATTTTTCGCCGGGATTTGCAATGTACACCTTCATCTGGCTATTATGTCGTCTTCTTTTGACCGGTCAGCCCCATGTAGATCGCCGTCAAGGTAATGATAATACCGATCCAGTGAACTGGTGCTGTAGGACGTGAGAAAAACAGCACATCCCAGAGAAACGACAACGCCGGCTGCAGCAGCAGGATGAGCCCGGTGAAGGAGGGGCGAATCTTCGGCATGCCGTTGGCGATCATCACCCAGCCGATGGTCTGGCTGAACAGTCCCAGGCTCACCAGGTACACCCCGTCCGCCACCGTGGGGATGACAAAGCTGGTACCGGTGGATACCAGCCAGACAGCCAGGCAGCAGGAGCTGAAGAGGGAGACCAGCATCAGCGGTCGATAGCGGCTCTGCATCACCTTGTCCGCCTGGAGGTTTCTTAAGAGCAGCAGGTAGATTGTGTAGCAGAGCGCGGTGAGAAAGCCGTAGAGCACACCGGTCTTATAGCTGTCGGGCAAACCCTGCCAGTCAAAACCGATCACCAGGAACAGCCCGAAAAAGGCCAGCGGCAGGGCGAGCAGGTACCTGGCTTTCAACAGCTCGCCGAAAAAGAAAAAGCCGCAGGCGGCCATGAGAAAGACCTGGAAGTTGCCGATCACCGTGGCCAGACCCGGGCCGATGTAGCCGATGGAGGCATGCCAGAAAAAGAGGTCCAGGGCGAATGCCACGGCGCAGGGCAGCGCCGGCCATATGAGCCGGAGCGGCAGTCGCCGCAACTCCCCGGCCCAATAGGCGATGGGGACCAGGAATAAAAAACCGAAAAAGACACGATAAAAAGCCGAGGTGGCGGCCGGTACCTCCGCCAGCTGCACCCAGACGGCGGAAAAGCTGATCAGAAAGGCTCCTGCCAGCACCATCAGGATGGGGTTGGCTTCCATGATACGTTGAAATTTCGACATAATAGGCACTTAAAGCACAATATGCACAGCTGAAGTTCGGCTTGGTAATGGCCCGACTTTCTGTGAAAATTGCCCTGTTATCCTTTGTAAAAAACTGAATTACGGGTATAGTGACCTGCGGACACGCGGCGAATTTTCCGGCTGAGGGTTGTGCGGAATATGCAATTCATAAGCAATATTGAAAAAATCAGCAAAGATTACTGTATCGACAGTGATGAACTGCTTTTCTTTAATGTTAACAAACGGTTATTGTCGGATTGCCCGGTTGGGTGCAGTCGCGGCAGGTCGGCTGGCCATGTTCATGCCTTGACCTTGGCAGGAAAACCCGTTAGGGAGCCATATGCGGTTTTGAAACCTGGTTTCGAAACAGGCGGGACTACCTAAAATCATGCATGATAAGCGGACTATACAACGTTATAGCGGGTGACAAAAGAAAATGATGTTCTGCAGCAAACGAAAACATACGGGCGATTTTTCCCGGAACCCTTTTCCCGGTCATAGCTGTGCCCGGTCCTGGCGCCGGCATGACGGCGCGACTGCGGTTTGGCTGAGAGCTGGTCTGTTTCACCGCTATTGATAAATGCAACAAGGGTTTACTCTGGATTCAGGGTAAACCCTTGTGTTGTTTCGGGCCCCTTTGGAGCAGGGCCTCAGTTATGGTGCCGGGGCCTCGGTCCCGGCAAAAGATAAATTTAACTGTCTGAAAAGCTGACAAAAAAATGTGGTTCCCGGCCTGGAAGAAGGGGAAATTGTCCAGACTGGGTTAGGTACTGCGGCAGGGCAGGGCGGCGGTTGCTCCACACCCGGTTCCTCCCTGGCTGTAATCATACATTGAACTTCTGAGATGAGAGAAGAAAATGAAAGATCTATCCACAACATACCTGGGATTGGAGCTGAAGAATCCGGTTCTTGTCGGGAGCTGCGGACTCACCGGTTCGGTCGAAAAGGTGAGGGAGCTGGCTGAGGCGGGTGCCGGCGGCGTGGTCCTCAAGTCGTTGTTCGAGGAGCAGATTGAGGCTGAACTGGCGGCCAACCTGGGTGACTATCATACCGATTATCCGGATGCCTTTGAGTACATCCGTGAATATACCCGGTCAGGCAGCGTTGATGAATACCTGAGCCTGATCGCCGACGCCAAGGGCGCGGTGGACATCCCTGTCATTGCCAGCATCAACTGCGTCTCCGACAGCGAATGGACCGAATTCGCCAAGCGTGTGGAAAAGGCCGGTGCCGACGCCCTGGAGTTGAACATTGCCCAGCTGCCCAGCGACCTGAAGAAGAGCGGCGAGCAGAACGAAAAGCTCTATTTTTCTATCTTGAACAAGGTGAGCGAGGCGGTGGACATCCCCATTGCCCTGAAGATGAGCAGCTATTCCGCGGGCCTTGCCAATCTGATCAGCCGCCTGGCCTGGTCGACGGAAAACAGGGTGGCGGGATTCGTACTGTTTAACCGCTACTACCGTCCCGATATCGATATCTCGGCCATGGAGGTGAGCAAGGCCGATGTGTTCAGCACTCCGGCCGATATCTGTGAATCGCTCAGGTGGATCGGTTTGCTGTCAGCCAATATAGAAAGGGATTTTGCGGCATCCACCGGCGTTCACGACGCCGAAGGGGTGATCAAGCAGTTGCTGGCCGGGGCGGCGGCGGTACAGGTGGTTTCTACTCTGTACAAGAACGGCTCCGGCAGGATCGGCGAAATTCTGACTGGCCTCGAGCAGTGGATGGAGGAGAAATCTTTCGACGCCATCACCGATTTTCGCGGCAAGTTGAGCTATGGCAAGGCGGAGAACCCGGCACCCTTTGAGCGTGTACAGTTTATGAAGCAGTTTGGCGGCATCGTCTAGGCAAACTGCTGGAACGGGTGATGAACCTGGTGCGGGGCAAAATGTCCGCACCGCATATTTTAGCTTTCAGTAAGTGGATATTATGAAATCTTTACTGACGTTTTTACAAGGTGGAGTTCATCCGCCGGAAGCAAAGGGGCAGACCGCGGCTCTTCCAATTGAGCGCATGCCGGTGCCCGATGAGCTGGAGATCATTCTCGGTCAGCACATTGGCGCCCCCTGTGAGCCGACGGTCAAGCGCCGTGAAGAGGTGGCCGAGGGCGGCCTCATTGGTGAAGTGAAAAAAGGATTGGGGGTACCGCTCCATGCACCGGTGGCGGGCACCATCAAGGCCATCTCAACCTCGGCCCATCCCATGCGCGTTTCCGCGCCCTCGGTGACCATTGCCGTGAACCATGAGGCTGCGGCTGCCGAGTATCAGGCCAGTGACTGGCAGCAGCTGAGTGCAGACGAGCTGAAAGGCAAAGTCCATGGGGCCGGCATCATCGGTATTGGCGGCGCGGGTTTCCCGACCCACGTCAAACTGAGCCCTCCCAGGGATGCCCAGATCGACCAGCTGCTGTTAAACGGCGCCGAGTGCGAGCCCTATATCACCGCGGATCACCGCCAGATGCTGGAGCACGCCTCAGAGGTCGTGGAAGGCGCCCGCATCATCATGAAGATTCTGGGTGTGACCAAGTGCCAGATCGGGATCGAGTCCAACAAGCCGGACGCCATCGAGGCGATGACCAGGGCCGCCGAGGCGGTCTCCAGCACCGACTGCCATATCCTGGTGCAGGGGCTTGAAGTGAAATACCCGCAGGGCTCGGAAAAACAGTTGATCGAGGCGCTGACCGGCCGAAAGGTTCCCGCCCAATCCCTGCCGTCCGCGGTGGGTGTGGTGGTGCAAAACGTCTCTACGGCGGCGGCGATCTTTGACGCGGTGGTTCGCAGCAAACCGCTCTACGAAAAAGTGGTCACCATCGCCGGTAAGGGTATCAACAAGCAGGCCAACCTGCTGGTCAAGGTGGGTACCAAGGTGAGCGACATCGTCGACTACCTGGGCGGCGTCAAACCTGAGCTGGCCAAGATCATCATGGGTGGACCGATGATGGGCTTTGCGGTCTCCGATCTCAATATTCCCATCACCAAGACCACCTCCTCAGTACTCTTTCTGACCGAAGACGAGATCGACGCCAACCCGCACTCGGCCTGTATCCGCTGCGGCTGGTGTATCGATGCCTGTCCCATGGGGCTTGAGCCGAAAGAGGTGGGCAACCATGTGGAGGCCAACCGCGCCGAGGATACCGCCCAGTTTGGGGTGTTCGATTGTTTTGAATGTGGCAGCTGTGCCTATGTCTGCCCGGCCAAGAGACCACTCGTACAGTTCGTCAGACTGGCGAAGATGAAGGCCAAACGATAGCCGGCGAACAGCAGCCGGCCAAACGTGTCTTCGTGGTTTGAAAAGACACGAACAACAGAACGGAAATGCAGTCAAGAGAAGTGTTTGAGTGGTCTGCATCGAGAGATAATAACCAGTTCAAGGAGAATCTTTAAAGACATGCAAGTGCCAGAAAACCAGTCATTACAGGCACAGCGGGAGTGGATCGTATCGGTTTCGCCCCATGTAAAAAGTAATGAGACGGTTGCCAAAATTATGTGGACTGTGGTGGCCTGCCTTATGCCGCCCCTGTTCCTGTCGGTCTTTATATTCGGCGTCCAGGTCCTGCTTATCACCGCAGTATCGGTTATCAGCTGTGTGGCGGTGGAATACCTCAGCCAGAAATCCCTGGGACGTCCGGTAACCATAACGGACGGCAGCGCGGTGCTCACCGGCGTGCTGCTCGCCTTCCTGATTCCGCCCGGTGTCTCCTACCTGCTGCCGGTACTCGGTGCGGTGATGGCGATCTATATCGGCAAGCACCTGTTTGGCGGTATCGGATTCAACATCTTCAACCCGGCGCTGATGGGACGCGCCTTTTTGCTGGCCACCTTTCCTGTGGCGATGACCTCTGCCTGGCTGCCACCGGTGGAAGGGCTGGCAATTTTCAGCTACTTCGGCGCAGGCGTTGACGCGGTTTCCACCGCCACCCCCCTGGCCGTGATGAAAGAGCAGGGCATGGCCGCCTTCACCGAGATGTTCGGTTCCGGCGCCTCCCTCTACACCTCCTTTTTCCTGGGCTGGCGCCCGGGCTGTATCGGGGAGACCTCCGGCTTTCTCCTGGTATTGGGCGGAGCCTACCTGATCTATAAGAACTACATCACCTGGCATACCCCGGTGGCGGTACTGGGAACCATCGCCGCGTTGACCTGGATCTTCGGCGGCGAGACCTATTTTTCCGGCGACCCGCTGCTGGCGATACTCTCCGGTGGAGCCATCCTCGGTGCCATCTACATGGCCACCGATTACGTCACCTCGCCAACCACCAAGACCGGCCAGCTGGTCTACGGCGTTGGCATCGGCGCCTTGACCGTACTAATCAGACTGAAAGGCGGCTACCCGGAAGGTATCTGCTACGCCATTCTGCTGATGAACCCGCTCGCCACCGTTATCGACGGCTTCTGCAAGCCCAAGCGTTTTGCCGGCCCGGCAGGAGGTGACAAATGAACCAGATACTGAACATTACCTTTCGACTGACCGTTTCCTGTCTGCTGGCGGCGGTGGTGATGGGCTCGACCTTCATCATCACCAATAAGGCCAAGACCCATAACGAGCATGTGCGCGAGGAAAGCGTCAGGTATTCTCTGCTGGGCTACACCGCTGACACTCCGGCCCCGGAATCACTGGCCATGCATGAGCTGTATCGTTATGTGGTGAAGGAAGCCGGCCAGCAGTACATCGGCTATCTGCTGCCCGCAGCCCACGACGCGGCCGCACCTTTTGTGTTTGTGGTCCTCGACCTCAACGGTCAGCTGGCATTCCAGCAGCCGGTGGATCTGGCAGAGGACAAGGCCATGTCAGCCAAGGATCGTGAGACAGCTATTCTGGCGGCGATCGGCGGCGGTAAGGAAATCGTTTTTGCCGAGCAGGCCATTGTGGTGACTGACGACGGCCGGCGGGCTGCCTATCTGCTGGGCGGCAAGTTCCCCGGCTTCAAGACTTTCATCCACGTGATGATGGCCATCGACCCCAGCTACACCATGCTGGGCTTCGAGGTGCTGGAGCACGAGGAAGACCCGGGTCTCGGTGCCGAGATCGAGCAGGATTACTTCAAGAACCAGTTTGACGGTAAGACCTTTGAGATTTTGAAGGGGCTGGATGTTGTTAAAGAGCCGCTGCCGGCCGAGTACCAGAAAGCCCTGGAGGGCAAGGTGGATGAGTCTGCGCAGATGGCGATGATGGACAAGTACAGAGAGCAGGATATTTATGCACTCACGGGTGCGACCATCTCCACCAAAGCGGTAACCGATGGCCTGAAAGGTATCACCAAGAAGTTTGCATACCGCATCGATACCCTCGACTCCGTACTGAAAGAACAGCAGATTGCTGTTTCCTTCTAAACTTTAGCAGAGGTAGTAACGTGGCAAACGATAAGTCTATTTCACAATTGCTCGGTCGCGGTATCTTGAGTGAGAACCCGATATTCAAGCTGGCCTTGTCCATGTGCCCTGCTGTGGGTATCTCCACCAATGTCATGAACGGCATCATGCTGGGCATCGCCGTATTTTTCGTACAGGTGTTCTCCAGTGTGACGATATCGCTTTTCAAGGATGTCATTCATCCCCGTATTCGTATTCCTACGTACACGCTGACCATCGCCACCTGGGTTACCGTTATCGACCTGGTGCTGGCGGCCTATCTGCCTGAAGCTTACGCCAAGATGGGCATTTTCGTTAAACTGATCGTGGCCTTTGCCATCATCACCATGCGTCTGGAAATGTTTGCCTGCAAAGAGAAGGTGAGCGACTCGTTCTGGGACGCGGTTGGTATGGGCCTGGGCTTTATGGTCGGTATGGTGGTGATCGGCGCCTTCCGCGAGCTGTTCGGTTCCGGCATGATCCTCGGTTACGACATCCTCGGTTATAAACCGTTGTTGTTCTTCATCCTGCCAAGCGCCGGTTTCTTCGTGGTCGGGCTGATGATGGCCTTCTTCAACTGGGTTGAAGTGGCCTACAAGCGTAAGAAAGGAGTGACCTCATGATCAAGAAACACCTGAGTACCATACTCTGTTTTACCCTGGCGGCGCTCCTTCTGCCGGCCTGGCTCATGGCTGCCGATTTTGTGAGCAGCAAGAAGTTCGGCGACGCCAATGAAATCATCGTCACCTTTGCCGGCAGCGTGGATGCTGCGGCGGCCGGTGACGTCAACAACTACACTGTCTACGAAGAGCCGGATCCGGATATCAGGCTGCAGCTGGTGGAGGCGGAGGTGCTGCCTGGCAACAAAACCGTCTCCTTAAAGTTTGCCGATCCGCTGAACACCACCGAGACCCATGTGATCGAGGCCAAAAACCTCAAAGGGGACGCCGTAATTGATTTCACGGTCTCCAAGTCGTACCTTGGCTACCTGTTCTCCATCATGATCTCGGCCCTGCTGATTCAGAACTTCGTGTTCACCAAGTATCTGGGGCTCTGCGTATTTTTTGGCACGGCAAAGCGGAAGGCCACTGCCAAGGGTATGGGCGTGGTGTTCACCATCGTTATGGTGATCTCGGCTTCCATGGCCTGGTTCCTTTATCAGTTCGTGCTGGTGCCGTTTAACCTCGGCTTTCTGCAGATCGTGATCTTCATCGGCCTCACCTCGTTGACGGTGCAGGCGGTGGATACCATCCTCAGAAAGGTGAACCCGGTACTGTTCAACTCGTTTGGTGTCTACCTGGTTCTTGTTATCGCCAACTGTATTGTAATTGCGGTGCCGCTCATCCTGGCCGACAACAATTACAACTACTTTGAGACCCTGATGCTGGCCCTGGGCGCCGGTGGCGGCTTTTTGCTGGCACTGTATCTGATGAGTTCTGTCAGTGAGCGATTGGAGCTTGCGAACATTCCGCCAAGCTTTAAGGGCCTGCCCATGGCCTTTATCGTGGCCGGGCAGTTTGCCATGGCCTTTCTCGGCTTCTCAGGTCTGCAGCTGTTTTAGGGCAGAACTAACTATTAACGGATGAATATGAGAGTATCAATATGGATCCGGCATTAATTAAAATAGCGTTAGGTGGAGTGGTTCTGCTTGGCTGTATCGGGCTGTTCTTCGGGATCGGCCTGGCCATTGCGGCCCATAAGTTCGCGGTTGAGGTCAATCCGCTGATTGAAGAGGTGACGGAGTCCCTGCCCCTGGCCCAGTGTGGCGGTTGCGGCTACCCAGGTTGTGAGGGCTATGCCATCGCGGTGGTGACCGACCCTGACGTGCCTCCCAACCTCTGTTTCCCAGGTAAGGAGGCGGTTGCCAACAGGGTGGCCGAGCTGACCGGCAAGAAGATGGCGGCGGTGGAAGACCAGATGGCGGTGGTGCGGTGCTCGCGGGTCGAGGGACGCGTCAGCCATAAGCATGAGTACATCGGTTTTGCATCCTGTACCGCGGCAAATCTCGGTTTTGGCGGCCCTTCCAAGTGCCAGTACGCCTGTATCGGTCTTGGCGAGTGCAAGGCGGTCTGTCCGTTCGATGCCATTGAGATGGTGGAGAACTTCCCGGTGGTCAACCCGGATAAGTGCGTGAGTTGCGGAGCTTGTGTCAAGATCTGCCCCAAGGGCATCATCGAGCTGCAGACCCTGAAAGCCCGTGTCTGGGTACCGTGTTCAACAAAAGATCTGGGGAAAGTCGTAAAATCGGTTTGCGAAGTGGGCTGCATTGGGTGTAAGCTCTGTGTCAAAGTTTGCCCTGCTGATGCTGTGACTTACGAGGACAACAAGATCAAGATCGATCACAAGGCGTGTATCGAATATGGGCCGGCGTGTGAGGAAGTCTGTGTTGCCAAATGCCCTCGGGATATCTTCAGAATGTACGACGGTCGTCAGGTTATTGCCAGAGACGTCGCGGATGGCCTGAAAATGGCCGGATAATATGAAAGGATTGGATACGGATATGAAAACTTCCCAGACTGTTGTTGATCAGAAAAGAAGATCGTTTTTGAAGCTGTCCGGTCTGCTTGGCCTCGGAGCCGCGTCCGCGGCCCTGCTGCCGGCGGAAAAGGCTGAAGCATTTCTCTTTAACAAGAAAGAGTACAAGGTCACCGCAACCAGGCTGTCCATGGGCACCTATGTGGCCATGACCGCCATTCACCCTTCCCGGGATGAGGCGGAGGATGCCATCGGGCGCGCCTTTGAGGAGATCGAGCGTCTCAATTCAATGCTGACCCGCTTTGAGTCCAGCTCTCCGGTCAGCGAATTGAATGGCGCCGGCAGAATCGTGGCCCCGCCCAGGGAGATGCAGGAGCTGGTGGCACGCTCCATGTACTATCATCGTGAAACCGGCGGCGCCTTTGACATCACCGTCAAGCCGTTGATCGACCTCTACAGCGAGTCCTTTGCCGCGGGCAAAGAACCGGCCGCGCTGGAAGTCAACGAGCTGCTGACCACCATCGGTACCGACAAGATCAAGGTACAGGGTGGCGACATCCTCTTTGCCAACAGCGATATGGGGATTACCCTCGACGGTATCGCCAAGGGCTTTATCGTGGACCGCGCCTCGGAGATTCTCACCAAGCATGGTATCACCAATCACCTGATCAACGCAGGTGGTGATATCCGCACCAGCGGCACCGCCGCCAAGGGCCGTGCCTGGACCGTGGCCATCCAGGACCCGAAAAAGACCAAGCAGTACCCCGATGTGATCACCATGAAGGACGGCGCCATCGCCACTTCCGGTAACTACGAGGTGTACTACGACAAGGAGAAGGTCTTCCACCACATCGTCGATTCCAAGACCGGTCATTCTCCGCAGCTGTCCACCAGCGTTACGGTGATGGCCTCCACTGTTATGGACGCCGATGCTCTGTCCACCTCGGTGTTCGTCATGGAGCCGGTGGAAGGTGTGAAGTTCATCAACTCCCAGCCCGATACCGAGTGCTTCGTGATCGACAGAAACGGCAACAGCAGTAACTCGGCCGGTTGGCAAGTATAGAAGGTTGATCTTCGAGGGTGGTGTCAATCCATGCGACGCCATCTTCTTCAGTGTTTCGGCAATAGGCAGAAGAAAACTCTAGCCAATTGCCGAAAACTTCGAAGCTGACATCGCCTGAATTGACTGAGGTCGGTGAAAGTTCGGAGGGAGAAACTGATACAACTAAAAAATCCCGGTACCATCTTGGTACCGGGATTTTTTAGTTGTAAAAGGACCTACAATTATTACGCTTTTCCAACGTCCAACGTCCAACGTCCAACGTCCAACGTCCAACGTCCAACGTCCAACGTCCAACGTCCAACGTGTAGTTAACTATTCGTCCCAGATATTGGCCACCGTATAAGGGCTGCCCTCCGGCGCCCAGAACTCGCCGGTAACATAGCGGCGGTGCCGGTCGAGCTTGTCGATTTGCGCATATTCTTCATCACTGAGTTTGAGCTCCGCGGCTTCAAGGTTCTGCTGGATACGGGAAGGGGTGACCGATTTGGGAATGACCACGGTGCCGCGGTTAACGGCCCAGTTGATCAGTATCTGGGCTGTGCTCACGTTGTTCTTGTTCGCTATGTTTTGTACGATCGGCTCTTCCAGCAGCAGCGGCTCGTCGGCGGCTTTCAGGTCTGCCGGCCGATCCGGGGAACCCAAAGGGGAGTAGGCGGTGAGCAGAATCTCGTTTTTTGTACAGAACTCGAGCATCTTCGGTTGCTGCAGGTAGGGGTGCATCTCGATCTGGTTCATTTCCGGGGCGATGGTCGAATTGTCGAGCAACTCCTGCAGCTTTTTGATACTGAAATTGCTGACCCCGATATGGCGTACCAGCCCCTTGTCCACCAACGTCTCCATCGCTTTCCAGGTCCCGGTGATCGGCAGCTCCTCGTAGGCGATGAACTGATCGGGTGACCCTGGATAGAGAACCCCAGGGACGAAATGCACCGGCCAGTGGATCAGGAACAGATCGAGATAGTCGAGCTGCAGATCGGCCAGGGTCTTTTCCAGAGCGGGAAGAACATCTCCCGGGGCGTGGGCATTGCACCAAAGTTTCGAGGTGACAAAGAGCTCTTCGCGCTTAATGCCCCCTTGGGCGAACGTTTCACCAAAGGCTTTGCCGATTTCCGCCTCATTGCCATATATCGGTGCACAGTCGATGTGCTTATAGCCGCAGTCAAGGGCTGATTTCACCGCTTCATACACCTTGCCGGGGGCTGATTTCCAGGTACCGAGTCCAAGTGCCGGTAGGGGATCGTTATTTCGAAAACGTACAGTACGCATTGTTTGCCTCCTTGTACCATCAAAGTTGGACAATCTGTGTTGTTGAAATGAAATGAACAAACACTCCGGACAACGAAGCGTGATCAGACAGCAGCCAGCCAGTTCTTCCTGCGGAGTATATTACTGCTCAGCCAAGGCGAAGTCCACCGCAACTGTCGCATGAATTTGGGTGGTGTTATACAGGGGCACCTTGGCATGGCTCTGATCGATGAGCATACAGATCTCGGTGCAGCCGAGGATTACGCCTTCTGCTCCCTGGTGCATCATCTCATCCATTATCGTGAGATAGTCCTGGCGGGAACTGCTCCTTACTTCCCCTTTACAGAGTTCGTCAAAGATAACGTCGTGGACCAGCTGCATCCCCCTGTCATCGGGGATGACCACTTCAAGACCCTGATGCTCAAGCCGGCCTCGGTAGAACTCCTCTTCCATGGTAAAACGGGTGCCCAGCAGGCCGACTTTTTTTCTGCCGTCAGCTTTGATGGCTGTGGCGGTGGCATCGGCCAGATGCAGCATGGGAATGGTGATGGCCGCCTCGATTGCTCCTGCGACCTTGTGCATGGTGTTGGTGCACAGCAGCAGAATATCCGCACCACCCGCTTCCACCTTCCTGGCCTGTAGGGCAAGCAGCTCACCCGCCTCCTGCCAGGCGCCGGCAACCTGGAGCTGTTCGATTTCATGGAAGTCAACGCTGACCATGCAGATTCTGGCAGAGTGCAGTCCTCCACACCGCTTGCGGACCTGTTGATTGATCATTTGGTAGTAAAGGGAGGTAGATTCCCAGCTCATGCCGCCGAGCAGGCCGATAGTTTTCATCATCGTCACGTGTTATTTGGTTGGGTCGGGTGTGAGGTGAAGTTTGCTGCTGATCTTGTTTGGGCTGACGGGTTCCTCATTATTCCGAAGGTCTTGCTGTTCGGTGGTCTTTGCCCGCTTTTTCCTCTGCAGCATCAGAAGGTTGCCTGAGAGAATGAGGGTTACGCCGGAAAGTGCCGACAGGGTCCATTGATAATCTTCCCAGACGGTTGAGATGGCCAGGGCCACCACGGGAAAGAGCAGGGTGGAATAGGCGGCGCGGTCGGCACCGATATTGCCCACCAGGGTGAGATAGCAGCCAAAAGCGATGATGGAACCGAATATGGACAGATAGGCAAGTGAGCCCAGATAAGTAAAGCTTGTCTCAAACTGTAGTTCCATACCGCGAACAAGGGCAAAGCCAAGCATCAGCAGCGCACCATAGCCCATACCGTAGGCATTGGTCTGGACAACGGGGAGGCCGTTTTTTTGGTTTCGGGCGGAGAGAATGTTGCCGAGAGACGCCAGGTAGGTGGCGCCAAGACAGAACAGGACACCGCGGAGTCCATGGTTTTCCATGGTGAAGGTGGTAATTTCCGGTCGAAAGACCAGCACGATGCCGGCCAGGCCCAGAACTCCGCCGCAGACAACCTTCATATCAATCGGCGAGCGGAGAAAGATGGCGCCGTTGAGCATGTTCATCAGCAAAATGGTGGAAAAGATCACCGCTGCCAGGCCGCTGGCCACGTAGAGCTCGGCGATGTAAAACAGCAGGTAGTTCAGGGCGAACAGAAATACTCCCTGCAGAGCGATAAAAAAATGCTGGGCCGGGGTAAAGCGCATGGGCAGTCGCCTGAAGCGGCACCAGAGCATGAGCAGCACGGCCGCCAGGGCAAAACGATAGCCCACGGAAAGCATCGGTTCAACCACGCCCAACTGGAATTTGATGCCGATCCAGGTGGAACCCCAGATCAACACCGTTGCAGCGTAAAACAGAAAATTCTTCATTGGTTTCCTCTACGGCAAACAACTTGGAAGTACTCTACAAACACGATGGAGGACTGCCCCAGGCATCGTGAGGACGGCTGAGGGTTGCCCATAACGGATTGGATATGACCCAACTATATCGTCTAGCGAGGAAAATAACAGATACAGCAAGAATGAATTTATATCGGTACAGATTGTGATTTGGTTGTATGGCGGGATTGGCCTTATGCGCTCTGCAGGCCGGTTGCCGGTTTCAGCACTGCATCTGTGCTTGACCTGTTGCTGACACATCGAGTATTGCCAGAGTTCATCCATCATCTGGTGGTACAGGATATAGCCTTGAGAATATCCGTAAATGTACTTGTGTTGCTGGAGTTGAAGAGTCTACAAAAGTGACTGCCATTTTTGAAATGTCCGCAGAAAAGAACAGGAGCTAAAGATATCCAATGCTATACCACGACGAAGTCTACGGCAAAGAAGAGATTAGAGAACCATTGCTGCTGGATATACTTTCAAGTGATGCCATGCAAAGGGCAAAAGGTATTTCACAACATGGTATCACCGCATTAATTGGCATCACTCCTCCGTTTAGTCGATTTGATCATTCCCTGGGAACAATGATCCTCGTCCGCCGTCTGGGTGCGGACATACATGAACAGGTTGCGGCACTGCTCCATGATATAAGTCACACGGCTTTTAGCCATGTGGTCGATTACGTGTTTGACGACCACAGCGGACAAAACTACCACGAAGAACAAAAGGAGGAGTTTGTGGCCAATACCGATATTCCGGAGGTGTTGGATCGGTATGACCTGAATTGGCGGGATTTCATGGAAGAGGAGCAGTTTTCGCTTCTTGAGCAGCCCTCGCCGGCGCTCTGTGCTGATCGATTGGATTATTTTTTCAGAGATCTGGAATTCCTGAAGTTGGCCACACGTGATGAGATCCGTTCTGTCCTCAAGTCGCTGGAGGTCGTTGAGGGACAAATTGCTGTGACTCATTCTCACGCTGCCCGTTGGTTTGCATACACCTACATCGAGGCAGATCGTGCGAGCTGGTCGAATTTTCGTGAGGTGGGGTTGTATCAGGTAACAGCGGAAGCAATTAAGAGTGCGAACCGGCATGGGTTTATCGACAAGACCGACTTATGGGGTTCTGACGAAGATCTCTGGCGAAAATTGATGTCAATAGACCACCCTGAAGTGAGCCACTGGGTAAAGCGAATAACTCCGGGAACGCGCTTTATGTGGAACGATGATCAGCCGCTATTCCGTGTGTCAACGAAGGTAAGGAGTATTGATCCGCCCGTTATCAATGGAGATTCCGTAACTCCACTTTCGGCGCTCGACCCTGCCTTTTCGCAATATCGGAATGAGTATCTCTCCAGCAAGAAGGGAGTGTGGCCAATGGAAGTAGTGAGTTCACCTGAGATCTGAGTGGGTAAACTCCGCACTGATGTCAATTGAGCCGGCTCCCCAGATTATTTTGGAAGTAGGGCTGATTTGTGCCGGCCTCTGTTGAGTGGTTGAGATTTCAAGAGGAATCCTCTTAACAAAGCAGCAGAAGCAGCACCGCCACAAGGTTAGCTTCTACCTGGAATGGACAGAGAAGAGATCAGCTCCCTCCCAGGCGCAGGTGCTGTTTGAAAAAGCCGCGATACTCGTCCTGGCGATGGCTGACGTAGAGAATGGTGGTCAGGCTGCCCCGACTGATAGACTCCAGAAAGTCGAGGAGCGAGCGCCGCGAGGAGCTGTCCAGTCCCTGGGTCGGTTCATCGAGTATCAGCAGCGGCGGCCGTTTGATCAGCCCGCGGGCGATGAGGACCAGCCGCTGTTCGCCATAGGAGAGTTGGCGGAAAGGGCGGGTGGCATCTTCCGCCATGTTGATTGCCGCCAGCCAGGCCAGGGCCTCTTTTTCCTGGGCCGGGTTGACCTTGTTGTACAGGCCGATGGAGTCGAACAGGCCGGAGAGCACCACATGCAAGGCGTTGCCGGGGACCCGGTAGTTGCGGTGAATATCCGGGGAGACGATACCCATATGCTGTTTGACCTCCCAGATTGATTCCCCCCGGCCCCGTCGTTTGCCAAACATATACAGTTCATTGGCATAGCACTTTGAGTTGTCGCCGGTGATGATCTGCAGCAGGGTTGACTTGCCGCAGCCGTTTGGGCCGGTGACCAGGGTGTGCTCCCCCCTGTTGAGCGTAAGCTGCAGCCCCGAGAAGACATGATAGTCGCCATAACTGGCGAAACCGTCCTTGAGCCGCACCAGCTCCAGCTGGTCCTGGTTAAGGCTCTGGGCCGCGTCGTCGCCACCGTTGTACAGGATGTTTTCAAAGAGGGCCTTGCTCTGGCGGTGCAGGGCTTGGGCTTCAGATAGAAGTGGTTCTTTTCCGCCCTGCCTGGCAAGCCGGCCCTCGGCAAACAGGGCCAAATGCCCACACCAGTCTGGAATATCTTCAAAGTTTCTGACCAGAACCAGCAGGCTCAACTGCTCCTTGGGCAACTGCCGGAAGGTGGCGTCCAGTTCCTGGCAGGCCATGGGGTCCAGACCGTCATAGGGTGAATCGAGGATAATATTGTCAGAACCTTCCAGAAGCGCCTTCAAGATGAGGAGCTTCCTGCTCTGGCCTGAACTGAGCTGGCGATAGCCTTTTTCCAGCGAATCACGCAGGTCAAAGAGATCGATCAAAGGGTCAGCCAGCGACTGCGCAGGCAAAAAGGCCCTGGCCGGTGTGCCGATATCGGGTTTATCCAGAAAATCGCTGTCATCGTTTCGCATCTCCTCTTCGAAGATCTCCTGCTGGATGCCAAAGGAGATAATGGCCGGTGCCTCGGTGGTCTGAAGGCAGTCGGTGAAATCCTCGCCCAGATCTCCTTCTAAAAGTGCCAGAAATTCATTGATCCCTGAGCGCCCGGTGCCGTAGGCGCACCAGCACTGGCCAGGGGAAATGGAGAAATCGTCGATCTGCAGTCTCGGGTGCTGAAGTTGTGAAATTCGCATGGTGGTGAAAGGGGCAGGCACAAAGCTGCGGATTCTGGTGAGCAGGTTCTGGGACTTCGACAGAGAAGCATACTTTTTAAGTGATACTTTTCCCTTGCCTGATGATGTCCGGCCGGGCATGTTAAGGAGCCATGATACCACAAGAGTACAATAGAAATCATAAGAAATGGTTCACCAGAAAATGTTTGCGGGCCATCGCCAGCTACAACATGATCAGGGAGGGCGAACCGGTCTGCGTGGCTCTTTCCGGAGGCAAAGACAGCACTGTTTTGCTCTACATCCTCTGGTATCTCAACAGGTACTGCGATATCTCCTTTCCACTGGCTGCGGCCCATATCAAAACCGCGGATTATGATACCTCGGTATTGAAAAGCTTGTGCCGGGAGCTGGGTGTCGAATATCTCGAAGACGAGATCGAAAGTAAAGCCCAGGGCGATGAGTCAAAGATCTGTTATCTCTGCTCGCGCCTGAAGCGCGGGGCTCTTCGAAAGCTGGTACAGTCACACAATATCCATGTGCTGGCCTATGGCCATCACGCCGATGATGTGGCTGAGACCTTTTTCATGAATATCGTGCACAGCGCCAAACTCGGCTCGTTTTCGCCAACGGTGGGGGTGCCCGGCAGCAGGGTGAAACTGATACGGCCCATGATCTATCTGCGTGAACGGACAATCCGCAGCATCCACAGCTACCTGCAGTTGCCTCTTCTTGACTATACCTGTCCCCATGAACCGACCAGCAGGAGGATGCAGCTGAAAGAGAACATGACCCAGCTCGACGGCATGTTCCACACCACGGATTTTGTCGACAAGCTGGTATCTTCTCTGGAAAATATAGATAAAACCAATCTTTGGGAGAATTGCGGCGCCGGCTGAGCCGGCGGGCTTGTCAGCTGTACCTGGTGAGGGACGGGTGGGGAGTCAGGGGATGGGGCAGAGTGAGGCCTTGATCGGCCGTTTTTGGCCCTGCTCGTCCACCGCCACATAGGTGAAGGCCGCCCGGGTTACCTTGTAGTGATAATCCCGGCCGTCGTCGGCGCGGGAGACACGACGCACCCACACCTCCAGGTCGATGGTGATGGAGGTGGTGCCGACCTTGATGATCTTACCATAGCAGCATACCACGTCCCCCACGTATACCGGCTTGATGAAGTGGATCGACTCGACCGCCACAGTCACCACACGTCCCTGGGCCACCTGTTTGGCCAGGATGCCGCCGGCCATATCCATCTGGGACATGATCCAGCCGCCAAAAATATCGCCGCTGGGGTTGGTGTCCGCCGGCATGGCGAGCGTCCTGAGCAGCATATCCCCTGAGGGTTGTTCAATTCCTTCTTTCATGTAACCACCTTAACAGGAAGCGGAGGGATCTGCAAAGGGCCTGTTCTGGTACAGGGGAACTGGCGAGTGGTGAAGCGCTGCACCAGTCTCTTAGAAAAGACAGGGCTGCCGCAGCGCTTGTTTTTTCCTGGGACTCTCTGCTTTACTATTTGCCAAGGCGGGGCAGGATGATCTTCAGCGCCCGCCGGAGCGGTTCCGCCGCACCCCAGAGCAGCTGGTCGCCCACGCTAAAGGCGGTGAGATACTCTTCGCCGAGGTTCATCTTGCGGATACGGCCCACCGGCACGGTGAGGGTGCCGGAGGTCTTCTGGGGGGTGAGTTCCTGGCAGGTTATTTCCCGCTCGTTGGGGATCACCTTGACCCACTCGTTATGATTGGCGATGATCTGCTCGATCTCACTCAGGGGCAGGTTCTTTTTAAGCTTGATGGTAAAGGCCTGGGAGTGGCAGCGCATGGCGCCGATACGCACGCACTGGCCGTCCACAGGGATCAGCTGGTCGCCGCTGTAGCCCAAGATCTTGTTGGTCTCGGCAATACCCTTCCACTCTTCGCGGGTCTGGCCGTTTTCCATGGGCCTGTCGATCCAGGGAATCAGGCTGGCCGCCAGGGGCACACCCCAGTTGTCGGTGGTCAGGCTGGCGTCGTTCAGCTTGGTCGTGAGCTTGGAATCGATATCGAGAATGGCGGAGGCGGAGTCGGCCAACAGGTCGCTGACCTCGTTTTCCAGCTGGCCCATCTGAGTGATGAGCTCGCGCATATTCTTGGCCCCGGCACCACTGGCCGCCTGGTAGGTCATGGAGCTGATCCACTCCACCAGATCTTCCTTGAACAGCCCGCCCAGGGCCATCATCATCAGCGATACCGTACAGTTGCCACCGATATAGTTCTTGATGCCGCTTTCCAGGCCCTGATCGATCACCCCTCGGTTGACCGGATCAAGCACGATGATGGCGTCATCGGCCATGCGCAGGGTGGAGGCGGCGTCGATCCAGTAGCCGTCCCAGCGGGCGCGGAGTTCTTCATAGACAGCAGTGGTATAGCCACCGCCCTGACAGGAGAGGATGATGTCCATCTCCGCCAAACGGTCAATGTTCATGGCATCTTCCAGGGGCTTGGCGCCAAAGCCGACATCAGGGCCTGGCTGACCGGCCTGGGAAGTGGTGAAGAACACCGGCTCATATCCCTGAAAATCATTTTCCGCACGCATCCGTTCCATGAGAACGGATCCAACCATTCCGCGCCATCCAATAAAACCTACCTTGAGCATCTTCGACTCCGTTGTTGAATTCTCTGCTGAAAAGAAGTTGTTCGTTTAAAGTGATTACCTGTGCCTGGCTCTGCTCTGTGCCTTTGAGATCAAACGGGGAAATTGGTGATGCAAGATCACGTTGTACCTGAAAGCTGCACCGATAAAGGTGGCTTGCCATGAGGGCAGGTACCGGGAAGGGTGTTGGTGCTGTGTCGGAAGAGACACATGCGAAAGGCTACAGCAGAGTGTAGTGCTTTGGTTATCAGTATTTAATTTTACATAAAAGTGATAAAGTTGCTCGAATTTTCTTGCCATGGCACAAAAAAGATAATCGGCTTGCCGCCACGGGCCAGCGTTGTTTGACGGCAATGGGGAACTACGGACAGGAATGGCGCCAGAGATGGTGGTTAGGAAATGCCTGGCTGATAACCGTTGCCGCCGGGGAAATGGTGCTATAAAATTTGGTGAACAGGTGCCGGTATGCTGGTCATACTGCAAACATACAAATGATGTTCTCAGGAAAGGAGCTGTGAAACATGGCTGAAACCAGAGTTGAATATATCGAGAAGAATCAGGACAGATTTGTCGACGAGCTGCGTGAGTGGCTGACTATCCCCAGTATCAGCGCCTTGAGCGAGCATGACGAGGACGTCTATGCGGCGGCGGAGTGGATAAGAAACAAGCTGGTATTTCTCGGATTTTCCAACGTGCGAACGATCCCGACCAATGGTCACCCCTTAATCTATACCGAATGGTTGGTGGATGAGAAGCAACCGACGCTTCTCATTTATGGCCACTACGATGTCCAGCCGGTGGACCCGATCGCGGAGTGGCAGGCGCCTCCCTTCGAGCCCCAGATACGCGACGGCAATATCTACGGCAGGGGCACAAGCGATGATAAGGGGCAGATCATGGTGGTGATCGGTGCGCTGGAGGCGTGGTTGAAAACCGAGAGCACCCTGCCGGTCAATGTCAAGATCCTGCTGGAGGGGGAGGAAGAGTCGGGCGGCGCCGGTATTGAACGTTTTGTCGAGAAAAACCCGGATCTGTTGAAAACTGATGCGGTGTTGATCTGCGATACCCACATGGTCAGCGAGAGCCAGCCCTCCCTGGTCCAGGGCTTACGGGGTATTCTCTACACGGAGATCGCAGTCTCCGGGGCCAGGACCGATCTGCATTCCGGCTCCTATGGCGGCGTGGCGCCCAACCCGATCCATGCCCTGTGCGTGCTGATCGATCGGCTCAAGGGTGAGGATGGGATGATCAATATCCCGGAACTCCATGAGGCCCTGGTCCGACCGGCCGCGGAGGAAAAAGCATTCTGGGATGACGATCCGCTCAAGATCGAAGACTCACTCAGGCAGGAGATGGGGGTCGAGACCCTGGTGGGCGAGGAGGGCTACCCGCCCCTGGAGCGTCTCGGAGTTCGTCCCACCCTGGAAGTGCACGGTATCCGCGGCGGTTTTACCGGTGAAGGGGCGAAAACGGTGATTCCGGCGGAAGCCCTGGCCAAGGTGAGCATGCGCCTGCCGGCAGAGCTTGACCCCTATGAGGTGTTTAGCTGGCTGGAAAAGGCCGTTCAGAAGAACCTGCCCGCCGGCCATCGGGCCACTGCCACCAATATGCACTCCGGCAGGGGGGTGTCGGTGCAGGCTGACAACCCCTTTTTCAAGGCGGCGACTGAGTCCCTGGCCAAGACCTATGAGAACAAGCCGGTGCTGATGCGGGAAGGTGGCTCGATCCCCATCGCCGCACTCTTTGATTCGGTGTTGCAGGCACCTATCATTCTGATGGGCTTTGGTCTGCCCGATGATGGCGCCCATGCGCCCAACGAGAAGTTCAGCCTGAACCAGTTGCGTCTGGGGATGCTGACCGTTGCCGATTATCTGGAGAGGATAAGGCGCTAGATCATCAGAAAAAACAGCCATAAACAAAAGGCCCCGTAAACCAGTCCAGACATGAACTGATTTACGGGGCCTTAGACGTTTTGCCGCCAGGCGGCGGTTCAAGTCGTACCGCCGGCGGCAATTAGGGGGCTACTGTTTGTAGATGAAGGTACCGACATGTTCACCGTTGAGGGCCTTGGTGATGTTGCCGGGCACCATGCCGTTGATAATGTGCAGTTTCTCAACTACCTCGCTGTTTTGGAGAATTTCCAGGCAGGGTCGCTCCACCACCAGGTCATCCTGCTCTTTTTCCAGGAGATCCCGGGCACCGATTTCGGCAATGAACTCGGCATCCGGATTCTTTTTCGGGTCATCCGTGTACAGGCCCTTTTCGTCCTTGATAAAGAGTACAGTGGAGGTACCGATAAGGTCGGCCAGAATCACCAGGCCGACGTCGGTGCGGTGAATGGGAATGCGGCCGACCTTGGGCTTGATGGCAAAATAGTCGTACGGCGGCATACCATGCATGACCGGTATGATACCCTCTGCGAAATAGGTGGGCAGTTTGACTATGTCAGAATGGGCTATTTTTACTCCACCCCAGGGAGAGAGCAGGGTGGCGATCATCAGGGCGTTTTGCTCTGAGATCATGCTGCCGAACTTGGCGATCACACCGGTTGGCATGCCCATCTCCAGACCGATGGTATAAATATGCCGGCTACGGGTGCCGCCACCGGTGGTGAGCAGCATCTTGTGATCTTTACGGTTGGCCACAAGCTCTTTTAAGATCGCGGGCAGGGCCTTGACGCCACGGTCACAAATGGACTGCCCGCCGATTTTCATTATCTGTGCATCGGGATACAGCCGCTCCTGGGGGGCGATATCCAATCCGCCGATAAATTTATTGCTGACCAGACTCTCCCCCATCAGCGCGCTCTTTACATGCAGCCTTTTCCCGTCTTTTTCACGCACCAGCGCCATACTGTCTTTCCTCCTGGTTATTGTTCAGATTCTTTGGATTGTGACGGATTATTTCTGCTTGCTGTCCTTGTCCCTTTCCAGGGCCACCAGTTCTGCACCGACGTGGTTGGCGAGCTGCTTGAGCTCTTTTAACCGAAAGTGATCGGTGTAAACCTTGAGGTTGAGATCACTGACAGCCACTACCCGGAAACGAGGAGTCCTGGCGCCTTCTTTGGTTTTGACACGTTCACGGTAAAAAATTTTCCCAGCCATATGGCACCTCAATAATCGTCTGTTGGTTTATCTGCTTGTAACTGTTTGTTAACATGAATGATAATGTCACTTTAGTAATAATTCTCAATTATGCAAGCGACAATTCATAGAAAGAATCTACACCGTAACTGCTGCTGTCAAGAAAACCGGAACCGACACAGCCAATTTCTGCCCCGTGGTGGCGCAGGCTGAGCACTCTGGAAAAAAGAAAACCTCTCAAGCCAAAGTTCTTAACCCTTTAAGCAGGGGACGCGTTTGGTCCGGCAGACGAGGTCGAAAGAAATTATCATTGCAGGGGGTCTCTTGAAATGTCGTTCCCGTATGTGGTGGCGGAATTTGATGAAATGTTGGCAAAAGACTGTTCCAGGGTCAAAGCAGTCAGGAGAGGAGTTCAGGCTATAGGGCTGCCCTGACCAAGGAACAGGAGAAGAGGCTGCTTATTTGCTTGTATCGCCGCGGTCATCAGCGTACAAGCGCCTCTTACTTCGAATGGTGTTGTTATGTCGGAGGGCAGACTCTCCTTCATAACGGAGATTCCGGAACTGAAGCCAGAATGAATGAAGTGGTTACCAGCATCTGGCCCAAGCAATTAATAAAGGGTAGGTGAAAAGCTTGTGGTCACACTGCTTGCTGGTCTGACCACAAAGTATTATACTGGAGAGCGGATGTCAAGAATATTTTAAGTTTCGCAGTTGCCTCATATCTGCTATTTTGAGTGGCAACTGGAAGGATAGGGCGACCACCTGGGTGGGCAAAGACAAAACGGGATGCTTGGTCTGACCAAGGTCCAAGACGCTGGTATGTGCATGGACGGAGTGTTTAAGGAAGTACGAATTGAGAAGGTTTCAGATAAAATTGTTTCTCAATTGATTGATCTGATAACTGAAGGCAGATTGCTTCCTGGTGAAAAGCTGCCAAGTGAAAGACGGCTTACCGAACTGTTCGGGGTGGGCCGGTCTTCGTTGCGTGAAGCATTGAATACGCTGGAGACCCTCGGATTCATCGAGATCAAGAAGCGCAAGGGCAACTACGTGAAGAACGTGGATGCGGCGGTGCCTCTCAGTCCCTTGAAGAAGATCATGGAGGTGGATCAGAAGCGGATTGTCGAACTCTACGAGGTGCGCCGCAGTATCGAGCAGTCCTCGGCCAGGGAAGCGGCGGAACAGCGAACTGAGGAGGATCTGGAAGAGATCTACAGCGCCTTGCAGAAGTTCAAAGGCGGTGGGGCGTCGTCATTTTCCTGGGATAATGAAATTGCCTTCCACTTGGCTGTTGCCCGGGCCTCCCATAACTTCTTGAGGGTGCATACGCTCAAGTCCATTTTTGATTTTGCCCGTCAATTCCTGGAGCCGGTTCTCCATGGCTTTATTTCCAATGAGGAGCGCATGGCCACCGTCTGGGAACAGCATGAGCAGATTTATCAGGCCATAAAGGAGCAGGAGCCTGAAAAGGCTCGCCTGCTGATGCGCGAGCACCTCTTTGGCACCAACCAGCGTCTGTCGCAATTCTTTGAAGGGTTGTCGAAAAAATAGGCTGTTCAATTTGAGGCAAGGGCTCATGTTGTGAAGATGTGCCCTTGCTTCATCTGCGGCGCGGGTTGCTTTCGGACGGAGCCCGCCATGCCGAAAACAGCGGACCTTGCTCCGGGAAAACTCCCAGCCCTTCCGCGGTTAACCTAACTTGCCACCTCTATACCCAACTCTTTAGCCAGTTCCGCCACCAGGGGATGTTTTCCTGGTCCCCGCACTCTCTTTCCTTCAGGGATAAAACTGATTTTTTCAGGTGATTGCCCCGGAGTCTGTATGGTGAACCACACCTGTTTGGGACTCATGAACGACGAGCCGCCGATGGTGCTGATCTCTGTGAGCGGGATCTGCCGTTTGGTGAGATAGTTGGAAACGAACAGCTGGTTGTCCCGAATGGCCACCTTTTTGATCGAGCCGGTGCAGAAGTGGATAAAGAGGGTAAACAGCGCCCAGATCACCAGGTACTTGATGTAGCGGGGATCACTCGGCCCGGCCAGCAGCACCTCCTTGGCCCCCAGCGTGAAGCCGACCAGCCACAGCGACTGGTAGACGTATTTGTAAAAGAAGGTGTGTGGTGAAGAAAGTACTCGCATGGCGCTCAGGATGAGGAAGATGAAAAGGTTGTGGAACCGGTCCTTAGGGCCCGGCCAGCTGCAGCTGGCCGGAGCTGTGCTGGCTGGCCAGGGTACATTTCCTGCAGATATAGCACACCAAACGGTTTTGCTCTGCAAGTTTCAGTTGATGACCGGTAAAACTGTACTGGTCATTTTTTTTAGTAGCTGTATCTGTTCGATTTCAAGAGAGCTGGTTTAATGGAAAAAGAGAAGCGAACAGATCAGAATCGAAGAATTGCGGAGGAGTTGTGAATTCAGTGTTGTGGAGTGGAGTTCGCCAGGCGCTGCCCATAGTGCTTGGCTATATCCCAGTCGGCTTTGCCTATGGTGTACTGGCACAAAAGAGCGGGCTGGGCATTTTCAATGCCGTGGGCATGTCCTTTATTGTTTTTGCCGGTAGCGCGCAGCTCATTGGTGCCGGCCTCATTGGTGCCGGTGTGGCACCGCTGGCGATTATCATGACCACTTTTGTGGTCAACCTGCGTCATCTGCTCATGGCGGCCGCCTTAGCCCCCAAGCTGCGCGGCTGGAAAAAACACCAGATCGCCCTCTTCGGTTATGAGTTGACGGACGAGACCTTTGCCCTGCACACCATGCGGATGAAAGGGGAGATGCCGCCTCTGGCAGAGACCTTTACCGTCAATATTACCGCCCAGTCCTCCTGGGTGCTGGGATCCCTGCTCGGCTTTCTCGCCGGAGGCCAGATAGCGGATGTGGGACCGATCGGGCTCGACTACGCCCTGCCGGCAATGTTTATCGCTCTGCTTGTTCCCCAGGTGGTGAAACCGGTCTACCTGATGATGGCGGTCCTGTCGGCTTTACTGTCTGTGGTGCTTTATTTGTTTGGATTTGAACAGGCTCATGTTATTGCTGCCACGGTGATCGCCTCGACCGTTGGCCTGGGGGTGGACCAGTGGACCAGACGATCATCTTCCTGACAATTGTTGGTATGGGCGTCGTTACCTACCTGCCCAGGGTGCTGCCCATGCTGCTGCTTTCGGGGCGAAATCTCGCTCCCTGGATTGCCAAGTGGCTCAGCTTCGTTCCGGCAACGGTCCTGGCAGCATTGCTGGCCCCCGGGCTGCTTTGTCCACAGGGGAAACTGGATCTTTCGCTGGACAATCTCTTTTTACTGGTTGCCGCCCCGACTTTTTTGGTGGCCTGGAAATTCAAGTCGTTTTTTGGTACCGTCGCCGTTGGTATGGTGCTGGTGGCTCTCGGCCGATATTTTCTCTCGTAACAGAGCTTGTCATGGCGCCAGCGGCCAGGTACAACTGAATCAGGTGGTTGTGCGACGAAAACAGAACTGAAAAAGGCTTGGCATCACTGCTGTTGCAGGGCCCGGGTACAAGCGTGAAAAGGAGTTGAGCTGGCATGGAACGACCAGTTATTGCAGGAGTTGGGGAAATTCTTTTTGACATTGTCGGCGACGCCGAAGAATTGGGCGGCGCGCCGATCAACTTCGCCTACCACGCAACCATGCTGGGGGCGGAAGGCTATGCCGTGTCAACCATCGGCGATGATGAGCGTGGCCGCAGGGCTCTGGCCGAGTTGGGCCGTAGAAATCTTGCCACCTCCTGCATCACCACGATCGAGGGCTATGCCACAGGCTATGTGCTGGCCCGGGTGGACGAGGCGGGGGTTGCCAGCTACGAGTTCCCGGATGATATCGCCTGGGATCACCTGGCGGTGAACGATGCGGCAGAAACACTTGCCAGCCGGCTGGACGCGGTGTGCTTCGGCAGTCTGGTGCAGCGCGGGCACCACTCACGCCGGGAACTTCGCCGATACCTGCAGTTGCTGCCGGCCAGCACCTTGAAGGTCTTTGATATCAACCTGCGACAGGATTTTTACTCGAAAGAGGTGCTGCTGGACTCTCTGCAACGTGCCGATATCATCAAGCTCAACGATGACGAGTTGCCGGTGCTGGCGGAGATGGCGGCGATATCTGGCAGCGAAAAAGAGCTTCTTGATCTGCTGGTGGCGCAGTATGGGCTTACCCTGGCGGTGTTGACCCGCGGGGAGCGGGGCAGCCTGCTGGTGCGTTCGGGTGAGGTGTCGGACCATCCAGGCATCAGGACGGAAAGCATAGGTGATACCATCGGTGCCGGCGACGCGTTCACCGCGGCCACGGTGATCAGTCTGTTGAGCAACTATACCCTCGAAGACATCAACGAGAAGGCCAACCGGGTGGCAGCCTGGGTCTGTTCCCAGAAGGGCGCCATGCCCGAGATGCCCTCTTCTTTTCAAATCAAATAGAACATCCCCAAATCGAACAACCGGCGACTGCCTGTCTTGCCCGTGGCGTGTTCGGGGCAGCTGACGGGGTAAATTACTCCATGGGCCGCGCGGTACGTTTCAGGCTGAGCAGCGAATGGATGGTCAGCGCACAGATGACCACGGCCCCGCCAATAAGCGCGGTTTCCCCCGGTTGTTCGCCGATCACCCACCAGATGAGCAACGGCCCCAACACCGTCTCCAGCGGCATCAGAAGACTCACTTCCGGAGCTGAAATATACCGCGGCCCGACCGTCAACAACCCGAAGGCTGTGGCAAGGCAGACGCCAAGTGCCAGCAGCAGCAGGCAAGTGCGCGCATCGAGCAGACCAAAGGTGGCCGGGAAAAAGGCGATGGTTGCGGTGAGCAGCCCTGACAGTGCGGAAGCCGGGATCATGTTGCGTGAGCGGGAAACCCTGGTGACCGTGAAGGCTCCCGCCATAAACATGGAACTGCAGGTGGCCAGCAGGTCGCCGCGCAACGAGCCGCTGCCGATACCGTCCTGGACGATGTAGCCAATTGCCCCGATAACCACCACCATGGTGATGATGGTGCGCAGGGCGATGGTCTCCTTCATGAAGAGCCTGCTGTAGAGCGCGGCAAACATTGATGAGGCACTGACGATGATCAGGGTATTGGCCACGCTGGTGTAGTAGAGCGACAGCACGAAACAGGTGGTGCTGCCGGTGAACAGCATGGCGATACAGAGACCGGGAATACCGATGTTGCGGAATTGTTGCCCCGCCTGGGACCGGTGAACGAACAGGGTGAAAAGGCTCAGGCAGGCGGCGATGATGATGCCCCGGTAAAAGAGCAGGGACCATTTCTCCAGTTCGAGCAGACGAACCAGCAGGGTATCTGGGGAAATTGCCAAGACACCGGCTGTAGTGATAAGCAGGCCTTGAGCCTGTTGGGAAAGTTTCAAGCGATCTCTCCGGGAAATCATGGTAAGCGGACAGGTGACCGTGGTTGTCCACAGGACAAGACCATGGCCATGGCGCAGAAGGCTGGTTTTTGCGAGACCTCGCTTTACCACTTTCAGCTTGTTATTGCCAGTGGTAGATGACTGGAATTCAGGATTTATCCTCCAGGCTGAGATATGCTTCCGGCACAAACCTGGGGGTGCAGATTGCATAAAAGAGCAGATCAGCGGGGCCGGTATTGGTTATGCGCTGCGGCGTAGCGGCGGGGATGAGCACCACATCGCCCGCCTGTACCTGGGTGGGATCCAGGCCGAGCACCTCCACCAGCCCACTTCCTGAGAGGATAAGGTATCTCTCGGTGATGCCCCTCAGCAGGTGCCATTCAGTCGTCACGCCCGGTGCAACCCGGGCCCGGGCGATAGACGCCTGCTCATCGTTGTCACTGTTGGATATCTCGATGATGTGACAGCGTTCTTCAGTGTAGAACTCCTGGGCCGGGTCGGTACGGCGAACTTCAGGTTGCATTGGTACTCTTTCCTTGAAAGATTGTCGCTGGCTGCGGGTACAGCTGGTCAGCCGTTGGTCACGGCAAGCGCCGTGTCTGTTTTGCCGTAGGAGTATACCAGAAATGTCTGTGGTGGGAAGCGGGCAGGAAGCAGGCGGACGACAACCATCACCGGCTCAATGGTTTGATCTGGGCGCCAGAACGTTTTGTCTTCTCAGATGGTTGAAGAACCTGGGGCCGGAATGCCCCAGGTTCTGTTTTCCCGATTATTCAGAAAGAATCTTAAATGAGAGCTTGATGCGGGCCCGGTAGCAGAGTCCGTCCTTATCATCAAGCTTCATGTCCAGTTTGGTCACCTCGGCGATACGCAGATCGCGAAGACTGAGTCCGGCGGACTCTACGGCATTTTGTGCTGCCTTTTCCCAGGAAGTGGAACTTGATCCGACCAGCTCGATTAATTTATATACGCTTTCAGACATCGCAGACCCCTTTCTGTTGGTGGTTGGACCATTTGCGACAGCGTGAACCTTGTGCTGATTGGGCGAGTGCCGGTGTTGATTTGCCCAGCCGGTATCAGCAGGTTGCCCCTTCCCCCCGAAATCGGCTCAGATCACCCATGGCGGAAGGAGGGGTGCCCACAAATGGCCATTGAAAGTGATGGCGTTGGATACAGTATAATTTTAGCGCGAGCGCTGGAAAAAGAGAAGCAAGGGGCCCCGGCAGCTGGAGTTATGAGGCGGCGAGTGGCTACTTGCTGGTGGTAGCAACCGGAGATTGAAAAAAAAGTTTCCCCGGAGAACTACACTACCGGGGAAACTTTGTGGAGGAGATACGGCCCATGGCTTGCCGGTTGATTGCCCAGTTTATCGGTTCTGGCGGCGGCTCATGGTGGATGAAATCAGAAGCAGAGTTCCTTTACGGGAATTCCGGCCAAAGTGCTGGCCTGGCCAACGCCCTTGGGAAAGAGATCGTAAAAGAACCTTTGTGTCCCCTTGTCCGCCCCGTGCTTTTGCCCGAGGTGGTCTGCCACAAGGCGAACGACAGGATACCTCTCGCGTGACGCGTAGTTGTCTCGAATATACTTGAGTGCAGTGTGATGTTCCTCTTTCAGCTCTATGTCTGCCTTGTCAGCGAGCCATCCAAGGATGTCTTTGTCCCAGCTGCTCATGTCTGTCAGCTGGCCCTCTCCCGTAAGCGTATACTGCTTACCATTCACTTCCACATTGTACATCAGATCGTTCATTGAGGCCTCCTCATTCACTGGATGCTACAGGTAGCATCAACCTTCAGAAAAACATCACTGATACTTCTTGGTTAACCCGTCCTAGTCTGCATACTGAGAGGGGTTGAAACCCGGCATAAACGGCACAAAGAAAGATAACCTGTGGGGTGTGTTATTTTCTTATGCACAATTCCGAGATACCACGCTATAGGAGTAATTGCAAGACAAAAAAGGCAAAGTCCTACGCTGTGTAACTAATTGATTTTACGCATTTTAAATTGCTACAAAGTGGTATCCCACAGAGTCATAACTCGCGAAGCTGTTGTTAGGATTATAGGTTTGTTAAGTGATGGATAAAATAGGGAAATTCTATGATTTGGACTGTTCTTATCGGGAAGGTCGCTATTTCGCGGTGTTGGCAGAGCGGTACAGGCAAAATGGGGAGTCTCCCGACTGGATGAATTCCTGTGGAAACTCCCCGGAGGAAAAAAGGGTTAAACTCAATCAGCGGCAGAAGCCTCAAAAAGGCGGATGGGTACAGCAAGGGGGGAAAGACCGCCTTAAAGTCATCGAGAGTTCAGTTTTGCAGTTGCTCTTGGTACATGGTGGCTATCTGGGGCTGTATTTGTGGTTCGCAGTCCCCAGAAGCCGGCAAGGTATGAGCCTCGGGGTGAGCCTGTTCATAGTCGGCGCCCCACTTACGGAGGCTGAGCAGCACGGGAATCAGTTGGACTCCAGAAAAAAGTAACGAATACTCGACCTTAGGTGGTATCTGCCGGTATACCTTGCGGTGGATGATGCCATCTTTTTCCAGTTCCCGGAGCTGTCTGGTCAACATCCGTTCGGTAACGTCCGGGATCGCCCTGCGCAACTCGCCAAAGCGCATGATGCCATTTACCGCGAGCTGGTAGAGGATGATCGGTTTCCATTTTCCGCCTATCACCTGCAGGGTGAGTTCAAAAAAGCACCGGTATTCCTTGTCGCCAAGTTTTTTTATTCTGCAAGTCGCTTCAGTCATCTCCATCTCCACACTATACCAGGTGTAAGTACCGGCAGAAAATGACAGTACTTGTTTAAACGGGGTGTGCAAACTATACTCGCCAGCATTGAAAGTTCAAGGACGTTGAGTCCTCGCCTGAAGCTCAAAACAAAATTACAGGAACAACCATTATGTATGCATTAGCTATTAACGGCAGTCCAAGAAAGGGCGGCAATACCGAGATTCTTTTAAACACAGTGCTTGAACCGCTCAAGGAGGCTGGCTGGGAAACCGAATCGGTGCAGATTGGCGGTAAGGTTATGCGGGGATGCATAGCCTGCGGCAAATGCGGTGAGAAAAAGGACATGAAATGTATCCAGGACAAGGACATGTTCAATGAGGTCATGGAGAAGATGGTCCGGGCAGATGCCCTCATTCTTGGTTCCCCCACCTATTTTACGGATGTGACCGCCGAAATGAAGGCGCTGCTTGACCGGGCGGGTTATGTTGCCCTGGCAAATGGCAGGATTTTCAGGGGCAAGATTGGTGCCGCAGTGGTTGCAGTACGGCGGGCCGGGGCGACCCATGTCTATGACACCATCAACCACATGTACCAGATCAACCAGATGATCATTCCGGGTTCAACTTACTGGAACCTGGGCATTGGTCGTGATAAGGGGGAGGTTCGTGAGGATGCGGAAGGGCTGACCAACATGACCAACCTCGGCGAGATTATTCACTGGCTTGGTACGGCCATCGCCCCACATAAGGAGAAGTTTCCCTCCATATAAACATGTTATGGAGCTCCTCGGGCTGCTGAGCTTTGCTTTGAGGAGCTCTGCGCTGCCGTCAAAGCATTTCGAATTCTTTTTTGACGACGGAAATTTCCCCGCGCTGGTCGTAGATTGTCAGGGTGAACCGGAAGAGATCTCCCTGCTGGCTGTTGAGCCGGGATGTGCAGAGTTCAATATTCTCATCCTGTCCGGTTATGAAATGGCCGCTTTGACTGGTGGTGGCGTTGCCGCCGGAGCCGGTCTTATGGGCGGTAAAGCGGTACTGCAGCAGCTGCCCGGCCAGATCGGAGTGACAGGCTCCTCGTACCAGCAGGATGTCGTGGTCGATTACCTGGATATCCAGGCTGCCTTGATGGGGGGTGTCGGCGCGGGGCACGGACGCTGCCAGGGTGATTTGGGCAGCCAGCAGGAGGATGGCGAAGATCTGGCTCATGGAAAGTGGCGGGACAGGCCCGGGAGGTTGAGTTTTGGTCGTGTCAGCTTCATTACTTCTCGACGGGGCTGATAACCTGCATGACGTGGGCCCTCGATTCGTTCCTGGCGGGCAGGCTGCTTTTGATGATCATGCTCTTCAGCCCGTGCTCTGTTGCCTCCAGCGCCTACTGCCTTACACAGCTTACCCTCCACCGTGATCGGCAAACCACCGAACCGCCTGGATGCGATTCGAGACCTTGAGTTTTTTATAGATATTATACAGATGCACTTTTACTGTGTTGGTGCTGATGCTGAGGGCCTCGGAAATGTCCTGGTTCGACTTGCCGTCTGCAACAAGCTTGAGCACCGTTGTTTCCCGTAAACTGAGGACCTGCTGGGTATTGTCGGCCGGGGTAAGTCTTTCTGGTGAATTCACCCAGTTCAAGAGCACTTTTCTTGGCACCCATACCTCACCCTGAAATATGGAATGCAGCCCTTTATGGAAGACTGCCAGCGGGTCGTCTTTATAGAATAGCCCACGTACCTTGTGAAGCTGGAGAAAATGGGAGAGGCTGTCTTCAGTGCCAGGCTGCATGTTGATGACGATATAATGAACCCGCGAATCGTCATGGCATGAGTCTTCTGGCAGGTTGATCTGTTCGTCTTTTTGGTTCTGGTGGATTTCCGCAAAGTCGAGCATCAAATAGGTGTGGGCCCCAGCAGCATCCCCATCAAAGCTGTCCGTCACGGTGCAGTGATCGTCAAAATGATCCTTGATGTAAAATTTCAGCAACTCGTCTGTCAGGTTGGAGGGGAGCGGGAAGTATATGATGGATTGTTGTGACATGGGTCAGCTGTGTAAGGGCGATAGGGGATAAGGCTGTTGTATGTCCATCCATCACGGATATGGCTGTCTCTGCATCAACTTGCCCCTGCTGCTTGAAGCCTTCATGGGCGAGTTGATGAATGAACTCCGGTGAGTTGCAATTACCTTGATGGACTGGGAGATAATGGTGCGTTTCCGGCTGCTGCCTGATTCCTTGCTGTTCTTCCCGCTGGCCGAGTCCCGCCGACACCTGGCTGATAACTTGAAATTCAACAGTTTGTTTCTGTCTGTCGCTGATTGACGGGGTACCCCGGTTGTTGTTCCCTGTCCGGACGCCGGACTTTGCAGATCTGGATTACATACCCAAAGCAGGCAGTACCTAGCTGCAATTCCCGGCATGACACCTGGGAAAACAATGGTGCCTCGCAGTGGTATTATTTTATGTTAGGTGTGGAGGTCTTGTCAATATTCTTGGTGCTTACAGCCGATTTTGGGAAGAGGGAGGCAGTGGTACGGCTAACAGATTGGAATATATGAAGCTGTTGGGATGCACTTCCATGAGTTGGCTGTCGGTGTCGTTTTCGAGTCGTAGCTTCAAGTTGAACGGCTTGAACAGCAAAACTTCCGCAATTGGTCACTTCTGCACCAGTTGCCGGACCAGCTGGTTGCATCCCTCCCATAGGAGTAATGTGTACTGTGCTGTGAAACGGCTTGAGGTGGTCTTGCGGCCGGATGGTTCGCCGTGGTCTGGTGTACCAGTTAGGGTGACCACGGTTCAGCTGAGGTTGCGCTTGAGTATTGGGCAGGAAGGTTGCCTGCCGTCAGGCGGCAGGTGGAATCCTCTTGTAATAGTGGACCGTGAACGGTTCCACTGTGCTCTGATGCCGTTCATGGGCGATCTCCTGCCAATCTTCATCAGAAAAGTCAGGAAAGTAGATATCCCCTTCCACCTCCCGGTCCAGTACGGAGAGGATGATGTTATCGGCAATCTTCAGGGACTCTTTAAACACCCTGTATCCCCCCAGGATGAATACTTTTTCATCGCTTTTGGCCATGGCGATTGCCTTATCCAGGGAGGTGGCGGTATCGGCGCCGTCAATGACATAGTCGGCGTTACTGCTGATGACGATGTTCTGTCTGCCGGGCAGCAGCCTGCCGATCGACTCGTAGGTGAGCCGCCCCATGATGACCGGGTAACCCATGGTGGTTTTTTTGAAAAACTGCAGTTCCTCCGGAATATGCCAGGGGAGCTTGTTGTCCTTGCCGATTACCCTGTTTGTGGCCATGACGGCGATCAAGATGATTTTCATGGGGCCAAATAAACTGTGAGTTTAAAAATTCTTGTAATTACTGGATATTCTTGTAGTCTCTAACCAAAACTATACATGGTCCACGACCCGTTTGTCAATGCGGGCCGGGCAAAGATATAGAGGGATTTCAAGCCTTGTGAACCATGGTGTGGTGCTTGGTGATGAAGTCGTAACGGCAGGAACTGTCAAAATGTCTGGCAATACATTGGGAGTTCAGCACATGAAGATGCGATGTCCCCATTGCGGGGTAAGCGGTTCCGTTGATGACAGCTATCTGGGCAGGACCTTGTCATGTCCGAAGTGTAGTGCAAAGTTCGAGGCGGCCCCGGAAATGGTGCTTGATCAGTCGTCGAAACCCGTGGATGAGCCGGCAGCGGTTGCCCAGCAGGTCGAACTTCAGGAAGATGTAACGGGCAACACGGGAACGGATCAGCCCTGCCAAGAGCCGGTCCAGACAGATGAGCCGCCGGCGGAGAGTTCGGCACCACCACCAGACCCCGGGCAACCAGAGCTGGTGTCATCCGAAGTAGCCCCGGAGGCCGAGCCCCCTGAAAGAGAAGATTCCGGCCAGGAGAGTAACGAGGGCAGGAAGGAGCAGCGATCTGAGTCGAAGCAACAGGCAGAGGAGAAACAGCTGGCCCCCGATAGCCACCCAGAGGCCTCAGGCGGTGAATGGGAGGACACCGGATTTTCCATCACCGGCAGTCTGAAGGAGGCCTGGCAGCAGACTAAAGGGGTGAAGGGACAGATCTGGCTGGCGATTTTAGTCAATGTCCTGATTTTAGCGGCAATAGATGGCATGATCTCCGGGCTGGCCTACTTGCTGCCTGAAGGCAGCCTGAATGCTGTTGTCACGGTAATTGGCCAATTTGGTTCCGGCATCGTTTCCACCATTCTGACCGCCGGCCTCATCTATATGGGGGTTAAGCGGCTCAAAGGTGAGGATATACATTGGCGGGATCTGTTCAGCGGCTTTGCAGTGGCGGGCAAGGTCACCATCACCTGGCTGCTGTCCCTCATCCTGATGTTCATCGGCTACCTGCTGCTGGTTCTGCCCGGTATCTACCTCACCGTCGGCTACGGTCTGGCCCTGCCGCTGGTGGTGGACAAAAAGATGTCGCCCTGGCAGGCGCTGGAAACTTCCCGCAAGGCGATTCATAAGGTATGGTGGCGGTTTTTCGCCCTGATGCTAGTGCTGACCCTGCTCACTGTGATTGCGGCCATCCCCTTGGGTATCGGCCTGATCTGGGTGGCTCCGATGGGCGTGGTCCTGATCGGCGTAGTCTACAAAACACTTCTCCCCCGGGAGATACTTGCTGATTAAGTGCCGAAAAGATGCATAATACAAAAAGGTTGATGGATGCTGCCGGCTTAACCGGCACGGTGTAAAGGAGAGTCGCGATGCAGGTACTTTCTCCCTGGTTGATCTGGTGTCTGGTTGGTCTGGGCCTGTTGCTTCTGGAACTGGCCGTCCCCGGTTTTGTGATTTTCTTTTTCGGAATCGGTGCCTTTTGTACGGCTCTGGCCAGCCTGCTCTTTGAACTGAGCTTGAACGGCCAGCTGCTTGTTTTCATCGTTTCGTCAATACTTTCCCTCTTGCTCTTGCGACGGTTTGTCAGGCAGGCCTTTACCGGTGATACGGAAGGCTCTTCGGTGGATCAGCCCCTGGCCGCCAAGGGAGAACGGGTGGTGGTGGAAGTGGAGATCATTCCGCCCGCCGAGGGCAAGGTGAGATATTCCGGCACCACCTGGAGAGCGCGGGCCAGCGAGCCGATCGAAGCCGGCAAGGTTGTGGAAGTGGTTGAGCAGGATGGTTTGGTGATGATCGTCAAACCCCTTGATGAGAGCTGAGTAACTCTTTTTTCTTAACTGCGCCGATTGAACTCGGCGCAAGGTGGATTGAATGGAAAATCTTGTCTTGTTAGTTGCTGTACTCGTTGTTGTCCTGATAATCCTGATCAAGACGGCGGTGGTTGTCCCCCAGCGCTCGGAGTTTGTGATTGAGCGCCTTGGTAAGTACCGGGCCACCATCGGGGCCGGCTTTCATATCCTTATCCCTTTTCTGGATAGGGTTGCCTACAAGAGAAGCCTCAAGGAGGAACCGATAGATATCCCGGCGCAGACCTGTATCACCGCCGACAACGTCACCCTGGAAGTGGATGGCATTCTCTACCTGCAGGTGGTCAATTCCCAGATGTCTGCCTACGGTATTGAGAATTACCACTTTGCCGCCTCCCAGCTGGCCCAGACCAGTCTGCGTTCGGCCATCGGCAAGATCACCCTCGACTCCACCTTTGAGGCGCGCGAAGCCTTGAACGCCCAGGTGGTGGAGGCGCTCGATGAGGCTGCCTCGAATTGGGGAGTCAAGGTACTGCGCTACGAGATCAAGGACATCCAGCCGCCGCGCACCGTTCTGGATGCCATGGAAAAACAGATGAAGGCCGAGCGGGAAAAGCGTGCCGAGATCGCCAGGTCGGAAGGTGAGAAGCAGGCGACCATCAACCGGGCGGAAGGCGACAAGGCGGAGGCAATTTTCCTCTCCGAAGGTGAGAAGATGAAGCGGATCAACGAGGCGGAAGGCCGTGCCCAGGAGATCCTGCGGGTGGCCGAAGCCACCGCCGAGGGTATCCGCAAGGTTGCCGAGTCACTCGACGCCCCCGGTGGTACCGAGGCGGCAAACCTGGAGGTTGCCAAGAAGTATCTCGATGAGTTCGGCAAGCTGGCCAAGGAAAACAACACCATGATCGTCCCCGGCAACCTCACCGATCTGTCCGGTATGGTGGCCACAGCCATGAAGACCTTCGAGCACGCCAAGGACGTGAAATTCAAGCCGTCGGAATCCTGAGTCGGTCGGGGTTTCCAGACAATTGATCCGAGCGTAGCCCGATTTTGAGAAGTTGATTGTGCCAACCACGACGCCCCCGAGGCCGTATCTCCATCTGCTGATGGTCATAAGCGCTACGCTCGTCTCCACCTCCTTTACGGTGGGGGAGGCGATTGCCGCCGATCTTGATCCGGCGGTGCTGACCCTGCTCCGTTTCCTGCTGGCTTCCATCCTGCTGGCACCGGTTATCTCCCTGAAACACAGTCTCAAGCCGAACTGGTCGCTCATCGGCCGCTCGGCCATTATCAGCTGCTGTCTGGTACTCTTTTTCTGGTGCATGTTCCTTGCCTTGAGATACACCACCGCCTTGAACACCAGTGTCATCTTCACCCTTGTACCGTCGATCTCCGGGCTGTTTGCCACCTTTCTGGTGCGGGAGAGGCTTGGCCGCCCGCAGCTTTTTGCCCTGGCCCTGGGGCTCATCGGCGCCCTGTGGGTGATATTCCGAGGCGATATTGAGCTGTTGCTGGCCATGGCCTGGAACAGGGGAGATCTGATCTTTCTGCTGGGTTGCCTGTCCATGGCGCTCTACACTCCGTTGGTGAAGCTGCTCTATCGCGGTGAGTCCATGTTGCTCATGACTTTCTGGGTGCTGGTGACCGGGAGTGTCTGGCTCCTGCTCTTTGGTGCCGACAAGCTGCTGGTCGTGGAGTGGGCGGCGGTTCGACCCATGGTCTGGTGGGCTCTTCTCTATCTGGCGGTGTTTACCACGGTCATCACTTTTTTTCTTACCCAGTACTGCACCCCCCATATCGGCGCGACCCGGGCCATGGCCTACTCGTATCTCTACCCGGGCTTGGTATTGCTGATTGACCTGGCCCTTGGCAAGGGATTGCCTCCCCTACGTACCCTGCCTGGAATCGGTATAGTGCTGTTGGCAATGGTGGTGCTGCAGTACACCAGCTCCCGTCTGGAAAAGCAGTAGCGGAACAGACGCCTCAGGCGGCTTCCTGCCTGGTGAAATTACCGGGTATCCTCTCTGGTACCTGTCAGCGGGAACTCCGCCTCGACGGTGTGGACTGCACCCCGGGCGGACAGCGTCGAGGAGTAGAGGCGAAAAAGATCGACCCGAAATGGCGGGGTCTCAAACATGCTGTTGCCCGCCAGAAACTGGCTTACCCGTTTCAGCGGGCTGTTTTTCAACCGTGCCAGGGTCACATGGGGGGAGAACTTACGACGCTCACGGGGAATACCGATATCGGCGAGCGCTTTCTCGATACCGTTGCGCAGCTGGATGGTCTCCAGGGCGGGGGAGATGCCGCACCAGAGTACCCTGGGATTGCCGCGGGGAGGGAAGTGGCCGACTCCCTGTAGGTTGATGGTAAGCGGAGGTGCCGAGATTTCAGACAGGGCGTTGCGAATATCCGGCAGCATACTCTCTTCAACATCACCGAGGAATTTCAGCGTCAGGTGCAGCTGCTCGGTCGGCACTGCGCGGGCGCCGGGGATGGTCGCTCCCATACCACAGATCAGCATGCGCACATCGTCCGGGATGTCATAGGCCACGAATAGTCGTATCATAGACACTCTCCTGTAAAGACCGGGCCTGCTTTGGAGGCGAGCAGGGTGATAGCCTCGTTGGCGATGGTCAGGCCGAAAATTCCGGTGATGGTCGGCAGGCTGCCCAGCACGTTGCGCTCCCGGCCCCGATCCGAATGTGGTGTCTCACCAACCCTGCTTTCTTCGTTTTCCTGAGTATAGTCGAAATCGACCTTTTGATACGAGTAGACACACTGGATGCCCTTGCCGACCCCCCGGCGGCGCAGCCGCTTGCGCACATGTTTGGCCAGCGGGCAGATGGTGGTCTCGAAGATGTCGCCGATCCGGATCTTGGTCGCATCCGTCCGCAGGGCAGCCCCCATGGAAGAGAGGGTGGGGATACCGCGCTGGTAGGCGCCGGTCAGCAGCTGCACTTTGGGGTTGAGTGAATCGATGGCATCGATCAGCAGGTCGGGGCGGGGGCTGAGAATGGTGTCCAGGGTCTCCTCGGCCGTAAAGAGCTGCAGGCTTTCCACCCTGCAGGCTGGATTTATGGCCTGTACCCGCTCCAGGGCGGCCTCGGCCTTCGGGCGGCCAAGGGTGGATTCCAGGGCCAGGATCTGCCGGTTGATGTTGGTCGGCTGGATGGTGTCGAAATCGACTATTTTCAGGTTGCTGACCCCAGCCCGGGCCAGACCCTCAACCACATAGCCACCCACGGCACCGAGACCGACTACGGTCACACTTCTGTTTTGCAGCCGGCTAAAGCGTTCGTCGCCCAAGAGGCGCTGGGTTCGGGAAAATCGTTCCATGAATTATCATTTGGGTAAAATTGTATCGTTGCTGCTCGCAGCACCAGTTCTTTTTCTTCTCTACTCATTCCAGGAGAAAATCCTGGCGGCTATAAACAGAAAGAGCATGGTGGAGAGGAGTAAAATCACACACTCCAGCCGAACCTGGGGAAAGGTGGCCGCCTCACTCATCACCATTCTCGCAGCTTTTAACAGGTGGGTGAGGGGAAAGAGATCGGAGAGCAGTTGTACCCAGCGGGGAGATCCCTCCAGGGAAAACCACACCTCCGAGAGAAACATCATTGGCAGGGAGATGAAGTTGAGCACGCCGCTGGTGAACTCCTCACTGGTGCCCCGTGCAGCCAGGATCAGCCCCAGGGAAGAGAGGTTTAGGCCACCGAGCAGGAAGATGAATGCCAGCAGCAGATATGAACCCTGCATCTGAAAGTTGAAGATGAGATCCGCCCCGATCCAGACGATCACCAGGGTGAACATCAACAGAAAAATGCGGGAGAGCATCTGGGCGGTGAGGTATTCAAAGGCGGTGAGCGGCGTAGCCTTGAGCCGTTTCAGGGTGCCATTCTTCCGATAGCGGACCACCACATAGCCGACCCCCCAGAGCGCGGAGAACATCATGTTCATGGCCAGGATGCCGGGGAACAGCCAGTCGATATAGCGGATCTGCTCTCCTTCGATCAGCTGCTTGTCGGCCACCTGGTTGCCGTCTAAAAAGGAGGCGATGAAGATCTTCTCGGCAAGTGCCCCGCTGGGCGATGAGTCATTGATCCAGTAGGCATGGCTGGCAGAGGTGACGTCCAGCAGCAGGTCGATCTTGTGGTGACTGAGCTTGAGTTCCCCTTCCTTGTAGGAGGGTAGCGGGATGAAGGTGAGATGCTCACTTTCGTAAAAGGGTTTGGGAATGGTGGTCTCGGCCAGGTTGACGGTCTCCGAACTGACCGGAAACACCCCGACCTTGAAGTGTTGCAACTCTTTGTGGTTGAAGATCAGACCGATCCCCACGATGAGCAGGAACGGGAAGGCGAAATTCCAGCCGAAGGCGGCCTTGTCCCGGAAAAATTCGTGGTTGCGGGCGACGAACAGCGCCCAGATGCGTTTGAGACTGGGGAAGTGCATGGTGTTCTCTTCTCTTTAATCGGGCTTCAGTCCCTCAAGGTCCTGCCGGTGAGCTGCAGGAAGACATCTTCCAGGGTGGGTGTATGAATATTCATCCCGTTCAGGCCAATAGCCATGCTGCTTAACCGCTGCAGCAAGTTGTCGATGTCATCGGTGTGGATGACGGCCCGGCCATTTTGTTCATCCCAGCTCAGGTCGAGAATTGCGCGCCGGTTTTCCAGATTTTCCAGGGGCAGGGAAAGGGTCGAGGTCCTGCAGTGGGTGCTGATCAGTTGCTGCGGCGTGTCCTGGGCGATGATCACCCCCTGGTCCATGATGGCGATATCGTCGCAGAGATGCTGCGCTTCCTCCATGGAATGGGTGGTCATGATCACTGTCTTGCCTTCCTCCTTGATTTTCTCCACGATGGTCCAGAGGTTGCGCCGTGACTGCGGGTCAAGTCCTGTGGACGGCTCATCGAGAAAGATCAGCTTGGGCCTGTTGATCAGGGCAAGGGCCAGCATCAGTCGCTGTTGCTGGCCGCCCGAGAGCTTGTTGTTGGCCCGGTGGATTATCGGTTCCAGGTCGCAGCGCTTGATCAGCGACTCCAGGTCCGCCGGGTTGGAGAACAGTTGTTGAAAGGTACGCAGGGTCTCCGCCACCGACAGAAAGTTGAGTAGCGAGGTGTGCTGGAACTGGATGCCGATCTCTTCGCGAAAAGAAGCCGCGCGAGGCGCGCCTTTGTACAGAATTTCCCCTGATGTTGGCGGCAGTATATCCTCGATGATCTCTATGGTGGTGGTCTTTCCCGCTCCATTGGGACCCAGCAGACCAAAGCACCTTCCCTGGTCCACGGTAAAGGAGACATCTTTCACCGCGACGGTTTCTTTGAACTCTTTTCTTAAGTTACGTACTTCCAGCAGAGCTGTCATGGGCGAAAGTTACACAAATGTTGCCATAATATATTGTTTTCCCTTTGATACCAGGGTGTTTGGCCCCATGGCGGTAAAAGGCCGCAGGGTGGATATAAAAAATGCAATGGGAACGACCTTATATGTCAAGCTGGAATATATGACCTCAGGTCAACTTTGGCCAGATGATAACGGGTTGATCAAAAAAAAGATTGACACGGTAACGATTATCTTTTACAAATGATATTAATTATCATTTAGAGGAAATTATGCAGCTACGAATGACCAATCAAAGAGAGATTATTCTTCGTGAACTGCGGGAGAGCAAACAGCATCTCACGGCGGATGAGCTGTATGAGAGGGTCAAGAAGGTCATGCCGCGCATAAGCCTGGCAACTGTTTATAGAAATCTCGAGGTGTTATCTGAGGCAGGCATAATCGCCAAGCTGGAGATCAGCGGCAGGCAGAAACGATTTGATTACGACGTAACCGAACACGACCATATCTGTTGCGTGAAATGCCACAGGGTAGATAACCTGGAACTGGACCGGGAAAAGCTTGAAGCGATAGATTGGGAGAACCAGGATGGGTACTCCGTCAAGGGCTATCGTCTGGAAGTCGCGGGAATCTGCCCAGAGTGTCAGAAGAAATTAAAACTTAAGGAGAAACTGCAATGAGTTGCGGATGCAAACCACTTACCGATGAGCAGAAGAAAATTCTTGAAGCCATGGCGAGCAGCCAGGAGCCCTGCGGCTCCAAGGATATTGCTGTGGCAACCGGCCTCGAAGCAAAGGCAATCAGCTGCCGTATCACCGCCCTGAAAAAGAAAGGGCTCGTAGAGAGCCCGGTACGTTGCAAATATTCCATCACCGACGATGGCCGCACCGCCCTGAACGGCTAATCCCCCCTCCCTCAATTGCTGAAAACTTCATACCTCCCAAGCCCCCCTGCGGGATAGACATCCCGCAGGGGGGCCTTGTCTCACCCAGGCTCCTGTCCTCTGCTCATTGACGGGTTGATCATCTTCAGGGGCCCCCGTTTCTCATTGACATATTCCATGATAGCGGCTGCACTTCGTTTCGAGCAGCTGACCGCCTCTGCCACCGTCTTGGCGCCAGTGACCACGTCGCCGGAGGCAAAAACGCCCTCGCGGGTGGTGCGGCCGTCCTCATCCGTAATCACCAGGCCGTTTTGCTCCTTGCCGATGCCGGAGAGATTGCTTCTCGGGTTCTGGCTGATGGCGATGATGACGGAATCAGCCCTGACCAGCAGCTCCTGGTCACCATCTGCAGTATCGGGCCTGGTCCATGTACAGAGTACTCCCTCCTCGACAATCCTGACCGGGGCGTGGTGAAAGGCAAACTTGACACCATCCTCAACCGCACTGTCAAACTCGTGCCGGGTGGCCGAGATATTTTCCTGGCCCCTGCGGTAGAGGATAGTCACCTCTTCGACGCCGTGGTGAATTGCGGTGCGAGCCACATCCATGGCCACATTGCCTGCGCCGATTACCGCCAGGGAGCGGCCGAGGCGAAACGCCTCCGGATTCTTCAGGTAGTTGATGCCGTAATGCACATGGCCCAGGGTCTCGCCGGCGATTCGCAAGGGGCGTGGGTTCCAGACCCCGGTGCCGATAAAGACCGCGCTGTAGGCATCGGCGAGGAGATCGTCGATGCTGATTACCGGGCCGATAAGGGTGTTCGGCCGGATCTTGACCCCCATCTTGATCAGGGCGTCCTTGAGCTTTGCCAGAAGCTCTTTGGAGAGGCGGAACTCGGGGATGCCGTACTGGAGGATACCGCCGATCTTATCTTCTGATTCAAAAATCGTTACCTCATAACAGTTGGCGGCCAGGATGAAGGCGACGGTGATACCGGCGGGACCAGAGCCGATGATGGCGATCTTCTCCTTGTTCAGCACCCTGCAGCTTTCGGCTTCAAGATGATCCAGATAGTAATTGGAGATGAAGTGCTCGATAGTGGAGATCTGTACCGGGGTCGATTTTTTGCCCAGGACGCAGCGGCCTTCACAAAAGTTTTCATGGGGGCAGATCTTTGAACAGATCACCGACAGCGGGTTGTTTTCAAAAAGCATCTGTCCAGCCTGCTCCAGCTCACCCTCCAAGAACAGGGCGATCATCTCGTTGATCCTGGTGCCGTTGGGGCAGCCTTTTCTGCACAGGGGCTTTTTACATTGCAGACAGCGATGGGCCTCTTTGATGATGTTGGTCTTCATATTCTCCGGGATAACATGTTGAGTTGACGGGTCTTGGGGATGAATCCGGCGCCTGCTGCGCAGCTAGACCACCCGGGCCAGCAGACATCAGCGGACATTTGAACTTGAGGGACGACAGGAGACCAAATCAGAAGAAGCCCGGTCAGGGGCGGTGGAGATCTACGTTTTGGTACTGCCAGTAGTTGATGAGTTGATAAGCGCTGAATCCCTGCCCGGGAGTATACTGGCTGTGGCCAGAAAGTCCCGAGGAATTGCCTGCAGCTGGGTAAAAGGGTCGCGCGGTACCGGGTGCCGGCAGGGGGCGGTTCATCAGGAAAAAGGAGGAATTCGAAAGGCGCTGCAGACAGTTAACAGTGGTTTTAATGACTGGTGTAAACGCTTTAAAAACGCACAATGCGATGTGGCTGTAGTCTTTCTCTCTATTGACGGTATTGCCCTTCCCATCCACCAGCTGAACTTTCCCCGCGACCAGGATCTACAGCACACGATTTTTGTTGAGAGTGGCCTGACTGCTGTCGGTGACCGAGGACTGGCCCTGCAGGAGGAGTCTCCTCCTAGGTGCCTTGCCTACCCGCGTTTCAAGGTGAATGTGGAGAGCAGCACCATAGCGCTGTACTAGGAGCAAAAAGGAGGAATTGCCTAGCCGCCTACCGATTTGGGTTGCGGGAGCGGCTGCATCCGCATTATATTTTTCAGGTTGATGTGAAAATTGACCGACCCATGCCGACTTCATGACATGCGGTCAGCGTACCACAGAGCTTTTCTCTAAACTTTGGCAGCAAATGTTGAACTGTGAAATGCTCGGTTAAGAATGGCGTTTCCAGGCACCTTCTCGTGTCAGGGGCAAGTGGCTAAATCTGAACGTTCAAAGTGATTCCGAATGACCAATTCAAACAACGACGCAAAAAAAGGTGGCGGGCTTTTTCAGAAGATCAAATCAAAGCTTTCCACAAACGGCGAGCAGGAGGCACTGGCTGACACAGCACATGAAGATGTGGATGCTTCTGAAAATCTTGAGATGATCGAGGAGTATAACCTGATCAAGCAGAATCCGGAAAAGATCACCGGCTGGGATTTTGACCGGGCGTTTAAGTTCATGGAGAGATACCCCACCTCCGACTATGTCGGTAAGATCACCAAGGAGATGTATAGCACCAACAGCGATACCTTAAAAGGGCTGAGCTATGCCAGTGCTGTAAAGGTGCTCAAGATGCTGCCGGATCATCCGGGCGTGCCTTCTATCTTAAACGGAATGAACAAGATCGAAGAAGAGTACATCCGTGAGCTGACTTCGGATATCATCGCCTACATGCTGGAGCGCATTCCGGACCATCCCCTCAAGGATCAGCTGGCAACGGCCCTGGCCAACAAAAACCTGGCCAACGCCTTTGCCTTTGTAGTGGACAATCCCAAACACAGCTGTGTGCCGCTTGTTATCCAGAAGATGTTTGACCGGGATGCCAATATCGCCACTCTGCTGCTGCATGAGATTATGGATCACCCACAGGTGGATGCCATTTTCAAGGGCATGTACTCCATCAGTGAGGAGGCGGTGGCCAAGATGTCGCCCGATGCGATCATCTTCATCCTTGAGGTTGCCTCAGATCATGAGCAGGTCGCAGTGATGCTCGATACCCTGGTGCAGAAGAACTACGTCAAGGCCTTCGACTTTGTCAAAAATAACCAGGAAAATGAACTCGCCCCGCGGTTGAAGGAAATCATCATGAACCAGAGGCCAGACCTGGGACCCTTGCTGAAGTAGAGCTGAAGCAGACCCGCGCGAATTTAAAATCCCTGTTTCCAGCCTGGAAACGGGGATTTTTTTTGGGGGCGCTGGGTTGAACTATTTCATCATCTTTCGCAGCACGAAGGGCAGTATGCCACCGTTTTCGAAATAGTTGATATCAACCAGGGTATCCAGGCGGGAGATGACTGTAAAGCTGGTCTCGCTGCCGTCCGGCGACTGGGCCCGTACCTGTAGTTCCTTACGCGGGGCCATACCCTCCAGCCCGGCAATAAAGAACAGCTCATCGCCTTTCAGGCCCAGGCTCTCGATGGAGTCGCCTTCGGCGAACATCAGGGGCAGCACCCCCATGCCCACCAGGTTGTTGCGGTGGATGCGCTCATAGCTGCCGGCGATCACCGCCTTTACCCCGAGCAGCATGCTGCCCTTGGCGGCCCAGTCCCTGGAGGAGCCGGTACCGTACTCCGTACCGGCCAGCACCACCAGCGGCACCTTTTCCTCCTGGTAACGCATCGCCGCATTATAGTTGAACATTTCCTCCTTTTCCGGGAATTTGATCGTGAAGCTCCCCTCTTTGGGGGCCACCATCAGGTTCTTGATCCTGATATTGCCGAAGGTACCGCGCATCATCACCTCATGGTTGCCGCGCCGCGAACCGTAGGAGTTGAAACGATCGGGACTGACATCTTGTGCCATCAGGTACTTGCCGGCAGGGTAATCCACCGGGATGGCGCCGGCCGGGGAGATATGGTCGGTGGTGACGCTGTCCCCAAGCATCAGGAAGACCCGTGCCTGTTGCAAATCGGCTGTGATCTCGGGTTCGGTGGAAAAATCTTCGAAGTAGGGTGGTCGCTTGATATAGGTGGATTGCTCATCCCAGGGATAGGTGGTTGATTCCTCGACGTTGAGGTTGTCCCAGAACTGGTCGCCAGAAAAGATGCGGGAGTACTGGTGGGTGAAGTTCTCCCTGGTAACGTGCTCTTGGACCAGGGTTTCGATCTCCTTGTTGCTTGGCCAGAGTTCGTGCAGGTAGACCGGGTCGCCATTGGGGTCCAGGCTGACCGGCTCTTTGGTCAGGTCTATGTCGACACGGCCGGCCAGGGCAAAGGCCAGCACCAGCATCGGTGAGGCGAGAAAGTTGGATTTGATCTTCTGGTGGATACGCGCCTCGAAGTTCCGGTTGCCGGAGAGCATGGCGGCAACGTTCAGGTCATGTTCGTCGATGGCCTTTTCCACTTCAGGATTCAAGGGACCGCTGTTGCCGATGCAGGTGGTGCAGCCGAAGGCGGTGATGTGAAATCCCAGCGCCTCGAAATAGGGCATCAAGCCGGCGGCCTCAAGATAGTTGCTGACCACCCGCGAGCCAGGGGCAAAGGAGGTTTTGACATAGGCGGGCACCTTGAGTCCCCGTTCCACTGCCCGCCTGGCCATGAGCCCGGCACCCATCAGCACATTGGGGTTGGAGGTGTTGGTGCAGGAGGTGATGGCGGCGATCACCACGGAGCCGTCACCGATCTTTTCTGGAATGTTATGCAGGTTGATCTCGATGTCCCGCTTGGCGACAACCTCGCAACTCGGCGGCCGCGAGGTGCAGGAGCCGGATTCGTCGAGAAAGGTCGAGAAGTTTTCCGGCTCAGCGTCGCGGTTGTACGTGCAGCCCAGGATTTTACCGAAGGTGTTCTGCATTTCCGACAGCGGTACCCGGTCCTGGGGGCGGGCGGGCCCTGCCAGGGAAGGCTCGATGGTGGACAGATCGAGTTCCAGGGTGGCGGTGTACTCGATGGGTTCGTCTTCGTGGTAAAAAAGTGCGTTGGCCTCGCCGTAGGCCCTGGCACGGGCAGCCTGTTCAGACCTGCCGGTAATCTCGAGATAGTCCAGTGTGGCCTCATCCACCGGAAAAAAGCCCAGGGTCGCTCCGTATTCCGGGGTCATATTGGACACGGTCGCCCTGTCCGGGATGGAGAGATGTTGGAGCCCCGGCCCGAAAAACTCAACGAACTTTTCCACCACCTTGTAGTTGCGCAGCAGCTCGGTAATGGTCAGCACCATGTCGGTGGCGGTGACCCCGGCCCTGAGCCTGCCGGTGAGGCGGACGCCGATCACCTCGGGTATCGACATATAGTAGGGTTGGCCCAGCATGACCGCTTCGGCCTCGATACCGCCGACTCCCCAGCCCATGACCCCGATGGCGTTGATCATCGGGGTGTGTGAGTCCAGTCCGACCACGGTATCCGGGTAGCTCAGCAGCATTTCGGAGCCCGGCTGCTCATCGGCAATGACAACCTGGCCCAGATGCTCCAGGTTCACCTGGTGGCAGATGCCGGAGTTTGGGGGCACCACCTTGAAGTTGCTGAAACTTTTCTGGGCCCATTTCAGCAACTTGTATCTTTCGCTGTTGCGTTCGTATTCACGCTCCACGTTTAGGTTGAGGCTGTCGCGGGTGCCGGAGTAGTCCACCTGTACCGAGTGATCCACCACCAGCTCCACCGGCACCTTGGGGTTGACCATGCCGGGATCACTGCCGAGATCTCTGACCGCATCGCGCATGGCGGCGAGATCCACCACGGCGGGAACCCCGGTAAAATCCTGCATCAACACCCTGGCCGGGTGATAGGGAATCTCCACCGGGGCGTCGTAGCTGGTCTGCCAGTTGGCAATGGCGGCAAGTTCTTCCGCCCTGACGATGGTGCCATCGTAGTTGCGCAGCAGGTTTTCCACCAGGATACGGATCGAATAGGGCAGGCGGCGTATATCGGCAAGTCCCCGGGCCTCGAGTTCCGTTATTGAGTAGTAGCTGTATGTTATATTGCCCGCTTTGAAGGTCTTTAGGTAATCGCTGAAATCATTGCTGCTGTTTGCTGTCATAGTTGTCCTCGTCGTACGTGGTCGGGCTGAGTTCTGAAAATAATGTTTGCAATTTCAAGTGGTCATGATGTCATTCTCAAACAGCTTGCTATTTCTTAATGATACGTATTACCTATTGAATTAGCGAGGGACAATCGTAAATAACCATGGTGAATGATTTATGATGCGTTCATTTTTATGTGATCTGGCAAAGTCGGCAGGTGATATCTGTATCAGGGAATCTGCCAATTTCGAGAAGGTGACCATCGAGTTGAAAAGTGCCAGGGATCTGGTGACCTCGGTCGATAAAAAGGTTGAGGCCTACCTGCGGGAACGGATCCTGGCCAAATTTCCGGACCACTCGATATTGGGTGAAGAGGAAGGGCTGTGGGAGCAGGAGAGCGATTGCTGCTGGATTATCGACCCGATAGACGGTACCAACTCCTTTGTCCAGGGATTGCCCGGCTATTCCGTCTCCATTGCCCTGCAGCGGCAGCAGCGGGTTGTGGCCGGAGTGGTCTACGCGCCGGTGCTTGGTCAGATGTATTCCGCCGAACTCGGTGAAGGTGCCTGCCTGAACAACAGTAGGATCAAGGTGTCGGCAACCGGCAGGTTGATCGACTCGGTGCTGTCGTCCGGGTTCACCTGTGTCAGGAAGGGACGGCAGCCGGATAACATGGCGCCATTTTCCAGAGTGATTCCAGAAATTCGTGACTTTCGCCGGCACGGTTCTGCGGCGCTGGACCTGGCCTGGGTGGCTGCCGGCAAACTGGACGGCTACTGGGAACAGTGTCTGAACCTCTATGACGTTGCCGCCGGTATACTGCTGGTGCAGGAAGCAGGCGGTACGGTGACGGACTATCGCGGCTCCAGCGACTGTCCGGCAGCCGGGCTGGTGGCTACCAACGGCCTGATTCACCAGCGGCTGCGCCAGCTGGTCACCGGCCCCTAGCTGCCAGGAACCGCCCGCTTCAGGGTCCGCCAAATCCCGGCGGTACCTGACGCTTACCACCAGACTTTCCGCAACAGTATGCAATAGTAAAGGAAAATAGAAACAATTTGATGTCGAACTACTTCCCATGTGACGGAAGAATGATTACCAGTTCATGTAATTATGGGAAATTCGGGCGGGACAATTGCCTTGACTTTGGGCGATTCGTACCTGTAGCTTTTTAGTAGGAGTCCCGCCCTGAAGAATGCACAAAACCCATATAAAATCAAGTCGTCAGGTTTGATTCTATGATGGGATTCATATGCTCTAAAGGAGTGACTACATGGCTGAAAAACCAACAGTACTGACCCCCGATGGCATCGACTCTCCGGATGACGAGAAGATTGAGGAGGGGAACGACAAGTCCTTGATTGTCTCCAAGGACGTACTTCCTGAAGAACTGCTGATTATCCCCCTCCACGACCGGCCCATGTTTCCCAAGATGATGGGCCCGATTATCGTGGATGACCCCAAGGTGCAGCGAGCCCTGCTGGAGGTTGGTGAAAAATCCACGCCGATGTATCTGGGCCTGCTGCTCACCCGTCCCACTGAAGACGCCATGCCCAAGCGCCCGGAAAATCCCGAGGAGTTTTATAACGTGGGGGTGGTGGTGCGGGTGGTTCAGGCGACCCCGCCCAAGGAACCCGGTGAGCCGCTGCAGCTGATGGCCCAGGCGTTGGAACGGTTCGAAGTGCTCAACCTCTACCGCAAAGACACCATCTTTTATGCGGACGTCAACTACCTCTATGAGGAGCAGATTGAAAATACCGAGGAACTGAAGGCCTATTCCGTTGCCATCATCGACTGTATCAAGGAACTGGTGGCGCTCAATCCCCTGTTCAAGGAGGGGTTGTCCCTGCTCATTGAAAGAATAAATCTCAGTGACCCCAGTGCCTTGGCGGATTTTTCCGCCTCCATGACCACCTCTTCCGGTGCCGATATCCAGAAGATCCTGGAGCTTGAAGATGTGCGCAAGCGTATCGAGGCCTCCCTGGTGCTGCTGAAAAAAGAGCTGGAGATCTCCAAGCTCAAGGCACAGATCTCCAAGCGCATCGAAGAACAACTCTCCAAGCAGCAGCGCGAGTTCTTTCTCAAGCAGCAGCTGCAGGAGATCAAAAAGGAGCTGGGCATCGCCAAGGACGACACCCAGGCCGAGATCGAGAAGTACGAGAAACGGTTGAAAAAGCTCAACCCCAGCAATGAGGCGCGGGAAAAAATCAAGGAGGAGATCGACAAGCTCAGGCTCCTCGGTCCTTCATCGGCGGAGTTCAACGTCAGCCGGGCCTACCTCGACTGGCTCACGGTCCTGCCCTGGGGGGTCTACACCGAGGATAATTATGATCCGAGCAAGGCGGAAAAGGTTCTCAACCGGGACCATTACGGCCTTGATGACGTCAAAGAGCGTATCCTGGAGCTGATCAACGTCGGTATCGTCAAAGGCGATTTGAGCGGTTCCATCATCCTGCTCTCCGGTCCTCCGGGCGTCGGTAAGACCTCAATCGGCCAGTCCATCGCCAAAAGCCTGGGCCGCGAGTTTTACCGTTTCTCGCTTGGCGGCATGCGGGATGAGGCGGAGATCAAGGGCCACAGGCGCACCTACATCGGTGCCATGCCGGGTAAGTTCATCCAGGCCATCAAGACCTGCAAGACTTCCAACCCGGTGATCATGCTCGATGAGATTGACAAGATCGGGGCGAGCTTTCGCGGCGATCCCGCCTCGGCCCTGCTTGAGGTACTTGACCCGGAACAGAACAAGGACTTTCTCGACCACTACCTCGATGTGCGTTTTGATCTCTCCAAGGTGCTCTTTATCTGTACCGCCAATCAGCTGGAGACCATTCCCGGTCCGCTGCTCGATCGTATGGAGCTGATCCAGCTGCCGGGCTATATCCTGAAAGAAAAGGTGGAGATCGCGGCCAGGCATCTGCTGCCCAAGCAGCTTAAACAGCACGGGCTCACCTCCAAACAGGTGAAGATTTCCCGGGCGGTACTCACCGTCATCGTCGATGGCTGGGCACGGGAGGCGGGTGTCCGCGGTCTGGAAAACTGCATCAAGAAGATCATCCGCAAGGCGGTCAGCAGAATCGTCAAGAATCCCGAAGAGGTGGTGAAGATCCAGAAGGGCGAGCTGGTGGAATTCTTGGGCAAACGGGTGTTTACCGAGGGCCAGGCCTTCAAGAAGCCGCGGGTCGGCGTGATCCGCGGGCTGGCCTACACCTCAATGGGCGGTGCCACGCTGTACATAGAGGCGATCCCGATACCTTCCGGTGCCCCGGGGTTCAAGCAGACCGGCCAGCTGGGCAAGGTGATGGTGGAATCCTCGGAGATCGCCTATAGCTATGTACGCTCGCTCCTGGAAAAGGACGAGAAGGCCACCGACTTTTTCAGGAAAAGCTTTATCCACCTCCACGTGCCGGCGGGTGCCACCCCCAAGGATGGGCCGTCGGCGGGGATCACCATGGCCTGCTCGCTCTACTCTCTGGCCATAAACAAGCCGATCCTGAAAGATACCGCCATGACCGGCGAGCTGACCTTAAGCGGCCTGGTGATGCCCATCGGCGGGGTGAAGGAGAAGATCATCGCCGCCAAGCGCTCCAACGTCAAGCAGGTACTGCTTCCCAAGGAAAACGAGGGCGATTTTGAGCTGTTGCCGGATCACATCAAGGAAGGGATCACCCCATACTTCGTCTCGACCTTTGATGAGGTCTTGAAGATCTGTTTTCCAAATGAATAGTCACGTATCAAGAGCTAGGAGACAGGAGGGGTGCCTATAGGGGCACTCCTCACTCCTTCCCCTTTCCACCTCACCCATTAAAGGTTATTCCGAACCAGATAGCGTTCCGCATCGAGGGCGGCCCGACAACCGGTTCCAGCGGCGGTAACGGCCTGGCGATAGACCTTGTCCATGGCGTCGCCGCAGACAAAGACCCCCGCCACGTCGGTGCGCGAAGTCCCCGGCTGGGTGAGGATATAGCCGGAATCGTCGGTTTGCAGGTAGGCCTTAAAGAGTTCCGTTCGCGGCGTATGGCCGATGGCCACAAACAAGCCGGATAACTCCAGTACGGAGGTATGGTGGGTCGCGTTGTTGATCACCCGCACCCCGGTCACCGCATTGTGGCCAAGCACCTCCTGCACCTCGGTGTTCCAGTGAATCAGCACATTTTTGGTGGCAAAGAGCCGTTGCTGCATGATCTTTGAGGCCCGCAGTTCGTCGCGGCGGACAAAAAGATGCACCGTGGGACAGAGTTTGGCCAGATAGGTGGCATCCTCACAGGCCGTGTCGCCGCCGCCGACAACACCAACCACCAGGTTTTTAAAAAAGAATCCATCACACACCGCGCAGGCGCTGACCCCTTTGCTGAGCAACCGCTGCTCCGACTCCAAACCCAGGTAATTGGCTCCGGCGCCGGTGGCGATGATCACCGTGTGGGTGTGATGCTCCTCGTCGCTCTCCGTCCAGAGGGTGTGGTAGCCATTGCCGGTGGCGAAATCGACCTTGGCAATGCTCGAATAAATGACTTTGGTGCCGAACCGCTCCGCCTGCATGCGAAAATCTTCCATCATTGCCGTGCCGTCCGTCCCCTGGGGGTAGCCGGGGAAATTCTCCACCTCGGTGGTGGTAATCAACTGGCCGCCCGGTTCGTGGCCGGTAAAGAGGATTGGGTTCAGGTTGGCCCGGGAGGCGTAGATGGCCGCCGTATAGCCGGCCGGGCCGGAACCGATGATCAGTGTCTTATGGATGTGTTCTGCCATTACGGCCTCCTGTGCGCAATGCTCTGGGACAGTTCATGATCAATGGCGTTGTGCTGTCGGTCTCGCATTTTCGGCGTATCTGGTTGGGAAAGAGGAAGGATTGGGTGACCTGGTTTGAGTATAGGTCAAAACGGCAGAAAACTGTTATGGCTTATTGCAGTGATCGCAAGACTTCCAACAGTTTTTCGTTGTCGGGTACCCCCTCCTGCCGATAGCGAATGACGCCCTGTTTGTCTATGACATAGGTTTTCCTGCCCGGTTCGTAAAGCCGTTGAATCGTCTTGTCAGGATCGCTGAGCATGGCAAAGCCGATCCTGTGTTCGTCCCTGAACCGTGCAAGCTCCGGGAGACTGTCTGGGCTGATGCCGAGAACTACGCTGTTCAATGCGGTGAATTGTTCCAGATCACGCTGGAAAGCTAAAAGCTCATTGCTTCAGACGGGTGTGAACGCCGCAAAGTAGAAGGCGACCACGACATTGCTCCCGGCAAGCTCCGAGAGGGTAATCTGCCCCCTGGTGGATTGGGCGGTGAACTGAGGTGCTGGGTCTCCAACCTGAACAGCACCGACGCCGGAGGCGCAGACACCCCAGATAAGCGATACTGCCAGCAGTTCAATTATCAGTTTTCGCATGGGAACCTCATCGTTGAAAGATCAGTTGAGCTGTCTTGTGCATGAGAGTGACGCAACAGGCCGGTGGTAAAAACGGGTCGCGATCAACTCTTCTAAGAGGCTAGGGATGAAGAGTCGCTGTGTCAATTGGCCATGAAACCGTATTGCCATGGATTTTTGACGAAACCATGGCCAGGGCCTGGTTGGCTAGACGGCAGTATCCGGTGTCTTTCCGGCTCTTTCCGGCAAACCAGGCTGCAGCTGGCTTTGGGGTCAGCTGGTCCCGGGCCCAATAGCCACGCCAGCCCGTTGTCCGGGCAGGCAGTTTCCGGCCGTGGTCTAAAAGATCAGGTTCATCATCCCTATGGCAATAAGGAGAAAGACAATGGTCATTATGCTGCCGGCGCGTATAAAGTCAGCCACGCGATAGCCGCCCGGGCCCAGGATCAGCGCGCTCACCTGATGGGTAGGCAGGATAAATGCGTTTGAGGTGGCGATGGCGACCGTGAGGGCGAACACCGCCGGATCGGCGCCGATGCCCACGGCGATATTCACCGCCAGGGGAACCAGTAATACTGTCGCCCCGACATTGGACATGACCAGGGTGAAGAAGGTGGCCAGCAGGGCGACCACAAACTGGATCACCCAGACGGGCATCTCCCCGACCACCTGCAGGGTCTGGTCGGCGATCCAGCTGGCGGTGCCGGTCTGCTCCACCGCCATGCCCAACGGGATAAGGCTGGCCAGCAGGAATACCGTCTTCCAGGAAACCGCACGATAGGCCTCATCGATGGTCAGCACCCCGGAGAGGATCATGCCGATTGCACCTGTTAAAAGGGCAATGGACAAGCGGATATCCGTGAACAGCACTAACACCAGGGAGATGCAGAAAAACAGCGCGGCAAAACCGAGCTTGTGAGGGCGTTCCACTGCCTTGGGGTAGTTCCTGGTCACGACCACAAAATCTGCTGATCGTTCAAGGAGCATCAAGTTCTTCCAGGTGGTATGGACCACCAGGGTGTCGCCAGAGTGCAGGGGGATGTGACTGATATCTTCATCCTCATGCATGGTCCTGCCGTCACGATGCAGGCCCACCATGGCGATTCCATGGGTTTTACGCAACCAGGCATCACGGGTGGTGGTACCGATCAGGCTGGAGCCCGGCGGAATGACGACTTCCGCAAACCCCGCCCTGCCGGCGGACAGATCTTCTGCGAAGCTCTGCAGCTCGGTATGGATGACAAGACCGCGGTTTTCTACAAACGTTCCCAGGTCATTTTCCTCCGATACGATGGCAAGCACCATTCCGGCGGAGATAGTTGTCTCACAATTCATTGCGCCGGAGCCGACCCTGGTCTCTTTGCCGGGCAGTTTGGTGGCAATGACCCGAATGGCATACTGGTCTTCGATCGTCCCGAGTTTTTCGCCGATCAGCGAACTCTGTGCGGGTACCACCACCTCGTGCATCTTGTAATCCACACCGTACACATCGTTGAAGTGCTGCATGGTCTGCTCCTGGGAGGAGCTGGCTGCGGTTGTGCGGCCGGCGGGCAGCACCAGGCGACCCACAACCAGAAAGTAGAGAATTCCCGCCGCAACCAGGGCGAGGCCAATAGGTGTTGTGGCAAACAATGACCAGGTCTGCATCTGCTGTTCTGCGGGCAGACTGCTGTTTGAGGTGAGAAGGAGGTCATTTAACAGAATCAGGGGCGAGGAGCCGACCATGGTCACCGTGCCGCCGAGGATTGCACAGAACCCCATGGGCATGAGCAACCGGGACATGGGTAAGCCGGATCGGGCTGAGATGCGGGATATGACGGGCAGGAACAGGGCGGCGGCACCTACATTCTGCATGAATGATGAGATGATGGCCACCGTTCCGGATACTATCGGGATGACGCGTTTTTCGGAAGTCCCACCGATACGAAGGATGAATGAGGCGACCTTGCCCATGATGCCCGTTTTATCCAGGCCGGCGCCAATGATCATCACTGCGATGATAGACATCACGGCGTTACTGGCAAAGCCGTCAAAAAGCTGGTCGGTTTCAACCAGGCCGTGCTCCAATCCCATTGATGGGGCAAACAGGCTGGTCAAGCCCAGCAGGACCAGGATGGTGATGGCGGCAACATCGATATCGACCACCTCAAAAGCAAACAGATAGATGGTCAGCAGCAAGATGGCGCTCATCCAGGCGATCTCAGGCGTTGGTACAGAGAAGGCGAGGCAGGCGGCCAACATCATGAAAAGCAGACAGGATTTGAGATGTTTCTGCAAATATCTTGAAGTGGAAGCGCTGATCTTCAGCCTGTTTTTTACCTCTAGCAGGATGGCAAAAGGATGATTGTTCGGGCTTGCGAGTATCTGGGGCATAAAAACCTCCCTTACATCAGATAAGTAGCCATAGACTGGCAGAATAAAACAGGGCGCGGGCCACCTCAGTGCGGCACGGTCATGTTGGGAAGCAACACACATGGTCCTGGTGTTCGAGAAAAACGCTCAGCATCAGGGGATGGCCACAACCAGGCGGTACTCCGCTAGTCCTGTGCCTGAATATTCGCTCAGGCCATTGACAGCTGCAGCGTCATTTTTTCGTTGAATTCCCAAAGATTCAGGCGGAACTTAGCGCTGCCTTCGGAGCGTGTCAAATGAATAGTATTTAGCCACTGACTAGATTGAATTGAAGCAATTTGAGCGTGCCTGCATGGCGGCTACAGCTTGTCCATTCACGAGTTTTCGCAAAGAGTCGGCATGGGACTGGCCGCCGCTGCTTGATCGTTTGGGCAGCGGCGTTTTTGAGTCAGGATCTGCCTGGAAGCAAGAACTGTTTCGTGGCCGGCGACATCTGTTTGTGCCGGCATTGCACCAAGCAACCAAGCAGTGTCGCCGGCCGTGCTGATCGTGCCCTCAGTAGGACTGCCCATTTGCCACCCGGACATGGGGGTCGAGGAAACTGTCCATTCTTGCCCGGTAAGCGTCCAGCGGCAGCCCACCTTGGGCAGCCAGCTGTACATTGAGCTTTAAGGTCTCGAGACTGGTCACGAGCCTCGGGTTGGCGGCGGTGGATTCGGCCTCTTCAAATCGGTGCAGTTTCATCAGGGCGCGAATACGTTGATTTTCGGTTTCGGCGCTGGTACCCCGGGCTTATTCCAGAAAGACAAAAGCCTCTTCGGCATAGTCGTTTACCTGCAGCATCCGGCCGAGATCTCCCTGTATCGAGGGCTCGTCCGGCAGATCGTAGGCCAGATCCATCGCTTTTTCGAAAAAGCCGAGCTTTAATGAGTAGTCGAAAAGTGCCAGCATGTCGTTGAGGTTGCCGTTTAAGCTGTTGAGCACCGAATCCCTCAAGGTCATGTAATAGAGGCGTTCATTGTACTTCTTCAGCTGAAAAAGTTCGGTGAAGCGATACATATTGCGTGAAGAGTTGTCCCGCATCTCCTCCGGGGGGGCAAAGCAGAACCTGGTGCAGGTAGACCTGGAAGGGCACGGTTCGACCTGCCAGCTCCAGATTACCGTAGTCGTCGGGGAAGCGGACATCAAACTGGGTGGCGCTACCCGCTTTCAGGCCGATTCCCTTGGTCCGGTCCCGTTGACAGGAGATGGACGCCCCGGCCGGGGGACGACCTGCAGTTTCGTGTCAGTCTCCTTGGTTCAGGAGATCTGCTGGAGCAGCGTAGATACGGAATAGCTTTGATTTGATTAGGAGAAGTAGCGCGATATTGCGATGGGGCAAGTGCTATGTTGCGGTAGTCGCATTCCGGTCCCGCTTCGGCAACAGGTCGGCTGCTGACGGCGAGCAAAGCGAGGTTCCGCTTTGTCGGTGGGGAGAAACAGCTTGTTTCTGTTCTAATGAGTTGATTTAATTATTGCATATGCCTGACCTGTAATGGCAGCTTTTAATCGAGACGTTCTGCCGTTCATGCCAACAACCCGTAATCAGGGAGGTGCCTGTGATCCATCGATTCGACACCCTTATCATCGGCTCCGGAGGGGCCGGTTTGTACGGAGCCCTAGAGGCGAGCAAAAGATCGAAAACAGCAGTTCTGTCTAAACTCTATCCAATTCGCAGCCATACCGGCGCGGCCCAGGGCGGAATCAGCGCAGCGCTGGGTAATGTGGAAGAGGATAAACCGGAGTGGCATGCTTTTGATACCGTGAAAGGAGGGGATTACCTGGTTGACCAGCAGGCGGCCAAGATCCTGGCGGAGGAGGCGGTGCAGGCCGTCTATGATCTGGAGAACCGGGGGCTGCCTTTTAACCGGACACCGGAAGGCAGGATCGATCAGCGGCGGTTCGGCGGACACACTAAAAACTTTGGTCAGGGACCGGTGCGCAGAGCCTGCTACGCCGCGGACAGGACCGGGCACATGATTCTGCAGACCCTCTACCAGCAATGCATCAAAAATGAAGTGGCTTTCTTTGATGAATATCAGGTGGTTGATCTGATTCTCGAGGACGATTTCTGCAAGGGCGTTGTGGTGGTGGAGCTTGCCACCGGCGAGTTGCATATCTTTGCCGCCAAGGCGATCCTCTTTGCCACCGGCGGCTTTGGGCGAATGTTCAAGATCACCTCCAACGCCTATGCCAATAGCGGTGACGGACCGGCCATCTGCGCCAGGCGGGGGATTCCGCTGGAGGACATGGAGTTCTTCCAGTTCCATCCCACCGGCATAAAAGGGTTGGGGATTCTTATCTCGGAAGCGGTCCGGGGCGAGGGGGGGATCTTACGCAACCGCGACGGGGAGCGGTTCATGGAGCGCTATTCGCCAACGCTGTTGGACCTTGCCCCCCGGGATATCGTGGCTCGCTCCATTCTGACCGAGGTGCGGGCGGGCAAGGGGATCCGGGGCGACGGGAAAATTGATGATTATGTCCATCTCGACGCCACCCATCTGGGCAGGGAGACCCTGATGAAAAAACTGCCCGATATAACCGAGTTCTGCAAAACCTATCTGGGCATTGACCCGGCAGACGAGCCGATTCCGGTGTTGCCGACCGCCCATTATGCCATGGGCGGGATCCCCACCGACGAACATGGCCGGGTGATTTGTGACAATAAAGGCACCGTGGTCAAGGGGCTGTATGCGGCCGGGGAGTGCGCCTGCGTCTCGGTGCATGGGGCGAACCGGCTGGGCACCAACAGCCTGCTGGACCTCATTGTCTTCGGCCGCCGGGCAGGGCTGCATATAGCTGATTATGTGCAGGGGGCGGGCCAGCCAGAAGTGACAGAGAGCGTGGCCGATGAGGCAGAGAAGATGATCAGCCGCCTGACCGAGGTGGCCCATGGGGATGCACCGCACGGGGGCCATATTACCGAGCAGATGCAGACCATCATGATGGAGCATATCGGCATCTATCGCAATGATGCCGATATGCGTTCGGCGATACACGATATTCAGCAATTGCGTGAGCGGTATAAAAAGGTACGGGTTCAGGATAAGAGCAAGAGTTTCAATACCGACCTGCTTGAACTTATCGAACTCGGCAACCTGCTTGACCTTTCACTGATCACGGCCACCGCAGCCCTGGACCGGCAGGAGAGCCGGGGGGCCCACAGCAGAGAGGATTATCCGGAGCGCGATGACGACAACTGGCTGAAGCATTCCCTCTGCTACCTGGAGGATGATTCGGTTCGAATCGCTTACAAGGAAGTGGATACCTCGATCTGGGAGCCAAAGCCACGTACATACTGATAGCTTCAAGGGGTGCAGCACATGAATATCATATTAAGAATACAACGGTTTAATCCTGATACAGACAAGGCGCCACATTTTCAGGAATTCACGGTGGATGTGGACCCCAATGAGCGGTTGCTGGATGCTCTGATGAAGGTCAAGCAGTTCCAGGACGGCAGCCTCGGTTTCCGTAAGAGCTGTGCCCACGGGGTCTGTGGCTCGGACGGGATGCGGATTAATGGCCAGGATGGGCTGGCCTGTAAAACCCTGGTGAAGGATGTTGCGGAAAAGGAAGGCGAGGTGGTGACGGTGGAGCCGCTGGCCCATATGCCTGTTCAACGGGACCTGATCGTTGATCAACAGGTGTTTTTCGAGAAGTACAAGTCGGTGAAACCGTTTTTGATTAGCGATGACTTTGGCCAAGGAAAGGAACGGCTCCAGTCCCAGGAGGAGCGCATGGTGTTTGACGACACCACCAACTGCATCCTTTGTGCCTCCTGCTACTCGGCCTGCCCGGTGCTGGATGAGCAGCCGGAGTTCATCGGGCCGGCGGCCATCGTCCAGGCCTATCGGTTCCTGGCCGACTCCAGGGACACCGGCGGCGCAGAGCGCTTCCAGGTGCTGGACACTCCCGAAGGGGTCTGGCCATGCCAGAACCATTTCAAGTGCACCAAGGCCTGTCCCCGCTCGATCATGATCACCAAGCGGATTAACCAGACCAAGCAGATGATCAAAAAGGACCGGGAGTAACCACGAGCAGCCAGGTGACGAACAGCCGCCCCTGAGCTATGCCGGGCACGGTGGCTGGTCACAGATCAGTGCAGGTCAGTGCGGCACGTCATAAGGGTCAAGCAAGAGGTCGGCACCGATGCTGTCGTCGGGCTTGACATCGGGGTTGGTGTTGAGGATGCGTGCACAGGAATTCCAGCGCAGTACCGCGTCCTGGTTTTTCGGGTCGCAGGAGGTGAGTGCTTCCTCATATGCCTGCATGGCCCGAATAAAGCAGCCATGGGCGGCAGTGCCGGCGCCCGGCCCGCCTTGGCGGAGGTGAAATTTGGCCCGTCGTTCATGGATGATGCCGAGGTAATAGGCCTTACAGGTGGTGCTGTCCAGCCGTCCGAGCAGTTCGCTGGCCTGCTGGAAGGAAGGGTTGAGCCCTGAGTGGCTGAACTTGTCGGTCAGTGCCAGCAACAGGGTGATCAGCGCCTCCTGATGATTTGGGTCTGTGTTCAGGATGTCGCGGCAGATCGACTCCGCGTCCTCGGGCTCATTTAAGAGACGGTATCTCTGGGCCTTCTCCAGCGCCGCCGGGATCGCTTCGGGCTCAAGCTTTTTCAAATCAAACATCGTCCAATCCTCTCTTTCCGAAAGTGAAATAAACGGTTAGGCTTGAGAAGATTATACGACTGCAAGAGAGATTTACAAGAGCGGCCGGCTACGGGTAGGCCGGTGTTTTTCTCTGCAGCTACTCCGGTAGCAGGTTGTAGAAGTAGTTGAGGATATCTGTCCGGCTGACCATGCCGATCACCTTCTCTTCATGGACCACCGGGAAATGACCGATGTTTTTCTCCAGCATCAGGCGACCAATCTGGGCGGGAACGGCGTCCGGGGGAATAGAGGTGATATCCCTGGCCATATAGGCCTTTACCGGCTTGTTCCAGTGTTTTTCATGTTTGAGCTTTTTGAAATCCCAGAGAACGAGGATGCCCTGGAGCTGATCATTTTCGGTGACGATCACGCTGCGGATTTTTTCATTATTCATCAGCGCGTGCACCTCATGCATCGGGGTGTCGGGTGACACCGAGTGTACCGGAAAAGACATCAGGTCAGCTATGCGCACCCCTTCTTTCTGTTCCGACTTCAACAGGTCGATGATCTGTTCACGGACCAGTTCCGGGCTCTGTTCGCTGGTTTTGATGGTGGCGGAGCCTGCCCCTGCATGACCGCCACCGCCCAGTTTGCTCATGATCTTGCCGACATCGATCATCTCCACGCCACTCCTGCCGATCACAGTAGCCCTGCCGTTGGTGATAAAAATCACGAAGATGGCGTCCACATTGATGATGGAGCGGTACATGTTGACGATACCGGAGAGGGTTGTAACCTTGTCTTCCAGCGTAATGATATTAAAGCCGATCTTCAGGTTGTTGATAGTCAGCTTCTCGGTGGCCTTCATCATTTCAAAAAGCACGTCCTTTTGTTTTTCCTCATACGGCGGATTGAGGAAAAAGGAGGCCACGTTGAGATCGGCGCCGTGTTCAAGCAGCCACCCGGCAGCGTAGGCATCTTCCGGGGTGGTTGAAGGAAAGGTGAGATGGCCGGTATCCTCGTAGAGCCCCAATAAAAGCACTGTCGAGACCAGTGGGTTCAGTTCCATATCGCGCTTTTTCAACTCGCGGATAAACAGTGTCACCGTGGCACCCACGTCTTCCTGGCAGACCCAGTCGGCGTCGATATCCCCCCCGTGCATATGGTGGTCCCAGAGGTGAATCTCCAGATCCTCTCGTTTGCGGAGTTTGTCCATCCGGTCGAGGCGGGACCAGTTCGGGGTATCCACCACGATGAGCCTCCGTACCTGATCGTGTTGAACTTCCTTGGGCAGGATCAGGTTGAATGCAGTCTTATGGGTGGAAAGAAAGCGGTTGACGTTCCGGCTGACTTCCTTGGGGATGACACCGACGCTACCTGGGTAGATGAGTGTTGCGGCAATGGTGGAGGCGAGGGCGTCAAAATCGGTCTGCTTGTGGGTGGTAATGATTTGCATGAAAACAGGTGAAGTCGTGCGATATGGTTATGCTGACCTGGCCTTCAGCAAGGGCTTCGTCAATTGTACAACTGGCGATAGAACACTGTTGAGCATGCCGGGCTGTTCTTGGTTGCCAGGTTCGTGCCTGAGACTACCATACTTGGGAAATAGCGCAAATATTGTATGACAATAGGTGAGAAAATGACTTGGCTGTGGGCCTGGCAAGGCCTTGCTGTCAGTAATACACCCCATTTTCCCTTACAACTGATACGATCCTGAGGAATGAAAGTAACAGGTAGGTATTTCAAATGGTTGAGATCGAGTTGGTTGCCCGGTCATGGGCAATGCCTGCTCACTGCCGGACCATGATTTCGCTCTTGGTGAAAAAAAGCTCATCATGCTGGCTTGTTGGCATGATGGTAAAGAATTTCTGGAGAGTCCAGGGCGAATTCTCTTGTAAATACCTGGAAAGGGGGTAAGGTTCATCCCATACCGTGGTAACCACACAATCCAGATCACGCACAGCGTCGCTCACTTCCTGTCTTGCTGCTTTTTCAATTCAGTCGTCTTTAGAGATTCTTGCTGATCACAGCTTTGGGATAGCAAGATGAAACTTTTTATTGCCAACCTGCCGTACAGAATTACTGAGTCCGAGTTGCAGGGTCTGTTCACCGAATTCGGAGAAATCGTGAATCTCCATCTGGTGAAAGATCAGTTCACCGGAGAATCGAAGGGCTTCGCCTTTGTGGAAATGTCCTCAAGGTCTGGTGGACAGCAGGCAATGGAATCTCTCAACAAGAGAACATACAAGAGCCGAGATCTTGTATGTAAAGAAGCAAAACCACAGAAAAAAGGTAAGCGACGCCGCTAGAATGCCGTGGCTTTCTGTTTTCATCACACCTGGCAAAAATAGGGAAGTAAGGTGCAAGTACAGCACTCCGTAGACGACCTTCGTACCCATCTATTTTTCGGTGCTCCATCCTCCCGCCTGACGTGATAGCAAGAAGATTTATTACTTCCTAGATACTTGACTATTCTACGTGGCACTTTTGGTAAAGGGGGCTGATACCCCTTTACAGGAGATTTAATGAGTTTTAAGACTTTCAATTTTAATCGTCACATTACCAACATCCTGACACGTCAAGGGTATCACTCCCCGACACCGATTCAACAGCAGGTTATCACGCCCATACTGCAGGGCCGAGACATCCTGGGGCTGGCCCAGACCGGCACCGGTAAAACCGCCGCCTTCTCTCTGCCAATCCTGCAGAATTTCAGTACCAGACAATCCAAGGAAAGATCTCAAGCCTTAATCCTGTCGCCTACCAGGGAGCTGGCTGATCAGACCGCATGCTACATCAAGGAGTTTGCCGGCAGGCTCAAACTCAAATGTGAGGTGGTTTACGGTGGTGTAAGCAGGGGCGCTCAGGTGAGAAGGCTACAAAAAGGGGTGGATATTCTTGTTGCCTGCCCTGGCAGACTTATTGATCTGGTACGAGCCGGCGACTTAGACCTCTCCAACATCAGCGTGCTGGTGCTTGATGAAGCTGATCAGATGCTCGATAAAGGCTTTTTGCCGGACATTCGGCAAATAGTTGCAAAAGTGCCGTCAATCCGGCAAACCCTGATCTTTTCCGCAACAATGCCGGTGGAGCTTGGTTCGCTGGTGGAGCGTCTGCTGGACGATCCCGTAAAAATTTCAATTGATCACAGAAAACCGAAGGCCAACATCAGTCACCACTTTTATCAGGTGGACGACCGGGCAAAGACCACCCTTCTCAGTACCATTCTTCAGGAAAAGGATACTGCCCAGGCGATCGTTTTCACACGAACAAAGCATAAAGCCAGGAAGCTGGCTCTCCAGCTGAGTAAAAAGGGGTTCAAGGCAACGTCACTGCAGGGAAATTTGAGCCAGAACAGGAGGCAGCAGGCATTGGACGGTTTTAAGACCGGGCTCTATACCATTCTGGTCGCCACTGACATCGCTGCCCGTGGGATAGACGTGAGCGGAATTACCCATGTGATCAATTTCGATATGCCCGATACCACCGAATCATATACCCATCGGATCGGTCGAACCGGTCGGGCAAGCCGCTCGGGTCAGGCGGTAACCTTCGCCACCGGCAACGATCGGAAAATGCTCAACAGCCTGAAAGGGCTCTTTAAGGGTACGGTCAGCTGCTATCCGGGTGCTGAAGATCCCGTGCGCCCCCAAGCGGCCATGAAAAAGGCCGGCAAAAACAGCTTGAACCCCTTTGGAATGGCGGCCAAAAGACGCAGAAAAGGCGGGATGTCCCGAGGTAACCGGGCCACCGCCTGCTAAAAGACATCACTAGGCAGGCTCATCGGTTGAGCTGGCCTATCAACCAGAACAACAGATTATCGGACCACATAGTGTGGAGCCGAGATTAACCAACACAGTGAGGAGTAACACCCATGGCAACAGGAACAGTAAAATGGTTTAACGATGCAAAAGGTTTTGGATTTATCGCCCACGAGAACGGAGATGACGTTTTTGTCCATCACACGGCCATCCAGTCTTCCGGCTTCAAAACCCTGGAGGAAGGTGAGACCGTGACTTTTGATGTCGTTGAAGGGAAAAAAGGACCTGCCGCGGCAAATGTTATCAGGCAGTAAACAAGACCGTGCAGCAGTGGCGACAGGCTCAGAGTCGCCAGCTTTTGGAGCAACACATGAAACTCCAGCTTTGTAGTACCCTGCCCTGCTGGAGGAGCGACTCGAGACAGCCCTGCTACTTGACGCAGCCTGTTTGAACAACAAACCTTATCTGAGCTGATACACGGGCCTCGGTCCGGGTTGCAGGTAGTACGGCATCATCTTCTGGGCCAGTGCACCCAGGTTTGCCTGTCTGGCGTCCGGCGATGGGTGGGTTGAGAGAAACTGCGGTGGTCTGGAGCCACCCACCCGGGCCATCTTGTCCCAGAGGGTTACCGCCGCTCTCGGGTCATAGCCGGCCCGGGCGGCGAGCTCTATGCCCATCACGTCGGCCTCCGTTTCGGCGGCGCGCGAGTTGGGCAGGTTGACCGCCATCGCCGCGGCCAGGGCACTGCCGCTCAGGGCCAGCCCGGAATAGCCGCTGTCACGGGTCGCCACTGCCACCCCCATCATGCCCATCTGGGTGGCCATGGCCATCGACATCTTTTCTGCGGTGTGATTGGCAAGCGCATGGGAGATTTCGTGGGCCATCACCTGGGCCAGTTCATCGTCCGTGGGGTTTATCTTGTACAGCAGGCCTGTGTAGATGGCCATCTTGCCGCCCGCCATGCACCAGGCATTGACCATCTCTGGGTCGTCGATCACCTTGACGCTCCAGTCCCAGCTGCGCGAGGCTGGGAAAAGCTGAACCGCCTGGGCGATAATCCTGCCGGTAATCTCGCGCACCCTGGCGCTGGTGGCCGGGTCCGGGTCAATTTTACCCTCTTTTTGCAGGGGCTGCAGAGTTTGTACATAAGCTTCCCGGGATGCGCTGATGGCCTGCTCCGGCGAGACTAGCATCAACTGGGAGCGGCCGGTGGGGCTGGTGGTGCAGGCGGTGAGGGCAATGAGCGCAACAAGGGTAGCAAGCCATGTTTTCATAGCGTTATCCTTAAATTGAGTCTGGGAATCGTTGGCACAGGTATATGTAAATATGTGTAACGTTTCCAGCGAAGTAAATGCAAGGGCAAAAAAGGCCCGCTTTTTGCCAAAAAGAAGAGATGGTCGGTGCAGGTGTGCTCAGATAGGCTCAGGCTGAATCGTCTGGGGGCTATGAGGCGTGTCGCTTTTCTTCGGTTTGTGTATGGGAGGCGAGCCAGCCGTTGCCGGGGTTGGCCTCAATCAGTTCCCTGATCTCGACCTTCTGGTAATAGCCCTGCAGTATAAAGGGATCCTGATGCAAGAGCTGCTCTGCCGCAGCGAGATTCTCGGCCAGGACGATTTGCAGTGCTGTATCATCATCGGTAAACGGCCCGCAGATCACCAACAGCTTCTGGTCATGGAGCTTTTGCAAGTGGATAATGTGTTCCTGCAGCAAACGTTCCGTGAACTTTTGGGTGTTCTTGGCCGACAGTATCGCAACAAATTTTTCCAAAATGACAACCTGATGTGTGTGGGCAGCGAGAGTGGGGACGCCGGAGACGTATTGTTCTTGGTCGGTACGAACCAGTCAGAGGAAATCACGCAGAGTTGCTTGTTGATCTCAACGTCTCACTACGCGTACTCATCGGCACGCATCTGCGCGCAGTGATTTCCTCTCACTGAAGAAGGGCAGAGAACAGGAGCCCCCCTGTTACGAGCGGATCATCTCCTCCTCGACCATCCTGTCAATATAATCCAGCACAAACTGTCGCTGGGCAGGGGTGGCGTGGGCTATGCAGGTGCAGTGCAGGTTGGACTTGCTGCGAACCAGCAGCTCAAACCGTACCCGGTATTGCTCTACTTCCACGGCCAGGTAGAAGGGGCCATGATCTTCGTGCCCCTGCTGGGCCTCGGAGAGTAGATCGGGCGTTAGAACCAGCCAGTAGAGACCGACCATCGGTCCGGCGGTGAGGGTCCGTTTCAGGTAAGAGTCAATATTGTCCCGCTCCATCGGGGAGAGTTCATCAATAACAAACTGGCGCATAAGATCGTCTTGAGTTTGTGTCAGATCTGGCATGACGGGGGCACAGCTTCAACTCCCCCGACTGTTCATCCGGCCGGGCCAGACCGTACTGTAAAAGATTTCTCGCACCGGCATGCGAAAGCCAAAAAAACTCCAAACATAGAAAAATCCCCTCCCCCATCGGTCGGGGAAAGGGATCAACGTGTATGAATAGCTGAGTAGTGCGATTTCAGTCTGGGCCGGGTATCGTCTGAAAATTCAGCACAGCCGAAAGTGGTTGCTCAGATATCCAACCAGGTCGCATCGCTGTTGAGATCTTCACAGCCATTCTCGGTGACCAGCACCATGTTCTCCAGCCTGATACCTCCCCAGCCAGGAATATAGATACCCGGTTCGACGGTGACGACCATGCCTGGTCTCAGCTTTCTGGTACCGACCCTGGAGAGCCTCGGGGCCTCATGAACCTGCAGGCCGACACCGTGGCCCAGACTGTGGCCAAAGTACTGGCCATAGCCCTCGTTTTCAATTACCTCCCGGGCCGCCCTGTCCGCTTCTTTACCGGTGATACCGGGGCGTATGGCGGCCAGACCAGCGAGTTGGGCCTCACGCACGATCCGGTGGATCTTCTTGTACTTCTTCGATGCTTTGCCGGTAACGAAGGTACGGGTCATGTCGGAGCAGTATCCGTCGAGAACCAGCCCCATATCTATGGTCAGCGGTCTGTCCTTTGCCAGCAGCTGGCGAGAGGGCACGGCGTGGGGCAGAGCGCTGTTGTCACCCGAGGCGACGATTGAATCGAAGCTGGTCGATTCCGCTCCCAGCTTCCGCATGGTCTGCTCGATGGCCAGGGCCACCTCTATCTCCGACATCGAACAGGAGATTTTTGGGAAAACCTCCTGGAATACCTGCTCGTTGAGACGCACCGACTTGCGGATGGCCGCGATCTCGCCACTCTCCTTGACCTCACGCATCTTCTCGATGACGCCGGCCAGCGGCACCAGCGAGACACCGAGCTTTTTCAACGCTTTGGCAAAGCTCAAGTGGGTCGAATGCAGCAGGTAATCGGTTTCGAAGGCAAGGGATTGGATTTCCAGCTTCGGCAGCAGTTTTTTAAGCAGTGGGAGCAGCCCCCGTGTGTAGATTTTGACCTTGAAGTCGTCCACATCCTGTTCGGCCTGCAGCTGGTAGCGAAAATCGGTGAGCAGCAGTCCTTTGCCCCTGGCTGGGATAAGCAGCACCCCGGAGCTTTCGGTAATGTCATGGTCCACCGCCGTAAAGCCGCTCAGGTAGCGCCTGTTGTTGGGCTGGCTGACCAGCATGGCGTCTATTTGTTTTCGGCGCAGCTTCTTTTGCAGCGCCTTGACTCTTCCGCTATAGTCCATGGTCCGTAACTCCAACGTTTAAACGGGAACAAGCTGGAATCAGCTGATTCAGGCCAAGCCGAGCTGTTCCAGGATCATATCCTTGCGCTGGTCCATGGCCTGGAGGTACTGGCCGTTGAGATCCTGCTGCATTCTGTTCATCTCCTCGGCGTATTTGGGGTGCATGGAGGCCCTGAGCTGGCCCGGGTCGACGCCCTGGGCGGCATACTGCTGCTCAAGCTGGCCTCGTAAGGCATCTTCGAGCTGCTGCACCACCTGTTCCTTGTGCTGGTTGTACTGCTGCAGGATCTGCTGCAGCTCAGAGCAGGTCTGGGATACCGCGGAAACACCGAGGGCTCCGGCGAGCTCCATGACTCCGTTGAGAGCGGCTTCCGCCCGTTCCCTGACCGTCTCGTCCCGTGGCAGGGTGATGTTGCGCATCAGGATGCTGGCTGCGCCCTTAAAGGTGGCTTTTTGCTGTTCGGCGGGCTGTTTGGCAAGTTCGCCTGCCAGGTCGCTGAATGTGCCGTTCAAGAAGTCGGCGGCAAGGCGCATGCCGGCTTTTTCGTATTCTTCGTCATTGCTGACCGGTTTGGAGTTGGCGGTCATTTTCGCCATGCGCTCCATAACCAGATCCATGGTACTTTTTATCTCAGCCATATAACACCTGTTGTGTTGATTAATGGAATTCTAAACAAAATAAACACGGAGTGTACAACACACACCCATGGAGCGCAAAGAAAAAGGATGGGCCAAACCATGGCCGGATCGTTGCATTGCCGAGGGCGGTTTTCGCGCGGTACCGCTAGCTTCTACGTTCCAGTCGCGCGGCAAAAAAACCATCGATTGAGGCCGAAGGGCGCGGACAGAAACATAGGTCTTCAATCAGATTTTCAGCGTTTTCGGGAAGAAATTCGCGGGGATCGACAAGGCGAAATTCCGGGTGATTGTCGAGAAAGCGGTCAATCACCTGGCGGTTTTCTTCCGGTTCCAGGGAGCATGTTGCATACACCAGTATACCATCTGCGGCCACCAGCCGTGCTGCCTGATCGATAAGCTGGCTCTGGGTCTGCTGATAGTATTGCAGATCGCTTTTTTTTCTGTTCCAGCGAATGTCCGGGTGTCTCCCGATAACGCCGGTACCTGAGCAGGGGGCGTCAAGCAGGACCCCGTCGAAGGTGAGCTGGGTATTTTGGGCGAATTCTTCCAAAGGCATCGGCTGCAGCACCACTTGTTGACCGGGGAAAAGCCGCGCCATATTCTCATGAAAGAGTCTTTGGCGCTGGGGTTCCGGCTCCACCGCCACCACCTCTGGCTCAGCGTCGGGAATTTGGGGGCGGCAGAGTTGGCAGATGTGGCCGGTCTTGCCCCCCAGGCCGGCGCAGCAGTCGAGGTAGCTGCCTCCCGCCTTGATGGGGCCGAGCAGCAGGGTGGCCAGCTGGGCCGCTTCGTCCTGCACCTGGAAATACCCTTCCTGATAGCCGGGAAGATCGACTATGGCTCCCTGAAATCCTGTCAGCACCAGGCTGTCTGGTGCATAGCTCCCGCAGGCGGCGCTGATTCCTGCCTGATCCAACTGCTTGAGATAATCTTCTCTGGAGATTACCCCGGTGTTGATGCGCAGTACCAGCTGTGGTTCAAGATTATTGGCGGCGCAGATTCGGACCATCTCCGCCTGGCCGTAGCGTTTCGCCCAGCGCTTGGTCAACCAGCCAGGGTGGTTGAGAAATGGCCGTCCGTCGGGATAACCGTCCTGCGGGCCGGGCAGTTGCTCTCGTTTTCTCGCCGCGTTCCTGAGTATGCCGTTCACAAAGCCGTGCAGATGGTCGGCGCCCCCGGCATTCTTTACTGCCTTGACCGCCTCATTGACCGCGGCGGATTCAGGAATACGGTCGAGGCAGAACAGCTGGTACAGGCCGACCAGCAGGGTGGCCTGAACAAAGGGGGCGAGTTGTTGTACGGGGGTATTGGAGAGCTGGGACAGCAGATGATTCAGATATTCCCGCTGGCGGAGTACGCCGTAGACGAGATTCATCGCCAGGCCTCTGTCAGCGCTGCTCAGTTGACATTCTTGGCTGACCGAGTCAAGGAGCGGTTTGACCGGCAGCCTGCTCTGCTGCTGGCGAACGAGGGTTTCTGCGGCTGCGTATCGACCACCGAAGAGGGTGCTCTTGCTGGTAGTGGCTGCGGTCTTGATGGGTTTGCTGGTCACGTGGCTGTTTGAATTGAGGACTGGGCGTTGTGGGACGTTTGGGTGGGCGGGTTCTGTACCGTTCACCCTGTTTCAGGTCTCAGGTAATAGTAGAGAGATAAAGGTGAATTGCAATCATTAAATTGGGCTTGGGCAAACGGCCGTTGGCTTGGAGTCAGTAATGTAAAAAAAATTGTAAAATATGGTGAAAAACTAAATTATAAAAAGTTAATATTCCAATTGTGTAATTTTTGAATAAAAATATTGCGTAAATGTAAAATATTTATAGCGGTAGGCAGGTCGGGCCCAAGCTTGTCCAGCCCGACCAGGGCCCTGCCTGGCAGTGCTAACCTCAAGATTCCAGGTCAATGCGCCCTTCCTGCTGTGGTCTGCTGTGCAGTAGCTGGTAATTGGCACGTGAATTGATATGTAAGGTGTCGGGCATCGCCAGGCAGATGGCGGTGGGATTAAAGAGCAGATCATTTCATATTATGGAGTAACTACTATGTTTGAGTCGCCGTATGTACTGTTTTTGGGAGATGCACCGGATGCATTGGCCGTAAAGGTCGCCCAGGGAATATATGATTGGCGCCCGGAGGCTGTGGTCGGCCAGTACCGGATGCAGGGTTGTAAAGCGGATCTGGGAATAGAGAATATTTCCATCGATGATGCCGTGCGGGCAGGTGCCAGGACCCTGGTTGTCGGAGTGGTGAACAGGGGTGGAATCATCTCCGCCTCCTGGAAAGCTGTTCTGCTTGAGGCTCTGGAAAAAGGTCTGGACATCGCTTCCGGGCTGCACAACCTGTTGCGGGATGAGCCGGAGCTGGTGGCAGCGGCTGAGCAGCATGGGCGCGCGTTGTATGATGTGCGGCTGCCCACGGTGAACTACCCCATCGCCAATGGCGAAAAACGCGGCGGCAAGCGATGTCTTGCGGTCGGCACCGATTGCTCGGTCGGCAAGATGTACACGGCCCTGGCCATGGATAAGGAGATGCGCGCCAGGGGGATGAAATCAACCTTTCGGGCCACCGGCCAGACCGGAATCCTCATCACCGGAGACGGGGTGCCGCTGGATGCGGTGGTGGCTGATTTCATGGCCGGTGCCATCGAATGGTTGACCCCGGAAAACGATCCGGATCACTGGGATCTGATCGAAGGGCAGGGAAGCCTCTTTCATCCATCCTATTCGGGTGTTACAATGGCCCTCGTGCATGGCGGGCAGCCTGATGCGCTGATCCTCTGCCATGAACCCACCCGGGCGCATATGCGCGGCCTGCCTGGCTACACCCAGCCTTCGCTCGAGGAGTTGCGTGATATGGCGCTCCAGTTGGCGCGGGTGGTGAACCCGGCATGTGTGGTGGCTGGGGTTTCGGTCAACACCCAGCATATGGAGGAGCAGCAGGCCCAGGCATATCTTGCCGGCCTGGAAGAACAGTTGGGCATCCCGGTAGTGGACCCGTTTCGTCAGGGTGCACACAGGCTGGTTGAGGCGCTGGTATGATAATTCGCGTAACACGAGAGGTGTTTCCCCTGGCACAGGTGTTCACCATCTCCAGGGGCTCCCGTACCGAAGCGGTGGTGGTGCGGGTCGAGATTGAACAGAATGGCGTGGTCGGCCAGGGGGAGTGTGTGCCGTATCCCCGTTATGGTGAGACGGTGGAGGGGGTAATGGCGGAGATCGCCGCTCTGCGGACCCCGTTCAGCCGCCGGGAACTGCAGGGGTTACTTCCCCCGGGTGCAGCCAGAAACGCCGTGGACTGTGCCATGTGGGATCTGGAGGCCAAACTGGCCGGACAGCCGGTCTGGCGACTGGCGGGGCTTGCCGAGCCTGGTGCGGAAGTCACGGCCTATACCCTTTCCCTGGACAGCCCGGAAAATATGGAGGCCGCCGCTGCCGAAAACAACCATCGACCGCTGCTCAAGACCAAGCTGGGTGGCAGCGGTGATGTGGCCAGGATCGAGGCGGTGCGGCGCGGTGCGCCAAATGCCAGGCTCATCGTTGACGCCAATGAGGGCTGGTCCATTACTACCTATAATGAACTGGCGCCGGTGCTGGTTCGTCTTGGTGTGGAGATGGTCGAACAGCCGCTGCCGGCAGGCGAGGATGATGGTTTAAAAGATATTGAGCGGGTATTGCCGGTCTGCGCCGATGAATCCTGCCACGACCGAGCCTCCCTGGCTGAACTTGTAGGCAAGTACGACATGATCAATATCAAGCTCGATAAAACCGGCGGTCTCACCGAAGCGCTGGCCCTGAAAGCAGAGGCGGAGCGGGCAGGGTACCGGATAATGGTCGGCTGCATGGTCGGCTCGTCACTGGCCATGGCACCCGCGGTGCTGGTAGCGCAGAACTGTGCAGTCACCGATCTTGACGGGCCGTTGTTACTGGCCCATGACCGGCCCCATGGCCTTCGCTACGACCAGGCTGGTGTCCACCCGGCGGAGACAAGCCTATGGGGATAGTCGACGCTGGCTGGCAGCCGTCGCAAAAAGCACAGGTTGAGATCAGTGTGAGGTACATGTTTCCCAGGAAAAACCAGGATCCCGCCTGGTGGCGGAAAAACACTGTTTGTTAATTTATTACACGAAAAAGGTTACGAGATGAGCAGAACAGTTTATGTGAACGGCAGTTATGTGCCTGAAGAGGAGGCCACGGTCTCCGTGTTTGACCGCGGCTTCACCTTCGCCGACGGCGTCTATGAGGTCACCGCCGTTCTGGACGGGAGGCTTGTCGATTACGAGGGCCATGCCAACCGGCTGCAGCGCTCACTCAAGGAGCTGGGCATACGGATGCCGGTTACTCCCGAGGAAATGCTGGAGATTCACCGCGAACTGGTGGCAAGAAACACGCTTGAGGAGGGACTGGTCTATCTGCAGGTGACCCGGGGGGCGGCCGACAGGGATTTCGCCTTCTCCGATGACTTGACCCCGACCCTGGTGCTGTTCACCCAGGCCAAGAAGGTGACCGCTGAAAAGGCAGGCATCAAGGTTATCTCGGTGCCGGAGATCCGTTGGGGACGGCGGGATATCAAGACCGTGCAGCTGCTGGCTCCCTGTATGATGAAGATGATGGCCATCAAGGCCGGCAAGGATGATGCCTGGATGGTCGAGGATGGCTATGTCACCGAAGGCACCTCCAACAATGTCTATATCGTCACCGCCGATGACACCATTGTCACCAGGAACCTTTCCAACTCGATTCTCCACGGTATTACCCGGGCGGCAGTCCTGAGGCTGGCCAAGGAGCAGAATATGCAGGTGGTGGAGCGACCGTTCACCATCGAAGAGGCGCAGCAGGCCAAAGAGGCGTTTATGACTTCCGCCACCGCCTTTGTTTACCCGGTGGTGGAGGTCGATGGGGTGCAGCTGCACGACGGCAGGCCCGGACCTGTCTCCAGACGGCTCGGTCAGCTCTATATTGAAGAGGGCAGAAAGACCGCAATCTGATTCTTTGCAGCCATAGCCAGAACAAAAAGCCGCTCCCGTCGGGGGGCGGCTTTTTGTTTTCTAGCCCCAGAAGGAGCCCGCGACTTGAGCAACCAGCCAGCTTGTGTCCCCAACATGGGGGTATTGCCATACACCGGAAAAGAGCCATTCTAATTCTCATGACATATCATCTGAACTTGCTACTATGGGCTGGTTGACGAAATTGTAATTGTTGGAAAAATAGCGCGGGAGCCTACATAATCGACGAGGCAGGCTCTACGGGGAAAAATTCGTTTTTCCGGGATGTTCAAGTGATTTTGGCAGGTCACAAAGTTGTAGAAAAGTCCGACGCAGGAGGTGCGGCCCGTGAAAGATTCCTGCAAAATTGTAAAGGGGAAAGGCCGGGGAGGCAGGCATCACGCTCTGGTTAAGCAGGTTGGCCCTTCCAGTAAACAGCGTGCTGATGTATAAAGGTCTGTATATGCGGGATTATTGCTGATGGCCCGTTTTTCAAGTCATGGAAGTGTGGTTGCTGGCACAAGCCTTGCTTAAGTGAGGTGTGCGTCTTGCAGTAAGAGGAATCTATATGATATTCGGGTTCTGTCTGATGCCGCAGCCTGGGAAGTTGCGCTGTGGGGGAGAAGGGATGATGGGACATAAGCAAGGTGCTGACAGGCAGTTTGGAATTGAGCAAAATGAACTGATAAACAGAGCAACTACAAAATTCAGGAGAATGTAATGAAGAGATTTACCCGGACACTCACAACTGCAGCACTGACTCTTTGTCTTTCCGCCGGTCTTGCCCAGGCTGCCACCAAGGATGAAGTTTTAAAACGCGGCTATCTGCAGTGTGGTGTCTCAACAGGCCTGCCGGGATTTTCCAATCCGGATGCCAAAGGAAACTGGACCGGCCTCGATGTCGAGGTGTGCCGCGCTGTTGCCGCCGCCACCCTCGGTGATGCCACCAAGGTAAAGTTTGTACCGCTCACCGCCAAGGAGCGCTTTACCGCCCTGCAGTCAGGCGAAGTTGATATGCTCTCCAGAAATACCACCTGGACCCTCACCCGCGATTCCTCCCTCGGTTTGAACTTCACCGGCACCAGCTACTATGACGGCCAGGGCTTCATGGTCTCCAAAAGCCTGGGAGTGGCAAGTGCCCTCGAGCTGGACGGTGCCGCAGTCTGTATCCAGTCAGGGACCACCACCGAGTTGAATCTCGCCGACTACTTCAAGCAAAACAAGATGGAGTACAAGCCGATCGTGTTCGATACCTCGGATCAGACCGTAAAAGGTTTCGAGGCCGGCCGCTGTGACGTACTCACCTCCGACCAGTCCCAGCTCTACGGCCTGCGCATCAAGCTGGCCAAGCCGGAAGAGGCCGTCGTTCTTCCTGAAGTTATCTCCAAAGAGCCGCTGGGCCCGGTTGTCCGCCAGGGTGATGATGCCTGGTTCAATATCGTCAAGTGGAGCCTCTACGCCATGATCAATGGCGAGGAACTCGGTGTTACCTCCGCCAATGTCGATTCCATGAAAGATACCCCCAATCCTGCGGTAAAACGTCTGCTGGGCCTCGAGGGCATCAAGGGTGAAGGGCTTGGCCTGCCGGATGACTGGAGCTACCAGGTGATCAAGCAGGTTGGCAATTACGGTGAGATGTTCGAGCGCACCGTTGGTACCTCCTCCCCACTCAAGATCGGTCGCGGCCTGAACGCTCTCTGGGTCCAGGGCGGTCTGCAGTATGCCCCACCTATCCGCTAATTGCCTCGTCCATCAGCCCTTACGGTGATATTCCTGCCTTTTTTGCAGTGAGCACATTCCAGCTCACTGCAAAAATCGTAGAACAGGACACCGTGTCAGGAGCTGATGGTGTCCGCCTACTTTCAAGATCGTTGAAATAGATCCCGGGACTGGTCTGCGGCCAGTTCCAGCGATCGAGTTTTTCACCCATTGCGGGGAACACGCGACAGCTCCGTCCTTGTCCTCCCATGCGTTAGTACTGCCATGCCCTATCACACCAAGAGTACAAAGCACTGGTGGAATAATGCCCAGCACCGGGCGCTGCTGTTTCAGGTGTTGTTGGTCGCTGCCCTGGTCCTGGTCGTCTGGACCATTGCCGGCAATACCATGACCAACCTGGAAAAACGCGGTATCTCCACCGGCTTCAAGTTTTTATCACAGGAATCAGGTTTTGGTATTATCCAGAGCCTGGTCCCTTATGACGAGTCCTACAGTTTCGGGCGGACCTTCATCGTCGGTCTGTTAAACACCATCCTCGTTTCGTTTTGCGGAATTATCCTTGCCACCATTTGCGGTTTTGTGGTGGGCGTGGCGAGACTATCCAAGAACTGGCTGGTGTCGACCATGGCCGGGGTTTACATCGAAATTTTTCGGAACATACCTCTATTGCTGCAGATCTTTTTCTGGTACTTCGCGGTGCTCAGGGCGCTGCCCTCGCCCAGGCAGAGTCTGTCGCTGGGAGAAGCTCTATTTCTCAATATCCGGGGTCTTTATATCCCGAAGCCTCTCTTTGAAAGCGGCTTCGGCCTGGTGCTGGCGGCGTTGGGCATCGCGGTCTTCGCGGCAATCGGACTGGCAATCTGGGCCAGAAAACGCCAGCTGGAGACCGGGGCCCAGTTCAATACTCCCCTGATAGCGGGGCTTATTGTGGTGCTCTTGCCGCTCACCACCTACTTTCTGGCGGGCAGCCCGGTATCCTGGGAGCTGCCGGCGCTCAAGGGCTTCAACTTCAAGGGCGGTATCACCATAATTCCGGAATTCACCGCACTGTTGGTGGCGCTCTCCATCTACACCGGCGCCTTTATTGCGGAAGCGGTCCGTTCCGGAATCCTGGCGGTGAACAAGGGCCAGACCGAGGCCGCCTCGGCGCTTGGCCTGCACCAGTCCATGGTGCTGAAGCTGGTGGTTATTCCCCAGGCGCTCAGGGTGATCATCCCCCAGATGACCAGCCAGTATCTGAACCTGGTGAAAAACTCTTCGCTGGCAACAGCCATCGGATACCCGGATCTCGTTTCGGTCTTCGCCGGCACCACCCTGAACCAGACCGGCCAGGCCATTGAGGTGGTGGCCATGACCATGGCGGTCTACCTGTTCATCAGTCTGACCATTTCCCTGTTCATGAACTGGTACAACAAGAAAATTATGCTGGTGGAGAGATAGCATGGCTGTAATTTCCTATACCCCTGCAATTGATCGTATGCCGCCGGTGGCCAAGGCCGGCGTGGTGGGCTGGCTCCGGGCCAATCTCTTTTCCTCCTGGCTCAGTTCGCTCTTCACGGTGTTGGCCCTGTGGTTTTTGTTCAAGACCGTGCCACCGGCACTGGAGTGGCTTTTTTTCAAGGCGAGCTGGGTGGGCACCACCAGGGACGCCTGCAGCGCAGATGGTGCCTGCTGGGTCTTTATCTCGGTGCGGGTCGAACAGTTCCTGTTTGGCTTTTATCCGGCACAGCAGTATTGGCGGGTCATTCTGGCTTTCGCCATCTTTACCGTGCTGGTTGCCTGGCTGCTGGTTGAGCGCACTCCCCATAAAGGCAAGGTCGCCTTTTTCACCATCTTCATCTATCCGCTGCTCGCCTACGGGCTCTTTTACGGCGGTCTGTTCGGCCTGCCGGTGGTGGAGACCCATAAGTGGGGCGGCCTGATGTTGACCTTGATCCTGGCGGCGGTGGGCATGTTCTGCTCCCTGCCTTTCGGGGTGATCCTGGCCCTGGGCCGCCGCTCCTCCATGCCGGTGGCCAAGTCGGTGTGTATCGTCTTCATCGAGTTCTGGCGCGGGGTGCCGCTGATCACCGTGCTGTTCATGTCCTCGGTGATGCTGCCCATTTTCATGCCCGAGGAGATCAGCTTCGATAAGCTGCTGCGTGCCATGATCGGCATCATCTTCTTCCAGTCCGCCTATATGGCAGAGGTTATTCGCGGCGGGCTGCAGGCCATTCCCCGCGGCCAGTATGAGGCGGCCGAGGCGCTCGGTCTCTCTTATTGGAAATCGATGTTTCTCATCATTTTGCCCCAGGCGATGAAGCTGGTGATCCCCGGTATCGTCAACACCTTCATCGCGCTCTTCAAGGACACCACGCTGGTGCTGATCATCGGTTTGTTCGACCTGCTGGCGGTGGTGCAATCGGCCTTCTCCGACCCGAACTGGCTGGGCTTTTCCGTGGAAGGCTATGTGTTTGTGGCGGCGATATACTGGGTTTCCTGCTTTAGCATGTCCCGCTACTCCATGTATCTCGAGAAAAAACTGCATACCGGACATTAATCACAGCCGGCAACGACAAAAGGTAGACAATGACGAATACACAATTGATGGAAAAACCGGCTATGGACGGCGAAGTGATGATTGAACTCAGGAACATGAACAAGTGGTATGGCGACTTTCATGTCCTGAAAAATATTAACATGAAGGTGTACAAGGGCGAACGCATTATCATCTGCGGCCCTTCGGGGTGCGGCAAATCGACCATGATCCGCTGCATGAACCGGCTGGAGGAGCATCAGGAAGGTGACATCATCGTCAACGGTGTTGAACTGACCGACGATCTCAAGGGTATCGATAAGGTGCGCAGGGATATCGGCATGGTGTTCCAGCAGTTCAACCTCTTTCCCCACCTGACAGTCCTGGAAAACTGCTGCCTGGCTCCGGTCTGGGTGCAGAAGAGGCCGAGAAAGGAGGCGGAGGCGGTTGCCCGTAAATTCCTCGATCGGGTACAGATCGGCAACCAGGCGGACAAGTTCCCCGGCCAGCTCTCAGGCGGTCAGCAGCAGCGAGTGGCCATCGCCAGGAGTCTGTGCATGAATCCCTCCATCATGCTTTTTGACGAGCCGACCTCGGCGCTGGACCCGGAAATGATCAAGGAGGTGCTCGACGTCATGGTCGATCTTGCTGAAGAGGGCATGACCATGATCTGTGTCACCCACGAGATGGGTTTTGCCAAGACGGTGGCCGACCGGGTGATTTTCATGGATGGCGGCGAAATCGTCGAGGAAAACGAGCCGGAAGAGTTCTTTACCAATCCGCAGTCGGAGAGAACCCAGCTGTTCTTGAGCCAGATTTTGTAAAAAATAATGTGAGGTGTGAGGGGATAGGAGGGAGGTGTGGTCATCCTTTTTTTCTCTCTGCCTGAGTGTCTGGCTCCGATCTCCGATTGCCAGGTGCTGGGTGTTACCCGAAATGGATACTCCCCCAAAGTGATATCTTTAAGGATACGGTCATATTGCAAAAAATGTGGAGCAGGATATAGTTTTCACGGTTTGTAATAAAAGTGGCTGGTCCGGCGGTGTAATTTGTGAGAAGGGCGCTGCAGGAGGATATCTGAAGGAGGGTGTATGGAAAGCGTTAAGAAATTCAAGTTGTTCAAGGTAGTCTTGGTGGCCATGTCGATCTGTTGTGTGGCACCGAGCGTTGTTGTCGCTGAACAGAGCGCCTGGGATAAGGCTGGGCAGCAGATTGGCGAGGCGGCCAGGGCCGTGGGTGACGCCTCTGCCGAGACCTGGCAGAAAACCAAAAAGGCCAGCTCCAACGCCTGGGACAAGACCAGGGAGGTAAGCGGCGAGACCTGGGACAAGACTAAGGACGTGAGTGGTGAAGCCTGGGATAAGACCAAGGAAGGCAGTGCGAAAGCCGTGGATTCCGGTGGCGACGCCATGGACTCGGCCGGTGATAAGGCTGCAACTCTTTGGGACAAAACAAAAAAAGGTACCAGTTCATGGTTTAAAAGAACCAAGCAGAACGTGCACGATATGACCGCGCCCGAAACTACAGAGAACTAGGAGTACGGAGAGGAGAGGAAGTAAGGCGCGGTCGGCAGCAACCTGATCGGCAAATTTCACGAAAATTGCAACGCTGGCTTATTGCTCCAGATGAACATTGTGATTTTCACCCTCCGGGCGTCCGTGAGAAGCGTCCGGGGAATGCTCATCGATACCGCCCTCAACTTGAGCAGGCTGTTTCAACGAGCGAAATAGGCTAGTTAGAGCTGCAGGAAGGGGAGAGTTTTTCGGAACTCTCCCCTTTTTTTTTATTCAACTCTCCTGCTATGTTAATGACTGGAGTCATGGGGCGGGGATTCAGAGGGCGCTGCGTGAATTGTCGACCGGAAAAAGATGGACTGCATGGCAAGCGGATTTAAGCGCCAGCATCCTTACAGTATATGAAGCGTACACCTGATAACAAACAGTAGCCAATATCGACCAGCTACAACTTACAAAACGGAAACGTTATGGAAGGCGTAATCAAGTTCAACCTCACTTACCACCAGCAGCCCTGTATCACACCGGAGATGACCGCAGAGCTCACCAGCTGGCGCTCTATCATGCATAAACTTCATCTCATCGGCCAGGATCAGGCCCGCTATATGGGCTATGGCTTTGGCAATCTCAGCAGGCGTTGTACTGGTGACCCCGGCAGCTTCATCATCACCGGCACCCAGACAGGTGCGGAACTGTTTCTGGCCCATACGCATTACAGCAAGGTGACAGCCTGTGACCCGTTTGACAACAGCATCACCGCCAGCGGCATGAGCAAACCATCATCCGAAGCCTTGACCCATGGCCAACTCTATCAGCTCGATGAGGGTATTCAATCGGTGGTCCATGTCCACTCTCCAGAGATCTGGAACAGGCGGGATCAGCTTGGCCTGCCGGTGACCAGTGAAGAAGTTGGCTACGGGACAGTGGGAATGGCGCTTGAGGTGAAGAGGATCTTCTCGGAATCATCACCTCAGCAAGAGAAGTGTTTTATCATGGGCGGCCATGAGGATGGTGTGGTCAGCTTCGGGGCGTCAATCCGCCAGGCCTGTGAGACTATGATCGCCGTCCTCGCTCGGGCCGTGGAACTGGGGAACAGATAGATGGGTGAAGCAAGACCGGCCCTGATCTCCATGGGGCTTCGCTGGGAACAGGACAGGCTGGTTATCCTGGATCAGACCCTGCTGCCCCACGAGGAGCGTTGGCTGGTCTGCGATACTGTGGATGAGCTGCTGGAGGTCATTCAGCGTCTGGCAATCCGCGGCGCTCCAGCGATTGGCATCTCCTCGGTGCTGCTGCTGGCCACCCTCGCCAGCCGGGGCAGGGCACAGGCGGAGCTTAAGCGGGAGGCAGCCCGATTGCGTCAGGCCCGTCCCACCGCGGTGAACCTGATGAACAATATCGATCGACTAATGGCGTCGATTGACAGGCCGGATTATCCGGAATCGGTGATCGACGAAGCGCAGGCTATCTACCATGAAGACCGTGAACTTTGCGACCATATGGCGGAACATGGCGCGGCCCTGATCGGAGATCACGAGCGTCTCCTCACCCACTGCAATACTGGTGGCCTGGCCACGGCCGGCATTGGTACCGCGATGGGGGTGATTCGCCGGGTCCATGAGCAGGGCAAAGACCCCATGGTCTGGGTGGATGAGACCAGACCGCTCCTGCAGGGCGGGCGACTGACCGCCTGGGAGTGCGGCAGGCTCGGGATCCGGCATGCCATTATCTGCGACTCCGCCGCGGCCATGCTGATGCAGCGCGGCGAGGTCGATAAGGTGCTGGTGGGTGCTGACCGCATTGCCGCCAACGGTGACTTTGCCAACAAGATCGGCACCTATAGCCTGGCGGTGCTGGCCTCATTCCACAGGATTCCCTTCTACGTAGTGGCGCCTTCCACCACTATTGACACCAACTGCCCCCATGGGGCTGCAATCGAGATTGAAGAGCGCAATACCGCTGAGGTGCGTGGTGTTGCCGGAGCGCAGGGGAAATATCAGTGGGCGCCGGAGTCGAGCCCGGCATGTAACCCGGCCTTTGATGTGACCCCGGCTGAACTGGTCAGCGGCTGGGTGCTGGACAGCGGTGTCTACACCCATCAGGAGTTTGTCGAAAAATGGTGAATTTCCAGTGAACCGGAGTTTCAGAAAACCAAAGCGACCAAAGATGCCTTTCCCATGTCGTGCCAGCTATTTGGCTAGTTGTCCTTCTTTGGGATTTTCTGCCAGCAGGATAGGTTGAAGATTAGTCACACTGCATTTGTGGTGTAAATGTTATCTTGAGTTAATTTTCTGGTTGCCATTAGCAAAAAATTCAATTATTTAAAAAGTATTGTAAAAACAGCAACATCAGTAGCAGCTCCAGAACTGTTACTTACCGGCAGAAGTATGATGCTTTCCTCAACTCCAGGGGGTAGCCATGTCTTTGGGTCAGCTTAAGCTTCAGGTTCTCACCATCCTCTCCGATAATTTGCAAGAGCCTCACCCGGATCTTGTCACAACGGCTGCTGTGGCGGGCCGAATGAATATACCCATGGCGGAGCTTCGGCTGCTGCTGCAATCCATGGATGGCAGTGGCCTCATTCAGACCGACACGAGTCAGCAGTATAACCTCATTACCCAGAAAGGATTGCGATATCTCGAGAGTCAACGGGGCGCAGTATAGTTCGGACTGAATGTCCCTGTCCTGCCCACAGCTGTCCTGTCGTAAAGATGCCATGAACACATCTACCCAGCAGACGTATGACCACTACATAAAAGCGTTGATGGATATCAGTCAGGCCATGACCTCTGACCTGTTTCTCGAGGACCTGTTCAAGCTCATTGTCATGGTCACCGCCAAGGTTACTGGTGTTGAAATCTGTTCGCTCTGGCTGGTGGATGAACATGCCACCCCGCCGGTTATTCGCTTGAAGGCGACCCAGTCGTTTGAGCCGGAGTATGTGAAAGACAGGGCACTGCGCCTGCACGAGGGGGTTGTCGGTTACGTGGTCTCCACCCAGCGCCCCTATGTCATTGATGATGTCCAGAATAACGAGAGATTCAAAGAAAAAGAGATGGCCAGCAGTCTGGGGCTGGTGTCGATGGTGAGTGTTCCCCTGCAGGGAAAAGAAGAGAAGGTTATGGGCGTGTTGAACTGCTTTACGAGTGAACCATACGAATTTTCAGAGATAGATATCAACATGCTGACAGCAGTGGCCAACCAGGCGGCGGTTGCCATCCACAACACCGAACTGATGCTCCAGGCCAGGATCATTGAGAGAGAACTGCAAACCAGAAAGCAGATTGAGCGGGCCAAGGAGATTTTAATGACCAGGAGATCGCTCAACGGTGAAGAGGCCTATCGCTGGATCCAGAAACGGAGCATGGATACCCGCAAATCGATGCTGGATGTGGCCGAAGCGATAATTCTTTCCGATGAACTGTAATGTGCAATCATTTACGATACTCTTTTGTCTTGACAGGATAATTCAGTCAAACTACACTTCACCTTCACAAAATTAACGGCAGCTGTACAACGGCGTGCAGCTTGGCCGTTTAGATGAGACAAAGGCGTCTGTGTCCTCTCCTGGGGATGGATGCCTTTTTTTGTTCGTAAACAGAATGAGTGCGGAAGGCCTCCAGTCCCGGGAATTCAACATTCTTAACTGGAGGTTGTTGCATGCGTTTAGAAAAAATCAATGACGTGTTGGGAACCGCCAACCGGGGAAACCCTGCTGAATCGGGACTCTGTACTCTGTGCCGCGCGGATTGTGCCGGTAAATGCGAGACCTGGAAATCAAGCCTTGTGGGACGAAAGCTGCTCTACCCCAGGGATTTTGGCCTGGTTACCGCGGGAGCCAACAACACCACCCATGTCGGAGTTTCCTATAACTCTTTGCGTATCCAAGGGTATGCCTATGGGGCTGCAGGCCTGAATGGGGGGCTTTCCACAGACGCAGATAACTGCATCTTCCCAAACGTCGATCTCACCACTGAATTTGGCGCTGAAGTCAAAACCAAGACGCGCCTGCCCCTCATGACCGGCGCGCTCGGTTCGACCTTTATTGCCGCCAAATACTGGGATTCTTTTGCGGCCGGCTGTGCTCTGACCGGTATTCCCATTGTTGTCGGTGAAAATGTGGTGGGGGTGGATAAGGAATCGAGTATCAACGGCAGCAAGATCGAAAAGGCCCCGGAACTCGATCGTCGAATTGAGACCTATCTCCGCTACTTTGACGGTTATGGCGCCATCATAGTCCAGCTCAATGTCGAAGATACCCGAAACGGCGTCGCCGAGTATGTGGCCGAGAAATATGGCGATAAGTGCATTATCGAGTTGAAATGGGGGCAGGGAGCAAAAAACATCGGGGGGGAGATCCAGGTCACCAGCCTGGATTATGCCATTTTCCTCAAGGAGCGGGGATACGTTGTTGACCCGAACCCTGCCCTTCCTGAGGTGCGGGAAGCATTCGAAAAGGGTGCAATCAAATCGTTTGCCCGGCACAGCCGTCTCGGTTCCACCCACCTTGACTCAGTGGAGCTGGTGCGGGAAGACTTCATGAAGTCCGTCGATTACCTCAGAAGTCTTGGCTTTCAGCGTATATCACTGAAGACCGGCTGTTACGGGATGGAAGAGCTGGCCATGGCGATCCGTTTTGCCTCCGATGCCAAGCTCGATTTGCTCACCATCGATGGAGCCGGCGGCGGTACTGGCATGAGCCCCTGGAACATGATGCAGAGCTGGGGTGTGCCCTCGATCAACCTGCATGCCAAAGCCTATGAGTATGCCACACTGCTGGCTGGGCAGGGCAAAAATGTCGTGGACCTCTCCTTCGCCGGCGGATTTGCCCTTGAGGATTCCATCATCAAGGGGCTTGCCCTGGGCGCGCCGTTCACCAAACTCATCTGTATGGGCCGTGGCATCATGATTCCGGGCTTTCTCGGCGCCAACATCGAGGGTGCGCTCAATCCCGACAGAAGGGCGGCAGTGAGCGGCAACTGGGAAACCTTGCCCAAATCGATCAAGGATATTGGCTCCTCACCGGAAGAGATCTTTGCCGCCTATTTCGATGTGCAGAAAAAGGTCGGCAAAGACGAGATGAAAAATATCCCGTATGGTGCCATTGCCATGTACACCATGGCCGACAAGCTCGGCTGCGGCATTCAGCAGCTGCTGGCCGGGGCACGAAAGTTCAGTGTAACCCAGATAAGCCGTGACGACATCTTCGCAGCCAACCGGGAAACCGCGGAAGAAACTGGTATTATTCATATCACCGAGGCCAACAATGAGAGCGCCAGGGCGATCCTGATGGCGTGATATACCACCAACCCAGGGGGATATCCGCTGAGTTGGCAATCCGGATGGTAAAGGGCACGGCTTTCGATGGCAGTGCCCTTTGGTGTTTTAGAGAGGGAAGTAGCTATCCGCCAAACATCCGTGACCGGCTAACAGCTTTCAGGGCACTCAGAATTGTATCCAGAGCAATTCTGCCATGGTATGGCCCGGGTTTCGCCAGCTGCTGGGGGTGTCCTTTTCAAGGAGTATGGTGTCGCCGACCTTGATTTCATGCCGCTGGTTGTCAACATGCATCTCAAGAGAACCGGAGATGAGGTAGCCCAGCTCCTTGCCTTTGTGGTTAAACAGGTGCCCTGTGAATTTTGTTTCCGGCTGAATCTTTATCACCTTCACCTCGGCACCAAGTTGGGTCTCCGGTGGAACCAGACGCTCGGCCGCGGCACTACTTTTCGCAACCCTGGCAAGCGGGGCGGACAGACGCGATTCCTCAGGAAAGATATAGGTGCGTTGTGTTGAATCCTGATCTTGAAAAAGGGCTGACATCTGTATGGAGAGGCTCTCCGCGATTCTGAAAAGGGCTGGAAGAGAGGGGTAGATGAGGTTTTTTTCAACCTGGGATATGGTGCTTGGCGTGACCCCTGTCAGAGAGGCAAGTTCTTTCTGGGATAGCCCCCGCATGAGTCGCAGGGATTTGATCTTGGCGCCGAGATCGAATCCGCCCCTGGGGTCCCGATCATGTATGAAGACGATATCGGACTCGTCACAGGAAAACTCATTTTGCTTGTTGAGAAATTTTGAGTTTCGTTTTTCAGCTTTGAGAATCTTCAGGGATGACTTCCCTTTGCGCACCGAAAGTTCAATGGCCACCTGGGCAATCTTGTTGATGTGCGCCTTGAGCCGGTTTGAATGCGCCCCCTTCTCCACGAGCCAGTACGCTATGGTATCGAGCTCGTAGAGTCGTGGACAGGTCTTGGTGTAAAAGTCGATCACACTCTCTTCACTGCCCCACAGGGACTGCATGCCGGTGAGGCTGTCAATGATGAAGTGAACCTCACCGTGCATGTTGCTGTGCACGCCGTAGATTGCCTCGGCCACATTGGCGGGAGCGGTCGGGGCATTGACCTTGATGATCTTGTGCGGCCAGAGGGCGCCGTCCTTTTCGTAAAATTTATTGAATACTTCGGAACTGTCTCCCTTGCCGTTGGTGAAGCAGTCGAGGATGATCAGGTTTTGACTCTCTGCCTCCGATCCGAGAAAAGAGACCACGTTTTTGGGCGAGCGATCAAAGGTCACATAGATCAGCGGTTTCTTTTTCTTCAGTGTTTCCAGGATAAATTTCAGACAAAACGCTGCTGAGAAACTGCCGGTGTCCTCGTACCACAGCACATTATCGCCGATATACAAATCCCCCAGCAACCTGTCGAGGTCGGGAATACCGGATGAAACGCGATTTTTTCTGTCCATGATCAAACACCGCTCCTGGCTCAAGAATGTGGATACCGATTGACTTCGAATATTGCGCCTGCCCATGGCGCGGCACCGATCCCTCTCACCTCTTCTGGCGGGAGGGGTATCGATGCGGGCCGGCAACTTGTGTAACTATCCAGCCTAGCAAGTATATTTTCTGTTTTCAATTTTTTAATGCCTGCCACAGGTTTCGGGATATCGGGGCTGTCCAGGGCTTGTGGCCTTGAGGCGTAGAAGTGTCGTAAGCAACAGCCTGCAGCTGTTGCAGGTTGAGAGCCTGTTGATGTGGCGCATTTTTCTGATTTCCGCATTGACCTTCCCCTATGGGGGATACTGTATCCTTTTTTTGCAATGCTTTGGTTTGCTGTGGTTTGCCGGGGAAAAGGCGCTGGCGAAATTCTGAACTTTTAGTGCGAGGAACTGAGATGCTGAACGATTGCGAACAATCAACTGGGAAATTGGCCGGGGAGAACGGGCGCGAGCTGTTGCCGCAACGGATAAAACGTTTGAAGGATGCATACCTGCGGGTAAAACCGAGCCTTCGCATCAACCGGGCTCTGGCTTTCACGGAAGTCGCACAAGAGTTTCCGGATCTGCCGAAAATCGTGCAGCGGGCACTGGGGTTCAAGCGGGCATGTGAGACGGCGCCCCTGCTCATCCAGGATGATGAGTTGCTCGTCGGCCATCCATGCGGGGCGCCGAGAGCCGGCTCATTTTCACCGGACATTGCCTGGAAGTGGGTCCAGGATGAGCTGGATGCCCTCGCTACAAGGAGTCAGGACCCGTACGAGGTGGCAGAAGAGGACAAGAAGATTCTGCGGGAGAAAGTCTTCCCGTTCTGGGAGGGCCGCTCCCTCGACGAGGCTTGCGAAGCCGCTTTCCGTGAGGCAGGAGTATGGGAATTTTCTGCAGAAGCCTTTGTCAGTGACCTGAGCTACCATCACACCAGTGGCGGTGGTGATACCAGTCCGGGGTATGATATTATCCTCCTTACCAAAGGTATGAACGGCATCAAAAGGGAGGCGGAACAGCATCTGGCGAGGCTGCAGGCCGAAAAGTCGGAACATCAGGAGCAGATCAACTTTTATCAGGCAGCTATTACGACCTGTGAAGGCGTGAACATCTATTCCGCCAGACTGGCCGCCTATGCCAGGGAGCTTGCCACCAGGGAACAGGATCCGGATCGCAGAAAGGAACTTGAACAGATCGCCGAGGTGAATGAGAGGGTGCCGGCGGAGCCGCCGGCAAGCTTCCAGGAGGGCTTGCAAGCTGTCTGGACCGTACAGTCGCTCTTTTTGCTCGAAGAGAATCAGTGCAGCACCTCTCTTGGCCGGGTTGATCAATATCTCCTGCCTTACTACCAAAATGATATTCGTTGTGGGCTGATTGACCAGGAGCGGGCATTCGAGCTGCTCGCCTGCTTTATCATCAAATGTTCCGAGATGATCTGGTACACACCGGACGCCACCGCCAAGTATTTTGCCGGCTATATGCCGTTTATCAACATGTGTGTGGGGGGCCTCAAACGTGAGGGCGGCGATGGTACCAATGACTTGACCTATCTGGTGATGGATACCGTCAAGAAGGTTGGCATGTACCAGCCCTCGCTTGCCTGCCGTATCCACAACCAGTCCCCCCAGAAATACCTGCAGGCGATTGTAGAGGTGATCAAGGCCGGAGGCGGTATGCCGGCATGCCACTTTGATGACGCCCATATCAAAATGATGCTGCGAAAGGGCTTTGATTTCGAGGATGCCAGAGATTACTGCCTGATGGGATGCGTTGAGCCCCAGCGCTCCGGCCGAATTCACCAGTGGACCGCGGGCGGTTTCACGCAGTGGCCGATTGCCATAGAATTTGTTTTTAACCGCGGCCTGCTCAAATCCCATGGCACCTTGCAGGGGCTTGATACCGGGGCCTTGGAGGACATGAACAGTTATCAGCATTTTGAAGCGGCTGTGCAAAAACAGATCGACCATATTGCCGAAATGACAGCAAAGGGCAGTATCATCAATCAGCGGTTGTTCAGCGATATGACGCCTTCGCCATATATGTCGCTTTTTGTGGAGGGGTGTATGGAAAAGGGCAAGGATGTCACTGCCGGCGGCGCAAACCTCTACGATGGGCCGGGCACCATATTTGCCGGGCTGGGCACATATGTCGACAGTATGGCCGCCATTAAGCGTCTGGTATATGAAGAGAAGAAATATACCCTGTCGGAAGTGAAAGAGGCCCTTGATGCCAATTGGCTGGGGTACGATACGATGCATAAAGACTGCATGAACGCGCCCAAGTACGGCAATGACGATGACTTTGCCGATGACATCGCCACCAGGCTCATCGACTATACCGAAAAGACGATGAACAGTCACAAGTCGCTCTATGCGCGGATGATACACGGTACCCTTTCGCAATCCTTCAACACCCCTCTGGGCGAAATGATTGGGGCCACACCCAATGGCCGCAAGGCTGGTGAGCCTCTCTCAGATGGCATGAGTCCTTCACAGGGGGCGGATACAATGGGGCCGACCTCGGTCGTCAAATCGGTCAGCAAGCTCAACGTTGAAGCTATGAGTCTGGGGATGGCCCATAATTTTAAACTGCTCCAAGGCTCCCTGGATACGCCTGAGGGAGAAAATGGCCTGATAACTCTGCTCAGATCTGCCTCCATACTTGGTAACGGGCAGATGCAGTTCAACTATGTCGATAACGAAACGCTGATCAAGGCCCAGCAGAATCCCGCGCAATACCGTGATCTCATGGTGCGGGTTGCCGGGTATAGTGCGTTCTTCGTCGAACTCTGCAAGGAGGTCCAGGACGAGATCATCAGTCGTACCATGCTGGAGTAGATCCTTAACTTGCCCGGCCGGGATAAAAGGGGGGCTCATTATTTAGCCCCTTTTATCCCGGTGGATGGTTGCCACCCTGCTGATAGGCACCTCGACCAGGTGTTGAGCTGCTGCAAGCCGTATTTAGAATCCCCCCCCATTCCGCAACTTCCCGTTGGCCCGGAATAGCTGGTTTTCGTGCGGTTTTGAGGTGTTTGCGCGGGCCGGTGGCAACACAGCCATACAAGTCAAGCTGAGCCACTGGCCGGTTTTGTTCGCAGCCATGTTGGCCACTATCCTGTCAAAAGAGAATTTCAGCGAATTTCTCCACATCGTCCTGCCCACCCGAAAGCCTGCCGGCAGCTTTTTTCCAAGCCATAAAGGCTCACTCCCCGTTTTCTCTGCTGCACCATTTTCGGCTAGCTGTGGCCACTGGTCCCAATGCCTGACAAGTTTGGCCTGGATGTAGTAATATCACTAACTAATTGACAGACAGCGCTGCTCCTTGTTAGTACTGTCCTGAGTAAGTAATGTTCCTTTTTTTTTAAAGAAAAGCATGGTCCTTTGATGAGACAGAACAACGGAGAAACTATAAGCCAGGCCCTGGAGGTGAAAGGCAGCGTCCTGACCATAATCACCTTACATATCATGAATACCCGTCCTGACATCCTGTACCCCCAGCTGGAGAGGAAATTTGGCAAAGCCCAGGCCTTTTTCAAGAGTGCACCGGTGGTATTGGACCTCGGAGAAGTGGATGAAAAGGGCAAGGCGGAGTTGGATTTTGGGCTGTTGGTCAATACCCTGCGTGGCTTCGGCCTGGTGCCGGTGGGGGTTCGCAGCAGTGACCAGTTCCTGTGCGATCGGGTGGTCGAGGCCGGTCTCGGGCTGCTTCCTCCCCTCAAGAGCAAAAGCACCAGTAAAACAGTGGAGCTTGATGCTGCCGTGCCGGTAACTGAAGAGCCTGAAGTTCAAGCTGAGTTGCAGGATATGCGAGCCTCCACCCCACCAGCTGGGGCGCCCACCAAAATTATCAACCAGCCGGTACGATCAGGTCAGCAGGTGTTTGCCCCGGAGGGCGATCTGGTCATCCTCTCCTCCGTCAACGCCGGTGCGGAGGTGCTGGCTGCAGGAAATATCCACATCTACGGCGCCTTGCGTGGTCGGGCCCTGGCCGGTATCAACGGAGATTCCAGCTCACGAATCTTCAGCCTGCAGTCCGATCCGGAACTGGTGGCAATCGCTGGGGAGTATATGGTAAGCGAGTCCATTGATCAAAACGTCCTGAACCACAGTGCGGTCTTCTCCCTCAAAGATGGCAGCCTGAAGGCACAGGTTGTCGGTTCTTTTACGCCGGCTGCATAAACGAAAGTTACACATCCAACCTTTTGTTACGATATACATTATGGAAGATACGATGCACACCCTGAATGAAAACAAGCAACCCGGCCAGGTCGTGGTCGTCACCTCCGGTAAAGGCGGCGTCGGCAAAACCACCACCAGCGCCGCGTTTGCCGCGGGCCTTGCGGTGCGCGGTTATAAAACCGTGGTGATCGATTTCGATGTCGGTCTGCGCAATCTTGATCTGATCATGGGCTGTGAGCGGCGTGTGGTTTATGATCTGTTGAACGTGATCCATGGCGAGGGCTCGCTCAACCAGGCCCTGATCAAGGACAAGAGAAACGAAAACCTGTACATTCTTCCGGCCTCCCAGACCCGTGACAAGGATGCCCTGACCTTGGACGGGGTCGGTGAGGTCATCGAGGCTTTGCGACAGAAATTCGACTACATCATCTGCGACTCCCCTGCCGGCATAGAAAAAGGCGCAATGACAGCCATGTATTACGCTGATACCGCCCTGGTGGTGGCAAATCCTGAGATTTCCTCGGTGCGTGACTCGGACAGGATGATCGGTATCCTGGCCAGCAAGAGTCGCCGGGCTGAGCAGGAGCTGGAACCGATCAAGGAGCATCTGGTGATAACCCGCTATGACCCGAGCCGGGTCAACAAGGGGGAAATGCTCAGCGCAGATGATGTCAACCAGATACTTGCCATCCCCTTTTTGGGGGTAGTGCCCGAATCAGAATTTGTGCTCAATGCGTCAAACTCTGGTGTACCGGTGACCCTGGCCGAGCAAAACGACGCGGGTGAGGCCTACTTCGATATTATCGACCGCTTTCTTGGTGAAGATCATCCGTTCCGTTTCATGGATGAAGAAAAGAAAAGTTTTTTCTCCCGGCTGTTTGGAACCTGATGTCATGAGTTTATTTAACGTATTCGGATCGAAAAAGCAGGGATCAGCGTCGATTGCCAAGGAACGCCTCCAGATCATTGTTGCCCATGAGCGGCGCCGCTCCTCCAGCCCAGACTATTTGCCCCAGCTCCAACAGGATATCCTTGCGGTGGTACGAAAGTACGTCCAGGTCCATGAAGACCAGATCTCCTTAAACGTTGATCGCCAGGATGACAGCGAGGTGCTGGAGGTGAATATCCTGCTCTCAGATCAATAAACAAAGACCTGAGCTCGGTTGGAGGATATCTGTTGGTGCTGCCCTGCCGATGCCGGGCGCTGATTGAGGATGTTGAAGATGTCCCAGGCCGGTCAACCATGGGGAGACCGGCCTGGGGTCACTGTCCGTAGCGCGTTACTTCGCCGCCTGTTCCAGCGCCACAGAGACGGCCACCGAGGCGCCAACCATCGGGTTGTTGCCCATGCCGATCAACCCCATCATCTCAACGTGGGCCGGCACGGAAGAGGAGCCCGCAAACTGGGCATCGGAGTGCATGCGGCCCATGGTGTCGGTCATGCCGTAGGAGGCGGGGCCTGCCGCCATGTTGTCCGGGTGCAGGGTGCGGCCGGTGCCGCCGCCGGAGGCGACGCTGAAGTAGTTCTTGCCCTGGAGCAGGCACTCCTTCTTGTAGGTGCCGGCCACCGGGTGCTGGAAACGGGTCGGGTTGGTGGAGTTGCCGGTGATGGAAACATCCACGCCCTCCAGGTGGTTGATGGCCACACCTTCGCGTACATCGTCGGCGCCATAGCAGCGCACCTCCGCCCGCTCACCCGTGGAATAGGCGGTCTCGCCCACAATGTTTACCTCCCCGGCAGCATAGTCGAACTGGGTCTGCACATAGGTAAAGCCGTTGATGCGGGAGATGATCTTGGCTGCATCCTTGCCCAGGCCGTTGAGAATCACGCGCAGCGGGGTCTGGCGCACCCGGTTGGCCGATTTGGCGATACCGATTGCGCCTTCCGCGGCGGCAAAGGATTCGTGTCCGGCCAAAAAAGCGAAACATTTCGTCTCATCTTTTAGGAGCATGGAGGCGAGGTTGCCGTGGCCCAGGCCGACCTTGCGGTCATCGGCGACGGAGCCCGGGATACAGAAGGCCTGCAACCCTTCACCGATGGCGGCGGCGATATCGGCGGCCTTGGTGAGCCCTTTTCTGATCGCAATGGCCGCCCCCAGGGTATATGCCCAGCAGGCGTTTTCAAAACATATCGGCTGGATGGAACGAACAATCTCGGCCACATCCACCCCCTGTGCCAGGCAGAGTTCCCGTGCCTCTTCCAGGCTCTTCATATCATACGCTTCCAGGACCGGAGTAATCTGACCGATCCGTCTGTCATAACTTTCAAACAGTGCCATTGTCAGTCTCCTTACTCGTGTCGTGGATCGATGGTCTTCACCGCATCAGTAAAGCGGCCATAGGTGCCGGAGGCGGCTTGCAGCGCCTCGGCCGGATCGGTACCTTTTTTGATGGCATCCATCATGCGGCCCAGGTTGACGAAGGTGTAGCCGATGATCTCGTCGTTTTCATCCAGGCCGATCTCGGTGACATACCCTTCCGCGGTCTCCAGATAGCGCGGACCTTTGGCAGTGGTACCATAGGTGGTGCCGGTGACGGAGCGCAGCCCCTTGCCGAGATCCTCCAGGCCGGCGCCAACCGGCAGGCCGCCCTCTGAGAATGCCGACTGGCTGCGACCGTAGACGATCTGCAGGAAAAGTTCGCGCATGGCGACGTTGATGGCGTCGCACACCAGGTCGGTGTTCATCGCCTCAAGCAGGGTCTTGCCTGGCAGGATTTCCGAGGCCATGGCAGCGGAGTGGGTCATGCCGGTGCAGCCCAGGGTCTCGATCAGCGCTTCCTCGATAATGCCGTTTTTGATATTAAGGGTAAGTTTGGCGGCACCCTGCTGTGGCGCACACCAGCCCACACCGTGGGTGAGGCCGCTGATATCGGTAACCTCCTTGGCCTTCGTCCAACCACCTTCCTGGGGGATTGGGGAGGGGCCGTGGTTCGCACCCTGCGCAACGCGGCACATCTCCATTATTTCTGAGGTGTATTGCATGCTCAACTCCTTGAACTGGATGGTAAATAAAAGAACTTTCTTATGAGGTCTGCAGCTTGTTCTCTGTGAAGAAATGTGAAAATAAACTGGGATAAAAAACCTGGTATCGCCTCCTGAAGCAACAGTAACATAATGAAATTCTGAAGAATGTCACATGATTTTTTCATGAAGTACTCGCCACTTCCGCTAACGGTGCACCGCTGCTTTTTATTTGTTGCCCGCTTCGTTCGCTCAATGCCATCAGGCCAGGGGGGCTCTGGATTTTGCTGAAAGAGTACCTATGGTTGCTCCATGAAAACTGTCACTTTGGTGCTGTCGACCCATCGGCTGGAGACCCTGCAGCTGACGGCCGAGTTGATGGAAGACAGCGATCTCATCCTGCTTGAGGAGCCGCCCCACCCGGACTTTCAGCGGATGCTGGCTGGACACCAGGCAATCGAGGATCATCTGCTGGAGTTGGATATTGAGTATCCGCTCTTTTCAGCCCAACAGTACCAGCTGGTCAGAAGACTGCACCGGCAGGGGAAAAGGATCATGCAGGTGGAGCCGTTCTGGCAACACCTCTACCAGATTCAGGAGTATTTGGCGGATGGTCATGGCCCGGATGATATCGACCGCTCCACCGTGGAGTTCCATGTCTATGATCATGAGCGGGTCGCCACAGGCAGGCTGATCGCGTATTACAAGGCGGTGCGGGGAGAAGATTATGCCAGGATTCTGCAAACCATGACGCTCTTCGCCCGTGCTGATGCCGCCCGCTTCCGGCTCCGGGACCAGTTGCGGGCCACCGCGATTCTGGCATTGCTGGATCATGGCGGCAGGATCTATGTGGAGGCCGGGGCAATGCACCTGCTGCTGAAAAAATACCTCTCACAGCGGCTTGAGGTGGAACCGGGAGGCTGGCGGCTGAAGACCCATTTCATCGAGCTGGAAGCGATGCGTGATATTGGCCTGCAGGGAAGCCTGCTGGCACCGGGAGATGAGCTGACCCTGGACTATATGTTTGGCCGGAAAATCACCCGACATCGCACGAATCTGCTCTGTGCCCAGGCGCTTATCTATGCCAAGTTGATCAAAAAGGAAGAGATTGGCGACAATGGTGAGAGTTTTCCCCACACCAGAAACGACTTGGAAACCATACGCCTTGCCAGGATGCTCGGTCTGGATGACTGCAAAAAGCTGTTTTTTGCGCTCAGGCCCCTGTCCACAGCAGAGGCGACGGCCTATGTGCAGGGCTATATCAACACCGCCTGAGTGCGGTTTGACACGTCAGGGGCAAGGCAGACTGTTTCCGCCTTGCCCCCGGTTGTCACCTTGGTAAAAAGATTTTTCAGGCAGGAAAGATCTTCCCAGGATTCATGATGTTCTTGGGGTCAAGTGCCTTTTTAATGGTTACCATGCAGGCCCTGGTGGCGGCGTCCAGTTCCATGGCGATAAAGGGCATCTTGGTGATCCCGATACCGTGTTCCCCGCTGACCGAGCCGCCAAGTTCCAGGGCGGCTGCGAAAATCTCCTTCAAGGCCTTGTCCACCGTGTTTTTCGTGCCGGGCACCTGCAGATCGACCATCACATTGACGTGGATGTTGCCGTCTCCCGCATGGCCGAAGTTGACGATGGGTACGCCGAACTTTTCTGAGATCTGCTCAAGCTTTCTGATCATCTCGGGGATGCGTGAGCGCGGCACCACGATATCCTCGTTGAACTTGTCGGGGGCCACATTTCTGAGGCTGGCGCTCACGCTGCGGCGCATTTTCCAGATCTTGTCCGATTCCGCCGGAGTGGTGGCGACTTCGGTGGTCACCACACCCAACGGTTCGATGATCTCCACGATGCGGTCAATCTGTTTGGCCAGCAGTTCCGGGTCGCCGTCAACCTCGATGATCAGCATGGCCTCGCTGCTGGCCGGGATCTCGGCCCCAACACCTTCCCGCAGGCAGTTGAGGGTGGACTTGTCGAGAAACTCCAGGGTGGTGGGGATGATTTTGCCGCGAATGATGGCGGAAACGGCACGGGCCGCTCCATCGATGGAGGTGAACTGCGCCATCATGGTCTGTTTGGCCTCTGGTTTGGGCAGCAGCTTCAGGGTGATCTCGGTGATGATGCCCAAGGTCCCCTCGGAGCCGGTGAACAGCTTGGTAAGGTCATAGCCAACCACGTTTTTCATGGTGGGGCCGCCGGTGCGGATAACATCCCCGGTGGGGGTGACGACCTCCAGGCCAAGCACATAATCCTTGGTCACCCCGTATTTCACGCAACGCGGGCCTCCGGCGCACTCGGCCACATTGCCGCCCATGGTGGAAAAGTCCAGGGAGGCGGGGTCGGGCGGGTAAAAAAGCCCCAACGCCTCCACATGCTGCTGCAGCTGCAGGGTGATGACGCCCGGCTGGATAATCGCCACCAAATTGTCTTCATCCACTTCGAGGATCTTGTCCATCTCGGTCAAAACCAGCACAATACCGCCCTGGATCGGCACGGTACCGCCGCTAAAGCCGCTGCCTGCGCCCCGGGGAATGACCGGAATCCCCTCCCGGTAAGCCAGTTTGACCATTTGAGCTACCTGCTCGGTGGTTGATACATGCACCACCAGGTCGGGCAGATGTTCTTCGCCGGTGGCGTCGTATGAGTAGGCGACCCGGTCTTCGATAGAGGAGAAGACCCTGTCCGCTCCGACGATCTGTTCAATTTCGCTCTCAATTGCGTTGTTCATGTTCCTGCTTCTCTCCTGCGGGTATGTCGTTAAACTGAAGCCGGTTGGCTATCAAGCGGGCTTTGCTTTTTGGCTTTCATTGTAAAGTTTACCGCGAATACCAGCAAGAAGAGTGTTGCCGCCACCCCGTGAACAACAATCGAAGCTGGTTTTAACAGGAAAAAGGCTAGTACCAGCAGTCCCAGGCGGATCAGCGGTGAGACGGGATTTTCCATGTGGCCCTGAATGGCAGCGGTGAAGCAGTAGAGCCCGAGCAGGGCAAAAAAGGAGATGGTGAGAATTTCAACAAGGGAGCCGCCCAGCAGATTGGTATAGGCAAACAGCAGCGGTACGATATACAGCCCCTTGGCGACCTTCCAGGAATGGAAGCCTGTGGCCATGGGCGGTGTACCGGCGATGGCGGCGCCGGTGAAGGCGGCCAGGCAGACTGGCGGGGTAACGTTGGAGTCCTGGCTGAGCCAGAAGATGATCATATGGGCCGAGAGCAGGGCGAAGGTGGCGGTTTCCGGGGCGATGATCATGGTTCGCAGGGTATCGGCCAACTCCGGCGGTACCGAGGAGAACAGCTCCCGGGCCTGGGCCAGGGGCATGGCCTGGGTCAGCAGCTCGGCTTTGTCGGGGACAGCCATTAATAGGACCATCTTGGCATCCTCGCTGAGCAGGCCGCTGGCGATGGTCTGGGCGATTTGCCCGTCTGCAATGAGCGAGTAGAGTGCCGGCGCAGAGAGGGTGCCCAGCACGATATAGGAGGCGGTGACCGGCAGTCCCATGCCGAGCACCAGCGAGGCCAGGGCGATGAGCAGGATGGCGATCATCATGTTGTCGCCGGACCAGTCGGTAATCATCAGCGAGAAGGTGTTGCCGATACCGGCGGTGGCGATAACGTTGACCACCAGACCGACACTGCAGAGCAGGATACCGGTCATGACCATGTTGCGCGCCCCCAGCGCCAGGGCCTCCATAATGGCGCGGATGCCCATCTTGTTGGGAGTCATCCAGGACGAGACGATCACCGAGAGGATGGCGAAGCCGGCGGCATAGGTGGGGGTAAAACCGTAAATCAGCATACCGATCAGGATGGAGACCGGCAGCAGAAAGGGCAGGCCGCCTTCTTTTAGCACCTGCACCACACTCAGCTTTTCATCCTCGACGATGCCGATGCCGGTGCGTTTGGCCTCGATACGCACAAAAAAGCCGACGGTGGCAAAGTAGAGTATGGCCGGCAAGATGGAGTAGAGCACGATGGTGGTGTAGGGAATCTGGGTGTAGCTGGCCATGACAAAGGCACCGGCACCCATGATGGGCGGCATCAGCTGGCCACCGGTGGAGGCGGCAGCCTCGACGCCAGCGGCAAAGCGGGCCTCGAAACCCGCCCGTTTCATCAGCGGAATGGTGATGACTCCCGTGGAGGCGGTGTTGGCCACAGCGGAACCGGAGATGGTGCCGGTAAGGCCGGAGGCGAAAACCGCCACCAGGCCAGGGCCGCCGATCATCCTGCCGGCCACTGCCCGGGCCAGGTTGATGACGAAGTCGCCGGCCCCGGAACGCAGCAAAAAGGCGCCGAACAGGATGAACATGAAGACGAAAGTGGAAGAGATCCTGGCGATATTGCCGAACAGCCCGTCATCGCCGTAGACCGAGCGAAAGAGAATGGTCTCGGCGGACAGGCCGCTGAACTTGAACACCCCGCTCACATATTCGCCCCACCAGCCCACATAGCTGAGCGCCAAGAGGATCAGCACCGGGATAATCCAGCCGGTGGCCCTTCGGGTAAACTCCACCGCGCTGAGGATGAGGATCGTACCAGCCACCCATTCGTAACTGTTCAGGTGAACCCCCCGGGCGTAGATGGCGTCTTCCATGGCGATCATATACAGGGCGCAGAATGCGGCGGTCAATCCCAGCAGGCAGTCCAGTAACAGGCCGAATCGGCCTCTTTTTTTTCCGGCGCCGAAAAAGGGGTAAACCAGGGCGCAGAGCATGGCGAAGCCGGAATAGTGCAGGGCATTCTGGGTAAGCGTGGGGAGCACACCGAAGATGTTGAAATAGATATGAAGCAAAGAGACAAGGATGCCGATAATAAAGATCGCCTGGCCGGCAAAGCCTTGGTCGGGTTTGAAAATGTCGTCGGTTTTCATGGAGTGCTCCCGGGTAGCGTGGCTGCAGGTAAGGAAAGGACAACAGACCGGTTCCCGCCTAATTGCAGGGAACCGGTCCTGGTTTGGTACTCAGGTGATGAGGCTGACGGCTTAATCGACCATCAGCTTCTCAGGGATTTCCAGACCAGCTTCCTTGAAGTACTTCACAGCGCCGGGGTGCAGCGGCATCGGCAGGCCGGCGATGGCCTTTTCAAGCTGCATGACCGCCGTGGCTTTGTGGATTGCATTCAAAAATGGCAGGTTCTCGTAAATGGTCTTGGTGATCTTGTAGACCGATTCTTCATCCACATCTGCACGAACTGCCAGAAAGTTTGGTTGGGCGATGGTCTTGATATCCTTGTCCTGGCCCGGGTAGGTTCCGGCCTTGATGATATATTCGGTCCAGAGGCCAAGCCCGCCGTCAGCCTTGGCAGCCTGCTCGTCGGTGAACTCAAGCAGCTTCACCTTGTCGCCCATGGCGGCGATGGCACGGGTAACCGCGCCGGTCGGGGTACCGGCTGGGGTGGACATGCCCACCACCTGACCGTTTTGCAAGGCATCAGCGCTGGGGCCGTATCCCACATAGACCAGATCGAAGTCTTTTTCCGGGTTCATGCCCAGGTTTTCGAGAAGGACGGTGTTGGAACCGAGGGTGCCGCTGTTCTTTTTGCCCAGGGCCATGCGGTTGCCTTTCAGGGCCAGCACGTCCTCAATGGTGCCGGTGGAGGCCTTGTCGGCGGCGATGGTGAACTGCTCGACATTTTGCCAGAGCATGGTTACCGCCCGCAGCTCTTTCTGGGGACCGTCGTTTTTAATGGGGCCGACGCCGTTCCAGGCGTAATAGCCGTAAAGCCCCTGGAGGATGGCGAACTGTGCCTCGTTGTCTCGCAGCAGCTTGATGTTTTCACCTGAGCCTGCGGAGTTGATAGCGGACATGCCGATCTTCTCCTTGGGCTGCAGCTTCACCTTGGTCAGGGTTGAGATGGCCACGCCAACTGGATAATAGGTGCCGCCGGTGCTGGCGGTGGCGAGCAGGTAATTCTTTTCCTCAGCGGCGGTGGCCGCGGTGGTTGAGAACAGGGTGGCGGTAAAGGCCACCAGGGCACAACGGGCGATTGCCGATTTGATATTCATGGATTCCTCCTTGAAAAATGAATGGTTGACCTCCAACCGGTACTTCTGGCTTGCTAACGTTCCAGACAGTCCAATAGCAAGAGACGGGCCATGGCAGAGCCCCGCTGAAAGAGGCGCAGAATAAGGTAATTACCACTGCATCCCCAAGTTCAGGCGTTGCCGGTCGGCAAAAAAATGCCGATGGCGGGAGGTGTATCGGCAAAATCTTGCCGACTGTTTCTTCATGATCGTGTCAGCGATTGCATATCAGCGTGAATTCGTGCTATGAATCAAGGTCGAGCAGACCGCGTAATTGGTTTGGCAACTGGTACGGATCTTGTTTGAATTGTCTTTTTGGACAGGAAACGGAACAACGGGTTGCGCACCTTGGTAACTATCAGCTGAACAGCTGTTGGAGGGTCTATGCGGGAGATACAGCTTGCTTACGGTAAGGGAAAAGATGGTGGCAAGGGACATTGCTCACTGAACATTTCACAGGATGCGGCACAGTATACATTCACGGAGCCTGAGCGCGATCTCAGTGAACAAGCCTTCCGGTCGCGACTGCACCAGCTGCTGGCTCCGGCACTTGCAGCGGAGCGGGGGGACGGCACTATCGCCATCGTGGTGGCGGATAAAACCAGACTGTGCGGTTATCCGACTATTCTGCCCTGGGTGTTGGCCACCTTGCAGGAGTTGCAGGTGGAGGCCGCGGAGATAACGTTTTTCATTGCCTATGGCACCCATCCCCGCCAGAGCGACGAAGAGTGTCTGCACGCCTACGGCGAGGTGTATAATTCCTATCGCTTTATCCACCATGACTGCAGCAGAGCCGAGCAGTTCAGGGAGCTGGGACACACCGGCCGGGGCACGCCGGTGCGGGTGCGCAAGGAACTCTGCTCCGCCAGACTGATACTCACTGTCGGCGCTCTTTCCCATCACTATTTTGCCGGCTACGGCGGCGGCAGAAAACTGATCTTTCCAGGTCTTGGTGAACGGGAGGCTATCTACGCCAATCATGGTCTGTTTCTCGATGCCGAGAAACTGGCCCTGTCTGGCGGATGTCGCCCGGGCAACCTGGTTGCAAACCCTCTGGCCGATGACCTCTATGAAGTGCACGCCATGATGCCATCCTACCTCTCGATTCATGGCATTCTCGACAGCAGCGGCGAGGTGGCCAGGTTCGTGTTCGGCAGCAGCTATGAAGATTTTCTCAAGGCCTGCGAGGAGCTGGACAGCTACTATACTGTGGAGCCACGGGAACAACACCAGCTGGTGGTGGCCTCGGCCGGAGGCTTTCCCAAGGACATCAATTTTATCCAGAGCCATAAGTCGCTGCATAACGCTGCTCCCCTGGTGCAAGATGGTGGTACCCTGATCATGTTTGCCGAGTGTTGCGATGGACTCGGCTCAAAGACCTTCATGCCCTATTTCCGGATGGGTGGATGGCGACAGGCCTTCGCTGAACTGGCAAAACGGTACGTGGGCAACGGCGGTACCGCCCTGGCGATGATGGCTAAGACGAGGCGTATTCGAATAGCCATGGTCACTGATCTTGATGAGGCGCTTTGCAGCGAGATAGGGGTGGAGAAAATTACGGTAGAGGAGGCCGAAAAGTTGATCGCCCACTATCAGGCCCGGACAACTATCGGTGTTGTCGGCAACAGCTCGCTGCTGGTGATGAAAACGGGCGCTGACCGGGTGACCCAAGAAGACGTTGCACGGTGATGGCTGTGGTTTGTTCAACCGGTGCGGAGGGCCGCAGCATAAAGAGGTCGTTGCTGGTGGGGGCTGTGTTGCTGTCCCTGCTCTGCCTGGTTGCCTGGGCGCTGTGCAACTCGGTGGAGCAGCGGGCCATGGGTGATCTTCAGCGCGAGGGTCAAACCCGGGCAGGCTACTATTCCCGGGCGCTGGTGGACAGCTTGGAAAAGTATCGGCACCTGCCCTACGTATTGGCACGGGATGCCCGCATCCACTCCCTCTTGAAGGGAGAACTGGATGATATACGGGTCAACCCTCACCTGGAGGACTTCGGGGCAGCCACGGGTTGCCTGATCTTTGTAATGGACAGGGGCGGTACCACGGTGGCGGCCAGCAACTGGCGAAGCGACTTGTCTCTGCTTGGTCAGAACTTCAACTTTCGTCCCTACTTTCTTGATGCCAGACGGGGGGAGTCGGGAGGCTACTATGCGGTGGGCCTGCGCACCAGAAAGCCCGGCTATTTCATCTCCTCGCCGGTCTATGAGAACGGACGGTTGCTGGGGGTCGTGGCGGTAAAGGTTGAACTTGCCGATTTGCAGCGCAGCTGGCGCGATGGAAAGGAGACGATTCTGGTCAGCGACTTTTACGGGGTGTTTATCCTCTCCACCAGCGACGACTGGCGTTATCGGACCATCGAACCCCTGTCGACGGCCACCAGAAAGCGGCTGGTGGCCAACCAGTATCTCGAAAAGGGCCTGGATGTGCTGCCCATGGAGCGTACCAATACCGAGTTTGGTAACATATTGAAAATCGGTCAGCAGTCATACCTGGAAACATCGAACCAGTTGCCCGAGTATGGCTGGAGGCTCCATTACCTGCAAAGTCTTGCCCCGGTGGCCACCCTGATGAGGGCGACCCAGATTGCCACCATCGCCGCAGCCATCACCATTTTCCTGGCGGTTTTGTATCTCCGGGAGCGAAAGGCCAAGAAGATCTCACAGAGAAAGGTCCGGGAGGCGGAGGCCGTTCGTGAGCTGAACCTGCTCTTGCAACGGGAGGTTGAGGAGCACAAGCGCACGGAAAAAAGCCTGCGCGAGACGCAGCGTGAGCTTATCCAGACCGGCAAGCTGGCTGCGTTGGGACGGATGTCTGCCGCGGTGGCCCATGAACTCAACCAGCCGGTCACGGCAATTCGGACGTTTCTGGCCAGCTGCGCCATCCTCCTCGAGCGGGGCCGGTATGAAGAGGTGACGAAAAACATGGCGCTGATCGGTTCCCTCACCGACAGAATGGCCTCCATCACGGCCCAGTTGAAAAACTTTTCCAGGAAAAACATCGGTCGGAGCGAACCGGTGGATCTGGTTGTCTGCCTGGCCAAGGTGCTGGAATTTCTCTCGATGCAGTTGAAGGAGAAAAAGATCGCAGTGGCGACCGATCTGGTCGCAGAGGGTGAGGCGGTTATTTCTGGCCACCCGATCCGGGTGGAGCAGGTGGTGATCAACCTCTTGATCAACAGTATGGATGCGCTTCAAGGCCGCGATGATGGCAGGATCGACATCAAGCTGACTAGAGAGGATGGTACGGCGTGGCTTATGGTAACGGATAATGGCACCGGTATCGCCCCGGATGCCATGGACTATCTTTTTGAGCCATTCTTCACCACCAAGCAGGAGGGGGACGGCCTGGGGCTGGGGCTCTCCATCAGTTATTCCATCCTGCAGGAGATTGGCGCCACGATAACGGCGAAGAACATCGACGGGGGCGGCGCCTGCTTTCTGCTCAGCTTCCCTCTCGGTGGCAAGATGAAGAGCTAGAACCAGAAACCGGAGGCAGTAGAGCTGTGAATAAAGCCTTACCTGAAGTCTATCTGGTCGATGATGAGCACGCCATGCGGCTGGCCATGGCCCAGTGGCTGGAACTTGCCGATTTCCGGGTGCAGTCCTTTGGCGGCGCCCGGGAGGTGCTGGAAAAGATCGACCGGAACATTAATGGAGTGATCGTCAGTGATATCCGCATGCCCGACATAGACGGCCTGCAGCTTCTGTATGCGGTGCTGGCCATTGACAGGAAGATCCCGGTGGTGCTGATCACCGCCCACGGAGATATCCCCATGGCTGTGGACGCCATGCGCAAAGGCGCCTATGATTTCATCGAAAAACCGTTTGAACCAGATATCCTTCTGGAAACTGTCCGTAGGGCGCGGGAGCAGAGAGCGCTGGTGTTGGAAAACCGGGCACTGAAAAAACGACTGCAGCAGGATCGGGACAGCATTGAAAGCAAGCTGCTGGGCACCAGCGAGGCCATGCAGTTTGTACATCAGGAGATCCAGGAACTGGCTCCCACGGATGCCAGCGTCTTCCTCTTTGGGGAGACCGGTTCCGGCAAGGAGGTGACCGCCCGCTGCCTGCACGAAGCCAGTGAGCGGGCGGACAAGGAATTTGTGGTTATCAATTGCGGGGCGATTCCGGAGGGATTGTTTGAAAGTGAGCTGTTTGGTCACGAGGCGGGTGCCTTCACCGGTGCTGTTGGACGTCGCATCGGCAAGTTCGAGCAGGCCGACGGGGGCACACTCTTTTTAGACGAGCTCAACAATATGCCCCTGAACATGCAGGCCAAGGTGCTGCGGGTGCTGCAGGAAAAAGAGATCGAGCGGTTGGGCGGCAATAGGGCCATACCGATCAACATCCGGGTGATCAGCGCCACCAACCTCGAGCCGGAAGCCGCCTGCGAACAGGGGTTACTCAGGAAGGACCTCTACTATCGGCTGAATGTGGCCAGGATTACCCTGCCGCCCCTGTCCCGGCGGGGCCGGGATATCGTGTTGCTTTTTGAATATTTTTCAGGGCTTGCGGCCAAACGATACAACCGGCAGGCGGAGCCGTTGACCCCGGCGGATATCACCGCGTTGATGGCTCATCCCTGGCCCGGTAACGTTCGGGAACTGAAAAACATCGCCCAGCGGTATGTGCTCTCCTCCCAGCGGGGGGAAAGCCGCATGGCCTATCTGCTCGGCAATGCCGAGCCACAGCAGGCGGCTGAGCTGCAGCAGTCCCTGGCCGAGCAGTGCGAACTGTTCGAAAAATGTGTACTGGAGCAGTCGCTGCAGCGACATAAAGGCAATGCCACCGCGGTAATGGCGGAGCTGGAGTTGCCGAGGCGCACCCTGAACCAGAAGATGGTCAAACATGGACTGGTCAGAAGGGATTATGTCGATGACTGACAACACGAGGTGGCCATGAATCCACAAGCAGTCTGTCGAACTACAAACTGGCTGGCACGGGTTGGTGTGGTGATGTTGGCGGCTCTGATGCTTATCTTGGCGCTTTCACTGCCCGGCCGGGCAGCAGGTGAGCGGAAGTATGTGTTGGCCACCGCCAACATCGCCGGTACCTATTACCCGGTCGGGGTAGCGCTGGCCACCTTGACCAAGATAAAGCTTGAACCGGGATACGGCCTGTCCCTGACCGCCGTCAGATCGGCCGGCTCCGCCGAAAATCTCGAGTTGATGCGAAAAGGAGACGCGCAGTTTGCCATTCTCCAGGGACTCTATGGCTCCTGGGCCTGGGAGGGCAAAGGGCAGTTTGCCGGGCAAAGTCCCCAGACAAACCTGCGATCAATCACCATGCTCTGGCAGAATGTGGAGCATTTCATCGTACAGTCGGACTATGTGCAGAGCGGTACCGTCGCCGATCTGGAAAATCTTACCGGCAAGAGGGCTTCCCTGGGGCAGGGGCAGTCGGGCAGTATCGGTTCGAGCAGCTATATCATGGCGAGCCTGGGCTGGGAGGCAAGGGATGATTTTGAGCTTGTGGACCTGACCTACAACGACAGTGCCGAGGCCATCCGGCAGGGAACTATCCAGGTGATGAGTATTCCCGGCGGGCCGCCGGTGACCGCTGTGGCCAGGGCGTTTTCGGCCCTGGGCAAGGACATCCGGGTGCTTGATTTTACCGAGGAGCAGATGGGGTTGGTGAACAGACGGCAGCCACTGTGGAGTGAGTATGTGATCAAGGCCAACACCTATCAGGGCCAGGACAGACCCATCAGGACCATCGCTCAACCGAACTTTCTGGCGGTTAACGCCGATATTGGCGATGAGGATGTCTATCACATTGTGAAAACCATCTACAATAACCTCGATTTTCTACACAATATCCATCCGGTCACTGCAGCCATGCAGTTGGAGGAGGCCATCAGCGGTCTGCCAGTACCCCTGCATCCCGGAGCGGCGCGCTACTACCGGGAGATGGGGGTCGAGATACCGGATGCCTTGATCAGCCGGTGAGGCGGATAGGCAGATCTGGATGGATCGTTGCGCTTCCAGCCAGCCTGTACCATACAGCGACGCAGCAAAGCAGCGCTACCTCGACGGCTACGATGTCGTGACACCGCAGGTCTCAGTGTGTCAGCACTTTTCTTTTCGGGCAAAAGGCGTGCTGCCGCGGCCGGAGACTGATTTGCCCCGTCGCTTGTCGAGTAGTGGCTTGGGGGAGCCGGTCCCCCATCTGCTGTTGACGACCAGGGCACAGGTACACAGGGCAATACCGGCTATTTCAAGTGTATTCAGCCGCTCACCAAGAAAGATTGTGCCAAAGACCGCAGTGACCGCCGGTACAAAGGACATGAACATGGTGGTGGTCATCGGGCCCAGGGCGCGAATGGCATAGGCGATGATCGCCCCAGCTATGAGGGTGATCAGGACTCCCTGAAATGCAGCCTGGCTGGCAATGACTGGCAGTGGAGTTGCACCGAGCCCGGAGGCGGTGCAGAGCCAGAGAGGAATGACGGTCAAGGCGTTGACGATAGGGACCCAGACCACGATATCCATCAGGTTGAAGCCCCATTTCTTCACCGCGACCACGTAAAAACTGAAGGTGCAGGAGGCGGCGGTGAACAACAGCACCGACAGCGCCCCCCGGCCGGAGGCAAGAAGTACCAGGTCACCCTGGATAAGCATGGCGTCACTGACCAGTATCGCCACGATGCACAAGAGGGTAATCCGGCTGGTCCGCTGGCCGCCCCAGAGGTAGCTGATAATTGCTCCAAACAGCGGCAGCATGCCGTTGATCAGGACGCCGGCACTGGCGGCCTTGGCACTGCTCATGGCGGCAAAGCAAAACAGCAGGTAGACAGCGCCGGTTCCCCAGGCGACCATTATCACCTGGTACCACGGGATCTTCCGCCAGTTGTAGATGAACCAGAGCGGACTGGAGGCCACCAATGCAGTGACAAAACGGACGAAGACCAGATCCACCGGCGTCAGCGGGGTTTGGGCCCCATGACGGGAGACTACGATCCAACCGGCCCAGGTTACGATGAAAAACAGGCAGGCAAGGTAGGGCAGCAGTTTGGGCGCACCAGGTGCAGTACTTTCAGATTGCATTGTCAGCTTGGGTGTTGAGGGGATATTCCATATCTCGTGGTTTACTCCGGGCGGCGGCCTGGCCGTTGTCGAAGAAACACATCTCGGCTCTGTTGTCGGTCTCCGGTGCCCTAACCGACTGGAGAGACGTTTTAGAGCCGGTGTTCGGGTAACTCGCCGGTTACCGAGAGTACTTCAAACGGGCCTGATAAATCAAGAACTTCAAAATCTTTAAAAAAGCAGCAGGGCGGTATTGGATTCTCCGTATCTTACGAACATCTGCCTCTACCAGTCGGCCCTATTGACTGCAGTGGGGAGCCGGTTTGCCGACAACGGTCAAGTGGAGCCCAAAGCGAGCTGAGATGACAGGCTGCACCAGAGAGTACTACAGCACAATGACGAACTCGGTTCCGAAACGTTGGCAGGTGGAGATGGGGGAGCGGCAGGAGGTTGGGGAGACCGCCCTGTGTAGTCGACGGGCGGTCTCCCCGAGGTTGTTGTTCAGTTCTTGGCTACAGGAACTACAGCTCGGTAAGCGCGTCGAAGAGTTCCTGGTCTGCTTCTATTTTGGCACGGTTGCCGATGACTGCCCGGTAGCTTTCCGGGATCATCCGCTCAAAAGAGCCTGCGAAATGACGCAAATCGTCAACCGTGGTGCTGAGGATCTCGGCCAACCGCTGATGCTTGTAGTCGGCATCGATACCGCTCAGGTACTCGTTTCTGGCACTGGCTCCCTTGGCCGCGGCGCTCTGGTGCGGATCAAAGTTGCCGTAGGTACCGATGACCAGCTGTTGCAATACCTTGTCGGGAATGTCGAGGCCCGCCACGATGGTCGGCACGTTGTTGTAGGCATCGAAGGTCTTTTTCACCTGCGGATCGCGGTAGCTCACGTAGGCCAGGTTGCCGGTTATCTGGCTGAACTGGATGAAGCAGCCGTAAGCACCCCCCATCTGCCGGACGGTATTCCACAGGTAGTCTCGGGTGAGGTAGGTCTTCAGCACCTCGAAATGACCGTTGTAGCCGTTGCCTGCATCAAGCAGGTTCGCACCCTGGATATTGTAGACGACCTCGGCTGAAGTGATGAACGCCTCATGCTTCGGCAGCTCCATGGGCGGCAGGGGCTGCTTGGTCACCTCTTCCTCGGCCATGGCCTCGAGCAAACAATCGCCGATGTTGTTAAACAGCTCAATTTCTTCTTGCTCGGCGGTGATGGATAACAGCAGGTTGTGACGGTTGAAGAGGGTACGGGCGATCGTCTGCAGGGTACCCAGGAACTCTTCTTCCTGGCTCTCATAATTGAGGGCAAGACCTTGCAGCCTCTTATAGGCAGTGATTCCGCTGAAATATTCATTGTATTGACCGGCCTGGCTCAGGTGGGCGAAAACCCTGGCAGAGGCGAGGCCGTAGCCTTCGCTCTGGGCGGAATGCTCTGCCCAGGCAAACTCCCTGCTGACGATCTCCCGGATGCGGGCCCTGTCTTGCAAGGAGAGGTCCTGGAAAATCTCGGCCACCAGCTTCAGGGCTCGCTCAAGATAGTTGGGAAGACACTTGAGGTGGAGCCAGAATACCGGCTTGAGGTGCTTGTTCACCGGTTTGTGGGAATAGGTGGTGAGCGAGTGTGAGAAACTGCCGGTGCAGGTTGCGATCTCCTTGGCGAACTGTTTGAAGTCGAGCCGCCTGGTGCCGATTTCGGTGATGATGGTACCGAAGATGTCCATATAGGGTAGCAGTTCCACCGGCAGGCAGCTGACGTCAAAACCGATATCGAGGTAACTGATATGGTTGGTGGGCAGTTCATTGACCAGCACCTGATTGCCGAATATCTCTTTGGGCTTGGCGGTGTGGAAGTTGATGTCGCTGGTCAGGTCGCTGATGCTGAGATGTGGCAGCAGGGAGAGTGTCTCCACATCGTTGGCCTGCAGCTGCTGCGTCATCAACTCCTGGGTGCGGGTAATAAGTTCCTTGCGATCCTTTTTGGTAAGCGTTTCTGCATAGGCCTCCAGTCGCTCTTCCTCCGCCGCCTTGGTTATGGCCTGCTTGTCGGGATCCGGTATCAGGGTAACGGTGACTGTAGCCTGATTGTCGAGCAGATACTCCTTGATCAGGGACTCGAAATAGTCGCCGCCAAGCGCTTTCTCCCTGAGCGATTTGATCAGTTCTTCGTTGACCAGGTTCTCAAAAGGGTCGGTACCGTATTTCATGGCGGTCATGGCCTTGCCGATCAAATCGAGGCCGCGCTGGGCCTTGCTGGCCTCTTCACGCAGGTTGAACTCGTACTTGTTCAGTTCAGCCAACACCAGGTCTTCATCGAGCCCTTTTTCCACCATCTCCCGCAAGGTGGTGTTGTAGAGTTCCAAAAAGCTGTCGCGATGTTCTGGCTCGCTGCCGACCAGGTAACTGATCATAAACGTCTTGAAGCATGAGGACGATAAATAAAAGCCGCCAAAGTCCTTGCACATGCCGCTAGAGACTATGGCGTTTTTCAACGGGGAGCCGTCTGAGTTGTAGAGGATATTGGCGATCACCTGAAAGGCGGCGCTTTGCTGCCGGTCAAGCACCGTGGAAACATGGGTGCCCACGGCCAGAAAAGTTTTCTCCTTGGTATCATGGGAGTCCACGGCGTACTGGTCCGTGATAAACACCGGGCTGGTGGTCTCGTCTCCCTCCTCTATGGTCGAGCGCTTGCCCTTTTCCGGGTAGGCGGAAAGGAACCTGTCCTGCAGAAAACTCAGCTCCTCAGCCAGCGGGGCATCGCCATAGACAAAGAAGAAAGCGTTGGAGGGGTGGTAATGCTCCTCGTGGAAATCGCAGAACTGCTCGTAACTGAGATCCGGGATGTTGGCAGGGTCACCGCCAGATTCGTGGGCATAGGTTGAGTTTGGCATCAACCCGCCGAAGATGTGGTGAAAGATAAGCCGGATGGGATCAGAGAAGGCTCCCTTCATCTCGTTATAGACCACGCCCTGATACTCGAGGGGGGCCTCCTCGCTTTCCTGATGATAATGCCAGCCTTCCTGTTCGAATGTTGAGCGCTCAAGCAGCGGATTGAAGACAACATCACAGTAAATGTCCATGATGTTGAAATATTCCTTCAGGTTCCTGGTGGCAAAGGGGTAGTAGGTGACATCAGAACCGGTCATGGCGTTTAAAAAGGTCATCAGGCCGCCTTTGTTGATCTCGCCAAAGACGTCTTTTACCGGGTATTTTTTTGAGCCCATCAACACCGAGTGTTCCAGGATGTGGGCTACACCCGTGGAATCGGTCGGGATCGTGTTGAAGGCTACGGAAAAGGTCTTGTTACTGTCACTATTTTTGATGGCCAGCAGCGGGCAGCCAAGAAGCTCATGCTCAAAAAGGTATACGTCGGAGTGGATTTCATCGATTCTGGCATGTTTTTGCAGGGTGAAGCCTGAATAGGTATTCCCAGTTTGAAATGTCATGAGATGTCCTGTTTAGGGTTATGGAGGGTGAAGTTCCCTCCAGAAAAGGCAAAGATGTATTGGTAGTCAGCAATGTCGCTAGAAGTTCTTGTCTGAATCCAACAGCAGGGTAACCGGCCCGTCATTGACCAGCTCAACCTGCATCATTGCCTGAAAAGTTCCTGTTCCCACCGTGATTCCCCGTGATTCGACTTCGTCTACAAACTGCAGGTAGAGCGATTCGGCAATCTCTGGTGGAGCGGCATTGGAGTAGCCGGGGCGGCGGCCCTTGCGGCAGTCTCCATAGAGGGTGAACTGGGAGACGATCAGCATCTCGCCTCCGGTGTCGATCAGGGAACGGTTCATCTTCCCCTCATCATCCTCGAAGATACGGAGATTGATGATTTTATCCGCCATCCACTGGATCTCCTTGGCACCGTCTTTGCCGTGGATGCCGAGCAGTACGACCAGACCTGGTCCGATCTTGCCGGCTACCCTGTTTTCCACTGTTACCTGCGCCTGGGTTGTTCTCTGGACTACTGCTCGCATGCTTCTGTCTTCATATAGTATATGATTTTGGCCTTTCTGGCCAAATTGACCATGGTGCCGGGAATTCTTTGTGCCGTAAATATCGCGGCCGCGCTGGGCCGGAATGGGGCTGGTGGATGCGTGCGGGGCAGTAGCCGGTAGGCACTGCCTCGTTTGCACGAATTCTGAGAAGTATAAGGATGATGGGAGAGTACGCAAGCTCTGAATGCAGCAGCAGCTGCAGAAAGTGCAGCTGCTGCTGGCTGTAAAGACCACAGCTTTGGCAGATAGAGCGGGAGCTGGAGCGGGTCATGCCTCCGGGTAAGGTAGCTCTGGAGCCGGGTGGGGCTTCTGCCATGAAGTGAGAGATTTCAACTGGTTTGCATAAGTATAAAGAATTCTTCAGTTCACTTAGAAAGTTATGGGTGGTATAGTGGGTGGGTCACACGCACCAAATTTGATGCGCATTGCTAAAATCTTTGCAATTCCAGGGAAGACCATGATCAATTCAATTCAGAGTCTCATTGAGGAAATGGCTGGTGAGCTTCCAGGTATTCTTGCTGCGGCGGTCGTGACCATTGAAGATGGCATGTCGATCGCCGAGGCGAGCAGCCGGCAAGATCTCGAGACAGCCGCGGCGGCAGCCTATCTTGCATCTATCGTAAAATCAAACAATAAGGCAATAAAGTTGCTTGCCGATGACGAAGAGGTGGATGATATCCTGGTTACCACCAGTCAATACCACTTCATTATTCGCCATCAGCCCGGCCAGCCGTTTTTTCTTTTCCTGATGACCACCAAAGAGACCTGGCTTGGCAAGGCGAGGATGCTGATCAAGCAATATGAAAACAGGTTTGGTGAGTTCACGGAATTCCTGGAAAAACACTACCAGGTGTAATCCCGAGGTGGTGCTCCGCCGGCGCACCTTTTACTCCTTCCTACGTTCATCGGGGTGCGCTTTTCTTTTGCCCGCCTCTCACTCACTGCCGGCAGACCCTTGGTCGTGATAGAGTGAGTGAGAGATCATTGCCTACTATACTTCAAGAACGGAGCTGGCCATTCAGGCAGCTGGCCGTATCACTGAATATAAGGGTTTGCCCGTCTTTAGAGTTGAGCGGCATCTGCGATCTTGCTCGAGTTCTTCTTGATAGCAATACGAATCCAGCCAAGGTTGGTGTCCTGGTCAGCAACGATTACCAGAAACGCCTCACTGCCCACCGGGGCGAACATAACCGGGCCGTTGCCATATTCGAACATGGTCATGTTCAGGTCGCCCTGGCCGAGCTGGTTGCCCATGGACTCGGCTGAACCGAAACCGGAGGATGCGATGGCGCCGATCATTTCCGCATCAATCCCCGGGCGGGCGAGACTGTCGAGGAGAAAGCCGTCACGACCGACCAGACATGCTGTATGAACGCCTTCAATGTTGGTGAACTCTGCCAGGATCTGCTGAATATTCGTCATTTCAAATTCCTCATCTGCTGTAGTTGGTAAGTCGTTCAAATCGTCATCTGTTGCAATATCATCATCAGGGGAAAACGACTCGTCGAATTCCGGTTCCTGATCACTTGTACTGTCTTCGGCCTCAAATACGCCCAGATCAATGTCCTCAATCGTGGGGGCTTCGGCTGCCGCACGGGCTTCCATGGGGTCGGTTTCGTCCGAACGGTTGGCTGCTTCCAGGAGCAGGCCGTCAAGGCTCTTTTTAATGCTCATCACCGGCGGTTCGACGCCTCGAATGTTCTGCAGCGACCCTCCCTGGAAGGAGAGGATGCGGAAGAAGGCGTTCTCGCCGCTTTCGGAATCGCACATGGCATGGACCACCTCTCCATCCTTGAAGAAGATCATGCCCTCGTTCTTGGCCGTGGTCACCTTGAGGGCCGCGGTGGCGCGGGAGAGGCCGTTGAACTGTACGATGTCCATGAGGTCGACGCCGTCCACCGTGCCCTGAAAGCCTTCCTCGGAAAACAGGGTGTCCTTGACGATCTTTCGCATGTCATTGATATCAAACGGCTTTTCGACAAATCGCAGGGAGCCGCTCAGCATGGCCTGGCTCTCGTAGGAGTTGGAGGGGTAGGCGGTCATGATGATGACCCCGGTCTGCGGATAACGGTTGGAGACCTCCATCAGCAGGTCGAGACCGTTCATTCCCGGCATGTTGATATCAGTGATAACCAGGTTGACCTCTTTATCGCTGAGGATGGAAAGAGCTTCCTCACCCGACTCGGCAGCGAGGATCTCGACGTCTGCCATTCCTTTGTTGAGGTTTCTCTGGAGCATCCAGAGCATGTCCGCTTCATCGTCGACGACCAGGACTCGTTTCATTGTCTACCTCATGACGTTATATAATGCTAGCAGGAAAAGTGGTCAGTTTCTGGCCACAAAAAACTAAAAACTCCAAACTGTTAGATGATAAGGAGCAAGTTGGGTGCCAGCTGTTGCCAGGCATGTTGAATATGTGATAAGTGGCTGAAAACAGGTGGGTGTACATTGGTCGCCAGTTGGGGCGGAGGCTGGCGCAGCTGAAAAGAAGTGGTCAGAATCTGGCCAGCTGGTCAGATTCTGACCGGTTGGTGGTCCCGCCTGCCGGGGCTCACCTATCGGCGCAATATGGTCAGGAACTCACCATAGCGGAACGGGAAGCTGGAATCGGCTCAACTGTTTAGCTTGTCGCGTAGAGTTGTGCGGGAAATGTCAAGGATTCTGGCAGCTTTGGATTTGTTGTTGTTGGTGCGGTTCAGCACCTTTTGCACGTAGCGGCGCTCATTTTCCCGCAGGGTCACCAACTCGTCGGTTCCCGGCGGATGGGGCTGGGCTGGCTTGAACCCGGCCGGCGCAAGCCAGTCGTTTTTGCAGAAGATCACCTCCCGCTCTATCAGGTTGCGGAGTTCCCGGATGTTGCCGGGCCAGTCATGGGCGAGCATCGCGCGAGCCGCTGAGGGGGCGATGCCCCGAATGCTCTTTTTCAGTTCCACGGAGAGTGAACGCAGGAAGAACTCGGCCAGGCTCAGGATATCCTCACCCCGCTCGCGCAGTGGCGGCAGCTCCAGGGGGATGACATTGAGCCGGTAGTAGAGGTCTTCCCTGAAGACCCCCCGCTCTATCTCCGCCTTGATGTCCGCGTTGGTGGCGGCAATGATCCGGACATTGACCTCGATATCTTTGACCCCCCCGACCTTCCTAAAGGTTGATTCCTCTATCAGCCGCAAGAGCTTCGGTTGCAGCTCGATGGGCAGGTTGCCGATCTCATCGAGAAAGAGGGTGCCGTTGTTGGCAACTTCCACCAGCCCCTTTTTCTCGGAGGCAGCATCGGTGAAAGAGCCCTTGGTGTGGCCGAACAGTTCCGACTCTATCAGGTTGGCAGACAGGGTGCCGCAGTCGACCTTCACGAAGACTCCGCTCTGCTTGCTGCGGGCATGATGGATAGCCCGGGCGGCCAATTCCTTGCCGGTACCGGTTTCTCCGGTTATCAGCACCGGGGCGTCCACCTCCGCGGCCATCTGGATGGACTCCTTGACTTGGCGCATCCTGGTTGAGGTGCCGACAATCGACTCGACCCCTTTCTCCGCTTCAGCCAAGAGCGCCTTTTTGCCGAGCAGTCGTGCCTCCATCAACCGCTTGAGAACCGACTTGAATTCTATCAGGTCAAAGGGTTTGACGATGTAGTCGACGGCCCCTTCCCGTAGGGCCTGGACAGCGGTTTTGGCGTCGTTCAGCCCAGAGAGCATGACGATATCGACATCTGGATTGATGGCCAGGAAGTGGGGGATCAGGTCGATACCGCTGCCGTCAGGAAGACCGATATCGAGGAAGACCAGTTCGATGACGGAGGAGTGCATCTGCTCGAGCGCTTCCCTGGCGCTGGCGGCCACGGAGACCCCGTAGCCTGCCTTCTTCACCGCTCGGGAAAGCGAGAAGCGCAGATCTTCAACGTCATCGACAATCAGTACCGTGCCCATTATCTCGCCGCTCGAATAAACATATAAAATGTGGTTCCCTTCCCCTGCTCAGACTCCAGGGTGACCACCGCGTCATTTTCCCTCAAGGTCCGGTAGACGATGGACAGTCCCAGACCGGTGCCGGTGCTTTTGGTGGTAAAAAAGGGCTCGAACACCTTGTCGGCGATTTCAGCCGGCATGCCCTTGCCGTTGTCGGAGAAGTTGATCAACACATAGCGGCTGCCGGTAAGCAGGCCCGGAAATTTTTTCTTGTAGCTGGCCAGCGAGGTATCGGCAAGATGGCTGGCGGTTATGGAGATGATTCCGTCTTGTCTGATGGCATCGATGGCGTTGAGCATCAGGTTCAGAAATACCTGCTGCATCTGGTTCGGGTCGGCCAGGATCATCGGCAGCTCACTGGGCACATCTTCGATGAGCTGGATGGAGTTCTTGATGAGCCGGTTGTTGATCAGTGGTTTGGTTTCGGCCAGAATCTCAGCCAACGAGGTCGGTCGCTTATTGGGTTCTACCGGCCGTGCATAAGAGAAAAATTCCGTCAGCAGTTCGTTGAGGCGGTCCACCTGCCGAATAATGCGACGGGAACATTCCAACTGCTGGTCATTGTCAGCAGCATCTTCTTCAATGGACTGGGCCATGATTTTAATGCCAGCCAGCGGATTGCGCACTTCGTGGGCCACCGCCGAGGCGATCTCCGCCACGGTGGAGAGCCGGTTCATCTTTTCCATCTCCCGCCGCACATAACTGAGTTCGGTCACATCGGTAAAGGAGATTACCATCCCCACCTGGTTCCCACGGGTATCCTTTCTGGGGGCCGTGGCGTAGCTGATGATCTTCTCATCACCGTTTTGGGCCTGAAGTCTCAGCAGGTTTTCCTTGCTGTCCGAGGGGGTGGTGATAATCCTGGTCAGCTCGGCCGTATGCTGGGCCCCGACCAGGCTCTTGAGGCTTTGGCCTTCAATGGTCGTGGCCAGTGGCTGCAGTATCTGCCTGGCCAGGGCGTTGCTTTTTATAATATTGCCGGCAAGATCCGTGACGATCAGGCCATGATTTAAGCTCTGGATGACGGATTCGGAGAACAGTTTCTCCTCCTGCAGGCTGATGATGGAGATCCGCAGGTCATTGACCAGCTCCACCATCTGCTGGTCCAGCTTCTGGTTTTCGATCACCGTGGCGAGAATATTGGCCACCGATTCCAGCAGCTGCTCCATGCCCACGCTGAGCTGGTGCAGGTCCTTCACGTAGAGGACCAGTACGCCGATGGGCTGGTTGTCGCGGATGATGGGCACGCTATAGTGGCGGTAGCGGGGCAGGGATTTGGGCTGGCCCTTTAATAGCGGAGGCTGTTGGTCGAAAAAGAGGATGGAGCCTTCCCGGGCCGCCTGGCCGCAGTGGCATAAGCCGAATTTGACGCTTGTGCAGCGGGAGATCTGTTTGTCGGCAAAACCGATATGGGCTTTGAGGGAGAGGGTGTTTTCTTCAGCGTCAGCGACAAAGACCCCAGCTTTTCGGGCCAGCTGCAGTTCCTCTCTGGAGGTAAGGTAAGCAAGAATCTTCTCCAGCAGTTCCCTGAAGAGATATGGTTCAAGGGATATGCGCAGAATGTCGTTTATTATCTGCTGAAACTGGTTGTCCCTGAAATATTCTGCAGTGCCAATATGTTGCGCGTTCTGGCTGCCGTGCTCCATAATCCTCTCGTGTCGAGGTTCCCTGCAATGACCATGACCTTTCGCAAGCTGTCGTTCGCTGCCGGTGCCGGGCTGGCTGACTGATCACCATCCATAGGGAGATTGGGAAGATCCGATATTGCGTTAGTGCCCAGAAAACATACAATTTTCTGCAAAGAAATGTCAATCAGGAAACAGAAAGCGGCACCAAAACGAAAAGCATCCATGGCATGGGGCGACTCTGGAAGGAGGGGGCGGCTGGTGAGCTGGCAGCAAAGCGCCTGGGCGTGACAGGGGACGTGGGCTGGTCCCTTCTACAGTTTTACCAACCCTGCCTCGCTCTTCATCGACAGGCAGGCGGCCCGTAGCCCCCTGCCTGTTGTTTGAGCTTGAGTCGTTACATTCGGGCCAGGACGCGGCTGAGCAGGGTGGAGAGGGTCTCCACCTCCTCGCCGTTCAGATCAGCCGAGATATCCTTGGTGAAGTCCAGGTGAAACCGGTCATGCTGACTGAATATCCTGCGGCCGCTCTCGGTAAGGGAGATCAGCCAGGAGCGCCGGTCGTGCTGGTGCGGTTTTCTGAGCACCAACCCTTTTTTTTCCAGCTTATCCACGGTGACCGTGAGGGTGCCGGTGGTGATGCCGAGCCGCTCGGCAAGTTCCTTCATCCGCATATCCTGCCTGTGGCCGATCACCTCGATGGCGTGCATCTGGGCCGGTGACAGGCCACTGCCCTTAACCACGGAATGCTCCCAGGAGTTGATCTTGTCATAGAGCTCGAGCAGCTGGTGGGAGAGATGCTCGAGTTCGGATTGATTGTCGCCGGGAGCTGTCATGGATGACCTCAGGTTGCAAGTGATGAATAGAGGCTGTAGCCGGAAAAGATAATGATAATGGCGCCGGCGGACCGCATTATCAGCGGTTCCAGCCAGTCTTTCTGCAATGTACCAGCCATGGTGGTAATGCGAAAGATGCAATAAATCACCAGGCCGACTGCAATGGCCGTGGAAACGGCATAGGTGCCGAAGACAATGGTTGCGGTGAGGGTGGAGCCCGAGTTGAGGGCGTAGCCATACATCACCGCCGCCGTGGGGCAGGGGATGACCATGTTGACAAAACCGATACCGAACAGGCTCGCCGCCAGCCATTTCTTGCGGGTCAGCTTTTTGAGGTCCGGGCCATGGTTGCAGCTGGGACCGTGCTGGTGGCCGTGACTGCAGTGGTGGTCGTGGTGGTCATGGTGATGATCATGCTGGTGCGAGTGGTCATGGTCATGGTGGCCGTGACTGTGCAGGATGTGGGGATCATAAAGCAGCACCAGGCCGATCAGGATCAGTACCAGCGAAGTGGCAATCTCCACCCAATATGCTGCCGATGGTGGAAAGAGCAGGGAGATCGAGCCGAGTGTTGCGCCCAGTGCCAGGCAGGCCACAGCGGTACCGAATAAAAAGGCGGAGGTGAGTGAAAAAACCCTCTTGCCGTTTTTCTCCCCTGTGACAAAAGGGGCCACGACCAGCCAGGAGTGGCCGCAGGGATTGACGCCGTGAATCAAGCCTAACAGAAAGCTCGACTGCAGGGCCGCCATATAGAGTGATTGCATTTCCATATTCGTTTGCTCAGTAGGTACAAGTTTTACTGGGTAACCCGGGTATTGGTGACGTTTGGCGCAATAAAACAGACTCTACTTTGATAGTCAAGTAGTTTGAGTTTCAAAATGCTTGACTATCGTAGAAGGTGGCGATGCGGAGCTGGGGCTACTGGATATCGTGTTGTTTTACCCAGGTTCGGCAAGGCTGGCCACGGCCTGTCGGACTCTTTTGGGGATAGGGTACGAACTGACATGTCAGTTTTGGTTAGTTTTAGTCAGTTCTGGTAATATGAAATCGAAACAATGGCAAAATGACACAGTCTAATGTATTGAGGCTCAGTTGTAATGACTTGGCATGAGGAGAAGGAAAGTACGATGGGAATAGTCGCTGCAAACAAATTTTTAACGACCCGCGAGGTTGCGGAGTTACTGAAAGTTAACGAGAAGATGATCTATACCCTCGTTAACGAGAAGGGGTTGCCGGCAACCAAGGTGACCGGCAAGTGGCTGTTTCCCAGAAGGCTGGTGGAGGAGTGGCTCGACTCGCATATCCTGAATTTCAGAAAGGAGCATGCGGGCTTTTCTTCAGAAGAGGGAATCCTGCTGCTGGCAGGAAGCGACGACCCGCTTTTCCAGCGCTGTTTATCGCTTTTCCATGAGCTCCGCAAAGACACCGTGGCCTTTTTTGCCAACCTGGGGAGTATGGGCGGTTTGACCAGCCTTCGCCGCGGCCTGTGTCACATCGGTGTCTGCCATCTGCTGCAGGATGATAATAAGGAATACAATTTCGAGTTTGCCGATCAGGAGCTGGAGCGTGCCCCGGTCTTTGTGAACTTCAGCCAGCGTGAGCAGGGAATCCTGCTGGCCCCGGGGAACCCGAAAAACATAACCTGTATCGAAGATCTGGCGCGCAAGGACGTGCGAATCGTCAATCGTCACCTGGGCACCGGCACCAGGCTGCTGTTTGACTACGAGGTATCCAAATCAGATATCTCCGTGCGCGACATAGCCGGCTACCACCACGAGGTTTCCCGTCATCTCGATGCGGGGCTTGAGGTGCTGTCCGGCAAGGTCGATGCGGCCCCGGCCATCAGCACCGTGGCCGGCATGCTCAATCTCGATTTTTTGCCGCTCAGGTGGGAGAGGTTTGATCTGCTGGTGAGCAGGGAACGGTTCTTCGAAAAAGGAATACAGGAGTTTTTGACCTTGCTGCATGAAAAAGAGTTTCGGAATGCCGCTGCATCGTTGCAGGGCTACGATATTTCACTCTGTGGAAAAATGATGTTTCCAAATAATTTTAATGAGAAGGAGTAAGTCGATGTTACGTAAGATCTTTGCCGCGGCAAGCGTTGCCGTGATGACGCTGGCCATGGCCGGAAACGGTTTCTGTGCAGATAAGGTGCTGAAGATGTCCACCACCACCAGTACCCAGTCTTCAGGCCTGCTCGATGTGCTGCTGCCTGAGCTGGAAAAAGATACTGGCATCAAGATCAAGGTAATTGCCAAAGGCACCGGCGCTGCCATCCGTGATGGCCAGGACGGAAACGTTGACGTAATCTTCGTGCACGCCAAAGGCCGCGAGATGAAGTTTGTCGAGGAGGGATACGGAACCGAGCGTTATGCTGTTATGCATAACGATTTCGTCCTGATCGGGCCTGCCGCCGACAAGGCCGGGGTGAAAGCCACCAAATCCGCTGCAGATGCGCTGAAGGCTGTGGCCGCCGCCAATGCGCAGTTCATCTCCCGCGGTGACGACAGCGGTACCCACACCAAGGAGCAGAACCTCTGGAAGGGTTGCGGGCTGCCGATGGAAGACGAGACCATGACCATCACCAAGAAAGGCAAGCAGGTGGATATCACCTTCAGCCGTCCTGAGAACTCCGCTGCCTGGTATACTTCCATCGGTCAGGGCATGGGCAAAACCATCACCTTTGCCGACGAGAAGCAGGCCTACACCCTTTCTGATCGCGGTACCTACATCAAGTACAAGTACGGCAAGACCCCTGCCATCGAACTCGACGTACTCTCCGAGGGAGACGAGGCACTGGCCAACCCATACGGCGTCATCCCGGTTAACCCGAAGAAACATCCGCACGTCCAGTATGACATGGCCATGGAGTTCGTCAACTGGCTCGTCGGTCCCCGCGGCCAGAAGCTGATCGCCGACTATCGTCTGGAAGGCAAGCAGCTCTTCTACCCGGATGCGATCAAGTAAACCTGTCCCATGCCAGAGTTGTTACGGCTGGAGTAGAGAGTAGTAGGATAAGGAGAGGCCTGGTGAAGGCTTCTCCTTTTTTTAGTTGTTGCGGCAGAGGTTGCGCAGCTTATGATTGTGGTGTATGCATTTCAGCGCATATATCGCTTTGCAACTCCCTGTTCATGCGGGAGCTGCCATCTCCGGTACCGTTTAGGTTGCCACGGGCCGAGTGCACATCACTGCCGGAAGTTTTTTACTGCCAGGGCCTGATACCATCGGAAAGCGGGCCTCAAGGTGTTTTATCGTTTTGGAGAGTCATGGGACTGCTCATTGACAGTACAAAATCAGCGTTTCAGCTGCTGATTGCGCTCGATCCTGAATTACTAGAGATTATAGCGGTTTCCTTAAAGGTGAGCGGCTTCTCCACCCTGTTCGCCTCCCTCATTGGCGTACCTGCCGGCTTTGTCATCGCGCACACCAATTTTTGGGGAAAACGGTTCCTGCTCACCTGTCTGAATACCCTGCTGGCCATGCCCACTGTGGTCATTGGCCTGGTGGTCTATTCCTTTATCTCCAGGCGGGGTATCCTAGGCCCGCTGGAACTCCTCTATACCCAGAAAGCGATCATCATCGGCCAGACCCTGCTGATCGTGCCGTTGGTCACTTCGCTCACCATCGCCGCGATCAGCCGGATAGATGGCCGCTATCGCCATACGGCGCTGACCCTGGGCGCCACCAGGCTGCAGATGGCGATGGTGGTGATCAAGGAAGCACGATTTGCGATTTGTGCCGCGATTATCGCAGCCTTTGGCAGGGTTATTGCTGAGGTCGGGGTATCGATGATGCTGGGTGGCAACGCCAAAGGATTTACCCGAACCATGACCACGGCCATGGCGCTTGAGTATGACAAGGGCGAATTTGTGCTGGCGGTGGCGCTGGGGCTGGCCTTGATGACCATCGCCTTCATGGTCAATTTACTGTTTCTCTTTTTCCAGGGCAGGACCAAGGTTTGACACTGTATAGACTCGAAAATCTCGCCCGTGAATTCAAGGGGCGGAAAGTACTGGACATTGCTGACCTCGCCATCGAGGCAGGCAAGATTTATACCCTGATCGGCCCCAATGGCGCGGGCAAGAGCACCTTGCTCACCGTCCTGGCCTTTCTCGACAGGCCGGAGCACGGTGTGCTGAGTTTTCAGGGCCAGCGGGTTGATTATTCTGCAAAACAGCTGCTTGAACTGCGCCGGCGGGTGGTGCTGCTCGACCAGTACCCGATCCTCTTTACCGGTCCGGTCTGGAAGAATGTGGAGTTTGGCCTGAAAGTCCGCGGAATCGCCAAGGAAGAGCGCCGCAGGCGGGTTCGGGAAGTGCTCGATCTGGTCGGAATGCAGAGATTTATCGAGGCGGATGCCCACAAGCTCTCCGGTGGGGAGACCAAAAGGGTGGCACTGGCCCGGGCGCTTGCGGTCCAGCCGGAGGTGCTGCTCTGCGATGAGCCGGGGGCCAATGTGGACAAGGAGAATCAGGAAATCATCCTGGCGCTGCTGGCTAAGATCAACAAAAGCTACGGCACCTCGGTGATCTTCTCCACCCATTATCTCTCCCAGGGACGCCTGTTGGCGGACCACTCATTGATGTTAGAGCATGGCCAACTCTCGGATATGATCAATGAGAATATCTTCCGGGCCCGGGTGATAGCCGAAGAAAACGGCAGGTTGCTCTGCCAGGTGGGAAGTGGGGCCGAACTGAGGCTTTCGAAAGCAAGCAATGCCGATCCCAGGCGCGACTTCAAGCTCTATATCGACCCCAACAGGGCAACGGTAGAGGTCGATGGCGCAGACCCTGCCGTCAATATCCTCACCGGTACGGTCTTCCAGCTCAACCAGGACAAGGGCCGGGTTCACGTGGGGGTGGATATCGGGGTGAAGCTCTTTCTCTTTCTCACCATGGAGCAGTACCGTCAGGTTGGACCGGTTATCGGTGGCCGGCTGCTGGTGTCCATACCTGATTCCGCCTTGCGCTGCAGCATGATGTAGGGGCTGTTTGCAACCGCGGCCTGGCCTCTCGAGTCATTGCGCGAAAGAGGTGAGCGGATTACACGTTCCCTGTTTTCAGGGGGCCGGTTTGAACCGTTGCGGTACAAGGCCCCCATCAAGGACTTTTCGCCAGGTGCAGTTAACAATCGCAGTCAAATTTGGAGCAGGCGATGCAGTAGACGGTAAGGTGTACCGCCTCGGCAAACATCTCGGTTGAATGTTCGCTATCATACTCCTTGGCCAGGGCCATTATCTGTCTGTCATTTTCCCCTTTATTGATAATTTCAATCAAGGGCGCATAGTTGCGCTGATATGCCAACCGTTCCTCGTCGGTAACGGTCTTCATGTAATCCTCATAACAGTAACGAATCTTGTTTCTACCGCGTGCCATAATGTCTCTCGATAAAAGCCGAAGGGGGTCGGGTGATTGATTGCATGGGCCGGATACTTCTTTTTGCAGGGTAGTACTTACCCTGTTGCCAGGCTTGTGGCAAGCAAAGCCGGATGAGAAGGGGGACAGCGGCCACCGGCGCCAAGGGGCGCAGGGGCTGCTGTCAGTTGGAGGTAAAGACTATTTGGGTGTTCTTTCAGCCTTCAGGGTTGGCTCGCCATGGCTCAGCAGGCTGCTGGTATCGGCGACCGGCTCCTCACCGGAGGCCTCTTTCAGGAAGATTCTGCTCTTTTCCACCATCAGGTACAGACATGGTACCAGCACCAGGGTGATGACGGTGGCAAAGAGGATGCCGAAGCCCAGCGACAAGGCCATGGGGATGAGAAAGCGTGCCTGTCGCGACGTCTCAAAGATCATCGGGGCCAGGCCACAGAATGTGGTCAGCGTCGTCAGCAGGACCGGCCGGAAGCGCCTGATGCCCGCTGCCCGGATGGCCGCTTCCGGAGAATACCCCTCTGCCCTCCGTTTATTGGCGTAATCAACCAGTACCAGTGAGTCGTTGACCACGATACCGGAGAGTGCCACCACCCCCATCATGCTCATCAGGCTGAGGCTGTAGTCCATGATGAGATGGCCGATGACGGCGCCGACCATGCCAAAGGGGATGGCGATCATGACGATGATCGGCTGGCTGTAGCTCCTAAACGGGATGGCAAGCAGAAAGTAGATGCCGAGAAGCGAGAACACAAAGCCTCCCAGCAGGTTCTGCACACTCTCTTTCCTGTCAGCCTGCCTGCCGGCATACTCGTAACTGAGCCCGGGAAAGGTCCTGGCCAGCTCCGGGAGAACCGAGGTGTTCAGGGAGGTCATGATCTGGGAGGTCATTGCCAGCGGGTCGACGTTGGCCTTTACCGTAACGGTTCTGCGCCCTTCCTTTCTGGTGATCGAGGTGTAGGCCCTGCCGCGCTCCACCGTGGCAATGTCGGAGAGTGGAACAAAGGTCCCTGCGGAGGTGGAAATGAGCATGTTTTCGATATTAAACTCGCTCAAGCGCTGGGCTTCAGGCAGCCGCACCCGAACGGTCACTTCGTTGGCGCCGCGCTGCTGACGCAGGGCGATGGAGCCCTGAAAACTGTCTCGCACCTGGCGGCCCACTTCCGCAGCTGTGAGCCCCAGGCTGTCACCCCGCTCGTTGATCTCGAAGGTGAACTGCTGTTTGCCCGGAGTATAGCCGCTGTCGATATCCTTGGTATTGGGAAAGTCTGCCAGCTTTTCGGCCAGCATGGTACTTGCCTGGTCGAGAATCTCTATATCCCGGTGGCTCAGCTCAATGCTCAGTGCTGCACCGGAGCCTGGCCCGCCACGATCCGATTCAAAAAGAGAGGATTGCAGGCCGACGATGGTACCTACTTGCTCCCGCCAGAGCCTGGTCACCTCGCCGGTGGAGAGCGGGCGGATATCGGGTGGCGTCAGGTAGGCATTCACCTCGATGGTGTTTTCATTGATCAGGGAAGAGATACCGGTCACCAGCTCATCCCCTCCGTGTTCCTCCCGCACCCTTTCCATGGCATCGACTATGCGGTCACGGACCTCGGTCAGCTCGGCATAGGGACTGCCGTAGGGGAGGGTTGCGGTAACCACCGCCCGGTTCGACTCGATTCGGGGCATGAGGATCATGCTGATGCGGCCGCTGAACACCCAGCCGATGGTGACAAACAGGACGCAGAACAAGAGGGCGACGGTGAGAAACTTGACGCCTATGGCCCGTTCAAGCACCTTGCCGTAGACATTTTCAGCAAACCAGCTGAGCCCCTCGGCAAGTCTTTTCTGCACTCTGGACACTGATTTGAAGAACCTGTTGGAGGATCGGCTGTTACTGTGCGCCAAATGGGCCGGCAGGATAAACAGCGACTCGAACCAGGAAATCAGGAAGACGGTAATAACCACAAGCGGGATGACGATCCATACCTTGCCCATGGTGCCGGGCACAAACATCAGCGGCATAAAGGCAACGATGTTGGTGAGAATGGAAAAGGTGATTGGAATGGCAACATCCTTGGCGCCGGCTATGGCCGCATCGACGTTGTTGAGCCCCCTTTGCCGGTATTCATAGATGTTTTCACCAGCGATAATGGCGTCGTCGACCACGATACCCAGCGAAATGATAAAGGCGAACATGGAGATCATGTTGATCGAAATATCGATCATCGGCAGAAACAGCAGACCACCGAGAAAAGAGATGGGGATGCCCATGGTTACCCAGAAGGCAAGCCTCAGCTCGAGAAAAAGCCCAAGCAGTACCAGTACCAGTACCAGGCCGATAAAGGCGTTTTTGACCAGCAGGTCGAGTCGCTGCTTGTAGATTTCCGAGAGATCCCGGCTTACGGCCCAATCGATGCCTGGCGGCAGGTCGATCTCGATATCGGCCATGGCGGCAAGGGTTGCCTCCGAGACCCCTATGGGGGTCTGGGTGCCGACCCGGTAAACCCTAAGGGTAAGGGCGGATTGCTGCTCGTAGGCTGCCTCGCGGTTGGTGTTTTCAAAACCCTCGCGCACATCGGCCAGGTCTTCAAGATAGACGGTGGCGCCGCTGGGGGTGGTGACGATGGGGATACGGGCGAATTCCTCCGCCCAGTCCCTCCGGTTGTCGATGCGCAGCAGGATCTCACCGCCGCTGGTATCCAGTTTTCCGCTGGGTACCTCAATGGAAGACTGCTTGATGATCTGGGCCACCTGGGAGAGGGTGAGCCCGTACATCCTGAGTTTTTCAAGCGCTATTTCCACCTGGATCTCATAATCCCTCGCCCCGGTTATTTCCACCTGCGTGATACCGGGAGATTGCAGGAGACGGTCGCGGACCTGTTCGGTCACTTCCCGAAGGGAGCGTTCAGGTACTTCGCCGAAAAAGTTCATGCGTACGACCTCACGCTTTCGGCCTGCCAGGGAGACAACCGGTTCCTCGGCGTCTATGGGGAAGGTGGTTATACGGTCAACCTCCTGTTTGATTTCCTGGAGCACCGCCTGGGCGTCGGCATCCTCCATCAGTTCCGCCCGAACGTTGCCACCGCCTTCAGAGGCGGTGGAGCTGATCTCCTTTATGCCCTCGATTCCATCCAGACCGTCTTCGACGGCGAGGATGATACCCTGTTCAACCTCTTCGGGGCTGGAGCCGGGGTAGGAGACGGAGACGGTGACCATATCCAGATCAAAATCCGGGAAGACCTCCTGCTTGATCTTGGTGGTGACAAAGAGCCCACCAAGGATCAGCAGCAGCATGAGCAGGTTGGGGGTGACCCTGTTGTGCACCATCCAACCGATGGCACCGCTGTGATCCCGGAGATTTTTTTCTTTTTGGACGAGCTTATTGACCACGTGCGACCTCCACCTGCTGGTTGTTCATCTGCCTGGCACTGCCGGTTGCAGTTTCGGGTTTGGAGCTGGTCTGGTCTCCGGGAAGCTTCAGGGGGATACCGGCAACGGGTGAGGCCAGTGAAGAGATGACGATCCGTTCCCCTTCGTGGACACCGCCATTGATGATAACCTGATTCTTGTCGCGAAAGAGCACATCTACCTCGCGAATGTCGAGCATTCCGCTCTCGCTCATCAGCCAGACGGTGTTGCCGTCGCGAAGATAGGAGCGGTCGATCTTTATTCCAGCATCAATGGTCTTGCCGATTATTTCGGCACGCACGTAGGAACCGAGCAGGATAAGGGGCCTGTGGGCGTTTTCAGTTTTGAGGCTGAGCGGGTCGTCGATGGCCACCAGCAGCTGGGCCATTCTGCCCTGATCCTCCAGTGAGGCCTCAAGCCGGATGACACGGCCGACCCTGTAGGATCCGGAGCCACTCTTCCCCTGGGGATAGATGCGCACCTCAGAGCCGACAGCCTCGCTTGTATTCGGGATGTTTACCCAGCCCAGCTGCTCCACCGGCAGGGTCAGCCTGAGCCAGAACTGGTCTGTACCGACCAGATGGGCCAGCTCGGTGGTGCCGCTCACCAGGGCGCCGGTATCCACATTTCGGGTGCCGACGACACTGTTGAAAGGGGCGCGAACCACGGTGCGTTCAAGATCGAGTTGGGCCTTGGCAAGGCCTGCGTGGGCGCTGGCCTGGACCGCTTTGAGTTTTTCCAGCTGTGGTTCGCGCAGGATGAGAGCCTTCTCCTCGGGACTGACCTGCTCACCGAGCAGGGAGAACTCCTTTTCGGCAATACGCTGGTTGCCCATCTCCAGCAACAGGTCATTGTCGGCGGTGGTCGCCTCGCTCTGAAGTTGCTGAACCGCAAGCTGGTAGTCGGTGGGGTCGATCTTTAGCATGGTTTGCCCTGCTGCATAATGTCCGCCGGGGACAAAATTTCTATCCATCTCGATGACTTCACCGGAAACGAGCGGCTTGAGATCCACCTCTCGTGCCGGAACAATTTCACCCATGGCATACAGCAGGGTCTGTTGCGGCCCTGCCTCAGCCTCAAGGACCTCAACCAGGGTGACGGAGGGTGGCCGCTTGCGCTTTTTGGCTTCGGGTTTGGTTTCAAGAAGGTAGATAGTAATGGCAATACCGCATATCAGGGCAATCGACGGCAACAGAAAGTGAACGATGAAGGAGGCGAGCTTGTTCGGTGCCCTGTGAACTTCACCGGGAGTGGCAGGTGTGTTGTGCTTGTTCATGTTGTGGTTGTCAACGTTCATATTTTTTCAGGTTGCTGAGTGCTGGCATGGGCGGTTTGCCCGATTGGGGAGAGGCCGTTCATCGGGTCATTTAAGACATGACCTGCAAGCGCCCTGTAAAGGCTGATGCGAAAGCCGATACGTCTCTGCTGGGCAGTAAGCAGACTCTGTTCAAGATTCTGTTGGGAGAGCAGGGCGGTGAGCACCCTCTGATAATCTTCAACACCTTGTTTGTAGCGGTCCCGCACGTTCAGTAAGGTCTCATTGGCGAGATTGAGCTGGAGTTGCAGGCTTGCGATCAACCTGTCCTGCTCCTTTTCCTGGATCAGGGCATCTTCTACTTCCCGTATCGCTTCCAAAATGGCCTGGCCGTAGGTGTAAAATCTTTCCCTGGCGACTGCTGTTGTTCTGTCCACCTCTGCTTCCCGCAAGCCACCGTCCAGGATTGGGCCGACAATGTTGGCTGCTATTGAAGCGAGCCAGTTGTCAAACAGCTGGCTGGCAGATCCCGAGGTGCTGAGATCGCCTGTGATGGTGAGGCGCGGGTATTGGTCGGCGATGGCGACGGCCACCCTGCGGTCAGCTTCCAGCAGGCTCAGATAGGCGCTTTTTACGTCTGGCCTGCTGTTCAAGACTTCCAGTGGGATTCCGGTCGAGGGGATCGATGACAGCTGAACCAGCTGCGGCTGCACATCAAGCTGCAAGGATTTTGGAGGGATACCTCCCAGTACGGCGAGTTGGTGTTCGAGCACGGCTGAGGTCGCACGCTGCTGGGCCTGCTCCCCTGATTGGGATTCTATAAGCTGTTTTTGCTGCAAGACGTCGGCTATGCCAACCTGGCCGGCGTTGAAGCGCAGCACAATGAGCTGCAAGCCGGTACGGTTTACCTGCTGTTGTTTCTTCAATAGCTCCAGCTGGCTGTGGCTCTCAGCCAATTGGTACCAGGAGGTGGCGATCTGGGCCGCGACAGTCAGGGCTGCGGTCTGAACGTCTTCGGAGGAGGCCTGCATGTTGTAAATGCTCGCCTCCTGGGCTGCATTCAGTCTGCCCCAGAGGTCAACCTCGTAACTGGCGGCCAAGCCCAGCCGCAGGGTGGTGCTCGAGCTTTCACCGCCATCGGTCCTGGTCCTGGACTCGGTGGCGCTGGAGCTGTAATCAAGGGTGGGGGATAAAGCTGCACCAGCCTGGCGACTGACTGCTTCAGCCTGCAGGAGGCGTTCTCTTGCAGCGAGTAGGTCAAAATTGGTGGACAGTGCTGCAGATATGAATTCATCCAGGGGCTTGTCGTTGAACTCGAGCCACCAGTGGGGGGACTGCTGCTTGCTGCCGGACATGGAAAACTGCTCGGGAACCTGGACCGGCAGCTGGTCTGTCTGGATAGTCGTCTTGGGCGCACAGCCGCTGAGTATCAACGCTATTGCCATAAGCGCCGGCAATAAATGGGCTTTCTTCAGGTCGAATCGTGGCTGAAGAGCGGAAAGCACAGTTGTTCCTCTCCTGGGAATGTGATTGGTCTCTGTCATTGAAAATGTACACTGATTGAATTGACGATTACTTTCAGGCACAAAAGATACCTCACCATTAAGGACGAAATGTGACAACAATATGCAAACAATGTGAAAGTTTTGGCATCGAACTGATTTTGCCGGGTAAAATGACGAGAATCTGGTACTAGAAAGGGAGTAATTACCAAAAAAAGTCTGGGCGTTCCGCTTTGCTACATGGGCTTTTCCTCGTCCGCCATACGATGAAAATTTCTCTTCATTACAAACTCTTTGCCGCTTTGCTTGCAGCCATCCTGGCGGTCATCATCTATATGACCCTGGTGTTGCAGTGGAGCTTTGATCGGGGTTTTCTCAACTACCTCAATACGGCCGAGCAGGGACAACTCGAACATATCGCCGGAGAGCTCCAAGGGGAATATGCGCGCTATGGTCACTGGCAGTGGATAGCAGAAAATCCCAAGCTTATTGCGAAAATAATTGTCAACAGCTACCCCGAGGGCAGGTTCAAAGAAAGCTTGCTCAGGCGCATAGAAACAGAAAAATTTCACCGCAAATTGGAAATCGGCGGTCGCGGTCCCTTGCCTGAGGATGTTCCCCCCCACCTCCCGGGTCGGGTGTTTCTTCTCGATGCGAACAGGAAAACGCTTATGGGCTACGACCCCGGCCCTGACAGTTCCGACCTGATCCGGTTGCGCTACCAGAACAGGGTCGTTGCCTATCTGGGAATACATCCCAACAAGCAGCTTACTGAAAGCCAGCAGGTGGTGTTTGTACGCCAGCACCGGTTGGCCCTCTTCCTGGTCTCCGTGGCCGGGGTGCTGATTGCCGCCGGCCTCTTCTTCCCCCTGGCCTATCTCCTGACCAGGCCAATACGGGAGCTCACGGCGGCCACCAGGGAGCTCGCCTCCGGCAGGTATCAGACCAGAATTCGCACTGCCTCGGGCGACGAGCTTGGCCAGTTGTCGAGAAACTTCAATGAGCTGGCAGCGACTCTGGAGAAAAATCAGCTTGCCCGCAGTCAGTGGGTGGCGGATATTTCCCATGAGTTGCGGACACCGCTCTCCATCCTGCGTGGCAAGGTTGAGGCGTTGCAGGATGGGGTGTACCGTCCGACCCCTGAGGTCTTTGCAGAACTGTACCGGGAGGTCATGCATCTCAACTTGTTGGTGGATGATCTCTACCAGCTCTCCTTGTCCGATAAGGGAGCAATGAGCTATAACAGGGTGGAGGTTGAGCCGTGCTGGGCGCTTGAGCAGGCGGTCTCCTTACTCAAGCCCCAGATTGAGGCCAGAGGGCTCAGCCTGGAGATGCGAGCTGAGATTGATAGCCATGCGACTCTTTTTGCCGATAACGAGCGATTGAAACAGCTCTTTACCAACCTCGTCGCCAACTCGGTCCGCTATACGGATCCCGGCGGCAGCCTGTTGATTAGCGTCAGCCAGCGTGGAGGCAGCCTGGTCTTTGTCATCGAAGACAGCGCCCCCGGAGTAGAGGAGCACCATCTCGACCAGCTCTTCGAGCGTCTCTATCGGGTTGACGGTTCCCGCAGCCGGGAGTCTGGCGGGGCTGGACTGGGCTTGTCCATTTGCTGGAATATCGTCAAGGGACATAATGGAACAATAGAGGCCAGCAACTCGAGGCTTGGCGGCCTGCGGGTGGAGGTGGCATTGCCGTTGGCCGAGGTCTGAAGATTCAGCGATGGGTATGGAAAAAACAGTTCTCATAGTCGAGGATGCCAGGGAGCTGGCGCAGCTGCTCAGCGATTACCTGCACCAGGCTGGGTTCACCTGCCATCAGCTACACAGCGGCGAGGGGGTGGTCGAATGGGTGAGGAGCAACTCGCCTGATCTCATCCTCCTGGACTTGATGCTTCCGGGCAGGGATGGCCTGGAAATATGCAGGGAGCTGCGGGGATTCTCGATGGTGCCGGTGATCATGCTCACGGCCAGGATCGAAGAGCAGGACCGGTTGCGGGGCCTCGAACTTGGGGCGGATGATTACGTCTGCAAGCCGTTCAGCCCCCGGGAGGTCGTGGCCCGGGTAAAGGCGGTACTTCGGCGCAGTTCGCCAAACCCCACCCAGGAAACCCTGCAGCGGGGCGGGGTTGAGCTTGATGCCGACAAACTGCAGGCAAGGGTGAACGGTCAGCTGCTGAATCTGACGGTCGTTGAATATCATCTTTTGGAACTGCTGGCCGGACAACCCGGCAGGGTGTTCTCCCGTGGCCAGCTGATTGAAAAAATCTATCCTGATCAGCGGGTGGTGAGTGACCGCACCATCGACAGTCATATCAAAAAGCTGCGCAAGAAAATCAGCGAGGTGCATGACGGGGAGCTGATCCATTCGGTCTATAGCGCCGGCTATAAGTTCAATGCGACCGATAGCTGATCGCCGAGATCCGGGCGGGAATTTTTACGCAGCCTGCCGTTTCCGTTGAACATCCTGTTTTTCATAATGTTTTTTTATTCACGCAATTCTTGCACCATCTCCATAACCCTGATAGGTTAGCAGTGCTAAGGTCTGGGCTTTGCACAACTTTAGTGTTCATGTTTTTTTAAAAAACCGCTGCCTGCAGAATATCTGCCGGTGGCTAAAACGTTACCTTGAGGAGTAGGCATGAAAAAACTGGCTATCGGCATCGTCCTGATTCTGGTGATAGCTGCATGCTGTATGCCGTTTATTAACGGTATTGCCATGGAAAAAGGGTTCAAGCGGTGCCTGGATGAGCTGAACGAGATATATGCCGAGAGCGGTACCAACGCCTCGGCCACTCTTGAGCGCTATGAACGAGGTTTTCTGACCACTGAGATTGAGTGGAAATTAAACCTCGGAGACTTAAAAAGCTTTTACGGCATTGAGGAGATCATCTTCACGGAGAAGGCCAAGCATGGCTTTACCGGGGTGACTTCCCGCAGCAGCCTGGAAAAAAATGACTGGTATCTGCGCTTTGTCGAGGAGAAACTGGGAGGTCAGCATCCGATAAGTCTGGTGACCACCTACCGTATCACCGGCGATATCCACGCCATCGCTGAAGTCAGCAAATTCTCCTTTCTCTTGGAGGAGCAGGCCATTGAGGTGGAGCCGGGCAGCCTGAGCTTGCAGACCGACTTGCAGCTGGAATCTTTTGTGCTGTCGGGTGAGTGGGGCGGCGCATCAATAGCGGATACCGTAGCGGTGAGCACCATTGTATTCAGCTCTGATGTCACCAAGATTTCAAGCTATATCTGGGAAGGACTGACCGCACTCAAGGTGGCCAGTATCACCGCCGAGGAACAGGCCCAGCAGGTAGTGCTCACCGATCTCAACGCAGAATACAGTCTTGGCTACAACGAGGAGGAGAAAACCCTGGCCATCGAGGCGCTTTACGGAATCGAGGAGATATCGGATGGGGTGGAAAAGGTTGAAAACGCCGCCGTGACCATCGGTGCCAAAGGGGTGGATGCCGCCGCATACGAAGAGGCCATACGGGTCTATCTGGAGCTTGCCGGCCAGCTCTTCTCCGATATTTCTGCGGCGGGGGATAACCCGAAAGAACTGGAGCGAGTGCTGCAGGAAAAACTGATGAGCTACGGTCTGCAGCTTATGGCCGTTTATGAGAAATTCCTGAAGGCTGGACTCGAGATGTACGTAGAGGACCTGACCGCCACCCTGCCCCAGGGGGAGGTGCGCGGTGGGATCGCGCTGAAAATGAAAAAGGATCTGACCATGGCCCAGATCATGCCGATGATGAATGATCCTGAGCTGCTCTTTTCCTATCTCGACTACAACTCCGATTTTGTGATGCCGACGGAATTGGCGACCAATAAGGCCCAGCTGCTGGTTCCTGTACTGCCGGGAATGAGCAAGGGGATTTTTGTGGAAGAGGGTGATACCCTGGTGCACCATGCCGAAACCCGTGACGAAAAGCTCTACTTAAACGGTGAACGGGTCGATCTCAATTATTGACCATCACTCCGACTGAAAGACGATAACCCGGAACCAGCTGCAGCCTGATTCCGGGTTGTTTTTTTAGGACTGTTCACTGGCGGGGATCGCGGATGTTCTGCCAGTGAGCTTTTGAGGTCGCGCGTACCGGGTTGATATCGATGCCGCCACGGCGGGTAAAGCGGGCGGAAACCTCGAGCTGTTCTGGTTTGCACTGTTCCATGATGTGATGAAAGATCAATTCCACACAGGCTTCATGAAAGCCGGTATGCTCCCGGTAGGAGACCAGGTAGCGCAGCAGGCCCGCATGCTCGATCTTGTTGCCCTGGTACGCGACCTGGACCGTGGCCCAGTCCGGTTGGCCGGTAACCGGGCAGCAGGAACGGAACAGGCGACTGAACAGGGTCTCTGAGGCAACGGATTCAGTTGAGCTCTGCAGCAACAGCGGGTTTACCTGGTAGCTGAAATCAGGGCAGTCGAGGGTATCAAGACAGAGACCCTTCGGTTCGGCAACCTGTATGTCACTGAACTGCTCTGGTAAAAGAATGGTGACCGTCACCGCCCCGCCGGCAGCGTCGCTGAGATCATTTTCGATGGTCGCAGCAAGATCGGCTGGGCTTTTGATACGGGTCATGTTCAAGGAGTTGAAGTAGAGTTTGAGCGATTTTGACTCCACCAGAAACTCCGAGTCGGCCGGCACCCGGATTTCGGCAATGCCAACCTCCGGTCGTCCCTGTTCACTCAACCAGGAGAGTTCGTAGACGTTCCAGATATCCTCGCCGTGATAGGGATAGGGGCCGGCGGCACCCGGCAGGTTGCCTGCCCTGCGGCCCAGGCTCCTGGGAATCGGCTGCAGCAGTTTGGGGTCGTAGTGGCAGCCGTACTGGACCCGCTTGCCAAGCAAGGTGTCGATTTTCATAATTTCCTGTTTGTTCAAGGTTGGCTGGCAACCGGGGTTCGCTGTTGGGGCCGACGGTTAGTTCCGGCCTGATTTCTGGAGGAGTTGATAGATTCTGTTCAACTCCACAAAAGCGTCATGGTCACCTCCCTGATCCGGGTGGAGTTCCAGGGCTTTTTTCCTGTAGAGTCGGTTCAACTCCTTGGCGCTCATCTGTTTTAAGGCCTTCAGTGACTGTCCATATAATTCGACCACCGCATCCTCCTCGATCTCCTTGGTGCGGTCAGGCCAGAAAAAGCGGCGATGGTCGTTCATGAACTGCCGGACAAATTCGTCCCTGTAGTTTCTGTTTCTGGGAATGTAATCAAAAAACATCACCAGGTACCGAACCATGTGGGGGTGCAGCGAGCTGTGCAGGCGGTTCGTCTGCCAGAAGGAGGCGGCGCTGTTGAGATTGCAGAGCGCTTCGGTAAAATATTCAGCCACCTCCTGTTCGGGAAGCGCCTCCGGCAGGTACATGGCGTATGAGGCGGTGAAGTAGACGTGCAGGTTGAAGATGGCATAGAGGTAATTGCGGTACTCGCCGGGATCCAGTGCCTGCTCCATCACCTTAAAGGCGTATTCCCGTTCGTCTCTGCTCTGGTTGAGCAGGGGCCTGAAAACACGCTCCCGCATGGAGAAGATCTTGCTCTGGTCTATCGCTCCGTAATAGAGATAGTAGAGCCGGCGTCTGTCAAACATGTGGATCTGCTGGTCAATGGCAGCCCGTTGCGCGTCGGTGAGTGGTCCGGGGGCTGCGCCGTTCCTGTCAAAGTGAGCCAGCCTTTCCCGGTACTCTCTTGGCAGAAAATGCCACAGCAGCTTTTCCAGCACCAGCTCCGGGTCCTGGTCGGTGTGGGCGCTGACCGCCTGGAGGAGCGCGCTGTCAAAAAAAACTGCGTTCTCGTAGGGCTGTTCATAAAAGCTCGTCGGATCAGGGCCTAGATCGAAAATGATGCGGTGGCTGAACAGTTCTGTGTCGTCAGTTTGAAATGACTGGCGGATCTGATAACTGGTCTCTTCACCGTGGGAGAGTGTGGCAAGGTACATAACGTTAACAAGAAGGAGTCAAAACCAGGCTTCATAGCGGTGGCTACAGGTATTACATTGTACATTCTAATGAGCGGGTGGTGAGAAATCACCCTCTTTCTCCGTTCAGTCTCCGCTAAAGGACTTAGTATGTTTGCATATTATGACAAAAGGGGCATTGCGCTGCTGCGGCTGAACCATATCCCGCACCACTGGGCACAGCAGTAAAGAGCCATTTTATATAAGAATTTCATTGATAATTCACCTGTTCCATTATAGCTTCTGCCAATTCATCGTGAGTGTTCTACACTGTTACACATCCTTCGGGTTCTGCGCTTTGTAACCTGAACAGGAAACTGCCCTGTGTTCCGTTTTTTTGCAGGTGATCCTGGTTGGAGCAAAAAATGGGGTGCAAACAGATGGGATGAACCACAACAGGTACGGGATGGGCAGCGGAAAATGTTGTAATCCTGACATATGCTTTGAATAGATCTTGGTCCGTGTTATATCAGTAGTCATGAAATATCTACCACCGCAAATTCTGTATTTCTTCCAAAATAAAACCACCAAACGCAACCTGGTACTGTTGGCCAAATTCCTGGGCTTTCTGGTTACCCTGGTAACTGTCTACAGCGTACTGTTCCACGTGCTGATGGTCTATGAGGGCCGGCAGTTCAGCTGGGTGACCGGCTTTTATTGGGCGCTCACCGTAATGTCCACCCTGGGTTTCGGCGATATCACCTTCCAGAGTGATCTTGGGCTGGTTTTCACCATCTTTGTACTGGTGACCGGGGTGGTCTGCATGCTGATCATGCTGCCCTTCACCTTCATCCAGTTTTTTTACGAGCCCTGGCTTGAGGCCCAGGTAAAGAGCCGGACTCCCCGGGAGCTGCCGGAACATACCAGTGGCCATGTAATCATCACCAATCTGGACCCAATTACCCAGAAGCTGGTCGAGAAGCTGGAGCGCAGGAACTACCATTACGTGCTGATAGCCGGCGATCAGCAACAGGGTGGGGAACTCCACGACGCGGGCTACAAGGTGGTGATTGGCGAACCGGATGATCCGGAGACCTTTAATAAGCTGCGTATCAACGATGCGGCCATGGTGGTGGCCACCAACGATGATCTGATGAACACCAACATCGCCTTTACTGTGCGGGAGATCAGCAAGAGCGTGCCCATCGTCACCTCTGCCGACCGGGATCACTCCTTGGATATCCTGAACTTTCCCGGTAATACCCATGTTTTTCAGTTTATGAAAATGCTGGGCTACGCCCTGGCCGAACGAACCATCGGCCTGGGCAGTGCCACGACCGTCATCAGTAATTTCGACAAGTTATATATTGCTGAAATTTCAGCAAAACGTACCACGCTGGCCGGCAAGGCGATCATCGACGTGGATCTGAGGCAACGCACCGGTACAACCATTATCGGCCTCTGGGATAAGGGACGCTTCGATGCGCCCCAGCCGGACACCAGAATCGGCGCCAACACCCTGCTGCTTCTGGCCGGTACCAAGGAGCAGCTGCGTCATTTTGAAAAGCTCTATGTGACGGTGGAGACCGGTTTTGACGAGGACGCACCGGTCCTTATTCTCGGAGGCGGCAGGGTCGGCCTGGCTTCCGCGGCGGTGCTCGACCAGCACAGCATTCCCTACAGGATCATTGAAAAGCGTGCGGCGGTTGCTGCAAGTGACGAAAAATTCATCATGGGCGATGCGGCGGACTTCAAGGTGCTGAAAGAGGCTGGTATCGATAAGGCCCGGGCGGTTATTGTGACCACCCATAACGACGCCATGAACATATACCTCAGTTTCTACTGCCGTCAGTTGCGGCCGGACATTCAGCTCATCTGCCGCTCGACCAATGAACGCAACGTACCGAAACTGCATATGGCCGGTGCGGACCTGGTGCTTTCCTACGCGTCCATGGGGGCCAACTCCATCATCAACCTGCTGAAGACGGACGAGGTGTCCATGTTCACCGAGGGACTCAATATCTTCAGTCTGCCGGTGCCGGCAAAACTGGTGGACAAGACCCTGATCGAGAGCAGGATCCGGCCCCTTACCGGCTGTTCGGTGGTCGCCATCAAATCCGATGGAGACCTGGCCGTGGGCCCCGATCCCACCTTGCCGCTGCTGGAAGGCGACGAGTTGATCCTGATTGGCACCACCGAGGCGGAGAAGCGATTTGCCGAGACCTATTAACCTTTGGGCAAGCTATCGAGTTTATAACCAAATCATCGTTCGGTGGTGACAGCCGCCGGCGGTCGGAACGAGGGGGAGAGATGAAGCTGGGGAGATGTGTGGGAGCTTGGCTCGTGGTGGTCCTGCTGTGCTGCCCACTGGCGGCAAAAGCCGGCAGTGGTGAGTGGCAGGCCATCGTTGACAGGGCACAGGGGCAGACAGTGTATTTCAACGGTTGGGGTGGCTCCGAAGTCATCAACGACTATGTGCGCTGGGCAGCCAAGGAAGTGCAGAAGAGGTATGGCGTCACCGTCAAGCATGTCAAGGTCACCGACATCGGTGATGTGGTCGGGCGCATCCTGGCCGAGAAAAGTGCCGGACGGACCAGCGGCGGCACGGTGGATCTGGTGTGGATCAATGGTGAGAATTTCCGGGCCATGAAAGAGCAGGGATTGCTGGGCGAGCCATTCACCCACCTGCTGCCCTCCTACCGGCTGGTGGATATCGAAAACAAGCCGACCACGCTGTATGATTTTACCATCCCGGTGGAAAACCTCGAGGCCCCCTGGGGGATGGCGCAGCTGGTGTTCATGTATGACTCCGAGCGGGTGGCTGAGCCGCCCAAAAACATGCAGCAACTGCTCGCTTTCGCCAAAGCCCACCCAGGCAGGGTAACCTATCCCGCACCTCCAGAATTTCACGGCACCACCTTTGTCAAGCAGGCCCTGCTGGAGCTGGTTGATGATCCTGAGTTGCTGAAAGAGCCGGTGGATCCCGCCATATTCGACAGGGTAACCGCACCGCTGTGGGCTTTTCTCGATGAGCTGCATCCGGCCATGTGGCGGGGCGGGCGCAGCTTTGCCGGCGGGGCTCCCGGGATGAAGCAGTTGTTGAGCGACGGTGAGATTTTTATCTCGCTCAGCTTCAACCCCAACGATGCCAGTAACGCTATTGCCAGCGGCGAGCTGCCCGAAAGCATCAGGACCTATGTGCACGAGGGCGGTACCATCGGCAATACCCATTTCCTGGCAGTGGTCTTCAACTCCTCGGCCAGGGAGGGGGCCATGGTGTTCACCGATTTCCTGATGTCACCGGCGGCCCAGGCGAGAAAGGCCGACCCGGCCGTCTGGGGCGATCCCACCGTTTTGTCCATGGAGAAATTGAGCGCAGAGCAAAGAGCGCTGTTTGACACCATCGAAACAGGTGTTGCGACCTTAAGCCCCAAGGAGCTTGGCAGGGTTCGACTGGAACCCCATGCATCCTGGGTGGAGGCCTTGGAAAAGGCCTGGCTGGCACGTTACCGAAACTAGGCCCGAGTGGAAGCCCAGGCCAGTGGATACCCCCATCGAACCCAGGAACCGGCTTGCGGTTTTCCCTCTCCTGACCCTGGCGGTTTTCTGCATCCCTCTCCTGGTCGGCTTGGGCGGTACCTGGTTGCCCGCCTTTGGCTACCTGCCGGCCATCGGGGAACGTGAATTCAGCCTCACCGCTTTTCTGACACTTTTTCACGAGCCGGGTTTTTCCTCGGCCACGCTGCTCACCCTGAGCAGCGGCTTTGGTGCCACCGTCATCGCCCTCGGCCTGTCCCAGCTCATCGCCAGCCAGGTCTATGGCTCGGGACTCTGGCGGCTGCTGGAGCGGTCGCTGGCTGCTCTGCTGGCCATGCCCCATGCGGCCTTTGCCATCGGCTTCGGTTTTCTCATTGCTCCCAGCGGCTGGCTGGTGCGAATGGTGTCACCGGAACTGACAGGATTTGACGTGCCCCCTGGCTGGGCAACGGTAAAAGATCCCTATGGGGTCAGCCTGACCCTGGCCCTGGCCTTGAAAGAGATTCCCTTCCTGTTGTTGATGTGTCTCAGTGGCCTCAACCAGCTCGATATTCGCCGAACACTCTGGGTCGGCCGCAGCCTGGGCTACTCCAGGTCGCGCATCTGGAGCCGGCTGGTGTTGCCGCAGCTTTATCCCCACCTGCGGTTGCCCGTGCTGGCGGTGCTGGCCTATTCCTTGAGTGTGGTGGATGTGGCCCTGATTCTCGGGCCAACCCTGCCGCCGACCCTGGCGGTGCTGGTGGACCGCTGGTTCAACGATCCGGACGTCACCTCTCGCCTGCTCGGCGCTGCCGGGGCCACCTGGCTGTTTCTGCTGGTGATTGCAGCAATCATAGTGTTTCTGCTGGTGGAGCAGCTTGTCTATCGCCTGAGTTGTACCAGGCTGGTGGACGGCAGCCGCAGCTCGGTTTGGGAGCGTCTGCCCATCTTGCAGGCATCGGCCTATCTCAGTTCAGCAGCTTTCCTGCTGCTCAGTGTACTCTCATTTCTGGTCCTGCTGCTCTGGTCTTTTACCCGCAGCTGGCGTTTTCCCGATCCACTGCCCGGCGTCTACAGTCTCAGGTTCTGGTCTAGGGGGCTGGATCAGGCTGCTGAACCGATCTGGGTGACCCTTATGGTCGGCGTTCTGGCGACTCTCATCGCCGTGGTGCTGGTGATCGGCTGCCTGGAAAATGAGATTGAACTTCGTCGTAAGGGCCGTCAGGCAGACAGCGGCAAGATCATGTGGCTGGTCTACCTGCCGCTGTTGGTGCCGCAGATTGCCTTTTTATTCGGCATCCAGACCGTTGCGGTGCTGTTTGGGGTTGAAGGGACCTGGTTCAGCATGGTGGGGGTTCACCTGATCTTTGTGGTGCCCTATGTGTTTCTTACCCTCTCGGGCGTTTATCGGGGTTTTGATACGCGCTATACTCAGGTGGCGGTGAGTTTGTCCGGCTCGTCGCTTCGCAGCTTTTTTCAGGTTAAACTGGTGATGTTGGCAAAGCCGATAATTTTCGCGATGGCCACTGGCTTTGCGGTGAGTGTGGCTCAATATCTGCCGACCATGTACCTTGGAGCAGGCCGCTTCATGACCATCACCACCGAGACCGTCAGCCTCGCCGGCGGCTCCGACCGCAGGGTGGTGGCGGTATATGCGCTCTGTCAGTTTCTGTTGCCCATGGTCATGTACACGCTGGCGATTTTTCTGCCGGCCTGGGCGTTTCGCAACAGAAAAGCCATGCAGCATGAAAAAGGGGAAGTGTAATGACTTTGCGATTGGAAGATGTCCGGGTGCAGTACAGGAGTGAACCGCTCTTTTCGCCGATAACCCTGGCCATAGCCGGTGGAGAGGTAGCCACCATCATGGGGCCCAGCGGTTGTGGCAAATCCACGCTGCTGGCAGCCATTGCCGGCAATCTGGCCTATGGCTTCAAGGTCTCCGGCGAGATCCTGCTCAACGGCCGGCGGCTCAACGATACTCCCATGGAAAAGCGCAGGGTCGGTATCCTCTTTCAGGATGACCTGCTCTTTCCCCATCTCGATGTGTTTGGCAATCTCGCCTTCGGCCTGCCCCAGGGGTTGTCGCGTATTGAGCGTGAGCAGGTCATTATGCGGGGACTGAAAAGAGCCGGGCTCCAGGAGTTTGTGCGTCGTGATGTGGCGACCCTTTCCGGTGGCCAGAAGGCCAGGGTGAGCCTGCTCAGGACGCTGCTGGCACAGCCTGAGGCCGTGCTTTTTGATGAGCCGTTTTCCAAGCTCGACAAGCCGCTGCGGGCAAGTTTTCGGGAGTTTGTTCACGAGCAGATAGCCGCCCTGAAGATTCCCGCTCTTCTGGTCACCCATGATCTGGACGACAGCTGCGGAGGCCCGGTGATTGAACTGGGCAGAAGCGTTGATAGAGTTGAGGTAGGCGATGCTTGACCGCTGGACCACGGTCTGGATCAAAGCACCTTTGGAGCGTGGGGCCGCGGGCCTGGCCGCACGGGGTGTCAGCGCCGACCAGGTGACCCTGGCAGGCTTTGCAATCGGTATGCTGGCCATACCCGCCCTGGCCCTGGGCTGGTATCTGCCTGCCCTGGCCTTCATCCTTGTCAACCGACTCGCAGACGGTCTGGACGGGGCGCTGGCCCGCACAACTGTCACCACCGATGCCGGCGGCTTCCTGGATATCGTGCTCGATTTTGTTTTTTATTCAGGGGTTGTTGTCGGTTTTGGCCTGGCCGACCCAGCCGCAAACGGCCTGCCGGCCGCTGTGCTGATCTTTTCTTTTGTCGGCACCGGCTCCAGTTTTCTGGCCTACGCCATCATGGCGGAGAGGCGAGGGCTGGTGAACATCACCTACCCCCACAAAGGCTTTTATTACCTGGGCGGGCTTGCCGAGGGGACCGAGACCATACTGTTTTTTGTCACCACCTGTCTCTTCCCCCAGGCATTTCCGGTGCTGGCATGGTGTTTTGCCGCGCTCTGCATGCTGACCACGGCCACCAGGGTTTGGGGCGGTTATAAGACGCTGGCTGACTCGTACAACGATACTGCCTGATCCCAGGTTCGGCCGGCGCAACTCCAGCCTTACTGCGTGTTGAGCAGTTCAATCACCCTGTCTCGATAACCGTTGGTTCTCATGGAGATATCGCCGGAGATCACAATCAGTGCCTTTGAGCCGGGGGCTGCTCATTGGCGAGTTCGTCTAGCATGGCTGACCAAAGAGTATTTTGGTGGAGATATGGTAGTTGCAGTTCGTATTTACCGCAGTCGAATAGGGTGATGGGCGAACGACATCAGCGGCCAAGCTCATGCGCAGAAAGGAGTGAGGTTCTGATTCAGATACAGATCACGCTCTGTGGCCGGTATCTTGCCAAAGTAAACCCGCCTGACATGGATCTGGGTCAGAGGGCTGCCGGCGGCGGAGACCTTGGGCGCTAGGCGGTTACAGGGTTGTTGAAATGAAAAATTAACTATTTCAGCTAAATAGGTTATGCTTTGCAACTCCATCCGGATTCTGCGATCGGATGGCTTCCCCCGCCTGCAGCAGGGGCGCGATGCGCCGACTCTGCTTTGCTGTTCATTTCTGCCTGGCCAAGGTATTTCAGTCAGCGACCCGTGGGCAGTTTTCTCAAGGTACACAGTACTGTGCCGGCTCCAATCCGCTATCCTGTCCAGTTCGTGGTGCAGTTGCGGGAAAGTACAGGTGAAATCCGGGCGGGCAAGTTGGTTTTTAGTAGAAAGGTGGTGGTGAAAATACGAAATGCGCAAAAAACGACGCTTTAAGTTGACAGTATCTTTAGTTTAACGTAATCTTTTAATGAGAATAGAGAGAAAGTGGGGAGGAACCTGATGATCATTGATGAAATCAATCTGGCAATTATACGTCACTTACAGGATGGCCGGGTGCCGTTCAAAAAGATTGCCGACTCACTTGGGGTATCGGAGGGCACTGTCCGGACCCGTGTCCGCAAACTGACGGACGAAGGGGTGCTGGACATCGCTGGCCTGGTCGACCCAGAGGCCATGCCTGACCTTGGCGTGGTCCTGGTCGGGGTGAATGTCAAGGACATGGACCTGGTTAAAAAAGGTGAGGAGTTCAGCAAGCTGAAGGGGGTTACCTCGGTTTGTGTCGTCACCGGGCGATATGACCTTATCGTTACCGTGCTGCTCACCAAGGATTTCACCATGCTCAGATTCTATACCGAGGAAGTCTCCACCATTGAAAACGTACGCTCAGTAGAGAGTTTTGTGGTCTATAAAAGTTTTAACTTGAAATTGCCCATGCCCCTGTAGGGATCGGCGAGCATCTCGCCTGTGAGCGCTGCAGGAGCCTGGGGTCAACCATCCGAGGATCTCCATGGACGATTTGAAACAAACAGCCTTGTACCCCTGGCATGTGGCCCAGGGTGCCAATATGGCACCGTTTGGTCAATATGAGATGCCGCTCTGGTACGAGGCAGGTGTGAAGGCCGAACATCTGGCGGTTATCACAGGTGCCGGAATATTCGATACCAGCCATATGGCCACACTCACCGTTACCGGCGATAGGGCCCGGGAGCTGCTGCAGTTCTGTTTCAGCAAGGATCTCGATCAGTGCGTGGGTGCCGGAAAAAGCCCGCTCACCATCGGCCGCTGCGTCTACGGAATATTTTTAAACCCGGACGGCACCGCGCTGGATGACGCCATCGTCTATCAGACCGGCGAATCGGCCTACATGGTGGTGATCAACGCCGGGATGGGCGCCGAGGTCGCCCAAAGGCTTGCGGACAACAACGCCGACTATGGTGCTGTGGTGACGGATCGCACCGATCGGGTCGGCAAGATGGATATTCAGGGGCCTCTGGCGGCCAAGGTCATGCGTAAGCTGCTGGCCGACCCCGAGGCGGTCTTCAACAAGCTGGTCTACTTTTCCTTTAAGGGCGGTTTTGACGATATTGCCAGCGAGCAGTCGGTGACCCTAACCGACGGTACCAGGATTATGCTCTCCAGGACCGGCTATACCGGCGAGTTCGGCTTCGAGCTGTTCCTTGCAATCGACGACTTTGTCACCGTCTGGCAGGCGGTGGTGGAGGCTGGCCAGGAATTCGGGGTGCTGCCCTGCGGCCTGGCGGCCCGTGATTCGCTCAGGGCAGGTGCGGTTTTGCCGCTCTCCCATCAGGATATAGGGCCGTGGCCTTTCATCGCCAACCCCTGGCCTTTCGCCGTCGCCTGGAACGATGATCAGACCGGTTTTACCAAATCGTTTATCGGCAGCGAGGCGATCGCTGCCGTCTCCGCCGCTGGCGACTACCAGCACACCCTGCCATTTGCCGGTTATGACCCGAGAAAGATCGTGGTTGCCGAAACCACCTTTGTCACCGACCTGGACGGCAAGCATCTGGGCCGGATTCTTACCTGTGCCACCGACATGGCCGTAGGCAGGGTGGACGGCAGAATCTTCTCTGTAGCCAGCAGCGAGGCGGCCGGCAGGCCGGCTGATTTTAGCCCCAAGGGCTTGAGCTGCGGCTTCGTGCAGATCAGCGAGAACCTCCCCGTTGGTACAGAGATCATACTGACCGATGGCAAGAGAAAGAAGATCAAGGTTGAGATTGTCTCTGACGTGCGGCCCGAGAGAACCGCGCGCAGACCGATGAAAGAGATGCTTTAGAGAACAGAATCCAAGGAGGATGGCCAATGAAAGAGTTAAGTGAATTGAATCTGCCAGCTGAGATCCGTTATTCCCATGACCACGAGTGGGCCCAGGTAAGCGGTGACACCATCAGGATCGGGGTCAGCGACTATGCCCAGGATCAGCTGGGAGATATTGTCTTCGTGGAGTTTCCCGAGGTTGGTGATAGCTTCGACAAGGGTGACGAGTTTGGCTCCCTTGAGTCGGTGAAGGCGGTATCCGAGCTCTACCTGCCGATAGGTGGCGAGATCGTCGCCATCAACGAGGCACTCGAGGATTCACCTGAACTGATCAACGAAGACCCTTATGCCAACTGGATCGTGGAAATCAAGCCGGCGGACGGCGGCGACTATGAGGCGCTGATGACCGCTGAACAGTACCTGGATTCGCTCAAGGGATAAACCATGAGATACCTGCCCCATACCGAGGAAGAAATTGCCGAGATGCTGACCGCGGTCGGCAAAGAGAGTCTGGACGACCTGTTCTGCACCATTCCCGAGGATTGCCGTCGGGATGATGAGATCGAGTTGCCGCCGGCCATGACCGAGTGGGAACTCGATGCTCACATGACCCAGGTAGGTAACATGCTGGAGGTTACCCCCCAGCATAAGGTGCTGGTCGGTGCAGGCAGCTACCATCACTATATTCCGGAGATGATCAGGGCTCTGGCCAGCAGGTCGGAGTTCCTCACCGCCTACACTCCGTACCAGCCGGAAATGGCCCAGGGCACCCTGCAGGGGATTTATGAATATCAGACCCTGACGGCGCGCCTGCTTGGCATGGATGTGGCCAATGCCTCGATCTATGACGGTGGTGCCGCACTGGCCGAGGCACTGCTGATGGGGTTGAGGATCAAGAAGAAAAAGAAGAAGGTGGCCGTCTCCAAGGGTATCCACCCTCACCACCGGCAGGTGGTGAGGACCTACCTGCAGGCCACGGAATTCGAGATTGTCGAACTGCCCATCGGCGATGATGGCCGTACCGATCTGAGCAGCCTGGAGGGTGCGGGCGATATCGCCGCCGTGGCCATTCAGTCTCCCAACTTTCTTGGCGTGATCGAAAACCTGGAGGTTGCCGGTGAGACGATCCATGGCATCGATGCGATCTTCATCGCTTCCTTCACCGAAGCGCTGGCCTTTGGCTTAGTAAAGAACCCGGGTGAGTGCGGTGCCGATATCGTCTGCGGTGAAGGCCAGTCCATGGGGCTGAACCGTTCTTTCGGCGGGCCCGGCCTGGGGATGTTCGCCTGTCGCGACAAGTTCACCCGCAACATGCCCGGCAGGCTGGTGGGTGAGACCGTGGACCGCGACGGTAAACGCGGCTTCGTGCTGACCCTGGCCACCCGTGAGCAGCATATCAGAAGGGAGAAGGCCACCTCCAACATCTGCTCCAATCAAGGTGTCTGCGCCATGATGGCCGGCATGTATATGGCCACTCTGGGCGGTACCGGCTTAAGGGAGCTGGCCCGAGTCAACCACAGCAAGGCCGAGTACCTGAAGGCGGAGCTGAAAAAGGCAGGAGCCGAGATCGTCTTTGACACCCCGACCTTCAACGAGTTTCTGGTCCGGTTTCCGTTCGACTTTGATCCGGTCTACGAGAAGCTCTTTGAGAAAGGGTATGTCGCCGGTATCAAGGTGGGCAAATATTATCCGCAATACAAGGGCTGCTATCTCTTCTGTGCCACCGAAACGGTGACTAAAGAAGATATCGATGCTGTCATTCAGGAGGTGTCGCGATGAAACACGCACCCGTTAACGGTCCGGGTACTACCGGTCTGATTTTCAATGAGCCCCTGCTCTGGGAGAAGGGCAAAAAGGGCCGTAAAGGCATGTCCATTCCCGCCTGCGATGTGCCCGAGGCAGAGCTTGACGGCGCCCTGGTGGGAGAAGGCCCGGACTTTCCGGATCTGAGCGAAGTGGATGTGGTTCGTCACTACACCCGGCTCTCCCAGTGGAACTTCGGGGTGGACAGCGGCATGTACCCACTGGGTTCATGCACTATGAAATACAACCCGAAGATCAACGAGAAGCAGGCGGCGCATCCGGCGATTGCCTCTGCGCACCCCATGCTCGACGACCGCTACGTGCAAGGCACCCTGAAGATCATGTATGAGCTGCAGGAGTACCTGGTGAACATCACCGGCATGGATGCGGCCAGCCTGCAGCCCTCGGCCGGTGCCCAGGGCGAGCTGGCCGGTATGCTGGTCTTTGACGCCTATCATAAATCAAAAGGCTCCAAGCGTACCAAGATTCTCATTCCGGATACCGCCCATGGCACCAACCCGGCCTCCGCCGCCCTCTGCGGCTATAAGCCGGTGCCGGTTAAATCCAATGAGGACGGAGTGTTGGATGTAGCCACCGTGGCGGAGCTGATGGATGAGGAGACCGCGGGCATCATGGTCACCAACCCCAATACCCTGGGGCTTTTTGAGACCAACATCCGTGAAGTTGCCGAGATCGTCCACGCCAAGGGCGGCCTGGTGTACGGCGACGGCGCCAACATGAATGCGATCATGGGCGTGGTGGATGTGAAAAAGTGCGGGGTGGACGTGATCCACCTCAACCTGCATAAAACCTTCTCCACCCCCCATGGTGGCGGCGGTCCCGGCGCCGGCCCCATCTGCGTCGTGGAGGAGCTGAGGAAGTTCCTGCCGATTCCCCACGTGCTGAAAGAAGGTGACAGCTACCGTCTTGACTGGGACAATCCGCACTCCATCGGCCGGGTGCACGGCTACCACGGCAACTACGGGGTGTTGGTCAGGGCCTACAGCTATATCCTCAGCATGGGCGGCGCCAACCTGAAGAAGGCCAGCCAGCTGGCGGTGCTAAACGCCAACTACATCAAGGAGAAGCTCAAGCCCTACCTGTACCTGCCCTATGACAAACCGTGCATGCACGAATGCGTCTTCTCCGACAGCAGGCAGCAGGAACTGAAAATCTCCACCCTGGATATTGCCAAGCGGTTGATCGATTACGGCTTCCATCCGCCGACGGTCTACTTCCCGCTGGTGGTGCCCGGTGCGATCATGATCGAGCCCACCGAGACCGAGTGCAAGGAGGATATCGATCAGTTCATCGAGTCGATCCTGCAGATTCTGGAAGAGGCCAAGACCAACCCGGAAGCTCTCCATGCGGCACCGACCAGAACCAAGCTCAAGCGGCTCGACGAGACCCTGGCCGCACGCAAGCCGTGTCTTTGTGGCTAGTGCGCAATGGGTATGAACGGCCATTGGTGCAGCCTGGGACTCATGGAGTACCAGGCTGCCTACGATCTGCAAACCAGGCTGGTTGAATATCGCCGCAGCCAGGAGCCCGGTTGTGATGGACCGGGCTGCGGCGATATCTTTCTGGTCGTCCAGCATCCGCCCGTCTACACCCTGGGCCGCCGGGGTGGTCGCGAGTTCCTGATGGTTTCCGACCAGTTTCTCGCAGACCAAAAGATCCCGGTGGTGCCGATCGAGCGTGGCGGGGTGATTACCTATCACGGGCCTGGGCAGCTGGTCATCTATCCAATCATCCACCTCAAACAGTCCGGGTTGACGGTAACCGAGTATGTGGCCAGGCTCGAGGAGCTGATGATCGCCCTGGCCGCCGAGGTGGGGGTTACGGCCGGCCGGGACGAGCGTAATCACGGCGTCTGGGTGGGCAACAAGAAGCTGGGTAGTATCGGCATCGCCATCCGTCACGGCATCAGCTTCCACGGCCTGGCCCTAAACGTCAACCCCTCCCTTGAACCCTTCGGCTGGATCAACCCCTGCGGCCTGACCGGTGTCTCCATGACCTCTCTGGCCAAGGAGAGAGGCGTTGAGGTGACGGTGGAGCAGCTGGTCGAGAATATCCCCTACCATCTTGAGCGAATTTTTCCCCATACATTCACAGAAATCAGCCCCGATCAGCTGCCCCTTCAACAGGTTAAAGAGGCGAAACAGGAAGCAGGTCAGGTCGAGGTGGAGGCTGGCAGATAATGGCTGGATGCAATAACCAGGGTAAGATCACCAAGGGCAAGCCGCGCTGGTTGCGGCGAAGTCTGCCCACCGGGCCTGAATATGAGCAGATGCGTAAGTTGCTCAAAAACAATCATCTCACCACCGTCTGCCAGGAGGCGCAGTGCCCGAACCAGTTCGAGTGCTACTCGGAAGGCACCGCAACCTTTATGATTCTGGGAGAGCGATGTACCCGCAACTGTCATTTCTGCGCAGTCGAGCACAACCCCTTGAGCCTGCCGGACCCGGAAGAACCGGGGCGGGTGGCCGAAGCGGTTGAGCTTCTTCAGCTCAGATATGCGGTGATCACCTCCGTTACCAGGGATGACCTGGCGGACGGCGGTGCCGCGCTTTTCGCTGAAACGATCAAGGCTGTGCGTACCCTGCGGGAGACGACCCTCATCGAGGTGCTGATCCCGGATCTGCAGGGCAACTGGCAGGCGTTAGAAACCATCACCGAAGCCAGGCCGGATGTCCTCAACCACAACATGGAGACCGTTGCCGAACTCTACCCGGCAGTGCGGCCTGAGGCCATCTACCAGCGTTCCCTTGAGCTGATTGCCCAGGTGAAGCGCCAGGACCCGCAGATGGTAACCAAGTCGGGTATCATGCTGGGCTTGGGTGAGACCCATGACCAGCTGCTGAGAACCTGGGATGATCTGCTGGCGGCCGGCTGCGACATCCTGACCCTGGGCCAGTATCTGCAGCCCTCAAAAAATCATCTGCCGGTGGAGCGCTTCGTCGAGCCCGAAGAGTTTGACAGCCTCAAGCAGCAGGCACTTGAGCGTGGCTTTGCCGGTGTCGCGGCGGGTCCCTTTGTGCGCAGCTCCTACCAGGCGGAAAAGCTCTATCGCAAGGTGCGGCGCAAGCTCAAAAGCCAGTAGGGCAGCCACGCCTGGCCGGCCAGGCTGCTCTGATCCTCCACCCAGGGGGCAATCGATCTTCAAGCTATCTGACTATCACATCTGCAGCCGCCTTTTATCTTCTCTGTTGACCCCGGCGTTTTGGCCGGGGAATTTCCGTAAACAATTTGACGAACTGTTGGAGTATACGACATAATGAAGCGTATTGGCTCCACCCGCTGTGATGCCTGTCCGGGGCCAGGTTCGATTTTCACACAACACACGTCACATCTCTTCGGCTGCCAACTGCCGGCGGACTGCTGTTCAAAGCTGCCGCTGCTTGAGTGGTGAGCTGTGCGCCGATTGCGGCTGCCGCCAGAGATGCCATTCGCCATATCAGAGCAATACAACCCAGCCCGTCATGGGAACAGACCAGGGGGAGAAGCTCATGGGAGATCTGCGTCGATTATCAGTTGTGGCCGTGCTCGTTAGTCTGCTGCTGGCAGCTTTCGGTGGCATTGCCAGTCCGGTCTCGGGGCAGCAGTCCGGGACCATCGCCGGCACCTGGGTGGCGAACGGTACCGCCACCAATATGGCTCTGGGCGGAGAACGGACCGCTTCGCTGGTGCAGTTGGCCGGGCATGTCAATCTCCAGGAACCCCTGGCGGGGGAGAGTGATTACTGGGGAAAGTGCATCGGGTTGGCGGACAGCGAGCTGGGAGGCGATGTGCGCTGCGTCTGGCGGAGTATCGACGGACAGGAAATCTATCTGGTACTGGAGACTGAACCGTTGGATAAAGGCAGTAATGTCGTCGGCACCATAATCGGTGGCAGCGACAAGGCCACAGGCATGAGCGGACAGATCGAGTTTATCTGGTCGTCCCTGATCTTCCAGTCGGTGGACAATATCACCTCCATCGGCGGCTACGCCCGCGAGATGAAGGGCAGCTATCAGCTGCAGGCGGAAACAGATAATTAAACGGGGATCCCCCCTGAACAACGAGTTGTCATCAGTAGACGTTGATTGCATCGTTGGCGATGGGAACTCAACCAAAGAGCGCCTGAGGAACCATTATGTGGATCGTTGAACTGCTTGTTGTGCTGTTTTTCATCTGGCTTGGAGCGCGGATTGGCAGCATCGGCATTGGCTTTGCCGGTGGTTTTGGGGTGCTGGCCATGGCGGTGATTTTCGGCATCGAACCAGGCTCAATCCCGATCGATGTGATCTTGATTATCATGGGAGTGATCGCGGCCATCGCCGCTATGCAGGAGGCGGGAGGGCTCGATTACCTGGTCTGGCTGGCGGAAAAAGTACTCAGGTCAAACCCCAGATACATCACCTTCCTGGCACCGGTGGTCACCTATGTGATGACCATGTTTGCCGGTACCGGTCACACCGCCTTTTCAACCCTGCCGGTGATCGCGGAGGTGGCCAAGCGTGAAGGCGTCAGGCCATCCAGACCTTTGGCCATCGCCACGGTGGCTTCACAGATCGCCATCACTGCCTCACCAATTTCTGCAGCTGTTGTCTTTTTCGCCACCGAGCTTGAGGAGGTGGGAGTGGATTATCTGCAGCTGCTGATGGTGGCTATCCCCAGCAGCTTCATTGCGGTGATGGTGGGGGCGGTGGTTACCAATTTCCTTGGCAGAGATCTGGCTGATGACCCGGTCTACCAGGAGCGGTTGGCCAAGGGGTTGGTGTCGGGCGAATCCACCGGGACCAGGGTAGTGGAGATAACAGCGGAGGCGAAACGCTCGGTGCTGATTTTTTGTGCGGCCATCGTCTGCGTGGTCTTGTATGCCACTGCGATCAGCCCCATGGTCGGCCTGGTCAAAGAGCCAATCCTGGCCCGCGACCATGCCATCATCACCTTTATGCTGTCGGCGGCGGCGCTGATAACTCTCTTTTGCAAGATTGAGGCGAAAAATATCCTCAATGCCGCCACCTTTAAATCCGGCATGAGCGCCTGTATCTGCGTTCTCGGCGTGGCTTGGCTGGGCACCACCTTCGTCGCGGCCCACCTCGATCAGATCAATGTCTTTGCCGGCAACCTGTTGGAAGCCAAGCCATGGCTGCTGGCGGTGGTACTCTTTTTCGCCTCCATGCTGCTCTATTCCCAGGCTGCCACCACCAGGGCGCTGATGCCGGCCGCGCTGGCCCTTGGGGTGAGCCCGGTGGCAGCCGTTGCAGCCTTTGCGGCGGTGAGTGCACTGTTTGTGCTGCCGACCTATCCGACCCTTTTGGCGGCGGTGGAGTTTGACGACACCGGTTCCACCAGAATCGGCAAGTATGTATTTGACCACCCGTTTCTCATACCGGGCGTGGTGACCATCGTGGTGGCGGTGGCGCTCGGTTTCGTGTTTGGCGGCATTATCCTGTAAACGTGAAGGATTGACATTTTCTCATACCGGAGGAGACGCATGCAGATCGAGCAGGCAATTTTTCAACAGGTGAAAAAAGCCACAGGGCTGAACAAAGAGGAACTCCGGGCGTTCTTTGATAGAGGGGAGCGCAGGCAATACGAACCTAATGAGTGGCTCTTTCAGGAATCGACCCCGAGGCAATGGGCGGGGATTCTCCTAAAGGGAGAGGTTGAACTGGTGCGTGGTCTGCATGGGGCTTCAAGGCACATAGCCACCATGATTCCGGGTTCGCTGATCAGTGAAGGGGCTTTCCTGGAAGCAGACGCCCACAGCAACGGCGCCTATACCCGGGAGGGCGCGGTGGTCTGGCGGATCAATCGCCAGCAGCTCATGGAGTACCGGGAGTCCAAGCCGGAGATCTATTATCGGATCGTCGAACGGGTGGCAGTGGGGATCAACCGGCGGCTCAAGCTGCTCTCCACCAAACTCTATGAGAACCACCGGGAGGCGGCGGAGGTGAGCGGCTTCAGGCTGGAGAGTGATTCCCTGGGGCAGCGCGAGATCAGCGACCACGCCTATTATGGGGTGCAGACCCAGCGGGCTATGGAAAATTTCGCCATCTCCGGGGTGCTGGTGCGTAATTTCGATCACCTCATCGAAGGCTTGGCCATGGTCAAGAAGGCGGCGGCCATGGCCAACCATGAACTGGGCATGCTCGATGACAAAAAAGCCAAGGCAATCAGCGACGCCTGTGAGGAGATCATCTCCGGCGAGTTACATGAGTTCTTCACGGTGGACATGTTTCAGGGCGGGGCGGGTACCTCGACCAATATGAACGCCAACGAGGTCATAGCCAACCGCGGCCTGGAACTGATGGGCAAGAGAAAGGGGGAGTACAAGTACCTGCATCCCAACGACCATGTCAACTGCTCGCAGTCAACCAATGACGCCTACCCCACCGCCATCAAGCTGGCGGTACTGCTCTCCAACCGCAGCCTGGTGCGTGCCATGGAGGATCTGAGAAAGGCGCTGGAAGAAAAGGCGGTGGAGTTTGCCGACGTCTTGAAGATGGGCCGCACGGAAAACCAGGACGCCGTGCCCATGACCCTGGGCCAGGAGTTCAGCGCCTATGCGGTGATGATCGAAGGCGCCATCAAGGCGATCGAGCGCGCGGCCTATGTGTTGCTTGATATCAACATGGGCGCAACCGCCATCGGCACGGGGATCAACTCGCCGCCGGGCTATGCCAACCTGGTGACCGAGAAGCTGGCGGAGGTGAGCGGCTTTGCCCTGCGCCGGGCGAAAAATCTGGTGGAGGGTACCCAGAACGCTTCCATATTTGTCCAGATGTCGGCCAACCTCAAGCTGGCTGCGGTACAGATCTCAAAAATCTGCAACGACCTGCGCTGGATGTCATCGGGACCGCGCTGCGGGCTCAACGAGATCAACCTGCCGGCAATGCAGCCAGGCTCATCCATCATGCCGGGCAAGGTCAACCCGGTCATCCCGGAGCTGGTGAACCAGATCTGCTACCAGGTGATGGGCTATGATGCGGTGGTCTCCATGGCCGCCGAGGCCAGCGAACTGGAGCTGTGCATGGCGGAGCCGATAATTGCCTACGATCTGCTGCACGGCATGATGGTGCTGAAAAACGGCTGTGTGACCCTGGCGGCCCGCTGCATCTCGGGCATCGAGGCCAACCGCGAGGTGTGCCGGGGCTATGTGGAAAACAGTATTGGTTTGGTCACAGCTATGGTGCCGGTGATCGGCTATGAGCAGTCGGCGGCGATCGCCAAGGAAGCGCTCAAGAGCGGTGCCAGTGTCTATGAACTGCTGCTGGAGAAGAAACTGCTCTCCAAGCAGGAGCTGGATGATCTGCTGCGGCCGGAAAACATGACTGATCCCAGAGAGATTCCGGGCAAGTAAGGCTGCCCTTTCAGGCGGATCAGGTAAAAAAAACGAGCCCGTTGTGGAGGGACAACGGGCTCAGGCTTCGAAATCTGTTCAGGGGGCGAAAGTTTTCGATGCCTATCCCCCCTGCCCACACTGGTCGGGTATGGGCAGAGGAAATTTCTTGTACTCTCTCAAAAGAGCCGCAGGCCAGCTTTTGGTGATTTTCTGGCCTGCAGCCTGTCAAATATCTCTCTTGTCATCAGAGCAGCCACATGCTGATGGCAGGCACAAAGGCGATGATCAACACCACAACCAGCATCATTGCCACGAAGGCCAGGGCATATCGTGATATCTCCAGCACCGAGGTACCGGTCACACCCGACACCACAAAGAGGTTCAGTCCAAGGGGAGGCGTAATAAAGCCGATACCCAGCGCGGTAATCATAAAGATACAGAAGTGCACCTCGTGCATGCCGATCTCCAGTGCCAGGGGCAGCAGCAGGGGGGAGAGAATAACGATGTTCGGGGTCGTCTCCATCACACAGCCGGCAACCATCAGGATAAAGAGCATGATCAGGATGATCAGAACTTTGCTGGTGGTAAGCGAGGTCATAAACAAGACAAACGCCTGGGGTATCTGCAGCGAGGCCAGGACCTGCGCCAGGGGATGAGACATGGCGATAATCGGGATGATCACGCCATTGACTTTGGCAGAGGTCTCAAGCATTTCGGGAAAATCCGCAAGCCTTAAGGTACCCTGCATGAAACCGATGCAGATGGTGGTCATAACGGCTATTGCCGCTGACTCGGTCGGGGTGAAAAGACCGGAATAGATTCCGCCCAGGATGATGAATGGAATCAACAGGGCATAGCGTCCGTCATAAACAGTCCGCAGCCAGTGCTTGAAGTCAAAACCGATGTTTGAGTTCTCGTAGAGCTTGAACTTGTTGACGATGGTGTTGGTAATCATGACCGAGGTCAGGATCAAGACTCCAGGTATCGCCGCGGCTAGAAACAGGGTCGAGGCGGATATACCGAGCACCAGGCCGATGATGATATAGGCGATGGATGGCGGGATAAGGATTCCGGTACAGGCACCGGCCGCCACCAGGGCGCAGGCGTAACCCTTCGGGTAGCCTTTCTCCACCAGTCGGTGAATGGTGATCCGGCTGATGGCCGCGGCATCTGCGGCATCCGAGCCGGAAATACAGGCAAAGAACCCACAGCCGAGGACCGTGGAGGTGCCCAGCCCGGCCCGTTGCCAGCCCATGGTCGCCTCAGCGACATTGAGCAGTTTGTTGGACAGCCCGGTCCGTACTAAAACATCGCCCGTCAGAATAAAAAGGGGTACGGCAATGAGGGCAAAGGAGTCTATGCCTTCAAAGAGGGCCTCTCCCATCAGGGTCGGAGGCAGAACTTCGGTGGTCAGAAGCATCACCAGGGAGCCGAGCCCGATTACGACCCAGATTCGTACCGCCATCAGGATCATGATGACCATCCCGATGAGAGGTAGATAAAAGTCCCATCCCAGTGACATTGTGGTTTGTTGCATCAGCTGCTGATAATACATTTCCTCTCTTCCTTTCTAATCAAAAAGTTTGTTTCCTTCGAATACTGGTCTTCCAGCCATCAAATCACTGATGTCCCGCTTCATGGACTGCAGCAGACGGACCACCATCATGGAAAATCCAAGGGGCACCGAGGCCAGAAACCAGGCCTGGCTGATCCTCAAACCGTGGGTCACGGAATCGAAGTGGATGGAGGTCAGCACCGGTTCCATGGACCAGTAGATAGCGAGGATTGCCAGAATCAGCGTGATGATATCGCCGAAAAGAAAGAGGAAGCCGCGAATCCGCTGGGAGAATAAGGGAAGGAGCACGTCAATGCGGATGTGGGCTCGTTCCTTAATTGCCGACGAGGCACCAATCCAGGCCACATAGATGAAGGCGTACCTTGCAACTTCTTCCGCCCATATTGACGAATAGGAGAGCAAAGAACGCCGCAGCACTTCTACGGAGATCGTGAGCACAATTAAAGTATAGAAAGGCAAAAGCAGGTACCGCTCACCATTCTTGTCAATTTCTCTAAGTATTTTTTTAACTTGCATACACCAGCCTCAATTCGCTAAGCGGCTGGAGTGACGGTTTGATCCATTGATCAAACCGTCACTCCAGGTTGTTCCATGATTTTAAATGTCGTGGACGTAGAAGTTGTTGTAGGTATTGGCAGCCTCTTCCAGCTTGTCAAAGTTGGCAAGGGAGCCGACCAGTTCCTTCTTGATAGCGTCCCAGGCGGGCAGCTGTGCACCGGCCTTGGCAACCCACTGCTCGATCTCCTCTGGAGTCGGCACATAGAAGTCGACACCAGCCTTGGCCATCTCGGCCATGGCATAGTTACGAGCCGCCGGTACCTTGGCCAGGTTCTGCCTGCTGGTGATCTCGGAGGCGAACTCGATGCCTTCCTGGATGTCGATCGGCAGGCTGCGCAGCCACTTCAGGTTACAGGAGAAGACCTGGGAATCGGGTACCGCAGCGTTGAAGGTTACGCTGGAGAGAATCTCCTTGAAACCGAACACCAGCAGTGCTTCAACGGATGGATCGAGGGCATCCGCCACACCCTGCTTGATGGCAGAGGAGGTCTCGCCCCAAGCCACCGGAGTGGGGTTGGCGCCGATCAGCTGGTAGAACTGCTGCAGGATTTTGGAGCCAGGCACGCGGAATTTAATGCCGCGTAGCTGATCCGGTGTCTTGATCGGTCCCTTGATGCCCTTACGAATCGCAACGGTACGGGGATCGATACACACATACCAGAGTGCCTTGAAGCCCTTGGCCTCGATTTTCGGGTTAAGTTCCTGTTTCCAGGCATCGGAGGTGACCAGGTTGATAAACTTCTGGTTCTCGCCACACCAGTACGGGATGTTGATTACATCTGCCGCCGGAGCAAAAGGGGCGAAGTTGGCAATGGAGTGCTGCGCTGCCTGGATGGTGCCTGCCTGAACCTTCGAGACCAGGGCGCTGCCGGCGCCCAGCTGTCCGCCCGGGGCCAGCTTGACGTATACCTGGCCGTTGGTGGCGTTCTGGATATTCTCTTTGAAATCCAGCTGCATGATTGGGTATGTCCGAGACGCACCGAGCCTGTAGGCGGTGGCCACGTTCATGGTGTACTTGGCACTTTTCTGACGCTCTTTTTCCTCGTTGACCATCTGAGCCGAGGCTTCCTTTGAGCCAAGCACGCCTGCACCCATGGCCACAGCAGCAGCAGTGAAACCAGCTTTCGCGGTGATTTCCATAAAACGGCGGCGTTCTGCAGACTTTGGCCCATCGTTCAGCTTCTTGTCACTCATACTATCCTCCTACCCTTTTAGTTTTCGGTTTTTCAAAACCGCTTCAGAATGCAAGGCGGCAACTATAAATGCTATGGCTGCCATGAACAGGAGCAGGAATTCACCCACATTTCCAAGGTGAAAAACCTCCCATCCGTAAACAACTGATGCTTTCCCGACCAGAACGTTCAGCACGTACAGACCGAAAGAGATGATGAATAAAATTACACCCACTTTTCCAACGTTGGTTTGCTCAGCCCTGTCTTTTTCGCGTGTCATAGCCCCACATATTTTCTACAAAATACGCTCCAGAAATTGATAACCTACGAGCCGGGCAAAAGCGCAGAGCAGTGAACTTCGCGTTTTTCATGCCGTCTATTCGAGCCCGGTCCACCTCAATGTAAGCGTTTACATTCCAACGCTAAATCTCCATCGGAATTACCCTCTTCACATTTTTTTAATTGTGAAAATAGGTGGTTCCTGCGTCTGTAATTACACCAATCTTTTTGGTATCCGTGTAGCTTTCAAGCCACTCGGCAATCACCTGGGACGGATTAGCGGCCCGCAGGTGGCATTTCTTCAGGATGCCCCGGTCGAGATTGGAGTAGACCGTCACATCAAATTCACACAGGGTCCTGCCGAATAAAAACGCCTTGGGCGCTTCCATGTTGAACTCCTGGGTACGGAAATCGGCCAGGATCTCATCTGGGGTAGTAAACTGGGAAACGTAATCAAAATATATGTCATTTCCGTCTCCCTGCGGCAATGCCGTCAACAAAAAGATGTGTCCGCCAGGTTTGACCGCCTGGGAGGCCAGGTACAGACCTTTTTGCGCCTGGTGCAGGCAGAGTTCTTTCGGGTAGCCGCCGCAGCCGGCAATGACGATGTCAAACTTCTCGTTTAAGGCGACACCGTAGATGTCAGCTGCGATTTTGGCGCCTTTTTTCAGGGTCTCGCCGGGCTGGCCTGCATAAACCGCAGCCACCTCCCTATCGGGGGTCAGCACCACATCTATGGCGAAATCTGTGCCTATCAAGCGACCTGCCTCACTCAGGTCTTCGCGTACCGGGTTACCGAGCAGACGACCCACCCTGGCGGCCTCGTCGTACATCAGGCTGTGATTATGTTCGATTGTTGCCTGATTGGAACAGCCAACCACCATGCCGGAGACACTGTCGGTAAAGCCAGCAAACTGATGCGGCTCGATCTGGCCGATAACAACTTTGTAATCTGCAGAGGCAAACGTTCTGTTCAGGTAGACTGGGGTGCCCTGTGAGGTGCGTCCGCAGTCGGTGACAGGGCTCTTGCCAGCATCGTGGCTGATAACTCTGCTGCTTCGACTGATGCGGGGTGGCACGAGTTTATCGACATCCGGCTGTTTATCCTGCGCTTGCAAACCACCGCTTATGACAATGATGATCTGCTCGGCCTGCAAGCCAGGCACGGAAGCCAGCAGCCAGTCATATACACAGGAGAGCACCTCTGCGGTGGGCAAGGGCCTGGTCTCGTCGGGGATTGTGATGGCAACAGTCCCTTCCTTCCCAAGATAATGGAAATACGAAGGTTGGCTCTGTTTGGTTTCGGCAAGCGCGGTACGCATTGCCTCTTGTACGGAGGGTACCGGAGTTCTTTTGCCAGGTTCCAGAATCGAAACCTCAACCATTTCCGGAAGCTCTATTTCGATGTTCCCTGCGCCGTATTTCAGTTGAATGCCCATTGCTCTCCTTGTCTAACTTGTGGTGAATAGTTACAAGTTGCATGCCACTTCATGGCGAATGTTCTATGTATCTGAAATGGCGTAATAAGTATGAGTTGCCAGGTGAGTCTGCAATATGAAACCGGGTTTAGTATTGGACATTGTGTCGAATATTGGACTTGAAATTTCGGCACAATCTAGTAATGATCATGGCAAGTAACAGGAATGTGTTGGCTTCATTCCGTATCGATATGCTGGGAAATGACAAATAAAAAAGTCTTCGTTACCGAGGCTGTGATGGCGTCGGTGAATGGGAGGGTGAGGGTAGGCCGAAGCTGCTATGTAAGTGCTAGGTGATATTCTTAAGTACCCTGGTGCGCCAGGCTGGAGGGGGCTGTTGCCCATTGGCGTTAATTTTGTTCAGACGCAGGGCTTGGGGCGGGTGAACGGTCGTATCGGTGTATGGAATGGTCTGGGGTGGGGAAGGGCTGATGGTTGGTTTTCTGTCAGTCGCCTGCCCAAAATGTGTCTGAACCATGAAAATCGAGCAGCCTCAACAAAAGGACTTCGGTATGAAATGGGATGTAGAAACTCGCTATAAGCTGATTCTTGAGATCAACAATTCGATTGCGGCCCGCAAGAGCAGGGAAAGCCTCTTCAAGTCGCTGTCAAAAGAGCTGCACAAGCATTTCCATTACGACCGTTTGTCCATCAACGTCTACGATTCGGACAAAAAATCCATTGAATACTTTGCCACAGCGGTGGGCATCCAACCCGGCGGGCATGTCAACGACAGGACGCGCCCCCTTGATCAGGGTACAATTGCACGAATCGTTATCTCTTCCGGGCAGCCGGCAATATTTGACGACCTGACCCAATATGCCGATATCAACTCTATTCGACATCTGGTTGAGGCTGGTCTGAAGACCACCCTTGCCTACCCCTTGATCGTCAGAGACAAGATTCTGGGAACGCTCCATTTCAGCTACCGCGAGAAACCGCGTGCCTTCACCGAATTGACCGAGTTGCTCGATGCCCTGTCCAAGCAGATCGCCATTGCCGTTGACAATATGCTGGCCTACACCGCCCTCGAGCAGACCAATCAACATCTACAGAAAGAAAAGGAGTATTTGCTGACCAACAGCCACGACTACCAGATCGATGGTTTCTATTACACCTCCCAGCGGATGAGGGAGGTGGTTGAGACCATAGAACAGGTGGCCAACACTGATGAAACCATTCTCCTGACCGGCGAGACTGGCACTGGCAAAGATTTTCTGGCCCGCCTTATCCACGAAAAGAGTCATCGCAGGAATCATCTTCTGGTCAAAACCAATTGTCCTGGTCTCACCAGCTCGCTGTTTGAAAGTGAACTCTTTGGTCACGTCAAGGGCTCCTTCACAGGTGCCGATCAACAGCGGCTGGGCCGCTTTGAGCTGGCGGACAAGGGCACCATCTTCCTGGATGAGATCGGGGAGCTGCCTCTTGGGCTGCAAGCGAAGCTGCTGCAGGTTTTGCAGGAAAAACGGTTCGAGCGAGTGGGGGAGAGCGCGCCAACCCCGGTGGATGCCAGGATTGTCGCGGCCACCAATAAGGACCTGTTCCAGTGCGTGCAGGAAGGTGAGTTCAGGCAGGACCTGTTTTATCGCCTCGATACCCTGACGATCAAGGTGCCCGCTCTGCGTGAAAGAGCGGAGGACATACCGCTGCTGTTGAAAAGTATCACCGCCAGTGAGGCCGCGCGCATGCACAAGGAGCCGCCGATTTTTTCTGATGAGGTTTTCGTCCTGCTCAGCGAGTATTCCTGGCCTGGCAATATCCGAGAGCTGAAGAATATGGTCAAACGTCTCATTATCCTGCAGCCTGGCAAACGGGTCAGCCCCCACGATCTTGAGCGGGTATTTCCGTTGAGCACTACCGATTCGGCTCCATCGGTGCAGTTGGCCACCAGGGAACAGGCGGAAAAAGAAAATATCATTCGGGCGCTGAAAGCCACCAAGGGCATTGTTGGCGGCAAAAAAGGGGCTGCAAACCTGCTCGATATGCCCAGGTCGACCCTGGTCTATCGCCTCAAGAAATTAGGCATCAATCCGGACTATTACCGCTACGGAGTGCTGAATTAATTGGGTCTATTGGCCGTGAGGTGATTTCCTGCCGGCAGTGGTGCCGCATGGATTATTGGGCGGGGGCTGAGACCGACTCCCTGATAATCAGCTTTGACTCCAGCAGGTGTTGTACCGTGCCCCGGGTTTTGCCGGAGAGGATGTCGATCAGTGTCTGGCTGGCAATCTCTCCAATTTCTGCTGCCGGTATCCAGATGGAGGTGAGCGGCGGGTTCATCACCGCTGACATCTCCAGGTCGTCAAAGCCGATTATGCTGATGTCCGAACCTATCTTTCTGCCGCTTTTCTGCACTGAGGCCATGGCGCCATAGGCAAGCAGGTCTGTGCCGCAGAAGATGGCCGTTGGTGGCAGGGCCAGCTTAAGCAGCTGCGCCGCCGCGGCCTGCCCGGCAGAAACCTTGAATTCGGTCTGGATCACCAGATCCCCATCGTATGGTATATTGGCTTGCTGCAAACTCTCCTTATAGCCTTGCCAGCGCCTTTTCGATCTGCTGCTCAATTCGAAGTTACCGGAGATAAAAGCAATTCGTCTGTGTCCCAGGTCTATAAGGTGGTCGACTGCCCTTCGTGTAGCCAGAGCATTGTCAAAGGTTACATACGACATCCCCTCGCTGCCAGCCTTTTCCCAGATGACAATGAAGGGAATGTTTCTTTTTCGAAGATACTCGACAGATTGCGGATGCGTCGGCCTGCCTGTGAAGACGATGCCATCGACCTGCTTTTCCAGAAAAAGCCGTACCAGGTCATACTCCTGATCAGCTGAGTACTCGGCACTGCCCATCAGGACGGAATAGCCTTTACGTACCGCGGTCTTCTGGAAGCCGTTGGTTGCCAGGGCAAAGATGGGGTTGGTAATTGTTGGAATGATAATCCCCAGGGTGCGGGTGTTCTTGTTAGCCAATCCTCCCGCCAGAGCATTGTAGATATAGTTGTGCTCCTCCATGATTTTCAGCACTTTTTCGCGCGTGCCCTGGGCCACCTTTTCAGGGTTGTTGATCACCCGTGAAACCGTGGCAAGGCTGACACCAGCCATTCTGGCAATATCTACAATGGTTACATCCATATCTGTCCAGCTCGCTCAAGTTGGAGAAAAGTAAATTAATTACCTGTAATCCGTTAACCACATCTATAGGGCGCTGCAAGTAAAATGATGCATATTGCAGCAGGACAGCTGCAAAAATACCAGCGCAGAGATTCGCCGCCGCTTTTTATACTGCCCGAAAAACCAGCTTGCAGAAATGAGTACCGCAAGAAGTACATCACCCAATTGTTGGGGGGAATTTACCGCACTGAGGCAGCTCTGTAAATATACCTTGTGGTATTAGCAGCCCCTTCAGGCAGGTAAGGGGCTGAATTGCAAAGAGCCGGTTGTGATGAGACCCGCAGGCTGAAGGTTGCAACTCATCAAGGTGGATCTGGTTTAGGAGGGGGAAGGCGCGGCAACAGAGAAAGAAGAGCGGCTGGTGAGGATCTGCTACTTGAACTGCCGAAGAGATACCGGCCCCAGTTGGAAGGGGAATCACGAACTGGGGCAGGGGATAACGGGAATTTCAGAAACCTAACTGCGGTACTATTTCGTTGCCGCAATAGCGCCGGTGGGCTTGGCAAGCCGTCGGGTGGTCTCTATGGCGTTTTCCAGGCTGTGGATAAAGACTTTGCGGTCGAGGCCACTCATCTGTCCCAGGCTGATCGTTTCCTGTTTGAGGGTAATTCCGGCAGAGGTGGCGGCGATATACTTGTCATAATTGACAGTGTCGACAATCCTTTCGTAATCGTTTTTCAGCTCGGAATCCTTCAGGTTAAAGCCCTCGATCTTCCAGCGTCCATCTTCACGCACCGCTAGGATGGCGCGCTCGATATAGGGGGGCTGGTCGGTGCTGGTAAAAAGAGTGTTATCCTTGACCGGGGTGAGCCTGAGGTTCAGGGCCAGGTAGCGGTCGCTGATAAATGGCAGCCAGAGGGAGTCGGCCTCCAAATCGATACGGTAATCATTGGCATCAAGCAGCTCGAAATGATCAAGCAGGGCCAACTCCACTAGAAAATGGTAGCGGGTGGATTCTTCTGTCGTGGCAAGTTTCTTGGCGTTTCTGGCGTAAGAGCGCTGCAACTCGGCATGGTCTCGCTCTTTGACTGCGGTCAGAAAGATCCTGGCGGCGTTGACGCCGTTGTTATTTTCTCCGAGTATGGAGACAAAGATAACAGCTGCGACGAAGAGACAGCCAAAGGATACCAGCACATATTTGAGCGAAATTGACGGGAAATTCATTCGACCCTCTGATTCATACCTGATTTGTTTGCTGCAAAAAGCAGCAGGATACAACACAATAAAATAACAATTTGCAATTGCTGACGCTTTTGCGGCACAGTCTAGCGGTTCAGCCTGCAGGAGGCAATGGTTAATGTCAGGTGTGGCCGGCGGGCTGAGAAATTCATGGAGTGAATGGAAAAAATATCTCTTCAGGGATTTGTCGCCATGGCGGCAGTTGAAAAATGCAGGGTATCGGGAAAAGCGAAAGTAAAGGGAAGGGGAGATATGGTGCAGGCAAAGTATCAGGTGGTAATCGTGACCGGCGGAGCACAGGGCATAGGCAGGGGCATAGTAGGATATTTGTTGGACCGAGGTATTGCGGTGGTGGCCGCAGACAATGACGCTGAGGCGGGCGCTGAGTTGGAGGATCAGTTTGGGGATCAAGAAGGGTTTAGCTTTCTTGAAACAGATGTCGGTGATGAGCAACAGGTCCAGGTCTGCATTGCCCATACCGCCCAGAAATTTGGCAGGATAACCGGTCTGGTGAACAATGCAGGTATAGCCAACCCCGGAAATACGCCGGTTACCGAGCTGGACTTGGAGAGTTGGGAGAAAATGCTGCGTACCAACCTGACCGGCGCCTTTCTGATGACCAAACATTGTGGGCCGTACCTGGAAAAAAGCAGGGGGGCGATTGTCAATATCGCTTCAACCCGGGCGTTGCAGTCGGAATCTCACACCGAGGCCTATTCTGCCTCAAAAGGCGGCTTGCTTTCCCTGACTCATGCCCTGGCAGTCAGTTTTTCAGGGAAAGTGCGGGTAAACACTATCCTGCCAGGTTGGATCGATGTGAGCAGACACCAGAAGATAGCGGCACGGTATGAGTTGAACTTGACCCAGGCAGATCATGATCAGCATCCGGCGGGTCGCGTGGGCGTTCCCGAAGATATCGCCTCCCTCGCAGCCTTTTTACTGGGCGAAGAGGCGGGCTTTATCACTGGTCAGCAGTTTGTTGTGGATGGAGGAATGACCAGGAAGATGATGTATGTGGAATGATAGTGGGCAAAAGTCTATCGGGTAGAAAAGCTGTTGGCGGTGTCATGGGTGAACAATTTAAGAATGAGCCAACCAGCTGTGCAACCCTGGCACGGGTGAATGAGCAGCAAACTTACGAGACCTATTAGCAGACGTTTTTTCAACTTCTGCAAAAGTTCCAGGGCTCACTCTTGGCTCTGCTTCGGTTGTTGCAACTAAAAATATTTGAAAAGCTATTGCTCTCTGGTCTACTTAAACCACCTGTTAATATGAGGAAAAGCATAATATTTCAACTGCCTGATATGTGGAATTATCTACGAGACAGTAGCAGTTTTTTGTATATTTTCAGGACGATGCTTCTCGATCATTCTCGCAATTGGAGTCACCATATTTTGCAGTTTGTGGCGGAAATCAGCTTGGGTTCCGCTCCATTATTTTGCTGTGGTGCTTGGTTGTTTGTCCCCGTCAATCGCGATCATTTCTTTACCGATTGAATTCTCCTGCTCACAGACCAGTAGCACTTCCACAAGAGACGAACAACCTCCTTGTCCATCGTGAAGATAAATTTTGCAATCGTGGTGAAATGTGGCTTGCTGTTAGCTGAGAGAGCCATGGAAACAATATTCTCCTCACAGTACCTTGCAATATCACAACTTGAGGTTATCCCACGTGATTGTACAAAAAGTATGATTTTTTTAAATATGCGTGGGTTGTAAGCGTGAGAACTTGTCCCATCATTCTTGTATTGAGAGTCGAAAAATGACAGAGCCAAGGTGTTGTCGATTAAATATTTCAGCGGGTATTCGAACGGCCCTTTTTTAATTGCTGATGAGAGAAGAGTCCAATGAATTGACTCTGTGTATAGGAATATGTCTTGTATCTTACCATCATATCACCAATCTGGTTGGGTTGATCAGTTTTGCCCAGTGTTTTCAGTTAATTGCCTTTTTGATCGCTTGTTTTGGTGAGGGCTAAGGCCTTGATCTACAGGCTCAACCACTTCTCTGAGTGTCCACTTTCTTGGGGGAGGATTGCTTTTTCTTTCTTCTCTATCTACTCACAATCCGCCCATTGATAAGCCCAATATTGGGCGCCGAGGCGAATATTGGTCACAACTTCTGGTTTTACAAAATTGCTGAAAATTACAGATGCTGCAGATACGGCACCTTATGTAGATCAGAAATTGTGGCACACCTGTTGCACAGCTAAAGGGGAAACAAGGAGTTAAGAGTGCTATGAGGGTAGGGCTACAATGTGGTGGTTAATCCGAGGTTATTGCTGAGTGAATCGTAAGCATATCGAGAACCATCAATTTGTTTTGTGGAAGATTAAAGAAACTGTGTTCATTTTTTTTGACAGAAATATGTAAACGTTTACATTACGCGGAATGGCATATAGACATATCAGAAAATCGTTAGCTCATTTTTGGAATTCTAAAGAAACCGTGTTCCTTATTTTTTGATAAAAAAATCAAAACAGGCGTTCTCAATATATAAAGAAGCAGTACCGTTCGAGTACCAAAAAACATAATTGGTAATTGGGATCAAGAATTTATTCTTTCGCTTGAACACGTAAAAAAATATACCAAAAATAGTAACGACCTCACATTACCTAGTGGAAAATACCATCGGGTATGTGTGTAAAGCCACAAATATTAGAAACCTGTCCTGGAAATCGGTTGGTTATCCGCTAATTATTTTCCAGACAACTCTTGGTATGGATCTATCAAAAAAGATCTATTGAGATCACAAAAGTTAGACCAATGCCGTATCTATAATATCTCAATAATAGATTGATTAAGGAGGGGGAAGAAACGAGTAGGTTTGCTAGGAAGAAGCACGGAGAACACTTCGAGGGAATGTATACCTTCGAGGGGAGCTTTATTGCCAATTACAACTAATGAAACGGAGATGTTTACGATGAAGATGAATAAGATTACCAGTTTGTTTTTAATTGCTGTAACGGGATTTTTTTTGGTCTGTCAAAGCGTAGAAAGTCAAGCAGCTAAGGTTAAGAAGATTAGATTCGCACACACCGGAGGACCTGGCAGTGCTATAGATTTAACCTACATAAAGTTTAAAGAACTGCTTGAAAAAGAGACCAACGGCGAATTAAAGGTTGTTCTTTATGGATCAGGGACTTTGGCGGGCGATCAAACTGCAGTAGAGGGTGCACAACGAGGAACCATAGATATGGGCTCGGCTGGTACCAACAATATGGCACCATTCACCGATAAGTTTTTATTCGGAGACTTGCCGTATCTCATGGATTCAATTGAAAGCTCCCATAAAGTATGGGGCGGTGAAATAGGCCAGGAACTCAGAAAGGAAGTAGGAGAAGAGCTTGGAATCAAGGGTCTTTTCTTTGCAGATGTCGGTAGCTTTAGAGTCCTCGGAAATAATAAAAAGCCGGTTCATGTTCCTGCCGACCTGGAAGGGTTGAAAATTCGTGCAACAGCAACCCCTGTTGAGCAAGCAATCCTGAAGGCATGGGGCGCTAGCCCAACTCCTGTAAACTGGCCTGAAGTTTACATGGCTCTCGAGCAAAAGGTCGTTGATGGTACCTATGTGCAACACATGTGGACAACCACAGCAAAGCACCATGAAGCAATGGATTTTTACACTGAAGCGGGTGGCGTTCAAAACATGCACTTGTGCTTCATGAGCAAAAGAACCTGGGACCGCCTGACAGAAGATCAGCAAAAAGCTGTTTTAAAGGCTGCTGCAGAGACTCAGGCATATAACTTTGACCTCGCTCCCAAACTCGTTGATGAGTTAAGAGAGGAGATGATTAAAACTGGCGGAGAAATCTACTATCCAACCGCAGAAGAAATGGAAAAATGGAAGTCAATTAAAGATGACATTTACTCTCAGTTTTCCGACAAAATCGATATGAATTTTGTTCAGCGGGTTGTAGAAGCTCAGAAATAAGGAATTTTTTGTAGCAGCCCACCTGGAACTATCGGGTGGGCTACTGACTGCTCAGAGGATTAGAATATGACAGTTATTGGAAAGGGCCTAGAGCGGCTTAGTGATATGATAAATAAATTTTCACGATCATTAGTCTTAATAATAATGGTTGCGATGGTTTTTGTTATATCCCTTCAAGTATTTTGTCGATACGTTTTAAACTCCGCTTTGATTTGGCCAGAAGAACTTACAATATTTCTATTGTCCTGGATGACATTTATTGGAGCTGCAATAGCTCTTCGTAGTTGGGAACATATTGGAATAGATTTTTTTGTCAGAGGATTATCATCCAATCTTAGGAAAGCGGTTAACATAGTCGTGCGACTATCAGTTCTGCTTTTCGTCGTATTTCTGTTAGTTACTGGTATCAATTTAGTAACATCAAGCAATAATATGATTTCTGAGGCCCTGAGAATATCACTTGTATGGCCAAGGCTTAGTGTTCCTGTCGGTGCAAGTTTTATGTTGATACATGTCATTTATTTGACCTATAGAGATATTTACAACTTAACAAATAAAAAGGGTGACTTATAATGCTTTGGTTATTTCTTCCCTTTGTTATTGGCCTGGTCATTGGTGTACCCATTTCCATCGCCTTGGCTTTGGGCGTTATCTTTTTTCTCATCACCTCTGGCATGCCAACAGAAGTACTGACTATACAGATGTACCAGTCGACAACATCATTTCCGCTCATGGCTATACCCTTTTTTATCTTAGCTGGTGATTTGATGAGTCGAACCGGAGTTACCGTCAGGCTCATGGCCTTTTCCAAGATCCTGGTTGGCAGGGTTAAAGGTGGCTTGGCTCAGGTTATGGTTATCACCGCCACGGTTTTTGCCGGACTCAGTGGCTCCGCTGTGGCGGATACTGCTGCAATGGCAAAAGTATTGGGTCCTGACATGGAAAATGATGGTTATCCTAAAGATTATATTGCATCATTAGCTGCTTCCTGTGGCGTACTTGGCCCCGTTATTCCCCCTAGCACAATGATGATTATTTATGGGGCAACTGTTAATGTTTCGATCGGTGCAATGTTCTTGGGAGGCATACTTCCAGGAATGGTGCTTGCCCTACTGATTATGCTCACTGCCTATGCTATTGCAGTGAAGAACGATTTCCCCAAAGCAGACTCTGGCTTTTCTCTTAAAATTCTGTATTTGGGCCTCAAAGACGCCTCTTTGGCGCTTCTCATGCCATTAATTATTATCATTGGAATCAGAGGCGGAGTTTTTACCCCAACCGAGGGAGGTGCAGTAGCAGTCTGTTATTCTCTTATTTTAGGCGCTTTTGTTTACAAATCATTAAAATTCAATGATTTAATAGAAAGTTTAATTACAAGTGCGGTTACTGCTTCAATCATAATGCTCATAGTAGCAGCCTCAAATCCTTTTGGCTGGATACTTAACATAGAACAAATACCACAAACAATGGCCGAAATCGTGTTAGGTGTTACATCTAACAAGCTCCTGATTTTAGCTGTTGTAAATGTGTTTTTGTTATTTATCGGTATGTTTATGGAAACAGCCGCTATTATTGTTTTGTTGGGACCCATCCTCGCCCCTATCGCAATAACCGCTGGAGTAGATCCGGTTCACTTCGGTGTGCTGATGGTAATTAACCTTACTGTTGGAATGGCAACGCCTCCGGTTGGCGTCAATTTGTTTGTGGCTGCTCCAATTATGGGGACTACTATCGAGAAAATAACCGCAAATATAATTCCGTTCATTTGCGCTATGCTGGCGGCATTAATAGTAATTACCTATGTGCCTCAAGTGGTATTGTTCCTGCCAAATTTATTTGGTTAATTTGTGTTTGGCTGATCAGGACTGTCAATCAGCTGAACTTGGGTGTATTGATAACTGACTGCTCCACCAAGGACAGGTTCTTATGGCGAGCATTACTGGACCTATTCTCACAATCTGTCCTTGGTGGAGCTACTTACGGAGGTGGCTCAGATCATTTGAACAAGTTTCTTCATTGATTCAGTGGAAAACCGGCCCTGGTTTATGCCGTCAGATCCATGGCAGGCAACATGCCTAGTAGACCTCGCCAGATGTCTGCCGGTTCAGAGGTGAATGAGTTCGACATCGATTGTACAAGTCAAAATAAATTATCTGATTCCCCTCCTCCATTTTTTCTCGATGGAACAATGGAACCGGTTCGACTTTTCAGCTTGACTCAGTTTCCTCCTCAGTCAGCACTCCTTCAATTTTAGTCAGCATAATGTCACTGATCACAGGTTGACCGAGAACCGGATCGTCGCACGGTATCCGCAGTTCCTTAATCCGGATAAAAGGAGGAAGTACGTTAAGTTGGTTAAATATTTCGTAGTCGCTTAAGTCGGCATTGTATCAATAAAAATGCTCACCGTTGCAACTGCTCAAACTTCCCGGGAATTTCAAGATGAAATCCGTAACAATCAGCCTTTAGAGAAAAGCTAAAGTAAATACTGTCGGTTCACTGCTGGATTTGAGTCCTGTCCTTTTCTCCTGAGGCGGCAGGGATTCAGGGTTGGTGAAAAAATCCGCCCAAAGATAGAATCTGATGGAGGGGAATAAGAGGGGAAATGTTGGCGCGTGAAGCCGGCTTGGTGCTCATAGGGCTACACCGGAGCTAAATAAAAAAGGCCGATTGAGTTATACTCAATCGGCCTTGGTATTCGAAATCATGGTCGGGACGAGAGGATTCGAACCTCCGACCCCAGCGTCCCGAACGCTGTGCTCTACCAGACTGAGCCACGTCCCGACCTTGGGTCTGCAATCGATAAGCCCCGATCGCAGAGACGGATGACAATAGCATGGTGTAAAATATAAATCAAGAACCTGGAGCAGTTGAAGACAAAATTTTTATGGGCACCGAGCACGAACAGATCGACAGCGAGTCAAGGTGCGAGAAAATCAGGTGTCAGCCTGCTCCCAACCTGGCGCTTGCCCTTTATACAAACAGTCTACACCATATCCTATTAAATACCTATCAGCAGCCAATGTGATAGGAAATCTTACCCCTGTCTTCAGAGGTAGAATTTCACTAGCCGATACAATTTCTCGACAATGTTTCCGTTTACGTAAGATAGTTGTTGACAAATTGTTGCGATATTGCTGAGTTGAACAGAGCAGCTAGGAGGAGAACGCAGTAGAGGATTTATCCCTGGAAGAATATGAAGAGGCAAACAATGACTTTGAATCGTTTCAGTGGTGCCGCGAATTATGTCCTGGATGAAGAGCTGGCAAAAATCGTCAATATTTCCATGGTGCTGGAGATGCCGCTTTTATTAAAGGGCGAACCCGGCACCGGCAAGACCATGCTGGCCCATGCCATTGCCGCATCCCTCGATATGGAGTTGATCATACTCAACGTCAAATCCAGCATGAAGCTGATCGAGGCGCTGTACCAGTACGACACCCTCACCAGATTAAATGACAGCCGCTTCGGTGACTCGAACCGAAACGTCAGCAATATTTCCGAGTATATCAAGATGGGCAAGATCGGCCAGGCGTTTACCGCCGATTCGCGCTGCGTACTGCTGATCGACGAGATCGACAAGGCGGAGACGGAGTTCCAGGACGATATGCTCGACGTGCTCGATCAGATGCAGTTTGATATCATGGAAACCGATGAGGTGGTCCGCGCCAAACACCGGCCGGTGGTGATCATCACCTCCAATGCCAAAAAAGATCTCTCCGACCCCTTTCTGGGGCGCTGCAACTTTCATCATATCGCCTTTCCGGAACCGAAGATGATGCGGAAAATCCTCCGGGCCCATTTCCCGGAGTTGAACAAGAAGCTGGCGGAAAATGCCGTCCAGACTTTCTACGATCTACGCGAGATTGATGGGGTCGAGAAAAAGCCCGCCACCAGAGAGCTGATCAACTGGCTTCGGGCCCTGCAGGCAGATCCGGATTTTGCCCAGGGCGATAGACTCACCAAGGAAATCCCCTATCTGGGGGTACTCTTTAAAAAGAGTAGTGATTATGAGCGATCTGCCAATATGGTGATGAAGAAACGGTTTTTTCGCTAACGATTAGACATCCACCTTTACGGTTGAGTCGTCAGCATCTGCTGTCTAAATCCGCTGCTGGGAGTTACCTGTTTACTTATGGTGAGTTTCAGCTTTTCTCAGTCGGCAAAACCGTTGTCCATCGAACTCTGAGGAGAACAAGGTGTTTATCCAATTCTTCTACACTCTGCGGGAAGTGGGAATCCCGGTTAGTCCCACCGCATTTTTGCTGTTTCACCGGGCCATGCACAGCGGCCTGGTCAACTCGGTGGAGGATTTTTATACTGCGGCCCGCACCATCCTGGTGAAAAGCGAGAAATATTTCGACCTCTATGACCGGGTTTTCGCCCATACCTTCTCGGGAGTGGAGTTGAAGACTCCGGAAGAGGAGGAGTTTGAGCTGTTGGCCTCCGGACTGTTGCAGGAGTGGTTGAAAAATCCCAAGGAGCTGGCGCAGTCGCTGGGGCTGGACGAGAAAAAGTTGAGCGAAATGAGCCCCGATGAACTGCTCGAATATTTCAAGGAGCGGTTGCGTGATCAGGAAGGCCGCCACGATGGCGGCTCCAAATGGATCGGCACCGGCGGCACCTCACCGGTGGGGCACTCCGGCTATCACCCCGGAGGCCTGCGGGTCGGGGGAGTGTCGGGCAACAAGTCGGCGATCAAGGTGGCCGGTGAGCGCAGGTATCGCGACTACGCCACGGATGGCCCGTTGACCCGGCATTCGATCGGCGAGGCCTTGAAGCGGTTGCGGCATCTGGTCCCCCAGGGGGCCAAGGATCGGCTCAACGTGGAAGAGACCATCTATCGCACCGTGAAAAATGGCGGCGAAATCGAGATGATCTTTGACCGGAGCGTGGTGGATCGGTTAAAAATTATCTTGGCCATCGATAACGGCGGCTGGTCCATGGAGCCCCATGTGGAGATTGTGCAGACCCTCTTCTCCTATGCACGGGCACAGTTCAAGGACCTGAAAACATACTATTTTCATAATACGATCTACGACTGCCTCTGGAAAGACCCGGCCAGGCGGCGAGAACCGGTGGCCATCGACAGCATGGCCTCGCTCGACCCGGATACCCGGTTGATTGTGGTGGGCGACGCCTCCATGGCGCCCTATGAGCTGATGTCCCAGGATGGATCGATCTATGCCTTCGAGCGTAGCGGCAAGCCGAGTGTGGAACGGCTGAAATTTCTGGCAGGGCTGTTCAACCATGCAATCTGGCTCAACCCGATTCCTGAGAGTCATTGGCCATATACGCACACAATCAATGTGATCAGAAATATCTTTTCGATGTATGAGCTTTCACTCGAGGGGCTGGAGCAGGGGGTCAAGGAGTTGATGCGGTCGTAGTTACTATTCACCAAGTCCAAGCAGCTGTTGAGGAGAGCAATGAGAGAGATTGACAGCCTGATCGAAGATGTTACCCCGGCAATACGCGAGTTGAGAAGGGAGCTGCATATGCACCCGGAGCCTGCCTTTGAGGAATTTGCAACCGCAGCCCGCATTGCGGACAGGCTGGCAACCATTTCCGGCATGGAGGTGCGCACCAATGTGGCGGGAACTGGAGTGGTGGCGACCCTGGGCCGCGACAAGAGCGGTCCCTGCGTGGGGCTAAGGGCGGATATGGATTGCCTGCGAATGCAGGAGGAGAGCGATGTTGCCCACGCCTCGGTCAAAGATGGCCTGATGCACGCCTGCGGCCATGACGGTCACACCGCCTGCCTGCTCGGGACGGCTATGGTGCTGGCGGAGTGCGCCGACGAGCTGGTCGGCCCGGTGAAGTTCATCTTTCAGCCGGCCGAGGAGAATAAGGGCGGCGCCCGGGTGATGATCGAGGAAGGCTGCCTTGAAGACCCGGATGTGGATGCGATCTTCGGCCTGCACGGTACCACCGCTCTTCCCCTTGGCAGTATCGGGCTCAACCCCGGCGCCATGATGGCGGCCAGCAGGTATTTTACCATCAATATCCACGGTCGGGGCTGCCATGCGGCCTCGCCCCACCGCGGTATCGATCCGGTGGTGATCGGCAGCCAGGTCATCTGTGCGTTGCAGTCCATTGTCACCAGAAATATCAACCCGCTGGAACCTGCCCTGATAACCATCCCCAAGTTCACCGCCTCCACCGCCCCCAACGTAATCCCGGAGAAGGTGGTGCTGGAGGGAACCCTGCGGGCCCTTTCCAACCACAACAGAGAGGTACTGGAAACCAGGCTCAAGGAGCTGGTTGAACAGACGGCTGCTGCCCACGGCGGGACCGCCGATATCGAGTTTTACGGCGGTTATCCGCCCTTGGAAAACGACCCGAAAGAGGCGGTATATGTGGCGCAGATCGGTTCCTCCTTTTTACCTATGAGTAGTATCATCCAGAATTATCCGCCCTCCATGGGGGCCGAGGACTTCTCTTTTTATCTGGGCAAGGTGCCTGGCGCCTTTTTCTGGCTCGGCCTGCAGCCCCAGGGAGAACCGCTTCCGTCCCTGCATCATCCCCGATTTGATTTTAACGATGAGGCCATCCCTACGGCGATCAGGATGCTGTCTGAGATTGCCAGAAAATATGCAGTGCGCTAAGATGGGCATCTTGCTGGTTTGTCGAATCAGCTGAATATGTTATCACCCTGGCTGTGGTGGAGGAGCGTCCATGGTCGTCCGTGCAGCCACTCTTATAAACGCAAGGAGCCGCGACAATGAGTGAGATTGAAGTACGATTTCCCGGAAATTTACAGGTGGAAGCGAAAATCGGTGATTTTGTAATCGCCACCGATCAGCCGGAGAAATCTGGCGGAGACGGCAGCGCCCCGTCACCGTTTGTGTTGTTCGCCAGCTCCATTGCTACCTGTGCCGGCTATTTCGCCTTAAAGTTCTGTCGTGCCCGTGAGATCGATACCACCGGCATGAAGGTGAAGATGAGCTATGACTGGGACAAGGAACAGAAGCGTTATCCGAAGATGACCCTGGAGCTGACCCTGCCCGAGGGTTTTCCTGAGAAATACCGCTCCGCCATCCTGCGGGCGGTTGATCAGTGCGTGGTCAAGCAGCATATACTCAACCCGCCGGAGTTTGATATTTCCCTGATCTAGGGCTCCTGAAGCAGAGAAGTGTATAATCTGCCGGATCGGTGCTTTATGTAATCGGCCGGCAGAGTTTTTTTTTAAGGATTGACTTGCAGTACCAGGAGCCATTTCTTTTTTTTATCGCTGGCAGGTTGTTATGTCATACCTTTTGTTGGTGTTAACGACGCTGTTCTGGTCGGGGAATTTTGTGATCAGCCGAGGGATGCACGCGGAGATTCCGCCATTTACCCTCTCTTTCTGGCGCTGGATGACGGCGTTTCTGATTTTGCTGCTCTTTGCCGTCAGCCACCTCTGGCGGCAGCGGGAGTTAGCCCGCAGTCATTCGCGTTTCCTGATCATCCAGGGACTGCTCGGGGTGGCCGGCTTTAATACCATGGTCTATCTGGCCATGCAGACTACCACCGCCATCAACGCGGTACTGGTCAACTCCTGTATCCCGGTATTGATCGCGGTATGCTCCTGGCTACTCTATAAAGAGGTGATGAGCGTGCGCCAGTGTTTCGGCGTGCTGATCTCGCTTACCGGCGTGTTGCTGATCATCGCCCACGGGCAGCTGGCCCATCTGCTGCAGGTGAGCTTTAACCGGGGCGATCTCTATATGCTGGCGGCGGCCTTGATCTGGGCCCTGTATTCCGCCAATCTGAAACGGTATCCCCAGGGGCTGCACCCGCTGGCATACCAATCGGCAATCGTGATTGTCGGCCTGGTGGTGCTGCTGCCCCTGTACCTCTATGAACTGGCCGGAGGTCAGGTGATGAACGTCACCACCGCCTCGGTGGCAACCATAGTCTATGTGGCGCTGTTTGCTTCGATCCTGGCCTATATCTTCTGGAACAGGGCGGTGCGTGATGTCGGGGCCAACAAGGCGGGGCCGTTTATTCATCTGATGCCGGTGTTCAGTACCATCCTGGCGGTTATATTTCTCGGTGAGAAAATCCATGCTTACCATATTCAGGGAATCGCCCTGATCTTTTCAGGCATTGCCATGACCACCTTTCGAGTTGCGAAGAAAAGCTGACCGCTATGCCCGTTTGCCCACCACCTCCATATCAGCCGCCGTTCCCCTTTACCAACGGCCACTTGCAGACCCTTTTTCCCACCCTGCTCAGAAAACTGCCGCCAACCAGCCCGCAGAGGCAGCGTATCGATACCCCGGATGGCGATTTTCTGGATATTGACTGGCACCTCTCTGGTAAAGCCCATGGCGAGAGGGTGGTCATTGTCAGTCATGGCTTGGAGGGCAACTCCCGGAAAAAATATCCCTTGGGTATGGCCCGTCATCTCAACTCGCTGGGCTGGGATGTGGTCTGCCTCAATTTCCGCGGTTGCTCGGGGGAACCCAACCGGCTGCCGAGGTTTTATCATTCGGGAGTGACGGACGATTTGCATACCGTGCTGTGCCATGCGCTTGCAACCGGCGGCTACCGAAAAGCCGCGCTGATTGGCTTTAGCATGGGTGGCAACCAGACCCTGAAATACCTGGGCGAAGATCCGGCGAAGGTGCCGGCCGAAGTGGCGGCCGCTGTCGCCTTTTCGGTGCCGTGCGATCTGGCCAGTTCCTCCAGGCGGCTGGAACGCTTCGATAACCGCCTGTACATGCAGTATTTTATGAAGGGGCTGCGGGAGAAGGTGAAGATCAAGGCGGAGATGTTTCCGGAGTTGCTGAATACCGAGGGACTTGCCGGGATGCGGACCTTCATCCCCTTTGACGACAAGTACACCGCCCCGATTCACGGATTTCGGGACGCCATGGACTACTACACCCGCTGCGCCTCCCTGCAGTTCCTGGACGCCATCAAGGTGCCGACCCTGCTGGTGCAGGCGGCGGACGATCCGTTTTTGCCCGAATCCTGCTATCCGCTGGTTGTGGCCGAAAGTTCAGCGTATCTTCACCTGGAGATTCCCCGTTACGGCGGTCATGTGGGATTTATGCAGCCGGGCGAGGTCTACTGGTCCGAGGAGCGGGCCGCACAATTCCTCGAGGATATTGACATCTAGCCAATATCCTCGTTACACTCAACGTCCAACTTTTTCTCTCAGACCACCTTCCCCACCACATAAGGGCCTTCGGGAATGGCGGCCACCCGTTTGTGGCTGGCCAGCAGTTTTTCCAGCACTGCCTGGCACTCCGGGACGTCGCTCAATTTGCTGCCGTGGAAGCGGGCCACATCGTCCTCGCTCAGGCCGGGGGAATAAATATAGATCTGGCCGGCATGCTCCAGGGCCTGGTAGATGTTCTGGGCGCACCACTGGTCGATAACAAAATTGTCCGGGTGGCTGTGGCGTTTTCGGAAATCCTCCGGGGTGGGGTTGCTGCGCATGATGGTACAGAATTCCTCGCTGCCGAGTCCTTCCCGGCAGCCGCAGAAGACTACGATGGTTCCCCCCTTGTTGAGAATGTCCATGGCGCTGATCAGGCACTTGCTCACCTGATAAAAGGTGGAGTCCAGCGGGTAGCCGCCGGCTGAGGTGATCACCAGGTCAACCTTTTCGTCCAGTTCCACCACCGCATGCTCCTTGACCATCTCGCAGCCGGCCAGGTGCGCTTCTTCATAGTGGCCGGCGAAGACCCCGGTGATCTCCCGCGCCTTGTTGATCACCACGTTGACGATGAAGTCCACTCCGGCTTTTTCGGTGACTTCCATGGCGTAGCGGTGAAACAGGTTGTTTTCCAGCCGGCAGTTGGCTCCTTCGAGCTGGCTGATGACCTGGTAGGAGTGCATGAACTTCATGGTTTCGAAGCTGGATATTCCGGGCAAAATGGATTTGCGGCTGCCGGAAAACCCTGCATAAAAGTGGGGTTCGATCAGGCCGGTGAGGATCTTCAGGTCCGCGTTGAGGTAGTGGGTGTTGATCTCGATCGGCGCACCTTCGATGCGGGCAATTTCCTTGAGCTCTTCCTGCTTTTCGCAGTAGTGGTTGACAATGCGGCAGCTGTTCATGATCTCTGCTCCAACCATGGATTCCAACTCGTCTCCCAGATTGGGCCGATGCATCCCGGTTGCAATGAGTATGGTGATGTCGTTTCGCTCAATGCCGCTTTCTTCCAGGGTCTTTAGGATGGGGGGCAGGATGATTTTATTGGGTACGGGCCGGGTGATATCGGAGATCACGATACAGGCGTTGGAACGGGTTCTGGCAATCTCGCTTAAGGCCGGGGTGCCGATGGGGCTCTCCAGGGCGCTGTACACTGCGTGTTCCGGATAGTTTTCGGCCAAAGACTCGCGGGTGTGGATGGTTTGTACTGAATCAGGCAGTTCCAGGGTGACAAGTTCGGTATCGCAGGGAAAATCAACTCTCATAACAGACCTCTCGGCTAGAACGGACGGGGTGAAAAACAGTGAGGATATGCTAACAGGATACCGGAAAAACGTTCTGGAAGTGAAGCGGGACCGGGCCGAGGCTTTCAACATTTGAGCACTTCTGCCGGGGCGGTGGGGGACTGCCCGCAAGGATTCTGCCACCAGGCGGGCAGCAACCTTGCGGGCTGAAATAGAATTGCCTGAATGTATTGAATAGATTATAACGTCTATCTCATTTGCCTCATCTGTTGGTGTGCTGTTAGAGGCAGTCGAATACTACCCGTCTCAGGTCCTGCCACCAAAAAAAATTCCCCCATTCCACCTCCCGAGGAGCGTTGTGCCATGGCTCGTGATATGAAATTTGAGACCGCCCGCTGGTCGATTTTCATGGTTTTGATTCTCACCTACATCCTGGTCTATTTTCACCGGATGGCACCTGGTGTTGTCGCTGAATATTTGATGGCTGATTTTCAGGCAACCGGCGCGCGGTTGGGCACCTTATCCGCGATCTATTTCATGGTCTATGCGGTCATGCAGCTGCCCTCTGGGGTACTCGCAGACACCCTGGGTACCCGGACTTCGATCATATTCGGCAACCTCACGGCCGGGCTCGGCTCCATTCTGTTCGCCCTGGCCGGCTCATTTGAGATGGCCTGCATCGGTCGCTTTTTGGTGGGTCTGGGGGTGTCGGTGGTCTTTATCAGCATCATGAAAAACAACGCGGTCTGGTTTGGCGCCAGGGTTTTCGGCCTGATGAGCGGTGTGACCCTGTTTATCGGTAATCTTGGTTCGGTGACCGCAGCCGGTCCGCTGTCCCTGCTGCTGACATATTTTGAGTGGCGAACGATTTTCATAGGCATTGGATTGTTTTCCCTGCTGTTGTCCGTTGCCGGTTTTCTCATGGTGCGCAACCGGCCGGAGGACCTTGGCTTTCCATCGCCAAACCCGGTGGTGGTGCCGGAGGGAGGGCAGGCCGACACGCGAAGTTGGTGGCAGAATCTGCTTGCGGTCTTGCGTGTGCCCAGGATCTGGCCCGGGTTCGGGGTCCAGTTCGGGGTGATCGGCAGTCTCTATGCCTTCATGGGGCTTTGGGGTGTTCCCTACCTGCGTGATGTACATGGGCTCAGCCGGCCTGAGGCGGCCAGCTACATGACCACCATGCTGATCGCCTTTGCCTTTGGCGCCCTGTTCTTCGGCTGGTTTTCTGATCGGGTCGGCAGGCGCAAGTCCGTGCTGATAGCGGGACTGCTCGCCTATACCTTGGGCTGGCTGGTGCTGATGTACGCAAACTGGTCCCCGGGCCTGGCAGGGCAGGTGCTGTTTGGTTGCCTGGGCTTTGCCGGGGCATCTTTCGTAATTACATTTGCCTGTGCAAAAGAAGTGATTCACCCAGAGTACTCCGGCATGGCAGTCAGCGTGGTCAACACCGGCTGTTTTGTGGGAACCACACTGATACAGCCCCTTTTCGGTTGGCTGGCGGATCGAACCTGGGATGGTACCGTCGAAGAGGGTGTTCGGGTGTATAGCGGCCAGGATTACCAGAGCGGGCTGCTGATGATGCTCGTCTTTACCCTGGTAGGTCTGGCCAGCGCCTTTTGGGTGCGGGAAACCCGCTGCCGCAATATCGCCCTGGATGAACAGGCCGTTCGCTGAAGCTACCAAGGCGGCTTTACAGATTATCAAGAGACAATTTCAGCTGTGAGACACAGGATGAAGGGGAAGAAAATGGAACCATACTGCGGAATCACCACCATCGACACCGGCTATCTCCGCGACCAGTTCGCAGCCAGCCACCTGATGGTGGAAGAGGGTAAGGCGGCGTTTATCGATGTGGGTACCAGCCACTCGGTGGAGCGGTTGCTGGCGGCGCTGTACGCGCAGGGGTTGCGGGAAACTGATGTCCAGTACGTGATTGTCACCCATATTCATCTTGATCACGCCGGAGGTGCGGGAAGATTGCTGGAGTTGTGTCCCAACGCCAGACTGGTGGTTCATCCGAAGGGTGCCCGGCACATGGTTAATCCGGAAAAGCTCATCGCAGGCGCTGTCCAGGTGTACGGCAGCGAGCGCTTTGCCGCGCTCTATGGCCAGATCCAGGGAGTAGCGCAGCAGAGAGTGATAGAGGCCGCCGCCGATTTTCACCTTGAGTTGAACGGCCGCCGGCTGACCTTTCTCGACACACCTGGCCATGCCCGTCACCATTTCTGCGTCTGGGATGAGAAGAGCCGTGGGGTCTTTACCGGAGATGCCTTCGGCCTTGCCTACCCTCAGCTGCAGCTTGCAGGCAGAAGACCATTTCTACTGTGTACCACCAGCCCTTCGGCCTTTGAGCCCGAGGCGATGGTCGATTCCATCGAACGGGTCATGAAGCTGGAGCCCGAAACCCTGTACTTGACCCACTTTGGCCCTGTCCCTGCAGATACGAGGTCGGTCGCGGCCTTGAAAACACTGGTCATGGAGCATGTTGTCCTGGCGCGTGAGACGGGCGGGGAGCTAAGCCGGCTCATGGACGGTATCGCCGAACAGTTTGATTCAGCTTACCGTGGCTATCTCGACGGCCAGGACCAAGAGGTCGACCTGGCCTCTTTTCTGCGGGACGATGTGGAGCTGAACGCCCAGGGGCTGAAGGTCTGGCTGCAACGGCAGAACGGCTAGGAGCCTGTCGGACTAAGCCCCTCTGTCAACTCGGTGTTATCGAGTGAAAATGTTGCTCGAAACATTAAATGTATGACTGAACCTCATTTTGTCCGGTGCAGCACCATGTGCGGATGGTGCTGCTAATACCAACTGCGAAGTCTGGAGTTACGATGTGAGCTGCTCCGCTCTCTGCGCATGCTCTTTTTGGGCCCGCTGGACCAGTTTGCGGGATAGGTCGGTGAACACCAGGTAGTGCAGGGGCAGCACCGAGTACCAGTAGAGCCGGCCCCAGAGCCCTCGGGGCAGGAAATGCGCCGTCTGGATCAGCAGGTTCGGCTGGATGTCAAACTCGAGCCAGGCCTTGCCCGGCACCTTCATCTGGGCATAGAGCAGCAGTCGCTTGTTGAGCTTCACATCCGCAACCTGCCAGAAATCTATGGCATCCCCGATACGCACCTCCCCCTTGATTCTTCTGCCGCGGTTCAAGCCATAGCCGCCGGAGAGTTTATCCATCAGCCCTCGCAATTTCCATAACACAGTATAGCGGTACCAGCCATGTTCGCCACCGAGTGAGCAGGCGCTCTCAAAAACCAGATTAGCCGGTACCCCTTCCATTGGCACTTCGCGTATGTCGCGCAGAATCGCCCCTGGGGCAATATCGAAGTCCTGGATATCGCAGGCCTCGTTGCCGCTGCTGTCGCACCAGCGGCTGACTACCTGGTTGTGTTCGAGCTCGTCTAAAGCCTGGCGAACAGTCTGTTTGTAGCTGGCCGGCTGGATCTCGGGAAAATAGGTGCTGGCATGAGCGTTTTGTAGCACGGTCTCGCTTTTTAACCCCTCGACCAGTTCGGCGGCTATCTTCAGGGGCACCGGGGTAAAGAGGATCAGCCAGTAGGAGGAGAGCCTGGGGCTCAGTACCGGCACCGGGATCATATAGCGGCGAAGCCCCATCACTTCCGCGGCCTGCTGCATCATCTCCTTAAAGCTCAGGGTCTCGGTGCCGATGTCGACCACCAGATTTTCCTTGTGTTTCAGGCTGATCGAGGCAATCAGGTAGGCCAGGACATCGTCGATCCCCACCGGCTGGGTATAGGTTTTCACCCATTTTGGGGTGACCATTGCCGGCAGCTTCTGGACCAGGTTGCGCACGATCTCAAAGCTGGCGCTGCCGCTGCCGATGATCACCCCTGCCCGGAACCAGATCGTCTGGATCTTTTCCGGCTCGCTGGAGAGGATTTCGCCGGTTTCGATACGGCTGAGCAGGTGTTTGCTTGCGCTCTCCTTGACTCCAAGGCCGCCGAGATAGACAATCCTTTGCACACCTTGGGCGATACAGGCGGAGCGGAAATTTTCGGCGCTGTCGCGATCCAGTTGCCGGTAGTCACCTTCGGCGGCCATGGAGTGGATGAGATAGAAGGCGGTGTCGATGTTTTCCAGGGCCCTGGCCAGGCTGTCGGGCTGGAAGGTGTCGCCTTCCACTATCTCAACCTTGTCCAGTACCATGGCCTGGAGTTTGAACCTGTTTCTGACCAGCACGCGAACCTTGATGCCGGGGATGCGAATCAGTCGCCGCATCAGACGTCTGCCGATGTAGCCGGTTGCGCCGGTGATCAGGACATTGTGCATCTCGTGTGATGTGTTGTCCATGACGGATCTTGCCCTCTGTTCTGGTTGGCAGGGGATGGTTGAGCGTTGTCGTTGAAATGCGTATTTATATGATTGTAAGCAGTTTGCTGAATTGGGGCAAATGGTTGCGGTAAAGCGTATTTTGCGCTTGAGGTGAACTTGTAATTCTCATAGATTCAGGTATTGTTGGTGGACCGCTGCTGCGCTGGGCGGAATCAGCAGTGCAGCGCCCTGCGGCAAATGCAGTATATTGTGTAACACCTCAATTCTAAATAATTTCATAGCCTTCAGCCCGGCCTTACCTGCTACGCCCCACAGCAGCAGGACGACAGCTTGCGGGTGGTGGCCGTATGACGAATTCCATGCCTTTTTCACCAGTTAAAAAACAGCAGATAGCAGATTTGGTCTTTGAACAGCTCCGGGAATCCATTTACCGGGGTGAGTTGAAGATTGGCGAGAAACTGCCCTCGGAGCGGGAGCTCGCCGAGGTGATGTTGGTGAGCCGCTCATCCGTGCGGAAAGCTATGGGGAGGTTGGTTGATATGGGCTATGTGGCCCACCGACCGGGACACGGTACCTTCGTCAAGCTTCCCCAGGCGCGGGATCTGAATAATCCGCTGGCATATACCATGTCTCCCGGCCAATCGTCACTGGATGAGCTGATGGAGGTGCGGATTGGCCTGGAGTGCCAGGGGGTGGCGTTGGCAGCGGAGAGAGCCAATGAGATGGACATCGCTCTGCTTGAGGCGGCGTTTTCCGAGATGAACGAGATGCACCAGGATCGGGAGATGGCCAAGGAGGCGGACATGAAATTTCATATGGGGATTGCCTACGCCACACACAATTCCGTGCATGTGGACTTGACCCGCCGCTTCTATGATTACATGTTCCACGGCATCAACAAGCTGCACATGTTGCTCTATGAAAAGAACAACAACCTGGAGATTATCGATCAGCAGCATTTCAAGATTCTAGATGCCATCAAGTGCAAGGATGGCGACAGCGCCAGCCGTTATATGCTGCAGCACATCACCTTCCTGCGCAGCTTTTTACGGGAGACTTCCGCCAACGGCTGATCCAGCTGTGTTCCACCCAGGTCGTCCGTTTCAGTTGAGTAGCTCCTCGGCGGCCAGGACCTGGGCCAATAACCGGTAGGTAAAGCCCCAGAGGTAGTAGTCATCCAGCGGAAATGCTGGAAAATAGAGATCCGGCAGTACCTCGGCTTCCACGTGGAGCGCCCTGTCTTGAAACAGGGAGGTATCAAGCCAGCGGTAGCTCTGGATTTCACTGGGATCGAGGTCGAGTTTGGGGCGGGCGGGCAGCTGAAACAGGTAGGGTTGGACAAGGATTCGGGAATCGATCCGGCTGCCGGCATAGGCGGCGGACAGTTCGGCCTGGAGCAGGTTCTCCGTGAGGCGGATGCCGGTTTCCTCATGGGTTTCCCGGATACAGGTCGCCAGCAGGTGTCGGTCCTCGGGTTCACGGCGGCCGCCCGGAAAGGAGAAGTGTCCTGACCAGGGGTCGTGCGGATTGCTGGTGCGGCGCAGCAGCAGAAAGCTGTCTATCGGTTCATTGACACGTATGATGGCCACTGCCGCGGCTGGAGATGATGACATATTGTGGGGCCTGTTCTGATGGTTATCATGAAAGCTACATGATCACAGTACAGATTCTACACTAACCTCTGTGCCGGAAAACGCAACATATCACGGTACGTTCGACACCTCCGTCCGGCTGCAGCCGGCTGGAAGGATGGGGTGCTGCCAACAGAGGGATTTTTAGGAAGTATACACCAATGTGCCTGATACTCTTTGCCTATAACTACCACCCTGGCTTTAAGCTGGTGTTTGCCGCCAATCGGGATGAGTTCCTTACTCGCTCCACAGCGTCGCTCGGCTACAACTTCCCCGGTGAGGACATCCTGGGGGGGAGGGACCTGCAAGGGGGCGGCAGCTGGCTGGTTACCGATAGCCGCGGCCGTTTCGGAGCCATCACCAATTTCCGTGATCCGGCCCGGCAGCTGGCTGCGCCACCTTCCCGGGGGGAGATCGTGCTCAACTATCTTCGCTCAGTCCAGCCACCAGCACGTTTTCTGGCCACATTCGCGAAACATTCCACCCGCTACAATCCTTTCAACCTGCTGCTGGGCGACAGCCACCAACTCTACTACTTTTCCAATGTAACCATGGAGTGCCGACCACTGGCCCCCGGCCTCTACGGGCTGTCCAACCACCTGCTCGACACGGAGTGGCCCAAGGTGCGTCTCGGTAAAACCTTGCTGAAACGTTCCCTGTCTGACATCGAAACCCCTGATAAGAGGCAGCTTTTTGGTATCCTGGCCAATACCGAGCGGCCCCCTGATGAGCAGCTGCCTGAGACCGGCGTCGGTCTGCACTGGGAGCGGCTGCTGGGCTCACTCTTTATCCATGGTGAAAGCTACGGCACCCGCTCCTCTTCCGTGCTCCTGATCGATGACCGGGACCGCATGGAGTTCACGGAGCAGAGCTTTGATCACACAGCCCATGGTTGGCGTATAACCGGCGAAGTGTGTCACGAGCCAATGGGCTCACAGGGGGCAATTGGCAGGAAAACCGTTTAGTCGGAGTGCATTCGTTCGGTCAGTTGCTCATTGCGGAAAGGAAATGAGCCCCGGGCGCGGTCGTTCAGGAAGCTTTTGAGCACGGCGTGAATCACCGGAAAGGCGATGTGGTCCCAGGGGATCTCCGCTTCGCTGAAAAGCCGCACCTCCATGCTCTCTGCGGTTGATGTGAACTCCGGGCGTACCAGCCTGCAGCGAAACATCAGATAGAGCTGGTTGATGGGGATCAGGTCGGCGAGAAAGTAGGCTTTTAGCCCGGTGACCCTGGCACAGGCCTCCTCGTATGTTTCCCGGATAGCGCCGTCCCGCGCGCTCTCGCCATTTTCCAGGTAGCCGGCGGGCAACGTCCAGAATCCCAGCCGAGGTTCGATGTTTCTCTTGCAGAGCAGGATCGTGCCCTGCCACTCGGGAATACAGCCCACCACCAGTTTGGGGTTCTGGTAATGGATCATCTCGCAGTGTGGGCAGACAAACCGGGAGCGGTCATCGCCTGCGGGGATGGCCACAGTAAGTTTGTGGCCGCAGTGGGAACAAAAATTCATACAGTCAATTCCTTGGACTGCGATTCTAAATTGAGACCTATCAGGTTATTTCAGGAAATTATAACAGAATTTCGCTGAAAGATCAGGCTGCGGTGGCCTGGATCTATGGCATCAGGAGGTGAGCCAGTCACAGATGCGGTCGACCCCGGTGGTAACCTGTTCGCAGTAGGTGGTGAGAAAATCCTGATCTAAGTCAGCTTCGGGGGAAAGCTCGGTGAGGGCCTCCAGGGCCCTGGTGCCGTCAAAATCCACAAAGGCAAGCCTGGCCAGTACACTGTTGCCATTTAGGCCAAAAGCGGAGCCGGGTAGGATGGCAACCCCTGTCTCACTCAACAGGCTGTTACAGAACTCTTCTGAGGAGCGGAGATTCTTCTTGTCGATTACCTCGGTCCGGGAGAAGTCGGGAAAGAGGTAAAAGCCCCCCTCGGCCTTTTCCACCAGGACACCAGCCTGCTCGAGCTTGCTCTGGCTAGATTCGGCAAGTGCGGCAAGAATTCGCCGGGTGCTCTGGAGATATTCTTCCAGCCATTCCCCTCCCTGAAAGGCCTGGACTGCGGCGTATTGAATGGGCGCACTGGTCGAGGTGAAGGTCTCGCTGGCGACAGCCGCCATCCCTTCTCTGAGCCAGTCCAACTCATCCGGGAAGGCGAACAGTCCCAGCCGCCAGCCGCCAGCCCCGCACCATTTGGAGAGGCCGCTGCTGATGATGGTTCCTTCCGGGTAGTATCTGGCAACGGATGAGTAGCTGCCCGAAAAGTTCAACTCCCCGTAAATCTCGTCGGAAAGCAGGATCGCATGGTATTTTCTGGCAGTGGCAGCCAACTCTTTCAGCATCTCCTCGGAATAGGTCCTGCCGGTGGGGTTGTTGGGATAGTTGAGTACCACGATCCTGGGTTTGGTCGGATCGTTATGGCAGATTCGTTCCAGGTCTTCGGGGGTGATCAGCCAGCCGTTGCTGCGACTGGTGGCAACCCAGCGCACCGGCCGGCCGACGATATGCGCCTGGGGCGCATAGCTTACCCAGCTGGGAATGGGTACGATCAGATCGCCATAGTAGGCGAGCTGCAGCAGAAACATCAACTCCTTGGAGCCGGGGCCGATCAGGATATTTTGCCAATCCGTGCGCAGTCCATGGCGATTATGGAAATAGATGGTGATCGCCTGGCGCAGTTCTTCAAGCCCGTGCACCGAGAGGTAATCTTTCTGGTGGGCATTGTCGCGTAGGGCCTGGGTCACCGGTTCAGGAACGGGGAAGGGCGACTGGCCGAGGCCCAGTTTGAAGACCCTTCGGCCATCGTGTAAAAGCTGCCTGCTCATCTCGTTGATTGCCAGGGTGGGGGAGATTCCAAGACCGCGAACGTTGAGATTGAGGTGAACCTCATGAATATATCTATCCAGTCGTGCATTCATGATCTACTCCGGAGAATAGGAGAAACAGCGCGGAACATCATGCAATATAGGTGTGATGCTCCCTCTCGTTGCAGAGTATATGGAGCATGTCGATGCTTGTCGACCTTCCAGCGCCAGAATAAGTTCCGTGACGGCGCGCAACCGCTCATATACTGTTGAGCCGACCTGGCAGGGAATCATTCCCGGCACCAGTTCCAGCAATGGAGATAGCCTTTACCACCATCAGGGCGGATGCTGCGGACTCCAGAAATTGCCCGAAAGACCGTGCTGTGCTAAAGTTGGCGATAACATGGTAGGTTATTGTTTGAAGTCGCAAGGTAACTGAACTTACATACGGTGCAGGCGGGAACTGACACCGAGCCAATCCAGGGAGCCCGATACAGGTGAAGAGTGCAGGCACAATGACCAAGGCCGAGCGCAGCTGGGTGCAGTACGATGTGGGCAACTCCGCTTTTGTGCTGGTTATGGTGACGGCGATTATGCCGATTTTTTTTAAGGACTTTGCAGCCCAGGATCTGCCCGCTGCCATTTCCACGGCGAACTGGGGGTTTGCCAATTCATGCGCTTCGCTGATTTTGGCCCTCCTGGCGCCGGTGCTGGGTGCTTTGGCGGATTATCATCGCCGCAAAAAAGTCTATTTCACCGCTTTTCTGCTGGCCGGTATCAGCTTTACCCTGGCCCTGACCCTGCCCCAGGAAGGGCAATGGCTGCTCTGTCTGGCCCTGTTTGTCCTGGCGAGAGTCGGCTGGGCCGGGGCAAATATCTTCTACGACGCCTTTTTGACCGATGTAACCATGCCCCGGCGGATGGATACGGTTTCCGCCAAAGGTTATGCCTGGGGCTATATCGGCAGCGTGGCGCCTTTTCTGCTGGTGGTTGGCCTCATCCTCTATGGCGGTATGGCAGACGGACTGCCGGTCGTGGAGGTGAAGATCGGTTTTGTAGTGGTGGCGTTCTGGTGGCTGCTCTTTTCCTTGCCTATGCTCAAAAATGTCCACCAGACCTATGGCATAGAACCATCTGCCCGCCCCGTGCGTGACGCTTTCACCAGACTCTGGCAGACCCTTCACCATATACGGCAGGAGCGGCATGTGTTTGTCTTTCTGGCGGCCTATTTTTTCTACATCGATGGGGTAGGTACCATTATCTCCATGTCCACCGCCTATGGCAGGGACCTCGGTTTCGGAGTGGTCATGCTGATTGCGGTGCTGCTCTTTATCCAGGTGGTTGCCTTTCCCTTTGCCCTCGTCTTTGGCAAGCTGGCACAACGGTACCGCACCAAACCGGTGTTGCTGGCCGGTATTGGGATGTTCAGCCTGGCCACACTCATCGGTTTCTCCCTGCCGTCAGTGGAAAACAGCGGTGTCAAGAGCGTCCTGTTCTGGTTGATTGCCTTTCTGGTCGCCTCCTCCATGGGCGGCATTCAGGCGCTCAGCCGCAGTTACTACGCTCGCTTGATTCCGGCCGAGAAAAGTGCTGAATATTTCGGATTCTATAATGTGTTCGGCAAATTCGCGGCAATCACGGGCCCATTCCTGATGGGGGTGGTCGGCCACCTGACCGGTGATACCCGCTGGGGCGTACTGAGCATTCTGCTGCTGTTCCTGATCGGTGGCTGGATATTGCACAAGGTACCTGAAAGATAGGCACAGTTCATGATGACAGCACTGCGGTTTCGATAACCTGATCGCGGGCCAGGCCCGTAGCGCCAGTTTGCCTGGTGTTGCCGGGATATGCTAAGCTACATCATGAATGATACCGATTCCATACAAGCCAGGCTCATTGAAATCATTGCACGATTGGTCGAAGAGGTGCATCCGGCGGGGGTGGCGGAGCTAAAAATTACTCTTGATTCGGAATTGGACCGAGAGCTGGGGCTGGACAGCCTGGCACGCATGGAGCTGCTGTCCCGGGTTGAGCGGGAGTTTGCGGTACACTTCCCGGAGAAAGTCCTGGCAGCCGTTGAGACCCCCCGGGATCTGCTGCGCTATCTGGGGCGTCCCCCTGAAGCAAGGGCGCAGGAGGCGGCGCTGGGCGACAGACCGCAAACCACCCGGGCCCTGCCTGAAGGGGCGGATGTGGTCCCATCTGACGAACGGCAAATGCTTGACTTTGCGGCGGCGGAGAGCCTGCCGGAGGTGCTCTTCAACTATGCCCACTTCCAACCAGAGGTTGAGCATATCACCCTTCTTGCCGATGAGAGGGAAGTCCATATCAGCTACGCGCAGCTGTGGCAGCAGGCCATGCGGGTGGCGGCTGGCCTGCATGAGCTGGGGCTGGAGCGGGAAGATACTGTGGCTATAATGCTGCCCACCAGCGCCGACTATTTCTTCTGCTTTATGGGAGTGGTACTGGCGGGAGGAATCCCTGTACCGCTTTATCCGCCGGCACGGCCTACCCAGATAGAGGAGCATGTACGCCGCCACCGCCGGATTCTTGCCAACGCCGGGGCGAAAATATTGATCACCGTGCCGGAGGTCAGGCCTGTCGGCAGAATCCTGAAAAGTCAGGTGCCGGAGCTGGCCAAGATTGTCGTTGCCGGTGAACTCGACAGTGAGCCCGGCCAATCGTTTGGCAGGCCGCAGAGGGGGGATATCGCCTTTTTGCAGTATACCTCCGGTAGCACGGGGGACCCCAAAGGTGTGGTGCTCAGCCACGGTAACCTGCTGGCCAACATTGCCGCCATGGGGCGGGTGTGCCGGGTGACCACCAACGATCTTTTCGTCAGCTGGCTGCCTCTGTACCACGATATGGGGTTGATCGGGGCCTGGCTGGGCTCCATGTGTCACGGCTGCCGCCTGGTGGTCATGTCTCCCCTGGCCTTTCTGGCCCGTCCCGTCCGCTGGCTGCGGACCATAGAAAGATATGGCGGGACGCTCTCAGCCTCCCCAAATTTCGGTTTTGAGTTCTGTGCCACCAGGATCCCTGATGAGGAGCTGGCCGGTCTTGATCTGTCCAGCTGGCGGCTTGCTTTTAACGGGGCGGAGCCGGTGCTGCCGGCAACCTTGAGAAAGTTTGCCAAAAAGTTTGCCCCATATGGATTTGACGTCAACGCCCTGGCCCCGGTATACGGTCTTGCCGAGTCCTCTGTAGGTCTTGCCTTTCCAGAGCCTGGTGCCGGGATGTGTATCGACCGGGTGGACCGGACCAATTTCGCTGCCCGGGGCAATGCCGAGACCGTGTCAGATGAAGACAGTACGGCCCTGGAGTTTGTCAGCTGCGGCCGGCCCTTGCCAGGACATCAGCTGCGGGTGGTGGACAGTGATGACCGCGAGCTGCCCGAGCGGCAGGAGGGCCGCCTGCAGTTCAAGGGACCTTCTTCCACCAGCGGCTATTATCGCAACCCGGCGGAAAACAAAAAGCTCTTTTGCGGTGAGTGGCTTGAAACCGGCGATCTGGCCTACATCGCCGGCAGTGAGGTCTATCTGACCAGCAGACAGAAGGATATCATTATCCGGGCGGGGCGTAACATCTATCCCCATGAGCTGGAGGAGCTGATCGGCGATATCGAAGGTATCCGAAAAGGCTGCACGGCGGTCTTTGCGGTCCGCGACAGCGGTGACAGTCCGGACCGGATGGTGGTGCTTACCGAGTCGAGAAAAACTCAGGCAGTTGAGCTGGAGCGCATGAGACGGGATATCGTCACGGCCACCGTGGACCTGCTTGGTCTGCCCCCGGACGACATCGTCATAGCCCGGCCGGGAACGGTGTTGAAAACCTCGAGCGGCAAGATACGCCGGGCCGCCTGCCGCATGCTCTATGAGAGTGGTCATATCGGCCAGCGAAAGAGTGCGGTCTGGCTGCAGCTGTTGCGTATGGCCATGGCCGGCGTGGTGCCGACAGTGGGGCGCCTGGGCAGGAAGGTCACGGCCGGGCTCTACGCCTGTTATTGCTGGCTGAGTCTTGGGCTGGTGGGTGCGGCTGTCTGGTGCCTGATCATGGTGCTGCCGGCCGGCAAACCCGCCTGGAGGGTGGCGTCTGCTGCGGTACGATTTCTTATGAGAATTACCGGCATACCGGCAACACTAGTCGATGGGCAAAACTGGCCTGCGGATGGGAGATTCCTGCTGGTCAGCAACCACACCAGTTATCTCGATTCCATCGTTTTGACCGGAGTCCTGCCGGGGCCGTGTAATTTTGTTGGCAAAGCCGAACTCGGCAAGAACTGGTTCCTGCGTCAGGCATTGAGGAAAATGGATGTTCATCTGGTGGAGCGTTTCGAGGCGGAAAAGGGGGTGGCGGACGCCAGGGCGATCGCCGAGGCAATCCACCGGGGCAGCAGACCCCTGTTTTTCGCAGAGGGAACCCTGCAGCGAATGCCCGGCCTGCTGCCCTTTCAGCTGGGGGCCTTTGTGCTGGCCAGTGAGGAGCGTCTGCCCATAGTACCCATAGTCATCCAGGGTACCCGGAACATTTTGCGGGGTGGTTCCTGGTTTCCCAGGCGGGGCAAGATCCGGGTGACGATCTGCACCAGTTGTGCGACCAAAACCAGCGGCTGGAAGGGGGCCATTGAGCTCAGGGATATGAGCCGCCAAAAAATCCTTGCCAGGCTCGGCGAACCCGATCTCTCCGCTGACTACAGATCCCTTACCCAGCTGAAAAAAGGGGACAAGCAGAAAATGGAGCGGGAGCAGGGACGTTGAGTGAGAATCCGAAAAAATCAAGCAGCGTGAACGAGGCACTCAATTGTTTTGCAACGGTGCCCGGATATCTGGAGGCAACGGGCTGGCTTCGCTCGATGATGAGCGGCGAAGTGGTTGACCGGCAGGGGGAGCCACTGCCCTGGCTTACCTATCCGGCCATTGAGTTTCTTGCGGCCAGGGTGCACGGGGGCCTGGAGATCTTTGAGTATGGCAGTGGCAACTCGACGCTCTGGTGGAGTCGGAGGGTAAAGAGGGTGACCAGTTGCGAGCATGACAAGGAGTGGTATGCCAGATACCGACCGCTTCTGCCTGCAAATGTCAGCTATCTGTTGCGGCGTTATAAGGGTGGCAGCCCAGCCTACAGGGAAGAGATTAAGCGCTATCGGGCAAGGTTCGATATCCTGGTCATAGACGGCAGACAACGGGTTGCCTGTATTGTAAACGGGCTGGCCGCCCTTGGCCCGGCAGGAGTGGTGATCATCGACAACAGCGACAGACCACGCTATCGGCCCGGGTCTCAACTGTTGGCAGCTGCAGGATATAACCAGCTTGATTTCTGGGGGCTGGGGGCGCTGAGTACCAATGGCTGGTGCACATCTGTCTTTTACAGGGAAAAAAACTGCTTGGCCATTTAAGGCTGCGGGAAAAATATCTTGTTCCCGAGCCCCATAAATGGGCCAATAAGCTATAATTAAAGGGTAAATTTCAAAAAAAGCGAGTCTCCCTGTCATTTTTTTTGTATTGTATCTGGTAGATAGGCTTCTGGTTCAATGGTCAACAATTCTACCGGCACCAAGAAAAGGCGCAAGGCAGGTGAGGCGATGAGCGAGCAAGGCACAACCGGCAATACAGGTATCAGGACAGCTGAGTCCCTGCTTGAGGACATCAAGAGGCTGGCAAAGGCTGGACAGTTTGTGGAGGCGGAACAGGCGAGGCGGGAGCTGATAGAACTTTTCCCCATGGAGCTGAACGCCATTATCCGCTCGGCGGAGTTTGTCGAAGAACAGATGAGCCTGAAGATTGACCAGGATCATGTGGCAAGATGGGCCGCACTATATGACCAGCTGACGCAGGAAGAGAAAAACCACCTTTTTCACTGCCTGCGAAAAGTGACTGTGCCCAAGGGCAAGCTGATAATCCGCCAGGCAAAGCTGGAATCCCGGCTGCTGTTCATAGAGAGCGGCCGGGTTACGCTCTTTCACACCAAGGGAAAGGAGCGTACCCTGCTGGGGCAGATCTCCCGTGGAGATATCCTGGGCGATGAAACCTTTTTCGCCCTGAGCACCCCAACCTTTTCGGCAGGCTCACAAAGTGACGTGGAGATCTGCTACCTGACCAAAGAGCAGACCAGGGGCTGGGAAGAGAGCCACCCGGGCCTTTTTGCCAAGCTTGCCACATACTGCCAGACCAACTCACGGGCAGCCGAGTTGATCAAGGCCAACAGGTTTGAGAAACGCATTCATCAAAGAAGGGCGGCGGAGGGCCGGGTCAGGATCACGGTGAGATCTGCCGGAGCCTTGAGGGATTTCAATTTTAGCGTCGGCTCACTGGTTGACCTTTCACAGGGCGGGGCCGGTTTTGATCTCCGCTGCTCGCAACCAGAAAATGCGCGCATGCTGTTGGGCCGCGAGCTGGAGCTGACCCTGCAAAACAAGGATGACCAGAAGGCGGGAAGCGCCGTCCTGGCCGGCGTGGTGGTTCGAGTCGGTGATCTGCACTATAATGATTTCATACTGCATGTTCGGTTCAAGTCGAAACTCACAGATCAGGAGTTTGAGAGCCTCTGCCGTTTTCTGGCCAAGAGGTAGCAAGGAGTCATCATGAGAAGAACATTCCTAGCCGTTCTGGTCCTGATCGCGGTCCTGTTGTGGAGTAACTCGTTGGCCCTGGCCGCGTGGAAGGTGAAGGTGACCAGCAACCAGGTGAAAGCCAGGGCTTACATCGAGCAGCTGATGAACGGGGCCGATCCGGAGGAACTCGAGCGGCCCCATATCAGGTATGATGAAAAGTTTCAGGCCAAACGGGCCAACCGGGAAATCAGTCAGGCCATGGACCAGGCGGAGGAGTTGGCCAGGGCAGGCAAGCACGAAGAGATTGTCATGCCGGTGTTCAAGGCCTATCTCACCCAGGAGCGCTATCTTGAACTCCTGGAGGAGAGCAAAGGGTATCGGGGCAGCAACCGGTAGCTGGACGGGTTTCCCGTATCCGACTCTCATCTCCCCATTCTGTTTATATACCGCACCAAACCTCGGTGTGAGCTGTTCCTCCTCCAGCCTCGCTAGGCCTTTTTCTCATGCTGGCTGAGAAATACCCCAGCCATGACCAGTACCGCTGCCGCAAGCTGGGGCGGGGAGAGGGTTTCGCCCAGTACCAGCCAGCCGAGGAGTACCGAAAATACCGGAATCAGGTTGACAAAGATCGCCGCCCTGCTGGCCGGCACATGCTTGAGAGAGAAATTGTAGAGACCATAGGCGCCCAGGGTGATCACCGCGCCCAGGTAGAGGACGGCCATGGCTGGCAGAAACACGAATCGTTCCGGTAGGGCGGTTCCGGGCAGAAAGACCAGCGGCAGGTAAAATATGCAGCCCACCAGGGCCTGAATGGCGGTCAGGAAAAAGGGCGAGTAGCGGCTGGTCAGCTTTTTCAGCGAGATAGTGTAGCCCGTGGCGCAGACCATCGCCAGAAATTCATAGAAATTACCCAACACGGGATTGGGGGCATCGGCGCTGGGAGTTGATTCGGCGGTCAGCCAGCAGACACCGACCACAGCCAGGATTGCCCCCGCCCAGGCCTTTTTGCTGACCAGCTCTTTCAGTAGTACGGAGGCTGTCGCCATCACCAGCACCGGCAACATGGCTGTGATCAGTCCTGCCTGTGAAGCGGTAGTGTTTTCAATGGCTTTGGCCTCAAAAATAAAATAGAGACAGGGCTCGCAGAAGGCCATGAAGAGGATCAGCTTATAATCCCCTGCCCGGTACTGCAGGGACCTGGCCAGTCTCTTGCCGACACACAGGAAGCAGAGGCTGGCGACCAGCATCCGGCCGAAGATCACCACCATGGGGTCATATTCCCTGAAGGCGATTTTCAGGGCAATAAAGGAGCTTGCCCAGAGTACCATGGCAAGCAGCAGGGCGAGGGTGGGGATGTACGATGAGCGGCTTTCGGCCATAGCTTGGGCTCCGGAAATAGAACATGCTGATTCAACAGCAGAAAGTGAATGAAGAAGGGCTGAGTTCTATCACGGATGGTGAACAGCGTGCAAGGGAAAAACAGACGGGATGGCAGGAGCCACGGTCTGGCCGGAGCTAACACTTCTCCTCCGGGCGCCGCTCGGGTACCCTGACCCGGTCTATGGATCCTTCGTTCCAGGCTTTTGAGACATACAGCCCGCAGTAACAACTGCCGAATTCTGCGACATCAGCCTCCCGATACGGACAGGGGCAGATGATATCCAGATCCTTCTCCCGTTCTTCATGGGCCATACGGCAGGGGCAGGACATGTAGCCGTAACGCGCTTTGTTGGTGAGGAGTCCTTCCAGCAGAAACTCGGTGACCTGACGATCTTCATTCAAGAAGTACCCCTTGGGCTCGTTGGCCTTTTTCAGGAGTTCATACAGTGCTTCACTGTTCATCGGTAAGTCCAAGCTCTTTGAGGATCAGGTTTCGCTGGTCGCCGACAATGGCCTTGTTGCCTATGATGACGATGGGGAAACTCTTCTTCGGGTTGTGGGCGGCGGTCTGGGCGAAAAAATCGTCACGCTCCGCTTTGGGGAGCAGGTCGACATCGGTCCACTCAAACTCGATGTTGTTCTTGGTCAGCAGCTGCTTGATCGCCTTGCAGTGCACGCAGGTGCTGAGGGCAAATAGCCTGACAGACTTCATGTCTCTGTAATCTCCACAGCTGTGGCCGAACCGGGGAAGGTAATGGCCTGGTGTTGATTCCCTTACATCTTATGAATTACGCCCAAGTCAGGCAACGAAAAAATACGAGCGGGCAGGCTGAAGGCCTGCAGCCTGTTGGTCACCAAAGGGCCAAAAGGCTGCAGGAAAATAATAAAGGCGCGAATAACGGCCGTAGTGGCTGGGGCTGTTAGGCCATGGTGATCAGGAGCTGGTCCTGGTTTACCGCTTCGCCGACGGCAACATCAATTTCCCCGATCACCCCGCTTCGCTTGGCGGTGATGATGTTCTCCATCTTCATGGCTTCAAGAACCAGAACCGGCTGGCCTTTCTCCACCTCCTGGCCTGGCGCCACGTTGATGGCGACGATCTGGCCGGGGATTGGGGCGAGTACATTGTCGCTGCCGAACACCGATAGCGCCGTGCGTGCAGGCGCGGACTTGGCTTCCCCGTCCTTTTTGCTGCTTGCCGCGGGGGCGGCAGCAACCTGGGGCGGCTGCGGTTCCTCCTTACCACCAAACATCGCAAGGTTTTCGATATCTTCAATGGCTACGGTGTGTTGTACGCCATTGACCTCCGCGGTAACGGTGTCGCCGGCGAGTTCAAGGATCTTCACTGTATACGGATTGCCATTTAAGGCGAGTTTATACTGTTTCACTTTCTACTCCGGATCTGGATATTTTTTCGGCTGGTGAGGCGCTGCAGCTTCCCGGTGAAGGCCCATGGCGACTGCTCGTCCTGGTCATTGGTGAGGCGTTGCCTGCCTTCAGGAAAGTTTTTTTCAAGGTGGAAAGCTGTGGCTATGGCCAGCAGGATCTCTCCCTCCGCCGTCAGTTGCTGCTCTTTGGATACGCTCATATCTGCTCCTGTAATAATCCTGTGTGGGGTATCTTTTCCGTTACAGGGGCATGTTGCCGTGCTTTTTCATGGGGTTGACATCCTGTTTGTTCTTGCTCATGTGCAGGGCGCGAATGATGCGGAACCTGGTGTTGGCCGGTTCAATAATGTCATCGACATAGCCTCGACGGGCAGCCACGTAGGGGTTGGCCACGGTCTCCTGGTACTCCTGCTCTTTGGTGGCCAGGAAGGCTGCCGGATCATCGGTGCCCTTGGCCTCTCTGGCATAGAGGACCCCGGCAGCACCCTTGGCACCCATGACAGCGATCTCGGAGGTGGGCCAGGCGTAGTTGATGTCGCCGCGCAGATGTTTGGAGGACATGACGCAGTAGGCACCGCCGTAGGCCTTTCTGGTCACCACGGTGATTTTCGGTACCGTGGCCTCGGCATAGGCGTAGAGCATCTTGGCGCCGTTGCGGATGATGCCGCCATACTCCTGCACCGTACCTGGCAGGAAGCCGGGCACATCGACCAGGGTGATGACGGGGATGTTGAAACAGTCGCAGAAACGGACGAAACGGGCGCCTTTGACGGAGGCGTTGATATCCAGTACCCCGGAGAGGCTGTACGGCTGGTTGGCGACGATTCCGACGCTCATGCCGTCGAAGCGGGCAAAGCCGGTGATCAGGTTGGGAGCGAAATTCTCCTTGATCTCAAAGAATTCACCATTATCCACTATCTCAGCGATCACCTTCTTCATGTCATAGGCGGCGCTGGACCTGGTGGGGATGATTTCATTGAGCAATTCAGAACGGCGCTCGACTGGGTCATTGCACTTAACCCGTGCAGGTGTCTCGGTATTGTTCTGGGGCAGGTAGCTGAGCAGGGTCTTGACATATTCTATGGCGTCCATGCCACTTTCGGCAGCATAGTCGGCAACTCCGGACTGGCTGGAATGCATCTCGGCGCCGCCCAGCTGCTCCACCGTCACATCCTCGTGGGTCACCGCTTTTACCACGGTGGGGCCGGTAAGGAACATGTAGGAGTTTTTCTGCACCATGACGATAAAGTCGGTGAGCGCAGGTGAGTAGACGGCACCACCGGCGCAGGGACCGAAGATGGCGGAAATCTGCGGAATGACACCAGAGGCCATGACGTTTTTCAAGAAGATGTCCGAGAAGCCAGCCAGGCTTTCGATGCCCTCCTGGATGCGGGCACCACCCGAGTCGTTGAGACCAATCACCGGGGCTCCGTTTTTCATGGCCAGCTCCATGACCTTGCAGATCTTTTCCGCCATGGTCTCTGACAGGGAGCCGCCAAGGACAGTGAAGTCCTGGGCGTAGACATAGACCAGGCGGCCGTTCACCGTGCCATGGCCGGTTACCACGCCGTCACCGAGGAAGGTCTTTTTCTCCATTCCGAAATCGTGGCAACGGTGGGTCTTGAACATGTCGAATTCCTCAAAGGAACCTTGGTCCAGAAGCTGGTCGATGCGTTCGCGGGCGGTCATGCGGCCGAGGGCGTGCTGTTTATCGATACGTGCCTGTCCACCACCCATACGTGCCTCAGCGCGCAGGGCATGGAGTTTATCGAGGTGGTCTCTCGTGGTCATGGGTTCTCCTGAATACAGCTGTACAGATCGGGTTGTACCTGTGAAGTGGTGCCGGGACAAGTGGCGCCAATGATTTGGATGGACTGCAAAGAAAAACTGCTCATGAATTCAATCGGCTTTACTACAGTCTGTTTGAGCGGAGAAGTATCTCCGACTACTCTCTCGTAAAGCTGGTCTTTATACTACGAAGATCGGCGCTGGTCAACCTGAAGGGATGAAAATATCAGGGCTTGGCAAGGTGCCACATGACTGCGGGGAAGAGGCGGGAAGCGGGGGGGGTGGGGCAAGGTCTGGAGGACCTTACCCGGGGTGGCTCTAAGAGGCGGCAGTTAGAGCTTGGTGGTCGCCTGGACTGCTGCCTCTTCTTTTTCAATGGCCTGGCGCTGCAGGTACACGGACAGAGGAAAGGCCTGTTGCTCGGCCAGCTGCACTTTCTTCAGCTCTTCCTCCTCCTGGGTGGCCAGCCGGACAAGATAGTCGAGCGTTTGGGCCGAGTCCGCGGTAAGAACCCCATCCAGGCCGAGTTCGGTGTAGTAGTAGTCGAGCAATTGATCGTAGCTGGCGGCGAACTCGGGAAGCGCACCGGGGCTTGCGCTGTTTGTGGTGACAAACATATCAAGACCCAGGGTCCTGGCATCATCGATAAAGCCGGGAGGCAGCGGTGAAGGTTGACCCTTATGCACATAGCTGCCGGGCAGAATCAGGGCATCGGCGTAGGAACTGACCATTCTCAGGCCGAGTCGGGTAAAGACCCAGCTGTGATCGAGATCTGCTGTAAATGAGTTATCGGGCTGGGAGATACCAGCGGCGGTGCTTACACGCTGCACCAGGGGAATGGTGAGTCCGTACAGTGGCAGGAGTTCTTCCTTGATCCGTTGCAGCTCATCTCCGTCACCGCTTTGCACCATGACGGGCTCCTCCCCGCTGTAGCCAAAATCGGCCAGTGTGGCAATCAGCAGGCGACTGACGTCCTTGCCCTCTTTTTTGTAGTCACCGACAAAATTGAGGTTGGGAGCTATACCGATTCGCTTTGCCTCCTGCTGTTCAATACTTCTCAGCAGGGCGAGGGTTTCTTCCAGGCTCGCTATGCCAAGCGAAGGCGGGGCAGGCGAGCCGGAATCAATCGCTGCATTGTGCGCGGCTGATGTTCTACGAAGCTGACGGATCTCCTGGAGGGTGAAGTCGGCTATATGATAGCTGCCGTCTTCCCGTGCACGTTCCGGGAAGAGTTCGCTGACATTGGTGAGACCATCGAGACGGGGTTGGGGGAAGACGATCAGCTGGTCATCGCCGGTGACGGCCAGGTTGAGTTCCACAAAATCGACCTCGGACAGACCGGTCATGGCCACGGCAGCCAGGGTGTCAGCCAGCGGGCCGCTGCCTCCGCCGTTGGCGGCGATGGTCAGCCTGTCTTGGGTGTGGGCGGGAAACGCTACCGAGGCGACCAGGGCGCTGGCGAAAAAGAGGCTCCTGAACGCGGTCAACAGCTGGCGGCTAAAGGGTTGTCGTAAGGGGGCGGTTTTCATTGTGGTCTGACAGGAGTTCTTGAAAATGTTTTATGGATGGAAACTCTTCTGAGTAACGAACCGGTTTTTTTGAGCTTGGTTTGGCAATGTGGACCAGGTGCTTCAAACCATGGCTGTGGGCGGCCCGCAGGACGTTGCTGTTATCATCCACCAGCAGGGTGCGATGTCTGTCAAAGCCCAAAACCCGCTCAAGCTCCGCCCAGAATGGCGGCTGCTCTTTGGCCTCACCGATTTCCTCAACCGGGATGATGCGATCAAAATAGGGGCCGATGGCCACCTTGCCCAGCTTGATTTTGATGGTCTTTTGGTGCGCGGCGGTCACCAGGCAGACGTCCTTGTTCTCCCCTTGTATAAACTTTAGAAAATCGATCACATGGGGATGCACCTGTATCAGGTGATCTATTGTACATTTCAAGGCGGGGATATCAAGGCCAAGTTGCTCCGACCAGTAATCGACATTGGACCACTGCAGGGTTTTTTCCACACCCCGGTACCGCTCCAGCAGGCTCGTCCTGGCCTGTTCCAGGCTGAGGTCATTTTGACCGGCATAAACTTCGGGCACATATTCTTCCCAGAAATAGTCGTCGAAGTAGCTGTCGAGCAGGGTTCCATCCATGTCGAGCAGGATGGTGTCGATTTCGGGCCATAAAAAAGAAGGCCTGATGGGGGCGCCGTTATGCCTGGTCATCACCCATTGTCTCCAAGTCGAAAAGAATCTTCTGGGCCACGCTGAAAACAGTTTCCGGAGTCGGCATCGGTGAGGAGACCACGAAACGGCCATCCGGGGTAAGTTTCAGTTGGGGACCTTTGCGTTTTTTGCTGTGCTGATCGATATAGGCCAGCAGCTGTTCCGGCCTGATCGGTGTGGTGTCAAGAAAAGAAAAGACCAGGGTATCCTTGCCTTTTTCCAACTTGTTGATCTGCAGTCCGATCAACGATTTTTTCAATCCCACCAGCTTGAACAGGTTCCGGGTCTCTTCCGGCAGGGGACCGTAACGGTCTTCCAGCTCATCCTGGAGGTCGAGATGCTGTTCCTCCGCAGCGTTGGCCAGCGCGGCGATACGCCGGTAGGTGACGTAGCGCTGGCTGATATCGAGCATGTATTTTTCCGGGATGTAGGCGGAGATCTGCAGGTTGATCTCCGGGTCGAGTTCCTCCCTGAAAATGTCCTCCTCGCCCGCCAGGGCCCTGGCCTTGAGGTCAGCCACAGTTTTTTGCAGCAGATCCAGATAGAGATCGTAGCCGATGGCCGCAATGTGGCCCGACTGGGAGACGCCGAGGATATTGCCGCCGCCCCTGATCTGCAGATCGCTCATGGCGAGCTTGAAGCCGCCGCCGAGTTCGTTGCAGTCCATAAGGGCCCGCAGCCGGTCGCGGCTGTCCTTGCTGAGGCTGTCGATGGATGGCACCAGCAGGTAGGCGAAGCTCTGGGTGGAGGAACGGCCCACCCGGCCCCGCAGCTGGTAGATTTCCGCCAGGCCCAGCATATCCGCGCGATTGATGATGATGGTATTAGCGGTGGGGATATCGAGGCCGGACTCGACGATGGTGGTGCAGACCAGGACATCGATATCCCTGTTGACAAAGGCCACCATGATATCCTCGAGTTCCTTGCCGGCCATCTGGCCATGGGCGATGGCGACCCGTGCCTGGGGCACCAGCTGCTGGATTTCGGTAGCGGTCTTATGGATGGACTTCACCCGGTTATGAATAAAGAAGACCTGGCCGTTCCGACGCAATTCACGGCTTACCGCCTCTTTGATCACCAGCTTGTCGTGGCGGGCGATGAAGGTTTTGACCGGTCGGCGGTGCTCCGGCGGGCTGGAAATCACCGAGAGATCGCGGATACCGAGCAGCGACATCTGCAGGGTGCGGGGAATCGGGGTGGCGGTGAGGGTGAGGATATCCACCTCGGCCCGCATCTTTTTGATCTTCTCCTTATGGCTGACGCCAAAGCGATGTTCCTCGTCGACAATCAACAGGCCAAGGTTGTTGAACTGCACGTCCTTTGAGAGCAGGCGGTGGGTGCCGATCAGCACATCTATTTCCCCGGCCTTGAGGCGCTTGAGGGTGGCGCGCTGCTGCGCCGGGGTGCGAAAACGGTTGATGCACTCCACGGTGACAGGAAACCCGGAGAGCCGCTCTCTAAAAGTCTTGGCGTGCTGCTCGGCCAGGACGGTGGTCGGGACCAGCACCGCTGCCTGCATGGAGTCCTCAATGACCTTGAAGGCGGCCCGGATCGCCACCTCGGTCTTGCCGTAGCCCACGTCGCCACAGACCAGTCGGTCCATGGGCTGGTCGGAGGTGAGATCGTTGATCACATCGGTTATGGCCTGGTCCTGGCCCGGGGTCTCATCGAAAGGAAAGGATTCCTCGAGTTCGGCGAAGAGACCGCCAGGCGGCGAGAAGCGGCGGCCCGCCTGCATTTCCCTCTTGGCATAGATGTCGAGCAGTTCGTGGGCAACTTTCCACACCTCTTCTTTCACTTTCGAGGTGGTGATGCGCCAGTTCTGGCTGCCGAGCTTATCGATCTTCGGCTGTTTGTCGGACAAGCCCTCGTAGCGGCTGATCAGGTTGAGCCTGTCCACCGGCAGGTAGAGCTTGTCGCCATCCCGATATTCAATCAGCATGAAATCGTTGGTGACACCCTGGATATCAATGGTCTGCAAGCCCTGATAATGGCCGAGTCCATGATCCCGGTGGACCACGATGTCACCGTCGCGCAACTCCGCGAAACGAATGGGTTCACCCTGTTTGTGGCGGCCCTTCTTCTTTTTGCCAAGGCGCATCTGGCCAAAGAGCTCGCTCTCCGACAGCACATGCAGCTTTTGGTCGGTGAGCGAAAAACCCTGGGACAACTCGTGATTGCAGAGTAGCAGCTCGCCTGCCTGCTTGCTGTCGAACAGTTCTGCGAGGGTGACCGGTGGTTCGACGATGGCGACGTCGTGCTGGTGCTTGCTAAGCAGCTCCGCCAGGTTCTTGGTATGGCGTGGGGAGCGGCAGCAGAGTAAGACCTGTTCCTCCTGCTGCCGCCAGCTGTTGAGTTGTTCACTCAGCGGGGCGATGAGGCCCCGTTTGGTCCGTTCCAGGGCGACCTGCTGCTTTAAGAGCTGGTGGTTAGCTGTGGCAATGGCCAGTTCAGGGACACCCTCGCGGGAAAAATCGCTTATCAGCAACTGTCGCCGTGAGGCCAGCTGTTCATGCACCGCCTCGGGGGAGAGGAAGATCGAGTCGGGCGGCAGGGCTGGCTTGCCTGTTTCCCGTGCCTCGAGAAAGTTGTTCTGGATGCGCTCAGCGACAAGCTCCAGGCTCTGGTTGACGGCTTCCGGGTCAACCAGCACCATCAGCATCTCCTTGGGCAGAAAATCAAAGACGGAGGAGATGGGTGGCTCCTGGTAATAGAGCGGCAGAAAAAACTCCATCCCGGCAAAACGTCGGCCGGTGGAGACCCGGTCCACCATCCTGTACGCCTCATCCTCCTCCCAGCGGGATTCTTCCGCCTGCTGTTTGAAGATCCGGCCAAGTTGCCTGTTGGAGATATCGGGTCGGTTGGCGATCACATCATGTACCGGCAGGAGGACCGCCTCCTGGAGTTCGCCGCTGGATCGCTGGCTGATGGGATCGAAAAACCTGAGCGATTCTATGGTGTCGCCGAAAAAATCCAGTCGAAGCGGCCCATCGTGCAACTCACCATTTTCGCTGGTAAATGGCGGTGGGTAAAGGTCGATGATCCCACCGCGGACAGCAAAGTCCCCTACGTTTTGTACCAGGGCGACCTGTTCGTAGCCGAGGCGGATCAGGCTCTCCCGCAACCCGTCCTGATCGCAATCCTCACCGGCCATGATCAGTTCGGCGGAATCGGTCAGGGCCGTAACCGGTAGCACCCTGCGCATCAGGGCCTCTATGGAGGTGACGACGATCTGTCTGCCGTCGTGCTCATGGAGCTGATAGAGGGTGGCGAGCCTGGCGGCGGTGGTGTGCTGGTCAGGGCTCAGTTGAGTGTAGGGTGGGATCTCATAGCCCGGGTAGAGCAGGACCTGGGCGTCGGTGAACAGGCGAAGATCCTGCTCAAAGACCGAGACCTGGTGTTCATCGGGGAGAATGCAGCAGCAGTTGGCCTGGGCGACAAGCTGACTGCAAAGCCAGGCGGCACTGCCGCCTCTGGCTCCCGAGACGCGAAGAATTCGTTCTGTGGTGAGCTGTTTTTGGAGTTGTGGATCCATGGTCAAAAAAAAAGTGCCGGCTGCAGTATCTGCAACCGGCAGTGTACGTCCAGCAAGGCGCAAATACGATATTTTCTAGAAGGTGCCTCCGATGCTGAAGTCAAAGACGGAGCTGTCTTCGTCATCCTCCGGATCAAGATTGACACCATAGACAAAACTGATCGGGCCAAGCGGTGACAGCCAGCGAAGCCCGGCTCCCACCGAGGTCCTGACGTCATCAACGTTCCAGTCCTCTGAATCATCCAGGACTTGACCAGCATCAAAGAAGGTCAATCCCTGAATGCCCTGTTCCTCGACAATCGGGAAAATGAACTCAAAATTGGTGTACCACATCTTATCGCCACCAATCCGGTTGCCGTTGTCATCCTGAGGGCTGATCTTGGCGTACTCAAAACCGCGTACGGTTCGGATGCCGCCTAAAAAGAACCGTTCGTAAATCGGGAACTTATCATCTTCGTTTTCAAAAGCCTGGCCGACGGCGCCCTTCAAGTGAATTGTGGTGTCCAGCACGAAGGGAAAGTACCAGCTGGTGGAGGCCTCAAGCTTGGTGAACTGCGAGTCACCGCTGAGCGGGCCGCCGGCATACTTGGCGCTGATCGAGTGCTTTGAGCCCTTGGTGGCACCGAACAGCTTGTTCCTGGTGTCACGGGAGAAGGTGACCTTCATGGCGCTGGTGATTGGTACCTTGGCCGATTCGGCAATCCTGAAGTTATAGTCAGGATCATCCTCATCGGTAATATAGTCGCTCAACTGGGTGTCGCTGTAGCTGTAGTTGCCGTAGACACGCCATCTTTCCCAGATGGGGTAGCCGACACGGATACCGCCACCGGTGGATTCACGGGTATAGTCATCATACTCGCGCTCAGTGTCGAAAAGATCTATACCCCAGGAGAGCTGCGAATCATTCAGTCTGGGGTTGGTATAGCTCAGGTTATAGGCGGTGCTTGAACCACCGATGTTGGCTGAGAACTGCAGGGTATCACCCCGGCCGAGGAAGTTGTTCTCGGATATGGAGCCCATCACGATGATATTGTCAACCGAACTGTAACCGGCGCCGATGCTGAATGAACCGGTGCTCCGCTCTTTCACCTCAATGTTAATGTTCATCCTGGTGGGGTCAATAGTGGGCTCCGGGGTAATATTGACCTCGTCGAAGAACTGCAACCGCTGCAGGGCCTGGCTGGACTGGCGCAAGGCCTTGGAGTTGAAGACCCCGCCCTCGGCGAGGCGCAGTTCGCGGCGGATAACGTTGTCGCGGGTCCGGTCGTTGCCGGAGATGGTAATGCGGTTGATATAAACCAGGTCGGCCTTGTCGATCACAAAGTTGACATCCAGCCGCTCCAGCATAGCGGATTCTTTAATATCCGGCCGCACATTGGCAAACGCATAACCCTGCTCGGAGTAGTAATCAGTGATGGCCATTACATCCTCGCGGATGACGCTGCGGCTCATATACTCCTGATCGCGCAGGGAGATGAGGTTGATCAAGGTCGATTTGTCGGTGATGAGGTCGCCGCTGATATCGATATTACCCACCTTGAAACGCTCTCCCTCTTCCACCTTGAAGGTTACATAGATCCACTCTTTCTCCTGACGGATCAGCGGATCACCGATCTTGGCCTCCAGGTATCCGTTGTCGTGATAAAAAGAGGCGATGCGTCCGGAATCTTGACGAATAACCTCCATGTCGAGCAAGCCGGATGCTGTCAGCCAACTGAAAAAGCCTTTTTCACCCGACTCGATCTGTTTGAGCAGCTTCTTGTCGGAGAAAGCGGTGTTGCCTTCAATGGAGATCTTCTTGATATATATTTTCTTGCCTTCATCGATCGAGTAACGTACCACCGCGCCAGCGTCGCTCGGAAAGGTGGTTTCAACCTCGACCTTGGTGTTGTAGTAGCCCTTGGATTTGTAGAGTTCCTTGATGGCCTCGACGCCTTGGTTGACCGCGGTGGGATTCAGGATGAAATGTTCACGGACATTGGCGGCACCCCGGACTTCTTCTTCAGACAGATCTTTTACGCCGGAAAAGGTGACTGAGGCAATGACCGGTTTTTCAACAACTCTGAAGACGACATTTTTGCCGTTGTCGCTGTCGGAAACCCGGATCTGGACGTCGTTAAAGTACCCCATCGCATAGATAGCACGCAGATCTTCACGCAGAATTGACGGGTTGTACGCTCCTCCGGCGCGGCTTTTGATCTTGCGTAAAATCGCGCCTGAATCGACACGGGTATTGCCCTCAGGGGCGATGGAGGCGATGCGGTATTCCCGGCCAGTGTAGGCCAGGATATCGAGAATGACGGTATCCAGGGCACGCGGGAGTTCAGCGAGACCCTGGGCGCTTTGGAAAAAATACTTTGGGGTTGACGGGGAGAGCGCGTCAAAAACTTTGATATCGATACTGAGCTGCTGGCCTATCTGGGTGAGGCTGCCCGCTGCCACGTTATCGGTGCCGCTGGCGGCGGCTATCGCCTGCAATGTCTCAGCTGCAGGAGGCCAACTTCCTGCATAGTCGGCCAGCCCCTGGGCCTGGACACGGGACAGGGGCGTCAACTCATGTTCGGCCAGGGCTCGATTGAGCGCTGTGTCTGCCTGGCTGGCGAGGACTCCGGCATCTTTACTTGTGTTGATTTTCAGCGGCAAAAAGGCGGTATTTTTTTCTGCTGCAGAAGCGGTGCTACCAAACATCAGGACAAAAAGTGCGAACATATATACAGCCAAGTATACAGAGGCACGGGCTTCCTGACGCGAAGCCGGTAGTGTTCTGTAAAAATTCATAAAAAATCCTTCCTCGAGAAAGTCGCAGGGGGTGCCCCCCAGGCAAAAAGCCGTATTGCGGTGTTGGTTGTGTCGTGTTACACCTTGATATTGCGTGTAAAAATAACTGTCTCATCCAAGGCCTGGGGCCGCTGAAAATTGCGACCATTATGCCACGTTTGTTGAAAAATGCAAAGGACACAAAAGGATAACAGGGAAAAAGATGGCCTGGCCATCTTCCGGGACTAGCGGTGCTTTTTGAAAATGATCGAGACAGTGTGGCAATTTCATCTTCGTATTAGTCAGACTATATGAAATCGTTACTGTTTTTAAATTATATCGAGGCGGCACTGCAGCTCTTAATGCCAGATCGCTGTCGCGTTTGTGGCCACTATACAGCACAGTCGCCTCAGCGGGCTCTCTGCAGCACCTGCCTGCAGAACATACGATTTATCTCTTCGCCAACTTGCCAGCGTTGTGGGCGGAGCCTTGCCGGAGTCGTTCTGTCTGGCCAGCTTTGCGGGGACTGTTTGAGCAGACAACCGCCGTGGACCAGGTGTATCTCGCTGGTCCGTTATGGCTCTCCCGTATCTGATTTACTGCATCGACTCAAATACCAGGCAGACACCTCAGTGTTGCCTGCGGTGAAAACCATTGTTGCGGAGGCGATGGCTGAAACGTCACTGGCGGAACTGGCTCCACCGGAACTGGTGGTGCCGGTGCCGCTCTACCCGGCACGATTGAAGGAGCGTGGTTTAAACCAGTCGGTGCTGCTGGCTAAAGCCATCTTTCCAGGCGCCATTCTAAACTGCTCAGTGCTCTACCGCCGGAGAGCGACCATGCCCCAGACGGGGCTCACCGGTGCCCAGCGGCGGCGAAATCTTCGCGGTGCGTTCGTTGTGGATCAAAGAGCGTCTTTGACGGGCAAGACAATTTGCCTGGTTGATGATGTTTTTACCACAGGTGCCACAGTGGGGGAGTGCTGCCGTGCCTTGAAAAGAAGTGGAGCAACTGAAATTTATGTGGTTACTCTTGCGCGAGTTGTGATCGATCGCTGAACTTTAGAACGAGGATGTGTATTGATGGTTAGGGAAAAGTGAGGAAAAAATGTTTGAAAAGTAAAAAAAAAATTAACATAGCTAATCCCTGCATAAGCGGTTGTTTTACTGAATTCTCTGAGAGTGATGAAAAAAATATTGAGTTATATTTTGAAATATAGAGCTATATGAAGATAAATTGAATTTAATGATAAAGTGAACTTGTGGAAAACTTTGAGCAGTTCGCTCTAAAGCCTTTATATATCGTTGTTAAGGGAGAATTGGCAAAAATGACGGTTTTGTCGGTAGAAAGGAGCGAGAATCTGAGCAAAGCCACGTGCAGCCTGTCTTTGAGACTGTTGGTACTAACCATATGCCCTGCAAAGAAAATATCGAAAAATAGTCTTTGACTGGATGTCCGTTTTTTGAGTATTGATTTCGCACGAACTGTTTCCTGGGATGGTCTTCCCGGGTATATCTTTATAGTGGTCCAATTTGTTTTTACTGTAGGCGTTACAGGCCAGTTTTGCTGGCGTTGTACCTCTTGTAATAGTGATTGTCATTTTTGGAATTTGATTGAAACGATTCTAAATCGCTCTTTTTGGGGAATTGTAGGGTAGTTTATGCTTTGGGAGAAGACACAGGAGAGACTAAAAGACACACTTTCCAGCTCAGTCTACAGTCTTTGGATTGAGCCGTTGAAATGTCTTGAAGTGCGTGATGACTCGATTTACCTGTCGAGCCCGGACAGATATTTCAGCGCCTACGTCGCCCAAAAATTCCTCTCGATCATTGAGGCCACTGTCAAGGAGTCCGGTTCTGTGCATCGTAGGGTGGTGTTGTGCGAGGATGATCGCGCAGCCCAGCAGGAAACCGTTGCGCCTAAGACGCAGCTGAGGCTGCCGACCGTCCCGGAAAACAATTCTTCTATCCGGGCGTTGCATCCCCGCTACACCTTCAATGAATTCATGGTGGGGGATTCCAACATCCTGGCAGAATCCGCCTGTAAAGCCATCTCCATGCACGATGACTCTTTTGGCTCATGTCTGTATATCAACAGCAACACCGGGCTGGGGAAGAGCCATCTGACCCACGCCATAGCTCACCAGGTCTTTGCCGAGTCACCGATGACCAGGCTGCATTATGTTACAGCCCAGCAGTTTGCCGCTGAGATGGTCAGAAACATTCAGACCAAGACCATGGACTCGTTCAAGCAGAAATATCATGACCAGTGTGACATGCTGCTGGTGGAGGATATTCACTCGCTGACCGGAAAAAAGAAGACCCAGGAAGAGCTGAATGAAGTGCTCGATTGCCTGATCAAGTCGGGCAAGAGGGTGGTGATGACTGCTAATCAGGGCCCCAGGGAGCTGGTTGGTATAGACAGTGATTTCCGTTCACGCATGTCTTCAGGTCTGGTGACCACCATCAAGGAGCCGGATATGACCACCAGGTTCAGGATTGTCGAGAAAAAGGCGACCCTGAACAACCTTGGCATCGATGAGGAGGGTGTCGGTTATCTGGCCCAGCATATCCGCGGCGATGTCCGTCAGGTGGAATCCGCCATAGTCGCCATTCGTGCCAAATCCCGGCTGATGGGCGGCCAGGTTGACATGGATATGATCCGTCAGGTGGTAGCGGATGTGGTCGGCGGTGATAAGGTGCTGACCATTGCCATGATCAGCGAACTCATTGCCAGCCAGTTCAAGGTGAGCCTGGGGGATATGAAATCCAAGTCACGGAAGAAAACCCTGACCTTCCCCCGCCAGGTGGCGATGTACCTCTGCCGGAAATACACCGACGACTCCCTTGCCGAGATCGGCAGGGCCTTCAACCGTGATCATTCGACGGTGCTGCATTCGATCAAGAAGGTCACCACCATGACCGCCCGCGACGCCTCGGTCAATGCCCAGCTGGAACTGTTGAGCGGCAAGGTGAAAAACCTTTAGCATCTCCGAGATGCGGGTTCGCTGAACGGAGTACGAAAAGAACAAATGCCAAAGGCCCTGGTCAGAGATGACCAGGGCCTTTTTCGTGAGGGTTTTACTGCCAGCTGAGTCAGCGACCTTAGAAATAGACTTTCTTGACCTCGGCCTCGGCTGTGGTGCTGTCCGTGGCATCAATGATCGCCTTGGCGACTTTGGTGCCGGTCTTCATCATGTCGTTTAAGCCAATGCCTTCCCAGCCGAATCCGCAGATGTGCAGACCGTCATTTTGCCTTACCAGGGTATCCCGCCATTGCAGGAGCTCCGGGTAGCCCTCTTCCAGCTGGGGGATGCCGCCATCGGACTGGAGTACCGTGGTGTAGACAGGCTCCTGGTCGATCTTCAGGATGTCTTTGACATCAGCCAGCGCCTTGCTGATCAGTTCCTCCCTGGACAGTTCCAACCGTTCCGGGTGCCTCCTGCCGCCGATAAGGGTTTCAAACACCACGTGGTCTTCTGGCGCTCGTCCGGGGAACATGTTGGATGAAAAGAGCGAGCCCAAAGTAAAGCGTTGTTCTACTTCCGGGGTAAGATAGCCAAAACCGGGAGGGATGGTGACCCCGGGACCAAAACCAAAGACCACGGTGGAGATCCAGGTTTCGGGAACCCTGGTGGTGGGCATGCTGTCGCTGATGCCTGTCAGTAGTTTGAGCGCCACGTTGGTGGGTGTGGCCAGTACCAGCGTGTCAGCGGTGAAGACCCCTTGGGCTGTTTCGACCTGCCAGCCGGTGCCGGTGTTGCTCACCCCGGTGGCCCCGCAATTGAGCAGCAGGTCCTCTCCGGCGGTGAGCTGTTCGGTCAGCTTTTCCGGTAACCTGCTCATGCCCTTAGGAAAACTCGTCATGGCAGGCATCGACATTTTCTTTTTGGTACCGGCTTTTCTTTTGGCCATCATCTTGGCGAATACGCCCTTGATCACCGAGCCGTGTTCTTTTTCCAGGGCACGGACGCCGGGCATTACTGCATCAATCTTCAGTTTATCGAAATCGCCGGCATAGGTGCCGGTAAAGACCGCATCGGCATAGGGCAGCATGGCCGGGCCGAAGCGATGATGAACCCACTTGGCCACGGTGGGCTCCCCGGCCAGGGGAGGTCGGAACATTTCCGCGACTACCCGGAACTTGTCCTTCCAGGGGATCAGCGGTGCCAGGCTGATCTTCAGTGGTGTCTGGGGGATCAGCTGCAGCTTGCCTCGGAGGTAGACGTAGCGCACAAACTCCATAAGCGGCGCTTTGACGGCTTCTTTATCCAGGCCGGTTTCACGCAAGATATCCTTGCTTTCATTGCAGTTATCAAGAAACCCATGGGGCCCAATCTCGGTGATATAACCGTTTTCCCGGTGGGTGCGGATTACTCCGCCCGTGGTGTCGTTTTGTTCAAGAACCAGCAATTTATGCTTCGGGTCATGCTGGCGCAGTTTATGGGCTACGGTCAACCCCGAAAGGCCACCACCCACGATAATTGTTGAAAAGTGTGTTGTCATTGTAAGGTTGCTGAAATAGTGGAATGTGTGAGCTGAATGTCGACCCAGCCGCCATGTTGCAGCATGCCGGGATTAAGTATATGTGTCTTGCCTATGCGGTCTTCCCCCCTGGCCTCGTGGATATGGCCGGTGACGCAGATGTCTGGCTGATACGTTTCAATAAATTTACGCACACTGGTCGAGCCCACATGCCGTCCGCCATGGATGGTGTCAACGGCAGTGCCATAGGGTGGGGTGTGGGAAACCAGGACCAGGGGGATGTTGGCATCCCCCTTGGGTGCGGCCAGGTGGATGAAATCAGTTCCCTGGCTGTACGCCTGCATGAGCATCTCAGAGAGTTCATCCTCATGAAATTCGGAAGGCGTGCCAAACGGTGTGACATTTGAGCCGCCCAGACCGATGAGGCAGACCCGGGAGTGGAGCAACCGCGCTTGGCCATGCAGGTTTAAATCCAGTTGTTCAAGATAGTCATTGATTTCAAAATTATCAAGATTTCCAATCTGGGCAAGGAGATGCGGGTTGATTGCCAGCAACTGGTCGAGGACGATTTTGGCTTCCGCTCTTCTGCCGTAATTGGTGAGATCGCCATTGGCGATCAAGAGATCAGCTTCGCTGACACCGGGGATGTGGATGCACCGCTGCGCCGCCATATGCACATCACCGAACGCTATGATTCTCATGGGGAATCCTCATAACCGAAAGGATGGGTACAGGTGGGGAGAAACTCTTGACACAAAATCCAGCATGCTTAACATTTTCGCCGACTTTTATGAAAAAAGCAATGGCAGCGGATGCCACCAGATCACTGTCGACACCATTACCATACGAGGAATTATCCATGACAGCAAAAACAACAACCCATGAATTTCAAGCGGAGACCAAGAAACTACTGGATATCGTGATTAACTCGCTCTATACGGAGCGGGATGTGTTCATCCGCGAACTGATCTCCAATGCCTCTGATGCCCTTGAGAAATACCGGCATGAGAGCCTGACAGCAGAAGATCCGTTCGATGGCCATGTGCCGCTGGAAATTACCATCAGCCTCGACGAGGAGAACAAGACCTTCACCATCACCGATACCGGAATCGGTATGAGCCGCAGCGAACTGGAGCATAATCTGGGCACCATCGCCCATTCCGGCTCCAACACCTTTTTGACCGAGCTTGCCGAGGCGGCCCAGAAGGATGTCAGCCTGATCGGCCAATTTGGTGTCGGCTTTTATGCGGCCTTTATGGCCGGCAACAGGGTGCGGGTGCAGAGCCGCTCCTGGGATGGCAGTGAGGGCCATGAATGGGTCTCTGACGGGACCGGTTCCTTTTCCATCACCGAGATGGCCGGGCTGCGCAGGGGAACCAGGATTATCGTTGAGCTGAAAGACGACGCCAAGGATTATGCCAGTAAGTGGAAGGTGGAGTCGATTATCAAGCAGTACTCCGCATTCGTACCATTTCCAATCAAGCTCGACGATGAGGTGGTGAACACCGTCCAGGCCCTGTGGACCAGAAACCGTTCGGAAATTACCGATGAGGAATACAACGAGTTTTATAAATTCATCGGCAACGCCGCGGATGAACCGACCTATAGGCTGCATTTCAGCGCCGATGCGCCGCTGATGATCAATGCGCTGCTTTTTGCGCCGAAAGAGAACTTTGAAATCCTGGGATTCGGCAAGATGGATCCTGGCGTCAATCTCTACTGCCAGCGGATTCTCATCGACCAGCACTCCAAGAACATCCTGCCCGAATGGCTGCGGTTTCTCAAAGGGGTGGTGGATAGCGAAGATATGCCCCTCAATATTTCGCGCCAGGCCCTGCAGGATAATGCCTTGGTGGCCAAGCTCAGAAAGGTGGTGACCAAACGTTTTCTCAAGTATCTGGACGAAGAGGCCAAAAAGGATGAGGAGAAGTATCTTGAGTTCTGGAAGACCTTCGGCATCTTCATCAAGGAAGGGGCGACTTCCGACTACGAGTACCAAAAAGAGCTCGGCAAGCTCCTGCGTTTCGAGTCCTCCAAGTCGGAAGAGGGCAAACCGGTCTCCCTGGCCGATTACATCCTGCGCATGGGCGCCGACCAGGACACCATCTATTATATAAATGGTCCGAGCAGGGCGGCCATCGAGGCGGGCCCCTACGTGGAAATGTTCAAGAAGCGTGATGTCGAGATCATCTACACCATGGAGCCCATCGATGATTTCGTCTTAAGCCACCTCGGTGAGTTTGACGGCAAGAAACTGGTCTCCGCTGATCGCGCCGACCTCGATCTCGGCGAGAGTGAGGATGCGGAGGACCAGGGCGAAGGCGAGGGCGACCAGAAACTCGATGAGCAGTCAACAGACTCGCTGGTGGGCTGGTTGAAGGAGACCTTGAAAGAGCAGGTGGCCGAGGTGATTGTCTCCAAGAGGCTGGTGGATGCTCCGGCCATGATCGTCAACCCGGACGGGTACATGACCTCGTCCATGGAACGGGTGCTTGCCGCCTCCAGGGCGGAAAAAGGGCTTGGCTTTGGCACCGACTCCAAGAAGAACCTGGAGATCAACCCCAAGAACCCGATTATCAAAAAGCTTGCAGAACTGCAGCAGTCCGACGCCGACTTTGCCGCAGACGTGGCCCTGCAGATCTACGACAACGCCATGATCCAGGCCGGCCTGGTGGTGGATCCGCTGGTGATGGTTGAGCGGAACTATAAGATCCTCGGCCGCGCCCTCCAGGACTGATCACTTCCTTTTTGATCACACCTTAGATATTGCATCTATCACAGCTGTCTGATTATATAGACAGCTGTGATAGCCTCCGCAGGGAATTGTCTGACGACACCCGGCTGGGAGATTATCCTGACATTTGCCGTTGAAAAATGTCTGCGGACAGACTATAGAGCGTTCCATTATCCGTTAGCTGTGCCTTTTCACTGGAGAAAACACGATGCCTGCCATGTTTCGACTGTTGATATCAATTTTACTGGCCACATTTACCCTTTCCGGGTGCTATAATAAACCAGTTCGACATCTGGCTTCCGACGCAGCCCTCATCCAGGTTGGTGTTTCCGGCCAGGAAGATGTGCTGACCTACCTTGGTGAGCCCGATGAGCAGATTGTTCTTGAGAGCGGTGTAGAGAAGTGGGTTTACACCGAATACGAGAGATCGGCGCTGAAAACAGCCCCTGTGGTGGGCAAATACTTTGGTCCACTCAGCAGCGGAACGGTGATTGTCGTATTGAAAGACGATGTGGTCACCGAATGTAAATATGGCGCGCAACTTCAAGATTCGTCCTGGACGAACGACTTCGATTGGCAAAAGACACCACAGTGATAGACCGATATAAGACCGCACGAGACCGGATGGTGCAGGAACAGATCCTGGCCCGTGGCGTGGTTGACCCAAGGACCCTGGCGGCGATGTCGGAGGTGCCCCGGCATCTTTTCGTCGATGATGCCATGCGCGCCCGCGCCTACGGCGATTACCCCTTGCCCATCGCCTCCGGCCAGACAATTTCTGCGCCCTATATCGTGGCGGTGATGACTGAGGCCCTGCAACTGCGCGGAGATGAGCGGGTACTGGAAATCGGCACCGGCTCCGGCTACCAGGCGGCGGTTCTGTCACGGCTTTGCAGCCAGGTCTATACCGTCGAACGGCTCAACACCCTGCTGGCCACAGCCAGGAAGCTTTTTGATAAGCTCAAGTATTTCAACATTGTCGCCAAGCTTGACGACGGCACCCTGGGGTGGACTGAGCATGCCCCCTACGATGCCATAATCGTTACCGCAGGTGGCCCGGAGATCCCCGAGCCGCTTTTAGCTCAACTGGCCGATCCCGGCAGGCTCATTATGCCGGTGGGCGACCAGAATGTTCAGGAGCTCCAGCTTGTTCGAAAAGAAGATGACAAGATACGTATCGAGCGCTTAAGCAGCGTTCGCTTTGTCGATCTTGTGGGCGAACATGGCTGGTAGCCGCCTGCTGCCTCCTTTGTCCTTGTAAAATTACCTCCCCCAGTAAAATATCTGTTGCCGCAAACAGTCCTTTTCGGCTATCGATGCCTGACGCGTACGAGGTGTTTGAGGCTGGTCCGCCATCCCCCGCCAAACCTCTTTCACCTGGCCGGAACACGCCGTCAATTCAAGAAAAATCTTTAACTTTTTCTTGTGATTGCCGCATATACTCATTACATTGATGTTCCTGAAGTAGTCTATATTTAAAGGGTTTTCTCCAGAGAGAAGGGGAATGGGCATAGCGTGCATATGCCAGTTGCAGCTGTAGGTTGGTTGAACCATCATTTTGGGAGGTAGAAGAGTGGAGGAGGTACTGAAAAAGCGGCGCACGTTGCAGGAGACTATGAACTTCATGGCCGCGCTTTCTGCCGGCATCGAGCCGATACTCGGTCGCGGCGCCAACAGTATGACCATGTCCGCCGGTCGGAACTTGGGAAGAAAGTTTTCTGAAGAGGCAAAGAAAACAGATGATCTGCTGGAAGCGATCGACGAGGTACGAAATATCCTCGTTGCCAACAGCTGTCTCTGGGGATTCGAACCGTTCAAACCGCAGGGCCAGGCGGAGTTGATCACCACCAATGACAAGGGAGAATCCCAGATCCTCCTGGTGTTCAGGGATTGCATGATCCGTCAGGCGCTGTTTCGTTTCGGCCATAACCAGGAGGGCTCACTGTGCAACATGATGTACGGCTTTTTTGCCGGTGCCCTGGAGACGATCATGGGCAAGAAGACCACCCTGGAAATTCAACACGCAGGTGAAAACGCCTGTCTCAAGCTGCTGACCATTCAGGGCTAGCCTGGTTCCCACGGAGAGAAAGCGATGAGCAATAGCAAAGTTCGACTCAATACCGAGTGGTTGTGTGATTGCGGCGGCTGTCACGTGGCCCTTGTTGACCTGCATGAAAAAATATTGCAGTTCCTGGATTCTGTGCAGATCCAGAAATGTCCGGTCCTGACCGATGAAAAATCCTATCCCGAGGCGGAGATCGGTATTCTCACCGGCTCCATCAGGACTGAACATGACCGGCACGCTGCCCTCGAGATGCGCAAAAAGTGCAAGACCATTATCGCCTTCGGCACCTGTGCGGTCTACGGCGGTCTGCACGGGGCCGGCCTGGCCCACTCGAAAGAGGAGATAATCGACCACGTCTACAGAAAATGCCCCACCACCAAGACCGACACCGTGCCGGCCACGGCGGTGGACGGCCTGGAGCAGGTGGTGATTCCCATTGATGAGGTGATCGAGGTCGACCTCTATATGCCCGGTTGTCCGCCCCACGCCCATTTTATCTTCGAGGCCTTGAGTGCCCTTGTTGAGGGCAGGCAGCCCAGTGTGCGGCAGGAGTCAATCTGCGGCGCCTGCAGCAGGGTCATGGCGAAAACAGATGTTGCCGAGTTGAAATCCAACGCCGACGGAGCAGCCGATGATCAGCTCTGCTTCCTCAGCCAGGGACAGATCTGCCTGGGGTCCGTCACCCTGGACCGATGCCTTGCACCCTGTCCCAATCACGGCATTATGTGCACCGGCTGTGCCGGGCCGACCATGCAGATTCTGACTGAGCCCAACAGGGACCTCAGGACCGAGGTGAGTGAAAGGATGTCGCAGCTCACCAATATCCCGGCAGAAACCATCAAGGAACGTATGGAGCAGTCGGCCAAGACCCATTACGCCTATGCGATGGCGACCAAGATGATAGGAAACAAACCGACATTTCTGATCAGGAAGTGGATTGCGGATGTGGAGGCGAGCTGATGGCAAAAACAATTAAGATAGATCCGGTAACACGAATTGAAGGTCATGCCCGCATCCTGCTCGAGTGTGACGACGCCGGCCAGGTGGATGAGGCGTTCTTTTGCGTCAATGAACTGCGGGGCTTTGAACGAATCCTGGTTGGTATGGAGGCGTCCACCCTGCCCCAGGTGACCGCGCGCATCTGCGGTGTCTGTCCGACGGCGCACCATCTGGCCGCTGCCAAGGCTCTTGACAATGCGGCAGGAGTCGAGGTGCCGGAGGCGGGGCGGCTGTTGCGGGAGTTCATGTATATGGGCCATGTGATCCATTCCCATGCCCTGTCACTGTTTGTATTGGCGGGCCCGGACCTGGTGTTCGGCCTGGGGGGTGACGCTGCCAGCCAGAATATCGTCGGCATGGTCGATGCCCATCCGGAGCTCACCAAGAAGGGCTTGAGGTTGAGGACCCTCGGGCAAAAGATCAACGAGACCATCGGCGGCCGCGGCATTCACCCGGTCACCGCGGTTGCGGGCGGAATCTCCTTCCGGCTCAGTGACGGCCAGTATGCCAAGCTGCAGGAGTTGACCGCCGAGGCGGTGAGCCTGTCGGTTGAGTTGGCACCGACCATCAAGAACCTGCTGTTTACCTTTCTGGACAAGCACCCCGTGCTGCTTGAGCAGCTTAACCTGCCTTCCTGGTACATGGGGACGGTACGCGGCGGGGCGCTGAACCTTTACGACGGCGATCTGCGAGTGGTTGATGACTCGGGGGCCGTGCGGGCGGAGTTTGCTGCCACCGACTATGCACAATACATTGTTGAACGGGCGGTGGATACTTCCTATGCCAAGGAGGTGTTCTTTGACTTGGACGGTGCGGAGAATCTCTACCGCGTCTCCACCCTGGCCAGGATGAATGTGATTGACTCCATCGACACACCGCGGGCCCAGGCGGAGTTCGAGGAATTTCGCGCCAAGTTCGGCAAGCCCAACCACAATGCGGTGCTGCAGATGTACTGCAAACTGATCGAGCTGATCTATGCCTGTGAGCGGGCCGATGCCATCATCAACAGCCCCGACCTGCGAGGGGACAGCCGAGTCGTTGCCGACTTCCGCGGCAAGCGGGGGGTCGGTCATGTGGAGGCTCCCAGGGGCACCCTGATTCACGACTATGAGATCGATGAACGCGGCATTGTCCGCTCAGCCAACATGATCATCGCCACCCAGCAGAATACCGCGGCCATCAATCGCTCCTTGAAAGAGGGTGCCAATTCGCTCTTTGCAGCTGGCAGTGATGAGGCCGCCTTGAACGGCCTCGAGTTCATCGTCCGTTGCTATGATCCCTGCCTGGCCTGTTCAACCCATGCGATCGGCCGGATGGAGCTTGATGTGGAACTGCGCAATGGCGGAAAACTGATCCGCACCATAAGGAGGGGCTAAGATGCTGGAAATGACGATTCGGGAGAAAGGTTGCCGCGGCTGCAAACTCTGTCTGGATATCTGCCCGACGGATTGCTTCGCCTTTGATGAAGAGAGCAACAAGGCCGTGGTGAAAACTGTCGAAAATTGTATCGCCTGCCTGAGCTGCACCTATGTCTGCCCCTCACAGGCAATCAGCCACGCCAATATCCATGTGGTGAAGAATTTTTACAGAAATATCCACTTCAGCCAGAGAATGGAGAAGTTTTTATGATCACGACCAATGAACTGAACCTCACGGTAGAGGATTACGACAAGGCCTTCACGGAGGTCTCGTTTCTTCTGGACATGTTTGTGGATACCATCGAAACCTTTGTGGGCAAGTCGACTCCGTCACTGGCGGTGGCGGCGGGCAGGAGGATGGCCCAGAATATGCCCATTCATCTGGAGAACCCGACTCCGGCCGCCGCCCTGGCTGAGTTCATTCGGGTGTTTCGCAATCAACAGATGGAGATCAACGGCCACGTTGATGACGGTGAGGCAGTGATCACCCTGCACCACTGCCCCATCCGCAGTGTCTGTCTGCAGCGTAACATGGAAATTGATGGCCGCACCTGCCAGATGTTTCACTACTATATTGCCGGGATCATGGCGGAGCTCACCGGGTCGCCGGCGCGCCCCAAAACCGTTGAAACAGGCGAAACCTGTAGTTTCAACCTGGCCTTTGCCAGAGCGGTCGGCAGGTGATGGCGACCGCGACCGTACTCTGTATCGGCAACGCCCTGGCAGGCGATGATGGGGCCGGGGCCGCAGTGTACCAGGAACTGCGCCAACGGCAACTGCCAGCCGGGGTACGGCTGAAGTTTCTTGGCCTCGGCGGTATTGATCTGCTTGAGGAGCTGACAGGCGAAAACGTTCTGGTGGTGGTTGATGCGGTGCAACTGGGAGCTGCGTGCGGCAGGGTGCATGTGCTTGCCTGGAATCAACTGCCGGCAATGACCGTTCGACCGGTGAGCGGCCACGGTATTGGGGTGAAGGAAGCCATTGAGGTTGGCCGCAGGCTCTATCCGGAGCGAATGCCAGAGAAAATTTGGCTGGTGGGCATCGAAGGGCAATGTTTTGATCAGCTCGGCGTAAAATTGAGCCCTGAGGTGTCTGCCTCAGTTCCCACCGCAGCTGATGAGGTGTTACGCTTGGTTGGCTGAGTTGGCTGAGCCGGCTGTATGAAAGGAATGGAGCTCACCCTCAAAGGGGCGGCCGACACGGTGCGCCCCTTTTGACTATCATAACTGCCCCCGCGCAAGAGAAAATCCTCGGGGCGCCTGTTATTCCTCCCTGGTAAATACCCACTCATCCTCTGTGGAGAACTCCTGGCGAAAGGTATAGCCGCCGAGGGTGAAGTCGCGAAGCTCGGATAGCCGGCTGAGCTGTTCCGTGATCATGAAATGGATCATCCTGCCCCTGGCTCTTTTCGAATGGATGGGAACAGTGCGGTAACCTTCTCCTTTTTTTTCCCTGAAGGTGATGGTGAGCATCCTGCCCTCCAGCACTTTGGGCCGGACGACCTTGGAATATTCGGTTGAGGCCAGATTCACCACCACAGGCACCGCACAACCTTTCAGCTCCTGATTAAGGCTTTCGGTGATCATATCTCCCCAGAACTGATACAGGTTGTTTGCCTTGCCCAGCTTGAGTCTGGTGGCCATCTCCAGGCGATAGGGGAACATCAGGTCCAAAGGACGAAGGATGCCGTAGAGGCCGGAGAGGATGCGCAGATGATTCTGGGCATGCATCAACTGCTGCCGATCATAGCTCTCCGGAGCCAGGCTTGAGTAGGCGTCACCTTGAAAGGTAAAGATTGCCTGCAAGCCGTTGGCGGCTGTCAACTCGTCACGGAACTGCTCGATCCGCTGGCGGGTGCTTTTCCCCAGAGCTTCACTCATCTTCATCAGCGCACAGAGCTCAGCTATGGAAAACCTGGCAAGCTCCGCGTTGAGTTTCTGGCTGTGGTCAAAAAACAGCGGCAGGCTAAAGTGCTCAAAGGGCAGCTTCTGGTCTGGCAGGCGGTGCTGCTGGGTTTTTGATGGGGCGGTTATCAATAGCATATCTGTCTCTTCGGCAGGGAATCATAAAGAAAACTGTTTCAGTCAAAGCCTATTTGGACTATTACTGTCAGCGGTCCTGTTTTGGGCATTTGCCAGTTTGGTTGTGCCTGGCCCGGGTACCGCCCATGCGAACGACCCGGCAGATTGCGCGCAATCTGTCCTGAAGTGTACACCTTGTCATGCCGGTTGCACAGCGATGATTGCCTGGGATATCCGAGAAACTGCGCTCCATATGGAGAGGTGTACGGTGAACATATAACCAAGGAGAATGACGATGGCTACAGAGCAGAGTAAGGGGGTTGAGGCATTTCTGGCCGGATGGACTCCCGATGAGAATCCGATGAAGGCCTGTTTTCAGGAACTGTACAGCTGTGCAGCCGGCCTGGAGGCGAGCACCTTGGCGTTTATTGCCAGACCTGGGGTGAGCTACTCGCTGCGCCCGAAACACCAGAACCAGAGCGAGCGGAATCTGTTTGCCATTATTGACGTCATCGATGACGACCCGGCAGAGCGCTGGCTCTCAGTCTGCTTTTACGGTGACATGATCAGCGACCCGGACCAGCGAGGCGAGGTGATACCTGGAGGGTTGTCTGGTGATGACGGCTACTGTTTTGACATGTATGAGCCTGACAAGGAACTGGTGAAGTATCTGCAGGAGCGGCTGGCAGAGGCTTGGCAAAATGCCTCGGAATAGCTTGCAGGAATTTCTTTTGGTAGTGCCCTGAACACTCTTTCCTGCCTGCGCTGAAGTTGCTCCTGGCCCAGATAGAAGGATTAGTGGAGCAATGCCGGTCACTTCCGGTGACCGGTATGGCTCTTCAGTGCTTTTTGTAGCCTGACTATGGCCTGCATGCCTGGGTCTCGATAGCCTGAAAAACCAAGAAAATCGACTGTTCACTTCAACTGCGCAAGCCAATTCGATATACTGGAACCACGTAATTCCATCATATTTCTCTGTACCGAACAATAGCCCTGTGGGGAACCTTGAAGGTGTTGAGAGGCTCAATTGCCACAACGGTTGTCTCATGGCCGGATCATGGCGCAGACCTGGGTTGAGCTATGGTTCATTCCCATGCTGTACGGGCAATCCGCAACATTACAGGAGGAGGTGCGTGGATGGCAGGACTGAAGAGAGGTGTTGCGAAACTGGCCTGCTGGCTGGTGATTGGTCTTGTGGTGCTCTGTCTGCAGCCGGTGGGGTGGCACGGAAACCAGCTGGCCATGGTCGGTGTCAGCCTGGCGGCCGGCGATGCTGATTCGGGAAGCGGGGCTGATGCCGGTGACGGCACGGACGGGGACTCCGCTCAAGATGGCGACAGTGGAGACCAGGATGACGGGGCTGACTCGGATGATGGCGACGATGGCGGCGACGCGGCAGAGGATGACGAGGCTGAAGATTCAGATGATGCTGATGATTCTGATGACGCGGACGATGGGGATGACGGGGATGACGACAGGGGAGGTGAAGGAGACGGAGAGGATGCCCTGGACAGTCTCGGAGACGATGGTGACAGTGACGACGATTCCGAGCCTGAACTCAATCTCAGCATCTGCAGCGAATCGATGAGCAGGCAGAAAAAGATGGGGCTTGACGGGTTGTGCAGCACCACGCTTGGCACAGGTATCACCACACGGCTCGGCTACCTGGAGAGGCTGACACCCGTAGCGCAGGAGACCGGTGCGGTAGCAAGCGGGCAAGGTAATGCCCTGGAAATGAAAAGCGGACAACTGCTCAATGAGACCGCAGGGACGGTGGACCACCCTGCGCCCCTGCCCGGGTATGAGGAAGGGGACGTATATGTCTATTCGGATGGAAGTTGGGAGCAGGTTGTAGCTGCTAATCACGAGCGGGTGGAATGGCAGAATCATTACGGGAACAGGTCCGTGGGTTTTCCGGATTTTACCTATAAGCGGTCCGAATGGCAGACCAGTACCAGGGTCGGTATTCGCAGGTTCTCCCAGACATCCTATCTCTTTGATGAATCGACCACCACCCTCTGGCCGCTGACCATGACCAGTAAGACCCGCTACGATGAAAAAGGAAAGTGGATCGGCAAGGATGGTATTGAGAGGATCTATGATTCGTTTTGGCGCTGTGACGTTGAGGGCCAGGAGCGGGTGAAGGTAGCTGCCGGCGAGTTTGATACCTGGCGTATATGCTGTTCGCGGTACAGGGATAGTTATTCTTTTCCCAAATCGAGGGCACGGGAGTATAAAACGTGGTATTATGCCCCGGCTGTGGAGCACTGGGTGCTGCGGACCCGCGATAACAGGGGAATAAAGCCGGATACCAGAAAAGAGCTGGTGGCCATTATTCCGGATCTGAAGAAGATAACCCGTACTCCCCAGGCCTTGGTACAGGTTCAGCAACAGTTTCAGGAGGTGCTCGAAACCACTGCCGAGAACCAGACGGACCTGTGGATTGCCGCTGGCGGGGATACCGTCATCACCATGACCCCGGGGCAGGGTTTTGCCGACGACAGCGGAATGTTCTGCCGGCAATATACCCAGGAGGTTCAGACTGCTGACCTGACCAGGCGCTATCCGGGGATAGGCTGCCGGACCGCGGATGGAAACTGGTATATACCGAGAAGATGATTTGTAGAAGATGGAATAATTTATCAGTCGGCAGCGTGTTAAAGCTGAGGCTGATGTGCTTGAAAGGTTGAGTGGTGAGAGAAGATGGATGAAAACAACGGGATGTCGCACCAAGCCATTTTGGGTGACTTCCCAGAAACACTCAGCTTTGAACAGGTGCTGAGCGGTGACTACTGCGTCATAGATGTTCGCTCCCCCAAAGAGTTCAGTGAGGGGTCCCTGCCGGATGCCCTCAATATTCCAATATTTGACAATGATGAACGCAAGCTTGTCGGTACTGTCTACCGTTATGGCGGCAAGGATGCGGCCATAGCAACCGGGTTTGACCTGGTGACATCACGACTGGGCCAGTTGCTGGCCCAGCTTGAGCCGTACCGAGGACAAGAGCTCGCTGTCTTTTGCGCCAGGGGAGGGATGCGGTCGCGCTCGGTGGTGAATCTGCTGAACCAGCAGGGCTACAGCTCCCGGCAGATCCACGGTGGCTATAAAGCCTACCGCCAGCTGGTACTGAAGAAACTGGATTCTTTCGCTGGGGAATGCATCGTCCTGCATGGTCTTACCGGCACCGGCAAAACCAGGATCCTCCAGCATCTGGACAACACCATTGATCTTGAAGACCTTGCCCAGCATCAGAGTTCGCTTTTCGGCGCGCTGAACAGGCGTCCGCGCACTCAAAAGGGTTTTGACTCCCATCTCTTTGCCCGATTGCTCCGTCTCGGGGATGGCCCTGTGTTCGTGGAAGGCGAAAGCCGCAAGATGGGTGGCGTATTTTTGCCTAGAGGTCTGGCCGAATCGATGAAGCGAGGCCACCATGTGCTGGTCAGTGCCTCCCTTGACACCAGGGTTTCCCGGATACTGCAGGACTACCCGGTGGAAGATGGACAGACGGTGGCCCAGGTGCAGGACATCCTCAACTCCTTGCGGCGAAAACTCGGCAATGGGCTGGTCGACAGTATGCTTGGACATCTGCACCGTGGCAACCTTGCCGAGCTGGTACGGCTGCTGCTCACTGAATATTATGACAAGCGCTACGGCAACTCCATGGCGCGAAATACCTTTGTCCTGGAACTCTCCTCGGAAAATATAGGAGAGGCTGCCAAACAGCTCCTCGCCTATCGCCAGACTCTTCTCTGATTGATCCTTCAAGCCCGTTTACCTCAAGCAACCCCATCCCCGCCACTTCCCAGAGGCAGGCACATGGCTCTTCCTGGCTGAGCCTGCAAAGAGAGATGGTCGGGAAAAGTGTGTTTTCGTGTCGAGCTGCCCAAGATGACACTGTATATGTTGCTTGAAATATGCTATGTGTGCATTGGCACAGGAAACTGTGCAACGACTTGAGTATCTTAGAGCAAATATTTCCATGAAGAACAGGGCAGGCTGATCCCTGCCGGCAGATCCGGTGATAGGCATGATAAAGAAAGAATCAGGTGAAATGATGTTGCGGGGCGTGGTGCTGGCGGTGCTCGTTGCCGTGCTGGCAATCGTCACTGTAAGCACTTCAGCGTATGCGAGTAAGGACAAGGTGGAAAACCAGCTGCGTATGGCGCTGCTGCCGATACCAGACGTCCTTCCCATCTTTGTGGCCGAGGCCAATGGCTACTTTGCCGAAGAAGGGGTCGTGGTCGAACCACTGCCGGTGGGCAGCGCAGTGGAGCGGGACCAGCTGATGCAGGCAAACAGAATAGACGGCATGATCAATGAGGTGGGCGGTGCGGCACTTTTTAACCGTGACAAGGTGCAGATGAAAATCGTCTCCTATGCCAGGATACCCTTACATGAGGCTCCGCTTTTCAGGGTGCTTGCAGCGCCGGGCAGCACCATTGCCGGTGTCGGCGATCTGGCCGGAACCCCGATCGCAGTCTCCCGCAATACCGTGATCGAGTACATCACCGGTCGTCTGCTGGCCAGTGAAGGTGTTGCTGCCGACGAGATCAAGTTCTCTTCGGTGCCGGTGCTGCCTGAGCGGATGCAGCTGCTTCTCGCCGGTCAGATCAAGGCGGCGACCCTGCCTGACCCCCTGGCCTTTGCAGCCCTGCAGGCTGGCGCTGTGGAAGTTGCCAATGATCTGAAGGTAGCAGGCCTGAGCGCTAGCGTGATCAGTTTCAGCGCCACGGCCACGGTTGAAAAACAGCAGGCTGTGGCCAAGTTTATGCGGGCCTGGGACAGGGCTGCGGCTGACCTCAACGCGGAGCCGGAGAAATATCGGGAGCTGATGCTGGCCAAAATTCGGGTGCCCAAAAATGTCCAGCAATCATTTCAGATTCCATCTTTTCCACGAAAACAGGTGCCCAGCCTGGCCCAGTGGGATGACGTGCAGCTGTGGCTGATGGAAAAAAAGCTGCTTGAAGCAAAGGTGGGCTATGAGGATTCCGTGACAGAAGAATTCCTTCCCCGGTAGGACGTTTGGGGGCGGTTGTGACACTGGGATCTGAGAAGAAAAGCTGCAGTACCTGCTGTCTGGATGCGAGATGATTGAAATAGATGGGTTATGTTTTTCCTACGGGGACGGCCAACAGATATTTGCCGACTTCGACCTGGCGATCGGCAGTGGCGAGGCCTGGACTATTATCGGCCCCTCCGGCTGCGGCAAGACCACCCTGCTGTCCCTGGTCGCCGGCATGCTGAGGCCTGAGCGGGGAACCATCCGGGTGGCCGGTGAGGAGTTGGTGCGGGCCAGGCCGAGGACCGGGCTGGTGCTGCAGGACCATGGTCTGCTGCCCTGGGCCACGGTGCGGGAGAATACCGAGCTCGGCCTAAAGATCCGCAAATTCTATGGCCCCGATGGGGTGCACAGCCCGCTGGATATGGAGACGGACCAGAACAGGCTCGCCGAACGTATCGACTACTGGCTGGACTGGCTTGGCATCAGTGAGCTGCAGCAGAAATATCCGGCGGAGCTTTCCCGCGGTCAGCGGCAGAGAGCTGCTATTGCCAGGACCCTGGTACTTGAGCCGGATCTGTTACTGATGGACGAGCCGTTTTCGGCCCTTGATGCGCCAATCCGTGAGGAATTACAGAAGGTCATGAACTCGTTTCACCATGAATCCGGCCTCAGTTCCATCACGGTCACCCACGATATTGAGGAGGCGGTGGTGCTTGGAGAGAAAATCCTGGTGCTGGGCAATGGTGTCAATCGGGTGCCGGTGGTGATAGATAATCATCTCAGCGGAAGGATCGACAAACGAAATGACCCCGATTTCCTTGCGCGCTGCAGTCAGCTGAGGCTGACCATCAGCGCCAGGACAGTCACGCAAAACTCTGCAGTTGAGCGGTAATCATGAAAAAACCAGTAACCCTCGGGGCAACCTGTATCGGTCTGGCCATGTTTTTTGTGCTCTGGCAGATCGGGGCAATATTGTTGAACAGGCCCATACTGCCTTCTCCCCTGGTGGTGGTGCCGCTTTTTTGTCAAACCATTTTCGGGGATCTTGGCCTGCATCTGCTGGCCAGTACCGGTCGGGTGCTGGCGGCGATCTGTGTGGCCACCGCCCTGGCCTCGCCGATCGGCCTGCTGCTGGGCCAGATGCCCAGGGTGGACCGGGTGGTGGCGCCGCTTATCGCCATCGTCTATCCCATACCCAAGATCATTTTTCTGCCGGTTATCTATGTGGTTATGGGCATTACCGATTTTTCCAAAATCACCCTGATTGCGATCATCATCTTTTTTCAGATCCTGGTGGTGGTCCGCGATGAGGCCTCCTGTCTGAGAAAGGAGTTGATTCTCTCCGTGCGCTCCCTGGGCGCCGGGCGGCGGGCCCTGTTTCGCTATGTCTATCTGCCGGCCACCCTGCCGGCGGTGCTGACGGCGCTTAGGGTTTCGGTGGGCACGGCAATAGCGGTGCTCTTTATCGCCGAGCAGTCCCTGACCCAGTACGGGCTTGGCTACTATATCGTGGTTGAAACCTATCAGGTGCTGATGTACCCAGAGATGTACACCGGTATCCTCGCCATGGGGCTGCTGGGGGTAGCGCTCTACTTTATGATTTACTCCATCGAGTTGCGGCTGAGTAGACATCTTTATCTCGGCTGATGGAAAACTTTGAAACTGAGAAAAACGAAAGAGAAGAGATGAGCGGTTCTACATCAAAAGCGTACCTGTGGTGGTTGGCAATCCGGCCCAAAACTCTACCGGCCGCGGCAGCGCCCGTGGCCGTGGGCAGTGCCGCAGCAGCGGCGGATGGGGTCTTTGTCTTTCTGCCCGCCTGTGCCGCCTTTCTCGGTGCCTTGCTGCTGCAGGTCGCGGTCAACCTGGCCAACGACTATTTCGATGCGAAACATGCGATCGATACAGAACAACGGCTGGGGCCGGTGCGCGTCACCCAGAGCGGGTTGATCCCACCCACGCAGGTGAAGCGGGCGATGATCCTGACCCTATTTGCCGGCGCCCTGATCTTTTGCTACCTCACAGTGGTCGGTGGGGTGGTGATCTTTTGGGTGGCTGTGGCCTCGGTGCTGGCAGCCCTGGCCTACAGCGGCGGCCCCTATCCTCTTGCCTCCCATGGGCTCGGTGAGCTGTTTGTCTTCATCTTCTTTGGGCTGGTGGCGGTCTGCGGCACCTACTGGGTGCAGGCGCTGAGCCTATCCTGGCTGGTGGTGGCGACGTCTGTGGCGCCGGGTTTGTTGATCTCGGCCATCATGGTGGTCAATAACCTGCGCGATATCGCTACGGACCGGCAGGCGGGCAAGAAGACCCTTGCTGTGCGCTTGGGCCGCCAGCGTACCATTGGTCTCTACCGGGCAATGGTGCTGGTTCCATACCTGCTGATGGTACTGCTTGCCTTTGCCAGCAACGGCTGGGCTGTTCTGCTCACCTACCTTACCCTGCCGAGGGCGGTTCGGCTCTGCGAGGAGATACGTTCCATAACCGGCAGCGATCTCAACTACACCTTGGCAGATACCGCAAAGCTGTCCCTGCTCTTTTCCCTTTTGTTCGCCACCGGGCTGCTTGGCTGAGCGAGGCAGCCTCTTTTGCAAGAGGCTGGAACTCAGGCCTTGCCGCTGCGGACAAAAGGGAGCATGGTTACCATCCCGGCAGTCACGATAGCGGCGGCGATTATGGCCGTTTTCAGGTCGTCGGGGAGGACATTGACATTGGAGTAGACCAGATAGTTGTCGATCCTCTCTATTGACGAACCATTCTTGAGATAATATTCGGCTATGATTTCCGGTCGCTTGAATGGCCAGAGGGAATAGAGCGAGCCGGTGATAAGGCCGATCAGAAAGCTGACGGTAGGGTCGTGGAAACGTTTCAGGGCGTATTCGATGACCCTGGCAAAGCTGAGCAGGCCCACGGCGATACCAAGTGCCATGGCCCCGAGAAAACCGAGGTCATCCAGCAGCAGGCTGCCGATATCGGCAATGGCCGAGATCACGGCGAAATACTGGCCGAGCAGAATCAGCACCAGGGAGCCGCTCACACCCGGCAGCACCATGGCGGATATGGCCAGTACCCCGCAGACAAAGATAAACAGGTATTCACCACTGGTATACTTGCCGACATAGCTCAAAGGTTTGACCGTGGTCTTGGCCAAATCCTGGGGCCCGGCCACATCTTCGCTTACATACTCTGCCTGCAGCAGCTGCGATTTATGCAGCGCTTTTTCGTACGGGTTGACCGTGGCGGTGATGCCGACAGTGAGCACCACCCCGGCGAGAGCCGGCAGGATGAGCGCCATTTGCGGTTTTTTGATCATCTTCCAGGGGACCAGGATGGAGACGATGATCAGACCGAAAAAGTAGGCGTAGGTATAAACAAACTGATGCAGCAGCAGGTATTTCATCAGGGCCGACATGGCAAAGATACAGGCCAGCGCCCCAAGGGCCAGGGTGGCCATGAAGGGATAGTCGTTTTCCTTGAGGAATTGCCCAAGTCGCCGCTGCTGGTCGCGGTGAAAGCCCGAGCGCACCAGGGCCGTGACAAGTGACAGCAGGGTGGCGACCGATTTGGGGCCGATGCTATTGAGAAAGTGGATCAGGCGCTCATAGACGCCGAGGATCAGGGCGAAGGTTCCCCCCGAGACACCGGGAATGAGGTTGGCAAGACCGATGAGGAAACCGATACTGAAATTTTTGAGTACCTGCATAGCGTATCCGGTAAGATGCGAGTCATAGTGTATATCCTGCAGCAGCAAAGACGGCATGTTCTGGGTGTGGTTAGCCTGCTGCAGAGGTGTAGGCCGGCACGGGAAGTGCAACAAAATTGCTGGTACTATACCCACTTGAAAAACGAAGGAAAAGTCTTTTCTGATCAGCTGCAGACCGGTTGTAGGTAGGGCAAAATTAGCGATAATACGTTTTTTTTGCACAAAAGGTGGACAAAACAGGTTCCGTTCAGGATAATAGCGGTTGGATGTGCAGAATCGGCGGCCAAACGGTGAAGTGGCGTTAGCGGCGGTTCTCTACGTAAGCTTGTGCGTTTACCCGGTACGACTGAAGACAGGTCGTTGTCCTAAAGAAAGATCGTAGACGGAGGGAAGATCTGTGAAGTTACTGATTGCTGAGGATGAGTATACCACCAGGCTCACCGTGCAGGTAGTACTTGAGCGCTGGGGCTACAAAGTCGATGGGGTTGAGGATGGCACCGAGGCCTGGGAGGTCCTGCAGAAACCGGATGGCCCGCAGATAGCCATTCTGGACTGGGAGATGCCCGGTATCGACGGGGTGGAGCTATGCGAGAAGGTGAAGATGCTTGAGCGCGACACCCCGATCTATGTGATCATTCTCACCGCCCGTGATGCCCAGAACGATATCCTCCAGGGCTTTGACGCCGGGGCAGACGACTATATCACCAAACCGTTTGATGAAAATGAGTTGCGGGCCAGGGTGCGGGTTGCCGAACGGCTGGTATCCATCCAGGAGGAGCTGGTCATCTCCAACAACGAGCTGCGGACCGTGCTGGATCACGTTGAGATGCTGCAGGCCAACCTGCCGGTGTGTACCATCTGCAACAAGGTCCAGGATTTTGATGACAGCTGGCATACCATGGAAGAGTATGCGGACAACAAGGATGATCCGCGCTTTCAGTACACCATTTGCCCCCACTGTCGGCTTGTATAGGGCCGACTGACAGGTAACTCTTCCCACTGCCGCCAAACAGAAAGCGGAGCAGCTGCATTCATATCCCATAAAAAAAAGCGGCGGAATCATTGCTGATTCCGCCGCTTCCTCACGTCTGGTGCATGGGCACCACTCAACGCGGGTTACTCAACGCATTTGCCTCGCATATCAAGAGCTGGCGGTCCAAGCCAGGTGCCCTTGAGCAGCATGTTGAAGTAGACCCATTTGAACATCAGCTTGGAAATGTGGTTCATCTCAGTGTCCTTCAACAGACCGAGAGGACCTACCGCAGGCAGCGGGTAGTTTCCGGTGAATGGCTGAGTGTCGTAGTTGAAATCGATTATGTAGGCTTTCCCGAAGCCTGATTCAATGAATCAGACCGCATGCCCGTCGGAGCGGGCGTGTTGTTCGCCTCCCTCGATATACGCCACGATATTCTCCTCGAGAATATCGCCCTGGAAGTGCGCTACCGCACCAGCCTTGGAGGTCGGAACGTCGGTTCCGTCGCCCAGTACCCAGACATTGTCATATCCGGCAGGCTGCAGGGTGTGCTTGTCGACAGGGATGTAGCCCATTGGATCAGCGACATCGGAATCGATCATTGCATCAGCACCGAAGTTGGGCGGAATGGATACCAGCATGTCGTAGTCGACCTGGGTACCATCCCACGCCTCGATGATCTTCTTCTCGGCATCGACTGAACCAAGAGCGAAGTTCGGGGTGATCTTGATGTTCTTCTCCTCACATGCCTCGGTGAGGATTCTGGTTGCCACAGGCTTGGTGAAGGCGCCGGAGAGCGGAGTAACGAACTCGATCTCCACCTTGTCACGCAGCCCCTGGGTGTGGAACCACCAGTCGGCGAGGAACACAAACTCAAGGGGAGCAACCGGACACTTGATCGGCATCTCGGCGATATTGACAACAACCTTGCCGCCTTTGAACTTCTTCAGCGCCTTGTTCAGGGCGATGGAGTCATCGTAGCGGTAAAAGCCGTGGATATCGTTGCCCCAACCTTCTTTGAGCCCTTCGACCTCATCCGGCTTGATATCACAGCCGGTGGCCATAATCAGGATGTCATAGGAAAACTTGCCCTCGGTGGCAGTGGTGACTTCCTGGGTATTCCAATCAACGTTGACGATCTCGGAGATGACGAAGTCAATTCCGGGATTCATGAACTCTTTCTTGGTTCTTCTGATTTCCTTTGGTGTGTTGATGTCGAACGGTACAAAAAGGTAGCCGGGCTGGTAATCGTGAATATTATCACGGTCGATGATGGTGATAGACCAGTCATCCCCCAGGTGCTTCCTCATTTTGTTCGCCATCATGGTGCCACCGCAACCGGCACCGAGAATGACTAACTTCTTCATGATGTTGATCGCCTCCTTTAGGGCTGGTTTCGAACAGGGGCGGTTGCTGCCTTATCTGTTCTGTATAGTAACTTCAAGCGAGTGACTGTTATTACTTGTTCTGCATAATCCGGACACAGGCGCCCATAGCCTGGAGCATCATGAAGGTGGCCCCAAGTGATTTTTGGACATCCGGATTCATAAGCTGTTTGACCATTCCGACCGGCGATACCGGCTGAACCTGGTCGAACTTGATGGTGTTCATGACCTTGACGATCTCCTCAGCCTGCTCGTCGGTGATGGTGAAGTCCTTGACGCTGCCGAACGCTGCGCCGGCAACCTTGACGATCCCGCCTGACCTGTCAATCACACCCTGCAGCTCATTGAGGGCCCCGATGACTTTCGGGTAGACGAGCATGGCGATTGGCATGATATCGTCGGTGAGCTCGATTCCGGCACGCAGGAAGCCCAGCGCCTCAGTCATGGCCGGAACGCTGATCAGCAGGTTCCTGAGCAGACCGGCGAAGTCTTCCACGGTGATCGCCCCCTCGAGTTCGTAGAAAAACTTGATGACGTGGGGGTATACCTGATGCGCAATCGGCTCGATGTCGCGACACAGCTCGTTGCCTGCCTTCAGCTTGAAGAACATGGAGTTGATGTCGTTGACACTGATAAGCAGGTTTTCAACCAGAAGGTCGAGATCCTTCTCATTGTACGTGCCTTCATACTTGCTGAGCACCGGTAAGGCAGCCGAAGCGGCAGGCTGCGCGGAAGTCGCGGGCTCTGACTTTGCATCCTTCAAAGCCTGCACTTCTGATTTCAGCGACTGGATTTCGCTTGCGAGGCTGTCCAACTTTTCCAGAATCAAAGCTTCGTTCATTGTTTCATTTCCCGTTCGTGTATTTTCCGTAACAGCTCTTCAAGTGCAGTCTCGCACTGCACATGTGATTTCAATCTTTCGAGCAATCCGTGGGTCTAGTGGTAAAAGGTGACTCCAGAATATTTAGACCCAGTTTCGCGTATAATCGTATAAAACTCTGTTGCACCAACGGAAAATCTGCTACATTGTCGGATGCGACAAAGTCGTGCGCGACACAGTGGTATCAAATGGTGCATATGCTAACATAAACACTTTCGTTCGCATAGCCCAAAATGCATACCAAAAGAAAAAAAGTAACGATTAATTGTGATATTGGGCTATTGGTATCACCAATAATGATACGTCTAGCTAGGGCTTCTGGCAAGTTCTACCACAATTGGTCGCTTGATCGTACCGTTTTCTGCAGGAAATTCCACACTGTTACAATGTGATAGTTTTGTCGGTACCGGCCGGTACGGAACGGGTGCTTGGCCTGTTTTGGGAATGGTTTTCAGGACTGTTTAGCTAGAAACGGGCCCGGATGGGGCTGCCGGGCCCGTTATTGCTGGGCAGGTATGTGGTGTGCGAGTTGTGCACAGCAAGGGTTTTGCACAACTCTTGGCAGGGGCGGGGCGGGGTGTTTTCCTAACAAGATTTCAATACGCAGTACCAGGCTGGGCAGAGTGCCGGGAAGGGGGAGGCGGAGATTGGATGTACGAGCGGATGTTGCCAGAAGCGGTAGACAACACTCCAACCGCTGTGCTCAATTGTGAACCGCATCTATTCCGGCTTCTTCAAATGTGGCCATCTCCTGCATGATTTTTGCCGCAAGTTCCAGCATGTTGATGGTTAGGGCCGCACCAGTGCCTTCGCCGAGCCGCATCTCCATATCCATCACCGGCTCAAGGCCCATGTGTTTGAGGGCGGCCATTTGACCTCTTTCCACCGAGCGATGGCCTGCCACGAGGTACGGACCGACCCCAGGGCAGATCTGGTAGGCCACCAGGCCGGCTGCAGTCGAGATGAGGCCGTCCAGAACTACGCAGGTGCCGCGGGCTGCGGCAGCCAGCACGCAGCCGGCGATACCGCCGAGTTCAAAACCGCCCACCGCGGCCAGGATCTCAACCGCCTGGCCAGGCCGCAGCCGGTGCAGGTTCAGCGCCTTTTCCAGCACCTCGATCTTTCTTTCCAGCCCCTTGTCATCAACCCCGGTGCCGCGTCCGGCCAGTTGAGCCACTGGGGTGTCGGTGATCAGCGAGATTATCGCCGAGGCCGAGCTGGTATTGCCGATGCCCATCTCACCCAGACCGATCACATCGCAGCCATCCGTACCACTTATTTCCTGAAAGATTCGAGCGCCGACTTCCAGGGAGGCATGTGCCTCGGCAATGGTCATGGCGGACTGAATGGTGAAGTTGCTGGTGCCTTTTCGCACCTTGCCATCAATCAGCAGGGGGTGGGCGTCGAACTCGCCTTTGACACCCATGTCGACCACCTTGAGAGCGATAGCAAACTGGTCACAGAAGGCGTTGATCGCCGCTCCGCCGGCCAGGAAATTGTCGACCATTTGCCTGGTCACTTTGGCAGGATAGGCGGAGACCCCTTCCTCGACTACGCCATGGTCGCCGGCAAAGACGACCAGTTGCTTTTTCTTGACTTGCGGCATCAGGCTTGCCTGGATGGCGGCAAGTTGTACCGCAAGCTGTTCCAGTTTGCCGAGGGCCCCAAGGGGCTTGGTCTTCAGATCAATTTTCTTTTGGGCTGCACTGGTCATGTCCGCTGAGAGCGGTGCAATGTTCCCAGTCAGTTCCAATAATTTCGGTGAGAGTAGAGAATCAGTGCCGGGCAGCCTGGCAGTAGAGCGTCTGGGGGTGGCAGGAGGATTTGCCATGGTCCTGGGGGCACCAGCCTGGCAAGAAGACTTCTCTGAAGTGAAATCGACCACGTATTTCAGGGCGCTTCCGGCTGCTACCTCCGCCAATACCGGCTCGACCTCTTTGAGGGCAAGAAATTTTTCCACAAGAAGCAGCAGGGATCTGCCATGGGCCTGGCAGAAGCTGATGGCTTCGAACATGTCCGCCCGGGTGGGACCATAACTGCCATGCAGCTGGTTCTCTTTGTAATGCAACAGGTTGAGGAGATTGGTGTCAATTTCCTCGTTTTTTTTGAGGCCGGAGAAAAAGCCGAGCTTGCCGCCCTTTTTCAGTTTGGTAATACAGAGGGCATAGGCGATTGGGTTGTCACAGCAGTTGATGGCCAGATCAAAATCGCTGGCCATCGTATCCTTGACCACCTGAATGTTGTGCGCGGAGGTGAATGGTTCGGTTTTGGCAATCTTTTCCTGGCTTTGCTCAATCACGGTCACCTGGCATCCTCTGACCCGACAGGCCAGGGCGGCAATAAGCCCAACGGTTCCGCCGCCATAAATAATTACCCGCTCCTTGCCTGTGCAGTTGAGCCCGGCCAGGCAGTGGAGAACGCAGGCCACGGGCTCAGCAAAGACCAGCAGCCTGGGGTCGGCTATGAGAGGGGCGGCAATGAGCGAATCCTGCGGCACATCGAGCCAGCCGGCAAAGCCTCCATCGGAGTGAAAGCCGATGATTCGCATCTTCTCGCAAAGATTGTCGCGGCCGAACCGACAATACGCACACTTGCCGCAGGCCTGGCCAGGCCAGATGGTGCACAACTCACCGCTCTCCAGCGCCCGTGCGGCAACCTCATGTCCCAGTACCCGGGGCAGTTTCAGGTCTCGATGGCCGCTGTTCCACATTTTGGCATCAGTTCTGCAAATCGCGCAGAACAGCACTTCCAGACGGGTGTGTCCCGTCGCAACCGGAGGGAGCGAGTCGGGCTCGAGATCTTCTATCGCCAGGGTCCTGTTGGCAGTGAGTCGCAGTCGCTGGTACATGTCAGGGGGTATATTCGGTTTCGTGAATGGTGAGCTGCATGATTTTCGCCTGGCGATGCCCCTGGCTATGCAGCGTGTTCAGTCTTTCTGCCACCACTTCGTACTGGTCAAGGGGGTAGACGCTAGCCTTGCTCATAGAGCACGTCTCAAAACCCTCATCGCTCAACCGGAAGTAGTGGTCCGCCTCTTTGACAACCAGAAGTTTCATCAGACAAGCACCTCGCGTTTTAGCTGGTCAAAGCGTTGCAGAGCTGAATCTGGATCGCTGTTTTGTGAGCCTACCCACCGCTCCAATAACTCCAGCGCCCGGCCGCTGGCCAGGATTGATTCCGCCAGGGCGACCCCGGCCTGTATGGTGTCGGCAAGGCCACGCAGCTGGAAGATACAGGCGCTGTTGAGGAGGATGGCGTCCCGTCTGGCACCATAGACCTTGCCGGCCAGTAAGGCCAGCATCTGTCGTGCTGCCTCCTGCCGATCAGGCTCCGGGGCGAGCGCTTCGGGTGGATGCTGTGCCAGGCCGCAGTCTTCGGGCGTGAAACTGAATTCTTTAAGGGTGCCCGCGTGTAGCCGCACTCCATAGGTTGTGCCGCAGACGGAAGCTTCGTCCATGCCCTTGTCACTGCCGTCGATTGTGCCGTAGATGATCATGGCGTCAAGGTAGCCGATGGAATCCATCACCTGGGCCACGGGGATTAGCAACTCACGGGAATAGACACCACGAACCCCATATCTGGGCAGTGCCGGGTTGGCCAGGGAAGCGGCGATATTGAGTGGTGAACCAAAGCTTATCTGGGAGAGTATTCTTCCCAGGGCCAGGGGATGTACCTGGGAACTCATGCCGTTAAACAGCCCGAGCCCGGTCTGTTCGATGGATCTGGCGACGACCTCGACGCCGCATTCCACATCGACCCCGAGACACTCTGCCATATCGACGGTGCCACAGGCGGAGGTAATGGCACGGGCTCCGTGTCGGGCGACTTTGACGCCGCCGGCCGCGGCGATGATCGAGGCCGCGGTGGAGATGTTGAAGGTCTTGAAGCTGTCCATTCCGGTACCGCAGTTGTCCACCACCTGGTCAGCGCAACTCAGGCGTGCCTTGGTGGTATCGTGCTCATAAATGGCGCGCCAGCCGCCGGCCACCTCTGCGGCGGATTCTCCCTTGGCCGTGAGTGCGGCGAGAAAGGCTCCCTGCTGCATGTCGGTTACTTCGTTGTTGAGTACCATGCAAAAAGCCTGGTACGACTGCTCTTCGCTCAGGTCGCCCTTGTTGATGAGCTGGCTGATGATTTTCCCCAATTCCTGATTCTTGTCCATGTCCATTGTTCCTGTCTTGGGCTGAAGGTTGCGCAGTTTTGCTGACCGGATGGAGAGCCACTGCCCGGGCAACGTAGTACTGTCGGCCTGACGAGGCTGGGGCGAAGCGCTGTGGTAATGGTGTTGGCTGAACCTGTCTGGACTTTCCCCATATGGCCTCGCTGGTCCAGGGCTGGCATCTATGGCCAACCGGACCTCTCTGGCTCTGCAGAGAACTCCAGTGGAACTCTGAAGGCGACATGAACATATCGCCTGCGGGCAGGCTTTCTGACTTACAGATTAACCCGTTGCGGCCACCTTCCCAGGGCTTCGCCCCAGTGGTCAGGCCGATAGAATCGGCACATGGGCATTGAGTCTCACCGGCGAAAAAACATGGCAGCCGGGGCCCAGACGCAGCGGACTCCGTTTACAGCAATGACTGGCTTGTGCCGGATTTGCACCGGCTTTCCTATTATCACCGGGGACTGGTGAACAGTCGGCCCCCGATGCACCCGCTAGGTTTCTATATACCTGTGTGTGACGGAGCTGGCAACAAGATATCTGTTGGAGAATGTTGCTAAAGGGGCTGGTACTGCGCTATTGTACCTGCCAGGCTGGAACGTGCGGTGGAATTCTATTTGCTGGGAGGGAGAACAATGTCTTGGGATGACTATTCGGATGAGTTTCTCATAATGGCGTACAGTTATGACAGGTACGGTGCTTTGGATGAACCGGATGGCTATGCGACCCGAACAGGCGACTGTGGTGACAGTGTTGAGTTTTACCTGGCTGTGGAGGATGAGCGTGTGGCGGCGCTTACCTTTCAGGTTGCAGGTTGCCTGAATACTTTTGCCTGCGCCAATACGGTCAGCTATCTGGCCGAGGGACGTCGGCTCAGCGAATGCTGGGAAATTACCCCGGAAAAGATAATCGCCTATCTGCAAACCCTGCCCAATGACCACCATCACTGCGCTGAGCTGGCGGTTGGCGCCTTCTACCACACCTTGAATGCCTACTCCCGCACCAAGGGGGAAAACGGCGACGGCAAGTGAGCAGCCGCCGGGCCTGTTGTGATGGCGGCAATAACTTCTCCGAGGGCCGGGAAGGATACGACGGCTAGCGAACGACCATCACCGGAAGCTCGCACCGGGACAATACCCTGTGGGTGACGCTGCCTAAAAACAGGCCTTCGATATCACTCAGCCCCCTGGAGCCCATGACGATCAGGTCGCAACCTTCGTTGAGGGCTATTTTGCAGATCTCATCTCCCGGGTGAAAGGCGGAGCTTATCACCTCCATGTAGCTGACCCGGTGCTCATTGAGGTAGGCGCGATATGGGCTGAGAACTGTGTCGGCCTCTTCCTGCTGCGCCCGCATCGCTTCCTCGCGGGGCTTGCCGGTAATGATGGCAGGAATAAGACCGGTGATATAGACCAGCACGATGTCCGCTTCCATTGCGGTGGCCAGGGCGATGGCATGCTCTTTGGCGGTGCGGGACGTCTTTGAGCCGTCAACTGGCAGCAGGATCTTGGTGAATTTTTTCATGACGGTCCTCCTTGATGGTGCGGCCGTGCAGGCACGGCAGCTGATTGATGCGGGCGGGGCCGATGAGGTCAGCCTGGGCAGCAGAGGAGAGAAGAGCCGCGGTGTCATCTGCCTGTACCCCTTTTATTTCATTGTATTGGAGGGGGATAGGCGATGTCAAACCCAGGAGGGGCAGTGGTTTGAGCTGGTGATGGGAGAGTATAACCGGCAGAGAGCAGGCGAGCTGCTGGGGGCTGCCGGTTATCGGGAGCTGCGATGGTTGGGCCGGGATCAGTTCTTGAAACTGTGGACCGGTGCGGGAATGCGGCCACCCCAGCCCATAAAGCGGGAGGACTTGCCGGTATTGCGCAATTCCATGATCGGGCTGGCACCAAACAGGCCGCCAAAGCTGACATGTTCACCCGCCTCCATGCCCGGTACCGGAATGAGGCGGGCAGCGGTGGTCTTGTTGTTGATCATCCCAAGGGCCATCTCGTCTGCGATGATGGCAGAGATGGTGTCCGCATCGGTTGAACCGGGAATGGCCACCATGTCGAGACCGACGGAGCAGACACAGGTCATCGCTTCCAGCTTCTCCATGCACAGGGCGCCTTCGCCCACCGCATCTGCCAGCACGGCATCTTCCATAACCGGGATAAAGGCGCCGGAGAGGCCACCCACGTTTTTGGAGGCAAAGATGCCGCCTTTTTTCACCGCATCGTTGAGCATGGCGAGTATCGCGGTGGAGCCGGGGGCGCCGACGGCATCGACCCCAAGTATCTTGAAGATTTCACCCACGCTGTCACCGATTGCCGGAGTCGGGGCAAGCGACAGGTCAACCACACCGAACTCGATCCCGAGGGCTTTGGAAACCTGGCGGCCCACCAACTCACCGCAACGGGTGACCCGAAAGGTGGTCTGCTTGATCTCTTCAGCGATTTCGTCCAGGCGCAGATCCTTGCTGCCGTTATGATCCTCGATCAGCCGCTCCAGCGATCTGGCGATGACCCCGGGGCCGCTGACACCGACATTGAGTACCGCCTCAGCCTCCTCCAGGCCGTGGATGGCACCGGCCATAAAGGGGTTGTCGCCGGGCTGGTTGCAAAAGACCACGAACTTGGCGGCACCGAAGCCGTTTTGTTCTTTGGTCTTGTCGGCGATTTCCTTGATGGTGGGCCCCATCATCGCCAGGGCGTCCATGTTGATACCTTTCTGGCTGGTGCCGATATTGATCGAAGCGCAGATCTTATCTGTCTGCGCAAGAGCTTCAGGCAGTGACTTGACATACTCATGGTCGGTTGCAGTCATGCCTTTTTCCACCTGGGCTGAAAAGCCGCCCAGGATGTCTACCCCCACGGCGGTTGCGGCGCGATCAAGCGCCTTGGCCAGTTCGACAAAGCCGTGCTGGTCAAAGCCCGCGCCGACAAAGGCGATGGGGGTGACGGAAATGCGTTTGTTGACGATGGGGATACCCAGATTCTTGCTCACCTCGTCGCAGGTGGCGACAAAATTGCCGGCAAATCTGATAATCTTTTCTTCAATCTTCTGGCAGGTGTCCTCAACATCGGTGCCGCGGCAGTCGAGCAGGTTGATGCCCATAGTGACGGTGCGGACGTCGAGATTTTCTTTCTGGATCATCTCAACGGTGGCGAGGATCTGGTCGGAACGTAACATGATCAACTCCTGGTCATGAAAAAGCGAATTAATGCAGGGTAACTTCGTGGGTTGCCTGGAATATGTCGTTGTGTTGCAACATCACTTTCAGGTCGGTCTCCTCTGAGAACTGCACCAGTTCCTGTTGCACGGTGGCAATGGAACCAACCTTGGTGAGGTCGAGCTGCAGCACCATGGTGTACTGGCCGTCGCGTAGTGTTGTGGCGAGATCACGGATATTGATATTGTGATGGTGGCAGAAGGTACTGACCTTGTGGACCAGGCCGCTCTTGTTCTTGCCCTGGGCTGTCATCACATAGGTGTCCGGGGGCAGCGGCTGGTTGGCCATCTCGATATGTTCATCCATCACCTTGATAGCGACTTCAAACTTGACCGGGGTGTCGATATGGGAGATTTCCGCCAAGACATCTTCCGGGGTGACATCCTGATCAAACATGGCAATCAGGATCATGTTCAGATAGCCGCAGAGTACAGACTGGTTGAGATCTGCAAGGTCGCCGTCGAGTGCGTAGATGGCTCCGGTAATATCGGCAATTACCCCGGGCCTGTCTTTGGACATAACGGAAATTATCATCTGCTTTTTCATGGGAAAGTACTCCTGTCCGATAGGGAATAAAAAAATGGGTTACGTCTTGAGGATGCACCATGACGCGGGGGGTGTTGAAAATCTAGATGGACAGTCACTATTGCACTGTTTTGGCCAAATGAGCAACCCAAATATTCGAGAAAGTGATTTTCGTCGCTGAGGTCGTACTCTTTTTCACGGCAAAGCGCTGCCTATGGTGGTTATAATTGCAATTACGAAACGTTGTCGTATTTAGCCCGGATATTTCACGTGCTTGCTGCTTTCATGATCGAGGCACCACGGACGCGACAGGTAAGCGTAGACTCCGGAAAAAAACTACCGCAAGCTCTCAATAACGCAGAATATGCGATCAGCAAGCACGGCCGAAGGGTGAAAATCATGTTTGTTCACAGAAGGTGCAAAAAATCACCGGATATCCGGGTTCCGTAACAATCGTATTAATTTGAAATTGTAATGATAGTTTGATTTTTTGTCAGATTTTCATGAAGTATTCGGGTAAGGCGGCTGGTTGGTCAAACGTAAAAAAAGCAGGAACAGGTGAAATGATGGAGAAGATGTTCAGGTTCCGGGGGAGTATACTGTTTGTTCTGGCGCTTCTGACGGTGTTGAGCGGCTGCGGCCCGGCCCGGGACTATGCCAGGGTGTCGATGAACTCCCAGGTGGAGCAGGAGTTCCGCCGGGGGCAACTGCTCCCGGGCTATCGCTATTATTTCAACGGGCCGACCGGAGAGCCCACCGCCCTTCTGGCCTTGAAAAGAGAGTACCAGCTCCGCTCAGATTTCTGGCACGAGTTCAAGGTGAACGCCCAGCTGGCCAGCTGGATGGAAACCTTTTCCTATAACTTCGGCAGAGTGGACGATATCGAGTATATCACCATCAACTACCGCGGTTTTGAGATACGTGGGGAGCGCGGTGAACGGATCGGTATGCTCTATACCAAATATTACTGGGTGGTCGCCTGGTGGGTTGAGGGAAACCAGCTCGTTGTCACCCAGCCTGAGCCGAGCGGCGGCCAGCGCGGGGTCTGGTCTTTGCCGAAAAAGTGGAGTTATGAGTAGAAGGTGTCAGGTAGAAGTTCAAAAACAGTGTTGACTGCAAAGTCAAAATTTAGATCCGACCTGCTGCAATAGACTATTGATTGCTAATGGCAGCTAGATGCCTTTAATACGCTTAGCTTTGACAGCAGAAAGACTTTAGAGGAGAGATCAAATATTCATTTGGGAATTATAACCAATGCTTGCCGGGGGAAGTTTTAGCCTGCCAGAAAGCCTTGGTGTTGCCATGTTAATCAGGAAGCAGCTCTTTGTGTCAGACCGATCATTGTTCTTTGTATTCTGCACGTGCCACATAGCGTAGTCACAGAGTCACTGACTCCTGTGTGCTGTGGCTGTGGTTTTCTACCGTTTTGTTTGCCCCTGGAAAATTAATAGTGAGGTAAATTTAATAAACATACCAGGGATGACGTAATAGGATGCATTTGAGTAAGTTTTCTAGGTTAGGCGTACTCAAGGCCATCAAGGCAACACAAGCAGGTAGCAAAAACGTTCGTTCAATGAACCCCATTATGGTAGTAGGAATGAGAGCCCTTTCCCCTGTATCTAATTGCATAAAAACCGAAATCCTTTATAGTTCGTCTCTCATTACTGGCAAGAGCACTGATCGCAATGGCATGATCTATACGAGGTGAAATTTCCTGTGAAACACATTACCATTATCACCCACGAGCAGGACAAGTTTATAAATTCACACTTTATTCTCTCTGCAGTAACAGATATCTGGAAAGAGAGTGGGCTTAAGGTCACCGTTATCTCCAAACCTGAAGAGTTCGTTCCTGCAGATCTCGCCATCCTTCACACCAACCTCACGATAGTGCCCGAGGAATATATCCAACTTGCCAGTCGCTATCCCATCACCCTAAACCAGAATGTGACAGATATTTCCAAGCGTCACGTCAGTAAAAATATTCTGGATCAAAATAGCCCCTATACAGGGGAGGTAATTGTCAAAACGAACAATAATTGTGGGGGAAGAAGTGAATTCAGGCTTCAAAAAAAAGGAGCAATCATAACCGGTCTTTTACTCTCTCTGCAAAATAAACGTCACTGGACAAAACGAAGCAAAATCGCCCCGGAACAGTACAGGGTTTTTAAATCATTGCATGATGTGCCAGAGCAGGTGTGGAAAAACCCTTACCTGGTTGTGGAAAAATTCACACCTGAAATACAGGATGGTCATTACTGCCTGCGCACTTGGCTTTTTCTTGGAGATAAATATAGCCATGCACTTTCTTATTCAAAGCATCCGATCGTTAAATCCTGGACTGTTGTTAAAAGAACTGTTCTGGGAGATCCCCCTCCTCAACTTGTAAGAATGAGGAAACAGCTCGGTTTCGATTACGGCAAGTTTGATTACGTAATGGTCGATAATGAACCCATACTGCTTGATGCCAACAGAACTCCATCCTTCGGCAGTCTCGATGTCAGCAAGATGCAGAAATCAGTCAAAGTGCTCACCGAAGGCATTCAGGTCTATTTTGAGAATGATGATACAAATGGAAAACATTGGTCTCTGTCAGTTTAGGTCGAGCCTTACGGATAATGGGTGCAGGGCTGGGGTGAGATTGGAACAACCTAAAACAGAACCATTCCCTTTCTTGAGACTGTAGTTGTAGAATCAGCTTACCAGCGCTCTTTATGAACGAGTTCCGGCTCGAAGCGGTTTTTGGGGACAAACGCATCTTTGGGCCAGCCGACGGGCACGATGGCAAAGGGGATGACCGATTCCGGAATACCGAAAAGTGTCCGGGCCGCGCTGACGCGGTCTTCTAGAGGGTAAATGCCTGCCCAGACGGTTCCCCGTCCCAGGGCGCGTGCGGCAAGCAGCATGTTCTGGAGGGCGGCGCTGCAGTCCTGGGGCCAGAAGTCGGGCCACTTCTTGCCTTCCGGCGCACCGCATACCAGGATAGACACAGGGGCTTTGGTCACCATCTTGGCGTAGGGGTGAAAGCCGGGCACCTGGGCCAGCAGTTCCTGGTCCCGGATGACGATGAAGTGCCATGGCCGCTGGTTGCCGGCCGAAGGTGCCATCATGCCGGCCCGGATGATCTCCTGCACCAGGTCATCGGAAACCGGCTGGTCGGTATAACTGCGAATGCTGCGACGAGTGGTGATTGCTTCCAAAAGGTCCATGCTTGTATCCTGAAGGTATGGAGAATAATGACCAGGCCATAACTTACAGCGTAAGCTGCATGGAAATATCAGTAACGGGTAATCGCTCTTGTAAGTTGGGTCAAGGAATGCGCATTTTACAAAAAGAGTGAATACGCCGGGTTGTCTGTTTCCTCAAAGTAGGTATAGCCGAGTTCGTCCAGCCGCCTGTTCAGTTCGCCGTCATCGCCGTCATCGCCGTTGGGCGATTCCAGGCCGATCAGCACCCTGCCGAAATCCCCACCCTGCATGCGATAGTGGAAAAGAGAGATGTTGCGTCGGCCCCTGGTGGCGTCCAGAAACCGAACCAGGGCACCGGGTGTCTCCGGGAACCAGAAACGAAAGAGCCGTTCATTTTTCACCTCTTCCGATCTGCCGCCGACCATATAGCGGATGTGGGTTTTGGCCAGTTCATTGTCGGTCAGATCGATATTGACATAGCCGGCTGCGCTCAGTTCTTTGCTGAATTGCTCGCGTTCACTGGTGTCAGAGATGGAGATCCCCACAAAGATATGGGCCTTGCTGCGGTCTGAAAGCCGGTAGTTGAACTCGGTGATGTTTCGCTCGCCGACCAGATCGTGGCAGAATCTTTTCAGGCTGCCCGGCTGCTCCGGGATGGTGACAGCGAACAGCGCCTCCTGCTGATCACCGACCATGGTACGCTCGGCCACGTAGCGCAGCCGCTCAAAATTCATATTGGCACCGGAATTGATCGCGACCAGGGTCTTGCCCTGGCAGCCGCTGGTGCGGATATACTTCAGCAGCCCGGTCATGCCCAGGGCACCGGCAGGCTCGACGATGGATCTGGTGGATTGATACATCGCCTTGATGCCTCCGCAGATCTCGTCGGTATTGACCCGGATGATCTGATCAACAAATTCCTTGCACAGGGCATAGGTCTTGCGTCCGACCTGTTTGACGGCAACGCCGTCGGCGAAGATCCCCACCGAATGAAGCGAGATGAGTTTTTCCGCCTCCAGCGAGCGGGCCATGGCATCGCTGTCTTCCGGTTCAACCCCGATCACCTGGATCTCGGGGCGCAGCATCTTGATGTAGGCCGCCATGCCGGCAATCAGCCCACCACCCCCCACTGGCACGAAGACGGCATCGAGTCTACCCGGGTTCTGGCGGAGTATCTCATCAGCCACGGTGCCCTGGCCGGCAATGACCAGTTCATCATCAAAGGGATGGACGAAGGTCATGCCGGTCTCGTCTATCAACTGGGCGGCCCGTTCCGCGGCTTCTGAGTAGTTGTTGCCATGCAGCACCACTTCGGCGCCGAATCGTTTGACGGCTTCGATCTTGATGGCAGGTGTGGTGATGGGCATGACAATCATGGCCTTGATGCCGAGCTTGTTGGCGGAGTAGGCCACGCCTTGCGCGTGGTTCCCGGCCGAGGCGGCGATTACCCCCCGGGAGAGCTCTTCTTCACTGAGATTGGCGATTTTGTTATAGGCGCCGCGAAGCTTGAAGGAGAACACGGGCTGCTGGTCTTCGCGCTTGAGCAAAATGGTATTGTTGAGCCTCGCTGAAAGGGCATGGGCGGGGTCAAGGGGGGTCTCCACCGCAGCTTCATAGACCCGGGAGGTGAGTATCTGGCGGATGATCTTGCGCATGGTGTTTCCGGCTGTGGTTAGTGGTTCAGGCTGTTTTTCTGCTGGTGAAACTGCTTATTTGAGCAGGTGAACGGTTGAAAGTACTGTCAATCCGGACCCAAGGTCAAGGGAATTACGAAGCAGGGCAACGGCCTTGACCTTCACCTGCCCACCGGCCTTAGCCGTGATGGCGGTGCCGATGGTGCAGGTCGGGAAAGTGCGGGTGGCTGTGCCGGATCGGCTGATGGACATGGTGGTGGGAATGCAAGGTGTTTGCCGCCACCATATCTGCAACTTCGGCATGATCATGATCGTGGTGCCCGTCATCGTGGCGATGCAGGTGGGTGTGGCTGAGGGGCTCGTGGCTGTGCAGATGGTTATGTTCGGTTTTCTGGGAAAAGTATATGGCGCCGGCAAGGCAGCCCAGGGCGGCCAGGTGAGCGACCGACAACTCTTCGCCAAGCAGAATCACGGCCAGCCCCACGCCAAAAAACGGGCTGCTGGAAAAAAGTATCTGGGCCCGGGTTGCTCCGCTGTGCTGGGCGCAGCTGACATAGAGCACGATGCTCACCCCATAGCAGATGACGCCCAGCAACAGTGCCTTGAGGATCAGGGTTGTCTCCGGCAGGACAGGGGCGCTGACCATCCCGATCATGGTGCTGAAGCTGCCGGCAAAGATCCCCTTGTAAAGGGTTATGCGGGCTGCGGAGACGCTGTCGATCAGTGCGGTAAAGTGGTTGTCGAACCCCCAGCAGATACAGGCCAGGGTGACAAGAAAGGCGGCGGAGAGTCCGGCGGCACCTTCTGAAAAAGTCATAATCACGCCGGCTGCGGTGGCCAGCACTACCCCTGACCAGCCATTGCGGCCGAGGTGGTCTTTAAAAAGCAGCACTCCGAGGATGGCGGTGGCCGCCAGTTCAAGGTTGAGCCAGATGGCCACCGAAGAGGCCTGGGCAGCCTTGAGCCCCTGGAGCAGCAGTACCGGACCTAAAAAGCCACCGCAAAAGATGGCGCCGACGATATATCTCAACTGAACAGCTGAAAGGGCTCTGGGCGTAAACACGGAGGGTCTGCTGCGGCCAAGCGGCTTGGACCCGTGGAGTTCATGGATGATGATCGGGATAACGCCTAGGGCGGCGCCCAGGTAGAGCAGCCCAGCCAGCAGGAAGGGGTTGATTTCCCCTACAAGCAGCTTGCTGGCGGGGGTGGCCAGGCCAAAGAGCAGTGCAGAGGCCAGCCCCAGGGCAAGGGCAAAAAGAGAAAAATGAGCGGTCTGTCGAGCGCTCTTCGCCTTTTTGTTGTTTTCGGCTGACTGCGGTCTGGTCATCTTACACTGAACGGGTGATGCCGCCGTCAACCCGCAGGTTCTGCCCGGTGATGTAGTTTGCTCCGTCGGAAAGCAGAAAAGCGGCGGTTTCGGCGATCTCTTCCACAGTCCCGTAGCGGCCCATGGGGATCCGGGACTTGAACTGCTCCTTTTCCGGAAGGCTGTCGATAAATCCCGGCAGGATATTGTTTATCCTGATATTGGCAGCGGCATATTTGTCGGCATACAATTTGGTAAAAGCGGCAAGGCTGGCCCGGAATGCTCCTGAGGTGGGGAAGGCGGATTCCGGTTCAAAAAGTGCGAAGGTGGAAATGTTGACCACCGCTCCCCGTCCCTGTTTTTCGAAGATGGGAGTGACGAGCCTGCACATCCGCACCACATTGAGAAAATAGACCTCCATTCCCCTGTGCCAGTCGTCATCGCTCAACTCAAGGATATCACCCTTGGGACCATGACCGGCACTGTTGACCACCGCATCGATCCTGCCGTATTTGTCCATGGCGAGATCGACCAGCTTTTGCAGGTCATCCTGGTTGAGGTTGGAGCCGGTAACCCCAAAACCGCCCAGTTCTGCGGCCAGTTGCTCCCCCCGGCCAGATGATGAGAGGATACCGACGATATACTCCCTGTCGGCAAGTTTGCGGGCGATTCCTGCTCCCATGCCGCTGCCTGCGGCGGTAACTAGTGCGACTTTTTTTGCCATTCTCTTATCCTTGTTGGTATGCCAGTTGTGTATCGGCGCCTTACTGTATCTTGTCAAGGCGCAGCAAAAAGGTTCAAGTTCACTATGGTGATGAAAAATTATTATGCAACCATTGCAGCAAGTTCACGTACCTTGGCCGTGGTTTCGGTGAGGTCGAAAGAGAGGATGGTTCTATTTTCCACGACCATCCGCCCATGGATCATCACGGAATGGACGTCGTGACCGCCGGCGCTGTAGACCAGAAGGTCTGGGCTGTACATCGGAGTGAGATGGGGGACATGGGTGTCGACCACGATGAGGTCGGCGTAGTTCCCCACGGCCAGTCTGCCGATCTTAGGCAGGCCGAGGACATCGGCGTTGGTGGTGGTGGCGCTGGCCAGGGCGGTGGCGGCAGGGATGACCGTCGGATCCAGATATTTCGCCTTGTAAAGCTTGGCAAAGAGGTCAAGCTCGCGAAACATGTCCAGGCCGTTGTTGGAAGCGCAGCCGTCGGTACCTATCCCGACGGGAACCCCTGCCGCAAGCAGCTCCGGGACCCGCGCTATGCCTGAGGCAAGCTTCAGGTTGGACTGGGGGCAGCTGATCACCTTGGCGCCTGTTGCGGCCAGGGTTTCAATATCCCCGTCGGAAAGCCATATGGCGTGGACCAGTGCGGAGTTGGCATCCAGCAGGCCTAGGGCTGCCAGGTGGCCAACCGGGGTGTCCGCTTGCGGCTCGATAATCATCTCCATCTCTTTTGGGCTTTCGGCGATATGGGTGAAAAAACGAACCCCCCGGCTATCTGCAAGCGCCTTGGCCCTCTCCAGGGTCCTGGGCGAGCAGGTGTAGGGGGCGTGGGCGAAGACCGCAGGGGTGATCAGCTCGTCCATGTCGAGCCACTCTTCGATAAAATCGGCGACGGTGTCGATGTTTTTCTTGGGATCCGGCACGCTGGGGGCAGCAAAGTCCACGATGCCGTGGCCGACCACCGCACGCATGCCGCAGTCGCTCAAGGCCCGGGCCGAGTCCCCTGAGAAAAAGTAGGCGTCCGCCACGCAGGTGGTTCCCGAGAGGATCATCTCGGCAATGGCCAGGCGCGAACACCAGTACACCATCTCCCGGTTGACGTGCGCTTTTTCTGCCGGGAAGATATGCTCATGCAGCCACTCGGAGAGTTCCAGGTCGTCAGCGAGTCCGCGAAACAGCGTCATGGCCGCATGGTTATGGCCGTTGATCAGGCCGGGCATCACCAGTCGACCCTCACAGTCTATATGCCGGGCATGCGGAGGGGCAACCAGATCGGTCATGGGGCCCATTTCGGCTATGTGATTGGTGTCGGTCAAAAGGAATGAATCCGGTTCGAGTATTGCGCCGGGACCGGTGTAGAGGGTGCAATTGGTGAAAAGTGTCTGCATGATGGATGTGGTAAAGCTGATTCAGTCGGTTTTGGGAACCTTTAGGTGAAAAAGTGGGCGTTTTCCTCGGATTCCGTGTATCATGTCCTGTTTTTTAAAGCGCATCTGCGCAAAGAATACTGTCATCTAGTTTCGGCTGTCAGCACACATGGTAATGCCGGTGGCCGTATCTTGCTGTAATGCTTATCCGTGAAAGAGCGCGCACAGGAGTGTTGCTGCTTGCTGTGATAGAAGGAAAGGAGTTGTTGTAATGGGTTTTCGTTGTGGTATCGTAGGATTGCCAAATGTGGGCAAGTCCACTATTTTTAATGCTTTAACTGCCGCCGGGATTGATGCTGAAAATTACCCGTTTTGCACAATCGAGCCAAACGTCGGGGTGGTGCCGGTCCCTGATGCGCGTCTTGACGTTCTGGCGGATATTGCCAAAACCAGAAAAAAAATCAACACCCAGATGGAGTTTGTCGATATCGCCGGCCTGGTCAAGGGGGCCAGCAAGGGCGAGGGGTTGGGCAATCAGTTTCTCGGGCATATTCGCCAGGTGGAGGCGATTGTTCATGTTATTCGTTGCTTTGAAGATGACAATATCGTCCATGTGGAAGGTTCCATCGACCCGAACCGTGACCGGGAAGTGATCACCATGGAGTTGATCATGGCCGATCTGGATAGCGTCGAAAAACGGTTGAAAAAAGCGCAGTCCATGGCCAAATCAGGTGACAAGACCTTTAAGGCCCAGGCGGCATTTCTGGAGAGATTACAGGCTTTGCTCGACTCCGGTCAGCCGGCCCGTAAGATTGAAACCGTCAATGAACTGGAAGAGGGCGTGGTCAAGGAGTTGTCCCTGCTCACCGCTAAACCGGTACTCTATGTTGCCAATGTTACTGAAGAGGATGTTATCGACGGCAACCAGTATGTCGACCAGTTGCGGGCGGCTGCTGAAGAGGAAGGCGCCTCGATGGTGATGATCGCAGGTTCCATCGAGCAGGAGTTGAGTCAGCTGGAAGCCGAGGAACAAAAAGAATTCCTGAGCGATCTCGGTATGGAGGAGCCTGGTCTGAACCGGCTGATCACCGCCGGCTACCAGCTGCTCGGGCTGCAGACTTTTTTTACCGTGGGCGAAAAAGAGACACGGGCCTGGACTATCCCGGTTGGGGCCAAGGCTCCCCAGTCCGCAGGAAAAATCCACACCGATTTTGAGCACGGTTTCATTAGGGCCGAGGTAATCGCCTATGAGGATTACGTGGCCTGCAATGGTGAGAATGGCGCCAAGGACAAAGGTTTGATGAGGGTGGAAGGAAAGGAATATGTCGTCGCCGACGGCGACTGCATGCATTTTCGATTTAACGTCTGATACGCACGGTCAGCTCTATGTCGAAACGAATGTTTATTGAGGAGTTGCAGGAGGGGGCGAGAATCGATGACCGCTTTCTGGTCAAGTCCGCCAGACTATCAGAAACCAGGGCCGGCAAACCGTATCTGGTACTGACGGTGATGGATAAAAGCGGTGAGCTTGGCGGGCCGGTCTGGGACAATGCCGAGCAGCTGCAGGGGTTGTGCATGCCGGGCAACTGCATCCACCTGCGCGGTCAGGTGCAATCCTACCGGGACAAGTTGCAGCTGAAGGTGGATGAGATTCAGCCGGTGCCGATGCGCGAAGTCGACCTCTCTGACTTTTTGCCCTCAACTCCCCATGATCGCATAGAGATGGCCGCTGAACTGCAGGCACTGGTTCGCAGCGTCAACGAGCCGTTTATCAAAAAACTGCTCACCTATTTCTTCAAAAGGGATGAGGAAACCTGGACCAGGTTCCAGGAGGCCCCCGCCGCCAAAGGAATCCACCACGCCTATGTGGGAGGTTTGCTGGAGCACGCCCTGTCCATGGCCAAGCTTGCTGACATGCTTGCCGCCCATTATCCCGGGGTCAACAGATCCCTGCTGATCGCGGGTGCTCTGTTGCACGACCTTGGCAAGGTGCAGGAACTCAAGATGGAAAATGGCATTATCGATTACACCGATCGCGGCCGCCTCAAAGGGCACCTGGTGATGGGCAGTGAGCTGGTCGGCAGGGCCGCTGCCAAGATCCGCGATTTTCCCGATGAGTTGCTGGAGCAGCTGCAGCACCTGATCCTGAGCCACCACGGCAAGCAGGAGTTCGGCTCGCCCGTGGTGCCGATGACCGTCGAGGCGATGCTGCTCAATTACATCGATGAGATGGACTCGAAGATGAACGTGCTCGAACAGTTGCGTCGCAAATTGAACAGCGCCGATTTGAGCTGGAGCGACTATCAGCGCTCGCTGGAGCGTTATCTCTATCTCAACGCGCTGAACCAGGAAGAACCTGAAATGGAACAGCAGCCGGCACAGCTGACTGCCCGCCAGAAGCAGCAGTCACTGTTTTAGCAGCCCGCAAGACCCTGAAGCCAGCCGGGCAGGGCCATAATTTATAAAAGCCATGGAACAGCCAGCAACCATACTCACCCACATGGCGGTGCTTGGCCAGGAAAAGGCCAAGTCCCTAGTGGACAGAACCATGCGCTCGGGCAGGATGCCCCACGCCTATATCTTCAAGGGACCGGACGGTGTAGGGAAAAAGCTCTTTGCCCGCGGGGTGGCGGCAACGCTTAACTGCCGTGGCGATATTCAGGGTTCCGCCTGTGGTGTCTGCAGCTCCTGTAAAAAGTTTCTTTCGGACAATCATCCGGATTTTATGGTCATACAGCCTGAAAAGGGGACCATCAAGATTGACCAGATCCGGGAGATGTGCCGCGCACTTGGCTACGCTCCCTACGAATCGGCGCTCCGGGTGGTGCTTCTTGAAGATGTACATACCATGCGCCAGGAGGCTGCCAACAGCCTGTTGAAAACTCTTGAGGAACCGCCGCCCGGTAATCTGCTTATCTTGACTGCAGAGGCGTCCCAGGAGGTGTTGACCACCATCTCATCCCGTTGCCAGGTTATCCCCTTTTACGGCCTGCCGAAGCGGCAATGCGCCGATCTTCTAGAGCGCCTGAAGCCTGATATTGACCGAGACCGGGCAACGCTTCTTGCCAGGCTCGCTGAAGGCAGCCCGGGCAAAGCCCTGGTGCTGCATGAGGCGCAGCTGGTGGACATGGCCGGTAAGATTATCGCCACAGTCAGCGACCCGGCAATTGATGCCAACCGGGATGTCGGAGTGCTGCTCAAGCTGGCCCAGGAGTTATCCGAACTCAAGGAGCATATTCTCCCGCTTTTTGGCTTGCTGCGACTCTGGCTGCGTGATTTGCTGCTTGCTCCTGAAGGTGATGGTGCCGACTGTAGTGATTGGCAAGCACGGCTTGCGGCCTTTGGGCTGGATTCTTCCGAACCACTGAAAAGCTGGAGTTCGGAAGACCTTTTTGCTAAACTGCAGGCGGTTGATACAGCTGAAAAACAGCTGAAAAGAAATTGTAATCGAACTCTTGTGTGCGAGGTGCTGATTTTTCATCTGCACGGCAGCGCACGTTAAAGGATACATCCACATGTCGGATAAAGAAGCTGAAAAAGAAGTTGCGGGTGCACCACCCGAGAACCAGCTTGAATATTACCGGATACGATTTCGGCAAGACGGCCAGATGTTCACCGCATCTACACAGCTGGAAAAACCTGGGCGGGGCGATATCGTCATGGTGAAAACCGATCACGGTCTGGAGCCGGCCGTGGTCTCCGGTCCGGCACCCATCTGTGGTTGTAAGGCGCGGGCCAAGGTGAACTACGAGATCGTGCGTCGGGCCGGGGATGATGAACTTGAGCGCTATATACAGCTGCCCGAACAGGAATACCGGGCCTTTGGCATCTGCCAACGGCTTATTACCCGGCACAGGCTGGAGATGAGCCTGGTGCGTGTCGAACGTTTTTTCAACGGCAGCAAGATGATCTTCTATTTCACTGCGGATAACAGGGTGGATTTCCGGGGGCTGGTGAAAGATCTGGTCCAGGAATTCCGTACCCGGGTAGAGATGCGCCAGGTGGGCGTCCGTCATGAAACCAAGATGGTCGGCGGTATGGGAACCTGCGGACGTGAATTGTGTTGTTCCTCGTTCATCAGAAAATTCGATTCAGTCTCCATCAAGATGGCCAAAGAGCAGGATCTGCCGCTTAACCCTTCCAAAATTTCAGGTCTTTGTAATAGGTTGCTGTGTTGTTTGACCTACGAGTACGACACCTATCGCCAGCAGCGCAAGGGGATGCCCAAACCGGGCAAGCGCATCAAAATAGAGGGAAGAATCTTCAAGGTACGCCGCCAGAACCCGCTGCAGCAGTCCATCGTGGTGCAGACCGAATCGGGTGATGAAAAAGTGCTGCGGGCTGCAGAATGGCAAAATTGCGAGATTATCCGAGTTGACAAAGGTCCAAAAAAAGAGAAAAAGAACAGACATTAATAGCTCTTATTACCGGAAACAGCATAAAGCGGCAAATGTCGCCTAAGGCAAAATAGATAATGACCACATATATCACGACCCCAATTTACTACGTAAACGCCCAGCCCCATCTGGGACACGCATATACCACAATCGTTGCAGACACCTACAGCCGCTTTCGCAGGATCTCAGGAGAAAACGTCCGCTTTCAGACCGGAACTGATGAGCACGGCGACAAGATTGCAGAGGCTGCCGACAAGGAAAATGTGGCTCCCAAGGAGTATGCAGATCGGATCAGCGCCATGTTCCGGGATACCTGGCCAATTCTCCAGGTGGAGCCGGACCACTTCATCCGTACCACCGATACCGACCATATTGCGGTGGTGCAGCGGATTTTGCAGAAGGTCTACGATAAGGGCGATATCTACTTTGACGAATACTCAGGGCTTTACTGCCGCGGCTGTGAACGGTTTTTGACGGAAAAGGAGCTGGTTGACGGCAACTGCCCCGATCATCAGCAGCCGCCCCAGGAGATCGCCGAACAGAATTACTTCTTCAGGATGTCCAAATATCAGCAGCAGCTGATCGATCATATCAAGGCCAACCCGGAATTCATCACCCCCGAGCGCTACCGCAACGAGGTGTTGTCGTTTTTGAGCGAACCCCTGGAGGATCTGTGTATCTCCCGCCCGAAGTCCCGACTTACCTGGGGCATTGAGCTGCCCTTTGACAAGAATTTTGTGACCTATGTCTGGTTTGATGCGCTCATCAACTACCTGACCGGTCTTGGTTATCCGGATGGTGAAAAGTACGACACCTTCTGGCCTGTAGCCGAGCATGTAATCGCCAAGGATATTTTAAAGCCCCACGCCATCTACTGGCCCACCATGCTGCTGTCGATGGAGGTGCCGCTCTATAAAAAGCTGCATGTCCACGGTTACTGGAACGTCGATAACACCAAGATGAGCAAGTCCATCGGTAATGTGGTTCGTCCCAAGGAGCTGGTGGAGGCCTATGGGATCGACACCCTCAGGTATTTTACCCTTCGTGAGATGTCGTTTGGCCTCGATGCCTCCTTTTCCAGCGAGGCTATCGTCTCCAGGAAGAACTCAGATCTGGCCAATGACCTGGGGAACCTCTACAGCCGCTCCCTGGCGATGCTGCAGAAGTATTGTGATGGCGTTGTTCCAGCACCCCAGCAAGAGGACGACAGCGATAAGCAACTCATTGAGGTCGCCGAAACCATGCTCACCGCCTACAGCGAAAATATGGCTACTTTCAAGTTTCATCGTGGACTGCAGGCGGTCTGGGAGCTGGTCGGCCATGCCAATAAATATATTGTGACCAACGAGCCCTGGGCCCTGGCCAAGGATGAGAAGCAGCGTCCGCGTCTGGAAACCGTGCTCTACAATCTTGTCGAGTGTTTGCGTCTGCTGGCCCTGGTGATCAAGCCGGTCATGCCGGAGACGGCGACCAAGATGGTTGCGGGCCTGGGCATTGCCGCCGACGAGGAGTCCGTCAACTTCCTGGCAGCCGGTGGAAAGTGGCAGGTGCTGCAGCCGGGCACCGTTTTGCAGAAAGTCGAACCGCTCTTCCCCCGAATCGACGTCAAACAGCATATGGGCAAGGAAGAGAAGAAGGGTAATAAGCAGAAAAAAGAGAAGAAGGCGGACAAGAGCGTCCCGGCCGATGCGGAAGGGCTGATCACCTTCGAGCAGTTCAAGCAGGTTGAGCTCAGGGTGGCGGAAGTCGTGGCCGCCGAGAACATCAAGAAATCGGACCGGCTGCTCAAACTCACCGTAAAGGCACCCGAGGAGCGTACCATTGTGGCTGGTATTGCCGAACATTACGCGCCTGAGGAGGTTGTTGGCATGCAGGTGCTGATCGTGGCCAACCTCAAGCCTGCCAAGCTGATGGGCGTCCCTTCCCAGGGGATGGTCCTGGCCGCCAAGACTGAAGTTGAAGGAGAAACCAGGCTGGTTCTGGCCACGGTCAGCAAACCAGTGGCAGTAGGCAGCAATGTCGCCTGAACATTGAAGGAGGGAAGATGTTTGTAGTGAATAATTTTCTGATGGCTGTGGCCGGAGTAGTCGACTTCCTCTTTACCGCCTATGTCTGGATTATCATTGGCCGGGCTATAGTGTCGTGGGTAAATGCCGATCCGTACAATCCAATTGTCCGCTTCCTGTATGAAGCCACCGAACCTGTGCTGAGCAGAATACGCAACATGATCCCGCTGAGTATGGGTGGCATTGATTTTTCTCCGATGATTCTGATCATGGTGATCATTTTTCTGCAAAGCTTTATCGTGCCGACCATGAAGCAGATTGCCATGGGGATCGGTTAAGAATCACTGTTGTCGACAGCAAACTTTTCCTTAATGGAGCAACCCAATGTCTATTACTCCACAGGCTATAAAAGATCAGGAATTTCAGGTTAAGTTCAGGGGCTATGACTCTATTGAGGTCAAAGCCTATTTGGAACTGCTGGCAGAGGAGTTTTTCGAACTGCATGAGCAGCTGAGAAAGCACGAGGAAGACTACCAGGAGCTACTCGAGGAGAACGACGCCTTAAAACAAGAGCGTGATGCACTGCTCAATGAAGGCAGGGCGCGCGATGAGCGCTCAGAGGCCAGTGAGGTAGAGTTCAGGGAAAAAGATGAGCTTATCAGAGAACTCGAGGATAAGGTTGAGAGTTCTCAACAGGAAAAGCTGATACAGCAGGAGTCCTGGGAGAAGCAGGAGGCAGAGCTTCGGGAAGAGATCGAACAGCTGAATGCCGAACTGGCAGAGCGGAGCGCCAGTGACTCTGCAACGGTGAGTGAGGCGGAAAAGCTGCGTGCCCAGGTGGATATGCTGGACAACCAGATCGCCGAGCTCAAACAGGAAGAGCTTGACTTCAAGGCCACCCTGGTGGCTGCCCAGCAGTTTGCCCAGGATGTAAAAAACAAAGCCCAGGAAGAGGCTGACCGGATACTCGCCGATGCCCACCAGGAGGTGGAGGATTTCCGGATCAAGGCGGAGGCGGAACTGGCTGAACTGCCGGTTGAGATCAAGAAGCTGCAGGAAAAGAAGGTACAGGTCCACGAGGACCTCAGGGCGGTGCTGCATACCTATCTGGAGCAGCTCGACGTGGTCCACGCCATGGGTTCCGACGAGGATGAGGACCTCTCGGATCTTTTCCAGTCCATCAGGCTCAATGACGATGAAATGGAAAATGCCTGATTCTGCGCTGTCGCGCAAACTGCAGCACGTCCGGCCTTGATGGATGCCATACCTTACGACTGACACCGACGGAACTGTCCTGCTGGCTGTATATGTTCAGCCCAGAGCATCCCGTAACGGGCTCAACGGAGTGCATGATGGAAACCTGAAAATTTCCATCACCACTCCGCCGGTGGACGGGAAGGCAAACAGCGCGGTGACAGCCTATCTGGCCAAGACATTCAAGGTCCCCAAGCGTGCCGTACAAATGCGTTCCGGACAGACCTCCCGTCGAAAGCTCATCGCAATCAGCGGTACAACCGAAGAGGAAATCCGTGGGTATATTGGATCGGTTCTTGAAGAAAGAGGAAGCTAGCGAAAAAGAGCTGCCCGAGTTCTCCGGCCGCCGCCTGGTCATCGCCAACTGGAAGTGCTACAAGACGAGTGATGAGGCCCGGGCCTGGTTCGAGGTGTTTGCTGAAGGTTACCGGGCTGCAGAGAACGTGGACGTGGTGGTTGCCCCCACCTTCCTGTGCCTGGAAAATGTCAGAAAGCACCTCGATGACCTGAAATTAGACAATGTCTATCTCTGTGCCCAGGATGTTTCTCCATTTCCCAAGGGTAGTTATACCGGAGCTGTGGCGGCGGATATGCTCAAGGGGTTGGTCGACTTCGTCATCGTCGGGCACTCTGAGCGGCGCCGATACTTTCATGAAAAATCGCTTGATGTAACCAACAAGGTCGGGGAAGCGGTCGATGCCGGCATCAGGCCGATCGTCTGTGTCGATCAGCCCTATGCCATGTCCCAGCTTACCGCGCTTTCCGATCTGGAAAATGAGAACATCATCATCGCCTACTCGCCGGTGGATGCGCTCAGCTTCCGTATCCCCGAGTCTCCGGAAAAGGTGGCTGAGGCGGTGGAGTTTATCCGCGGCATCTATCCGGATAGAGCAGTGATCTATGGTGGTTCCCTCACACCTGAATGCGTGGGGGACTATTTTCGCCTGCCCGATCTCTCCGGGCTGTTCATCGGCTCAGCCAGCCTTGATGCCGTTTCATTTCTGGAGATCGTCTCCCAGGCGAGCTGATCTCCACCTCTTTTTTTCTCACCTTACCCTGCACTGTTTGCCGGTTGAGCGGGCAGGTGTGTCCATCGGATCAAATTTCGGATCTCCCCTCTAACGCCTCTTCTTGAGCCTAACATTGTGGTACATGGTTTCATAAGTGCTACAATGCGGTATGTGCTTAATATCCTTAAATTATTGCAGATAATAAAAAAATGAAAACTGGCCCGGGAAGGAGTGAAAAAGTGCTTGGTTTTGTGCATATGTGGATTTAAGATGCGGTAGCTGGTTGAAATGCGATGAACCGGAAGGCCGGATAACGGGATTCGACCGACCTGGTTGCAGGAGTTCTACAGGTACACCTGAAAGGAGGCTGTATGTCAAAACGAGTACTGATTGTCGGAGCCGTTGCCCTGGGGCCGAAAGTGGCCTGCCGGTTGAGAAGGCTTGAACCGGATGTCCAGATTACCGTCATTGAAAAGGATAACCTGATCTCCTATGGAGGCTGTGGCATCCCGTATTATGTAGGTGGAGACGTCAATGACCTGGAGGACTTGTATTCGACCACGGCCCACGTAGTTCGTGACCGGGAGTTCTTTGCCGACTGCAAGGGCGTGCACATCCGCACGGAGATGGAGGCGCTGGCCATCGATAGGGGGGGAAAAAAGATCAAGGTACGGGATTTGCGCAGCGGTGAAGAAGGATTCATGGACTATGACATCCTGGTGCTGGCAACCGGGGCTGAGCCTTGTCGCATCCCAATCCCGGGAGCAGACGCACCAAGAGTTATGACGGTAAGTAACCTTCACCATGCCCAACGGGTGAAGGAGCTGATGAAAATGGGTAAAGTCGGTCGGGCGGTGGTCATCGGGGCCGGGGCTATCGGGGTGGAGATGGCTGAAGCTTTCACAGATCTCTGGGGAGTGGAGACAACCTTGATTGAACTGGCGGATAAGGTGCTGCCAATGTCTCTGGACCAGAACATTGCCAAAATCGCTCAACGGGAGCTTGAAGAAAAAGGCGTGCAGGTAAGGCTGCAGACCGAGGTGAGCAAAATTGAGCAGGACCAGGAAGGCGGCCAGCAGTTGGTGTTTGCTGGAGGGGAGCGCTACCCGTGTGATCTGGTGGTACTGGCGACAGGTGCCCGTCCGAACACCAGGCTGGCTAAGGAAGCGGGGCTTTCAATAGGCCGTAGCGGTGGCGTGGTGGTGGATCGACGAATGCGAACCAGTGATCCCTGCATCTATGCTGGCGGAGACTGTGCGGAGCTGACCAACCAGGTCAATGGCGAGAAGATGCCGATGCCCCTGGGCTCTCTTGCCAACAGGCAGGGCAGGATCATTGCCACCAATATTGCCGGCGGGATGGGCTATTTCAGGGGAACGGTGGGGACGTTTTGTATCAAGGTCTTCGGCTTGGGGATCTGTACGGCAGGCCTTACTGCGGCCAAAGCAAGAGAAGCGGGCTACGACCCGGTATGCGCTTCCATCTCCCAGGCCGATCACGCCCACTTTTACCCCGAGTCGGAGCTTATCTACATGACGCTGATTGCCGATCGGAAATCGAGGAAAATCCTGGGGGTTCAGGCTGCTGGGAAAAACGGCAACGGGGTTAAGGCCAGGGTGGACGTTATCGCGGTGTTGCTGGAGCATGGCATCACTGTAGATGATGTCTGTTGTCTCGAGACAGGCTATGCCCCACCTTTTGCCTCGGCTATGGACGTGGTCAATAACGCCGGTAATGCCCTGGACAATATCCTCAGTGGTATGAACAGGCCGATCGATGCCTGTGAGTTCCTGACCAGTTTCGCGGACGAAAAGACTCTGGTGCTCGATATTCGCGGTGAACGGGAGGCTGCGGCTGGAAAAGAAAAATATGGCCGTCGCTGGCTGCACATTCCCCAGGCCCAGTTGCGGCAAAGAACGGCAGAAATTCCGCCAGGCCACAATATCTCCATTCTCTGTGACACTGGCCCGAGGGCCTATGAAGCCCAGGTGTATCTCGACTCCATGGGTATTTCAAATACCAGAATCATCCAGGGTGGCTATGCCATGATCAAGGAGATAGATCCTGACTTTGTCACCCTCTAGCATGGAGTGGTTTTGGCAGGCCTTGCCGGCAACCTGCCTGGAAAGGGGGGGAATCGGCAGGGCCCAAAGAGGGAGTCTACAGATGTGCGGGGCTATTTTTTTCGCTTTGGCCAAAGAAAGGAGGCGATAAAGCCCGCCGTATTGATGCCGGCCAGAATCAGGCCGATTACGCCAAGGGTGCCGAATATACCATGTTTGCTGGCGATGCTGTCGGCGAGAATAAGGATGGATGAACCGACGATCAAGGCGGCGATGATCATGGCCATACCCATGATCCGGCTGGAGAGGTCTATTTTGTCTGCCAGGTGTTCTATCCGTTTCAGTTCCAGGTTGAGGGTGAAACGGCTGTGGCGAAAATAGCCGAGAAATCGCTGCAGGTCTGAGGGCAGATTTTCAAATAATTCCAGATACCCGCTTAGGGTCCTTTGCAGTCGCCCGTAAATGGCATTGAAGCCGTAGCGGCTGATGACAATCTCCTGGATCCGTGGTTCCACGTGGGAGATCACGTCAAATTCCGGGTCAAATTGCTCCGCTACACCCTCAATGGTGGTGAGCGCCTTGGTGAGCAGGATAAGATCGCCGGGGCATTTGATCTGGTAGCGCTGAAGCATGCTGAAAAATTCGGAGAGAAGCGAGGCTATATCGAGATTCTTCAGTTCGCTGCTCTGGAAATGGGAAATCAGGTGCTGCAGGTCGGTGCGAAAATCCCTGCGGTCGGTGATGGCAGGGTCCGCTTCGGTGAGTTCGATCACCACCCGGCAGAGTTTATCGATATCCGCCTTGATGACCCCGGCAACCAGGTCTATCAACTGATCGGTGGTATGCTTGTCGAGCTGGCCTGTCATGCCGCAGTCGATAAAACAGATACTGTGGTCTGATTTGAGAATGATGTTGCCCGGGTGCGGATCGGCATGAAAAAAACCGAATTGCAGACATTGGGCGAAAACCGCATCGGTGCCCCTGGCGACTATGGTACGTCGTTCCCGGGCGGTGAGATCACCGGGCGTCAGGGAGGAGAGGATTCTCCCCTTTATTTCCTCAAGGGTAAGGACGTTTCGTGTGGTGGTCGGCCAGTACACCTTGGGGAAGGAGACCGTCGGGTCGTTCTCGAAATATCTTCTCAGCCGGTCCGTGGACTGCCCCTCATAGACCAGGTTGATCTCTTTGAGCAGCTCCCGGGAAAACTCTTTGGCAACGGCTGTCGGGCTGTATCCGAGATCATGAAAATATTGTTCGACGAGCTGGGCGAGCCCCTCGAGTAAAGAAGTGTCCTCTTCCACCATCTTGCGGCTTCCTGGACGCAGCACCTTGAGCACCACCTCATCGCCATCATTGGTTACGGCCCTGTGCACCTGGGCGAGAGAGGCCGCGGCCATGGGCTGTTCATCTATAAATTGAAAGAAAGCCTCGAGCCCCTGTGGAAATTCTTCAATGAGGACATTGTGGATGTCGGAGTAGGGGACGTTGGTGCAGCGGTCCTGCAATTTTTTGAGTTCGTCAGCCCACTCCGGAGGGATCAGGTCCGGCCTCGTGGAGAGAATCTGGCCAATTTTGATAAAAGTTGGTCCCAGTTCCTCGAGCACCAGGCGAAAGCGCACGGCCCGGGGCTGGTCTGCTGCGGAGGGACTGACACCCGTGTCAACATCTTCTTTGACCAGATCGATCAAGCGGTATATACCGGTGTCGAGTACCACCTGTTGAAATCCGAAACGGGACAAGACGCGTATGATTTCAGCAAGTCGTTTGGTATTCCGAATCGTCCGCTTGATATTTCCGATCTTCATAAAATGATGAGATTGAGGATGTTTTTCATCAGTGAATAATATGGATAAGGCCCCATAAAGGTACTGCTGATACCTTCACATGAAACACCACCCCACCGCCAGAGTTTTCTGCAACGGGCGCAAAATGGTTGGGAGACGTTTTCCGCAAAGTTACGGGAAAGCAAGGGGCGTTTGCCTGTAAAGTATGGTTATAATAAGTATAACGACAGGAAAGGGCTGGGAAAAGGTTGTCGATGTTTTTCTCGTTGACTCGACAGGAGCGGCAGCAGTTGGACTACACGGGGGGGTATGCCGAATGGGGACGCTAGTCCTCCTGCTCGGTGAGCATCCGCAGATCAAACGGCTTATCATGGGGGATGGCCTTGTCGATCAACTTATCGAGTTTTCGACGAATAGATCTGGGGGACGGAAGGTCCGGAAATGAAGGGAGCATCTCCTGTACCGGCAGGGGAGGGCGAAGCCTGATCTGGTCGGAGAGCTTTTTATGGGTGGCCGGGCCCTGTTGATACTGTAGGACGTCGGAATGCCCATCCGCGTAGAGATCGAGTCGACGTAAGAACTGCAGAATCGTGTCGATGTCGTTGTTGCGGTAAAAAAGAGCTATCTCCTCTTTAATCGTCTCCTGTTCGTCGCTGAGGATCTGGAAGGTCCTGCTGTAATCCTTGGCAAAATCGTAGAGCTGGCAGTAACTGTCATAGAGCATATTCTTGTACGCCCTCTTCCTGGTCAACCCCCTGTAGTGCTGGCCTTGGAAGACACGCTTTCTGATGGTCGGTGATTCAACGGTGTAGGGCTCGTAATATGGCGTTGAATCGAGCCCGATCAAGTGGCTGAATTCAACGATCAGTTCGTGGCGTTGCAGCAGGATATAGATACGGACCAGGGAGGTCCCCAGGGTGTTTTCAAGGTGGACGGCTGACTGGGCCACCATCTGCTTATAGTTGGCGGTATCGTTTTCGATGCGTTTACGAAAACCGAAATATCGTTCCGCCATGTCTTTTTTTACCTGGTAGGCCAGCGCCTGTGTAATATCTTCCATATCAGTGGATTGACCTGCTGGTATCGGCTCGTGGTGCGACTGCGGCTCTGAAAGGACATGCGTAATTATATCACCCGTGATATGTATATACTCTGGCGGTCGGACAGCTAGAGAGTAAAATCCCAAGTGATAAAGAGATGGCGATACACGAATCACGAGAAGATATAGTAGCCCGGGTTAAGGAACGTGCTGATATTGTACAGATCATAGGCGAGGTTGTCGATCTGAAAAAAAGCGGCGTCCGTTACCTGGGGCTCTGCCCCTTTCATGGTGAGAAAACCCCTTCGTTTTCGGTGCATTCCGGGCAGCAGTTTTTCCATTGCTTTGGTTGCGGGGAATCGGGTGACGTCTTTTCGTTCATGATGAAGTATCACAATCTCGACTTTCCCGCAGCGTTAAAGGAACTCGCGGGCAAGTACTCCATCACACTGCCGGAGCGCCCCAGATCCCCGGAACAGGTAAAGCAGGACCAGTTCAAGAAAGAAATGTATGCGGTCAGCGAAAAAGCCGCCTCACTCTACAGCCGCTATCTTGCCACTGGCAAGGCCGCCGCTGCCAGGGCCTACCTGGCCCAAAGAGGTATCTCCAAAGAGATTCAAAACCGTTTTGGCCTGGGCTATGCGCCAGCGGTGGATGCGGAGGGGTGGGACTACTTCACCGCAAAACTTACGGAGAGTGAAAAGAAAGCGGCATTGGAGGCTGGCCTTTCGGTCAAGAAGGAGCGGGGCGGGCTGTACGACCGGTTTCGGGACAGGGTACTGTTTCCCATCTACGAGATCAGCGGCCAGGTCTGTGGTTTCGGCGGCCGTATCATTGGCGAGGGCCAGCCGAAATACCTGAACTCGCCGGAAAGTCGCATCTACAACAAGAGCAAGCTGCTGCTTGGCCTCTACCAGCAAAAAGATGCCATTCGCAAGCAGAACCAGGCAGTCATCGTTGAAGGAAACTTCGACCTGATCTCCCTGGTCTGCCATGGTTGCGAAAACGTGGTGGCACCGCTGGGAACAGCCCTTACCCGGGAACAACTCCGGTTGCTGAGGCGCTTTTGCGACGAGGTGGTACTGCTGTTTGATGGTGATGAGGCTGGCGTGAAGGCTGCGGTGCGCTCGGTTCCGCACTTTCTGGCGGAGCAGGTCGCAGGGCGGGTGGCGCTGCTGCCTGAAGGCCATGACCCGGACACTTTCGTGCGTGAAGAAGGACTGGAGGCGGTGCAGGAGTTGGTTGCCGGGGCGGAAACCCTGCCTGAGTTCGTTTTCAGCCAGCTGGTCAAGGACCATGGCCTGACCCTGGACGGTAAAAGTAAAATTGTCGAAGAATTGCGCCCCCTGGTCAAGGCAGCTGCTTCACCGTTGCAGCGGACGGTGATCATCGCGCATTTTGCCGAACAGCTTGGACTCTCCCCGGAGCAGCTTGATTCGATGCTTGATGGTCCAGCCCCGGTGGTGACCGAAGCCCCCCCGCCACCCCCTGAGCCTCCTGCGATGGGTGAGGTGGAACGGGTGGCGCCGCTTTCCAATGCGCAAAAACGGCTGGTGGAGTTTATGGTTCTGAACCCTGTATATCTTGTCCGGCTTGAAGAAGGTGGGCTCAGGGAGTGCATCAGCGGCAGTGTTGGCGAAGTGCTGTTTTTGCAGTTGAAGTCGCTGCTCACCCAGCACGGGGAAATTGAACCGGAAGAGTTGCTCTCAAAACTGCCGGGAGGAGCTGAAAGGGAATTGGTGTCGGATCTGTTGCTGGAGGCCCCTGATGCAGGAGATGAACAGGGTTCCGAGTCGCTTATTGCAGCTGAGGCGGAGGAACTGCTTGAATGGATGAAGATCTATCGGTTGCAGCGTTCTTCAAGGCAGGTGCTGGATCAGATCGCTGCCCTGCAGGCAGGCGGGGATTTTTCCATGCTTCAGGAGTTACTGCAAAAAAAACAACAAATAGATAGGGAACTGCAGGGTCTCGAATTGTGAGCCAGCTCAGATGTTTAGTCGAAATACCTTTGTTATTACGTAGTTTTTATGAAATTTTCGGGGAGAAAATGTTCTTGACTTTTTTGTTTTATAATGCGCATTGTTAGGATGCGTGTTTGCACGTATTGACAGGAGAAGTGTTATAAGCGGCCACTAGGGGAAGGAGAGATTTTCCATAAGTGCACTACCCGCAGGCTTTTGTGCGATCAGGGAGAATTTCATGAATTATGATGAGCGCTTTAATGATGCTGAGTACGAGCAGGATGAGGATTCATTGGAAAATGAAGACGATCCTGCGATGTATGATTTAACAGGGATCTTTAATTCTGACGAAGAGCGAAGAGGAAACGGTTTCCAGGACGAACCGGCTGATGAAGCTGAACCCGGCGCTGAAAAGGAGCAGCAGGGTGGGGCGTATGGTGCTCGGGGCAAGGGGGGCAAACTCCGGGCGGCGCGCTCGCCGAAATCTGGAAAAAACGGAAGTCATTCCATCGACCCCATGAACATCTACCTTCGCGAGATGGGGACACTCACTCTCCTCAGTCATGGCGAGGAGCTTGAGCTTGCGAAGATGATGGAAGAGGGAAAACAGAAGGTGCAGAGTTGCGCCTTTCAGACGGTTCTGGCTCTCCCGCCCTTGCAGGCGCTTGCCGCCGAGCTCGAGAAAAACAAGGGGAAGATCTGTCAGACCATTATGGGGGTGCCGGACAATAACCCGGAACTCATTACCTCTGAAAGCCAACTTTTCCTCGAAAACGTCGACAAGGCTGTCGAACTGGATAAAAAACGTGGTGCCCTGCTCAAACGGTTGCAGGATGCCGGTCTCAGTTCGGAAGAGGTTGCCGAACTGTATGGCCAGGTACTGGGTATTGGCGAAGAAATCGCTGCTCTTTTCGAGGACAAGGTCGTCTGTGCCGATTGCGTCAATGCGGTGGCCAAGGGTTTGGAAGACATCTCCAGGAAATTCCGCAGAGTATTTGTCGACCTGGTCAAATCAAAAAAGCTGATGACCGATGATGGCGTGGAGCCACCACCCGAGAAGGTGGAACGTTTCGTCAGCAGACAGTTTATTGTCGATGCGGGCCTGGATGGTAGAAAAATTCAGGAGTTGCTGAAGGAAATTGAAATCGGCAAGGAGATGACCAAGCATGCCAAGGAGGCCCTGGTGCGGGCTAACCTGAGGCTCGTCATCTCTGTCTCCAAAAAATTCGTCAATCGCGGCCTGCAGTTCTCAGACCTCATTCAAGAGGGCAATATCGGCCTGATGAAGGCTGTCGAGAAATTCGATTATCACCGGGGGTATAAGTTCAGCACCTACGCCACCTGGTGGATTCGCCAATCAATCACCCGCGGTATTGCCGATCAGGGGCGGACAATTCGTTTGCCGGTTCACATGATCGAGACCATCAACAGGTTGCTCAGGGTCTCCAAGGATTTTCTGTTGGAAGAGCACAGAGAGCCTACCCCCGAGGAGATGGCAGAGCTGCTCGGCTCTGATGTAAACAAGGTGAAATCGGCACTGAAAATCGCCAAAGATGCCATCTCGCTTGATACACCGGTTGGCGATGATGGGGAGACTTTCCTGGGCGACTTCATCGAGGATGGTGATTGTGTCGGCCCCCACGAACAGACCATGATCAACAGCTTGAGAGAGTGTCTCAATCAGGTGATGTCATCGCTCTCCCCACGGGAGGCGAAAGTGTTGCGCATGCGTTATGGGATAAATGTCGAATACGATCATACCCTGGAAGAGGTCGGACGCTGTTTCGCGGTTACCCGGGAGCGTATTCGCCAGATAGAGGCCCAGGCGATAGCCAAATTGAAGCATCCGTCCCGCATCGAGGAGTTGCGGGTGTTTATGACCGATAGATAGCCGGCCGCCCACCGCAAATTGACCAGCTGAATTTGTTTCGGGAACTGGTCGTTTGCTGTTTGGCCTGCAAATCCGATTATACGTTCATGGTGTAATGGCACCGATTCGGAAACGGGTTGGTGCCATTGTTTTTTTTGCAAGAGGAAAGCTATGTCGTCTGAAACGGTAGTGGCTCCTGAAGTTGCAGGTGAAGTTGCATCGGCTGGTCAACAGAGCACTCCCTTTACGCAGCCATCCCCCTCCTTGCAGACCGCCCAGCAGGCTGCCGGTGAATCCGCACTTGTCCACTGGTTAACCCTGACCCTATTGCCCGGCTGCGGTGCCGGTTCGATCAGGAAATTGGTTGATTATTTTGGCGCACCGAAAGCAGCGCTTGCCGCTACAAAACAGCAATGGATGGACGTCCCGGGCTTGAGTGTCAAACAGCTGGAAGGTTTTGACAGCATAGCAGAATGCAGGCAAAAGGCTGGATCCATCGTAGCCAGGGCGGCGGCGCTGGGCGTTCATGTGCTCTGCGTTGATGATGCGCACTATCCCGAACTCCTGCTTGAGATACCCGACCCGCCCATTGTGCTCTACTGTCTGGGCAATACACAGCTGCTGCACTCGACCTGTGTCGCCATGGTCGGTTCGAGATCGGCTACAGGTTATGGTCGCAGGATTGCAAGGTCATTTGCGGAAGGGGTGGCGCGTGCCGGTGTGACCGTGGTTTCCGGGATGGCGCTTGGGATTGATTCGGAGTCGCACCTGGGCGCCCTGCAGGCCGGGGGCGGCACTATCGGCGTTCTTGGTTGTGGTATTGATGTCGTCTACCCGCGGCAGAATAGTGCACTGTATCAGCAGGTACGAAGCTGTGGACTGCTCATGAGCGAGTATCCGCCGGGAACACGTCCTGAAGGGTTCAGATTTCCTGCAAGAAACAGGATTATAGCCGGCTTGAGCCGTGGAGTTGTGGTTGTTGAGGCTGCCAGAAAATCCGGGTCCCTTATCACCGCGCAACTTGGCCTCGATTTTGGCCGGGAGATTTTCGCGGTCCCCGGCCAGGTCGATTCCTATAAAAGTGAAGGAGCGCATTGGCTTTTGCAGCAGGGAGCGCAACTCGTGATGGGTCATGGGGATATTCTTGATGTTCTCACTGGCGGTTACCACCCCAGCGGAGCCGGGCCCTTGGGGGATGGGGCGACTGAGGAGCGACCGGAGTTGCCGGTAGAGCTTGAGCCGGATGCACTCCTGTTGCTCAACCAATTGGAGCCATACCCGGTTTCCCGGGAAGAGGTGGCCGTAAAGGTTGACTTCAGCCAGGCAAGGCTGAGTGAGCTGTTTCTGTACCTGGAACTTGAAGGAGTTATTGAAATGGGTCCCGGAGATATGGTACGAAGGACCATTTAAGGGAAGAAACCACCTCTTTTATTGATTTTTACTCCAGAGCGAAGCAGGTTCGGAATTTACTAGAATATCAGGAGATATCATGCGGGAAATACAGATTGCGCCGTCTATCCTCTCGGCCGATTTCAGTCAATTGGGCCGTGAGATACGGGCAGTGGATCAGGCAGGTGCAGAAGTAATCCATATCGACGTTATGGACGGCCATTTTGTACCAAACATTACCATTGGCCCCCTGGTGGTTGAAGCGGCTAAAAGGGTTACCGATCGCATCTTGGATGTGCATCTGATGATAACCGATCCAGGTGACTACATTGATGCCTTCGCTGACGCCGGGGCCGACTGGATTACCGTCCATGTTGAGGCCTGCACCCATCTGCACCGGGTGATCGGCCAGATCAAGCAGCGTGGTCTGAAAGCCGGGGCGGTGCTGAACCCTGCGACTTCCCTCTCCACCCTCGACTATGTGCTGGAGGATCTTGACCTGGTTATGCTGATGTCGGTGAACCCCGGCTTTGGCGGCCAGAAGTTCATCCCATCAACACTTGAGAAAATCTGGCAGCTCAGACAACGCATTGACAGCCTGGGTTTAGAGGTGGGTATCGAGGTGGATGGCGGCGTGAGCAGCAACACTATCTTGGATATTGCTCAAGCAGGCGCTAATATCTTTGTAGCGGGTTCCGCCGTGTACAACAGCGATGATTACGGCGCCACCATTCAAGAACTGCGTGATCTTGCAAGAAAAGGGGCTGCCGCAAGAGCCGATTAACCTGATAAACCGTGCTGAAGGCCGAAACCTTCAGGTTTTTGTGAATGCCGGACGGCCAGCTCAACATCCACTGACTGGAGAACTTTCCCATAGCATCCAGGAGGAGTCTATGGCTCGCAACTATGAAAATCTGACCACTGCCAAGGCCGCTGCAACCTTGAGCCGTCTGGCAGAAAAGCCCTACGACCTGACCGCGGCAGGGGCTTTGACAGGTTCCGACAGGATTGAGGCATATTGTTGCGAGACCGGTCCGTTTCGAATGCTTTACGCCACCCAGCGAGTGGATGAAGAACTCCTGATGAGCCTGCAGGAGCTTTCCGACCAGTGCCAGTTGACTGGCCAATACGCAGAGATGCGAAGAGGTGCGGTGATGAATCGCATCCAGGGCTTTGAAAGCGAGGATCGGCAGGTACTGCATACCGCCACGCGAGACGTTTTTGAAAGTGCGCCCAGCGCCCCAGAAGAGTCTGCCAGGGCCCGTGAAGAGCTCGCGAAGCTCAAGACCTTTTTAACTGAGCTGGAAGACGGTAGCATAACCAACGCCAAGGGGGAAAGTTTCACCACCCTGGTGAATGTGGGTATCGGCGGCTCCGATCTTGGGCCCCGATCAATTTACGAGGCGTTAAAGCCGTATGGCACAAGAGGCAGAACTGTCCATTTTATCGCTAACGTGGACCCAGATGATGCCGCTGAGGTGCTGGCCAGGGTAGATCTCAGCCGGACCCTGATAAATGTCGTCTCCAAAAGCGGTACCACTCTTGAAACGCTGACCAATGAAAAGCTGGTAACTGAGCGGTTACGCGCGGCGGGCCTGGATCCTGTCCGCCATTGCCTGGCGGTTACCGGTGAAGGCAGCCCAATGGATGATCCGGCCAAATACCTCCGGTCGTTCTACATGTTTGACTACATTGGCGGCAGGTATAGCTCCACCTCGATGGTGGGCTGCGTAATGCTGGGGTTCTTTTTAGGCTACGATCAACTGCAGGAATTTTTGCGGGGAGCACATGAGATTGATCAGGCTGCAGAGAAATTTACCGATATCAGAAAGAATCTGCCGCTGCTCATGGCGCTCCTGGGAGTCTGGAACCATAACTACCTGGGGGCTCCGACTGTGGCGGTGCTGCCCTATAGTCAGGCGCTTCACCGTTTCCCGGCCCACCTCCAGCAGTGCGATATGGAAAGCAATGGCAAATCGGTACACCGGGATGGCAGCCGGGTGCAACTGAAAACCGGGCCGATCCTCTGGGGGGAGCCTGGCACCAACGGGCAGCATGCGTTTTACCAGCTGCTGCACCAGGGTACCGAGATTGTACCTGTGGAGTTCATAGGCTTTTTACATAGTCAGCGAAATGTGGATCTTGAGGTTGAGGATACGACCTCGCAGCAGAAGTTGTTTGCCAATCTTCTCGCCCAGGCCCTGGCGCTGGCGGTTGGCAGGAACCATGCAAATCCAAATAAACATTTCGAGGGCAACCGCCCTTCCTTGCTTTTATTGGCTGATAAGCTAACCCCTTACACGATGGGGGCCTTGCTGGCTATCTATGAGGCGAAGATAGTCTTTCAGGGTTTTTTGTGGGGTATTAATTCCTTTGATCAGGAAGGGGTGCAGCTCGGAAAGGTGCTGGCCACCAAAATCCTCGATGGCATAAAGGGTGTTGAAGCCGACGATAATGAGTTGGAAAACCGGTTTCTGAAAACTGCTGGAAATGGCTTGAGCAGTAGAATTGCACGGTGAATCTACGTTCATTTTCCCATAGGTGATTACATCGTTTTTTGTTGACAAATTTTCCGGTGGGAGATATTCTCAGCCGCTGAATCACTATTCACAGTGATAGTGTTTCGTATTGTCTTGACAGTATTTATCTGTCAGGGCTAGTTCGAAGTTTGAACATGAAATAGTCGGGTGGGCACACAATGCGCTGCATGTGGCTTGCCTGCCTGTTCAGGATAAGAACTGAAAGATTCGCTATATCTTTGGTAGAGGTTGTAGTTTAAACAGTAATTCAAAGGAGGAAATCATGGCAAAACATGAGACGCCCTTGTTGGATGAGCTGGAGTCCGGCCCGTGGCCGAGCTTCGTTACCGACTTGAAGCAGCAGGCTGAGACCAAGCCTGAGTGCTGGGACATTCTTGGTATCCTGGAGCTGTCCTTCAAGGACAGAATCACCCATTGGAAGCACGGCGGTATCGTTGGTGTTTTCGGTTACGGTGGTGGTATTGTTGGTCGTTACGCTGACGTTCCTGAGCAGTTCCCAGGCGTTGAGCACTTCCATACCGTACGTGTAGCTCAGCCTGCATCTAAGTACTACTCCTCAGCTAACCTGCGTCAGCTTTGTGACCTGTGGGAGAAGCACGGTTCTGGTGTAACCAACATGCACGGTTCTACCGGTGACATCATTCTTCTCGGTACCCGTACCGAGAACCTCGAGCCTTTCTTCTGGGATCTGACCCACGACATGGGCCAGGATCTTGGTGGTTCCGGTTCCAACCTTCGTACCCCTGCGAACTGTATCGGTCAGTCCCGCTGTGAGTGGTCCTGCTACGACACCGAGGAGTGCTGCCATCAGCTGACCATGATGTACCAGGATGAGATTCACCGTCCTGCGTTCCCATACAAGTTCAAGTTCAAGTTCTCCGGTTGTCCGAACGACTGTGTTGCTTCCATCGCCCGTTCCGACATCTCCGTAATCGGTACCTGGAAAGATGATATCCGCATCGATCAGGCTGCCGTAAAAGAGTACATCGCTGGTAACTATCCTGCAAACGGTGGCGCCCATGCCGGTCGCGACTGGGGTCCATTCGACATCGAGAAAGAGGTTATCGGCCTCTGCCCGACCGAGTGTATGTGGATGGAAGATGGCGAGCTGAAGATTGACGATGCAGAGTGTACCCGTTGTATGCACTGTATCAACGTAATGCCACGCGCACTCCGCCCGGGTGCAGAGCAGGGCGCTTCCGTTCTGGTTGGTGCGAAAGCTCCGATCCTCGACGGTGCCCAGTTCTCTACCCTGGTTCTCCCATTCATCCCAATGTCCGCTGAAAATGAGTTCCAGGAACTCGTTGACTTCATCGAGAAGGTTTGGGACTGGTGGATGGAAGTAGGTAAGAACCGCGAGCGTGTGGGTGAGACCATGCAGCGTATTGGCCTGCCGACCTTTATCAAGGTTATGGAAATCGATCCGATTCCACAGCACGTTAAAGAGCCTCGCTCCAACCCATACGTCTTCTGGAAAGAGGAAGAGGTTGAGGGTGGCTTCGATCGTGACATCGATGAGTTCCGTGCTCGTCACGCGGCCTAATGCTGGTTTAATTTGAGCTAACAATTCAATTAAAGATATAAAAGGAGATTTATCATGGGCTACAATCCAGATAAACCGATGGACGGACGTATTTCCGATCTTGGTCCACCACATTACGAACAATTCTTCCCTGAAGTAATCAAGGCTAACAAGGGTAAGTGGCTCTGGCACGAGATCCTCCAGCCTGGCGTTCTGATGCATAAATCAGAGACCGGTGACGAGGTATACACCGTTCGTGTAGGTACCGCACGTCTGATCACCATCAACATGATCCGCGAGATCTGTGACATCGCCGATGCTCACTGTGATGGTTTCATGCGTTGGACCACCCGTAACAACGTTGAGTTCATGGTAGACGCCAAGGACAAGATCCAGCCTCTGCTGGACGACCTGGCTTCCCGTGGCAACAAGTTCCCGGTTGGTGGTACCGGTGCTGGTGTAACCAACATCGTTCACACCCAGGGTTGGGTACACTGTCACACCCCTGCAACTGACGCTTCCGGTGTTGTTAAGGCGGTAATGGATGAGCTGTTCGACTACTTCACCTCCATGACCCTGCCTGCACAGGTACGTATCGCTCTGGCATGCTGTCTGAACATGTGTGGTGCTGTACATGCTTCCGATATCGCTATCCTCGGTATCCATCGTAAGCCACCCATGATCGACAACAAGCGTATCACCGGTGTTTGTGAGCTTCCGCTTGCAATCGCTTCCTGTCCGCTTGGTGCTGTTAAGCCTGCGAAAGCTGAGGTTGACGGTAAAGAGATCAAGACCGTTAAGGTTACCGTTGAGCGCTGTATGTTCTGTGGTAACTGTTACACCATGTGTCCTGCGATGCCTTTGGCTGATCCTGAAGGTGACGGTATTGCTATCCTGGTTGGTGGTAAGGTTTCCAATGCGAAGAGCGCTCCTAAGTTCTCCAAGCTGGTCATTCCTTTCCTGCCAAACACCACCCCGCGCTGGCCTGAGACTGTTGAAGCTATCAAGAAGATTCTTGAGGCGTATGCAGCAGACGCTCGCAAATACGAGCGTGTTGGTGAGTGGGCAGAGCGTATCGGTTGGGAGAAATTCTTCGAGAAGTGTGATATCCCATTTACCGATAAGTCAATTGATGACTATCGTCTTGCTTATGACACCTGGCGTACAACTACTCAGTTCAAGTACACCAGTCACATCAAGTAATTGAAGCCTTGATTGATGTTGACTCCACCCGTCGCAATTGAGTGACGGGTGGAGGACATTGTCAGACTTCCCACCTTTTCTAAAGGAGGGACATCATGCCCTTAAGTAAAGATGAAATTAAAGACGCTATGGTAGAGAAGGCTACAAAGTCTCCTAAGCCTCAGCTCTACATCAAAGATTTCTACAAGTGTGATCCTGACACCAAGCCTCGCCAGATCAAGAACATCGCCAACGAGCTCGTTCGCGAAGGTCGTCTGGCTTTCTGGTCTTCTGGTTCCACCACCATGTACGGAATCCCAAGTCGTATCCAGGATGAGGAAGGTGCATAGTAATTCCTTACTCATGCTGAGATCTTCATTTGAAAAGTGCAGTGTCTTCGGACTCTGCACTTTTTTTTTGCCTGAAGTGGCGAAGTGACTGGTTATGGAAATCATCCGACTCGATTCAATAGACTCAACCAATCGCCTGGCCATGGAGCTGGCAGCTGGTGGTGCTGCTCATGGTACTGCGGTTTTAGCAGGGCGACAGACCAAGGGAAGAGGGCGGCTCGGTAAGGTGTGGCAGTCTCCAGCTGGAAAGGGCTTGTACAGTTCGATCATCCTCAGACCGGATTTGGCTGTTGAGAATTTTCCGTATCTTACCTTTGTGGCCGGGCTGGCCGTAGCCGAGGCCATCAACCGCCTCTACGGGGTAATGCCAGGTCTCAAGTGGCCCAACGACATCTATTTCTCCATGCGAAAGTGCGGCGGAATCCTGAGCGAATCATCTGCTTTTACCGCCCAGGTGGGGCAATGTTATGCGGTGGTCGGTATCGGCCTGAATGTCAATACCGCACCAGAAGAGTTCGATGATGGAGTTGCTGACAGGGCTACCTCGCTGATGATAGAAACCGGCCAGAAAAGGCCCATAGACGAGGTTTTTTATGCAATCCATGGGCAATTACTTAAAGAAGTTGAAACGTTTGAACAGATGGGTTTTCAGCCCGTTATCGAGCGGTGGAGAAAACTGGACTGCATGCTCGGGAAAAACCTGGCCTGGGTGGCAGTGGGCGGCGAAGTTGTGGAAGGGGTCGCTCTGGGCCCTGATGATCAGGGGCGACTGCATATTCGTGACAAGAGCGGCTGCGTGCACGAGGTGCTCTCCGGCGATATCCAGCTTGGCAAAAGTTAATGGTGCCGTGACAAGAGTGAATCTGCCGAGAAACTGAGAAACGAAAAAGGCCTTACCGAATTGTCGGTAAGGCCTTTTTTGATACAGGGTGAAGCAACAAGCCCGGTTGGAATTTAATATCTATAGTATTCCGGCTTGTATGGTCCCTCGACCTCGACCCCGATGTATTTGGCCTGCTCAGCGGTGAGTTTGGTAAGCTTGGCGCCGATCTGCTTCAGGTGCAGTTTTGCTACCATCTCGTCAAGCTGCTTGGGCAGGAAGTAGACGCGGTTTTCGTACTTGTCGGCGTTGTTCCAAAGCTCGATCTGCGCCAATACCTGATTGGTAAATGAGTTACTCATGACAAAGCTTGGGTGGCCGGTGGCGCAACCCAGGTTGACCAGGCGACCTTCGGCCAGCACGATGATCTTTTTGCCGTCAGGGAAGGTGACATGATCGACCTGGGGTTTGATGTTTTCCCAGGGGAGATCCCGAATGCCAGCGATATCGATCTCAGAGTCAAAGTGTCCGATGTTGCAGACAATTGCTTCGTGGGGCATCTGCTCCATATGGGCTCGGGTGATCACGTTGACATTACCGGTACAGGTAACGAAGATATTGCCGTAGCTGGCAGCATCTTCCATGGTCACGACCTTATAACCTTCCATCGCAGCCTGCAGGGCACAGATCGGGTCAATCTCGGTCACAAAAACCGAAGCACCCATGCCGCGCAGAGCCTGGGCACAACCCTTGCCCACGTCGCCATAACCGACGACCACGGCATTTTTGCCTGCGATCATTACATCGGTGGCACGTTTGATACCGTCGATCAGGGATTCGCGGCACCCGTACAGGTTATCGAATTTGGATTTGGTCACCGAGTCATTGACGTTGATAGCAGGGCATTTGAGGATAGCGTCAGCGGCCATCTCGTTGAGACGGAGTACACCAGTGGTGGTCTCCTCGCTGATTCCCTTCACCTGCTTGAGCTCTTCAGGGTATTTTTCATGCATCACCTGGGTGAGATCACCGCCATCATCAAGAATCATATTCGGGGTCCAGCCCTCAGGTCCGAAGATGGTTTGATCGATGCACCACCAGAACTCCTCTTCACTCTCACCTTTCCAGGCAAAGGTGGGGATACCTGCGGCGGCCATGGCAGCGGCAGCGTGATCCTGGGTTGAGAAGATGTTGCAGCTCGACCAGCGAAGTTCTGCGCCAAGCTCAACCAGGGTTTCCATCAATACGGCTGTCTGGATAGTCATATGCAGGCAGCCGGCAATCCGGGCGCCTTTCAGTGGTTGCTGATCGCGGTACTCCTCGCGGAGCGCCATCAGGCCGGGCATTTCGGTTTCAGCTATCTCAATTTCTTTCCGGCCCCAGTCGGCCAGGGATATATCGGCAACTTTATAGTCTTGGGTTTGGGTGGACATAGTTAGTACCAGCTCTACTTCGGGTTAGTCGTTTATGGATGCGATTACAGCTTGGCTGCGATTCTCAATTGCTCGGCCTTATCAATTTTCTCCCAGGTAAAATCAGCGTCCTCACGGCCGAAGTGACCATAGGCTGCGGTCTTCTTGTAGATCGGTCTGAGCAGGTTCAGCTGCTGGGTAATAGCTTTGGGACGAAGATCGAAGGTGTCAAGAATCAGTCCCTTGATCTTCTCGTCGGAGATCTTGCCGGTGCCGAAGCTGTTGACGTTGATGGAAACAGGCTGCGAGATTCCGATGGCGTAGGCTATCTGCACTTCGAACTCGTCGGCGATTCCAGCGGCGACGATGTTTTTTGCTACGTAGCGGCCCATGTAGGAAGAGGAACGGTCTACCTTGGATGGGTCTTTGCCTGAAAATGCGCCGCCACCGTGGGAACCCCTGCCGCCATAAGTGTCAACAATGATTTTTCGGCCAGTGACGCCACAGTCGCCCACGGGGCCGCCGATGACGAAACGTCCGGTCGGATTGATGTAGTACTTGGTGTCAGCGTCGACCATGTCGGCAGGAAGTACGGGGCGGATAATCTCCTCGACCACTGCTTCCTTGAGATCCTTGTGGGTCACAGTCTCATCATGCTGAGTAGAGAGCACCACTGCTTCTATGCGCTTTGGCCTTCCCTGCTCGTACTCGACGGTTACCTGGCTCTTGGCGTCCGGGCGAAGCCAGGGCAAAACGCCATTTTTGCGGACCATAGACTGCATCTTGGTGAGTCGGTGGGCATAGTAGATCGGCATCGGCATCAGCACATCGGTCTCATTGCAGGCGTAGCCGAACATGAGTCCCTGATCGCCGGCACCCTGGTCGAGATCGAGACCGGAACCCTCATTGACTCCCTGGGCAATATCGACGGATTGCTTGTCGATGGAGGTCATGACAGCGCATGATTGCCAATCGAATCCCATATCACTGGAGTTATAACCAATTTCCTTGATGGTCTGGCGCACAACCTCCGGCATATCAACCCAGGCAGAAGTGGTAATCTCACCGGCAATAAGTGCCATACCTGTGGTGACGAGGGTTTCGCAGGCAACTCGGGCGGTGGTGTCCTGCTCGAGGATAGAGTCGAGAATTGCGTCGGAAATCTGATCGGCAACCTTATCGGGATGGCCCTCGGAAACAGACTCAGAAGTAAAAAGATAGTTGGACATGGAGTATCTCCGCTGTAATTGAGCAAAAATGAAACCAGTTGTGTATTGATTAACTGGAAATATTTCTCGGGTTTATTACGAATTACCAAGAATGCTATAGGACTATCCGAGATTTGTAATACGAAGTCCCTGCTGAATCAAGGAAGCTGGAAAAAAACTCCATACTATATACCAGATTAGTGGTAAAAGGGTAGTAAAAATCCACGGGCAGTTGGTGTGATAGGAACCAGCGGGAAAATCTGGACCTCAAAAGTATAAGCACGAATTCACCTTTGAAGATATGGCAGCTATCTTTATCGTTGAAATTTTGGAAAAGCTCGAAATGGCTTGAAAGCTGGCCAAGAATATTGAACTATGTCCGGGTCCGGGATTGAACCGTACCAGCCTACAGGTTCGGTGCGCTTAAACCGGCGTGGGAATGAGAACTTAGCTGTGCGGCTATTGCTGCAACAACTTGAAAACATAGTGGCTATGTAAGAATCAAGAGTGTGTTCATCCGGCAACTGCTTGTTATATGCATCGGCCGGTGAAGGAATTGAGACAATGTCTATAGTTGAAGCACAAAATGTGCTGAAGATTGAAGAACAGGGGCTTGCCGCTGTAAGAGAGAGGATTGGTGACGAATTTATCGAGGCGGTGGAGCAGATACTCGCCTGCCCGACCAGGCTCGTTATTACCGGTATTGGAAAATCAGGGCTTATCGGCCAGAAAATATCTGCAACACTCAATAGTACCGGTACACCTTCATTTTTCCTGCACCCGGTTGAGGCGCTGCATGGCGATCTTGGCATGGTGATGAAGACCGATGTGGTAATCGCCATCTCGTACTCAGGTGAAACCGCTGAACTCAATGGATTGCTCAATTCTTTAAAACAGAGGGGCAATACGATCATTGCCATGACAGGCGGCGCCACATCGACCCTGGCAAGCTATGCGGATATTGTCTTGAACATCCGGGTGCCGAAAGAGGCGTGTCCTCTTGGACTGGCGCCGACCGCCAGTACCACAGCCACCTTGGCACTGGGGGATGCTTTATCCGTGGTGCTGCTGAACAGAAGGAATTTTCAGGCTGAGGATTTTCGTTTCAACCACCCTGGCGGCAGCCTTGGACAGCGACTCAAGGTCAAGGTTGAGGAGGTGATGCTCAAGGGCGAGGAGATGCCTGTCATTGGTGCGACCGAGAAAGCATCTGACGCAATCGCGGTTTTGAATGCGAAAAATATCGGCGCCGTGCTGGTTGTGGATCAAAGCAACCTGGTGAAGGGAATAATCACGGACGGTGATGTTCGCAGATTGCTGGCGGAAGCCACCGATCTGGCAGAAAAGACAGCAAGAGATATCATGACCTGCAGCCCGCTATCGATCACAGGTGAGGCCATGGCAGCCGATGCCTTATCCATCATGCAACAGCATGAGATAACCGTGCTGCCGGTTTTAGGTGAGGAGGAGCGATTGGCTGGTATCCTTCATCTCCACGATCTGCTTGGAAAAGGTGAATTCCGCTTCCTGGTCTGAACTCCAGAAGCCTTCAATCCTGTGACAGCACGTGCCTTTCGGGAGCAATGTGTCTCCCTACAGGCACGTGTTTTTTGCAGAAATTACTCCCCGCTTGAGAATTCCCATCTGTCTTTCACCGAATCGTAGGTGTAGTACATAATGAGCGTGAGCGGACGGCCACGGCCTGTTTCAGTGCACTGCAGTTTGAACAGGTAACGGCGGCTGTCCAGCTGCTTGACGAATTCGGCTGCAGGCGAGGAAATGGTATCCTCGCTGGCAGCGGAGTAGTGTTTGACCACGAGTTGGTGATAATTATCAATCAGGTAGGAAATCCTCTCCTCCAGAAAGGCCTCTTTTCTCATCTTTTCGGCGGATTGTCGGGTCGCTGAGACAAGCTCTGAAAACTCAGGGTCTCGTGCAAAACGGCTCCTGGTAATATGCGCTACGATCCCGTCCAGTTTGGTGATTGCCTCAGCCACCTTGCCGTCAGCTTGCAGCATTTCCGCCGCTTGGCGGTCCCGTATGATGGTTGTCTGCAGGATAATCCGCTCAAGTTTATCTATTGAATGTTGGTAATCATCCCCACTGAGGAGTTGGTAATTGTTGTTCAGGATGGAAATTGCCTGCTGGTACTTGCGGATGGCATCGTCCCACTTCCCCTGAGCAAAGTTGAGGTTGCCCTCATCTATGCTTTGGTAGAGTTCAGCCCTGGTGATGCGTTTTTGTATATCGCTGAGTTCGGGTTGTTCGGTGGTGGAGAGAAGTTTGCCCGCTTCAGCAGCCTTGGCAAAAAGCGACATCGCTCCAGGCCAGTCGGATTGGGCAAAAAGTACATCCGCCTGTTGTTTCAAGGTGGCAAACTGGTATTGGGCGAGAGAGGCTTCAAGCCGCGTCCGTAACGGAGCTGCCTTATCGGGGGGAAGCGAATTCAGCTTGTCGTTCAAGGAGTTGATGGAGTCTGGTTCGATGGGAGCTGCTTGTGCAATGAGGGATTCCACAGCTGTCAGGTCTCCCATGAAAGAGGCATAGGCGGCTTGTTCCCTAAACTTGGCGTGTTCCTCTTCGTCCAGGCTCTTGAGCGTGTTGTTCAACTCCAGGGCTCTATTAAGCTTCACTTCAGCTTTTTGCCAGTCGGAGTCGGCAAAGGCGGCACTGCCGGCAGCTACTGTGTCGAGAAGTTCTTGAAATTGCCCGACACTGGCCTTTGGAACATATCTGCCATCAAAGAGCACGTTTCCCTTGAGCCCCTGCTGCAAGGGCTGTGAACTGAGGGTTGAGTGTATCTGCCGCGTCAGTGCAGCAACCTTGTCTTTATGCAAATAAAAGATTGCATCGCTTGCCCTTTGAGCTTCCAGACAGTTGCTTTGCGCCATACGAAAGTTGCCACTCTCCAGTGCATTGGTACATTGCTGAAAGAGCGATTGACTGGCGTCGAGCCTGCCGTTGTCATGAAAGACAACATAGCCACAGAGCACCGCGGCCAGAATTGTGAGTCCGGCCAGGCAATAGGATACGGGGCGACCAACCCGGGGGAGGGCGAATTTCCCTCTCTTCCTCGATTTCTTTTTTTCGGAAACTGCATCTGGTTTGGGCTGACTATTTCCCAGGAGAAGGTCGTCTACGTCAGCTGCTGGCGGAATTGGTGGTGGCTCAACTGGTCTATCTGGCTGGTCCAAGCTGGATTCTACGCTCTGTGCAGGTGGCTGTGCCTCCAGTGCGTCTTCCAGTGCACTGATTTCCTCGAGAATGTTCGGAAAATCGGCAACAAGCTTTTCCACAGATTGAAGGCAGGCCAGGGCTTCTGTCAACTGGCCCAACTGCCGTAACCGTGTCGCCTGCTGATGAAGGATAGAGGCGTTGTTAATTGCTGAAGCTGTGCTTTGCTGGAATTGGCTGAGCTCAGCGGAGGCGGCAGCATCGGGAAGTGCTGAGAGCGCAGCATCAAGTTCCTGGTAATGTCGTTTGGAGGCCAGTAGGCTCAAGCGCTCGAGGTCGAGGTCGTTTGACGGGACTGAGCCGTCGGTAAGCGGCACGTCAGCCCCAGGGTGGGGAGATCCCAGATCCGCATCTGTTGAGGGAAGTTCGAATCTTTCATCGTCGGCCGAAAAGTCATCTGCAAAGTCTGATTCTAAAACTACGCTCAGTTCCTGGTCCGCGTCCTCTCGTTGCATAAGGGTGGCAGGGGCTGGATTCGAACCGCCTTGTCTGACAAAGGGCAGGGCACTCTGGTTGTTTTGGAACCACTCTGCGGCGTAGGTATTGAAGGCGTTGTCGACTGAGTAGATCTCACCGCCTATCATCGCCTTGAGATGACGAATCAGTCCGGGGATGGAAGGGGTTTTGTTCCAGAAGTCGCCGAGGCAGATGGCAGCATCGTCGAAATCCGGGTGAAATATAGGGCTTTTCGGCTTGCAACTTGGTGGGAAGTGTGGGAAACCAAAGGGGATTGACATGCTGATGACATGTCCATGGGTGATCTCAATATTACCGTGTTCATCCCTTGAGGTACAGGGGATGTCAAAGGTGATTTCATACTCGTTTGGTGGATCACCGGATACAGGGGTTATGGTTATGTCCGGGTCCTTCGGAAATTCACTCTCGATTTCAGCAAGCAACATGCCAAGCGTCTGGTTGTCTATGGTCATGACAGAGATCTTATCTGATTCAAAAAAAATTATAAATTCAGCATACTATATCAATTTCACTCTGCTAACTCCATGAGAAAAAGGTTATGATGCGATTTGAGCTGGCCGCAGTTCATCATCTGCTGTCAAGCCGGTCGAGCTTTTGATCACATGCCGTCATTTTCTCTTCCCCAAATGACACATCCACGAAATTGCAGGGCTCGGTGAGGCAATCGCCTAAAAGATTCCTTAGAAATATTATGAAATCCCTGAAAGCTTTTTTTGAAATAGCAGAAGATATCAATTGCCCCCTGTACAAGCAGGGCGAGCTCATGCAACTCAGTGAAAAAACCTTCGCCTGCCCGGCGGGTAAGGAGGTGTGCTTGATTCTGGTTCGCGATATGACGCAACTCCTGTTCTCTCTGCTTCAAGACATGGGAAAAGGAACTGGAGAGATTTCAGGCAAATTGCAGAGCTGCAGTGGTTGCACGGGTCTTATCAAGTTCAGACAAGTCGCCGACCCTGCTCAGGAAAATCAGCAAAAAAACGAACCAGCCGACAGCCGGGTGGATGCGGTAATGCAGGAGATTCTTGGTACCTCGGTAGAGAGTTTGTTCCTGAAATCTATCCCGGCCCAAAAGCTTCACCAGGTTCTAAAATCGTTCAAGGAGGTCGTTGTTCCGGCCAAAACTGTCTTGGTCCAACAGGGAGTGCAGAACTCCAACCTCTATCTCATTGTTTCCGGTGCGTTTGCGGTGGAAACCAGAGGGGAGCAGATCGCCACCCTGCTTCCCGGCGAAATTTTCGGTGAGATGAGTTACTTGAGCTCGGACACAGCGATTGCCACAGTGCGGTCCTTGGAGGAAGCCAAAGTTCTTGCGGTACGGATAGACGATTATTGTGAAATGCTCGAATCGGAATCCTCTGTGCAAAGCTATATGGCCCGTCTTTTAGCAAATCGTCTGCAGCAGATCAATCAGGCCCGTGCCAGTGATTTTGAGTCATGCATGACTGGAAGACTTGATGAGGTGCCTCCCGCAGAGCTGTTTCAGGTTTTTCACATGCATAGGAAAACCGGTATGTTGTCGATGAAGCTGGATGGTGGAGAAGCCACGGTCTCCTTTCGTGAAGGCGGTATCATCCAAGCAAGCTTTGGTGAAAGAGAGAGTCATGAGGCAATTTTTGCAATCCTGGCCGAGAAGACAGGCTACTATCGCTTTGTCACCGGCTTGTCCGCCAGGGAGATGGAGGCCGACGAAATCGGCGATTTCATGGCCCTGTTAATGGAAGGGATCAGGCGAATAGATGAAGAGGACGGCGGCTGAACAGCTGGTCGGAGGTAGTGGGCTTTCCTGCCCGCCAGCTCAGTTCAACTTCTCGTCAAGGCTGGACAGCGTTCTACTCAAAAATGGGCAGCTGCAGGATCTCGGTAAAGCTGCTGACATGGAAATCAGCGTCCAGCTCCGCATTTTTAAAGGCGATCAATCGCATTCCGCAGTTCTTAGCGGTCTCCTCATCCACGCTTGAGTCCCCAATATACACTGACTCGCCAATGGTGCAGCCGTAATGCTTGATGATTTCCAACAGCGGGTCTGCGGCGGGTTTGGGCCTGGGGGAATTGTCTGCTGTCATCACCTTGCCGAAATAGTGCTCCAGGTTGAATTCCTGCAGCAGCGGCATCATTGTATCTGATCTGTTGGTGGCGATGGCCAGATTGTACCGGCTGTGGGTCGCCTGCAGGAAATCGAGCAGGTCAGCTTCTATATCCATATATTTCAAAAACGGCAAGTAGCTGTTCGCCTTGCGGTATTCGTGTACCTGGTCTATGGACTGGCGGGGATGATTGCGGAAGATGTGCTTCACCGAGTCGTAGACACTGTGGATATGCACATAGTGCAGCTCCTCCTCGTCCATCTCGGGGTAACCGAAATGGGCGAGAAGGGAGTTGTAGTAGTGGCGGTTGGAGTTCTGTGAGTCGAACATCACTCCGTCGCAGTCAAAAATGATGGTTTTCAGCATGGGCAGGTCTGGTGATTAGGATGGAAAATACTGTTCTTTCAACCAGTCGATAGCAAAGAGCAGCAGCTTCTCATCGTCGTGCAGAACAGATTCAGGAAGATCCCGTATTCCAAGCTGGCCAGCTTCAATCTGTTTTCTGAATGAGTCGATATTATACAGGGCCAGGGCATAGAGCTTAAGCTGGTCGTCGCTTGGCATAAAGCGGCCCTGCCTGATCTGGTCATGCTGGATCAGGGTGGCGATGGCATCGTTGTAACGATTGTAGGTGGTCAGATCCTGGTCAGCTGCATAGGTCTGAGGGGTCTGTTCCATCGGCTCAGCAAAACCTTTGCAGTGGCTTTCCTTCATCAGCACAAAGTGCTGATGAAGTTCGCCGCTTCTGGTACGGACCGCCGCCCTGCCGAGTGGGTATGCACGGCAGGCACCCGGGCGGTGCGAGTAAATCAGACAGCCTTTCTTTTTGTCAACAAAGGCGCAGCTCGCCTGCCCATCGTCAATCATCGTCAGGTAGTATTTGGGGAACATGTCCTGTTCGCCCCGTTCCTCGATGATGTACTGCTCATGGAGTTGCTGCGAGGTCAAACCTGTGCCAAGCCTCATTCTCAAGACATCATAGGGTGTCAGCGAAAGCTCAAGCATTTTGCAGCACTCGGTGAAGCAGGGCACACCAGGGTGACAGGCAAAGTTGAACCTCTCGTCCGGCTTGAGGCGGTACACCGCCTCAGGGAATTGCGGTCGTGACATAGTGTCTTCTCTCCTGTGGTTACTGCTCCCGCTTCCACATGGTCAGAAGCGGACTTGCGATGAAAATGGAGGAATACGTACCTACTAGAACACCTGTAAGCAGTGCGAACGAGAAGTCATGGATTACTGAGCCACCAAGGATAAAAAGTGCCAACAATACCAGCGCGGAGGTCAGGGAGGTCACAATGGTTCTGCTGATAACCTCATTGACGCTCATGTTGATCACCGGGATGATTCTCTCTTCACTCATTTTCTTCAGGTTCTCACGGATACGGTCAAATACGACCACCGAGTCGTTGAGCGAATAACCGGCGATGGTCAGCAGGGCCGTTACGATCAGGAGGGTGATCTCAACCTTCATCAGGTAGCAGATGGCGAGCACCACCAGCACGTCGTGAGCTGTGGCGGCTGCGGCAGCAAGACCAAAGCGGATATCAAAACGCATTGCCAGATAGATGATAACACCAACCAGCGAGATCAGGATCGCCTGGATTGCCTTGTTGCGCAGTGCGGCCGACACCGAGGAACCGATTTCCGACTGGCTCTCCAGCACGAAGCCTTTCTCGGCAAGGTTCTCGTTGAGGATTTCATTAACGCTGTCTGCGAGGTTGGCGACAGTCTCCTCATCCTGCTTGATCTTCACGATCAGCCGGTTCTCGTTCTCAACCTCCTGCAGGTTGAAGCCTTCCAGATCACTGGAATCGAAGGCGGAGCGGACCTCGCTCATGGTGAAAGCCTGGCTTGCCTGGTACTGGAGCAGCGAGCCGCCGGAGAAATCGACACCCAGGTTGGCGGTGCCGCGGGCGATCTGGATGAAGGCGAACAGGCCTATGCAGACCATGATGCCCGAGCCGACGTAGGTGAACTTTCTCAAGCTCATGAAGTCCAGGTTCGGTTTCTTGGTGAACTGCATAAAGCTCAGCTTCTTCATCGGCTTGCCTGAGTTGATGGTGTCGAACATCAGGCGTGAGAAAAAGAGCGCGGTGAAAAGGTTGAAGATGATACCCAACGACAGGGTGACGGCGAAACCTTTGATCGGACCGGTTCCGAACATGAACAGGGCGGTGGCGGTGATAAGCGTGGTGACCTGGGAGTCGACGATGGTCCAGAAGGCTTTACCGAAACCGGAATCAATACTTGAGCGAACCGATTTGCCAAGCGCGTACTCCTCGCGCATACGTTCAAATATCAAGACGTTGGCATCAACGGCCATACCGATGGAGAGAACAATACCGGCTATTCCAGGCAGTGTGAGAGTGGCATTCAAAATAGCCAGGCCGGTAAAGAGAAACAGTATGTTCAGCGCCAGCGCGCAGTTGGCGATAACGCCGGAGAGTCGGTAGTAAATGAACATGAAGGTCAGCACCAGGATGGCGCCGAAAATACCGGAGGTAAGGCCTCTATCAATGGAGTCCTGGCCGAGAGTGGCCCCGACGGTCATGTTCTGGATGATGTCAACCGGTGCGGGCAGGGCACCAACCCGCAAGACGATCGCCAGGTCAGAGGCCTCCTCATGGCTGAAGTTGCCTGAAATCTGGGCGGAGCCGCCAAGAATTTTCTCCCGGATCACCGGCGCTGAGCGGACCACGTTATCGAGTACGATGGCCATGCGCTTGTTGACGTTTTGTTCAGTGATATGACCGAAGAGCTTGCCGCCGCGGCTGGTGAGATCCAGGCTGACGTACGGCTCGTTGAAGGTACCGCCAATGCGTACCTGGGCATCTTTGACCATATCACCGGTCATCAGCACCTGGTTTTCAAGCAGGATGGGGATGGAGACTTCCTGCTTGGTGTTCGGGTCGATGGCCTTTTCAAAATGAATCGAGGTGTTGTCCGGCAGTACTGAGCTGAGCGCACGGTTCAGCTTGTTGATATCTTCTCCTTCCTGCCACTGGCCGGACTGTACAGCCTGATCCACCAGTTCAGGCAGGTTGAGGCCGCTTGCATCCGCTACCATCTGGAACTCGAGCTGGGCGGTATCGCCAAGAAGCTTCATGGCACGTTCCGGATCGCGTACGCCAGGCAGCTGGACCACGATCTCGTCGGCACCCTGGCGGATGATGACCGGTTCAGCAACACCAAACTGGTCAATCCTGTTTCTGATGATTTCCAGCGACTGGTCCACTGCATGGGTCTTGATGTAATCGACCCGCTCGTCTTTGAGGCTGAGGAAGATGCGCGGGAAGGTGCCCTCCTTGGCCTCGAGGCGGGCATCGATATCGGGAAAGTCTTCACTGATCAGGTTTTGCACCTGCTCAACGGCGCCGGTATTGGGCAGAGTGAAAATAACTGTCGCCGGGTCATTGGAGGGGGTGCGTACAGCGCTGATTGATTTTTCGGCCAGGGTATCCTTGATATCGTTGGCTGAAAACTCAAGGGCGTTTTCCTGGGCTTTGTCGAGATTGACCTTTAAGATGAGGTGCATGCCCCCCTGAAGGTCAAGGCCGAGACGGAGCCCCTCAGGCGCAAGATATTGCTTCCACCAGCTGGGGGTGGAAGAATAAAAGGAGGGGACAATCGTGACTACGGAGAGCACGACCAACATGGCCATGAGGCCAAGTTTCAGCTTTAGCGATGTGTTCATTGATAGCCCTAAAGAAAGTATCTGTAATAGGTTATGATCTATTCAAGCGGTTAACCACTATCATTGTATGGTACTCAAATGGAGCGATTATAACGTGATGACTGATTCTTGCAAGGTTATGCGTCGAATAATTCGTTTAATGATGACCGGGCTTGCGGCAGCAGGCTGATAGGTTTGCAGAATTGGCTGGTTGTTTGCCGGAGGTCGTCTCTTTTCGGTGGTGTTGCCATCAGTCCCCAGTGTACCGAAAAATACATGGAAATTCAGCTTTAGGGGAAAGAAAACAGAGGTTGGAGCTCCCAAGACATAACTCTTTTGTCCCTTCTCCGCCTATATCAGCTCACTGTTGGCTTGCAACAAGGCGGAATGGCCACGGCCAGCTGAGTTGGCCGGTTCACGCTCTTTAACCGATCACTCCCCGCGCCAAGAACGGTGTCGGCGAAGTCGCGGTTACCCGCCAGGAGGATCAGATGGATACGCAACTCCCTCTTTATGTCAAATGGTTGCTGGATAAAAATCATTATGCTCACCCAGTGGATGTTGTTGAACTCATCCAGACACATATCTCCTACGTTGTTGTGGCCGGGCAATATGTCTACAAATTCAAAAAGCCTGCTGACTTTGGCTTTCTCGATTTTACTTCTCTGGCCAAGAGAAAATATTTTTGTGAGGAGGAGTTGCGTTTAAACAGGAGGCTCTGCCCGGCAATTTATCTGCAAACCATAGCGCTTTGTGGCTGTCCGTCAGGGTTTTGCTGGGAAGAAGGGGGCGAGCCGGTAGAATATGCGGTGAAAATGAGACGTCTTTCAGAGGAAAAGATGATGGGGAGGGTTATAGCCCGAGGTGAACTCAAAAAAAGCGATATCACGAGGATAGTGGAGACGCTGATGCCGTTTTATGAACTGGCTGAACGGTCTGACCGGGTGCGGCAATATGGCGATGTCCGCGCCGTCACCAAGACCATCCACGATAATTTTGCTGAAACACAATCCTTTGCCGGCACCAATGCCTTGCCAGAAAAGCGCTTTAGGCAGATCAGGAAATATACTGAGCGGTTTTTGGCAAAAGACAAGGTCTTTGCCGACAGGGTTCGGCGCGACAAAGTGTGCGAGTGCCATGGGGATCTCCACTCAGCAAACATCTGCCTGGAAGATGAGGTGGCGATTTTTGATTGTATTGAATTTAACGAGAGCCTCAGGTGCACCGATATCGCTGCAGACCTGGCCTTTCTGGCCATGGATCTCGACTATCACGGCTTGTACGACTACCGCGATCTCTTCATTGACAGCTATCTTGAAAGGTCTGGGGATGAGGGGCTGATACAGATGCTCCCCTTTTATATGTGCTACAGGGCCTATGTCCGCGGGAAAATCGGCTTGCTGACATCGGTTGCGGAACAGGTGCCGGAGAATGAGCGGGAGAAAGCTGAGGAGTCGGCCAAGAGATACTTTCAGCTGGCCGAAGAGTATGGAGGGCAACTTGAGTGCTAAAGAAAGAAGGAGGCTGCTGGTCTTTTTTGGCCTGACAGGTTCCGGTAAGAGCTTTCTGGCGGGGCAGTGGGCCAAAAAGAGAGGATTTGCCTATTTCAACACCGATATTGTACGCAAACAGCTGGCCGGTCTGCCCCCCACCCAAAAATGTCGGGATGGTCTTGACCGGGGAATCTACAGCCATGAATTCAGCAGGAAAACCTATGATGCACTGCTTGATAGGGCGAGTTCGGCCCTGCAGGGAAACTCGAGGACCGTCATTGTGGATGGCTCCTTTCATTTGCAAAATGAACGGCAGCGCGTTATTGATATTTTCAGCGCCGAGTATCAGGTACTCTTTATATACTGTTTCTGTGCAGATAAGGTTACTCGGCAGCGTCTGGAGGCGCGTCTGGCGGAGTCTGATACGGTATCGGATGGCCGGTTGGAAGTCTATACTGGTCAACTGCATACATTTGAATGGCCCACAGAAATATCGGCCGATCAGCTTCTTGAGCTTGATACGGACGCGCCGCTTGAGTACCTTATTGATCGCCTTGAGCGTTTTGTCACTTCTGCTCACTCTGCCAAAAGATAGGAAGTCTCGCCAAAAAATATCTACCGAAGGAATCGCCCGTGTATAACCAGATTTATATTTTACGTTTTCCCAAAGATACCAGTGACAAGCCTTTCATCTACCAGCTTGTCAAAGAGTATGACCTCGAGTTCAACATTTTAAAAGCGGATATCCTGTTGCAGCGGGAAGGGGTGATGATTCTCGAGTTGACCGGAAGCAGTAAGAGTAACGTCGATGCCGGTCTTTCCTTTTTAAACGGGCTCGGGGTGCAGACCGAACGACTGGCCACCAGGATTCGCAGGGATGATGACCAGTGCTTCCAGTGCGGGGCCTGTACCGGCATCTGCCCGGTTGGCGCTTTGTATCTGCGGCGGCCCGAGATGGAGGTGGTGTTTGACGCGGAGAAGTGTACCGGCTGCAGCCTCTGTGTGCCGATTTGTCCGGTACGGGCCATGGAGGTGTCGCTGGACAAGGACTGGATGCTGCCTGCGGACGGTGTGTAAACCGGGCTCTTGCCCTGTCGCCTGCCGGCAAAAAATAAAAAAGCCCTGGGGGATGATCTCCCCCAGGGCTTTTTTGTCGCAAAAGACTCCCTCCGTCAGCTTCTTACTGGAAGACTTTCCAGTCAGGAAGGGAGAAGCTTGGCAGGTAATCGCGAATTCCACGCTTGGGCGGCTCACCAGCCTCCAGGCTGGCCAGCAGTTCCTGGGCATCACCAGCTATTGCAGAATCCGGGTACATCGCCAGCAGGTAGTTGAGTCTCTTCTTGGCCTGCTCGTACTCTTCAGTTCGGACATAGAAGTCCACCACGAAGAATTCATGGTTGGCCAGAAACTCACGCCCTGTCTTCACCCTGGCTTGAGCTTCCGCGGTGTATGGCGAGTTCGGATACGCCCGCAGCAACTGATTAAACGCTTTGATGGATTCAACCGCACCGCTGGTGTCGCGGTCAATGCGGTCGATTTGCATGTAGTGTGCCATGCCTCTTTGGAACATCACGTAAGGAATTGCCTCGTTGGTGGGGTGACGTTCTTCAAACTCCTTGTACAGCACCAGGGCTTCCACATAACGGCCCATGTGGTAGTTGCAATCGGCCGCCTTCAACTCGGCAAGAGTCGCTTCCGGGCTGAACGGATAGCGATCGAGAATCTCCTCGAAGTACTCAAGGGCCGTAAAGTACTTTCCGACGTTGTAGTCGTCCATGCCCTTGGTGGCAAGAGCTTTGGAGGGCACATGGAGGTCCAGGTCGGCATCGGAGGTGAAGTCGAAATATTCAGAAATGGAGCTGCATCCACCGAGGAGCAGGAGGCTGGCGAGAAAAATACCTGCCAGTCCGGAAGCTGCCATTTTTCGGAACTGCTGAGTTGTGATGTTCATGCAATCTTGCCTGTTATTTTTCTTTTAATCTGTTCAGGTAGGTTTCGGCGGCAAGCATTGCGACAGCTCCCTCACCCGCAGCGTTGACTACCTGACGAACGTTTTTGCTGATGATGTCGCCTGCAGCCATTACTCCGGGGATGGCGGTGCGGCACTCGTTATCGACCGGGATGAAACCCCACTGGTCAGCTTTGAGCTGATCAAGCGGCAGACAACCGTTGTTGGGCGTGATGCCGATCAGCACAAAGATTCCCTCTGCTTCAAGGGTGGAAGTGTTGCCGTCATTGTCCACCAGCTTGATCTCCTTGACGCCGTTGTCGCCCTCGATGGATGTGACCTTGCTGTTCCAGACAAACTCGATCTTGTCGTTGGCGAAGGCATGTTCCTGAATGATTTTAGTGGCCCTGAGCTCGTCGCGGCGGTGAATGATGCTCACTTTGCTGGCAAAACGTGTCAGGTAACAGGCTTCTTCCACGGCGGTATCCCCACCACCTACAACGGCGACGGGCACATTTCGGTAAAAGGGTGCGTCGCAGGTACCGCAGTAGGACACACCTTTGCCGCGGAACTCATTTTCGCCAGGGACGTTGAGGGTGTTGGGGCGTGCTCCGGTACAGATGATCAGGGTATCGCACTTCACCGTTGAGCCATCAGCCATATGCAGGACCTTGATCTCGGGATTGCTGAGATCAACGCGCTCGACCTCGCCGTGCTGAATATTAACCTCAAAGCGCTGGGCGTGTTTGAGCATGTTGTCGGCAAGCTCAAAGCCGGACAACCCCTCGGGGTAGCCTGGATAGTTGTCAACCCAGTCGGTGTTGAGAACCTGACCGCCCGGAGCGCCTTTTTCAAGGACCACATGGTCGAGGCGGGCGCGGGCCGCGTAGAGACCAGCGGAGAGACCGGCCGGCCCTCCACCGAGAATAACCAGTTCGTAGTGCTCTTTAATCATGATTGTCGTGTCTATGTGCTGCTGAAAGAAAAACGCTGCCGACCAGGGAAGTGTTTCCAGTGCTTCAATTGCGTCGACAGCGTAAAATGAGACAGTATGTTACAGGGCCTTATTGATCAGGTCGACCAGTTGGGCCTTGCCAACCGCGCCGGTGATCTGGTCAACAACTTCGCCGTTCTTGAACAGGATCAGGGTTGGGATAGCACGGATGCCGAACTTGCCCGGAGTAACCGGGTTGTCGTCCACATTCATTTTGGCGATGCTGACTTTTCCTGCGAACTCCTCTGCAAGGTCCTCGATGACCGGTCCGATGGCTTTACAGGGGCCGCACCAGGGTGCCCAGAAATCAACCAGGGTTGGCTGATCAGAGCTGATCAGAGTATCAAACTCAGCATCGTTTACCTGCTGGACTTTGTCATTTGCCATTATGTGCTCCTTTCTATTAGTTGTTCTCAGAAGGTCATAGGTGTCTATGCTGTTGAATTCTCGAAGATCATGAATTCCGCGCTCAGTTTACCTTTTGGCCGGAAAGCTGACAAGGAAAATGTTGGGCAGCATCTTGAACCTTCCAGGTCATGAATTCGACTACCTATACTGTGTATGAAATACGAAAAATCAAGTGCCAGGATGTTTGACATTAAAATGACCTCCGTGCTATATATTCTGGTTATTGTGCCCATTGTCGGAGGCTGTTTTTGCCTGTCTTGCTCTGACGTGGTCCATAGGATGCAAACATGAAGCGCTCCGGCGAGAGCTTCTTTCAAATACTACCAATGAGGATTTGACCGTATGCAAACTGAAACTTCCCAGCGTCTCTTTCAGGAAGCCCAGAAATATATCCCGGGTGGGGTGAACAGCCCGGTACGTGCCTGTCGTTCCGTGGGGTGCAGTCCGGTATTCATCGAGCGCGCCCAGGGGGCATGTGTCTATGATGTGGACGGCAACGAGTACCTCGATTTTGTCGGCTCCTGGGGACCGATGATTCTCGGTCATGCCAACCCTCTGATTCTGAAAGCGGTCAATGAAGCTGCCGCTTCCGGAACCAGTTTCGGTGCCTCCACCCCCAAAGAGATCGACCTGGCATCCATGGTGGTCGAGGCTGTACCGTCCATCGAAAAGGTACGTTTTGTCAATTCCGGCACCGAGGCAACCATGAGTGCGGTTCGTCTCGCCCGTGGCTATACCGGCAAAAAGGTGGTTGTGAAGTTTGACGGCTGCTATCACGGCCACGCGGACTCCTTTCTGGTGAAAGCGGGTTCCGGTGTCTTGACCCTGGGGATACCTGGGAGCCCGGGTGTGCCCGACGATATTGTCAAAAATACCATCTCTATCCCCTACAACAACGTTGAGGTATTGGAAAAGACCCTCAGGGATGCCTCGCTTGATATCGCCTGTGTTATCCTGGAACCGGTCGCCGGCAATATGGGCTGTGTGCCCCCGGCTGAAGGTTTTCTCGCTAAACTGCGCGAGCTGACCAGTGAGCTCGGTATTGTTCTGATCTTTGACGAAGTGATCACCGGCTTCAGGCTGGCCTATGGGGGAGCCCAGGAGTACTTCGGTGTGCTGCCGGATCTCACCTGTCTCGGTAAGATTATCGGCGGCGGCCTGCCGGTGGGTGCCTATGGCGGCAAAGCGGAAATCATGGATTGCATCGCCCCGGACGGACCTGTCTACCAGGCAGGCACCCTCTCGGGTAACCCGCTGGCGATGGCTGCAGGTATAGCCACCCTCAAACAGCTGCAGGAGACAAACTTTTACGGCAAACTCAATGACAAGGCTGCGGCCTATGCAGAGCTGCTCAGCGGGGCGGCGGCACGGGCAGGGGTACCGGTGACTCTCAACAGGGTTGGCTCCCTGATGACCGGCTTTTTCACCGGAAGCGCTGTGGTTGATTTCGACAGCGCGATGACTGCTGATACCGACCGTTACGCCCAGCACTTCAGGCAGATGCTCTCCAAGGGGTTCAACATCGCTCCATCCCAGTTTGAGGTGGCATTCGTCTCTGCTGCTCATACCGAAAATGAGCTGGCGAAGGCGGCTGAAATGACTGAATGGTCATTCAAAAAATTGCTTGATAATTGAAAAATGCGTTGACTTTGGCAGGGAGGCATGATACCAAAACCTTCTAGTATTGTAACCGATTTATCCTCTCAGGATTTAGGGGGAAAGCGATGTCGGGAATGAGAAAAGAGCTGGTTCAGTTGCTGGCTCACTATGGCCATATAGGCTTTACTTTTGTTGCCGCCATCTTCATCGGATTGGGAGCCGGTATTTATCTGGACCAGAAGGTCTTTGATGGACGAACCGCTCCTTGGTTCACGTTTATCGGTCTGGCGTTTGGTATCGCCGCGGGGTTTAAGACCCTGTTGGAGGTTTTGTGGAAGAACCAGCCAAAGGACAAAGACGATAAGCCGGAAGATTGAGGGTAGCGTGAACAGAGGTATTATCTCCCTGCAGAAGATGCAGGTTATCAGCTGGATCTATCTGGCGGTGCTGACCGTGGGGGCGTGGCTCGCGTTTTCCTGGACCATGGCCTGGTCGGTGTTCGTTGGAGGTTTGGTAGCGATTCTGAGCTTTTGGGTTTCCCAGCGTGATTTGGCGCAGTTTCTCGATACGCTCCCGGTCAGCGAAGAGATGACCGAGAGCCAGGCCAAATCACAGTTCAAAAAAAGCGGGTTCCTGCTCAGATTCTGGATTCGCATTGTAATTATAGGTGTGGTTGTTCTGCTCCTGATTCGGTTCAGTCCAATACACGCCTTTGGGCTTATTTTGGGGTTGTCAACAGTAGTGTTTGCGGTCGCACTCACAGCAGTTGAGATCGTCAGGCACTATTACTTCAGTGGGAGGAGGTAAAAGGAGTTATGGAACATCCGATACTATTTATTTCAATCATCCTTGAGAAGCTTGGCCTGCCAGTTCCTCACGGCTTTGTCGGCCACGGGATATTGGAGCAGCTGTGCGCGCCGTATATGACCTACACCTGGTTGGTCATGGCATTTCTTTTCCTTGTTTCCAAGCTGACCCTTGGAAATCTTGAAATGATTCCCGGTGCGGGACAGAACTTCTGGGAAATCGTGATTGGTGGACTCGACGACTTCTTTGCCGAAAACATGGGCAGGGAGATGGCCGACAAATTCTTTCCGATGATTGCCACTTTCGCACTCTACATCGCAGTTGCGAACCTGATCGGCTTGATCCCCGGCTTCATGTCACCTACCTCCAGCATCAACACCACCCTCGCTTTGACCCTCATTGTCTGGGTAACCCACCATATCATTGGTTTCAAGGAGCATGGTGCCGGATACATCAAGCACTTCGTCGGCCCGATGCCGGTGCTTATTCCGCTGATGCTGCCCATCGAGCTTATCAGTAACTTTGCACGAATCCTCTCTCTCTCCATTCGTCTGTTCGGTAACATCATGGCGAAAGAGACCCTGCTCGGCATCCTGTTCACCCTGGCAGGTATGTTCTTTGCTCCTCTGCCGATCATGGTTCTGGGTGTGCTGGTGTCCCTGGTACAGGCGATGGTTTTCGTGCTGCTGACCGTTATCTACTTTGCCCAGGCCCAAGAGCACGCACACTGATTTGAGAAGGACCTGAGACAGATTTAAAGGACTCGTTGTGAGTCTTTGAATATTTGCAGTATTCGAAGAAGGCCAAACACACAATTTTTAAACACGTAAGGAGAAAGCAATGGAAGGTAACATTCAGTTAGCGCTTATCTGTATTGGTGCAGCACTCTCTATCGGTCTTGCAGGACTTGGAGCAGGTATTGGTATCGGTTCTATCGGTCAGGGCGCATGTATGGGTCTTGCTCGTAACCCTGAGGTACAGCCAAAGCTGATGGTATTCATGATTCTCGGTATCGCTCTTGCTGAGTCCATCGCGATTTACGGACTGGTTATCTCCCTGATCCTTCTTTATGCTAACCCGCTGCTCGGCTAAGCAAAAAGATTGCTTCGATCTGAGCCATTAGATCGAAGAGAAAGGGCCGCAGAGAAATCTGCGGCCCTTTTTGCGTTTGGCCGGCACCCATTGGTTCGGCAATCCTTTGAATACGAACTGAACATCCGCTTGACCCACAATGAACGAAGACATCATCATCCATCCCGCCAAGGGGAAAAAAGAGAAGTCGGTGCCGGAGCTTGGTCTGCTGGTAGCAACGGCTGGAGAAGCGCGGCTGGCGCAGAGACTGCTGGTGGAAGGCGGCGGTCGCCAGCAATCGATATATATCTCGAAACTTGCTGTATCGGTAAAATCAGATCTTTTCGCGGCAGGCCCTACCATTGGCGCCCCTTTTGCGGTGATGACCATGGAAAAACTTATTGCTCTCGGTGCCAGGAGAATTATCCTCTTCGGCTGGTGTGGGGCTGTCTCGACAGAGCTTTCCGTGGGCGATGTTGTTCTTGGTGGGGTACCCGTAAGCGGTGAGGGAACCAGCAGTCACTACCCCCTTGAGGGACCGGCAATGCCGTCTGCAGCCGTATCTGACTTGATCGCCGCCACCCTCGAAGAATCAGGGGTAAAATACACCCAAGGCAATGTCTGGTCCACTGACGCACCCTACAGGGAAGAACGGAACTATCTTGCGGAGCTGCATGAGCGTGCAGATGTTAAGTGTGTGGATATGGAGTATTCGGCGCTGTGCACCGTTGCCATGTTCAGGGGGGTTGAGTTTGGTGCTGTATTTCTGGTTTCCGATGAGTTGTATAGACAGAGTTGGCAGCCCGGCTATATACGGCCTGAATTTCGCCGTAAAAGCGGTGAGCTGGTCAGGCTGTTCACTGGTCTGCAGGCGTAGCTGACCAAATGAGTAGCCGCCGTTACAAGAGATCCAGGTTTTTATCCTGTTCATGTAAGCAAGTTAAATTATCGTAATTGGAGTTGGAGTGGTGGAAATGCGTTCGTTTCATCTGGTGAGTCTCGGCTGTGCCAAGAATATGGTCGATTCGGAAATGATTATCGGCGGCCTGACCAAGGCGGGCTGGGTTTTTGCAGAGGAGCCAGACAAGGCTCGGGTACTTTTGCTCAATACCTGCGGCTTTATCCAGCCTGCAGTGGAGGAGGCCATTGACGAGATACTCGGACTTGCCAGTATCAAGGCTGAGCACCCTGGCCAGAAACTTGTGGTGGTGGGCTGTCTTGTACAGCGTTATGCGGACAGTCTACCGGCTGAACTTCCCGAGGTTGATCTCTTTATTGGTACTGAAGGCTGCCACGACATGGCAGCAAGACTTGAACAACTGATTGGTGGTGAAGGAGCTGCACCTGCAGCAGTGCAGCTTCCCGAGCGGTTTATCATGGACAGCAGTATGCCGAGGATACTGACCACACCGCCGTTTCGCGCCTGGTTCAAGATTACCGAAGGATGTGACAATCGATGCTCCTATTGCATGATCCCCTCAATTCGCGGTGATCTCAGAAGCCGACCCATGAAAGACCTGGTGCGTGAAGCGGTGAGCCTGGAAGAAAAGGGGGTGCGTGAGCTGTCCTTTATCGCCCAGGACATAACAGCCTATGGCGATGACCTGGACCGCGATACCCACCTCACCGGGCTCCTGGAGCAGGTTTTGGCGGCAACTTCGATACCGTGGCTGCGATTACTCTATCTCTACCCGAACGGGATCACAGACGGGCTTTTAGAGCTCATGGCGGCAAACCCAAGGATAGTTCCGTATCTGGATATTCCCTTTCAGCACGTCTCAACCAGCGTACTGCACAGGATGAATAGAAGATATACCACTGAGGATCTCTATCGGCTTGTTGAGCGTATTCGTCATTACCTGCCCGACGTCGCCCTGCGCACCACCTTCCTGGTCGGTTTCCCTGGTGAGACAGAAGCCGATGTGGAACAATTGATGGCCTTTATGAGAGACGCAAGATTAGATCACGTGGGTGTGTTTCCCTATGCCAATGAGGAAGGGGCACCGTCTGAACATTTCCCAAATCAGGTGGAGGAAGAAGAAAAGATTGCCAGAAGGGACCGCGTATTGACACTTCAGGCGGAGCTGTCAGAGGCTATACAGCAGAAGTATGTTGGGAGAAAGGAGCTGGTGCTGGTGGAAGGACTCAGTAAAGAGACGGATCTGTTGCTTGAAGGGCGGACCCGGTTCCAGGCACCTGATGTGGATGGCTGTGTCTACATCAACGACGGCCAGGCAAGCCCAGGCGAACTGGTGGAGGTGCTCATCAGCGATGCCCAGACCTACGACTTGGTCGGAGGTATTGTGGGCTAGCTGGCAGCAAGAGCCCGACCGCTGAAAATGCCACCTGGGTCCGAGGGACGGTGATGTCCGATCACCCTGGCTGAAGATCAGCTGGCGCTACTGAAAAGAGACGAGTTTCTTTTTTCGAGGGTGGCCCTTTTCAGTCACTGGAGACGCAGGACCAAGAAAGGACCAATGCAGAAAACCCCCACTCAAGGGCTATTTCGAGTGGGGGCTTGATATTTACTTGCCGCTGTTGACCTTCTCGCGCAGATCCTTGCCGACCTTAAAGAACGGCAGCTTCTTGGGCTTAACCAGGATCTTCTTGCCAGTCTTGGGATTTCGGCCTTCATAGGCATCATACTTCTTGATCACAAAGCTTCCGAATCCACGTATCTCTATACTCTCGCCCCGTGAGAGAGCCTCAGTCATTGTCTCAATGACAGTGTTGGTGATAGCAGCTGCTTCACGATGTGGGATGTTGATGTCCTGCGCTAAGGTCTCGATGAGTTCTGATTTGTTCATACTGTACTCCTGTCAAGAAGTCTGATAATGGCCCCGCCGGTGGGGATTCGAAAAAACCCACTCATTTCTAGTCATACAGCAAAATTGAACAGCTTGTGTTCAATAGATATTCAGATGTTGTTGCTGTTGTTAGGGTGATTAGTCGTTAAAAACCAGAGCGTTAGTACGATCGGGAGAGCTCATTGAATCCCCACTTCATGCCTAACTGTTTAGATTTAATCAGTTAATTTTTGGTTTGTAAAGAGATTTCTATAAAAATATTTTATTTAAATCCCGAGAGTTAAGCAACCTGTACTTGCCTGAAGCGAGTTTTCCTAGGTGCAATTTCCCATAAGCGATTCGTTTCAACTGAATGACAGGGTTGCCTATCAGCTCAAACATCTTTTTAACCTGCCGCTTTCGTCCTTCATGGAGTGTTATCTCCACCAGGGTCTGCCGCTGAAAATGCTTGAGCACTTTCAGCTGTGCCGGTGCCGTTATTTTTTCATCGATTACAACACCTTCTTCAAGTTGTCGGAGTTTGTTCTTACCTGGATGACCCTGGACTAGGGCCTGGTAAGTTTTGTTGGTCTTGTGGCTGGGGTGTTGAATTCTTTGGGCGAGCCCGCCGTCGTTGGTCAGCAGTAGGGCGCCTTCCGTATCAAGATCAAGGCGGCCCACCGGAAACAGCCTGTGTCCCAGGTCATTGACCAAAGAGGTGACGATGGGCCTTCCCTGGGGATCAGAGAGGGTGGTGACATAGCCCGCCGGTTTATTTAACAGCACATAAACAAACTCTTCAGGCGGCAGCACATCCTTGCCGTCAAACTGGACCCGGTCTTTTCCGGGGGCAATCTTTTCCCCCATGGAGGAGACGGTCTGGCCATTGACCGTCACCCTGCCCTCGCTGATGTGCTGTTCAGCCTTTCTTCTGGAGGCGACGCCGCAGCTGGCCAGATATTTTTGCAGTCGAACCTTGTCTGTCATCGGTATTTCTTCGGGATAATGCGTTCAAATTTTTCATCGACGAGGTCTTTGGTCGGCTGGTCGACTTCAAGGACCTCGGTGTACCACGGCTTCATTCGGCAATCGATCACGATGGGACCGCGAAGTCCAACGTGGAATCGGCGAACATTGGTGGCGGCGGCATGGATATCGTTGGCGGGTTCAAAGCGGGTAAAAAACGTCCACAGGAATTCCTGCATGGAGCAGGTGGCTTCCTCGACATTATCCACCAGCAGCACAAAGGGCCAGTCCCCGAGACCGTCCCAGCAGGCAAGCTGTGCGCCAAGCTCCTGGTTTTCCACATACGAGGTACCCTCAACCACGAGCGTTCCCGGGAGATAGACTTTTGGCTTGTGGCATTCGGCGGGAAGCGTGCCGGTGAATTCGGAGGACAGGCTCCGGATTTTCTCCTCGCCAAGTCCCATCAGCAGGGCTTTAGAACCTTTGTTGACAGCAGGGCCCGTATAGTCAAGGGTATCCTGGGAGACATTGGCGAACACAAACAGGTCGCGATCCCACTGGACTCGCTCCAGCACGTGACACCAGAGAGCTCCGAAGTCGGTGATATCGACCTCTCCGTCGGTGATGATGAGAAACTTGCTCAGCGAAAGCTGGCCTTCACCGAGAATACGCAGGCCGCAGGCGAATGCTTCGCGGGGATACCTCTCGGCAACCCGGGCGGCGGCAAGGCAGTGAAAACCTGTCTCTCCAAAAGTCTTCAGCTCACGGACCCCCTTCATTACCAGGGGAAAGAGCGGCGACAGCAGTTCCTGGAGGTAGTCGCCGATAAAGTAGTCTTCCTGTCGTGGCCTACCGACCACGGTTGCCGGGTAAATTGCGTTGTTGCGATGGTACAGATGGCTGACCTGGAAGACCGGGTAGTCATGCTGCAGGGAGTTGTAGCCATAGTGGTCGCCAAAAGGTCCCTCCGGTCGACGGAGGTGCGGAGGGACGACCCCTTTGATGGCGAACTCGGCATTGGCGACGAGATCGTGACCACCGAGCGGGTCAGAGGTCATTTTCAGTTTGTCACCGATGACCAATGATGCCAGCATGAGTTCGGGCAGGTCTTCAGGCAAAGGCGCGATGGCCGAAAGAATGAGTGCCGGTGGGCCACCGACATAGAGGGTGACCGGCAGGGGCTTGTTCTGCTTTTCAGCCTCGAAATAATGGTAGCCGCCGCCTTTGTGAATTTGCCAATGGATGCCGGTGGTGGTATCGTCATAGCGCTGGATCCGGTACATGCCGAGATTGTGGCCGTGGCCATCGGGATGCTCGGTGTAAACCAGCGGTAAGGTGACGAAGGGGCCGCCATCGCTGTGCCAGGAGGTGAGCATGGGCAGCTTGCACAGTTCGGCAGGTTGCTGGCAGTTGTCGAGAATTGGCGCTCGGTTGGTTTTTTTCAAACCGAGCTTCATGCAGTCGCCGAGCAGCGAGCGGTTATCCCATACCTTTCTGGCAGTCAGCGGCATGGCGGTCTCGGCCAGATTGACGATATCGCGGACAAACTGTTTGGGTTTGCCACCAAAGGCGAGCTCGAGGCGATTGCTGGTGCCGAACAGATTGGTGACAACCGGAAAGGTTGAACCTTTCACGTTGGTGAACAACAAGGCAGGTCCGCCCCTGGAGATAACCCGTCGGTGTATCTCGGCAATTTCCAAGTAGGGATCGACTTCCTCTTCGATGACCAGAAGATCGCCGTCCTGCTTGAGTAAATCTATAAAAGCGCGTAAATCGTGGATTTTTTCTTTCTTCACAAGCGTTCTCTATCTATTGTGGGGGATGCGAATGGCCGGTGTGGCCTTGCTGCTGGAGGAACAGGGTGTGATATTCGTTGCCTCTCAGATGCTTTTTAAGCAGCGCTGTCATGGTGTCGATAAAGGCATTGATCTCCTCACTGGTTATCCTCTCCGCCAGTACATCGGCAAATTCCGGGCGTCCGAGGAGTTGCAGATAGCAGGAAAACGATGCTTCATCCAGTTGTCTGTTGAGGCCGAAACAAATCTGATCAGGTGTTATGGATTTCATAATAAGGCAGGTACTCTTCTATTGATTGAGGTTATTGTCAAGTCGCCAGTGAACTTTGCGGGTTCTGGGACCGTCAAATTCGCAGAAAAAAACGCGCTGCCAGGTGCCTAGCTGGAGTTTTCCCCTCTCAACAGCCAGGGTGAGAGAGCACCCCATGAGGGAAGCCATGATATGGGACGGGGAATTTCCCTCGCTGTGGTGGTAATCAAATTTCATGGGGACAATATGCTGAAGGGCGGCAATGATATCCCGCTGCACATCCGGGTCTGCACCTTCATTAATTGTGAGCCCGGCGGTGGTGTGCGGGTTGAACAGGTAGCAAAAGCCGTTTTCCATGTGGTGTTCATGCAAGATGGCCTGGACCGTGTCGGTTATATCGACCATTTTCATGTAGGCATTGGTCTGCAGTGAAAAAGTTCCTGATAACATGGGCCCTCCAGGTGTTGGGTGAGTGGTTGTGGAAGTCCGGCCGAGCCCGCTTGCTGAGGCCCGAGCGGGTTGACAGCCATCGAGATCCTCGGCTGTCAGCTTGACTCCATGCTCCTGAAAATACGTGACCATTAAAGGAGATGCAACCTTGAGCTGGTTGCTCAGATAATTTGTCATTACTATAGGTTGTTTCACAATCTCCGTCAATCCGCGCCTCAAACACTTGAAAACGAAGGTCGGGCTTTGGGGTCAGGGAGGTCTCCGGTGGCGGAGAGTTGGGCTAAAGTCGGTAGAATAACCACCATTTATCAATAAATTTGAAGAACATCTTTGGTGGGACAACGCTTGACATCATTGGAATTGCGAATAGTATAGATAGTGAAAATTTGGTAATGGATTATGATAGATAAGATAGTTCTCGTCGGATATCGTGCCACAGGTAAGTCCACGATTGGCCGTGAGTTAGCCTCCAAACTCAGTTTTTCCTTTGTAGACACCGATGCACTTGTTCGCAGCAAGTGCAACTCGACGATTGAGGAAATTGTTGCGAGCCAGGGATGGGATGCCTTTCGAAAATGCGAGGCGGAAGCTCTTCAGGAGTGCTTTGGCTTTTCAAAGGTTGTCATTGCCACTGGCGGCGGTGCTATCCTGCATCGCAAGGTCTGGGAGCAGTATGGCAAGGATTGCTTTGTGGTGTGGCTCACAGCGGACTTAGAGGTGTTGGCAGCCAGGCTGACCGCCTCTGTCTCGGCAGGGGCTGAACGCCCAACCCTGACTGGTAAGGCGATAGGTGCGGAAATAGCCGAAGTTTTACAGGTCCGAACTCCCTTATACCGGGAATTTTCTGATTTTGACATCGATACCGGCAAAATGAGCGTTGAGCAGTCGGTGGATTCGATATACGAGAAGTTTCAGACTATAGCTGCAGGAGTGTAACGGAATATGGCTGGAAGTACATACGGAAAGGTGTTTAGGGTGACGAGCTGGGGGGAGTCCCACGGGACGGCGATAGGAGCGGTGGTCGACGGTTGCCCGGCTGGGATTGCGCTGGACCTTGAGGCGCTGCAGGAGGCGATGGATCGCCGGCGTCCGGGGCAGGGCGGCGCCTCCAGCCCTCGAAAGGAGCCAGATCGGCTGGAGATACTCTCAGGGATTGTCAAACCGGAGGAACAGCTGCCGCCGGTCACCACAGGAACCCCGATCTCGCTTGCGATCTTTAATAAGGATGCCCATTCTAAATCGTATGATCATCTCAAGGGGATCTACAGGCCAGGTCATGGGGATATAACCTATGATGCCAAGTACGGTCTGCGCGACCACCGGGGCGGAGGCAGGGCCTCAGCCCGTGAGACAGCTGCCAGGGTTGCCGCGGGAGCTATCGCTGGGCAGGTGCTGAATAATTTCGATATCAGGGTGGTAGGCTATACGGTTGCACTTGGCGGGGTGCAGATTGAGAGCTGCGATCTATCGGTGATAGATGATAATCTCTACCTCTGCCCAGACCCTGTTGCGGCGGAAAAGATCGATGCCCGCGTTCGGGAGGTACGAAAGCAGGGGGATACCCTGGGGGGCATTGTGGAGATTCGTGCCACCTGCCCGCCGGGACTGGGGGAGCCGGTTTTTGATAAGCTGGAGGCTGAACTGGCCCATGGGCTGTTGTCCATCGGAGCGGTGAAGGGGGTTGAGTTTGGTGCAGGTTTTGCTGTGGCCGATATGCTCGGCTCGGAAAATAATGACCCGATCACCCCGGAAGGCTTTGCCAGCAATAATGCCGGTGGGACGCTAGCCGGGATCTCGAGCGGCCAGGAACTTGTGATGCGGGTTGCTGTCAAACCGATTCCTTCCATAGCCAAGGAGCAGCAGACGGTCAATACTGATGGGGAGGCGGTTACCATCAAGATAGGTGGACGCCATGACATTTCGGCTATTCCGAGGGTTATCCCTGTGTGTGAGGCAATGGTTCGAATAACCCTGCTCGACCAGTTGCTGAGACAAAATGCAACAAATCTGCCTGTGACCGACTAGTCGCAGGTGGTGGTGTTGATCTGTAAATCCACCGATATCCACAGGGGGTAAATGGAAAAGATACCGGGACAAAGAGGGCACGTCGACATCGACAATATCTGGATGATCAGTCGTGAATATAACGACCTGGCAGGTGCTGGCGGGGTCAAGGACGTGGTCTGTCAGCTGGCGGACGCCCTGATCAGCCAGAGCTTGTGCCGGGTCAGTGTGGTGCTGCCCAGATACGGTTTTATCCGCCCCGAAGAGGCAGGCTTCAGCCCGCTCCTCAGCTCTGGGAGCCAACAGGAGTCATTGCAGTTTTTGGCCGACATGAATTACGGCCTCAAGGAGCGCCGGGAAACGTGCGGTGTCTGGGTAAAACAGGAACAGCAATTGACCCTCTATCTTATTGAGTCGGAACGATTCGCCGAAAAATTCAACGTCTATACCTATACGGAAAAGGAAGCGCTCCTAGAGGACTGGAAGAAGCCAGGTACAGGCCATTATGACTATTTTGCCATGAATGTCCTGCTGCAGAAGGCGGCTCTTGAATTGATGGTCTGTCTGGATGAAAAACCGGATGTTATCCACTGTCATGACGGGCATACCGCACTCATACCGGCTCTTATACAGGAGTGCCAAGGCTGGCGAAGTTTTTTTAATAATACCGGATGCGTAGTTACCATCCATAACGCGGGAGTCGGCTATCATCAAGAGGTCGCAGATCTGCCGTTTGCCCACGGTATCACCGGCTTGCCATGGAGTGTGATTGGCGAGAACCGGTTGTCCGGCAAGTTTGACCCCCTGCTGACCGCCGGCGGTTATGCAGTGCTCAATACGGTGAGCAGCAACTACGCCGCCGAACTCATGCACAGTGATGAGGATGCGCGAACCGACTGGCTTGGCCATGCCCTTGCGTCCAGGGGGTACACCATGGAAGGAATTACCAATGGCATTCAGCCCGAGTCGTTTGACCCCTCTCAAGGCGAGCAGTGTGGGCTGCCGGCCGGTTTTGACCCTGCCTCGGAGGGAGAGTTGCTCGGCAAAAAAACGTGCAAGGAGCATCTGCTTCGATCCCTGGCCCATGGTGAATTGCCGGACGGCCTGGACTATTTTGGTGATATCGCCGTGGCACTTGATCAGCCGCTTTTTACCTTCATCGGCAGACTGAGTGAGCAAAAGGGTATTGATCATTTCCTGGCAGCCATAGAACAGCTGTTCAGCCGATATCAAAGTGGGCAGGCAGTCATTCTGGGCAGTGGCAGCGAATATCTGGATGCGGCCATTCGATCCCTCACCCTGCAACAGGATATGCAGGGTCGGATCTGTTTTATCCGTGGTTTCAGCCTGGAGTTTGCCAACCTGGTCTACGCCGCGGGAGACTTTTTCGTGATCCCGTCGCGTTATGAGCCATGCGGTTTGACAGATTACATTGCCCAACTGTTCGGCGCACTTCCCATAGTCCACCATGTGGGGGGGTTGGTCAAAGTTGTCGATAATGAAACCGGCCTGGCCTATCGGGGGGAGACGCCCGAAAACCTCCATGCAGCACTTGTCAGGGCGCTGGAGCTCTATCAGGAACCGGAAAAAATACGGGTAATGCAACAGCTTGCCGTTCAGTTGATCAGGCAAAAATACACCTGGGATGTGGTGAAGGAGAAGTATCTGGAGTTGTACCGACAAGCAGTATTTCGCCGCCGAGAGGCATCATGATGTGAATCTGACAACATGCGCACCAGGCAGTATTCCGCAGGCGTCTGGTGAAATGAAGATGTGGGAACATTTCGTAACTTTAGGAGAGTACTGATGACAATAAAAATCGGAATTAACGGGTTTGGTCGGATTGGCAGGAATATGTTCAGGGCGATGAGCAAGGATCCTGCGTTTGCGGATATCGAGGTGGTTGCTATCAATGATCTCACCGATAATGCGACCTTAGGCCACCTGCTCAAATATGATTCAGTGATGGGCGTCTATGAGCAGGATGTTGAAAGCGACGAAGCGGGGATTACTGTCGGCACAAAGCATATTGCGGTCTCAAGTCACCGGAATCCAGCAGATATTCCCTGGGGAGAGTTGGGCGTCGAGTATGTTGCGGAATGCACAGGCATCTTCCGGGATGCGGATTCTGCCCAGGCGCATATCGATGCCGGGGCAAGCAAGGTGATCATTTCTGCTCCCGCCAAAGGCAACGTGAAGACCTTTGTCATGGGCGTCAATGAGGATGAATATGATGCGACCCAGCATCATATTGTCTCCAACGCATCCTGTACCACCAATTGTCTGGCACCTTTTGCCAAGGTGATCCTCGACAATTTTGGTATTGAACGTGGTCTGATGACGACTGTGCACGCCTATACCGGCGACCAGCGGTTGCTGGATTTCCCCCATTCAGACCTGCGCCGGGCACGTGCGGCGGCCATGTCGATGATCCCCACCAAGACCGGGGCGGCTGCGGCTGTTTCACTGGTCATCCCGGAGTTGAAGGGCAAATTTGATGGTCTCGCGGTTCGTGTCCCCACCCCAACCGTTTCTTTGGTCGACGCGGTTATGGAGGTGGAGCGCGAGACCACGGTGGACGAGGTGAACCAGGCCCTGAAGGAGGCGGCCAACCGCTACCTCGGCTACACTGATTTACCGCTGGTGTCCATCGACTTCCAGGGTGACGGCAGGTCCTCTATCGTTGACGGACAGTCTACCAAGGTGATTGGCAAGACGGTGAAGGTTATGAGCTGGTACGATAATGAGTGGGGGTACTCAAACAGGATGCTCGATCTCATCAGGCACATGGAGGCCAACAAGGCCCTGTAGTCGCCTGCCAGGCCATGCAGAACATGACAACGCCCCGGGAGGTTCACTTTTCGGGGCGTTGTTGCGTTTGGTGCAGAATACGATTATAGCAGATAAGAGACAGCAGCCAGGGTAACCGATGAATTTTGCTTCCCTCTGCCTCTGCAGCGGCCCGGGTGTTTCCACCGGGAAAACTGCTTTGAAAAAATTGCTTGGGCCCACCAAAAGGGCGCGGCACAACAGAATCATCAGGATAGACCATGAGCAACTCAGATTTCTACGGACCGGCCGACCAGGTCGGCCCCATTGAATCGGATGCACTACGAGCCAATCTTCTGGAAACTGCAGGCCAGGTGGAGATCGACCCCAAGTACCTGCTTCTTCTGGAGGTGGTGGAGAAATACAAGGGGCTCCATGCCTCCCTGGAAAAGTTGCTCTACGAGGTCTGCCACCCCTTTCGTAACTGGAAGATGATCCTGCCGCAACTAAGGAGTTTTGTCCTGAAGAACAGTGGACATTACCGCGCCCACGACAAAGGGCCCGAGGCGTTCAGGCTCTTTAGCGGGCTTTTTTTTGAAGCGCTAGAGGATTCTGTGCGATATCCGATTCTGTTGAATCAGGTGGTGGCCGCCAAGCTGGCCTGGATCGACAAGATGATCACGCTGTTTACCACCAAAGATCTTGAACGATTCTCCGATCCGCTCAATGAAATGTTCGACCGCATTGCCGAGCTGGACAAGGAAAAAGACGAGATCATCATGAACATCGTGCATGGCCAGCATTCGGTGAAAAAGCTGGCCACCCGCCTCGTCAAATTCAGCGAAGACGAATCCCTGGATTTCGATTATCTGCCGTTGGCATCGATGGTGCGCACGGTGCTGCGAAGAAATTACAGTTACTGGCTCAGTGAGGGTGATCCGCAGCAATGGTTCTTCGAGCACTGCGGTATCTTGCGAGATGACGAGGACTCGAGGAAACTCTTTGCAAAGATCTCCCACGGGGCAATGCTGGGCCATATAGAGCAACTGGAGCTGGTGGAGGTGAAAAACGATCCTCTTGGGGTACTGAAAGAGATCCTCGAGTTGCCCGGGCACGTTGACGTGGTCCGCTATTATCGCGAGATCCCAACTATTCTCGCCAAGGCGGAGCAGTACCTCACTGTCAGCGAGGACCAGGGCAGCCTCCATAACTTCATAGAAAACCAGAGGCTGTTGTTCCTGTTCCGTATCATGGATACCAAGGGCTTATATCTGATCCATGAGGAGACCCTGCGTGAGATTAACCGCAGCCTGGTGTTACTGGTGCGTCAGCAGTCTTTCGAGGAAATTGAGGATTTCCTGCTCACGACCTTCAAGTTGCTGAAGGCAAACGTCGTCAAGTTCCCCCATACCTCTCTGCAGTGCATCCAGGTCCTCGGCGCAGAGATCTTTGACAGGGGCAACAGCCGCATGGTGGAGGCGTTTCTCTGGGGGGTGGTGCGGTTTGGCTTCCAGCACGCCAACGTGGTTGGCGTGGACGAGAACTGGCAGCCGCTTGTCAACCCGGCCCACCTGAGTAATATCAGGGTCTGGCTGCATCTGATCATGCGCGAGCCAAAGTGGTGCGGAACGCTGTTTTCCGCTTTGATCATTCACCTGAAGCTCTCCGGCACCTGTGTTAAGGATACCGACCTGTTTCAGCGCGATATCACTCAGTTGCTTAATCATCCCATTGAGCCGATCTATAACCTGTCAAAACAGTTCACTAAACTGATGCCTGTTTTCTACAATGAAATCGGCTCGGAAGGTGAACTGCGCGATGTCTCCACCGAGTTGGATGAGATCCATAAACGCAAGGATTTGCTCATTCACTTCCTGCGAAAGCAGGGGCACGTGGAGAGTTCCAATCTGATAGTTGATTTTATCAGGGCAATTTTCAAGTTCTGGCGAACCAAGGATAAGTTGCTGCTGGTTCCCTTTTTGCCGGAAGAGGTCTATACCCAGGTGGAGACCTTCGGGCCGTATATCGATGATCAGCACATCTTGAGTGAGAGGATCATCGGCCATTTCAATATCACCAGCGTAAATGACCTGCTGGTAGTGGATCAGTATGAACTTCAGGATTTTCTCGCCACCCAGGCCGATGTCAAGGCCCATGAGGCCAGGAGGTTTGAACTGTTGGTGAGAATGTTCAAGCTGCTTCACCAGAAGTACAAGCTTGGTTTTCAGGAGATCCGCTCGGAGTTGCAGGCCGCAGTCAAGGACGGCTTCACCGATATGGAGAAGGTTATCCAGGTCCTTGATTCCGATGATACCGAGCAGGTTCTGGAGGTGATTCTTGATGCCCTGGAAGGCCTGAAGGCGATCATCCTGTCGGAGGAAAAATTCGAATCCCGGGAGGATATTTACTATAAACGTCACATAGCCGTTGATATCCCATCAGTATACGGCAGGTACAAGGAGAAGAAGTTCGATGCCCTGAGTTTGAGCTTCAGGCTGGAAAATCTGGCCAATATCTATCTTGAGCGCTTGCCCGATACCGTGAACCTCAACCTCATTACCCAGGCAACCTTCTGGAATATCATCAGATGTTTGCGGCTCTTCATGAAGGCGCTCAGGATAGACGGTATCACCTCCAGAAGGCTGAAGATCCATCTCAACCTGCTGGTCAATTCGCTGAAGATCAGGCGCTTTTCCTACACCCAGTATCTTGATATTTTTCGTGGTCTTTCCGAAGGCGTAAAAGATATCATCTATGCCTACTACACCAATATCCACCAGAACAACCTTTCCATCATCATCCCGCAGATCGGCAAGGAGAATCTGTTGACCAAATATACCGGGCTCTATGAGGAGAGCGAACAGGCCAACTCTATCCAGCGCCTGTCGGAAACCTTCTTGCGCGAACTGATCGCCTCAACCTTCGGCCTGCAGCATCTGGACAACTTTATCTTGCGGATAATCCAGACCCTGGAAAGTCAGAAAGATGTGCTGAATAAGGAGCATCTCGATTTGCTCATGACTTATAACCAGGAGAGGGCGATCTCCTTGCTGCATGAGCAGAATCCTTTCACGGACAACCTCATCCTGCTTGGCAACAAGGGGTTCAACCTGACTACCCTGATGGCGGAAAATATCCAGGTTCCACCTGCTTTTGTGATCACGACTGAGATTTTCCGCTGTCGTGACGTGGTGTTCAGCTATTCCCAGGCCCGCGATGAATTCATGCAGCGGATCCGCGAGTCCCTCACGGAGCTTGAGCAGGTCACCGGTAAGCAATATGGCTCGGCGGATCGGCCACTGCTGCTTTCTGTGCGGAGCGGCGGCGCCATCTCCATGCCTGGCATGATGGCCACGGTTCACAATGTCGGCTACAACGAGGAGCTGATCGCGGAGTATGTGTCACGGCATGGTAACGAGTATGTTGCTTGGGACAATTATCGACGTTTTTTGCAGAGTTGGGCGATGATCTCCGGCATAGAGCGGGAAGATTTCCAGGGGCTGATGAACGAGGCCAAGGCCAAGCACGGTGTGGCGCTAAAGCGCCAGTTCTCGCCGGCCCAGATGAAGGAGCTGGCCCTGTCGTATCAAAAGCTGGTTCGGCAGCGCGGCCTTGGCATCCCGGATGACCCGTGGCTGCAGCTGGTCAACGCCATCGAGCTGGTGCTTGACTCCTGGAATTCCAAAAAAGCTGCAGAATACCGGGGCATTATGGATGTAAGTGATTCCTGGGGAACCGCCGTCATCGTCCAGGCCATGGTGCTGGGCAACCTCAGCGACAAATCCGGTGCTGGAGTCGTGTTTACAGCCCATCCGTACAGGAAAGTTCAGCGAGTGGCGCTCTGGGGGGACTACGCCTATGGTGATCAGGGTGAGGATATCGTCTCAGGCCTGGTGACCAGTTGCGCCATTTCCGTGGAGCAGGCGGAGCTTGATGGACGCAATGTCAACGAGACCCTGGAAAGAAGATTCCCCGAGATCTATATGAGATTGCTCGAAATATCAAGGGATCTTGTCTATGAGAAGCGGTGGAACCCGCAGGAGATCGAGTTCACCTTTGAAGGGCCACGGCCGGAAAATCTGTACCTGCTGCAGACCCGTGACATGATTACTATCAAGAAAAAGGAGCATTTTAACGTCTTTGAGGATCCGGGTGAAGTGGAAAGTGCCTATCTCGGTCAGGGAGTGGGAGTCTCCGGCTCAGCTCTGTCCGGTCGGGCTGTCTTTACTGAAGACAATATCCTTGAAATGAGGACAAAAGATCCGAATACTCCGCTCATTTTGATACGCGCAGATACGGTGCCTGAGGATATCAAGGTGATCAGTATGGCCGATGCGCTGCTGACCTCCCGCGGTGGTCAGACCTCGCATGCATCGGTTGTGGCTGTGCGTCTGGAGAAAACCTGTGTCGTTGGTGTCAGGCAGCTCAAGGTCTATGAAACTGCGCAATACTGCGAGATCGGAGAGCATCGCATCAACTTTGGCGACGCGGTATCCATCGATGGTCGCAATGGTGTGGTGCTGATGGGCACTCATAAGATCAAGGAGGAGCACCATATCCTGCCAATCTAGCAATATGTTATGTGTTTTTCGATATGTTGCGGAGCTGCCGGACAAATCCGTCAGTTGTGGTAAGTTCCGACTTTGAGCTGAAAAATGCGCGAAATGGAGCAGTAAATCAGGCTGCTCAATGTAAAAAATGCCGATTATTGTGGACATTTTAGCCGACGTGTATATATAATTGAACGACATTGAAATCTTGTTAGGCGTGCCTGCGCGGACCTCCGGTAGTTGCTTTAAGTTTTCCTGGTTATTGTCTTTTCTTTTTTCGTCATTGAAAGCGTGTGTAAATATTCATATTCCAATCCGGATGAGGTGAAGATTTATGGCACCAAAGGCGTATCTCAAAGGACCTAAACTGTTCTCTCTTGCTCGCAAAAAAGCCCTACAGATGGATATCCCGCAACATAAAGGAATCAAACTATCTGAGTTGATCTGCAGAATTCAGGAGAAGGAGGGAAATCTGCCCTGTTACCAGCGGCGAGAGGTGTGTACGCAGACTACCTGTTGTTGGCAGGCGTCATGCAACACCAAGATGATCGATACGGGAAAGACCGGGAAGGCGTAAGGGGAGATGCCTGGCAGCTCGGACCATTTTCTTTAGGGGTTACCTGATTTCCCGTACGCCTAGTTTACGGAGAAGAAGTTCCATGGGACAGAACTTACTGATTCCATATTGAAAAAGGTTGAGACCAACGAAAACTGTGAGTAGCAGCCAGTATGTGCTCAGAAAAATCGGGCTGTCCTCATAGCCGAGAGCGAGGCTGACGAGAATCAGTGATCCGGCGATGGTGTGAATCCAGTCTGTTATGATCATGGCGCACCTCTTGGGTCTACGGTACAGAGTCGATCAGGCTATTCAAAGGTTGGACAGAACAGCTTGCGCATGGTCTGGATGAGTTCGATTATGCGCTTGTCGGTAATACGGTTATAGATGAAGTTTGCATCCTTTCTGTAATCGATGATCCCTTGGCTGCGCAGTATGTTCAGGTGCTGGGATACATTGGCGTTGGTGGTCTCAACCTGATCACGGATGTCGCCCACCGAGAGTTCCTTATCCTGCAGAAGGCAGAGGATCTTCAGCCGGATTGGGTGGGACATGGATTTGAGAATTTTGGACATTGCCTCGATCTGTTGGTCTTTCATGATATGCCTTATAGTTTTTTAGCTTTTAATTTAATAGTAATATTTTCTTTGTAAAGCTTTTTTTTGGTTCCTCTATTTACCAGGAAAATTTCAGGCTGGGCATAAAAAAAATTCCGACAGCTGATCCAGTCTTCTGCAAATTTGTTCTAATCTAAGTAAGTTGCCCTCCCGTCAAATAATAATTTCCGATACTTTCCATAAGAAAAACGTCTGCAAAAAATCTCTGCTAACCGCTGTTGCTCCGTTCGCCATCTGGTGGAGCCGGTAGCTACCTCCAGCTGAATGAATAGGCTCGTCCTGTCGGCAGAGGAGGCTGGCAAGTGAGGGATTATACGGGAATGTGCCGATTGGAATGGGGAAATCAGAATTTTCCGTTATAGGTTCTATGGTTATGGGACTCATTTTTTGCAGGAAAGGGAGGATATTCTTGAATCTCGGTGGAGAAAAGAGTTTATTAGGCTGGTAATGGATGATAAGTCCCGCTTGGGTTGAACCCTGCACCCAAGTGCCATGTCCGATCACTATGACGAATGTATGGCGGAGGAGCTGGTATGGTCAATACGAAGCTTTTGAAACCTGAGTCTTGTTACCTGCATGTCATTGATGTCCAAGAAAGCCTCATGAAACAGGTGCATGGCGCGGAAAAGGTTGCGGAAATAACCGAGCTGATGGTGCGTAGTGCAAGAATATTCGGAATGCCGATATTAGGAAACACCCAGTACAAAAAGGGGCTCGGTCCATACGTTCCTGCACTGGAGTCGTTGTTTGAAGATATCCCCCGACCGGACAAGGTCGAATTCAACGCCTTGGCCAATGCCGAGACGCTGGCCCGGGTCAGTGCCTTGACACCAACCGTGGATACCATGGTTCTGGTGGGGGTCGAGACCCATATCTGTATCTATCAGACCGCCATGGCAGCTTTGGAGTTGGGGCTTAAAGTCTGGATTGTAGCCGACGGCGTATCGAGCAGGAGAATGGAACATCACCAGATGGGTCTGGATCGCCTGGCAAGAGCCGGTGCCGATATTGGACCCGCCGAGATGTTGATCTATGAACTCCTCCACCGGGCGGGTACTCCGAGGTTCAAGGAGATTCTTCCTCTGATCCTCAAGCAGGGATGAAAAGATAAATCTGGGACTTTTTAGATCGGTCCTGTCCGCCGGTTTGCAGCTTGAACCGGGCGGCTCGACCTTCTCACTTTTAGACGAGCTTAGAAGAAAGACATGAAAGGCAACGAAATACGTAAAAAATTTCTGGAATATTTTGAAAACCATGGGCACACCCTGGTGGAAAGTTCTTCTCTTGTGCCAAAAGACGATCCGACGCTGCTTTTCGTCAATGCGGGTATGGTCCAATTCAAAACCGTCTTCATGGGTGAGGATAAGCGTGGTTACACCCGGGCGGTGACCAGCCAGAAATGCGTGCGCGCCGGTGGCAAGCACAACGACCTGGAGAATGTGGGGTATACCGCCAGGCACCATACGTTCTTTGAGATGCTCGGCAATTTTTCCTTCGGCGACTATTTCAAGGAAGAGGCGATACGATTCGCCTGGACCTTCCTGACCAAAGATTTGGGCCTTGACCCGAAAGACCTCTGGGTCTCGATTTACGAAGACGACGATGAGGCCCAGGAGCTGTGGGAACAGATTGAGGATTTACCCAAAGGCCGGATCGTGCGCATGGGCGAAAAGGACAATTTCTGGGCCATGGGTGACACCGGGCCTTGCGGACCATGTTCCGAGATTCACATTGATCAGGGGGAAGCAGCAGGTTGCGGCAGTCCCGATTGTAAGCTCGGCTGTGACTGCGACCGTTTCCTTGAGCTGTGGAATCTGGTTTTCATGCAGTTCAACCGCTCTGCAGACGGCACCATGACGCCGTTGCCCAAGCCGAGCATCGATACCGGCATGGGTCTTGAGCGGGTAGCCGCAGTTCTGCAGGGCAAGTACAACAACTATGATTCTGATCTGTTCACCCCGATCATCGCCCGGGTGGAGGAGCTTTCCAGCAAGAAATACGGCTCTGAAGATGCGGTCAATGTAGCAATGAGGGTTATCGCCGATCATGCCAGAGCAACGGCTTTTCTGGTGGCTGACGGTGTGTTACCGTCCAACGAGGGGCGTGGCTACGTGCTGCGGCGAATCATGCGCCGGGCGGTGCGTTACGGTAAGAACCTCGGCTTGGATAAACCGTTCATGGAGGTGGTCACTGCAGCGGTGGTCGAGTCCATGGCCCATGCCTATCCGCAGCTCACCGATGCCTCCACCCTGCTTGCCAAGGTGGTGAATAACGAAGAGGAGCGATTCCGCGAGACCCTTGAACATGGTTTGCAGCTGCTTGACGAGAAAATCGAGCAACTGTGCGAAGAAGACAATAAGGTCATCGATGGCGAGTTTATTTTCAAGCTCTATGATACTTTTGGTTTTCCCTTCGATATCGTTCGAGACGTGGCTCTGGAGAAAAACGTGGGCTTTGATGAGCCGGGTTTTCTGGCGGCCATGGAAGCGCAACGGTCAAAGTCCCGGGCCTCCAGGAAGGGTGAGGGGGTCAAGCTCAAGGATGAAGGTGTCAAGGCGCTGGTGGAAAAAGGTGTCCAGTCAGAGTTCGTTGGTTACGACGGTCTGGAGGTCGAGACCGAGGTGGCGGGCCTGGTTGATTCGGAAGGAAAGAGCGCAGAGTCGCTTGGTACTGGCGCAAAAGGACGTGTACTTTTGCCGAAAACACCGTTTTATGCCGAAGCTGGCGGTCAGCAGGGCGACACCGGCAGCATCTCCTGGCAGGGCGGTGAGGCAAAGGTGCTGAACACGGTTAAAGAGGGTGAACTGATTTTAAGCGATATTGAGGTGGTGGCAGGAGACCTTGCAGCCGGCGCGTCGGTGCGGGCCCGGGTCGCAGACTCGGTGCGTGGGGCAACGGCTGCCAATCACTCCGCCACCCATCTGCTGCAGGCTGCCCTTATCGAGGTCCTGGGCGATCATGTCAAGCAGTCTGGTTCATTGGTAGGCCCGGAAAGGTTACGCTTCGATTTTACCCATTTTTCACCGCTCACTGCCGAAGAGATCAGCAGCATTGAGAACCTGGTGAACGCCCAGATTCGGGCCAATAATGTCATCGAAACAGAGCTTCTCGATCGCGACGAGGCGATCCAGGCGGGAGCGACGGCGCTTTTTGGCGAAAAATATGACGAGAAGGTTCGGGTGGTATCCATGGGGGACTTCAGTAAGGAGCTCTGTGGTGGTACCCATGTACAGGCTTCCGGCGATATCGGTCTGTTTAAAATCCTCTCAGAAGGCGGTATCGCCGCCGGTGTGCGCCGTATTGAGGCGCTTGCGGGCAGCTCAGCCTTTAATCATGTGCAGCAGGTCTATGCCCGGGAGCAGGAACTGAGCGAGATGCTCAACGCCAAAGACAGCGAACTGGTTGTTAAGGTCGAATCGCTCCTGGCCAATCTGAAGTCGCTTGAAAAGCAGGTCGGTGAGCTCTCAGCCCAGCTGGCCACGTCCGATCTCGACTCAATTTTGCAGGGTAGCCAGGAAGTTGCGGGCGTGAAGGTGCTCGCCGCCGAGATTCCGCTGGATAGTCCCAAGACTTTGCGCGAGGTCGGCGACAAGGTTCGCGACCGGCTTGACTCAGGTGTTGCAGTACTGGGCGGTGAGATCAAGGGCAAGGCGGCACTTTTGGCCATTGTTACCAAGGACTTGACTTCGAAAATCAAAGCCGGCGAAGTTGTGAGCCAGGTGGCGCAAATTGTCGGTGGTAAGGGTGGTGGGCGCCCTGACATGGCCCAGGCCGGCGGCCCGATGCCTGATAAGTTGTCAGAGTCCATCAAGCAGGTGCCGGCCATTGTCGAGTCCCTGTTGAAGGGTTAGGCAAAACAGCGAAAGCCGGTTTCGGATGCGAAACCGGCTGACCTTTTTTGCGCTGTCAATCGCGCTAACTCTTTCCAGTTTCAGGCGAAAAGCTGCTTGGTGAAAAGCCATAAAGTGGTTGACAGAGAACACTATATACAGTAAAGATTTTTTGCTATTGTGAATGGTCGTTCAGTGTAAAATCAGTACGAATTTCATTCATTGGCGTTTGTTTTCAGCCTTGGTTGCGGTCATCATTCATTTTTATGGATGTTAGTTTTTTTATTTTTTTATCCAAGTTAATCGGGGGCTTACTGACATGATTACGATGGACATTACTTTGGTGATTCAGATCATCAACATGTTTGTACTCATGTTTCTCCTCAACGGTGTTCTTTACAAACCAGTAAAGAAAATCTTGAAGGAGAGATCTGAAAAGCTGCAGGGGATGAGAGCGGAGGTCTCGGACTACGAGAAAAACGCCCAGCTCCGACAGGAGGAGGTTGATGCCAAAATGGCCAAGGCATCCGGAAAAGCGAAGGCGGCGTTGGAATCCGCTCGTGCCGAGGCTCAGGCAGCCGGAGATGCTAAGCTTGCCGAGATCAAGGCAGAGGCAGACGCTGAGAAGAAAAAGCAGCTGGCTGAAATCAGTGCGCAGTTTGATAGCGCCAAGAAGAGCCTTCAGGACAATCTCGACGGCTTCGCAACCGACATGGCCAGTAAAATTCTGGGGAGGAGTCTCTAACGATGAGAGGAGTGAAGGAAGCAGCCAGACTAACCCTTCTGGCAATGATGACACTGTGTTTTGCCTTGTCTTCGGCTCCCGTTTGGGCCTCATCTTCAGACCAGGTAAGCCACGGTGCCGAACAGGCAACCCATGCTGCCACAGCCGATTCACATGGTGAAGCGGCGGGCGATCACGGGGATGCCCACGGTGGCAGTCTTTCAGCGGAGAAGATCAAGGATCTTGGGTTCAGGATCATGAACTTCGCCGTTTTGGTGTTTCTGCTCGTTAAGTTTGCAGCAAAACCTATCGGCAACGGGCTCTCCGCTCGCCGCAAGGCGATCAAGGACGAAATCGAGGAGCTGGAGGCCAAGAAAGCAGCTGCCGAGAAGTCCTATCGTGAATTCGAGACCAAGCTGGCCACGGTAGAGCAGGAGATCGACACCGTCGTTGACAAGGCTGTTGCTCAGGCCGAGGTGGAGAAAACCAAGATCCTCGAGAAAGCAGAACAGGCGGCAGCTGATATCAAGAGACAGGCGGAGATGGCTATCCAGAAAGAGATCATGGAAGCCAAGCGCTACCTGAAAGACGACGTTGCCGAGCAGGCCGCTGTAATGGCTGAAGAACTGATCAAGAAAAATCTCACCGCAGACGATCAGGTGAAGATTGTTGAAGATTATTTAGCTAAAGTGGGGGCCGTACAGTGAAACAGACAATCCTTGCACGAAGATACGCCAAGGCTCTATTTACGGTTGGAAAAGAGCAGGACACATTCGAAGCATACAACGACGCACTCCAGGCAGTAGCTGGTCTTTATGAGAGCGCCCCTGAGGTTGCAGACGCTTTGACCAACCCACTCTACCCGATGGACGTACGGGAAAAAGTCATGACCGGAATCGTCAGCTCAATGGATGTTGACAAGGTCATGGGGAATTTTCTGAATCTGCTGGTTCAGAAGAAGCGTGCTGAAATACTTCCGGAAATTGCAGAAGAATATAAGGTCATGGTCGATGATGAGAAAAACATCAGCCATGGCTCCGTTGTTTCAGCAGTTGAACTGAGTGATGAATTACAGGCCAAGGTTCAGGCTACACTTGAAAAGTTAACAGGCAAGAAGGTGGAGCTTACTACCAGTGTTGATCCGTCCATTATCGGCGGTGTGATTGCCAAAGTAGGTGATCTTGTACTGGATGGAAGTATTAAAGCACAGCTTGCAGGTTTAAAAGATTCCATTAAGGGGAGAGAATAGATGCAGATCAAAGCCGAAGAAATCAGTCAGATTATCAAAGACCAGATTGGTGAGTACGAAACCAGCATTGACCTGAACGAGACTGGTACCGTTATCTCTGTTGGTGACGGTATTGCTCGTGTTTATGGTGTTCAGAATTGTATGGCCATGGAGCTTCTCGAGTTCCCGGGCGGCATCATGGGCCTTGCCCTGAACCTTGAGGAAGACAACGTTGGTTGTGCGGTACTCGGTGATGTTTCCGGCGTAAAAGAAGGTGACATTGTCAAGCGTACCGGCAAAATTGCTGAGGTTCCGGTTGGTCCTGCCATGGAAGGCCGCGTGGTTGATGCCATCGGTCAGCCCCTTGACGGACAGGGTCCGATCAACGCCACTGAGACCGCCAAAATCGAGGTTCTGGCGCCTGGTGTTATCGCCCGTAAAGGTGTTCACGAACCATGCTACACCGGCGCAAAAGCTGTCGACGCTATGACCCCGGTTGGCCGCGGCCAGCGTGAGCTGGTGATCGGTGACCGTCAGATCGGTAAGACCGCTCTCTGTGTTGACGCCATCATCGCCCAGAAGAACACCGACGTACACTGTATCTACGTAGCTGTTGGTCAGAAGAAATCCACTGTGGCCCTGGTTGTTGAGGCACTCAGAAAGCACGGCGCCATGGAGTACACCACCGTGGTTGCTGCCTGTGCATCCGATCCTGCTCCAATGCAGTACATCGCACCTTTTGCCGGTTGTTCCATGGGTGAGTACTTCCGTGATAACGGCAAGCATGCGCTGATCATCTACGACGATCTCTCCAAGCAGGCTGTCGCCTATCGTGAGCTTTCCCTGCTGCTCAGACGTCCACCAGGACGTGAGGCATATCCAGGTGACATTTTCTTCAACCACTCCCGTCTGCTTGAGCGCGCTTCCAAGGTAAACGATGAGCTTGGTGCCGGTTCCCTTACCGCCCTGCCGATCATTGAGACCCAGGCCGGTGACGTTTCCGCCTTTATTCCGACCAACGTTATCTCCATTACCGACGGTCAGGTATATCTTGAGCCAAACCTCTTCTTCTCCGGTATCCGTCCGGCGATCAACGTTGGTCTCTCCGTATCCCGAGTTGGTGGTGCCGCTCAGTGTAAAGCGATGAAGCAGGTCGCCGGTACCCTCCGTCTCGACCTCGCCCAGTATCGTGAGCTTGCAGCCTTTGCAGCGTTCGGTTCCGATCTCGATGCAGCGACCCAGGCCAAGCTGACCCGCGGTGAGCGCCTTGTTGAGATCCTCAAGCAGCCACAGTACCAGCCGCTGCCAATGGAGAAGCAGGTTACTATCATTTATGCCGGTTCCAACGGTTACCTCGATGCTCTGCCGGTAGATACCCTGGCTGATTACGAGCAGGAGCTTTACAACTATATCGAGTCCAACGAGCCTTCCATCTTCAGCGACCTTACTGAGGAGCAGGCTTTCACCGACGGAATCAAAGATAAACTCAATAAAGTGCTGACCAGCTTTGGTGATACTTTCAAGGCAACAAAAGGTCTTAACTAATACAGATAGGTACCGAATATGCCGAGTTTAAAAGAGGTCAAAACAAAGATCACGGGTGTCAAGAAGACATCCCAGATCACCAAAGCCATGAACATGGTCGCCGCGGCAAAACTGCGCGGCGCCCAGGAGAAGATGGAGGCATTTCGCCCCTATACCTCCAAGTTCAATGAGGCTATGTCGAATTTATCCGGAGGTGCTAACCCAGATCAGTTCCCACTCATGGAAAACCGTGATGTGAAAACTGTTGAACTCGTCGTGGTCACCTCTGATCGAGGATTGTGTGGATCCTTCAACGCGAACGTCGTCAAACTCGCCGAGAAAAAGATGGCTGAGTACGAAGCGGAAGGAAAGACCGTAAGCCTCGTCTGTGTAGGTAAAAAAGGTTTTCAGGCGCTGAAGAAGTCCGGGAAAGTCCGGAAGTCTTACGGCGATATCATGGCAAACTTTCAGATGTTCAATGCCAGAGAGATCGCTTCAGACGTCGCTGATCAGTTCCTCAAAGGGGCTACTGATAAGGTGGAAATTCTGTTCAGCGAGTTTAAGTCAGTTGCGGCACAGGTACCGACCGTCGCTCCGATGCTGCCGGTTCAGCCGGTAGAATCTGACGAGGCTGCACAAGCTAGTGTCTCAGGGGACTATATCTATGAACCTTCCGAGGAAGAGATCATGGACGTCCTGCAGCCGTTATACCTCAACGTCGTCATGTATGCGGCTATGCTCGAAATCGGAGCAGGCGAGCATGCAGCCCGTATGACCGCGATGGATAACGCGACCAACGCCTGTAAGGATATCGTTTCGAATCTGACAATCGTCTACAACAAGGCTCGCCAGGCCGCCGTTACAAACGAACTGATGGATATCGTTGGCGGTGCAGAAGCCCTGAAATAATTTTTGACTATACAGAAAATTTAAATACTTTTAGGAGGGGTAAGGCCCTATGAGTGAGCAAAGAATTGGAAAAGTAACACAGGTAATTGGTCCTGTAGTTGACGTTGAGTTTGAAGCCGGGAACCTTCCCGAAATCATGAACGCGCTTTTTGTGAGTAACCCGGGTATTTCCGATGAGGCTGATAACCTGGTAATCGAGGTTGCCCAGCATCTTGGCGATAACGTCTGTCGTTGTATCGCCATGGATCAGACCGACGGTCTGGTTCGCGGCATGGACGCCCGTGATACCGGTAAGGCCATTGAGATTCCTGTTGGTGAGGCGTCTCTTGGCCGCATCATGAACGTTGTTGGTCGTCCTGTTGATGGTATGGGCGATATCACTTCCGATAAGAAGATGCCGATTCACCGTCCGGCTCCTGCTTTCACCGAGCAGGATACCGAGGTTCGCGTTCTTGAAACCGGTATCAAGGTTATTGACCTGCTGGTTCCCTTCCCACTCGGTGGTAAGATGGGACTGTTCGGCGGTGCCGGTTGTGGTAAGACCGTTATCATGATGGAGATGGTAAACAACATCGCCATGCATCATGGTGGTATTTCCGTATTCTGTGGTGTTGGTGAGCGTACCCGTGAGGGTAACGACCTGTACCATGAGATGAAGGATTCCGGCGTACTGCCGAAGGCAGCTCTGATCTATGGTCAGATGACTGAGCCTCCAGGAGCACGTGCACGTGTTGCTCTGACCGGTCTGACCGCTGCTGAATACTTCCGTGATGAGGAAGGTCAGGACGTTCTCTTCTTCGTCGATAACATCTTCCGTTTCACCCAGGCAGGTTCTGAGGTTTCCGCGCTGCTCGGACGTATTCCTTCCGCGGTTGGTTACCAGCCGACTCTGGCCACCGACCTCGGTGCGCTTCAGGAACGTATTACCTCAACCACCAAAGGTTCCATTACCGCTGTACAGTGTGTATACGTACCTGCGGATGACTTGACTGACCCTGCACCTGCGACCACCTTCGCCCATCTCGACGGTACTGTTGTTCTTTCCCGTCAGATCTCCGAGCTTGGTATCTACCCTGCGGTTGATCCTCTGGATTCAACCTCCAGGATTCTCGATCCGAACGTTATCGGTGAAGAGCATTACCAGGTTGCCCGTGGTGTTCAGGTTACCCTGCAGAAGTACAAGGATCTCCAGGACATTATCGCGATCCTCGGTATGGACGAGCTTTCTGAGGAAGATCAGATCCTCGTTGCCCGTGCACGTAAGATCCAGCGTTACCTGTCTCAGCCATTTACCGTTGCTGAGGTTTTCACCGGTATGCCTGGTAAGTTCGTAAAAGTTGCCGACACCGTACAGGGCTTCAAAGAGATCCTCGAAGGAAAGCATGACGACCTGAACGAGAACTCTTTCTACATGGTTGGTACCATTGACGAGGCAGTTGCTAAAGAAGCGGCTTCAAAAGAATAATCAACCATTGAACTAGAGAGGGCAATACGATGGCAGAGCAGATTAGACTGGAAGTTGTCACACCGAGCGGGGCTGTTGTTAACGAGGATGTGGATATCGTTAACGCGCCCGGTTACGGCGGCGACTTTGGTGTGCTGGCTAATCATGCCCCATTCTTGTCTACTATCAAGATCGGAACTCTGACCTATGAGTCCAACAAGGATCGTCAGGCGCTGATGGTGAGCGGCGGTTTTTGTGAGGTCTCAAACAACAAGATTACCTTTCTTGTTGAGAGTGCCGAATTCGGTCGTGACATCGATGTGGACAGGGCAATGAAGGCCAAGGAACGCGCTGAAAAGCGACTGGCCCAGGCCTCAGCACAAGACGAAAACTTCAACCAGACCCGCGCTGAAGCTGCATTGCAGCGTGCGGTCGCCAGACTGAAGACTGCGAAGTTATAATCCAGTCCTTACAGTCGGAATAGAAAAAGGCCTCCCTGATCAGGGGAGGCCTTTTTTTGTTTGCGTCAATAAAGCATTGGCTCCCCCCCCCTCGTAAGAGGATGATGAGGGTGCGGGGAGAGAATGGGGGACTGTCCAGCAGCTACCAGTTTATCGCTGCTAGCAGCGACAGGTTTACCTGTGGAAGATCCTTTCCCTCACAATCTGACGAATCAAAGCTCGTGGGAAAAATCAGGAAGCTTAGCTTAAGAAATCAATAGTCGCTGGTCAAACCGACCATGTTGCCATTGACGTAGGTCTCGATGCCATTGGAAATATCATCCGCCAGGGTTTTGATAAAGGCAGATGACTTCAGGTTTTCAACATCATTACTGTTACTGATAAAGGCTGCTTCCAGCAGGATCGCAGGCATTTCAGCACCGATCAGGACGTAAAAGGGTGCCTGCTTCACACCTAAATCTTTCATCTTGTTGAAAGAGGTGCCCGATGGCCCCTGAACAATAGCGCTTTGCACCTTCTTGGCCAGCCTGGAAGATTCCTCAATTTTGGAGTTCTTCATGATATCTGAAAGGATATTCTGCAGATCGCTCATCTGGTGGGTCGAAGTGGCATTCTCTCGAGCGGCAACACGCATGGCGTCGACGTTGGTGGTCAGGTTGAGGAAGTAGGTCTCCACGCCTCGAACCTTGGCCGAGCGATGGGCGTTGACATGCAGTGAGATAAACAGGTCTGCCCCCCTGGTATTGGCGATGGCTGTTCTTTCTTCCAGCGATAGAAAAACATCATCTTCTCTGGTGAGTATCACTTCATAGCCCAGCTGTTCTTCAAGTTGTGGCTTCAGTCGCTTGGCCAGTTTCAGCACAATGTCCTTCTCCTTGACCCCGTTGGCCACAGCCCCGGGATCCTTTCCTCCGTGGCCTGGGTCAAGTACGATTGTTTTCACTCCGAGCCCGAGCTGCTGGGCAAGGGAGAGTTGGGACTGGAACCTGGGGAAAGCAGTCTTCTGGTCAGTTTCGTGCGCAGAACGCCCTCCGCTGCCAGGTGCATACTTCTTTTGATCCCTGAGCACGAGAAAGGTGTCAGCCTCGTGGTTAGAAGAAGATGCTGGAAATCGCTTGGATCTGGCAGAGTTGATACGTTGCACACCTTCAGAGTCAGTCGTTGTGGCGCCTCGCACATCGATAACAACCCGAAATGGGTCTGGAAGGCTGTAAATTTTATAGCTATCGATGCTTTCGATGTCGAGCACCACCCGAACGGTATCCTTCGAGAATTGCCCTGTTCTGATCGATCTGAGCAGGCCATCCTCAATGGGAATGGGCGCCCGGTACCGCGGCTCTATATAGCTGTCGTGAAAATCGACATAGAGCCTGCGGGGAGCGTTATGTGTTTTGGGCAGGACACTATCCTCATAGCTGACCGGACCAGAAGCCTTGACAACGATGCGGGTGTAATCGGCAGACGACCAGTATTTGACTGGCAATACGTTATTGAGTTTGCCTATGGGGGAGTTGCCGACCATGCTCTTGGGCAGGGCAATGTCATGATCCTTGGAGATCTGTTTGAGCATATCCTCTGCCCGTGGATGCATGTCGCCTGAAGGGTAACTCTTGACTATACGGGCCAGGGCGTCGGCGGCGAGTTGCGGGTTATCCTCATCTGTTAAATAGATCAGGCCAAGGGCAAAATAGGCATCATCGGCCAGGACATGATTGGAAAAAAGGCGGGCAGTGTCCCGGTAGTACCCGATTGATTCATCCAGATCTTCACCATGATGAAACTGCTTGAACATCAGGTGGTACACTCGACCGAGCATAAACAGGCAGGGTGCCGCGTACTCGGACTTGGGGCTGGAGAGATAGATCCTGCGAAAGTTCTGCGCACCTTTGGCCCAGTTATACCGCTCCTGGGCAAGAGTATGGTTGGTAAGGAGTTGATTGAAATAAAATTTCGCCTCGTTATATCGCTTTGTCAGCTCAATCTCAACCCGAGTATCCTGGTTGCTGCTGGCGATGGCAGAGGATCCGGGCTGGAGCGTATTGAGGGAGACAACAAGGCCAAGGAGTATCCCAACAAGAATTGGGAGATATGGAAGAAATGGGTGAATACCCTGGAGTTCTTTACCTTTTTTCACAGCCAACACATGCAGGGGATGAGGGGAAACGAACCGGACAAGCGAATTTGCTTGAAACACGCTGAATGAGTATACAAAAAACGGGATTCTAAGGCAAAATAAAACAATCCCGTGTGGATAGCTGGATATCCCAGCAGGGCGAGTGGGGTCGGCCTGGGGCTGGTAAAACCGTGGCGGCAGTGGCCGTACCGGGTTACGGCACGGCTTGCAGCAGTCTTGATGTTGTGAAAAATTTAATTTTGCAGCATCTCTTTGAGCTTGTAAATTGCGTCAAGGGCCATTTTGGGGGTGAGATCATCCGCATCGAGTTCGTCCAGAAAGTCTTTGACTGGATTGTGCTCGGCAGGAGGCCGAAAGAGCGAGAGCTGGTCCGGATGGCTTTTGCGTCTGGATTTTTTGGGTTTTGCTGATTGGGCGATCTTGGGAAAACCGGCCTGGTCGAATTCGCCACGTTCGATATTGGTGAGTATTTCCTCTGCGCGATTGACGACCGGCAGAGGTACGCCGGCCAAGCCAGCCACCTGGATACCATAGCTGCGGTTGGCAGAGCCCTTGACCAGTTTATGGAGAAAGATGATGGTGTCGTTCCATTCACGAACAGCGATGGAAAAATTTTTCACTCTTTGCATGGTTGAGGCAAGATCCGTCAACTCGTGATAGTGAGTGGCAAACATGGTTTTTACGCCAATATCAGCTTTTTGTACCAGGTCCTCCGCGACTGCCCAGGCTATGGAAAGTCCATCGTAGGTGGATGTCCCCCTACCGATTTCATCAAGTATCACAAGGCTTTTGGGTGTGGCGTTATTGAGGATATTTGCGGTCTCACTCATTTCCACCATGAAGGTGGATTGGCCTCGGCGCAGATCGTCCATGGCGCCGACCCTGGTGAAGATCTTGTCGACAACCCCGATCTCGGCGGCTTCCGCGGGGACGAAACTGCCCATCTGTGCCATGAGCACAATGAGGGCGGTTTGCCTGAGAACGGTGGATTTCCCTGCCATATTCGGCCCAGTGATGATCAGCAGCTGCTGTTCGACAGGATCTAAATGAATATCGTTGGGGACGAATTTGCCAGCTGGAAGGGAACGCTCGATTACCGGGTGCCGTCCCTCGGTGATCTTGACGAGGTCTCCAGCGGTGACCGTGGGCCGGCTGTACCTGTACTTGTGGGAAATCTCGGCCAGGGCGCAGAGAAAGTCAAGTTTGGCCAGCAGTTGAGCGGTGGCAAGCAGCCTGCCGCTGTGGGCGGCCATGTGGTCTCTCACTTCCACGAACAGTTCATATTCCAGCTCAAGACGACGATCCTGGGCACCAAGCACTTTACTTTCAAACTCTTTGAGCTCGGGAGTGATGAAGCGCTCGGCATTGACCAGTGTCTGCTTGCGGATGTAATGCTCAGGAACGGAGTCGGAGTGGAGTTTGCTGACTTCAAAGTAGTATCCGAAAACTTTATTGAAGCCGACCTTCAGTTTGGCAATGCCAGTGGCTTCCCTTTCAGAGCTTTCCAGTTGCAGGATAGTCTGTTTGCCGTCTCGTTGAATGGCGATCAGCTCGTCGAGTTCAGCATTGTAGCCTTCACGGATCAGGTTGCCGTCTCGAAGGGTGATCGGTGCTTCCGGGTTGATGGAGCTGTCGAGCAGATCGAACAGGTCCGCAAGTGGATCGAGGTGTTGGTGGAGCTCGGAGAGTTTGTCGGTTGGACATTGCTGCAAGGTCACACGGAGTTCCGGCAGCCTGGCCAGAGAATGCTGGAGTGCGAGCATGTCTTTACCGTTGCCTGAGCCGAGGATCATCCGGCTGGTTAGCCGTTCGATGTCATAGACCGAATCAAGCTGTTTGCGTAATTCATCTCGCAGGTTCGGATTCTTGTAGAGGAATTCCACAGCATCAAGCCTGGCGTTAATACGCTGCAGATCCTGAAGCGGGAAGAGCAGATTCTGCTTGAGCAAACGCGCACCCATTGGGGTGCAGGTCTGATCCATGACGGACAGCAGCGAGCCATCGCGTTTACCGCCGATGATGGTCTGGGTCAGCTCGAGATTCCGCCTGGAGGAGTCATCGATTTGCAGAATGGTTTCCAGATCAAGGGGGATGAGTTTGCTGATGTGGTCAATAGCTGATTTCTGGGTTTCGACAATATAGTCAAGCAGGACTCCTGCGGCGATAATGCCCTGTGAGTAACCGGAGCAGCCGAAACCATCCAGGGTGGTCACTGCGAAATGCTCAAGTAACTGTTGCTCTTGGCTGGCCCTATGAAAAAGAGAGGCTGAACGCTTGGTTACACAGAGGCCGGGTAGCAGGAGCTGAGCGGTTTCAACAAGTTCGTCAAGCAGTTCGCTGTCCTTGTCGCTAATCAGGAGTTCGGATGGGGTAAGTCTGGTGAGCTGATCGAGTACATGGTCGCCATTGGGAGCTTCTTCACAAAACTCGCCAACCAGGAATTCACCGGTGGTGGCGTCGAGAAAGCTCACCCCGAAGGTCGTTCGATTCCCGCTGGTATCGCAGCAGATGCTGCAGACGTAGTTGTTCTCTTTGTCGTCCAGCAGCCCGTCATCGGTGATCACGCCGGGTGAGACGATCCGAACCACCTCTCGCCGGACAATACCCTTGGCCTCCGCCGGGTTTTCTACCTGTTCACAAATGGCAACCCGCTTACCCGCTTGGACAAGTTTGGCCAGGTAGGACTGGGCTGCGTGAAACGGCACTCCGCACATTGGCACTTTCGGCGCATCACTCTTGTTGTTTCTGGAGGTAAGCGTAATGCCTAATATTTTCGAAGCGACCTCAGCGTCATCAAAGAACATTTCATAAAAATCACCCATTCGGTAGAAGAGGATGGTGTCCTTGTGCTGTTCCTTGATCTCAAGGTACTGCTGAAGCATGGGGGTCAGTTTGAGAGTAGCGGTCATACCAGATACTGTTTAGAAAAGATGATTGAATTCGGGTAAAAGCTTATCAAAAGTGGCATCGATATGTTCGGGTATGGTGCGGACCTCGCCGATGACGGCCATAAAGTTATGATCCCCTTCCCATCTGGGGACAAGATGGTAGTGGAGATGACCGGCAATACCGGCACCTGCGGCGGAACCGATGTTGAGCCCAATGTTGACGCCGTCCGGCAAGAACAGTTTGTAAAGAATCGCAGTGGCTGCCTGTACCAGGTCGCTCAGCCTGTGGTTTTCCTCGGCGCGTAACTCTGTGATACAGCCGACATGCCGGCTTGGGGCAACAAGCAGATGGCCGTTGGCGTAGGGGAAGCGATTGAGCAAAACCACGGTGTGGCTGTCTCTGTATAAGAGCAGATCAGGCTTGGAAGATCTGCTGTCTCCTTCAGGTTCGAAGATGCAGCCGTTTTTTTTGGGAGCGCTACCGAGGACATGTTCGATGCGCCAGGGGGTCCAGAGAGTTTTCATCGTCTCGCGGAAAGTTCATGTAAAGTGGCGTCTAGGCCATCTGCTGTTATTGTGAGCAGCGCATAGGTGCCAGGAGCACCATATCTGCCGGTTGCCTGAAAACTGCCGGGATTAACGATCAAGGTGGACCCTATGCGGTGACAGACGGCCTGGTGGGTGTGGCCGTAGACGATACAATCGGTCAGTGGAAACAGGTCATACATCCTATCCTCGATATTGTGGCGAGCTCCTGCACCGTGGCAGATGCCGATGGTGTAACCGCCCAAGGTAACTGTTCGGTGCTCAGGCAATGCATTCCGGGTTTTCCTGTTGCACATATTGCCGTGTACCGCATAGACTTCTCTGCCAGCAAACGCATCGAGCAAAGAGATATCCGTCATGTCGCCGGCATGTATGATCGCCTGGCATTGGGCAAAGACGGTCTGAACGGTGGTGACAAATGAGGGGTCACAGCTACTGAGGTGTGTATCTGATAATATTCCAATCCTGATCATGGGCTGTCTCCGCTGAAAATTCGGATGATAGTATACCAGAGAGCCAGGGGAAGTATGAGAAAAAAGGATCCCTGTGCCTATTACCCGCTGGAGCAGTGCTTATGTTGATGGAAAACCGGAACCGGCCTGTTATCGTATCCAAGCTTTAACGGTTGCGTAACATGCATAAAGACAGGTATACTATTTTGTTCGGGTCAAAATAGCAAATGGTGATTTTATGGTGTTTACTTCCTAGGGCACCGGCGAAATTCACCTATATCATAAAGATCGGTTGTACCGATATAGATGGAGAAACACTTATGCTGAGCGCTTCGGATTTGCGTAAAGGGCTTAAACTGCAGATTGATGGCAGTCCATACATTATTACGGATTTTGAATTTTCCAAACCAGGCAAGGGCCAGGCCCTCTATCGCTGCAGAATGCGGAACATGATCAACGGTAACCAGTTCTCCAAGACCTACCGTTCCGGCGACAAGTTTGAAAAGGCCAACCTGGAAGAGAGAAAGATGCAATATCTCTATAACCAGGATGACGAGTACCATTTCATGGATACCCAGAATTACGACCAGCTCTTCTTGACTACAGAGCAGCTCGGTGGCAATGTGAATTTCCTGATGGACAACATGGAGCTTGAGGTACTGTTTTTCGATGATCGTCCAATCGATGTCAGCCTGCCGATATTCGTGAACCTCGCAGTGACCAAGGCCGACCCATGGGTTAAGGGCGACACTTCAGGAACAGATACCAAGCCGGTAACGGTGGAGACCGGATACCAGCTGCAGGTCCCACCTTTTGTGGAAGAGGGTGATAAAATCCAGATCGACACCCGGACTGGAGAATATGTAACTCGAGTTAAAGAGTAACTCCATGCTGGATCTTCATGGGCTGCACCTCCGTGCAGCCCTCATGCGACTGCTGAGGGAATTTTTTTCCGAACGTGGTTTCCTCGAGGTGGACACACCCATCCGCCAGCCTGTAATAATCCCGGAACAGTATATCGAGCCTATTACCGCGGAAGGGCAGTTCCTGCAGACTTCTCCGGAGCTGTGCATGAAGCGCATTCTCGCGGCTGGAGCAGACAGAATCTTTCAGATCTGTCCATGCTTTAGAAAGGGTGAACGGGGCAGCCGTCATCTCGAGGAGTTCACCATGCTCGAGTGGTACAGAAGCGGTGAGGACTACAGGTCTCTCATGACGGATTGCCAGGACTTGCTTGCTTTTGTGGTGCCTCGGTTGCATACCTACGATTCCGAGATCTGTCATGGGACAAATCTGGGGGATCGCGATCTCAGCAAATTCCTTGAAGCTGCCGAGTACGTAACCGTCGAAGAGGCGTTTGCGCGGTATGCCCCGATCACTGTCCAGCAGGCGCTGGGAAAAGATCTGTTTGATGAAATATTGGTGGAGCATGTTGAGCCACAACTCGGGAGAGGCAAACCTGTCTTTCTTACAGATTATCCCGTAGAGCTGGCATCTCTTGCCAAAGTATCTGCCAGCAACCCACATATTGCCGAACGCTTTGAGCTCTACATCGAAGGCATTGAACTGGCAAACGGCTTTTCTGAGCTGACCGATGCCAACGAGCAAAGGAGCAGATTTTTAGTAGAACTTGAGGCAATCCATACATCTCAAAACAGACTTCAGGCTATTCCGGAAAAATTTCTAAATGATCTTGCCCAACTGAAACGTGCAGCGGGCATTGCTTTCGGCCTGGATCGCTTGTTGATGTTATTGATGGACTGTAATACCATTCAGTCTGTAGTGAGTTTTTCCGCGGAAGATCTAGCCTGAAAGGCTTTTCTTGAGCCGCCAGGGAACGGAGAAACATCCACTTGACGGCTTTTTCATTCTGAATCTGTAGTTTTTTAGTGCTATTGTGAGATATAAGGCGCAATGATTCATTGCGTGCGAAATTGAAATCGAATATGCTCTATCTGATGGTTAGCCTACCTGCTGAGACAGGGTCAAACATTCAATTTCTTTCCAACACAAGAGTTTGCTATGGATACCACACAGAATTTGCTGCTGAAGAAGTATGTTGATCTTGTGTGCCGCTGGAAGTATCTGCTCCTGTTTCTTCTGGGGGTTGGTTTGCTCGGTGGTCTGGTCAGTTATAAATTTATCCCCAAAACATACATGGCGACTTCCTTGCTCAGTTATCAGCAGCAGCAGGTGAATGCCGACAAGACATCTCGTAAGGTGGCTGCTGAAGTTCGTGATATGGTCAGCACTCTTACCCAGATTGTTACCTCAAGAAGAAATCTCGAGGAACTCATCAAGAGATTTGACCTGTATCAAAGTGAACGGCAGGAATATCCCATGGAAGATGTCGTTAACCTCATGCGGGGCGATATTGCCATCGAGCCATCGAAGCGCGGGGAGACGTTAGAAATTTCCTATAGAGGCCAGGACCAGGGAAAAGTCGCCAAGGTGGCAAAAGAGCTCGCCTCGAAATTTATAGAGGAAAATCTGAGATATCGTGAGGCCTGGGCACGTGAGACTTCAAAATACATCAGCAATGAACTGCAGCAGGCCAAGGAGACCATGGATGCCAAGGAGGCGACCATGCGCGATTATAAGCTCAAATTTTACAATGAGATGCCGACCCAGCGAGATATAAATCTTGCACGATTGACTCTGCTGCAGGAGCAGCACCAGAGCATGCAGCAGAATATGCTCGAGCTGGAACGTACCAGGGTCTTGATTCAGGATCAGATAGCGGCCAGGAAAGCGGTTCTTGAAGCAGAGAAAAGAGCAAGGATCTATACTGCCAGCAGTGCTGCAGCAAACGGTGCTGATTCTCAAGCGCAGTACCTTGATCGCCTGAGGGTAAAACTTGACTCCCTGGAGATCAGATACACGGACAATCATCCGGAGATCAAGAGAACGAAGAAGATGATTGCCAAGCTTGAAAAGGAAATTCGTAATAGCGGGCCTGCAAATGGTCCAGGTGTAGGGACAGGTGATCCCGTTGATGAGGTGCTCATAAAGTTGCAGTCCCAACTAACAAATGTAGAGCTTAGCATGGACTCTATCACCCGGGAAAAAGAGCAGTTGCCCAAGAGGATAGAGCAATACGAGAAGTGGATAGCGGCGGTGCCGGTGCGAGAGGCGGAGTGGTCAGCATTGACCCGGGAATATGCTCAGCTCAAGAATTATCATGATCAGCTTGTTGCCAGGGATCTCGAAGCAAAATCAATGCTCAATCTCGAGCGAAAGCAAAAAGGCAGCCAATTCCGAATTGAAGACCCAGCCAGGTTTCCCGAAAAGCCGATCAAACCTGTCTTTTTAAAAGTCATGCTTGCTGCCTTGGGGGCTATCATGGCCTTTGGCGTGGGGTTGATCCTGCTTACAGATTTTTTTGATGGTTCATTCCGGGAATCGGAGGAGCTGGAGCCATTTCTGGGAGTGCCTCTTATTACAACTGTTTCGCAAATTCAAACCGATGATGAAAGGCGAAAGGGCACCATCGTATCAATGTTTAAGATCACAGGTGTTTCAGTGTGTTTTGCACTGGTTATCGGATTGTACTGGTACATGATTGCCAATGGTCTTGTGGTCTTGTAGTCGATAAACAACAGTTGCTCCGGCAAATGCCGCTTGCTGGTAGTGCCAAAATTACAATAAACGCTGATAGACTCGATGAGCCAAGGACACTGGATATGGGAAATATTGCAGATGCGTTGAAAAAGGCAGGTGTCGATTTGGGCGCCAAAGACGAGGATCTTCAGGAGGCCGGTGGAGAGCCAGGGGGCAATGGCGTCGACAGTGAAAATACTGATGCCGTATCAACCCTGCAGGAAAGTCCTCAGGGAATAACGGATTCTGACTGGCATGGCGATAGTGGCGAAAGCCATGTTCAGGATGCTTCCAATTATGCAGCTGACTGGGATGAGAGAATACGTCTGGTAATGGGGAAAAACACTCAATCGTCGGAATCTTTCAGGGTTCTCAGGTCGAAGATCCTGCATCCTGGAAACGGCAGACCCAGTGCCCGAACCATACTCATCGCCTCCAGTGCGCCCCAGGAGGGAAAAAGCTTTGTCGCCATCAATCTGGCCATTGCCTTTGCCCGGGGCCTAGATCAGTACGCCTTGCTTGTGGATTGTGATTTGAGAAGGCCCAGCGTGGCGAAATTGCTTGGCGTAAGTGGCAACGCCAAATATGGACTTTCCGAATACCTGCAGGGCAAGGTCGGGATTCCAGATATTATGTTGAAGACATCTGTGGCCAAGCTTGCGGTTTTACCAAGCGGCTACCCACCGGCCAATCCGGCGGAACTCCTCTCTTCAGATCGAATGGCAGGACTCATTGATGAGTTGTCGGACAGGTATCCGGATAGGTTTATCATTTTTGACAGCGCCCCATTTTTAGTGGCTTCAGAATCGAATGTGCTGACCAGGAAAGTGGACGGAGTCGTCATCGTGGTGCGGTATGGTCGATCAGACCGGCAGAGAGTCAGGGCGATGATTGATTCGATCGGTGAGGAGAAGGTGATCGGAGTCGTCTTCAACGGCCAGGAAGAAACCTATATTAAAAAGAAAGTCTTCGACCGCTACGGCCAGACGAGCGATTACTACCACACCAGTAAAAATTAGGGGGCTGTTCCCGGTCCAAAACAACGTGCTAAAGCCAAACCAAGACCGGTTGGCATATTACTTTCAGCGCCGACGGGATTTGGGGCGGGTTTTGGTTACTCGCTTGCGCCTTTCTCCGATCTGCGGCCTGGTCTTTCTCCCTTTCAGCAGTTTACGCTGCTTCATGCGTTCACCGGAATTTCTGGCAACATAGATGGGTTTCTTGTCAAGCATGCTCAGGCCGGTTACATACATGGCCGTTGACAAGGTGCCGGGGGTTGGAGTGAAATCCTGAAACTGTTTCAGCGGCAAGCCAAGTTTCTCCATGTCTGATGCCAGCTGGGCTGCGTGCTGATCCCTGCAGCCTGGGTGCGCGCTGATCACATAGGGGACAACCTTCAGCTCTTTTCCCAAAGATCTTGCCAAGGTCCTGGTGTGGTGAATAAATCTGGTCAGAAGCGCATGTGGCTCTTTGTGCATGAGCTGCAGTACTTCCTTGTGGCTGTGCTCGGGGGCGATCTTCATCGCTCCAGGTATGTGGTGCAGGATCAGCTCCCGCAGCAGCGATGGTGTCCGCAAGAGCAGTTCCATCCTCAGTCCTGAGGAGATGAACACATGCCTGATCTGCTCAATTGAGGCGACCTTTCGGAGCAGGGCCAGAAAGCGCTCTTCATCAACCACCAGATGCTTGCAGATCTTCGGGTAGAGACAATCACTTTTCTTACAGCCTCCAGCTGCGCAGGAGGTGCCGTACAGGTTGGCGGTGGGCCCGCCAAGATCACTTATGGTGCCTCCGAACAAGGGGGAGGCTGCCAGCGTCTTGCATTCCTTGGTAACCGACTCAATAGAGCGGCTCTGGATGGTTGCACCCTGGTGCCTGGTGATGGCGCAGAAAGAGCAATTTCCTGAACAGCCACGAACGATGGTGATAGAATCCTTGATCATCCGATGGGCAGGTACCTCAGGCGACTGCGGGTGCGGCAGTCGTGTATACGGCAACTCATAGAGTGTGTCAAGTTCCCTGGTGCTCAGTACCGGCGCCCCAGGGTGCTGGACAACCCAGTGGGTCTGCTGTTTCTGCAGGACGATTTTTTCGGCACCGGCTCTTGAATGGGTGTCAAGTGCGAGCTCGGCGTCAAGAAAGAGGGCCTTGTCGTTTTGAATCTCAGTGAACGAAGGTAAGACAAGAAGGTTACCGGCAGCCGCAGAGGCCGACCAACCGGGAAAACGCTGGTTGAGTTCATTTTCGGTCAGTCGTTCACAGGTACCCCGGATTGCCTGGAGCGGTCGTCCGGCTGAGCATTTCCTGGCAATATCAAGAACAGCATGTTCTCCCATGCCATAGACAACGAGATCTGCCTTGGCATCGGTTAAAAAAGAGCTGCGCAGCCGGTTCTGTTTGTAATCGTAATGGACAAACCTGCGCAGGGAAGCTTCTAGTCCGCCGAGAACAATCGGGGTGTCCTTGTAACAGGACCTGGCGAGATTGGCATAGATCAGGGAGGCCCGGTCGGGGCGGTACCTGTTGTTCTTGTTGTGATCCGCCGTACGCCAGACTTTACCGCCTGGAGAATAGGCATCCGTATCCCGGACTTTACCATTGCCGGTATAATTGGCGACAATGGAGTCGAGGTTGCCGGCGGTAATACCGCAAAACAACCTGGGGGCCGGAAAGCGCTGAAAGTCAATCGGGGTATTGTAGCGGGGCTGGGACAGGATTGCCACCCTGTATCCGTAGCGTTCAAGAAAACGTCCGATCAGGGCGATACCGAAGGACGGATGGTCCACATAGGCGTCTCCGGTGACCAGGAGCACGTCTATTCCGTCCCACCCGCGCTGGATGCACTCCTCCCAGGAGGCTGGTAATGGTTGCAACTTGGGAGGAGTCATTAGTACTGCATCAAAAGGTTATGAGTCGATCAGGCAACTGATATTACATATGGTGGACATTGATCAACAGATGCGCTGCGATTGAGGCTGCGTAGCCGAGTGCAATGACCGGGGTCCATTTGAGATGGGCGCCAAAGGTGTAGATACCACGAGCGGTGCCCATGAGGGCCACACCGGCAGCGGAACCGATGGACAGCAGACTGCCACCGACACCAGCGGTCAGGGTGACGAGAAGCCACTGGCCGTGGGACATGACCGGATCCATGGTCAGAACAGCAAACATTACCGGGATATTATCTACGATAGCTGAGAGAATTCCCACCATGACATTGGCAGTGGTCGCGCCGAGGTCGTGGTAGAGATAGTTGGAAACCATAGCCAGGTAGCCAAACTGTGACAAACCACCCACGCAGAGGATTACACCGTAGAAAAACAGCAGGGTGTCCCACTCGGCCCGGGCGATCTTTCGAAACAGGTCAAATGGGTGTGGCTGGGTCTTGTAGGTCTGATGTGCCAGGGGATTGTCATCTACATCATAGTTTCGGTGTTCTTTCTTCTTCAGGTAGTAGGAGAAGAACCCGAGGTAACCGAGACCGAGCATCATACCGGTAGCCGGTGGAAGATGCAGGAAGTTGTGGAAGGAAACCGCGGTGACGATGGTCAGCAGGAAGAGGAGGATGATCCGCTTGGCGCCAAGTTTCATGGTCTTGGTCTCGCCGGATGCTTTGGGCTGCTTGTTCGCCACAGCGAAGTTCATGAAAACCGCTGGAACAATCCAGTTGATGACTGAGGGAATGAAAATGGCGAAGAACTCGGAGAACTGCACTTTACCTTTCTGCCAAACCATGAGGGTGGTGATATCGCCAAACGGAGAGAATGCTCCACCGGCATTCGCTGCAATAACAATGTTGATACAGGCCAAAGTGACGAATTTTTTGTCACTGCCGCCAACGGCCATGGCAACAGCACCCATGAGTAAGGCGGTGGTCAGGTTGTCTGCGATCGGGGAGATGAAAAACGAGAGGACACCGGTGACCCAGAACACCACGCGATAGGAAAAACCTCTACTGACCAACCAGGAGCGGAGGGCCTGGAACACATTTCGCTCATCCATACTGTTGATATAGGTCATGGCGCAGAGCAAAAAGAGAAAAAGCTCAGCATATTCAAGCAGGTTGTGGCGAATAGCGTTTTCTGCTGCGTGGGTGTCGCCAAGCGCTGCATAGGTTACAGCGACACAGACCCAGATCACACCCGCTGCCAAGAGCACAGGCTTGGATTTACGCAAATGAAGCTGTTCTTCAAATATGACGAGCGTATACGCTGCGAAGAAAAGAATAACGGAAAAAATTCCTAGCGCGGAGGTCGTTAACGCCGAAACATCAATATTTGAACTACTGGCCCCGGCACTCGCGTACGCAGTTCCGCACAACGATGCCAGAAAAGCCGTCAAAAACAAGAGCTTTTTCATTGGAAAATCCTTCAATAGTAGTGGGGTGCCAAAACAGTAAAACTGATAACGGGCCTACTATAACAGTGAAAGATGGTGTTGACAAGCAAAGCCGGACGGCCTGCCCAAAGAAAAAGGGCCGCATTATCTGCAAATAGCGAGATAATGCGGCCCCTTAGGTGCTACTTGAACTGAAGCGAAATTAGCTTTCAGCAGGGATATACTGCGTCAGCGGACAGCTCTTACAGCCCTTTTCAGGAAGGTCGGTATTGGTGTGCACCCGGTCAATCAGGGCCGCAACTGCGGCCTTGCTGTCGGCAAAGATCTCGTCTTCTCCGATTTTTGCCAGGAGGCCGGTGCGCTCCATTACTGTGATAACCTGACCCTTGATGCCGCACATGGCGAAGCCCAGGCCGGCGCTTCTTACACGCTTGACCAGCATCTCAAGTGCCTCCTCTCCTGAAGCATCCATATCGTTGATGCCGCGGGCATCAAGCAGGATGTAGCGGAGGTCAGGCTGCTCGTTGCGGAACTTCAGCACCTGCTCATCGAGGTAACTGGCGTTGGCGAAGAACAAGGCGCCGTCAAAGCGTACCACCGAGATATGGCGACAACCCTTGAGGCGGAAGTGCTCGGCGCTCTTGAGTACCTTCTCCTCGTTCATGGACAGGCTGGCGACCACCGGTCTCATGGACTTATAGAGGAAAACGGTCATGGAGAGCGCTACACCTACCATGATACCCTTGTCGAGATGTGGGGCGAAGTACAGGGTTATGACGAAACTCAAAATAGAGATGGCGCCGTCATACCACTGTGCTTTCCAGGCGTGGACAAAACCCTTCACGTTCACCAGCCCGATTACCGCCATCATGATTACGGCAGCCAGAACAGCCTGCGGCAGATGGTAGAGCAGCGGGGTGAAAAAGAGCAGGGTGATAACCACCATCAGCGAGGTGACCACTGAGGAAATACCGGAAACTGCACCGGCCTGCAGGTTAACAGCGGATCGGGAAAAGGAACCGGAAACAGCGTAGCTGGAGCCGATGGAACCAAGAATGTTGGCAAGGCCCTGGCCGATGAGTTCCTGGTTCGGGTCAAGCTTTTGACCGGTCTGGGCAGCCATGGCCTTGGCGATGGCGATAGCCTCCATGAAGCCGAGCAGGGAGATGATGATCGCCGTCGGCAAAAGCTTCAGGAAGGTCTTGGTATCGAGTCCCGGTACAGTCAGGGTCGGCAGACCCTCAGGGATCTTGCCGACGATGGCGCCGCCACCCATGACCTTCAACTTGGCCGCGTCAAGAACGTCGTTGCCGACTTTGATTCGCCAGGTACCGTCATCGGTGGTTACACCTGCTGGAACAGCGCCTTTGGGGTAGAAGGTGTAGGCACCGTCGGCCTCGACGGCTTCAAACTTCATGTAACGGAGCTCTTCTCTGATGGAGCTGGCCTTGTGCTTGAGTTCGGCCATCTCCGAGGTGAGAATGGCGATCTGGCTTTCCAGGTTGATGAGAGCGATGGACTGGCCGTGACCAGTGTTTTCCTGCTGTTTTTCCTTATCGACTTCAAGACCTACCGCCGCACGTTCTTCGCCGAGGCTCTTGATGTCGGTCACGACACTGTTAAACTCAGTGATTTTTTCAGCCAGCCCGGGAGCTTTCATGGCGCTGACATCCACGAAAGCGTCTTTGTTAAAGCCGGTGAAGTACGAAAGAATCGTGGTGATTGCAACAGCGATCAAAACGTTGGGAATCCGCGGGTTGACCTTGCGGAGCCCAACCATGATGGCCACTGCCAGTATGCCGTAGATGAGGGTTGGCAAGTGGGTGTAATCGATAGCCGCTTCCCCAACCCTGATGAGCGTCTCGTAGTGGTGCTCAGCCTTATCAACGTACACTCCAAAAAATTTGGAAAACTGGGAAGAAGCGATGATGATCGCTGCTGCGTTGGTGAAACCGTTGACAACGGGATGGGACAGAAAGTTCACCACCAGACCAAGGCGAAGAACGCCCAAGGAGAACTGGAAGATACCAACTGTCAGCGCAAGCGCTACTGAGTAGGCAATAAATTCAGCAGACCCGGCTGTGGCCAGCGGTTCCAGTGAGGCTGCGGACATCAGCGACACAACGGCAACGGGACCGGTGGCTAGCTGGCGGCTGGAGCCAAACAGCGCTGCCACCATGGGCGGCAGGAAGGCAGCGTATAGGCCGTAGTAGGCCGGCAGCCCGGCGAGCTGGGCGTAGGCCATCGACTGGGGGATCAAAACAAGTGCAACGGTAATACCCGCAAGCAGGTCAATCTTGAACTTGCCGCCGTCATAGTCTTTGAACCATGACAGGAAAGGGAAAAATTTAAGAATGATGTTCATTGGTAATCCTAGTAATGGGTGTCAATTGTACTGCCGCATCAATTGTCGTAGAAGGTAACCTCGCCAGTTGCCAACTCGTAGTAAGCGGCAATGACCTTTACATCTCCGGTATTGACCATGTCAGAGATGATAGGCTCTGATTCGGCAATTTTTTCGGCGATATGTTTGGCGAGTTCTTTTGATGCGTCGTTGACCACATCCGTGCTCGACTCCTCCACCTTTTTGAGAGCGGTCTGGATTGCCGGTGCAACGGAGTTGATGTGGCCCTCAAGTGCAGTACCGCTGGCAACTGCTGCTACAGCGCCGCACTCTGCATGACCCATTACTACAACAAGTTTGGTATTGAGATGCGCCACTGCGTACTCGATACTTCCCAGTGAATGATCTCCAATGACGTTTCCTGCAACACGAACGACAAAGAGGTCGCCGAGTCCCTGGTCAAAGATGTTGACCGGTGGAACGCGTGAGTCGGCACACGTCAGGATCGTGGCGATAGGCGCCTGTCCTTTCGAGAGCAGCTGACGAACTTCCTCGTTGTGGTTCGGGTGTTCGGGTACACCATCTACGAATCGCTGATTTCCATCCTTCAAAATCTGCAGTGCTTCATTTGCCGTGGGGCGTTTCTTCGTTTCGTTTCCCATGGTAAATCTCCTTTAAGGTTTCAAGTTTTTAAAATCTATAAAACTTCAAAGAGCCTAAGCTCTACACTTGCATAAAAGCTATTTACAATCAGCAGGTTCAGTTATCCCATCTTATAGGAAGACCTAATCAAAGCGCTCTGAGCTAGAAAGTCAAGAAAAAATCTCGGACTGTTGTGTGCATATGCATGCTTGAGGGTGTTTTTGTTAGCAAATAAAACTATTATGAGATATTCATAGCCATTGCGGTAAAACAATGGAACTACTTGACTCTTCAATGTACTGAATTGTGGCGGTTCAAGGCGGGAATGTAGAGAATGGATGTTAGGTGACAGAGGTAAAGAAAATGGCTGATACTCATCCCTATCGAATAGTTTTGGCTGATGATCATGTGCTGATCAGGCATGGAATCAAAAACATCATATCGCAAAATGACGATCTCGAGGTTGTCGGTGAGGTGGGTGACGGCGAGGAGTTGCTGAAGCTGATCGATAGGCAGCCGGTGGACTTGGTCATCCTGGACATAAGCATGCCGAAGATAGGTGGCATGGAGGCGGTTGGGCTGATCAAGACCAAGTGCTCCTGGGTGAAGGTGCTCATTCTGACCATGCATAAGAGTAAGCAGTACTTTTACCATTCAATGACTGCAGGGGCGGACGGATACCTGGTTAAGGATGATTCGGATGAAGAACTGCTGATCGCCATTCGCAAGATCCTCGCTGGCAAAAGCTATATCTCCCCGTTTATTGCTGAGGATTTTGCCGATGACGTAATCAACACCTATCGAGGTGAGCGCAAGAGCCCATTCCAGCAACTGACCAAGAGGGAGAAGGAGATCCTGCAACTGGTGGTAGACGGCTACACCAGCAAGCAGATGGCGGATAACCTGGGGCTGAGCCCGCGAACCGTTGACCACCACCGCTCGAACCTGCTTCGCAAGTTCCAGATGAAAAATAGTGTCGATCTGGTCAATTTTGCAGTACGCAATGGTTTTGTGACGCCTGTCAAATATTGAGATTCAAGTTTATGGTGTAAAAAGACCAGGTGATACACCTGGAATTGGTTTGAAAATAGGTCTAATTCAATAATTTTGCATTTTTTTTTATGTGCTGCAGGTAGCCAAAATATCAGTTGTTTTTGTCTAATGTGTTGAAATTGCGTGATATGTGCGCTCTGGCAGACGCCATCCTAGGTAAATATACCTAGCGAAAAACAGGTATTTGCCTCAATTGTATTTTCCTCTGAACCCATTAATAATGCTTATGTTTATTGAACGAATTTCAGATTTCTTGAGGGGAAAAAGGAGAGTACACGATGAACAAAGGGGAGTTAGTAGCAGCGATTGCTGAGACAAGGGGGATTACCAAGGTTCAGGCGGAAAAGGCGCTGAATATCGTATTGAAAAACATGGTGGATGCCATGGAGCGCGGCGAGCGTGTTACCCTTGTTGGTTTTGGTTCTTTCAAGGTGGTTGAGCGTGCAGCCCAGAAAGGGCGCAACCCGCAGACCGGCCAGTCCATCATTATTCCTGCACACAACGTGGTGAAGTTCAAACCAGGCAAGCGTTTGTGTGAAAAAGTTCAATAAGCCTGCCTGATCTTCCTATCGTTTCTGTTCGCTCTTTGTCCGGTGTAAGCGATAGACCCAAATGCTTGTACCAGCAAGGATCATGGCAGTGCTAAGAAGCTGCCCCATGGTCAGGGAGCCGAACAGAAAGCCGATCTGCTGGTCCGGTTCCCGGACCAGCTCCACCATTGACCTGAAGATTCCATAGCCAATCAGAAACAGCGCCAGGATAGATCCGTGCGGCCAGCCTCTTGCGCCTCTCCACGGTTTGCTTTTCACAGACCACAGGATGATAAACAGCACCAATCCTTCCAGGAAGGATTCGTAGAGCTGTGACGGGTGTCTTGCCAGGGGGCCTCCATCGGGAAAAACCATACCCCAGGGAACTTCTGTGGTGCGGCCGAATAGCTCGCCATTTATAAAGTTGCCGATCCGGCCGAGCCCAAGGCCGATGGGGATAGTTGCAGCATAGAGATCGGCGGTTTTCCAGAAATCTATCTTGTTTTTCCGGGTGAACCACCAGGCTGCCGCAATAAGTGCGATGCATGCCCCATGAAAGGACATGCCGCCCGAGGTCAGGGCGAGCATCTGCAACGGGTTTGCCAGGTAGAAGTCAAGATTGTAGAACAGGATATAGCCAAGCCGGCCACCCAGGACCACGCCCAGCAGCAACACGAAATTCAGGTTTTCGAAGTGCTCTGAAAGCTCATGGAAGCCAACGCGGCGTATCTGCAGGCGAACCAGGATATAGGTGGCAATAAAGCCGAGCACATACATCAGGCCATACCAGCGTACCTGGAAAGGTCCTGCAATGGTGAAGAGTACCGGGTCTATTTCTGGATACTTTAGCATGGTTCTGTCATTGTTGTTTGCGGCGGCGCAGGTGCACCTGGAGGACTGAGATCGCGGCAGGCGTGATCCCGGAGATGCGGGACGCCTGGCCGAGGGAAAGTGGTCTGATCGTGCTCAGCTTTTCCACGACCTCATTGGAGAGTCCTGACATCGATGCGTAGTCAAGATCTTCCGGCAGCTTGACCGCTTCCATCTTCTTGAAGCGCTCGACCTGCTCGCGTTGGCGTTCGATGTATCCCTGGAATTTGATTTCAAGCTGAATTTCATCGCAGACGCTGGAGGCGGCAAGGTCTTCTACAGCGCTCAGCAGCTCTTCCGGTAAAGGTAATTGCGAAAGTTTCGCGAGGTCGATTTCAGGTCTTCTCAACAGGTCGGCCAGAAAGTATTTTTGCTTGGCCGGGGTACTGCCCAGGGCAACCAGTCCATCGCTGATCTCGGCCGTGGGGCGTACCGTCGCGGTGTTGAGCAGTTGCAACCCATCCTGGATGGCGGCCTGTTTATCCATGAAGCTCTGGTAGCGTTCCTGGTCGAGCAGACCAATATCGAAGCCTTTCTGGCAAAGCCTCAGGTCGGCGTTGTCTTCACGCAACAGCAGGCGATATTCGGCTCTGGAGGTGAAGAGACGATAGGGTTCCTTGGTACCCAAGGTTACCAGGTCGTCGATGAGCACGCCAATGTAGGCTTCCGAGCGATCGAGAATGAAAGGTTCCTCACCGCGAACGTATCGGACAGCATTGATGGCGGCCATCAGCCCCTGGGCGGCAGCTTCTTCATATCCCGAGGTACCGTTGATCTGGCCTGCAAGATAGAGCCCGTCGTAACGTTTGGTGGCAAGTGAAGGGCGCAGTTCGAGCGGGTCGATATAGTCATACTCGATTGCGTATCCCGGTCGAACGATCTGGGCATTCTCCAGCCCCTTGATGGAGCGGATCATGGCAATCTGGGTTTTCAACGGCAGGCTGGTTGGCAGGCCGTTAGGGTATACTTCTGTGGTGTCGAGTCCTTCTGGCTCTAAGAAAACCTGGTGTCTGAGCTTTTCCGGAAAGCGCATGACCTTATCTTCGATCGAAGGGCAGTACCTGGCGCCGATACCCTCTATGATGCCGGTGAACATCGGGGACTGATCGATTCCCTGGCGAATGATCTCATGCGTTTTTTCGTTGGTATAGGTTATGTGGCAGGGGAGCTGCGGCAATGTGTAGCGCCCGGAGGAGCCAAAGGAAAAATGTGCGGGCGGCTGATCGCTGTGCTGGGGTTCAAGCTCGCTGTAGTCGATGGTATTGGCATCGAGTCTGGGTACTGTGCCGGTCTTCATCCGGCCGACCTGGAAGCCAGCTTCACTGAACCACTGGGCAAGCTTGACGGAAGGTGCATCGCCCAGTCGCCCGGCGGGAAAGTTTTTGAGACCGATATGCACCAGGCCGTTGAGAAACGTTCCGGTGGCGACGACCACGGCACCGGCCCTGATCTCCTCATTGAGTGAGGTGGTGATGCCGCAGACCCGGCCATCTTCAACGATGAGGGAGTCGGCGACTGTCTGGCTGATAGTCAGGTTGTCCTGTCGCTCCAGCACCGACTTCATACGCAGTCGATACAGGATTCTGTCGGCCTGGGCCCGGGAGGAGCGGACCGCTGGACCCTTGCTGGTATTGAGTCTTCTGAACTGAATTGAAGTGGCATCTATGTTTCTGGCCATCTCGCCGCCGAGGGCATCGATTTCCCTGACAAGATGGCCTTTGGCCAGGCCGCCGATAGCCGGGTTGCAGGACATGGCACCGATGGTGTCGGCGTTAATGATAGTTACCAGTGTCTTGCAGCCCATGCGGGCGCTGGCGAGCGCAGCCTCGCAGCCAGCGTGGCCTGCGCCAATTACTATTACATCGTAGTCATTCATTGATCGTGTCGGTTCTTGTCATGTGTGCCTTGGTAAGTGCACATGCTGGTTATGAGTCTTTCTTCCACCAGATCACAGCCCAGCGGGGCGGCGAATGGCGGGTGATGGTTATGGAGCCGTCTTGTTCTGTCCGGGCGTTCCGGGTGAGGTAGTGCCGGACCAGTGTCTCCTCTTCGCTGGTGAGGTTTTTGATCATCCAGCTATAGGACAAAAAGGCCTGCTCGAGGCTAGCAAAGCGCAATTCCTTTTCAAGTTCGATAATTGCGACGTTGGGATGAATGTTTTTCGTATACAGGATATTGAGTGTATAGATATAATCGGGGCCTGATTGAAAATTACGACCCACAGCCTTGTACAATTCAGGGTCGAACGGGGTCGGTGAAATCCGGTCTGCGATAAACACATATCTGCCGGCATAGCGATTGAGTTTATCTATTGCCCCGGAGATGTCCTTGACGTTTAATGAGCGTGAAGCAATTGTTATGTCGTGGACGCCGATATCTTTTTGTTCCCAGTCGTCTTCCCAGGCACACTGGAGTGTCTTGATATTATTTAGATGCTCCTTTCGGGCGCGCTGACTCAGAATTTCAAGCATGCCGGGGGAGAAGTCCATGGCAGTGACGGAGCGGACCTTGCGGGCCAGTGGCAGAGCGAGGGTGCCCGGTCCGCAACCTATGTCGAGAACGGTTGTTTCCGGGGTGAGCGGCAACTGTTCAAGAAAAAGGTTAGTGAAAGGGGAATCGCTGTTGCGGGAGGCAAACGATGCGGATTTCTTATCCCATTCCGATGGGCCCTTGCTGGACCACCCTCTCCTGTCGCGGGCATTTTGCCAAAGAAGGTTCCAGTCAAGGTCATCGTAAGTATAATTATCAAAGTCTGTCATGTGAGGATTACCGGGGCAACTGATCCAAGGAGAGGCGATAGATCATATATTTCGCCTGAAAGTATCACAGCGGGCGGTTATGTGCAAGATTGGGTGTCGCCGACAGGTGAAAATGTTTGACAGCCCGTGTCGTCTGTGGTTAATATTCACGTTTTGTGATTTTTAAATCCCCAGATAAAAATTGGGCATAGCGCTATTGGGGAGGCAAGCTCTGAAAAATCAGCAATGTACAGATTTACGGAGCTCGACAAAGGCCTGGGAAATTTAAAATACTCCGCGCAAATGTGCGGATTTGTACAAGAGGAAGTGAATCATGAGCAAGCGTACTTTTCAGCCAAGCAACATCAAACGTAAACGCACCCACGGATTTCGCGCCCGCATGGCCACCCGTGCAGGACGAGCAATTCTCAATGCCCGCAGAGCACGCGGACGCAAACGTTTGGCCGCATAATCAAGCTTTTTGAAAAAATTTTCATTTCCTAAAAACTCTCAGCTGCGCAAGGGTTGGGAGTTTGATGGGGTATATGACCAGGGCAAGCGTTTGCATGGCAGGGGGTTTACCATTATCTGCCGGCCAAACGACCTGGGGTACAGCCGGATCGGGATCAGTGTAAACCGCAAAATTCGGGGTGCTGTCAGGAGAAATCGCATCAAACGGATAATTCGAGAATCGTTCCGCTTGGAGCGGCAGCTCTATCCGTCCGGTGCCGACGTCGTATTCGCAGTCAGACCTGATTTCGCATTCACATCGCCACATTCTATTACTGAGGCGGTTGCGCCACTGACCCGCAAGTGGAGAGCAATGCATGAAAACTGAGATCAGGATATCTCAGGTTCCCAAGATTATGCTCTTGTGGTTGGTTCGCGGATATCAATATCTGATATCCCCTCTGCTGCCTCCCAGCTGCCGCTTTACTCCCACCTGTTCTGCATACACTATCCAGGCACTCCAAAAATATGGTGCGATACGGGGTACATATCTTGGTATTCGCCGTATTTTACGTTGCCATCCATTTTCGAGAGGCGGTTATGATCCTCTGCGCTAAGCGGTTGCCGCCACACTTATTTAACTTCCATACCACGGGAATTTTTCTGTGGCGTAAAATCAATCGGTAAGCACATGGATACCCAAAGAGCCATATTGGCAGTAATTCTCTCGTTCGCCATATTGTTTGGTTACCAGTACTTCTTCGTCGGGTTTGAGCCTAAACAAACTCAGGTTGAAACCCAGGTTGAGGGTACGGCAGAAGATGGCAGCAAGCAAACCGCCACTCCACAGGAGACGCAGGTGCCGCCAACGGTGTCTCCGGCTCAGCCGGTTGTAATGCATCCCGAGGCCCGGGATATTACTGTCGATACTGACCTGTACACGGCTATCTTTACGGAAAATGGCGGTGCCTTGAAGAGCATCTCCCTGAAAGAGCATTTCCAGAACATGGAAGAGAACGCCCCCGGGGAGGAACTGGTAAATTCAAGCGATGCGATCGGCTACCCGCTGAATTTCTCCTGGGGTGGTGCCGTAGGCCAGGATTTGCTCTATAAGGCCACCAGCGAAGATGTGAGCTTTGCCGACGGCAAGGCGCGTCTGGTAATGGAGGCTGATGCCGGCGCAGGTCTCGTTGTCGTTCGGACGTACACCTTCACCAAGGACAGCTACCTCTTTGACCTTGAGGTGACGGTACGCAACACCGGTGGCAGTGTCCTGCAGGGAATGCCGCAGTTGCACCAGGTCAACACCCCCTTCCAGAAGACCGGCAGCCCGGCAGACGGCTTTTTGTTTCGCGGCCCCACCAGCTTCTTCAATGGTGATCTCGAAGAGGTGAAGCCCAAGAAATACAAAGATGGTCCGATCACCCTGCAGGGCAATTTCGACTGGGCCGGCTACGGGAGTCACTATTTTGTGAGAGCGATGATTCCCTATGAGGGCGTTGGTACCTCCTACAACATGCAGGGCGACGAAGAGCTGACTTTCACCACTCTTTCAGGCAATCTCGACACTCTTCAGCCGGGAACAGAGAAAAGCTACAAGTATGGCATTTACTACGGTCCGAAAAAAGTAAAACTGATGGAGGAGATTGGCCATAATCTCCAGAAAGCGGTGAACTTCGGTTTCTTTGATTTTATCGCGCGCCCGACCCTCTGGCTGCTGAACTTTTTCTACGGCTTTGTCCACAACTACGGTATTGCCATTATCCTGGTGACTATCCTCTTCAAGGCGGTCTTCTGGCCGATTACCCAAAAGGGTATGAAGTCCATGAAGAACATGCAGAAGCTCCAGCCGAAGATGATGAAGATCAAGGAGAAGTACAAGGACGATCCGACCAAGATGAATCAGGAGGTAATGAACCTCTATAAGACCTACAAGGTTAACCCTCTTGGCGGCTGTCTGCCGATGCTGCTGCAGATCCCGGTCTTTTTTGCGCTCTACAAGGTCCTGCTGCAGAGTATTGAGCTTCGTCATGCACCTTTTATGCTGTGGATCAATGACCTTTCCGCACCAGATAGATTGTGGATCGGCTTTGACATCCCCTATCTGCATGGAATTCCGGTGTTGACCCTGATGATGGGTGCTTCCATGTTCATCCAGCAGAAGCTCACCCCGACCACAGCTGACCCGACTCAGGCAAGAATTCTACAGTTCCTGCCGGTTATCTTTACCTTTATGTTTCTCAATTTTGCCTCCGGTCTGGTACTCTACTGGTTTGTCAACAACCTGCTGTCAATTCTCCAGCAGCAGCTGATCAACCGTGACGTGGCCAAAAAGACCGCATGATTTCGGCCTGATTGTACCCGGTTTTGTAACCGAAGACCGGGTGCGGCAGTTGAGAAACTTAAAAGCAGAGAAAAGCAATGTCTGGTGAAAAAAAAGACTTTTACGGAAAGGAAGTTACAGACGCAATAAAGAAAGCCTGTGAGACGCTGAAGGTGTCCCAGGAGATGCTGGATATCGAGGTGCTGGAGACAGGTTCCAACGGCATTTTCGGACTTATCCGTAAAAAAGCCAAGATCCGTGTCTCCATAAAGCAGGATGTGGATGAGTGTTTCACCCCCGTCTCTTCAGCCAAGCCAGTGGTGGTCAAGGAGGATGTTGTCGAGTCCGAACCTGTCACTGCTGAATCTGTTCTTGAGGAAGAGGTGGCCGTTACGGAGGTTGAGCCGGCTGAAGAACCGGTCGCTCCTGCAGAGGAGGAGATAGAGTCGGAAGATGGCCCCGAGGCCGAGAGTGAAACCGAGGCCCGCCCAGAGAGCATTGAGATTATCAAGGACCAGCTGGTGCAGTTACTGCAGAAGATGGGGTATCCTTCAGAGGTGGAGGTCTCTTTTGAAGGACTTGCCGTTGAGTGTAATGTGAGTGGTGAGTTCGAAGAGGAGCTTGCCGGCCCAGACGGCAAGACCTTGGACTCAATTCAATACCTGCTTCGAAAGATGGTTGCCCGCCAGTGCCCAGAGCGACTGCGTATCAAGGTCAATGTGGGCAGCTTCCGTGAGCGCAGGCTTGAAGAGCTCAAGCAGAAGGCTGTGGAATACGCCGCCAAGGTCAAGGAGACCGGCAAGACCCAGGTCCTGCCAGCACTCAACCCATCTGAGCGACGGGAAATTCACATGGTGCTCCAGGAGGACAAGGAGGTCCGCAGTCGCTCTGTCGGTGACGGTCTGTTCAAAAAGATTCTCATCTACAAGCCTGGCAAAACCGGCCGCGGAGGACGCAAGAAAGGTGGTAATCGCGGCGGTCGCAGAAACAGAAACGGTAAAAACGGGGGCAAACCCACAAGTGATGAGTAAGCTGCCTGCACACGATTGCTCGCGGCTGCAGTGAAAATATGAGCAATCATCTCGATCAGGAAAACACCATAGCTGCAATATCCACCCCGCCGGGTGCCGGCGGAATCGGCATCATCAGGATGAGCGGCGCAGAATCCTTAGAGGTTCTGCGCCGCATTTTTGTTCCAGTGGAGAAAAACTGCGTTTTTGAAAGTCATCGCCTGTACTATGGCCATGTAACGGAGCCGCTCAGCGGGAAGGTGCTCGATGAGGTGCTCGCTGTGTATATGCGTTCACCCCGGAGCTACACCAGGGAGGATGTGGTGGAGATTCACTGCCATGGTTCCTTTCTGGTGCTGCAAAACGTCCTGGAGGTAATTCTTGCCGAGGGCGTTGAGTTGGCTGCCCCTGGTGAGTTCACCAAGAGAGCCTTCCTTAATGGCCGAATCGACCTGACCCAGGCCGAGGCGGTGATAGATATTCTCTCAGCCAGAACCAATAAGGGCGTGGATTTGGCCCAGGAGCAGCTGTCCGGCGCGCTTTTTCAGCGAATCGACACCATCCGCAGGAGCTTGACCAATATGCGGGCTGTCATTGAGGTGGCGATAGATTTTCCGGATGAAGATCTGGAAATTGTCGATCACAGCCATCTCATCAGTCAACTGGATTCCGAGGTTGCCAAACCACTGGCTAGGCTGCTGCGAAGTGCCGAGCAGGGCAAGATCTACCGGGAAGGCATCTCAGTAGTCATTGCCGGGTTGCCCAATGTAGGAAAATCAAGCCTGCTCAACACTCTGTTACAGGAAGATCGGGCCCTGGTTACGGAGATTCCCGGTACCACCAGAGACACTATCGAGGAATACATCGATATTCTGGGTATGCCGGTGCGTCTGGTAGATACCGCAGGCATCCGCGAGGATGCCGAGGTTGTGGAGGAACTGGGTATTCAAAGGGCAAGGGAGCTGATCAACTCAGCCGACCTGGTGTTGTTCATGCTCGATGGTGCACGGGAAATCTCCGCAGCTGATCTTAGGCTCTATGAGTCTGTCGCCCATAAGCCGTTGCTGGTGTTGGTCAATAAGACAGATGTCTGTACAGTCCCTGAAAACTTTGCCCGTCCTCTCGCCTCCGAAGCGCCGGTCATCTGCATTTCCGCCAGAGAACAGCTTGGCATAGAAGAGTTGAAAAAGGCGATTTTTGACCGTGTGGCCTCCGGCTCCGAGCAGTGGGAGGAGACGGGATGTGCGCCGAACATGCGGCATAAGCTAGCTTTGAAGAAGGCCTATGAGGCCTGCCGCCGGATCGAGGAGGCACTCACTCTGGGCGTGACCAGTGACCTGATTGCAGTTGAGCTGCAAGAGTGTCTCGATCAGCTCGGTGACATCGTTGGTGAAACCACGACAGAGGATATCCTTGACGTGATTTTTGAGCAATTCTGCCTTGGTAAGTAGTTCGCTCTGGAGAGGTCTCAGCACAGCTTTTTCACGCTGTGCTGATCAGGTCATCTCAAGGACGGCCTGTACCACCTTGTCTGCTCCCTCTGCGATCTGGTCCACCCGTGACTCGAGCATATAGCATGGGGTGGACACCACTTTATTGGCTGTATCCACAGTGATCTCACCATGTAGAGTTGCTTTGTGGTGCGCCCCCATGGTTATCAGCGCCTCCGCAGTTTCCCGATCCTGTCCTATGGTGACCGTTACGTCGGAAATGATCTGCGCAATGAGGGCCGGAGCGATACAGAGCGCACCAATTGGTTTGCCGACTTCATGCATTGCGCGTATGGCGGATGCCACCTCGGGGTCTATTTGGCAATCGGCTCCCTTAAAAGCGAAATCCGACAGGTTCTTGGCAGCTCCAAAGCCGCCGGGCAGCAGCAGGGCGTCGAAGTTATCTGCAGAAAAATGTCGCAGATCGTCAACGTTTCCGCGGGCGATCCTGGCGGACTCCACCAGAACATTCCTACTATCAGCCATTTCCTCGCCAGTTAGGTGATTTATTACATGGTGCTGTTCCTTGTTGGGGGCAAAACAGGTGAACTGTGCCCCGTACTTATGTATGGCCAGCAAGGTGAGAGTTGCCTCATGTATTTCTGTCCCGTCCAGATAGCCGCATCCGGATAACAGTACAGCTATGTTTTTCTGCATCACAATCCTCCGATCACATCCCCATTCGCAGGCTGATTTTATGGAGCGCAGCAAATATCACCGCTGGTATTGCGGACTAGGAAAGGGATACTTGCATTGCTGTCTTGGTCTGAGCCGATCAGGCAACGGCTCATGGTCATTCATTGTATACCACCCATTATTTTATTTTAACTCCTTTAGCAGAGCCTCAGCATCTTCACGTTCTGCGAATTGAAGTTCCGAATTGACAGAGAGCTGTAACGCCTCCAGGGCACTTTGCTGATCATTGTTCCCTTTCTGGGCGAGAGCAAGATGGTAGAGGATGGCGGGATTCTCGGGCTCCACTTCCAACGCCTGTTGAAACTGGGATATGGCCAGCCCATATGATTCACGTTTCAAGTGCACCACGCCAAGGGTGTCGGCAACATGGGGATCATCAGGCAAGGATTGTTTGGCCAGCATCGCCAGGCGCAGAGCTTCCCCCAGGTCACCATTTTCCTCGCCAGCCAGGATATAGGCGAGATTGTTTGCCGCAGCTGGAAGGCCAGGCTCGACGGCGAGAACTTTCCTGTAATGTTTCTTGGCCTCCTGAAAATCGCCTTTTGTCTCGAGAAGGGTAGCGATACCAAGGCTTGCCGGAATAGATTCAGGCTGACTCTGCAGCAGTTGCTGGAACTCGGTGATCGCTTCATCCGTTCTGCCCATGGAGTGCATGATCCGGGCAGAAGCAACAAATGAGTGGGGGAGGGCAGGTGCGAGTTCCTGGACCCTGGCATACGCCTCAAGAGCCTCCTCTGCCTGTCCCTTCTGGGCCAGCAGGTTGCCGAGCAGCATGTAATGGCCGGCAGCCCCAGGGGCCAGCGCAATCTGCTGCCTGACGATTTCAACTCCTTTTGCTGCGTCCCCCTCTGAGGCGAGGGAGGCGTAGAGGGAAAGTGCTTTGGAGTTGTCGGGAGCAAGCTCGATCAACCGACCAAATTGTTGCTCCGCCTGATCGGTTTCTCCCTTGCCCAGGTACGCCAGGCCAAGGGTACCAAGCATATCAAGGTCGGTTGGGGCGGCCTTTCGTATCTGTTCCACTGCGGTGATGGTGTCATCGAATCGCTTCTGCGCCAGTAATGCCTTGGCCATGATTTTTGCTGCGGCCAGGTTTCTGTTATTCAGCCTCAAGGCTATAGTCGCTTCCTTACCGGCATCATCAAACTCACCTCTGGCCAGCAGAATTTTCGCATGCAAAGTGTGAAAGCGGCTCTTGGCAGGGGCAAGTTGGAGCGCTGAGGCTGCGGCCTTCTGAGCCAACTCCAGGTCTCCGGATCGTAGATGCGTTAGGGCAATATAGTAATAAGGTTCGGCCCACTTCGGGTAATTGGTGGTGAGGGGTATAAGAAGTTCGAGTCCGTCTTCATGCTTGTTTTCGATGAGCAATAATTTAGCTTTGACAAAGAGGGCCCCGCCATGCTTTGAGTTTTCGGTTAGGATGGATTCGCTAAGCCTTCTGGCATCATCAAAACGTCGCATTTCAAAATAGGTATCGGCCAGATCGGTTTTCAGTTCATTGGAGTCTGGTATATCCGTTGTAGCGATCTCCAAATATTCTGCTGCCTTTTGATAGTTTTTGCCAGTTCTGTAGATGTTGGCAACCGAGGCTCGAAGCTCAGCAGATTTCGGATCCAATTCTACAGCCTGTTGGGCTGCCTTCACTGCTTTGTCGAATTCTTCTGTTTCTGAATAAAATGTGGCCAGCAGAGAGTAGGAACGAATGTCTTCAGGAAAAGCATCTGCCATTTGCACTAGAATTTTTTCCGCTTTTTCCCTGTTCCCCTGCTGTTTGTAGAAAAGGAGCAGCGCCCTGTAGTTATTGAGATTGTCAGGCCCTGCTTCCAGAGCTTTTTGAAACATTTTTTCACTGGTTTCAAAATTTTTTTCAGCCGCGGAGATGCGGCCATTCAGGTTGAAAAAACGGTCTGATTGCCTATCAGTACCATTCACTCGCGCCATGATCTGTCGGCTGGCCTCGATATTGCCTGAGAGCAGTTCAAGGTTGGCTAGCAGGTGCAACCCCTCAGCATTGTCCGGTTCTGCTTCCAGTATTTGTTCAATATAGGCTCTTGCTTCTTCCAGCGAGTTGGCCATCAACAGGAATTCGCTGACCTTGATGCCCGCATTGATGTTGGAAGGTTCAAGATCTACAGTTCGCCTCAACTGACCGAAGCCTGCCTGGAGGTTGCCCTCCTCGAGTTGCAGCAGCCCCAATTGATACCGTGCTTCAGCATATTTAGGATCGATCTGGATGGCGTTGCGCAGTTCAATGATGGCTGCCTTGTTGTCATCCTGCTCAATGTACTCCATGGCTCTGCTAAAATGTTTTTGTTTTTTCTTTTCGTCATTGGAGCAACCGGGAAGGAAAAGAATCATGAAAGTGATACAGCATAAGGAAATCAATCTGGAGTAGAGCATAAGGGGTCCTTTTTTGAAAAGTTCAAGTATTGCTACCCGTGCTGATGCTGTGTATCTATGAATGAGTAACTGAGTATGTCCGCTAGATAACATATGATGTTATAACAGATAAATGTATTACATGCCGAATGTTTTTCCTATCAAAAAATACGAGTTTGCAGACTGGTCTGCTGCCCTCAATTGCTAGTATAACCATCTCATATTTTAGCGGCCTTGGTAAATCAGTAAATATGCTCGCTCATAACAGATCGTTGTAACCTTGATGGTAGACTGAGCAGAAGGAGAAAATTTCAATGACAATGAGATGCTTTGAGAATCGATAAAGTCTGAGAGGAGAAAGTTAGATAATCGTAGAATGGTTGGTTGGAGTTGGGGCTCAAACGAATTGTAGTACTTGGCTTCAACCGGTAGGTCAGGCACCTTTTAACCATGATATCTCAAGAAGGGACCAAGCAATCGGAGCCTCTTCCTGCGCTTGGGTCAGCGAAAATGCCGTGAAGTTTCTCTGGGACCTCACTGTGCAAAGCTTGCTGTGGTAGATCTATCTGCGAATCCTGTGTGTGTAGTGCTTATCCTTTTCTTGATCATGTTGGTTTATGGAAAGGCCATCAATTCCGTATCCGAATCCCCAGCTAAGACGACCCAGTTCCGCCGGGTCATTTCCCTTTGCAAGGCAGGTTCCGAGCTGTAGAGAACAAGTCGAGCTCCCCTGGGCCGGATAAGAAAACCAGCCTCGGCAAACCATGTCGCCAGGAGATCCCCGGCAAAGAGAGCCGTGACTCGGGGGCCAGGAAGCTCTAAGGCGGCGATTCGAAGCAGGGTGGCAATGGAGGGGGTCGGGCAGATCAGGTCAATGATCTTGCTTTCGGTGTCAGTTTGTTTGTAGACCAGGATACCCTCGTGTTTCCCAGTGGCTAGCAGGGCAAAGTCGTAGCGATTATAGAAGGTGCCGTCATAGCGCCAGAGGAAGTCCGGGGGCTCGATGGCATTACCGACCTCTTCGTGGTCAAACCGACGCGGAAAAAGCTTGGCCTGGGCCACCGCCTCTTCGGCGGCGACCCTCTGGAATTGACCCCGGACTTTAGGAGAGCCGATCCAGCGCAACCAGGAGAACAGGTCACGGGCAATGGCCTTCGCAGATCCATGCAGAGCCGGTCGCCGTACCAGCAAGCCCTCCTGGTAACCGGCAATGATGGCGGCGCCTTTCTTCTTATACAGGTTGGCCTGGGCCTCGGACTGACCAGTGGAGACGATGAGCGTAAACCTTTCCCAGGCCTTGGTCAGGAAACCACTGCCGATGCCCTGCCTGCGATAATCGGATTTGACCATCGTGTCGATGGGGTAGGCCGCGGTCCGGAGTTCGGAGCCACAATGCATATGAACAGGGAGGTAACAGCGGAGGCCGACGATCTCGTCTTGATCCATGCAGAGGGCTATATGAAAACCTCGGGGATGATTGAGAAACAAGGCTTCAAACCGGCCAGGTGCGGCCTGGATCGACCGCTCTCCGAAATTTTCTACGAGAAACCACTTTATTTTTTCGGTATCGACCTGATCTGCCCAGCGATAAGTTAATTCCATTTGCATGCTCACTTTCCAAGTGCGAGTTTGGTCAGGGATTTCAGCAGCCGGATGTCATGGGGGCGATATCTAAACGCTCGGGTATAGTCGCTCAGGGCTCCGACATACTGTTTTTGCGAGGCCCTCCAGCGTCCCCGGCTGACATAGGTATGGGCCCAACCTTTGCGGATCTCGGCTGAGGTGACGCAATCCCCATGGTTCGCTAGAAATTTTTCAAACAGTCGGAAGAAGTTGTCGAATCGCTCGCCGGTTCGATGGGACATCTGACCGTTCCAGATCCGGTATGCCACCAACGGTCGGGGCAGGTAGAGGAACTCGTAACGGACCGAGATACGGAGCCACAGGTCATAGTCGATGGCCATGCTCAGGGACTCGTCGAACCCTCCAATCTCTTCTAAGATCCGCCTGGGGACCAAGGTGGTGTTGAAGGTGACGAAATTGTCCAGCAACAGCTGTGCGGTGATCCGGCCGCTGTACCTTGTGACTGTGGACGCAGGCAGATTATTGCCCTCGCCGTCGATGAACTTGAGTTCGCCGTACACTACCCCTAGGTCCGGCCGTTGGGAAAATGCGTTAATCTGAGTGCGCAGCTTGCCCTGAAGCCAGTAATTGTCGGCATCGCAGAAACCGACCATCTCGCCCCTGGCTTCGCTCAGGCCGCGGTTCTTGGCCACGGTCTGGCCAGCATTGTCCTGGCGGAAGATCCTTACCCGTGCATCACCTCCGTATCGCGCCAGCCGCTCAGCTGTATCGTCCGTGGAGCCATCGTCGACGACCACGACCTCCAGTTCGGGATAGTCCTGCTGCAAGACGGAATCGACAGCGGTACAGACGTATCGCCCCATGTTGTAGGTGGCAACGACCACCGAAACCAACGGTGTTGCGTTCATAGCATCCCCCTGCTCCAGTGGTTGGAATCATGAGCAAGGGCGCGGTTGTAAACGTCCTGCCAGCTGGTGTCACCGTAGGATGCGGGTTTGCCGATCGCCTTGCGCATTCGTAACATCAGATATTCTGCCCCACAGAGCTTCCATTTAAAGCTGGTCAGATCATTGTCGCCGCCGTAACGCGGCAGTCGAAAGATATCGGTCTCGCCCAGCGATTGGTAGGCGACGTAGCTGCCAGTAAATCCAGCTTCATGTACAATCTCCCTATTCGCTTCTGTATAGTCGGCGGGCCCGCCCTGGGGATAACTGAACCAGTCGACCTGGTATCCAAGCACAGCCTCTAACCGCAGTTTTGATTGGACAATCTCCTTTTTGGCCTGCTCCGGCGGTAAGCGGGAAAGGACTGGATGGTTCACGGTGTGGGCACCCATGATCACACCGGCCCTGGCCATGGTCATGACCTGATCCCAGGTTACGGCCTGGAACCGAGGATCACCAGTGTCGACCCCTTCTTTGGTGCACAGCTCTCCGATATGGTCGAGCAAGGCCTCCCGTTCATGATCAGGGACGAAACGAGAGTAATCGGCAATGATGTTCCAGGCCCGGTCGCGCTTCTCCGGGGTGGTCAGGGGAAGGTGCACGGACTCTCCCTGTAATTCGACATACAGAGTATCCCGGCTCGTACCCGTGAGTATCTGCCGCAACCGATCCCACCAAAGCAGAATCTTGCCTTCAACGAAATTGGTTGTGACGAACAGGACGGGGCGGACCCCATGGTCACGCAGGATTGGAAAGGCGACCTCGTAAAAATCGCGATACCCGTCGTCCACGGTGATCACCACCGGGCAGGCCTGCCATCGCTTGACGCCGTGCAGCGCTGCGGCATGGTCGTCTGGAGTCCAGTTTGGGTGATGCCTGGTGAGGTAGTTCATTTGCTCGCTCAGCAGGTCTGCAGAAAGCAGGCGCGAATCCCCCCCCGGTTCCTTGGTGAAGCGATGAAACATGAAGGTACGCACATGCCTCCTTGTCAGGCTCCGGCACAACTGTTGGAATCCCGGCAGCGCCAGCAGGGCATTTTTTAAATCCCGTTTCATTCGGTGTAAATGTTTGATTTTGCGAGGATAAGTTAAGTTGTTCCTGGCTTTTTTGTGGTGCTGTTTGGTAACAAATATCCTATCCCATAAACCCAGTAAAGGCAATATTCCTCTCTTTGTCCTGCGATGCTAAATTGTCAGGCGATGATCAGCCACCGAATATCAATTGTTTAATCATTGCTACCATGCTCAACCTCGGACAAAAGAACGGAATAGAAAAATTACTGCTCAACAGCAGAATGTTGTTTAATAAAATAACAATGAGTTAGATTAAGTTATGGCTCAGTAGTCTCGCGGAACTGCCTAGTACGGACCCGCCGGCTGGGAGGTGTGGAGAGGACGGGAAAAAACGTCCTCACTTAATTAGATGGTGCTATCGACCTACTTTCATTCAACAATTTGCCCTCCGATGACAGACTGACTCCAAGATATATAGGTATTGGCGAGAATCTGGGACATCAAGCAACCCATAGCGGCGTTATAAGAAATTTTTAACCATCAAAGCAAGGTCGAGCATAAATTCGATCGTGGCGAAATTGCGTCTGTCATAATATCCTTTGTTGATTAAAGGCACCACCCGGTCCATCGCAAATACCCCGCTTTCGCGGACATGACGACAAAGAACTGTCTCGCGAACGAACTCAGGCATGGTGCCATGGTAGATGTACGCTCTACGTTCGAACTCCGCGAGTTCGCTCACTCCAATTGCATAACGGACCGTATCTAAGACTGGGACACGCTTTCCTAACATGCCGAGTGCAGTGTCTGCAAACGCACCGAGGCCGAGTGTTGTCGCTGAGAGATCAAACCCTCCACGCGGTCGCCATCCCCAGTTTACAGGACATTCACTGATATACCCTCCTACTTCGCAAATCAGCTGTCGTTGGAAGGAGCTTTTTAACGGTTCACCAACGAATTGGTGCTTGAGGTTTTTGAGCCGCATGGCTGAGAGCGATTTTCTGTTTCCAGTTACTGGTTCGAGCAATTTCAAAGAGATCAATTTCCGATCAGCATATGGAGTCCGCTGCAGGCAGAATGAGTTCCCTAAGTCATAGTTTGCAGAAGATGAAGATAGACTCTCTTCCTGAATGAGAAACCTTGGTGAGCCTATGCCCTCATCTCCTGCTGCTTCGAGCATCCAATGTGTATCAGGCTTCAGGGCCTTCCTCGATAAACCATCGCGGCCTAAAACGTCCAACCGAGCGCCGCGCGTACCAACCCCTTCGGAGTCGCACCGCCCAACCTGATTCCCTAGATTGCCTGAGAGTCGCGCGCCATAACAACTACCTAGTTGCTTATATAGCCAGAGATCAGGAGTCTCTGAGAACGAGCGAAGCCCGCCGGTAAGGCGTGAGACTGATTCACAGAGCGAGGGCAGTGCATCATGATACGCAGAACCAAGATTCACTATTTTATGAGGAAGTCCAAATGCCTGAGCGAGGGCACTTGCGCGTCGAACGTCTATGGAGGGATTGACCCCGCTGATAGTAATGGTATCAATCCGGCGTCCCTGCTCCAAAATTACGGCGAGGATTGTGCGTGTATCAAGACCCGCAGTGAGTGAAAGAAATGATCCTTCGAGATCCATTCTAGTCAATGTAGCCCGAAAAGTATCTCTTAAGGCCTTATGATACTCTTCTGGAGATTCCAACAATATTTCCGAAGGTTCAAATCGCCCGGCTTCAGATATTTTACCGTCCCTTGACACATGGATACGAGTCCCAGGAGGGATTGTCTTGACGCTTGCAAAAAGAGTCTGCCCAGGTGTAAGACGACCGCTGATAGCCAGTCTCCTGACCATATTCCAATCGAGTTCCAGCGGTGGGTTCAGCTGGCCGCAGAGAAACTCAAGATTCGTGGCAAAAACGGTGTGACGGCCGGTTGTGTAATAGTAAAGAACTGGCATCCCTGTGATGCTGCTGAGGATGTCTATTGATCGGTCGCCATTTAACTCGATAACGATGCCGTTACCAAGAAATCCAGAATTTTCATGTAGATCTTGTGGGTCTCCGCAAACAATGCGACAAGCGTCCGTTACAGAGTCTCTGGTGTCGACCATGAAACATTTGCCGCAACTTCGGATATAGTCAGGATCGATATCGATTCTCAGTGCCCGCACGATCCTAATTTTCCGATTAGCTGTAGTCATTCAACTTTTCATTTCAGCCTGAAGAAAGGATGTTTATGTTTTGGCAAGTTGTTGTTTGGGGGTGGGCGATAATGACGGAACATTAGATGCTTGGTTCGTCCTGTTTAATGATGGTAACGCATTCAGGTTGGCAAAGGAAATGGTTTTTGGCATCTTGCCCGAGGCAACGTTTTTTCAGGATGGCCCGCAAGATGCCATGATGAATAATCGCAACCACCATCCAAGATGTGTATCAGGCCTATGAGATTATGGTCAGTTTTACACAATGAGGGTAGTTCCAGAACCTCTTTCCCTGTGGCTACCTGTGGCCTGATGTCAGATCAGATTTGACTTAGGAAGATTGAGGTTTCGGGTAGAGTCTAGATTTCTCCAGTTGAAGTCCGAATTCGATTTCAACCGTACATTTGATGAGTGGCACAGCGTACCTCTCTCAATCCCTCATGGGAATTTGAGATAAAGCGCTATATGCCGTTGGATTCGGATTTTTACAGGCTGCTCAGAAAATTGCGCAAACTTACCTCATGTTGGGACCTTTGCCCATTACATTTAAAGGTACGTAAATGGAAAGGCTTGTTATGGTCGCTCGGCCCACCTCTGTAGCTACTTATTAAGTCCCTGACTGCCCTATTGAATTCAATTGAGAGGATATCAGGAACATAGGGGTGCTCGGTGAACTTGGTACCTCATGGGTTGATGTAGATTGGAAGTTTCTTCCTGCCAGGGTAAGCCTTACCCGCACCCTCTTGATTTGGAGGCGGCGTTTAAAGCTAAGATTGTAAATCATTTTCCTCTAGTTCGGTGAATGATGAGCTCCACCTCGGCCGAATAGTTGCGTATTGTTTTTCATGAATAACTGTTGGCAATTCCAATTCTGTCTACCTAATCAAGTTGCCAACTGCAAGTTATCGTATTTCTCCATTATTGTTCGTTTCAGCAAAAATGAGAGCAAAAAAAAGATGCCCGGCTGTTGTCGATAAAATTCTGAAATTAATGGAATAATGGTTTGCCAGCGTGCTTTTCACCTGATTGACACAGTTTATGGCAGGACCTACAATTCAAACATGCATTCATGTGATTCTCCTGTAGGGCCATAAATCACTATGGGAGTCATGAGGACTGCAATTCTCTCACCGGGTTTTCTCACCGGGTATTGTCTTGATAACCAATTTGATAGTGGGCCGATGGTGTGAAGTACATGATATCTGATAGGAAATCGTTATTCATGCCATAAAGCTTTGCGATTCTGCGATGATGGACGGAACAATGAAACGCCTTCAGATGATAGGTCTATTAGTGCCACTTCTTCTACTTTGTTGTTTCGTTCCTTTGAGTGCATGGGGAGCTGAACTACGTACCTTGGTGATAGAATATTCTTTCACTCCTCCAGAGTATGCGGGAGGGAGCCATGTGGGGTATCGGCTGTATAAAGACGGTGAATTGGCCTGCGAAACTTCAGATACCGCAAGCATCCCAATGGTCTGCGACATAACGACAGACCTCGGAACATTCGACTTCACCCTAACGGCATTATATAGTGACGATACGGAAAGTTCTCCTTCGGCGCCCTTTACATACACAATCTCTGATCTGCCCCCGAATGAAGAATCAAGAACTTTGGCGATAGAGTATTCCTTTGTAGCCCCACCTCAATCCGGCGTAACGCATGTGGGGTATAGGTTGTATAAAGAAGGTCAACCTGCCTGCGAAACTTCAGATACAGCGACCAACCCAATGGTCTGCGACATTGTGACTGGCAGCGGGACCTTCGATTTCACCCTTACAGCGTTGTACAGCGACAATAGTGAGAGTGTAGCCTCATCGCCATTCACTCTCACCATCGATGACTCACCAACTTTACCGCCTCCAAACGCGTCTTTTACAGCCACGCCCACTTCAGGGGAGGCGCCATTAGCCGTATCGTTCAACGCTTCCGCTTCAAGCGGCGAGATTTCGAGCTATTCCTGGTCATTTGGAGATGGCGGCACAGCAGCGGGAGTGAATGCCTCCCACACCTATCAGGAAGCTGGTAGCTACACAGCCACCTTAACCATTGCGGATACAAGCGGTACCACAGCCACAAGCAGCGTAGGCATTATCGTTGGCGAACAGCCACTCCCACCTCTTGGTGCGTCCATTTCAGCCACGCCTACTTCAGGAGAGGCGCCACTTTCCGTATCGTTCGATGCTTCCGCTTCAAGCGGCGAGATTTCGAATTACTCCTGGGCATTCGGTGATGGTGGGACGGGAGCGGGAGTGAGCACTTCCCATAGCTATCAGGAAGCAGGTAGCTATACTGCCATCTTGACCATTGCCGATGCAAGCGGAGCCACAGACACGAGCAGTGTAAGTATTATCGTTGCTGAGCAACCACTCCCGCCGCTTGGTGCGTCCATTTCAGCCACTCCCACTTCAGGAGAGGCGCCTCTTTCCGTATCGTTTAATGCTTCTGCCTCAAGTGGTGAGATTACAAGCTATTCCTGGGCATTTGGAGATGGGGGCACGGGAGTGGGGGTGAGCACTTCTCACACCTATCAGGAAGCTGGGAATTATACTGCTACCCTGACCATTGCCGATGCAAGCGGTGCGACAGACACAAACAGTGTTGGCATTGCAGCTGCGGAACAGTCGCCGCCTCTTAAAGCTTCCATCAGTACCGACACCTCCTCCGGTGCACCGCCTTTGGCCGTGACGTTTAACGGAACAGGTTCAACGGGTGAAATCGTTTCCTACCAGTGGGCGTTCGGTGATAACAGCCAAGGGAGCGGATCAGTTGTAGAGCACACCTACGAAGCTGCTGGCAGCTATATAGCAACACTGGTGGTCAGCGATTCCGCTGGAAACAGCAGTCAAGACACCGTCAGTATAGCAGTGGGAGAAGTGGCCACACATACATTGGCCATAGAGTACACTTTCAGTCCTCCGAATATCGCCGGTCTCACTCATGTTGGATACCTCTTGTATAAAGATGGGCAGCCGGTATGTGAAACAACAGAAACTACTGCGACACCGTTCTATTGTGATGTTATTAGCGAGGAGGGAACGTTTAATTTCACCCTTACTGCACTCTACAGCGACGATAGCGAAAGTCCACATTCAGCGCCATTTACCCTCAGCATTGGCACGCCGGCAGAACCTCCCCTCAGTGCGGCCATTGCGGCGACACCGCTCTCAGGTGATGCTCCGCTGTCTGTATCTTTTGACGGTTCCGGTTCTACAGGTGAAATTACAGCGTATGAGTGGAATTTCGGTGACGGCGGTCTCGGCAGCGGTGTGACGGCTGATCACGCATATGAGACTCCGGGTAACTTTACCGCCAGCCTGGTGGTGAGAGACCAGGCTGGTCAGACAAATCAAGAATCCGTGGTCATTAGCGTTCAAGAAACGACAGAGCCACCAGGCAACGAACCGCCAACCGCAGTGATAGCATCATCAAACCCAATCGGTGAAACACCGCATGACGTTTCATTTGAAGGGAACGGTTCTACCACGAACCAGCCACCAATAGTTTCCTACGAGTGGAATTTCGGTGACGGGAGCACAGCTATGGGTGAAGCGGTTGCCCATACGTTCAACGTGGCCGGCTCTTTTGATACCGTTTTGACGGTGACGGATAGTGCTTCGCTCAGCGGCCAGGCGAGCACGCCTATACTTGTTACTGAATCTGACACGGGACCTAACGAACCCCCACAAGCCGTCATCTCTGTCACGAGCTCCAAGGGGGAAGTGCCATTCACTGTCGGTTTTGACGGCTCCGAATCAAGCGATGCGGAAGGGCAGATCGCCTCCTATGAGTGGAGTTTTGGCGATGGCTCCACGGCTACCGGGGCGACCACTGAGCACACCTATGCCATCCCGGGAATCTACACTGCCACCTTAGAGGTTACGGATAGCGGTGGAGAGACTGGAAGCAACTCCACGACCATCACTGCGCTTGAATCTGCCGTTCCGGAGTTTTACTTCGAACTTCAGGAAGTGCAGGTCATGCAAAAGTGGCAAAGAGTTGAGTTCGCTCAGCAATACAAGGACCCGGTAGTAATTGTCGGGCCTCCGACATACAAAGATCCGAATCCCGTTACCGTTCAGGTGAGAAATGTCAACTCAACAGGATTTGAGATGCAATTGGGCCGATGGGAATATCTCAAAGGCAAGCACGCCTGGGAAACTGTGACCTATATGGTAGTGGAAAAAGGGTCATACACCCTCGCCGACGGGACAAAAATCGAGGTCGGTACATTTACTGCAGATAGTTCGTTTGCTGAGGTGAAATTTACCCAGCCGCTTAGTCGCGAGCCGGTGGTTCTTACCCAGGTGCTCACTGTAAATGAATCAGGCGTGGTGGTCGGCAGGTTGCGGAATGTCGATCTGATTGGATTCGAGTATCAGCTGCAAGAGCAGGAATCGACACAGTCGAACCATGGGCAGGAAAACATAGGGTATATCGCTTGGGAAAGTGGCTCAGGTTTCTTCCCGGAGAATCAATTGGCCTATGAAGCAGTTTTGACGCCGAATTCTATCACAGATAGCTGGGCGACAATTACCTATCAAAGCGAATTTTCAGATATTCCATTGTTTCTTGCCACAATGCAGACGACCAATGAGAGCGATACCGCAGCATTGAGAATGAAAGATGCTGGAACTTCATCTGTTCTGATCAAAGTTGAGGAAGAACAATCCCAAGATCAGGAAATGGCTCATGCTCCGGAAACGGTGGGGTATCTCGTGATTGGTCCCACGTCAGCGCAGTCCGTGGGGCAATAAGGAAGCGGGGGATTTAGGATTGCTGTAATCGAATTAGAGAAAACAGGATATACATCGACAGGTGGTTCTAGGGCAAAGTTCAGTGTCTTAAGGAAAATGTACCTAGGAAAAAATGATAAGTATATTGGTTTGTTAAAAGTATAGCTAAAAAGGGTCATAGCTATGAAATTAATAAATACTCGAGCATCTCATCTGACAAAAGGAATAATTATCTTTCTGTTTATTCTTGTATTTCCCATCCTGGGACAGGCCAAAGATGTTACTTTTCGGTGGGCTGCAGTCCCTGAACCTGTAACCGGTTACAAACTCTATTACAAAACAGGAGCTGACAGCCAGCCGCCTTATATAGGAATTGGCCTCAACCCGGAGGGCTCTCCCATCATGGTGGGAAAGGTGACCTCATATACCGTAACTGGGCTCTCTGCGGAGGAAACGTATCACTTTGTACTTGTGTCGTATAACGCTTCCGGGGAGAGTGGGTTTTCATCAGTGGTGACCATTGGACCTTCCGACGCCCCGGTTATCATTGATATTACAGTGCAATAGTAACTGTAAGACTAAATAATATTATAATTGGGATATTAGCTTTAATTTTCTCTTTCCTGTTAGCAGAGATTTGTGGATTGTCCTTTAAATAAAATACAGAAAGAGATGAACGAATGAGAGCAATACTCCTGCAATTTGTTTGAGATGACTAGAGGTAACTGAGACTCCTCTCAATCGGAAAATACTCTTTTGGTATCAAAGATGTGTGTGGTCAAATCATATTTTGGGGTGATAAAATGATTAAAACATCAAGCTATTTGAGCCTACTCATTTCGTTAGTTTTTCTTTGTGCTATCGAAAGGACATTCGCCGCCTCGAATTTGCAAATAGCAAATGCAGTGCAATCCAATGGCAAGATTACCATTAGTGGTAATGGATTTGACTCACATCCAGATTACAGCCCATCACTTCCGAACACCATTGCAGCTGCTTGGGATAATCTTGAGACTGGCTCTTTCGGTTCTGGAGGCTTAACCGTTAGAGATTATCCTGAGAACTGGCGTATTATATCGGGCGGTGCAAATAGAGCCAACAGTTCCTATTACGCTTCTAAATTTTATAATAACGGTCGATTGGGAGCGTATGCCATAAATCCCAGCGGAAGCGGTGGACTCGTTTATGCATCATTTTGGTTTATGATGCCCGCTGGTACTCAATCCGGCAAATTCTATCGGGTGTGGGCCGCTGACAGGATAAATTCATATTTTTCAAGTGGCGGAGATAATTACGCGGTTAGAGGATATGCGGAAAATGTTGGGGCATCGACTGTATGGGGATCCCCTGATTCTTTTACCGCAAATGATTGGTATCGTGTCGATATTCTCAACAAAGCTGGCGGTGATACAACAGTGTGGATTAATGGGAAGTTGCAGTGGACGAGACAATGGTTCCCCTCAACTTCTCAGTTTGATGGTTACACAACCAATGTTGGCAGTATGATAGACGCAGGAAATGGTTCGTACAATTTCGATGATATATATGTGAATTATTCACTTGCAAGAGTAGAGATTTGTGATAGTGCGACATGGAATGATTCTCAAATGCGACACTGCGAGATTCAAGTTCCATCTTCCTGGTCATCATCATCCATCGTAGTTGAAGCAAATTATGGGATATTTAATACAGGTGACCAAGCCTATCTTTTTGTTGTCGATAGCTCAGGTAACGTAAGCCCTGCATATGCCATCACCTTGGGCGGTGATGATGGACAACCAGGTGATCAACCTCCTGCAGTAACGATTACTTCTCCAACCACTGGTGGTTCGTATACGATTGAAATATCATCTCAGGAAGTAATCACCATTGCCGGCACAGCAAGCGACGACAACGCAGTTGACTCCGTCACTTACTCAACAGATAATGGCCAGAGCGGACCTGCGGAGTCGGTGGACGGTTACACCAACTGGAGTTTACCGGTAATGATAAATCCAGATGAAACCGTTGTGGCCACTGTAACTGCAACTGATAATGCCGGGCAAAGCACAAACGCAAACCTAACCATCATTGCCACCAGCCCTGGAACTGATCCCGGACCCGAGCCCGGGCAATTAAGCTGGGATGCTACCGTCCAAACAGGGGATGCTCGCTGGAAAGACTCAACGCCGACCTATTGTGTTCGACTTCTCATTGAAGGGGGTCATATCGGGAATGCAGGGAATCAGGCCGTATTAGGATTTCGTGGTCGAACTCTGGCGGGCGGCGATTATGAGATTCGAAATGTCTCCATCGCAGAACGTGATACCAGTGGAAATGTTGGTGATGTAATTGATACGACATGGACTCAAGTCTTCTTCGATGATTTAGCATGGAGTAGTAATGTCACAGTAACTGCCGGCACGGAAAAATTGAGTAAACCGGTAAACCTCAACCTTAAGCCGGGAACCGATTATTATGTGACATTCAAAATAGAGTCTCCATCTGTTTTTCTCGACCCTCCCGCCGGCTATCAGGAATTGTATTTTGTCAGTGAAGATCACACGAGGGATGTCGACTGGAGCGGGAACGGACACCTTACAAGAGAAGATTTTCACGCTTTTTCAAAAATATATGTTTTTACCCCTCCAAGTGATACACCTGTTCCGGCAACGCCGGTTTTAGAAACAGAGTAGCTTCATTTTATTTGCTCTAACGTCTTTGTATGCCCCTAATATTTGTTATGTCATGGGAGCCAATATTAGGGGCATCAGTTTCACTCCATCTGTAAAAAGAAGATCCTTAGTTATAGTCCTGTCGGTCAGCCTGCCTGTCAGCACTAGCCTTTCGTTGGTCTCCTATTCCCTGTCATGTTGAATCAAGCTGTATGATTTGAGGTGGCGAGCATAGAACAGCAGTCTCCCATAGAGCAGCGGGAATCGATCCATCATGCTTGGAGTGTCAAATGATTGCAGAACGTCTTAGGTGGGTATGAGTTGTAATTTCAGTTGTCTATATAACTTTCCAAACCAAATTTCGTTACAATATTCAGTACCATATCTATATCGCGTTTTGCCATTTTTTCTTGCCATCTTTTCAGTGGATCTCCGTCTTGATACAGTGGTGAATCTTTTTTGGTCATCTGGCTGCGTCTATTCAACCGCGTGAGCGAATTTTCCGGCATATCGATCTGCAAAAAGGAAAATATGCGTTGTAATTCCTCATCACCGTTACGGACCAGTTGCTCGAAGTGGACCAAGAGATACCGCTCTTGCGGTTCCGCACTAAGGGCGACGAAATAGGAGATGCACCAGAGGAATGTCTCAAATTCGATAGGATGCCGCAGGGATTTCCGTATGTCACGCAAATGAGGGAAGGCTTGTTCCACCTTTCGAAGGCGTGGAGGATAGGTCAGTGGTGGCCAGCCCTGCTGTCGTTTGGAGAGAATTGTTGCACAGGGGTGGCGTATTATGAGGATTGGTTTGATATAGGGGAAATTGTGCAAAAGCCAGCCTAGCAGCAAGTTGGCGCGAATCATTTTGATTACCCATCGTTGAGGATGCAGGGCTTTGGGGATTGGCGTAAATGATGTCGTCCAGTGGGTGAGGATTTGTCCAGTAAGTACTTGCTCAAAAAAGGCCTTTCCTTGGGGCCATGGTTCATCTGATCTGTAAAATGTATGCCAATCTATGTTTGCGTCTCTGGCTGCTTTGACCCGGGGAAAGTAGAGGGGTTCAAAAAGCAGAGCGCTGCCGGGAACAGTGCAGAGAAGCTCGGCTAGCCAGGTTGTGCCGCTGCGTGGATCTCCAAGTAAAACGACGGATCGTTGTGGGGAATAGTCAGCCGGAGCAGTCATATTGATAAGCCACGGATTGAGGCTTCCTCTGACGAATCGCAGGAACAGATTCTTTTTTGGTGTTCGTTGAAACTTTTTATACGTGTCGGTCAGCATGTAGAGTATGCCTCTGTGTGAGTTAATTTGGGGCTATTTAATTTACAGCTACTTCACGGGTGGCATGGGAGGCACGGGGGCGCATCCGAGATAACTCTCCTTCAGAGGGTGAAAGGCGGCTCAAAACAATTAACAGCGCAGGCATCAGATACCATTCATAGCCTGACAGGCCAAAGCTGGCCAGGCTGAAAAGCAGGTTCATATAAAGGAAAACACGAAGACCATCACGTGATGCCTGTATAAATTCGGAGTGGTTCGCTTTCTGGTTTTTCCAGATGTTATGCTGTTTCTTCAATTCCCGTATGATTGCACCGATATAGAGCAGAAAAAGGAACAGACCGATAAATCCAAGTTCTTGAGCAACTTCTGCATAGAGGTTATGTGCGCGATGGTGGAGATCTGCATAGTTGACGTTGGCTTCATAGGATGTTCCCATACCGTGACCGAAGAGGGGTCTGCGCATAGCCACTTGAAAACTTTTCTCTATTCCGACAAGTCTGGTTGTGGCAGTCGTTGCATTTTTGGTTTCTGAGCTGACGACTGAAAGATATCGGTCTTTCTGGTCAATTGACAAAACAGGGATGACAACGAGTGTAGCAAGGATCAGGGCTATGAGCATTATAGCCCTGTTTCGAGACTTCATAACGATCAGGCCGATAATCGCTAAAAAGGCGACCAGTCCGGAGCGGGATGCTGTAAGAATCATGGTCCAAATAAAAAGAGGACACAGAAGGATCGCAATGAACAGGATTTTTTTATTAATTTTAGAATAATAGTAATAGAAGGGGATAACTGTGGCGATGATGAAAGCCAATCCATTCGGATTGACTATGTCATGGGGGGCGCCGGACAGTCGGTCGAGAAGCTGCCAATTTGCCATTGAGGCGACGGATCCCCAATAGCCAGTAGTGACGTGGAGGTAGAGGGGTTCAAGAATCCTAAAGGATTGTACTGCTAGAAAAACTATCATAAATATCTTGAGCTGTTTTTCTGTCCTGACAAACTTAACTGTGAAAAAGTAGAAAACGCAGGCTTTGGTGAACTGAACCAGCCCGTGTTTAAGTACGCTGCCTGGCCATTCAACAAAGGGAACTGTGGCAATAGCGTAGATGATTATAATCTTGAGATACTTGTCGATCGGGCTCGACGTAGTTTCCTTGGTATCAGTAGGTTGTAACAGAGCAAGAATGATAAGCAGGAGTACTAGCGTGAAGTCAAAACGTATTATACCGAGGAAAGGTATCCTGGAGGGCAGATGGATAAACCAACTGATCACAAACACTAAATAAAGAACAAACGATTTGTCATTCATGTGTTGACCTGATTATTCCAAAGGGATATCGGACTTCTTGTATTGGAGGTCCTGCTAGAATGCTACATTCTCCTACTGCATCCAGTTAGCAGTGAAACCTCGTTGGGTACAATGAAAAGTGTATAGAGCAATCTGCTGTCTTTTCTGGGGAGTGCCAAACTTTATGCGTTGTGTGGGCTATCAGCTCTAACAGGTTCGATGAGTTGTCCCGTTTGTCTTACCTCAATCACATAAGGGATCCCTCAGTCAAGGATGGCATAACCAGAATGTCAAAACAAGGAAAAGTTAGCTCTACATTCCCCAGAAAATCAGCCATATGCACACAGAAATATACGTACGGTTCATCTTCACTGACTCAAGGTGAAGGCGTCGTTTTTTTCTCAAGATGCCAGTAGCGCAGGGATATTATCGATTGGGCCTTCCTGTGATCAGACAAACAAATCAAACCTGCTTTTCGGAGAAAACCATTCAAGCTCGCTATCAAGCTGAAAGAGCCGATACTGTGAAAAGTTAAACTTGAGCTGAATTTTTTTGGCGAGATAGGTTGTTATAACTAAGTTAGTTGGGGAATAAGAAATGTTCTAGCCTAGAGTACTCAGTATTCGCCATTAATCTATCTGTATCGTTGGCATAGATAAGGTTAGGTGTGTTCATCTTCATGAATATATCTCGAGTCCAGTTTTCTCCTTTGCTGAGAGAGATATTTTTAATGAAATCGTTAAGGGTTTCGTGAGATCTGAGATATCCTGTGTTATTGATAGCCCAGTCGCGTGGTGAAAAGCTCCGATAGTTTTCGATCATGTGAGTAATGTTGAGACCCAAATCTACGTCAGTTGACAGCACACCAGTTTGTGGATTAATAATGTTTTTATTTATACCACGATTGGTGGATGAAATGATGATTGGCACATTGCAGAATAAAGATTCGTAAACGACTTTGCTGGCCCCCTCTCTTTTTGTAAGCATTATGCTTATTTTAGACATGTTGATTTTATCAGCAACTTCTTTTGGGGTGATGTTTTCGTAAAAATATATCAGATCAAGTATTCCTCTTTTTTTTGCATCGGTTTTTACATCATCTAAAGTTCTGCCTTCTGCAGGGTATCCTACAAGGCATACTTTTGAAATGGATGATTTGATTGCTGCGAGTGTATCAAATAATAATCTGTGCCTTTTAAGAAGTTGCCAACTGGCAATCATTATGATGTCGTATGTTTTTCTTGTCTCTTTAAACATGAATAAATCTATATTTGCCCAGTCACCAGCGCCTATATGAATAGGCCATAAATTTCCACCCAAGCTATCTATATATTTGAAATCTTGTTGGCATTGAGACTGGACAATAACTTCAGTTTCTAAGGATCTGAACAGAGTAAAGACAACGTCCTGATATCCCCATGTGCTTGGTTCCAGGACTATTCTATATTTTTGGGATACTAGGTCTGTTTTAAACAGGGATATGAATTTCTCAAATGAATCATTATACTTTATAAGTAAAACACCTTTTTCATTTCCTCCTAAATATGGTTTCAATATCAATAAGTCACCTTGCCGTTTGTTGGATTCGTTTGCCTTTGGGTATTTCAGTCTGGAAGCATAATGTTTTCCGTAACCGAGAAATTCATTTTTGTAATTAATTGATTTGTTGCTTTCTCGGAAGCTATGGGTAATATTTTTGCAATCATATTCGTTGATTTTTTGACTGTAGGACTTGATTAATTTATATGGTAAGCCTGGTTTAAAATTAGATAAAATTTTTTGGGATTTAAGAATTACACTCCAGGCTATGTAATCCTTCCGAGCTATGTAGAGGAAGAAGAAATGCAAAAAAAGACAGATAGCAACTAAGATGTAATGAAACGGGGTGAAACCAAGAAGGTTTTCCCCTGAATATTTGATGTAATACTTCAAGATAGGGAGATTGACTCTTTGCATCTAGTTTTATGTTATGGTTGTTAACTGATATGTTTTTTGTAACGAATAAGCAAGTGAATTCAGTGTGACGGATAGTTTGCCGATTGTTAAATACAATTATAGCTATAAGGCGAGTTGATTTTGTACCTCTTTAGCCATCTCATCCCATCTTGAGTTTAGTTCAACCTTTTGTTTGCGAATCTGCGTGTACAGGTATTCACTTTGACATTGCTCTTTGCACTTTATAATAGCCTGGGCTATCATTGAGGCCTTATTCTCAGTGTATATTGCAGCATTCCCAAACCAGGTTTTTAAGACAGGACTATTTGATAAGATCAGCGGAATTTCAAGAGAGACGGCTTCGTATGCACCACACACCATGCAATCGTTAAAAGTAGTTAAAACAATGATGCAATCAGAATTGCTAAGCTGATTAAGATAATCTTCTTCACTCAGGAAACCGGTTAGATGCACATTGTTCTGCCTTGCCAGATCGCGTTCGGCTTGGGCTAACTTACTGTTATTTCCTGTTACAAGCACCCTCACTGATTTGGGAAGCAGAGCAGCAGCCTCGAAAAGTTCAAGGTATGGTTCATCGTTTGCAAATGAACATATCATAGTTACTACGAAACTCTCCGTGTTTGAAACTGTAGTCGAAGATATTTGAAACTCTGGCAGTGGGTCAGGCAATATCACAGCGTTTCCACCGTTTTTATCTACAATTTCCGCAAGAAATTTGTTTGTCACTATTGTCAAGTCTGCCTTACGGTGAACAAAAGGGAATATCGCAGCGTATTTTTCCTGTTCTTTTTCGAAAGGATAAATTCCGGCATTGTGAGCATCTACTATAAGCTTGTATTTCAGGAGTGGCCTAAAAATAATAGCCCACATGGTTAAAACCACAGAAGGGTTTTGAACGAAGAGGATGGAAGGGCGCCTCTTGGCTAATAACCAACTGGTTTGCAATAGGAAAAGTGGGTGACGTATCCACCTAGGTAAAGGGTTGCTAAATTCAATGAGCGGTATACCAAGTTTTGATGAAATACTTTGCGATCTTCGGTGTATTTCCCAGGAAATCCAGAGATGTTTTCCTTTTTGAACTGTTGCGTTGAAGTCGTTGCTCATTTGTTATACCAGTCTTGAAAAAGCATAAGAGAGAAAATCAATTTATCATTCATTTGATTTCTCTCATAATGTGAGGAGATAAGTTCACGAACTGTCGATTTGTTAAATATATTGTCTTTGCTTATCTCATCATCAGATAGCTTATTTTCAACTGTTTTTAGTAGATCACCAGATAGCCATGAAGACATGGGACTGCAGAAACCCTGTTTTCGATGAGATATTACCGAATTTGGGAGCAATCTTTTTCCTGCCTTCTTGAGTAGGTATTTCTTTTTTCCATTCCTGATTTTTAGTTTGCTAGGTAGTTTGGCGCAAAATTCTACAAGCTTATGGTCGACAAAAGGAACTCGTAATTCGAGGGAGTGGTACATGCCAACTCTGTCCGACAAGGCTAGGATATCGTCCGGCAAGTACATACAGAGATCTTGGTAGAGTGCGCGATCAAAATGATCACCATGGTCCAGTCTTTCGAAGTGAGCCCTCCCAAGCCATTCTACGTATTCAAAGTCCACTTTTTCTGCAATATCGTTGTGATAAAGACGCCTTCGCTTTTCCGGAGCCATCGTCCTGATGTAACCCTGGTAGCGTTCCGCAGGTGGCAGGTTGCCTGCCGCTATAAAGCGCTTTAAATGGTTTATACGGTAATGCCCATTTTTTTGTTCTTTAAATAAGTTAATTACAGGGGTGAGGATATTTGACCATATTAAACCCGGAATTTGATCGGTAAATCGACTCAGCCAAAAACCAAGGTGTCGCTCATAGCCTGCAAAGTTCTCATCTCCGCCAAGCCCGGTGAGAATAACGGTCAAATCATTTTTGCATGCTTTACATATATGATGCGTAGGGATAAGCCCATCATCAGCGAAAGGTTCATCAAAAGAGAAAATAGCAGCCTCGATTGCTTCCTCAATCCTTGGTAAGACTCCTACTTCATGATGCTGACAGGCATATTTCTCCGCAATTTCGAGTGCAAACGGTCTTTCGTCAAGAAAATCTCCTTTGCTTCCTTCGAAATTCACAGTGAAGGTCTTGTGTCCTGTGAAATCTTTACTCATAAGAGCAACGATGAGTCCTGAATCAATCCCGCCACTTAAGAATGCACCTAAAGGTACTTCGCTCATCAACCTGATATTTACTGATTCATGTAATAGCGATAGAAAATCTTCTTCGATTTTCGCCTCTGGCAACTCAAGCTTATCAGCAAAAGAGAGATCCCAATAACGTTTAATTTCCAGTTTTCCATTTTCTACCAGAAGATAATGTGCAGGTGGTAGTTTCTTGATGTCATTATAGATTGTTAGTGGTGAGGGTATGTAAGTGTAGGTGAAAAATGCATCGAAGCCGTTCCAGTCGATTGACCTCTTGATCCATGGTAAGGTAAGGAGGGCTTTTATTTCTGACCCAATGGCGATCTTTGACCCGTTTTGTGACCAAAAGCAGGGCTTGATTCCTAGTCGGTCGCGAGCGACAAAGTAGCGTTCGTTGCGAGCATCCCATATGATGAAGGCAAACATTCCGCGCAAATGTTTCACGCATTCAATACCGTACTGTTCATAGAGATGGACTATGGTCTCCGTATCAGTTTTTGTTGTAAATTTGTGTCCTTTAGATAGGAGTAGGTCACGGAGTTCTGAATGGTTGTAGATTTCACCATTAAACACGATCCAAACAGTATCGTCTTCATTTGATAGAGGTTGATGGCCACCTTTAACATCTATGATGGACAATCGACGCATGCCGATACCGGTGTGTCGGTCTACATATGTACCATAATCATCCGGACCTCTGTGGATTATTGCATCACACATTCCACAAATGTCGGATTCCTTGATCTTTTCGCTACGCGAAATGTCTATTATTCCAGCGATACCGCACATAGTTTATCCTTTGAGGAACGGCAACTGTAAAAGCCTTTATCAGACAAATGCTTAAATTAAAGTACGGAAACAATGAAACCAGGTACAAGACTATTCATTTTAGTACTGTCTATCAGTTGATTTCACACTGGTCAATGAGGACAAGGGCATGGTCGAATGCACTATGAATAGGGAAGTAATGAACTCGACCATCCTCAAAAAATGTACCAGCCTGAAGATTTGCTTCACTTCCTGTAGAGAACCATCAGATTGATAACGTTCATGATAAAGTGCAGCTATTTGTTTTTTTTCTGCGGTTAACGAGGTTGAGATTGACTGATGTGCAACACCAAATTAAGGATAGGTGCAATGGGTAACCAAAAAGTTAACCGGACAGGTAGCAGGGGTCTATGTGTGATCATTTGTGGTTTCTCGGGCAACCTGCCCCCAAGGCTAGCAAATGAGGTGATCACTGCATCGCGCTGAAAATCTCGTGGCCGCATCAGATCTCACTGCACATCTGATTAGCACCAAAAGCCTCAAGAACCTTCCCTCCATAGAACTCTCAACCATAGCTGGGGCTGTAGCGCACCAGAATGTACAGTTATATCCAAGTGTAAGAAAGCTGTATGGGTTGGACATATTGTTACTTTCTATTGTTGTAATGACTTATGATAAGGGGGAAAATGAATGTAAAATCACATTATCAGTTTTTTGTAGATTTTACTATATTCAGTGCACATTCGCTCGCTGCTGTAGTGCTTCATAAAGCGTCTTCTCGCCTTTTGGGCCAACAGATCGAGGTACCCAACGTTCTGCAGAGATGAAGTTAGACCAGCAACAAGTTGTTCCTCATCGCCTGGAGGGACCAATATTCCGCACTCCCCATTTTCTAAGGTGTCAGGTATACCCCCTACTGAAGAAGCTAGAACAGGGATTCCTTCGCGCATAGCTTCGAGTAAGGTCATTGGAAGTCCCTCGCTCCGGGAGGATATCACTAACAACTGAACTAAGCTCAAGTAATGGCAGGCGCCGTGAACAAATCCAGGCATATAAACATGTTCAGATACGCCATGTTCAGCAATTTTCATTTCGAGTTCCCTGCGTTGAGATCCTTCCCCTATGATAAGTAGGTGGAGGTCGCCTAGCTGTTTTTTGACCTGACTGAAAGCATCTAAAAGAACATCAAAACCTTTCTCGCTTGAGAGGCGTCCAATGGCAGCAATTGTCGTCCCCCGTTGGCAGAATCGTACTATATCATTTCGCAGCGTGATCCGAGGTTGAGGTTCAACAGCAATTCCATTGTTGATAGCATAGATATGATCCTTACAACTGTGCTGCAGGGGGGCTAGACTAAGCATATTCCTATTCACAACGACGACAGCATCAAGAAAGCGTAGGCTGAGGTGGTCGAAGATTTCGTATAACTTGATTTTGGAGAAAAGGCTGGTAGAAGTCCATCCATGAACAGTAGTTAAGGTAGGAATCGTTCGAATTTTTCCAGGCACAAACCCGAGTAAAATATTTCCCTTATATCCATGGGAGTGAATGATGTCAAAACCAGATTCCTTGGCATAGTTAAGAATTCTGAACGCACCAAAGATGTTCGGGCCTGAATGCATACGCATTGTTTTTACTTTTAAATTTTGTCTCTTTGACTCAATCTCAAAGGTCTTCTCGCGGCAGCCAGGTTTGCCGATGCTGAGGATAACTGGATCTAATCCATGTTGTGCTTGTTCTTTTGCGAGGGTTATCAGCATCATTTCAGCGCCATACATACCACCACTATCTATAATATGAAGGATACGCATGGTTTTGAGGGACCCCTGTATTTTCGAAGATCAAAGAATAATGAAGCCTTGATTTGTTAGTGCACGGATGAAAAGTTCACTTGTGTTGTTGATAGAGCCTTCTTTAACAGGGATTATTTCCTGATTTTGATATGCAGAATTTAGGGCAGAGTTCACCACGACTCTTGAAAGTGTGCCTCACTATAGTATGTGGTGACCATAGTCACCAAAGGTGAAACTTTGTTGAGCATCATAACTATCAAATAATGAAAAAAGTGTAGTGTTATTCAAGATTAAGGTCTGTCATGAGGCATGGCGTGATGCCACATGCGCTATAATCAAGAATAGCAGTTCAACATGCCTCTCTAGGTGAAGTAAATCAGATTTCGTGTTGATATTTTAGTTAAAAGTCATGTTTTTGCCAAATAATAACAATGTTATTACCATTTTTTTCGGCGTACCATGGCTCCGATTCCCAGACCACTTATGAGCAAAAGAAGGGTCCCAGGTTCAGGAACGGGAACTTGGACTATTGAGTTTATCATCGCCGTTACATCCTTTCCATATAGGGGGCTAGATAAACTTGGACCCATGAGGTCAAACCAAATGGTCATCTCATCGAAGATGTTGAAGTCGATTCCATATGGGAGGGCGTCATTGTCGAATACTGTTCCAGTTGTATCTGTAAATTTGAAATATAAATCATCGGATGAACAATCGACTGGATTGGGAGTAAAATCATAAATAGTTAACTGATCCTCACCTATTCCGGAGTCGTTAATGATTACAGTTGGAAGATAGCCACTTATGTAGTATGGCCTTATTGTTAAGTTGTCAAATATTATGGAATAAGATCCATATGTATCATACGCGCCAAAGCCATCATCAGAAGGTACTTGATCTTTAAGAACCGGGTCATACTCCAAGGTCAGGTTACCAGTAAAAGTATCTCCTGCCATTATCTCGGGTAAGGGTTCAACATGTTCATTGGGGGTTGTGCGTATTACTGTGCCAGTAAAATCATACTTAAAAATAGAAAGCGCGAAAACACGTTGTTGTCCGATTACTAAGGTTCCAGCTACGCAAAGAAAAAGAGTCATCACTATCTGATTAAGCCTCTTCATGTTCGCCTCCTAGATTGTTGATTTTGAAATATCAAGAGTGATAGTCTTGACCTGGATTTCTTCTGTTGCAATCATCGACTGATGAGAACGGCGAGTTAGGCTGCCAATATGTTTAAATGGCAAATGTTTTTAGATTATATAACGAGTACTCATCATGGATGTCTTCTAGTTCGAGGACGCCCTTAAAAGTGACGCTGCAATCTGTGACTTTCATAACCAGATGAAGTTCATGCTTTATTGTCATAGTTTATCAATACGAATTTCCAGAAGTCTTGGCAAATTGAGCGCTGACATATCCTCCTTGGATTAGGAAATAATGAAAATCCTGAAAAATCATGTAGTAAGGGTGAGTTGTACGGAAGTCGGTATTGTGGTGCTGGTGGGTGAGCATGGAAAATCACAGTTACAGTTCCCAAAGAGGTTTCGGGTAGAAACCTAGGTGGCAGCATGACAGCATTACAAGTGATTGTTTGCACTAGGATAATACGGTTTGAATAGTCATTCTTTGCACTTCTCATTAGTGCCGTATTGAACAAGGAATCTCTTCCACTTGGATCCCTTCTTGGAGTGTGTATTGTTCCTGAAGATATTGTCCTTCATTTTGAAAGATAATTTAAGGATATTTTGGCCTGCCTCGGGAACCAGATAATGAATCCTCTGAAGGAATTCTGGTACTGCTATTGGATAAAAAGCGTTAAGTATTACTGAACTTTTCTCATTGTAAGAAAAGTTCTCAGGTAGCCGATGATCGGGTATATACTAAAGTGATATCGAGTACTTTTGACATAGTATTTCCGGGCTTTTGGCATATTACCCTGCCCCCTATAAGCATAACCGATGCTGAAATAATTACTTGAAATCAATTCTTTTGCTAATTTTTCTAGTGATGTCGGTAAGTCTAATGCCAATTGTTTTTTCAGCACCTTGATTCTATTTTGATGTGTCATAATACCTCTACTTGATACACTTCCAGTTCTGACGCGATATTTATGCAGAGGAATATCAATGAAACCAAATGAATAGAGATTGCTGAGGCGAAACCACATATCTCTGTCGTCACCGTTGACGAGTTCTTCATCAAAAAGTCCCACATTCTTGAAAACCTCTTTTCTCATCATAACACTGCTTGTGGGAATATAGTTTTCTCTAAACAAATTACGATAGGCATCAAGAGGTGAGAGAATGTGAAAATGTTTTTCAACACTTTCTGTTAGTAAATTTCTTAAGCCAGAGTAGCCCTGAAGTAATGTGTTTGGAAGGATAGTTCCATTATTAGAAAATCTGAAACAGTCTGAAAAAACAACTGATATTTCCGGAAAGCGGTCGAGCATAGCTACACTGCGTTCCAACTTGTTCGGTAACATGATATCATCTGAATCGAACAGAGCGATATAATCACCATTGGCTTGGTTAATGCCCATGTTTCTAGGCTTGGAAGGGCCACCGTGATTTTTGTTAAGTCGAATATGTCGAATGCGAGAATCATTAAATTTATTTATTATTTCAGGAGATTGGTCTGTTGAGCAGTCATCTACCAAGATCAACTCAAAATTATTAAAACTTTGCGATAAAATACTTTCGATGGTTTCTGCCAAGTAAGGCGCGGAGTTGAAAGTTGGTATAACTATGCTGACGAGTGCCATTGTTGATTCTCCACTTTCAGCTGTTTCCAAGTTTACATATTGAAAATCGATACTTTCCGGATGGTTCCGGTGGTATATTGTCAATTTCTAAAATATCTATTTTACTTTCTGGAAATGTATTAGAAAAATATTTAATTAAATGTTTTTTTGTCTCGATTGAGTACTGTCGGCCAGGGACAATGTTTAGCTTAAAATCTTCAACCGTCTTTTGGATGATCTGCATTTGGTCAATTCCTGGAATTTTAGTCAGCGTATTTTCTATAAGAGAAATTCCAGCAACCTTAGTCCCATCATTTTTTATAAGGAAATCTGCGATGCGGCCTTCGACCTTTCCCATAAGAGGTAAGCCCCTTCCGCATGGGCAACTCTTATTCATCTGTGTCCCCACGTCTTCTACTTGATAACGAATGAAGGGCATAGCGTAATTCATCAGATCTGTTATCACTATCTTACCTGGTTCTCCCAGGCGTGCTGGGGTGCTATCATCTTTTATGAATTCAATCACGAGATGCTCGATGTTCAGGTGCATACCTGAATGTTGCTCACATTCGGAGCCGATCAAGCTGACTTCCTCACAACCGTACCGATCGGTTACCTTGCAATGAAAGACCCGTTCGATAAATTGTCGCTCATGGGGAAGCAACATCATCGAGGTTGAAAGTATACCGGTTGGGTTCATATCTTTTATCCCAAGGCGATTAACATGCTGAGCTAGAATGAACAGTGAATGGGCATGACCAAAGAGCAAAGATGGTTTCGCATTGATCCATTTCTTTGAAAAATCATAGACGGCTTGGTCATCAACAGCCATGGTGTCGAGATAAATGTACGGCAATACAAAGTTATTTTTTATTTTTGCTTTCAGTGTTCCGGGAAGGTAAGGGTTGCCCCATACTGCGGCAATCGGTTCACCAGGCCTCCAGCCTGTCCAGATATCGTGTCGACGTGTGCAGGCGTTTCTCAATGAACTGCAGTCGTTTGTGAGAAAGATATCCAGCGCTTTACCAGTTGACCCGCCTGTTTTGAAATGCAGCAGGGAGCTTTTATCAAACCCTTCAGAAATCATCAGATCACCGCTTTCCCGGATCTGCTCTTTTGTGAGAATCGGCAGTTTTGTTATATCTGCCGGTTCCTTCAGGCTATTTGGGGTTAGCCCCGCTTGTAGGAATCGATTCCGGAAAAACGCATTGTTTTTCCACAGGAAAGCATACATTTTTTCCAATCTCTGCCATTGGATCTCCTGCAGTTCCCGTAAAGATAGATATTGGGTTTTCTCCAGCTTTTTCCAATAGGTCAGCATTGGGCTGCCGTTTTTTTTGTAATACAACGGTTCACACACCGTTCTTCGAAATGCGCTAGCCAGCATCTGTCATACCTCGCTTACTGGTCAGTTTTAGATAGTAGCTTTCCAAATGATCGAGGGATCTTTGCCAGGAGAAGTCCTCCAGCACCTTTTTTCGCGAAACACCCCCCATTCTTTCACGTTTCTGTCTGTCAAGTATCAGCTCACACAACGCGCATGCAAGAGCGTCAGGATCATCCGCAGGAACACATCTTCCGTTCAAGTCACTGACCATCTCAATATTTCCGCCAACCTCAGTAGCTACAACTGGAAGTCCGCTCGCCATATATTCGAGGATAGCATTAGAAAGCCCCTCCCTATCTGAACAAAGAACACCGATATCCACGTAACTCAAATAGTCTGAGACATTGGTGACAGCTCCTTGAAAATGAAACAGATCATTTACCTGAAGTTGCCGTGTCAAAAACTCAAGCCGCTCCTTTTCTGGACCTTGGCCCAGTGCGATAACCTTGATGTTGGTTCTCGTCCCAAATAGTTGAGGTTTTATTAAGGATACTGCCTCAATCAGCACATCGTGACGCTTTACCGGAGTAAGGCTGGCAACTATTGCGATGATGATTTCACCATTTTTACTCTGATTATGTATTTGGGGGGGATCAGGCTGGTTGGGAAGGTCAACTCCATTATAGATCACTTCAATCTTGTCAGAATGAGCTTTTTCACGATTTGCCACATAGCTTTTTACCTGTTGACTATTGGCTACGATACCGTCAAAATCCCGATTGATCAGAGGCAACAACAGCCCATATACTCGGTGGTACCATGGCTGGTTCCCTTCACCCAACCCCATATCACGCCGACTTGACAATAAAACAATATCGTGGCCAATAAATCTGGTGGCCAACCAGGCAACGAAGATCGAGTCTTCAAAAAAGGTTTGAAGAATCTGGAAATCTTCTTCAACTATCAGTTTCCGTAATCTTTTCAATACGCCTGGTAGAGAAATTTTCAATAATCCATTGTAATCGAGAATTGTGTAAGGGCAGGGGAGTTCGTTTTCACGCATCCAGTTCGATTCTCGGAGACAGACTAAATGAGGAGTGAACTTCTCTTTGTTTATCTTTCTTATTATTTCAAGAAGTTGTTTTTCGGTACCTGAGGTTGTACAGGAGATTGTGTCTATCAGGTAAGCGATTTTTATATGTTTTTTATTACACTCTTTCGTGGTCATATTAATGCCAGTTTCTGCGAAAACTGATACTTCGCTTGAACTATCGTATCAGTTCAGGTCGAAGAATGGAAAACGGCAACCCCTGGCCAGAGTCGGCACCGCTGGCGCTGGCTAGGGAATTCAGCCTTTTCGAGGAGTCCACATCACCTGTTTTTTTCCGGATATAAATTTCAAGAATGCGTGGGCAGCCGCTACGTTCAGCAGTACAAAGTAATGAATGACATAGAGATACTTGGCCGGACGATTCCCGCTTTCCAGAATCGCGGACAGCATTGCTGCAACATAGCAGAATGTCTGCGCAATGAGCGCCACTCTGTAGATGAACATCTCTGACCAGAGCAAGCTATTTGCAACGTAGGCCCCCAGCAGGAATATAAAAATGAGATATCGGAGTACTTTATGTGACCAGAGCTGCCAGGCGAAGAGTCGACCGGATTTTCCCCATAGAAGTGCGCGCATATCGTACAGCGCCCATAATGAGCGCAGCGATACCCGAACTCTCATACGGTATTCCTCGGCGGATCGAGCCAACGCAGACTCTTTCAAAAGCGCCTCCGGTTCGTAGACAACTCGATACCCCTGTTCAATTACCTTGAGGGGCTGTACAAAATCAGGGAGTTGATCCGGGCTCATGCTCCGATAGAGGTCTTTTCGCATGGCATCGATTCCACCGTCAACACCGACCACGGAGCCTATCTGTGTTTCCAGACTTCGCAGGAGATTTTCATATTTCATATATGCCGAGCAGCCATCGCCAACTGGCGTGCCGTCAGGATTGGTATAGATCATCTTTCCTGTAACATACCCTACCTGTGGGTCATGAAAATTGGCCACGATATGTCTTAAGGAATCGGCGGCGTAGATCGAGTTTGCATCCGAGAAAACGAGGATGTCTCCATTGGCATGGGAAATCGCCAAATTGAGGGCGGATGTCTTGCCGGCACGCGGTTCCTGGCGCAGGAGCGTTACGTTTTCTTTGGAAAAGCTCTTGACGACCTCATCGGTCCCGTCAGTTGAATCGTCTGAGACAACGATTATCTGCAATTTATCTTTCGGGTAATCCAGCTGGAGCTTGTTGGCAATAGTTTGGCCGATATGCTCTTCTTCATTAAAGGCTGCTATGAGAATGCTAACCCGTGGTTCGCTCGCGGTCTTGTTCACACTTCGGCCCAGGAGTCTGGACAGCAGCCAGGCACATATGGGATAACCGAGGTAAACATAGAATATCATTGATAGGCTGAAGAAAAAAATACTTTCATAAACAAGAACGTTCATTGTTTTATACCGTCGCTTTCCCTCAGGTTATGCTTACAATGAAGACCCCAAGGCAAATGGTGAAGAGACCTGTCCAGCGGAGCATGGAGATTTGCTCGCCCAGATAAAACCAGCTCAAGAAAAACACCAGCACATAGCTCAAACTGACAAAGGGGAAAGCAAAGCTCAGTGGGACCTTTGAAAGGCCATAGAGCCAGAAAAAAACACCCGCTGCGTATAGTGTTAGGCCTAGCATAACATGGAAGGAGAGAAAAATCTTGAAGTAGGAGTGAATTACGCCGTTGGCGAAGTTGAGATCGGTAATGCTGTTCAAACCCTTTTTTATCCAAACCTGACCAACAGCTCCCATAAGGATACTGGTCAGTAGACAACCAATCGATAATGCTTTCATATATCACCCTTATTGTGTTTCGTACCGTGGTTTGATTTGGCCTGTCTGTTACCTTTATAAATATCCGTCCCGAGATAAAACAGTTCCTCAAAGTATCTCTTGTTTTGCATGGAGAGCACCCCAAGGCTCATCAACTGGATGGCAAGCATCAGCGCTATGCCTGCTATGATGAAGGTATGTGGGGCCTGCTGAAAGGCTTCGGCAACAGCTGCCGAAAAACGAGTGGCGTAGGAATTGCCAAGGTGTTGTACCAGCGGCAGGTTCCTGAAAGTATGTGCAAAGACCCAAAACGTCGAATAGAACGAGAGGAGAAGAAAAAGAACTCCAGGCAGGATGAAAAAAATAAATGGTTTGAACATGAATCCAGAAAAGAGATAGGCAAAGACACTCTTTCGGATCTTCATGCTCGAGTTTCTCTTGAAGTTCTGATCGTTTGTCGGATTCCAGTCAAGGGTTGCTGGTATTTCTATGATACGGGCGCCGAGCAGCATTGCTTTATAGAGTATTTCCGCGTGGATGGAAACGTCCATTGACCTCAGGCTCAGGTTCCTGAGAAACGTCCCATCGTAGATTCGCACCATGCCGGTCAAGGTGGCGAGATCCTCCTCCGAGGTCGCTGAAAGGAATCGATTGGCGTTGATACTCAAAAATTTCCGTATCCTGGGCACATTGGCAACCTTTCCTCCTTCCATGTACGGCGAGGCGATGACTATTTTCGCGTGTTCACGTACAATGGCGTCGAACATGGCGCCTATGTGCTCTGGAGCATAGCTTAAATCAATATCCAGGGTGACCACGTAGTCGCCTCTTGATTCGTTGAAGGCATATCTCAGTGCCTGTCCCAGATTGAAATTGACGGCGTGGTGCAGCACTCGCACATTGTTATGACTACCTGCGAAATGCTCGGCCAGCTCTCCGGTGTTGTCTGTGCTCCCATCATTGATGACGAGGAGTTCCCAGTGGAACCGATACTCACTGACACACAGGTATTGATGAAGGATTTCGAGATTTTTCTCGATGATTTTCGATTCGTTATATCCCGGGACGATGACACTGAGCAGAGGTAAGTTTTTTACCTCGTCCTCCCTGTTGACCTTCCTGCTGCGATCGTGCGCCAGGCTTTTGATGGTGGCCATGTCAATGATCTCCTGCCGGGCCGGCAAGCAGGTCGGCAGCTTGCCTGGCGAGTTTGATAACCTGGTTATTGTTGAGGGTCGAATTGACAATCATAGTGGTGTTCACCAGAAACAGGTTGTTCATTGGTGTCTTCATGCTCGGCACCATTTGGGAATAGTTGATTTTTTGGATAGGTTGAACAAACGGTTCCCGGTGAATGGCAGTGGCGACGATATCGTCTTGGGAGAATGCTGGAAAGATTCGGCGAACCCCAGCGAGGAAATCTTCCAGGACTTCTTTATCGGTGCGCTGATAATAGGGATCGTCCGGAGGCAGATATCGCGGCAGGTAAATCAATGCATTGCCGTTACGTGTTGCTGGCGGAATGATATTTGTGGCATCGATAAAGCCGGTAAATGGAAATCCTGGATCGGTCAAGTTCGTCACGTAATACGGACTCAACGATTTCTTGAGCACCAGGTTTGCGCAGATCAATCGCAAATACTCAACTGAATCAAGTTTTTCTCTATAGGTATTGGGCATTTCAGGCCATAACCGGATCAACTCCGGATTAGGAATAGTCGACAAGACCTTGTTGAATCGATGAGCATGCCCTTCGCTGTCGATTAGAGATATCTGGTCGTTTGTGGTCGCAACAATTTTCTGAATCCCACTGGAGTGGTGGACTTGCACACCACTTTCAAGCAAACGGTTCCGGATGCTGTCAAGAATTGAACAATACCCACCTTCCACGACTCCCATCATTTCCTTTTTCGAGGTTTTCTCGCGGGTGCCGTAGTAACGGGTTATACATGACCAGATAAAGCTGCCGGAGGCGTGGTCTTTGGCCTCACCAAATTTGGATCTCAGCAAGGGATCCCATATTTTCTCGTAGATGCGCCGCCCGAATACCGTGATCAGCCAGTTTTTTGCATACAGCTTTTCCAGCCTGGATGTATTATGGAGCTTCGACGCATAGAAAATACCGGCGCCCAATCGAAGTTTTTCCCAGAGGGAGAGGGGCTTGAATCGCAGGAATTCTAGGGTGGTGCTCATCGAATGCAGCTGACCGTCGGTAAAAAAGCCTGTTTTCGTCTCGGTGAAACGGACGTCGAGGGATAAACCAATTTCATCGATGAATTCCAGTAACTCCGAATCTGTGGACAGGATAACATGATAAAAACGATCCCAGCTAAAACCTGGAGTCAATTCTTCAGCTTTCGAGAGCCCGCCAATCTCACGATCCTTTTCGAAAAGAGTTATGTCAAAACCCCGCTGCGACAAGTAGAAGGCACTTGCCAATCCCATCATCCCACCACCAATTACCGCAACCTTCATGCTATTTTCCAATACGTTGAATATTGATTGTTGCTGGATGGCCCCTGGTAAGCGGCTGTAGAGCAGATTCTGGATATCCGTTTCAACATCCCCGGCACTTCAACAGATATGCGTGGCAGCATTACCTGATCACCCTGGCAAAAGATAGGGCACATCAGGCGACATATGCGGCGGTTGTCTCCAGATCCTTGCGCCTGACCTCGATGGTTTTCCTGATGGCTTCCCGCATCCTGATCCTTGGTTCGTACCCCAGTAATCGCTTAGCTTTGCTGAGATCCGGACGCCGGCGCAATATATCCTTATATTTTTTACCGAAAACCTCCTCCATGGGAACGAACTTGAGCTTGAGCTCATTACCCGTCTCCGCCACCTCATGTATGAGCCTGGCAGATTCGAGTACACTCAACTCTTCGTCATTTCCCAGATTGATGATCTCTCCGATGGCTTTTTCATTTTCCATTGCCTCGAGTGAACCCCTGATCAGGTCGTCGACATATGCCATCGACCTCGATTGTGACCCGTCGCCATGAATCGGAACTTCCCGGTCATTTAAAATCGCGTCGACAAAAATCGGGATATGACCTCCAGACCAGGAGAAGCTGGAGCGCGGACTGAACCCGCCAAAATAGCGGATGACCACTATGGGGACCCCGTAATCCTTGTAATAAGCGAAGGCCATTTGCTCACTGTAAAGTTTTGAAACAGCATAACTCCAGCGCTTGATCATGCTCGGACCAAGCAGCAAATCACCGTCTTCGCGAAATGGGAGGTCAGGGGACATGCCGTATACATCCGACGTCGACGCAAAAAACACCTTGCACCCCCACATCCGGGCGACCTCCAACATATTTCTCGTGCCGTGTTCGTTGACCCTCAACGTATCCATGCTGGAGTCAGCCTCTCCTATTTTTTTTACTGCAGCCAGATGAACAATTGTGTCAACGTCACGTGTAAGGATTTTGAGAGTCTCAAAATCGCTTATGTCGACTCGATAAAACGTAAAACGAGGGTCTTGGAGGTGGTGACTGATATTGGCTTTCTTCCCATAAGAAAAATTGTCAATACCGATAACGCTATATGCATTGCTCTCTAAAAGAGCATCCAGCAGATGTGAACCGATCATTCCGGCAACACCGGTTATCAATACACGTTTCATATTTTCCACCTTTTTATCCGTGGTCTGATTTTTTTGTGCGGTGGGGTATCGTAAGAACCCCCGAATTTCACAATGTAACAAAAGAGTATATGAGTCCTTTCCAGAAACGACATATTCTCCCTTCCTCTTCTTGTGCGGAAATCTTGTCTTGGAATTACCGGCTGAATGCCTTCGACGAAACTTCTCACACGCCTCGATGTAGATGAAAAATAAATCGATTTATGGGGCGCTAATTAAAGACAAGATGATCAGTCGCCGTGAGTTGCAACCCTTCTGACGATTGATCGTATTTTTTGTTACAGAAACTGCATGCGAGATCTTCAGCAAGCCTCTCGCCGCATTGGCACACCCACCCGATTACCTTGGCAGGGTTGCCGACAACCAGAGCATGATCAGGAACTTTACGAGTGACCACCGCACCTGCCCCGATAAAACTGTAGCGACCAACAACGTTACCGCAGACGACGGTAGCATTGGCGCCTATGGTCGCCCCTTGCTTGATCAATGTGGGTTGTACCTGATCCATTTTGGAGAGTTCGGCCCGGGGGTTGGTGATGTTGGTAAAGACCATGGAAGGACCGCAAAAAACACCGTCTTCCAGGGTCACGCCTTTGTAGACGGAAACGTTGTTCTGAATTTTGCATTCTTTTCCGATCTTGACATCAGGGCCGATCACAACATTTTGCCCGATGTTGCACTTCTCGCCAACTTCCGATCCAGATAAGATATGGGAAAAATGCCATATTTTAGTTCCGTTGCTTATCTTGACCCCCTCGTCGATGATAGCTGTTTCATGAATCTGGATATCGCCGGCCGTGGTGTGCTTGGAGGAAGCGTTTCGTCGACGGTCGGAGGCTCTGCGTTCTCTTACGACCAGTGTTCCGTCTATACGTACCTTTTGCCCATGTTCATCCAGTGAGCGTTGACTGGCGTTCAGGATACGTAATACCCGAAGCCCTTCGTGCCCATCGGTAATCGGTTGTTTGCCGGTGGCAATACATTCCAGAAAGTGGAGGCACTCGCGACGCAACGGTTCATCCTGTGGAATATCAACCCGTTCCGCTTCCGCTTTTTCAGGTGTGGGGGAGCCATTTACCCATTGCACCTGATGGGGGTAGGTGAGTAACTTGTCAGGCCAGGGCTTGGTATCGTCAAACACCGCCATCTTCCGTTCGCCTACAACCACCAGTTTCTGCTCTTTGAATGGATGAAGCCAGGATACGAAAATGTGAGCATTAAGGCCGCTGGCAAATCCGAAATGAGTTGTCGTGACATCGGCGATCCGTTGGTGCAGGTAGTAGCCGCCTGTTGTCATAATGTTCTCCGGATCCTCTCCCGACAATGACAGAATCATAGAGATATCGTGTGGGGCAAATGACCAGAGGATGTTTTCTTCACGGCGGATTTTTCCAAAATTGAGCCGGTTGGAATAGATGTAATCCACTCGACCCAGATCGCCGGTCATGACCATGTCCTTGAGCTTGATAAAGGCCGGATGATATTGCAAAAGGTGGCCGACCATGAGGGTAAGCCCCTTTTGCTCTGCGATATCTATCAGTTTTATGCCTTCCGCTTCATGTAACACCAACGGTTTTTCAATGAGGACATGTTTTCCGGCGAGCAGTGCTTTCTGTGCCACTTGAAAATGGGTCTCAGCCGGGGTGGAAATGACTATGCCCTGGATATCTTCACGCTCCAATACGTGGTTTAAGGATCGGCAGATGTCGACACCACTGTACTGTTCCTTGAGTGAGCTGAGTACCTGGATACTTTTGTCGTAGATGAGCTTCAAGGCTCCGAGTTGGTGAAAATTACGGACGAGATTTTTACCCCAGTATCCTGTACCGATAACTGCCACCGAAGGTAGCTTCTGTTCTGATATTGTTGTCATTTTACCTCCCTGACCGTGCAATATCGAATATCTCGGGAATCCTCCTCTGCCTTGTTCTGTTCAGGTAAGTATGTATGGGCAGAGTGAGAAACCTCCGAATTCGGTTATGTAGGAAACAGAATGCATTGCAATGTAAACTCAATTTGTTGTGGTAAGGTTATCAATGATTTTGACTGCTGCATGACCGTCACCGTAAAGATTGGGCAGCACGTTTACTTGAGTATTTCTGGCCAGTTCAAAGGCATCGAGGATCGCCTGTTTTTCCGTCCCGGCCAGAATATTTGCTCCAGCTTCCACCGTTTCAACCCATTCGGTCTCGTCACGAAGCGTTATGCAGGGAACGCCAGCGAAATACGCCTCCTTTTGCACCCCGCCCGAATCTGTACAGATCAAGCCGGCATTTGCCTCCAGATGAATCATGTCCAGATACCCGACCGCCTCTATTACCCGTATGCCCGTATTCTCATCAACACGGATATCCTTTTGCTCAAGAACCTTGCGTGTGCGAGGATGCAGCGGCAGGATAACCTGCTGTCCGGCATCCGAGAGCTCTTTTAGCGCGCTGAAAATATTGGCGAGTCTTTGGCTGTCATCGGTATTCTCCTGACGATGGACGGTGGCAAGGCAATACGAGTCGGAGTCCAGGTCAAGTGTATCGAGAATCCGGGAGTGCCTTCCTGCCTTTTCTTTGAAATGCAGGAAGGCATCGAACATCACATCACCGGTTAAGATAACTCCATCGGTAATTCCCTCTCTCGCGAGATTGGTTGTTGCGATTTCCGTCGGAGTAAAGAGGGCCCGGGACATGTGGTCGGTCAGGACCCGGTTGAGTTCCTCCGGCATTCGTTTATTGAAGCTTCGCAAGCCTGCCTCGACATGGGCAATGGGGATGTGCATTTTGGCGGCCACGATCGCACCGGCAAGTGTTGAGTTTGTATCTCCGTAGACAAGAACCCAGTCCGGATGCTCACTGGACAGGACTTCCTCGATTTTGGTCATCATCCGGGCAGTCATGCTCCCATGACTGCTGGATCCTACCTCCAGATGGTAGTGAGGTTCCGGTATGTCCAACTCGTCAAAAAACAACCGACTCATGTTGTAATCGTAGTGCTGCCCGGTGTGGACTATGATTTCTCGAGCGTGATTTAGATCCTGACTTCCTGCTCTTTTCTGGATCTCAGAGCTGACCACCGAAGCTTTGATGAATTGTGGGCGTGCTCCTATGATTGTAACGATTTTCACTTGGCTCTTCCGTCTCAGTTGACGTTGATTTCTAATGGGCTGAGGGCATCCCTAACATCTTGAGTACAGCAAAAAATGAATTGAAATACTAGGGGAAAAGTGGAATCCTGACAAAAAAAAAGAACGTAAGGGGAAAGGTTGTTCTACAGCTAATGAATGCTTGAATTCTGCACGATTGAAGCAGATAATGGAGTAGTTTGGGCTTGATTATGGCTGGAATTGCAGCCGCGTAAAGGACATAGCTAAACACGAACACTAGGTCATGGCCTTCCAGAAACAGCCGCTTGCTCCTAATCATCTAGTTTTTACAGAAAATTACCCACGGTGTGACGACCACACGCCTGCGGTACAATTCCGCATCCGTCTCGATTGAGAAAAAAGTATCTCGCCGAGTGATATCGCTTTCGGTACAGGGGATTGAGGAGAAAAATTTAAATGAGAATAGTCACTTAAGGTACTGAGGTCACATAGATCACAACAATATGAAATTATGAATATTCCCCGAACCCTCTTTGTCAGCTCGGTCGCGCGAACCCTCTTTTTGATCTTCAATGTTGTCGTATCATTTTTCATGATGCCGTTCATCGTGGGCCAGTTGGGGGACCATTGGTACGGTATCTGGGTTATTCTCGGTAGTTTCGCCACGTACTATTATATTCTCGATTTCGGTCTGGCCTTTGCTGTCACCCGGTACGTCACGACTTCCATTGAAAAACAGGAATACGAGCAAGCCAACATCATCATCAATACCTCTCTGGTGATCTATAGCCTTATAGCAGTGTTAATCCTGGTTGTGGCCGCGATCATTGCATTCTTCAGCGCCGTGTTCGTCACCTCGCCCGAGGAATTGCGTCTGATTAGGATAGTTATCGTGGTCATGGGGCTCAATATGGCCATTGAGTTTCCTTTCAAGGCTTTTGCTGGAATCATCCAGGCCTACCTCCGCTATGATCTGCTGACCTATTCCCACTTCATTTCCTTTAGCTTAAGAACAATGGCTGTGTTGTATTTTCTCAGCCACGGCCATGGCATTTTGACGTTATCGATAATCTCACTGTGCTCCAACCAACTCAGCAACGTCATGTTTTTTTTCGTGGCACGGCATTTGTTTCAACAACTGAGGATCGATATCCGACTTTTCCGAAAATCCGAAGTTAAAGAACTCTTTACCTATAGTATTTGGGCGTTCTTGACCCAGATAGCCAATCAAATGCGGTTCCGTGTTGATTCATTGGTAATTGGAGGTATTCTCTCAGCCTCAGCGGTGACCCACTATTTTATTGGTGCCCGTTTGGTGGAATACTTTCGGACCCTGGTCTATAAGGCGACCAATATGATGACCCCCGTGTTTACCAAGTATCACGCCCGAAACGACAAGGCCGCCATTCGGGAAAAATTGTTGTTTATCACTCGCATTAACACCATCCTGGCCATATTCGGGGGAGGGATAATCATCATTGTCGGAAAGGCATTCATTATCAACTGGATGGGCCCCGATTACACAGACGCCTATCCGGTACTCATAACCTTGATACTCGCCATAATGGTGCAGATCATTGTAAACCCGCTAGATAACCTGTTGTATGCGATCAATCGGCATCGATTCCTGGCTATATTGAACAGTGTTGAAGGTCTGGTGAATCTCATGTTAAGTCTTATTCTTATCCATCGATATGGAATTCTTGGGGTTGCCGTGGCAACTGCGATTCCACTGCTGGTGGCACGCATCTTTTTTATTCCGGTGTACGCTTGCCGGCAAATTGAGCTTTCGCTTTGGAAATATTTGGCAAGCTTAGGGAACATCATCGGTTTTTCCGTTTTCTACCTTGCGATTACCTACTGGCTCTCCCAGGCTCGCCTCACCGTGCCCAGTTATATGGATATCATGACGATTACTGTAGTCGCAGGCGTAATCTATGTGCTTATAATTCCCTTTATCTTTTTCTCCAGGAAGGAAAGGAACCTGCTTCTCAGCATGGTGAGGCGATAGCTCCCCCCAGCAATTGGCGAAATAGTTCCAGATGGTGCCACTTCCTCGCTCAATTTCAACATTGAACGCTGCTATGGTGCGCGTATCTATTCTTGGGACTCGGACAGTCGTATGGCGTCGGAGGTGACCGAGTTGAAAGCCAGTACCATTGACTTGCATCCAGGAGTTGGTATCGGGTTTTTCAGTTATCAAAAACGTGATGAGGCCTGGTAGGCTTCATTCTTGTGATGCCAGGGATGTATCTGGTTTTGTGGATTGGGTAGATTGAGGAGGTAATGGATAAGCCCAAATCATGACAAAAGACAGAGCTATTGAGCGTGATTGTACCTGACAAGACGAACCTTGGTACCAACAAACTTCTTTTGCTCAAGAACCGTGCAATGTGTTTCGACAAACTGTTCGACAAAACGGGTGCCGATATCAACTCCGAGCCAAGATCCGGTTGCATAGGTCAACAGCCAGAAATGACTTGAAGGTTTGTCAAGATTCTCTACCATATCGATAAGTGATTGTTCACTCTCGACAACAGGAGAACGGGCGTCAAAATGATCCAGACTGAATGCACTCGGCACAGGAATGATATCGGCAGTCGGTTTGTAATAGGTGGCGAACGGTAAGGCGCCTGTATTTCGAAAAACCAGAATGGGGGCATTGTGATGACTTGAGACGGAAATATGCTTGGCGATCCGCTCCCAATCTCCGTACTTTACCGGCGGCACATAATTATATATGAGAGCATTAGCATAAGTACCCATACAAATTGCCAGAAACAGCCAACCAAGCCATCTTTGCTTGATCGCGCAGAGATAACCAAGCCACAGAACAAGAAGCGGAAAGAAAAGTATAGCGAGATGACGCCGCTGGGTATAATAAATACCAAGTTTCCAGCAGATAAGAATGAAGCAACCGATTAGTACCAGGAAAAGTGAGAGCAGATACATATTGGGAAGCGTGATGACACAAGATTTGTGTCGCACAAGGAGATAACCCAGATACAGCGTCAATAGCAGAACGATCCAATCCTTTACGGTCGCCCAGCCGGCAATTCCACTGTCGGGAAACAGCAATCCCTGAAGCTGCCAATATACATGTTTCACGCTTTTCGTAAGTCCCGGTGCTGAAGCAGCCGCTGAGGCGGTGTGACTGACCTCGCGCACCTGGCTGCTGAGCACGCCTATCATCGGCAGAAACAGAACGCCAACGACCAGCATACCAACAATATACACCTTTAACTCTTGCCAACGCCCCAACACAATTAACGCGAAAGCGCCGGCCAACAGAAGAAATCCTGCATAATATTGCGTATAGAGTATTGCCAAGGACAAACCAAAGAAGACCAGACGGTTCCTTGTAACGTGTTGCCGATCATCATGTAAAAACGCTTTATGGAAAAAGTACATGAGCAGGGCGCATTCCAACAAAAGGAAACCATAGAGTCGAATCTCACTCGCCGCCCAGATTAAGTAAGGGTTTAATACAATAATTGGGAAGAACGGCAAAACCTTAGACTGCCCCCAAAAGCGGCAGGCAAGAAGGTAGATGATATATGTGGCGAGAGCAACACTTATGACAGAAAATAGCCGGGCAAATAGTACAGAGCTGTCAACCATTCGCCACAAGTTCAATAGAAAGTAATAGAGCGGTGGTTGAGAATCAAAGTGAATAGATTGCCAGATGGCTCTTCTCATTGAGCTTTCAGTTGCAAATAATGAGAAATATTCGTCAACCCAGATGTTTAGCGTGAAGGACAGATAAAGTGTCAGCGTCAACTGACACATCATGAGCGTAGCGATCATCGTTCCCGGTTTTCGGAAGAAGACTCTCATGGACATTATTCTGCCTCTTGTGCTGTTGTATCAACGCGACATGATATGAGGGCGTTTGTTAATCCAAATTGTTAATGAAGATTGTGTCACATTAGGAAATGACATCGTACATGTAGGGTGGCGCAACTGTTTGCGCCACTCCACCGCACTGCCGCATATAGATCTCGCTGCCTGATAACTCAATGATCTGATGTCCTGGCCTCACAAGTAAAGAAATACTTTCATTCAGTACTCCAGCTTTTTTATTGCGACGAGGTTACGACAACATTATCAAAGCTGATAGGCTGATTGGAAACATCCAACGCGATCAAACCTGTGCTGAAAGTGTTATCCACCACAGTGAATTGGAGTTCACCGTCAAAATACACTTCGATCACGTTGTCGGTAAAAGCCATGGAGATCGTGTGCTGTGTACCTGTGCCGAAATTGATGCCAGGTGCGCTCGCCAGCTGCTCCAATCCCGGACTGTCAACGTGCCATTGAGTTGTCCTCCAGAGGATAATTCGACCGTTGGCAGGATAAAGCCAGAGCGCGTATCCTGCGCCAGTGGCGGGATTGACACGTCCGCGAATTCCACCTGGATAATTGTTGAGGGAAGCAAGTTGGAAATCGACCTGCAAGGTATAATTCTGCCAAGCGGCATCACCGGCATACGATTGCGTATGTCCGCTGCCGTCAAAACTGTACCTGCCTGAAATGACGCTCCAGCCTGTTTCATTTCCAAGTGGGGAAATAGTCCAGCCGAGAGCATCTCCATCAGAGAAATCGTCACTGAACAGGATAGTGCCCGGTGTACTTGTGTATGAGAAGCCGCCTGCCAGGGTTGCTGAGCCGGCCGAAGTCGTCACCGCTATATCGGCGCTTCCCGCAGTACCTGGCGGTGTAATGGCGTTGATGGTGTTTGAATCGACAACAACAATGCTGCCGGCAAGAACGCCTCCGATGGTAACCGTTGAATCGGAGAGAAAACTGGTGCCGGAAATCACAATCTCCGTGCCACCTTCGACCGGGCCGGAAGTAGGGCTGACGCCAAGGATTTCAGGTGGAGCAGGGGCGGTGACTACGGTCACCGGCACCAACGCGGATACCGTACCATTGGCAACTGTAACCGAAGTCTCGCCATCCGCCACGGCGGTCAGCAGGCCGGTGCTGGAAGTGGTAACCACGTTGGTGTTGCCGGAACTGTAGCTGGTCTGCGGATCGCCGGTCAGGGACTGGGTGGTGCCATCGGAAAAGAGGCCGGTAACCTCCAGTTGCTGGGTCTGACCTATGGTGGAGAGATTAACCGGGCTTGGCGACACCTGCAGTTCGGTGAGTTCAGGTGTACTTGTGTATGAGAATCCGCCTGCCAGTGTTGCTGAGCCGGCCGAAGTCGTCACCACTATATCGGCGCTTCCCTCGGTACCTGGCGGTGTAACGGCGTTGATGGTGCTTGAATCGACAACAAAAATGCTGCCGGCAAGAACGCCTCCGATGGTAACCGTTGAATCGGAGAGAAAACTGGTGCCGGAAATCACAATGTCCGTACCACCTTCAGTTGGGCCGGAAGTAGGGCTGACGCCAAGGATGTCAGGTGGAGCAGGGGCGGTGGCTACGGTCACCGGCACCAACGCGGATACCGTACCATTGGCAACTGTAACCGAAGTCTCGCCATCCGCCACGGCGGTCAGCAGGCCGGTGCTGGAAGTGGTAACCACGCTGGTGTTGCCGGAACTGTAACTGGTTTCCGGATCGCCGGTCAGGGACTGGGTGGTACCATCGGAAAAGAGGCCGGTAACCTCCAGTTGCTGGGTCTGACCTATGGTGGAGAGATTAACCGGGCTTGGCGACACCTGCAGCTCGGTGAGCTCAGGTGTACTTGTGTATGAGAAGCCGCCTGCCAGGGTTGCTGAGCCGGCCGAGGTCGTCACCACTATATCGGCGCTTCCCTCGGTACCTGGCGGTGTGACGGCGTTGATGGTGTTTGAATCGACAACAACAATGCTGCCTGCTAGGCTGCCTCCGATGGTAACCGTTGAATCGGATAGAAAACTGGTGCCGGAAACCACAATGTCCGTGCCGCCTTCGACCGGGCCGGAAGTAGGGCTGACGCCAAGGATTTCGGGTGGAGCAGGGGCGGTGGCTACGGTCACCGGCACCAGCGCGGATAATGTGCCGTTGGCAACTGTAACCGAGGTGTCGCCATCCGCCACGGCGGTTAGCAGGCCCGTGCTGGAAGTGGTAACCACGTTGGTGTTGCCGGAACTGTAACTGGTCTGCGGATCGCCGGTCAGGTCGACACTGCTGCCATCGCTATACTGCCCAGTCACCTGGAGTTGGGTCGTCTCCAGAGGTTGGCTGAACACAACTGAGGCGGGCGTTACTGAGATTCCTGTTAACGTTGGCGACCCACCTGAACCGATTGCGTTGACGACGATATCATCGAAGTCAACCGCCTGGTTTGACACATCCAGGGCAATCAGGCCGCTGGAATAACTTGCATCCGTGGCGGTGATGATGGGTGCACCATCATATGAAACCGTGATCTGATCCCCCTCGAAGGCGATACTCAGCAGGTGAAACTGGTTGGTATCGAAGCTCACCCCTGAAGCTACACCCAGTCTTGTTAGACCTGAACTGTCAATGTTCCAACCGGTGGTTTTCCAAAGGATGATTTGCTTTCTGGTCGGATAGAGCCAGACAGCATAGGAGGTGCCGGTGTCCGGATCGACCCGGCCTCGGATGCCACCCGGATAGTTTTTCAATATGGTTAGCCTGAATTTAACGTCCAGGACATAGTCGGTCCAGATAGGATCACCGCTGTAGGATTGGGTGTGACCGGATCCATCATAATGGTATACACCATCAATGACGCTCCAACCTGCTTCGTTCCCAAGTGGGGATATCGTCCAGCCGAGATCATCTCCATCTGAAAAATCGTCGCTGAACAGGATACCGCCTGTGCCGGTGGTGTAGGAGAAACCATCTGCCAGAGTCGCGGAACCAGCCGATGTGGTCACGACTATATCGGCGCTTCCCTCGATACCTGGCGGTGTAACCGCGTTGATGGTGTTTGAATCTACAATAACAACATCATCGGCGAGGGTTCCTCCGATCGTAACCGTTGAGTCGGACAAAAAAGCGTTACCGGTTATGACAATGTTCGTGCCACCTCCGATAGGGCCAGAATTGGGACTGACGCCAAGGATTTCAGGTGGAGCTGGGGAGGTGTTTACGGTAACAGGTACCAGCACCGAGACCGTACCGTTGGCAACGGTAACGGAGGTATCACCATCATCGATAGCGGTGAGCAGGCCGGTGCTGGTTGTTGTCACCACGTTAGTGTTGCCGGAGGTGTAGCTGGTTTCCGGATCACTGGTCAGGGACTGAGTGGAGCCATCGGAGAAGAGCCCGGTAACCTCCAGTTGCTGGGTCTCACCTATAGTGGAGAGATTCACTGAGCTGGGCGACACCTGCAGTTCGGTGAGCTCAGGAGTACCTGTATAAGAGAAGCCGCCCGCCAGTGTTGCGGAACCGGCCGATGTCGTCACGACTATATCGGCGCTCCCCTCGGTACCTGGCGGTGTAACAGCGTTAATGGTGTTCGAATCGACGACAACAATGTCACTGGCGAGCGCGCCTCCAATAGAAACCGTTGAGTCGGAGAGAAAACTGCTGCCGGTTATGACAATGTCCGTGCCACCTCCGACCGGCCCGGAGGTGGGAGTGACGCTAAGGATTTCGGGTGGACCAGGGGCCGTGGCAACGGTTACCTGCACCAGCGCCGATACCGTGCCGTTAACAACGGTAACGGAGGTATCGCCATCTGCGATGGCGGTGAGCAGGCCGGTGCTGGTGGTTGTCACCACGTTGGTGTTGCCGGAGGTGTAGCTGGTATCGGTATCGTTTGTCAGGTCGGTGGTGCTCCCGTCGCTGTACTGCCCGGTCACCTGGAGCTGTGCTGTTTCGAGGAGTTGGCTAAAGGTAATTGAGGCAGGCGTGACCGTAATTCCTGTCAACGTCGGTGACCCGCCCGAGCCGATTGTGTTGACAACGACATCATCAAAATCTATCGCCTGATTTGACACATCCAGGGCAATCAAACCGTTGGCGTAGCTTGCGTCCGTAGCGGTGATGATGGGGGCGCCATCATAGGAAACCGTGATCTGATCCCCTTCGAAGGTCATGCTGAGCAGATGAAACTGGGTGGTATCGAAGCTGATTCCATTAGCCACACCCAAGCTGGTCAGGCCGGCACTATCAATATTCCAGCCGGTGGTTTTCCAGAGAACAATCTGACCGCTCCCAGGGTAGAGCCAGACAGCGTAGGCAGAGCCGGTGTCCGGGTTGACCCGACCGCGGATGCCGCCCGGATAGTCGCTCAAGGTGCTTAGCCGGAATTTAACGTCCAGGACGTAGTCGCTCCAGTTTGCATCCCCGCTGTAGGATTGCGTGTGACCGGATCCGTCATAATGATAAACACCATTGATGACGCTCCAGCCATCCGCTCCTCCGAGCGGCGAGATCGTCCAGCCGTTTGCGTTACCATCGTTAAAGTCGTCTGAAGCGAGCAGGCTGCCCGGGGCGATATACTGGAAGCCGTCCTGGTAGGTCGTGCTGCCGACTGAGTTACTCACAGTGACATCAACCAGGCCGGCTGTACCGGCAGGGGTGATGGTATCCAGTCGAGTGGCATCAACATATAGGACAGAAGATGCCGGAGTGCTGCCGAATTGTACCGTGCTGTCCGTTTCGAATCCCTGCCCGGTGATGGTCACCGCTGTTCCGCCTTCTTCTGTACCGGAGTTCGGGCTCAATGAGGTAATGATCGGTGCACCGATATAGAAAAAGCCGTTTGGGAGCAGGGCGGTTCCTGCAGCACTGAGAACGGCGACATCTGCCGGGCCTGTCGAGCCGGCCGGTGTTGTTGCGATAATGGTGTTGGAATCGATGACGCTTATGGCCGTGGCGGAGTTAGCGCCAATCAGTACTCCGGTAATATTCAATTCACCATCAGCGAGGAAGTTGGTGCCGCTGATGGTAATCTGGGTGCCGCCGTCTATCGTACCTTGATCTGGGGTTACATCCGATATTGTGGGAGGGTTGGTGGGGGTGAGTGGAATAGTCAGGGTTTGTCCCCCACTGAATGCGGGTATGGTGATAGAGGTGCCCTGGGAGTTCTGGTCTGGGAAAACCAGAACCTGGGTATCTACCGGAGTCCCATCAGCGGTTGCAGTCGTGCCGCTGAAGGAACAGGTCAGCGTGTTGTTATCCGAGGTGGCTGATTCCAGTATCGAGTTGTTCCGGGCATAGATGTAATCTCCCATGTCGTCCATGAACACGTGCCTGACACCGTTTTGGCTCAACCAGCTGGAAACCTGTTGGATCACCTGGCGGCGATCCGCAACTGAAGAATATTGATAGTTACTGCCGTCATGGGTGTAGACTTGAAAAGGGGCAAGGGATGACCAGAAGCGCCACGTTGCACGGGTATGCATGCCAACACTTTCCTCTGCGGTCATGTTGTCGGAAGCATAGGCGTCGGGCCAGGATATATCCGGACGATTGTAGAGGGTAAAGTCATGAAACTGGGTCGTGAATAAATAAAAGGTCCGTGCCGGGAAACCGGCTCGGCTATTGATGATCAGATCGTCAGCGAAGAAAAACGAGTAATCCTCATCCGCCGTGGTCTTGGGTGGTCGCTCATAAATCCAGAATGGACGGGGGCTCAACCGTTCGGCACCACCGTACAGGTCCGGGTCAAACCATGGGTTCTGAAAGCCTGGTCTGAGAATGGAGGTAAGATATCTAAAGCCCAGCGCATACCAGGCATCATAGCCGATATTATCGCTTATATCCCAGAAGTGGCCGACCAGCGATCGGGATAAGAAGGGGATCGGTTGGGTTGAGCCGTCCCCTTCTTCCCATGCCAGTAATTCCGAGAGGTTGGCAACCCATTGAGAATCGCTGAGCTCTCCGTTACTTTCATTCCAGTACAAGTTTCCGTATGCGATATGACGAAAGGAGTGGGGTGAGATCTCCAGCAAACCGGCTTCTATGTCAGCGACTACCGAATTACGTTCATCTCCATAGAGCAAGTTTGTCATGATAAAGCCGGTAGGCTTCCAGGGACCACCGATGCCGTCTGCGTCGACCTGGCCGGTGAGCGTGGTGTCATACATATCTTTGACACGGTATGCCCAGTCCGCTTTCTGGTCGTCCATCTGAACCGTCCATAACCGGGGATAACCACGAAGAACGAATGGTTTCCTGGCGGCCCACACCAGGCTGCGCCAGAATAGATCATCGATGCCCATCAAAAAGCCGAAGCGATCAGCCTTGAGGTACTCGAGGGTTCCGAATTGAACTGCACGTCCCTGACCATAACTCGTTGCGGTAATCAGAGGTGCAGCCCCAAGATAGGCGATTACGGTGCCTGATGACCCCGCCAGGACTGTCGCAGCCGATTCCTGAATCAGTCCGTTTTGGTCCTCATGAAAATCATAGACAAAATCTCCCGCCGGATCGCCGAGAAACTTACGCTGTAGCCCGGCTATAAAATGTGCCGCCGTGCCATCCGGCGTGACAGAAAAAGGAACGGTAATATTCGATGCGGGATTGTCGGGATATGAATCAAAGCTTCCGAAAATTTGCTGAATGTGGGATGAGAGGCCGATATTTTCGTTCCAGTCGAGATTTACCAGGCCCGAACCGGCGAAGACCGCCGAAGCAATCGCATCTCGCCATGCAGATGATAACAGGACATCTTTATGACCGACGAGGATCAACTGACGCTCAGCCAGATCAGCAGGAGGCACCTGTGACGAAACGTCGAAGATTTCATATGGAACCTGCAGATGCTCTAGGTACCTTTCCGGATATCTTTGAAATTCACCAGGATTGGAGGGATTTTCGTTATAGCCGGTGACGTTGTCGGCATCGATCAAGACCGCAACTGTCAGGATGCGGGCATTCACCATTTTTGTCGTAGTAAAGCCGAGTAGTAAAACAAGAAGACAACTCATTAGGAATGTGATCCCAAGAAAATGTCTTAGCCTATCACAGTCCTGGAGCTTGGTTGCCAGGAGCACCTGTTTCAGGTTGATAACCAGTAAGATACGAAAATTGCAAAATACATGTTTGATGTTCATTGCATCTCCCTACCAACATGGATAAGCACTGCTTATCCATGGAGACTGGATTTAGCACTGATGTAAGGGGCGACTTCCTTGTAATCTTGGAGAAAAACCATGTCTGGTTAATCAATGGCTGAGTCATTGAAATGCCGTTCATAACCAGGGCCTTCACGGAATTCTATCACATAAAACCATGGTCTCATAGCTGGTTAGGCGGAGGCCGGTAAAAAAGGCTGGGGGGCTTTGTGTGTTCTATTGAATGGGCGAATAATAAAATAACATCGGACAGATGTAAGCTATGGCACATTGTGTCATGGTGCTTGATCAGATCGCTTCGTTTTCCAGAGACATGATTTTAGAAAACGTGCTGAGAACCTTATTCTGACCACGAACTACTACTCCTTATATGTGTAAGGAGTGTTTCTGGTCGAGACAATGATTCAACTCACATCCAGAACAAACCTTAGAAATCTTGTGGACGATATCGTAGTCCAGAAAAAGCGTATGTATCATGAGGAGGGGGGAAGAAGATCAGTATACTACCTTGGCATGTTTAAGTGAGCGCAATCAATCGATGAGTTTATGGTTGAATTTCAGGGATATAATTATGGCTGATTCAATTGCTAGGATGAGATAACTACGAGAGGCGAAAACTGACAAACAATCTATAACAGTTTTTCGATATGGGGGAAGATATCCTGCAAAAAGCCTTGCAATACTGTTTCAGCTTCGGCTTCTTTGCCTGGTGCATAATTGGTCGAAATCCTGATCAGCGATCCTTTGGTGTCGTTTCTGCTTATTTTGTTGAAGGCGATATTCAGACGCATCATGAGGTAGCTGCTGCCGACGAATCGGCCTGCTTTATAAAAATAATATACCAGTGTTTGCCCATCGTTGTTGGTAGAGATCATCCTCGCAATATCAAAGGTGATGGGCTCTGTGTTTGACTGTAGAGTGACAGACTTGGTTGTCTTTTCAAGTTCCACTCCCTTTGCGCCCAGGCAGGCCTCGGGTCTATGGAAATCAACTTTGGTATCGTGGTAATGGACTATGGACAGGAACGAATTATGCCCGTTGTCGGTCTTGAATGAACGGTGGATGATGGATCTGGTTTCGAGAATATCATACACTTCTTCTTCAAGGGGATAGTCTCTTCCCTGCCATTTGCCGATTTGTGTGGGGATTTGCCTTAGAATAGCAAATCCAGCTTCATCATTCTGGTAGGGGGTGCGCTGTAGGGCATTGACCACTGCAGAAGTCGATATCAACAGGAGAATAGCTGCAACGTATCGAAATTTTACACTTGTCATTCAAGCACCTTGGCGGAGGTCAGAAGAAGGACGAAGCCTATCACGAATACCAGTATCCCTGTTCCGGTGTGGATAATGGTGTCGGGTGCCGCAGCCTCCAGCCCCAAGTAGTGCGAGGCCTGTACAAGTAGAGGCACGCGGACGAAATTTGAGAAGAGTGCAATTGGAATGGTAAGGAAAAAGAGCAGCCATTTGCGGCCCACAGAGATCGGGGTCACGTAGGCGAAGATCGAACCGAGAGCCAGGAAGGATATAAGCGAACGTAATCCGGAACATGGATTGCCCACCAGCAGGTGGCCGGCCGGAATGTAGATATTGAATCCTTCGTGATAGACAGGTACCCCAAGCAGACTGGTAACCCACACACCTGCCTTTGCGGCCATCATTTTCAGCGGAAAAGATATAAGGCTGATAACGGTCAAGGGGAGCGGGAACATGAAGATAAGAAAAAGCAGGGGAAACCAGATAATTTTCGTTCTTTCGGTTCCGAAAAGAAAAAGGGATAAACCAATGGTCAGGAAAAAAATGGAAAAGCCGGAAATCGAAAAAATGTAGAGAACCGTCCCAAGGATATGCAGGAGCAGGGCGAACAGTATAACCAACAATCCAACCATGCTGGATTGTTGGTTATACTGGTTCAGCTGTTCCCGTTTCTGGTAGATAAAATAGAGGGAGATGAATGGTACGAGAAAGCCATGGGAATAATAGCTATCTGCTGCCGTGTAGCGGTCATACATCCACAACAGTGTCATCCTGTACAGGAAGATGATGAGTAGACTGACTATGCTCAGCCCCAGGATGTTAACACGTGGAAGTGTGTTGAATCGAGTTGTCTTGATTCGCATAGCTTTCATTTTATACGTTAATTCGATGTTATACAATCATTTTTGCAATAACACAAAATCACGGCAAGTAAGAAATCTATGCTTAAGATTACCTTTCACAAAGTGTTTCAACTTCGATTTCGCACCTTTCAGGTTGACGTAATGCCGGAACTGAAGAGAAGCTTTTGCTTCATTTACCCGGGGCTGGTCCGGATCGATCTCCCAAGGGTGCAGGTAAAAGGTATAACAACCATTCTTTTTTAATATGTGATTAACCCCGGCCTGATGGACTGGTCCCGGAAGCAACCTGAAATATCCACCACCACCCCAGGGGATCAGCTTTTGGCCGATGCGCAGGTTACTCACCGGGATTTCGTGAAATGAAGAAGAAAAAGAGTAGAGCGGTGGGTCGGGGTTTCGTGATTTGGGCAAAGTGCAGGAACCATAACGGCCGTGACTAGCAAATGAGTTATAACTTGAATCGTAATGATAGCCGGCATTACGAACCAGTTCCAGGACCTTGTCCGAAATAGAAAAACTCGGCGCTCGATACCCAGAGACGGCATGCCCAGTGATATCTTCAAGTAACTTTTTGCTGATAACAAGATCCTCGAGTAGCTCGTCTGCAGTCAGCTTGTAACAGAGTTGGTGGGCGAACCCATGGGAAGCGACCTCATGCCCTCGGTTATGGATTTCCCGTACCAACTCGGGACGTTGTTTGGCAACCCAACCCAAGATGAAAAAGGTGGCATGGACCGGTGACTGGAAACCGTCCAACAGGTTCAGCAGCTCATGGGTGCTTCTCTCCACCCGGAACTCTTGAGTGGGCCAGGAGGAATAATCTATGTGCGATTTAAAATTCTCCACTTGAAACCAATCTTCGATATCGAAGGTCAGAAGTATCTTTTTCCCCGTACAAGAGACTGGTTCCATGAGTCTATCCGAGAGAATTGCAGATTTTAATTCTGGGCTATTGATTTTGATTTTCTGCCTGAGGCCTCTATCTGCTCAACCGCCCATTGCAACCACTCCTGTTGTTTGCCGGACAGTTCGTTCCCACGGCGCTCGATAAAGGCAGTCAGGTCTCGGACATCATTAAAGCTGGCTTTATACAGGCCTCCGGCATAGGCTCCGTGTCCCTGCAGCGAGTATACACCTTCCTTATCCAGCGCCACCGTCAGGTCGTGGTGATGATAGAGCGCCAGGTCGTTGGTGATGGAGACAGTACCTTCTCGGGCCTTCTTTATGTAGTCGTAGGTATAAAAACCCAGGCCGACGGCCAGGACAAGGGCTACGGCTGCAATTGATCTGGTCATTATGCTGCTGGCTTGTGGGGAGAGCAGATCTTTCATGCCGAAGGGTATGCGTTTGGAAATTTCCCTGTCGATGTCGGAGTGTCGTGCCAGTTGAGGTTTCACCGCCATATTGGTGTAATCTTCAAGGTTGCTTATCGCTTCCTGATCAGATGGGTCAGCCATGGCTACTTCCAGGATGTTATTATCCTGGAAGGAAAGTGGTAACACGCCGAACTGGCGACACAGATAACGGGGTAAAACTTTTTTTACATCCGTCGAGTAGTTCTGGTCTATGTCACAGATCTTGATGTCCAGCTGATCGGCGAGCGTCTCCGCCAGTTGGTCGTCTGTTATGGCTTTCATCCGAACAAGTATGTGACCGAGTCTGCGGTTCCCTCCGGCCTGCAGACGCAGAGCTTCATCGACGACATCTTGAGACACCATCTGCTGTTGGGTAAGGAGTTCGCCAAGTCGCGGTTTCTCTGCCATAACACTACCTCCAGTTAGATTATGGGAGTGATGATCTTATTTGTGAAAAAGGATAAGCACGACTGGTGGGGGTGCAACGCCACCTTCGCGCTATGAGAAACCTTTCCACGTCCACAGGTTAATCAGCCGATTTCACAAATTCTCACATGAACCCTCCTCATCGCCTCACTCCATTTCAAGCCTTGCTTTCAAACAGTTTATCACGCAGTCCAAAGTTCCGTAACGTTGTCATGGTATTTCCTTATAACAAACTCGATAAGCCGTCATGTTGGTTTGGGAGACATGAGCGGATGACAACTGCTCCTTTCAACGACACCTTTTATTAGCTCCTGAAATCTGCCCGTTTGTCAAGACGTACAATTTTTCCACCTCGCTCAGATGGCACCAGTAGGTCTTGATTTTTTGGTGAAGAGTGGAGTTGATAAAATCTCAGTAACACATTATTTGAGCTGATAGAGATAATTAGCGGTGCAAATTGTTACCGGGATGGCTCTATAGCGGTGAAAGATCGGCAGCGGTAGGAGGTTTCCTGACTTGTCTGAGAAGACAAGTCTCCAATACGTCTCTGCGCGTCCCTCAACCATACACAGGGCTTGTCGAATGTTTTGTTCATAAAAGGGAGCGACATCGAGATGATTCAGACCATTTCTTCATTGATCGCTTGATTGTACAGCTAGTTGTGCTATACCTAACAAATATAGCGATGTCCCGTGTCTATATTGTGTAAAGTTTTGACATTGCGTTCTAAATATGATCGAATTTATCTGTTCCTTGGATTTCAGATTCAAGCTGTCACCACACTGATTCCATACTACCACCAGAGGGGGAAATATGAACAGCCTTCGCACAATGCTTGTATTGCTGATAGGTGTCGCTTTCGTAGTTGGAGTATCATTCGTGTCCCATGCAGCACAGTCGACTACTGATATAATGGCATCTGATGAATTAAAGGAAAAGGCTCGAAAGACAGTGTTGGGAGATGATGCGGGGAAACCTTCGAATAAATCTGGTTATATAATTGGTGCTGGAGATTTTCTGGAGGTGGAGGTTTATGGAGAGGGGAGTATGGCGGTATCCGCACCAAACCCTTCTGCAGGAACGCTGGGAATCGAGTCGTCACCGGACATGGTACGGGCAGGTGGCGCCGGGGTGCAGGTTCGCATTGACGGCCGAGTATCACTTAAACACATTGGTGAGGTTGAGGTAGTCGGTATGACCCTTACCCAAATGGCGGACTACCTGAAGATACTCTATAAAACGGTATATGAAGATCCCATCGTAACTGTGGTGCTGAATAAGAGCAACAGCAAGAGATACACTGTTATGGGCAAGGTGCTCAATCCTGGTGTCTACTATATCGATTACCCCATTAATTTGGTGCAGACTATCGCGCGCTCCGGCGGTTTTACCGAGTGGGCCAACTCAAAGATGACGGTGGTTCGGGAAAACACCGCAAAGCAAACCCGCTTGTTTGAAGGCAATACCTTGAAATTTGATTATGATGAATTTCTCAAAGGAAAAGACCTGAAGAGAAATATTCAGGTTGAGCCGGATGATATCATCATCGTTCACTAAGCAACTGCTTCGATAATACTAAAGAGCACCGAATATGAATGCACGAATACTGTCTGGGATGGCTGTAGTATGCTTGATGATAGCTGGTGAGGCACAAGCAAGGGTTACCACCCTCTCTGGAGGAGTTTCGCTCGGTTTTACCGATTATGAGAGAGATTATGATATCGAACGTTCCTCCTCGAGTAGCGATGACTATTCGAGGATTCTTCTCTCGCCCTTCATTTCGCTGGTTACAGAAAGCAGCCGGGATACTCTTACTTTTAGTTACAGTCCAAGCTTTCGTTTCGATCTGGACGATAGTGATGACAACGACGTAGATAACCGGGTCATTCTGGACTATGAACGACAGCTCACAGATCGGTGGGAAATTACAGCAAATAACAACTTTTTGCAGGCTGAGGATGCGAACTCCTATGCACCTGTACGCGATCCGGAAACAGATTCGATCATATCGGATACCCCCGGTGAAGACCTTGCCTCAGGAGAGAGTATAAGTGATGATCGGGGGGTCAGAAGATATACGCGCAATGCTTTGAGTCTTGGAACCCAATACAATTATCAGGAAGGGAGCTACCTTTCTTTCGATTATGTCTGGACCAAACTGGATAATGATGAGGAGGAGACATCTCGAGATTATCAAGATTACGACAGGCATAGCTTTGTGGCAGGGGTTGATCACCTCATTACTGGCAACTGGTTCACGTCCGCCAGCCTGGGTTACGTGATTGGTGATTTTGAAGAGGAAGAAATACCCGGAACTCTCTTTGAGCTTTCCGATGATGTGGACGAGTACTATGCTGCGTTGCGAGGAGAGTATAAGTTATCTGCTGTCGAATCATACAGTGCGGTGTACAAATACAGTCGGGCCGATTATGAGGCTCCACTACAACCGGACAATGAAATTCAGGACATGACTATTGGCTGGGCCAAGGAATTTTCCCAAAAGACTGAGTTCAATATTGGGGCCGGCCCAACCTACACCAAAGTGGATGGGGACAGCGGCGACTGGTCATTAAATGCCAATGTGGGATTATCCAGGAGAATTGAGAGAGGCGCATTGAATCTGGCGGCGGCGACCGGCAGCGAATTTAAAAACTTTAATAGTACTGATCAAAGAGGAACGGTAGATTTCCAACAGGTGCAAGCGGATGTGAATTATATGCCTATCGAATATCTGAATCTTCGGGCATTTTTTACCTATCGGCAGGAAGATGAAGATGACGCCCCGGTAATTAGTGCAGAACCTGGAACCGGGGGATCAGCAAGTGAGCTGGTGCTGCGCTCAGTTACAACAGATCGGTATGCATTCGGATGTGGTTTCGATTATCGTCTCAGTGATCATTATGTGTTTGATTTCAGGTATGTATATAATGTGTACAATTCAGATATACCGGAGGATGAGTACGACAGTTACAAAATTATTGCTTCTCTGACATATGAAAATGATTTTTTCAGGTGGGATTGATCAAGAGAAGGGGACGAAGGCGAGCTGTTGATCAGAGGTGGGAGGCATAACTGTACTGATCCTGATCGCTTGAACCTCGTTTGTTTCATAGTATGCAGCTGAAGCTGAATGCATCCATAACAACAAATTTTTAAGTTGTCTATTCATAGTGTGGGTAGCTATGCACCCACAGGCTCTAGGAAATCTGCCTTTAGCCTTCAGGCTCAATTTGGAATCCACAGCTATTGAATGGCTCTCCTGATTGATATTTCTGCTCTTTTGCCAACCATGGTGATTAGACGTCAGCTGTTAAACCCCTGTTCTGTAAAGCGAATATTGAGACCTATGAGCTGCAAGTTGGGTCGTGTGGCTCCATTTAGAAAACCGTGATAGCGGAAGTGCTCTAATCGGTTGAAAAATCAATTATTTGTTTTGATAAAGTGGCGCTGATCAGCAAGTAAATCGACACTTCAAATTACCTTGGAAGTGGTAGCTATCAGAAATGATGCACCAACACAACCGCTTCGTTCCTTGAGTTAGAGTTCAGAATATTGTGTCTTCCGTTACTCTGGTGTGCTCCGTAAATTTGTCAGTAGTCGAGGGGGAAGGCTAGTTGGGGCCGGCCGTTGGTCAACACTTGTCGGAGAGGCGGTGGCTTTGGGAGGATGCCTTTTCTGCCAGGTGAACCATCTGGCTTTTGGGTTCACATGTGTGATAGGCTAGAATTGTAACAGAGCAGTATGTGTGGGTAATGTGCTTTTAGCCGTTGTAATTGCATGATATGCAACTTCATGTGAGATGAGTCGTTATGCCTTACATTCTCAACAGATACTATTCAAGACGAAACATCGCGTTTTTCCTGGGTGAGGGCTCTCTGATATTCCTTTCCATGATGATGATGTGTTGGAGCTATAAGGGCTCGGGGCTTTTTATGATTGACTGGCAACTGTACGCTGGTCAGGCGCTGATGGTTACCATTGTCTTTCAACTCTGCGTGTACTTCTTTGATTTGTATGATTTGCGAAGACATCAAAGTTTACCCGATACAGCCACACGTTTGAGCAATGCCTTCGGTGTTGGTTGTATTATTCTGGCAGGGGTTTATTACACTGTGCCCTTACTGACCATTACATCCACGATATTCTGGTCGGGTTTTCTGGCAACAAGCCTAGTCCTGCTGGGCTATCGCTCAGTGTACTACTACGTTCTTCGTAAAAGACTTTTTGTTATCGGGGTGGTGATAATAGGCACGGGACGACTGGCCAAAGACATCTACAGGGAGATAGAGCAGCGTCAGGATTCTGAGTATAAGATTCTGGCCCTTGTCGGAGGGGAGGAGCCAGCATTTAATCAAAACAATATCCGTGTCTATAACAGTCTTGACGAAGCCTGTAACAATCAGTCATCACTGAATATCGGACAAATAGTGGTTGCACCCGATGACAGGCGCGGAACAACCCCGGTGCGCGAGCTGCTGTCTTCTAAGATGAAGGGGGTGGTTATTGAGGAGGGGGTAAGTTTTTTTGAGAGGATTACAGGAAAAATACTCGTTGAAAAGATTGACCCCAGCTGGATTATTTTCTCAGATGGTTTTGTGCTGAGTAATTGGAAATATTTTATGAAGAGGTTGATGGATGTTCTTATGTCCTTGACCTTACTTGTTCTCGCAGCTCCAGTCATGCTGCTGTCGGCGTTCATCATCAAGCTTGAGTCAGACGGTCCTATCTTCTATTTGCAGGAGAGGGTTGGGCACAATGGTAAACCTTTTAAGGTGATCAAGTTCAGGTCCATGCGTCAGGATGCCGAAAAAGATGGTGCAGTGTGGGCGAAAGAAAATGATGACCGGGTTACCCGTTTTGGCAAGTTCATCAGGAAGGTGCGAATTGATGAATTACCCCAACTGGTGAATGTATTAAAAGGAGAGATGAGCCTGGTGGGACCAAGGCCTGAGAGGCAGGTCTTTGTTGATGAGCTGGTTAAGGAAATTCCATATTACAACATCAGGCATATCGTAAAACCAGGTATCACCGGCTGGGCCCAAGTCTGTTATCCCTATGGCGCTTCCAAAGAGGACGCGCTACGTAAGCTGGAGTACGATTTATACTACATCAAGAATATTTCCCTGGCACTGGATCTGCTGGTTGTTTTTCATACAATCAAAACCGTGCTGTTTGGCAAGGGGGGGCGGTAAAGGCACGCTCGCCGATTGTTGAACAAGACCCTCAACGTTGACAGTCAGGGCAATAGTAGCTGGCCCTGCCACTGATCATAGTCTTGATAATGGCCCCTTCACACCTCTTACACGGTTGGTCTTCCCGACCATACACCTTGAAATTGATCTGGAAATAGCCACTGGCTTGGTCAGCATTGACGTAGTCGCTGATGGTGGAACCACCGCACTCAATGGCGTGTTGCAGAACTCTTTGTACGCTTTCGACAATTCTTGCCCAGTTATTTTGTGAAATGGTATTTACCTTGCGTGCAGGACGGATCCCGGCAGCAAAGAGGCTTTCATTGGCATAGATATTTCCAACACCAACGACTACCTGATTGGTCATGAGCAAGGTCTTAACCGGAATCGACCGGTTGCGGGAGAGATCGTAAAGGTATTTCGCATTAAATTCTGTGCTGAACGGCTCAGGGCCGGAGGTGCTGAAGTGGGTTTGCTCAAGCCTTGACACCTCCTGGGCGGAAACCATGCTCATCGAACCAAACCTTCTGACATCCGTATACCGTAACTCCATGCCGTCATCGAGTAAAAACTGCACGTGGCAATGTTTGGCCAGCGGGGCTTCGGGCGAAAAAATGCCCAGATTACCGGTCATACCTAGATGGATGATGAGGATCGAACCGTTATCCATCTCAACGAGCAAATACTTTGCCCGCCTGCGAACGGAAATGACTTTCGCGCCGGTCATATGATGGCGCATCTCCATTACTGGTAGTGGTTGTCGCAGGGCATTGCCGCTGTGGGAGATGGCCGTGACGCACCGACCAGTTATATGTGGCCTGATGCCTCGGCAAATGGTTTCTACTTCAGGAAGTTCGGGCATACGGCTTACTTTGGCAAGATGCAAAAGGCGATGGCGTAACCGTCATAGAGTTCGGCTCCGACATCTATGGTTGTGGGATAGCTGTCAGAGTACCTTGAACTGACGAGGAAGCTGAGTTGCCAGCCATTGGTATGGGCTTCGGCCTGAGTCAGGATCAGTTCCAAAAAGCCGGGCATTCTCTGGCTACTGAGGGCTTTCTTGGCAGCCTCCTTGGCAGTCCAGAGGAGGGTGAGGTGCATGAGTTCAGGCAAATCAGCGAAATTGGTGCAAAGCACTTCTTCCTCTTCAGGCCAGCAGAACTTTTCCCGAACCCTGAGAAGTGTCTCTTCGGGGCGTTGAATGTCTATGCCGCACCTGCTTTCACACACCAGGGCCATCGCGAAATCCGCCCCATGGGAGATTGAAAGATCCACATCCAGGCGGGCGTTGGAGTTCAGCAGTTGAAGCCCCGGGCGGCCACTGGAGTCATTGACAACCTGCACCTCGGTCGGAACCAACGTGCTGCCATCGTTGATAAACCTATTGTGGTACTGAAGCAAGGCGGTTTTGGCACAGAGGCGGCCAGTAAGCCATTCTCCCTGTCGCTTCGCAAGCGCAAACGACGTCACCCGGTTCAGTTCCTGGTCGTTCAAACTCTGCAACTCTCCAGGCAGGGGGGAACTCATCTGCCGGTATTCCTCGAAGGACAGGGTCGGCATCATGGCAGCCTGGAAGCGGTGCCGCGGATGAAAAAGGCGCATCAACCCGACCAGGTTTTTAGGAAAAATATTAACAAACATCAAAGTGTTGCCCATCAAAAGGTTCTGAAAAAAAACTTGCAATTTGCATGTAGGCTGCTAACTAATAGATCACTGATCATGCCGGTTGAACCGGTCTTTTCCGCAACTTTTTCAGGGGAATATTATGGATGGTGGCCTTGGTGTAACAGCCTATGATATTGTCGTTCTTACGCTTTTTGCTCTTTTGATCGGCCGTGGTATCTGGCTTGGCTTTATCAAGCAGATAACAGGGCTGCTTGCACTCTATCTTGGCTACATTGTGGCAAGCCAATATCATGACAAATTCTTTCCCTTTTTGCGAGATTTATCCGATAATCCGGAGATTGTCTTTCTGGCCAGCTACGTCATCCTCTTCATGGTCACCTATATCATAATACTTTTGTTGGGAAAGTTATTGGCTCACACCATTCATGTATCCATTGTCGGCTGGTTTGACCGTGTTTTGGGTGCGGTGCTCGGCTTCGCCAAGGCACTGATCATTGTTGTTTTGATGCATATGGTTCTGGGAGTGGTGCTTTCCCCGGAGAGCAAAATGATCCGCGACTGCGCCAGCTGTGACACGTTGACCGCCGCCGCAGATGTTACCCGGGAGCTGATCTCCAGTGAGGAGGTACGGGAAGCCCTGAAACGGCGGGAACCGGCAATTACCCTTGACGCGGTCAAAGGTTATCTGAAACCGATTTCCTCCACCCTATTTAAATCCGGTGGGGAACCGGCAAGGCAGCAGCCGGCAGCTGAAAACAAAGCTGCCGTCACACCGGATAAATGAACAACCGTCAGCTGGATAATCATGGGTGGTAGCAGGCAAGTGCGCAAACGGTTGAGTTCCCCAGAATCGTATATCAAGCGGGATTACCGACTGGTGGCGGATCCGGGGAATTTGAGAGCCACCAGAGTTCGTGTTGAGGAAACAGATCTTCATATCTTATGCGATCGTGAGATAGAAGACGCTGCCAGGGAGCTGGTGCTCAAGGCCAGGCTGCAGCTACAGTCGTATATTGACCGGCACCCTGAATTTGCCAGCTCACTTATACCGCTGTCGGTCGATGGGACCGCACCGCCACTGGTCCGGCTGATGCAGGAAGCCGCCAGAGATGCTGAGGTGGGGCCGATGGCAGCAGTAGCCGGTACTGTTGCGGCATTTGTTGGTGAAGGTTTGCTGGGAGAAGGGGCTGCCGAAGTAATTGTGGAAAATGGCGGGGATATTTTTATAAGCAGGAAAAAGGACTGCACCATAGGAATTTTTGCCGGTCAGTCACCCTTGAGTTATAATGTGGGGATAAAATTAGCAGAAGAACGGATGCCCTGCGGAGTCTGCACCTCATCTGGTACTGTGGGCCACTCCTTGAGTTTTGGTGACGCGGACTCGGTTACCGTTCTTTCGCAAAATGTAGCATTGGCCGATGCCGCAGCCACGCGGCTGGGCAATGAAGTCGGTAAGGGCAAGGGAGGTAAGGACGGAGTAAACAGGGCGCTTGCCGCCGCAGGTTCCATCCCGGGCATCAGCGGAGTGGTGGTTATTTGCGATGAGGTGATGGGGGCGACGGGTGAGGTGGAACTTGTCAGTTTGCAGTGAGAGGGCCTGGAAATGGTAGAGCAGGGAACAGATATCAGCGGAAGAGAGTTGCCCAAGGATAAACGTGCCCTGGAGCGAATGCACCTCGTGTTTTATTTACGGGTGTTTGACGGCATGAGCAGCAGGGTGGTCGGCCACATTGTCAATATCTCGCATCAGGGACTGATGCTGATTTCCGATGCGCCGGTTTCAGTGAATGAGAAGTATAGACTGCGTATGCGCCTGCCCACTGATATTAGCGATAAGGAAGAACTGATCCTCAGTGCCACCAGTCGTTGGTGCAAACGGGATGAAAATCCGCACTTCTATATTGCCGGCTTTCAGATTCATAACCTCACCAAAGAGGTGAGCGAATATATTGACCGGCTCCTCAAAAATTTCAGTTTTCAGCTCTAACGCGTTGGCTGTCGGCGCTGGCGAACGTCTGTGTAGCAGCATGCCGCTTATCCACAGCAGATGAGCGGCATGTTGATGTTATAGAGAAAGATCAGCAGTTGTGTCAACTTAAGGAGGCCTCTGCTTCTATCAGGAGCTCCGTTTTATGGTTGGCGACGAAGCTGTCAATATCCTCCTGCCAGTGCTTGAAGACGGAGATGCCGGCCTCATCAAGGCGGGTATTGGCCAGAATCGAATTTGCAGGCCGGTGGGCCGGTGTTGGGTATTCGCTTGTTGTGCAAGGGGACAAGTTGTGCTCGATTCCCATCTGCAAAAGAAAATATGATGCCGCCTCAAACCAGGTAGAGTGGCCATCGGCCGTGGCATGGACAACACCCTTGATATCTGAAGCCAGCAATCGCTCTATCTGGCGGGCTAAGGTGCGGGACCAGGTAAGTGATCCGAACTGATCGTTGACAACCTGTACTCCGGAAGCCAGCCTGCCGGCCTTATCGGCAAGCGCCAGGCGCAGCATGGTTTTCAGGAAATTTTTACCGTGGACTGAATAGAGCCAGGCTGTGCGGAGAATGACATAGTCTGATGCAGAATGGGCCACGGCCAGCTCCCCGGCCAGCTTGGATCTGCCATACTCGGAAAGCGGGTTGGTCGCATCTTCTTCTGTATAGGCTTGGGGGGCGGGCAGGGAGCCGTCGAAGACATAATCCGTTGAGACGTGAATCAGCCTGAAGCCGAGGTCCCTGCTTGCTTTTGCCAGCAGCTCAGGGCCTTGGGCGTTTACTCTCCAGGCCTGTTCCCGCTCGGTTTCGCAGGCGTCAACTGCAGTGTAGGCAGCGCAGTTGATGACAACGTCGGGTTGATGCTGGGCGATATAGGTGAGGAGGCTCTTGCCATCGCTGATATCTATTCGCGGGCCGTGGCAGGCGATAACCATGTGACCTTCTGCCAACAGCGCGCAGCAGTCCCTGCCCAATTGGCCGGTGGCGCCGGTAATGAGAATTTTCATAATATGTGACGCATCTGGAATTCGGAGGCGACTTCCCTGATATATTGCCCATACTGATTCTTGAGCATATCTTCTGCCAGGCTGTTGAGTTGGTCCAGGGTGATGTAACCGAGCTCAAAGGCGATCTCTTCGATACAGGCAATCTTCAAACCTTGTCGCTCCTGTACCGCCTGCACATAGTTCGAGGCCTGCATCAGCGACTCATGGGTGCCGGTGTCGAGCCAGCAGAAGCCCCGGCCAAGGGGTTCGACCGAGAGTTTGCCGCGCCTTAAGTACTCGTTGTTGATATCGGTAATCTCTAGTTCACCGCGGGCAGATGGTTTGATCCCTTCTGCAATTGAGACCACGTCGTTGTCGTAGAAATAGAGCCCGGGGACAGCGTATTTCGATTTCGGCACAGCAGGCTTTTCTTCAATGCCGATTACCTGGTTTTTGTCATCGAATTCGACCACGCCGTAGCGCTCCGGATCTTTGACCAGGTAGCCGAAGATGAGGCCCCCCTCGGTAAGCTGGGCTGCGCTCTTGACAATTCTGGAAAACCCTGGGCCAAAGAAGATGTTGTCCCCCAGAATCAGACAGACCGAGTCGTCGCCGATAAATTCGCGGCCGATAAGAAAGGCCTGGGCCAGGCCTTCAGGCTTGGGCTGGATTTCGTAACTGATCCTCAAGCCTAAATGACTGCCGTCACCGAACAGGTTTTGGAAGTCGGGCAGGTCGTATGGGGTGGAGATAATCAGTATGTCCCGTATTCCGGCAAGCATCAGCACGGAAAGAGGATAATATATCATGGGCTTATCATAGACAGGGATAAGCTGCTTGCTGACTACGCGGGTGAGAGGATAGAGGCGTGTTCCGGAGCCTCCGGCAAGGATTATTCCTTTCATAAAAGAGTTTATTCAGTAGGTTATGTTTGGTCGTTGATGTTGGGCTGGAATTCTTATACTATCGAGTATATCACAAAATAAAATCCGTAAATATAAACACCCAAAATAAATTATGAAATGGTGATATGGCAGAGAACGAACCGGCCTGTTTCAAGGCCTATGACATACGCGGCAAGGTTCCAGATGAGTTAAACCCGGATCTGGCGAGGAAGATAGGTCGGGCCTACAGCAAGGTCTTTGAGGTGAAGCGTGTTGCTGTTGGCTATGACATTCGCTTAAGCAGCCGGGACCTGGCCGGTGCCTTGATCGACGGGCTGCGACACAGCGGGGTTGATGTGGTCAATCTGGGCTTGTGTGGCACTGAAGAGATCTACCATGCAGCCTTTTCCATGGAGAAATCCGGTGTGGATGGTGGCATCATTGTCACTGCCAGCCATAATCCTGCCGATTACAACGGCATGAAGTTCGTGGTGCGTGGCGCACGTCCGGTAACCGGGGAGTCCGGGCTGCTTGACATGGCGCGCCTGATCAGTGAGGACAGGCTGCCGAGTGTCTCTGGCGCTTATGGTGCTGAAACGTTTTTGGCTGATAAGTCGGCATATATCAAGCACCTGCTGAGTTATATTGAGCCGGCAGAGCTCAAGCCGCTGAAAGTTGTGATAAACAGCGGCAATGGCTGTGCCGGTGCGGTGCTGGATCTGCTCGAGCCCCATCTTCCTTTTGAGTTTATCCGTTTGAATCATGAACCCGATGGCACCTTCCCCAAAGGTGTGCCCAACCCCTTGTTGCCGGAGAAGCGCGAGGAAACTGCGGCGCTGGTGAGGGAGGCGGGCGCTGATCTTGGTCTTGCCTGGGATGGTGATTTTGACCGCTGTTTCTTCTGGGATGAGCAGGGGCAATTCATTGAGGGATATTACATTGTCGGGCTGTTGGCCCAGGAGATGTTAAAGAAAGAGCCGGGGGGGAAGGTCCTTTACGACCCAAGGCTGACCTGGAACAGTGAAGAGGTCATCAGGCAGGCAGAGGGGGTGCCGGTCATTACCAGAACGGGGCATGCCTTCATCAAGGAGCGGATGCGCGAGGAAGATGCCATATATGGCGGTGAGATGTCGGCGCATCACTACTTCAGGGAATTTGGCTACTGCGATTCCGGCATGATCCCCTGGCTTTTGGTCTGTGCCCAGCTGAGCGGGTCCGGAAAAAAATTGTCGGAACTGGTTGCGGAGCGGATGCAGGCATTCCCGGTCTCAGGCGAAATTAATCGCAAAGTTGGTGATGCCGACAAGGTCATTGAGGTTGTAAAAAAGAAATTCGCCGACGGGCAGCAGTCCTTTATTGATGGATTGTCAGTTGAATATGCAGCTTACCGTTTTAATATCAGAAAGTCGAACACCGAACCGCTCTTGCGGCTGAATGTTGAGACCCGGGGTGACGCGGAGTTGCTTCAACAAAAGACCAAGGAGTTGTTGGATCTCATTGAGGGTGTCTGAGCCTGACGGCTCTGATGATGCTGAGTACTGCGATTTTGTCTAAAGTGTATATCAACTACAAACGCCAAGAGGTGGAACTGTGTCAAAAATACAGCCTGTGATTCTAGCTGGAGGAAGCGGTTCGAGGCTTTGGCCGCTTTCGCGCGAACTCTATCCTAAACAATTGTTGCAGCTGACGAACGAACATTCTTTGCTGCAGACAACTCTTTTACGGATACAAGCGCTTAAAGAGGTCTTGCCGCCTGTGATCGTAGTCGGTGAAGAACATCGCTTTACCACCCGAACCCAGATTGAGGAGATTGCTGCATTTCAGGACTATACCATCCTCTTGGAGGCCATCGGGCGAAACACCGCACCGGCGATTTGTGGCGCGGTTGAATACTGTCTGCAGCATTCTGGTGAAGATGTGGTGATGTTGGTGCTGCCTGCAGATCATGTGGTGTTGAAAACTGAGGCGTTCTGTGAAGCTGTAAACCAGGCGGTGGAGTTGGCTCAAAATGGATCGATAGTGACCTTTGGCATTGAGCCCACACATCCTGAAACGGGTTATGGATATATCGAGCGGGGAGAGGGGAGTGCCGTTCGTTCTTTTAAGGAAAAGCCGGATCTGGCGGTGGCCCAGGAGTATTGCAACAGTGGCAATTACTTTTGGAATAGCGGAATGTTTGCCTTTTCGTTGACATCGTTCAAAGAGGAGATGGCAAGGCATGCCGCGGAGATCTATGAATGTATGAACAAAGCTGTTGAGAGCGGCACAAAAGACGGTGTTTTCTTTCGTTTTGACCCGGCTTTGATCAGGCAGTGCCCCAGTGATTCGATCGACTATGCCCTGCTGGAGAAAACTGATAGGTCATCGGTGGTGGCCGCCGATCTGGGGTGGAGCGATATTGGCTCGTGGCAGGCTCTGTGGCAGGTGCTGGATAAAGATGCCGACGGTAATGTCTGTCAGGGGGATGTATTGCTGGAAGATACCAAAAACTGTCTCGTCAGAGCCGATGATACGCTTGTTGCCGCGGTCGGCCTGGAGGATACCCTGATCGTGGAGACCGCCGATGCGGTATTGGTGGCGCCGCTGTCACGGGCACAGGATGTAAAGCGCGTCGTAAATAAGCTGAAAGAAGACAAGCGAAAAGAATTCGAATTTCATCGTACTGTCCACAGACCCTGGGGGAGTTACACGGTGCTGGAGGAACAGGAGCGCTACCAGATGAAGCGGATAACCGTTCATCCGAAGGCGAAACTTTCCTTGCAGATGCATCACCATCGCTACGAGCATTGGGTCGTGGTCAAGGGAACCGCCAAGGTTACAAATGGGGAGCAGGTGCTGCTGGTCTATGAAAACGAGTCGGTCTACATCCCGGCTGGTACAGTGCATCGGCTTGAAAACCCTGGAGTGATCGCGCTTGAGTTGATCGAGGTGCAGATAGGTCCGTACCTTGGTGAAGACGATATCGTCCGTTTTGAAGATGACTATGGGCGTGACGAAAGTTAGATGTGAAAGACGAGGTCTGCCGGATGTACACACTCTCATCAACCATATCATTTCCGAATGGATGGTCTGAGCGCAGAGAAACTTCAGGTGAGCGTTGCCTGCTCGGTCGCACCTTCTCGTCTGGGTACCTGACCTGACGGGTCAGGCAGACCCGGAGAGGGGGGGGGGCTTGGCGGATCTCCAGTATAGCTTAAGGGAGTATTATGCTGTGTCAGCTGCAGGTTGTAAATGTTCCAACAAGGAATAAACCTGCAGCTTTGAGTCGGCACTTTTTCCACATTACCAACAGCGAAACTGACCCATCAGGTGGTGTACTCTGGAAAGAGTTCGGCAATAGCCGTCTTGTCAGCCTTGCACCTGCCCCGTTCGGTGATGAGTCCTGTGACGAGTTGGGCGGGTGTCACATCAAAACTGTAATTGACCGCTTTCGTTCCCGGGGCTGCAATGGTTACCGTGCTGGCGGAGCCGGAGTCATCGAGGCCGGTGATTCTGGTCACCTCATCTCCCGATCGCATTTCTATCGGGATTTCCTTCCCATCGTCTATGGTCCAATCAAAAGTCGAGGACGGCAGCGCCACGTAAAAAGGGATCTCGTTATCCTTGGCAGCCAGGGCCTTGAGGTAGGTGCCGATCTTATTGGCCACATCTCCTGCCCGTGTAGTCCTGTCGGTGCCAACAATGACCATATCCACCATGCCGTGCTGCATCAGGTGGCCGCCGGCATTGTCGGTGATGAGTGTGTTGGCGATACCTTCCTGTTGTAACTCCCAGGCGGTGAGCTTGGCACCCTGGTTCCAGGGGCGGGTTTCATCGACCCAGACATGGACCGGAATCCCGGCGTCGCGCGCTGCGTAGATCGGGGCGGTGGCGCTACCGTAATCGACAAAAGCCAGCCAGCCCGCATTGCAGTGGGTGAGGATATTGACTGGCTTCCCACCTTTTTTCCTGCTTACTTCGGCGATTAATTCTCTTCCGTGTTCTCCTAGTCGTCTACAGAAATCCGCATCTTCATCGGCGATGGCGCAGGCGGTAGCGAAGGCGGCCTGGCGCTTTTGGGCTATCGACTCCAAGGGCCTTATTGCAGCAAGCACCCTGTCCACTGCCCATTTGAGGTTCCTGGCGGTGGGCCTGCTGGAGTTCAGGTATTCACCTGCGGCCATCATTTCTTCCATGAAGCTGCTGTCGGCGGCCCTGCAAGCGGCCAGGTACATGCCAAAACCGGCAGTTGCGCCGATCAGTCCGGCACCGCGCACGTGCATCTCGCGTATGGCATTAAATGCCTGGTCAACGGTGCTGAGTTGTTCCACGACAAAGGCGTGAGGTAACTGGCGCTGGTCAATAATGTTGACCACGCCGCTCTGCTCGGACTCCGGCCAAATTGTTCTGTAGTGTTTTCCGTTTATATTCATGAGCTTCTGCAAAAAGGGATCTCTCGGTTTTTTTTTAATGTGTACGGATTGCTGATCGATTCAAGATACTGCGATGATCTTCAAAAGTAAACGTGTTCAGCGAAGAGCGTGAGCCTCTAGCCGGCATGTACCGGAGGCTCGACCGGTGGGACGAAGGGGGCGCAGCACGTGGCGATGCCGTTCAAGGAAGGGGGGATGTGGATGGAGTCAGAAATATAACAAAAAAGTAAAATATATCCATACTGGTGGGATGGGTGTGTTTGTCGTAAATACTTGAGTGTATGAGGCAATCTGTGTCGTTGGCTGGTGCTTCGGCGGGCTTTTGTTGAAAAAACAATATTGATTTAAGGTTCAATTATGTTACTTTCAGTAGTGAAAATACGATAAAGTTTACAAAATCGTAAACTTTAAAGTGGTGTGGAAATGCATGGAGGGTGTTTCCTGCTGAAATTTTTTCAACAAGGAGAGGGTTGGGATGAATAGTGCTGATACAGCGTTTATTTTGGCAGCGGCTGGGCTTGTTATGCTTATGACGCCTGGGCTGGCTTTATTTTATGGCGGTATGGTTCGTGGCAAGAATGTGCTCGGAACCATTATGCAGAGTTTGTTTTTGATTGCGCTTATTTCTCTGGAATGGGTGTATGTCGGCTATTCCATGGCCTTTGGCCCGGATGTCGGCGGTTTTGTCGGTGATCTTTCCTGGTTTGCCCTAAACGGGGTGACGAATGCGCCGAGTCCCGATTATGCGACCACTATTCCGCAGACCGTGTTTATGATATATCAGTGTATGTTTGCTGTTATCACTCCGGCGCTGATTACCGGTGCCTTTGCTGAGCGTGTCCGCTTCGTGCCGTTTCTCGTCTTTTCCGTTCTCTGGGCGGTACTGGTCTATAATCCGGTTTGTCACTGGATCTGGGGGAAAGGTGGCTGGCTCGGCAATATGGGCGTTATGGATTTTGCCGGCGGGCTCGTTGTGCATCTGACCTGTGGCGCGGCGGCGCTGGCCGGTGTGCTGGTGATTGGGAATCGTCGCGGGTATGGTCGAGCCAGTTTCATGCCTCATAATCTGCCGATGACCATGCTTGGTACGGGCTTGCTCTGGTTTGGCTGGTTTGGCTTTAATGGTGGCTCCGCACTGGCTGCAGACGAGGTTGCGGCAACTGCTTTTGTCGCCACCCATCTCGCCGGTATGGCCGGTATGTTTATGTGGGTTGTGATGGAGTGGTTCACCCAGGGCAAGGCAACCACCCTTGGTGCTGCTTCCGGTGCGATTTCCGGTTTGGCGACCATTACCCCAACCGCTGGTTTTGTGGGGCCCAATGCAGCTATTTTAATCGGCCTCATGGGTGGTGTGGTCTGTTTTCTGGCGGTGAACTCCAAGGCGAAATTCAATCTGGATGACTCGCTCGATGTTGTTGGTATTCATGGCGTGGGTGGTCTGCTCGGTACGCTCTGTCTTGGTGTTTTTGCGTCAACCGCGGTAAACCCCGGCGGTGTTGATGGCTTGCTCTATGGGAATGTGGCTCAGTTTGTTGCTCAGGTAAAGGGGATCGTGATTGTGGGTGTGTATACCTTTGTTGTGAGCTGGGTGCTCTTTAAGGTGATCAATTCCACGCTGGGTCTCAGGCTCGAGGAGGAAGCTGAGGTGGTTGGCATGGATTCTTCTGAGCATTCAGAGACCGCTTACAACACCTGATTGTGATGATCGGCTGTGGTTTTGTGAAGTAAATTCGGATCGTTTGCTGGCTTGTGCTGCAACATGTTGTTATTGATGGTGATGTAGGATACTATGTCGCATTGTGTAGTTGGCAGTTGTTGGGTTGGATAGGCGGGCTGTCCGAATAAAAAGAATGTTCGGTCGGGGCTCCGGTTAGTTGGCGGGGTCCCGGTTTTGCTGAAATATAGAGGGAAATCATGAAAAAGATTGAAGCTATCATCAAGCCGTTTAAACTTGACGATGTCAAGGATGCCTTGAATGAGATTGGTCTGAAGGGTATGACAATCTCTGAGGTTAAGGGGTATGGTCGCCAGAAGGGGCATACTGAAATTTATCGGGGTGCCGAGTATGTGGTCGACTTTATACCTAAGGTGAAAATCGAACTAGTTGTTCCTGCCGACCAGGTGGATCTGGTGGTTGAGAAGATCAGGAATGCCGCAAATACCAACAAGATTGGCGATGGCAAGATCTTCGTGACACCGGTTGAGCGAGTCATTCGTGTGCGCACTGGTGAAGAGGGGCGGGATGCGGTGTAATTCATGAGTGTTCAGCTTCGTGCAGACAGGGAAGCTCTTGAGCGGCTCTGGGAACAGGGCTTGACTGGTAAGGGGCTTCTCCTGCAGCATAGCCGGTTGGTCGACGAGTTTATCGTCGAGTGTTTTGAAAAGGTGAAACCGGAAGTGGCCGGCGGGCAGATTGCCCTGCTGGCCCTTGGCGGTTATGGGCGTCGCGAACTGTTCCCGTTCTCCGATATCGATCTGATGATCCTGTATCATCAGGATCTGGAGGACGGTATTGGTGCAGTGGTCGATGGGATTCTCTACCCTCTCTGGGATACTGGCCTGGAGGTGGGGCACGGGGTCCGGACCGTGGAGCGTTCCATGCAGCAGGCCGAGGAGGACTATTTCTTCCAAGTGGCCATGCTTGATGCCAGGCTTATCCACGGTTCGCAGCAGCTCTATGATGAATTGCTCACCGCATACCGCAAGAAATTTGTGGCGGGCAATCGCGGCAGCTTTGTCGAGCAGATGAAGGAGCATCGGGAGCGGCGCCGTACCCGCTACGGCAGCCACAGCTTTCTGCTTGAGCCCCACATCAAGGAAGGAAAGGGGGGGATGCGCGATATCCAGTCCATGTCCTGGGTGGCACAGGTGGTTTTTGGGCTCCACGGTGTCGAGGATTTCTGTGATGCCGGGCTGATGCTCGAAGATGAGCGTGATCAGTTCCTCAGGTCCTGGGATGCTCTGGTGCAGCTGAGAAATCGCCTGCACTATTTCTCGCGTAGAAAAAATGATCAGCTCTACTTTGAGTTGCAGGAGGAGGTTGCCAAGGCGCTTGGTTATCAGATGGTGGATGGTGTGCTCGGTGTTGAGCAGTTTATGCGCGATACCTACGGGCATATGGAAAATATCGCCATCGCCTCAGACCTCTTTTTTGACCATGTTGATGAGGTACTCGGGATCGCTGCGAAAAGCGGCAACCTTGTCCCTGATCGCGAGATCGAAAAGGGGGTGGAGATCCGGCGCGGCCGCGTGCATATCACGGCCATGCCGAGGCAGGTTGCCGCTAAGCCCCAGCTGTTGATGAGGGCCTTTCTTGCTTCCGCCAGAACCGGTGTGCCCCTGCATCACAGGACCCGCAAGTTGATCTCGTCATCACTTGATCGGGTCAATGATAAGATGCGGCATTCGCCGCGCATGTCCAAGGCGCTGGTGCACATCCTGGAGGAGGCTGATGATGTATTTGCCATCCTGGAGGTTATGCTGGAAACCGGTCTACTCTCGGCCTACATTCCGGAGTTTCGTAAAATAGAGACGCTGGCCCAGCACGACGTCTATCATATATATACCGTGGACCGTCATTCGCTACAGGCGGTGGCCGAGCTTCGCAAGGTGGTTGAGGCCGAGCCGGGTATCTTCGAGTTGGTTGAGATGCCGGGTATGCTCTATATGGCAGCACTGCTGCATGATATAGGTAAGGGTTCGGGGCGTGATCACTCGGATGAGGGCGCCGATGTCGTCGTGGAGATTGGCAGGCGCATGGCATTTTCCGATGAAGAGGTCGAGTGTCTGGCTTTTCTCGTCCGTTATCACCTCTATGTGCCGGAGAATGCGCTCCGGCGTGATTTGAACGACGTGGCCTTTATTCAGCGTTGTGCGGAAACCGTTGGGGATGTCAGCCGGCTGTCGATGCTCTACTTGCTGAGTGTGGCGGATTCGAAGGCGACCGGGCCGTCAGCCTGGAGCGATTGGAAGGCCGCACTCTTGCAGGAGATGTATTTCAAGGTGCGCTCATCCATCGAGACCATGGAGGTGGTGGAGAGTGAGGCCGAGATGCTGGGTGGTCATGTGCAGCAGAATGCGGACTGGCTGCGAAGCCAGATAGCGCAGCGGTTGAATGGTACCAGCGGGCTTAGGGTGGATCTGGAGATGCTGCCGGCGGATTATGTAATGACCTTTTCTCCCGATACTGTCTGTAATCATGTGCGGATGCACCGGGATGCCTATGATCTGGTGCGTCAGAAATCATTGATTGTGGCCAGTGACCGTGATGACTGCTGGTCGCTGCTGGTGATGTCCATGGATAGGCCCGGTCTCCTGGCTAAGATCTGTGGGGTGCTCGCATTGCATAATCTGAGTGTGGTTCGGGCCCAGATCTTTACCTGGGATGACAGCACGGTCGTCGATATCCTGGATGTGAGGCCGACAGATGGCCTAAGCTTTGCCGAAAAAGACTGGCAGGCGATCAATGAAGATCTCGACAAGGCCATCGCTCATCGCCTCGGCCTCGGTCACAGGTTGTATCAGAAGTTGGCGCCGACGTTTGGCAGGCGAAATGAGATGGTGGGCAAGACTGAGCCTCGGGTGGTGATTGATAATGAGAGTTCCGATACCTACTCCGTTGTTGAGGTCTACGCGGCGGACCTGCCGGGCCTGCTCTATCACATTACCCAGACTCTTGCAGACTTTGGCATGAATATCCACAAAGCCATTATCGCCACAGAGGTGGAGCAGTTGATTGATGTGTTCTATGTGGTCGACTCCAGGGGTAGGAAGATTGAGGATGCGGACTTTCAGCGGGAGGTGACCCAGGGGGTGCTCTACTCGCTGGGGCGCTCAGAGAAGTAGATTCGGTTCGGCCCAATGCGCACACTGGAACACGGTGTGCGCATTTTTTTGGCCCTTAAAAATAACAAATGTGTAATAAAATTTATTTTACTCTTGCAAAGGTTGTCAGAAATGTTATTTTGACACCATTCAAACAATGAATGAAGCTGTTGAGTAGTGCAGAAAACAAATTCCGTACAAAAAGGAGATACCTGAAATGACCAGGGAAGAAATTTTACAGATTGTTGAGGACCAGAATATCCAGTATTTCCGTCTGCAGTTCGTTGATATTCTCGGCTTTATGAAAAACGTTGCAATCCCCAAGAGCCAGCTCGGTAAAGCTCTTGATGGAAATATTATGTTCGACGGCTCATCCATTGACGGCTTTGTACGAATCAATGAGTCCGACATGTACCTCAAGCCGGATTACGATACCTTCACCGTGCTGCCTTGGAGAAACAAGGACGGTATCGCCGCCGCCCGTATCATTTGTGACGTCTACAAGTCCGATGGCACCCCGTTTGAGGGTTGTCCCCGTGTAAACCTCAAGCGCGTACTCGCTGAGGCCAAAGACCTTGGCTACACCATGAACGTTGGTACCGAGGCTGAGTTCTTCCTGTTCGAGCGTGACGAAGAAGGCCTGCCGACCACCATCACCAACGACGTTGCTGGCTACTTCTCCCTCGATCCTGAGGATATGGCCAACGATTGCCGCCGTGAGATCATCGAGACCCTCGAGTCCATGGGTTTTGAGATCGAGGCATCCCACCACGAGGTTGCCGAAGGTCAGCACGAGATCAACTTCAAGTACGCTGACGCACTGGCTGCTGCCGATAACACCGTTACTTTCAAGTGGGTTGTCAAGTCCGTTGCTGCCAAGTACGGTCTGCACGCCACCTTCATGCCGAAGCCGATCTTCGGTATCAACGGTTCCGGTATGCACACCAACCAGTCCCTGTTCAAGCTCGATGGCACCAATGCCTTCTTTGACGAGAGCGATGAGCTGCAGCTTTCCAAGACCGCGTACTCCTACATTGCTGGTCTGTTGAAGAATGCCCGCGGTTTTGCAGCGGTCACCAACCCGCTGGTGAACTCCTACAAGCGTCTGGTTCCAGGATACGAGGCCCCTGTGTATGCTGCCTGGTCTGCATCCAACCGCTCCGCCCTGATCCGTATTCCGGCGTCCCGCGGCATCTCCACCCGTACCGAGCTGCGTTGTCCGGATCCAAGCTGTAACCCGTACCTCGCTCTGGCAATGATGCTGAGCTGCGGTCTTGACGGTGTGAAGAACGAGCTTGCTCCGCCGGCAGAGGTCAAAGCGGATATCTTCGAGATGACAGATGCGGAGATGACCGCAGAGGGTATCACCGTACTGCCTGCAAACCTGAAAGAGGCCATTGAAGAGTTGAAGGTGAGCCCGATCGCCAAGCCTGCACTGGGTGAGCACATCTTCGAGAAGTATATCGAGTCGAAAGAGGCTGAGTGGGATAGCTTCCGCACCACCGTAACCGAGTGGGAGCTTGAGAATTATCTCACCATCTACTAATACGTCCTTCCACAGCAGTATCTCATAACTGTTGTTTTGCGGCCCGCATGCCTCGCCCGAGGTATGCGGGTTTTTTCATGTCTGTCTTGAATAATGGTCGGGGAGGAAGTAGATAAAAGGAAATCCATAGCGGAGCTTTTATGAGAGATGACCAACGCGAAAACGCAAGAAAACTGCTGGCGGCAATTCTGCCGGGAGTGCTGAAGGACCAAGGCTGGGAGGCCAGGCTGGAGATGCACTCCATCTTCCCCAACTGGGAAAAGGTGGTGGATGCCACAACTGCGACCTACGCCCAACCATTGAAAATAGTCAAAGGTACCTTGTGGGTCGAAGTGGAAAATTCGGCCTGGATGCAGCAGCTGCAATATCAGAAAGTGATGCTGCTGAGAACCATCAATGGCTCCTTGAAGAACTCGAAGATAGATGATATTCGGTTTGTCCTGCCGCGTGAAAACCGCAAGGGGCAGACCGAGGAACCAAAAGTCAGATTTGTCGCTCCACCGCCGGAGGAGCTGCAACGATTTGAAGAGCAAACTTCCTTTATCGAAGATGAAGCGTCCCGTGAAGCGCTGGTACGACTCTGGTATCTCTCCAAGGCGTGCAAACGTGAGTAGAGAAGCTTTGCCAGGCCTTACCAAAAAAATGACTTGACCCTGCCGTGATAGGCTGTATCTTCCACGAAGTATTACCACATTTCGGATGCAGTTCTAAGCTGGTTTTCTTCCTGAAAGCTAATCTATCAACAACTCCATCACAGATGTATCGTGGTGTTCAATCGTCGGTTGACCAATGTTATTCGATTCAATTCTTGATGCAATTGGGAACACCCCGCTAGTCCGCATGAACAGGGTGCTGGACCAGCCAGGCATAGAAATATACGGCAAGCTGGAAGCCACCAACCCAGGCGGCTCCGTCAAGGAGCGCATCTCCCTTTCCATGATCGAGGCAGGCGAGGCCAGCGGTGAGCTCACCAAAGACAAGATCGTCCTGGAGGCAACCAGCGGCAATACCGGTATTGGCCTGGCCATGGTTTGCGCTGCCAAGGGCTACCGCTGTGTGTTGGTGATGCCGGAGTCCGCCTCCGTTGAACGGCGCAAGATCATGCAGGCTTATGGTGCGGAAATTCTGCTCACTCCGGCCAAGCGGGCAACCGATGGGGCCATAGAAAAGTGCTACGAGATGGCCCGGGAATTTCCCGATCGCTACTTCATGACCGACCAGTACAACAATGAGGCAAACTGGCGGGCGCACTATGTCGGCACAGGGCCGGAGATCTGGCAGCAGACGGAAGGGAAGGTGACCCATGTGGTGGCCACTCTGGGGACTTCCGGTACGGTGATGGGCCTGAGCAAGTGGTTTCGCGACAACCATCCCCAGGTGAAGGTGCTGGCCGTTGAGCCGGGCAGAGGCCATAAAATCCAGGGCCTCAAAAACATGAAGGAGTCATACAAGCCCGGCATTTATGATAAAAACGAGCCTCATGAGGTTCTACCCATCGATGACGATGATGCCTTCAATATGGTTCGCCGCCTGGCCCGCACCGAAGGGGTGCTGGTTGGTATGAGCAGCGGCGCGGCCATGTCGGCGGCGATCGATTACGCGAAAAACCTGGACAGCGGCCTGATCGTGGTGCTGTTGCCGGATGGTGGGGAGCGTTATCTCAGTACGCCACTTTTTACTCCGCCCAAGAAGACGGAGGAAAAGGAATCGCAGCTGCGCCTCTTCAACACTCTCACCAAGAAAAAAGAGGTATTTGAGCCGAGAGATGTGGGCAATGTCACCCTGTACAGCTGTGGCCCGACCGCCTATGAGCAGGCCAATCTGCTGCTTTGCAGGCGTTTTGTCTTTTCAGATCTCGTTACCCGCTATCTTGAAGCCAAGGGGTTCAAGGTCTCGGCCTATATGAATTTCACCGATATCGACGATAACACCATCGCCGGTGCCGAGGCTGCGGGCAAGCCGCTGGACGAGTTTACCCAGCACTATATCGATGGCTTTATGGCGGATATCGAGGCATTGGGCGCGAGGCAGGCCACCGGTTACCCGCGCGCCAGCGAACATATCAGCGATATGATCGAAATAGCCCATGAACTGCTGCATAAGGGCTACGCCTACGAAAAAAATGGTTCCATCTATTTCGACATCTCCAAATTTGATAAATATGGCAGGCTCTCCGGAGTCGATCTCAGCAAGATACAACTGGGGAAGACGGTGGATCTTGATGATTACGAAAAGGATAATCCGAGAGATTTTACCCTGCTCAAGCGCTCGACCCTGTCCGAATTGAAAAAGGGCATTTTCTTTGAAACCGATTGGGGCAATGTTCGTCCGAGCTGGCATGTGGAGTGTGCTGCCATGGCGATTCGCAACCTTGGCGAGACCATGGATATCCACACCTCCAGCCGCAACCTGATGTTTCCCCACCATGAGAATGAGATTGCCATTTCAGAAGCGCTGACCGGCAAACCGTTGGCCAAATACTGGCTGCACTCGGAGATGCTTCTGGTGGATGGCAAAAAGATGGCCAGCGAAAACAGCAATGTGGTGACGCTTGCCGATGTGGTGGCGCAGGGCTTTACGGCCAGGGAGGTGCGCTTGATGCTGCTTAGCGTCCATTACCGCAAGCCAATCAATTTTTCCTTCAAGCGGCTGGAGAGTGTGCGCACGGCACTGAGACGTATTGATGAATTCATCTGCAAGCTGCACTGTCTGCCTCCGGGCAAGCCGCATCCGGAGGTGGCAAGCTATGTGTCAGCCATGGAAGAGCAGTTCTTCGAGGCCATGGATGACGACCTGAACGTCTCCAAGGCGATGGCGGCAATATACAACTTCATCAATCGTACAAACCCGATCCTGCTGGTCAATCACCTGGATCGGGACCAGAAGGAGTATATCCTGGAAAGCCTGAAAAAACTTGATGATGTGTTGCATATTTTCCGCCTGCAGGGCTGCCCTCTGGCGCCTGAGGTCAACAACCTGATCCAGCGCAGGGAGCAGGCAAGGCTGAGAAAAGACTGGCAGGAAGCTGACGCCGCAAGAGAGCAACTCGCCGCCAAGGGTATCACCGTTATCGATACTGACAGCGGCCCGGTGTGGAAAAGAATCAGGGCACTCGATTAATTTTCAAGAACCAGTTGCTTTTTGTTTCGGTTAAGGTATTATGTCCGCCGTGATTGTGGTATCATCTCTACCACAGGACATCTCCAACCCATAAGCGCCCGTAGCTCAGCTGGATAGAGCAACGGACTTCTAATCCGTAGGTCAGAGGTTCGAATCCTCTCGGGCGTACCAGATATTACAGCCACTGAGCGATATTCGCTGGGTGGCTGTTTTTGTTTGGTAACCTTCCGGCTCTATGGTTGCGCTTATCTGTCTGCCGGCGGTGAATATTTCTCTTCTTAACGAACAAGATTTTCGTCTTCCGGATCACCAGTGTAATGCGGGGTTAAGATGGCAACGCCGTAGTCGTTGAAGACATCCAGGATGTTGCCGTGCAGCGTTAAATAGAGCGGTCCCATTTGATCCACCTGGCTGAAGAATACTTTGAGTTCGTGGGTCGCTTCGAAATCACCCAGATCCTTCTTCAGCTTGAACGGCTTGAGATTAGGTTACAGTCCAGATGTCAGTTCTGCGGCCATGAACAGCATTGTCTCTTCCTTTCTTTGGTTTTCCTACCGGCAGAAATTTTTTTCATGATGCTTTCCTGTCTTGAGAATCCAACTTAACTCACCTGTTCCTTTCAGTAAGTAATCACAGGTAGGAATGTGTTGATCTTTATTGCAGCTAAATTTCGACCGCTGCCCGTTTGACAACACCTTTTTTCCAAAATAGAATTAAGCTGTCTACTGGAAGGTAGGTGCTTGTTCATTTTCCATTGTCAATTATCAAGCTTGACGATACCCACTCAGTATGCGTTAACCGTCAGAATTTCCTTAAATTAGCAGCTTTTAATAGGTGTTAAAAAACATAAAGGAAAATCAAAAAAATATACTGGCAGTTAGCGTGGAATTGAAATTCAGCCAGTTCTCAGCCTGAGAAGGCACCGTGGCAAACTCAAACCGATTTCAATACATCTCTGTGGCAAGTACCTGCCATTGTAATGCTTTTTTCTATCCGGTGGGTAGATCGCGGATTGGTCATTTATCCAGTAATTTGACATGATTTCCAAGGCGAAGACAAAAAGTATTAATACGATGGGCCAAATGATCGTCATCGTCAAGGGAGCTGGAGAAATGGCCTCAGGTATTGCCGTGCGGCTCCACAGTTGTCATTTCAACAATATACTTATGCTTGAGACTCCATGGCCCATGGCGGTCAGGCGGACTGTGAGTTTTTGCGAGGCCGTTCAGGAAGGTTTCACCACCGTTGAGGGTGTTCAGGCCGTTCGGGTGAATGGTGTTGATGAAGTACATCGGGCCTGGCGGCAACAGAACATTGCAGTTGCCGTAGACCCAGAATGGACTCTGATCGAAAAGCTGAAGCCTGATGTGGTCATCGACGCAATCCTGGCCAAGAAAAATTTGGGCACTTCTCTTCAAGACGCACCGCTGGTTATTGGCTGTGGTCCCGGATTTGAGGCGGGCGCGGATGTGCATCGCATAGTGGAAACACAGAGAGGGCATGACCTAGGTCGGGTGATTGAGACAGGCGAGGCCATTTCCGATACCGGCATTCCTGGAGAAATAGGCGGGTATACAGTTGAACGTTTACTGCGGGCTGAAAGAGACGGCGTATTTGAATCCGAAATGTCTATCGGCAGTCGCGTTGAGAAAGGGCAAATAATTGGGCATGTGGAAAGGGAGCACGTTACGGCGAGCATCCCCGGCATACTAAGAGGTCTGATACGTCCAGAAACACCTGTAAGGTGTGGACTCAAAATCGGAGACATTGATCCAAGAGCGAAACGAAATCATTGTTTCAGCGTATCGGATAAAGCGAGGGCCATTGGAGGTGGAGTGCTGGAATGTATCCTGCGAGAGTGACAGAGAGGAATTTTTTTCATGCGATACTTCGGATCTCCAAAAGATAATCAAGGCAATAGCTAACAAGATGTGAGGAGCTGATATGATGTTAACCCTGAAAGTGAACGGCAAAAAAATGCAGGCAGATGTCGACGAGAATACTCCCTTGCTGTGGGTGTTACGGGATAACATGGGGATTACCAGCGTCAAATACACCTGCGGGGTTGAAGCGTGCGGTATGTGTACGGTACTTGTCGATGGTGAGGCCTATCGTTCCTGCGGTATCACTGCCGGTGAGGTCCTGGAAAACGAAATTACGACAATTGAAGGTCTACCTGATGACCACCCTGTGAAGGTTGCCTGGATTGAAAAGCAGGTACCTCAATGCGGATACTGCCAGCCGGGCATTATGCTCCAGACCGCTGATTTTCTCTCCAGAGTACCTAACCCCACCAACGAACAGATAAATGAGGAACTTGATAACTTGGTCTGCAGGTGCGGCACCCATCCGCGAATAAAGAAGGCTATCAATCTCGCTGCAGAATTGGCTTCAAAGTAAGGAGCATGAAACATGAAAGCATCAATGACTCGTAGAGATTTCTTGAAAAAGAGTAGTCTGGTGATTGCTGTGGCCGCTGTTCCTGGAAAACTGGGGCTGATCAATGTTTCGGATGTCATGGCTGCCGACTTGAATTTCAAACCCAACGCTTTTGTCGAGATTGCCACAGATGACACAGTAACCATCTGGATCGGGCAGACAAATCTGGGACAGGGTACTCATACCGGTATTTCCATGATAATTGCCGACGAACTGGACGCCGACTGGCAAAACGTTCAATCGAAAATGGCCTGGGCGGCTGAACCGTTTCAAAATCCGCAGCTTTGGGATCTGCAGGTTACCGGTGGTAGCACGAGTTTCTGGCACCATCATGAACGATTTCGTAATGCCGGGGCCGCGGCTCGACAAATGTTAAAAGAAGCCGCTGCTAAGCAATGGAATGCCTCGGCAGCAGAGTTAAAGACTCAGGACAGCAAGGTCATCCACCCTGATGGCCAAACATTGCGTTATGGAGAACTGGTCGGAGAGGCGGCCAAGCTAGCTGTGCCCCAGGAGCCGGCACTCAAAACTCCTGCAGAATATCGGATAATCGGTACCCAACGCCCACGCCAGGATATCCCTGAAAAAGTCCATGGCATAACGAGATATGGAATTGATTTTACTTTGCCTGACATGTGCATAGCAGTATTTGCCTATGCGCCGAGCTATAATGCACAACCTGAAGCTTACGATGAAGCTGCAGCCATGGCGGTGAAAGGGGTAATAAAAGTTGTACCGCTGGCAAACAGGATCGCGGTCTGCGCCGATACAACATATGCGGCCATTCAGGGGCGCGATGCCCTCAAAGTCAAATGGTCTGCCGGTTCCCACCCAGATCTGAGCAACGAGTGGCTGGACAAGCTCTTCCAAGATCATCTCGCCAACGCAGATACTGTGGGTGCCGCAGAAGGGGATGCCGACAAGGCCTTGGCCGAGGCGGCAACAGTTCAGAAAAGTTCTTTTAAATTACCATACATTTCCCACGCCCAGGTCGAACCCATAAACAGTACGGCCCATGTCGAGAAAGATCGCTGTCGCATGTGGGTGCCGACTCAGGGACAGACCTATGTGCGGATGGCGGTATCCGATGCCCTCGGAATGCCGATTGAGAAAATTGAGCTGATGACTATGCCGGTCGGGGGCGGTTTTGGCCTGCGTGCCTTTGAAATCGAATCCAGCGTGGATGCGGCCCTGGTCTCCAAGGAGATGAAACGTCCGGTCAAAGTGGTCTGGACCAGGGAAGACTGCTTTACCAAGGAGATGTTTCGTCCGGCCATTCATACCGAGATAGAGGCGGGGCTTGATGAAGCAGGAAAAATGATAGCCTGGTCGCAAAGAATCGCCTCTGAGTCCATCATGGCTCAGATTGGCCCGAATATGGGGTTTGAGGATACCGGGGTCGATCATTTTGTGATTGAGGGTGTTGAAGGTATGCCATACAAGCTTGAAAATCTGAAGGTTACCTTCAGCATTGTCGATGTGCCGATTCCAGTTACTTTCTGGAGATCGGTCGGGATGTCGACCAACGTGTTCACTGTGGAATCGTTCATCGATGACCTAGCCCATGCTGCCAAGAAAGACCCTGTTGAGTTCCGTCTGGAGCACCTTGCAAAGGATTCAAGGACCTACAACGCTCTCTCGGTTCTTGTCGATAAAGTGGCTTGGAAGACACCGCCGCCTGAAGGTCGTTTCAGGGGAGTGGCAGCTGGAACATTCTTCAATTCATCCATAGCTCATATGGCGGAAATTTCCGTAACTGATAGCGGCAGCTTCACCATACACAAGATCATATGCGCAGTGGACTGCGGCGAAGTTATCTATCCGGATCAGGTCATTGCCCAGGCAGAGGGTGGTATCATTATGGGCGTGAGCACAGCCCTGTATGAAGAGGTCCAATTTGCCAACGGTGGTGTGGCTACCGCAAATTATGACGATTATCCAGTCCTGACCATGTCTGAAGTACCGGAGATCGAGGTTCATATCGCCAAGAGTAAACATAGTCTGGGAGGTATCGGTGAGACGGTATATCCAACTGTTGCTCCTGCGATCTGCAACGCAATTTTCTCAGCCACCGGAGTAAGGATCAGGCAGTTGCCCATCGATCAGAAACTCTTAGCTAAGGCGTAAAGCAACTGGCCAATTTTACTGCGAAATAGAGCAGGAGGTGACATCATTTTCTTCTCTATTTCGCGATCTGGCTCCCTGGATTATGGTTGTTGTTCTCTGTCTGCCGGCGGTGAATATTTCTCTTCTTGGCGAACGAGCTTTTCGTCTTCCGGATCACCAGTGTAATGCGGGGTTAAAATGGCAACGCCGTAGTCGTTGAAGACATCCAGGATATTGCCATGCAGCTTTGAATAGAGCGGGCCCATTTGATCAACCTGGCTGCAAAAGGCGTTGAGCTCGTAGGTCACCCCGAAGTCGCCCAGATCCTTCTTCAGCACAAATGGTTTGGGCTCAGTTAACAGTCCCGCGGTCCGTTCAGCCGCCATAAGCAGCATGGCCTCCACCTGGCGCCACGGCACCTCATAACCGATCCCCACCGTGGTGTGCAATATCAGCCCGGGCTCGGTGATCATCGAGCTATAATTGACGACCTCGCCGTTGAGGATGGTGGAATTCGGTATGACGATTTCCTCATTTTTCAGTGAGCGCATATGGGTAACCAGCAACCTGACGGCTGTTACCGTGCCGATATTGTCATTAATCTTCACCCAATCTCCCACCGCAAAGGCTCGTCGGTAGGTCATGGTATACCCGGCGATGATATTGGCGATCAGCGAGGTGGAGCCAAGAGAGAGTAAGATACCTAAAAGCAGGGTGATTCCTCTGAAGGCTTCTGACCCTGAGCCGGGAATATACGGATAGGCAACGACAGCCCCGAGCATGATGGCGATAACCCGTACAATGCGGTAGGTCGGCCAGGCCCAGTCTGCGTAGAACCCAGGGATAGCTATTTTCCCGCGATCAATCTCGTTGAAAAAAGTGTGGGTGATTTTGAGGACAAGCCGCAATAAGAGAACAAGGATTATGAGGAAGAAGAGGTTCGGCAGGTAGGCAAGGATAGCCTGACCGATCGAAACCAGGGGATTGATCACATAGCTGAGCAACGGCCGGGAGAAGTATCGAGTCCAGGGAAACAGGTCGAGAACCAGAGTCAGGAAAAGATAAATCACGATCAGGAGCAGGGTAGCCCTCAGCAACCTGAGCGACGTTCTGACCAGGGTTAACAGTTGCCGGGCCCGGATGATTTTCTTTGACTTTTTCTCCAGCTCCTCAATTTTCCTCCTGAATTGCTGTTCAACCAGCAAATTGATTTTTTTAAAACCCCAGCCCACAGCCCAGACAGAGAGCAGCAGCAACACGGTTCTGAGCAGGGCATAAAAACCGTGTTTAACCAGTACCCTGGTCTCACGTTCATAACGATAGTTGGAAATTGCCTTCTGAATTTTGGGAAGGTAAAGCTTTTTGGCGATGAGCTGGGCCGAAAGAATGCCCTCGATTCGGGCATCTTCTTCAAAGACATAGAGCAGCACCTCATCACCGGCGTAGATGCCGGCGGCTCCATTTCTGACTTGCAATTCCAAAGCTGCAGGATCGAAATCGGACTCTTCGGCCAGTAACCGAATTCTTTTGGCAATCTCCTTGGCCCTGGTTTGGGCTGGATACGTGGAAGTGCCAATGACCTTGAAAAGCGGTATGCCGTCAACGACAACCTGGGCGGACCCATGGTAGGCGGGACCAGAATTAAGTGGTTGCTGGGCATAGGTGTCGGATGATGCCAACAGAATGCAACAGATGAGAGATATGAACGTCAATAATGAACGTGCAACCATCGGGTATCCTGAGCAGTGTATGGCCACAGGTAAATGGTGCGGCAGTAGGTTTGTGGCGTCCAGTGTGAAAAGCTAAACAGGAGATGATTGTCATCAAGTCTGCAGTTCATGGAAGCTCATCACCAAGGAACTGGATAGGGATCTTTCACTATGTGTCAGTTCGTTATGTTATACCGCTTACGTGGGTTGATTAAGATGCCATGAGCTGCTTCGATCTGACGGATAATGTAAAGTATATCATCTAGACGGCGCTTAGCCCATTGCTGCTCTTTTTCCTGGGCTTTTCAGGTTACCGGGGGAAACTTGATATGGGACCTTGTCGGTCTAATGGCGTATTGACAGGCTTCGTGATGTAAATTGCGCGGAGACCACGGATTGCCCATGGCTTCTTCCCCTGTTGTGAATTATTTTTCCAGTATGAATGGCTGTTCCTGATCGGTTGCCTGGGAGAGCCATTTGATGCTAGCTGGGCCCTGCTATACTGGGGCTCAAACTGATACTCGCAGCACCATGCGGGTACCTCAGTTTTGATCAGAGGGTGGGTGTCATGGAAATTCAAGATTATTGCAAAAATGTAGACAGTGAACTGTCCCAGTGGCAAGAAAAGCTGAACCATATTGTTAATCAGCTGGATAACAGGCCGACTTCAAGTAAGCAGGGAGTCTACGAGGAGGTCAACGGACTCCATATGATCGTGACCGAGATGAGCGATAGAATCGATCAACTCAGGAATGAATGTTCCATCTCTTGGGAGCCGCAAAAAGAGGATGAAAAAACTCCAAATATTGCTGGCTCAAGCAAGAGATTCAACCAAAACGAAGACTTACGCTTCGACTACGATTTTGGAGGCTGATTGCCGTAGGCACACAGATGTAACTAGGAATGCAGAAGCAGATTCATTGACTGCCTGCCCGTCGCAAAAGATGGAGCAGGCTTTTTTTATGGCTCAACCGTCATCAATAATTTCAAACGTTGTCGCAGGTGACATGCTGATATGTGATTGAATTATGGCCGTTCGTCACCTCAATCCCTCGTCTTGGTGACGGTTTTTTTCCCAAAATGAAAAATAATGCTTTGCAGAGAGCGGTGGAGAGTGTAAATAAGGGGCTGCCTTTTTGATGAGGCACCCAAAATATGGAGGGGTTCCCGAGTGGCCAAAGGGAACAGACTGTAAATCTGTCGGCTCAGCCTTCGGAGGTTCGAATCCTCCCCCCTCCACCATCATTTCAGTGACCTGGGTAACCCAGCGCATACTGAAAGGTCATGTTTGAAGCCCACGTAGCTCAGTCGGTAGAGCGCATCCTTGGTAAGGATGAGGTCACCGGTTCAAATCCGGTCGTGGGCTCCATTCTCGTGCATCCCCGAAGCTTCCTGCACCAGAACCTATCCCCGCTCACCAGACTGTACAAAGATTTTACAGTGTCGTAGCTTACCAGCTCTTGAGTAACTCAATCACCTGCAGTGCAGTGCCGGCCGAGGAGGCTGGATTCTGGCCCGTAACGAGTTGGCCATCAACCTGGAAATGGTTTGTCCAGTCATCTCCCTTGCAGTACAGGCCGCCGTTGGCTTTCAGCATATCTTCCACCAGAAACGGTACGACGTCAGTGAGCTGAACGGCAGCTTCCTCGCTGTTGGAAAAGCCGGTGACCCGCCGGCCATTGACCAGCGGCTTGCCGTTATCTCCCTTCACGTGGCGCAGTACGCCGGGGGCGTGACAGACAAGTCCTATGGGGCTGCCCTGGCGATACGATCGTTCGATTAAAGAGATTGAATGCGTATCTTCCGCCAGATCCCACAGCGGTCCATGCCCGCCGGGATAAAATATGGCATCGAAGCTATCAGGCACGATGGATTCCAGGCGGGCCGTGTTGGCAAGTTTATGCTGTGCCTGGAGGTCATCGCTGAATCGTTTAGTGGCATGGGTTTGGCACTCGGGGGCGATGCTTTTCGGGTCAAGGGGCGGCTGACCGCCCTTGGGAGATGCCAGGGTTATGGTGAACCCCTGATCACTGAAAATGTAATAGGGGGTGGCGAGTTCCTCCAGCCAGAAGCCGGTTTTGAGTCCAGTGTCGCCAAGTTGGTCGTGGGATGTGAGCACCATTAGGATATTCATGATCGCTCCTTGTGATACGGAAGTCCGGGTAACAGTGGGCCAGTCGTATGGATGTTAATTTTCCTCAGAAACCCGAATGACGAGTTTACCGAAGTTTTCTCCCTCCAGCAGGCCGATGAACGCCTGCGGTGCCTTGACGAGTCCATCAACTATCTGCTCGCGGTACTGGATTTTACCGCTTTGAACGAGCTTCGCCATCTCTTCGGAAAACTCCTGGTAGCGATGGCCGTAGTCATCGAAGATAATGAATCCCTTCACCGTGAGGCGTTTGATGAGGATGGTTGCCATGAGCTGCGAGAGCCGGTCGGGACCATCTGGCAGGCTGGTGGCGTTATAGCGTGAGATCAACCCGCAAACAGGGATTCTCGCACCGACGTTGAGCAGGGGCAGTACCGCGTCAAATACTTTGCCGCCGACGTTCTCATAATAAATATCTATGCCGTCAGGGCAGGCGGCCCTGAGTTGTTCGGCAAAATCTCCGCTTCTGTGATCGAGGCAGGCTGCAAAGCCAAGAGTGTCCATGGCGTAGGCACATTTTTGCGCACCACCGGCGACACCCACGACCCGACATCCATTCAGTTTGCCCAGCTGACCGACGGTTGCCCCAACGGGACCGGTGGCCGCTGCGACCACCAGGGTTTCACCAGCCTTGGGCCTGCCAATGTCGAGCAGGCCCATATATGCTGTAAATCCCGGCATTCCCAGAATTCCCAGGGCGTAAGAGGGGGTTTCCGGGTTGCTGCCCAACCGGGTGAGCTCCGTGCCGTCAGAGATGTGATAGGATTGCCAACCGCCATAGGTCAATACCCACTCACCTTCTTGGTATTCCGGGTTTCGTGACTCCTCAACGCGGCACACCGTTGACCCTACCATGACTGCACCAATCTCCACCGGAGCGGTGTAGGAAGGGGCGTCACTCATGCGACCCCGCATGTAGGGGTCGAGCGATAAGTAGACGGTTCTCAGCAGAACCTGCCCTTCAGCCAACGGCGGCAGCGTTTCTTCCTCGAATCTGAAATTTTCTTTGACCGGGGCACCTTCAGGCCGTGAGGCGAGCACAACCTTGCAATTTTTGTGATCAATGCTCTTCATTCTTCCTGGCGTCAGCGTGATGTGGTTAGCTTTCAAAAACCGGGGCTCAAGCCAGCGACTGTAACTGGACGATCCCTGCCTGCCGCTTTCCGGTTTATTTACTAGTCAGGTAGTCACTGCTGGGGCTTTTACAAGGAAAAAACAGGAGGCCGCCTTGGCGGAAGCTGGGTATGGCAGACGGTGGGACAAACGCTTTTCTGCTACTTCAGGGACCTTATGCGTTTTGGAGCGCGTAAGGCAAAGATTGGGATGAGCTATCAATGCCACAGGAGTGACTGGTTCAAGCTGCTGAACCCGAGTCTTCTTCTCTACAGCGAAAAGGGCCGTTACCAGCTACAGCCCAAACCATTTCTTCCCATCCGCCGCCTGTACGAGCGTCTCCAATACCTTCATGTTGGCAAGCGCGTCGGAGAGCGGGGTCGGAACCGGGGTGTCGTCTAGAATGGCTTTACAGAAGAGGTCTGTCTGAAGGGTGTATTGGTCGCAAACGGGAAAGGTTATGGTCTTCACCTCGGCCGCTGTATCGGCTTTATCCTGTTGCAGGAAAAGTACACACTCCTTGTCCGGTGGCGCGTTAAAGGGGATGAGTATCTCTATTCGTCCGGAGCTGCCCAGAATGTTCACCCTCTGATATGGGGAGAGTTGCGTGGAACAGGTGAACGAGGAGACTCTGCCGCCAAAATCCATCATGCCTGAAAAGAGCCTGTCGGTTCCAAATGTCTTGTCCCTGTCAATAAAGCCGGCGACACGATCCGGCTCGGCATCAAACAGAAAACGGGAAAGCGAAATATTGTAACAGCCAATATCCATCAGGCCGCCCCCTCCGAGCTCAGCCATGTTGCGGATGTTATCCGGGTCGTCATTGAAATAGGAAAAAAAGGACTGGATCGTCACCAGCTCGCCAATCTCTCCGCTATCTACCAGCCTTTTGGCCTCCAGCCACTGGGGGTGGTGGCGGTACATAAAGGCTTCCATCACTTTCAGTTGAGGATGATTTGCGGCGACATCGACGAGCTGACGCGCCTGGGAGCAATTCAGCCCGATGGGCTTTTCGCACAACACGTGTTTGCCGGCCTCAACGGCCTTGATCGACCACTCCACATGCAGATGGTTGGGCAGCGGAATGTAGACGGCATCGATTTCCGGATCTGCCAGCAGGTCTTCATAGCTGGAGTAGGCCTTGGCAATGCCTAACTCATTAGCGGTCTGCCGGGCATTGTCCAGGTCGCGGGAGGAGATGGCCGCAACCTGGCAATACTCTGAACGCTGCATTGCGGGGATGACTTTTTTGCGGCCAATCCTGGCTGTGGAGAGGATGCCGAACCGGACCTTACCCATTTATAAGCCTCCGTAGTGAATAAATAGCCTGCTGTCAGGGACCTTCGTTGATTTTCTTAATACAGCATTACGAAGGCGGGAGCAATGAGTGGAAAGAAACATTTTGTCCCAGGCTAATCCTGATGGTTGCAGGTAATAGGGTAATTGTGTGTAAGTACATGTTATGTTATCGGATTAAGTAAGTAATGTCTTGGATGAAGGCCGACGAGTTCAGGATGTTTGGATGGCAGGGATTTAACAACGCAGCTCACCCTCAAAAGATATGTGCTACTATGGGTCACTCAATTGAACAACTCAGGAGTTACAGCCTAGAGCAGCTCAATGAGGCTGTTCGTACAGTCAATCAGAAAACCTATCCTGTCTGGTTCCAGGCGATTAACGATGAGATCGCTGCCAGGGGGAACCGGAAGATAGATGCGGTGTCCAAGGCTGAGGTCTTATCACTGGAATTTCACGGGACTGCCAGGGAATATTTCCGGATATGGATAGTCAACCTCTGTCTGACAATCCTCACCTTAGGTATTTTTTCAGCCTGGGCCAAGGTAAGAAAGAAACGATACCTCTATTCCAACCTCATTCTTGATGGTACTCCGTTCAGATATCTCGCAAAACCAATTCCCATTTTAAAAGGCCGTATCATAGCTGCGATACTGGTATTGGTTTACTTCCTTTCCAGGGATGTCTATCCTGATCTTCTCCCATGGGTAATAGGCGCTGGCATGCTATTGGCTCCTTGGATGTTTGTACAATCAGTTGCATTTAACGCCCGTTACACAGCTTTCAGGGCAATTGCTTTTGAGTTCTAGGGTACTATCCGGCAGGCTGCCCTCAGGCTTTATGCCTATGGAGTGCTTCCCTTGAGTTTTATTGCAATGGTCTGCAATTGGTGGGGGCTCCCGTGGCTCTCTGCGGTTGTTTGGTTCGCAGGCTGCTTGTACTTTCCATTTTGGCTATGTCAGCTGAAGAGGTACATGGCTACCAATATGTGCTATGGTGGCCAAAATTTTGCTTTTGGGGCAACGGGAAAACAGTTCTTCAGCTCCTACTTCATGGCATTTCTTATCATAGTTGGTTTTTCCTTTATCATCGGTATTGCGGCGCTACCTTTTTTTGAAGTGGCCGGAGTAGCAGGAAAATCAATGTCCTATGTCATCCTGGTCTTCTCCCTGTTCAGTTACATCGGGTATCTCCTTGCCTACGCGTTGATACAGGCGGATCTGACGAATAAGGTCTGGAATAAGCTGCAAATAGGACCTTTACGCTTTAACTGTAATCTCAAGACGTTGGAACTTGGCAAGATATATGTGACCAATGCGATCGGGATATTATTCAGCCTGGGGTTGCTCATTCCCTGGGCAGTTGTCCGCACCTTCAGGTACAGGGTGGAACACACTCAAGTTATCAACAACGGCGAATTAGCCAGTTTCCGTGGTACGACAGGCAGCGGCATTAAGGCCGTTGGTGCCGAAGTTACCGACTTCTTCAATCTGGATCTGTCATTATGAGCAACTCATACGTCTTACGTGGACACTATTTTGATGGGATTACAGCCGACTCGACTCCGGCCCAGTTGGCTGTCAACGGGAGTACCGCTGAGTTACTGCTGGACGGTTTGAAAAAATCCCTAACGGTTGAATCTTTGGTTGTTACGCCGAGAACCGGTTCTGCCGACAGGTTCATTTTGTTTGCGGATGAGGGACAGTATCAATGTGCAGATTCACCGTTTCTGGATGAACTCAGGCAGGAAGTACCGAGTGAGGGCATTGTCGCCTGGCTGGAAAGTCGCATTACCCTTGCTGTGGTGAGCGTTCTGGTGATGGCTGCCTTTTTGGGCCTGGCCTATGTGTATGGGGTGCCATACATCGCCGGAATGGTGACGAGTAGGGTGCCCATGCAGGTTGAGCGGAGGTTGGGCGACTATATTCTCGCTACGATGGATGAGAACGGTATGCTGGAAAAATCAAATATCTCTCGTGAAAAGAGAATGCTGATCGATAATGCTTTGATGGATCTTGTCCATGGGCAGGAACTTGATTCGTATATCCAGGTCGAGTTCAGAAAAAGCGATCTGTTCGGAGCAAACGCCTTTGCCTTACCGGGCGGGATCGTAATTGTCACAGATGAATTGGTGGAAAGCCTGCCTTCAATAATGGAGGTTGCTGCGGTACTGGCACATGAAGCGGGGCATGTTCATTTTCGGCATGGGATGCAGAGTCTGTTGCAAAAATCCATCATTGCTTTAGTCGTGACCACGGTAACGGCTGACGTCAATACTGGTTCCAGTCTTGTCGTATCCTTCCCTGCCATGATCCTGGAAAACAGCTATTCACGGGCTTTCGAATTCGCTGCGGATGCCTATGCTGCCACTTTACTGGAGCAGAAAGGTTATCCTGCAGAGACCTTGGCGGATGCGTTACAAAAGATTAGTCCGAAACAGCGGGATGATTATGACGTATCCCATATATTTTCAACTCATCCTGATCTAGAGGAAAGAATGCTCCGCTTGACTGAGAAAGCGCAATAACCGATGCCCGGAAAAATGGGGCTGTAACGGGTTAGATGGCCCAGGCGTTTTCCGGTCTGAAGGTTTGAACGATATGGCTTGAACCTGCCGGCAGCATTTCTTGAATCTCCTGTATCTCATCAACGGACATGAGCTCCCTGACATCCGTGGTGCGAAAGAGATGCGGGATACCTGAGCCAGCAATTATCCTGGCACTCTTTTGAACATTCTCCAGGCAGACCGGGACGCCGCAAAGCTTGTGATAATTTACCCAGCGGGCCTTGATGTCCATGGCAATGAAGTCCACTAATCCTGCCTGGATAACAGCTTGCAACATTTCCGGCCGGCTGCCGTTGCTATCCAGTTTTGTGGAATAGCCCATCTCCTTGAGCCTTGATAGAAAAACGGGCAGATCCGCATGGATTGTCGGCTCCCCGCCGGTCACCACCACTCCCTCCAGTTTGCTGGCTCGTTTTTGCAGCCAGGAGAGCACCTCCTCCACCTCGAGTTCATGCTCTCCGACTGCGGGCAACAGGCTGCCGTTGTGGCAGAACGGGCAACGAAAGTTGCAGCCCTGGGTAAAGACAACGGCCGCCGGGGTTCCGGGAAAATCTGAGAGGCTGAACTTTTGTAAACCTCCCAGGCGCATTATTTCACCACGGTGAAGTGGGAGCGCTGGGCGAATTCAGACTGTTTCCCTTCATTCCACTGCTGGACTGGTCGCAGATATCCGACGACCCGTGAATAGATTTCGGTGTCGGCGCCGCAGTCAGGACAGGAGCTCACCTCGCCGTACACATAACCGTGCTGGGCACAGATGGAAAATGACGGGCTCAGGGTAAAGTAGGGAATCTGATAGTTGCTGCAGGTCGAGCGCACAAAGCTTTTTACCGCCTCAGGGTCCGGGGCGGCTTCACCCAAGAAGATATGCTGCACGGTGCCGCCTGTATACTTGGTCTGCAGGCTGTCCTGCAACTCCAGCACCTCATGGATATCGTCGCTGTAGTTGATCGGCAGCTGGGTGGAGTTGGTGTAAATCGGGGTCTTGCCGTTTCTGGTTTTCAGGGCGGTGGTCAACCCCGGGAATCGTTTCTGGTCGATCTGCGCCAGACGAAAGCCGGTTCCTTCGGCCGGAGTGGCCTCGAGATTGTAGTGGTTACCGGTCTCTTCCTGGAAGGTGGAGAGTTTTTCGCGGATATGATCGAGAATCTCTTCGGCAAACTGTTTGCCCTCGGCACTGGCAATATTGTCCCCTACCACACTGAGACAGGCCTCGTTGGCGCCGATGACGCCGATGGTGGAGAAGTGGTTCTCCCAGTAACGTCCAAATCGCTCATAGACCTTGCGCAGGTAGTATTTTGTGTACGGATACAAGCCTTTACTGGTGTAATCTTCCAGTACCTTGCGCTTCAACTCCAGGCTGGCTCTGGCGATTGCCAGCTGGGCGTCGAGCCTTTGAAAGAACTCGCTCTTATCCGCGCTCTGATAGCCGAGTGCCACCAGGTTGATGGTGACAACGCCGATGGAGCCGGTCAGCGGGTTGGCCCCAAACAGGCCGCCACCGCGTTTTTCCAGTTCGCGGGTATCCAGGCGCAGGCGGCAGCACATGGAACGGGCGTCTTCCACCGAGAGGTCGGAGTTGACGAAGTTGGCAAAGTAGGGAATGCCATAGCGGGCGGTCACTGACCAGAGCTTATCGAGGCTCTTTTCCTCCCAGTTGAAATCCGCGCTGATATTGTAGGTCGGAATCGGGAAGGTGAACACACGGGCATTGGCGTCACCTTCGGACATCACTTCCAAAAAGGCCTCGTTGATCATGTTCATCTCGGCCTGGTACTCGCCATAACTGCTTTCCTGTGCGATGCCGCCAATGACTACCGGCAGATCCCGCAGGGTGGACGGCGGCTGCAGATCCATGGTGAGGTTGGTGAAGGGGGTCTGGAAACCCACCCTGGTGGGAACATTGAGGTTAAAGATAAACTCCTGGATCGCCTGCTTCACTTCCCTATAGCTGAGCTTGTCATAGCGGACAAACGGGGCAAGCAGGGTGTCGAAGCTGGAGAACGCCTGGGCACCGGCGGCCTCGCCCTGCAGGGTATAGAAAAAGTTAACGATCTGGCCCAGGGCACTCCTGAAATGTTTGGCCGGGGCCGAGGCGGCTTTGCCGGGCACACCGCAGAAGCCTTTTTTAAGGAGATCCTGGAGGTCCCAGCCGACACAATAGACGGAGAGCAGACCGAGGTCGTGGATATGCAGGTCGCCGCTCTCATGGGCCTGACGCACCTCGGGTGGATAAATGCGGTGTAACCAGTAGGTCTTGCTGGTCTCGTTGGCGATATAGTTGTTCAGGCCCTGCAGTGAATAGGCCATGTTGGAGTTTTCGTTCACCTGCCAGTCAAGCCGGTCGAGATAGTTGTCGATGAGTTGCACGTCGGCCTCTTCGATCATCTCCCGGCGGCGCTTTTGCTGGTCGCGATAGAGAATGTATGCCTTGGCGGATTTTCTGTGGGGAGAGGCGAGCAGGATCTCTTCCACCAGATCCTGAATCTCTTCCACCTCGGGAACCCCCTCGACAAGCTGATGGGCCAGCGACAGCACTTTGATGCTCAACCGCTTGGCTTCTTCCATGCCGAATTCGCCAGTGGCCAGGCCTGCCTTGGCGATGGCCATGGTAATTTTGTTGGATTCGAACGAGACGACTTCCCCGTTTCGTTTCCTGATTTCAGTGAGCGGCAGGGGCCGGATTTCTGCTGTATGGGCTGACATATCTCCTCTCCTCGAAGGTGGTCAATGATGCTGGGGTATTGGCAGGTCTTCGGACTTTCAGACATTTGGTGCAGTTCCGGCATCAACTACTGCGAAAGAGGAGAACTCCGATCAGGAGTTACCTGGCCAGGACACCCTTGCCTATTCACCAATGCTTCCCGGACCGTGCTGATCCAGTGCGTTCGGATGGCTTTCGTTTCTGATTACCGCTGCGGGACAGTTCTGGATTTGCACCAGATTCCCTGTTGCCACACTTCACCTGAAGTGAACCAATACGTTGAGGCGGCCACTTTATATTGTGTGGTAGGGTAAAGTCAACAACAAGATAGTGTGTTGTTGTCTGAGATTGTTCACATTTCGGCTAAGGGAATTGCTTCTATGCGAAGTTCGGTTGAAGTAGGGGATAAAGTGTGAACAAAAAAAATCCGCCAGGCCGTGTACAGCGAATCAGAAAAGAACCACCTGCTGGAAAGAAGAAGGCAGCGCAAGCTGGTGCAAGGCTAAATAATGCTGTTGGGAAAATACCGAAAATAAGAGAGTTGGGGGGGGAATGGTCTCGCCTGGAGAGGGGCAGGTTTTCAGGAAAGGTTATGGGCAGAAGACCTGCCCAAGCATGACTATTGGGGTATCCTTGAGCCTAAACCCTGAGATCATCCTCTCCTGTCTTTCTAAGCTTCGGTGGGGACTTTCCTCGACTCCTGGGGTTTGGATTCTACAGCTACTGCCAATGTTCAAACCTCAGGAATAATCAGGCGGATGTTGTGTTCAACAAGGATCTGGTGAATTTTTTCTGGAGGCTCCTTGTCGGTGACAAGGCAGGTTACGTCCCGCAGGTGGCCGACCTGGGCAATGGCGCTGTGACCGAACTTGGAACTGTCGGTTACCAGGATGACCTCCCGGGCCTTGCTCATCATTTGCCGCATGAGCATGGCCTCCTCGAAGTCGTAATCGAGGAGGAAGCCGTCTTCCGAGACGGCGCCGATGCTCATAAGCATATAGTCGGCTTGGAAATTGGTGACAAATTCCATGGCCGAGGGGCCGATGATTCCACCGTTATGGTGGCGCACCCGGCCCGCCGGCATGATCAGGTCGATCTCTTTGTTGCTGTAGAGATGAAAGGCAGCGTGGATGTTGTTGGTGATGACGCAGAGGGTCGACATCTGGGCGATTTCCTGCGCCACTATCTCCATGGTGGAGCCGCCGGTCATGAACATGGAATGACCGGGACGAATGAGCTTGGTCGCCGCCTGGGCCAGCTTGCGTTTTTCATCAAGCAGGGAGATGCGGCGCACATTATAGCTGACATTCACGACACTGGAGGCGGAGCCGGCCCCGCCATGGTGGCGGATAACCCGGTTGGCATCGCTTAATGCCTGAATATCGCGGCGGATAGTCTGGGTGGATACCTCATGCAACTCGGCAAGCTGCTCCAGGCTGGCATATCCCTGCTGGTTCACCAGTTTAGCGATGGCATCCCGTCGCTCGTCAACTTTACTCGTCCCGTTCTCTTTCATCTGCGTCGTATTGGCCCCTATCAGGCAGCAGTGATCACAATGCTGTCATCTTTGGCGGTTATATGTACACCGAAGCCTTCATAAACCGCTCCGGAAACTCCCTCAATCACAGCCTGCCCGCTAACACAACTCAGGCTCAGGCCTTTTTCGTGTTTGAGGGAAAACTGATCCGGCATACCGAAAATACGGATTTTTTCAATGCGGTTGTCACTGTTGAGTTCTCCTGTATGCTGTACGGCCGGGCCTTCGGCTAACACAGCGCCCTCGCGGACGAAGACAGGAATACGGTTCAAGGGAGACTGTACGTCGATGGTACGCCCTCCCGCATGCCGTTCCCCCGTGAAGAAATCAAACCAACCCCCTTCGGGCAGGTACACCGTTGCATGGCCGCCGGGCTGTACAACTGGTGCCACCAGGAGATGATCGCCAAGCATGTACTGTAGCTCAAATGCCCAGCTTTGTCTATCATTCGGGTAGGATAGAGACATACCTCGCATCACTGGAAGACCTGATTCCGCGGCCTCTTTCACCTGACGCTCCAGGTAAGGGAGGAGACGGTAGCGGATCGCGAGCCACTCTTTGACGATTGCCTCGGCTTCATCGCCGTAATACCAAGGTTCCCTGGGACCGATACCGTGGATACGGCAGAACGGGCCGAGCACGCCGGCCTGGAGCCAGCGGACATAGAGCTCGTTGTCAGGAGGTCCCCCATAGAAGCCGCCTATGTCGTGGGAATAAAACGGTACTCCGCTCATGCCCCAGCTCAGGCCGCCGATAATCGAGCCGGCCAGGCCGTTCCATGACGCCTGGGGATCGCCGCCCCACTGCATGGGAAAGCGCTGTGAACCGGCCCAGCCGCACCGGGCCCAAACAAAGCCCTGACCGTAATGGTCTTCGGAGGCCTGGTAGCAGGTCTGGTTGTAGAGCAGCGGAATGGCGTTGTGGCACTTGATTCCGGAATCACCGTTGGAGGCGTAGGCATCTTCCGGGGTCTGTTCACCAAAATCGACCTTGAAAACATCCACACCAAGCTCGTGCAAGGCGCGATGTTGATCGTACCACCACCTGGCGGCTTCAGGCACGGTGAAATCGAGCAGGCCGGAGGGCGGCAGCGGGGTGAGTACCTTGCCAAAAGGGGAGAGATCGAACTCGTAACGGTAGGTTTTGCCCTCTTGATCCTTCAGGAACCAGCCTTTTTGGTCGAACTCGTCGAACTTGGGATGCGTGGTGGAGCAGATCGGGTATTCCCAGACACAGAGCTTCATATCCAGCTCCCGCATCACCTGGATAAATTTCTGCGGTTCGGGGTAGCGGGTCTCGTCCCAGTCGAAGTAGAAGCGGGTGTCGGTATCCTGCCAGGCGCGCCCGTCGAGCGTGTAGACATCGCAAGGGATCTGACGCTCGCGGATGGTGCGGGCAACCTCTTCGGCTTCCTCATAGGTTTTATAGTAGGCTCGCGATATCCAGTTGCCGAGACTCCACAGCGGCACATCCTTGGTGCGGCCGGTGATGTCGGTATAGCGTTTGATGATCTGGGCCGGTGTCTCACCTGCGATGAAGAACAGGTCGAGCACATCATCTTCCACCAGGGCGCTGTAGCTCCAGTTGGACCATTGCGGGTAGCCGGCACCGTGGGAGACCCGGGCGGTGGTGTGGATGAATACTCCATAGCCGTGTCGCCCGGCTTCGTCCTGGCTGCCGGTGGGGGTCCAGCAGAAGGGTGCGTTTTTGTAGCAGATCTCGGCATTGACGCCAAGAGCGTCCTCGGCCCAGTTGACCAGCTTCTGGCCGCGTTTGTTCAGAGAACCGTATTTCTCGCCGAAGCCGTAGATTGGGGCCCCAGGCTGCAGGGCCACCGAGAAGAACCAGCCGTTGTCAACCTTGGCAAAGGGCGGAATACGGAATTTGCGCACGAAGTGGCCATCCGGGGAAGGCTGGACCACGGTTTTTCCGTCATGGCTGAAAGTAATGGAAAACGGTACTGCCTGTTGCTCACCTTCCGGTGCGCCCGGGTCGAGTTGCACCAGGCCTTTACCGCAGCGGATGGTATGGATGCCTTTTTCGCATGTGTAGTCGATCGATTTACCAGCCGGCTCACCGACGATAATCGGGTATTGGTTGACTTCCTTGTCGCCCAGACGAAGCCGGACGATATCCTCATCCCAGAAGCTCAGCTCGAGGGTGCCCGCATCGGTAGTAAACAGCACCTTGTCGGCCAAGGTCTGGCTATGCTCAAGGCCACTTAGGGCCGGTAATTTTTGAGGATCCATACTCCTGGAACTCCTTGCTAAAATTATTCTACAGAAAAGGAATAGGTGGTTTTGTGATGATAGTGCCTTCCCGGTCTCACCACCATGCTCGGGAAATTCGGGTGATTGACAGCGTTGGGAAAGTGCTGGGTCTCAAGGCAGAGTCCAGCCCAGGCAGGGTAGCGATAACCGCCTTTGCCGACCTGGTTCTGTTCATATATCTTATGTCCGTTGTAAAACTGCACGCCGGGCATGTTGGTCTCTATGGTCATGGTCCTGCCCGATTCCGGGTCCCTCAGTTTGGCGCATGGGCGCAGTTCAGCACCAGAATCCCGCAACACGAAATTCATGTCGAAAACTCCTTCGGTCCGTGCCATGGCATCCGCCAGCCTGGTCGGCTGCCGGAAGTCGAAGGGCGTGTTTGCCACCGTGGCTATGGCACCAGTCGGGGCCAGGCATTCGTCAACGGGGGTTATCTGGTCAGCGTGGATGGTCAGTTCATGGTTGGCGATATCACCTGTGTCATGACCTGCGAGATTGAAGTAACTGTGCTGGACGATGTTGACGATGGTTGGTGCGTCCGTTGAAGCAAGCACTTCAAAGCCGAACACGTTTTCTTCATTTAATGAGTAGATGATTGTGGTCTCAAGGTTGCCAGGATAGCCTTCTTCACCGTCCGGGCTGGTCCGGCTCAGTTCAACAAACTGGGTCCCGTTCTCCTCCCAGGCTTTGCTGGTCCAGACGTATTTATCAAAGCCCCTGAAGCCGCCATGAAGGTGGTTGCCAAAGGGGGCGTTCACTCCAAGGGTGTACTGCGTGCCGTCTATGGCGAACCTGCCGGCCGGAATGCGGTTGGCGACCCTGCCGGCGATGGCACCGAAAAAGGGATGGCCCTGCAGGTAATCGTACAGGTTGTCAAACCCGAGGATAATGTCGGCACTACCGTTCTTGCCAGGTACCTCAAGGCTATTGATGATCGCCCCATAGTCAAGAATCTTCACCCGCAGGCCGCGGGAGTTTGCCAGCGTATACGCATGAACGTCCTGATTCCAGAAACGTCCGAAAAAGGTCTTGTCAATCGCCATGATTTTCACATCGGATGGTTCTAAAAGGAGACGGGCAGCCGAGGAGGCTGCCCGCATCGTGCATCATATTACATGTTGGCTTTGAGTTGCTCGGAGAGCTTGGCTTCAGCGTCCTTGATGGCGGTTTCGTACTCTTTTAAGAGTTTCTCGCCTTCGGCGCCGTAGCGCTCGGTGTACCAGCCCTTCAGCGGCTCAGCGGCCTTTCTGAAGGCGGCCTTTTCTTCAGCGGACGGTACATAGATCTCGCCGCCGGCCTTTCTGAACTCCTCGTAGGCCTCGATGGCACGGCGTTTCGGGAAGGCGAAGCAGATCTGGCCAAGATGACGGAAGCCGTCATTCACCACGCGCTTTTGCTCCTCGGTGAGGCCCTGGTAGGCATCTTCATTCATGATCCAGAGACTTGCCATGTAGGCGTGGCCGTCCAGGGTGATGTGTTTGATATGCTCGTGGAACTTCATGCCGACGATGTCGGTGATACCGTTTTTGGAACCATCGATTACGCCGGTGGCCAGAGAGGTGTACACCTCAGGCCAGGCCACAGGGGTTGCGGAGGCGCCCATGTTGGCCACCAGGGTCTGCTGCAGCGGGGAATTGATGGTGCGGATGCGCAGTCCCTTCATGTCCGCAGGGCTTTTGACCTGACGTTTGGTGTTGGCAAAGTTCCGCCAGCCGCCGGTGTTGGTCATGGTCATGATGCGCGGGCCTCCCTTGGACAGCACATGCTGACGGAGAACATTCAGGAACGGGCCGGTGAGAACCTCTTCAGCCACGGCATCGTTATCCATCATGTAGGGCAGATCCATAACCTGCAGTTCAGGGTAGGCTACGGAAATGCCGCCAATGGTCATCTGGTGAATCTGGATGATGTTGGCCTGGGTGGCCTCATAGCACTCTGCCGCGTTGCCGCAGAGCTGGGCGCCCGGGTAGATCTCAACCTTGATGGAACCGTTGGAGTGGGACTCGACGTAGTCCTTGAAGGTCAATGCCCCATCGTAGTCTTCGTCATCGGTGTTGGACAGATGCACGATGCGCAGGGTGTGGTCTGCGGCGAGGGCGCTGGCTGCTCCAAAGGCCAACATGCAGGCTGCAAATAAAGCGATCAGTTTTTTCATGTCAGTACTCTCCTACTCTTAAAATTTGATATGAGACATCAACCACCTGCAGTGCCAAGGATCCAGCTGGCAGCAGCAGGGACATCCAGGTAACCGAGCCAATTGGGAATGGCCAGGGTAAGGATAGGGAAATACGAGATCAGGAAGATCACCAGTATCTGCACAGCCAGAAACGGCAGCATCTCCTTGGCGATCTTCTCCAGTGAAACCTTGCTCAGTCCGGCCGCCACAAACAGCACCAGCCCCATGGGCGGGGTGGCAAGACCCACGGTAACGTTCACACACATCACGATGGCAAAGTGCAGCGGATGGATGCCCACTTCCATCATGGCGGGTCCGAGGATCGGCCCCAGGATGAGGATGGCCGGTCCGGCATCGAGGAACATCCCCACCAGAAACAGCAGCAGGTTCACCATGAAGAACACCGCATACGGGTTGTCACTGATCGATAGTACCATCTCGGCCATCTTCGCCGGGGTGTGATAGAAGCTGACGATGGAGGCGAAACTCACTGCCGCGGCAACCAGCATCAGGATAACGCCTGAAGAGATGGCGGCGCGGGTGAAGACCCGCGGGATATCCTTGATGGTCATCTTTCGGGTCAGAAGTGCCACGATCAGGGCGTACCCTGCACCGACCGCCGCCGCCTCGGTTGGGGTGAAAATACCCGCCAGGATACCGCCAAGCATGATGACCGGAGTCATCAGCGGGATCATGCTCTGCCACAGCGCCGTCAGCCGCTCGCCCCAGGGCATGGGTTCATTGGCCACCGGGAAGTTTCTGACCCGGGCAAGGTAGGCGGTGAGCAACATCAGGGCGAGACCGATGCCGAAACCGGGAACGATACCTGCCGCAAAAAGCCCGGCAACGGAGACGTTCATGACGAACGCATAGAGGATCATCAGCCCGGAAGGTGGAATGACAGGACCGATTACCGAACTGGCGGCGGTGACGGCGGCAGCAAAACTGGCGGTGTAGCCGTTACGCTTCATCGCCGGGATCAGCATGGAACCGAGAGCCGAGGTGTCGGCCACCGCGGAACCGGAGAGGCCGGCAAAGAGCATGGACGAGCCGATGTTCACCTGGGCCAGCCCGCCACGACGATGACCGAGAAAGGCCTGGGCGAGCTTGACCAGATTCTTGGTGATACCGCCCTGGTTCATGATTTCACCGGCCAGGATGAAAAAGGGCAGTGCAAGCAGTGGCGGGCTGTACATGCCATTGAAAAGACGGGTGTACAGCAGCTTTAAAAACATGACCTTGCCATCCAGCACAAAAGCCATGCCCGGGCCGAAGAGGAGGGCGAAAACTACGGCCAGTCCGCCGAACATGGCCATCAGAAAAATCAGAAAATACATCATGGTGCTTCCTCCCCGGACTCCTTGGCTTTGCCGGACTTCGCCTTCGCCTTTTGAACCAGCAGCTCATGCGCTTTTTCGGGGTCGAAGATGCCCCGTACGTCGTCGGTAAACTTTTCGGTTACCGTCAGCATCAGCATCACCCAGGCCGGCGGCATGATGATGTACACCCAGGCCTTGCTGATCTCCAGTGCCGGCTGCTGCAGCCGATGACCGCCCTGGTACATGGACCAGGCCTGGTCGAGGCAGACCACGGCGATCAACAGGACGATCAGGTGAAACACACAGCGAAGGACATATTCGAAGCGATTGCCTTTCAGGAGGTTTCTGAAATACATCATGGAGATGTTCAGTCCCTGTCGATAGGCGACCGGCAAAATAAGAAAGGTGATCCAGACCAGCATCCAGAGTGAGGCTTCTTCTGTCCAGGAGAGGGCATTGTTCAGGACATAACGATAGTAGACCTGAACAATGTTGAGCACGACGATGCCAAAGAGCATGATCCAGGACATGTTGACCGCAATCCACTCAACACCATCGTTGAATTTCCCAAGCCACCAGGTGAAACGGTTGAAAATTGACATTACTTCTCCTCCCTAAGTATTGTCGGGGTTCCTGTTAGCTGGTCAGTTCAACAACTTCGATGCCGAGGAGTTCCGCCAGGCGGCGTAGTGCCGGACGGTGGTCCCCGTAGACGATGGAGGTGTGGTGCTCCAGGCCTGCGGCCATCAGGTTGTCGAGGACTTCATCGACATGGCTGTCGAGGCGGGCGACACCGGCGGTGCCGGAGAACGCCAGGGGCGCACGTTGCATTTCCCCGCCGCCGAGTACCAGCCTGGTCTTGCCGTGGCCCTTGCTCAGGCGGGCCATGGTGAAGCGGCCGGGCTTGAGCGGAAACTCGTTTAACAACGGCAGCTTGCGATTGGAGTGGATGGTCGCCTTGATATCAACTTCGGGATCGGCCATCTGTACCGGCGCCTGGCCGCAGTGCCAGAATACGCAGGTATCAGACTCGCTGTCCAGATCCACCAGGTCGGTGTTGAAGGCCGGTTCACCGGCCAGGCGCTGCAGGATAAGCGAGGTAATCACGCCGTGTACGTCGGCTTCGCACCCACCGGGAATATATTTCTCATTGAGGATGGCAACCGAGCCACAGGCGGCGGCACCGTAGTGGGTGAAGAATTCCGGCCAGCAGCGTACGGCCAGCCCGGAATAGTTTCGGTCGGCGATCAGGCGGTGCATGGCCTCGTAAGCCTTCAGGCTCTTGATGGTGACCGTTTTGTCCATCTCGGCAAGATTTGAGAACACTTTGTCGCGATCCTCATAATGTGGGGTGGCGACCGAGTCGTCGAGTTCCTTGACGCCGTCGAGAAACTCGATCAGGTCGTGTTCCTCGACATCGATGCCAAAAAGGTCACGCAGTTCCTGATGGGTGAACATACAGGCATCGAATCCATCCGGGTGCTGGCCGATGACACCGATACGAACTCCCTGGAGGCTGCGCTTGACGGCACCAGCCTGGGCGAGCGTTTCTATTTTAGATAATACGCTTTTATCCTGCGCAGGTCCATGCACGTATGAGTAGCCAAGTCCTGCCCGTGAGAGGGCGTGGGCTGCCAGGTTGATACCGCAGAATGAATTGAGTCTGAGTCTGCCGCCGGTGCGGGGCTCAGGGTAGGACCACATGACAAGCGGTGCATCGAGTTGTTTGGCAATCTCCAGGGTCATGGAAGCGTCGGTGAAGGTGACCTGCATCAGCAGCACCAGATCGAGCGACTCTTCTTGAAGGTTGCTGAGTGCCTGCTCTGCCTCCTGGGAGTCGAAGAGGAGCTTTTTCTCACCGACAATCTCAAGATCGAGACCGGAGAGTGCGCCCCAGGCCTCTTCCAGAATATTTTCGGCGAAGGCAACATCGAATGTGTTGCGTCCAACGGCTATTACCCCTACTCGTGGTTTGATGAGGTCCATTCTTCTCCTCCCTGAATATATTATCTTGCTATGAAACCATGTTCATGGTGTTTCATCTTTGTCGCACAAATGACATGTTGGTAGTTTTGTGTCAACAAATAATGGTTTGTTGTTAAAAAAGTTTTCATAAAGTGACATTATGCTTGTCTGGCTAGTAAAGAAGTGTACATTATGGGAGCTCGTAGGGCACTATCGCGTTACTGTAAATTGAACGCAGTTACTTTGTAGATACAGACACAATCAACCATGGGGAGGAGCAGTGATGAACCCTTGTAATCTTAATCAGCTCAATGTAAACCGTGACACAGCCTGGGCTGTTGGACACTTCAACATCCACAATCAGGAATTCATCCGGGCGGTTGTACGTGCCGCTGAAGAAGAACGTTCTCCTGCAATCCTTGCGGTCGGTATGATGTCGGTCAAATACATGGGGCTGGAACCGCTGATCACTTCCTGCCAGAATATCAGTCGTGAAACCGATGTGCCCGTCGCCATCCATCTCGATCATGCGCGTGATCTGGAAATCGTTCGCCAGGCCCTGGATCTGGGGATCAACTCAGTAATGTTCGATGGTTCGGCCCTGGGGTATGAGGAGAATCTGGAGCAGACAGCGAAAGTGGTTGAGATGGCCCATGCCTGCGGTGCCACAGCAGAAGGCGAAATCGGTATCGTCCCCCATGGTACAGCCCAGGTCAGTGCGGAGGATATGACCGATCCTGCCAAAGCGGTTGAATTTGCCAGGAGCACCGGTGTCGACTTCCTGGCGGTCTCCCTGGGTAGTGTCCACGGGATGAAAACTGCCGGAGCAGCGCTGAATCAGGAGCTTCTCAAACAGCTTCATGAACAAATTCAAGTCCCCCTGGTACTGCATGGAGCATCAGGAGTGGTCGATGAGCATATCAAGGCGGCGGTTGCCAACGGTATCCGCAAGATTAACGTCAACACCAACCTCAAGGTTGTGCTCAAGGAGTTCCTCGCCAAACGTCTGGTCGAGAGTCCGGACAGTGACCTGTTAGAAGACTATAATCTCGGAATGGATGCGGTAAGTGATGGTGTGCGGAAATTTATGCGTCTGTTTGGTTCCAGCGGCAAGGCATAGGACTGAACTGGTCTGCATAACCCCATAACTTGAAAAGCAAAAGGAGGGCGCCGGGATTCAGCGGCGCCCTCCTTTTTTCGTTTGGGGCAGATATGCCTAGCGGCTGGCGAGCAGCTGGTCCACCGCCGCCCGGGAGGGGGCACCCATGCTGCCGCCGAACTGCAGACATTTGAGCGCAGCGGTTGCACCGGAAAAACGCATTGCCTCGGCCATGGACATTCGCTCAGCCAGCGCTACCGCTAAGGCGCCATGAAACACGTCGCCTGCACCGCAGGTGTCGATTGCTTCTATCCTTTCCGCCGGGCAGGAACAGAGCTGATCACCTTCAAGCCAGAAGCTGCCCTGGGCGCCCGCGGTTACGCCAACAAAGGCCCCGCTGGCCTGGGCTGCTCTGTGCAGACCTTTATGGAGATCCTTTTCACCCGTCACCATCTCCAGGCCGCGCTCTGAGAAGACGGCATATCCCGCGAGTCCGACAATGTGGCTGATATCGACCGGAGCGATATCGGCGTCGATGAGGCTGGCGATGTTGTTTTCCGCAGCAATACGCAGTGCTCTCTCAGCACCTTCCGGCCAGCGCACGTCGGTGAGGACCACATCGGCTGAGCGGATAACCTCTTCCGGCAGCCAGGCCGGGTTTGGGTCAAGCTGGGAGCTTGAGTAGTTGATAATCTGCCGTTCACCCTCACTGTCAACAATGACCGCAGACACCTGGGACGACTGTCCGTCAACTTTTTTGATGTAGTCGGTTTGCACGCCTCTGGCCTGGAGGTGGTTGATTATTTCCTGGGCCACCCCGTCATCACCGAGACGTCCCAGGAAGATGGCCTCATGGCCAAGCGCTGCGGCGGCTATGGATGCGGCAGCTGCCGGGCCGCCGGGGGCGGCTACATAATTTTGGGCGAAGAATTTCCCACCCCCACCGGGGAGGTCTTGCACCTGAAAAAGGTAATCAAGACAGGCAAGACCGACACACACTATCCGGGCCATAATCAACTCCTGCTACAAAATGGATATGGCTTCGCTATGGGCGAAACCAGCTTTTCCTGAACTCTAAACTGTACTAAGGAAATCTCCAGCATCTCAGTTGGAGCCATGGCCGGTGCAAGCTGCCTGTGGCCCGCTCATAATCTCCAGGCTGTAAGACTTCTGCGGAAGTATGTCAGAAAAATTACATTGTCGCCATATAAATGTAACTCAAATGACAATTGCCTGGGGCATCAGGTGAATTGATTTTGGGCTTGCCTTAGCACTGGAGCGTCAAGGAGGCAGAGACGCCCGGCGGTCTCGGAAAAATACTGGCCAGTTCGGTGCGCCCTGGCCAGATAGTTGCGGCAGCAATTCCTCGGGGCTAAAGGACAAGGTGCGACTAAAGCACAAGGGGCTGAAGGATTTGTGCGAGGTGCTGATGTCGGGCGGCCTTTACCCTGTCAGCCTGCTCGGAATTCGATGGTGGAGACAGGGTATATCTGTGTACTTTCGGCCTAGATCATCATGACGCCGTTGATCTCTTCGTCGATCTGCTCCAGTTCCTCTTCTCTGCCTTCTCTTTTCAGCTGTTCACGCAACTTTTCCAACTCCATCTTCAGTTGGGGGATTACCTCGTTTCTGAGCTTGTCCTGGACCTCTTTTTGCGCATTGTTGAATTCCTCGACAAACTCCTGGATGTTTTTCTCCAGTTCCTTCACCTCCTCCCGGTTGGGCACGTCCTGCAATTCATCCCTGAATATTTCGAATTGCTGGGAGAGCTGCTCAAGGGTTTCGTTCAGGCTCTGGTTGAATTCCTCGGAGTGTGCACGGAAGTACTCTTCCAGCTCCTGTAACGTATTCCTGAGCTCGGTTTCGGCAGACCCCGCCTTTTCCCTGAACTCTTTTATCAGATCATCAAAGTAGCCAGTTTTTTGAGTTCCTGATATTATTGCACCTTTTGGAATTATAGTTCCGCCCGCTTGGGTCTGCTCCACAAAGACTGCCTTGGCAGGTGGGGTAGCGGAATCGGGGCCTATGTAGAAAGATGAGTGTTGGGTCGTGGCGTTGGTGAAATCGGGCAGAATTGTCACAGTAACCAGATAGTCACCTTTGTCCGTGTAATTGACCTTTACCACTTCACCAATATGGTTGCCCTGGAACAGGACGCGATTTCCCTGTTCAAGGCCGTTGAGGCTGGTGAACCGGATCTGGAAGGTAAGAGCGTTGTCGATACATCCTGCGGCAATGAACAGACACAGGGCCAAAGAGACGGTAAGTACTCGGGTGAGGTATTGTGTGAACATCGGCTATCCTTCTGAGAAGTTACGAACAATGGTGATTGCCACCAGCTGTTGTGATGATTTGGGCCTGGGGGGGATAATCAGGTTGTAACATGAGATCGGCAGAATTGGAATTGTAATTACGGGGTTTTTGAGGCGAAGCTTTGGGTTTCAGGACGTTTTATTCAGGTAGAGAGATGAGAATATTAGCAGTTGGATTGGTCTGTGCGGTTGTCGGCGGTTGTGCCTCAATGAACAAGGATCAATGTTTGTATGCTGACTGGCGAACCATAGGTTTTGAGGACGGCAGCAGAGGCCTGTTGGAACAACGTATCGGTGATCACCGTAAAGCGTGCGCTGAATATGGTGTGACACCCGATTTGGCACTGTATCGGGCGGGACATGCCCAGGGCATGATAAGTTTCTGTTCACCACGTAACGGGTTCAGGCGTGGACAAAATGGTGCGAGCTACAATGACAACTGCCCGCCAGAATTGGAGGAGGGCTTTCTCGATGCTTTCAGGGCGGGACGGGAAGTGCATCAGGCCGCTAAAGCGCTATCCACCCTGGAACACGATATCGCAGCGGAAAAGCAGCGACTGGAAGATCTCAGTACCAGGATAGCAAAAAAAGAAAAGGCACTTATCCAAAAGGGCAATACGGAGGAGTCCAGAAAGAAGATCTACAACCAGATCAAAAAGCTGGAGAACGAATTTTTAGAGGCGAAGCACGACCTCGAACAGTTGTACGCCAATCACTATGCGGCCGAGGACTCCCTGGAGTTTTTAAAAGACCAGTACAGCAGCTATCTGGACTAGCGGGATGAGCGCCGCCCGTGTAAGAGAAATGCGTGCTGGTTTGCCCAGGTTGCATCTCCGGGGCGTTGTTTCCCCCCGGTACCTTCTTGCCTGCAGTATTGAGCGGGTGTACCGGGAAAATGGTTTAACTCTTTTACGAGTATGCTATTCTGGCTGCCGGAGAGACTGTAAGTATTCATAATCACGATGTATTGATCGGGTGGAAACGATGGGTGTCAGTACAGCGGTACTCCCTTTTGTCAAAATCGCGGCAGCCTTTGTCCTCATGCTGACAGGTATGCGCGTCAAAGTTGGTCTGACCGGTTCAATTTTAATCGGCGGGGTGGTGCTGGGGCTGATGTTCGGTGTGCCTTTGCCGGCCATCATTCAGACTGGAATGATGGCTCTTACCGGCGAGAGGTTTCTGTTTCTCCTCGGTATTGTTGCTTTGATCATGATCCTCTCGGACGGTCTGGAGAGAACCGGGCAGTCCCGTCGACTCATGGATGCGGTGTCGGGCTATCTTGTCAGCCCCAAACTGCGACTGATATTTTTCCCAGCCCTCATCGGTCTGCTCCCCATGCCGGGCGGGGCGATTTTCTCTGCCCCCATGGTGAGTACCATGGGGGCAAAAATGAACCTGGGCAGCGAACAGCAAGCCGCCATCAACTACTGGTTTCGTCATGTGTGGGAGGTCGCCTGGCCGCTGTACCCTGGTATTATCCTGACTGTCGCCCTGGCGGGGATACCGGTCACCGCCTTGATTGAGAAGACCTGGCCGGGAGTTGCGGCAATGTTGCTCTTTGGCTGGTTTTTCCTGTTGCGCCTAAATATCGGCGAAGAGGCGGAACTGGGCACCGATACGCCTTCAGGAGAGAAAAATTTCTGGTTGGTAATAAAAGAGGGACTGCCCCTGCTGGTTGCTATTGCTGGCGCCATCGCCGGTGAACTCCTGCTGGCCGCCTACGCTCCGCATATCCCGTTTGAGTGGGGCGTCATCGCTGCCCTGGCAGCAGCTGTACTGGCCATTGTACTGCAGAACAGCTTGCGGCTGGATTTTTTCAGGGTGGTACTGGGCAAAAAGAGCCTCTGGGCCATGTTGCTGGTGCTGGCGGCTATTTTTATCTTCAAGGATATCTTGCAGTCCGCAGGAATTGTCGAAGAGATGGCCTCGGCGGCTGGTGGTGGGGTGGCCCTGTTTGCGGCGGCGGTGTTTCTGCCGTTTCTGGTGGGGCTGGTCGCGGGTATCAACGTGGCCTTTGTCGGTGCGACCTTTCCCCTGCTGATCGGCTTGCTGCAGAATCTTGGTTTGCACGACCAACTCATTGCCTATCTGGTCTTGGCCACCTTCGCTGGTTTTACGGGGGTAATGATTTCTCCCATCCACATCTGTTTTGTTCTGACCTGTAATTATTTCGAGGCAAATGTCGCTGCAACCTGGAAGCAACTTGTCCTTCCCTGCAGCTGTTTTGCCATAACCGGGGCGATGCTGTTTTTACTGCTACTGTGATCAGCCATGAGAGTCGCTGTCCCTTCAGTCGGGTTGCGTCTGGAGGTCGGTTGGTGACGGTTTGCTGTCGGTGATTGTGATCTCCAAAGTGTATTCGGCCACACTGTTTCTTCTGGCCGCACTCCGCATCTGATAGACCTGGATGAGGTACACTCCATCTTCTGGCAATTCGCCCTCGAATTGCTGGCCGTGGATGGAGCCGATATACATGGCTTCATCATGTCCTGGAAGTGTACTTGGGGTAAAAATGTTGAAATAGGCGATATGGGGACTCTCAGGCTGTAGTTTGACCCGCATGTATTGCTTTGCTCTGGCCCGAAGGGTGTACTGCACACTCTGATAACCTTGAATCCGGTCTGAAATGGAACTGGAGCTGGCACCTGTGTCGAACATGACCTCGACGGTTCTGATGTCCCTGGCAAGGGCTGAAGTCAGGCAAAAGAACAGGGCGGTAAGGGTGGTAATAAGGGATATCTGAAACTTCATACTCTCTTCCTCCGATGAATGAAACGATCAGCCGCCCGCACCGAGTTGGCAGGGGCGCAGGTAGCAGACGGTTGTTGGGTTACGGTTGAGTTTTTCGGCAGGTGCCGGGATGTGCTTGGGCCCCCTCTGGATGTAACGTGCGGTAACATGTGGTCCTGGCCCCATCTCCAGCAGTTGGCTCTGGACGAAAATCCGCTGGGTCTGTATAGTGTTCCCCCTGTCAATCCTGGAGCTTCTGTCTTCAGTTCATCTGTTTTTTTCACTCTTTTCAGTGAGTCATGCTTCATGTCCTCTTTCGTCATCTCCCAGATCCTTATCAGTATCGCCATCTGTACTGACCTGCTTTCTTTCCAGTTCAAGAATAGAACACATATCGTCGGTTGTCTGGCGATCTCCTGCCTCTTTATTGCCCTGCATTTTATCTGTCTCGGACATTGGACGGCCGCCTGTCTCTCCCTAGTCAATGCCACTCGTTTTCTGACCACCATTTTCTCCACCGCACGGGTTTTCATGTGGGTCTACCTGACAATAACCATGGTCGTGTTTTCCTTTACCTATGATGGGTATCTGTCAATTCTCGGCACCACCGGGGCACTGCTGGGTACAGTGGCAGCATTTAGTAAAAATGATAAGCGGTTACGAGAAATTATGTTTGTCGGTACCTGTTTCTGGCTGACCCATAACATTTTGGCGGGCTCTCCGGGAGCGGTATTGATGGAGACGATTTTCATCAGTTCCAATATCGTCGGCTACTATCGATACTACATACGCCAGCCTAAACATATTCTGAAATAGTACCTTCAGCAGGGCAACCCGGCCTGTTGGTCCCGATGCTTGAGCTTGCCAGGAACCGTGCCTGGTTATCTAACAGCTTGAAAAGGATAGTTATATCTGTAATTGTAAGGTGCAGAGGAAAGAGGCTGGTGTGGGGGTGGCTACTGGGCAAAAAGGACAGAAGCAATGCTCAAAGGGATAAGTTAGAGGAAGGTTGTTCCTCGCAGTGAAGAATGACGGGAAATGTTTGAGACTGAGGATCGAGTCCTGACGCTCAAGGAAATATCAAGAAATACGCTACGAAGATTACAGCAGCAGGTCCGTAGTAACACCGCTGAGCTGCTTGAGGCCAACCGAAAGCTGAAGCAGGAGATCAGGGAACGCGAACGTGCCGAATTGATCACCCGGACATTGTTTCGAATTTCAAGCGCGGTGAATACCACCAAAAGCCTTTCTGATCTGTATGGATCGATCCACACCATTCTTGGTGAAATCATGGATCTGCGCAACTTCATGATCGCCATTTATCAGAAAGAGAACAGTAAAATTCTTTTCCCCTATTTTGTCGACACACGTGATTATAAATTGAACTCCTATGACCCTTTTCGCACGGACAACTCTTTGACCGGGGAGGTTATCACGACCCGTGAGCCGGTTTTCCACGGTGACGAGGTGCTCAAGAAGCGCGCGGCGGAAAACAGGATAATAGGGACACTTCCACGTGTCTGGCTTGGGGTGCCGCTGAAGATCAAAGGGGAAGTGATTGGAGTGATGGCCACCCAGAGCTACGAGGATCCAAAACAGTTCAGCGCCATCGATCTGGATATTCTCAATTCTGTTTCAGACCAGGTTGCCCTTGCCATTGAGCGCAAGAGAAATGAAGAGGCACTGAAGACCAGTGAGAGGCGATATCGGAATATCATAGAAAGTATCGAAGAAGGCTATTTTGAAGTTGATTGCGAGGGGTATCCGGCCCTGGTGAACCGGGCAATGTGTGAGATGCTTGGTTACAGTGAGGACGAGCTTATCGGCATGGACAGTGATCAGCCTGTCGACGAGGAGGGCAGGAAAAAGCTCAAGGAAACGTTTAGCGAGGTGCTTGATACCAGGTTGCTCGGCGAGGCCAGAGAGCTTGAAATTTGCCGCAAGGGCGGTGAAACCAGATATGCGGAGACGGTGGTCACTGCGATTCGCAACAGTGCCAGGGAACTTGTGGGCTTCAGGGGAATCGCCAGGGATGTCACCTTTCGGAAAATTGAAGAGGCCTCGCGCAAAGAATTGGAGGAGCAGCTAGAGCAGTCCCAGCGGCTGGAGTCTCTCGGGACCCTTGCCGGTGGGGTTGCCCATGACTTCAACAACCTGCTCATGGGGATTCAGGGGCGCACCTCGCTGATGCTCGCCGATTTGCCCGATGAACACCAGCATCGGACCCAATTGACTTCCATCCAGGAATACCTGAAGAGCGCAGCCGATCTTACCGACAGGTTGCTTGGGTTTGCCCGCGGTGGGAAGTATGAGGTGGTACCGGTTGACCTCAATGCGCTTATCGACAAGTGCGTTGCCATGTTTGGTCGCACGCGAAAAGAGATCACCATCGGCAGGAGCCTGCGCGAAGACCTTCACCCCGTTGAGGCGGATGCCAACCAGATGGAGCAGGTGTTGATTAATCTGCTGGTGAACGCAGCCCAGGCCATGCCGGATGGTGGCTTTATTGAGGTGGGCACCAATAACGTGAAATTGGATCTGGCTTCGTCGCGCCTGCATGAACTGCCGCCGGGTAATTACGTTCGAATGCTGATCTCTGATACCGGCCAGGGCATGGACCAGCGGACCTTGGCCAAGATCTTTGATCCCTTCTTCACCACCAAGCCCGTCGGTTGCGGCACGGGCCTTGGACTTGCCATGGTCTATGGGATTATTTGCAATCATGCCGGCAAGATTTCAGTGGTGAGCGAACCCGGCTACGGAACAACCTTTACCGTGCTGCTTCCTGCAACGGCCAAACAGGTGGTAACCAGGACGGAACCCGTGGAACAGGTGCTTTACGGCTCGGAGACCATCCTGCTGGTGGACGATGAGCAGATGATTGTGGAGGTGGGGCGGCAGATTTTGGAGGCTCTCGGCTATACGGTGCTCACCGCTACATCGGGGCTTGACGCGATAGCTCTCTATAACAAAAACAAGGAGGATATCAAGCTCGTGATCATGGATATGATCATGCCCAAGATGAGCGGGGGGGAACTTTTCGACCGGCTCAAACGAATAAATCCGGCAGTCAAGGTGCTCCTCTGCAGCGGCTACAGTATGGACGGCCAGGCCCGGGAGATCCTGGATAAAGGCTGCAACGGCTTTATCCAGAAACCGTTCTCTGTGCCCCAGCTTTCCGCGAAACTCAGGGAGGCCATAGGTACAGAGGTGGTTGACTAGCTTACCACTGTACGCTATTGGGACAGGTTATTTCGGTTAGCCTTGTCTTCCAGGTTGCTTAAGAAGTCTTCAATCGAATGATTCCGCCTTTACCTTGCCCAGCCAGACATCCATTCCTTTGGCATTTTTACCCAAGAGCTGAAAGCCAAGACGTCTGAGCCGAGCCATTGCGCCTTTGCGCATCAGTTTCGGATTTTCAGTTACAATGATCAAGCCATCTGGCTTATCTGGGAATGCTGCCTTTTGGAGAAATTGGAGGGTCTTTTGGGTAACAGCTGTCATGAGACCGAAAACCCTGTCGCCCGGTTGAATGAACATTCTATAGAAAAAATACTCTCGATTGTCGTTTTGTATCTGCCCGGGATACACTGTGCTCACTCCAATAACTTCTCCACTGGAACCGGTGACCATCATAACCACCTGTCTCACTCTTTTCTGCGCTTCCTCTGCATTGGGGAGTGCATTGTTGCGTTTCCAGAATGCAAGTATATCTTCGCGTTGTTCCATGGAGCTGCGCCTGTATACATTGTGGATTGTGTACGTATTTTGCTTTTCTGTTGGTTCCATCGCCTGGATTCTCGGGTTGGGTACAGTGAACTAGTGTAGATTGACTATACCGCCAGTAAGCTAATTTGAGTGAGTAAAGTTATTATAATTCAACGCGATAGCTTAACATCGGGCTTGGGAGCTTTCAAGTTTTTCTCCCGGTTTGAATAGTTGGAATGAGTTCGGTTATGCTCTTTTATGGTACATTTTGGGTACTTGTTGATTGTAAGCTATCTAATTGGAATTGTATGGTTATGCTTGAAGTTCACCGGGCGGCTGAGTATCCTCTCCAGGAGGTCAGGCAAGAACGAGAGGGTTACCAGTGTGAGAATGACAGCTCACAGGCTTGCATTTCATATAAATGGGAATTTGTGGTTGGTATGTGTTGGATAGCTCTCTAAATTCCTTAATTCAGTAGAGTTGAAAAAAAGATATGGGACGTACAATCAGCTACAACGGCAAGAGTGTAAATACTCAAGAGAAGCCGGCTCTCGAGCAGTTGGCCAGCCAACATACGGCGTCACTCAATGAAATACTACAAAAACTAGGGATATCACTGCTGGTTACGACGTATCAGGCCGGCAAACTCATTGTAGTGAGGTCTGAAGGTGAAAAAATCAATACCAGGTTTACCGATTTCAAGCAGCCGATGGGGTTGGCCAGAGGCAAGGATAAATTTGCTCTGGGAGCAAAGGGGACAATAATTCAGTTTCGCAGTGTTCCCAATAATGCCACCAAAGTACAAAAAGACGGTTTCGCGCATGACGGTTGTTATCAGCACATGTCAACCCATATAACCGGGGATATCGATATCCATGAGATGGGCTACGATAAGGATGACCGGCTCTGGTTTATCAACACCAAGTTTTCCTGTCTATGTACCCGGGAAGGAGATGATAGTTTCACCCCCAAATGGCGACCACCGTTTATCAGCGGTTATGATAATCTCGACAGGTGTCATCTCAATGGCCTGGGCTTCGAGAATGGCGTCCCCAGGTACGTCACCTCACTGGGAATCAGCGATGAACCCTTAGGCTGGCGAAAGAACAAGGCGTTTGGCGGAATGTTGATGGACATCAGCGACAATACCATGTTGCTGGAAGGATTATCCATGCCCCATTCCCCGAGGGTCTATCGTGGCAAGCTCTGGTTCCTTGAATCGGGAAGAGGGAGTTTGTCCTATTATGATTTTACAACCAAAAAGGTAACACAGGTCGCAGAGCTGCCAGGCTTTACCAGGGGAATTGATTTTGTGGGGAATCTGGCTTTCATCGGTTTGTCCAAGGTGAGGGAGTCGGCAACATTTGGTGCAATTCCCCTGACCCAGAAAGACATCGAACGGGTTTGCGGTGTCTGGGCAGTTGATATCAATAGCGGGAAAATTTTGGGCTTTATCCGTTTTACGGCAGGGGTCCAGGAAATCTTTGCCGTCACCGCATTACCGCAAAAGTTCCCGGAGATCTTGCCGCTGGACCATCAGCTGGTCAATACAACCTATATCATTCCCCAGACAGCCCTGGAGGAGTATAAGCCTCCCGAGAACCCGGTGGAACTTGCCGCACCACACTTTGAAAAAGGCAATGACCTTTATAACGAGGGCAAGAAGGAGTTGGCAAGGCAGCAGTATGAAAAGGCACTGGCCATCCAGAAGGACCATATCCCGGCACGTTTCAATCTTGGAGTGACCCTGCATGACCTGGGATATCTCAATGAGGCTGAGAAAGAGTTGCAAACAGTCATCAACAATGAGTCTCAATATTTCGAAGCCTACTACATGTTGGGGCAGGTACATGATAAACGGCAAGATGCCGTGAAGGCAAAGGAGATGTATCAAAAATCGCTGACTATCAATCCAGCCTTTCGCAAGGCCCAGATCGCTCTCGAAGCTCTGTAATAAAAAAGGGCTGCCTCAATCTTCTGAGGCAGCCCTTGGTTCATAACGCCTGTGCTCGTTTTTGTTTTTATTTTTAGAAGCGGTAGACTGCCTGGAGGAATATGGAGCTGTCCGATAGATCGCTTGAGTAGGAACCTGCGTAACCTACAGCGAAGGTGTATTGGTCATTGGAAAACTCGATACCAGCGTTGGCCGTGAAGGTGGTGTCGCCAAAATCAGACTCCACGGTGGTTATTGCCCTGCCGTTGGACATGGTGCTGCTCAACTCTCCATCGGTAAGCGCTTCCTCAAGCCCTATACTCAGGTTGGGGACGATCTGCCACTTTTCCTGAATGAAATTGCCATACCAGCTGACACCAAGTCGGGCGTACAGCTCATGTTCATCCATTGAGCCGAAGGTAATATCCTGATTATCAAGATTGTCTGTGGTATAGCTCTCGTTGTGCTGCCAGAGGTAGGTCAGGCCGATCTCCGGGATTATATGGTGATTGCCGAAATTGAAGATGTAGCCGAGATCGATATTGGCCTCAGTGCCGTAGGTGTTGTAATCGGCGGTCTCCCTGTTAGTGGGCGACTGATCCATATAGTCGTTGTCGGTATAGAAAAAGGTCGCGGTTGCGGTCCCCAGCCAGTTATCGGCAAAGCGATGGATGCCATGGACACCGAAGGAGATCGAGTCGATATCCTCACTCCTGAAGTCATAGCCGGTACCGGAATAGTCGACATCGGCATTGCCATAGCCCGCATGTACACCGACAATCAGGTTGCCGTTCACATGGTAATTGTAGCCACCAGTCAAACCATAGATATCGGCGTCATAGCCCATCGGGTCAGAGCTGTTGCTGGTGTCGGTGTAGAAGGGCTGTACGAAAACTGAACTCTTCTTCCGCGGGGTCTGGGTAATCACCGAGGATGTATCAGGGATCGGGTTGGTGGAAGCCAGCAGAACGCCATCATAGGTTATCTGAGTCGGATCACCGGTGAGCATGTGGCTGAGAACCGGGGTAAACAATGAATTTTTCACAATGCCGTTCATCTGGTCGAACATGAAATTTCGTACCGAGGCGGCATACTGCGGACTTGCGATCTCAGGACTGAACTCAATAGAGATTTCCTGTAATTCACCGTCACTCTTAGGAGACATATAGGTGATTTCATAATATGGCGAGGCGGTCGCGAACTGATAGTCCGCAAAGTAACCACGCTCAATTCCCCCATCAACATCCTCCTCAAGAAGAACCGGTATCAGGTAGGTATTTTCACCTTCAAACATGCCATCACCGGCGTAGACGTAGAGCATCGCGTCATCGCTGAAGGCGATATTGCCACCGAGGCAACCGGTATACATCTCATCGAGCAGTTCCTGGCTGGCTCCGAACTCCATGGCAAAGCCGGTCATGGTGGCAACATTTCCGCCTACGTTCATGACCTGATAACCTGAATCGGCAGTAACGTTAATCAGGCCTGAGGAGTGAACGGTGCCGCCGTTGAAGAGCATGATGCCTGCGGCCATACTCATGGCATCATCCGGGTTTGTGCTGGCACCGGTCCGGGCGGCCACGGTGATGGTGCCTTCATTGGTGATATTCCCCCCATAGGTGCCTACAATACCAAAAGCCGCACTTACATTCTTTGAGCCGTAGCTGTTACCGGTTGCTACATCAACGGTTATATTACCGGTATTGGTTACATCGCCATAAAAAGAGACTAATCCTGCAGCCATGGCAGCGTTGGCAGATGCCGGCTCAGGCCCGGTGGTCAGCAGGTTCCCGTTGGTGGTCGTTACGGTGATATCGCCTGCATTGTCAATGGAACCATAAGCGAAGATGCCTGCTCCACCGTTGAGCTCACCTAGGCCTTCACCGTAGCCATAACTGAAATAGCCGGAGTCGCCTCTAGTGGCATCTACAGTAATCGAACCATTATTGGTGACATCTCCAGTCGAGTAGATACCCATGGCCTGAATGGAATTGTCGTAAGCTGCAGAGCCGGAGGTGGCAGTGACCTGTATTGTCCCGTCGTTGGTAACGTCACCGTAGGCGTTGATACCCCGAGCGTTCTGGCGTATAGCGTAGCCATCACCGGTGGTAGAGGTGACGGTTATGGCTGAGGAGTTAAAGACATCGCCACCATAGTATGACGGAGCAATTCTCTTTGCTCTTTTGCCACCGCCTCCGATGTATGGTTGTGCTCCTGTATTAATGCCAACTACTTCAGTTACAATATATCCGCTATCAGCAGCTGTACCGGTAACTGCAATTGCTCCACTGTTTTCAACAGTACCATTTGCGGATAGTCCGATCGCTCCGGCGAACGCCATTGAGCGTTCAGCTTCATCGATTTCTCCGCTGCCATCGCTGGTTGCGATGACGGTAATGTTCCCTGAGTTAACAAGGGTACTTCCTGGAGTTGGTTCTGCAGGAACTGCCGCTGCTGTAAATGGAGCATAGTAGTCAGGCTCGTAGTAGTCTCTATTGGCTACCGATATACCAATGCTGGCCGCCGTGCTCTCCATTGCTTGCCCGCTGTGTGCGGATACATACACGTTGCCTGTATTATCAATAGTTGAGCTTTCGCTTCCTTGAAGGCTAATACCCTGGGCGGTGGCAGAGCCGTATTTATCTGCCGTACCGCTTTGTGCAGACACCGAGATGTCGCCTTGATTGGTCACGATATATTCGGATTCGGACTCAATGGCGACAGCAGAGGCCATGCTGTTATAGGCATTGCCAGAGGTGGCCTCCACTGTTATGGAACCGGTGTTAGTCAGGTAGCCATAGTCATTGGCAAGCCCTTCTGCCTCAGTATCACTGATGAAACCAGTATCTCCGCTGGTGGCAATCACCCTAACGGCTCCACTGTTTTCCAGATCCGTCACAGCATTTAACCCTTCAGCATCGGCCCAACTTATGTCATCTGCCTGGCCGCTTGTTGCCTCTATTGTGATGCTAGCATCGTTTACAATAGAGCCGTCATCCGCTTCGAGCCCCTGGGCATCAGCAAAGCTATATCTGCCAAAATCTCCTGAGGAAACAGTAATGTCAATAGACCCACTGTTGTTAATATCATATTCCGCATAAATACCTTGGGCTGTTGCACCAGAATTGTCACCGGCGTAGCCGCTTGCTGAAGAGATAGTGATTGAGCCGCTGTTGGTGACTGAACCGTCTTCAGAAAAAATGCCACCTGCATATGTACTGCTATTATACCCTGCATCTTCGCTCAAAGCAGATACCGAGATATCGCTGGTATTTACAACATCGTACAAAGCATAAATACCGGTTGCGGTGGCCTCGGAATTTCCACTCAAAGATGAACCAGAGGTCGCTGCTACTGTTAGTTTGCCGGAGTTATCGACCTCTCCATAAGTAGATAAACCGGTGGCCACGGCAGAGCTGTTGTACGCACCGTATGAAGGCGGAGCAGCGTATTTGGGGTCAGGCTCATATGAATAAGAATAGTAGGATGTGGAGTCACCACTTGTTGCCGTGACAGTTATGTCGGCGGTATTTGTGACATAGGCATCATCATCCCAACTTGCAATGCCATATGCTTGTGCTGAGCTTGTGTTTCCGGCTTCTCCACTGGATGCGTTGACGGTAATCTCACCCTCGTTGTTCGCCCCGCTCCAGGCATAAATACCGTAGGCAATTGCTTCACTGTTTTCCCCGGAGGAGCCACTTTCTGCTGTTACGTCAATTGTATTGGAGTTGTCAGCAAGTTCGTACCAGGCATTGATGCCTTCGGCTGTGGAATAGCTGCTAGATTCAGCTGAGCCGCTTTGGGAAGTGACACTAATCTGTCCGGAATTGTCTATGTTGCCATAGTAGGAGTATATTCCGACAGCTTCTGCGTTACTGTCTTCACCTGCGGAGCCACTCGTAGCCTTGACTGTGATATTTCCGGAATTGACATTGGTTTCATTGTCATATGAATATGTATAAATACCCTTAGCACTGGCGCTGCTGGAACCATCAGCAGAGCCGCTTGTGGCATTTACAGTAATGTTGCCGGTGTTATCAACTTTCGTGTATGCATCAAGAGCGGTAGCTTTTGCAACGCTCTCCCTATTATTTTCATATGGAGAATAATAAGGAGCATCTCCACTCATTGCGGTAATAGTGATAGAGGTTGTATTGGATATTTGGTCGCCTGATTTTATTCCGGATGCATCTGCATAGCTGTAATATTTCTCACTATCGCCGCTTACAGCCACAGATTCAATAATGCCCGTGTTGACTACGGAGCCGTCAGCCGAAATAGCGGTTGCCTCAACGGAATTGCCATATTTACTGTTTTCGGCAGAGGCATAGGTATTAATCGTGCTGTCATTGATGACCTCTCCAGAGGTGTCAATACCTATGACCCCTACTTGGCGATCAGAATAGGAACGTCCTACCGCTGTTGCGGATGCAGATATTTCCCCCTGATTGTCAACAGTGACTGTACTGTCAACAACGCTTTCGATGCCGGTGACGGTTAACTCCCAGACGTTATTATTCGCCTCGTAGTCTAGATCGATGTTCCCTTCGTTGGTAAAGTCAACATTTGCCGGCGCTGCTGATGATAGTACCTCGAGACCGATAGTATTACTTGGACTTGTATTTACGGAGGTCGAGCCTGGTATGATGTCCTGACTGTTATTAATTTCAGAATCAACATCCTTTGTGACAACTCCTGCTTGTGCGCTCACAGAGGCAATAACCAGCGCTGCAGCACTTACACAAAGTGTCGATTTAAATGCCTTGTGAAAAGGGTGTGCGCTACTTCGTTTTCCCCATAGCCCATGTTCCGTGTTAATGGGCGTATTGTCCGATTTGTTCCTCATTGTCTCAATTTCTCCTGTTTCCCAGTGTAATTCTTTTCCCCAAAAGATTTCGCAAAAGAGCAGTTGTGAACTGCATGGGGCTGATAATAACAGGGATAAATGAAAAATCACGGACAATGTTGTGCAAGTATCTGCAATTTCATTGTTTTTTTCAGTAGCTGCGCGCTTTAAGGGTTAGGTTTCTTTGATTTGTAGCAGTTATATTAATGTCTTGGGCAGATTTTGATTTTTCTGTTCGCTAACTGGTTGCATATAGGTGAAAATACTTAGGCGGAGTGGCGGTATTTACCCATCGGAAAAGGTGGCAGGCAGCAAATTAAAGCTGTAGGGGGGAAAAGGTGTTAGGCTGATGCTAGGGGTTGATTTTGTTCTTTTCTAAAAAAAGCATTTGGCACGTTGTGCGTGTTGTTGGAGGTGGCTGGTGCGAAAAGCTGCTCCAGTACCAGTCTTGAAACGGGAATAAGGCAGCCCCTTTGGGGTGTTTGCTCAAGGGGCTGCGGTTCTTTATACCATTGTATGTATTACCCGCCAGCAACCTGGCCGCGCATCTCGGCTGAATACTGATCGGCATTGAGCCCAACCAGCAGGTGCATGGTCGTGGCATCGATGTTGATAAACTGACTGATACCGTTTTCCCGTAAATCGGCTTCGCTGACCAGACTTGGATCTTTCATGGTGATACGGAGACGGGTCTGGGCGCAGTGATCGACTGCGGCGATATTGGAGGCGCCGCCCAACGCCGCCAGCCAGCTGGCCACCTTCTGTGGCGCTTGGTGGTCGCGGAGTTTCGGCTGGATCTCCTCTTCCCGGTAAGCCACGGCCGAGGGTTTATCCTGCTCGGTGAGTTCGGCCTCATCGCCGGCGGCATCCATGAAAATTCTCATGTCCGTCATCAGGTTTTCTGACTGTGGGCCAAAGATGGCCTGCAGGTTATTCCCCACGGTGACCACCCCGGCTGCGCCAAGCGCTTTCAGCTTGTCGGGACTGGCCATATCCATATCCTTTACTTCCACCCGCAGACGGGTGATGCAGGCGTCGAGGCTTTCGATATTGCTCCTGCCGCCAAAGGCCAGCACGAGCTGTTTGGCCATGGCGTCGGCGGCGGCATCTTTGGCCTCGCCCTCATCGATTTCGTCCTCCCTCCCCGGGGTTTTGAGATCGAAGACACCGATGGCAAAACGGAAAACACCATAGTAGATGACGCCGAATATCGGGCCGATGATGAGGATCATCCAGGGCCTGATATCGATGGCATAAAAGAGCAGGTAGTCGATCAACCCGTGGGAAAAGGAGTAACCCATCCGCACGTCCAGCAGGTACGTTACCAGAAATGCGATGGCGCAGAGCACCGCATGAAAGAGGTAGAGCAGCGGGGCCAGGAACAAAAAGGAGAATTCCAGCGGCTCGGTGATGCCGGTCAAAAAAGAGGTGAGTGCGGCGGAGAGCATGATACCGCCGGTCTTCACCTTGTTTTCCGGTTTGGCCATATGGTAAATGGCCAGGCCGGCAGCCGGCAGACCGAACATCTTGAAGATGAAACCGCCGCCCAGTATGCCCGCCTCCCGGTCACCGGCAAAAAAGCGGTTCAGCACACCGCGGATGACCTCGCCGCTGTCGGTGGTGTAGCTGCCCAGTTCGAAGAAAAAGGGCACGTTCCATATGTGATGCAGGCCGAAAGGGATCAGCAAGCGCTCCACGAAGCCGTAGATGGTGACAGCCATGGCGGTATTGCCGGTTGAGGCCCAGTGGGAGAAGGCGTCGATGCCTCCCTGGATCGGCGGCCAGATAAAGCTGAGCGCAATGCCGAGAAAAATCGCACCAAAGGCGGTGACGATCGGCACAAAGCGTTTGCCGGCGAAGAACCCAAGATAGGTTGGTAGCTTTATCCGGTAATATTTATTGAAAAAGTAAGCGGCCAGTCCTCCCGCCAGAATGCCTCCGAAGACACCGGTCTCCACGGACTCCATGCCCATTACCGTGGCCGTCTCAAGATTCAGCACCCCGGCCATGACCCCGAGGGTGGCCACCATCACCGCGTATCCGACTGCGGCAGACAGCGCCGATACGCCGTCGTTCTGGGTCAGGCCCAGGGCGACACCCACCGCAAACAGCAGCGCCAGGTTGCCGAACACGGCGCCACCGGCAGATTTCATGACATTGTTGAGAATATCGGGAATCCAGGAGAATTCGGCACTGCCGACACCGAGCAGGATACCGGCAGCCGGCAGGATCGCCACCGGCAGCATGAGGGCCTTCCCGATTTTCTGCAGAAAGGAGAAGGCATTTTTCCAGAGGTCACGTATCATGTCACTTCCTCGCTAGGGAAATCAGTTCACGGACTTCAGCTCCGGACAGACACTCCAGGGCCTTTTCAGCCAGGTTTATACAATCCATCTCGGCCCACTTCCTCACCTCCGCCTTGATGGAGGGCAGTACCGGCACAGACACCGACAGCTCATCCACCCCCAGGCCGATCAGGACGGGAACGGCGTCCGGGTCGGAGGCAAGACCGCCGCAGACCCCTATCCACTTGTCATGGTGATGGGCGCCTTCGGCGGCGAGCTTGATCAGGTGCAGCACCGCCGGGTTCAAGGCGCTGATTTTGGCGGCAAGCTTGGGGTGGCCGCGGTCCATGGCCAGGCTGTACTGGGTGAGGTCGTTGGTGCCGACCGAGAAAAAATCAACCTCTTTGGCGAATTGTCTGGCAATGATTGCGGTGGAAGGCACTTCAACCATGATCCCCACTTCGATGGGGTCCACACCGAGCTTTGTTCGCTCCTCTTCAAGCATGGCCCTGGCGTCGCGAATTTCCTGGATGGTGGAGACCATGGGGAACATGATACGGATGGTGCCGTGGGTACCTGCACGCAGGATCGCCCTGGCCTGGACCCTGAATAGCTCAGGTCGTTCCAGACCGATGCGGATACCCCGCTGGCCAAGAAAGGGGTTCTCCTCGGCGGGCATGGGCAGGTAGGGGAGGGGTTTGTCGCCGCCCACGTCCAGGGTGCGGACTATCAGCGGCCTGCCGTTCAGCGCTTCGAGCACGGCCGCATACACCTCATACTGCTCCTGTTCGGTGGGGGCGGTCATCCTGTCGAGAAAGAGGAATTCCGATCGCAGCAGGCCGACACCTTCGCCGCCGTACTTGACAGATTGTTCCGCCTCCTCAACCCCGCCGATGTTGGCCACGATTTCAAGCTGTTTGCCATCCTTGGTAATGGCAGGCTCCATGGCTGCTGCCAGGTCCCTCTCCCGTTGTTCCAGAAGCAACTGCTGCTGGCTGATGGTCTCTTGAACCAGTTCATCGGATGGGTTTATCCGCAATGACCCTTTGGTGCCGTCAAGAATCAGGGGGGTACCGTCTTCAATATCGAGCGCGCGGGCCTCGATCCCGACAACTGCAGGGATATCCAGGGCTCTGGCAAGAATTGCCACATGGGAGGTGGCACCGCCGGTGGTGGTGCAGAATCCCTTCACCCGGGAGCTGTCCATGGTCGCAGTGAACGATGGGGTCAGTTCCTCGGCGACGATGATCGCCTGCTCAGGCAGTTGTAAGGCCTCCGCTTCTTTACCGGTGAGTATTCTGAGTACCCTGTGGCCGACATCGCGCAGGTCATTGGCGCGCTCCCTGAGGACTTCGTTTTTCAGGTTCTCCAGCTGTGCGGCGTAGGAGGAAAATGCTTTCTGCCAGCTATATTCAGCACTTTTCCCTTTGGCGATAAGGCTTTTCGCGATATCGAGCAGGTCCGGGTCATCCAGGATTTCGCGGTGGGCGGCGAAAATGGCCGCCTTGGCAGGATTGGACTGCATATGCAGGTTCATCTGCAGGGCTTCGAGATAGTTTTTGGCGTTTTCGGTGGCCTTGGCCAGGCGGACATTCTCTGTACCGGGGTCGGCGGCCTCTTCCGCGAAATCGAATTGCTCCTCTTTCACCTGGATTGCGGTGCCTACGGCGATTCCCGGGGATGCACAGACGCCTAGTAGTAGATCAGGATCTCCGCTTCGGGGTGCGGCCGGTGCGGCCCTGTCTTCCGGTACCTCGATTGATGCGGGCGAGACCAGCGGTTTGGTGCCCTCATCGCCCAGGCCGCTCTCGAGCTGGGGCAGGATCTCAGCCACGGCCTCGGCTGCATCCTCTCCCACCGCACGCAATTGCACCTTGTCGCCAAAGCCGATATTCAGTCTCATGATACCGACGACACTCTTGGCGTTGACCGAGTCGCTGTCTTTGATGAGTTCGACCTTGGAGGAAAACTTTTTGGCCAGACCCGCCAACACGGCAGCGGGTCTGGCGTGAAGCCCTGTTGGGTTCGGGATAACCACGGCTTCGGAGATGACCTCCCTGCCTGTCTCTCCCGCCTCGGCCTCGGCCTCGGCCTCTTTCATGGTCACCACCAGCAGATTGGTCTCGCCTGAGACGGCATCGCCGGATGCTTTCTCTACGCTCTCGATAACTTCCCCATTGGTCAGGATAATCTGGGTCATGAGGCTCTTGGCGTTGGTGGCCACAAAATCGAGATCGAATTCGATCAGCCTGTCATCTTGCCTTACCGCTTGACCTTCGCTGACAAGGGGGGTGAATCCCTGGGCTTTCAAGGCCACGGTATCCAGGCCAATGTGCATCATTACTTCCAGGCCGGAAACATGGGTGACAGTTATGGCATGCGAGGCGCTGTGCAGTTGGCTTACCGTGCCGTCGCAGGGCGCGGTGAGCACAGCGTTGACAGGGTCAATGGAGATTCCGTCCCCCACCATCTTCTGTGAAAAAACCGGATCAGGAACCTGTTCGATGGGATAGATGACACCCGAGAGTGGAGCCTTGATGGTAATCTTCTCCATGTAGTTTCCTCTGTTAAGATATCAATGGGTTAGGCTCTGCGTGGTCATATGGGTCGTGATAGGTCGTGAGATACTGTTCTAGCGCATTGCTTCAACAAGTCACTTATGCTCCCTGGCCAGATGAGCAGGGACAAGTGGAGAACTACCTACATTCACCAAGATAAGTATGCACCTTGATTCTACCAGCAGGTTTTGTCAATTTTACCGCGTCAGACGATCTCGCAGCAAGCCTGCATTTGTTTGGTAGGGTGTTAAGGGGCCTTACCTGGTTACTTGGCAGGTAAGCAGAGTACGTTTCCTGTCTGGTTGGTTACAACCCACTCTTTGAACCAGAGCTCAGAAATGGCTGTGCCGAGGTACTCGTGAAGCCCCACCGGCTAAGATGGCTCAGGTCCTGCTATTTGAAAATATTGCGAAACCCCGGGATGATCAGATCATCATAGGCGTGGCTTTGTGCACTGTTGGCGCTGCAGAAAACAACGGTTGCCTTGCGACCACCGGGAATCTCCTCATTGCGGTACTGCCAGCCGGACTTTTTGGTGATCTGCTCGACTAAGAGCAGGCCCAGCCCGTAACCGTAGTCGCTGCCGATGGTATCGATCTGATGTTGAGTGCGGTTGACGTTGGTAACGGTGATCGATTTATCTTTTACGGAGATGGTGACAATACCTTCAGCGGTATACTGAAAGCTGTTGCGGATGAGATTTCCCATGGCGATGCGGGCACCATGGGCCAGGGTGCTCACCTGGGTCGGTTCAAGGGCCAGCTCGACCCCTACCCGCTTGCCGTCGAGCAGATATCTGTTTTCTGCCACCAGATCCCGGGCCATGGCGTCCAGCGCCACCGCCTCCGGCTCCGGTATTCTGTTGTCATCAAGGCAGAGCCAGAGCAGAGTCTCGGTGGTCTTGTTCATGTTGGCGGTTGCCCTCCGGATGCGATCGAAGGGGAGCCGTTCAGGTTTACGCAAATCGGGGTGCATGCGGGCCAGCAGCTCAATGTTGGACTGAATGATGGCCAACGGTGTGCGGAGTTCATGGCTGGCGTGCCGTACGAAATGCTGTTCCCTCTCCAACGAGTCGGCCAGCCCTTGCATTGAGCTGTGAAGCAGGGCGGCAAGCTCGTTCACCTCCTGGTACCCGAAATTCGGGAGCGGCCGGGCGAGCCCTTCGGCATCAAGGCTACCGGCCCAGGAGTTCAGGTCATTCATCGGTTCGTACAGCTTGTTCAGCATTGCCCGTACGGTAAAAAAACCAATCAGCACGCAGGCGATGCCCAACGGAATCGCCAGAAAGCGAAGCAGGTCGATGTTGGGCGGGTCGACAAGTTGCCAATACTCCTTTTTAAAGTGCTTGACCGTATACAATTGCTTACCGTCATGGAGTTCATACGGCATGAAGATGTAAAAATCCCCTTCGCCACCTCTTGCCCTGGATGGTTCCTTGGACACATACAGCTTCTGGTGCTCATTGTTGTCTTCACCAAAAAGCTGGCGAAGCTGTGTCGGGAGTTCTGCACGTCCCTGATAAAAAGAGACGTGGTTGCTCAGGGGCTGGAGCCGCTCGTTGTCCTCCTGGTAGGCCTTGGCAAAACGGGCGGATTCGAGTTTCATCTCAAAGGAAGCTGCCGCCTCGAGACCATTAATGAGGTAGGCGTTCATCAGGATGCCGTAAATGACCGTCATCAGTGCTGTAAACCCGAGCAGGTACAGGGTGATATGACGGCGCATATTAGGAATCTTCATTTTTCCTCAATACAAAACCGTGTCCTGGAACGGTCTGAATCATCGGCAAGTCCGGACCTGCATCCACCTGTTGCCTCAGCTTGTGCATATGTACCTTGAGGCTGTTGCTTTCAGGGATATCATCCCCCCAAAGCGCTTCTTCCAGGCTGGAGCGGCTGACAACCGAGGGTGAGCGGCGCATGAGCACTTCCAGCAGTTCCCAGCAGGTGGGGGTGAGTTTCAGGAGCCGTTCTCCGCGATGCGCTTCCCGTCGGTTGAGGTCCATGGTCAGCTCACCAACGGAGAGCTTTTTGGTTTCCCCGCTTCTTCGTTTGGCAAGCACCTTTATTCTGGCGGAGAGCTCGGCCAACTCGAACGGTTTGGCAAGGTAGTCGTCAGTTCCGGCCTCAAAGCCGGCGAGTTTATCATCCAGGGTGCCCCTGGCGGTAAGCATCAATACCGGCACGTCAATTCCATCTTCACGCAGCCGTGAGCAGACGGAGAGACCGTCCATTCTGGGGAGCATGACGTCGAGCACGATAACATCGTAGTCGCTCTGCCGGGCAAGGTTCAGGCCGGCCTCGCCGTTAAAGGCATGATCAGCAGATATCTCTTCATACTCAAGGTACTGGACTACTGTCTCGGCCAGGTCTATATCATCCTCGACGAGCAATATGGACGTTGACATGTGAATCTCCTCGCGAACCCCAAATTCAGACGGCAGTGGTGACCGGGGGTAGTGCTCTATTTTCCATTTTTGCCAGGGCCCATATCGGTCAGTACCTGGTATTTCAGTCGCCCCGCCGTTTTGTTACAGTGTATCGCAAAATTGCAGCGGCTGTGAATGTCTGATTGATCTCATTACCTTATCTGCCGCTCTAAGGGAACGTGTTTATGAAAAAGGCAGCACCAGGTGAACAGTACTGCTCCCTGGTGCTGCCTTTTTTTCATTTTGGCTGTGCTGGTGCTCAGTTAGCTGATGTGACTGAGGCTGAGTGGCTGGGGTCCCAGCCGCCGCCAAGTGACCGGAACAGGGTAACCAGGGCAATCTGCCGCTGGGTTCTGGTCTGGATCAAGCCGAGTTGGTTGGCAAAATCACGTCGCTGCGCATCAAGATACCTGAGGTGGCTGTCGACCCCGTGACGATACCTGGCCTCAGACAGCTGAAGCGATTTGCCGGAAGATTGAGCCAGAGCCTTGCGGGCATCCTCCTCCTTGGCCAGGGTCTCGCGATCGACCAGGGCGTCAGAAACTTCCCGGAATGCGGTCTCAATAGTCTTTTCGTATTGGACCACGGCAATGTCCTTTCGCACCTTGCTCAGATCAAGGTTGGCCTTGTTGTTGCCGTAGTTGAAAATTGGCAGGCTCAGCTGCGGCAGAAACTGCCAGGCTGAGCTTCCGGAGCTAAAGAGGTCAGAGAGGTCGTCACTCTGGCTGCCAAACGAGCCGGTGAGGGTGATCCGCGGAAAGAAGGCTGCCCGTGCTGCACCGATGTTGGCGTTGCTGGCAATCAGCCGATGCTCGGCCGCCAGGATATCGGGTCGCCTGACCAGTAGCTCTGAAGGAAGTCCCGGTGCAAGCTGATCCTGGATAATCCGGTTGTCGGTTCCTTGGGGCTTGGGGAGTCGGGCAACCGGCACACCGGTCAGCAGGGCCAGAGCATTGTCAGCCTGGGCCAGCTCCCTGGCAACCACTTCCAGATCCGCCTGGGCCTGTTCGGCCAGACCCTTGGCCTCCAGGTAATCCAGGTCGGAGGTGGAGCCGAACTGGCGCTGTTTGGAGATAATCTCCAAAGAGATCAGGCGACTCTCATAGGTCTGCTTGGTCAGGTCATGGCGCTCCTGGGCACCGGCCCGGCCGAGGTAGGTCTGGATCACTTCGGCGATCAGGCTGATCCGGGTGGCTCGGGCTGCCTCTTCGGTGGCGAAATAGCTCTGCAGGGCAGATTCGGAGAGGTCGCGTACCCGGCCAAAAAGATCGAGCTCATAGGCTGTCACACCAAGGCCAACCTGGTAGGTGGTATCGGTGACGGAACTGCCAGTGCCGCTGAGGCTTTCTGGAATCCGCTGACTGTTCGAGGCTGCCTGGCCGTCCACGCTTGGCAGCAGCTCCGAACGCTGAATCCGATACTGCGCCCGGGCAGCTTCGATGTTCAGCACCGCCTCACGCAGGTCGTGGTTGTGGATGAGCGCCTCTTCAACCAGCCTCTGCAATTCAAGGTCAAGCACGAAGTCCTGCCAGTCGAGTACAGATAACGAGACTCCCTGCCTGGGGTCCTGGGAGGCCTCGGTCTGCTGCGGCCAACTCGCCGGTGCGGCCAGTTCGGGTCGTTCATAGGGTGGTTTCAGCGAACAGCCGGAGAGCATGAAGCCGGCCAGCAGCAGGGTGGTTGTTGCTGATACGACAATGGATCTATTCTTTTTCATCTCAAGTTACTCCTTGTTTTCTGCAGTCACCGCTAGCGGGACGGTTTCGACCGCCGGCTTGTTCTTTCTGGCAAAGACCTTCAAAACCCAGACAAAGAAGACCGGGGCAAAAAGAACACCCAGCAGGGTGGCGCTGATCATGCCGCCGATTACACCGGTACCGATGGCCTGCTGGCTGGCCGAACCCGCACCTGTGGCGGTGGCCATGGGAATAACACCGAAGGTAAAGGCCATGGAGGTCATGACGATGGGCCTGAAACGTAACTTGGCGGCGGTGACCGTCGATTCAAGAAGCGATTTACCCTCTTCATAGAGATCCTTGGCAAATTCCACGATGAGGATGGCGTTTTTAGCAGAAAGGCCGATGATGGTGATCAGGCCGACCTTGAAGTACACATCGTTTTCCAGGTTCATCACCATGGTGGCTAAAATTGTGCCCAGCGCCCCGATGGGGACGATCAGCATCACCGACAGCGGGATGGACCAGCTTTCATACAGTGCCACCAGCAGCAGGAAGACCACCAGAATCGCCAGGGCAAAGAGGTAGAGCGCCTGGTCGCCGGCAATCTTTTCCTGATAGGAAAGCCCGGTCCATTCGTAGCCGACACCGGCAGGCATGGTGCCGATCAGCCTCTCCATCTCTGCCATGGCCTGGCCGGAACTGTAGCCCGGGGCCGCGTCGCCCTGGATTTTAAAGGCGTTAAAGCCGTTGTAGCGGGAGAGCTGGACCGGACCGGTTTCCCAGGAGAGGTTGATGATATTTTTAATGGGCACATCGTCGCCAAACCTGTTGGGGACATAGACGTGATCCAGGCTGTCTGGGGTTAACCGACTCTCCGCGTCAGCCTGGACAACAACACGCTGGACCCTGCCGTCGCGGACAAACTCATTGATGGTGGCGGAACCGAAGTAGCTGGCCAGAACGGTCTGAATGGAGCTGAAATCCACGCCGAGCACTTCTGCTTTTTCGCGGTCTATATCGAGCCGTAACTGGGGTGCGGCCGGCAAGCCTTCGATACGGGCAAGGGAGATCACGGAAGAAGCGTTTGCCTGCTGTAAAAGTTCGTTGACGGCGTTGGAGAACTCGAGCTGGTCCATACCGATGCGATCCAGAACACGCAGGGAAAAACCACCGGTGTTGCCCAGGCCGTCCACCGGCGGCGGGTTGACGGCAAATGCCATGCCGTCCTTGTTGGTGAACAGGAACCTGTTGGCCTGGCCGATCTCGTCAAAGACCGACTCACCCTTGCCGCGTTTGCTCCAGTCATCCAGGGTGACAAACATGAGGCCGGCGTTCTCGCCACGGCCGGAGAAACTGAAACCCACCACAGAAAAGGTGGTGTTTACATTGGGGCGGTTGGCGAAGTAGCCGTCGGCGGCATTAAGTACACCTTCGGTCCTGTTGTAGGTCGCTCCAGGAGGAAGCTGCACATTGACGATGGCATACCCCTGATCTTCGTAAGGGACAAACGACTCAGGCATCCTGGTATAGGTGTAGCCCACTGCGCCAAGAATGACGGCGTAGATGAGCATCACCCGGCCAGTGCGCTTGACGAAGCCGTTGGTCACCCCGACATAGCCGCCGGTCAGTCGTGAGAAGAACCGGTTGAAGAGGCCGAAGAAGCCTTTCTTGTCATGACCATGCTCACCGGTGATCGGTTTGAGCATGGTGGCACACAGTGCCGGGGTGAGAGTCAGCGCCAGGAAACCTGAGAAGATGATGGACACGGCCAGGGAAATGGAAAACTGGCGGTAAATTACTCCCACCGAACCACTCATGAAGGCCAGCGGGAAGAATACCGCTGAGAGCACCAGGGTGATACCGACGATGGCGCCGGAAATCTGTTTCATGGCCTTGATGGTCGCCTCCTTGGGCGAGAGCCGCTCCTCGGCCATGATACGCTCGACGTTTTCCACCACCACGATGGCGTCATCGACCAGGATGCCGATGGCGAGTACCATGCCGAACATGGTCATCATGTTGACGGAAAAGCCGAGAAAGGACATGACGGCAAAAGTACCCATCAGGCAGACCGGCACCACGATGGTGGGAATGATTGTGTACCTGAAATTCTGCAGAAACAGGAACATGACCAGAAAGACCAGCACCACCGCCTCAAGCAGGGTGTAGATCACCTTTTTGATCGCCACATCGACAAAGAGCGAGGTGTCGTAAGGTACGGTGTAGTTAATGTCTGCCGGGAAGGTGGTGGAAAGCTCCGCCAGCCGCTCCTTGACCGCCTTGGCGGTGCTGAGCGCATTGGCGCCGGGGGCGAGCTGTACCGCTGCGACCGCGCCGGGGATTCCGTCGACCCTGGAGGAGTAGTTGTAGCTCTCGGGGCCGATTTCGATTGCGGCAACGTCGGAGAGGTAGACAGAGGAGCCGTCGTCGTTGGCGCGCAATACGATATTGCCGAACTCCTCGGGGGTGGCAAACATTCCATCAACCACCAGAGACGCCATAAACTGCTGGGAACTGTCGGCTGGGCTGCTGCCGAAACTGCCGGCCGGGACCTGGATATTCTGGCTGGCGATGGCGCTGTTGACATCGGCAATACTCAGGTCATAGCCGATCAGCTTTTGCGGGTCTACCCAGACCCGCATGGCACTTTCCGCAGAGAAGAACATAACCCGGCCAACTCCAGGAATCCGGGCGATGTCGTTGTTGATGGTCCTGGCCGCGAGATCGCTGAGGCGCTGGACATCCTTGTTTGGTGAGTCCTCGGTGAAGCTGAGACCGTAGGCGAGCAGGAAGCCGGAGTTTGCCTGGTCAACGGTGATGCCCATATCCATGACCACCTCGGGCAGCCGCGGCTCGGCTCTTCGCAATCTGTTCTGCACATCGACCTGGGCAAAGTCAGGGTCTGTACCGGGTCTGAAGGTGACAACAATCTCCGCAGTACCATTTGAGTTGGAGGTCGACTCGTAATAGAGCAGTCCCTGGGCACCGTTCAGCTCTTCTTCAATGAGGCTGGTGACCGAGTCATTGAGCACCGTGGCGGAGGCACCGGGGTAGGTTACCCCTATGGAGATCTGCGGTGGCGCCACGTTGGGGTAACGCTCCACCGGTAAAAAGGGAATGGCGAGCATTCCGGCAAGGGTAATGAAAATAGCAACGACCCAGGCAAAGTTGGGTCGTTCGATGAAGAATCTGGACATTATTGTACCTCAACTTTCATGGCAAGGTCGGTTGCATCCTGCGCTTTGGCAGGAATGGGAACCTTCACGCCGGGGCGGATTTTTTCCACGCCGCTGGCGACTATCATCTCACCGGATGTAAGGCCGTCGGTGATCTGCCACTTGCCGTCGGCCATCTGGCCGGTGGTGACAGGACGTGGGCTGGTGGTGCCGTCCTGGGCCACGGTGAACACCATGGTGTTGCCCTCCGGGGTAAAGGTGATGGCCTTTTGCGGGATGAAGATCGCCTCTGGCTCGGTGCCGAGATCCGCCTGTACCCGGACGAACATGTTGGGCAGCAGGATACCGTTCGGGTTGGGGAACTCCCCTCGCAGTGAGACCTGGCCTGTGGAGCGGTTCACGGTGACGTCGGAAAAGAGGAAGCGACCGGTCTGGCTGTAGTCGATCTCCTCCAAGTTGATGGTCACGCTGGCATCCTCGTTGGCATAGGCGGCGCGAAGACGCTGGTAGTCGGCAACAGGCTGGGAAAAGTCCGCATAAATCGGGTCAAGCTGCTGGATGGTTGCCATCGAAGTGGCCTCTCCCTGGCCAACCAGGGCACCTTCGGTCACCAGCGCCCGGCCGATACGACCGGAGATCGGGGCGACCACTGTGGCGTAACCGAGGTTGAGCTCTGCGGTCTTAATCTGGGCCAGGGCAGACGCTTTGGCTGCCTGGGCCGCCTTGAGATTTGCCGTGGCGGCGTCAAACTCCTGGGGGCTGATCGCACCTATCTTGTTGAGCGGTTCCGAACGGTTGTATTCGGCCTTGGCCTGGAACAGGCTGGCTTCGGCCTGGGCAAGGCTGGCTTTGGCCTGGGCCAGGGCAGCTTCGAAAGGTGCAGGGTCAATCTGGAACAGGACCTGACCCTTTTCCACGTCGGTACCTTCCTCGAAGTTGCGACTCAAGACAATGCCGGCAACACGGGCCCGAACCTCGGCCACCCGTACCGGGGCGATTCTGCCCGGCAGTTCAACGGAGGAAGTAAACGGTTGTGCTGCCACGGTGACCACATCGACCTGTGGCGGAGGCATAGCCGGCGCACCGGCCTGCTGTTGTTCGCTCTCTTTACAGCCACTGAGCAGCAGGGGCAGCAGAAGCAGTATCACCATTCCTGGAGAGGTGGGCTTGAAGTACTTGAGTTTCATAGGTAACTCCATGATATTTCCTTGTATCCTGGGTAGTTTCTTAACGTGGGTTGAAGAGTGCTGAAGAAGCTGGATCCCAGTTCATCGTTGATCCTGTTCAAAGTCCTACATGAGAATCCCCAAAAATCCTCTGTAGAGTTAATTGGTTCGGGAGAGTACAGCAGTGGAGGTTAACGGCGGGTTAATGGTTGTAGCGCTCGAGCGAGCTTGTGGCAGTGATCTGTTTTAACGTGCTGAAGTAGCGTGGTAAAAAAATATAGAACCTTGTGTATTTTTTCATATTGGCGGGTGACATATAGCGGAAGAGAAAAGTTAAGTGTTCCTAAAAAATATTTGACCTCGGCGTCCACGGTTGGTAGACTCAGCCCTTTATTACGGTATGAGTTGCAGCGAGATATGCCCTCTGTTGTGATAAAGTTGAGATGGTTGAATATGGCGGCAGCTATGGCTGCTTTTTTTTGGCAACTGAAAGTTTGGAGTGTCTAATAAAGTTTGAAGGACTAGGGCGGTATGGAAGTGAAGAAAACGTTGGAAGGTGGTCGCAGAAGTGCTGCCAGAAAGAAATTGTGGCAGATGGAGCAGGGATATCATTGCTCAGTGGTCGGCATCTGTTTGAGCCGCAACGATTTGCGCGCCCTGGCCCAAAGAAAATCCTACGGGATACGCCGCGGTGCAAACGATTTTGAGATCCACCAGCAACTCAGCGCAACTGCTTCGCTACGCTCAGCCCAGTCCCGCGCCCTCCATAAGATGCTGGATCAGAAATACCGGCTTGCCATTCAACGTTATGACCGGTGCCCGGACAGCGACGCCATCGAGGCCCAGTGGCAGGAGGACCTGCGTGCCGGTAGAGTCGCTGGAGCATATTGGGCAATCATGACCAGCGGAATCAGCAATTCACAGTTGCTGGATCAGGTGTACGGTGACTGTCACATGGTCAGCTTCGAGACCTTTGGCTCGCAGTCGCAGGACAACAGGAAGATGCAGGAGCTGCGCGCAAAGCTAGTGAAGCTGGATGCTCTGATGGAAGAAAGTCAGCTCCTGCTCGCGGAGGAGAGAGGACGTGCCAGTCGGCTCGAGCATACTCTTCAGCAGGAGCGGTGCGAAAAACAGGAGCTGGAAGAACTCAACAGCCGCCTTGCAGCTGACAACACCTTGCTTGAGGAACAAGCTGCCGTAGCTGTGCCAAGCGAGCTGGAACGGTTGCGTGGGGAGTTTGCCCTGCTGAAACAGCAGAACGCAACCTTGCAGGCGAAAAATAAAAAAATATCAACGGAACTGCAGCTCCTGAAATCAAAGGAGGAGAGCAGCAGAACAGAGCGGCGGAATCAACAGGCGAGGATCCAGCAGTTGGCGACGGAAAATCATAGCCTGAAGGAGGAATACGCCGCCTTGGAAGCAATGGTGCGAAACGATGATGGCGCTATCTCTGCCTGTCATGATTGTGACGGGCAACTCACCGGCCAGTGCCAGTGGCCGGATCTTTGCGGTAAAACCATACTCTACGTGGGGGGACGTCACGGCATGATCTCCCGGTACCGGGAACTGGTGGAAAACAGGGGTGGGACGTTTCTGCATCATGACGGGGGGCGGGAGAATTCCCGTCAGCTGCTGCCCAAGATGCTCAGCGGTGCAGATGCCGTGCTGTGCCCGATCGACTGCATAAGTCACGATGCCTGCAACCGGGTGAAGAAGGTGTGCAAAAAATACCAGAAGCCCTTTGTCATGATGAGGAGTTCGGGGCTCTCTTCCCTGGCCCGGGGGCTGGGTACGATCCAGACCTGATTGTTAGCTGGGCGCCGCTTCTTTTTTGATATCATTTAGGAAACCGAATCCAGTCGCAGATCCAGAGCACAGCCAGTAAAAACTGGGTCATGGTGGTACAAAGGAAATAAAAGAAGGGGTTGCAGTTGTTGCTGCAACCCCTTCTTCAGTTGCGCTGAGGGACAAATATTCGTGGATCTGTTTTAGGATTCCCTGGGGCTTGGTAGGTTAGGTGTACTGCATAACGTTGTTGAGTGTCGATTATGGTTCATGCAGCTCGAGTGTGGTGGCCGCAAGCGAATAGCCGACATTGATATCGGCTGCTCCATCAACGAGAAAAAGGTTTGTACTGATTTGTTCTGCGCTGAGAGTTCCGGTAACAACAACAGGTCGAAACACGTCATCGTAATTGACGGGAATCGGTGTTTTCAGTGTTGCCTGAATTATCTGGTTCGGCGGTGGGGGAGGGGTGTGGATACAGGCCCCCACATAAGGAACAAGCAGGAAGTCGGTGATCATCTCTCCTGAAAGATCAAGCGGCAGCAGGTGACCGACGATGCGCACCTCTTTGCCGTTCAGTTCATCGTTTACCTGGCCGTTGCGGATTGTTCTCTCTTCAATGATCCGGTCGACATGAAAGCCGCGTTCTTTCAGTTTGGGCAGCTCTTCATCAACCTCCTCGTAAAGCTCGGCATACTGTTCAAGCTCGGCAGGATCAGCTTCGGTGATTGGCGGCAGGTTACGGCGGAGGTAGATGATCCACTCCAGATCTTCTCGCTCTTTCTCAGAGAGTTTTTCAATTCCTTGTTCCGCAGGCGAGTTTTTGGGGACAAGATCTCCCCACTCGATCTCCTGAATGGCCACAGCACTAGCTGCGCTAAAGAGCAGAAAGATGGTTGTAAACAAAAGGGAGAGGCGCTTCATATTGTTTGTGCTCCTTAGATTCTTATGGAGAGACCGTCGCTAAGGGACTGGAAGTAGATTTTGCAGGCAGGTATGATGCCGGCGAAAGAACCTGCGAACCAGACCAGCAGCAATAACAACAGTTCATTTTTGCTCATTGCCAAAATCGTGAGATGGATGCCGAATTGGCTGGTCAGAAAGGGTTGGGCAAGGGCAAGGAAACCATACAGTATTGCCGTTCCGAGCACAATGCCGATCGTCGAGAGCAGCCAGGCTTCGCCAATGATCAGACCAAAAATGTGAACAGGCCTGGCCCCGACGGAACGGAGGATGGCCATCTCCCTTCGCCGTTCATTCAGGCTGCTGAGCATGGTGGTCATCATGCCGGAGATGCCGACCAGGACGACCAGGGCAGAGACCGCAAGCAGGGCCTTTTCCGCAACGCCAATGAGCTGCCAAAGCTGTTGCAGGGCAACTGCAGGTAAAATTGCGGTGAGGGGTTCCGCGCTGAATTGATTGACCTTTCTTTGCAAAGAGAAGGTGGCCAGGGGGGACTTCAGTTTTACCAGAAAGGCGGTTATTGATTTCGGAGTGAGCTGCAGTCGCCTGGCATGCTCGGCGGATATGGCCATACCTGGTAACGGGGTTGTCCCACTTTCCCAGTTGAGGTGAATTGCCTCTATCGCCTCCAGGCTCACATGAACGGTGCGATCCACCGGGGTGCCGGTAGGTTGCAGTATACCGACAACCTGAAATGGCTTATCCCCATGTTGGGCGAGGTTTGTGCTGCCGGCTCCATGGGCAACCACAATAGATTGCTCCAGCTGGTACCCCAATTCTTTTGCCACTTCAGCTCCCAGAACCGCATCATAGAGATCCGAGAAAGGTCGGCCTTCAATGAACTTCAGATGCTGTCTGTTGGCATAGGTGAAATAGCGAAAATAATCCTCATTTGTACCAAGCACTCGAAACCCACGATGGGAGTCACCGAGCGATAGCGGAATTGTCCATTGTATTTCGGGCAGTTCTTTGATCTCCTGATAGCTTGGCCAGGATATGTTGTTGGTGGCGTTACCGATTCGAAAAACCGAATAGAGCAGAAGCTGCAACTGGCCTCCGCGGGCTCCGATTATAAGGTCGGTGCCGGAAATGGTGTTGGTGAAGCTGTTTTTCGATTCACAGCGTATTCGCTCAACGCCAAGGAGCAGGGCGACACTCAAGGCAATGGAGATAATGGTGAGTGAGACGGTAAACTTCCTGTTGGCAAGGCTCTGGCCAGCGAGAAAGAGCAGGGTTCTCATGAGGTCACCTCCCCGCACATGGACGAAACTGCGGTGCCGTTGAGTTCGGTTATGGAAAGTGTACGGTCAAAATATTTTTGCAGCGTATGGTCATGACTCACGAATACCAGGGTTGAACTGTTTCGTTCACATTCGGAAAAAAGCGTTTTGATAAAGGCTGCCCTATGGTCGGGGTCAAGCGAGGAGGTCGGTTCGTCGGCGATCACCAATTCCGGTTCGCCGATCAAGGCCCTGGCTGCTGCCACGCGTTGCTGCTGACCAACACTGAGTTCAACAACAGGTTTGCCGGCAAACTGTTCAGCTGAAAGACCCAGGTGGGCCAGAAGCCGTTTGGCCTCCCGGCTGGGTGAGCCTGACTTTGTCCTGGCTTTTTGGGTACGCTGCGCCGAAAAGCGACAGGGGAGAGTGACGTTGTCGATGACGGAGAGGTAAGGGATGAGATTGAACTGCTGAAAGATATAGCCGATATGATCCGCTCTGAATTTATCCCGGCCGCTGCTGTTCATTTCAGCCAGGTCCTTGCCGAGTACCTGCACTGAGCCGTCTTGTGGCTTGATAATGCCGGAGAGAATGCTCAACAGTGTTGATTTCCCGCTGCCGCTCGGCCCAATGAGAAATAGGGACTCCCGGGCCGGGATGGACAACCTTTCAATATCTAAAACGGGTTGGGAACTTTTAGGCCAGCTGAAGCGGAGATCCGCTATCTCTATAAGTTGTTGAGCTCCAGTCACCGGATCGCGGCTGGAGCGTTCAGATCTCTGTTCGGTGTTCATCATTGCTGATCCAGCGAGATCTGGGGGGCATTGGCATGAACTTCCATGCCCTTTTGGTAACTGTTGGTGATCAGTTGCACATGTACAGTTTCCATTCCCTTAAATGTTTTAAAAAGCTCAAGATCCATTGAGGTCAGTTTGTCAGGGGCTGTGCAGGTAAAGGTGTATCGAGCGGTAAAGTCGCTGTGATCCTGCCGATGGTCAAGGCCGCTGTGCACATCGCTGTTGGTCATGCTACAGCCGGCGTCCTTGGTGAAAATGAACATGGCTGAGCCGTTTTGCAATTTTTCCAAGGCCTGGTGAATCTGGTTTTTTTGGCTGGGATTGTTTGGTGAATGTTCAAATCCGACGATGTCGTATGCCGGGCTGATGAATTCGAGGTGAATGGTGTTCAGGTCAATTGCGATGTTGAGCTGTGCTTCGCCATGGACATGGGCGGAGTGTGCACCCTGGCTGGCATAGGCTGAAGCTGCTAAGACCACGTAACCAATTGTGAGAATAAAAACTGTGTGGGTGAGTGCGGATCGAGCCTGAGCCGCGATTGATGTATATGTCGTCTTCATCGAAGTGTGTTCCTGTCTAACGCAGGACGGCCTGCGAAGTTGTTCAAATGTTACTGGCGCTGAGCCAGGAGAGAGGCTGATTAACTATGAGACAGGAATTCGCGGGGGCGCGCGGCTCGATTTTCGATGGTGTAAGATCGCAACGTGGTCATCGACAAAAAGGGCTATTCTTCGCGGTTGAAGGAGTTCGGGTGTGGCGAAACCCGGAGTTTCATGGGGCGCAAGGTGATTGGCCGAAAGGAAGAAACAGATTTGACACTGTTGGTGAAACGTGTTGGCAGAGTACCCCTTTGTGTCATGCTCTATGTGGCCATGCGCTGCGATTTCTGTATGCCCGATTTGATGAAAATGCGGGTGGGCAAGGTGGATGCCGATAGTCAGAAAGAGCGCGGTGCAAAGCGTCAGCACAATGCTGGCAGGATTTTGCGCGATGCTTCTGAGCATGATGGAGGAGAAAGGGGGTAACGTGTGCTTTCAGGGTTAGTATGAGTTGTCAGTGCTCAAATTATACAGGAGAACGATGATTTTGCACCTTTCATCCTGGATCCTTATTTGAAACAATGGGTTGGGTGTTTACTGCAATACCTTTGCAAAGGAGTGGAGTACGCCCGGTCCGTGAGTTTTTATAACGGTTGGGCCGAGAAGGTGTCGCAGCTTTGCAGGTCCCCGCTCTCAAGCCCCTTTTTGAACCAACGAACCCGCTGCTCGGAAGAACCATGGGTAAATGAATCCGGGGTGACATAACCACGGGCCTGTTGTTGCAGACGGTCGTCGCCGATCATGGACGCTGCGTTCAGTGCTTCCTCAATGTCACCCCGCTCCAGGATCTGTCTGGCTTCATTGGCACGGTTGGTCCAGATACCGGAGAAGCAGTCCGCCTGCAGCTCCAACCTCACAGAGAGTTGATTGTATTCACCTTCTGAAAGCTGTCCTCGCATCTGGTGTACTTTGTCGCTGATTCCCAACAGCTTCTGGACATGGTGGCCAACCTCGTGGGCAATGACATAGGCCTGGGCAAAATCTCCGGGGGCGCCAAGCTTGTTTTTCAGGTCCTCGTAAAAGCTGAGGTCGATGTAGACTTTCTGGTCCCCGGGGCAGTAAAAGGGACCCATGGCTGCCTGGGCAAAACCGCAGGCCGACTGCACCTGGCCGGAAAAAAGCACCAGTTTGGGTTCCACGTAACTGGCACCGCCTTCAGCAAAGATTCTCTGCCAGGTATCCTCGGTATCAGCGAGCACGACAGAGACGAAATCGACCAACTCCTGCTCTTCTGGGGTGGGCTGATAGTTGGTCTGCTCCATGGTGCTTTCACCGGTGAGCTGAGCTCCCCGTTGCAAAATGACCGTCGGGTCGATACCGAAGTAGAGGCCAACCAGGGCCAGCAAAAGGATGCCAATACCGCCGCCCTTTACTCCTCTGGAGGCGCGAAAACCTCTTCTGTCTTCAACATTGCTGCTCCTGCGGCTACTTTTCCAGCGCATCGATAACTCCCTGAAGTAATTTACGAGTGGGGTTGGTGTCGCTAAAAGGTGTGTGATTTAAATTCTTCCGTCACACTTTAGGACACTAGGGATAGCTCAGGTAACTGTCAAATTATGTACTGGAAAGTGTCTAGACGCAAATGCTCGGTATTGTTGCCACCGGTAGAGCCGAATGAGGCGGAGCAGGGAAGCCGTTCCTGCTGTCAGCAGGAATCCTGAAAAACTGCCCTCTGTAGCCTGTTTGGGTAAAATGCGAGCTTATTCCGGGAACTGGCTGTGGCTTTCTGTGAAGTTCCAGAATGTTGCTCCCAAGCCCTCGTGGAGCACCAGGAGCTCTGCTTGTTGAATAGCCATCAGCTCCCCGGTCTCATCTTCCGTGGTGAAAATGGTCACATCGCCGTCTTGTGAGACAACAACCGCTACCGCGCCGGGTTGGGCCTGGGCAAACAGCGCGGCAGACTGGTGCCGGGTACCGCCGATCTCGGCGAGGCTGACGATGGTTTCGCTATCACCTTCAACCGGCTTGATAACACGTGTGGTGGCCGAGGCCTCCAGCCCCTCGCTGGCGATGATTTTGGCGCCAAAGCAGTAGACGAATCTGTCGAAGGTCATGACCAGCGCTCCATCCACCGCTGTCAATCTGGCGATGTGACGGCATTGCTGATCCACTTGGCTTTTCATCTTGCCGAGCTTGCCCCGTGTGTTGACCTCCTTGGTCTTGATCAGGCCGGAGAAAAAATCGGTGATGGGAGCCAGCAGGTTTGGCTTTACTGCCACGTCGTAATCGCTTTCCAAAAAGCTGGCTCCGCCGGTATAAGGGATGGGAGCGTTGATTGACTGCCGCCAGTCATCTGAATTCGGTACCACCAGCAGGGTCCCGCCCCGGGCATGGTTACGCATGGCACGTGCGGTATTGAGCAGGGAGGTATAGCGCAGCATTTTCAGGGTTTGGCTCTGGTCACCGGTGTCGGTGCTCTCCAGCTTGGGCAGGACGGCTCTCATCATTTTGGCATGATCGATGAAGACGGCCTTGTTGGAGCTCAGTGCACCAAGACTCTTGCCGCCAAAAGTGGCTAGCACCCTGCCCGGCCCCAGGGTTTGAATCCACAGTGAGGCGATGAGCATATCATCTTTGCGGGTTTTGAAACCCCAGATTTTCAGCACCCCGTTCTCGTCGGGCCAGACGCCAATATCAGCCCGGGGATTTTCCAGCGCTGCACCGAGCTTTACCAGGTTTTTCACGTCGAAAGGGATTGGGCTGTCGAACAGAAAGGTGTCGTGCGATTTTTCAGCAGCTATAAAGATGATGGAGATCGTCACAACATTCCCCTCATCCAGGGAGAAGCTGGTCCAGAAGGCGCCGTCGAGCAGGCTGGTCAATTGGGTAGTGCTGGGGATGGTTCCGGGTTGCTGAAAAAAGTTTCCCGGAAACTTTGTCGGGGCAGCGGAATCAGCCAGTCGATTCATTCTCTGCCACAGTTCATCGATGAATTCAGAGTTCAGGCTATAGGCGTGGTGGAGCATCCTTTGGTCTCTCTGGGGAATCGGAACCACGTATCAAACAGTGGTGAGTGTTTTTGCGTGTCACTGTACTGTATGAAAAGTGAAAAAGTTCCTGGTTATGTCAATCACAAAGAAGAAATGCACGTAAATAAGATAGTTTCAGGCGCAGTGTAGTCTATTTTGGTGAAAATTGCATAACTGCAGCTCGCCTGGGGCGATTTTTGCTGCCGTGGAAAACGTGCTGCTGAAGGGGTAGGGGGAATGGCCAGATCTGTGGGGAGCGAAGGGGGAGGGACTTAGGCCAAGTGGGGATCGATGCTGCCGGCATGTACAAGGGTGGCCGGCAGCGATCTGTCCATTCTGGTCCGGTTGTCTGGAGCGGTTTAGGCTATGCCCACCAGTTCCAGATCAAAGGTGAGGGTTTCGCCGGCCAGCGGCGGGTTGCCGTCGATGATGACTTCATCCTCAGTTACCTGGGTAATCAGGACCTCTACATCCTGATTATCTTCATCCGTCAGCTGAAGTTCCATGCCAACCTCGGGTGCGATGCTGTCAGGGAATTCAGTTTTGGGGACACTGACCACCAACTCCTCATAACGCTCGCCATATCCTTTCGCAGGGGGGATGACCACCGTCTTTTTCTCCCCAATCTGCATACCCATAATGGCTTCTTCAAAACCGTCGATCAGCTCGCCTGCCCCTAGGGTGAAAATAACTGGTTCGTTGTTGAAGGAAGAATCAAAAACGCTTCCATCATGACGTTTACCGGTGTAGTGAACACTTACATTATCCCCGTCTTTTGCCTGACTCATGCTGAACTCCTTTTTGCAAGAAATAGTAGTAAAACGGAGAGGGCTCCCTCTCCTGTACAACAAGGAAATTGCTGATAACGCAGAGACTCCTCAAAGAAGTGAACCCGTGGAGAACAGATGTTCAAGGACTGCCGGGAAACGCAGTTGGGGTACAGCGACTGGTAAATCAGCCCAACTTAAAGGAACTGCAACGTACAAAAATTGCCCTGTCTGGTGGTGCGACATAACCACATGAGATACGAAACTCAGAACAAAATTACAAGCCGAATTTTTCGAGGTTTTTCTAACTGGCCCATCCAATTCCTGCTATGAAACTGAATTCGTTTGATTTCTTCTTGGTAAAAAAAATTGTATGCACGGTTTTTGGCTCAACTAACAAACGTCGGTTCATACACAAGATAAGCATCAATCCTTATAGAATAAGGGTTTCAGGCTAGGTGGCCGAAAAGGATGGGAAAAGTTCGACGGTGGTTGAAGAGCGTCCGTGTTGTCAGGGGATGGGTGATTTTTGAGGGTGGGTATAAAATATTGAACAAATCGGTTGCTTACAGTCGCCGACCCTGATTTTTGCCGGGTCGGTGACGTTTATTGTTTAAGCCATCGAGCGGCTACCCGGCATAGAGTTTGCCGTTTCGGGTCTCAAGAAATTTTTCGAGCGGTATCTCCTCCTGCTTGATAAAACCCTGGGCAGGCAGGGTGCCGTCGGCGACCAGTTCAAGCACCGCACAGACGGAGGCGGCGGTGGTCCAGGCGATGGCTCGGCAGGCGGTGCCGGCTATCTCGATGGGATAGTAGCTCCTGACAAACTCATCGCGGAAAAGTCGCTCTCTCTTCCACCCCTCGGCGGAGGCGTGCACAAAGACCACATCATCATTGACCGCAGGTTTGGCGTTGGTGAGGATTCTGCCGGCCAGCTCGCGTTGTTCATGCATCAGTAGTTCATGGAAAAAAAAGTTCATCAACTGGCAATGGCCCGGGTAGCGGACGGATTTGTAGTCGAGATTTTCTACCTTTCCGAGGAAGCTGTCGCACATGGTTCCCAGCCCGCCGGAGGTGGTGAAGGCCTCCAGCGGTACTCCGTTGATCACCAGCTGTTCAAGCCATTCCATGGGGGAAACCCACTTGTGCACGCCATCTTCGATGACCTCGCAGTCGTTGAGGTATTCGTTGACGACTCCTTCCGGCGACCAGTTGAAGGCGTAGCCGAGCAGGCCGGTGGGGTGTTGGGGGAGGGCGCCGACCCGCAGCTTGATAGAACGGATCTTGTCGAAGCCCGCAGCCAGTGAAGCGCCGGCGATGGCGATAAAGCCGGGAGCCAGCCCGCACTGCGGGGCCATGACTGTCCTGGCGTTTTTGCTCATCTCGATGATCGCCCTGGTCGTAGGGACATCTTCCGTGAGGTCAAAGTAATGGATGTCATTTTTATGGGCGATGGTGGCGATGGCGAGATTGAAGGTGTAGGGCAGGCAGGAGATAACGGCATCATGGGAGCTGACGACAGCGGTGATCTCGCCAGGGTTGCCAACATCTATCTCCACTGTCGGAAAGGGTTTATTCTTTTGCGGGGTGATATCGGCTCCGGTCACTGAAAAACCGGAGAGGTGGAGCAGCTCAGCGACCAGAAAACCGACCTTGCCTAGACCGAGTACGACAACCGATTGGATTCGCCTGTTCATGGTTCCCCTTTGGTTGAATGAGCACCTTTTTCCCTTTTACATAGCATGACGAAAATGGGTGATAAACTCAAGGTGGGGAACTGTTTTTCTGATACAAAACAGCCCCATGCAGGTTTATGGAGCTGTTGTGGCGGGCAGAATTTGTCCAAGGAGGTGGTTTGCGGCATAGCTGAATCCATCATGATCGTTGCTGGGTGCGAGCCTGTAGCGGCTGTGCAGCTCGGTTGGGGCGTTGGCCACCAGGTAGCTGTGCAGGGTGAAATCGAGCAGGTCAAGATCGTTGTAGTCGTTGCCGATGCCTGCCGTGGTGAGATGGTCGATATCGAGGTGTCGGCACAGCCAGGCGGCACCACTACCCTTGTGGACATGTTCTGGATAGATCTCCATCCAGATCGAGTGATGGTCGAGGGGGGAGGTGGTACGGGTCACCTGGTATCCGTTCAGGTCGTTGCGGATTCGTGAAAACGTCTCGGCCCCGCCACTGAGCACGGCTATTACCTGGGCGCTCTTTTGGGGGTAGCGTCCGGTTTGTGAAAAATCGGTGGCGTACTCGCGGTACAGTTCGATTCGTTTGCTGAAATCTGTATTGGCCTTGTTTGTTTTTCTATAGGTGAAGCGATGATTTTCCGGCACCTGCTCATGCACCATGTAGTCGGTGTCGTGACGCTCAAGGGCTGATGTGATTCGAGTCACATCGTCACCTTCAAGCCCGCTGTGGTTCAACAGCTTTCCGGTTTCCAGATCGAGAATGCCGGCGCCGGAAGAGAAGATCAGGTAATCCGCAGGAAATCCAGGGGGGATCACTCGCTGAAATGACAGATGGGAGCGGCCGGTGGCGATAACCCGGACGATCCCGGCCTCACCCAGCCGGTGCAGGCAGGCGAGGTTGGTGCTGCTCACCTGTTGCCAGGAGTTGAGCAGGGTCCCGTCGAGATCTGTAAAAATGGCGCCTGTGGCTATCATGGTCTTTTTCTCTCGTGGTGGCTCTGTGTTTTTGGGTGTTTCACTCATATCTACCATAGCGAAGATATCCCTGATGACAACACCTGAGCTGAGGGGAAAAGCAAAAAGGGCTACAACCAGTTAAGGTTGTAGCCCTGTGAAGGGGGAGTGCAGTGTGGGGTTGTGATGTTGTTATGAGTTGAACTTGCGTTCCCACTCGAAGTCGCGACCGGTGACCTTGTCTTCCATGCGCCGTATCCGTCGCTCCAGGTTCTCGTACTTGCGTTTGATGCGCTGGGCGGCGCTTCTTGGCGAGTGGACGTAGCTGTCGTAAAACTCCTGTTCCTCCTCATTTTCTATGGGGCGGACCGGTTCCGGCTTCATCAACAGTGCGGCAACGATGTAAATACCGATGACGGGCCAGAAGCCGCTGAGCAGAAAGACGACCACCATTGCGATGCGTACCCAGAAGACGGATAGGTCAAAAGACTCTGCCAGGCCCCGGCAGACACCGACCAGTACTCCATTACGCGAACGGTAAATGCCTCTTTTGTTGCTGTTCATTCTCTGTTCCTCTATTTTTTCTGACGTTCCATCAGGATGGTTTCCAAGGTGTCGATTCGATCCTCCATCTTCGAGAGGCTGTGGTAGATCTCCTGGATCATTTTCGCCTCCTCGTTCTGCGCTGCTCTCGAGCTGCCGGATATGCCTGACCTGCGGGTTTTGACGATGGTCAGGATGGTTCCACAGACAAGGGCGGCGAAGGTGAGCAGCGAGCCGAAGATGATGGCTACAATTATTACTGAGGTCATGGTGGGTAATTCCCTGGGCTAACTTACTGGGTGAGCCACACCTGCCGGGGGCGGCTCACTCAAGATAGGATCCGGTTACTCGTTAGACTTTTTCTCAGCAGTGTATTTGGCAGCCTTCAGCTTGGCAAGCTCGTTCTCGATCTCATCGTCAGATTTGAGGTCATCGAACTGTTCGTCAAGGGTTGGCTTTTTGCCAAAATTGACCATGTCGGCTTCCGCCTCCATCTGGTCTATGCGGCGCTCGAGCCCCTCAAAGCGGGCCATGGTCTCGGTGCTGTCCATTCTGCGGATGTCCTCCTGGGCACGTTTTTTGCCGTTGGCTCGTCGGTGACGCTGTACCAGCATCCGCTTCTTCTCCTTGGCTGAGCTGAGACGCTCCTCGAGTTCCCGGATATCATCGTGGTACTGATCGATCAGGCCACCATGGTCGGAGATCTCTGCCTCCAGGGCCTCGACAAGCTCTGAAAAGCGGCGCTTTTCAATCAGTGCCTCCCGGGCCAGGTCGTCCCTGCCCTTGTCCACGGCAAGCCCGGCCCTTTCAGCCCAGAGCTTTTCCCGGGATTGGATCTCGTCAAGCTTACGCTCAAGTTTTTTACGCTCGGCAATAACGCCGGCACAGGATGATTTTAACTCTACCAGGGTGTCCTCCATCTCCCTGATCATCATCTTGATCATTTTTTCAGGATCTTCAGCCTTATCCAGCATGGAGTTGATATTGGAGCTGACAATATCGCGAAATCGAGTGAAAATGCCCATTATGGCCTCCTCTTGCCCGGTATATACCTGTCGGCGTGTTTGTAGATTAGTGATGGTGCGAACTACCAGAGCATTTCTGCTGTACCTTCGATTAAGCAGGAAGTGTGCCAGATGTTGTCTTCGCTGAATTAGATAGCAATTACAGGTGAATGCTAGTGCACTGGTGCCGGCGCCAATGGTGGTTGAGTGCAGAGGTGTGGATCTTTTGACCAATAGTTGGTAGTATTAACCATGTCTCAGTATTCTGATAACAGGAGAGGGGAACGCTATCCCAGGAGCCTTGGTGCCACAACTGAAGCTCCGTCGGACGCCTTGGGCCAATCGGAGCAGTTTCTCCACTTCCAGGAGCGGGTCTCACGGGTTGCGACCGTGGACCGGCCGGTGCTGCTCATTGGTGAGCGCGGCACGGGAAAGGAACTCGCCTCACGCAGGCTGCACTATCTCTCCAAACGCTGGTCCGGTCCCTTCGTGACCCTAAACTGCGCAGCGCTTACCCCAACCCTGATCGAATCGGAACTCTTCGGTTACGAGAAAGGAGCCTTTACCGGTGCCGAGACCAGACGCACCGGCCGATTTGAGGCGGCGGATGGCGGCACCCTGTTTCTCGATGAAATCGGCTTGCTGCCCATGGAGGTGCAGGAGAAGATTCTGCGGGTGGTGGAGTATGGCTCCTTTGAACGGGTCGGCTCAACCAGGCCGATTGAGGTGAATGTCCGCATTGTCGGCGCCACCAATGCGGATTTGCCTGCAATGGCCCGGGCGGGAAAGTTCAAATCGGACCTCCTGGATCGCCTCTCCTTCGAGGTGCTTTTTGTGCCGCCGTTACGGGTGCGGGAAGAGGATATCATGTTGCTGGCCCATCATTTTGCCGCCCGCATGGCCTACGAGCTGGGCCGGGATGAGGTGCCGGCATTCAGCCGAAGCGCTGTCGAGGCCATGGAGCGCCATAGCTGGCCTGGCAATATCCGAGAGTTGAAAAATGTAGTGGAGCGGGCGGTCTACTCGGCAGACGGCGAGCTGATTGAGGCGGTGGTGTTTGATCCTTTCTCCCCGCCCTATCCCCCCAGCGCTCAGGCTGGGGGCGACACCGGCGATACCGGGCAGGCTGAGCCGGAAGCACCCTTGTCCACGTCTGGTGAAAGCCATGCCGCAGCCGAGCGACGAGCCACGGACCGTACTCCAGATGTAGGCTTGAAGGAGGCGGTGCGGCAGCTGGAAATCTCTATGATCCGTGAGGCCCTTGCCGCCTGCCGCTACAACCAGCGCAAGGCAGCGGCCAGGCTGTCGCTCAGTTATGACCAGCTTCGCAACCTGATTCGCAAGTATGGTGATGCGGTCCTGGGCAAAGAGTAGCTGAGCCAGTACAGAGAGGATAAGAGGTTGAGACGCCTCTTGTTCCCCTGGTTTTTTTCGGGCAGCGGTTCGCTGGAAGTTCTGTTCTTTAAATAGCCGTCAGGTGAAGGGTGACTGAAGCCAGGTGGGGGCAGTTCACATGCCACGCAACGCCATGGTGATAGTTGAACACCCTGTGAAATCGTTTGTGGGGTGAAAATTCCCCTTTGGATTTTGCCTGACTCTGGGTAGGATGACCAGCTTGAATTGGTGTACTGGAAGGTGAGTCTGAACTCTTGCTGTTGCAAAAGGTGAACGAGGTATGGAATTTACAGGGATTGTGCTGGCCTTTGGGGTGTTGCTGTTGCTTGGCCTCTGCTGGTTCGGCTTTTATTACTGGGCCAATCCGCCAATGAAGGATGCCGATGCGGTGTCAAAAATCACCGGAAATTGCGGTGATACCATGGAGCTTGCCCTGCAGTTTGGTGGTGACAAGGTTGTGCAGACCAGGCATTGGACTGACGGCTGTTCAGTCTCCAACCAGTGCATCGAGGCGGCGGCTATGCTCTCCCGGGGGAAAAACGTTACCGAACTGAAGAACATCAACATGATGGATATAATGGAGATAACAGGTCAGTTGCCAGAGAGCCATCTTCATTGTGCCCAGCTTGCCGAAACCGTGCTGCAAAAGGCGGTTCACAATTATATTCAGGGAATTGGTGCACGAACCTGACACCGGAAGTGATGCCGGTCGGGTATCGTACGCGAAGAATTTTCTTTTCAAATGACAAGGAGCAGGCAGGATAAGAGCGCCATGACCAGGATGCAGCAACATGATTTGGCAGAATTGCCCAGCGAAGTGGTACGCTATGATGAGCCAATGGCTGGCCACACCTCTTTTCAGATTGGCGGGCCGGCAGACCTGTTCCTGGCGCCTCGCACATACGAGGAGTTGCAGGGCTGTTTGCGGCTGGTTCAAAAAAGTGGTCTGCCATACTTCCTGTTGGGTGGTGGTACCAATATCCTGGTCTCCGACCGGGGCATTCGCGGGGTGGTTATCTCGACCACCGAATTGAAGGCAATCCGGGTTACGGAAGGAATACTCACCGCCCAGACCGGAGCCACCGTCGAGAGCGTCTGCGAGGCGGCTGAAAAGCATGGACTTGCAGGTGTTGAGTTTCTCTATGGCATGCCCGGCACCATTGGCGGCGCGGTATGGATGAATGCCCGCTGTTACGGTGGTTCCATCTCCGACGTCCTCCAGCGGGTCAAAGTGATTGACAGCAGCCTCAAGCGTGTCACTGTCGCCAACGATCCGGCACTCTTTGGCTATAAGCGCTCGCCTTTCCAGCAGATGCGTAGCTGCATCTGGGAGGTGAGCCTGAAGCTGGAGGAGGGGGATCGGGATAGCTTGCGGCAGGCCATGGCACAGAACCTGGCGGACCGGAAGGAAAAGGGCCACTTCACCGCCCCTTCCGCCGGCTCCCTGTTCAAGAACAACCGGGAATTTGGTGCGCCGACAGGAAAGATAATCGATGACCTCGGTCTGCGCGGCACCGTCGCCGGGGGCGCGGCGATCGCTCCCTATCATGGTAATATCTTTATTAATCAGGACAACGCCACGGCAAAGGATGTGTTGAGTCTGATCCGTCTGGCGGTGGAGACCGCCTGGCACGAGAAAAATATCCGTCTGGAGCCGGAGGTTCGGCTGGTGGGAGATTGGGCGGCGGAAGAGCTGGCCTTTCTCACCCTGTAACTCAGGCGCGACACTCTCCCTATACCCTTGTGCCGGACGGGTGGTTTTCTGCCACAACGTCGGAGGCGAAGGCTGTCCTGAAAATTCTTTGATATTAGTATCTTTTCTCAATTGCTTCCTATTCCCTTTTTGGGTATTCTTGAATCGTTGCCCGATAGAATAGCCAGACCTACAACCCGGAGGGAATAATGAATTACCCAATCTGGTATCTACCCGAGATCGGCGGCGGCACCCTGATCGCCCTGATCGCAGTCTTTCATGTCTTCATCTCCCATTTTGCCGTGGGCGGTGGACTGTACCTGGTAATGGCGGAAAAAAAGGCGTTAAGGGAAAGCAGCGAGGCCATCATGGCCTTCACCCGCCGCCACGCCCGGTTTTTTCTCCTGGTGACCATGGTACTTGGCTCCATCAGCGGCGTGGGTATCTGGTTTATCATCGCCCTCGTCAACCCCGCCGCCACCTCCTACCTGATTCATAGTTTTGTCTTCGGCTGGGCGGCGGAGTGGGTGTTCTTCATGGTCGAGATTGCCGCAGCCTTCGTCTATTTCTACATGTTCGGCAAGATGAATTCCCGCGATCATCTCCGGGTGGGCTATCTCTACTTCTTTGCCGCCTGGATGTCCCTGTTCCTGATCAACGGCATTGTGGGGGCCATGCTGACCCCTGGAGCCTGGGCGGAGAACGGTAATTTCTGGCAGGGTTTTTTCAATCCCTCCTTCTGGCCGTCGCTGGTATTCAGGACCTGTATCTCAATCCTCCTGGCCGGCTGCTACGGCTACCTGACAGCTTCATTTTCCCAAGAGGCCGAGGTGCGAAAACCCATGACGCGCTTTTCGGGCATCTGGTCTCTGGTTGCCCTCATCGGTTGTGTTCCCTCCGGACTCTGGTACCTTGGCGTCCTGCCTACAGAGGCGAGGGCCCTGGTGCTCGGTAAATCGCCAACCATCGCCGTCATGCTGCAATACGGCATGGTTGCCGTGGTACTGCTGCTGGCGATAACCCTGCTGGCGGGCATACTAAAACCGTCCTTCAACAACAAGGCTGTCGCGGCCGTGGCCATGGTCTGCGCTTTTATCTCCCTGGGCTCCTTTGAATGGGTGCGCGAGGCTGCCAGGCGTCCCTATGTGCTCAACGAGCTGATCTATTCCAACTCGATCAGAAAAGATGAGGTGCAGACGTTGAGCGAGCAGGGGTACCTGCGCTCGGCCCTCTGGCTGGAAAACAGGGATCTCACCGAGGCCAATCGCGTTGCGGCCGGCCGCGAGCTGTTTATCCACCAATGTTACGCCTGCCATACCATAGCCGGCCGCAATAACGATCTGGTGCAGTTGACCGAGAAGATGAGCTACACGGCCCTGGTCGCCTATATCAACCGGATCCATGAGGTGCGCTATTTCATGCCGCCCTTTGCCGGCACGGCCGATGAAGCCAAAGCCCTGGCAAGTTTTATCGCCGGGGAGATTCACGGCAAGGAGATCGTGGAAAAGAGCGGGGCCGCAGGCGAACCCCAGGCGCTGGGGGCTGAGGTGTTCGAGAACCACTGCGCAGCCTGCCACAGCCCGGACGAGGTTGCTCCATATTTTGGTGGTGAAGACCGGCAGAGCATCAGCCAGTCGCTGTTGACTCTGGATGAGATATCGGACGAGATGGAACCATTTTCAGGCTCGGATCAGGAACGGGCGGCCTTGGTCGATTACCTGATGTCCGAAAACGGCGAGCTGCCCGAAGCGGATGGGGGAAAGAGCGGTGCAGCGGTGTTTGAGATCAATTGTTCCATGTGTCATGAAGCAGAGGAGGTCGCCGAGTTGGTGACCGACTGGAGTACCGAAGAGATTTTCGACAACCTGGGCAGACTCGATGAGCTCTCGGATGAGATGGAGCCATTTGCCGGCAGTGATGAGGAACGCCAGCAGCTGGCTGCTTATCTCGACAGCCTGAAGGGAGGTGAGTGATGGAGACTATTCTGATTCCGCAGGCCGATACCATTCCTGTCAGCTGGGGCTGGTTCCAGTTTCTGCTGCTGCTCACCTTTCCCCTGCACCTGCTGGCCATGAACGCCATGTTTGGCGGCCTGGTGATCGGCGTCAGCCAACACCTCAATGGGGGCCAGGTGCAGCAACGCCTTGCCCATCGTATTGCCGTGGTCACGCCGCTGCTCATTGCCCTGGTCGTTAACCTGGGGGTGGCGCCCTTTTTATTTCTGCAGGTGCTCTACGGCCAGTTCGTCTACACCAGCTCGATTCTGATGGGGCTGTTCTGGATTCTGGTGATCCCGGTGCTGATTCTGGCCTATGCGGGGGGCTATCTCTACGATTTCAGGTTCGAGGGGCTGGGCAGGTTCGGTATCCTGGTTGGCGTTTTTTGCTGCCTTTCTTTTCTGGCCATTGCCGCCATGTTCTCCAACAACATGCTCCTGATGGTGCAGCCAGCTCAGTTTCACGAATATTTCGACGCCATGGCCGGCACCCTGCTGCTGGCTGGTGATGTCCAGTTCTGGCCACGCTATCTGCACATGGTGATCAGTGCGCTGGCCATAGGCGGTTTGGCGGTGGCGTTGTTGGGCAGGTTCCGCGCCGGGCGCGATCTGCACCTTGCCGATCATGCCACGGGGCTCGGTCTGAGGCTGTTCTGGATTCTCACCCTGGTGAATATTCCGGTTGGCGCCCTCTTTCTGGTGAACCTGCCCAGGGAGCAGATGCTGCTCTTTATGGGAGGTAATATGGGCGCAACAGTTGCTTTTTCCGTCGGCCTGCTTCTCACCATCGGCGCGGTGATCACTGCCATTCGTCACCGGTTGTGGCTGACCATTATCCATGTCGTGGCCCTGGTCTATGTCATGGTGTTTATGCGGGCCTGGCTGCGCTCGTCCTATCTGGGGGACTATTTTACCCTGGACCGGTTGGAGCTGGTGCCGCAATATTCGCCGATGATCTTCTTTTTCGTCACCTTAGGAGTTGGCGTTGTTCTCCTTGGCTGGCTCTGGAAAGTCACCGCCAAGGCCATGGCATGAACGACCGGCCAGTCTCACCCCATCTCACGGGCAGCAGCCTGAACCAACCAGGATTGAGTTCTTCTGGTTGCTGCCTTTTCCTGTTATCCCCTGCCGCTGATGAATTTCTTGCGAAGGCGAAATCATTAATGCTACCGTTAAATTGCAGTCGAGTTACCCGTTATTCACTCAACTAAAACCACAGGTGTGAGATGAGTTCATACTATCACGATCCGGATCCCCAGGAGACCGAAGACTGGTTGGAATCCCTGGATGGCGTCATACAGCAAGAAGGAAACGAAAAGGCCGACTACCTGTTGACCAGGCTCACTGACCGGGCGCGTCAGCAGGGTGTGCAGACCTCGCCGGGAATCCTCACGCCCTATGGTAACACCATGCTCCCGGACGGTGGTGCCACCATTCCCGACGAGTCCTTTATCGGCAGAAACGTTGCCGCCTACGTGCGCTGGAACGCCATGGCCATGGTGGCCCGGGCCAATAAAGACGGCAAGGGGCTCGGTGGTCATATCGCCACCTACACCTCTGTCTCCTCAATGTACGAGGTTGGCTTCAACTGGTTTTTCAGGGGGCCGGAGGCAAAGTACAGCGCCGACATGATCTACTTCCAGGGCCACAGCTCACCCGGTGTCTATGCCCGTGCCTTTGTGGAAGGCCGGCTCGAGGAAGAGCATCTCGACAATTTCCGGCAGGAAGTGGCTGGCAGTGGCCTCTCATCATACCCGCATCCCTGGCTGATGCCTGATTTCTGGCAATTCCCCACGGTTTCCATGGGGCTTGGGCCGATGGCCGCCATCTACCAGGCCCGCTTTATGAAATACATGGACAGCCGTGGTTTTTGCGAGGCTGGCGATCGCAAGGTGTGGGTCTTTATGGGCGATGGCGAATCGGACGAGCCTGAGTCCCTGGGGGCCCTCTCCCTGGCCGCCCGCGAGAATCTCGACAACCTGATTTTTGTGGTCAACTGCAACCTGCAGCGGCTCGACGGGCCGGTACGGGGTAACGGCAAGATTATCCAGGAGCTGGAAGGCCGTTTCCGGGGGGCCGGCTGGCATGTGATCAAGCTGCTCTGGGGCAGCGAGTGGGACCGTATCCTGGCCCGGGATACCAAGGGCCTGCTGCTGAAAAAATTCGGCAACATGGTGGATGGCGACTTTCAGACCATCAGGGCCCGCGGCCCGGAGTATCTGCGGGAGCTGGTGTTCTCTGAAGATCCTGAGCTGGCGGCGTTGGTGGCGGATATCAGCGACCGGGAACTCTGGCAGATGACCCGCGGCGGCCATGATCCCAGAAAGGTCTATGCAGCCTTTGACGCAGCCACAAGGCACCAGGGGCAACCAACTGTCATCCTGGTCAAGACCATCAAGGGGTTCGGCATGGGCCAGGCCGGGGAATCGGTGATGGTGGCCCATAACGTCAAAAAGATGGATTTAGAGTCGCTCAAGGCCTTTCGTGACCGTTTCCACGTGCCGCTGGCGGACGAACAGCTCGAGGCCCTGCCGTTTATCAGGCCACCTGAGGGTAGCGCCGAAGATCTATTTTTAAAGGAGCGACGAAAGGTCATGGGCGGGCCGGTGCCATACCGCGAGACCGGGCATGTTCCCCTTAAGACACCGGGGTTGGAGTCCTTCAAGGCTGTGCTTGGCTCTTCTAAGGGCAGGGAGATCTCCACCACCATGGCCTTCGTGCGTATGCTGAGTTCCCTGGTAAAAGATAAAGAGATCGGCAAACATATTGTCCCCATCATCCCCGACGAGGCGCGGACCTTCGGGATGGAGGGGCTCTTCAGGCAGTTGGGAATCTATGCCCCCACCGGCCAGCTCTATGAGCCCCAGGATTCGGAGACCATCTCCTGGTACCGTGAAGACCCTAAGGGCCAGATCCTGGAGGAGGGGATCACCGAGGCGGGTGCCATCTCTTCCTGGCTTGCAGCGGGGACCGCCCACTCCAACTATGGGGTGCCGATGATCCCGTTCTATGCCTTTTATTCCATGTTCGGCTTTCAACGTATCGGCGACCAGCTCTGGGCGGCGGGGGACAGCCGGGCCAAGGGTTTTCTGATGGGCGCCACCTCCGGCCGAACCACCCTCAATGGTGAAGGACTGCAGCACCAGGATGGCCAGGCCCTGCTGTTTGCCTCCACCTTTCCCACCTGTCTGGCCTATGATCCGACTTTCAGCTATGAGGTGGCGGTTTTGGTGCAGAAGGGCATTGAACGGATGTACCGTGATGGCGAGGAATTGTTCTACTATATCACCCTGCTCAACGAAAATTACGAGCAGCCGGAAATGGAGCCAGGGGTAGAGGATGGTATTAACAGGGGCATGTACCTGTTCCAGCGAGGAGCCGAAAGCGATCTGCGGGTGCAGCTTATGGGAAGCGGCTCGATTTTGCGGGAGGTCATTGCTGCCGCAGCCCTGTTGAAGGAGGATTTTCAGGTGGAAGCGGATGTCTGGTCCATTCTCGGGGTAAATCAACTCCATCGTGAGGCGATGGAGATTGAGGACTGGAACAGGAATCACCCCCAGGAGCCCAGCAAGATCTCCTATGTGGAACAGCAGCTTCAGGGATTTGAGGGCCCTGCGGTGATCAGCACCGATTATGTGCAGGCCTACGGCGAGCAGCTGCGCAGGCTCATTCCCAACCCGCTCACCGTATTAGGGGCGGATGGTTTCGGGCGCAGTGACAGCCGTGAGGTGCTTCGGGATTTCTTCAAGGTGGATAGGTACCACATCGTTGTTGCCGCCTTGAAAGGACTTGCCGATCAGGGCCGTCTCAGCCTGGCCGTTGTGAAAGAGGCCATTGACAAGTATCCTGTCAGGCCTGATGCGCCACACCCCATGAAAAGATAGTAGAAAAACTTTACGGGCAGTTTGAGAAACGTCTAAGGAGACGACGATGGCTGTTGAAAAAATTGTGGTTCCCGATTTTGGCGATGTGCAGGAAATTACCGTGGTCGAGGTGTACATCAAGGCCGGTGATCGGGTGGAGGAGGAGAGTCCGTTGATCGCCCTGGAGAGTGAAAAGGCGGTGATGGATATCCCCTCACCCTTTGGTGGGGTGATCACGGCGGTACATCTCAGCGAGGATGACACGGTAAAAAGCGGTGATCTGATCGCTGAAATCGAGCTGGCCGCTGAAGCCCAGGTAGCCGCACCTGCAGAAGGCGAGATCATCCCTGCTGCTGAAAAGAGCGGGGAGGAACCGGCGCAGCCGGAGCTCAAGACAACTCCACCGGCAGAGCAGCCCGCCGAACCGGTGGCCACTGCGCCCGCCGAGGAGCCTGGCGCAACCCGGCAACCTGCAGCTGATACCCCCTCGTACCATGCCACCCCTTCGGTAAGGGCCTACGCCCGCGAGTTGGGGATCGATCTGGGCTTGGCGGCCGCCACCGGGCCGAAAGGCAGGATAACCAAAGAGGACATACAGCAGGTGGTGAAGACTGCCATGCAGTCGGGGGCGGGTCCGGCATCGGAACCACAGCAGCCGCTTGAGGACTTTTCCGTCTATGGCGACATCGAAGAACTCCCGCTGGGCCGCATCAAGAAAATCTCCGGCCCGCACCTGCAACGGAGCTGGCAGGCCATCCCCCATGTCACTCACTTTGATGAAGCGGATCTGACGGAGTTCGAACAGTTCCGGCAACAGATCAACCGCGAGGCCGAGTCCGAGGGCGTACGATACAGTCCGTTGATCTTTATCATCCGGGCGGTAACGGCCGCCTTGAAACGCTTTCCCACCTTCAACAGCTCGCTTGATCCGGCCCAGGCGAAATTGATCATCAAGAAGTACTACAATATCGGCATCGCCGTCGATACCCCGAACGGGCTGGTGGTGCCGGTGGTGAAAAACGCAGACAAGAAAGGGCTGGCGGAAATCGCTGTCGAACTTGCCCGGCTCAGCAGCACCGCCAGGGAGGGCAGGCTGACAATCGATGAGCTGCAGGGGGCAACATTTACCATCTCCAGCCTTGGCGGCATAGGTGGTACTGGTTTTACCCCGATAGTCAACAGCCCCCAGGTGGCCATTCTCGGTTTGTCGCGCAGCTCGGTGAAACCGGTCTGGAGCGAGGATAAGCAGGAGTTTGTACCACGGACCGTGTTGCCATTCTCGCTCTCCTATGATCATCGGGTGGTCGATGGTGCCGAGGCGGCACGGTTCTGCCGCTATCTCAGCCGCCTGCTTGAAGACCTGCGAAGAACCCTGCTGTAAGCGATCAAAGCGGCCTGGTTGGATGAGTTGGGTAGCGGAAAACTATAAAAATATGCCCAATAAATACGAATTGCGTTATAATTGCCATTAGATATTGTCGATATTGACAGAAGGCGTAGGGCCGATACTATTATAAAGGGAGAAATTATGTCTGCTGATACGGTGTTTGATCTCGTTGTCTTGGGTGGCGGGCCCGGCGGGTATACCGCAGCCTTTCGTGGTGCTGATCTGGGCTTGTCAGTCTGCCTGGTGGAGCAGGCCAACCGCCTGGGTGGGGTATGCCTGAATGTAGGCTGTATTCCTTCGAAAACATTGCTGCACGGGGCGGCAGTAATTGAAGAGGCGGCACATGCCGCCGACTATGGTATCTCGTTTGGTGCGCCGCAGATCGATCTGGACAGTTTCCGCAATCATAAACAGGCTGTGATCAACCAGCTGACGGGAGGCCTGGATAAGCTCTGCCAGGCGAGGAAGATCACCCGGCTCGTCGGCAAGGGCAGTTTTAAAGACACAACCACCCTGCAGGTCGCCGGAGAGGAGGGGCAGCAGGAGATCTCTTTTAAAAACTGTATCATCGCCACCGGTTCCTATCCGTTCATGATTCCGGGCCTGCCGGATGATGAACGCATCTGGGATTCCAGCGATGCCCTGGCCTTGAAATTTGTGCCCAAGCGTTTCCTTATAATCGGCGGTGGCATCATCGGTATGGAGATGGCGCAGATCTACAGTGGTCTTGGCGCCGAGATCACCATTGTCGAGATGCTCGACCATATCATCCCACCGGCGGACAAAGATATGGTGCAGCCGCTGTTTCAGAAACTGAAAAAGAAATACCAGATACTCACCAAGACCAAGGTGGTGGACATTACCGCAACCGAGGGCGGTATCCAGGCCAGATTTGAGGGAGCCAAGGCCCCGGAAGGGGGCGAGTATGATGTCGTATTGGTGGCGGTAGGCAGAAGGCCCAATACCGAAAACTTTGGTCGTGAGGCAATAGGCCTGGAACTCAACGAAAGCGGCTTTATCCAGGTCGACAATCAGCAGCGGACGGCAATTGCGAATATCTTCGCCATTGGGGACGTCGTCGGTGAGCCGATGCTGGCCCACAAGGCGACCCATGAGGGCAAGGTGGCGGCAGAGACCGTTGCCGGCCACAAGGCCGAGTTTGACCCGATGACCATTCCCAGCGTTGCCTATACCCACCCCGAGATTGCCTGGATGGGTATGACTGAAAAGGAAGCCAAGGCCAACAAGATAGAGTACGAGAAAGGAAAATTCCCGTGGGGCGCCTCAGGGAGGGCCCTGGCCTCCGGAGCGGGCACCGGTGTCACCAAAGCGCTCTTTTCCAAGGAGACAGGCCGTATCATCGGCGCCGCAATCTGCGGTCAGAACGCCGGTGAGTTAATCCATGAGGCGGTGCTGGCCCTGGAATTGGGTGCCGACGCAGAGGATATCAGCAAAACCGTCCATGCCCATCCGACGCTTTCTGAAACGTTTGCCTTTGCTGCGGAAATTGTTGACGGCTCCATCACTGACGCGTTGCCTGCCAAGAAGTAATCAACAACCCTACCGATGACGAGATGGATCAGAGGGCGCCCTTTTCGGGTGCCCTTTTTTTTTGATCCGCCAACCACTTCTCCACTGTATTTTCACCAAAACTTGAGAAAAGGTCAGGATTACCCCCCCTTCCTTTTACCTTCCCATTGCCTGTTGAGTACGGTTCTATCAGGTGGCGAGTTGGCCGCGACAGGTTGGGGCTGCTGTGGCTATTGTAGATGCTGCCTATCATCTTGTTGGTTCATAAACTGTGTTGCTCATGGTCGTGATCAGGTCTCACGGTGGTCCACTTTCTTCATGGAGGCAGGAGCAGAAGTTGAGGGGCAAAAAATACATCATCGCCTAACGTTTTGAATAAGCATCACATTGACGATAACGGCACATTGTTGCCTGGAGGGCTTGGATATATTGATGGTTTTTGTGCTAGACTTGGTGAGGAACAAAAGATTCTCACAAAGAACAGGTTAGTCCGGTATTTAGCGTGAGCCGTATCCTGGCCCACGAGTTTCACACCTGCTGTATATCAAAACCAAGCGGATTATCGGGAAGTGTTGTCTGGTGCGAGCGATTCCCGTCGTTGAACTTGTACTGCCTGGACAGGCCCGAGGAACCGGCCGTTTTTGCACGAAAATATGAGGTGGCGGAGTAGGCTGCTCATTTGCCTCACGGGCGTTTGTATCGCACGGTCGGATGGGGCGCCACTCGACTATGTTTGAGCCCGTTTGCCGGTTCAATCTCACCGATCCCGAAAACTGTATGTCATGGGACGTAGAGGAGCTACACCGAAATTTTGGCAAACTATGTTCCAGCACCGCTCTTACAGGGCTGCTTCTATCAGGATGTCACAACGAGGGGTGAATAGAAGAGTCATGTTCAATTTCCCTCATCTCGAAAAAAAGGAGGCTGATAATGAAATCAGGGCGACTATGTTTCTTTCGTGCATTGCTGATTGTGTTGGCAGTGCAGTTCCTGCTACCACCGATTATGGAGGCTGATGAAAAAAAATTCCTTGATGAAACGGTTACCTGGACGATCACTAATTGTCAAATCATCAGTCAAGGCAAGGAGTCGATCAATGCGGACGGGACCCTGATTACCGATTATGTCGTTGAAGGCGATGCCACTTCTGCCTTTGCCCCCGTAACCGAGGGGGTATTTCGTGCGACTGTCACTACCTATTCTCCAGCCTATGAACAGCCAGGCCAGATTCCCGGTTTGTGGTACCTGAATGCCAAATGGGAAATCATTGACAGCAAGGCCCTGAAAAAGGAACTTGAAATCAAGCATAACAGCTATCTGATCAAGGGCTTTCTGCAAGCGGAATTACCCTTTAGTCCTGCATCTGATTCTGGCGATGTCGTTACCGCTGCCAGGTTGCCACTGTCTCTTTTAGGAAAGTACTGGGCAGAGGCCGATGGTGGATTTTCCGGTAATGCATTGTTTGAGGGACAGATGAATCTGAAGTTTTCTCGATGGCAGAAAGTCAAATAATCGGAGGCTGGACAATATGAAGAAAAGGAAAAGGTTCTTATTCACTGCCACTGCCGGCAAGTATCTCATCATAGCCTTGACCGTGTGCGGTCTTGTGTCGCTGGCGGCGTTTTCCCTGGCGGATGTGGTTGATCGTGATGGGCCAGGCGGGACGGTGCCCAACCCCGGCACCCAACAGCAGGAGCTTGCAAACATCACCGCCCCTGCCCCGTACAACACCTTTGAGTTCGTGGGGACCTGCGCCGCCTGTCACGGTGGAGACATAGATCAGATGGCAGGTCATTTCAGCAATTGGGCTGGATCCAGCATGGCAAGTGCTGCCCGCGACCCGATTTTCCGGGCCAATCAGATAGGGGTTGAAATCGCCAGCGGCGAGGTCGGGGCCGGCAATATGTGCTTTCGCTGCCATAGTCCCAATGGCTGGACCTCGGGCAGGTTCGATCCCCAGCTGGCAGGGGGGGATCCCAAAGGGTCAACCATGATCCACAGTATCCTGCTCTCCACAGATGATGAAGGTATCCTCTGTGAGGCGTGCCATCGCACAATCGGCAACGTGGAGTTCAAAAGCCGGGAACTTGATCCCAATGACCCGGCCTGGAACATGCTCGCCTCGGTGGATGATTGGCCCCATGCAGGCGTTCCCTTTCGCGATCAGGCCGGCGACCCCACCATTGCCGAGGGCGAACCGTACGGTGATACCAGCCTGCAGTTCAATGACGGCATGACCTACATCGGGAAATACTCTGGATCTGTAGACATCTATTTTAGTGACAGTCCGCTTCCCGGTACTCCTTACACCGGTCAGACCTACGGCGTTGATCCGGATGGTTCGATTTTCTATGCCGCCGATGGCTCGGTACCGTTGCATTACGAATTACCCATAGGTCCCCCCCTGCAAGGGCAAAGGGAAATCTATGACGCCCAGGCGATTTCCCTGGAACATCCCACCGCAGGAGATCGTGGCAAGTTGAAGCCGCAACCGGTGCCACCGGGGAATACCTTTGTCAAGTCTCCTGAATTCTGCGGCTCCTGCCATGAGCTGGTTATCCCCATTCTCAATCACGGCATGCCCGAGCAGCGAACTTACTCCGAGTGGCGCTTCAGCGATTTTGGCGAGGCGTACGCCAATGATCCGGAAAGCGGCACCCGTTGCCAGGATTGTCATATGCCCACCATGATGCACGAGTTTGCCGATGACGCCAGGGTGTCACTGAACCCGGATGGGCCCCTGGTGGGCTGGTACCCCTATGCCAAGGATAGAAATCCCAATGGCGGTACCGCATTTCACAAGTTTGCCGGAGCCAACCGCGACCTGCCGATGATGATGAAGTTCCTCTACCCCGAACCTGACCTGGAACTCATCGGCGCCAGGACCGGCACTGACCCGAGAATCTTTCCGGGAATGCTGTCCACCCGGGACCCGATGTATGATCGGGCACAGCGCAACACAGAGATCTCATTATCGAATGCGGTGGATGTAGCGATCAGCCAAGCGCCGACCTGGAACGAGGCGGGCGGCTACTGGGAGGTGAAGGTCAAAGTCACCAACACCAGTGGACACCGTATCCCTTCCGGATATCCCGACGGCAGGAGATTCTGGATCGAGTTGGCGGTGAGCGATGCCGCTGGCGGCACCGTGTATCAGTCGGGCCATTATGATGAACTCAACGCTGAGTTGCACACCGACCCGGTAACCCTCGGCCTCAACCGGGCACTGGAGCCCCTTATCGATGCGGCCTCAGGGACCAACGCGGTGATGGTCTATGAGCGGGTAACTGGACTCTGCTCAGATGCGACAGGACCTATTTTCCCGGATCCGGATCCGGAGAACCGGACACCCACTTCGTGTACCCCTTCCACTTCACTGCTCAACAACTTCATCCTCTTTGATAACCGTATCCTGCCCCAGGGCTTCGACTATGCCAGGCTGCGGCAGGCCGGCGTCAAGCTCTGGAATCATGACGTGAATATGGTGCCTTATGAGGATGATGACCGCTATCCGGCCGGGCAGAACTGGGATGAGGTCACCTATCGTTTCAGCGGCACCGCGGACCAGGTGCTGACTGCCAGGGCTGAAGTCTACTGGCAGACCCACACCCGCGAATTCATGGAGCATCTTCGCGAGCAGGACACCTCCACCGTCAGGCCGGAGGGGCCGATCAACGCCTTTATGCCAGGTTATCCGGATACAGCCAACTATCTCAGCGAGGAAATTGAGCTGAGCAAATACACTGCTCTTGACGGGACTCCATTGCAGGACAATTGGGGCGGCATTGCCTATGCGGCCTGGCTGGAAACCGGCAAGGGTGCCCCTTATCTGGCAGCAGTGGCCGATACCGCGGTAACGGCGGCTCCAGGGGATCCGGTGGTCACTGTTTTTCAAGGAGGCAATCCCTATGATGCAACCGTCAGCTGGGACAGTGTTGCCGGGGCGGACGGGTATCTGGTTTTTATCCGCTATGGAGTGGCTGAAGACACCGCTTCCTGGGATGAGCTGGCTGTGGTGTATGAGCCGGCAACGACCCTGGAACTCACCGCGCTGAAGGTCAGCAAGTCCTACGGTTTTGCTGTTCAGGCCTTTAACGCCGCCGGCTATTCGCCCGGGGCAAATGCGGTGGATTTCACCACCACCTCCGATGCGCCGGCCGCGCCGGTAAATCTCACGGTGGTCAGCACAGCACCGGCAAATGTGGAACTGACCTGGTTCGACATGGCCGACAATGAGACCGGTTTCGAGATCCAGCGACAGACCGTGGCGGAACCGCCGGGTGATTTCGTTACCGTAGCCACGACAACCACTCCCGGGGATGGTTCGGTCAACTGGATTGACACCGATCCGAACCTGGTCGCCGACAACTGCTATGTGTACCAGGTGGCCGCCTACAACGCCTCGGGCTTGTCCACCTGGACATTCCCGGTTACCGCCTGCATCGGTAGTGCTCCGGATGGTACTGTTACACTGGATCCGATTGGGCTGGCGGCGGGTTCAAATGAGCTGAGTTGGGTTTTGACTGCTAACACCACGACAATGATCGGCTTTTTAATTGAGCGTACCAATCTGGCCACCAACGCCGTCGATACCTTCCGGGTTAATGATCCGTTAGCGACGAGCTTCAGTGACTTTACTGCGGATCCGGCGGTGGGTTACTGTTATGTGGTGTATGCCTATAACTTTGTCGGCAATTCTGCACCTTCTAATATGGAGTGTACAACCACCGCGGCTCCGCCGGCGGCACCCTCAAACCTGGAGGCGGTCTTCGACCCGGGCCTCTTGGAGGTGAGTCTTACCTGGTTAGACAATGCAACCACCGAAGATGAATATGTGGTTGAAGTCAGCATGGATAACGGTCCATTCATGGAAATCGTCCGCCTGCCTGCAGAATCCGTGGCCCATGTCGATAGCGCAGTTGAGAATGGCCACACCTATGTTTACCGGGTGGCGGCGGTATCCCTGGCGAATGGCATGTCCGCCTATTCCAACCTGGCTACGGTGGTGACGGGTGAGATTCCCCAGGCTCCGTCTGGGCTGGTTATCACCAGGGTCCGCAAGGATTCGATACAGTTCAGCTGGCTGGACAACGCCACCAACGAGGAAGGCTATCATGTGGAGAAAAGCTTGAACGGCGTGGATTTTGTCCGCATCGACACCCTGCCTGCCGACGCAGTTTCCTACACAGATGGGAATCTGGTGAGAAAGACCACCTACTGGTATCGTGTGCAGGCGTTCAACTTTGCCGGCGAGAGCGGCTATACCGATGAGGTGAGCGGGACCACGAAATAGCTTTTTGCAACAGGGCGGATTTTTACAAAAGCAGAACAGGGCACCATGCACGGTGCCCTGTTCTGCTTCTGCGACCGTCGTGTCAGGGAAAGAGCCCGGTGTATCCGTCCATGCACCTGTGAGTCGTACGAAATCTTGGGTGTTCTTTTCGGAAAATGTTGACGGGTCCATCACTGACGCGTTACTTTCCGGGAAATTACCAACAACCCTGCCGATTACGGTATAGATGAGGGGTCACTCTTTTCGGGTGACCCCTTTTTTTACCAACCCATCTATCGCTCATCTATCGTTTCATTCTTCTTGAACTTTCATGCAACTTACCGAAGAACAGCAACAGATTATCCAGCATAACCATGGGCATGCGCTGGTCAGTGCCGTTGCCGGATCGGGAAAAACCACCACCATGGTTGAGCGAATCTGCATGCTGCTTGAGCGTGGAGCTGCCCCGGCAGAGCTGATGGTGCTGATGTTCAACCGTTCGGCCAGGGACAGTTTTGCTGCAAAACTGGCTGGCCGGCTGGCTGGCACGGGGGGGACTCTCCCGGAGATCAGGACCTTTCACTCGCTTGGCCTGCGGCTGGTGGAGAGCTTTACCCGCAAGGGAGTTTTGGCCCAGCGGCGGTTGGTGAGCGATGAGGGGGTAAAGGAGAAACTGGCCAAGCAGGCCCTCAATCATGCCTACAAGGAGGACAAAGGCAATCATGCCTGGGCCTCCAAGGAGGACCTGGAAGAGTTCCTCCGCTTTATCGAACTGGTCAAGGCGAACATTGTCCCTGCCGCCGAGTGTTATGAAGAACAGGGGCTGAGCCGGAAATATGACTACTTTCTCCCTGCCTACGATTACTTCGAGAAGGGCCGCCTCAGGCAGAACATTCGATTTTTCGAGGATCTGCTCTACGAGCCGGTGATGGCACTCAGGGAGAGCCCGCAGCTTGCGGCCTGGGTCGCCGATCGGGTTGAACATATCATTGTCGACGAGTACCAGGATATCAATGAGGTGCAGCAGCAGTTGCTCAGGTTTATCGCCGGCAGCCGGGCCAAGGTGATGGTTGTCGGCGATGTGGACCAGTGCATTTATGAGTGGCGGGGGGCCAGGCCAGAATATATCACCAACAGGTTTAGCCACGATTTTCCCGCGCCGCGCCGCTATATGCTCTCCTACACCTTTCGCTTCGGCCACCGGCTGTCGCTGGCAGCCAATTCCCTGATCAGCCGCAACCTCGAGCGGGATCGCAAGCTCTGCGTCTCCGATAGCAATAACCACGATACCAGGATTATCCTGCGCAACCAGGCCGAGGCCCAGGCCCTGGTCGGGGTGTTGCGTCAATGGCTGGCCGAGGGCAGAACTTTAGGGGAAGCGGCGGTGCTGGTCCGGCTGTACGGGATGAGTGTGCCGGTTGAGCTCTCCTTGTTGGAAGCTGGCATTGCCTATCGGCTGGAAGGGCACGAGCAGGTTTTCGAGTGCCGTGAGGTACAGGCGCTCACCGGTTACCTGATGCTCTGCACCGATACCCTGATGGAGCAAGAGCCGGCAACCAGGAGGGAGTTGCTGGTGGCCATGCTCTCCCAGCCCCACCTTGGCATTCGCCAAGAGGAGCTTGAACGACTGGCCATAAAGATAGCTGCCGACCCGGAAGATGGTGCAGAGCAGATACTGTTGCAGCTCAAGGCGGACATGCCAGGCTTTGTCAAAAAGAAGATATTGCAGGCGGCGGACGACTGGCAGTGGCTTTTGAAGCGAAGGACTGGTAAGCGGGCCGATCTGTTGCTCAAGGAGATCATTGAATATCTGGATCTCTACGAGTTTTACCATAAGTTTGCCTCACGCCAGGTTGTGGCCGAAAGCCGCATCGCAACCTGTCGGGCCTTTATCGATTTTGCTGCCGGCTTAAAGCTGTCTGCCAGAGACTTCCTTTCTCATCTCAGAAAATTACAACAGCAGAACTGCTGTGGTGAAGATGCATTGCTGATCACTTCCATTCACCGTGCCAAAGGCCTCGAGTGGCCGCTGGTGGTGGTGCCGGGCCTGGAGGATGGTGCTTTCCCGTTTATTGCCAAGGCTGGAGAAGGGGGCGATGGGAGTCTCGAGGATGAGAGGAGGCTCTTTTATGTGGCCATTACCAGAGCCGTTGAGCGGGCAGCGCTTTTGTATCCAGCGGATCAGGCTCTTTTGGCAAACATCGAATCAGCAGGTGGTTCAGCGCCTAAGGATCGTTTCATCGCCAGCAGGTTTCTTTTTGAGGCGAACCTGGGGCTGGCCGGGCAGTTAGGGAGCAGGTTGCATAATCTGGACACGGCAGCCGCCGAAAAACCGCTGGAGGCAGCCGATATCACCATGGCTGAGCGCTATCTGAAAACCGTGGGCAGAGCCGATATCGAGCTGGTGGCAAAACCGGTAGTAGCTGAGAAAAAGAACCTGGCAGAGCCAGCGTTGCCAGATCTCCCCGGCCCGTTGAAGTCTGGACATACCCTGCGCACCTCTGATCTGAAAGAGGGGCTGGCGGTGGTTCACAAGGTGTTTGGAGCGGGAACTATACGAAAGGTTCTCGATCGTAGCCAGGGCAGGATTGTGGTCGATTTTTCCGAGCAGCAGGAAGTGACCCTTATCGTTAGCCGAGCCCCGCTTAGTTTGCCGAACTGAGAACGGGGAGTCAGACCTTTTCCAGGGCCAGTCGCGCGCCCAGAAAGATCATTACCGAACCGGTGAGGGTGTCAAAAACTCTGCCCACAGCGGGGTGCTGGAGCCAGAGACGGGCGCGGTCCACCATGGAGGCCAGTATGCACTGGTAGATCATGGCCACCGTGAAATGGGTGGCGGCCACGATCAGGGCCTGACCCAGTGGCTGCTGCACCGGATCAATGAACTGCGGCAGAAAGGCCATGTAGAAGATGATGGTCTTCGGATTAAGGACGTTGGAGAGAAAACCTTCTCTGAGTGAGCGCACAACACTGAACCCGGTTTGCTGCACCATGGGGTCGGCGAATATGGCTCCCCTGTGCCTGCGGGATGCGTTTCTCAGGCTGGTCACCCCCAGCCAGATCAGGTAAAGGGCCCCGGCATATTTTAAGATGGTAAAGGCCCAGGCCGTTTTCAGCAGGATGACCGAGATACCCAGCGCCGAAATCGTGGCATGCACAAACAGCCCGAAGCAGATGCCCAGGCTGCTGACCGCACCGTCCAGCCAGCCGCCCCTGGCGCTGTTACGAATAATCAGCATGGTATCGAGTCCCGGGGTGAGGGTCAGCAGGGTGACGGCAACAAGGCAGGTGAGAAAGGTGTGCAGGTCCATGACTGTCTATATGTAACGTGGATTAACGAGATAGTGCGGAGACAACTGTTTGGTTCTTTTTACCCATTTGGGATAAAAATGCAATTGAATCACGGGCAACTTTTTCGGTATGCGTCTAAAACAAGGCCCCAGTTAATACACCTTTCGCTTGTTGAAATTGGAGCCGATGACATCGTAGCTGTTTTCCACGATAAAGAGTGCCTCCTCATCCACGGTGAATACAGCCTCTTCCAGCCGCTTTAACATGATGTTGTTGGTGATGGTCATCAGAATATTCTTGTCCTTCCCCGTATAGGCGCCTTGGCCGTGGATAAAGGTGGCGCGCAGGTTGAGTTTTTCGATAACGTAGTCGGCGATCTTCTCTGATTTTTCACTGATCACGTAGACGATCTTGCGCTGGTTGAACAGGGTAAGAAAGTAGTTCAGGGTGTGGGAGGAGACGAAGGTCAAGATGATCGAGGCCACAAAGATGTCCGCCCCATACTGGGTGAAAACCAGGGAGAACAACCCGAGGTTGAACATCAGGTAGGTTTTTCCCACCCCGATGTTGAACTTGTTGTAGAGGATGATGGCGATCACGTCGAGACCTCCGGACGAACCTATGGACCGGAGCAGGATCCCGGAGCCGGCCCCCATGATGAAACCGCCGGCGATGGCGGCATAGAGCTGGTCGTGTATGCCGAAATCGATCTGAATGAACTGGGAGGCCAGGAATATCACCGTGACCGAGTACATGGTATAAAACAGAAAACGGCGGCTCACGTAGATCCAGCCCAGAATCAACAGCGGGATGTTGAGCAGGATAAACCATATTGCCGGGGTAAACAGGCCGGTCTTATAAAAGACATAGAGGCAGAGCCCGAACAAACCACCGGGAATAAAGCTCTGGTGAACGACGATGCCGTTGATGCCGAGGGTGAAGATTAGAGATCCGGCAGTGAGCAGGAAGAGGTTCCAGAGCACAGAATATCTGTAGTCTTTGAAGTTGATGCCCATGTTGTTACCTTGTCTGGATAGTGGGTTTTTCATACTGTTCTTTCGTTGTTTTCGAAAGACTGTGCACTAAAAGGACGCTTCATTAAATCTTTTTTTCCGCCCGGTCAATTGTTTTTTGTATCTAACGGAAAATTTTTGTTACAAAAGAGTTGTTTCAATAGTTAAGCTGTTCATGGCATTCCAGGTCATTCCTGAAATAAGGATGTATTACAAGCATATACAGATCAAGCAACAGGAGAAATACATGCTTCTCGAGTTATTACAAAAAAGAAGATCAATTCGTCAGTTCGAAGACAAGCCGGTTGAGAAGGAGAAAATCGACTATCTGGTCGAGACTATGCTGCGTTCCCCGTCCTCCCGCAGCCTCAACCCCTGGGAGTTTGTGGTGGTTCAGGATAAACAGACGATCGAAGCCTTGTCAAAGGTCAAACCACATGGGGCCAGCTTCATGAAAAACGCGCCCTTGGCCATCGTGGTCTGCGCCGACCCTGAAAAGTGTGATGTCTGGATTGAAGACTCGTCCATCGCCTCTTTACTGCTTCACCTGGCGGCGGCTGATCTCGGCCTTGGCAGCTGTTGGGTGCAGATCAGGCTGCGCGGTTTTGAAGACGGCAGGATGGCCAGTGATCAGGTGGCGGAGTTGTTGAACCTGAAAGAGGGACTGGAGGTCGAGGCGGTGATCGCCATCGGTTATGCCAAGGATGAGAAACCAGGGCACCCCAAGGATTCACTGCTCTACGACCGGGTTCATTTTGAGAAGTTCGGCGGAAAAGAGGCATAGCAAAACCAACAACCGGCTGCCGGGAGGTAACCCGCCAGCCGGTGCTGGTATTCTTGAACCGTCTTGGAATCAAGCGCGGATCAACACTTCTGCAATCAGTCAATCAATCAGTAATGAGGCGGCGCATCGTTGATGTCTTCCGTATCGATGTTGGCTGCCATGACCTCTTCACGTAATTTGGTCAGCTCCAGCTGAAATTTGTTCAATAATGCCTGTTGCTCGATGACAACCTGATTCAGCTCTTCAACGGTGCGGTCCTGGTATTCGTGCTTTTCCTCGAGAATACGGATTCTGTTTTCAATTTCGCTGGACATGGACACCTCCTGCTCTGCAGCATTACTCAGGCCGTGAATCTTGCACCTGAAAAAAACGAACTATCTGGAATAACTATATCGCTTGCCGGATCTTGCCTGCGATCAAGTCTGTTCTTTCATAATAAGGAATTTTCGCCTCAGGAGAAAGTGCTAAAAAGAAGCTGACCCCGTCGCTGAGGCTTTCACTCCGACTAGCCGGAATGGGCGATTGCGATTGCGCTAACCGAGCGAAGTGCTGTATGTTGTGTGCTGTTGAACGTGGCCCCTAAAGCCGCAAAGAATGAGTTTTTCCCTTATCGTACCATATGATTTTACGACTCTTTTTTATACTTCTGTCAGCAGCTTTCTTTGGTGGGCTTACCTATGCGGCCTGCGTAATCTGGCCTTTTGCTATGGATGGCCCCACCGCCCTGATCGCGGCTTTCAGTATCGCCCTGGGGTGGGCCCTGGTGGCGGGCGTGTTCGCGGATAGCAGGCAAAATTCTGATGAACCCTGAGATGGAGATGACACCATGGCCAGGTTGAAGCGTACCCAGTTCTGGGGTGCTGATGAGAACGATGACCGGTTGGTCAGACAAATCCTGGCCGGGGTGAAAACAGCCACCGCCTGCCCGGCAGACGAGTATCACCTGCCTGACGGTGACTATGAGGACGGTGGCTTTGAAGTGGGCGACCTGGTCGAAGTGTATGACCTCAAGAAGCAGTTGCGCTGCATTATCAAAATAACCGAGGTGTACAGCACAAAATTCGGTTCCATTCCCGAAAAGCTCTGGCGGGGGGAGGGGGATGGCAGCGCCGATCAGTTTCGGCGAAACCACCGGGCATGCTGGCCCCACCTCATCATTGATGATGACTTTGAGATGATCATCAACCACTTCGAGTTGATGGAGGCCAAATGAGCCAAATCAATCAAGGGCCGCGCCGGCAAGATGGTGTGGCCCGGCTTGGACGCCACGGTCAGCCTAGAGCCTTTTGCACACCGCATCCTTGAAGTCAGGCAGGGAGGTGCCAAGATCGCCTTCAAAGAAAAAGTCGGTAACGCCTCGGCCCAGTGCCGGCTCCAGGTTGAACTCGAAAATCGTGCCACCGTTTGCCTTGACCAGGGAGGGCAGTCCCGCGGCCGGATAGACCTGGGCGGAAGTGCCGATAACCATCAGCAGATCGCAGTGCTGTACCACCATATGGATCTCATCCAGTTTTCTGACCGCTTCTCCGAATAAGACAATGTTGGGTTTGAGGGGTGTCCGGCACTCCTCGCAGCGGGGCACGCCGTTCATCTCGTAGTGGCGATCTTCTACAGGCTCGATATAGCCGCAATCGAGGCAGTGCAGGTGCTGGTGGTCGCCATGGATCTCAAAGACGTAGCGGCTGCCTGCCATCTGGTGCAGATTGTCTATGTTCTGGGTGATGACGCCGTTGAGTACCTTGTTTTCCTCGAGCTCGGCAAGAGCCTGGTGGGCACCATTGGGCTTTTTGCCGATAAGACCACTACCTAGCTCCCGGTACAGCCTCCACGCCTTTGCCGGATCATTGAGAAAGACCTCAAGGGTTGCATACTCATCTGGCGAGTAGATCGACCACAGGCCGCCCTCGCTGCGAAAGTCAGGGATGCCGCTGCCAACGGAGATGCCTGCGCCGGTAAGGGCGATGGCATTGCGTGCGGAGGTGAAGAGTTGCACCGCCTCGCTGAGGTGTTCTTCGTTTCGGCTGGAAATAATCGTTTTCATCTGTTTACCGCGGTGGCTTCAAAAGCTCTGGGGATCTGTCAGAATAGGTGTGTTGCATCAGGCGGTTCTCTCCTGTATGCTCCTAGCTCTATACAATATAACAGAGCACAATTCAAATTCAGCCCCGGCCAGCAATTTGTCATCAATAAATCTTACCCTGAAAAAAATAGTCTCTGGTGGCCAGACCGGAGCGGACCGTGCCGCCCTGGATGCCGCCCTGCATCATGGCTTTCCCCACGGCGGCTGGCTGCCCAGGGGCAGAAAGGCTGAAGATGGTCCCGTTGCCAAGAGGTATAAACTGCAGGAGATGGTCAGCTCCGACTACCGGAAACGAACCAGGCAAAATGTGATCGACTCCGACGGTACCCTGATTGTCTCCCACGGAGAACTGCATGGGGGCTCGCTGCTGACCCGGGTGGAAGCGGAAAGACGAGGTTGCCCCTGGCTGCATCTCGATATGAAACGGCTGGCGGAAGCTGAGGCAACAGCCATCCTGAGATCCTGGCTTGTCGAGCACTCGATTGGCGTCCTGAACGTGGCCGGCCCCAGGGCCAGCGGGGATCCTGACATCTACCAGAAAGTCTACCGCATAGTTTCAGTACTGCTGGTAGAAGCAAATAATTTGCCGTGATTGCCTGACGGCTCAAGCTGAACCAGTATATCCCAGAGTACCGGGACGATAATGATGGTCAGGAAGGTGGCGGTGCAGAGACCTGTGACAAAGGTCATGGCCATGCTGCCCCAGATAATCGAATACTCGGGGATGCCAATGGCCATGGGCAGCAAACCCAGGGTGGTGGTGAGGGTTGTCAATAAAATGGGCCGCAGCCTGATATTGGTTGCCAGCATCAATGCCCGGTGCCTGTCCTTCCCCCTTCTGTAGCAGGCATTTAAAAACTCCACCAGTACCAGTGAGTCGTTGACCACCACCCCGGTAACCCCAACCACTGCCACGAAGCTGTTTACCGTAAACAGGGTACGGGAAAAAAACGTGCCGTAGATAACGCCGGTCAGGGCAAACACCACCGCCGAGACAATGATCAGCGGCTGTAGGTAGGAGTGAAACTGGGCAGCGAGAATCAGATAAATCAAGAGGATGGCGATAGCGAAGGCGTAGGTCAGCGAGATAAAAGATTCCCGGGTGGATTCATGCTCGCCGGAGAAATTGAGGCTGGCGCCGGGATAGTCCTCACGGATCTGCAGGTAATGGTCCTGCACGTTTTTCACGATCATGGCGGCGGAAACCGGTGCGCCCGCTTTGATATTGGCCGTGAGGGTGATGGCCCGCTGGCCCTGGAACCTGTTCAGGTAGCCCGGCTCCAGGGAATAGACCGGTACGGCGAGATCGCTCAGGCGGATGGTGCCCCCTGGCAGGTCGATGATGGACGCCTCCAACGCCTGCAACATCTGACTGGCCTCGCCGGCCAGGGCCATTTTCAGCTTGATGTCGATGATTTCCTCGGCAAGCTTCATTTCACCGACGATACGGCCATTCAACACCGAGGCTGCCAGTTTGGCCACTTCGGTGACGTTCAGCCCCCACTCGGCAACCCGCTCCCTGTTCATGCGGATAGTGAAGATTCTGCCGCTGGCGCCCTGGTCGTTTTGCAGATCGATAAGCCAGGGTGCGAGATCTCCTTGTTCTTCCAGGAAGTCAAGGAGGTGACCGGCAAGGGCTGCAACATTCTCCCCGTCTGTACCCAATATTCGGATATTGACGTCCTTGCCGGTGGGGGGGCCATCTTTTTCCGGCCGGATGGCCAGCGAGGTGTTTTCCGGCACTATCCCGGCCAACCGTTGGCGCATGTAGTCCAGGTGGCGCACCACATCATTTTCAGGATAATCGCTAAAGCGTCGCCGGTTGGAGTCCGGCAGGGTAACGGCCACATGACCGAGATTGTTGCCGTAGCGGGGGGAGTAATCTTCATTGATAATAAAACCGGCAAAGCCAAGCGCCGATTCATGCATGGCGCTTCCCTCCGCCATCACCGCCTTGGAGATTTCTTTCAGCAACCGATCTGTTTCATCGATGGGCGTGCCGGTTGGCCCGGTGATCTCGACATAGTAGAGGGCGTAGTTGTCTGGAAAGAACTGGATTCGTATCAGGTTGGTGACCCCGGTCATGGAGCTGTGAAAAATCGCCAGCGCTATACCGAACACCAGCAGCAACAGACCGAGTGAGAGATACCGAAAACGCATAACCTGTTCAATTAGCCAGTTGAAGAATCTGCGGGTGACGGTCATGAACTTGCCCTCCCGGACACTTTCGAGGTAACCGGCCAGTTCTGTTTCCGGATGACCGTTTTTCGGCTGCTGGGATTTTCTTGGGCCGAAATCGAGATAATGGCAGGGGAGGATAAACAGGCATTCTAGCAGGGAGGCGATCAGGGCAAAGACGATGGTCTTGGGGATGATGGCAAAAAAGTCGCCGACCATGCCGGTCATGATCAGCATGGGCAGAAAGGCCACGGCGGTGGTGAGTGTGGCCGAGACCACCGGCAGAAACACTTCGGAAGTGCCGATGGTGATCGCCTCTACCACATTTTTGCCGAGCTGGACATGGCGGTAGATGTTTTCCACTACCACGATGGCGTCGTCGACGATGATGCCTGAAACCAGCACAAAGGCAAAGAGCGACACCTCGTTGATGGAGTTGCCGGTGAGGTACATGAAGACCATGGTGACCACAAAGGCGAATGGGATGCCGATGGTGGTGAGGATGCCGTTACGTAAGCCCATGAACTGCCAGATGATCAGGAACACCAGCGCCACACCGAGGAGCAGGTTGACCCCGAGTACCCTGACTGAGTCGCGGATTTTCCCGCTGGAGTCCTGGGTAACGGTGAGGCTGATCCCTTCGGCTCGGTACGCCTCTTCCAGCTTTTTGATGATGCTGCGCACATCACGGGCGATAAAGAGGGCATTGCCACGGTTTTCCTTGATAATCTGCAGGGTAACGCATTCAAGGCCATTGACCGAGGCGATGATAAACGGGTCGCGATAGCTGAAGTAGCCATCATCGGCCACATCGCCGATGCGAATAAAGGAACCGTCGGCGTCGGTGCGGATGATGGCGGTGAAAATGTCATCCCGGGTCCTGAACTGCTCATCTACCCGGACGATGAATTCCCCAAATTCTGTCTTGGCATGGCCGGCCGGCAGATTGACATTGGCCAACTCCAGGGCACGGGCCACCTCGTTGAAGGTGAGCCCGTAGCGTCGCATTTTCTCGGGGGAGAGCAGTACATGAAATTCCCTGGTGAAATCACCGGTCAATTTCGCCTCTTTGACACCATGCACCTGGGCCAGCGGGATTTTCAACTCTTCTGCCACCAAGGCCAGGGTGGTGTTGGAATGTTTGCCGGAGATATTGACGCTGATGGTGGGGAACCAGTCGTTCACATCGAGAAAATTGAAGACCGGGGGCTCCGGTAGATCCGGCAGATCGTCGAGAATGGACAGTACCTCCAACCGTACGTCATCAAAGTGTTTGCGATAATCGCTGTCATCGACGAACTTGATCACCACATTTGAGCGCTCCCGATAGGACACGGACTGGATGTAATCGAGATTTTCCACATTCTCCAAGGCGTCCTCTATCTCGTTGGTGATCAGCTTTTCCACCTCTTCCGGCGAGGCCCCCGGTAAAAAGGTGTTGATATACATCTTGCCGAATTCGATATTCGGGTAGCGCTCGGCAGGCATGCGCAGCAGCACAAAGGCCCCGATTACCGTAAGCAGGATAAACAACAGGTTCAGGACAACTTTTTGCCTGAGGGTGAAGTTGATAAGGTTTTGCATGATGTCACGGTGACGCGACCACAAGTTGTGTGTTTATCGCCGACCAGTGTCTGTCTGCCTGGGATCAGCCAGGTACCGCTGTCCGGCTTTCAGTTGTTCCCCGGAGACGATGGCGATGTTGCCGTCATCTTCCATGCCGATAAGAATAACCTGTACGGTGGTACCGTCAGGCTTGAGTAGCCATTGCGACTCATAGCGATTGATCAGGGCGGAAGCGGGAATGGCGAAACTGTTGCTCTCCTCCAGGCTTGTAAAACTGATCTGGGCGCGCATGCCACCACGGATTATCCCCTGCCGGTTGGTGTCAGGTGCATGAGCTTGGGTATCGATCATCAGTTCTACTTGAATCTTTCTGGTGGTGGGTTCGAAAACCGGCGAGGTCCGGTAGATAGTGGCCGGCAGGACCAGGCCGAGATCGGGCAGCTCGATTTGCAGGTTGCTACTCTTCTCAATGGCCAGCAGTTCGCCATAGCTCACGGCCAGCGGTACCAGCAGTTGCTTGAAGTCCCCCAGCCGGGCCACAGACTTGCCCCCCTGTACCAGTTCACCTTGCTCGATAAACCGTTCTATCAGCTGCCAGCCGGCTGGAGCGGTGATGGTATGGCGTACGAGCTTTTCCTCCAGCCGCCTCGCCTCATTTTGTAACTTCGTGATTTCTATTCGGTTCAGGTCGGCGGCAAGCTCAGCCTCGTCGAGTTGCGCCTGGGGCGCCGATTCCTGCCTGCGCAGGCTGGTAAAGCGAGCCAGGGTCTTCTCCTCCTGGGCAAGCTGGCGCTGCGCCCGCTCCTGGTTGACTTTGTTGGCAACGATATCCAGCTTGATAAAGGTGGTATCAATCTCCGCGAGTACACCATTGTCGGGGATTACATCGCCGACGTCAGCATAAATCGCATCACACCGGCCGCTCACCTCGCTGCTGACGGTGACCTCTTGCCGGGGATAGGTAAAACCGGTGAGGGTGACGGTGCGGTAATAGGGGTGCAACTCCACCAGCTCCCTTCCATGCAGGGAATGCGTCATCACGAGCACAAGGAGCATTGCGGTGAAGCGTGCGGCCTGAATTTTCGGCACAAGAGATCCGTTTAGTGCGTGAAGATTTGGCTTGTAAAGTGTTTGTGCCAACATGCGAACTGTTTGCAGGCAGCAAACCTCTCTCAAGCGGATGCCGGTCTAAAATCGGAACCAATCTGTTGGGCCTTCTACCTCATCTTATCATTATAGGTATGAAACTCAATAAGCTAGCCAGGTAAACCGGACTTGGCTGGCGCCTTGTGGTGTTGCAGATGAACGGTTACGTAGGCGTAAAGAATATCGCAAGGTGGGAGTTGAGAGCTGGTATCGGCATGACATGGGAACTCTGCATAACACTCTAGGGAGATCTTGTTAATTGTCTGTATATATGAGCTTTATTTGTGGTCAAGATGTTGGGTGTGATGATATGCCTGCCAAATAGTTGTTGACAAAATATATTGCGCAATATATTTTGTCACAAATATTATTACGCAATAATATATTGATAAACTCAAGTTATTTCGATTGTTTAGTAAGTTTATTTAATTCTTCTGCATATTTGTCACCAGCTCTTCTGGAGGGCTTACGTGCAGGGAAGTGTCGTTGGTTGTGCATAAGTGAGCCTGTTGTCGAAGTCGCTGACGGTCTCCGCTTATGTTACCGCCGGGATTCTTGCAGGGAGTATGGGATGCGACGTATGAACAAAGTAGAGGTAAAGGGCCTGTATAAGGTCTTTGGTTCCGATCCTGGAAAGGGGATGAAACTTCTGGAGGATGGTAAAACCAAAGAAGAAATATACGAGCAGAGCGGACTCACGGTTGGCGTCCAGAATGCCAGTTTTTCGGTTGAACAGGGTGAAATTTTCGTCGTCATGGGGTTATCCGGTTCCGGGAAGTCCACTCTGGTGCGGATGCTGAACAGGCTCATTGAGCCAACTGCAGGTCAGGTGCTGGTTGACGGTGAAGATGTGTTGAAGATGAGCAAGCAGGATCTGGTGAAATTCCGTCGTTCCAAGACCAGCATGGTGTTTCAGTCCTTCGCCCTCATGCCCCACCTGACGGTACTGGAAAATGTGGCTTTCGGCCTCGAACTGGACGGGGTAGAGAAAGGCCTGCGGGAGGAGCGTTCGCTTGATGCCCTGAAACAGGTCGGCCTGGAGGACTGGGCCAATGCCTATCCCAATGAGCTGAGTGGCGGTATGCAGCAGCGCGTGGGGCTGGCCCGCGGCCTGGCAGTCGACCCTGACATCCTGCTGATGGATGAAGCATTTTCCGCCCTGGATCCCCTGATTCGCACCGAGATGCAGGATGAACTGCTCAAACTGCAGGACCGGCATGAGCGAACCATTATCTTTATCTCCCACGACCTTGATGAGGCGCTTCGCATTGGTGATCGCATCGCCATCATGGAAGGCGGCCGGGTCGTACAGGTGGGTACTCCGGAGGAAATTCTCCAGAACCCAGCTGATGATTACGTACGTGCATTTTTCCGGGGCGTAGATCCGACCGGTGTGATCTCCGCAGGCGATATTGTGCGCGATAATATGCCGACGGTGATCTGGCATACGCCCGAGGGAAGTCCAAGGGCGGTTCTTGAGAGACTGAACAATCAGGATCGGGAGTTCGCCTACGTGCTCGATTCGGAGCACCGTTTCTATGGGGTGGTATCAACTGATTCCTTGCGTGATCTGCTCGAACGGGGGACCTCGAAAAAGATCGAGGATGCGTTTATTCCTGGAGCTGGAGCGGTGCAAGAGAATGATTATTTGCAGGATATCCTGCCTGAGGTTGCTTCACACTTATGGCCTATCCCGGTAATCGATGAAGAGAAGAAGTACCGTGGTGTGGTTTCGAAAAACCGTTTTCTACGAACTCTGTACCGAGCTGAAAACGGTACCCATTTCGAGCAGCAGGCTCAATCGTAAACACAGCGCCACATTTCGCAGGAGAATGAGATGGTTAGTTTTGAAGAGAAGGTAATCCCCTTAGATGAGTGGATAACAGATTTCATTGACTGGCTGGTGGAGGGATACCGCTGGTTCTTTCAAATAATCAAATGGCCCGTAGAGGTAACCCTTTCTGGTATGGAAAACGGGCTGCTGGCCATACCGCCCCTGCTCGTTATTGCTGTTCTTGCAATTATCGCCTGGCGAACCACTTCAATTCGCCTGGCAATCTACACTGTCGCCACCTTTGTGTTCATTGGTCTGCTGGGGCTCTGGGAAGAGACAATGGTGACCCTGGCCATGGTGTTTTCATCGGTGGTATTTTGTACCCTGGTTGGAATTCCTTTAGGCATTTGGGCTGGCCGAAGTGATCGTTTTGAGTCTCTACTCCGGCCACTGCTTGATGCCATGCAGACGACACCGGCCTTCGTGTACCTGGTCCCCATTGTCATGCTCTTTTCGATTGGCAATGTGGCCGGTGTCCTGGCCACCATCGTTTTTGCCCTGCCGCCTGTTATCAGGCTGACCAGCCTTGGTATCCGTCAGGTACATCCGGAGTTGGTGGAGGCCGCCCTTGCTTTTGGGGCGACAGGGTGGCAGGTGCTGACCAGAGTGCAGATTCCGTTGGCCATGCCGACCATCATGGCCGGGCTCAACCAGACCATTATGATGGCTCTGTCCATGGTAGTGATCGCGGCGCTTATTGGCGCCGGGGGGCTCGGCGCGCCGGTTATTCTCGGTCTCAATACGCTGGACATCGGTCTGGCAACCATTGGTGGCCTGTCGATTGTCCTGGTAGCGATAGTACTTGATAGAATTACCCAATCCTTGGGAAATATAAAAAAATAAGTAATGGAGGAGTGACCATGTTGAAGAAATTGTGTATTGCCACAGCGGTAACAGCCCTGACGCTCGGTTCAGTAACCGGCCTGGTGTCTGGTGTGGCGGCCGATGAGATGAAGCCTGGTAAAGGGGTAACTGTTCAGCCGGCCCGCGCCACTTGGAATACGGGCTTCTTCCAGGAGGCACTGGTTCGTCGCGGTCTTGGTGAGTTGGGTTTCAAGGTGAAAAATCCAAAGGATCTGCAGAACTCTATTTTCTTTAAAGCTGTAACCCTTGGTGATGTAGACTACTGGACCAACGGCTGGTTCCCGATGCACAATGCCCAGTTGCCGAAGAACTTTGATGAAAAGGCTGAGAAAGTGGGGTATGTGGTGAAGGCTGGCGGCCTGCAGGGCTATATCGTCTCAAAAAAGCACGCCGAAGAGCTGAATATCCAGTCCCTGGCTGATTTCAAGCGTGAAGATGTGGTGGCTGCTTTTGACAAAAACAAGGATGGCAAAGCAGATCTCACCGCCTGTCCTCCTGGTTGGGCGTGTGAAAAAGTCATTGATCACCACATGAAGGTTTACGGACTTGAGGATCACGTCAAGCCGATTAAGGCCTCCTACGAGGCGGCCATGGCCTCGGCGCTGGCCGAGTACAAGAACGGCGAACCGGTGTTCTTCTATACCTGGGCACCAAACTGGACCATCCATAAAATGATGCCGGGTGAGGATGTGCTCTGGATCAACGTTCCGGAGATCAAGGCGACCGAAGCGCAGAAAGCGGCTGAAGATCGCATGACGGTAAGCGGCATTGAGGGGGCGGTCTCCGATCCCACCAAGATGGGTTTTGTAGTTTCCGATATCCAGATTGTTGCCAATAAGAAGTTCCTGGAAAAAAATCCTGTCGCAAAGCGCTTTTTTGAAGTATTTACACTACCGCTTTCGGATATCAATGAGCAGAACACCCGCATGAACGATGGCGAAAAGAGCAAGAAGGACATCGAGCGCCACGTGGATGAATGGATCGAGAAAAATAGCGAAAAGTGGAACGGCTGGCTGACTGAGGCCCGGAAAGCTGCCATGTGATGTGCTCTCCCGGCGGCTTCTATCCCGAGTCGCCGGGACCAGAGTGCTGCAGCGCTGGCAAGTTGAGGAAGCTGCAAAATCGAGCTGCGTGTAAAAAATATCTGGAAAAGGTGAGAAAAAAAAAGCTAATATTTGCGGATCACTTTACCTGGAGGAAGTATGTTAGAAAAAAATTCGCGATCTCATGCTGTTACCCAGCAACTTCGCATTGTGTTCAAAGCGATGCAGGCGCATTCGAAAACTGTGGAAAAGGCCTGCGGCCTTAGTAGTGCGCAGTTGTGGATGCTCTATGAGGTCGCCCAGACCCCAGGTTTGAAGGTTTCCCAGCTTGCTACGCTCCTCTCTATCCACGCTTCCACCTGTTCCAATATGCTGGACAAGCTGGAACGCAAGGATCTGATTTCCCGTGATCGCAGCAAGACCGATCAGCGCTCGGTTCATCTCTATGTAACGGAGGCGGGCAAGGAGCTTTTGACCAAGGCGCCCTCGCCGCCCCAAGGCAAGTTGAGTGAGGCCCTGGAGCGACTCGGTGAAGAGCAGCTGAGCAGTTTAGAGTCAGGTCTCGGCAGCCTGATCGCTACCTTGAACTTGAAGGATGACAAAGCGGGGCTTACCCCGATTCCTTTTGAATAGGTGCAGCCAGAAAAGTGGTGCCCTGATTTGAGCTCTACAGTTCCCATCTGTTTCTCAGCGTTCTCCTGCCACTTTTGGGCCGGGAGAGGGGGCGAACGATTTTTAAAGCGGGACAACGCCTCTCACACCTAACACTCCACGCCACATATGGTGCTTAACGTACCGGTGTGGCTGGCGCCTGGATTTTTCATTGAGCAAATTGTGATAAAAAAGACTGAGATGGACACCAAGGCAGCGAAAGAATATTTTGCCGCTGACCGTTTTGCGGCCCTGACCGGTATAGAGATTGTTGAAGTCCATCCGGGGTATTGTCGGGCAAAACTCGCAATAACAGAAAACCATCTCAACGGTGCGGGTGTTGTTCAAGGTGGAGCGATCTTTACCCTCGCCGACCTGGCCTTTGCCGCAGCCTCCAACAGCCGTGGCCAACTCGCTCTGGCAATAAACGTCAATATCACCTTTTTAAAAGGCCGTTCATCCGGCACCCTATATGCCGAAGCCACCGAAGTATGCGAACCGAACCGGCTGGGCGCCTATGATGTCCTGGTGACGGATGATGAAGGAGAAATCATCGCCAGGTTCAACGGCATGGTGTACAGAAAAAAATAGAGGTAAGGTGCTGGAAGTTGAAGGATAAGGCGAATTGTAGAATCATGCTTTTTCTATGAGCAGTTTTTTCTTCATCGGTCAGACCTTTCCCAGTACTTTTTCAGCTTTTTTATACCCCAGTTCGATCATCTCCGCGGCCCTATCAAAATCCAGGGTGCCGCAGGCGTTTCGCGCTATTTCGATAGTGTGATCCGGAGGATAGGCCGCCAGCTTCTGCCTGGCGATGGTGGATTGCATGGCATCAAAGGCCTGGTTTGAGATCTCAAAGACGTCCCGGCTGGGTCTTTTGGGGTGGGCACTATTTTGCAAAGATGAGATGTAAGCGGCAATTTTCTGGTGGAATTTCTCGAAGTTGTCCTGCTGTGTATGTTGGGCTGGGGGCGGTTCATGCTCGGCAGCCACCGGGCCGCCCAGATTGACGGCGATGGTCATATCGCTACCATCGCCGAATGTTGGTGCAATGGGGACCGGGTTCAGCACGCCGCCGTCAATCAGGCTCACACCCTTTCGGACATGCGGGGTGAAAAACATCGGCAGGGAAATCGAGGCCCGAATGGCATCAAACAGCTTGCCCGAATTGATCCAAACTTCTTTTTCGTTCTGCAGATCTGCGGCAACGGCAGTGTAGCGAATTGGCAGCTCCTCGATCAACTGGTCGCCCACCAGCTCCACCAGGGTGTTGATCACCTTGTCTCCTTTAAATAACCCCGAGGTGCTCCAGGAGACATCGAGCAAGGAGATCATATCAAAATTTGTTATTGCCCGAACCCACTGTTCAAATTCTTCAAGCTTATCCATGGCGTAGATGCCGCCAACCAGGGCTCCGATGGAACAGGCGGAGATGGACTCAATCTGGTAACCATGCTCCTCCAACCACTGAATAACGCCGATATGGGCGAGACCGCGGGCTCCGCCGCTTCCGAGAACCAGTGATACAGTGTTATGCTTCATGGGATGCTCACCCTGTTTTACGTGCGATAATGTTGAGCCACTTTTGCTGCTGGTTATCTGTTGTGGTACTCTGGCTGGTAAACATGTCAAGAAGCTGCATTTTAGCGCAGCTTTCCAATAATTGTCTTATTTCACCTGGATGGGGGAAACAAAAAAACCTTTCCGAATCTGCAGGGGAGCGGTGCTCTTTAAAGGACAGATACAGAATTCCTCCGGGCAACAGAGCCCTTGCAAGCTGTTTGAAGACTGCGGACAGCTCCCACTCGGGCAGGTGCAGCAGGCTGGCGCAGGCCCAGATGCCGTGATAGGCGTCGGTGATGTTGATATCCTGTGCTTTTTTCACCAGCACCTCCTGGCCGAGATATGGGGAAGCCTGAGCGGCGATGGCTGGTGAGGCGTCCATGGCTGTAACTGTAAAGCCTTCCTCTAAAAATGCCTTGGCGTCTCTGCCAGAGCCGCAGCCGAGATCGAGGATATGGCCTCCAGCTGGCAGCAGGAGGATAAACTTTAGTCGGATCTGCCGCATATCCTGTTGCCTTGTGCGTTCCACATATCTGGCGGCGTTGGTATGGTAGTAGGCCATGGTCATCTTGTGAAACTGGTGAGCGGCGACTGCCTGTACCAGAGGGATGTCGGCCGGGGCCCAAGGGAACGACGAGACACTTTCGGCGAGTTCAGCTGCGGACAGCCAGCGGATCGTATCGTGATCCCTGAGAGTGAAATCCCCACTCAGGTGGCGGACCATGTAGCCAAGCAGCCGGATTGTTTTGCTGCCATAATCGTGGATTGATTCGCCGACCAACTCACCGACCTGGCAGTGGATACCAAACTCCTCCATGAGTTCCCGGCTCAAACATTCCTCGGGCGTTTCATTTTCTTCCAGTTTGCCGCCGGGAAACTCCCAATGACCGGCCAAATGTAGTCCGGCCCGTTTTCTGGCGACCAGAAAGGCTTCTTCTTTTTCAATGATTGCCGCGGTAACTGTAATCATGTCAGTGCTGCTGAAGTGATGGGAAGTAAGATGACTGCTATCAGGACAACGATATGGTACAACTTTTTGCAGGATTAGACATGGGAAACGATATTCAATCGTATCGAAAGACAGCAAATCTCCCAACACCGGTAACCGTTCTGCAGTAGTGCGGGCGGGGGCAAATTCTTCAACTAGGTCTGTCTGGAACTGAACAAAGGGGGAAGTTGCTCCTGGATGACGGGGTGGTGTGATCAGGGGGCGGATCTCAGCAGGGAAATTATAGGACCCCTGGCCGAATCAGTACCGGTTACGGCCCAGCCGGTCCATGGCGCTGCTGAGGTCGCACCGTCAGCCCGCACCATGAAAAATTCCGAATACCTGGCAATGGCCAGGGCCTTGGATAAATAGAAGAGCACTATCAGGCGCACCGCCCAGGTGCTGGGCATTGCCAGAACGACCCTATAGGAAAAGTTGCGCAGGTGTCAGGTTGACACCTGCGCTTATCGCTGCCATCTGCTGTGGATTGCCCAGCATCAACCTCGTCTGTCAGCTCTATGCTCGAAGTTGTCATTCCTGGCGATTTTGTGGTGGAATTCGCTACTCTTCCGGACTGAACTGGGATTTGTCCACACCACACAGCGGGCAGGTGAAATCATCCGGCAGAGCGTCAAACGGGGTACCCGGTGAAATTCCCTGATCGGGAAGACCTTCAGCAGGATCGTAGACATAACCGCACACGTCACAGACATATTTTTGCATAGCTGTTCCTCATGGTTCGTAATTGTGAAAAGTGTCTTTGAGTAGTCAGGTGAAGAGGCGTTGCTTCATTTCATCCTAGCACAGCGCACCAAAAAATCATATTTGAGCCGCAGGAAGATTCCAGGTACAGGAGTTTCCGGTGCTGCCCGTTTTTCGGTTATGTTTGTCCTGTATCCGGACGTGTCCAGAGTGTTTATTGGCAATGTCCTGGTTTTTGAAAGGCCGGAGTTCATCGGGGAATGGCAACCTGGTTGATTTGCGGCAATTGGTCTCAGGGATATTTTCTCGGTAGAATAACTTTGGAGATGGAGCGGTTTAATTGAGCTCGGTGGCACCGGTTGATGTCAGGTGTGTCTGTTTCCACATTTCAGACGACGAGATGAGGCAAAAACAAAAAAACATTCAACAAAGGAGATCTGAGATGTCTGCCAAAAAAATATTGATGCTGGTTGGAGATTATGTAGAGGATTACGAGGTCATGGTGCCGTTTCAGGCGCTCTCTATGCTCGGGTATCAGGTAGACGCAGTGTGTCCAGATAAGAAGGCCGGTGATTTTGTGCGCACCTCCGTCCATGATTTCGAAGGTGACCAGACCTACAGCGAAAAGCGGGGCCATAACTTTACCCTGAATGCCGATTTTGATGCTGTCGATACCGATGTCTATCTGGGCCTGGTCATCCCCGGTGGGCGGGCGCCGGAATACCTGCGCTTAAATGACAAGGTCCTGGGTATCGTCAAGGCTTTTGCCGCGGCTGAAAAAACGATTGCGGCCATTTGCCACGGTGCCCAACTCCTTACCGCAGCCGGGGTACTTGCCGGACGTGAATGTTCAGCCTATCCGGCCTGTGCTCCGGAGGTGGCCGCGGCGGGCGGTACCTATGTGGCAGTGGACATGGATGCAGCCCACCAGGAGGGCAACCTGATCACAGCCCCGGCCTGGCCGGCACATCCAGCCTGGTTGGCCAAATTCGTGACCAAACTGGGGGCGAAGATCGAGATCTGATCCTGATTCCTCATAGGCGGTAGGACAGGAGGCAGGACCTGCCAGAGAGGTCCAGACAAATGACGCTGGAATGGGCAGGATAAATCGCTGACCTCCTCTTTTTTTATCAAAAAATCTGGACAATTGCCTTCAGGCTCTGTATTGCTGCGCGATGTTGCCCAACGAAACAGTCAACTGAAAAGCGACAACGAAAATAGCTGTTGCGGAATCGAGGCTCACTGACTGCAGTGTCTCCCCGAAAATGCGCAAGCCCTGCTCAACTTCTTCACAACGGTGATTTGTCACGGTTGTAGCACCCATGGAGTCGATCATGTCCCCGTCACGTTTGAACAGATTGTATAACTATATTGTAAAGGAAAACCTTGCCGGTGTTGCGGTAAATGCCGGCCCGACCCTGACCTATCTAACCGGTCTGCACTTCCATCTGATGGAACGCCCGGTGGTAATCGTCTTTGTGCCGGGTTGTGAGCCCACTATCGTTTTGCCGAAACTGGAGCTTGCCAAGCTCGATCATCTGCAATGGCCAGCGCGGGTGTTCAGCTACGGTGACAACCCCGCCCAGTGGGGCGAGACCTTCCATGAAGCCTTGCAGGGACTGGGAATTGAAGGCACCAGCATAGGCGTTGAGCCACGCCAGATGCGTGTTATGGAGTATGACTATCTGCGCAGCGCCCTGGCTGCCGACTACGTAGACGGCTCATCCGTATTTACCGCTCTTCGCGCGGTCAAGGATGAAGCGGAAATTGCCGATATGCGCAGAGCGGTTCAAATTGCAGAACAGGCGCTTGAGGCCACCCTGCCCATGGTGAAGATCGGCGTTACCGAGCGTGAGATCGCAAGCGAACTCTTTATCCAGTTGATGAAAAAAGGTTCTGAGTCCGACCTGCCGTTTAACCCGATTATCGCCGCAGGCCCGAATGGCGCCAACCCCCACAGCCAGCCATCGGATAGGCCCCTGGCGGAAGGGGACCTGCTGATCATCGACTGGGGGGCAAGGTACAACGGCTATTCCTCCGATCTCACCCGTACCTTTGCCGTGGGAAAAATTGACGAGGAGGCTGAGAAAATTCATACCGTTGTGCAGGCAGCAAACCGGGCCGGACGTGAGGCTGCAGCTGCAGGTGTGCCCTGTGCCCAGGTGGACAGGGCCACGCGCAAGGTGATTGTCGACGCTGGCTATGGCGAGTTTTTCACCCATCGAACCGGCCATGGCATCGGCCTGGAGTGTCACGAAGAGCCCTATATGCACGGCGAGAACGAGCAGCTGTTGGAAGTGGGGCATGCCTTTACCGTGGAGCCGGGCATCTACCTCAAGGGGTGCAATGGCGTGCGCATCGAAGATGATGTGGTTGTCACCAAAACAGGTGCGGAGTCCTTGTCAACCATGAGCCGGGAGATCCGGGTGGTGGGGTAAAGCTAAGGTGTCAGTGTGGCCGGGGGAGCATGTCTCCCCCGGCCACACTGATGGTGGAAGGTCGCGGTCATCATTCTATGTTTCGCAAATGAGCCCGGGTGAATTTAATATCGGTGTAGTTCGCCTCAACCCCCTGCTCCTCGAGGGCGGTCTTGATCTCCCGCATGGTCGCGTCCGGCATCCGGCCTATCACCGTTGACACCGCCGCGACTCGCTCTTCGGGCAGAAAATCCCTGACCGGGAGTTCGCCTTTTTCAACATAATAGGCAAGGTGGTTTTCCACGGTACCGGCGGTCAGTTCGCGCTGTGCCGCTATTTCCCTGATGGTCTTTCCAGCCTTGAACAGGTTGCAGCTCTCTTGCTTGGTATTGGCTTTTGGTTTCGATTCTTCTGGCTTTTCCGGTGCGGCTTCCCTGTGGGTTGGGCTGGTTGTTGCCCCCTTTGCCGGTGAAGTCTTTTCTAAAGCCTGCAACAGCGGCATGTCGGGCAGCTGAACGGCTTCGATGCCATGGGTCCTGCGGTAGGAGGCGGCCAGCGCAATGAGCTCGTCACCGTAACTGTCGGCCAGTTTTTTACCGATGCCTTTGATGCTTTTCAGGGCAGGCAGGCTGTCTGGCAGGTGGACGGCGATCTGTACCAGCGTCTTCTGGTGCATGACCTGAAAAAGTTGCAGGTGTTTTTCACTTGCCTTTTTGCGTCGCCACTCCTTGAGTTGCTCAAAAAACTCGGGATGTCCCACATCCGCCTCGCTGTAGGTCGGAGCGACAGGCTTTTTCTTCGGTTTGGTGGCTGCTATTTCCGCGGCGGAGAGTGCCCGCAGGTACGTTGCCGGGGAAAAATCGGTCATGGCCCGGACTGCGGCCAGTTTCACCGCGTACTCCTCCTGAAACCACTGCAGGGAATTGTTTACCCGCTTGCGCACCTCTTTGTTATCTGTCTCGATGGACATGTTCTCGGCAACATTTCCGAGAATTCCCGTAAATTTCTCCAGAAAATAGCCGGCGGCTTTTTCAAGCCGCTCACGAATAACCGGATCAGTGATGGGCTGGCTGGTTTCGGAAAACAGCCCATGCAGCTGGCGACGGAAATTCTCGCCGACCTTGGTAATCTCCTCCTTACATCGTTCATCGCTTTCTGCCATGTCGCTGCCGTTATATACCTGTAGAACAGATGCATTGCGGCGCAGATGACCAGCCAACCGGCCCAGGTTGCTCTGCAGCTTGTGAAAATCGAAACACTCCATCAAGAGCTGCTGCTGATAGCGGATCTTGGCTAGCTCAAGCTTCTCGCCCGAGGGCGAGTTGTTGGCCGCCTCCCGGATGAAGCGTTGAACTGTGTGGTCGGTGCGGATGGAAGATGATGAGAGGGGGGAGCTGAGTACCATCCCCTCAAAGGTCCGGCAGCGGCTCAACGCCACGTATACCTGGCCATGGGCAAAAGCCGCCTGGGCATCAATGATCGCCTGGTCAAAGGTGAGCCCCTGGCTTTTGTGGATGGTAATGGCCCAGGCCAGCTTTAAGGGGAACTGGGCGAAGGTGCCGATGGTCTTCTGGTTGATCTCGGAAGTATCCGGGTCGATGCTGTACTCGATATTTTCCCAGGTGGCGCGCTCCACCTCGATGGTCTCCAGCTCATTTGGGCAACTCACCTCGATCTCTTCACTGGACATTCTGGTGATTTTACCGATCTTCCCGTTGAAGTAGCGTTTTTCCGGTGAGCTGTCGTTGCGCACAAACATCACCTGGGCGCCGACCTTGAGCTGCAGCGCGGCGGCGGTGGGGTAGGTGTGTTCGGGAAAGTCACCGTCCAGTTCCGCCTGGTAGTTGCCGGTCAGTCCGTCCAGCTCGGCGAGTCTGGAGTTGTTGATGGCGTCGGCGCTGGCGTTGTGGGTCGACAGGGTGATGTAGCCCTCGCTGTCTGCGGGTTTGAAATCAGGCAGGTAACGGCTGTTCAGCTTTTGCAGGCTGTCGGCGTTGAGCTTGTTGTCCCGCACCCCGTTGAGCAATTCGATGAAGCTGGTGTCTGACTGGCGGTAGATATGTTGCAGTTCAATGGGAATCAACTCGGTCTGTCTCAGGGCCTGGCTGCTGAAGAAATATGGGGAGTCGTAATGTGCTCCCAGGATCTGCCAGTCGCTCTCCTTGACCACCGGCGACAGCTGGTGCAGGTCACCTATCATCAGCAGTTGCACGCCACCAAACGGAGCCTCGGTTCGGCGGTATTTGCGCAGCACGCAATCAACGAGATCAAGCAGGTCGGCACGAACCATGGAGATCTCATCTATCACCAGTAGGTCCAGGCTACTGATAATGTTTCGTTTCTCCTTGCTCATCCGATGTTTGTTCTGTTGGGCGAACGGGTCGGTGCCAGGAGTATAGGGGCCGAATGGCAGCTGGAAAAAGGAGTGTAAGGTGACGCCGCCCGCGTTGATGGCGGCAACACCGGTGGGAGCGGTGACGATCAGCCGCTTTTCGGTCTGCTCTTTTATCTTGTGTAAAAAGGTGGTCTTGCCTGTGCCGGCCTTGCCTGTCAGGAAAATATTGCAGCGGGTATGCTGGACAAACTCTTCAGCGTATTGCAGTTCTGGATTGTGCATGAATATTGGTTGATAAGCAGAGAAGGTGGCCCAGCCTGACGACTGTCCACTTCGTATCCGTTTCCCCTGCTCGGGTATATTTTTCAGCTGGAATGGATGGAGGAGAGCATCCTGTTCACTTCTTCTATTTCTTTGGCGCCGAACAGGTCGGGGCGAAAATCAGGACCGGCCCACGCCACCATAGTTGCGTGATCGTCGTGGCTTGGGTCGGTATAGGCCTCTAAGAATTCCTGGTACCCCCATATACCGCCGATATTTTCAGGTGGGCAGGCTCTTTTGCCCTTGATTACTCTGGGCGATGAGCTGTCGTGGCCTGTTTCTGCCGGAGAGAGCCGTTTTTCAATCTGGATCTGATGCTGCCAGTAGTCACCGAAATCGTACGTATATTCAAATCGGTTTACGGTGTCTTGAGCTACCGAGTGGAGGCTGAAGGCATTCTCATCCAGCTGGTGCTCGCTATAGCTCATGTCATCGCTGGGCCCGTAATCCACCTCCTTGATCCTGAACTGGTGGAGGTGGCTGTTGAGCCAGCCCATGCTGAGCTGGATTACCAGGTGCAGCTGGGCAAGGGTGATAGAGCCTGGCACAATCACCCGTCGCCAGATCGGTGGTTTTGCTTCCTTGAGAGAAATTTTCAGCTGGTAACAGGGCGCTGTCTGGGCTTTTGGGTAAAGAGGCCCTGCTATTCTGCTCGTTTTGACTCTGTTGGTGAAATCCACCTGGATGATTTTTGATTTTTTGGAGTGAGCGTCCATCGCTGGTTGGCGATCGACGGCCTTGGCCATTTTGCCCTGACCGGTAGAGTTGAGCACTGAACTGCTGGTTGGCTGGGCATGCTCGGGAATAACTTCCCGCATTTTCTCGGAAAAATTCTGCAGCGCCTGCACCGCAAGCGGCAGTGCCCCAAGCAGCAGCGCCTGAAAATTGCGATCCTTCTCACCAGATTGCAGGTCATAGGCGGCAAAGAGATCATTGAAGACCTCGTCCGGTATGCGCTCCAGAAAGAACCTGACCTCAACCGGGTCCGCCAACCCCTGGATGACCATCATACAAAAAAACAGCTCCTCCAGCTCGCTATCGGTGAAGTCGGCAAAGTTGCCCTCGGCCTGGGGGTCCCAGACATCCGGGCACAGGGAAAACGCTTCCTCAAGGCCGCTCACCCACTCTCTTACTTCACCGATATCAGCCTGCTTCAAGGTCTCAATGGGATAAGGGAAATGGAGCTGCCCCTGCTCCTGCTGGGCGAGAAAGACCGAGTAGATCTGGGTCAATGCACGGGAGATCGGCCGGTCCGCCTGGCAGCAACCCTTATCGCAGGACTCTTGACCATAGACTGCATCCAGCCATTCGTCCCGGTCAATATGGGCGGGGGTGATGGCCAGCCCAAACATGAAGCCCATGAGCTCATGGTAGGTCAGGGTGCCTGCCGGCAGGGGAGCAATTTCGAGCAGCTCCTGGAGAAGGGCTTTTTCGGTGGGAGATAACATATCTTTTCTCAGGGCCGCCGCAATCTGGCGGCAGGCGAATAGATCCGGATATATAGATGCAAACTTGTGGAATAGGCTGATCTGGTGTCAGTTTCGTGCTCTGAGTATACCCAATCTGCAGGAAATTGAAACAGCCTTGATGGCCCTGCAGGCAATGGTGGCAACTGGGTCTGAAAAGAGGATCGCTCAATGAGCGGTGGCGGTGATGGCCAAAGAGCAGGCGGAGCCCCTGGGGGCGGCCTTGGCCCAAGAGCTGCCGATCGGGAATATTGTGAATTAATTCTTGTTATTGCAGTGGTTGTGGGTTTTGATGGGCCATTGGTCCCAGGTAGATTTGCTACCCGGGCAACAGAGGGGTATGGATGTTCGCAATCAGGATATTACAAAGCATGCGCTATGGTTGCCAGGCAATGTAAAACTACACTTTGCGACTGGAATTATAACCTGCACGCACCATGTGTACGGTCTATCGGTGGGATTGGTTTTGCCTGTCAGCTTCTGCTCTGTTTTCTGCTGCAAAGCCGGGATGCTACTGCGGAGCATTTCGTCATTCACCTGATAGCTGCAATCTCTTTTGTGCCATTACTTTTTTTCCCTTTAAGAGACTGGCGGATTGGTCATAAAGCGTATTTTGAGCTGCTACTTGCCGTAACCATCCCATTATATTTCACTTATTTGTTCATCGGAGATATCTCTTCGTACTGGGCGGTAACCTTGCTCGCCGGTACGGTTGCCTATGCGTTTTTTGCCTGTTGGCAGATCGCGGTGTTCCTCTACCCTCTGGCTGTGTCGGCAGCGTTCACGCTGGTCCATGTTCTCCACCCGGGACAGGCTGTCGCCTCCAACGAACTCCTCTATACCCAGCTGGTTGCCTTGTTAATCTTCATCATGGTGCAGATCGTGAAAAACGTGCTGGCCGCCTCCCATAAGGCCATGCTTGGCCTGAAGGAAAAAGCGGATCAGCAAAATGAAATCTTTTCAGCCCTGTTCGATATCTCAGTGGAGGTGAGCCGGGTAGACGATTTAGACGAGATCTTCCATCTCCTGTTAAAGCGTTTCGAAACCATTTTCCCCGGTCGCGGATTAGGGTTGATGGTGGAGGGGCCGCGGCAGGAGGTGATTGCCCACATGGCCTTTCGCGGCATCTTGGAAAAGGATACGTCCTACCTGCTGCGGGAACATTCGCAGCTACTCGGTCATGCCCTGATGAGCAGGGGCCGGGATGGGGAGACCATCTCGGCCGTCGCCGGCACGACCTGGCAGGTGTTTGGCGGCGGCATTCACACCGCCTCCACCCAGGGGATGGCTGTCTATTGTTTCAAGCTTTTTATCAAAGGCAAGAGGCTGGAGGAGGGCGAACGACGGACTCTTGAGGTCTTTCTGGAGACAATTCGAGGCCTTTCCCGTTCCCGCATCCAGGCCTTGGAGCTGGAACGGTTTTCCCATACGGATCATTTGACAGGCCTGTTAAACCGCAACTATTTCGATAGGATTTTCGATGAGTGGAGCCGTAATGCGCGGCCTGAGGCACCATTTTCCTTGGTGTTTGGAGATATCAACGGATTGAAACGGGTGAACGATACCTACGGCCACAAAACCGGTGACCTGCTGATCAGGGCGGCAGCAACATTATTGGTGAAAAACGTCAGAAGCTCAGATTTTGTTTTTCGGCTTGGCGGTGACGAGATCGTCGTACTGTGTCCCGCCACCTCTCGCAAAGAGGCGGAGACGCTGGTGGCGCGTATCAGGGACATGCTGGCGGATGCAGTCATTGACTGCGTCGACGAGCAGACGGGTACCAAGAGCCGGGAGCAGCTCCGGATCAGCCTTGGGGTGGCCTGTTCCGTTGAACGAGGTGCCGAAAAGATGCTGGCCTTGGCTGACTCTCGCATGTTCCAGGCCAAGAAAGCCTGGTATGCCGAACATGGCCTGGAACGTTATCGCCAGTGAGGTCCCAGGCCTCAACGCAGATTTTACTCATCCGCACCGTCATCTCCAGCCTGTTTCGGGCTGTCATCTTGATCGGTGTTTTCATCGGTATCTGCATCCGGGTCGTTATCGTAGAGTTGTTTTGCTGCAAGCAGTAAAAAGCCCATGGCGACCACGGGGGCGAACTGGGGCAGCAGGCCGCTGAGGCGGTGTCCGGGGTCAAGCAGGTAGCTGGAGCCATACTTCAGGCCGAGGTAGCCGATTATTGCCATCAGGACTGAAACCCACCAGGGAAATCGGGTCATACCAGTTCCTCCAGCACCAGATCCACCATCTCCCGCACCTGGGGATTCGGGTCCTCTGCCATTGCGCGGATGTGGTCGGTGGCCTCCTGGCCGCCGATGATGCCCAGCACGCTGACAGCCTCGCCGCGGATGTTGGCGGAGTCAGATTGCAGTAGCGCTGTGAGGGAGGGAATGGCTCGTCGGGTCATCTCCGGCTCAAGCTTTTTCAATTCCTCAAAGAGCACAGACACACCGATACGTACCGCAAAACGTTCATCATCCAAAATCTCGCCGGTCCATTCATAGTATCGGGGCTCGTGGCGGTACATGGCGATGATGTTCTCCACATGCCCCTGTTCCAGGAAATCGGCTATGACCTTTTTCAGCTCTGTATCACTTACTTCATTCATATACTTTTTGTCGGTTGAGAAGTTGTCCGTAAACGGATTCAACGAGTTCTTCCTGCCAGCACATAATCTGCTTGCTGGCTGCAATCTTGGCAAGAAGTTTCTTGAAGGGAGTTCCAACGGGAACAAACAGGAGGGTCCACGGCGGGGGAGAGCCGTCTCCTTGGGAGCAAGCGGCTCATTAGAAATGAAAGATGTTTTTGAGCTTGGTTTCTTTGGAGTAACCGAATTTTGCCTCTAAGGTTAAGCGGAGGCCGAATTGGGCCTCATAGTTGTCCTCTTCAGGGAAATTGACCCATGGCGAGACTTCATACATCAGCCATTCCCGGTGACCCTGCTGCCGGTAGCGAAGGCGAAGTATCAGGTCCGCCAGGCGATGGGAGGGATCTGTTTCAAAACTGTTGGTCCATTCGTAGGCCACTGCCCTGGTATCGGTCAGGAATTGAAAAAGGCTGAAGCTGAGGGAATGGTCAAGGCTGTCTTCATCCTCGCGGATATAGAGAACAGCGGTGTTCCGGTAGAGGTACTTGTCCAGGAATTCACGTTCAAAATCCAAGGAGTTGTAGTTTTCCCAGCCGTCATCGGTGTAGTAGCGGACACGCTCAACGAATCTGCCCTGCCATCTGCCAAAGTTTTTGAAATAACGGAAGCGAACACCGGCGTAGAGGTAATCGAAGGAACCACCGAAGGAAGTCGAAATGTTATACTTGTCTGTGGTTTTGATGAAGTACTGCAGGGCGGCGGACAGGTCGTTGCGAATGGTGTTTGATGAGCTGGGATTGGCGGAAATGTTCCGGTCAATGGGGTCATCCACATCGTCTGAGGCAAAAATGACCAGGTTGAGTTTTTCTTCAAGCTTGGGCAGGTGGATGCGCCAGCGGACCGAGGGACTTACGTCAAATCCATCTTCTTCGTGATAGCTGGTCTCGAGGCGGAGCTTGGCCCGGGTCTTGTTTTCTTCTGCCACAAAGCGGGTGTCATCGAAGAAGTTGTCAAACCACTGGGCCGCGGTGAGGAGCATCTTGGTGGCCTGTTCTTGGGTATCATCAACCAGCTCATCGATCTCGAGATCGATATCACCAAGATCACCTTCCACACCTTCCAAACGCTCCTGATGGTAATCCCATATGGTGTACTCACTGTCGGCGCAGGCAACACTACTCCCCACGAAGAGAAAAAGTGAGGTGAAAACAGGGACAATCAGCCCCTGCAACCACCAACGTTGCGTCGCCTTAGTCATTTTGTTCATAAGGGGTTAGGGGAATTTGCGAGGTCTATTGTTTGTTAGAGTATATGTCAGTCGTAGTTGAGAATTCAAGCAACTTATTGGTTGAGGTATGCGGAGCTGAAGGTGACAGTTGTGGCAGGAAAAGGGCGGGAAGACACCAGGGGTGAGGGAGCAAGAATGGTGCTGTCTGAAGTGGCGGCCAGGACTGGTTTGCACCACTTTAGGGAACTAGGCGGTTAAGGGCGGTTACTTTCCTGGGGGCTATGATGAGGCGAATTCATCCACATTGCTTTCCAGGTCAATGGCGACCAGTTTGGCATAGTGGCCCTCCAGTGACATCAACTGGTCGTGGCTGCCACGCTCGATGATCCGGCCGTTTTCCATTACCACGATCTGGTCGGCGCGGCGGATGGTGGACAGGCGATGGGCGATGATGATGGAGGTGCGATCGGCGAAGACGTCCTGCAACGCTTCTTCCAGGATATTTTCCGATTGGGTATCTATGGCTGCGGTTGCCTCATCTAAAATCAGGATCTGCGGATCCCGGCACAGGACCCTGGCAAAGGACAGCAACTGCTTTTCACCGGTTGAGAGCTCCTGGCCGCCTTCGCCGATCATGGTGTCCAGCCCCTCAGGCAAGCGGTCGATAAAGCGTTGCATACCTGTTTTGTCCATGATCTCTTCCACCCTGGAGCGAGCAAGGCCTGTATCCATCACGATATTGGTGAAAAGGGTATCCTGCAAAATGAGCACATCCTGCAGGACAACACCGACGATATTGCGCAGGCTGTGGACGCTGAAGCCTGATACTGGGCAGTGGTCGATGGTGATCTCACCCTGTTGTGGATCGTAAAAGCGAAGCAGCAGGTTGACCAGGGTCGTCTTGCCTGAGCCGGTGGTGCCCACCAGCGCCACCGTCTGACCGGCTTCAATCTTAAGGCAGATATCGTGGAGCACTGGCTGCTCCTCGTTGTAGCCGAAAGTGACCTTGTCAAAAGCAAGTTCGCCCCGTAGCGGTTCCGGCCTGTCGCAGGTCCCTCGGTCCTCGAGGCTGGGCCTGGTATCGAGAAGCTGGAAGATCCGTTCAGCGGAGGCCATGGCCGACTGGACGATGGAGTATTTCTGACTGAGCTCGCGAAGGGGCTGGAAGAAAAGGCGCATATAGGAAATAAAGGCCACCAGTTCACCGATGGTCAGCTGTTGGCGGATAATCTCTCCACCGCCATACCAGAGAATAAGGGCCAGGGCAGCGGAACTCAGAAATTCGGTAAGCGGCATGAAGGCCCCGAACAGTCTGATCTGGGCCAGGGTCCGCTGCAGGTAGCCCTGGCTGAGCTCTTCAAAATCCCCCTTGGCCGTTTGCTGGCGGCCAAAGAGCTGCAGGATGGAGATGCCGGCGATAGCTTCGGATAAAAAGGAGTTGATGCGGGCAAGCTGGGTACGGATAGCGCGGAACCGTTCGCGGGCCAGCCGGGCAAAAATTACGGTCATTATCAGCGATATCGGTACCAGCAGGGACATGATTGCCGCCAGCCTGGCGTTCATCATGAACAGGAGTACCAAAATGCCGATAATCCGCAGCAGGTCGTTGAACATGGTGACCATCACCGAAGTGAACATCTCGTGCATGTTCTGGATATCGTTGGTCAACCGTGTAACGAGTTTGCCCGTGGGATTGGCATTGAAAAAGGGCAGATCCAGGCGCAGCATGTGACCGAAAAGATCCTGGCGGATGTAGTGCATGATCGACTGACCGATGTACTCGAGCAGCACCACCTGCAGAAATGAGAGGAAGAAAACCGAGATGACCAGACCGCCGTAGTAGAGCGCGGTGCGGGTCAGGCCTGAAACACGGAGGGCCGTGTCAAGGCTGGTATCGGTGATGAACCGGTCGATGGCAAGCTGCATCAGCCAGGGCTGGGCCAGGGTTGCCGCCGTGACGGCGAGGGAGAGGATGACCGCGCAGGAAAAGGACAGCCAGTGGCGTGTACTGTAGCCGGCGATGCGTCGCCAGAGTTTGAGATCACTGATCGAGACAGGGTGGCCGCCTTCATCGTAACCGTAATTTCTCATGATGCCGGCTCCCCGTTGGTGTTGTGCCTCATCTGCTTGTCGTACATCGAGCGGTAAAGCCCGCTGTGTTGCAGGAGCTCTTCATGTCTGCCAGAGTAGGCAATTTTGCCTTCTTCAAAGATCAGAATCCTGTCGGTCATGGAGAGCAGCTTGATCCGGTTGGAGACGATAACCACGGTTTTTCCGGACAGCCGCTGCTGCAATCCTTGAAAGACCTCATGCTCGGTGGCAACGTCAACGGCGGAGAGACCGTCATCTATCAGGAGTAAGGGCCGGTCGCAAATCAGGGCCCTGGCCAGGGCGAGGCGCTGGCGCTGACCGCCGGAGAGCTTCACCCCACGTTCTCCGATCATTGTCTGGTAGCCGTCGGCAAGCTCCATGATATCGTCATGGATTGCCGCATGGCGGGCGGCGCGTTCGATTTCCTGCTGGCTGGCGTCAGGTTGGCCCAGGGCGATGTTGGCACTGATGGAGTCTGAAAAAAGTATTGGCTCCTGGCCGACATAGGCAATATGGGCGCGTAGATACCCCAGGGGCAGGCGATTGACATCCCGGCCATCGAAAAAGAGCTGGCCGTCAGCCACCGGGTAGAGCCGGGCCAGGAGTTTGCACAGGGTGGACTTGCCGCTGCCGGTTCTGCCGGTGATACCGTGGATGCCCGGGCCCAGCTCGAGCTCGACACTATCGAGAGCGGGGCTGGTGCCGCCGTTGTAGGAAAAGCTAAGTTGCCTGAGCTGGTAGCAGGGGTGCTCCACCTCGGCAAAGCCGGTATCCCTGACCACCGGCAGGCTCGGCGGGTGGGTGACCACCGACCGGATTCGGCCTAAGGAGGTGAGCCCTCTCTGGACCAGGCTGGTGACCCAGCCGATGGCCATCATGGGCCAGACCAGCATGTAAAGGTAGCTGATAAAGGCCACGAAATCACCGATGGTAATCTCCCCTCGAATAACGAGGGTGCCGCCAAACCAGAGCACCAGCAGCATACCGAGATTGCCCATCAGGCCGGCAATGGGAAAGATCAAGCCCTGGATAAAGGCAACCCGCAGATTGGACCTGACATATTTGCTGCCAAGGCTGCCGAATCGCCTGCCCTGGAACCCCTCACTGGTGTAGGCCTTGATCAGCCTGATCGAGACCAGGGTGGAGCGTGCGAACTCGGTCAACAGGGCAAACTGTTCCTGCACCGTGTTGAAGCGCATATGCAGTTTGGCTGAGAGGATCTTGGTGAACAGGGCCAGAAAGGGCATGGGCATCAGCGCCAGGAGGGTCAGTTTGACATGGATATGCAGCATAAAACAGATCGCCGCAACCGACATCACCGAGGCGTCGATGGCGGCCACCAGCCCCATGCCGCAGGCCATTTGGATGGCGCTTAAATCGTTGCTGGATCTGGCCATCAGGTCACCCGTGGTGTGCTGTTCGAAGAAGGGGGCGTCCATTTTGAGAATGTGGCCAAAGAGCCTGTTGCGGATGGCCCGCTCCAACAGCCGTGAGAAGCCGATAATCAGATAGCGCCAGCAGAATCTGAGACAGGCGACCACGGTGGCGATCAGCAGGATCAGGCCGGCCAGGGCGAGCAGCTTGGCATCGGTGATTTGCCCGGCTGCCAGGCCGTCGACCCCGTGCTTGGTGATGCGGGGAATGATGAGCTGCAGCAGGTCGACAATGATGAGGGCCAAAAAGCCCAAAGCCAGCCGCACTTTATATTTCTGAAAGGAGGGGGTGACCAGCTCAAGCAACTGTGTCAGGCGTATTTCCCGTGTAGTACCGGTTTTTTTAGGAGTTGCTCTGGTCACGTTGTCAGCTCGTTCTTGTGGTTTGTGGTCCTGGATGATCCAATTCAGGTATAACAGACTACACGGTGAAACCCAAGTGCAATGCGCGCTCGGAACCAGTTGTTATCTTCAGAAATCTTTTACAAATCCCTGTAGATGATTATGGTTAGCCAAGTGGCCTTGTGGCCATGGCTGGCCGCTGCTTGCGGCCGCACCAGACAAGACTATAAAACGCCGACGCCGTAATGGAAACGTTCATGACTGAAGTGATCCTGGAAGCAAAACAGCTATCGAAGACGTATGTCATCGGTGACCGGCAGGAGTCGGTCGTCGAAGATATTTCCCTGCAGATAGCTGCCGGTGAGTGTGTCGTCATCACCGGCAGCAGCGGCAGCGGCAAGACGACCCTGCTCAGCCTGCTCTCTGGGCTTGACCGGCCCAGCAGCGGCCGGATTTTGTTGGCCGGGCGTGACATTACCGACCTTGGCGAGGATCAGCTGGCGCCGGTACGCAATGAGATGACAGGTTTTGTCTTTCAGGCCTTTCATCTGGTGCCCTCCCTGAACGCCCTGGAAAATGTGATGTTTCCAGCGGAGCTGCGAAGGGATAAGGAGGCGGCCGAGAAGGCGGCGATCCTGTTGAAAAGAGTGGGGCTCTGGGAGCGCAGACAGAACTTTCCCCAGCAACTGTCCGGCGGGGAAAAGCAAAGGGTTGCCATCTGCCGGGCCCTGATCAATGCGCCGAAGATCGTGTTTGCCGATGAACCCACCGGGAACCTCGATTCGGAAAATTCACAGGCAATAATTGAACTGCTGATGGAGTTGCACCGGGAACACCGCACGACCCTGCTCATGGCAACGCACAGCCCGGAGGTGGCCCGACGTGCGGACAGAACCCTCAGCCTGCATGACGGGCGGCTTCTGGTGCAGTCATGATTCACTGGCAATTTTTGTTACGCGAAATAGCCCAGTCTCGCAACCAGGCCGGAATTTTCACCCTCTGTGTGGCGCTCTCCATCGCCACCATGGTGGCCCTGAACAGCTTTAAGCGGGATGTGAACCAGACCATCACCGGGGATGCCCGGGCGCTGCACGGCGGCGATATCATTCTCCACTCCCACTATGAGTTTTCGCCGGCGCTGACCCAGGCGGTGGGCGAACAGCAAGACCAGATCCTGGCCCAGACCCGGAGTTGGGAATTTTATTCCGTGGTGCGCAACCCGGCAAACGAGGCCACCAGGTTTAGTAATATCCTGGTGGTCGAGCCTTTATATCCGCTCTATGGCGAGGTCCAGCTCCAGTCTGGCCGCACGCTTCATGAGCAGCTCACACCGGGTAGCACCGTGGTGGCACCTGAACTTCTGGAAATACTCGGTTTGGCCGTGGGTGCACGCCTGCAGGTGGGGCAGCAACTGCTTGAGATCGTCGATGTGGTGGTGCGCGAGTCGAGCAGGCCCATCGATGTCTTCAACTTCGGGCCCAGGGTGTTCGTGGCAGCCGCCGATCTGGGCCGGCTCGATCTGGTTAAACCGGGCAGCAGGGTGGAGTACGAGTGGCTGCTGCAGGTTGCAGACGAGAGTCGCATGCGTGCGGTGGCAAGTGCGCTGGGGGCCGTGGCGGTTTCCGGCCAGGAACGGGTGTCCACCTATCAGAACGCCCGCTCGGGCTTGAAACGCTTTTTCGATAACCTGCTTTTCTTCCTTTCCCTGATTTCGATCTTTACTCTGCTGCTGGCGGGCATAGGCATGCAGAGCTCTTTAGGGGCTCTGCTTCGCGAAAAGGAAAAGAGCCTGGCCATCACCCGTGCCCTGGGCGCCACTCAGAAATTTTTGCTGAGCCATTATCTGCTGTTGGTGCTCATTTACGGGGCGGTGGGCAGTGCGCTTGGCATTCTGGCCGGCGTGGGGATCAAACAGAGTTTTCCCATCCTCTTTGCCGGTCTTATCCCTGCCGAAAACATCAGCGGTTTGGGGGGACTGGAAGTGGTCAAAGGGATGCTGCTCGGCTTGGCTGTGGTCTGTTTTTTTACCTTCCTGCCGCTCTACCGATTACGCGAGGTGAAACCAAACGTCCTGCTTCGCAGCGAAGCGGGTGAAACCGCGCGCGGCCTGACCTTTTACCTGTTCATCGCCACCGGGGTCGTTCTGCTGGGGCTGCTGGTCGTGGTGCAGTTGCAGGATACCCAGATCGGCCTCTACTTTATGGCTGGAGTGATCGGCCTGATTCTGCTGGTTTCGGTCCTGGCGCGACTGACCCTGGCCGGCCTCGGCAAGCTGCCGATCACCGATCTCAAGAGACGGCAGGCGGTACGATCTCTTTTACGGCCGGGCAATTCCACCCGCTCGGTGGTGGCGACCCTGGCCTCCGCCATCGCCGTTTTGCTGGCCATTTTCCTGATGGAATATAACCTGCACCGAAGCTACGTGGAATCCTATCCCGAGGAGGCCCCGAACCTCTTTCTGGTGGATATTCAACCTTCCCAGCAGGAGGGATTTCTGGAGCTGGTCGGTGAGGAGGTGCCGCTTTACCCGATCATCCGGGCCAGGTTACGGGCCATAAACGGCGAGCCGGTGAAACGGGGTGAGCGGCGCAACCGGTTTAGCGACAGCCTGAGCCGGGAGTTCAACCTCACCTACCGGGATAACCTGCTGGACGATGAACTGATTGACGAGGGCCAAAGGTTGTATCGATACGATGAGACGGGGAAGCCGTACCTGCAGGTGTCCATTCTCGATACTGTGGCGGAGATGGGCAGCATGAAGCTCGGCGATGTGCTCGACTTTAATATCCAGGGGGTACCGGTGCGGGCTGAGGTGACCAGTATCCGCACCAGAACCAAGTCGATGCTGTTTCCGTTTTTCTATTTTGTGTTTCCCGAACAGTATCTGAAAGAGGCGCCCCAGACACTGTTTGCGGCAATGCATGTAGATGAGAGTGAGATCACCGGCCTAGAAGCCAGGGTGGTGTCGCGATTCCCCAATATTTCTGTGATCAACATGGCCCGAACCGCAGTGCAGCTCGGGGAGGTGATGGCCAAGCTCTCAGGCATTGTCAACTTCTTTGCCTTCTTTTCCATCTTTGCCGGAGCGTTGATAATCATCAGCTCGGTTCTGGCCACTCGCCTGGCGCGGACCCGGGAAGCTGTGTATTACAAGGTTTTAGGCGGTGGGACTCAATTCGTCATTGGTGTATTCCTGTATGAAAACATACTGTTGGGCCTGTTAAGCGCCAGCCTGGGAGTACTGCTGGCCCAGCTGGGCAGCTGGGCTCTTTGTCATTATCTGTTTGATATCGGTTACAATCCAAACTGGCCGGTGTCGATTGTTCTGGTTGGGGCGACGCTGATGATGGTGGTTGGCGTGGGCATGCTCAGTTCAATGACCATTATCCGTCAAAAGCCCGGAAATTTTTTGCGGGAGCAGACCGTTGAATAACAAGCCTGGAATGTGGAAAGGCGCGGTGCTTGTGCTGGCCGCCAGCCTGTTGGCGGCGCTGGCGCTGGTTGGCTGTGAGCGGGAAGCCGAAGAGGTGGAGCAGGTGGAGGAGGAAGTCTATGTCGGCAGGATTGTGGCCGTTGGTGACAGCCTCACCGCGGGCTTTGGCCTGGAGGAGAGCGAGACCTATCCGGCCCAGCTTCAGCGTAAGCTGCAGGAGGATGGCCGGAAATTCGAGGTGATCAATGCCGGGGTGAGCGGTGAAACCTCCAGCGGGGCCCTTTCGCGCCTGAACTGGATTCTGACCCAGAATCCGGATATCGTCATTTTAGAGATCGGTGCCAATGACGGTCTGCGGGGCCTGGATCTTTCCGTGCCCAGGGATAATATCTCCAAAATTCTCCAGCAGCTCAAGGAGAGCGGGGTTGTTACCATCCTGGCCGGGATGAATATGGTGTGGAATCTTGGGCCGCAATATACCTCCGAGTTCAATGCCCTCTATCCGGCGCTGGCCAAGGAATATGAGGTGATTTTCATGCCGTTTTTCCTCCAGGGGGTGGCGGCGGTGGCCGAGTTGAACGCAGAAGATGGCATCCATCCCAATGCAAAGGGATACGCCGTGGTAGTGGAAAATCTTTATCCGTATGTTATTGAAGCAATACAGAAGCTGGAGCAGCAGCGTCAGGAAAGCCAGGGCGGGGAAGTGCCGCAGGCAGAGGTGGTTTCTCCAGAGTAACGATGAACCGGCAGAGCGATTATGGCAGTTGACAAGGATTTCAGTGAATCGGCACAGAAGGTGATCCTGGAGAGCATTTCCGACGGGGTGTTCACTGTGGACCACAACTGGCGGATTATGTCCTTTAACCGGGCGGCCGAAGAGATAACCGGTATCCCCCGCCAGGAGGCCATAGGCCGGTATTGCTGGGAGGTCTTCAGGGCCAACATGTGCGAGAGCGACTGTGCCCTGAAACGAACCATGCAGGAGGGGAAGTCATTTACCAGCTCCTCGACCTACATTATTAACGGTCGGGAAGAGCGGGTGCCGATTACCGTGTCCACCGCCCAGCTGGTCAATGGGGCGGGTGACATCCTGGGTGGGGTGGAGACCTTTCGTGACCACAGCCTGGTGGAAGAGCTGCGCCGGGAGCTCAGCGGCCAATATCAGCTGGCTGACATAATCAGTCGCTCTGCAGCAATGAACAAGATTTTTGCCATCCTGCCCCAGCTGGCCCAAAGCGACAGCACCATCCTGATCCAGGGGGAGACAGGTACCGGCAAAGAGTTGCTGGCCCGGGCCCTGCATTCGCTTTCCAGGCGAAAGGACCATTCTTTTACCGCCATAAATTGCGGCGCGCTGCCTGATAACCTGCTCGAGTCGGAGCTGTTCGGCTATAAGGCCGGTGCATTTACCGGGGCGGACAAGGACAAGCCTGGGCTCTTTGCCGCCGCTGAATCTGGCACCATCCTCCTGGATGAGATAGGCGACACCAGTGCCGCTTTCCAGGTGCGTTTGCTGCGGGTGCTCGAAGAGCGCGAGTTTCAGCCCCTGGGCAGTGTGGAAACTGTACCGACATCCGTTCGGGTGATTGCCGCCACCAACCGCGACCTCGAGGAGATGATTGCCGCAGGAGAGTTCAGGCGGGATCTCTACTATCGCATCAACATCCTGCGCTTGGAATTACCCCCGTTGCGGGAGCGGCTGGAAGATGTCCCCTTGCTTGTGGAGCGTTTCATCGAGCGGATGAATTTGCGCAGAGGCAGTGAGCTCACAGGGGTGGCGCCGGAAGCCATGACCCTGTTGCTGAACCATGATTATCCCGGCAATATCCGTGAACTGGAAAATATCATTGAACACTGTTTCGTCCTCTGCCGCGGTGGTGAGATCAGCCCGGCCCATCTCCCGCCATACCTGCTCAGGTCTGCCGGCCTGGCCGATGGCGGAATTCCGTTGGTGACCCGGCCCACACCCCATTCGTTGAGCGAATCAGTGACCAGCCTGGAGGCGAAAACCATTCTGGCGGCGCTTGAGCGCAATAACATGAACAGGACCAGAGCTGCTGCTGAACTCGGTATGCATAAATCCACCCTTTATCGCAAGATACACAAGCTCAAGCTTGACCTTCCCGACCAGGATGGCCGTAACGGTCATCACTCCTAACCGTCGCGATTCGACTGTCGCAATATCGCGACTGTCGCGACCAGGTGCGACAGTATATCGTCGCATCTCTGCACCACGCATCTGATCGTCCCTGCCTGATCCAACTGATTAAACCAGCTGAATATTCACTGTAAACAGACTATTGCATGAAATTTATGTGCATATGTTTAGTTCTGGAATGGCCTTTGCTTACCATGAAGTGTGGACCATGGGGAGGTGTCTTGATGAAAGTAGCCGTAACCGTTTGGGGGAAGCGCATATCACCGGTCTTTGATGCCGCGACCACTCTGCTGGTGCTGGAGCTCGGTAGCGATGTTGAGCGAGGAGGGACCTATTTGAGCTGCAGCTGCGAGAGCACTCCCGGCGCCATCCGTATCATGCGTGCTGCGGATGTCGGGGTATTGATTACCGGAGCAATTTGCCGGGAGGCGGCAGTGCAGTTGGAGGCTGCCGGAATTCAGTTGATCCCTTTTGTCGCCGGCAGAGTTGACCATGTGCTTGGCAGCTATTTGAGCGGCAAATCCTTAACCGGCTGCAGGATGCCGGGTTGGTGCGGAGGGCGTCATGGCCACGAACGAGGGCATTGCAGACGCTCTTTCCGTAAAGAGCAGGCAAAGTCGAATCCAAGATCCGCCGGGATCGAGGAACAGAAGCAGGAGGTGGACAATGCCAGGATTGAATAGGAAAGGACCACAGGGAATGGGACCGAGGAGCGGTGGCGGCCGAGGCGATTGCCGCCAAAACCTTGCCGGACAGGATCAGGCACAAGGCCCGATGCCGGGCCATGGTCGCCGAGCAGGTGGCCAGGGCAGGGGCAGGAGCGTATGGTGCTCCTGGGGCCGGATGGCGAGCGGCTTTCTGGGCCGCGGAGCCGGGAGAGGCTTGGGCCGCGGAGGGCTTGGCAACAAGCCGAAGGTTTGGCCGGATGATGATACCCCGGATCGGCAGGGGACAGAGAATAAAGAGAAGGGGGAGGAGTGATTGATGACGAAGAGATTTACCTCCATTCGGGAAAACGAACCGCTCCGGGTGGTGGTGGCAAGCAAATTAATCGCCCGGATGGCGGATTTCCAAGAAGGCCTTGCTGTCGGTGCCGAGGTGGAGATTTTTCAGGCTGATTCCGGAGAGGGGGTTCTCCAGCTTTTGGCCGGTCATACCATAGACCTGGTGGCAATCGACGGCGAGGTGACGGACATGGCCGGCCTTGGGCTTGCCAAAGAGGTGGCCCGGTTGCATCCATTTGTATCCAGCGTGCTGGTCAGCGAAAAGTCGGAGGCAGACTTTCATGAAGAGACGGAAGGGTTGGGGGTCTTGATGCGCCTGCCGGATCCGCCGCAGGAGGCTTCGGCGCTACGGGTATTGCACCATCTGGAAAAGACCTTTGCGGCCAGAACCGTTGAGAAGTGAATCCGTCATAGAAAAGGGGAGAGAAATGATAATTAGCGTTGCCAGTGGCAAGGGTGGTACCGGCAAGACCACCTTTGCCACAAACCTTGCCACTGCCCTTGGTCCTTCGGCCCAGCTGCTCGATTGCGATGTCGAAGAGCCGAATGCTCACCTGTTTATGAAGCCGGAGATTGCATCGTCGGAGACGATCTACACCTTTGTGCCCCAAGTTGATGATCAGCGGTGCTCCGGGTGCCGAAAATGCGCTGACATCTGCCGCTTTTCGGCGATCACCGTCGTGGGCGGCAAGGTCCTGGTGTTCCCGGAGCTCTGTCATGGCTGCGGTGGTTGTCTGGAAGTCTGTGAGGATAGCGCGATCAGTCCGGGGAACAGGGAGGTTGGGGTGGTTGAAGAGGGGTGGAGTGGAGAGGTCCGTTTTGTCCACGGCCGGCTGCGAATCGGGGAGGCCATGGCGCCGCCGTTGATCAAGGCTGTCCGTCAGAAAACGGAGCAAGCCATCGATACCATCATCGATGCACCGCCCGGCACGTCCTGTCCTGTTCTTGCCTCCATGCGCGGAGTCGATTTCGTGGTGCTGGTGACTGAGCCGACGCCCTTTGGCCTCCATGACCTCAAACTTGCGGTGGAAGCGGTCAGGGTGCTTGGTATCCCTTGCGGGCTGGTGATAAACCGTTCAGACCTGGGTGATGACCGGGTACGGGAATATGCCCGGTGGGAGGGGCTGCCGATTTTGCTGGAGATACCTTTTGACCGGAAAATAGCCGAAGCGTATTCACAGGGCAGGCTGCTGGTGGAGTTGGCGAGTGGCTGGCAGGAACACTTTATCGGGGTCCGCGACAGGATTGGGATTCTTGCTGCATGCGAAGAGTGAGGGAGGAGCTATGAGAGAAATCGTGGTGATCAGCGGCAAGGGAGGTACCGGCAAGACCAGCTTGACCGCCTCATTTGCGCTGCTGGCGGGGAAACAAGGCGTTGTCTGCGACGCAGACGTAGATGCGGCGGATTTACATCTGCTGCTGGCTCCGCAAATCGAGCAGCAGTCGGATTTTATGGGAGGCGGTTGCGCGGAGATCGATTCCCTTCGTTGCAGCGAATGCGGCAGGTGCCTGGAGCTGTGCAAGTTTGGAGCTATCTCCGAGGACTTTGTGGTGGACCCGATTGGCTGTGAAGGCTGTGGCGTCTGTGTGGATCTGTGCCCGGAGCAGGCGATTGATTTTCCGATTCAGAAGTGCGGGGAGTGGTTTATCTCGACCACCCGGACAGGGGCAATGGTCCACGCCCGCCTCGGTATCGGTGAGGAGAACTCCGGTAAGCTGGTGAGCCTGGTTCGAAAAGAGGCACGGGAGCTTGCCGAGCGCGCAGGGCTAGACCTGCTTATCACTGATGGCCCGCCAGGCATAGGGTGTCCCGTCATTGCCTCTATGAGCGGGGCGACTGTGCTGGTGGTTGTGGTCGAACCAACCATGTCCGGTTTGCACGATATGGAGCGGGTGATTGACCTGGCCGCCCATTTCAAGGTGCCTGGCATGGTGCTGATCAATAAGTACGATCTGAACCCTGAGGTTGCCGCAACTGTAGAGGGGCGGGCAACTGAACGTAATATGGCAGTAATCGGCAGGATCCCATTTGATCCTGATTTCGTGCACGCCATGGTCGCAGGTCAGAATATCGTCGAATATGCGCCGGCTGGCAAGACGGCAGCGCTGGTCCGGGCTGCCTGGCAAAAGGTTCTTGAGTCCCCCGCCATGAATCTGGCCGGTATCAGGGATTTTGCTGCAGTGGTTAAATAACGATCGAAATCATTATGACAGGAGAATGAAACACATGTCACGAGTAAGAATTGCAATACCCTCAGAGGGCGCAGGTGGTCTGGATGGAATGCGGGCCGGACATTTTGGACACTGTGATGTCTTTACCTTTGTCGACCTGGTGGACGGGGAGATCGAATCCGTGTCCACCGTCGACAATGTCTCCCACGTTCAGGGAGGCTGCATGGTACCGGTGAATCTACTGGCAAGTCACAAGGTGGATGCCCTCATCGTCGGTGGCATCGGTATGCGTCCGCTGATGGGGTTTCGACAGGTTGGTATCGAGGTTTATCACGAGGGTGAAACGCGGGAGATCCGACCGGTGGTCGACAACATGATAGCTGGAAAAATCCCTATGATCAGGGACAATCAGGTCTGCGGCGGCGGTGGTAATCAGTAGCAAAAAAACCATGGGGTTGAATACCCCATGGTTGAACGGTTTTAAGGCAATATCTCAATACAGCGAGGGACCGACAATGAAGATTGCAGTTACGGCGCAGGGCCCGGGCCTGGAAGACCTGGTGGACCCAAGGTTTGGCAGAGCGGCCTATATCCTCATCATCGACCAGGAGACCAAAGAGGTTGAAGCGGTTGATAACTCGAAAAATATACAAGCCTTCAAGGGGGCTGGCATTCAGGCCGCAACCTTGGTAAGCGATAAAGGGGCCCAGGTACTGCTCACCGGCTACTGTGGTCCCAACGCCTTCACCACGCTGCAGGCGGCTGGTGTCAAGGTCGTCAACGATGTCGCTGGCACAGTGGCCGATGCCGTGGCGACTTTTGCCAGCGGAGAAGTGAAATACAGTGAGCAACCAAACACCCAAGGACATTGGTAACCCCGATCATAGTTGTGCCGTTCGGCGGCGCTACAAACCGGTTGTCGGCAGACAAACTGGTGCATTTCGTTTTGAATTGAGCTGAAGTTACCTGCCTTTTGGCAGGGAAGTAAGGGAAAAGTCAGTACTATCTGCTACTATGGCCTAAGATGGTTGGTTTATGAGGAAAATACATGAAATTTATGATTTTTTTTTATGCAACCTGTTGGTGAAGAGTTGTAGTAGTTGCAGGATGTACGCGAAATTGTGATGGTTATGTGGTAAAAGAATTTTCACTTCTGTCTTGGATTACGGATTCATTTTGCGATATACTGCCGTGAAACCAGACTGAAGGGGGCTCAATGGACGATGTACAGACGTTGCTGGAACGGATAAGAAAAAATGTTGTAGCAGAGGCTGAACAAAAGTTTGCTGACGAAACTTTTCAGCACTTGCGCTTTTCGCTTCGCAAGGGCCGGATGCAAGATGCCGACGCCACCGCCTGTGTCACCAAAAGCGGTGGTGAGATGATGGAAATCTATCTGAAGTTTGAAAACAACAGAGTGCGGACGGCGACGTATCTCACCGATGGTGATAATGCGGCGTCAATGTGCGGCTCATGTGTCACCGAGATGGCGATCGGCAAAACTGTCCGGGAGATGATGAATCTCAGACCATGTGATGTCATTAAGCGGATCGGCAGAAATGGTTCCGGGTTGGAGCAATGCGCCCTGCTTGCCATCGAAGGGCTGCATAAGGCCCTGGAGAATTACAGCAGTGCCAGGGGGGGAAATACCACGGTACCGGTGAAAAAGAGCAAGCCACAGTTTATCGCAGTGGGACGCAGTGCCAATCATTCGCAATACCCGCACTAGTTGGTCACGAACAAACCACACACACAGGTCAGACCTGTTCCTTGCCCCGCTTTTTGCCGAAAGGCGTAAAGCGGGGTTTTTCTTTTGTCTTTCTTTTACATCGTCTCCTGGGCCGTATATGGGCCGTGAGGCATAACCAGTCCCAGGTGATCGCCTGCTTCCCCACAGAAGGCTGTTTTCTTCCTGCTTCTCCTTGAATTTTCTCCGCCCAGTTGATGTAACAGTAGAAGAAGGGGCTGTCACTCTGGCACGCCCAGCATTTGAGCTGATTTCATTCTGGCTGGAGAATTCATCCGGGTCTGGACACATTGAGCGGATAAAAGGAGTCGATATGCCAAGAAATATCCCTGTCGGAAATGGGAGTCTGTTGGTGAACTTTGACGAGAAATACCAGCTGAGAGATATTTATTGGCCCCATGTGGGGCTGCAGAATCACACCATGGGGGGGATCTGTCGCTTTGGCATATGGGTTGACGATACCTTCAAGTGGGTAGGCGATGATGGTTGGCAGCGCAGGCTCACCTATCAGGAGGATACCCTGGTGACTGAGGTGACGCTTGAACATCCACAGCTGCCGGTGCTCATCCGCTGCCGAGAGGGAGTTGATTTCCACTGTGATGTCTACCTTCGACTGGTCGAGGTGGAAAACCACAGTGAGATCGAGCATGAGGTCCGCCTGTTCTGGAGCATGGATCTCTCCATTAACGGACATAGCGTCGGTGATTCAGCCTATTATGAACCGACGCGGCGCTGTCTGTTTCATTATAAGGAAAAGAGCTGGTTCAACGTCAATGTGGCGCAGATGGTCGGCGACGAGCTTGTTTGCGGGGCTGACCAGTGGGCGGTCGGGGTGAAGAATACTGGCGGGAAAGAAGGAACCTGGAGAGACGCAGAGGATGGGCAGCTGTCAGGCCATGGCGTGGCTCAGGGATCGGTGGACTCGACCATAGGCCTGCATCTGCGGGTGGCACCGGCTGAGAGCAAAACCGGAATGTACTGGTTTACGGTGGGAACCAATTTCCAGGAGGTGTGTGAACTCAGTGACATGGTCTGTGCCAAGAGGCCGGCGCATCTGCTGGAGCGGACCAGGCACTACTGGGTGCTCTGGGCCAACAAGGAAGCGCATCATTTTGCCTGTATTTCCGAAAAGCTGTGCCGACTGTATCGACGCAGTTTGCTGATTCTCCGAACCCAGATCGATAACCGGGGCGCAATCCTGGCGGCAAACGATTTTGACATTGCGGCCTTTAACCGTGACACCTACTCCTATATGTGGCCAAGGGATGGAGCGCTGGTGGCCGCGGGGCTGATAGACAGTGGCTATTCGGAGGTCAGCAGGCGTTTTTTCGATTTTTGCCATCGGGTGATCACTGATGACGGGTTTATGCTGCACAAGTACAATCCGGACGGCTCCCTCGCCTCCAGCTGGCATGGCTGGATGGTGGACGGCGAACAGGAATTGCCTGTCCAGGAGGATGAGACAGCCCTGGTGATTTGGGCCTTATGGCGACATTTTCTGACCTTTCGTGATATAGAATTTGTCAAAAAGCATTATCGCGGCCTGGTGATCAGATCGGCGAACTGGCTGGTGAAGTACCGTTGTCCGGACACCCAGCTGCCACTGGCTTCCTGGGATCTGTGGGAGGAGCGGCACGGAGTGCATGGCTGGACTGTTGGGGCCGTCTGGGGGGGATTGCAGGGGGCTGCCAATTTTGCCGAGGCCTTTGGTGAGACTACGTTGGCCCAAAGCTACCGCAAGGCGGCGGCTGAGATGAAAAAGGCGGCCGTGCAGCATCTCTGGCTTGATGAGGAACAGCGATTCTGCAGGAGTTGCGACAAGGGTTGTGGTCGAGAGTATAAAAAAGACCCGGTGATGGACTCGTCGATCATGGGCTTGTGGTATTTCGGCATGTTTGCTCCGAATGATCCAAGAATTGTTTCCACCATGCAAGCTCTTCAGGACAGGCTTTGGGTTGCAACCAGCGTGGGCGGCATGGCCCGCTACGAAAACGACTATTACCATCAGGTGAGCAGTGACCTCGCCAAGGTTCCCGGCAACCCCTGGTTTATCTGTACGCTCTGGCTGGCACAGTGGCAGATTGCCACCGCGAAAGATGCCGCCGACCTGGATCGGCCCCTGACCTTGATTGACTGGTGCGCAGACCGGGCCCTGGACAGTGGAGTCATGGCGGAACAGGTTGACCCCTACACCAATGCGCCGATTTCTGTCAGTCCGTTGACCTGGAGTCATGCCACCCTGGTGATGACCATCAATGAATTCCTGCAAAAAGAGGCTGAGCTGGCTGGTCGCTCTATTCGGTAACGAGGCTGGGGAAAAATGCGCAGTGGCAACTCCGATCGAGTGGTTGAGAACGCCATGGTTTTGTAGCGCCCGGCAGCACGGGGATTATCATGGGCTCGACGCCTACGGCAACATTGGTTGGATAACACGAAAAAAATGTATATTATAGGCCGGGTAGCGGATATACTTGCCGCTTCGAGTAGATTGCAGTGAGCCAGCCGTACCCCGTGGCACAAGGGCAAGCAGCTTTTTCCGGCCGCTACTTTGCAACAGTTGAAAATGATAACAAAAATGAAATAATCCTTGTCAAAGTAGTGACTTTCCATTATTCCTCCCATTGTCCCCATGGGAATCGTCTGGTATTTTTCTCAGTTCTCCACAGGTATGTTTAATGAATGAAAACGAAGTGCTGAAGCGGCTTTTTGCTGTTTTGGAGCAATATTTTGCCACCAGGAATGAGGGTGCTTTTGTCAACTATGTCTCGCCATCCGATTTGCAGGAACGTCTTGCCCTCGATGAACCGGGTAGCGAAGGCGACTGGGACAGGATTTTCAAATGGATTGAGCAATATCTCGAGTATGGTGTCAAAACCTCCCACCCCTCGTTTATGAATCGTATGTGGGCCGGGGCCAATTTGCCTTCCATGCTGGCGGAGATGGTTACCGCGCTGTCGAACACCTCTGCCTGTACCTATGAGTCTGCACCGGTATCGACACTGTTTGAGCGGCACATGATCCAGCAGATGCTTGAGCTTGTCGGTTTTGTCGATGGGGAAGGCCAGATGACCACCGGCTCGAGCAACGCCAACATGATCGCCATGATGTGTGCCCGCAACATGGCTGTCGAGCAGGTGAAGCAGCAGGGTCTTTTCGGTCAGCAGGAACTGTTCGGCTTCGTCAACGGGGAAGCACATTATTCCATGGATAAGGCCGCCAATATCCTGGGGCTCGGCTCGGATCATCTCATCAAGGTCGAGGTGAATGCGCGGGGGGAGATGGTGCCCGAAGCGTTGGAGCAGCAGATTGAAGAGGTTGTTGCTGCCGGGGGCATGCCGTTTTTCGTGGCGGCCACGGCCGGCACCACCGTCCGGGGCGCCTACGACCCCCTGCCATCGATACTTGGTTTGCGTGACAAGTACCGGTTCTGGCTGCACGTTGATGGTGCCTGGGGAGGGGCGGCGGTCATGAGCGACACGTTGCGGGACAGGTACCTGCCCCGGCTTGCCGAGGCCAACTCCTTCACCTGCGATTTCCACAAGATGCTCGGCTCATCACTGATGTGCAATATCCTGCTGATCAATCGCAGCGCACACATTTTCGGGAAGGTGCTTGCCGCCGGTGACGGCAGTTATCTGTTCCGTGACACGGATGATAATGAAGTGGATGATCTGGGGAATGTCTCCTTACAGTGTGGACGCAGGGTGGACAGCCTGAAATGGTTCCTGGACTGGAAATATTATGGTAAGTCCGGTTTGGGGGCGCGTATTGAGCACTATCTGGAGCTGTGCCAGTATGCGGAGCAGCAGGTACACCGCATTCCGGAGCTGGAGATGGTGTCGGAGAGAACCTCGTTTAACATCTGTTTCCGCTTCAGGGCTCCGGAAACCTTCAGCCTCGAGCGGACGAATGGCTTGACCGAGGAAATCCGCACCAGGATCTACAAAAAAGGTGCCGCGCTGGTCGGCCTTGCCTATATTAAAGAGCATCTGGCCATGAGGCTTCTGGTAACCAATACCAATATCGGCAAGAGTGAAATCGATACGTTTCTGGCCGAGGTCGTTGCCACCGGCCGAGAGGTGATAGGTGTTGAGCGGAGCAGGAGCAAAATCGTACGGGCCTTTCCGGTAAAGGACGAGACGGAGCAGATCTTGTCGGAAGAGGCAATAGAGCAGGAGCAAAAGGCGTGTTGTCGGCTCAGCACCGTCAATTGATGGTTGGCACCGCTGCATTGCCGATCTGTTGCAAAAAACGGCATCTCAGCGTAAAATTTACGCCTTGACGGTTGAAGCTTGTATGTAATGGGGTACCTGCAGACCATGCAGGACGAATCATTGAAGACGCCAGCTGAGGCGTGGAGCAGGATGACAGGACGTTAACAGGAGATTACGTAACGATGGGCAGTTCGTTTCAGGACCAGCTTTTGAAGTTGGGATTGGTCGATAAGAAACAGGTCGATAAGGCCAAGAAGTCGCAACACAAAAAACGCAAAACCAAGGTTGCCAAAAATAAGCAGCCGCAGGTCGACGAAAATAAACTCCTTGCCGAACAGGCACTGGCCAAGAAGAAAGAGCGGGCCAGACAGCTCAATCAGGAGCGTGAGGAAAAGCTCAAAAGACGTGAAGAAGCGGCGCGCATCAAACAGCTGATTGAAACCAGCCGTCTTCCCAAACAGGAAGACGGGGTTGCCTATCGCTTTGTCGACCAAAAGAAGGTATTCCGGATTTTCATCAGCCAGGAGCTGGTTGACGGTCTGAGCCGGGGCAGGGTCGGAATTGTCCGGCTTGCGGACCAGTATGAGGTCTGTCCTGCCGAGGCTGTAAAAAAAATAGCTGAACTGGATACGAGCGTAGTGGTGATGCTCAATGAGCCGGCCAAGTCCGATCAGGCTGACGAAGACGATCCTTACGCCGGCTATGAAGTCCCCGATGACCTGATGTGGTAACTTTAGAGAAACAATAAAAAAAAAGAGGCAGGACTTTCAGCGAAGTCCTGCCTCTTTTTTTATCCTGGCGGCACGGTCAGCTGCCGCTGGCGCTGGTGGTAATTTTGGGTTTCAGCGAGAGCTGCAGCCGTTTCGGGTAGGCCTGGATGTCTGCTATCCAGGTGTCTATTTTCACCGTTTTCTTGCCCGCCCGTGCAACTATGGGGTCGAGATCCTTCATCGACAGCGGCAACTCCTGGCCATCGAAGATGGCAAGCAGGGTCTGCCCGATATCCCCGCCAGCCCCGTTTTGCTTGTTATTAATCTCATCCACCACCGGCGTTATGAACAGGGTTTGGGACTGCGGGTCAAAGCGTAATCTGGCCATGGCAGTGAAATCCAGCTCAATGGTTCCCACGTTGAGACTTATGTTGTTGCCGGCAAGCTCTGTGAGTATTTTCAACTGATCCCCGATGAGGTGCAGGCGGCAGCGCAGGTGCTGGTCCAGCAACTCTATTTCGCTCACACGCTGGATGATGATCTTCCCCTTCAAAGAGCTTGAGTCTGCCGGGAACTCCAGGGGCAGCAGCTTGGTAAGGGTGTCGGCGATGACCGTTTCCGGCAGGTTCAGGGTAATCTCATCATCCGCTGCCAACGAGGTGGCACAGACCATCGTCAGGGAGAGGAGCACCACGGCAAAAGAAAGAATCGCTCTGTTCAGGGTGTTGATAATCATGGCTGTTGTGGTTTGGTTAAGGTTGTTCCTATCCGGAGTGATGCATTTAAGTATCTCCGATTACAGAATAAATGCAAGTTGTAACCTTTTATCTGCTGGCTCTTGCCCGGAAGGTGAGACAGGCTTGAAAAAATATCAGGTTATTGCAGTGTGGTAGCAGATAAGAAAAAGGCAAGGGCCACGGTTAGTAACGAAAAAATGCGTTTTGAATTAAATGACAGAGCAAAGTATAAGAAGTCTATTTGTACATTCAATTGACTTTTTCTTTTGGCAGTTGTGAGCCAAGGCTCTATCTGCAGGCAATCTTTTCTTGTTGGATTATGCGTATGGCCACTTCCACCTCCATTCCCACCCTCACCGTCTCTGCCGATTGTCTGCTTACCGGAATCGATTCCACGCTTGAGGGCGAATTGAAAAACAGGCTCACCATTGACAATCCCAAATACCTGTCGGCCAAGAAATATGGTCGCTGGATCGGCAAGTCGCTGAAGCCAAAACTGAAGTACTACACCACGGTTCCCGACCAGCATGGACTGCGGTTTCCGAGGGGATTCTCCAACCAGGCAGTGCTGCTCTGCCGGGAACTCAGTGGGCTCTCACCTGAAATTGTCGATAACAGGAGGATGCTGCCCCGGGTTGAGTTCACTTTTGGCGGACAGCTGCGGGATTATCAGCAGGAGGCGCTGGAGTTGGTCTGCCGTCGATCCTTTGGGGTGCTTGAGGCCGGCACCGGCAGCGGCAAGACCGTCATGGCGCTGGCGGTCATTGCTGCCAGGAAGCAACCCACACTGGTGGTGGTGCACACCAAGGAACTGCTCTACCAGTGGCAGGAGCGGGCCCGTGAGTTTCTCGGGGTCGATGCCGGCTTGATCGGCGACGGCAAATATCAGCTTGCTCCGCTCACCATAGCCATAGTCAACACGGCCCGGAAACGGGCAGAGGAGCTGGTTGAACATTTCGGCCAGCTGGTGGTGGATGAGTGCCACCGGGTCCCGGCAACACTTTTTACCGATGTGGTTTCAAAGTTCGACTGCCACTACCTACTGGGGCTTTCGGCTACGGCATTTCGTAATGATGACGGCTTGACCCGGCTGATCTATTACTTCATGGGCGACCGTATTCACAAGGTGGACCAGGGGGAGCTGCAGGCCACGGGGGCCATTGTCAGGCCGCAGCTCATTCGCAGGACCACCCAATTCAGCTACGGCTATCGGGGAGACTACCAGGCGCTGATCAAAGCGTTGATCAAACACCAGGGCCGCAATATGCAAATCACCGAGGACATCTGTCAGGTTGCCAGCGAGCCGGATGGTGGCACGGTGCTGGTCGTCTCCGACCGGGTCAGTCATTGTGAACTGCTTGCCAGGCTGCTCGGCGAGCGTGGAGTGCAGGTCGAGGTCTTGACCGGCCAGCTTGGGCCGGAACGCAGGGCGGAGATTGTCGCAGCCGTACAGGGTGGGAAGGTGCAGGTGTTGGTGGCCACCCTGCAGCTGATCAGCGAAGGCTTTGACTGCCCAGGCCTGTCGACGCTCTTCCTGACCACTCCCATCACCTTTGAGGGCAGGCTGCTCCAGGTGATCGGCCGGATCATGCGCCCGGCTGCCAACAAACGGGCCAGGGTGTTTGACTATGTGGATGAAGCCGTCTCCACCCTGAACCGCTCAGCCAACATCCGCCGCGCAGTTTTCCAGAATATGTGAGCAATCGGAAAGTGGGCGGATAAGCGTCTGTCGGTGCGGAATTGTTTGCGTCTGTCCCCCACTTCGAGTAAGATCGACATCTTTTTGCTGTGTGCAGAGGTGATTTATTTTTGCACACATCGCTATCAACACAACCACGCCCGTTGCTTTTTTATTTTCAACTGCACGTGCAGTGCATATGGTTACCGGGTCCCGGTAGCATCACCAGCCGGCAGGATCATTGAGGAAACACGATGGAACAGAGCAAAATTCGAAATGTGGCGATCATCGCCCACGTTGACCATGGCAAAACCACGCTGGTCGACCAACTCTTCAAACAGTCCGGTATGTTTCGCGACAACCAGCAGGTGGCGGAACGGCTGATGGACTCTATGGACCTTGAGCGTGAGCGCGGTATCACCATTACCTCCAAAAACGGTTCCTACACCTTCAAAGATCACTGGATTAACATCATCGACACCCCCGGCCACGCCGACTTCGGTGGCCAGGTCGAGCGGGTACTGCGTATGGCCGACGGCGCACTTCTGCTGGTTGATGCCCAGGAGGGCCCCATGCCGCAGACCTACTTCGTGCTGAAAAAGGCGCTGGAGAACAATCTGCCGGTGATCGTGGTGATCAACAAGATCGACAAGCCTGCGGCCCGCTGCGACTGGGTCGTCGATCAGGTTTTTGATCTCTTCGTCAAGCTCAACGCACCAGACGACATCCTCGACTTCCCCGTGGTCTACGCTTCCGCCAAGGAGGGCTACAGCCTGTTTGAGCTGGAAGAAGCGCCCCAGGCCGGCGGCAACATGGATCCGATCTCCCAGATGATCATCGATCACATCCCGGCCCCCACCGGGGAGGAGAGCGCTGAACTGCAGATGCAGGTCGGCACCATCGATTACTCGCCATATCTGGGCCGGTTGGGTATCGGCAAGGTGGTGAACGGCAGGATGATGATCAACCAGCCCATTGCCGTGGCCCGCCGCGACGGCTCGGTAAAGCCGATCCGCATCTCCAAGATCTTCCGTTTCGAGCGGGATGAAAAGGTGGCTGTCGAAGAAGCAGGCGTGGGCGAGATTGTGGCCATTGCCGGTATGGAGGACGTGACCGTGGGCGTGACCTTCACCGATGCGGAAAACCCCAAGCCGCTGCCGCTGATTACCATCGATCCGCCGACCATCTCCATGAACTTTATCCCCAACGATTCGCCTTTTGCGGGCAAAGAGGGCAAGTTCGTCACCTCCCGTCATATCGAGGAGCGTCTCAAGCGGGAGATCCTGGCCGATGTGGCCCTGCAGTACGAGCCGCTCACCGATGCAGTCGGTTTTAAGGTCAGTGGTCGCGGTGAGTTGCATCTTTCCATTCTGATCGAGAAGATGCGCCGTGAGGATTACGAGTTCCAGGTTACCCGTCCCCAGGTGATTATGCGGGAGGAAGATGGCAAGCTGATGGAGCCGTACGAGGAGCTGACCGTTGATGTGGACGAGGAGTTCCAGGGGGCGGTTATTGAAAAACTCGGTAAATTGAAGGGCACCATGGAGGAGATGAGTACCGCCCATGGCATGGTGCGCATGGTGTTCCATATCCCCACCAGGGGCTTGCTCGGCTACCGCTCCCAGTTCATGACCGACACCAAGGGCATGGGCATGATGAGTTATGTGTTCCATGAATATGGCCCCCATGCCGGTGATATCGTCAACCGCATCAACGGCGTGATGGTGGTGAAAGAGCCATGCACTTCCGTGGCCTATGCATTGTTCAACCTGCAGGACCGCGGCAAGCTCTTTGTCGGGCCCGGCGAGCCGTTGTATATGGGCCAGATAGTCGGTGAGAATGCCAGGCCTGCCGATATGGTGGTTAACCCGGGCAAGGGCAAGAAGCTGACCAATGTCCGTGCCTCAGGCTCCGATGATGCGGTCATCCTTACTCCGCCGACCATCATGTCCCTTGAGGACTGTATCGCCTACATCAACGATGACGAACTGGTCGAGGTGACACCGAAATCGATCAGGCTGCGCAAGAAAACAGGAACCAGAATCAAAATTTAGGGTGAAGACGAGGGGGAACACATGGACCTGCTGATCCTGATACTGTCCGGTGCGGTCGGGGTGGCCACGTTTTATCTTGCTGCCAAAAAGTTCGGCAGTGACTGTGTCCCCTGAGCGCTGCTTTATGGATCCGTCGGGGCGGGTCTGGCCACCTTCATGATTCTGCAAACCCTGCTGAAATAAAAAAAGGGTGCGCCCGGGAATTTCCAGGCGCACCCTTTTTACGTTCAAAGCCCGGCATTTCACATCCTGCCATCCTTGAACCGGTAGTAGTCGGCGAGGATCTTGGCGTGATCAAAGGCCAGCTCAGGCAGATTGTCACGCTGAAACAGTTCGGCCTTGCCCGCATCGTCACCCGCCTTGGGCTGGCCCTCGGCCTGGGCGATAAATACCGTTGAGGCGGTATGTTGTCGGGGGTCGCGGTCTGGTTCGGAATAGGTCCGGAACTGGCGGAGACCGCTGACCGTGAGTCCGGTCTCTTCTGCTGCCTCTCTTTGGGCCGCGGTTTCAAAGGATTCCCCGTAGTCCACAAAACCACCCGGCAAGGCCCAGCCATAGGGTGGATTTTTTCGTTCTATCAGCACGATGCTGCCGCCGATCTCGATGATGATATCGACGGTGGGGACGGGGTTGCGGTACACGGCGACCTCGTTGTGGCAGTGGGGGCATTTCATGGCGTACTCCTTGCTGGTCGGGCAGGGGGGTGAACAAGCTGTCAGTCAAGAACGATCAGGTCACGGATCTCCTGCCAGTTTTCCACGGTCGCCAGGTTATGCCGATTCCTGTTCCAGGGGTGGCTGTACACCAGCGGAGTGATCTCGTGGGCGAGCTGGGTGCAGGTTTCCGCCCGGTCGTCGATGAAGTACTTCAGGTTATGCTCCTTGATATACCTGAGCTTATCGTCGTGGTCGCCGGTGGCGACCAGCTTTATGGCTTTTTGGGTCGGCAGCGGCAAAAAAGAGCCGAACCAGTCGAGGACCGGCTGTTTTAAGGGACGGGCGGTGATGACCGTGATCGGTCCTTTGGTTGCCAGCTCGTTTAGCACCGGGATGGCGCCGGGCATGGGTTCCAGTCCCGTTGCCAGGGAATCCTGCAGGATGTCGAGAAAGATTTTCTCCACCGTAGCGGTCGGCATGCCGATGCAATGCTCGAGTTCGAAATTGGTTATATCCTCCAGGGTGAAGGAGCAGTAGTCATACTCCTCGCAGGCGATGGTCAAAAACGCGGCGGCGGTGTCTGCGATGACACCGTCAAGGTCGAACCCCAGCTCATGGGGCAATATTTTCAGATCGGTTTTCATTTGGATAGTGTCGGCCGTGGCAGGTACTGGTCCTCCAGCTGTTTTACCTCATTGACGATGCGCCGGTTTTCCTTCGCGTCAATCCCCAGCTTTTTGGCAGCGGCGACCACGGCTCCGTTGATGGCGTCGATTTCAGTACGTCGTTGCTTTCGTATATCCTGCAGCATGGATGAGATATTGCCGGAGGTCTTCACGCAGACCCCCTTGGTGATCTCAAAGGCATCGTCCGGCACGGGAATGCCGGCAGCAAGGGCTATGCGGTAGGCTTCGGTTACGAGTTGTTCCATACGCTCTGGGATTCCAGGCAGGGTCAGCAACTCCCCGTTGGTGCAACCCAGGGTTGCGGTTAAACCATTGATACCGGTATTCACCAGCAGCTTGGTCCAGAGCCTGGAGCGGATATCATCGACAACCCTGGTTTTCAGGCCGGCGGAGTTGAACAGCTGGTGCAGCCGTTCCAGAGTGTCCGTTGCCTTTTGGGAGGTCGTGTTCTCCAGAAAACCTATCTGGGTCAAGCCCTTGCCCGCATGAAGGACTTCACCCGGTCCTGTCAGGGTGGCTCCCTCGGTGGTGGTGCCGTAGAGCGCCAGACAATTGGGCCCGGGTAAGGGCGCTCCGATGTGGGAGATGCCGTTTTGCATAAAGAGCAGGGCGGTACCCTCAGCCAGCAGCGGAGTGCAGAACCGCAAGCAGTTCTGGATATCGTAGGACTTGACGCAGAGTATCACCACATCGGCCGAACCGGTTTCGGTGGGTGAAGATGATACCGGGATGCGGCTTGTTTGCCGCAGATCCTTGTACCGGTAGAGAATACCGCGCTGACTCAGCTGTTGGGCCCGGGTGGAATTGTGGTCGATGAGGGTGAAGCGGTGCTGCCCCCCGTGGGGGGCAGTTGCGAGCCTGGATGCCAGCAGGCAGCCGAGGGCGCCAGGCCCGACAAGAACGACATGCATGATATATGCTCCCGCCTGATAAATGATTACTGAACGATGCGTGCTTCTTCGATAATCACTTCGTATTTATAGCCGGCGCCAAAGTCCTTGTTGGCGGAGAGCTTGCCTTCGATCAGAATGATAGAGTCTGCAGCCGGGGTGTCACCCATGGTTACCACCAGGTCGTGGGTGTTGTGCATGGGGTTGCCGCTGCCATCCTGGAGGTGAACCCAGTTCCGGCCCATGATGTTGGGGTTGAACTTAACGACCTTGCCACGAACCTGCACGGTCTGACCGTCCAGTTCCTTGGCCTTGCTAAAGAGCTCCTCGATATTGTAGCCGTTGCTGCCGGCCGCCTTTTCGACCTCGATGTCGGTGAAGGGCACTATCGCGCCGGTGCTGCCCGGGCTGGTTTCACCCTGGGCATCCACGGTTTCTGCGGCAGTGTTCTGTTCACGGGCGACAGCGGCAGCGAATGAGTTGTCGTTTGAGGCCAGCTCTGTAGTGGCGGCCGCAACCTGCTGGGCGGGGACATCACCGCCCGCTGTGGCGTTGACCAGCCCGCCGCTGAAGATAATGGAGGGGAAGGTACGGTTCAGGCTCTTGGAGTGGAAGTCGCGCATCTCCATACCGTTGGTATAGGCGACCTGATCTCCTTTTTGCACCTGGGTCTGTGGCACGGCAACCCACTCTCTGGTAGAGCCATTGTCAACCTGCAGATAGGTGTAGCCCGCCGCATTCATGGTTTCCAGTACAACACCTGTAATTTCCTGTGCCTGAATTTTCGGGGCGGACAGGCTGAAGATGCCAAGTATGCATGCCGCGGCTATGTAGTATATGGATTTTCTTTGCATATGATCTCCTGTGGGACAAGTATTTGGTTAGATGTCGCGCGACAGATTAATCATTTTCCATGATAAAGGCAATGTACTCAGAAAGGGTTCTTGCCCACAGTTCATAGCCGCTGGCAGTGAGATGTACCCCGTCCGCCTCGAACAGCTCAAGATCAGATTGTCTAAAACGGTTGTAAACATCCACGTAGCAGCTGGCGGTGTCCCTGCAGATGTTGGCAATTGTTTGGTTTATGCCAACCAGTTCCTCACGGTCATGGGGACACTGGAGCGGCATCAGGCCGTTCACCATTGTTTCTGCGGTTGGGTAGGCGCCGCTCAGCCAGATCACGATTTTTTTCAAATCCTCGAGAAAATCCGGTTTTCCCATCAGCAGGTCGTTGGTGCCGATCATCACCAGGATCAGCTCGGTGGCGGGGCATCTTTGTTGAAACTGCGGCAGCGAAAAGAGCAGTTCAGCGGTGGTGAGCCCCGGGATGCCGAAATTGGCCACCGTAAAGCTTGGCAGGCGGTTTTGCCAGTTGAAGCCGGCAATCAGGGAGTCTCCAACCATCAGAAAGGATGGCTTGGTGGTGTTTGTTGGGGAGCTGGCGGACATGGCGGTACATTCACTGAGTGTGAGGTTGTGGCTGGCTGAAAATCGGGTAAATACAAGACAGCGACAGCAAAGGAAATAGCTAATGGAAGCAGGATCTTAACATAGCAGATAGCTATTCCAAAGGTTTTTCAACCAGCCAACCCTGCAAGATCGGCTTAGGTGTGTAATACGAAAGAGTCTGTAATCACAGGTTCTCCGGCAGAGACCGCAGGACCACCACCCCCAGGGGCGCCACCTCTATGGTGCGGGAACCGCCAGGAAGCGGGACGCCGTCCGGGGTGATATCGCCTGGTGGGGCGGCGGCGGTATCGATGATCCGGAACCAGTCTCTGTTTTGATTGTTGACGGGAACCTGCGGCGGGAGAAAGTGCAGCTCCTGGTCGATATTGCCGTTCATCATCAGGAAGAAGTCATCGTCTCTGCTCAGATGCTGGCGTTTGCCGTGGATCAGAACACCAAGGCCGTGGCAGTCGTCGGACCAGTTTTGCTCGCCGGGGGTGAGATATTGCCACTCAATCTCCTCGGGCAGGTTGTGTTCATCGGTGGTGAGGGTTGTGAAAAAGTTTTCCCGCCGAAAAACCGGGTGATTTTGGCGCAGGGCAATACAGAGTTGAAAGAATCTGTGCAGGCTGCTGTTTTTATCCAGTAACTGCCAGTCGAGCCAGCTGAGCGAATTGTCCTGACACCAGGCATTGTTGTTGCCTGCCTGGCTCTTGCCAAATTCATCGCCGGAACTGATCATGGGGACTCCCTGGGAGAACATCAGAATGGTGAGCATGCTGCGCATACGTCTCAGCCGCAGCCTTTCCACTTCGGCGGGGGCCGGGCTGCCTTCCTGACCGCTGTTCCAGCTGATGTTGTGGTTGTCACCGTCCCGGTTGTTTTCCCCGTTCATCAGGTTGTGCTTGCGGTTGTAACTGACCAGATCGTAGAGGGAAAAGCCGTCGTGGCTGGTCACGAAGTTGATGGAACTCAATGGCCCCCGGCTGCTGGCCTGGTAGAGATCTGAGCTGCCGGCAAAGCGGGTGGCCAGCCTGGAGACCATGCCCCCATGACCAGCCATAAATGCCCGTACATCGTCTCGAAACCTGCCGTTCCACTCGCCCCAGCGGGCGTTGCTGGAAAAGCTCCCGACCTGATAGAGCCCCGCGGCATCCCATGCTTCGGCGATGATCTTGGTGTCCCTCAACACCGGGTCTTCGGCTATCAGCTCGATCATGGGCGGGTTGGCGAGCACGTTGCCATCTTGGTCGCGACCAAGAATGGAGGCCAGGTCGAAGCGGAAACCATCCACATGCATTTCAATTACCCAGTAGCGCAGGGAGTTGATGATGAGTGCGCGAACAACCGGGTGGTTGCAGTTTAAGGTGTTGCCGCAGCCGGAGAAGTTGAGGTAGCTCTGGTCTTCCGGCTCCAGTAGGTAATAAATGGAGTTGTCTATGCCACGAAAGCTGCTGGTGGTGCCGTCATAGCCTCCTTCACCGCTGTGGTTATAGACGATATCAAGGATGACTTCGATGTTGGCGCGGTGCAGTTCCCTGACGAGCAGCTTGAATTCATTGATATGGTTGGCAGGGTCGCTGGCATAGCCTGACTTCAAGGCGAAAAACGATACCGGGCTGTACCCCCAGAAGTTTTTGAGCCGAGCGCCGGTTTCCGGGTTGACGAAGTCGTTATCGTTTTCATCAAATTCCGTGACCGGCATCAACTCCACCGCCGTCACCCCGAGCCGCTTGAGATAGGGGATCTGCCCTATCAGTCCGCTGTAGGTGCCGGCGTCTTTTAGGCCAGCTCCTTTTTGCCGGCTGAAGCCGCGCACATGCAGTTCGTAGATGATAGTTTCTGAAAGGGGAGTTTTTAGCGGGCGGTCGTCCTGCCAGTCAAAGTCGTGGCTGATGATTCTGCAGCAGGGAGCCTGACCATAGCGGGCCTTTCCCCCCCAGGCCCTGGGGGACAGGGCGTGACAGTAGGGGTCTATCAGGATGTCCTGCGGGTTGTAGCAGGAGCCGCTGACCGGCTGGTCGCTGTCGAGGCGGTACCCGTAGGTGAAATTGCAATCCCAGGTCTCCAGCAGGATATGCCAGACGTCACCCGTTCGATGCTCCGAAGGCGTAAGCTCAAGCTCATAGCGGTTGGTACTCCCGGCAACCTCTGTCACCTCCAGCACCAGGCTCACCCTGGTCGCATGTCGGGAGAAAAGGGCAAAATTCATCCCCTCATTTAAGGCGGTCACTCCGAGCGGTAGCGGATAGCCTCTTTTTGCGTCATATGGGAAATTATTCTTGGACATTGTTGAGAATAATTATTAGAATCAGTCTCAAGTCGAAACGCTTATTAACTAAGTAGTCGAGTCGGTACAATCAGTATAGCGCAACCGCGCGTTGAAATTGAAGGCACAGAGGGCCTGAAAAGACAGGTTAATTATTATCCTCTAGCTAAGGAGTTATTATGGGAATGTTTCACAAGGTTACAGTAGGGGATAGAGTTATCAGCCCAATAGATTGGGAAATGAGCCCGGAACTTACCTTTGGTACCTTCGAGTCCTGGGGTGGTCGAGAACGAGTTCGCAACAATGACGAGTGTGTGTACTATTTCTTCATTGATGACTGGGGCGATGAGCCGAAACTTTGCCTGATGGAACGGGCGGTGAAGCATGCCAAGGTGGTGGCCGAGATCAGGGCACCCATGGAGATGATGAAAAAATGTGTCTCCGAACAGGGCTATGTGGCCCGCTTTGAACAGAGCTTTGGCATCAACCGGCAGATTCGCGAGTGGCTGATCGCCAATGTTTTAGACGATAAGAATTCCTCCTTGGTTATCCCCATCGTCGATCAGAGCGAGATCGAGGACATGGGGCCCTCTCTGCCCGACGCTGGTGTGGCCAGCTTCAGTGGCGAAAAGGTGATTCTGCCCGTGGAGATGCAGTATATCCAGGAGGAAAACGTGAGTGAACTCCTGAAGAAGTGGAACTTTTATGACAGCGAGCATAACCCGGACGGCCGCTTTGAAAACTGCCTGGTGGACAGCGGCAATGAGCGGACGGTTATCGATCTGAAGACCAGATTGATGTGGCAGCGCGAAGGCTTGGATATCAACTCCATTCGCCACATGAAGAGGGAAATCGAACAGCTGAACATGGATGGCTTCGCCGGCCATCATGACTGGCGTCTGCCCACCATCGAAGAGGCCATGTCCCTGATGGAGCCAGAGCTCAATGAGAAGGGGGTACACCTGCATCCCTGCTTTTCCAAGAACCAGCCCTTTATTTTTGTCACCGCCCGGCGTAAGCCGGGAGGGTACTGGTTTGTCGATTTCAAGCAGGGGCGCACCTTCTGGTCCTCGGGTACCATACCGGGCGGCTTTGGCAGACTGGTACGTTCACTCAGCTGAGGCAGAAGATACCTTATCATAAGCTTTCAAGCCTAAACAGCCCAAAACATTAACGCTTAAACACAAGGAGGCCTGGATATTCCAGACCTCCTTGTGTTTTTTGGGAGATACTGGGGTAAGACTTCAACCTGGCAGCAGGTGGTGAATAAGGCAGGGCGCCGCAGGCGCAGATGGAGTCGGGTCTGAAAACCTCGTGTGGCTGCCCCTGCCGGTTCGGAGTAGAGACGCGGTGCAGAGGGGGGAAATGAAAGTTGCCTGTCAAGTTGTCTTGACAACTTGACAGGCTGGTGGTAAACAGGGGCGATGGAAACGAAAATGGATAAGACATCGCCGGTGCCACTGTACCACCAGCTTGCTGAACTGCTGCAGGAGGAGATCCGTTCCGGCAGCTTCCAGCCTGGGGAGAAAATACCCTCCGAAAATGTCCTGGCCGATCTCTATAAAATCGGCAGGCCCACTGTCCGCCAGGCAATCGACAGCCTGGTGCGAAAACGGTTGCTGCTGCGACGGCGCGGTTCCGGTACCTTCGTGGCCGAGACTCCCGAGCGGGTGGACCTGTTTTCCCTGGCCGGCACCATGGCCTCCTTTCAGGCCAGCAAGCGCGCACCAAAGGTAAACGTGCTGGACTCACCACGACGCATTGCGGTGAGCAGCGGGACCACAAATCCCTTCAGTGGTGGCTCTGCCATCTACCTCTGCCGGCGCACCATGGTCGAAGCGACCCCGGTGCTGGTGGAAGATATCTATCTCGATGCCAACATCTTTGCCGGTCTGGAGACGAAGGATCTGGAGGGAGTGTCCCTGTCCCAGCTGGTGGAGGACGCCTTTCGCTTCGTTCTTGCCGGGGGCACCCAGCAGTTCAACATCACCTATCCCGATACCCGCCTGACGGAGTTATTGGAAGTGCCCAAGTCCACACCGCTCTTGGCGGTCAACAGATTTCTCGATTCATCTCTCAAGCACAACGCGATCTATTCAGATCTCTTCTGTCGAACGGATGAGTTTATTTTCAGCCAATCACTGGGAGGCTTGTCTCATGGCTAAAACCGGATATTACGGGGAATATGGAGGAGCATTTCTTCCAGAGATACTGATCCCCACCTTCAAGGAACTTCAAGAGGAGTTTGCCCGCATCAAGAGCGACCCGAGCTTTTGGCAGGAATATGTCCACACCATGTCCACCTATTCCTGTCGGCCGACCCCCCTGACCTACGCGGAGAACCTCACCAAGCACTTTGCTGGAGCGAAAATCTTCATCAAGCGCGAGGACCTGAACCATACCGGTGCCCACAAGGCCAATAACGTCATTGCCCAGGGGCTGTTGGTGAAGAAGATGGGTAAGCGCCGGGTCATCGCCGAAACCGGCGCCGGCCAGCACGGTGTGGCTACCGCTACCATGGCGGCCAAATACGGATTTGAATGCACCATCTACATGGGCGAAGTGGACGTATTGCGCCAGCGGCCCAACGTGTTCTGGATGGAGCAGCTGGGGGCCAAGGTGGTGGCGGTAAAAGACGGTTCCCGTACCTTGAAAGACGCCATGAACGCGGCCTTCCGCGACTGGGCGGCCAATATGGATAGCACCCACTACGTACTCGGCACCGCCTCCGGTCCCCATCCGTTTCCGGAGATGGTCTCCTACTTCCAGTCCATCATCGGCCAGGAGGCCCGTGAGCAGATCCTGAAGTATGCCGGAAAACTGCCGGCGCGGGTTTTCGCCTGTGTGGGCGGTGGTTCCAACGCCATGGGGCTGTTCGGCGGGTTTATGGATGACCCGGTGGAACTGGTCGGGGTCGAAGCCGGCGGCAAGGGGCTGGAGTCCGGCCTGCATGCGGCGCGGCTCGCTTCAGATCAGGCCACGGTGGGAGTGGCCCAGGGCTACAAGACCTATTTCCTGCAGGACGAGGACGGCCAGATGCGTGAGACCCACTCTGTCTCGGCGGGTCTGGATTACGTGGGCGTGTCACCGATTCTGGCCCACCTGAGTGAGACCGGCAGGGTTCGTTTTGCCGCGGCCACCGACACCGAGGTGGTGGAAGCGCTCAAGCTCTGTATGAAAAAAGAGGGCCTCATCCCGGCGCTCGAGTCAGCCCACGCCTTCGTCCAGGCCTTCAAGGAGGCCTCCGAACTCTCCCGGGAGGAGTGCATCATCATCAATCAGTCCGGCCGTGGTGACAAGGATATCTTCACCGTGGCCGACGCCATCGGCGATCCCCAGTGGGAGCAGTTTATCTGCAACAAAGCGGAGGAATATACAAATGCTTGAAGCCTATATTCGTAAGCGGCGGGAGACCAAGGACATCCTGCTGATGACCCATATCGTGCTGGGCTATCCCGATTTTGAGACTTCACTTGAATTGGCGCGTACCATGGTCGCTGCCGGAGTTGACCTGATGGAGCTGCAGATCCCCTTTTCTGAGCCCATCGCCGACGGCCCGGTGATCCTGAAAGCCAATCAGGAGGCATTGAAAGCGGGGGCCAAGGTCGCCCAGTGTCAGCGGGTGGCGCAGGAGATTACCGCGAGCCTGGATATCCCGTTTCTCTACATGAGCTATTACAATATCCTGTTCAAATATGGGGTAGAGCGTTTTGCCGAAGATGCGGCGGTCCATGGCCTGAAAGGCATGATCGTCCCGGATGCCCCGCCTGAAGAGGCGCCTGAGTACGTGACTGCGCTGAAGGAACGCAAGCTGGCTCCGATCCAGCTCTTCACCCCGAAGACCACGGATGAGCGGATGCGTTATCTGGCGGGCAACGGCAGCGGTTTCATCTACTGTGTCGCCAGAAAGGGTGTCACCGGCCAGGATACCGCCTTTTCCAGTGAACTGGATGACTATCTCAGCCGCTGCCGCCAGGCAACGGAGCTGCCCCTGGCGCTGGGGTTTGGCGTCAAGGACAAGGGTGATGTGGACTTTTTACGGGACAAGGTGGATATCGCCGTGCTCGGTTCCAGCGCTATCCGCGTCCTGGAGGACAAGGGTGTCTCAGCGGTTGGCGACTATATCAGTTCTCTACGTTAGCGTTCATCCCTATCCCAGTTCGGGATGAAAACTTGCTAGAGAAGTTTCTATCTCCTCTTCAAAGCCCGGCGTTCTGCCGGGCTTTATTTTTTTATTGATCATTTGCCAGCGCTGCTGTCTTCTCCGGGCCTTCTCCTGCATCCAACTCTTACTCTCCAGCCTTTTATTCCAGTAGTTGCCTGCCCTTGCGATAATAACCGGCCATTTCCTCTTCCGGCACCATGCTCCCCCCTGTTCCCCAGGCGATATGCACGGCGGAAGTGAAATGCTCCTGGAGTGGTGGCGGGAGCTTGGCCTGCTGTTGGCTGGTCCTGATGATGCCGACCAGACCGGCTAGGGCTGAGGGTTCCATGAAGATCCCTTCCCGGTCGGCAAGCAGGGCCAGTAATCGGTACAGTTCATCGTCGTCAACGGTATAGACGCCGCTAATCAGTGGGGCGAGGATACGGCCGATAAAGCCGGATGGACGGGCCACCGCCAGGCCGTCTGCGGCGGTGAGGTTGTCCAGCCCCAGGTCGCGCACGGAAATCCCATCGTGCAGACCGGTGCAGAGTCCGGCCAGCATGCAGGGCGAGTGGGTGGGCTCGGCAAAAAAACAGTACACACTGTCGCCGAAGACCTGCTTCAAGCCAAAGGTGATACCGCCGGGGCCGCCTCCCACGCCGCAGGGCAGGTGGACCACCAGCGGCCGCTGGGCGGAGATTGCAATATCCATCGCCGAGAGTTGTGCGGCAAGTCGCGGCCCGGCAACGCTGTACCCAAAGAACAGGTCCGTTGAGTTTTCGTCATCGATGAAGTGGCAATATGGATCGGAGTCAGCCTGCTTGCGGCCGGCGGCGACTGCTGCGCCGTAATCCGCGCTGTACTCAATGACCTCCACGCCGTGGTTTTTCAGCAGCTCCTTTTTCCAACCACGGGCATCGGCGGACATATGCACCGTGACCTGCAGGCCGAATTTCGCCCCCATAATGCCGATGGAAAGCCCCAGGTTGCCGGTGGAGCCCACGGCAATCTTGTATTTGTTGAAAAAATTGCGAAAACCCTGCTCCGCAAGTATGGCATAGTCGTCGTGGAGCGTGAGCAGTCCCTGCTGCAGCGCCAGGGTCTCAGCGTGTTTCAGGACTTCGTAGATACCGCCCCGGGCTTTCACCGACCCGGAGATGGGCAGCAGGTTGTCGCATTTGAGCAGCAGTTGGCCCGGCAGTTCCATGGCCGTGCGTTGTTCGAGTGTCCGGCGCATGGCGGGTATCGGTAGCAGCGGTGATTCGATCAAGCCACGCTCAGCGGCGGTCTCGGGAAACACCCTGGCGATGAAAGGCTTGAAGCGAGCCAGGCGGTCGGCTGCGTCCTGCAGTTCGGCTCCAGTCAGCCCGGTTGCTGCCAGCCCTGTCGCGGCATCCGCCGGTTGCGGGTTGATCCAGCAACATTCCCGGTAGGCTCTCAGCTCATGCAATATCGGAAATTCCCTGCACCAGCTCTCGATTTCTCTGCCGGCAAGATGGCTCATAAGGCTAATTCCTCTAAAGTGGGTGGTCAAAGGTTGCGGAGCATGGTCAATGCTTTGAATATCGGGGCCAGCGGCAAGAATACCTTACGCTGGGCCAATTGAGCGAGCCATTTATCGACCTGCACAGACCGGCCTTGGAGGATTAAGGGGGGAAAGCGAGGGGATTCTGTGATGAACTTTCCTGGTGGGCTGGCCTGCAACCTAAGCCGGGTCCTGGGGGAACCAATCTTCAGGCAGGTTGGGGGAGTTGGGGGTACCGAGCTGGTAACGGTTTTCTCAGGCGCATGCCTCCACCAGTTCTTTCAACCGTTCTGCGTGCAGCTTTTCTTCCTCGATGATGGTATCGAGCTGCCTGGCGACCTCCTCCTCTTCGATGATACTTCTCAGAAACTGATAAAAGAGGATGGTGTCCTCTTCAAAGGCTTTAGACTGGGCGACGACTTCGGCAAGCGTCTCGGTGTGGTTGAGCCTTTCCTGATCCAGGCCGAAGGGCTGGCTGGTGATCATGCTCTGTAGCAGTGACCTGCCCATGGCTTCCAGCTCCTCATGCTCGGTGGGAGCGGAATGGGTGGCCTGAAACCCCTCAAACCAATGACGGTGACGACGTTCCTCCTGGGCCATTCCCTCAAACGCGGCCCGTATCTTCGGGTTGCTGGCATGTTCTGCCGCCTGACGATAAGAATTTTCACCGTTTTTTTCAATCTGGATGGCAATGGTGTGAATATCAGTGATTCTGAACATGGAGGTACCTGCGTATGCTTGTCTGGGAAATGGTGTCGACAGGAAGTTTGCTCATGGAAAAGTTCGGGAAGCTGTTCTCCTCAGAGTACACAATATCAGGCCGAAGCACAGTAATTTTTTCCGGGACTATGGCTGAAAAGAGCCGGTTTGCCAGGGGCTGTACGGCTAGTGGGCCGTGAAGACAGATGAAGTCAGAAGAGCATTTTTTTAGGTTTACCGAAACAGCCTGTTGTGATTAATGTATATTGACAAAGTGGAGAGCGACTGTACAATAGGGAGAAATGTACATGTACAAAAGCTATTCAGGAGGTCGTGTGGAACTTACCAGCAGACAACAACGGTTTTACGACTATCTGGCCGAGCGAATCAATGAGGATGGCCGGGCTCCAAGCCTGCGGCAAGCGGCCGCCGATATGGGGGTGAGCCATAACGCGGTAGCCCAGTTGATCGCTCAGCTGGAGAAAAAAGGTGTCTTGGCGCGTGAGGGGCATTACAGCCGCACCATCAGGTTGTTATCGGGGGGCGGAGACCGACAGGAACGGCCCAGGCGGGGGCGGGAGTTGCCGATCATCGGCCAGGTTACCGCGGGACTGCCCATGTATGCCCAGCAGGAGTGGGAGGGCACCGTGGTGGTCGATAGCCAGCTCTTTTCCGGCGACAACTTGTTCTGCCTGCGGATCAAGGGGGAATCCATGCGTAATGCCGGGATCTTCAACGGCGACCTGGTAATTTGCGAGCCACGGCAATATGCGGAAAACGGCGAGATCGTTGCAGTACTGGTGCAGGGCGAGGAGGCGACAGTGAAGCGTTTTTACCTGCACAGCGACCATATCGAGCTGCGGCCGGAAAACGAGGATTACCCGGTGATGCGCTACCAGTTCAGCGAATTGCTGGTTCAGGGCAAGGTCGTCGGCGTGGTGCGGGGCGATAACGGAATTTTTGACGGCAGACAGTAGTACAGATGGCGGATAGACAAGGCAGAAACGCTCTTCCGGGAACGATGACCCTGGCCGGTGGCTGTACGGTGATGTTTGGTACCTGCGGCTATTCCTACACCGAGTGGGTGGACAGTGGTTTTTATCCGGCTGGTACCAAGTCCTCGGAAATGCTCAGCTATTATGGGTATGCCTTTTCCACGGTGGAGTTGAATTACACTTGGTACCAGATGGCCCGGGCGGAGGCAGTGGCCCGGATGGTGCAGAAGGCTCCGCCCCATTTTCGTTTTTCCGCCAAGCTGACCAGGACCATGACCCATGAGCTGGCCGATGACTGGCGAGAGCAACTGCAACTGTACCGGGAAGGTATTGCGCCCCTGGGCCGGCGGCTGCAGGCGGTGCTGGTCCAGTTGCCGCCGGATTTTGAGCGCAATCTGACCAACAGGCGTTACTTGGCGGAGTTGCTGGACGGACTGCACGGCTTGCCGGTGGCGGTGGAGTTTCGACATGCCAGTTGGGCGGTGGACAGCGTCTTCCAGGAGCTGGAACGGCGTAGAGTCAGCTTAGTCACCGTCGATGAGCCTGAAATTGCAGATCTTTTCCCGACCCTTGACGTGGTGACCAACCCCGATCTGTTTTACGTACGTTTCCATGGGCGCAATGTCACCGGCTGGCGCTCCGGCAATATGCAGAAGAAATTTGATTACGACTATAACGAGGAGGAACTCGGAACCTGGTGTGAACAGTGGTTGAGCAGGCTGGTGCACCAGGCTAGGGACGGGGTGATTTTTTTCAACAATCATGTGCGTGGGCAGGCTCCGAAAAATGCCCAGCTGCTCAAACAGGTCGTGGCCCAGAGCAGCCTTGTCTGACTTGAAGATCAGCCCGTGCGACCCCCATTTTGCATTCTTTAGGCTTCCACAGCAGTTCAAGGCCGGGGGCAGAGCTTATCTGATTTGCCCACGACTTCGAACCAGGCACCACCTGAGCTGACCAAACGTTTAAACGAGTAATATTATGGAACGGTCGATTCTGCATTTCAATGTGGCCGATTTTGCGGTGGCGGTGGAGCGGGTGGCAGACACCACACTGAAGAGCAGGCCGCTGATCGTAGCACCTTTAGGTGCAGCCAGGGCTGTGGTTTATGACATGAGTGAGGAGGCCTATCAGTGCGGGGTGAGAAAGGGTATGGCGCTCAGGCAAGCCAGCCGTATCTGCCGGGAGGCGAGGGTGGTGCAGCCCCGTACGGATCTCTATCGCAAGGCCATGGGTAGTTTTCTCAAGCGGGTGCAGAGTTACTCTCCGCTGGTGGAGCATGGCCTGGAAGACGGGCATCTTTTTGTCGATCTCACCGGTACCCATCGACTGTTTGGGCCGGCCCCCGATGTGGGCTGGCGGGTTCGTCGGGAGGTGCGTGACGGGCTCGGCATCAACCCGATCTGGACGCTCGCCTCAAATAAGCTGGTGGCCAAGGTCTCTTCGCGTCTGGTGAAACCGGTGGGAGAATATATCGTGGCCGCAGGGGAGGAACAGGAGTTTCTGGCCCCGCTTTCAGTTTCCCTGCTGCCCGGCTTGCAACCAAGGGAATTGAGCCGTCTGCAGGAATTTCATATTTCGACCATCGGTCAATTGGCGGGGTTGAGCCGTTCCCAGCTGATGGTGCCGTTCGGCAGCCGTAGTGAATTCCTCTACGGGGCCAGTCATGGGCAGGACAGCAGCCTGGTGATGGAAGGCCCCCAGCAGTCCGCCCCCATCGACCATGAGCATCTGTTTGCCACCGATACCAACGACCAGCAAGAGGTGGAAAGTGTCATGGCGGAGTTGGTGAGTCGTGCCGCCGTGACCCTGCGTCAGCGTCGCCAGGTCGCCAGGAGGGTCGGGGTCTGGATCCACTATTCGGACGGCGGCCACGTGGTGCGTCAGGCGAGCCTGAAGCAGGGGACGTCCAGTGATTTTGGCTTAAGGCAACTGGCCGTGCTGGCGCTGAAGCGGGCCTGGATTCGCCGCACCCGGCTGCGTGGGGTACGACTGGTCTGTGACCGGCTGCACCGGCAGTCTCCGCAGCTGTCCCTTTTTCCTGAGACGACGGTCAAGGAGCGGCGCCGGGAGAATGTACTGAGTGCCATGGACGCCATCCGGGCGCGGTTCGGTCATGGCCTGATCACTATTGGTGGTGCGGCCAGCCTGGATGAAGCCCAGGGAGAGGGTGCTGTGCAGTCTTTTGCGGTCTAAACAGCGGTGGCAGGTCAGGCGTGAGATGTTCGCTAGCGAGCGGTGCTGTTCGGCCTGCCTCACATATCACCTGACTTCTCGCCTTACACAAGGTCATTTCAAGTACAAAATCACAGTAAGACAATCGTTATGTTTGGCCTGCGGATCCGTTCGTATTATTCACTCTCGCTGGCGACCGCCGCACCGGAGACTCTCTGTGAACTGGCTGTCCAGCAAGGGTATCGCGGGCTGGCTATCACCGATCGCGACAACCTCTATGGTTTATGGAACATCCTGCAAAGCTGCAGGCGGCAGGGCCTCAGGCCGATTGTCGGAGCGGAGCTGTCAGAGCCCGACAGTGATAGGCTGCTGGTCTGTCTGGTGGTCGATGAGGCAGGCTACTCCAATCTCTGCAGACTGATCAGTCGCAGGCACTGCCAGACCGATTTCCGTTTTGAACGGGAGCTGCCGCGGGCAGCATCAGGGCTGATCGTGCTGGGCCGTGGTTCCGGCTTGTTGCAGAGCCTGCAGACTTCCGGGGTGGAGGTGGCGGCGGACCTGGGGCCCAGGCCGACAGAGCGGGCGCGCAGGCTGCGGCAGTGGGCCCACGCCAGGGGGATTGCTGCGGTGATGACCGCCGAGAGCAGCCTGGCCCGTGAAGAGGAGCGTAACCTGTATCACCTGCTGCGGGCCATCAGCCTCAATACCAGTATGAGCCGGCTGGCGCAACTGGAGCCCCTGGGAAAGGTGTTTGCCCTGGAGCCTGCCGAAACGTACCGGCAGCGCTTTGCGGTCTGGCCGGAAGTGGTGATGGCCACCGAGGAGCTGGCCGGACGTTGCCGTTTCACCGGGCCGGAGTTTGGCATCGTCATGCCGCCCTGGCGGGAGCAGCGGCTGGGAGACGCGGCAGCCGTACTGCGTCGACGTGCCTACCAGGGAGCGCGGCTGCGTTATGGTGATGACCTCGGTGAACCGGTGGTGGAGCGGTTGGAGCATGAGTTGAAGGTCATCGAGGAGATGGGTTTTTCCTCCTATTTCCTGGTGGTGCGCGACATCGTTCACCGCAAGGGCGCAGATGGTGCCAGAAAGAGACGGCGCATCTGCGGCCGTGGCTCGGGTGCGGCCTCGCTGGTGGCCTATTGTTTGGAGATCACCAACGTCTGTCCCTTGAAGTATAACCTCTATTTTGAGCGCTTTTTAAACCCTGGCAGGAGTGATCCGCCCGATATCGATGTGGATTTTTCCTGGGATGAGCGGGATGAAGTGCTGGCGGAGGTCCTGGCCGATTTTGCCGGCCATTCCGCCATGGTCTCCAACCACATTTTTTTCCAGCCGCGGATGGCCATTCGGGAAACGGCCAAGGCCTTCGGGATGCCGGGCTATGAGATCTCGCGCCTTACCAAACGGCTGCACTGGCTGCATGGGGTGAATGAAGAGACCATCATCGGTCGCCTCCGGCAGCTGCCTTCCCTCAAAGATCAGGATTTCAGTGACCCCTGGCCAGAGATCCTGAACCTTGCTGCCCGGCTGATCGGTTTACCCCGCTATCTGTCAGTGCATCCCGGCGGGGTGGTAATCACCCCGAAGCCGATTACCGACTATGTACCGGTGCAATACGCGGCCAAGGGGGTGCCGATTATCCACTGGGAGAAGGACTCCGTGGAAGAGGCCGGGCTGGTGAAGATCGACATCCTCGGTAATCGCAGCCTCGGGGTTATTCGCGATGCGGTGCGGTCGGTGCGTGAAGGGGGTATCGAGCTCGATGAGCTGAGCTGGAAGCCGGAAGACGATCCGCGGACCAGAAGTGGGGTGGCCCGCGGCACCACCATGGGCTGTTTTTACATCGAAAGCCCGGCCATGCGGCTATTGCAGCAAAAAGCGGGGACCGGTGATTTCGAACAGCTGGTGATTCAGTCATCCATTATCCGGCCTGCAGCCAATGATTTTGTCCGCGAATATGTGCGCAGACTGCACGGTGGCGCCTGGCAGCCCCTGCATCCGCTGGTGGGGGATGTGCTTGACGAGAGCTACGGGCTGATGGTGTACCAGGAGGATGTCTCGCGGGTGGCCGTGGCTTTGGCCGGCTTCAGCCATGCCCGGGCAGACGGGTTGCGTAAGGTGATGTCCAAAAAGGATAAGGAGTTGCGGCTGCTCGACTACCGGGAGTGGTTTTACAGCGGTTGCCGCAAGCGAAATATCGCGGAAGAAGATATCGACCAGGTCTGGGAGATGATCATGAGTTTTTCAGGCTATTCGTTCTGCAAACCCCATTCGGCCTCATATGCGCGGGTGTCCTACCAGGCCGCCTACCTGAAACACCATCATCCTGCCGAGTTTATGGCGGCGGTGATTTCGAATCAGGGGGGCTACTACTCGACCATGGCCTATGTTTCGGAGGCCAGGCGGCTCGGGCTGGAGATACTCCACCCCGACGTGAACCAGAGCAGGTACCGGTGGTTCGGTAGGGGCCGAAAGATCCGGGTCGGCCTGCAGGCGATCCAGGGGCTTTCTGATAAATTGGTAAAAAGACTCCTCGGCGAAAGAGAAAAATGCCAGTTCACAAGCCCCCTGGAATTCTGGAACCGGGTGGCGCCTGCTGAAGATGAAGGCCGGGTGCTGATTCATGCTGGAGCGATGGACAGCCTCGACCCGCAACTCAACCGCACAGCCCTGCTCTGGCAGTGGGCTGCCTTCCAGCGAGGCAGGACGCTCAAGCGGGCCAGCTCCCTTTTCCCAGTGCAGTTGCCCCTGCCGCCCCCGCTGCAGCCGCCGGATATGGCCAGCCAGCTGCGACGGGAATACCAGGTGCTCGGCTTTCTCTGTCGCCATCACCCCATAACGCTCATGGGCAGGCCACCCCAGGGGCTGGTGAAAATGAAGGAGGTGGCCAGCAATGTGGGGCGGCGCATCCGTTGTGCGGGCTGGCTGTTGACCGGAAAGATCGTTTCGACCAAAACCGGCGAGGCCATGGAGTTCTTGACCTTTGAAGACGAGACGGCAATCCAGGAGACAACCTTTTTTCCCCAGGTCTACAAACGTTCGGCCCATCTGTTGCAGAGCGGGCGGGCCTATATCCTCACCGGCCTGGTGGAGGAGGATTACGGCGCGGTCACTCTCACCGTGGAACAGCTCCAGCCCCTGGGGCGCCAGCAGAGGCGGTAGCAAGCACGAAAAAAGGGGCGCTGCACGTTGTGCATCGCCCCTCGCTCATGGTGGCGGCTAGCTGCGGCCGGCACCGGCCAGCCCCTCGTCGGCGGCCTCAAGACCTGGACCAGCGGGTGGGACATAGCGATAACGGCCGAAGCCGTACTGCACCAGGAATTTGATATCGTTCCACATGGTCTCGCTGCCCATCACAGCAACAATGATGGTGTTGCCACCACGGCTGAACTGGCCGACGTAGGTCTGGCGGGCGGCGTTGGTGTATCCGGTCTTGCCTCCTTCGGTGCCCTCAATCTGCCACAAGGCCTTATTGTGATTGTACAGGGTGTTGCCCTCGTCGGTTTGCATCGATCGCATCTTGATTTTTGCTGCAAACTCCTCATCCTGCATGGCCTGTCGAAAAATCAGGGCCAGGTCCCGGGCAGTGCTGGTCTGGCCCTTGGCCGTGAGGCCGGTGGCGGTTTTGCACTCGGTGTTGGTCGCCCCCCAGTACTCGGCCTGGAGAGTCATGATCTTGGCAAACTCCTCTTCGCTGCCGGCAAGCATCTCGGCGAGAGCGACACTGGCGTCGTTGGAGGAGGCGAGCAGCACCGCGGTGATCAGCTCGTCTGCGCGGTACTCCTTGTTGGGGTCGAGGTACATCTTGGAGCTGGGTCTGGAGGCCGCTTCCCTGCTCACCGGGATCGATTCTTGGCCGGTCATTGATTTGAGGGCGATAGTGCCGGTGAGCACCTTGATGGTGCTGGCCGGCTGCCTGGGGTTGTCCGGGTCTTTGGCAAAAATTACCCTGTCATTTTTGGCATCTATGACGATGGCGCTCCGGGCGGAGATCCGCTTCAGGGTGGTTGAGCTGACCGGAAGTTCCTTCAACTCTTCGGGGAAGCGCTTCACTTTGGCAATGTTGCCCTTGGTACCGAAAACCGGCACCTCGGCGGCCAGTGCGCTGGTGGTGAGCCCAAAGAGGGCAAGGAGGAGATATGATATCACCGCAAACAGCAGTGAGTCAGGGGTCCGGATCGGGTAACGGCAAGTGAACGTACGGGTCATATGATATGTGCTGCGGGGGAAATTCCGGGGCGCAAAAGATTCTGAATTGTGTGCTACTGTTGTAGTCAAGCGCAAGGGCCTTGTCAAGCTAACTTTTCCCTGTAGATACAGGGCTTGCGGCAAATGGGGAGTCTCTTCGGGATTGACCGCTCACCAGACTTTGTGTAATATCCTTGCCGATAATTACCACAGAATGCAATAGTATGTAGATGTTTCTACGCTGTTGTCTGAGGCTGCAAAACCTACTACCCAGAGGTGAATATATGGTGGTCGAGACAGATGTTCGGATGACACTCAACTACATCCTCGATTCAAGCCGCGCCAAGTTCGGAGACAACCCGGCCATCGGCATGGCGATGGAGAGGGCGCTGACCTATAATGAGTTTCATCAGAACGTAATGGCTCTTGCCTGTCGTCTGCAGAAAGAGGGGGTGAAAAAGGGTGATCGACTGGGCATCCTGGCCGAGAATTCCCATAACTGGGGTACGGCCTATTTTGCCATTGTCCGTTTAGGCGCGATTGCTGTGCCCATTCTCCCGGACCTGCCTGAGAGCGATGTACACCACATCCTCAATGAGATGGAGGTCAAGATCCTTTTTACCACGACCCGTCTGATTGACAAGATCTATGAATTAAAGAAAGAGCTTGTTGGACCGGTCATTACCCTTGACGAGCAGTCGGCGAAACAGACGGTGATCAATGTTGTGGGCTTCGGTGATTTCCTGTCACAGGCGCATGATGATTTAAGAGCGATGGCTGAGGCGCCTGACTTTCCCATTGTCGAGGAAAACGACATTGCCTCTATCCTCTACACCTCCGGTACCTCAGGCTATTCCAAGGCGGTGATGCTCTCCCATAAGAACCTCACCTCCAACGCCTATTCCAGTTCAAGGCTGATGGAAATTCCAGTGGGCTCTGTTTTCCTCTCCATCCTGCCCATGTCACACACCTATGAATTCACCCTCGGCTTCGTCGTGCCGATCCTGTGCGGTGCCCGTGTGGCCTATGCGGGTAAGACCCCGACACCGGCCATTTTGCAAAAGCTCTGCAAGGTGGAAAAGCCGTTTGCCATGTTTGCGGTACCACTGGTTCTGGAGAAGATCTACAAGAAACGGGTCATGCCGCAGATCGAGAAATCGAAACTGCTCAATATTGCCTGTAAAACCAAATTTGGCCGCAAACTTGTCTATAAAAAGATCGGCCAGAAACTGTTGGAGTTCTTCGGCGGCAATCTCCACTTTATGGGCATTGGCGGCGCGGCGCTGAATCCCGAGGTTGAGGATTTTCTGCGTGAGGCGGATTTCCCCTATCTCATCGGTTACGGTTTGACCGAAGCTTCGCCCCTGCTGGCCGGAGGACCGTTCGGTGACACCACCATTGCCGTGGGTTCCACCGGAAAACCCCTGTCAGGTGTTGAGGTCAGGATCGTCGATCCTGAGCCCGAAACCGGTATCGGTGAGATTGTGGCTGCGGGACCCAACGTGATGAAAGGCTATTACGGCGATCAGGAGTCCACCGATGAGGTGTTGTCCAGCGATGGCTGGCTGGCTACCGGTGATCTTGGTTTTATCGATGAGGAAGGCAACCTCCATGTGCGGGGCCGCTCCAAGAATGTGATCGTCATGGCCAATGGGGAAAACGTCTACCCGGAGGCGATCGAGCACAAGATCAACTGCTTTCCCTGGGTGGTCGAGAGTCTGGTGTTGGAGAACAACGGGCAGCTGGAAGCCTGGGTCTACCCCGACTACGAGTTGATCGATGAAGAGACCAGCGGCAAGGCCCGGGCAGAGCGCCGCGAGTATCTCGAAACGCGGCTTGATGAAATGCGCGACCAGTTGAATACCCAGCTCTCCTCCGCTTCCCGGATTGCCAGGGTCTTTGAGCGCCGCGAGCCGTTTATCAAGACTGCGACCCACAAGATCAAGCGCTACCTCTATTATGAGGGGGGCACTCTGCTCTAATCCTTCTCATTGACGGGAATGACAGACACAACGGGGGAATCGCCGATACGGCGATTCCCCCGTTGTGTTTTTAGAGCTCAGGAATTGACCATATAACGGAGGTCAGAGCGGCTCAGGAGAGCAAAAAACCGTTGGCGAAGCTGACAATGGGCAGGATCACCTTGCTGAGCATGCCGCTGAAGAGAAAGACCAGCAGGATGATGAAACCAAACCGTTCGAGCTTCATGTATGGGAGCGCCAGTTCGTTTGGCAGTACGCCGGCGAGGATCTTGCTGCCGTCCAGGGGCGGTATCGGCAACAGGTTCAACACACAGAGCACCAGGTTGATCCAGACACTGGCGGCGAGCATCTGCATCAGGGGATACAAGGCGCCGATCAGGGCTGGAACCGCAGTCACCTGGGCAGTGAAAAGTAAGCCCTTCAGGACAATTGCGCTGGCGATGGCCAGCAGCAGGTTGGTCACCGGACCCGCCAGGGCCACCAGCAGCATTCCTTGCTTGATATTGCGAAAATAGATCGGATTGACCGGTACAGGCTTTGCCCAGCCGAATTTGACCAGGAAAAAGGCGATGGTGCCCAGCGGGTCAAGATGTTTGAGTGGGTTTAAGGTCAGCCTGCCCGCGTTGCGGGCGGTGGGATCACCCAGCCGGTAGGCCACCAGACCGTGGGCAACTTCGTGCAGGGTGAGCGCCAGCAGGATGGGTGGTGCGAGGATCAGTATCTCGTAGAGAAAGGGTTGTATGGAAGACATCATAATAACTGGAAAAGGTTAGAACTTGGAGTGACTAGGTAAGTATGCTTGGGACAAAGAAAGTAGGTAATCAGATACCATCTCCGGAGCCGTGTACGGCACCCGTTGAGTGGTTCACCGGCAAGGGATAATTCCTGCGGATATAGGCGAGTTCATCCTCGCGGGTGATCACTTCACCGTCGAGGCGGCACTCCAGCAGACCGTTGAGCATCTGCCTGAAGGCAGGCCCGGGCTTATATCCCATGGCTTTCAGGTCACGGCCGCTGATCAGCGTGGTGGCAGTACGCAATTCGGTCACATAGTTGGAGATGGCTTTCTTGACTGAACTCTTGCGGGCGATTGACATCAGGTAGAGCATGCCTTCGATAGTCAGATCCTGCAGGAGCCAGTAGATCTCGCTGTTGGTCAGCATTCTTCTGCGTGCCAGGAGGCTGGCGGTCTTGTCGGCGTGGCTCTTCTGGCGCAGCAGCGTTTCCGTGGTCTTGGGTGGGACCAGAAACCTCTTGCAGAAAGCCTCAAGCACAACCGGACGGGATCGGCCCATTATGGCCAGCAGATACACCATCCAGGTGGAGCATTCCTCCTTGAGGTAGAGCAGCTTATACCAGCTGATCGCCCGCTGGGCCTGCACCAGGATATGCATGAAGCGCCGGTCGATTTTCAGATGTGGCCGCAGATCGGGCCAGAGGAACTGAAAGAGGTTGAACTCGGACAGCCGCTCAATGGCGGGAATGGGGTTGTCCTCGGCCAGGATCTGCCTGATTTCAGAAAACAGCCGGGTATCGGTGGCCTTGCCAAAGAGCTTCATCTTCACCGCATTGCGGATAAGCCTGGCGGTGTGGGGGGCAATGGTGAAATTCATCCGTTTTTCAAAGCGGATGGCCCGGAAAATACGGCTCGGGTCTTCAACGAAGCTCAAGTTGTGCAGCACCTTGATCTCCTGCTGCTTGAGATCATTCTGGCAGTTGAAGAAGTCGATCAGGGTGCCGAACTGGTTGGGGTTGAGCTGGACCGCCATGGCGTTGATGGTAAAATCACGGCGGTAGAGATCAAGCTTGATGGAGGACAGCTCAACCGTGGGCAGGGCGGCGGGATACTCGTAATATTCCAGCCGGGCCGTGGCGATATCGATCTTGAAGCCATCCGGCATCATTACCACCGCGGTGGCGAAGCGTTCATGGGTACGGTATCTGCCCTCAAGGCGTTCCGCCAGATGTCTGGCGAAGATGAGGCCGTCGCCCTCGACCACGATATCAAGGTCGAGATTTCGCTTTTTCAGCAAGAGATCGCGTACGAAACCGCCCACCGCAAAGGCATTGTAGCGGAGCTGGTCGGCGACCTCGCCGATGACCTGCAGCAGCTGGATCATCTGCCGGGTGAGGCAGTCGATCATCAGCTTGTTCAGGTTGCGTTTCCGCTCAAGTGACGGGTACTCGGTCTCGTGGAGCAGGTTTTTGGGCAGATGGGCCGGGTCATTGACCAGGTGGTTGAGCAGGTCAGTACGGGTAATGACCCCTTCCAGCTTGCCGTCCTGCAGGATGGGGATGACACGCTGACGTTTTTCTATGATCAACTCCTGGATGTCGGCCAGGGTGGCGTTGAGCGAGAGAAAATCTATGTCGGTGGACATGTAATCACTGACCAGCAGATCTCCCAGGTTATGGTGCAGGGCTTTTTCGATCACCTGGCGGGTGATGATGCCGACGATATTCAGGTAGGGGCACCCCTGTTTGCGCACCTGGGCCGCCGCCTCGACCGGAACCGAGTTGATGGAGTAGCGGTTGAGCAAAAAGGCGGCGTTGGTCAGGGAGATGTCCGCCGGGATGGTGATGGCCGGGGTGGACATCAGCTCCTTGGCAATGGGTTGCGGCCGCACGTGGCGGTGCAGGATATGGATCAGCTTCTCATGGGCTTCGATCAGGGTCATATCCTTCACCGTGGCCGAGGCCGCGGTCGAGTGGCCGCCGCCACCCATGTCCCGGGCGATGGCGCCGACATTGATGTCGGGGATGCGGCTTCTGGCGATGAGGTAGATCCTGCCCGCCATGGAGATCAGGGCAAACAGCGTGTCCAGGTTCTCCATGGTCATAAAGCGCCGCACTATCAGGGCGAAATCATCGACGTAGTTCTGCAGCGAGTGGGTGACCACCACGATGGGAATGGACTGGATGGTGTACTGCGTCGCGCACTTCATCAGGTCATGGAGTAATTCGACCTGCTGGGTGGTCAACTCGTAGGTGATAAACTGGGAGACGATATCGAGTTTGGCCCCCTTGCGCACCAGCCAGGCGGCCGCTTCGAGATCTTCCGGCGAGGTGGTCAGATGGGTAAGCGAACCGGTATCCTCATAGATGCCGAGGCAGAGAATGGTGGCCTCTTCCGGGGTGAGATCGAGATCGCGCTCCTTGATGAGCTGGGTGAAGATGGTCGAGGTCGCCCCGACATTTTTGATGACCTCCACCTCGCCCTTCATGTCACCGGGGCTTTCCGGGTGGTGGTCGTAAATATGTACCTTGGTTTTGCCGTTTTCAAGGCATTGGGCAAAATTGCCGATGCGGGCGGAGGAGCGGGTGTCAACAACGATCAGCATCTCCACCTGTGCCATGTCGATGTCCCTGGTCTTGCGGAAATCGTAGGTGTAGAGCAGGGTCTGGGAAATAAAGTCGCGGAGATTCTTTTCCTGGGAGCCGGAAAAAGCCAGCACGGCATCCGGGTAGAGTTTGTGGGCCGCCACCATGGAGGCCATGCCGTCGAAATCGGCATTGAGGTGCGTGGTAATGACTCGCATGAATCAGTTCGCTCAGCTGTGATTATCCCGATGGCGCTGCTCTGGTGTCGGGTGATGAGTGTTTGGCAGGTTGTGGAATGTGCTTTTCTTAGCTTTACCTACTATTGCAAATATGTACACGATTTCATCCCCTCGGATGAAACTTTTTATGAATATTTTTCAATCTGTCCTGGTCGACGTGGGTGTAGACCTGGGTGGTGGAGATGTCGGAATGGCCGAGCATCATCTGCACCGCGCGCAGGTCGGCTCCGTGGGAGAGCAGGTGGGTGGCGAAGGAGTGCCTGATCATGTGCGGCGAGATCTCCTTGTCAATGCCAGCCGCAAGGGCGGCCTGGCGGATGATCTGCCAGAACCTGAGGCGAGTCATGTAGCTGCCGCGGTTGGTGACAAAGAGAAAGTTGGATCGTCGGCCATTGAGAATCCTCGGCCTGCCCAGGTCGATGTACTCCTCGATCTTGTCTTTGGCCTGCTGGCCAAAAGGGATAAGCCGCTCCTTGTTGCCTTTGCCGATCACCCGGACAAAGCAGGAGGTGAGGTTGACAGCTGATTGCGGCAACTGTACCAGTTCGGTCACGCGAAGTCCGGTGGAGTAGAGCAGGTAGAGCATGGCCGTGTCGCGTCTGCCGATCGGGGTGACGCGCTCTGGCGGGGCAAGCAGCTTGCTGACTTCGCTGACCGACAGCGCAACAGGCAGCTTTTTGCCGCTCTTTGGCAAATCCACCGCGGTAAACGGGTTATTGGTGGCCAGGTTCCGCTGGACAAGAAAATTGAAAAAGGTGCGTAGCGCCGAGACGCGCCTGGCGTTGCTGCGATGGGAGATGTTGTTCTCCAGACACTTCTGAAGAAAGTTGTGGATGACTTTGAGGGTTACCTGTTCAAAGCTTTCTTTACGCTTGCCGACCAGGTAGACAAGAAATGCATTGATGTCGGCAGAATAGGCCGTGACGCTGTTTTCGGCAAGCCGCCTTTCCGAGATAAGATATTGCAGGAACAGTTCATATGCGCCTTGGAACTGTTCCGGTAGAAGAGGCGGCTTGGTATTTCCGGGAGGCCGTGTCACACGTTCTGCCCCTGCTCGAAAGCCTGATACGTCGGCTGTCGAATAAAAAAGGGCTTAATGCGCTCTTCTGAGACGGTTGAACTTGCGAAGCTTTCTGCGGGCCTCAGCCTGCTTGCGGCGCTTCTTCACGCTTGGCTTCTCGTAATATTCACGACGCTTCAGCTCTCTTTTAATACCGTCAATCTGCAGTTTCTTTTTCAGCTGGCGAATTGCATATTCGAGGTCTCCCCGAACTTCAACTTCTATCATTTTTGGCTCCGTTTATGGAAATTAATCATATGTTTTCAGGCGCTTGCGGTAAAATAGCGCAAATCTCGCCTAAAAGGGGCAAGTACACGACATAACCTTTTTTATATAAAAGGAAGATGTCTCTCTGTCAATCTCTTTCTCTGAAAAGCGCACAAATCCTGTGAGATGCTGCGACCATTCAGTTGGCGTGGCTGCTGCAACTATGCGGGACTTTGATACCTTTTCTGTTGTTGTGGGTTGGTTGTTTTACGTGACTGAGACTCACCCCCTCTACGGAGACTGTGGAAAGATTTTTCCAGGGTTTAAAATGTTTAACGGATCAAACAGCGTCTTGAGCTGTTTCATGACTGCTATCGTGGCCGGGTTGAGCTCCAGGCCGAGATAGGGCGCCTTGGTTATACCAATACCGTGCTCACCGGAGAGTGTGCCATCAATGGAGATGGTGAATTCGAAGAGTCGTTTTTTCGCCTCTTCCCCGGCCCGGAGTTCCTCCGGGTTGGATTTGTCGAGCATGATATTTACGTGGATGTTGCCGTCACCGGCGTGACCGTAGCTGAGTATGGTGACGCCGAGTTCTGCTGAGAGGCGCTCGCAGTGAGCGACCAGCTCAGGGATTCTGCTGCGCGGTACGGCAACGTCCTCGCTGATCTTGTGGGGCTTCAGGTTCAAAGTGGCCGGTGAAATGGAGCGCCTGGCCTGCCACAGCTGGCTGACTTCCTCCTTGGTGGCGGCGTGGCGCAGGGTGAACTCCGACAAGGGAGCCAGCATGGCCAGCAACCGTTCCTTTTGCTCAGCCACCGACTCTTTGCTGCCGTCAAGTTCGACAATGAGCAGCGCTTCGGTGCCTTGGGCGGGGGGCTCAGCCATAAAGCCGGAGACCACCTTGATTGCGGTGCGATCCATATATTCCAGCTTGCAGGGCAGGATGTTATGGTTGAGGATCTTCGCCACAAGCCCGGTGGTGGCAGCCAGGGAGGCGGAGGTGATCAGAAAGGTTTCTTTCGCCTCTGGTGCCGGCACCAGCCGGCAATAGAGCCTGGTCATAATGCCCAAGGTGCCCTCGCAGCCAACAAAGAGCCTGGTAAGGTCGTAGCCGGTGACACCTTTTTCTGTGCGGGTGCCGGTGTGGATGACCTCCCCGGAAGGCAAGACCACTTCCAGCCCCATGATGTAATCCTTGGTTACCCCATATTTCACCGCGGCAGGTCCGCCGGCGCATTCTCCGGCATTACCGCCAATGGTGCAGTACTTCAGGCTGGCAGGGTCGGGCGGGTAGGAGAGCCCAAACTTTTGCGCAACCTTTTGCAAGTCGATGGTGATGACGCCCGGCTCAACCACAGCCAGCTGATTGTCAGCATCGATCTCGATAATTCTGTTCATGCGGGTCATGGCCATCACCACGCCACCCGCCACCGGAATCGCCCCGCCGGTCATCCCTGTTCCGGCACCCCGCGGGACCACAGGAAAACGGTACTGGCTGGCAAGCCGCATGATCTGGCTCACCTGTTCTGTGGAGTCAGGGAAGACCACGGCCTCAGGCAAAGACGGGTTGGCCCGGCCATCATAAGAATAACAGTGCAGATCTTCCAGCCGGGTTGTACAATGCTCAGTACCGACTATGGTCTGCAGTTTTTGAAGTATTTCCGTTTCCATCAATGGCGTTTGACACGGCCGTTCGTGCAAGTGGCGCGATGACTTGATATGACTCGCTTTTTTTCTGTTATTCAGCCGGCGGCTGCCGTGGTGTGCCCCAGTCAGCCCCACCGCTCGTATCAGAAGCGGTGGAAGATAAGTGCCGTGTACCCGATGTGCGCAGCAAACCGCGTGGCACGTGGTTGGCTGCGGCAGGGGAAAACAGCCCTTTACACAATGGTACAACGCAATTGCAATTTGTGAAACGTGACCGAATACCATAAGGAGAGATTCCAATGCAAGAACAAAAATTACGAATTGCCTTGCTGGCTGGAGGGACCTCCGGTGAACGCGAAGTGTCACTGAGCGGCGCAGCAGGGGTTGAAAAGGCGTTACTTGAGAAAAATTTTGAGGTGGTGCGCTTTGACCCGGCCACAGACCTTGGCCGGCTATACGATGAAAAAGACAATATCGATTTTGCCTTTATTCTCCTGCATGGGCAAAACGGAGAGGATGGTACCGTGCAGGGCTATCTTGAACTCTTGAACATCCCCTACCAGGGCGCGGGTGTGCTTGGCAGCGCCATTGCCATGGACAAGGATCTGGCCAAAAACCTCTACATGCAGGCAGATCTTCCGGTCGCCCGCTGGGAGGTGGTGACTCCCCGAAAGGTGCCAAGCGGCAAGCAGCTGGCGGAACAACTTGGCCTGCCGCTGGTGGTCAAGCCGGTACACGAGGGCTCAAGCCTGGGTCTGACCATTGCCAGGACCGAAGATGAGTTGGTCGCAGGAATAGAGACCGCGCTCACCCATGGCCGGACGGTGATGGTGGAGCAGTATATCGAGGGCCGGGAATTGACGGTGGGGGTCATCGGCAACGATGAGCCGGACGCCCTGCCGCTGATTGAGATTGTACCTGGCAAGGAGTTCGAATTCTTTGATTACAACGCCAAGTACCTTCCCGGGGCTTCAGAGGAGATTTGTCCGGCACCGGTCAGTGAGGAAGTTTCCCGCAAGGCGCAGGAGTATGCGATCGAGGCCCACAAGGTGCTGCGGCTTAAAGGCTACTCCCGTACCGACATGCTGATGGATGGGCAGGAAAACCTGTATCTGCTGGAGACCAATACCATCCCCGGGATGACCGAGACAAGCCTGCTGCCCCAGGCGGCTGCTGCCTATGGCCTGGATTTTCCTTCCCTGCTGGCGCGATTGATCGAGCTTGGGCTGGAGAAAGGCTAGGCTCTGACAGCTGGTCCGACAGATTTTGCAGGTCTGTCGGGCCAAGGGCTGTTTCCGTGCCCGATTGCGCTCGCCAGACGATATTCCCCAAGAAAAAAGAGAAGGACTTCCTCCTGCCTGCTGTGAAGACAAGCGCGGACTGCTATTTTGTGTCGCTGATGATTCTCTCAGGTGCGTTGAAGACGTTGAGTCGCTCCGGGCGCGCATAGGCGGCCAGCGTTGCCCCGGATCTGCGGGCAATGGCCAGCCCCAGAGAAGATGGCGCGGTGCGTGACATGATAATGGGGATGCCCATACGGGCACATTTCAGCACCATGTCGGAGGTAAGCCGGCCGGTGGTGTAGACCGCCCCGCGCGGGGTGGCTTTGCCGAGCAGGATAGCCCCCATCACCTTGTCCACGGCGTTGTGCCGGCCGACATCTTCGTAGAAGACCTTTAAGCAATTGTCTTGCCAGAGACCGCAGCCGTGCACGCAGTGGGTATCGTTGCCCAGGGTGGAGTAGTGCAGGGACTGGCGGATAAACTGCCGCACTTCCGGAAAGGTTATGGTGGTTTCCTGAAGCGGTTCGAAAGCGCCTTCCAGCATCTCCTTGGAGATCTTGCCGGTGCCGCCGCAGCCGGAGGTGATGATGACCTCCTTGGGCTCGGTGTGTTCGACGTCGGCATAGACGGCGATCCTGCCCTCCGGGCAGACGATAACCTCTTTTACCTCTTCTGGTGAGGAGATATAACCCTGGCCAAAGAGAAAACCCACGCCGAATTCCTCAAGGCCAATGGGGAGAACCATGGATGAACCGATGGTTTCATCATTGAGGGCGATGGTATAGGGAGTCTCAATAGCCACCTGCTCATACTGGCTTTCCCGGCTGTCCGGGGTGACGATGGTTGTGATATGACTCATGGTATGAGTGGAGGGGGCTGGACGCATGTCTGACATAAAGTGTTTCCCTGTTGTGTTCGTAATGGCAATGACCCTCAAAGAAGCTACAAAATATAGACAGCGTAGCATTATTTCAACAGCTAAAGTGTCAATTCTCCCCGGGGGATATTTGTCCTTGGTGCTGGCTGCGTCCTCTGGGGCCGCCGTTGCTCCAGCTCGAATGGTCTTGCTTTTCATTGAAATCTTAACTACTTTTTCGGTGGAATTCTGGGGGAATCGATAAAAAATAATTCCGAGTTAGCCGGGCGGCGCGGAGGTTGTCGTCCACAACTGGTTCACCCGGCCAGACGGCAGATCAGCTGTTGCCCGGGTATGGTATGCGTGCTGTAGTATGAAAAACTTTTCTTATTTTAGCTGGTTGCTCGTTGTACTCTGCTGTTTGATTGTCGCCGGTCCGGGGACCGAGGCCGGGGCCGAGGGGAAGATTCGCCCCTATCCGATAATTCTTGGCCAGTCCTGTGCCTTGACCGGACCTGCCAAGGACCTGGGGCTTGAGCTCCGGGGTGGTTTGCTCGCCGCTTTTTCCAAGGTCAACGAGGAGGGCGGTGTCCATGGCCGGGAGATCCTGCTGCTGAGCAAGGATGACGGCTATGAGCCGGATCGGGCCATCCGCAACACCATGGAGCTGATCAGTGTGGATCATGTACTGATGCTGATCGGCGAGGTGGGCACTCCAACCTCCAAGGCTGTTATCCCCTTGGTTGAAAAGCATGAGATTCCATTTTTTGCACCGTTTACCGGTGCCGATCTGCTGAGAAATCCCTTTCGCAGGTATGTGATCAATGTTCGCGGCAGCTACGTTCAGGAGATGGAGCGGCTCGCCTCCCACCTGATAGACAAGAAAGGGATCAAGCGGATAGCCTGTTTTTTCCAGAACGACAGCTACGGGTACGCCGGCTTGAAAGGTATCGAGCTTGCCCTGAAAAAGCGTGGTATGGAGCTGGTTTCAACCGCCAGCTATGAGCGCAACACAGTAGCCGTGATCGGCGGGCTGGAGGAGATCCATGCGGCGAAGCCGGAAGCGGTGATACTGGTGGGAACCTATTCGGCCTGCGCCGAATTCATCAAGCTCAGCAAGAACAAGTATGGTGGCGACCTGGTTTATGGCTCCATCAGTTTTGTCGGCACAGAGAGTCTCAAAGAGACCCTGGGAGGGTATGGTAAAGACGTCATTGTCTCCCAGGTGGTACCGCTCCCCACCGACAAACAGTTGCCGCTGGTCAGGGAATATGAGCGGGCCATGCGTAAGTATCAGCATGATGTGCCGTTGAGCTTCACCTCGCTGGAAGGCTATATTGCCGGCAAGCTCTTTGCCAAGATCGCCCGGGAGGTGCCCCAGCCGCTGACCCGGGAAAAGTTTATTGAAACCATGCACCGGGTTGGGCGCTTTGATCTGGGTGGTGTGGTCCTGCAGTTCGGCCCAGATGACCATCAGGGTTCGGATGCCATTTACCTCACCAGTATTTATCCGGAAATAGAGGAATTGCATGACCCGGAAAAGTGAAAAGCGCGATCGCTTCGAAAATTTCAAGGAAGTCGTCAGCGGTTTGCTGACGCCCGCACCGGGCACCAGACGAATCTCCATTTCTGCCGCTCCACTCTATGCCTCGGTCCTGGTCGTTTTTGGCATGACACTGTTCATCGGCATTTTCTGGATGGTGAACGAGTATCAGGCCTACCAGGAGTCCATCGACAATATTCGCAAGAACTACAAGAACCGTTATGAGCGCAGGGTGCAGGAAGAGCATGCCAAGGTCATCGACTTCATTGAGTACAAGCGCAATCAGACCGATCTGCGTATGGAAGATGAGATGCGCGATAAGGTTCAGGCGGCCTACACCATCGCCTCACACATCTACAGCCTCTATAAAGACGAAAAAAGCGTGACTGAACTCCGCTCCATGGTTGCCGAGGTGCTGCGGCCCATTCGTTGGAATAACGGCAACGGCTACTACTTTGCCGGCAGTGTCAGCAGCTCGACAATTGATCTTTTTGCCGATGACCCCTGGTTTGAGGGCAAAAACGGTCCTGAGGTCCACAGGGCGGTGGGCCGGGATTTGGTGGGGGATATCTCTGCCATGGTCCGGGACAAGGGGGCTGGCGTCTACAGCTATGAACTGGTCAAGCCGGAGTTTTCCGAAAAACGCTTTTCAAAAGTCGCCTTTATTAAATATTTCGAACCATTTGACTGGTTTATCGGGGCGGGTGTCTATACCATGGCCCTGGAGAAGAGCCTGCAGCAGGATATTCTCTCCCGCGTACGCAGCATGGATTTTGCGGAAAATGGCGAGGTGTTCGGTTTTCGCCAGGATGGCACCATTATCTGCAGTCGTGACGAGAGACTGATTGGTCGTTCCGTGGAGGATTTTATTGACAGCAAAGGGGTGCATTACGGAACCATGCTGCTGCATGCGGCCAGGGAGCCGGCCGGGGAATATGTGCGTTTCAGCGAAGAATCCCTGGATGGCGATGTGCACCTGAACCTGAGCTATGTCAGCGCCTATCGTGACTGGGGCTGGGTATTTGGCACCACCATGTCCATGGATGAGATGGAGGACGCCATTGCCTATGAAACCAAATCCTACCGGGATATTGCCTTCAAGAACGTATCCGCCTTTATCATTTTGTTTATCGTGGCGGTCTCCATGCTGCTGCTCACCTCCTACGTTTACTCGCTGAAAATTAAGCACGGCATCGATCTTTTTACCAACTTCCTGCGCCAGGCTGCTGACTCCAAGAAAAAAATCAGGAACACCGATCTGGCCTTTGCCGAGTTCGAGGATCTGCGCCTGCTGGCCAACCGGATGGTCGATGACCGTATCCAGAAGGAACTGTTGCTGCGCCGCGACGAGTTGCGCCTCGATACCCTGCTCAGACTGGGGATGATGGAGAGTCATTCCCTGCAGGAAAAGTATGACTTCGTCTTACGGCGAATCGTCCAGATTACCCGCAGTGAGGAAGGCTATCTGGCGATGGTGAACGCCACCCAGACCCATATCACCCTCTGCTCCCTGGCGGTGGCCGACAAGCGGGATATCGGGCTGCGGGAGCAGGATATGAAGCTGGCGCGATCAACCCTCAAGGCCGGCCTTGCCGGGGCCGCGGTGATGTTTGGCGGCGAGGTGATCTGCAACGAGTATGAGGCGTGCAGCAAGGATGAGTCCACCTTCCCCTATCTCAGGGCGATCAATCGCCACATGGATATCCCCGTGTACAGCGACGGCAAGATTGTTATGATTGCAGGCGTCTGCAATAACAGCACAAAATATGACAACAGCGACGTCCGGCAGGTGAAAATGCTGCTGGAAGGCATGTGGCTGCATGTCTTGAAGACCTGTTCCGAGGAGGAGATGGCCCGCCTTGAACGGCAAATCATCGCCGTCAGTGAGGAAGAACGATCGAACATCGGTCGGGATCTCCACGATGATCTGGGCTCGCACCTGACCGGCATCGAGCTGCTCAGCAAGGTCCTGCAGCAGAAACTGGAACAGGATGATCCAGAAAAGGCCAAGCAGGTCGCCTCAATTCGGGGACTGATCCGGGATGCCATTGAAAAGACCCGCAGACTGGCCCAGGGGCTCTATCCGGCCCATGTTATCGAACACGGCCTGGAGGCGGCCGTGGAGGAGTTGGTGAATGAGGTGGAAAACCTCTTCCGGGTACAGTGTTCCTACTCCTTTGAGGGTGATCGTGAGTGGGTAGATAATGCGGTAGCGACTCATGTTTATTATATTATCCGTGAAGCGGTCTTTAATGCCGCCCGGCACGGCCGGCCGGATAACATCGGTATTTTCATGCGCACCTGGCCGGACAACTTCTCGGTACGTATAGTGGATGACGGCAGTGGCTTCGACGTTTCAACCACCAGAAAAGGGCTTGGCTGTCATACCATGCAGTACAGGGCCAAGGCCATTGGCGCGGAATTAACTATTAAATCAGAATTGCAGGGCGGAACAATCATCTCAATCTCCGGTGAGGTACATAGCTGATGTCGAAGATATTGATCGTCGATGATCACCCTATATTCAGAATGGGGATGGCGGAGTTGCTCAATCAGGAACAGGACTTCTCCGTCTGCGCCGTAGCGGAGGATATCACCGGAGCCAGGAAAGCCCTGCGCGAGCACGAGCCGGATATGGCGATTATCGATATTACCCTGGCCAAAGACAACGGGCTGGATCTGGTCAAGGAAATTGCAGCCAGTGACCGGCCAATACCGGTGCTGGTGCTCTCCATGCACGATGAATCGGTCTGGGCGGAGAGGGCCATTCGTGCCGGGGCCAAGGGCTATATCATGAAAAAGGAGGCGTCCGAGTCGGTCATCTCCGCTTTGAGAAATATCTCCAGTGGCCGCATTCATGTGAGCGCCAACATGATGGCAATATTGCTGGACAAGCTCCATGTCAACCCGGCAACCCAGGGAGCACCCACGGAAGATGTGCTCACCGACAGGGAGTTGGAGGTATTCCGCCTGATCGGCTCCGGACTCTCAACCCGCGAGATTGCCGAGCGCATGAACCTTGGTGTCAAGACCATTGGTACCTATCGTGATAGAATTAAACAGAAACTCTGCATAAAAAATGCGGCAGAGCTCACCCGTCGGGCCGTTCTCTGGACCGAGAAATCACACACCGCCCAGTCTGACGACAGCAGTGTAGGTTAATAACCTACAGCCCCTTCAAATTTATCCCTACGCAAGAAAAGGGGAGTGGCTGATACCCAGAATCCGCTAACTCCCGTATACTCACTCGCAAAACTGGTACTCAGCTGTGCAAACGGTGCTTAACGCGCCGATTTGTACAATACAGATCAGCAGGTTGCCTTAAGGTGTGCCTGACTGGTTGGTTTTACGAGAGAAGTTGGCAGCAGGGGGAAGCCCGCGTCAACGACCATAAAAGGGTCAAAAAAAGCGTATGAGTGATAAATTTTCCATGTATCTGCTCACCCAAGGGAGTGGATCAAAACCAGAAATTCTGCGTTCTGAAATCAACCTCCGCCCTGGTCAACCAGTTGAAATTGACAGCCTGGAATCAATTCTTCTGGCCAGCGGCTTTCCTGCAGTGACTCCCAACATGGGCTTCCCCCTGTCGCCGACGTTACAGATAAATGCTGATCTGGCAGCGCACGATGACCAGAGGCTCGCCCGCATCGGCCTGGCGGAACTGGATAGACTCAAGGCGGTCAACTACCGCAGCTACAGCGTGGACCATGATCCACGGCTGTGCGTGATCGGCTCCGATGCGGAGGCCATCAAAAAGTTCGTCGATATCTACGGCGGTACGCTGGAGGTTGAGCCGATCCTGGTGAAAGGCTTTGATCCGGAGATTCCCACCGCCACCGAGCTTGAGCTCTCAAGCGGTGCGGATGGCTATACTATCGAATACTCGGTACGAGTGCCGGTGAACACCGGGCGCTGTACCTACTGCGGCGCCTGTGGCCGGGCCTGTCCGGAGTCCTGTCTGGATGAACAGCTTCTCATCGATTACTCCCTGTGCACCTTTTGCAAAGAGTGCGAGAAAGTCTGCCCGCATGATGCCTTGGATGTCTATGGCGCAGAGCGACGGCGGATGCGGATGCCGGCGATTCTGGTCATGGCCGGCACCGAGCTGGAACTGCCTGAGGACACCAGCGGAATCTACAGCGAACAGGAACTGGAAAAGTTTTGGGCGACCCAGTACTCCTGCCAGGTTGATGAGGTTGTCACCTGCGATACCTCGATCTGCCAGTACAGCGGCAAGCTTGATTACGGCTGTGGTATGTGTGTCAAGAGTTGCCGGTACGGCGCAATCAGGCGCACCGACCGCGGTATTGTGGTGGACAGTCTGAAATGCGAGGAGTGCGGCGGCTGTATCGCGGCGTGCCCGACCGGCGCCATGCAGTATCAGCGGTTCACCGACGAGTCATTTGTGAGTTATCTGCAGCAAGTGGGGCTGGAAGCGGGTTCCACCATCGTGCTTGGCAGTGACAAGGCCATGCATAAGTTGTGGTGGAAGCGTGGCGCGAAAGTGGAAGGCAGCTGTCTTTATATCTGCCATGAAGAGGTCAGGGCGCTGTCGCTTTTCCATCTGCTTGCTCTCTACACACTCGGGGCGGGCCGGGTTGTGCTGTTAATCGATGAGATTGAGCAACCCTTTGACGATCTCAAGCGTCAGGCCACCCTGGCGACCTCGCTGCTCTCCACCTACTGTGAGGCAACTGAACCTGTTGTCATCACTTCCGTAGAGGACTTTGGTGACAGGCAGTTGGCAGCGCCGCACTATCCACTCCAGGAACCCTTTTCCGCGCCACTCACCGGAAACCGTCGTGAGAACCTGGCGGCAATCCTCAAATACCTGACTGAAAAGAGCGGTCGTCAGGCTCGTATCAAGGGCCACCCGCAGCTCCCTTTTGCCACGGTATCCTGCCGGGCAGAGGGTTGCACCCAATGCTACGCCTGTCTGAATATGTGTCGTATCCAGGCGCTTTCCACCAACGAGGAGCAGGTTGCTCTGCGTTCGAAGGGAGCGCTCTGTGTTGGGTGCGGCGCCTGTGTCCAGGTTTGTCCGGAACAGGTGTTGAGCCTTACCCCCGGAGCCACCCTCGACGAGGCCTGGTTTGAGCCGCAGATCCTGGCGGAGACCGAGCCCATGAGGTGTAAGCGATGCGGCAAGGTGTATGGCAGCAAGAAGAGTTTTGAACGGGTGATGGCCATACTCGCCAAGAAAGAGGCCGTTGACACCAGCCATTTCGAATACTGTGAAGACTGCAGAGTCATCAACCTTTTTGAGGGTGAATAATAATGGAAGATAGCAATAACAGGGAAATATTTCGGGTCAGACTGCTCTTTGTGGATCTCCTGAAATCGTTTTATCAGTCTGAACCGGACTCTGAACGCATGAGCCGTTGGCGGGGAACGTTTTCCGCTCTTGCCAAGGAGCAGGTGAGCCCCCTGTTCGACAGTGCCGTCATGGAGCTGCATGGCCAGCTCAACGAGATGAGCCTTACCGATATTCAGCGCGAATATTACGAGCTGTTCACCAACCCCTTCTCCAAATCCCAGGTCAATACCCTTGCCTCCTACTATCTCGATGGGCGGAGTTTTGGCGAGAGTCTGGTTGAGTTGAGATCGCTCTTGGCAGAGGCCAAGCTGGAGCGGGAAGAGGGGGTGGTGGACAGTGAGGATTCGCTGCCGATGCTGCTCGATATCTTCGCCCGGCTCATCGAAGAAGAAAAAAATACAGACAGCGATACTATCCGCCAGCTGCAAGGGCGGCTGCTCAGAGATTACCTTGAGCCGTTCAGCAAGCAGTTCAGTGAAGCGGTCAACGGTGCCGAAGTAGCCAAGTTCTACAGGTCGTGTTGCCGACTGCTGTGCGGTTACCTCGATCTTGAGAAAAGCCTGGTAGACGTTTCGCAGGCATAAAACACGCCACTGCCGGCGAGCGGCGGAGGCGAGGTACTTTTTATTATCCCGAACTCAAAGGAGGGAAAAGCATGAAACAGGAACAGGACAAGCGGCGTTCATTCCTCAAACACATCCTGGCGGGCAGCGCTGTGGTTGTGGGGGCAGCTGCCGCGATCAAGCCGGCCAAGGCCAAGCAGGCTGAGGCTCGGGTTGATTCCCAGGAAGTGCTGTACACCAAAAGTGCGGACTTCGACAAGTACTACAAATCGCTGCGCTCATAACAGCCAGGGAGTTTTGGCAGTTCGGCAGACCAAGAGGAACTGCGAAAAACGAAGCTAGGACATTTAAGGAGAACGAAAAATGGCCAGAATGAAACTGAGGAAGTCCTCAGGCGACAGTGTGGTAAGCACCGGTCGCAGGGTGACTTTGAACCCGAAAGTTGCCAGGCGATCTTTCCTGAAGATCTCCGCGGCGACCGCGGCTCTGACCGGCGTGTCAATGACCAGCAAAATGACCCGCAAGGCTCAGGCTGCCGGCAAGACCGCTCCGTATGAAGGATCCAAGAAAGTACAGACCATCTGTACCTACTGTTCTGTTGGTTGTGGTATCGAGGCTGAGGTACACAATGGTGTATGGGTACGCCAGGATATCGCCGCTGACCATCCTGTATCACGCGGCGCCCACTGCTGTAAGGGTGCCGGTGCCATCGATATGGTGACCAGCCCGAAACGTCTGAAGAGCCCGATGAAGAGAGTCAACGGCAAGTGGACCAACATCAGCTGGGATCAGGCGATGAACGAGATCGGCGACAAGCTGCTCTCCATCCGCGAAAAAGATGGTCCGGATGCCCTGCATTTCAATGGTTCCGCCAAGGTTTCCACTGAAATGGCCTACCAGCACCGTAAGTTTGCTGCGTTCTGGGGGACGAACAACGTCGACCACCAGGCCCGAATCTGACACTCCGCAACGGTGGCAGGTGTCGCCAATACTTGGGGTTACGGAGCAATGACCAACAGCCTGAACGATATGAGGCACGCGAAGAGCTTCATATTCATCGGCTCGAATCCGCCGGAAGCGCATCCGGTTTCCATGCAGCACATCCTGCATGCGAAAGAGAAGAACAATGCGCCGATCATCGTGGTTGACCCGCGTAGATCGAAACTTGCCGCAAAGGCATCTGATTTCTGCCAGATCCGTCCTGGTACCGACGCAGCGTTCATGCTTGGCCTGATCAACGTGATCGTGGCTAATGGCTGGGAAGACAAAGAGTTCATCCGTACCCGCGTTGCCGGTTACGAAGAGCTGCTCGACGTCGTCAAGAATTACACCCCCGAGGTGGTTGCAGATGTGACAGGTATTCCTGTTGAGCAGATCAACCATGTCGCCAGAACCTTGGCTGAGAATCGCCCGACCTCCCTTACCTGGTGTATGGGTGGTACCCAGCACTCCATCGGTTCCTCAATCACCCGTACCTTCTGTCTGCTGCAGCTGGTTCTCGGCAACATGGGTAAATCCGGTGGTGGTACCAACATCTTCCGTGGCCATGACAATGTTCAGGGTTCCACCGATATGTGTATCCTCTCCCATTCCCTGCCTGGCTACTACGGCCTGTCCGAGGGCGCCTGGAAGCACTGGTGCCGTGTCTGGGGCGTGGAGTTCGACTGGATGGTTTCCCGCTTCAAGGACAAGGAGTGGATGCATAAGCCGGGCTTTACCCTGTCGCGCTGGTACGCCGGTGTCGAGGGTGTGGAAGATGAGGACCAGATCCACCAGTACACCCCGATCAAGGCCATGATCCAGTGGGGTTGCGGTGCCAACTCCAACTCCCAGTACCACAAGGTTGTTGATGCATACAACAAACTTGATCTCTTAGTCATCGTCGATCCGTTCCCGACCATGGCAGCCGCGGCCTGTGAGTCTGACAACGTCTACCTGTTGCCGTCCGCTTCCCAGTACGAGACCTCCGGTAGCGTAACCTCCACTTCCCGTCAGATCCAGTGGCGTTACAAGGTTGTTGATCCGGTCTACGACTCAAAAGACGACTACCAGATCATGGAGTTGTTTGTGAACAAGCTTGGCTTCGCCAAAGAGTTCTACACCAACGTCAAAGAGGTACCGGAAGATATTACCCGTGAGCTCGGCGGTGGTTGTCTGACCATCGGTTACAACGGCCAGACCCCTGAGCGTATCAAGAAGCACATGGCCCACTGGCACACCTTCGATATCGATACTCTCCAGGCCAAGGGCGGCCCATGTGACGGCGAGTACTACGGTATGCCGTGGCCGTGCTGGACCGATGAGCACCCGGGTACCCCGATCCTCTACGATGTCTCCAAGCCGGTTGCCGAGGGTGGTCTGCCGTTTAGAAACCGCTTTGGTCTCGAGAAGACCTACGATTCCTCCGGTCGTACCGAGAATCAGCTGGCGGCTGACGGCGTGTACAACCCGGGTTCAGAGGTGAAAGGCGGTTACCCAGAGTTCAAGGATGTCGTTCCTGGAACCAACTGGAAGACCGACCTCTCCCAGAAGACCCTGAAGGTGGCCATCGCCAAGGGTATGGCACCGTTTGGTAACGCCCGTGCCCGCTGCGTTGTCTGGAACTTCCCCGATCAGGTACCGATCCACCGTGAGCCGCTGCATACTCCGCGTCCTGATCTGATCGAGAAATTCCCGACCTACGAGGACAAGAAGGCTCATTACCGTATCGACACCCGCTTCAAGAGCGAGCAGAAGCCTGAACTGGTCAAAGAATTCCCGTACGTTGTCACCACCGGCCGTATGGTCGAGCACATGGGTGCGGGCGCTGAGACCAGAAGTAACCAGTATCTTGCTGAGTTGCAGCCTGAGATGTACGCAGAGATCAATCCGCGTCTGGCCAATGACCTCGGTTTCCGTGATGGCGACATGGTATGGATCGAGTCCCCAGAGGGCGGCAAGATCAAGGTCAAGGCCTTCCTCACCGAGAGGGTTGATGCGAAGACCATCTTCCTGCCGTACCATTTTGCCGGTGTGCTGATGGGTGAATCCAAGATTGACAAGTATCCGGAAGGACATGAGCCGTTTGTTGTCGGTGAGTCCGGCAACGTGGTCACCAACTACGGATACGACATCATCACACAGATTCAGGCCACGAAAGATGGACTGTGTAAAGTCACCAAGGCCTGATGAGGAGGAAATGACATGGCAAGAGTAAAATTCTTATGTGATACAAATCGTTGTATCGACTGTAGTGGCTGCGTTGTCGCTTGTAAGGAAGGCAATCACATTCCGGTCGGCGTGAACCGTCGTCGGGTGATTACCCTCGATCAGGGCAAGCCTGGTGAAAAATCCATCTCCGTGTCCTGTATGCATTGTGCCGACGCGCCTTGCAAGACTGTTTGCCCGGTAAATGCCCTTTACCAGCGCGAAGATGGAATTGTTCTGGTGAACAAGAAGACCTGTATCGGTTGCGGTTACTGTTTCATGGCCTGCCCGTTTGGTGCACCCCAGTTCCCGAAAGGGCAGGTGTTCGGTGCCCGCGGTGCCATGGACAAGTGCACCTTCTGCGCCGGCGGTCCGGAAGAGACCTTCTCCGCTGAGGAGAAGCACCTCTACGGCCAGAACCGCATTGCCGAGGGCAAGGTGCCTCTGTGCGCAGGTATGTGTTCCACCAAGGCCCTGCTCGCCGGTGATGCGGACGTTGTCTCCGATGTGTACCGTGAGCGTGTCTTCCAGAGAGGCTCCGGCAACAACGCCTGGGGCTGGAACAAGGCATACAAGGACAAGTAATCCTGTTTGAGGATCACACGTCGTTAACTCCTGACCATCCCCGAAAGCCGGGGATGGTCAGTTCATCATTTTGCTTAAACAGGAGCATACCATGCAGAGGTTGTTTGCATCCGTGTTTCTGCTTGGAATAATACTTGTGGCGGGCGGCCTGGGAACTGCCGTAGCCCAGGATCTGCAGGCTGCCGGGCTTGCAGGCGGTTCTTCAGCCGATTATTTCTCACAGTTGATAGCCACCGTAACCGGTGGTAACTGGCAGGAATATGGTCAACTTTTTACCATGCTGCAGGGCGAGTGGTTCAGCAAGATCTTTCTTGTGGTGATCACTGCGGTACCTGCGGTATTCTTGTTGCATTACCTGATCATTGGCGCCAAGCACTTTGATCACCATGGCGAGCAGATCTACTTTTTCAGCCTGTTCGCCCGCATCGTGCATTTCATTGCCGCGGTTTCCTTCTCGCTGCTGGTCATTACCGGCTTGATGATCATCTTCGGATCATTCTTCGGTGGTGGCATCGTGATTCGCACCGCACGCTACATTCACCTGATCTCCGCGATTGTTTTCGCCATTCCTGGCCTGTTGATGTTTGTCATGTGGTTCAAGGAAATGCTGCCGCAGTTGCATGACATCAAGTGGATGTTCATTCTGGGCGGTTACCTCAGCAAAGAGAAAAAGCCGGTTCCTGCCGCCAAGTTCAATGCAGGCCAGAAAATGTACTTCTGGTTTGCCACTGTCGGTGGCGGTATCATGGCCTATACCGGTTACATCATCTGGGGCATGGGCGCCAGTGTCGATACAGTGCGTATCTTCACCATGGTGCACAATATCCTCGGTGTCGGCATCGTTGCCTTCTACCTGACCCACTGTTACATGTCAGTCTTCGCCATCGCCGGCTCGCTTGAGTCCATGAAGACCGGCTACAAGCCGAAAGACGAGGTTGATATTCTGCACAGTCTGTACAAGTATTAACAGATCCCGGAGGTGGTGGCCTTCTTGGCTGCCCGCTCCAGTGAAAGCGGCGGAATACGGGAAAGAGTGTGATCCTTCTTGATCAGCAAGAAGGCACGCTCTTTTTTTGTTTGGAGATGACGGAGGGTGTTGGCGATTATCTGGTGTTGAGCCTGGCGAGTTCGGTCACGATCATCTCCAGCGGCGGGCGGGCATTGATATCCGAGACATGGATGGCGCTAATGATTCCTTTTTTATCGATAAAGACCAAGGCCCGCTCAGCAGTACCGTCAGAGCGTAGCAATCCGTATCTGTCCGCGACCTCACCATGGGGCCAGAAATCTGACAGCACATCGAACCAGAGCTCGCCCATCTGCCTGGTCCAGGTATAGAGGGTGGGGATATTATCGACGCTTATCCCCAAAAGCACTGCGTCATGGCGATCAAAAAAGATCCTTGATATGTTGTAGCCGGGCCATTGTCCGGAACAGATGGGGGTCCAGGCCGACGGTACAAACGAAAGTACCACGTTATTGTGGTCTTGGAATTGGCTGAGGCGGATACGTTTCCCTGTGGTGGAGGAGAGGGTGAAATCCGGTGCCGGCTCCCCAGGGGCGACCTTGAGTTCACTGTCAATCGGTTTCAGGTGGCCGGGATCATAGTTGTATTCCGTGAATGGCTTGGCCTGGGCTGTTTGGCTGAGCAGCAGCCAAATAATGATGACCAAGGGGTAAAGGAGTTTCGTGGTACTCGGATAAAGCATGGCTCCTCCGGTTCATCTGTAGCCGCTCTTTTGCAGCAGCTGGTTGAAAAACTCATTCACAGTGTTGAATCCACCCGACTGCCTCAGGATAATTGCGCACTCTGAATCATCAGTCTTTCTACAGGCAATAAAACTTGGTGTCCCTTTTCCTCCCAGGGTGTTGTAGCTCTGCATATCCAGATCGGAGAACACCGGGAACTGGATATCGAAGGTGCTGCGATAATGACTCACCTCGAACTCTGAATTGTTGGTGCCGATACCTATCATCTTAACACTGAAATCTTCGGAAGAGAAATTGACGATGGTCTCAAACAGCTCATTTATCAGGGCTGCCTCCTCCTGGCAGAACGGGCAGTACATGCTGAAAAACTGGATGAGCAGGACATCGGCATCAATGTCTGTGAGTTGAAAAGATTCTCCCGAGAGGTTGGTTAAGCCAAGGTAGCTCCGATAGTCCGGGTTTTGTGGTATGGTAAGTGTAACCGGGGGCAGCTGTTCAGTGTGGTCTGAGTCGTCGGCAAGGCTAGGGGAGGTCGGCAAGTAGGTGAGCAGGGATATCAAAAGGATGAAAACGTATCGTATCATTGCGATCCCTCCGGAACGACGGCGAGCGTGATGAAAATAGTCTATGTTCTCAAAAAGATAGAGAGGGTAGTCGTAATAAATCGCGAAAACATAGCTGGTTAACCTGGTTGGCTGTAGCGTGACAATTCACCGCAGCTTAATGCATGGGCAAATTCATCGCAAAACTTTTCTGAGTGTTCCAAGAGGATATACACGGCAGGTTCAGTTGAAAAGGACGCTCCGTTGCTGTCCGCTGTGGTCATTTGTTGAGTAGAAGTATCAGAAAACAAAAAAGTTGTGTACTATGCCCTTTGCTTCACCTTACTGGCTTGGGGATAAGTATACACTTCCATCAACGAGATAAAATAGCAGGTGCAGGGATCAGGGTATGTCGGCGATAGTAACATTTATTGGATGGCACGATAGCGGCAAGAGTGCGCTGGTCGGAAAGGTCGTACACCATCTCAGGGAAATGGGCTACAGGGTCGCGGTGATAAAATCGAGTTGTGAGCCCGGGGTGCAGTTCGATTGCGAGGGCACGGATACCTCCACCTACAAGGAGGCGGGGGCTGACAGTGTGATGTTTGTCGGACCTGACCAGATGGTGTTGCAGACAGTCAATCGCGATCTGTCGCTGAGGACCCTGGCGCATCGCTACTTCCCGGACGCTGATATCGTCATCGGCGAGGGTTTTAAGGCCGCCAGAAAAATTCCCAAAATAGAAGTGTCCAGAAACCCCGACCAGATGTTGCGCAACGAGGTGCACGGAGTTATCGCAGTGGCCACGGATATCGCCGATATTGGCGGTGATTATATCTTTCGCTTACATGAAAGCCTGGAGATTGCCCAGTTTTTGGAAAAGCGCTTGTTGTCGGGACAGGGCAGGGCACTGGACAAGACGGCGCTGTTGGTCAATGGCCACAAGGTACCGATTAAGGGGTTTGTGCAGGAGGCATTGGCGGGGACGGTGCATGGCTTTGTCACCTCGCTCAAGTTGGTCGATAACATAACCGAGATCGAGCTGCGCATAAAACTCGAGAAGTAGACTACGGGGCGTCAGCCCGGGTTGGCAGCAGGCGGCTATAGTGGGACCAGCTGCCCAGCTCTAGCGATCTAAAAAAGGTGTCTCGGTTTGTTTGGTGTCTGTAGCCTGTTTTTCTTCTTCCATCAGTTGCCTGGCGGCGGCGCCGGCTGCCTTGGTGATCTGCTCGCCATTTTCCTCTTCTGATGAAGGTTGCGGTATATCGACGATGACCTTTTTGTGGGCGTAGTGAATGCCCTTGGCCCGGAGCGCCTCGGTAATTCGTTTATAGGCTTCACGCCGGATCAAAAAGTGGGCACCCGGTTTGGCGGTGAATTTTACCCTGATGGTCATCACGGAATTCGTGATCTCACGTACCCCCTGGGATTTCAGCGGCCGGATGAAATCGTCTGCATACTCATCTTCGGCGAGCATCGCCTGACCAACCTTTTTTATCACTTTCCGAATCTGATCGATGTCTGCATCGTAGGGAAAATCCAGATTGAATTTCACCACAATGCCGCCGCGCATGTAATTTGTGATTGCCCCGAGTTCGCTATGGGGAACGATCTGCAGCATGCCCCGGTGATGTCTCAGCATCACATTTCTGAGACTTATACTTTCCACGGTGCCAGAGATGCCCCCGGCCTCGACATACTCCCCAACCCGAAAGGCGTCATCCAGCAGATAGAAAAAACCTGAAAACATGTCGGCCACCAGCTTTTGGGCGCCGAACCCCACGGCCAGGCCGACCACACCGGCGCCGGCCAGCAAGGGGCCGATGTCAACGCCTGTGGAGGACAATATGGTCATGGTAACCATCACAACCAGTACTGTGCCGAGGAATTTACGAATCATTGGCAGCAGGGTGTAGGAGCGGCCACGGGCCGAGGCCGAACCCCATTCGTCTTCCTGTTCTTCCTTGTTCTCCTCTTCTTCCGGAATGGACTCCTGGATTTTCCTTTCAATCAGGTTGCTGACAAATTTCCAGAAGAGCAGGGCCAGGGTCATGATGATCAGGGCATCAAACATGACGGATGAGAGGTTGGAAACAAAGGGAATCTTGATATTCCACAGGCTGGCAACCCAGATGGCCAAGGCGGCCACAAGACCGATGCGTGAGACGGCAAGGGTATGGAGGTAGGTCACTTTGCCTTTTTCGCGATTGGCCAACTCCTCCTCGTCCACCTCTTCGGAATCTTCATAGTGTTGCTGGTGAATTTTCAGGGTGTCCATGGCATAGAGCACGATCCACTGGAGCAGTTTGTCACACACCATCCAGACGGGGACAACAAAGAAACTGAGGATGAAGGCTCCTCTGCTGCGTTGGCTGGGGTCAATCATGTCGTTGAAAAGAAGCAGCCAGAGAACAAAAAGATAGGCCAGGGCCAGCAGGTGCCACAGTGAAGCGACCTGTCTGCGCCACCAGCTGACGGACTCGCCCTCTGCCGGAGGACTACCCATGATCTGGTCGCGAATCCTGTTCTTGTAAATGAGCACTGCCGCCGCAGCAGCCAGTACCAGTATTGAGGCTAGAATGAGGATCAGCAAGGCGGTGGTGCTGTTGTGGGCTCCGAGCCGCCTGAGCATCACCACCAGCATCACACCTAAAATAAGGTAACCGGCGGCCCAGGTGAAGAGTCGGTAGAGCAGACCGGCGATATTGCAGTCGACGGGCACGATACGTAGTTTTTCGGATGCGGGAGAAAAGATCAACTTGGACACCAGGGCAAACAGGCGAATCAGGGTGATGGACATCAGTACCGCTAAAAACAGCAGCTGCACAAAGCTGGAGTCGGTCCAGATAAACGTAAGATAGGTGAAATAGGCAGCGGCGGCAAAAATAAACAGGGACAGTAAGGAGGGAAGGGTATTGACCAGGCCGGAAATGATCTTGTCGCTGCCCGACTGGCTGTTCTGGAACTCCAGGGTTTTTGTAAACAGCTTGTGCAGGACCAGCCGGCGAAAAACAAACTCTGCCAGGAAGCCGACACCGATAAAAAAGAGGACCCAGAGGATATTGGCAAAGGCCCCCTTGTGGGTGCCGTAGGGGCAAAGCTGTAAAAAGGCCTTTTGCAGATCGGGTGCAACTTCAGGGAAATGGCTGAACAGTTGACGGGCAAGGCGCTCTGAGGTGTCCGACTGGGAGCTCAGATCGTGGAGGATCTTGCCGAAAAGCACATCAGGGCCCGACTCCTGCGCAGTAACGTCTGTGGGCTGGGCATCTTTTTTCAGCTCATCGATGAGCAGGCGACGGACCTGTTCGTCACTCAAGCCTGACAGCAGGGTGTGGATATCAGCTTCCGAAGTGGCTGACGTGGTATCGAGCGCGTTAGCCATGGTAGAATCTTGCTGGTTCGCCTGGGAGCCGGTCTGAGCGTAACAGTTGAAGGTGTCGGCGACAAATGGCTGCAAGAGGAGTGCGGTAAGAAGAATGCAGGTGAATACGAAGAACTGAAGGGCCGATTGAGCCGATCTTGACAAAGCTGATAGCATGATCCCTCCTGTTGACAGGGTTGGGCGTGTACCTCCGCAATTGTTGGTGATTAATTATATGACAAGAAAGCTGTAATGCCCACCAACAGTTATGCCAGGGGACATGGATTTTGGGGAAGAAACTTCCCTGGCCGGAGAAATGGGCCTGCCAGGGAAGGTGAGTGCACGAACGGGGCGGGCCAGCCCTGTTTAAGCGAACCTGTTTTCAAAGTAGGGCTTCAGTACTTCCGGGATGGCAACAGAGCCGTCTTCCTGCTGATATGTTTCAAGTATTGCTAGCAATGTCCTGCCCACCGCCAGGCCCGAGCCGTTCAGGGTGTGAACAAGCTTGGACTTCTTCTGCCCCTCCGGGCGATAGCGGATAGAGCCGCGCCGTGCCTGAAAGTCCAGGAAGTTGGAACAGGAGGATATTTCGCGATAGGCCTGCTGGCCCGGCAGCCACACCTCGATATCGTAGGTCTTCGTTGCAGAAAAACCGAGATCACCGGAGCAGAGGTTGACCACCCGGTAGTGGAGGCCAAGCATCTGCAGCACAGTCTCAGCTTCGCCAAGGAGTTCTTCCAGGGCGTCCATGGACGCTTCGGGAGTGGTAAATTTCACCAGCTCCACCTTTTCGAACTGATGTTGACGGATCAGGCCGCGGGTATCCCGACCATGGGAGCCTGCCTCTGAGCGAAAACACGGGGTGTAGGCGGTATAGTTAAGCGGCAGATCCTTCTCGTCGATGGTCTCGTCGCGGTGGATGTTGGTTATGGGGACCTCGGCGGTGGGGATCAGGTAGAGATCCCAGTCATCGATCTTAAACAGGTCCTCGGCGAATTTCGGCAGCTGGCCAGTGGCGGTCATGGTCGGGGTGTTGACCAGAAATGGCGGCAAAAACTCGGTATAACCGTGCTTTTGGGTATGCAGGTCAAGCATGAAATTCACCAGTGCTCTTGAGAGCCTGGAGGCAAAGCCGCTGAGCAGCGCAAAGCGGGAGCCGGACAGTTTTGCCGCTCGCTCAAAATCGAGAACTTTCAGGTTCTCGCCCACTTCCCAGTGGGGCTTTGGCTCAAAGGAATACTCCGGCTTGGTGCCCCATGTGCGTATCTCGACATTGTCGCTGTCATCATTGCCCTGGGGGACCGAGTCATGGCAGAGGTTGGGGATGGCCATGACGATGGCCTGCAGTTTTTCCTGGATTTCAGAGAGTTCCGTGTCGAGTTCCTTGATTTTCTGGCCGATGTCACGCATCTCGATGATCATCGGTTCAGCCTGGGCTTTTTCCTCCTCTGAGCCCTGCTTGAGGCGGGCGATTTCTTTGGAGGCGACGTTTCTCTTATTTTTTAAGCTCTCAACCTCGCCCAGAATCTGCAGTCTGCGCTGGTCAATTTCCATAAAGGTGTCGATCGGGGCAGTGTCGGCACCCCGAAGTGCGGTTTTCTCTTTTACAAGCGCTATGTTTTCTCGAATAAATCGTAGTTCAAGCATGATGTTTTCGTGGAGCTGAAGTTGAAATTTTGAAGTATGTGTACAGGATATACATAACGTGTGGTAAGTACACCCATGTTTATCATGGCTGGTAGCTGAAAGCAACCTCAATCAAATTGCATTTCAGCACTGCTTCTGATATTTTGAGTCGCTGTATTTCCAGAAAGAACTGACGCTTTCGTTGAGTCGCATTCACCTACAACAGTAACATCCACAGAGTAGTTTTCAGCAGATGGTCAATCAAAATAAGCTCGTTATATTCATAAGAGAACTGCAGAAATCGGTTCGTCGTCTCGGAGTGTCGCTCTTTCTTCTGACCTTTGCGATTTTCTTCCTGTCTCCTGAACTGTTGCGATCAGTGCAGGAGCATCTTTCGGAAAAGTTATATTTTTTCTCGGTGGCCGGCCCTTTTCTGTCGCATGTCAAGTTATCGTTTTTTGGTGCGCTTTTTCTGCTTATGCCGTGGTTTTTGACAGTTCTCTGGAGCGCGATGGGTAAACCGTTTAAGATGAAGAAATCACAGATTTTTTTCTTTGTTTTCTTTACCTGCATCCTCTTTTATATCGGGACGGTTTTCTGCTATTTCGTGACCTTGCCCCTTGGCATAAAGTTCTTGCTTGGTTTCGGCTCGGCCGAGTTGCAACCGGTAATTTCCATTAGCCGCTTCGTCTCATTCGTCACGATTTTTGTGCTCGCCTTCGGGCTGGTGTTTGAGTTACCGATATTTATGGTTTTTATGGGCAAGGTAGGGATTTGTACCAGGAAGTTTTTCGAGCGCAGCAGGCGGTTTGCCCTGTTGGGAATTGCCATTGTGGCAGCGCTTCTCACTCCAACCCCGGACATCATCAATATGGCGCTGATGGGGCTTCCCCTCTATTTATTGTATGAAGCGGGGATTATTATTCTCAGGGTCATGCGGATTGAATAACCGTGTATTCTGGAGGGCCAGCATGATCCCTTCAGGCAGATGCATGGCTTTGTCAGAATTCGATCAACTGGAAGTCGTGGCGCTTGAGCATGGCGGCCGTAACACCAATCTTGCCGCTTGACGCGCATGATGGAGAGCGGGATTTCAAGACAACTGCGTCAACGTTCAGGCGCAAGGCGAGATCAAGCACCTGCTTGGCCCCTCGCAGAAAGTTTTCAGTCACATCTTCCCCTTGCTCAGTGACGACCCGGGCAGACCCTTGTATGACATCGCGGCCGTCGCCGTCACGCAGGATGGCCCTGGGGCGTGGGGTGGCAAGACCGCCGAGTTGTTCCGGACAGACCGGGATCCAGTAGGTGCCTTCAAGGAAGCCGATACAGCTCTTATTGGCTCTGACCTCACCATCATAACGGGTGCAGAGGCCAACCAGGCAGCTACTGACCAGATAGGTCGTTTTCTTTTTAATATGAGAACCTTGCATTATGTGGTGTATCAGGGCATTCTGTTATCAGTGGCGACGTGAATCGCAAGAATCAGGGCACAATATATCAATTTCAATTCCGGAATCCAAAGGGGGAGTATCCTCAGACGGCCGAATTCACCTCTTCTCCAGTCTTGAAGCTTAAAAAAAAGATACGTGCTGATACCTGTAATAGAGACGTACAACCGTGAAATCCCCCGGCACGAACAACTATGAAACGGACCCCGGTTACCAGAACATCCCCCCTGCAAAAGAGCAGGTTGAAGAAGATCGGTGTCATTATGACATTTGTCGCCCTGTTGTGGCTGCTGTTTGCCCCTCAATCTGGGGTGATGGCACTCTTGCAGAAAAGATCCGCAGTCAAGAGCCTTGAAGCGGAAAGTGAGGCGATTGCCCAGGAGAACAAACAGCTGCAGGCGGAGATTGAAAGGCTGCAAAATGATACCAATTATCTGGAGGAAGTGGCGCGTCGCGACTACGACATGTTGAAACCCAATGAGCGGGTGTACGATTTCTCGCCACCCGCCCGGTCCAAACAGAGGTAAGGCTTCCCACGGAAGCTTTTGCTCAGCCTCAGGTGAATCCCCCTTTACTTGTGCAACCGGCGCTGGGGAGTGCTACGCCGCTACTTTTGGCGTGAAAACTGCCGGCGGAAATGTTTTTCCTGATATTGGTGCTGTTGCAGTGTTTACAGATCACATCTTTGGCAGCATCGGCATTGCGCACGATCGTTTCAAACACCTTTTTACAGTCGTGACACTCAAACTCATACATTGGCATACGTTTCTCCTGTCTGCATGAAAATTTCCTACTGTCCAGTCGTTCAGTATCTCTTCGTGTTCGATGCGACAAGTATAGGTATTGCTTACAAAGAGGGCAAGGGGCAGCGCAGCCGGGCGGGGCAGAGGGTGGGGGGCGGCTCTTCTTTCAGGGCATTGCTAGATGCCCTGAAAGAGACAGTTCCGGGAAGTCAATCGAGCAGGTTAGTGAATATCTCACAATCCCGGCAGACGCTCAACTTGCTCTTGTTGGTGGCGTCCTGGGTGCAGTCGCAAAGAGTACCGCAGAGAAACCAGCAGAGATGTCCTGACTGGAATTCATAGGCGGGACATTGATCCTTTACATCGCATTGTTTTTTCTCCCAGCAAGCGGTGAGGGTATTGTTGCGGCCCCGTTGATGGATAAGCAGGAAGTAGAGCTGTCGCTCGATGTGGGTAGGAATTGTCCGCCAGCCCTGCTCGTAGCTGTGAATAGTTTTCAGGGACATTCCCAGCAATTCGGAGAGTTGTTTTTGGGTCTTGCCGAGTTTTTTGCGAGATTTCCTGAATTCGTGCTTGTCCATGTCATCGTCCTTGCATTGCTTTTGATGGGATTTCTGCCCGGAGGAATCAAAACTGCAAATTCGAGGAGCAGACCATAACAACTACAACCACAGAGTGTCACACTACGTTAGCATATGCTCATAAAAAAAGCTTCTCTTTTTGTAGTACTTTTGCAAAAAAACAACGGAACTACCACGCAGTAGTAAAGGACATTTGTAGTACATTTTTGATGGGTGGCGAGAGCAAAACCAGTGTGGTAAAGTAATTGCCAATTTGTGGCAGCTAACAAACCATTGAATCTTCGTGCAAAATAAAATCTCATGGCAGATGACTTTTCCATTGTCCGGGACATACAGGCGACGCTGAAATACCATAGTCTGATCGGTATCGAGAACTATCCTGGGGGGGAGAATCTGAAAAAATTTCTCACCGCCAGAATCGTATCTCCTGCTCTGGAAGAAATACGGCGACCGAAAACCGAGGGAATGCCACCGCGTTCAGGGGCGAGCAGGAAAAGCGCCCAGGTGTCGGCACCGGCTGCGCAAACAGCGGCCAGGAGCCATGAGCAGAAGGCGGTGGTACTTGAGGAGATTGCGGCGGAGGTGAATGATTGTTCCCGGTGTGGCCTGTCCCGGCAGCGGGTTGTCGCTGTACCTGGCCAGGGAACTGGCCAGGTGCGCCTTGCAATAGTGGGTGACTGGCTGGCCGTGGAGAACCCTGACAATCTGGTGAGCAATACGCTGTTTGGTATAGAGCAGGATAGAATGCTCGGCAAGATGTTGAGCGCCATCAAGCTCAGGCCGGAGGAGGTGTTTATCACAAATGTGATCAAATGTGGTATTCCCGCTGCCGAGCAGCCCAAGGCGGAGCATGCCCGAGCCTGTTTTTCCTATCTTCGCCGGCAGCTTGCAGCCATTGAGCCGGAGGTGATTTTCTCCATGGGAGTCATTGCCACCAAGTCACTGCTTAATCGGTCGGAATCACTTTCGCGGTTGCGCGGCAGGCTGCATAGCTACCAGCTTGGGGAGGGGAAACAGATTCCCTTGATTGCCAGCTACCACCCCACATTTCTTTTACAGAATCCCGAGATGAAAAAGGCCACCTGGGTCGATCTGCAGATGTTGGCCCGGCAGCTTGGTATCAAACTCCCCTAACTGGATCCTTGGTTGTAGAAAACAGCAGTGTTCTCCGGCTCTCAACGGAGTATGATAAGGCCACGCTTTCCCAATTCCCGTAAAAACGTGGTGACCGAGAGCTCCGCCTCCTGGGTTGTCATGGTTGATGACTCCGCGAACTCCCTGATAAGCTCCGCGACCGACTTTTCCCCATCGATGGCTCCCCAGACCTGGCTGCCTAGTCCGTCCAGTTGCAGCTTTCTGGTTAGATTTTGCTGATTGGCGCCGTTGAAACGACGAAATATGGCCTGCAGCAAGGGGTTGACCACGAAAGGGTATTCAATCAATATCTCACCGTTTTCCTGTTTTTGCCAATGGGCTTGGGGCACGATTTCAGGAGTGCAGGCAAGTGCTTCAGCCTTGCTTGGGGCTGGTTTCTGGGGTAGCTTTTTCTTATTGGCAGTCAAGAATTTCATAGTGATCGCAAAACTTGTGTACCCGACTAAGGTCTATGGGCGAGCGGCTCTCCGCCAGCACGGAAAGGAGACGGTTGGCCTGTTCATCGTGCCAGATACGCCCCCAGCGAAATGGATGTTGCCGTTTTAACCTCTTGAGCATCTGTTGGGTAAGAGGCGGGGAGTTGATACATTCATAGTGATGATCAGATTGGTTCAGCTCCTGATACTTGGTATCTTCTCCAAGAAGGTTGGTGAGCAGCCGGGACATTGGGCCTTGCTGCAAGCGCTGTTTCGCCGGGGCGAGGCGGCAGAAATGCAGCCGCATATCCTGTTCCTGAAAGGTCAACCGGGTCAGGCCCGCCTGGAATGAGTGAGCAGTCATTTTACATGAGGTGGGCAGGGTTATCCGGAAGTCCTGAATGGACCAGTATGTTGTCTCCGTATTCTCGCCCTCAGGTGGATGGCAGTGAATTGAGTCAAAAACCGGTGAGAGTTGGGCCAGAGCTACTTTGGGATGGTGATAGAGTTGAGCGATGAGGATGGTTGCACAGTCTGGGCAGTGCCAGAGCAGGCCGTTGATCGCTTGATGACGATCCCGGCAGCTGGGCCCTTCGTTCGCGCTCCAACTAAACGCGATGCAGTCGGTCTTTTCCTCCAGCAGCGCAAGTTCGGCCGGCACGGCCACTCTCTCAACCGGACAGCTGGAGCGCTTGCCAAGTACGCGCTGAATTGAGAGAAATATCTCCTCCAGGGTCCGGCCCCTGGTGTCAGTTTCCCAGCGCAGATCGATGAGGGGCTGGAAATTCTGTTCGATCAGCAGGTTTCGGTCACCTGAGACAATTGTCTCCCAGCCGCCGGGAAGGGCAAGCTGGATATTGTTCCAGCCAATTTGTCGCAATGATTCGGTGCTGGTGAGAGTTTCCATAGTGTAATGAGGCTGTGCGGGATAATTGCTTTATTCTGGGATCATGAATTGCCAGTCTGGCTTTTTGATCTCTTCAATCCGGGCCAGATCGGAGTCACTCCTTAGCTCCTCGCATTTCTTGTTGAAACAGAGTCGCTCTTCCTCAAGCAGCTTCGGGAAGGAGATTTTGACCATATTGCCGACTGTCTCGTTCGGGTTGCGAAGGTTATGGTGCAGAACCAGGCTGACGGATCTGTTCTGATTGTCGGTGAAATACCATTTCCATATCCTGAGGATACCGAAGGAGTCGCCTTTCCATTCATCGGGCGGACCGAATTTTGCCTTGAATTTCTTCAGCAGAACTTCGTAGAAGTCTTTACTTGAGTCTTCGTACTTCATCTGGATTTTCAGGATTTGTTTATGGTACTTACAGGTGCCGTAACTGAGAACACCTTTCCGAAACCCTCGCCAGTCGGTCACCACCGTTTCCTGAAGATAGTTGGTGTCCACCAGGTCTGGGTAGCTCTCGATATTGCTACCGAGCGAAAAGCCACCAACACCGCTTGGTACCGTCGTAGCAGACAGCGGTTGGCCAGTGGCAAGAACGGCAACGATGGCCAGGGTCAAGAAGAGGATGGTTGGAAATGTTTTTGGCATAATGAATCCTGCGGGTTTGTGAAGACTATCGATGGAGAGTGCGGCACAAGGGGCACCCTGATTCTTCCGTGTCGAGCCCGGGACTGTTGTTTTAGCAGATTCGTCACGAGAGGTCATCATATGGGCCTGATTCTACAGCACTTCCATAATCATACATCAACTATGCTCATATCGTAATATCCTGTCAAGGCATTGTATTACGGGTACAATTTACACAAACACCGCCTGCGGCAGATCGCTGGTGGTTTCTCCGGTGGGGTGTCCGCTAACCATTCCGATGACTGCAACGGCCGTTAGTAGGCCATATAGTTCAGAGATTTCATGATAAGGGCGAACCCCATCGCGAACATGCCGGACAGGCCCATGCCGCAGGAAAAACCTGCCAGCAGCACCGGCGCATACTGACGCCACATCGGGCCGTATTTTTTCAAGAAGAAATATCTGCCCAAGAGGGCGCCGACAACCTCAAGGATAAGACCATGGGGCGTGGATTGGCCGAGGCCTCGCACCACCCCGTAGATAAGGAGTACCGGTAGCCCGATAAGGCTGAGCAGCATATACATCAAGAGGCCAAAGCCAAGCCCGGTGAAGATGGTTAACCCATCCAGTGCCTGGTAGAACATGGAGTTGCCCTCCAGGGTCGAGGTTTGCATCAGCAGGGTGTTCAAGGCCTGCAGATGCCAGAGTTCCTGGGCAAAGGGGTAGCTGGCTGAAGGTATGGGGGCCAGCCTCCAGATAAACTGGGAAAACATCAGGCTGGCAATCATCACCACCGGAAAAACCAGGATCTCCGCCTTGATGATACCCCGAATGGAGGTGCCGGTGAGTTCGATCTGGCGAAATTGCACCGTTGCCTCGCCGTAGTTATGGATGGGGATGGGCGCATACCAGATCTCAATGCCCTGGTAGCCGAAAAAGCGGGCACCGGCAATAAAGCTTGCCTCGCGTACCAGTGGCAGGCTGACGAACTGGCCGGCAATTCCCTCCATGCGGGCGGTGATATAGCTGATAATCGGGGTGTAGATGAAACCGTAGGCGAGAAAGAAGATCCATGGGAATGACGGTACCAGCCAGACGCAGAGGCCAACATAGGCCAGGGTGGAAACCACATAGATGGCGATGGAGATCCAGAAGTTGAAGTCGCCTCGGCCGGGAGGGGGATTGAACAGATCGTGCAGGCTTCCCCGTTGGTCCTTGGAACCTTTGAAGGAGCGGGCAACCGACCAGACACCGATACAGCCGATGGCAAGCCCCAGGCCAATGCCAAAACTCATGTAGAAATCGAAATTGTTGGCGAAGACGGTGTCGACGGTGGCCATGCCAGGGTGCCATCGTTCAAGTATACCCTGTGAGTAGAGCAGCGGGTTGAGGATGATAGTGATTATGAGCCCGATCAGCCCGCCGATCACTGCCCAGAACGGCAGCACCATACCCACGAAGATCAGCCCGAGATCGAGCTGCAACCCTGTGGCCACGGCTGGCAGAAATCCTTCGGTATAACTGGTCAGTTCTATCCAGGGGATGGGGATTAACCGAATCTGTTCGGTAAAGATCAGCCCGGTCACTATGGGCAGCACCACGTAAATGCCGCCGAAGACCAGGCCGATCATCCCGCCTATTGAAAACACCCGCCATTTCCAGCCTTTTTCCCGCTCCTCTGTGGATTCGGCCAGGGCCATGGTACCCAGTGCGGCCACAGGGGCCATGGGAAACGGCAACCGTTCCACATCGGAGGTAATTCGGTAGAGTGCGTAGCCGAGACCGAAATGGTCGATACGTTGGATGATCTGTGAGCCCACCAGCAGCAGGATGGGAATCAGCCAGTCACGGTGGAAAAAGGTCCGTTCCACCATGGAGTCGGAGTCGGGGCCTGGGGCGACCCAGCTGGGAATGAATTCGGTAACCCCAAGCATGCGCGCTGCATCGGATTGAACCAGATACTGATTCCAGAGCAGGCCGGAAAATGGTGAGGCAAGTGCCGCTCCTGCCATATAGTAGAGCAGGAAGATTTCCTGTTGTTTGAGATCGGAGTGGGCACGCTTGGCTATCTCGGCAAATAAAATGATGGTCACCCAGCGGGCTGCGGGTCCGATCCCCTGGCCGATGACAAGTTGCAGATACATGGAACCGGGCATCATCAGAAAGCCGATGAACACGGCGCCGATGATGGTCTTCCAGTCAAAGCCTTCCTCGAAATGGGTCGGCGGTGGAAGCAGGTCTCTATATTCTTTTAATTCCTTGTCATCATACATAGTCGCTTGGTTTGGTTCAGACAATCTAGTCGGGCAGAACCTTATAGCTGGTGCCGGTAAAAAGCCCCACCACGGCCCAGCCACCACCCATCAGGAAATCGCCGATAATTAATCCGATAAAGAAGAACTGCAGTTTTCTAAAGAGGTGAATTCCCCCGTAGCGCATGCAGAGCGCGTTACAGGCCCAGCCAATGAAAAAGCTGACCCAGAGAATGCGCATTGCCGAGCTATACGCCGTGAGATAGCCGATGGGGTGAATGGGCCACCAGTACAACCGGTGGTAACAGACCACCAGTATCAGCATGATCAACGCGCCGATAAAAGCGAAGATAAAGACCCAGCCCCCCGATTCCACGGGAGCGGAGATGAGCCTGTTGATGTTTTCAAATACAGCGAGGGTGGTCCTGTTGGCCCACTCCAGCTGCAACTCACGAATACCGAACCGGTAACAGAGCAGCATCATGGCCACAACCGAGGCAAGGGTGGCCAGGAAGATGGTGGAGGCCAGAAAACCGAACAGCAGCAGCTGCGGATGCCGATTCTGATGAATGCTTCTGCCGTGAACCAGAGACGGCATCAGTGATTCACGCAGATCGACAAAAAGCGCCTTCTGGCTCATGCCGGCCAGGATGCCTCCTGCCCCGGCGAACAACTTGGTGCCAAAGAGGGCGATGAGCCCGTCCATGGGGGCGGCGGTCAGGGTAAAGTAGGCCAGTCCTCCCTGGCAGATGATACGGACGGCAACCAGGCTGATCATGAAAAAGGCACCGACCAGCAGTGTGGCCGTGAGAAAATTCATTCCGAGCCAGACATACCAGCAGATGATTCCGCCAAAGCCGATAAAGAGCCCCCAAAAAGAGATGCGTACGTCAAACCACTCCGAACGGACGGCGGAGGGTGGAATCAGCAAGAAGGATTGTTTGGTGACCCGTACCAGGTGATAACGGGCAAGCCAGACCAAAAACAGAAAAAAAACACCGTAGGCGCCGATCATCTGCATCTCTTCCGGCCTGGTCAGGGTGGGACCGAAGGTGATACCGAGTTCGGATTGGGGAATCGAGTAGCCGAACAGGTTCAGGATCCCGAAAAACAGTCCTCCAAGCAGAAAGAAGAACCAGAAGGAGAAGGAAATCTGGCGCGAAGTGAGAAAGGCAAAACCGATGAATGCCGGATAAAAATAGAGTTTCAGCTTGCTGAAACCAACCAGTAGGCCACTGTCGGCGATATAGGGAGCCGCCAGCAGCAGGGTGGGTATCGGCGGAATTGTCGGATAATATACGCTGAGGCCGTTGACCAGGTGCAGAAAGACCGGCAGACTGATCCCTGCCAGCAGGTACTTGTTGCCAAACAGGGAGCCGAACTCTTTGTTGTCCAAGGCGCTGCTCAGGGTTTGCGGGACCTTGAGCAGGGGGAAATTCATGCGCTCATTATGAATCCACTGGCGGGAGATGATGTTGACGATGCAGATCATCACTCCGTAACTGAGAAAGATAAACACTCCCCACAGCAGCAGGGGCTTGAGCCAGGGTGCCCAGGGAACCTGGCCAGCCAATTCCAGCCATCCCATGCCGCGGCCACCGGGGATCCCCTTGTAGAGCAGCTCAATGGCCTCCGGCTCGCCGGGGCTGAGTGCCGGTGGCAACAGGGGCTGGAGGGTCTGTTCCCAGCGATTGCCGATGGTTGCGTAGTGATATGGGGCGGTGATGTTGATCAAAAAGGTTCTGGCCAGGCCAGTGTAGGCGATCCCGGAGCCGATGACCATCTGAATCCATATGACGAGCAGTTCAACGCCGGTCAGGAACTGCAGAGAGGACCGCAGTTTACCCAGCAGATAGACCAGGACGCTGAGCAAAAGGAAGATGAAAAACGGGGCAAGGGGAAAGTGGCCGCCCCCCAGGGGAGTAGCCTGGAGATAGATGTTATTAAAGGGGGTGAGGGCGCAGATGCCTATGGCCATGACAAGGCCCAGCAGCGGTGCCCGAACCCTGATGGCTGAATTCGTAGTGGCTTCTGGCTGGGCGCTCATTCAGGTCGTCTCCATATTTAAGGGCGCTTCTTCATCCGCGACCGCGTCTCCCGCCGAGGTGCGTCGGAAGGAAATTGCGAGATTTTCATGCTCCTCAGAACTGAGCGAACGCCAGACCAGCAGCTGCTTTCGCAGATCATTGAGAAATACTGTATTTATCCTGCGCCAGATCTCGGCTTCTCCAGATTTGCGTTTCAGGGTGACCATGATGGAGAGGTATTCCCGACCTTCCTGGGCCGGACAGAACTGCACATCCACAAGTTGCATAATGCCAAAATCAAAAGGAGCGAGCCAGACGTTGGCCCTGAGGTGCAGGCAGCGAAGCGCACCGGGTTCTTCTGCATTATCTACCAGTTGACGTAGTTCGTCCAGTGTGGAGCAGCTGAAAATGATATCGACTGGTCCTGTGGAAAAGATGCCGTGTGATATATCCTGGTGGCCGGTGAAGTATTCGTAAATGAAGCCGCCAATGCTTTCATGTTCATGGTATTTCATTAAAAATGGCAACGTGGCGTAGATCGTGTTGTCAACCGGTTCCGGCAGGGTGAAGGTCCTTTCGACATCTGGGATTGCTATACGCGAGGCCACCTTTGCCGGGTAGAGCACTGACACCAGAACCACCAGAATGACCAGGGCCATGGCGGCCACACCGGCCAATGAGGAGTAATTGACGGTAATCCCCTGCCAGAGTGTGGTATGCGACAGCAAAAAGGCGGAGACCTGGGCGATGACATAGCCCAGCACCACGGAGATCACAGCCAGGGCGATCGCCTCGGCCACGAAGAGAAAAGCGACGTGTGAAGGGGCCAGTCCCACGGAGGTGTAGACTGCGATCTCGTTTTTCCGCTCATACACGGAGCTGATCATGGTGTTCAAAACGATCAGTACGGAGATCAGCAGTGGCACGATGATGTTGGGCACACCGCTGTAATTGATGGTATCGCTGATGTTGTAGAGAAAGACCCCGTCTTCCTCTCCTGTGAAGATGGCCAGGCTGAACCGGTCGGACAAGGTGGTTGCCAGCTGAGCTATCTGGTCGGCCGAGGATGGTTTGACAGCGATGCTCTTCAAGGAGCCGCCGGCGGCCAACAGGGAGTCGGCGGGCAAAATGGCCACCTGGCTGGCGGGGATATGGGTGTAACGGCTCTGGAAGAGTTTGATATCTTCACCCGATTCAAGTGCTTCCTGTTCGGTTTCTGTAATCGTTGTCCCGGCCTCCTGGGGGAAGGTAACCGGTGTCAATGGTTCACCGTTGAGATCTATCGCCTGCTCCAGTCTTTGGGCTGAAAAGGTTCCCACCACCGTAAAGCTCTGCCCCCAGAGTTCCACCTGCTGTGTCGCCACGTGGCCGCCAGCGTCAGGAACGATCCCGAGTTGTCGTGCGGTTTCATCTTCCAGTAATATGACGCTGTTGTCGTCTTTGGTGAACCATCTGCCGCTGGTAAGAATGAAGTCAAGGCCGGTGACGGACGGTTCATGCGCGGTCAGACCGATCAGGCCCTGTATGGATGCGCTTCGGCCATCGCGGCTCAGCGGGGCATGTATGGTCTGTGCCGGGTTACGGGCTTCCAGCCATACCCGGGTGGCCGGCTGCTCGATGGATTTCATGGAGTTCACCAGGATGTCCGTGGCCTGTGGCGGCAGAGTCGCCCAGTTCAGTTTCTTCAACAGCAATCCCTGATAGGGCGCTTGCGGTTGCAGCATGAGCCGCTGCTCTTCCCGGTTTGACTTGATGGTGGTAAAGCTCATGATGGTGAAGGTGAGAATGATCAGGGTCGTGCAGGTGAGAATGGTGCGGAGTTTTCTCCTCCTGAGGTTGGAGACACCGAGAAAAAAAGCTGCCACAAAGGCCTTCCAGCGGCTGATTTCGTCCGGGCGCTTATGGGTGGAGCGCTGTTGTAGAAGCGCCATCTCATCCTCGAAGCGAAAGAAGATGATCAGGGTAACCATCAGTGACAGGCCGATGATAAAAAAAGCGAGGATGACCACCAATGGGCTATAGGTCAGTTGAAAGGCCGGATGGACCTGATAGATGATGGCGATCAGGACAACAAGTATGCCGGTGAAACCGAGTATCCTTTTATATATGTTGTTGAAGTTGAATAGAAAACGCTCCATGCAAAAGGCGAAGGGGATGAAGAGGGCGATATAGAACAGCACCCCGAACAGCACGTCTTTTTGGTTTTTTTCCACCTGGACATAGACCCGTGAGGCAATGGCCAGTGACTCGGAGGCCTTTTCCCTGCCGGTGGCGTAGTCGAGGTTGGCAAATGACTCCTGGCTGGTGGTGAGGGCGGTAATTCCTCTTTGTTCCAGCGCATTGATCTTTTCGTCAAAGATGCCGTGGGATTCCAGATTCCGTATCCTGGGCTGCAGTAGTGACCAGGCATCATGGGCCGCGTGGAGAATGGTGTTGGGGATTTTCCTGTAGTCGTTGACAGGGTACCCAAGGCCCAAGGGCCGGTCCTCAGTGCCGTTGGTGAGAATCATCTTGTTGGTCAAGATGGTGTCCGACAGGGTCATCTTGAGCAGGGCGCCCGGCTCGAGATAGATTGAGGCTATATTGGATTTCCTGGTGTCGATTCGACTGTACCAGTAACGCTGGGGAGGGGCGTCCCGGCGACCGTCGTAGAGTTGCAGTTTGGTCATGTACTGGAAGTTGCGGGGCTCCAGGAGATCGTAAATCGTTGTTTCCCGGCTGTTGAACATGACCAGGTCAGCGCTCATGGACTTCCTGAGCATTTTCAGGCGATAGTTGTTCTTCCCGGTGGACTTCTTGTCAATGGCCCAGAGAACGGTGCCGCTTTTGGGGTCAAACTTGTAGCCTTCTATGATCAGCTTATCGAAGACGTTCTTCTTGTCAGCGAGGCCGCGGATCTGAAATTTTCCCCGGCCATCCACTGTGGCGTAAAAACGATTGAGTCCCTGATAGGCGAGGATGGTGGTTCCGGCGGCAGGGAAATCGGCAAACAGTTCTCCTTGTAACAACAGGTTGGTTCTGACTGTGGCGTCGGCCAGTCCATCTCTTGGGAATCTGCCGGAATTGAGGGCTGGTGCCCTGGCCAGGCCGTAAACGAGGTCGGTTACCAGTGCTGCCTGGCGGGCGCTATTATCCAGATCAACTCTGTCCACGGTGTCCCATGGTGTGCCCCAGAGGAGGCGACCGTCGCCTACTGTTACCAGGCTGATACCCATAAAACCGGCCATTGAGCTCACTTCGCCGCCAAGTTGAGGGTTGTCGAGAAACCAGGAGTCCCAGCTCCGCAGTCTGCTTGGCCTCAAGGTGTCGACGTAGCGGTATACTGCTGATGAGTCGTTCCCGGCTGTTTTTAAAACATCGGCAATGGTGGAGTAAATGCCCGTACGATTTATGGTTGGCTTCAGGTTATAAAGCCAGCCGCGGTGAAATCCCCCGACACCGTCGCCATGGCTGGAAAGGTGCAGGCTGATCACCGCAGCAACATCAAATTCTCTGACCGCCTTCCTGAACTTATCGGCACTCAGCAGATTTTGCCGTTGCGTCTTGAGTTGGGCGAGCAGTGTCTCGTTGCCGGTGACGGCTTTAGGGATAATGTTTTGGAGCAACTCCGCACTTTCACTGTCAAGACCGTGAAATGTTTCTGCCCAGCTGAGTTTTCGAAGAGAAAATCGTGCGGCTGCCAGGCTGGCTATTTGCGCGCGGTGTTTGTCGCGATCGCCAGACAGTCGCAGTTGCATGAGATCTCGGGAGATAAGGTCGATCTCATACTTGAGGTGCTGGTTTACGATCTCCGCCAGGATTCTATCTCGTGGCCTGTCCTCTTCAAGCGGGAACCGCAGTTCTGCAAGCAGTTTCTGTCTGCGCTCAAGTTCTCTGATCTCTTTTTCAAGATTCCGGCGAGTATTGCGCAATTCTCTTGAGCGCACATCCATACTCCAGACCATCTCCCGCATACCGGCCAGGGATTGGGAGTGGCCGCTGGTGGCCACCAGCATTACCGATCTTGCAGGTGGTGATTCAACCAGTTCTTCCGCCAGGAGAAGCAGGGTGGCAAGGGAGACGGCGGCATCTGCCCCAGGGGCGCGACCGGTGACGTATGCCGGCGTGTCGTAAAAGGCCTCCAGGATAAGCAGCTCTTCTGCCAACTCATCATCGCCGCCGGGAATCACCGTATAGATGTTTCTGGTGGTGGAGCTTTGCCAGAAAACATCTGAGGTCAGGGTGACTGAGTCGGCAATTGTGCCGTTTGCGGCAGCAGCCTGTGCGGGCAGGTTCTCACCGAAAATAGCCTCGGCCATTTGTTCATCTATCCAGAAACAGGGAAACTGCAGGGGCGAGAGTTCCTGTTTCTCCCAGAAGTAGAGGCTGGCAAGGGTGGCCTTTCTGTCAATGAAGATCAGGGCGCTGGCACCAAGGCTGGCAAGCGTCTGCCAGTTGCGTGAGGAATTGAATTCCATCAGGATGATCGCATCGGCAACATCTTTGCCGTTGAGCTCATCGAGGGAACCCTTTCCCACGTACATGAGCGGTCCTTCGAGGATGGCGTCTTCTTCGCCGGTGGCGCCCGGGGTGATGGCGTTGTATGGCAGCGGGTGGATGGGGTGTTGCTGCCCCTTGATCTTGATTGAGGCACCCTGCGATTTGCGCGAGGTGATCTCAAAAGTATGGCTCTCCGCTGTGAGACCAAGGGCTTCAAACCGTTCTACGATGAACTGAGCGGTTGATTCGGCTCCTGGGCTGCCCACCGCCCTGCTGGAAAATTGGCTGAGTCTATCCAGTATCTCTCGCATGGATTCAGGAGCCGCTGACTGGGCGGCCCCTTGCACATGTGGTGCAAACAGCAGCAGAGCGGCACAGATCAGCTGAAGCAGCCTATATGACATGGTGTGCGATATGCTCTGCATGTGAATCCTTGATGAGGTCTAGTACGAGAGTTTGTAAAGAGTCGGTATCATGAGCTGAAGCTTGCCAACCCCCCTGTTTGGATCTCCAGTTCAGAACGCTCCTGAATTTTGTCAATTTTGCCGTCGCGAATCCAGACGACCTGGTCGGATACGTTGAGCATCTTGTAATCGTGGGTGGCCGATATCACAGTCACCCCGTAGGCCGTACTCAGTTCTTTCAAGAGCTTGATAATGTCTTCACCTGTTTTCAGGTCGAGATTTCCAGTCGGTTCATCGGCAAGGATGATTGACGGGTTGTTGGCCAGTGCCCGGGCAACGGCTACGCGCTGCTGTTGGCCACCGGACAGCTCCGATGGACGGTGGCTGTGCCTGTTTTCCAGGCCCACGAGTTCAAGCAATTCCAATCCCCGTTCCATGGAGTCATCGTGCGAGGCGCCGGCAAAGGTCATGGGGATAGTGACGTTTTCGAGAGCGGTCATAACCGGTATCAGGTTGAAAGTCTGGAAGATATAGCCGATTTTTCTGCACCGCAGCCAGGCCAGTTCGTAGGCGTCGAGCTGGGCGATATCCACCTCGTCGATAAAAACCTTGCCGCTGGTGGGTTTGTCCAGGCCGCCGATCATGTTGAAAAGGGTCGATTTACCGGATCCGGATGGGCCCATTATGGAGATGTATTTCCCCGTCTCGATCTCAAGATCTATCCCTTTCAGTACCTTGATTACGTGTTTACCCAAGTCAAAATCTTTGGTGACGCCTGTAACGCGGACGATATGCTTTTCGGTCATGCCGGTACCCCATCAGAGGATAGTTTCGAGCAGGTCGGTTGTTTTTTAAGAAGAGTCGTCAGACTCATTGTTCCACCCTCATGGCTTCAACGGGTTGCATTTTCGCGGCAAGCAGTGCCGGGTAGAGTACGCCCAGCAGGCTGAGCCCTGTTCCCGTTACCAGGGTTATGCCCATGCTCAGCAAAAGATCGCTCACCGGGAAGTTGGAGAAAATCGTCAAGCCAAAACGAAGCAGGCTGTTGATTACGGCGGCAAGGGCGCCGATTACCGCACCCGCCAGTGAACCGGCGATTCCCTGCATGGTGGCTTCCAGCACAAAAAGCCGCACGATGATACTATCCAAGGCCCCCAGGCATTTCAGCGTGCCAATCTCTCTAAATCGCTCGGTAACAGACATCAGCTGGGCATTGACTATACCAACCACACAGACCAGCAGGGAGAGAAAGACGATCCAGCGCTGTTTGGTGGAGGCACCAAGTTCGGTCTGGCCGGGTTTGAGGTCATATCCCGCGTTCTGGAGTTGCTGGATCTGCTGTAGGTTTCCTGTTTTGAGCAACCCTTCGGCCAGATCATTGCCTGCAAAAATAAAACAGAGGAAGGCAACCGCGAGCACCAGGCTGGTGGTGGTGATAAGAGAGCGAAAAAAACGCACCTTTATGGACTGAAAGGCAATTTGTATTGACTTCCCAAGAGGTAAACTGACAATGCGGTTGACGTTCTCAGTCATGGGGAAGGCCTCTTTCAGTGTCTGACTGGCAATTGGTCCAACCGGTACTCATCCGGTTGGGCTTTGAGCACAAAGGTGCATTTCAGATACAAGCTAAGTTGGCAGACCAGCTTGTCAATGATTCCGGATGTACTTGGTTTACTTTTGTTTATCTGCGAGTGTTTCTCTCGCTTGCTGCCTGAATGCAGCATGCATGTTGAAAGCTCTCAACTCGGCAGTGGCGTATGTTCAACCTCTGCTCTGTCTATAGCCGTTTTTGCCTCCGAGTCCATTTTAGTGAAATCCTGGAATAGGCAGGGCTGTATTGCCGCTCTCTGGGCAACTTCGGCAAGCAGCATATCGAGCAGGAAAAACGCATGTTCATTCATCAGCTGATGGTGAATCATTATACCACAGAAGCCGCTGGCCAGTGCTGTCTGCAGTTGGGTAAACAGTGCATTGGCGGCCGACTCGGCGGTACTCTCTTTTCTGGTGTGCAGGTCGACGTTGACGGCATATTCAGGCAGGATGCCAGAAATGTCAGGTTTTGCACCTGCAAAGCGCGAGATGCCAAGAAAGCCGAGGGTGTCCAGCGCCTGTACCGTGGCCATGCTGCAGCGATTCCAGGGAGGGGTGAAATAAAGGGCAAACCTTTCCTGAAGTATATCCTGCAAACGATTTTTCCCCAGGCTCAGATGGTGCCGGATCTCGTCTGCGGATCGGGCTGGACCAAATTCCTGTTTTTTGCCCTGGGGCTCGAAGTTCTTGTGTAATCTGCCATGTTGGTGCCAGCACCACTGAGCAGTGTCCAATCCTGTGATATCATAGAGCTGCCGAAGCCGGCTGGCGGTGAGCCAGCTGGGGACGACGGCCAGGCAGAGGGGCAGGTGATGTTTTTGGAAAAGTTGTATGAGTTTTCTAAAATTTTCGGAAGGAACGCCGATATCATCTGCCCGGAAAAACAGCTGTACGCGACTCTTGGTTTTTGCTGAAGCTTTCCAGTCGGTAAGGCCGATGTCGAAACTTGTCTCCAGTTGGTCCGCGAGGTTGGGGAGTTTTTCGTGGTACAGCACTGGGATGTGGTATTTCATAGGTTCCTCCCCTTTTCTTTTTGCCAGGTCTCGATGATAGACAGGGTCTTGCCTGCGCCATCAAGATCGATTGCTGCTTTTTTTCTGGGCAAGCGTATCATTTGGCGCATCAACTCTGTTATTTTGTCGGGAACAAGCTCATCGTCAGCCAATACTTTCAAGGTGGCCCTGGTACTGAGGCGCTCGGCCCGGAATCTCTGCTCCCGGTTCTGAGAAAAGGGCAGCACCAGGGCCGGGACACCTGTTTGAACCACATCCATGCAGGTATTATATCCGGCCATGGAGATGGACAGATCGGCGGCTTGCAGCCAGTCCTTGAACCTGTTGCTGAAACGGAGCAGCGTCGCCCGCTCAGGGAGAGTGCTGTTCAGGGCGTTGAAGGTGTTCTCATCCAGGTAGGGGCCTGCAAACATGACGAGATGGCAGATGTATTCTTCGTCGTGCAGTTGCCCAAAGGCGGCCAGACTGAGGTTGAGGAGTTGTGCCCCAACGTTACCTCCGCCTATGCTCACCACAATCAGTTTATCTTTTTTGCCAAGTCCGAGCTCACGGCGAAGTTCAGAGGGAGAACCTTGTTGGAAGCTTTTCGTGACAAAGCCGGTATAGGCGATTGGCACCTCAATCTCTTCATATCGTGAGAATGTTTCGTCAAGGCTGATCAGTTCGGGGTCGGAGTGGATGAGCAGTCCATTGAACAAGCGATTTACGGTCTTAAGCGCTCGTGCTTCAAACTTTTCCTTGTCATCTGGTCGCTCCACCAGGATGTCTCTGAGACTTACATAGCATCTGCAGTTGGGATTGTAGCGGCCTAGGCCGATCTCCTCGAGTAGCGGGTCAAGCTCAAAGCGGAAGGCCTTGCGGCCAAACGGGTACAGTTCCACAAGGAAAATGTCCGGGCGCCGTTCAGCAAAAAAGTCTCTCAAACTCCCGAGTCGTAATTGGCGCACCTCCTGCAAACTGAGATTGTTGTCTATTGGCTGCAGATTTTTGAACTCGGCGTCCATTCTCATGCCGGGGAGTTGAAAAACCTCCAGGGATTCAGGAATCCCGGAAACCGGTGGCCCTCCAAGAATGAGCGTCACCTCATGGCGGAGGGCAAGTGCCTGGCAAATTGCCAAACTCCGATGGACATGGCCGATGCCAAGTACGTGCTGGCAATAATAGGCAATTCGCGATCTGGTCATGACAGGGCAGGCTGTAGTTGAATGTTGAGCTGGTTGAGGGCATAGGTGCCGTTAAAGGTAAGCGTGTGCATGGCGTTTTTTTTCAGCAGGGGGGGCTCATCCTCCAAAAACATCCGGTTGGCAACGGAATAGATGGCACATTTGATGACTCCAAGATGGCAAACGATGAGGGTCTTTGCTGTCGGCATAGCGCTCCGGTGATGTTCGAGAGCCTTGAAAAAACGGTCACGGACTTCTGTTCTGCTCTCACCACCGGGGGGACGGAAATCCCAACCACGCTTGGTTTGCCTGGCGAGCTCTTCCGGATATTGTTCCAGGACATCCTTTACCTTCATGCCCTCCCACTCGCCCCAGTGTTGTTCACGGAGATTCTTGTCTATGGTGACAGGGAGCCCGAGAGTCTCATTCAGGACTTCCACCGACTGCTGCACTCTGCCGAGATCGCTGCAGAGGATCCGCTGCCAGTTTTCCTGGCCAAGTTGGCTGGCCCATCGCTTCAGCGTTGACACGCCCTGGGGCGTCAGGGGAGAATCGCCATGGCCCTGTACACGTTTTTCGCTGTTCCAGATGGTTTCACCGTGTCTGAATAACCCGTAGGTGAATATTTCTTGCGCGTGCTCATGCATAACGGTTGCTCAATTTCGCATCATCAATTCAACAGCTTGAGGTGCGACTGTTCCTGAAAGAGTTCAGCCAGTTCTTTATGCCAGTACCTGTTGTCAAAGCGTTCGTTCACCCACTGTCTACCCTGGGTGATGAGAGAATGCCGTAAACTTTCGTCAGCCAAAACCTCGAGAATGGTTTTGGCAAGCAGCTCCGGGTTTTTCGGTTCCACCGTCCGGCCGGTCTTGCCGTCGATGAGAACCTCGGGTATTGCCGAAACGTTGGTAGAGATCGCAGGTACACCCATGGCGAGGCTCTCCACCAGCACATTGGGGATACCATCTCGATCACCGTTTTCGGCTATTTCACAGGGCAGGATGAACAGGTCGCTCTTCTTGAACTGGGCAAGGACCTCATCGTGGGTACGCGTGCCAAGCCAGGTACAGATATCGTTTAACTTGAGATCGTCAATGAGGGTGAGAATTTTTTCCCTGTCATCGCCATCGCCAATGAGCACATGCTGGAAGGGGACCCCCTGTGCTTTCAGGATCGCGAGCGCCCGGTACAAGGTCGGTAGTCCTTTCTTTTCGGTAAGCCGTGCGATAGTGAAGAGGCGGTATGGTGTATTGAGAGTTGGTATCTGAATGTTGTTGGTAAATAATGTGAGGTCAATACCATGGTAGATGCAGTGGATCGGTGTCTTGCAGCCTTTCGCGACCTCCCCCAGATAGTCGGCGTTGGCCTGGGTGCAGGTGACGACAAACTCAGCAGCTTCGATTTTCTCCCTGAGTTGCTCTGTGTTTGAGGTATAAATATCCTTGGCGTGAGCCGTAAAGCTAAACGGCTTGTCGGCCAGAATTGCCGCAAACATGGTAACCGAGGTGGGGGAGTGGGCAAAGTGGCCATGGAGGTGCTGGATGGTTTCATCTTGCCGCAGGAAATGCCAGGTCATATATCCAGCCTGTAGCAGGTGCTTTAGCGTTGCGATCTTTCTGGTTCTTTGAAATCTCCGCCTGGCGATGGCCAGCGCCTTACCGTAGGTCGCCGGTTGCTTTGCCGCAAGAAAGATGTTGGGGACGATGAGCCTTGGAAAATCGAGAAGCAGTTCGGTCGGCAAATAGTCGACCCTGGCTTTTATCCGTTGCACCGAATCATGGGAGAAATTCTCGCGAGGATGCCGCATGGAAAATATTCTCAACGAAATGCCGTATTGTTCCAGCTGTAGAATTTCGTTGGATATGAAGGTCTCGGAAATTCGCGGAAATCCCTTGAGTATATATGCAATCTGCGAGGGCTGGGAAGTCATGGGTTATAATTGTCTGGAATGTGGAGTGTGGTGATTGGGACTTGCCGAAGAATGTCTCCCGTGTTGCAGTATCTGCAGTTGGGAGTGCATGGTAGCGAGCCCGGATAATTTGAAATTTTGTATTGTCGAGACATATCTGGCGCGATTGTCCAGGATGGAAAAAATTTTCTCGCGCAGGAGTTGAGGGGTTACCTCGTTCCAGGGGATATAGTCGAGCAGGCCTCTTGCCTTCAGGCAGGTCGCACGAATTCGTTGTTCTTTTCTTGGCGTTTCTCTGGGGATTATCAGTGCTGGCGTTTTCTGGGTAAGGATCTCGCAAATCGTGTTGTAACCGCCCATTGAGATAACAAGGTCCGCCGCTTTCATCAGTTCTTCCATCCGTGGATGAAACGGCAGTGTCTTTATGCCAAGCTGTTTAGCGTGCTCCTGGATATGGGTACGATCGCGTTTAGGCATGAATGGCCCGGTGATGATGATGGACTTGAATGGCAGGGATGTCGGGTAATAATCGTGCAGGGCGAGGTAATGTTCAAGCACTTCTTTGCCGTCACCACCGCCGCCTGTGGTGACCAGCACGAAAGGATCTGTATCAAGAATTCGGTAACGCTTTCGGACCTTGCTCCAGACTCTGTCTGATAAACCCTTGCGTGGGATATATCCGGTAAAAGTTACTTTATGCCGGACGGTCTCCGGTATCTGGTAATGGCTGATTGGGTCATAAATATCCTGGTCCCCATACACCCAGATCTGGTCGTATAATCTTTCAAGGGTTTCATACACTCCCTTATCGCGCCAATCCCTGCGGATTGTAAGATCATCGTCCAATATATCTCTGAGTCCGAGTATTGTCGTCGTTTCTGGGCTTTCTGCTTTGAGCCACTCCAGTGTCGGAAGTACCTCTTTTTTCAAGCCATGGGGTTCCTTGTCCACGATAAACAGATCCGGCCGAAAGGTTTTGGCGGTTGCCAAAATGATATTGGTGCGAATACTGAGTGCCTGTTCCTGCTCGATGCGAATCGACAGGGACTGGTAGTCGTCGTTGGTCTTTTTTATCATTCCGGGAATGCGGACAAAATCAACCTGCTCAGGAAAGGGGAAACGACCCGCCATCGGAGAACCGGTAAGTATCAGGACATTGGTATTCTTACCCCGCAGATGGTTGGCTATGGCCATGGTCCGGCGAATGTGACCGAGACCATAGGTGTCGTGGGAATACATGAGGATGTTGAAGGTCGAGGTGTTGCTCATTACCATCACTAAAGGTAGAGGGAGAAAAAGATGATCCTGACGTTTAAGTGCAGCTTTTTGTTAAACATTTAGTCTGCTGACAGGTAATTGTCAAGCGACTGGCGTATGGGGTGGGAGATGGCAGGCGGCAAAACTATTCCTGTGTGATCGAAATATTGATAATAAATAATTTTCAGAGGATAAAATCCTCATCAGGATACCATTGTTCTCGGTGGCCGATACCCATTGGTTGAGTCGAGGTACATGGTGACTGACACCAGGTAATGAGTCAGCTTGAGTACCTCTGTAGAGATCGCCCATCCAGTGCAATCGGTCCTGATTAAAAAGCAGTCGATAAATCAATAGCTATTGAGACCCAGGTCGCATCGAAAGCATGGTTTCCCAAGATGCGCTTCTTTCAATTCTTCCATTGTACTCAAAAGAACATTATTGACCCACGTTATGGGGCTATATCATCCAGTCTTATCTTGAGTGACCGATCAAGACTATATCCTTGCGATCTGACTGTCAATGGTTGATTGATCGATTGTTCAAGTTTGAACGTGCGATGGGGAAAAAATAGAGAAGGGTATCTCTATAGAAAGGAGGGATACGCTAATTCGAAGAAGTAACGGTGAAAAGACAGCTTTTAAATGTAAGCAGAGATTCAGGCGTGAACAGTGGATTGAACGTCAGTGGTATGGCGAGACTGTTCAAATCAACATGTGGCCTACTTGGTTTCAGGTCTTGGTTTCGACCTTTCCTGATAAAGAGCTTTGGGAAAAAATAGAAGGTTCGGAGGAAAGATCACAGGCACAATTGGATGTTTTGCCAGTCATAATATAACGAACAAATCAATCTCGGAGATCGAAATTATGTTGGAGGCACTGGCGACACAGCAAAGGGTGCCTAAGATCTTATGCAGAAAAGGTGAGTGATTCGACCAAGTGGAAATCAGGCAGCTAGAAGCTCATTGTCAGCTTGTTACTGACCATGATGATATTTTCGATATCACTATAGGTACTGCGTTCCTTGAAGAGATCACCTGTTTCCATATACCCAAAGTGTATCTCGTAGCTCAGGTTATCCAGGAATTTGTAGATGACACCAAGGTTGGCTTCCCAGCTGGCTTCACCGCTGACGTTGTTGGTTTCCCATTTGTTTTGGGCAAACCCCAGGGCGCCCTGCACGGTGAAGTTGTTGGTTGCGCTGTACTCGGCGGAGATGGCGAAACCTTTTATTGATTCTTTATCCGGTCGTGCCGCAAGTGAAGTATTTGCAACCGGGTCACCGGTAAATATGTCGGCTTTGGTACCGGTGATAAGCAGTGGCTCGTAGTTACGGATTCTCAGACCCGATTCCTCGGTTTCGCCGAGAAACGTACCAAGGTCATAGGTCGTCACCCTGTATACGCTGTGGGTCTCAAGATCAGCGGCGTTGGTGTTGTCGCAAAGCATGAGCTGCGATGCCGCACTCAGGCAAAGAGCGATCCCAACAACCAGGCTGTATGTATGTTTTCTACGATTTTCCATGTTCCAAAGAGTCACTGAAGTCACTTCATTTATGAGTTAGCTCCAGTATATATAACTACTGGTACAACTGTCAAGCTCAGGTACAAAAAATTATACTTAAACAACATAATGGACCCGAAAGGATAAAAAGTCAAGGGTAAAATTGGCTGAAGATAGAGGTATTAAAGAGATAATTCAGAAAATTGGCTGAGCACCCCTAAAAGCGGTCGTAAAGCAGGCAACTTCGGGAAATGAGAGTTCTCTTGCTCCGAGCAGGAAAGTGAGATATAGGTACAGCCTTAAAAAGTTTTTTTTATTTCACAAGAAAAACATTACCGATCCGTACAGGAGTTCATATGTTTCGCAGGAACAAGATTTTTGCAATACTTTTAGCCGTCTTCCTGATGAGTATGGCGGTACCTTTCTCCCTACAGGCAGCATCCGCAAAAGAGGTGCGAATTATTGTACTGCCGCTCAACGGTGACGCGAGCGGCTCCTTCAGCTATCTGACGGATAGCATACGCACCATGCTCTCAACCAGACTTGCAGTCAAAGAGGGTATTAAGGTGGTGGATAGAGTGCTGACTGCCGATGAGATTGTTCTATTAAATAGGGATAGGGTTGAGGGTGAAGAGTATCAGCAGCTCCTCAATAGCCTGAATACCGATTACCTGGTGTCCGGAGCATTATATGCCCTGCAGACCGGTCTGAAGATAGAAGTTAACGTAGCAGGTAATGATATCGAGGTCTCCGGCGGAGGAACTTTTACTTCACTTGCGGTGAGTGAAGATCATATACTGGAATCAGTGGAGCATCTGGTTGAGGATATTGCCGTGCGTGCGCTGGGGGTCACTGATAAATCGGCCTCAGTTGTTGCCAATGTGTCTTCAGATACATCGGGGCTTGAGGCTTTTAGTACGGAACATCCCGAAAAGATATTCAAAAAGGGTGTTTACGGTGGCTCTATCACTGCTGAGGATGGTATGGCAGTGAAGTCCCTGGGGGTACGGAAAAGTTCCGAGTTGCCGGCGATGTTGGTCTCCATGGCCAGCGGTGACTTAAATGGCGATGGCAATATGGAGATTGTGGCCGCCTCAAGAACCGCGGTGGAAATTTTCCGGTTCGATGATACCCGTTTTCTGAAACTGGCAACATATGCGTTCCCCAAGAACTACAAGATTCACGCGGTAAACATTGCCGATCTAGACGGTAGCGGCAAGCTTGATATTTATGTCAGCGGCAACAAGGGCAAAGCCACCGCATCGGCTATTCTCCGCTGGGATGATGCCGCCGGGCTCCAGCCGCTTCTCACCGATATTGACTGGTACCTTCGCCCCATGGCCAAACCCGATGCGGGTGTGATTCTTGCCGGGCAAAAGGGGAGCACAGACCCCAGGACCGGTTATGTCGTGGGCCCGGTTGTAAGGCTTGGGATCGAAGGCGATTTTGCAAAGGTTGTAAAAAAGTTTGAATTACCGATTCCACGCAATATTCGCCTCTTTGATTTCATCTGGGCCGATCTTGATGGCAATGGCTCCACCGAGATAGTCGCCATCGACAGTCGGGAGAAACTTCTTGTTTATGACGGTGCAAACAATCTGACTTTTGTCAGCGAGCAGGACTACGGCGGCAGCCGGAATTTCTTTGGGCCCACCCAAAGTGCCACCACCTCGATAAAGGATATGATCGGCAAGGGAGACGATGCCAAGTCGGAACGCCCAATGCTCTTCATCCCCACCAGGCTGCTGGCGGTGGATCTCAATGGTGATGGCAAACAGGAGATCATCGTTGCCAACAATCTGCGGACCACCCCCAAGGCCATGGCCAATTTCCGGGAGTATAACGGCGGCAACGTGGTGGGCCTCAGTTGGATTGAAACCGAAATGGTGGAGGTCTGGAAGACAAACCGCATCGAAGGCTATATAGCGGACTACAATTTCCTCGAGCCTGGAAAATCATCCGCACAACCCCCGGCTGGAAATGGGGTGAGTACCCTCTATATAACCCAGGTTCCGGATAAACATCTCTTCGGGCTCTCCCTGAAGAGCAAGAGCAAGCTTCTGCGGTACTCGCTCGATGTGGTGGCACAGGAATAAAAAATTGAACAAAACCATGGCTGCATGCTTTTGTTTGGTTTTTGTTTTGTGAACCATTTCAGGAAAGTGTCATAAAAAGTATAAAAAATTTTACCTCAGGTAAAAAAACCTTGACACCTGTGCCGCTCGCGGCTAATAATCTCTGTAACTTTTTGAGTATTGTAAAACACTTTGCCGGGGGTTGGAGCTTCGGCAAATTATACAACAGGCTCCATAGTGGAGCGTATAATCCTTAAGGAGAAAAGAGATGAAAAAAGTAATTGTTGCTGCTGCCGGCCTTATGCTGGTAGGTACCATGGCTACCACCGCCATGGCCGAGTTCAAGTTCAGCGGAGACGCCCGTGTTCGTTACTACTATCAGGACAACTACAATTCTGATGGCGGTTTCTTCAACTCTCGTGTTCGTGTAAAGGTAGAGGCCACCACCAAGGGCGGCGCCTACATGAAGTCCCGCATCAAGTACTCCGACGGTACTTTCGGTGCAGCTGAATTCGATACCACAGAGGATGAGTTCACCTCTACCTCTTCCAAGTCTGGCCAGTTCCAGGCTGATTACGCTTACATCGGTGTTCCTTTCGGACCGGTAACTGTTGAGGGTGGTCGTCTGGTACGTGAGATTACTCCATTCACCCTGTTTGATGAGCGCGCTGAGGGTGTTCAGGTAACCTACAGAAATGAGAACACCTCTGCAGTAGTATTCTACGATACTCTCGTTGAGGGAACTGCACTCCTGGTGGATGACGCTAAGTTCGGCGAAGATGACGACATCGCTGAGGTCGGTTTCCTCCTCAACCAGAATTTCTCTGGTGGTTGGGCCATGAGCTTTGGTGGTCTGTACGTATGGGATGATGTTACCGTAGACGAGGAACTTGATGGTGCTGCTCTGGCAACCGTTAAGGCAACCGGCGCATTCGGCGACATCGCAGTAGAAGGTGAGATCGCGTACCAGACCGAAGAGTTCACCGGTATTGATGATGGTTTCGGTTTCTACGTAGGCGCCACCATCCCAGTAGGTCCTGCTTCTGTATACGCCATGGCTGGTGCGACCTTCGACGGTTTCCAGTACGATGCAGCTGACTTCGGTCCGTTCGCAATCTTCAACGACTACTCCCAGATTTCTGAGGGCACCAACCTCAGTTCTGAGGGTGAGGTTATGTTCCTCGTTGTTAACCCGACCTTCAAGGCTTCTGAGAAGCTGACCCTCGGTGCAGTTGCCTCTGTTATCGATATCGACAGCTACTCTTCTGCTGACACCTTCACCGACGACGAGACTGTATGGGAAATCGGTGGTACCGCTTCTTACGCAGTTACCGACGGTGCTAAGCTGAACGGTATTATCGCTTACGGCGACACCGACGACGCTACCGATGATGATTACTTCGGCGTTGGTCTGTCCCTGGAGATTTCTTTCTAATTTGATCCTGATCTAAATTAGAACTGAGTCTTTTAAGGCGGGTTTCCTTCGGGAGACCCGCCTTTTTTGTTTCTGATGAAAAGAGTTGAGATCTCTGCAGTAATGGGTGACAGTGAGATATGGAACACGTAAGGACCAACAGCCGCTGGCAGGCGCTGACGATGGTGGCAGGCGGAGTGTTGCTCTCCACCATGGATAGTTCCATGATCAATGTCGCTCTCCCGGAGATCATGCTCTATTTCAAAGTGGGAATGGCCCAGGTACAGCTGGTCGTCCTGGTGTACCTGATGGTCATTACCTCTTCGCTTGTCCTCTGGGGGAGAGTTGCCGATACATTCGGCCCTGTCAGGGTGTATCTTACCGGCATAGCAATATTCGTTATCGGTATGGTTGGGTGTGCCGGCTCCACTCAATTCTGGTTGCTCATTGCCTTTCGCTTCTTTCAGGCCCTGGGAGCTGCCATGATCATGGCGGCCGGCCCGGCAATCCTGAAACTCACCAGCCCGTCCGCCAATCTGGGGGGGACGCTGGGACTTGTTGGTATCGCTACCTCATGTGGGCTTATGAGTGGCCCGGTGATCAGCGGCTTTTTGCTGCAATACCTCTCATGGAGAGCCATATTTCTTGTTTCCACCCCTGTTGCCGTAACCATCTTTCTCTTCGGGCTCAAAAAATTCGTCTATTATCAGGGACAGGAATTTGTGCCAGGTGCGAGGTCGAACGAGACAGCAGACTGGTTAGGTGCATTTTTCTGGATAGTACTAGTGGGGGGGTATGTGCTTCTGCTGTCTGATTATACCGCCATAAGTGCCGGCATGTTGCTCGTGTTGCTGTTTATCTTTCTCAGCTCCTTCCTCTTGATTGAAGCCAGGGCAGCCAGTCCGATTTTACCCTTAACATTGTTGAGAAAAAGGCATTATTGGACGGCTGTGATTGCTGCTTCGCTCTCTTTTGCAGCTCTTTTTATGGTGATCATTCTCATTCCGTTCTTCCTGAAATTTGTGCAGAGGCTGGAGCCATCCTCCATCGGTTTGATTATGATGGCTGTTCCGGTAAGCTTGGTGATCGTTTCCCCCCTATCGGGGTGGACCTATGACCGTCTTGGCAGTGCCAGGGGAATTTCCACCGCGGGCCTGGTGATGAGTTGCTTTTCCGTGTTCCTGCTGGCACAAGTGGGTCCGGACACCACCTCACTGAAATTGTTTCTCATCCTTGTTTTGCTCGGTGCAGGACAGTCGGCTTTTCTCTCGCCAAACTCCGCTTCCGTCCTGACACGGGTTGAGAAGCGATTTGCCGGAGTGACTTCCGGGATTCTTGCCACTGCCAGAAACTTCGGGATGTTGACCGGTGCAGGTGTGGCCAGCTGGTCTTTTTCCTTTTTGTTCGGCAAGTACACTCAAGGAGCTGGGCTTACCACCTTTGAGCACTCCCAGCTGCATATCGATAGCTTCATGCTGGCTCAACAGCAGACGCTGACCATTGCCGTATTTTTGCTGTTGATTGGCGCCCTCTGCTCATTCTTCAGGGGCTGATTGATTGAGATTGAGTTCTTTGGGAAGAGTGACCGTGGCAATTACCCCGTTGCCTTTTCGGTGTTCAATGGAAAAGCTTGCGTTGTGCAGGTCGATAATTTTTTGCACCAAGGTCAGGCCCATGCCGGTACCGTAGGTTTTGGTGGTAAAAAACGGGTCAGTCAGCTGGGCAAAACTGGCTTTTCCGGTACCCCGGCCAGTGTCGCTTATCTCAACGACTATTTCTCCTCCAGCTTCCCGGCAACGCACAATCAACTCCCCACCGTCGGGCATGGCTTCTATGGCGTTTTTGACCAGGTGAAGAAAGACCTGCCGCAGCCGACCGCCGTCCACCATGACCAGGGGGCTTTTCCCTGGCAGGTCCAGTTGGTAGTTGATCTTGGAGTTTTTCATGGTGGTGTAAAAGATCATCACCGAACGTCGCAAGAGCGGATACAGCGATTGGGGCGCGATATTCAACTCGGTTTCCTCGACAAAGCTGAACAGTTCCTCAAGCGTTGCTTCAATTTTTGCAGCCTCCTTACTTATCAGGTTCAAAAAATTGAGGATATAGCCGTCGTCAATTTTCCTGGCCAGGAGTCTTGCCGTACCGCCAATGGATGTCACAGGATTCCTGATGATGTGCACCAGTTGGGCGGACATGTGGCCGACCGCCGAGTATCTCTCTGAGGCAATGAGCAAGTCCTTGCTGAGCTCGAGTTCCTGGGTGACCTCTTCAAGCTCTTCTATTTTGCTCATCATGTCTTCGTAGAGGTGGCTGTGTTCGATGGCAAGGCTCGCCTGGCTTGCAAAGATTTCCAACGAATGCAGGTCGACGCTGGTAATAGGTTTTCTGGTGACAAAGTTGTCGACGATAATAACCCCGAGGGAGCGCGATGGAGACAGCAGCGGTACAACGGCAAAGGTGTCGTGTTTGAGAATTTTCAACATGGAAGCCGGTACATCATAATTGCCCGCTTTTCCATTGTGAACGACTATGGTTTTTTTCTGCAGGCTTGAGGCGATCAGCACATTGTTTTGATCAGTTATGGGAATTTGCAGTTGCCGGGCTATTCTGCTGACCACTTCGTCGCCTTCATTATCGGTTGATTGCACGTGGTCGATAATGTCCTGGAGATGTAAATCGTTCTCCCTGATGGACTTCCAGACCTTGAGCGCCTCCTCCCGGCAGGCGGGACCTATGGCCAAACGGCCCAGAAGCGTACCGTTGTCTTCATCAAAAAGGGCCAGGAAGGCACGGTTGAACTGCAAGCCTTCCTCTGAGGTAATGCCAACCAGAACAGCCTGAAGTATACCGGTCAATTCCTGGTTATTCAGGTAAACCGTATTCATTTTCAGGTTCAGACTGTGCAGGAACTGGGTGCGATAATTGGTCGCTTCCAACTCGCGCTGAAAATTTCTGTTATCGATTGCGAGCCTGCGTTTTTTCAGGGTAGAGGCTACGATGTGATTGAAAAAGTCGATGCTCACTGGCTTGGTGAGGTAATCATCGGCACCGTCACGCAGACAGTCGAGTGCTGTTGCCAGATCGGTGGAGCCAGTGACCATGATGATACCCAGGTCAGGATAGCGGGGGACAATATCTTTTAAAATTTGGGTTCCATCTTTATCAGGCAGTCCGATATCCAAGAGGATGAGTGCGACTTCATGGGCGTCAAGAAGCTCGTAGAGTTCCGATGCGTTGCCGGCGGTGAGCACTGAAAAGCCCTGATTGTCGAGGTAGCGCTTGAGAAGCACCACGATTTCTGGTGAATCATCGACAATGACGACGGACTCATTTTCACCCAGCAACTGCACCGCGCTGGTAGCTCGTTTAGATGCTTCCTCGCTGAGAAGTTCGACCATGGCGGTTGCCAATTCCTCCATCAGGCATCAAGGTCAACAGACGAGGCCAGTTATATCAAGAGTGAAGAATGCTGAATTTAGCTTAGGGCATTATTCGCCGTTGAAGAATGATCCTCATAAGGTCAACCAGAGAAAAAGGGAAATTCGCCTATTCCTGTCTGTTTTTGTATTGTATACTCGACCGATTGTTTTTTGAAATATATTGCCAATTACCCACTTCATCGCTTATTGGTCGCCAGGCCGTACAGGTATGTTAGATTTTTTCTCTCCCAAAGGGCTTCTTGCCAAACATCTGCTGGATTTTGAACCACGGGAAGGGCAGCGGGCAATGGCCGAGGCCGTAACCGACATTATCCAGGGTACCCATGATTTTGATCAGGAATACGGGCGCCTCCTGGTTGTCGAGGCGGAAACAGGCATCGGTAAGACTCTGGCCTACCTGGTACCTGCCATCGAGAGCGGTCAAAGAGTAGTGATCTCCACGGCAACCTTGAATCTGCAGGACCAGATCATGAACAAGGAGATCCCCCTTATCGAGGCGGTATTTGGCAAAAAGATATCAGCTCTGTGTATCAAGGGGAGGCAAAATTACCTCTGCCTGTACAGGTGGTACCAGTATCGGGCAAGCGGCCAGCAGTCTTTGTTTGAGGAAGAGGATATCGAGAGTATCGATGACTGGCTGATAACCACTGAGACCGGTGACCGGGCCGAACTGGAGTGGCTCTCCGAGCGATCCCCTCTGTGGCCCAAGATATCTGCTCATTCCAATCAATGCCTTGGCGGCGATTGTCCGGAAGGTCCGCTTTGTTTCATAAACCAGCTGAGAAAACAGGCCGGATCTGCCTCGGTCCTCATTGTTAATCACCACCTGTTTTTTTCCGACCTGGCATTGCGACAGGCCGGTTTTGGGGAAGTGCTGCCCAGGTATGAAGGAGTGATTTTTGACGAGGCGCATCATATAGAGCAGGTTGCGACGTCCTTTTTTGGTCGATCATTCAGCCAGTACCAGCTCATTGATCTGCTCGCGGACATCGAAAGGCAGGCGGAGAATGATCTTGATCCCCAGGGAGCAGAGCGCATTGGGGCAATGGCCCGGGGCCTGAAAACCAGAACCGAGGAGTTTGCCTCCCTGTTCCCCGCTATAACAGGAAAATATCATCTGAAAGAATTTCTCAGTCAATTTTCGCTTTCTGCCTGGCGCTCAGAGGTGGAGCTGCTGGCTCGGGGTATTGAGCGCATGGCAGAAGAGGCTGGCCTGATGCAAAGCGCTGGCGAGAGTTGGGCAACCTTTGAGAGCAGGGCCTTGGAATTACGTTCCAACCTTCTTTCGATTGCGCTGCCTGACTCGCTTGTTGACGATAAAGATGAAGAGGAGGGGAAGGAAAGCGGCTTTGTGTACTGGTATGAGCGGCGTGAACGGTCAGTGGCCATTTCCGCTACCCCCATTCATGTCGACAGTCTGCTGCAGCGCACCCTCTACCGTACTGTGGAGTGGTGTGTCATGACCTCTGCCACCCTCTCGTCGGGAGGAGACTTCAGTTATATGCGCAGGCGGCTGGGATTGGATGAGTCTTTACAATTTCTGCAGTTCCCATCACCTTTTGATTATGAAAACAGGACACTGCTCTATATCCCGCCGGTGAGCTTTCCGGAGCCGTCGGACCAGAATTTCCCGGCCCGAATCGGCGAACAGGCGCTGGAGATTCTCAAGTTGAGCAAAGGCCGGGGTTTGGTGCTCTGTACGAGTTTTCGTGGTATGGAGAGCTTGGCTGCACATCTTGAACAGGAACTGGAATATCCGGTACTGGTGCAGGGCAGGGGGGCAAGAAATGCGCTCTTGAAAACTTTCAGGGAAACGAATAATTCTGTGCTGGTTGCGGTGGCAAGTTTCTGGGAAGGCGTTGACGTGCAGGGAGAGGCGCTCAGCTGCGTTATCATAGATAAACTTCCCTTTGAAGTGCCGTCTGATCCGGTCATTCAGGCCAGGATAGAGGCGATCAAGGAGTTGGGAGGTAACCCGTTTTTTGAATTCCAGGTGCCACGTGCAATTTTAACACTGAGGCAAGGGGTGGGGCGATTGATGCGGGCTGCAACCGACAGCGGCGTTATCGCCATCATGGATGTGCGGTTATTTACCAAAGGGTATGGCAGGCGCTTTCGACAAAGTTTGCCGCCATCTCCAGTTGTTCGAAAGCTTTCTGCAATTGAGAATTTTTTTGCGTCTGCGGTTTCCGATACAGAATAAACGAATATAACAAGCGACAGGCTGACACACTGATGGACAAACAACTACTCATGGCTGCTCTTGCGGCTGAAGCAAAGGTCATAGATAAGGCCATAGAAGATGATATAGATCGGCTGCAGGGCAAGGTTGACCCACTGCTCCCGGAAGTGCTGCGCTATGGTTTGCTGCAGGGCGGAAAGCGTGTACGGCCACTGCTCGTGGTACTGGCGGCAAGAATGTGCGGCTGCATGGACAGTGCTGTCTATGAGCTTGCTTCCGCCTTTGAATATCTCCATGCAGCCACCCTGTTTCATGACGATGTCATCGACAATGCGGAAACCAGGAGGGGCAACCCGTCAGTCTATAAGAAGTACGGTCTTATTTCAGCTATTCTGGCCGGGGATTTTCTGCATGCCAGGTCCATGGAGATCGTCGGGCGGCTCGCTGGCGATGATGGTTTGCACGTTTTTTGCGAAGCTACTGCAGGGATGGTGGATGGTGAGTTTATGCAACTGCGCAACGCCTCCCAACTGAACCTGAACGAGGTCGATTACTATGAGGCTATCATGGGGAAAACCGGTTTGCTGATTGCGGCCTCATGTGAGGTGGGGGCTATTTTCGGCGGGGCAACTCCAGAGCAGCGAAGGGCCTTACGCGAATATGGCGTAGGCCTTGGATGTGCCTTCCAGATGGTTGACGACCTGCTTGACTATAACGGTGATAAACAAAAAACAGGCAAAGCTGTTGGCAATGATCTGGCTGAAGGCAAGATGACCTTACCACTGATTATGGCGCTCTCAAAAGCTGAGCCGGTTGATAAGCTTGAGCTGGAACAAATCATCGCTGCACCGGAACTGCGGGAGGTTGAGTTCAGCAAGGTTCATGGCCTGATCGAGAAATACGATGGTTTTAACGAAACCAGGCGCAGGGCTCAGGATGCCGTAGAAAGAGCTGTCAAAGAGCTTGAGATATTTGCAGGCCCTGCTGTTGCAGGAGAAAAGGATGTGCTTGCGGGTCTTGCACATTATGTCTTGAGTCGTGACAAGTAGCCTGGAAAGAGCAGTAAGATAAAAAAATCATATTCACATTGCAGAGTATTCAGGTAGACTTTGATAGATATCGATAATGGCCAGTAAAAAACAGACAGCAGCCAGCAAGGAAAAGAAGACCAGTAAGCAGAAAAGGACGCGATCAAGGTCTGCAGGAGGCAGAAAGAAACCAGCAGCAGCTCAACGAAATCGCATCTTTTCGGCTAAGTCGATCCTCATTGTATTATCCCTGCTCGCCATGCTGGTGGTGACCGTCGGGGCTGTGGGCTATGTCATCTTTTTCCGAACGGTACTGGCTGAGAACAATCGCTCTGCAATTCAGGAACGAACCACTGAAATGCTAGGTCATGCCGCGTATCAGGATTCGGCGAGTTGTCCTTTGTATAGAACATAAGACAATCCGGTCAGTTTGTTTTTTGATGGATCACAAGAACAAGGCTTCTTAACCGCACCAGGGGGAGTGATTCATGGCAAACAACACCATTCAGGTAGGTATCATCGGTACAGGTACCCATGGCAGTCGTTACGCGAACCATGTGGTCAATGACGTAGAGGGGGTATCGCTTTCCGCCATCAGTCGCCGTTCAGACGCAGGAGAGTACCAGGCCGACGGATGGGATGCGGCCTATTTCCACGATTGGCGTGAGCTGGTTGCAAGTCAGGAGGTGCAGGCGGTGATTGCCGTAACTCCGCCGAAAATTAATCTTGAGATAGCCCGAAGTTGTGCCGAGGCGGGAAAACCCTTGCTGATGGAAAAGCCGTTGGCAAGAAATGCTGGCGAGGCCAAAGAGATAGTCAAGGTGATGGCGGCGAACAATTGCCAACTCACTGTGGGCCAGACACTTCGCTATAATCCGGTGATACAGGCGCTGCAACAGCAGCTGCCGGCAATGGGAAAACTCTACTCATTTGCTGTGAATCAGCGTATCGAGCCATCGACTCTTGCCTGGCATGATAACCCCAAAGCGGCAGGTGCCGGAGTCGTTATCCACACGGCAGTACATATTTTTGATTCCCTGCAAGTCATCACCGGCCAGAAAATTGTCACTGTCCTGGCGGCGGCCAGGTCGGTTCACAGCAAACGGTTGGAGGATCTGGTAACCATGCTGGTAGAGTTTGAAGATGGCACCATCGGTACGGTTGATGTCTCCAAGGTGGGGCCAGCCAGGAGTGGCCGATGGGAGTTCATCTGCCAGGAAGGCCAACTGCACGGGGAACAGATCCATCTTCAGATGAGCAAAATTTCCGGCGCGATGGTAGCAGAGAAAACACATTTCGAACCATTACCTACAATTTTACCTCTGTTGACGGATTGGAGGGATTTTCTGCAAAGAAAAAGAGCTAACCCGGTACCGGGGGAAGATGGGCTGTATGCCGTCAGGGTCTGCGATGCCTGTCTGCGTTCAGCCCGTACGGGTGTTTGGGTAAGACTTTAACGCATTACGATATGGCCGATGGTACCTGCAGGCTTAGAGGTAGACAGTATAGAGCGCAGCAAACCAGAGAATTCCACAGAGGATAATGGCAATTAATACCCCGGCGCTGCCCATGTCTTTTGCCCTCTTGGCGTAGGTGTTGTATTCGGGAGAGACCAGATCTACCACCGACTCTATTGCCGAGTTCAGTAGTTCAGTTATCAATACCAGGCAGTTTGCCGTAAAAAGCAGTGCCTTGAATTCTATGGAAACCGGAATCAGGTAGAGAGCGGGGAGTAGCAGGAGAAACAGCAGCACTTCCTGCCGGAACGCCTCTTCATGTCGAAAACCAGAGCGAATTCCGGCCATGGAATAGAAAAATGCTGCAAAAATACGAGACAGACCACGTTTGTTGGATTTCATAGTTAGGCTATGCTGGCGCTGCTGGATCACCCGGCAAATCTGCTTGCATCGGTGGATTGCACCCAGCTTGGTTGAAATGATACGAAAGCTTTGAAAAACTGGTATGTTATTATGACGAAAGTATTTTCACCTGACAATGAAAATCTGCAGCTGATGGATCTGTAACGTGTTGTAGGATATTGTCACCACAATGGTGGCAGGAAATGAGGCAGACAAAGAAGAGTGCTTGGATGAGGTTATAGAATTCTTAAATGATCTTTCATAGCCGTGGCTTCGTGGCAATCGTCAGTGCTTCGTCAAACACCAGTTCTGGCCTTGGGATTGGAAAGCACATGCAAAAACAAAACGCAGCACCTTGTGGTGCTGCGTTTTGTTTTTGGACTATAGGGCAGGAACTGTCTTAAAAAAGATCAGTGCTTGAAAGAACGCTGACCGGTATACATCATTGCCACTTTCGGGTCTGCCTCGTTACAGGCCTCAATGGTTTCGAAGTCGCGCATGGAGCCACCAGCCTGGAGGATTGCAGTGATTCCCTGTTTGATTCCCACATCGGCGCCATCTCTGAAAGGAAAAAAGGCATCCGAAATCATGGTGCAGCCAGGCAGGTTGGCGCGATCGGCTTTGACCTTGGCATCAATCTCTTCTTTTTCTGCAATTTTTCTTTCACCCTTACTGATGGCAAGCACCAGGTCGGCATAGGAGATGCCGTGACTGTCAAAGCAGAGGATATCGGCATATTTGATATACGCTTTGTGGACGGCGATTTCCGCAACACCGACGCGATCCTGCTCACCGGTACCGATTCCAACGGTGCATCCGTCCTTGACGTAGAGAACAGAATTGGAAGTAACACCGTGTTCGATTGCCCAGCCGAAGATCATATCGTCTATTTCCTGCGGGGTCGGCTGTCTCTCGCAGCTGTATTCTGTACCCTTCCAGGTGGAAACAGCAGGTTTCAGATCGTCGATGGAGCGGATGGAGTTGACTGCTGACTGCTGGGCGATGATTCCGCCATCGATCAGGCTTTTGAAATCGACGAAACGGTGCTGCTCGAAATCGGTGAGGCGATCGATACGATCCATCTTGATGATCCTGAGATTCTTACGACGGGAGAGAATTTCCATGGTTCCCTCCTCAAACTCAGGAGCGCAGACCACCTCAAGATAGTTGGAGGCAAGCAGTTCGGCGGTATCAACATCGCATGCACGACTCATAACCACGGCCCCGCCAAAGGCAGCGATTCGATCAGCCCTGTTGGCACGGTTGAAGGCGTCGGCCTGGGTTTCACCATAGGCGGCACCGCATGGGTTGTTATGCTTGAGAATAACCGCGGCTGGTTTATTCATCAGGTATTTGAGAATGTTTAAGCCGTTATCAATATCGGTAAGGTTGATCTTGCCGGGGTGCTTGCCCACCTGGAGCATGTCTTCAACGGCGATGGCAGAAACCAGGCCATTGCCGGGCTCGATATATCTACAGTCACCGAGGGCCAGGTTGCCGTTTACCAACTCATAAAGGGCGGCTTCCTGATCAGGATTTTCACCGTACCGGATACCTCTTTCGTCTACAGTGCCGTCTTCGCCTGTAATTTTCCAGGTACGCTTCTTATAGACAAGTTTCTGGTCACCGAAGCTGATGGTCATCTCCATTGGGAACTGATCCCCGAGGATGGTGGAGTACATTTTTTTCAGGTCGCTCATGATATGCTCCGTAATCTATTGGATGGTATTGGATGGGGTAGGGTAACGAGATTGAAAGAACTGTATTATGTACAATATTGCGATCAGTTATTGAAGGAAAATTCATAAATTATACAGCTGAGGCAGGTAGCAGGCGAGACTGTCATCAGCTCTGATAGGGAAACGATATTCCAACTGGCTACAGCCTTTGCAGCTACCTATGAAGCGCTATGTCGACGAGTGACCCTGGGATCAAATTGGTCTGCAAATACCCTGGTAAAGAGCAGTCTGCCTTAGATAACAGCTTGGCACAGCACGATTTTCATGTCAAGTTACGCACCAGTTGAGGAGCAGCTTGAGTTCGAACTCGTTCCCACAGTATCTGTGGGAGGAGTGGCTGTATTTGCTTTACTAAAAAGAGATTTTTTTCGGCAAGTTCCAACTGGTCAGCCGGAAGTTGAGAAAGGGGGCAACGTCGTGTTGTCTTCCAGGGTCATATCTGCAAGAACTGAATAGGCACCCACAACAACATTGTTGCCAAGCCGGCAATTTTTCAACACGGCTCCCTGCCGAATGAGGCACTCATTCCCCAGTTGGCTTTTGCCAGTGATAGTAACGCATTTTTCGATCAGGCAATCGCGGCCAACCGTGGACTCCGTGGATATGGTAATAGTCTCAGGTAACTGCAGTGTTACTCCGCTTGCCATGAGGGCTTCGTTTCTCCGCAGTTGCAACACGCTGTCTGCCTGGGCAAGTTCAATGCGGGAATTGACACCCAATACATCGCCACTTCTGGGGGCAATGTATTTCTCCACTGCAAGTCCCTGACGCACGGCAATGCCTACAATGTCGGTTAAGTACACTTCACCCTGACTGTTATCGGTGCCGACCTGCTTTAAGGTTTTAAAGAGGAAGTCACGCTGTACGCAATAGATCCCGGCATTTATCTCACAGATTTTTTTCTGTTCGCTGTCTGCATCTTTTTCTTCGACAATGCCGGTTACCCTGTTTTGTGGATCGCTGAGAATCCTCCCATAGTTCGTGGGATTATCGAGCAGCGTTGTCATGACGGTGAGAACAGCCATTGATTGTGTATGGTTATGATACATCTCTTCGAGGGTATCGGGTTGAATCAGCGGTGTATCCCCGCATAGAATCATGACCGTGTCCACATCGGCTGCTAGAGCATTTTCGGCAATCAGTACTGCGTGGCCGGTACCAAGCTGCTCCTCTTGGATAACCGGAGTTATATCATAGCCATCAATTGCTTCAACCACCGCCTCTCGCTGATGACCGACGATGACCACAGTCTGTAAGGGAAATAGGCCTTGGGTGGCATCAAGTACATGGTGAATCATGGGTGCTCCGAAAACCGGGTGCAGTACCTTGGCTTTGCCGGATTTCATTCGTGTGCCTTTCCCCGCAGCGAGTACGACGAGTGAGAGCGGTGTTGTTTTGCTCATTGATTCCCTCGGATAGATTTTTAGTAAATATTGTTATTATCGATTAGTTGTAGAGTTGACGCAAGTTAAACGGGCTCGATCATTTTTTTCAAAAGCATAGCTGATTCGATGTGGGCAAGGCGTCCTCTCTCAAGGTGAATGATCCGGTCAGCCAACTGCAGACTCGCTGGTCTGTGGGTGATGATAATGACCGTCTTTTGTTTGAAAGCGTCACGGTTTTCCTGCAGAAAGGCCATTTCGCCACCCGGGTCAAACATGGCCGTTGCCTCGTCGAGAATGAGTATCGGAGACTTCATAAGCAGCGCGCGCGCCAAAGAGAGACGCTGCTTTTGCCCACCCGAAAGCTTAACCCCATTATCGCCTATGACGGTATCAAACCCATCGGGGAGTTCTGAGATAAAGTGCAAGGAGTGAGATGCCAGAGCTGCCTCGATGATCTCTTCATCGGAAGCGTCTGGTCTGGCAAAGCGTATATTGTCCTTCACTGTGGTGTTGAAGAGCATGACGTTTTGCTGCACGTAGCCAATCTGCCTGCGTAAGCTGGTTAAGGATATGTCGGCAATATTGGCCCCGTCAATGGAGATGGTTCCCTGGTCCGGGCTATACAGGCGCATGAGAAGATGGGCAAGGGTGGATTTACCGCTGCCGTTTTCCCCAACAATGGCCACCAGTTCCCCAGGCGAGATGGTCAGTGACAATCCGTCTATGACCGGTTGTCGGCCAGGGTAGGAAAAGCGTACCTGATCAAAAACAATATGTCCTGTCACCTTGTCCAGTTGCGTACCAATGTGCAGATCTTCAGGCTCAAGGTTCAAGATCTCCAGCAACTTGTCGGCAGCACTCCTGGTGCGCTGAACCTGTCCGTAAATATCGGCAAGACGGCTGACAGGTTGGGTTAGAACCATGCCATACATCACGATGGAAACTATCTGCCCGGTGCTGAAGGCGCCTTCAGCGATTTGCTCGCCAACAAGCAGAAGTATGAGGAGTACAATGGACGTTGCCAGAAACTTTATGAGGGGAGCAAGACGGCCTTGCTCTTTGATGTATTGAGAATTGAGCCTGAAAAGCTCTTCATTGCTCTGACTAAATCTATGGATCTCATGGTGCTCCCTGCTAGAAGCCTTGATGATGGCCAATGCACCGAGGTTTTCTTCGGCAAGGGAGAAGGTCGCTGCATATTGATCCATAAGCTTCTTGGAGATAGGGCGTATGTGCCTTCCCAAGAGTTTGATGATGATGAAAAAGAGCGGAATCAGAAAGGTTACGAGAAGCCCGGTAAACGGACTGATCAGGGAGATACAGAAAACGGCCCCGGCGGCAGTGAGCAATTGGGGCAGTATGCTGATGAGGGTACCGGTAACAAAAAAACTTATGATCGCGCTCTCGTTGGTGATCAGGGCGAGTGTTTCACCATGTTTACGGTCATTATGAAAGGAGAGTGGCAGTCCTTGCAGATGCGTGTAGATCCGATTGCGCATCTTGGTGAGCATCTTTTCGCTGGTGGTGGAGGATAATACCCTGTGGAGGTAGCCGATAATCGTCTGGGCAATAACGAGCAAAAACCAGAAACCGAGAATTTGGCGATAGGAGAATAACGATTCAGCCGACGTGGCGAGCAGACTATTCGTCAGTTGTCCCGCGATCCACGGGGTACAGAGTGCAAGCCCACTTTCAATTATCATAAGGCCGATGAGCAAAAGCAGAACCAGTCGACTAGGTGTTATGTAACTGGCAAGTGCTCTGTATCGAGAAAATTGACTCATCGGAAATGCAGTAAGAAATTTGCTTCTAGGTGATTGCTATAATAAATCGCAGAATAGCACAGGTCGTAGACCAGTGTCACCATCTAAGCAGGTAATACGAATTGGAATTGGAGAGTATCTTGTGATGCCTTCGACAGAGAACGTGGCTAGGAATGAGATATGAATTTCTTACCAGCTATTAACTGAAAGCTAAAAGAGGGCAGGTACAAGAAAAGGACAGAAATTGAGTTGAGTGCGTCCTGGGGGATTGATCATCGAACATTATTTTCAAAAGCGGATAGAGATGCGAAGGAGGGAGTAATGGCGGCACAGAGGATCAAAGAGTACCGACCAACTGAAGATGAAGAGTACATGAATGAACGCCAGTTGCAATTCTTTAAAACGCACCTGGTGACCTGGAGAACTGAGTTGGTTGCGTCTATCGCGAGCTTTTCAAAGAATCTCAAAGAGACAACCATTCGTAACCCAGATCCGGTTGATCAGAGTTCAACGCATACAGATATGAGCCTTGACCTCCAGACCAGGCTCCGACAGCAAAAGTTGATACGAGATATTGATTATGCGCTGGAACGTATCGCAGATGGCGAATATGGCTACTGTGAGGTCAGTGGCGAGGAAATAGGCCTCAAAAGGCTGCTTGCTCGTCCTGTAGCCACAATGAGCGTTGACGTCCAGGAGATGGCTGAGCGAAAAGCCAGCGGCCATCAACGCTTTGCCGCTCCCTCGTTGATGATGTAAAAAGAAGCTGAGTTATATAACTGAGGTAGTTGACAATAGATTGTATCAACTAAAAACAAAAAGCCCCGACCAGAAATACTCTGATCGGGGCTTTTGTATAAAGAATCGGCGGCGACCTACTCTCCCACACGGTCTCCCATGCAGTACCATCGGCGCAGAAGAGCTTAACTTCCGTGTTCGGAATGGGAACGGGTGGATCCTCTTCGCTAT